>Ga0308166_1000001_pt1 | contig 1114919 bp, 1055 predicted proteins | sample PhyCR2_2_FD_202137 | JGI IMG/M metagenome (GOLD analysis project Ga0308166, IMG submission 202137) | Phyllosphere microbial communities from UC Gill Tract Community Farm, Albany, California, United States - DLSLCC.R2 | ecosystem: Host-associated > Plants > Phyllosphere > Unclassified...
GGAGCTTTATTAGGTGTTTATTCAAGAAGTTCTGGGATTCGGGTTTCAGGTTCCGCTGATAAAACGACCGGAACGACCACGCATACCGTATCCCGCACTCCGAAATATACAGAAAACTATGGCGAAGACGATTACTGGATTATTAAACTTTCAAAAGATGGAAAAGTAGAATGGGAAAAGAATTATGGCGGAAAACAAGATGACCATTTAAGAACCTTGGCACTAACATCTACAGGCTATCTGATTGGTGGAGAATCCAGATCCGAAAGATCCGGCAACAAATCGGTAGGAATAGAGGAAGGAACTGACCTTTGGCTGATTTCCTTAAACGAAAGAGGCGAAGAGCTTTGGCAGAAGTCCTACAATTTCGGAAACAGGGATATCCTGATGGGAACCAGTGTTATTCAGAGTCAAGAACCAAGAGCCAGGAATCAAGATGTCACAAAAGGAATTTTACTTGGTGGCTATACTCAGGCAGAAGGAAAGATACAGACTGACGATGAAACTTTCTGGATGCTGTATCTGGATCAGGAAGGAAATGAAAAATGGAGAAAACACGTAAAAGGAGAATCCAGAAAAAGAGAAGAAAGATTATCTGATATAAAACTAAACAGAGACGGCTCAATCATTCTGGCCGGAACCAGCGCAGAAGAGCTTGGAAAAGAGAACTGGAAGATTATAAAGTTAGGGGATAAACAGCTTGACCAGTTAATTGAAAAACAGGACATCAAGATTTATCCGAATCCTGTTTCAGATTATGCTTATGTAGAGATAGGCTATGATTTTAAAGAAGCTGATATTATGCTGTATGATATGGGAGGGAGACAGCTTCAGAATTTAAAAACAAAAAATAAGGTGACTAAGATTAATACTCAAAATTTAGTTCAGGGAGCTTATCTGGTGACCATAAAAACAGATAATAATAAAACAGCAAGTGCTAAACTAATAAAGAAATAAACGATGAAGAAAAGATTAACAATTGTCATTTTAATATTAAGTTTTTTTAAAAGCTATTCCCAAAATAATAATGATTTGTCATATTATTTTAAAAATTTTCCCAATTCTCCATCGACAGCAAGTTTTTTAAGGTATGGAGATATACAAAATTCTGAATTTACGGGTACAAATTCTCCTACAATTCCCTTATATATTATACAAAATGGAGATATAACAATTCCTTTAAATTTGGACTATATTTCTGGAAATGGAATTAAAGTTTCAGATGAAGCCTCTAGTGTGGGATTGGGATGGAGCTTGGGAATGCCTACTATTGTTCAATCGGTGCTAGGAAGTGATGATTTTGATACTGCTGTACATAAATTAAAGATAGATTTACATTATCAGCCCAATACTCCTTGGGGAGTATTAAATTATAATGATCAGTATTTAGAAACTAAAGATGGAGCTTCAGAACCTGCAGGCTATATTCAATCTCCTGAAATTGGAAAGTATACTTATTATTATTCCGTATATCATAATTTACCTGTTAATGGAAGTTTTCATACTTATGAGAATTCGGTGCAATATGATAGCTCTCCAGATATTTTTACTTTAAATTTATTTGGAGAGAAGATTGAATTCTTCATTTCCAATCATAAAGATATTAATTCATCTTCTCCAGTATTTGCTTGTTTGAAGAAAGGGTATCAAATAAAATTTGATAAATCTACTAATGTATTCAAAGTAATAGCTCCAAATGGAATAACCTACGAATTTGGAAGAAATGAAGAAGTGAGAATCTTTGGTGCCATTAACAGAAACTTTGTATTAACAAAAATTACTGATAAAAATCAAAATATTGTAAATGTCAATTATAACGAATATAGTAATGTTATAAACTTTATTCCGCAATCAAAAAATTTGAATTATAATAGAGGTTCTCAATCAACTTGGACGCCTGGATGTGGTGGTCTTCCAACTTTTTGGGGAGGACAATATGTGTCTGCCGCGAAGTACAGACCTCCAAACCTATCGTCAGATGCCTATCAAACTCAACAAACTTCAGGATCTTACTTCATCTCTAATACCCCATCATATAATAGTGCTCAGAATTATTTATTAGTTTCAAAAATATCAGGGGATTTTGGATCTGTTGATTTTTCTTATTCTAATAGAGAAGATTTTCCTACTGGAAGATTGGATAATCTTATAGTCAAAAATAAAGTAAGTAATCAAATTGTTAAAAACATTGACTTTCAGTATGATTATTCAGTAGCTATAAATAATAATTTTCAAAATCCAGATACATCATCCTATAATGAAGATAGAATGAAAAAAAGACTGTTTTTGAAAAATATAGTTGTAAATCAGTTAGAAAAATATAGGTTTGAATACAACGATCCACAAGCTCTTCCAAGAAAAGATTCTTATGCTGTCGACTATTGGGGATATTATAATGGAGCTTTAAATAATCAAACTTATTTTGCAAAACCAACTGATTTTTCAATAACATATTTAAATCAATTGCCGATTACAAGCGTAAATAATAATAAAAAAACTTCTGATATCAATTTTGTGACCAGTGGACTTTTGAAAAGAATAACTTACCCAACACAAGGATATTCTGTATTTAATTATGAGCTAAACAATGCCGATAATTTAATTTCTAGCTACAATCCATCAACAATTAATAGGGGAAAGGGAGTTAGACTAGCAAGTCAGGCAAATTATGATTTTAATACAAATTTAGTAAATAAAGTAAAATTTATTTATGAAAATGGGTATTCGACAAATCCATTGGATCTAGTAAAAGAGTATGTTAATAAGAAATACTCCACCAGCGGAGGATTTGAGACATCTACAATAATCTCTTTTAATTCTTCAAATAATTACAGTGCATCATCTCTATCTTCAGGAGACTATGTAGGTTATGGCAAAGTAACAAAAATTCAAGTGGATAATGCTAATAATGAAAAAGGCAGGATAATATCTAACTATAACATTAATCCTGATATCTTTTATCGTTTTTGGCAAGATCAATTACCAGTTTCTATCCCCACTACCAAAAACAGTGGTATTGAAAATGGTAAGTTGACTTCACAAATAATTACCAATAGTAATAATCAAAAATTACAAGAAATCACTAATGAATATGACACTCGTTATTCGAATATTTATTACGGTACTATTTTCTCTCCAATAAGTGAATATTTGTATATTTGTAAAGGCTGGACAAATGGTGGTAATGCGCCTGCAGGTGATCCTGACCCTAATAGCATAAGGGATGTATCTGTAGTTGCACATTATCCTATATTTTCAAAGGAGAGCTTGTTGTCAAAAACTACAACTATTGATTATCTTACAGGACAAGAATTAGTAACTATTAGCAATCAGGCTTATAATACTAACAACTTTCTTATATCAAAATCCGTTACTTTTCCTGACGGCAAATATAATGCTGAAAATATTCAATATTCCACTGAAAAAGGGAATACAAAATTAATTAACGCTAATATTTTAAATACTCCTTTACAAACACAAGCCATAGGAAATCTTATCAATGGTTCTTTAAAAACAACTTCATTAATAGAAACTAAATATGACAACATTGGTCATTTAAATCCTACTTCTGTTTTGTCATACAATATTGCAAATAATCAACCTTCTATTGAAGTAACTTATGACCTATATGATAAAGGAAATTTATTGCAGTATACAACTAAAGAAGGTATGCCAGTAACGATCATTTGGGGGTATAGAAGTAATCAGCCTATAGCTAAGGTAGAAGGAGGTAATTATTCTCAAGTGATGCAAGCATTCGGTCTAGATGCTAATAGTAGTAGTTCTTATCAGCAGTTAGAAATAGTTGAAAAATCAAATTTGGATGTCGATGCAATTACTGAAGGTGTTCTTATCTCGAAGCTTGATGAGTTCAGAAATAAGCCAGAGCTTAAAGATTTCAAAATTACCACTTATGCTTATGATCCGTTGATAGGTGTTAAAACAATTATTCAACCTTCTGGACTCAGAGAAGTTTATAAATATGATTCTTCAAACAGACTTGAGAATATCAAAGATAATGAAGGCAAAATAGTAAGGGAATTTGTATATAATCATGCACTAATAAGGTATTACAATTCATCAAAAAACCAAACATTTACAAAAGGCGATTGTGGTTCAAATGCTATTCCTGGGACTTTTACTTATACAGTTCCCGAAAATACTTATATATCACTGCTAAGTCAAACAGATGCAGATCAACAAGCTCAAAATGATATCAACGCTAATGGACAAAGTGCTGCAAATGTCAATGCAAGTTGTACTGTAATGAGTTGTTCAATTACAAAAGGAAGTGGTATAAGCCAATTTAATTATGGCTCAATAAGCTTAGCAAATACAACAAGTTTTAGAATCCAAATGGGTTTTAGATATTATAGTAACTTATCTTGGGATACAGGTGTAGTTATTGGGAAAATTAATGGAAACTGTATTCCCTCAGGTGAAAGATCTTCAAGTACTTTTTCAAATGGTATATGGATAATAACAATTGATGCTAATGGAAATATTACTGCTAAAATTAGTTCGGCTTCACCATCATTGGTTAACAATATGGACCTAACTTTTGATTTCACCTTCTCAATAAATTAAATAGTCATGAAAAAAATACTCATCCCCATTAGTGCTTTATTAGTCACGGGCTTGGTTCATGCACAATTAAGCCCAACCGAAAACTATATCAAGACGAAAACTTATCTGGATTATAGCGGAACAACAGCAACAAAGTCTTCTGAAACAGTCCAGTATTTTGATGGTCTTGGAAGGCTCAAACAAACTGTAAATGTAAAAGCTTCACCATTAGGAAGAGACGTTGTTACTCCTGTAGAGTACGATCAATTTGGAAGACAGACTAAAGATTATCTTCCTATTCCTCAATCAGGAACTCAAAATGGGGCTATTGTTCTAAATCCACTAGGAAATGCTACATCCGTATACGGATCAGAAAAGATCTTTGCAGAAAAGGGTTTGGAAAATTCACCACTGGATAGAATCCAACAGCAGATTCAGGTGGGAAATGACTGGGCTAATAAACCCGTAACCTTTCAATATGATACAAATGCACAGTATGAAGTCTATAAATTTACAACCAATACTACCTGGGCAAACAATGCTACAGTATCAACTTTATCTTATGACTTTTTCCCACCGAACCAATTGTATAAAACTACTATAACGGATGAAGATGGCAATATTACCAAAGAATACAAAAATGGTAAGGGTCAGGTGATGATGGTAAGAAAATTTGATGGAATATATTATGCTGATACCTACTATGTGTATAATGAATATGACCAGCTTGCCTTTGTCATTCCACCCAAAGCAATACACCAATCCATTACAGAAACTTTATTAAATGATCTGTGCTATCAGTACCGTTACGATGGAAAAGGCAGGCTTGTAGAAAAGAAGCTTCCAGGTAAGGGCTGGGAATTTATGGTATATGATAAGGCTGACAGGCTGATTCTTACACAAGATGCTGTGATGGATCCACAAAATAAATGGCTTATGACCAAGTATGATAAATTTGGTAGAGTAATTTATACAGGGATAGTGGCAGGAGGAGAAAGATCTGCTATGCAGGATCTCATTAAAGACCTTGTAATTACTGAATACCGAAATACTACTGGTTTCACTAAAAATGGGATGAATGTTTATTATTCCAATGATTATTTTCCTGCAGACACCCAATCTATTTTAAGTGTCAATTATTATGACACTTATCCTCCATACAGTTTCAATCCCTCTTTCCCTTCAACCATTCAGGGAGAACCGGTATTAACAGAAACTCCATCAGGCGAAGGAAGAAGTACCAAAGGACTTCCTGTGATGAGTCTTGTTAAAAACATCGAAGACGATAACTGGACCAAGAATTACACCTATTACGATACCAAGGGAAGAGCAGTCGGAAGTTATTCCCTCAATCATTTGGGAGGTTATACCAAAACAGAATCCAGGCTGGATTTTGTAGGTACTCCTCAAACAGTTATTACCAAACATAAAAGATTAAATACCGATACAGAAAGAGTCATTACAGAAAACTTTACCTATGATCATCAAAACAGGCTATTGGTACACAAGCACCAGGTAGACAGTAATCCGGAAGAAGTCCTGACTCAGAATACCTACAATGAACTTTCCCAGCTTTCCAATAAAAAAGTAGGTGGAACTATAGCGGCTCCAGCTCCTCTTCAAAGTATTGATTATACTTATAATATCAGGGGGTGGATGACTAAAATTAATGATCCTGTTAATTTGGGCAGCGATTTGTTTGGGTATAAAATCAAATACAATCAGGTTGAAGGATTGGAAACCCCCAATTTAGATTTTCCTGATTTGAAAGTAAAGCCCAGATACAACGGAAATATTGCTGAAATAGATTGGAGAACCTCTACTGCATCTAATGATAATCTGAGAAGATACGGTTATGCTTATGATGGTTTAAACAGACTGACAGCAGGCTTTTACCAGAAAGATACGAACCCTTCTGCAAAAGAATATTTTGAGAAAATAGATTATGATCTGAACGGGAACATTACTAACCTGAAAAGGTCTGCCAGTTTGGGAGGAAATACAAGTGCAGCTCTTATCAACAATATGACCTATGCTTATCAGGGGAACAGGCTTACTTCAGTTAATGACGTTATACCGAATTTTGGTGGGTATATAGGAGGAACTATTATATATGATGCTAATGGCAATATGACAGATAACCCTGATAAAGGGATGAAAATAACCTATAATTTCTTGAATTTGCCTTTTCTTTATACTTTGGGTACAGGCAGATCAAAATCTACTGTTAGTTATACTTACAGAGCAGACGGTGTTAAGCTTCGAAAAATATATACTCCAAGTTTAGGGCAGATAACAACAGATTATCTTGATGGATTTCAATATGCTGCCGAGCCGGATTTATGCATAGGCTGCCCGGCACCTATTCCTGTACTTCAGTTTGTTCCAACCTCAGAAGGTTACTTTGATTTTGTGAAAAATAAGTATATTTACAATTATACAGACCATTTAGGAAATGTAAGACTAAGCTATACGAAAGGAATTTCAGGAGTAGAAGTTATTGAGGAAAATAACTATTACCCGTTTGGATTGAAGCATAGTGATTACAATATCCTCGGAGGCAACTATACCTATCAATACAAGTACAATGGGAAAGAGTTGCAGATGGAAACGGGGATGTATGATTATGGGGCAAGGATGTATATGGCAGATATTGGAAGATGGGGCGTGGTGGATCCGCTAGCGGAAACATCAAGAAGGTGGAGTACGTATACTTATGCATTTAATAATCCACTTAGGTTTATTGATCCGGATGGAAGGCAGGGTAGTGATGTTATTATTAAAGGAAGAGCAGCAAATGATGCCCTCAAAGAATTACAAAAGTCTGTTTCTTCAGAATTAACACTCAAAATGGATAGTAATGGTAAAGTTTCTTATACTCAAAATGATCCCAAAGTTAAATTGTCTTCTAATGCTCAACAATTAGTAAATGCGGTTGATGATCATTCTGTAAATGTAAACGTTACTGCTGAAAATACAAATTTAACTAAAGCTGGACAGTTATATGTCGGAGGCACTTTTTCTGGAAATAAAACTAATTTTATATTCAATAATGAAGGAACATCGATGACGTCGATAACTGAAACATACCAAGAAGTAAATCCAACAGTATTAGGGTCTATGAGTAATTATTTCGGAAAACCAGGTGCAGATATGTTACATGAAGTAACAGAATCTTATCAGGGAGGGGTAATTGCCAGAAAGTTAGGACATGATGCTGGTTATGCCTCTCAAGCAGAAAATGATAATTTTGTTAGCATATACAATGCTGCTCATTACTCTGCAACACCTCAAACTGCAGTTAATGGATATCAAGTCAATTATTACGATAAAAATGGAAAACCAGTAAATGTTTTATATAATACGGGAACAGCAGAATTCACTGTAACCGATCCAGCTGGAGCTAAAAAACCTCTAGTAATTCAAAAATATCCATAAATAATGAAAAATATAAATATTATATACTTATTTATTTTATTTACAATTATATCATGTAATACAAAATCTAAAATTGTATCAGGAATTGATTATAATATAGTTAAAATAGATTCTATTAAAAATGTATATTTAATATATGCTGAAAAAAAGGATGCTAGTATAAAAAATTCTGCTTTAATAAAAATTGCTTCTATTAAAACTGAAAAAAAATGTAATAAGCAGAAAGTAATAATAGCAAATAGGATTTATAGATTGAATCTTCAGTCTTTATATCCTAAGAATTTCGTTTCTAATCATTATCTTGGAGGAATTACTTTTAATAGTATATTTATCCCTTTCGATAAAGAGTATAATATTAAAAAAGATTTATTTGTAACAGATGATATTGAAGGTGTATGTTATTTAAAATAATATTTACTTACAATAAGGCTTATAGCTTTAAGCGATATGAAAACCACCGCAATTGCGGTGGTTTTATAATGCTACATACTTTTATGAGTTAAGAAAATATTTTTAGCTTAACTACTTCACCCTACCCGGATTCTGCTTCAGAAAACTATCCCATCCACTGTAAGATTTGGTATCTGCAATAGTTCCGGAGTTGAAATGATGACAAACTGCAACAGCCAGACCATCCGAGGCATCCAGATATTTGGTAGGAAATTCCTTCAGTTTTAAAAGGTTTTGCAGCATTCCGGCTACCTGCTCCTTGCTGGCATTTCCGTTTCCGGTGATCGCCATTTTAATCTTTTTCGGAGAATATTCTGTAATAGGAATATTTCTGTAAAGGCTGGCGGCCATTGCGACTCCCTGCGCGCGGCCCAGTTTAAGCATACTCTGGACGTTTTTACCATAAAATGGAGCTTCCAGAGCTACTTCATCGGGATGGTATTCATCAATTAATGCTAATGTTTTGTCAAAGATATATTTCAGCTTTGTTTCGTGGTTGGGGTATTTTTTCAGGATCAGTTCGTGGATGGAAATCATTTCCATTTTACTTTTCGTTACGGAAATAATACCGAAACCCATAATAGCCGTCCCCGGATCAATACCTAAAATTATCTTCTCTGAAATCATAGGTCAAAGATAAGATTTATTAATGTTAAAATAATGAGTTGTCCGTATCGGGATTGTCTAAATGTTTTTCAGCTATGGGAACCCATTTTCCATCGTGGCGGAGAAGTAAAATTTTATTAACTAAGAATTTAGTTTTGTACATTTTGTTCTTATATACTTCCCATGCCTTCCCATAATTTTCAAAAGTGAGATTTCTGTAGCCCACTGTCATATGAGGAGTGAAAGATTTCTTACCAAAACTGAAATGCTGTATGACCTTTTGGTGTAAAAGATTTAAGCTTTCATTAGTTTCAGGATGTACAAAAATGACCGGGTTATTGGGATTGGGGAAACCTCCGAAGCCGTTCAATATGATTTCAAAAGGAGGAATATCCGTATTTATTTTTTGAAAAGCGGTGTGAATATCAGATTCAAGCTCCAGTTCTCTGTCAAAAGGTGAAAGTAAAGTAATATGGGCATCATTCTTTAATGCCATTGAATTTCCATAATTCATGGCAAAGTCTTGTTTAAAAGCTTTAATCTCGTCAATGATTTCCTGAGGAGGATAGATGGCAATGAAATACATTTTTTTCATGAATTGAAATTAAGAAAAGTAAAATAAATTTTGATACATAAGAAAATTATGTATAGATTTGCTAGGTATAAAAAATGAAACATTGAAAAAGAATAGTCTCTATAAAGGAACCCTGCAAAACATTATTCTGAAGCTTCTTGCCAAAGAAGTAAAAATGTATGGCTATCAGATCACACAACGCACAAAGGAACTTACAAAAGGAGAGCTTGAAATGACGGAAGGTGCACTGTATCCGCTCTTGCACAAATTAGAAGCGGAGGATATGATAAAGTCTGAGATCCAAAAAATCAATGGAAGAGATCGTAAATATTATCTTCTGACCGAAAAGGGGAAAAAACAACAGGCAACACAGGAAGAGGAAATGAAAAACTATTTATTTAATCTAAACACAATTTTTAATATATGATCACTTTTTTTCAGGAAAGAGAAATTGAAAAATATCTGACAGAAAAGAAAATTTCCGGAGAACTTTTCACCGAGATAAAAGATCACATGGTTTCTCAGATAACAGATATTCAAAATTATAAAAACTTAAATTTTGAAGAATCTTTTGAAGCTACAAAAGCTTACTGGAGCAAGGATTTAGCGTTAGTGAGAAAAAATATCTTTTCAAGACAGAAAATTACAAAGATCGCTTATAAAATGGATAGAACAACAAACAGAAATTTGTTTTTGAAGTCTTTGTTGTGTGCATTGCTATTTGTTGGGTTTGAAATTATTCTGACATTTGTTTTAAATGAGAATTTGTATGTAGACCTATATAAAATTATAAAAGTTCTTTTCTTCTTTTTACCATTTGCAATTGTAGGAATGTATATCCGGCAGAAAAGCCTGGAGAACAAATATTATAGAAAAAATATAATGATTAATAATTTTGTTCATCCGCTTTTTGTATTTGTATTTACAGTATTTGTGGATAATTTGGTTGATCTGCCTAAAAATTCATATATCCTGATTTACAATTTTATAAATTTTGGGTCTCAGGGAGAAATTACAGCATCTGTTTTTACAAAAAGTCTTCTTGCCGGAATATTATTTTTTACGCTTTATTCATTCTCCTATTTTTCGTTGAATGAAAATATCAGAAGATTTAAAAGACTACAAAAAACTTTATAGCTAAGAAACATGATAACAGTTGAACATGAGCACCAAATGAAATTATATCTGCGATCAAAAAATTGTCGCACCCCATACTTCAAAGATAATCTTCTGTCACATATTTCACCGTTGGGATGTTATTTTTAAGGAATTTTTAATTTTCTTGGGTCTTCAACTGCTTTGCTTTACTTCAAAACAAAAAAAATAATATTTTGATCTAAGAATAAATAAAAAATAAAACGCAAAAATGTTTACAAAAGAACAGGAACAACAGGTTACGGATTATCTTATTCTTCACAGGCTTCCGCTGGATATTTTACTGGAAGTGAAGGATCATATGATTTCACAGGTTTTGGATATTCAGATCAATGAAAATCTGAATTTTGACGAAGCATTTCATAAGACCCAGAAATTATGGGAAGGTGAATTTAAAATGACGAAATATTCTCTATTTTATAAAGAAGAGATTCCCTTAATTGTAAAAAAGATTGTAAAAGAGAAGTATAGTAATATCTTAAAAAAGTCTTTAGTTTTGGGACTGGCTTCTTTTACGGTTAATCTCTTATTGATCTATTTTTCGGCTAATGCGGAAATTTACAGTGCTCTTTTCAGAATACAGAACGGACTATTTGTTCTTTTTACTGCCGGGGTTTGGTTTTTTAATCGCAAAATCTGGAAATATGTAAAACAGGACTTTAAATATAAAGGCAGACTTTTTTATTCCATGTATCAACAAAATACAGGATTGCTGATTGTTGCTATGTCTTCAATGGCGCAGGTTATTTCCAAGAAAGGTGTTTATCCGTATTTGTTTTTCAGGAATGATAACCACAGCGAAATCATTTTTGTTTTAGCAACTTTAGTTCTTCCTTATTGTGTACAGGTAATGGTAATTTTTGGGTTGATTAACTTTTTTGAGCATAAGAAAACACTAATGAAAATGAAGAGTTTTCTAAACATTTCTGAAATATAGATCTACATTTTCATTATATTTTTCTCATGGAATTCATTTCGGTAATTATATTTTCAATAGCATCCGTTATCTTTTTAACTTCCACATGAGGTTTGAAAGCCCAGCTTTTCCCCTTTTCTTCATCGGCAATATTAGATAAAATAATAACCGATGTTTTAGTCTTTGGATAGTAAATATTCAGAGAAGGGGAGCCCTTTACATAACCGCTGTGAAAATAGCTTTCCGGACTTCCGATACGGAGCATAATTCCATAGCCATAACCCATTTTTCCCAGAATGGCGTGATGCCTTTCCGAACTTTTTGACACAAACTGCTTTAACGTTTCGGGTTTTAAAATTTTTCCTCCGTAAAGAACATTGTTCCACGTGTGAAGATCATCTATAGTTGAAAGAATACCGCCGGCAGGAGTTCCTATTTCTTTTCCACCCAATCGTTTAGGCATATCCGGAACTACAGAAAATCTGGCTGCATTACCCAGATAGGCGCTGGCGAAATTTTTACCTTTAAAAACATTTCCGGTAGAAGAATTTTTCATTCCCGCTTTTTTGAACAGTTCCAGAACATTTTCATCATATGACTTTCCCGAAACTACTTCTACGATTTGTCCCAGTGCATTAAATCCGTCGTTGGAATAGAAAAAATCGGAACCACTTTTGAACATCAGTTTTCCCCCGAACGTATTTAATCCCGAAGTATGGTTTAAAAGCTGATGAATGGTGATATTCTCATAGTCTTTATTTTGAAACGACTTCAGATATTTGGACACCTTATCGTTCACATTTAGTTTCCCCTGTTCCATTTGGAGAAGGATAAGTGCCGCGGTAAATTGCTTGCTTACAGAGCCTATGACAAAAATTGTACTGCTGTCGATCTTTACTTTGTTTTTAAAATCGGAATAGCCGTTCTCTTTCCTGTATAGTTGCAGGGAATCTTTAAATACGGCAATACTTCCGTTGAAATTATATTTTTTGAAGACAGAGTCAATCTGTTGTTCCAGAAGGGTCTTCTGAAAAGCAGTAATGGTAGAATCAATCACTGCATTTTTGTCAACCGGTTTTTGGGAAACTTCAGTTTTACAGGAGAACAGAAACAAGGAAAGCAAAAAGAAGATGAAATTTTTTATCACAGGTGTTTTATTTAGATTAAAAGTTACTGAACAGGGATCAATGTATACCTAAATATAAGAAAATCCCTTGAGGTCTCAAAGAGAAGCAAAATTTGTGCTAAGCCAGTGTGCTTCCTTTATAAGTATTTAATATTTTTGAATAGATAATTTTATAACCATCATGAAAGAATATTTGAAAAGCGATTCAGAACAAATTGACCATATCCTGAACATCATAAAAGAACAGGGAACCGGATACCTTAATACCCTTGCAGATAGACCAACATCTGTAAACAATGATCTGATTTCAGAACAAATGGATCTGCCGGAGTCCGGTATGGGTACTGAATCAGCTTTAAAAATATTCAATGAGAGATTTGAACCCATTATGGTAGGGTCGTCAGGACCGAGATATCTGGGCTTCGTAACCGGAGGGACTACGCCGGCTTCCATTGCAGGCGACTGGCTGGCCACAGTTTATGATCAGAATACCCAGTCGGTGAAAGGTCAGGGAGATATTTCTGCCGGTATAGAGCTGGAAACCATAAAAATGCTGCTGGATCTTCTCGGACTGCCGGAAAACTTCCTGGGAGGCTTTGTAACCGGAGCCACCATGTCCAATTTTACCGGTCTGGCCGTCGCAAGGCAATGGATCGGGAAGGAGCTGGGAAAAGACTTTGCCAAAGACGGGATCTCAGGAACCGTTAAAGTACTGACAGCCACGCCTCATTCGTCGTCCATAAAATCCCTGTCTCTTCTGGGGATGGGAAGCGGAAATATCGTCAGGATAAAAACAGCGGGAGACAACCGGGAAGCCATTTGTTTGAAAGACCTTGAAAATCAGATCGTGCAGTTAAACGATGAGCCTTTTATTTTAATTTCGAGCGGAGGAACAGTCAATACCGTTGATTTTGATGATTTCTCAGAAATCCGTAAGCTGAAAGAAAAATATAAATTCTGGTGGCATATAGATGCAGCATTCGGTGGTTTTGCCGCTTGTTCAGACACCCATAAACATCTTGTCGAAGGCTGGGAAGATGCAGACAGTATTACAGTGGACTGTCATAAGTGGCTTAACGTTCCTTATGAAAGCGCTGTGTTTTTTGTAAAAGAAAAGTACAGGATTTTACAGGTAGAAACCTTTCAGAACTCAAATGCGCCTTATTTGGGAGATCCTTTGGATAATTTCGGTTACCTCAATTTCCTTCCTGAAAATTCCAGAAGATTGAAAGCGCTGCCGGCCTGGTTTTCAATGATGGCATATGGCAGAGACGGATATAAGGCTATCGTGGAAAATAATATTAAACTGTCAGAGCAGTTTGGGCAAATGATTGAAAATAGTGATGCTTTCAAATTGTTAGCTCCGGTAAGGCTGAATACCGTATGTTTTACTTTAAAAGATGGTACAAAGCAGGATCAGGTCAATAGATTTCTGGAATCGCTTAATGAGACGGGAAAAGTCTTTATGACCCCTACTTTTTATAACAGCCATACAGGAATAAGGGCAGCTTTTGTCAACTGGCAGACTCAGGAAAAGGATATTGAACTGATATTTGACCTCATGAACAAAATAGCAGCAACGATAGGGTAGGCTATTAGTTGTTATTTCAGAATCAGATCACAGAACCAGAAAACGTATTCGCCATCTTCCTCTTCCGGACTGGCCTTAGGTTTAGGATAGGTTTTCTTTACAGTTTCGCCGATTTCAAAGGTAACAGGAGCTTTAAAAATGGGTCCGTCAAAAGTAAAGGTGTGAAATTCTCCATTTTCTCCGCATGGATCAACATTTTCCGGAAGATCATTGATAAAATCCCGATCAATGATTCTTCCTGCAAAACTTTTATCGAGATACGTTTCATTCACACAGGTTACGATAGTTTTGAATCCAAGGCTCAGAAATTCATGGATAAGGTCAGTTGTGTTCTGTTTCCAGAGCGGAAATACAGCTTCCACTCCGATGGCTTTCAACTGGTCTTCACGGTATTTTCTGAGATCTTCAAGGAAAATATCACCAAAAACGGACCGGGTAATTCCCAAAGACTGAATATCGGTCATCGTTTTACTCATGATATCGCGGTATTCTTCCATAGACGGTTCTTTGGGAAGTTCCATTTTAATTAAAGGAATTCCCATACTTTCAGCTTGTTTTTCCAATAAAGAGACGTGAACACCATGCATGGAAATCCGCTGAAACTCTTTATTGATGCTGGTCAGCAAAGTAGTAATTTCAGTATTGTTTTCCTGCTGGATTTTATAAAGTGCGAGGGCAGAATCTTTTCCACTGCTCCAGTTGAATACGGCTTTCGATTTCATTTGAAAATAAAAAATCTCCCAAAAATAGAGAGATTCTGTGAATTATTATTTAACTTCTTTGATAGGAATAAATCCTCCATTGATGTAGTCAAGTTTTTGCTCAAACGGAACCGAAGTAGATTGCGAAGCCAGCAACCCGCCAATAATCCCGAAGAATGCGGAAGCAAGAACCACATCTCCTGTTTTTGCAGTTGATTTTATTTTTCCGGTAAAATAAAAATCTCCATCTCTTTTTTCAGCCTTCACGAGAGCATTTTCCACAGGCAAATAAATATATGGAGAACCATTATAAACAATGGCAAATACATCATTTTTTTTAATTTCCTTTTCTTTACCTTCTATAGTTTCGTAAAGTTTAATGATTTTATTGGTTTTTCCGTAGAATTTTGCACTGGAAATTGTTTTTTCAGACGGTTGAAGGTTTTTAAAAGAATTATAATCGGGATAAATTCCTTCCTTTAATTCCGGAGAATTATATAAACTTAATTTTTGTTTTTCAATTTCATCAAAATTTTTGAGGTCATTAAAAGTGTATCGGTCTGTTTGTATTGCTTTTTTAGAAACGTTTCTGCTTATAAAGTCACTTACCATTTCGCTTCCTTTTTTCATCGTAGCCTTGGTAACATCCATAGATGAATGATCGATAACTGAATCTATTTTGTCGAGATAAGAATAAGTTCCGTCTTCGTTTTTAGCAAACAAATAAGCCTGGAAGTAGCAGTAACCGTGTTCACTAAAGGCGCCTGTAATTTCGGCAAAATACAACTGTTTTAGATACATTACAATTGTACCGTCATCTGTATTTTCACCATTAATGTTGTTTAACAGATTTTGGAATTGATCATTAAGATTGGTTGTAGGAACAACTCTTGCCTTAGTGTTGAATGCTCCTTTCTGAACAATTCCCAAAGATGTAGAGTCTATTCTGGCATCAATAAGTTTTATGGCTTTATAATAACTTTTGTCTAGTTTTTTATCAGGAAAACTGATTGAAAAATCCTCGGTTCTTTTTTGGGAATACATAGAAACCGAAAACATGATTCCTAATAAAATTAAAGTAGGGTTCAAAATTTTTTTCATTAATGTTGAGGTTATAAATTTTTCAATTGCTAAAATAATACTTATTAAGTTGAATCTAAATTAAAACCTCAAAGAAAATTCCTTGAGGTTTTAATTTGTAAATTATTGATAGGTTAAGTAGCCAACAATTGTCTGTCCGGCTACGGATTACATATTTCTTCTGTATTTACCGCCCACTTCAAACAAAGCATTGGTAATTTGTCCAAGGGAACAGTATTTTACAGCATCCATCATCACTCCAAATAAATTTTGCTGATTGATGGCAGCGTGCTGTAATTGTTTTAAAGCTTCCGCAGACCTATCGGCATTCGATTTCTGGAAATTGTGTAGGTTTTCAATCTGAACCTGTTTTTCCTCCTCAGTAGAACGGATCACTTCTCCCGGACGAACGGTTGGAGAACCGTCTTTTCCAAGGAATGTATTTACCCCGATGATCGGGTATTCGCCGGTATGTTTCAGCCATTCGTAATGCATGGATTCTTCCTGGATCTTGGAACGCTGGTACATGGTTTCCATAGCACCAAGAACACCACCTCTTTCCGTAATCCTGTCGAATTCTGCATACACTGCTTCTTCTACAAGATCCGTCAGTTCTTCAATAATAAATGAACCCTGAAGTGGATTCTCATTCTTAGCTAACCCCAATTCTTTATTGATAATAAGCTGGATAGCCATTGCTCTTCTTACAGATTGCTCAGTAGGAGTAGTAATAGCTTCGTCATAAGCATTGGTGTGAAGAGAATTACAGTTATCGTAGATCGCATACAATGCCTGAAGCGTCGTTCTGATATCATTGAAATCAATTTCCTGTGCATGAAGAGAACGTCCTGAAGTCTGGATGTGGTATTTCAGCATCTGGCTTCTTTCATCTGCCCCGTATTTCATTTTCATGGCTTTTGCCCAGATTCTTCTGGCTACACGACCGATCACTGAATATTCAGGGTCAATACCGTTGGAGAAGAAGAAAGAAAGGTTCGGTGCAAAATCATTGATATCCATTCCTCTTGACAGATAGTACTCTACATACGTGAAACCATTTGCCAATGTGAATGCAAGCTGGGAAACCGGGTTGGCTCCGGCTTCGGCAATATGATATCCTGAAATAGAAACAGAATAGAAATTTCTTACTTTCTCTTTAATGAAATACTCCTGAACGTCGCCCATTAATCTTAAAGCAAATTCAGTAGAGAAAATACAGGTATTCTGCGCCTGATCTTCTTTTAAAATATCAGCCTGAACGGTTCCACGAACCGTTGCAATAGTTTTGGCCTTAATTTCAGCATAAACATCTGCCGGAATAACTTCATCTCCTGTGATTCCCAACAGCTTTAATCCCAAGCCATTGTTGGAAGGAGGAAGTTCACCGTTATATTTTGGTCTTTCTAAACCTTTATCATCAAATTTTGCCTTTAAAACAGCTTCAACTTTAGATTCAAGACCGTTTTCAGCGATATATTTTTCAACATTCTGATCGATGGCAGCATTCATGAAGAAAGCAAGCAGCATCGGAGCAGGACCGTTAATTGTCATTGAAACGGAAGTCAGTGCATTCACAAGGTCAAACCCTGAATACAGCTTTTTGGCATCATCCAGTGTTGCAATAGAGACTCCCGCGTTTCCGATCTTACCGTAAATATCCGGTGGTAAAGCCGGGTCCTGGCCGTAAAGCGTTACAGAGTCGAAGGCTGTAGATAAACGTTTTGCAGGCATTTCGGCAGAAACGTAATGGAATCGTCTGTTCGTTCTTTCCGGGCCTCCTTCTCCTGCAAACATTCTTGTAGGATCTTCTCCTGTTCTTTTGAACGGATAAATACCTGCGGTGTAAGGAAATCCACCCGGCAGGTTTTCCTGGCCTTTCCATTTGATCAGATCTCCCCAGTCATTATATTTTGGTAAAGCAATTTTTGGAATTCTTAAGTGGGATAAAGACTCTGTTGAGGTTTCCACTTTAATTTCCTTTCCTCTTACGAAATAGGAATAAAACTCTTCATGGAAAGCCTTTTTCGTATCTTCCCAGGTTTTCAGGAAGTCGATGTTTTCCTGCTGAAGTTCCTTTTCAGCCTTTTGATATTCAGCGTCTAAAGCTTCATTGGAAATAATTTTTTTAACACCGTCAATATGATACATTTTTCTGGCAAGCTCAGCCTGCTTTTCAATGTTTTCATCATATATCCTGTTGTTTTCTACAATTTCAGAAAGATAGCGTACTCTTTTTGGAGGAATGATGGTTACTTCGTCTGTTATTTCCTGCTCAACGAAAGTTTTCAGATCCAGACCGGAAAATTTATCATTTACCTTTGAAATCAATCTGTTATATAATTCAGTAGTTCCGTGGTCATTGAATTGGGATGCTTTTGTAGCATAAACCGGCATTTCGTCCAACGGCTGCTCCCACAGTAAATGGTTTCTCTGGAACTGCTTTCTTACGGCTTGAAGAGCATCAAGCGCCCCTCTTTTATCAGATTTATTTAAAGCCACTAAGTCTGCATAATCCAGCATGTCGATTTTTTCCAGCTGAGTTGAAGCTCCATATTCAGGAGTCATTACATACATGGAAACATCCGCAAAATCAGAAACCTCCGATCCGGATTGCCCGATACCTGAAGTTTCAAGGATGATAACATCAGGATGCGCTAATTTCAGCACATTTAATGCAGAGTGGATGAACGGAGAAACGGAAACGTTGTTTTCTCTTGTTGCCATTGAACGCATATAAACCCGCGGATCATTGATCGCGTTCATACGGATTCTGTCCCCTAAAAGTGCACCTCCTGTTTTCTTTTTGGAAGGGTCAATAGAGATGATGGCGATTTTTTTGTCAGGATTTGAACGGATGAATCGTCTTACCAGCTCATCTGTTAATGAAGATTTTCCTGCTCCACCGGTACCTGTGATCCCGATGATCGGAATATTCAAATCTTTTGATTTTTCATCAATCGCTTTTACCAGTTCCGGTTTTTCTTCTGAAAAGTTTTCAACCGCAGAAATGATTTTTGCAATGCTTGTAGAGTTTTCAAAGCTGATGGAATCCAGATCACTTGCTGTAACCTCTTTTCCTGTTGCGAAATCTGACCTTTTTACTAGGTCATCAATCATTCCCTGAAGGCCAAGTTCACGGCCGTCGTCCGGAGAATAAATCCTGTCGATTCCGTAATCCATAAGATCGGTAATCTCTTCAGGCAGGATAACACCGCCGCCGCCACCGAAAATCTTGATCTGTGGAGAGTTTTTTTCTCTTAAAAGGTCGTAGATATATTTAAAATATTCATTGTGGCCGCCCTGATATGAGGTTAGTGCAATAGCGTTGGCATCTTCCTGTATCGCTGTATTCACCACTTCTTCTGCTGATTTGTCGTGGCCCAGGTGGATCACTTCACATCCTGTTCCCTGGATCACGCGGCGCATGATATTGATCGCAGCATCATGTCCGTCAAATAATGACGCTGCTGTTACGATTCTTACTTTGTTGGTTGGAGTATATTTTTGGGTTTCCATAAAAAATCTAGAAAGTTTCTGAATTTCCAAATATAACAATAAAATAAGAACCTTTTGATTTTGTTTAATTTGTTGATTTTAAGTTTGTTATTGATGATGGGGAGGTTGGTTTTTCTCCTGCTTAACAATCATTCGTTTAAAAAGATGTGTAAAATCTCTATTTTTGCATTGTTATATATTATATGGTATGAAAAAGGCTTTGATGTATTTTGGTTTAGGAACAGTAATTAGTTTCCTTATCAATTATTTTTTTTACAGTTCTGAAAATATTGTTCTCGACCTATATTATGCGCTGGCCTTTGGGATAGCATGGGGAATTGCCTATTATCTGGATACTCCCAATTTCACGCTGCCGCAAAAATTAGGTGTTTCTTTTGCGGTAATGGGCGTCTTGGTTTTAATAGGGACACTATTATTCAGTCTGGAGCTTGCGATTCCTTCAATACTTAAATTTTCAACGGTTTTTGTTGCCTATTATCTGATTGCCAGCTTTCGGGGAAGTAAATCACTCAGAAATCAATAATAAAAAAGAGGCTGTTTCAAACGGCCTCTTTTTATTTTATTTATTAATGCATCATCAGGAAGCTTACCAGCGCAAGGCCGATAACGAGGAATGTAAATGCAAAGAAGTTAATCATAAATAATATACCTCCTATAAAAACACTCACAATGCCGTGTGCATGATAAGTACGGTGGTGTGCAATGAAGAAATACAGAATGCTGTAAATTATCAGAGCACTTATGAGTAAATACAAAAGCATATTAATTGCCCGGATATCTGTTACACTTGCCAGTTTTATGATAAACGATGTCAGCAGTATGTTCAGTAACAGAAAAGAGAAATAATGGAGGGTGAAAATTCCGTGATCGAAATACCACCATTTCTTCTTATGATGGAAAATCCATAGAAAGAAGGCAAACACCGGAAGGTAAAGAAACAGTGCTTTCGGTAAGTTGTGGAAAGAAGTTTCTGCAAGTTTTTTGAATATTTCCCCTTTCGTGACTCCCTGTTCCTTGAGTTCGAAAAATTTGTGGGCTAATGGTTTTTTTATAAAATTAAAAACTGAAGGGTTTTTTGCAAGAGCCGAATCATAGGACTTTTGAGTTTTATATCCTTCATAAGCCGTGGATTCGTCTATTTTCTTGTTCATTTCCAAAGCACTTTCGAAATCATCTATCTTAGCAGAATCAGGAACGATGACGGTAAGTTTCTGAATGGCAGCTGAATCTTCTTTGCTGATGTTTTTCTGAGCTTTTATGCTGTCCAGTTTTTCTTTGGTTTCAGCGGCTTTTATTTTTTCAAAGAGACTTTTTTCGTTTGGATTTTTTTCTTTTTCATTAAAATTAAGATTAAAAAGAGGAAATAAGGCGAACATGAAGAAGGTAATAAAGCTGACAAAGATGTAAAGCTTTACCGGAGGTACAAATTGCTGCCTTTTGCCGGCCAGATAAATACTGGTAAGTCTTCCCGGCCTGAAAAGCAGGTTTTTGATGGTTCCCCAGAATTGTCCGTCATAATGAGTGAAATCCTCTATGAAGTGTGTGAAAAGGAAATAAAACGGCTGCCTGGTTTCGGTATTTTCCTGACCGCAGTGCGGGCAGAATCTTTCTTCTACGGTATGCCCGCAATTCTGGCAGGTTTTGTCTTCTCTGATTTTTCCGTGGCTCATGGATATTGGGAATATGGTTTGTCGCAAATATAAAAATTTCACGACATAAAATAATTATATCAATAAGCTTTCAGGGAAATCTTTAATATTAAGTTAATAAAGTAAGAGTTTAGTGATTAAACTCTTTACTTTATCACCTGTGTTTTTAGAATCTTCGAAATATTTTTTTTCAATGCTCATGATTTTTACAAGTTCTGTGCCAAAGCAGTTGATAGAATCTATTAAAATGAGGACAAATCCAGGAGACAGTATAGATTAAATAAAATATGTTTTTGGGTTACAAAAATAATTTGTACCTTTGCACACCCTTTTAGGGGAAAATTATGTTTAATCTTTAACTAAAACGTGTGAATACATTAAGTTACAAAACTGTTTCAGCGAACAAAGCTACTGCTAATAAAGAATGGGTTGTGGTAGACGCTGAAGGACAGCCGTTAGGAAGACTAGCTTCTACGGTTGCAAAGATTTTGAGAGGTAAGCACAAAACGAACTTTACACCTCACGTAGATTGTGGTGATAACGTAATCGTTTTGAATGCTGGGAAAATTACGCTTTCCGGAAATAAGTGGGCTGATAAGACTTACATCTGGCATACAGGTTACCCTGGTGGACAGAAGTCTATGACTGCGGCTGAACTTCAGAAGAAAGATTCTTTAAAAGTATTGGAAAAATCTGTAAAAGGTATGTTGCCTAAAAACAGATTAGGATCTGCTTTATTGAAGAACCTTTATCTGTATGAAGGAACTGAGCACAAACATGAAGCTCAACAGCCTAAAACAATTAATGTTAACGAATTTAAATAATTAATTATGTCTATAGTTCACAAAATCGGAAGAAGAAAAACTTCTGTAGCTAGAGTTTATGTAAAACCAGGTTCTGGAAACATTACAGTAAACGGTAAAGACGCTAAAGAATATTTCTCTACAGACGTGATGGTTTACAAATTAAACCAACCGTTCATCCTTTCTGAGACTGTTGGTCAGTATGACGTTACCGTAAATGTTTTCGGTGGTGGTAATACAGGACAGGCAGAAGCTATCAGATTAGGTATTTCAAGAGCTTTATGCGAAATCAATGCTGAATTCAGATTAGCTTTGAAACCAGCTGGTTTACTTACAAGAGACGCAAGAATGGTGGAAAGAAAGAAGCCAGGTCAGAAAAAAGCAAGAAAGAGATTCCAATTCTCAAAACGTTAATATCAAGATTCAAGATATCAGACACAAGATTCAAGACTTTGCTCTCAGATCTTGGCTCCTGGTTCTTGGTTCTATTTTATCTAAACAAAAAAATTGCCCGTTACGTTTAGCATCCAAACGCTTCTCCCATCTAAAGAAGTTGTTGATTGTTTAAAAGACGGAAAGTAAACTAACAAAAACAGAAAACATGGCAAAAGCAAATGTAAAAGACCTTCTAGAGGCTGGTGTACACTTCGGTCACATGACCAGAAAGTGGAATCCAAATATGGCTCCATACATTTTTATGGAGAAAAACGGTATTCACATTGTAGACTTACATAAAACAGCAGTTAAATTGGATGAAGCGTGCAGCGCTTTGGAAAAATTAACTTCTGCAGGTAAAAAAGTTCTTTTCGTAGCAACTAAAAAGCAGGCGAAAGAAGTAGTGGCTAAGCACGCTGCTGAACTTAATATGCCTTATATTACAGAAAGATGGCCAGGAGGTATGTTAACGAACTTCGTTACGATCAGAAAGGCTGTAAAGAAAATGAACTCTATCGACAAAATGAAAAAAGACGGTACGTTCGAAACTTTATCTAAAAAAGAAAGATTACAGGTTGACAGACAAAGAGCTAACCTAGAGAAAAACTTAGGTTCTATCTCTGACATGGTTCGTCTTCCTTCTGCAATCTTCGTTGTAGATATCATGAGAGAACATATCGCTGTAACTGAAGCTAAGAAATTGGGTATTCCAGTTTTCGGTATTGTTGATACAAACTCTGACCCTAGAAAAGTAGACTTCGTTATCCCAGGAAACGATGATGCTTCTAAATCTATCGATATGATCTTAAACATCGTTTCTGATTCTATCAAAGAAGGTCAGTCTCAGAGAAAAGCTGATAAAGAAAAATCTAAAGAAGAAGGAGAAGTAGTATCTGCTGATAAAGATGCTGATTTCGATGCAGAATAATTAAAGATTTTCTTTAATATAGGAAAAACGCTGGATTTCGGTCCAGCGTTTTTTTATTGATGTCTACTCAAAACTCAATCCAAAAAGAAACCCGCTCTACAGAGCGGGTTTTATCTTAATTACTGATCTTTATAGCGTATGATGTAGTAATGAACTTATTAGCCTGATAAGATGAATTGCAAAGCATTCCGGAGAGGCTGTAATTTTTGTTTTTAGGGACCATGGTGTAACCCACCTTACCGGAACCTATCGGGATCTTTTTAAAGAAACCACTGCTGCTCACTGTAAGAACCATATTGCAGGGCGATTTGTTTTCCACAGAAATAGAGGTGTTAGGATTGGAAGGAGAGTCCTCATTAAGAAGATCATTTAAAACGGCCGCAGTTTCAGGTTTATAGGTTTTAATAAGCTCAGCATATTCCCTTTCTGTACTCATTGCAGAATTCCCGGAAGTATTTCCCGAAACTGAAGGATAAGAAGTTCTTATAGGATAGTTGCCATAGTTTACACTACAACTCATAAGGATAAGTGAAATTCCGGAGAAAGCGAGCAGCTTTTTCATACAGTTATTTTTTTGATCTTTTCTTTTTTGAAGCATTCACAGGTACTGTTTCTTTTTGTTCTTTTGATGGCTCACTGTTTATTGGCGGCTTTTTTGTACCCGGATTTTCAATGACTACAAATATACTTTTTTTTATGTCTTTCTGAGAAGAGTACTTTACATCGCATACATTACTGTTCAGGGTATAAGAGCCTTTGTTGAGAACAATAAAATTCTCGCCGTGAGCAGGAACTGCCAGGTTATAGAAGTCTTTTCCTTCAATTCTCAGGATGATATTGCAGTCCGAGTTATTTCTGAACAGGAGTACAGCCTCTTTTTTGGTAATATCCTCATCAAACATAGCGTTCAGAAGCTTTACCGTTTTATCTTTGTGCTGATCGGAGGTTTCGGCAAGAAGTTTTTTAAACTCTTCCGCATCATTGGAACTGGAATTTCTCATAAACCTGTTCGGAATATCCGTCATTACGGGTCTGGCTTCCATAGGTTTCGCCTTGGAAGCGCCTTTTGTCCATTCCGAATTTTTTAAGGCAATAAGCTTGGGTTTTAGCACAAATCTTTTAGGGTCATCAGGATGTGTGTTCTTAAGGTACTCTTCAATTTCCTTGATATTTGTGCTTTTTAAAATATCTTTGGTTTTTTTCTGCGCTGAAGCTGTACCCGAAGCAAGGATCAGGAAGAGGAGGGGCGTTAAAATTTTTTTCATCAATTTGTTTTTATTTCACTAGCTTATCCGGAATTTTATATAGGTTATAGTCTTTCCTTTAGCTGAGAAAAGTTCTTCATAGTAAGTTTTTATGTCTCTCAGGTGTTCCGTGTTGGGATCATATTCAGGAGCACCGTAAATATCGTGATGAGCGGAGATGATTTCATAGCCTGCACCCTGGAGATAGCCTAATGTATAGCCATGCAGAAACTCTGAATCTGTTTTCAAATGGATAATTCCGCCCGGTTTCAGGAATTTTTTGTACCGCTCTAAAAAGTCAGGGTGAGTGAGCCTGTGCTTGGTTCTTTTGTATTTGATCTGAGGATCAGGGAACGTGATCCAGATTTCATCCACTTCATTTTCTGCAAAAAAATAATCTACAAGCTCAATCTGGGTTCTGAGAAATGCCACATTTGTCATTCCGTTTTCCACAGCTTCTTTAGCGCCAAACCAGAATCTGGCACCTTTAATATCTATTCCGATGAAGTTTTTTTCAGGGAATGTTTTGGCAAGTCCTACTGAATATTCTCCTTTACCACAGCCCAGTTCCAGTACAATCGGATGATCGTTTTTAAAGAAGTCCTTTCTCCAGTTGCCTTTTAGTGAAAAACCGTTTAAGGCATCCTCTCTTGTGGGTTGGATAACATTTGGTAATATCTTGTTTTCAGCGAATCTTGCTAATTTATTTTTGCCCATCGAATTATTTATAAAATCCTGCAAAAATAGTGAATTTTGCATAGATTACCTTGCCTATTAAAGATAAAAGACTGGCTTCAGGGCATATTTATGGACGGTTTACTGTGTTGCGGAACTCCCTAAAGTAACCATAATGGCTTTTTCAATTGTTTTTTGGGAAGCATACTGGGCGCCGCAAACAAGGCTTGTGAAAAGATACTGTCCTTTATCTATAACAATTGTGCTGTCATCATGGGCGGGAACGGCAAGTCTGTATTTGGTATTTCCTACACTTTCCATTCTTACGATGATATTACAGTCAGAATTATTTTTGATAAGAACGATACTTGTTTTGCTGTTCGGGTCGTTATCGAAGAGTGAGTTTAATATTTTTACTGTTTTATTCTTGTGTTCCACGGGATTTTCTGCCATCAGCATATTGAACTCTTCGGCTTCTGCGTTAGGAATAGCAGCATTGGCAGCTGTATTTACCACAAAGGTGTTCTGGGCAGTACTTGGAGTATAAGTTACTGTAGATTGTTTGGCGGCAAGCTCTGCCTTGTACTTGGCAATCTGTTTCTGTTTGATAATGGCATTCATTTCATCGAAAGTGATCTTGGTAGAAGGTCTTCTTTTCAGCAGGGCAAGCATTTCCTGCATATCCTTCACCTTCTGGTCGGCAGGGTGGGCATCTTTGATGTACTGCGTCATCATTTCCATGACCCTCGGCTTCAAAACAGATCTCCTGGGATCATCAGGGTGGGCATCTCTGAGAAAAGCATTGATCTCATAGATATTTTTACTTTTTAAAATATTGCTGTAGTCTTTCCCTCTTTTTTGGGCAGACACATTAAAAAACAGAACAGAAACAAACAGTAAAAGTAATTTTTTCATTAACAAATATTAAATTAAAGGCTGGTGTTCTTTTTTAATTTATGTTTTTAGGCAATTAGTTTATGGTAATAACGAAATACTATTGTTTTTATTTTTTACACTTAATAGTCAGATAAATTTAAACATAATTTTAAATAAAAAAGAAATGTACATTATAAATTATGAGATAATATACATTTCTTAAAATATGTTGAATAGAAGTTTATTTAATAACTTCCTGAAGATTCGAGGTTTTAAGCCTTTTCTGATAGATCGGAAGGTACTTTTCGATAGGAACCTTTATCGCTTCAAAATTACCGGAGAGCACATAAGCTTCAATGTTTTCTGAAGTATAAACAAACTGAAGGAAATTGTCAATAAGGTTATCCGGAATTTTAAACTTAGCAAAATAATCCTTACCAAGATAATTTTTGATCTGCGTTACAGAATTATTCATTCTTTCATACGCCATATACCGCTGCTTTTTCTTCCGGTCTCCGGAAAGGATATCATAGATGCTCTCCAGGCTGAAGGTAAGCCCTCCGTCCCTCAATCCGGCAACCGGAAGCTCTGGGGAAGTTCCGTCGCCTTTAGGCTCAGGAAGCCCAATCACTTTTTTAATAGCGAGACCTTTATCCTCTTTTCTTATAGAATTTACATCATACCTGAGATTTCCTGTAGGTTTGAACCTGTTCAGTACAATCTCCTGAATTTCGTAGTAGGCAATTTTTAATTCAATGAGGTTTTTCTGCTGCATCATCTGCGGAGTAAGCTTTACATCTTTCCTTTCTGTGACAATGGAAGTGAAACGGATCACATCACCGGGAACTGCAGGAATATTATAAGTACCGTTATAATCGGTAAGTACGGTTTTCTGGGTGTTCAGATTGGTTACGTAAACCTGGTTGAGATACAAGATTGAGTTGTCTCTTAAAAATACCTCTCCGGAATAGGTCTGTGCATTGATTTTTGCCAGAAAAATCAGCAGCAATAGGGTAATTAGCTTCTTCATATAATTGGGGCAAAATTACGTAGAAATACAGCAATTTATACCTATTTAGATAGTGATTACAGGTTAAAGTTATATTAAACTTTAACATTAAACTGTTAATGAATGTTATAAATGTTTCAATAGTAAAAAGATATGATGAAATTTAGAATAAAATCATTCTATTCTTTATTTTTTACCAGGAGCCAGCTCGTATACTTTACGGAAGTGGAAGTACCATATTCCGTCCAGGTAATAAAATACCAGTAAGTTGCTGTAGGAACAGGTCTTCCGCCCATTCTTCCGTCCCAGATGTATCGGTTACTTGGGCTTCCCCTGAAAACTTCAGCACCGTAACGGTCGAAAATTCTGAATTCAAGGTTCGGATTGCTCATTAAAGCAGAATAATCGATCGTATCATTGTGGCCGTCACTGTTAGGGGTGATGGTGTTAATGAGATTGATAATAGCAAACTGCTTATCTACTTCACCGCATAATTTGGAGTCTCTCACAAATACGGTATTGCTTCCTCTTGGTACATTGTAGAAAATATTGATGCTTTGCCAGTTCACCCCATCCAGGGAATATTCATACGGAGGGGTACCGCCAGTCACTCCGACTGTTACAGTAGAACCGTTAATTTCAATAGAACTGATTGTAGGAAGAGGAGCTTCTGTAACATTTACATATTGTTTGTAAACACATCCGTTGAAGGTAAGCTCTACCCAGTAACTTCCTACAGGCACATTGGAAATAGAAGGAGAGGTGGCGCCCGTGCTCCACAGATATTTTTCAAAACCTGGACCGGCATCCAGTTTGGTGGTTGCTTTTGAACAGATAACCTGATCTTTTAAAATGTCTGATTTCTTAGGAGTTTTGATAGTGATTTTAACAGATCCTACCTCAGGGCAAACCCCGCTTTTCTCAAATCTGATATAGTAGGTCTGTGTACCTGTAACGTTAACTGTTCCTGATAAAGGATTGATATTATTCTGAGCATTACCCAGACTTCCATAGAAAGTATAAGTTACAGAAGGATCTGTTGTAAATTGCGGGATGAACTGAGTAAGGTTGACCGCTTTTGTTCCATCAAGATCATCATCACAAAGACTCGTGGTCACTGCTGATGTTAATAAAGTAACACGGGCTCCGATACTGAACTGTAAAGGCTTCACCACTACGGCACAGCCGTCCGGGGATTCCACCCTGATGTAAATAGTGGTTGTTGCCGTATAGCTCCAGTTATTGGGAAGTGTATTGTTATTTCCTGCATTGGCATCAGCAAGGGATGCATAATATCTTACGTTGGTAAAATAATTGGGATTATTCAGTACAATAGCTGTTATATTGGAAAGGTTCACGGTGACCGTTCCGTCCATATTATCATCACAGAATGTTCCGTTATAATTGTTGGTTACAATAGCCAGATTGTATAAAGAAAGAGTGATCTGGGCAATACTTTTACAGCCCAGATTGTTTTTTACCACTGCATAGACAATGGTTCCGTCTGGCGCAGTATAAGCATTGGTGGAGGTAATAAGCGCTCCGGGATTTTCTGTTTGTGCATCTGCCAGGGTAGGATAGTAGGTAATAGTTACCGGCGAGTTGTTGGTCACATTCGCGGAAGTAAGATTGAAGGTTCCCTGTCCGTTGATATTACAGGCATGCAATGTGGCATTTGTTACAATAAGAGGTATAATATTGATGGTGACGGTTACGGTTTCACAATCTGTAAAAACAGGATCATCCCCGCAGAAAGTATAGGTAAAAGTATCTGTTCCGGTAGTGCCGGGTGTATTGACAGAATAAGTAATAACGCCGGTTACAGGATCTATGACTACCGTTCCCAATGTAGGCGCATTCACAATAGCGACAGTGGAAGGAACAGGAGCCTGTGCAGAGCTGCTGAATGCAGGAGTGATGGTTTTGGTATTACAGACATTATAGTTTGTTGTGGTCAGTTTTGTACAGTTCAGTACTTTAAACTGTTCCGTTACCAAAGGGGCACATCTTCCCATAGTTACCGAACAGGTATAATATCCGGACTGTGTGGGACTGATAGATGGTCCTGTAGCTCCGGGAATAAGATTGCCGTTCACATACCACTGATAGGTATCATAAATTACCGGGTCTACCGTAAGAACAATTCCCGGAACACAGTTTCCTCCTGATCTTAAAATAACAGGCTGAGTAGGGAAACCTGCAAAAAAGCCTCCGTATCCTACAGCATTACTTCCTGCAGTAATTCCTGCGGTAACCGCTTTGTCAGAAATTACGGTAATCGTTCCGGTTACATTAGGAATACCATAGGTCACCCAGTTATTGGTTCCTGTCATGTTGAAAGGGCCTGTAGTTGCGGGTGGAACTGCCCCGTTTACTGTAACATTGGCGCCTTTTTCCGTAATAAGGTTCAGTTTTGTGGGGATATTAAGGATTCCTAATGGATTAGCCGTGGAATGCACAAAGTTTTCATCAATAAATCCTAATTCATTGATCTGTTTGGGAAGATAGCAGTTCAGGGCAGGAATAAAATTGAATCCGCCTGTTGCCACTTCACTTCCTGATACGGAATCCCCTGCCAGAACCTGGTAAACATATGCATTTTTGGAAGTTTTAAGATAAAGGTTATAATGCGATGCTCCCTGAAGTTTGTATTTTGAGTTCGGAACTACGTAATACTGCCCTGCATTTAAGGTAGCAAGGGGAGGGATTTCATCATTGACAAAAATCTGGGTATTGTTTTCAGTAGCAATGACAATGGCTCCTTCCATATTGGAGCCTACACTGCCGTTTCCTTTGACAAGGGCAAACTCGCTTCCAAGCCTTTCCACAGGGACAGACTGATCCATCAGAATATCAGAACTTGAAGGAAAGTTTCCTGAATACTGGCCGTTGAAATTTCCATTGGTTACATTCACCGGTTTGTTAGCTGTGATTTTAGCACCAATAAAGCCATCTGTATTGGTGGAACCTGAACCATCTATAATATAGGATTGCCCTTTATTGAGGGTAAATGTCATGGTAGGGTTTGTAGCGCCGGTAGTTCCGTTGGAAAACTGCACTGTTGGCTTATATCCGCTTATTGTAACTGTTGTGTTATCCTCAGTAGCAAGAACACTGGCCATAAAGTTTAAGATGGGGTTGACAACCGTTATGGGAGCATTGGCGACATAAAAATTTTTTCCTGTAGAAGGTATTCCTTTAGAGGTAATAATCTCTGCATGGTTGAATACTGAAAACCTGAGATTGGCATAAAAAGGGAAGTCTGCCTGCAGATAGAGCCCTTTCGTAGAGGGAGTAAACAGATCTGTCTGAAGAGTTGTTATAATATATTTTCTGAGTACATCAAATTTCTGGGGATTATTCTTACTGATGGTTACCGTACCGATCAGAATGTTGTTACTGTAAATATTTACAGGGAAGGGAGTGGTTCTGTTGGTAGATAAATATAATTTCTGATACGGACTGGGACTTCCGGTTCTGTCCACCATGGGAGCAAACCAGTGTTCCCTGTCCAATTGACCGAAGGCAAAGGTGAAAAAATAAAGTATAAATAAAAAAGATAAAAATTTTTTCATTCAGTAGAGGGAGTTTAACACAAATTTAATAATAAAATGGATTTATACCTTGAAAAAATAATAAAAAAACCGCGATGGTAAAATCGCGGTTTAAAAAGGCATATTTTCAGGGTTTACTCTCTGCTCTTCACAAGAATCCAGCCTGTGTATTTTACTGCGGTCTGTTTTCCGGATGGCTCATTCCACTGAATTTCAAACCAGTAGTTTCCGGTAGGTACTCTTTTGCTTCCGCCTAAAGTTCCATTCCATTTATAACCGTTTGATTGATCTCCCTGGAATATTTTGCTTCCGTATCTGTCGAAAATAGCAAACTTTAAATTCTTTTTACCGGCCAGTAAAGAATAATCAAGAACATCATTTACCCCGTCATCATTGGGAGTAATCGCATTGATCAGGTTGGGAATGGTAATTTCCACTTTAATAGGATCACAGTTATAGCTGTCTTTTACATATACCGCAGATATGCCTCTTGCTACATCAGTGAAAATATTGGAATCCTGCCACTGGATATTATCGAGTGAATACTGATATGGAGGAGCTCCGCCTATTGTATATACCGTAACTGTAGTATTTGAAACATCAATGTTGGATACTACAGGCTGTTCGGAAGCATATACTTTTACCGTCTGCAGGGTAATACAGTCGCCGGTTTTCAGCTTTACCCAATAGGTTCCTACACCAACATTACTGATTGCCTGTGTAGTGGCTCCCGTACTCCATTCATAACCATTGAACCCAGGTCCTGCGTCAAGTGTGGTTTTATCTTCCACACAAATAATTTTATCAATAAGAACAGCAGAGGTTACAGGAGGGAGAACGGTAAGGGAAACTTCCGCAATTCTGTAGCAGCCATTCGCGTTGATTACTTTTACGTAGGCAACTCCTGTAGGGGCAATATAATTGGCAGGGTTTAAAATTTCATTCGTACTATTGTCTGCATCTGTAGGAGAAGGATAATATTTTTTTGTAACTCCCGGCTGCGTAGTGACTGAAGCATTGGTAAGGTTAAATAATCCGGTGGCCGGATTGGCTTCCAGATAGCAAGCTCTCAAGGATGCATTGGTAACGACCGGGCTTTCGGAAACCGTTAAATTCAATGTTACTTCCTCACAGTCTGTAAAGTCAGGGTTATTTCCACAGAATTTGTAAACAAAAGAGTCTGGTCCTACATAATTATAAGCAGGAGCATAGCTGATAACTCCTGTAGCAGGATCAACAACTGCATTACCGTTAACAGGCGGTGTAACGATGATTACGCTGCCCGGTACTACAGACTGGGTGGAATTGGTAAATGTGGGAACAATCAGCTTAACACCGTCACAAACCGTTTGATTTAAGGTGGTTTCCGTAAGACATGTGAATACTTTATACACAGGAGTCGTTATCGGAGGACAAGAGCCTACCGTTATTTTTACAGTATAATTGCCTGATTGTGTAGGAGTATAGGAATTGGTTACAGCTCCGGTGATAGGAGTGCTGTCTCTGTACCACTGATAAGAATCAAAGCTGTCATCTACTTCCAGTACAATTCCGGGGATACAGTCTCCGGTTTGTTTGGCAATCACCGGAATGGAAGAGAATCCGGCAAAATATCCGCCATATCCTACCACACCGCTTCCGCCGGATATTCCTGCAGTTACAGCTTTTGAAGAGGTGATCGTTACGTTTCCTGTAACGTTAGGTACAGAATAAGATACCCATGATGAGGTTCCTAGTACAGGATATGGCCCCTGTGCTGCCGGGGGTGTGCCGCCATTTACGGTAACCGCAGCCCCGGTTTCTGTGAGAATATTTAATTTAACATTATTGGTCGTGGGAGGCAGGATATTAATATTTCCTATTTCATCAATTTTTCTGGGAAGGTAGCAGTTCAATGGAGGGATATAATTGAATCCCACTGTAGCGTTACTGTTGGCCACACCTGCCAGAAGCTGGTATACATACACATTTTTAGTTGTTTTAATGTACATGTTATAGTGATTATTACCCTGATTGATGTAATTATTGTTATTGAGCTGGTTCACCCTGTAGCTTTCTCCTTCGTTTAAGGTTATTGCCGGTGTTGCTCCATTGTTGATGAATACCTGTGTGCCCCCTTCTGTGGCGACAATCAGGGCGTCTTCCATTCTTTCACTAATGTCTCCGTTTCCTTTAACGAGGACAAATTCATTTCCCAGTCTGTCTGTAGGTACGGACTGGTCCATTACGATATCTGCTCCGTCAAAAAAAGATCCGGGTGGAATGATGGCAAACTGACCGTTAAAATTTCCATTGGTCACAGAAATAGGTTTATCAGCCTCTATTTTGGCACCGATAAAACCTTCTTTGTTTCCAGCTTTATCACCAACCCCTTCAATGATATAGGACTGGCCTTTATTGAGAGTAAATGTGAGCGACGGATTGGTTACGCCGGTCCATCCATTGCTGAATTCCACATTGGCAGAATAGTCTGATACGGTAACTACAGTATTGTCTTCCGTAGCCATTATACCGGTAGTGAAATTCAATGCCGTCACAGGATTTTCTATGGGGGCAACTACCGCATAAAACTTTTTGCCGATTCCTGCTTTTCCTTTGGATGTCAGGATCTCACCATGACTGCTTACTGAAAATCTGAAGGTTGCAAAATAAGGTTTTGTCCCTTTTGTGTACAATCCTTTGTTTACCGGAGCAAACATTTCGGAAGTATTGCTGATAATGATATTTCCCAAAGGAATAGGGAATGTCTGGGGAGCCCCTTTGGCTATCGTCACGGTTCCCAGCAGGATATTGTTGCTATAAATTTCTACAGGAAACGGAGTCGTGGAATCTGTAGAAAAATATAATGCCTGTTGAGGGCTGATAATGTTTGTGCTTCTTGCCGCCATCGGAGCAAACCAATGTTCCGTATCTCTTTGCGAAAAAAGCGGATTAGCTGCTGTGAACAGCAAAAGAAAAGTGAGTAAAAATGTTTTCATACATGTGGGAATTAAGGATTGGCGCAAAAATAGGGGAATATTTTCAGTGAGATTATAAAATATGTAAAAAATATTGATTTTTTGTTAAAAAAAAACCGCGATTTTAAATCGCGGTTAATTATTTATTGCTTAAAGATGGTTATTCAATGTTTTTAACTAAAATCCATCCTGTGTAATAGACTGGAGTTTTTTCTTTGTTGGATTCATTCCAGTTGATGTGATACCAATAGGTTCCGGTTACAAGCTTTTTGTCATAATGTTTTCCGTCCCATTTGTAATTGTTGAATTTGTTTCCGGTGAAAATCATGTTTCCGTATCGGTCGTAAATTACAAAAGAAAGGTTTTCTTTATAGGCCAGTTCGCTGTAATCGATAAAGTCATTTTTATTGTCACCGTTAGGAGTAATAGCATTTACCAGGTTAGGAACCGTTACTTCCACGGTAGTAGGGTCACAATTGTAAGCGTCTTTTACGTAGAAAATATGCTGACCTCTTGTAAGTCCTGTGAAGATGTTGGAATCCTGCCAGTTGGTTGGTGTATCTACAGCAAATTTATAAGGAGGTTTTCCACCGTTTACAATTACTGTTGCTGTTGTGTTGGATATTTCAATTTTAGTGATTACCGGATCTTCAGCTTTTCTTACTCTTACAATTTGAGGAAGTAAACATCCGTTTTTGCCCAGAATAACAGTGTATTCTCCAATACCTACATTTTGAATGGAAGAAGTTGTAGCTCCTGTATTCCATAGATAAGAATCGTATCCGGGACCTGCATCCAGATTTGTAAGGCCGTCTGCACAGATATACTGGTCAACAAGAACCGGTGATTTTTTTATCGGAAGAGCAATCAGCTGAATTTTTGCATTTGCTGTACATCCTTCGTTAGTAGTAACTTTTACATAAACATATCCTCCGGCAGATGGATAGTTTGTAGGAACTGTAATTTCGTTAGTTCCGGCAGTAAGGTCAGCCATCGTAGGATAGTATTTTTTTATTACTGCATTATAGTCGGTAACGCTTGCTTTGGTAAGATCAAAATAAGCGTAAGGATCTACATCATACTGGCATGCCTTAAGTATTGCATCTCTCACTACGAAAGGAACTACGGTAAGATTTAAAGTAACCTGCTCACAGTCGATAAATTCAGTAGCATTACCACAGAACTTATATACGATCTGATCCGGGCCATAATAGTTGGCTGTAGGAGTGTACGTAATGGTTCCGTTTGAATTTACGACAGCGGTACCATGCGTTGGTGCAGTAATAATAACCAGTGTACCTGGTACCGGAGTTTGTGTTGAAGAAGTGAATGCCGGCGTAATTACCTTAGTGGAACACGCACTCAGAGTTTGGGTAGTTAGTTTTAAACAGGTATATACCTTATAGATAGGGGTTGTAACAGGAGGACATGTACCCATTGTTACTTTTACGGTATAATTTCCTGAAGTTGTAGGTGAATAAGTATTGGCTGTTGCGCCCGGGATAGCGGTTCCGTTTAAAAACCACTGGTAACCTTCATAGGTGTCATCCACCTCAAGAATGATACCCGGAGCACATTCTCCTGATTTTTTTGAAATTACTGGGATTGATGAGAATCCGGCAAAGTAACCGCCATATCCTACGGCACCACTACCTGCGGAAATCCCTGCAGTTACTGCTTTTGAAGAGGTAACGGTAACGTTTCCTGTCACATTGGGAACCGAATAAGATACCCATGCGGTAGTTCCTGTTACAGTAAAAGGTCCCTGTACTGTTGGAGCAGGAGCTCCGTTCATCGTAACATTAACAATTGCGCCTGTCTCAGTAAGGATATTTAATTTTACATTTTTCGTACCGCTGGAATTGGTTTCAGGAAGCTGATTGATCAATCCTATTTCGTCAATTTTCCTTGGCAGGAAGCAGTTCAAAGGAGGGATATAATTGAACCCTTCTGTTGCTGAACTGTTTGGAAGTCCTGCAAGAAGCTGATATACATATGCATTTTTAGAAGTTTTGATATGCATATTAAAGTGAGAACTTCCCTGATCAATATAGGGGAAAACATAAGTATTGTTTGGTCCTTGGCCCACTCTTACCCACTGCCCCTCATTCAGGGTCTGAATAGGAGTGGTAGAGCCGTTAAGAAATACCTCTGTATTATCTTCTGTTGCTATGATTAATGCATCTTCATCTCCGTCATCACTGTCGCCGTTACCTTTTACAAGGACAAACTCGTTTCCAAGCCTGTCTGTTGGTACAGATTGGTCCATAACAATATCTGAACCGGCCGATCCTGCACCCGGAGGAAGAGCAAACTGACCGTTAAAGTTACCGTTAGTCACGGATACCGGTTTGTCGGATACTATTTTGGCACCGATAAAACCTGTGGCATTGGTTCCTACATTGTCTCTACCTTCGATGATATATGCTTGCCCTTTATTAAGGGTGAATGTCATGGTTGGATTGGTTGTTCCGGTAGTCCCGTTGGTAAATTGTAATCCCGGACTATATCCGGAAACGGTAACTGTAGTGTTGTCTTCCGTAGCTAAAACTCCGGCTGTAAAATTTAAATAAGTAATGGACTGTCCGGTCATTGGAGAAGCGGCAACATAGAATTTTTTTCCAATACCTGCTTTTCCTTTTGACGTTAATATTTCACCATGGCTGGTAACACTAAACCTGAAATTTACATAATATGGCTTTGTCCCTTTAGTATAAATCCCTTTACCAATGGGGGTGAACATTTCTGTAGGCAAATCGGTAATCATCGTTGCCGTTGTTATGTCAAAGGTTTTTGGATCACCCTTCATAATGGTTACTGTTCCAAGAAGTACTCCATTACTGTATATTTCTACGGGGAAGGGTGTGGTGGAATCCGTAGAAAAGTATAAAGCCTGTTTTGGAACTGACAGAGCAGAAGGCTTTGCTGCCATAGGAGCAAACCAGTGTTCTGTATCCCTTTGTGCAAAGAGAGGGTTAATTGATAAAAGAAATAATACTAAGCTGAGTAGAAATCTTTTCATGTGTGTGGAATTAGGATTTCTACAAATTTAAAATAATATTTGAAATAGTGTTAAATAAATATAACAAAAGTTAAAAATTAATCATGATTTTTAATTAAAAGCCATCCGGAATATGAAACTGGTAATTTGTGTAAGACTCTGTTCATGTAATTAGATACCAATAGTTTCCCGTAGGAAGGTTTCTTTCGTTTACTTTTCCATCCCGGATATAATTTTGTCGGATATGTCTGCCGGAAGGTTTTGTCTGAATCAAACAAAAATGTCATGTTGTTGAATATTAGAAGATTAGATTCAGGTTAAGTTGGCAGTATGAATAGGCTGTACAAAAAAAATCCCGGTGAAATTCACCGGGATCTGTATGATTCTTTGAAGGATAATTAAGCTAGGCTTACTCTTACAAAACCTGTTACTTTAAGATCTGCATTTACAGATTTTACATAGTCAGCTACAGAAATAGAGCTGTCTTTGATGAAATCCTGGTGGATCAAAGTATTGTCTTTGTAGAATCTCTGCATTTTACCTTTCAGGATATTGTCGATAATGTTTGCAGGCTTACCTTCTTCAGTAAGTTTATGTCTTTCGATTTCCAGTTCTTTGTCGATAGTTTCCTGAGAAACTCTGGTTTCGTCAAGAGCGATTGGGTTCATGGCAGCAGCCTGCATAGAAACAGCTTTAGCAACTTCGTCAGCTCCGTCTACTTTAGCAGAAAGTGCAGTGATAGCAGCGATTTTGTTTCCAGCGTGGATGTAAGCTCCAAGGTAAGGCCCTTCGATTCTTTCGAATACTCCGATCTCGATTTTCTCACCGATAACTCCTGTCTGCTCGATTAATTTATCAGCAACAGTAAGTCCGTGGAAATCTGTAGCTAAAAGTTCTTCTTTAGTAGCCGCGAAAATAGCCATTTCAGCTAATTCGTAAGCAAGCTCGATGAAAGCTTCGTTTTTAGCAACGAAGTCAGTTTCGCAGTTTAGAGAGATGATCGCACCTAAAGTGTTATCCTCGTTTACTCTAGCGATTACTGCACCTTCAGAAGATTCTCTGTCAGCTCTGTTTGCAGCAACTTTCTGCCCTTTCTTTCTAAGGATATCTACTGCTTTTTCGAAGTCTCCTTCTGCTTCAACTAAAGCTTTCTTGCAGTCCATCATACCTGCACCTGTTTGGTTTCTTAATTTTGCTACGTCTGCAGCAGCTGGTGTATAAGACATAATATGTATTATTTTTTTATTTAAGATTAGTATTAATTTTTAGCTTAATTTTAAAGCAGTGCAAAGATAATGATTTTAATGATAAACTAAAAAATGACTTTTCACGTTATTGATATATTTAATACTATTTTAAAGACTTGATTAATGAAAAAAATCTTTCTCCTTATATTTCTATGCATTTTTGCCTTAGGTTTCTCCCAAAAAAAGAAAAAATCGAAATCCAAGGCGGTCGTAGAAAAAGAAACGGTAATCATCTACACAGAGCAGGATGCTGAAGCTTCCAGTGAGGCCAGAGTGATTGCAGGTTTCCTGAAACAGAATCCCGGACATGCCAAAACCGATTATTTTAAAAGAAAACTGATTGAAATGATTATGGCCGATAATTCTCCTGAAGCCAAACCTACCATTAAACCGATCAGTAAAGAAAAAATAGAAAAGATTGTTCAGAATAATGAGCTTAACAGCGGTAAAGTAATAGCAGCCAGTAATAAAACACCTGCTGAAAACAAGAATACAGATAAGGTCAATGATGCTATCAATGCTCTGAAAGAAGAAAGACTGGCAAGTGTTGGTTCGGTAAGTTCCGCCAAAACTGCCGGGGTTGCCAAATCAGGATCCAGCGAGGCTAATAAAAAAACGGCAGCAATGCTTACCCACCTCTTCAATAATGACATGAATAAAAATGAGGCTTACGTCAATATCAAGAACAGATCCAGCTGTAACCTTGTTGTGAAAATAAGCGGAAAAAAATATTATAATTTAACCGTTCCCGCAAAAGGACAAAATTTTATTCTGATAGATAAAGGAGAATATGTGCTGACGACAATGGTGTGTGATGCCAAATATTCTTCAATCAAGAAAGTAACACAGGACATAGAAATTGCACTCAACGTAGCTGATTAAGATCAATTAAAACTAAACTATAAATAAAAAGCGGTTAAGAAATTTTCTTAACCGCTTTTTGTTTTATCCTTTAAACTGTCCCATTGCAATGAATTTCTCCTGCCTTTGGGTTTCAAGTTCCTGTCCTGAGAACTTTGAAAAAGCTTTAATGTTCTGTAAAATAGAATACTTAAGATTCAGATAAGCCACTTCAGGGTCATATTGAGCGCCTCCAAGAGGTTCTTCAATAATACCGTCGATGAATTTTTCTCTTAAAGCATCTTGTGGGGTAAGGTTTAATGCATTGGCTGCATCTTCCTTGTGATCCCAGTTTCTCCATAAAATAGAAGAGCAGCTTTCCGGTGCAATTACGGTGTACCATGTATTTTCAAGCATGTATACTTTGTTTCCCACACCTATTCCCAATGCTCCGCCACTTGCTCCTTCACCGATGATATAAGTGAAAATAGGCGTTTTAAGCTGAACCATTTCGAAGATGTTTCTGGCAATTGCCTCTCCCTGGCCTCTTTCTTCAGCTTCCAGCCCAGGATAAGCTCCCGGTGTGTCTACTAAAGTTACCACAGGGATCTTGAATTTTTCAGCAAGCTTCATCAGTCGTAAAGCTTTTCTGTATCCTTCAGGATTCGGCATTCCGAATCTTCTGTGCTGTCTTTCTTTGGTTGTTCTCCCTTTCTGGGTTCCGATGATCATTACTTTCTGACCATCCAATGTAGCTAAACCACCAATCATTGCAGGGTCGTCTGCGAAATTTCTGTCTCCGTGAAGTTCCAGGAAACTTCCTTTGTCTACCATTCCATTGATATAGTCAATTGTATAGGGACGATCCGGATGACGGGATAGTTGTACTCTCTGCCAAGGGGTAAGGTTTCCGTAGATTTCTTTTTTCTTTTCCAAAATCTTATCCTCAATCTGGCTGCATGCTAATTTTACATCAACACCACTTTCTTCTCCTACTAAAGAACAAGTCTGAAGTTGATCCATCAGATCTTTTATAGGAAGTTCGAAACTTAAATATTCCATTTCTTGAAGTAAATTAAATCTTTCAAATTTATGAAAAATTATGAAAAACTATTTAAAATTATTGATAGCATTGTTTATTCGGGAGATAGTTTCCTCTTTACCAATCAGTTCCATGATATCCGGAACGTCCGGCCCTTTCAGTTCTCCTACCAAAGATAAACGTAGCGGCATCATTACTTTTCCCATGCCCAGGCCTTTGTTTTCGGCGAAATCGTGGACTGCCTGCTTCAGGATTTCTGAACTGAATTCGGTAGTGTTAAGATTTTCTGCCAATTCACCTAAAACAGCAGATGTTTCTTCGTTCCATGCTTTTTTCGATGCTTTTTCATCATAAGAAAGGGGCGCTTCGAAGAAAAATTTTCCGTTTTCGTAAATGTCTTTAGGGAAAGTAGCCCTTTCTTTCATGAGACCGATGATCTTTACTAATTTTTCATCGGAAACACCGGAAAGGTTAATATCTGTATTTTTTAACAGCTGAAGAAGTTCGTCGTCCGATTTCATCTGGATATACTGATGATTGAACCATTCCGATTTCTCTTTGCTGAATCTTGCACCTGCTTTGTGCACTTTATGAAGATCAAATTCTTTTGCCATTTCTTCCAGCGACAGGACTTCTTTGTCGTCTGCAGGGGACCAGCCCAGTAAGGCTACCATATTGATGAAGGCGTCAGGAAGGTATCCGTTTTCTCTGTATCCTTTTGAAACAGCTCCTGTTGCAGGATCTTTGAAATCCAACGGAAATACAGGGAACCCGAATTTATCACCGTCTCTTTTGCTTAATTTCCCGGAAAGTCCTTTCTTTAAAAACTGCTTTACGGAAGCGGTTAACGGGTTGTCTTTATCGTTTTCGCCCAGCATGGATTTAAATCTCGGGCTTTTTACTTCTGAAAAGAAAGATTTGATAAGTTCTGCCGATTCATCAAAAGAAAACTGACTGTTTTTCAAAACAAATTCTTCTGCAAAAGATTTTGTAATACCGTCTATGTTATCTTTATTAATTAAGGTTGATACATCAGGCTTCAGGATTAGGGAAAGGTGTGCAAACTGCGGTGCTTCCCAGCCCATCGCTTCATATAGCAGGGTGTGAAGTCCTAAAGACGGCAGCCATTCTTCACCACGGATCACGTGGGAGATTTCCATTTCATGGTCATCAATGATGTTGGCAAAATGGTAAGTTGGCATTCCGTCGTTCTTTACAAGAACTTTGTCGTCCAGTGTATTGGTATTCACGGAAGAATGTCCGCGGATAATGTCTTCAAGGTTAAGGGTTCTGTCTACCGGCATTTTGAATCTTACCACATAAGGTGTTTTTTCATCCAGTAATTTCTGAACTTCCTCTTCGGAAAGAGCAACACTGTTTCTGAGACGGTTTCTGGTTTTATTATCATAAGAGAAAACCTCTCCGTTGGCCTCAAATTCAGCACGGATGGCATCCAGCTCTTCCGGTGTATCGAAAGCAATGTAAGCATAGTCTGTTTTCAGGATCTGCTCTGTGTACCTGTCGTAGATATCTCTTCTTTCAGACTGTCTGTAAGGGGCAAATTTTCCTCCTTTCTTAGGACTTTCATCAGGAATGATTCCGCACCATTCTAAAGCTTCCTCGATGTATTCTTCAGCTCCTTCAACGTATCTTGCCGTATCTGTATCTTCAATACGAAGTACAAATTCACCACCCTGGTTTTTGGCAAAAAGGTAATCATATAATGCGGTTCTTACGCCTCCCAAATGCAAAGGTCCTGTAGGACTTGGAGCAAAACGGACTCTTACTTTCTCCATTTCAATAAAAATTTTGTGCAAATTTACTTAAAATTACCCGAGTTCGGGTGAAGAAAATTAAGATTAAAGGGCTGGAAGCTCGAAGAGGAGGGCTGAATGTTCCTGCTGGAGTTAATTCGTCCTCAAACTTCGCTCTTATTTAAGCATCAGCAGCTTAAAGAATAAGACGGGATTTTTATACTTGACCTTGTATTTTTCTTTTTTCCATTCCGTTCTTAGTCTTTCTTTTTCGGACTCAGAATCTGTTTCAGATAAAAGGATTTCATACTTGAAATGAATGAGCTTCAGCTGGTATTTTTTATAAAGTTTCTTGTCGGCTTTGATGTAATTGAGGTATTTATGAGTAACTTTTTCATAGGAATCTTTCATCAGCTTCCAGTTTCGTGAAAGACTTGTAGAAAGAATCCTGTAATAGAACAGTTTTTTATCGATAAAGCCTATTTTGTATCCTTTGGAGGTAAGTCTTAGATTCATATCCCAGTCTTCGGTATTGATGTTTTCGTCAAACGGATATTTTACCAGAAGCTCTTTTTTTACAAATGTTCCTACATTGGCTGTTTTGTTTTCAGAAACATTTTCATGGAAAAAACGGTCAAGGGTATCTATGATCTGTTTTTTTTCTTTTGGGCTGTAGGCATCTGTCATTTTATCTTCAGACTGATAATATTTATAACCATCCGAAAGGATAAAATCTACCGGGTTCTTCTGAATGTATGAAACCTTCTCTGCGAGATGATCTTCTGTGAGCCAGTCGTCTCCTGAAAGAAGAGAAACATATTCTCCCGAAGCATGTGAAACGGCAATATTAATATTTTTTGCTACCCCAAAACTTTCAGTGTTCCGGATCATCTTGTAATGCCGGTCAAACTTTGAAAGAACTTTTTCCGCATTTTCAAATGTCTTGTCTTTGGAAGCATTATCCAAAAGAATGATTTCATAGTTGGGATAGGACTGCGAAATGGCGGACAAGCAGGCCTGCTCAATGAACTTTTCATGGTTCATGGTAATGATGATGAGGCTTACAAGCGGCGGATTGTTCATATTTTTGGATGGAATTTTTTAAAATTAAAGATGAGTCCTGTAAATAAAATAATAATATTCATCAGCTGATTTTCTTACTAAAACAGGTTGCCTTTTTTGAAGATGAAAGTATGTATAAAATATTGATGTGAAGAATGGATTATCCTTTATTTTTTTCGTCATAAATATTCTTTTGGATACCATATAAGTGTATTTATAAACCCTCAGCTTCCATTGTATGGCAATAAGATTTCTGTTCTTTATTCAAAATCAGACGGCTAACTGCTATTTAAATATTGAGTAACTGCTCCAGCTTCTTATTAAAAATTTCAGGATCCAATCTGTAATCCTCATGGAAACCTTCATAATCCTGCGGATAAATATAGAAATAAAGGTCAAAGCCTGCTTGTTTAGCTAAGGTAGAAAAGATCGCAAAATCTCCCCATACGGAACTGAACCAGCTTAGGCCTTTGGCCCCTTCATTGGCAAACAAAACATTCGTCCAGGCTGCACCACTGGGACCAATAATATATTCAGCATTGTTGACCAGATAGATTTGCTCATGAATATTCAGATCTTCAAAAAAGACTTCTTCAAAACCATGCTTTTGTACCAATGCCAGAATTTCTTCTTCATTGTATTTTCTATACTGGGATCTTCTGGAGATAAATATTCTTTTAACAGGCTGAATGCGGACTTTAGCGAGATCCAGATTGTCAAAGGCCGTTTTTCGGAGATATTGGAGTGACGATTTCGATAGTTTGGTAAATCCGGCTTCATAAGTCATTCCCGGCATAATATTCGGGACTGCATAATTGTTGCTGGTGATATGCCAAAGCTTTTTAAAGCGGTAATAATTTTTTCCGTGGCTGAGGAACATAATTTTATAATCCTTCAAAAAAAACATAAGCAGATCCTTCAGGTTTTCAACCTTCTGTACATCTTCATCTATGATGATCAGCTTATTTTTAGCATCAGGAATATATTTGAAATACTCAACTTTGGACAGGATATCTACCAGGAAATGATAATAATTGAAAGTAAACGTTCCACCCATGAAAATAGCTTCCTCATCATAATAAACCTCTTTATAGTTCTTCACCTTGGCCAGAGTCATCGAATGCTGCAAAAGATTGTTGGTATTGTAGACATACGTAATCCTGTCGTCGTCATGCCATCTCTCGTAGTAGATCTTTTCTTTTTTCAGATCTAAAAAATAAGTAGAGTTGGGAATACATAAAACATTCTGAAGGGCAAAAATCTCTATAGCATTTTTAGGAGCTTTTATAATAGCTTGGGTAGTTGTATCAAACGTCTTAGGCAGAAACAATTCTGACTCTTCTTTATCACTGATCGTCATTCTTTCCGTGCAGTATTCAGAAGGGATAGAATCCAGCGGTAAAAAATCCGTTACGAGTCTTTTGGCTTTCCTGAAAAAAGACTTGATATAATATTTTTTTCTAAGTGCTTTAAGCTCTTTTTCTAAATGTTCAATTTGTTCCTTCGCATTCATATTCTAAAACTTGGGATGAACTGAAAAATAGGTATATCGGTTAAGGTGTTCTATATAATCCCGTTATAATAATCCAGGGTTTCATCAGCCATCTTATCAATACCGAATTTTGATTCTATTAATTTTCGGGCATTCACTGAAATCCTGTTTCTCAGCTCATCGTCTTCAAAAATAAGACTTATCTTTTGGTGGAAGTGATCTTCCCCGGCAATCAGGCCATTTACAGGTTCTTCTATAATTTCTTTAAAAGAATCTATCGCAGAACACACCACAGGTTTTTGCATAGCCATTACCTCAAGCAAAGATAAGCTAAAATTTTCACCTTTGGAGGGAAAGCAGACCACCTCTGCTTTGCCTATGAGCTCTACAATTTCCGCACCCGGATTGTTTCCGTAAAAATGAATTGAATTCCTGGTTTCCGGATCCTGTATGTTTTCGGCTATATAATCAGGGTAGTGGTTAGGCTTGCCTATAAAATGGAGCGATGCTGCGGGATATTTTTTTCTAAGCTCAATAAAAGCATTAATAAGAGTTTCCGCTCCCTTTTCGTAGGATACATTTCCTAGATAGAAAACAGATTGGTGAATGACTTCCGCTTTTTCAGAAGGCTTATAGAATTTTTCATCAATACCGTTGTAGATGAGTTTGGGGTTTTTAATGCCGAAAAGGCTTTTATTGATCGCCTCATTGTACTTGGATATCACAATGATGTTTTTCGAGCTTTTAAAGGCTTCTTTTTCACAGAAGACACGTCCTTTATGAACTTTTTTATATCCAAAATACTTCTCCAGAACAGACCAGGAACCATGGCACCTGATTACATAAGGGATTTCTTTGGGAATAGAAAGTGCCAGACCGTCAAAATCATGGGTTTCTGCAATGTCAAAATGAAGATTATTCTTCCTGATCCAGGTATTTATTTTATCTGAAATTATTTTTTTCTCAGACAGATAGGTCTTAAAATGAATCTTTTCAAGAGCTTTTACTTTTCCGGTAGCCGATCTTAGCAGCTCAAGAAGAGGGTTGGCTTTAAAAATATCTTTTACGGAATGGATCTTTATACCATTCTCCTCTATATCAAATGCATGTTTCGAGATCAGGAAAACATGTACCGAGATCCCTCTCTTTACAAGTTCTGCACACAAATTTTTATAAAAAACGCCTGTACCGCCTACTTTGGGAGTACGGGAAGACTGGTATTCCCGGGTTACAATAAGTACATTTTTTATTTCTTTCATGAATTCAGTTTAAATACCGTGTTCACCCAATGGTCAAGCGTATACTTATTATAAACTTCTTCAGGCAGCTTTTCGTATGGCGTATTGAAAAAATCTTTGTTTACATTACGGAAATTTTTATCCAGAACCAGAATATTATTGGGGTTATAAAAATCATACGTTTTGATCGTAGGATTGTCGGTGATGATTTTCTTTTCCAGCGCCATAGCTTCAAATATCCTGAAACTGAGCCCGGTCTGGTTGGCACGCATCAGATCGAGAATGACTTTGGTATTTTTGTAATAATCCGGCAGTGCATGATGAGGTATTTTTTTTCTTCCGAATTTTAAAATATCAATGTTTTTTGGATCAATGATTTGGTTCAGCTTATTTTTCCAGCCTTTTTTACCTACCATGTATACCTCAAATTTTATTTTCATGGGCAGTAACCTGTTGATCAAAAGATTCAAAGCAGAGAGTCTTTTTTTATCATAGGAAGTAATGTAGAACAGATCCAGCTTAGGATGCTGCTTTTCGGCAGGAAGATAGTCGAGGTAATTATAGTTGGTAATCTTTTCGAAACCGAAATTTTTCACATCATTATCATCAAAGGAAAATATCGTATCAAAATAATGAAGATGTGTTGCTGGGTTTCTGGCCATGCTGTCATAAAGATAAGCAATATTCCGGTCTGCATATTCCCTGATCTTCTTATGGATATTTTCCTCAATAGCTTCAGGATTGATGACCAGGATCTGATCCTGCTTTCCGATTTTTTCCAGAGATTCCAGTATGAAACTTTGTCTTTTGTGATATTTCGGGTTTTTGCCCAGAAAAATCTTGCTGAAAGTGTTTTTTATACGCTCACCAGTATTTTTATGGGTAAAGGCTCCGATGTTGATATGGCATGCTTCAATGCCTTTATCACTCAGTTTTTCCACTATGTGTTCATCATAATGCCAGAAATCGAAGCTGATTAAACAAATTTTCATACTGCAAAAATAAAAATTTCATAATTAAATTTATATTTTTGATGAAAACCCTGAGCGGAATGCAAAAGAAAATTCTTATTGATGTTGAAAGATTAAAGTACCCGAAGTCGGGAATTGCCAACGTATGTGTTTCATTAATAAAGGGTCTGGACGAAAAAGAGTCTGATTTTGACTATACTTTTTACGGTCCGAAAAAAAATATTCCAGACACAAAAAAAAGTTTTAATATCATCGACTGGAAGTTCTGGCAAAAGAAATTTTCAATCAATACAAAGCCTTTTTCACTAATCCATACCACTCATCAGCTGTCCGAATATTTTCATACTGTAATGAACGGCCAGAAAAAAGTAGTGACGCTTCATGATCTTAATTTCTTACATGACAACAGCTCGGAAAAAAAGATGAATAAAAGTAAAAAGCTCATCCAGAAAAATATAGGGAATGCAGATGCGATAGTCTGTATTTCAGAGTTTGTGAAGGATGATTTTCTTAAAAATAAGGGGCTTTTCAAACTGAAAAGTAACGTTAAAATTGAAGTCATTTATAACGGACTTATCTTTCCCGAAACTACAGGATTCAGTTCCCGCAACACTTACAGTTTCATTGGCAAAAAATATATTCTGAATATCGGGGTACTCTTCCCAAAAAAGAATCAGGAAGTGCTTCTGGACCTTATCTCAAAAAACGACAGAGATCTTGTATTGATCACTTCATCTGCGAAGTCTGCCTATAAAGAACAGTTTTTAGAAAAAATCAGAAAGCTTGGGCTGGAAGAGAGAGTGCATATTTTGGAAAATGTAGATAATAATGAAAAGTATTTTCTTCTGGAGCATTGTGAATCCTACTGCCACCCTTCACTGGCAGAAGGCTTTGGAATTCCGCCTGTGGAAGCCATGTATTTCGGGAAACCTGTTTTTCTAAGTAAGCTAACAAGCCTCCCGGAAATTGGAGGAAACCTTGCTTTCTATTTCGATAATTTTTCGGCAGAGCACATGCAGCAGGTGTATGCATCGGGAATGCAGCTCTATGGCTCCGGAAAAGATGAGTATGCCTTAAAATTAAAAGCCAGGGCAATAAAATTCGGGTATCTTGAGATGGCGGCTGCCTATGAGAAGCTTTATAGTGAGCTGCTGAATTAAAATTTAATTTTTCCGAGTCTCAGTTTCCACTTGAATACATTGAAGCTGTCGTCTCCTTTGATATCAATCCTTTTGATCTCAAATTTATTTTTCCAGGGATAATAGGCAATATTGTTACCTATACGTACTGCAGAAGTGATTCCTGCATTTTCAAGGATAGAGAAAAATTCTTTTTTCTGTTTACCTTTTTTGGGAAATTTACCATAAGGATAGGCGAGTACCTTTGTAAAGGGAATTGCTTTTTCCTCAAGGGTACGGATGTTTTTATGGAGATCATCTGCCGCTTCCTGTAAGGAGATTTGTGAATAGTTCCTGTGAGCATGGCTGTGCAGGGCTATTTCAACCAATTCGGGATTAAGGGATTTTATCTCGTCAAAGGTCATCAGCTGGCGGTTTTCTTCGTTTTCGCTTTTTTCGATAAGCTCAGTTGGAACGAAGATAGTTGCTTTCAGTCTATACTTTTCCAGTAAGGGAATCAGGTATTGAAGGTTATTGAGATAGCCGTCATCAAATGTCAGGATAAGTTTGTGCTTCAGCTGGTTGCTGGTATTCAGATCATTAAAAAATAAGGTGTTGTAATTGCTTTTAATATATTGAAGCTGGTTTTCAAGGTTTTCTGCAGACACAGTAAGTAAATCTCTACCTGGAATTTCTTTTTCCGGAAGAACTTTGTGATACATGAGAATACGGACACTTTCTGTTTTTGAAAATCCTAGTGTCCTTTTAATGAATCTAAACATGGCTATCTGAATTTTACAAAACGTATATTCTATAACGATCTTACGGTTTATAATAATTCTACTGTTTTAATTTGATTGACTGATTTTATGATGATAAGTCTACAAAAAAAGAGATCTGTTACAATCTTCAAAAATAATTAAATATCAGATGCATCAGCTTAAAAAAATATTAAAATAATACTTAAGCCTTTGAATAGATGTTACAAATTAAAAATAAAGCCGGAAACATCGTCCGGCTATTGTATTTTAGTGATAAATTATTTGAGCTTGAGAATCTCGTTGATCTTGATGTATTTTAGAAAAGTGTAAAATGCGCCGGTAATAGAAATATAAAATCCCGCAACCCCATCAAGAAAGCCGAACTTGAAAAAATAGGTTTTCATAAAATCATAAAAAGGCGAAAAAATAATCTTAAAAAGAGATACCGACTTCCCGCTGGAAATCTTTTTTTCTGCCATCAGCTGGGTATAGCTGTTGATTTTTTCAATATGATGGGCAATACTTTTATAGGTATAATGATCGATATTTCCAGGCAATTTTCCTTTTTTATCTTGTGTTATGAAACATTCATGTACCAGATCGTCAGTATATTTTCCATGTCCTTTTTTAAAAAACCTTTCTCTCCATACGTTTCCCCATCCGCCATACTTAATGGTTTTTTTCAGCAGGATGTTGTTGAAGTGGATTTCATAAACATTATAAGCAGGGTTGGAGCTGTTTAAAATTTCTTTAATGGCCTGCACTGCTTTCTGGTCTGGAACTTCATCGGAATCCAGGAACAGGATCCATTCTCCCGAAGCTTCAGACAGGGTATAGTTTTTCTGACAGCCGAAGCCGAGAAATTTTTTCTGAATAAATTTTACCTTTGGAAACCCGGTACAGATCTCCTCGGTTTTGTCTGTGGAAAAAGAATCAACGACAATAATCTCATCGGCTATCTCATAGATGCTCCTGATGCTTTTCTCAATGATTCTTTCTCCATTTAAAACAATATAACAGACTGATAACTTCATTAATGAAATTCTGTAATAGTTTTTTCAATGATTTTGACGCAGTCTAACAGCTGCTCTTCTGTAATTACCAAAGGGGGTGCCAATCTGATGATATTTCCGTGGGTTGGCTTGGCAAGGAGACCATTTTCTTTTAATTTTAAGCATAGATCCCAAGCTGTAGAGCTGTCCGGAGTATCATTAATCAGAATAGCATTTAAAAGGCCTTTTCCTCTTACTTTGGTAATCAGGTTATTTTTAGTAATGATTTTTTCAATTTCGGATCTGAAAAGCTGACCCAACTTTTCTGCTCTTTCAGATAGCTTTTCGTCTTCAACTACATCCAAGGCGGCCACTGCCACTGCACAGGCAATTGGATTTCCTCCGAATGTAGAACCGTGTTGTCCAGGTTTGATTACATTCATGATATTGTCATTGGCCAATACGGCTGATACAGGATACATACCTCCCGAAAGAGCTTTTCCTAAGATCAGGATATCAGGCTGCACATTCTCGTGGTGGCAGGCAATAAGCTGGCCTGTTCTGGCAATACCGGTCTGAACCTCGTCTGCGATAAACAGCACATTGTGTTTTCTGCATAGTTCAGATGCATTTTTAAGGAAGCCTTCGTCCGGAACATAAACACCTGCTTCACCCTGGATAGGCTCTACCAGAAATGCGGCAATATTTCCTGCTTCTCTGTTCAGTACTTCTTCCAATGCGGCAATATCGTTGTAAGGAATTTTTATAAATCCTGGAGTAAAAGGTCCGTAATTCTGATTGGCATCAGGATCATTTGAGAAAGAAACAATAGTAGTGGTTCTTCCATGGAAATTGTTTTCGCAAACAATGATTTTGGCTGCGTTTTCTGAAATTCCTTTTACTTCATAGCTCCATTTTCTTGCTAATTTTACGGCAGTCTCTACGGCTTCAGCTCCGGAATTCATAGGAAGTACCTTATTAAATCCGAAAAGAGTAGTGATTTTCTGCTCATATTCTCCCAGTTTTGAATTGTAAAATGCTCTTGAAGTAAGGGCAAGTTTCTGAGCCTGCTCTACCAGTGCCGACACAATTCTGGGATGGGAATGCCCCTGGTTTACAGCAGAGTAGGCGGAAAGGAAATCATAATATTTTTTGCCTTCCACATCCCATACAAAAACACCTTCTCCACGGTCCAGAACTACTGGAAGAGGATGATAGTTGTGTGCTCCGTGCTGGTCTTCAAGGTCAATAAAATACTGTGAGTTTTTTGCTGTTGCTGCTGTTGACATATGTTTTGGTTTTTGACAAATTTAAGCATTATTAATGAGATGTATGAACAAAAACATAATAGGGTACGGGGAAGTATTTAAAGTGTATTTTAGGGCCGGATTGGGGTGTTTCAGAAAATATTTCTTTGCCTGATAAGGTCAAACAGGTTTTATATCTTTCAGGAGCGCTTTATATTATTTTAGAAAGTAAATTTTATCATCTCCTATAAGATCAATTCTATCTCAATAAATTTTATTTCTATTCCTTTTAACTTTAACCACAATATCTTCACCGATTGATTTCTGGAAATATGAGTTCAACCATTACAGCCAAAAAAAAGACAGAACAGCATCCCGATCGGGATTACCATTCTGTCTGTTGTTATTTTTTTGATATGGGAATTATATCCTTAAGATGAAGGCCATTCTCCTCTGTAAGAAGAATTACCAAGATCAATTTGTTCTGCACTCACAACAAAAGTGATGTACATGCTGTTATCATCTACTGCGTCGAAGTCTACTTCATGCTGGATTACATATCCGTTCTCCCATTTCAAAGTAGTCAGTGTTCCTTCTTCGTGAGACTTGTTGAAGGTAACCTCTCCGGTTGTAGGCTTGTATTTTCCGTTAAGAAGACTTTCCAGAATATCTGATTTTTCTGTAGCTTCCACTGTGATTTTGATGAGTGCATTGGAAGGATCTGATGCCACTCTTCCTGATACATCTGTAGAACGGGATACACTGTAGTTAAGCTTTAGTAACTTTTGTCCCTCACCGCCGTTGAATTTTAAAATTCCCCTTGAATTTCTTTCTGCCATGATTAGTAAATTTTAATTGTTAATATTTTGTGATTTGTTTTTTATATCACCAAAAATAGAAGTAATTATATTATCAGGAAAAAGTTTTTGGAAAAATTTTAAAAAGTGTAGTAATTCTTCGACTAACACTTGTTAGGTGATTTATTAGTTGGTACTCAGTGCTTTATAGGATCTGGGGTGATGGAGTTGATAAAGTCCGATAAACAGGGAGATTGAACATTTATAGAAGCTGTACCGGATTTTTTGAATAAAAAAACTGCCCCGGAATGAGGCAGTTTAAAATATATCTTTAATAATCTTAGTGATTATCATATTTTCTGTCCATTACAAAATCCTCCATGAATTTTGTTGTATAGTTCCCTGACAGATAATCTTCATTATCCATCAATTGTCTGTGGAAAGGAATCGTTGTTTTTACACCTTCAATATAGAATTCTTCCAGTGCACGTCTCATTTTAGCGATAGCTTCCTCACGGGTTTGAGCCGTAGTGATAAGTTTAGCGATCATAGAGTCATAGTTGGAAGGAATTGTATATCCTGAGTAAACGTGAGTGTCCACTCTGATCCCGTGTCCTCCAGGAATATTTAATCCTGTGATTTTTCCCGGTGACGGTCTGAAATCAGCATAAGGATCTTCAGCGTTGATTCTGCATTCGATTGAGTGTAATTTCGGGTAATAGTTGATTCCGGAAATAGGAGTTCCTGCTGCAAGAAGAATCTGTTCTCTGATAAGGTCATAATCAATTACCTGCTCAGTAATAGGATGCTCTACCTGGATTCTTGTATTCATTTCCATGAAATAGAAATTTCTGTGCTTGTCTACAAGGAATTCAATAGTTCCCACACCTTCGTATCCAATGAATTCAGCAGCTTTTACAGCAGCTTCACCCATTTTCTCACGCAGTTCGTCGGTCATGAAAGGAGAAGGAGTTTCTTCAGTCAGTTTCTGGTTTCTTCTCTGTACAGAACAGTCTCTTTCAGAAAGATGACATGCTTTTCCGTACTGGTCACCAGCCACCTGAATTTCGATGTGTCTTGGTTCTTCAATCAGTTTTTCCATGTACATTCCTCCGTTTCCGAAGGCAGCCACAGCTTCCTGAATAGCAGATTCCCAGTGATCTTTAAGGTCTTCCGCTTTCCATACAGCTCTCATACCTTTTCCACCACCACCGGCAGTAGCTTTGATCATAACAGGATATCCTGTTTCTTCAGCTACTTTTACAGCATGCTCATAAGATTCGATCAGTCCGTCAGAACCTGGTACACATGGTACTCCTGCAGCCTTCATTGTCGCTTTGGCGTTTGCTTTATCACCCATTCTTTCGATCTGCTCAGGAGAAGCACCAATGAACTTGATGTTGTTTTTCTGGCAGATTCTGGAGAAGTTGGCATTTTCAGATAAAAACCCGTAACCAGGATGAATAGCATCGGCATTGGTAATTTCTGCTGCTGCTATAATATTAGAGATTTTAAGATAGGAGTCTTTGCTCATAGCAGGTCCTATACAAACTGCCTCATCAGCAAATCTTACATGGAGACTGTCTTTATCTGCAGTAGAGTATACGGCAACGGTTTTGATCCCCATTTCTTTGCAGGTACGTAAAATACGCATTGCAATTTCGCCACGGTTGGCTATTAATATTTTTTTGAACATCTTCTTCGAAATTTTAAATTATAAATTTTGAATTTTAAATTATTTTAAATGAAAGCATTCATCTAAAATTTATAATCTTTAATCTAAAATTCCTTAAGATGGATCTACTAAGAATAAAGGCTGATCGTATTCTACCGGTGTAGCATCGTCTACTAAAATCTTCACGATTTTTCCGCTGATTTCAGAATCGATCTGGTTGAATAACTTCATTGCTTCGATTACGCAAACTACTTTTCCTACGGAAATTTCGTCACCTACGTTTACGAATACATCTTTATCAGGAGATGGTTTTCTGTAGAAAGTACCGATCATTGGAGATTTGATAGCCACATATTTGCTGTCATCTGAAGCGGCTTCTGTTTTTTCAACAGAAACTGCTGCCGGAGAAGCAACCGGAGCCGGAGCTGCCGCAGCCTGAGGTGCTGTGTGGTATACTGCTGGCTGTGCATAAACCGCATCGCTACCTGCTAATGGAGTTTTAATGGTGATTTCGAAATCTTTAGTTTTGTATTTTACTTCTGAAACTTCAGCTTTAGATACAAACTTAATAAGATTTTGTATGTCTTTAATGTCCATAAAATTGATATTTGATTTTGTCCCAAAGATACCAAAAAAACGTAAAAAACAACAAAAAACCGCCAAATTTTATCAAAATTGGGCGGTTTTTGTATTAAAATGAGGCTTTTTCAGTGAAAAGCGACTCTTAGTTTTCTTCTGTAGCTGCTACTTCTTTTTCCAATACTACTTTACCTCTGTAGTAAAGTTTTCCTTCATGCCAGTGAGCTCTGTGGTAAAGGTGAAGTTCACCAGTTGTTGCATCTTTCGCTAATTGAGGAACTACTGCTTTATAATGAGTTCTTCTCTTATCTCTTCTTGTGGACGACTGTCTTCTCTTAGGATGTGCCATTTTGAATAACTTTTTTAATTGATGAGCGATGAGATTCATCATCTCATCATATTTAAATTATTTTATTTAATTATTGTCTTTTAATTTTCTCAACGCGTCCCATCGGGGATCGCTGTCGTGCTCTTCCTCTTCGGACTCTTCAATGTCTTTCGGACTGAACCTGTTTAGAATTTCCAGATCTTCATCGCTTACATTCGGTGAAATTTTTTTCATGGGTATAGAAAGCTGTACGTTTTCGTAAATCAGCTGAGCTACATTGAATGCATGATCTGAAGCTGGTATCGTAATGACGTCTTCATTGCTGTCGTCATATTCTTCACCAAAATTCACCAAAATTCTGATCTCGTTTTCAATAGGATACTCGAACTCATCATTTGTGATATCACAAATAAGGGTTACTGTCCCATGTACTTTGATCTCAAATTCCAAAAACGTGGTATGTTTTTCAAAAAAAACATCTGCGGTTATATTAGGATTTGTAAATTCCTGTTCAGTGTCAAATAATTGAAAGAACGTTTTATCTATCTCAAATTTGAACACGTGCTTCCCGTTTTTGAGTCCGGAAAAGCTTACGTCATAGTTTCTTAACTTGTCCATAAAATGAGTGTGCAAAAATATGCAATTTTTTTATAATAACAAATAAAATCCATAACAAATTAATTTAAAATTTGTTTTAACCGGTTATCCTTCATTTTCATCCGGCAGATCTTCATCCACTCCGTTATCAACGGCCATCTTTCTTGGCTGCATACGGTTGTTCATCAGATCGTTATATTCGCTTCTGTTTCTGAAGATTTTAATAGCTGTAAAGATGGCTTCCGTAAAACTCTGCTCATCGGCAATGTTTTTTCCTGCAATATCATAAGCCACTCCATGATCTGGAGAAGTCCTGATAAACGGAAGTCCGGCTGTGTAATTCACTCCTTCTTCGTAGGCAAGGGTTTTGAACGGTGCAAGGCCCTGATCATGATACATGGCTAAAACAGCATCAAAGTTTTTATACTTGTTAGGCTGGAAAAAACTGTCCGCAGGATATGGTCCGAAAGCCAGTATTCCATTGTCGGAGAGTTCTTTTATTGCCGGTTCTATAATTTCAATTTCTTCTTTCCCGATTACGCCTCCGTCGCCTGCATGAGGGTTCAGCCCCAACACGGCGATTTTAGGTTTCTGCACACAGAAATCCTCAATCAAAGTCTGATTCAGAGCTCTGATCTGTTTTTTTATTTTTTCCTTGGAAATATTTTCTGCTACACTGGCAATTGGAATATGATGGGTAGAAACAGCTACTTTAAGATCTTCCGTAACCAGGAACATAAGCCCTTTTTTACTGAATTTTTCTTCGAAATATCCTGTATGTCCGGCATGTTTAAAGCCCATCTTTACCATTTCATCCTTATTGATGGGTGCGGTAACAAGAACATCAATGTCTCCTTTCATTAAAGCCTCGGTAGCAAGATCCAGAGAATCAATAGCCATTTTGGTAGATTCTTCCGTTGGAACTCCCAGTTCTACATTCACATTATCCTTGGTAAGGTTTACCATATTCAGTTTTCCTGCCTGGGCCTGCGATGCTTCATTGATGTAGTTGAAATTAAGATTCAGCTTGAAAATATTTTTCTGAAAGGTGAATAACTTTCCCGAGCCAAAAATCACCGGAGTGAAAAAATCCGTAATGGTTTTGTCACTCAGGGACTTCATGATGATCTCCGGACCGATGCCGTTAAAATCACCGATTGAAATTCCTACTCGTACTTTATGGTTTTTTGGGCTCATTTTGATTATCTTTGAAGATTATAATTTACAAATTTAGCAAAAAATAATATGTTCACAGGAATTATTGAAGCAGTTGGCGTTATTGAAAAGATTGAAGAAAAAGGAAGCAACATAGATTTTACATTAACATGTCCTTTTACAAATGAGCTGAAAATAGATCAAAGCCTTGCCCATAACGGATGCTGCCTTACCGTTGTTGAGATAAAAGAAGACCAATATGTGGTAACGGCAATCAACGAAACTCTTGAAAAAACCAATCTTGGAAAATGGGAGGTAGGCACTGTGGTAAATCTTGAGCGATGTATGAAGATGGATGGACGACTGGACGGACATATCGTGCAGGGACATGTTGATAAGACGGGTGAAGTGGCAGGAATTGAAAATAAAGACGGAAGCTATTTTATTACTATTAAATATGAAGATACCGGCAGTTTCGTAACAGTTCCCCAAGGGTCTATTACAGTGAACGGGATAAGCCTTACCGTGGCAAAAAGCGAGGATACACAGCTTTCTGTAGCTATTATTCCTTATACCTGGGAGTTTACCAATATGCAACATCTTAAAATCGGAGATAAAGTTAATTTAGAATTTGACATCATTGGTAAGTATATTGCTAGGTTAATTAAAAAATAGGATGCCAATAAGTAAATACAAAGGATACAGTTTAAGGAACCGGGTGTTTTTCGGTTTTCTGCTCGTATGTTTTTTAAGTGTTGTCGCTACATCGCTGGTTCCCTATTTCGTTTTAAGGAATAATTCCCTGCAACAGAGTAATATTGATATGCAGGAGAAAACTAATGCGGTGATGACCTATCTTAATTATGCGGTAAGCCGAACTCTCGTGGAGACCAAAGATCTTCCACAGGTGTTGGGCAACAGTATTTTTGAGATAGCGGATATTAACAAACATGATATTGTAATCTACGATCTGCAGGGAAATTACCTGCTCTCCAATAAAGATGAAAGCCTTATTGATCAGAAAACCATACCGGTCAATATCGTCAATAAAATTCTGGCTACTGATGCAAGGGTAGATATTAAAGGATATGACAAATCCAAAGATGCAGAACGCACTTCCTCTTATCTTCTTTTGAAAAACAATGAGCTTGCACCTATAGGAATTGTATATATTCCTTTATATCATAATGAATCTGCCTATCTGGATGTTCTTCACCAGTATGTAAAATATATTCTCCTGGTAGATATTTTCCTCATTCTTTTCAGTATCTGGATTAGCTGGGTAACATCTAACAGTTTAGCGAAGAATATCACCAAATTTTCTGATATGATTACCCGCATTACTTTATTCGAAAATGAAATGCGTCCTATCAGATATTATAAGAATGATGAACTTAATGCGCTGGCAAGAGCGTACAACAGGATGATTCTCCAGATCCAGGACCAAAAGGAAAGATTGCGTTTCAAAGCGTCTGAAGAAGCCTGGAGGGAAATGGCAAAACAGGTTGCTCATGAGGTTAAGAACCCTCTGACTCCGATGAAGCTGACCATTCAGAACTTTGAAAGAAAATTTGATCCCGAAGATCCGAATATCAGGGAACGGGTAAAACTGATGAGCAAGACGATGGTGGACCAAATCGACCTGATTGCTACTGTTGCTTCTGCTTTCTCGGAATTTGCCAAGCTTCCTGAAAAAAATAATGAGGTCATTAATCTGAATACCGAAGTTGAAGATATCCTGCGCGTTTTTAACGACGACAGTATTTTTATGCACTCCAACAAGTCGAATATTATGATCAATATGGACAGGATTTACCTTTCCAGGATCATTACAAACCTTGTGACCAATGCGAAACAGGCACAGAGTGATGAGCGTAAACTGATCATCAATGTAGATGTGGAGCAGCACCAGAGAAGAGTGATGATTTCCGTACAGGACAATGGTATTGGAATTCCTGAAAATATGTATGAAAGAATATTCGAGCCTAATTTTACCTCTAAAAACAGCGGTATGGGACTCGGACTTTCCATGGTAAGAAAGATGATCGAAGATTACAAAGGTGAAATCACCGTGAGATCTGAAGTAGGAAAAGGATCTACATTTACCATTACACTCCCTACCAATTTATAGTGAAGCCTTTTAGATTTAAAAATTTTGAAATTCAGCAGTCAAAAGATGTTTTCCGTGTGGGAACAGATGGTGTGTTGCTGGGGATTCTGGCTGATGTGGAAAATGCCTCGGAGGTTTTGGAAGTAGGAACCGGAACCGGCCTGATTTCATTGATGCTTGCCCAGAGAAACCAGGATGCCTGCTTTCTTGGACTTGATATCAATGAAGAGGCAGCTTTACTTACCAAAAAAAACTTTGACCATTCCCCTTTTCGTTCAAGGTTGAAAAATATTCATCAGGATTTTAAAACCTTTGACACCGAAGGGAGATTTGATCTTATTGTTTCAAATCCACCTTATTTTGAAGAATCCACTTCTGATAAGGATAAACTGGCACGCCAAACTGTTGAACTGAATTTTAAACAGCTTATCGAAGTCTCTGCAAACTTATTGTCAGAACAAGGTGTTTTATCGGTTATCATTCCTGCCGAAGCTGGAAACGGCTTTATTGAAACGGCTTTGAAATGTTGGTTGTTTTTAAAGCGAAAGATCAATATTAAAGGGATAGAGGGTTCAAAAACGAAAAGATTAGTTCTTGAATTTTCATTTACCGAAGGAATGATTAAAGAGTCTGATTTCGTGATAGAAAAAAGTCCGAGACAATACTCGGACCAATATCTTGAACTCACCAAGGAGTTTCATGTCTTTAAAAACAAGAACTATTAATTATTCAAATAATTCTGCGGTATCCAGCACAGATACTTTTCCATCCTCACATCTGATCGCTTCACCAGGGAAGTTCTGAATCATGTGATAATCATGTGTTGCCATTACTACAGCGGCTCCGTTTTCAAGGGCTACCTGCTTCAAAAGGGTCATGATTTCATTGGAGGTTTCAGGGTCAAGGTTTCCTGTAGGCTCATCAGCAAGAATAAGATCCGGGTGGTTCAATAAAGCTCTTGCGATAGCGATACGCTGCTGTTCACCTCCGGAAAGCTCATGCGGCATCTTGTGCTTCTTGCTTTTCATGTTTACGCTTCCCAGTACTTCATTGATGCGGTCTTCCATTTTTACTTTATCGCTCCATCCGGTTGCCTCAAGAACGAATTTCAGGTTTTTTTCAACCGTTCTGTCAGAAAGAAGCTGGAAGTCCTGGAATACGATGCCCAGTTTTCTTCTCAGGTTCGGAATATCCGAAGGTTTCAGCTTGGCAAGCTCAAAGCCTACCACAGCCCCATGTCCTGATGCTAAAGGAATGTGTCCGTAAAGAGTTTTCAGAAGAGAACTTTTTCCGGAACCTGTCTTTCCGATAAGATAGCAGAACCTGCCTTTTTTAATGTTAAGATTAACATCAGAAAGAACAGTGAAGTTTTTTTGCGCAATTTTTGCGTGCTGTAAGCTTATAATATTATCTCCTGAGATATTTGTATGCGGCATAATTCAATTTTATGGTTCTGTTTCTAACCTATTTTTTCAGATCTTAAAAATAGAAAAAAGAAGCTTAAAAACCTTAAACTTTGGGAAATTTTAACAACAAAAAATGCCTGAAAAACTACTTTTCAAGCATGATTTGTATATGATAATCCGAGATATTATCTCTTAGCGCGGGATGCACTAACAGTTAAACTCTTTCTGCCTTTAGCTCTTCTTGCTGCCAAAACTCTTCTTCCATTTGGCGTAGACATTCTTTCTCTGAAACCGTGTTTGTTTCTTTTCTTTCTTTCTGATGGCTGGAATGTTCTTTTACTCATTACTATATATTTAAATCGTAATTAATCTATTAATTTTCAGGTTGCAAAGATATAGAAATTTTTAAAAGTTACAAACTTTACCCATCTTTTTTTAGAAATTATTTGAAATGTTTTTCATTCCTAATTTTATAAGCTGTACCCCGAAACGAAATCTGGTGTAAATAAATAATATGCAGATCATTTATTTAAAAGCTCTATCTTTGGAAACTCAAATTTAAAGAAAAATAAACACACGATGTTTACACCAGCAGAACTTTTAGATATCAATACATTACTTACGCCTGAAAACAAGATAGTTATTCTCACCCATTATAATCCGGACGGGGATGCTATAGGTTCCAGCCTTGGATTAAAACATTACCTGGCAGCAAAAGGAATTCCGGCAGAAGTGATTGTACCCAACGATTTTCCGAAATTTCTGAAATGGATGCCGGAATCTAAAAAGGTGATCATCGGTGAGTATAAAAGAAAATATGCATTCGACCTCATCAGTGGGGCAGATGTAATCTTTTGTCTTGATTTTAATGCTCCTTCGAGAATAGGACTGCTGGGCGAATGGCTGACGAAATCGAAGGCTAAGAAAATTCTTATCGACCACCATCAGCAGCCTGAGCAATTTGACTTTGTTTATTCTGATACTGTAATTCCTGCCACTTCACAGATGATTTATCATTTTATAGAAGCGATGGAGGACGAAAAACTGGTCAATCAGAATATTGCAGAATGTCTTTATACCGGGATTATGACGGATACAGGCGGTTTCCGTTTCCGATCCACAAGTGCAACCACCCACAGGATTATTGCCCATTTAATTGAAAACGGTGCTGATCCTTCCGTTATCACTTCCAATACATGGGATACCAATACGGTTTCCCGTCTTCATCTTCTTGCTCTGGTATTGGGAAGAATAGAAGTGGTGAATGATGGTAAGGTAGCTGTTTTGTCTCTTACAAGAAACGAACTGAAAGAATTTGGTTTCCAGAAAGGGGATACGGAAGGTTTTGTGAATTATGGACTGAGCATTGCCGGGGTAAAGATGGCGGCTTTCTTTATGGAAGATCTGTATGAGGATTTTATTAAAATTTCTTTCAGAAGTAAGGATGATGTAGATGTCAACCAGTTTTCCAGAAAATATTTTAACGGTGGCGGTCACATCAATGCAGCAGGAGGGAAATCCGATGAATCTCTGGCAGATACTATTGAAACATTTAAGAAAAAACTTCAGCAGGAAGAGCTGTAAGAAGGTAAAGGGCAAAACGGTAATTTGTAATTTCTGGTACATTCAGACTCTAAAACACTTATACACGCGTAACCTTATACACTCAAGCCTTTAGTGTATCCTTTGCTTTCAAGTTCTTCACATGTATACTCGTACACTTCCTGGAACATGACATCCAGATTTTTCTTGCTGAATAAGCTGAATTTCGTCATTTTGGGAGGATCTAAAAAAATATCACAGGATTTAACCTTGGAATAAACCGATTTTGCGATAGCCAAGTGGAGAATCCGGTCGAATTCTTTCATAAGACTCATTTTTTTTAATTCATCATAGCTTATGGAGTTGACGTGAGAAGCGATCAGAAAATCACATTTATCAATGATTGGTTCTATGGGAAGGTTATCTAAAACGCCTCCGTCAACATATATTTTTTCTCCCATCCTTACGGGCGGCAGAATGAACGGAACACTTGATGAGGCTAAAAGAGGGCTGAAAAGTTCTCCTTCCGAAAAGAAATCCACAATTCCGTGGGTCATTTCTGTAGCAGTTACATACACAGGAATTTTTAAGATCCTGAAATCATTTTCAGGGAAATGATCAGTGAACAGTTTTAAGATGAAATTGGAGCTGAAAATGCCATTCTTGGAAAGCTTAAGATAGGATCTTGAAAAGAAGGTAGTATACTTTACAATATCCATCATTTCATCCGGGGATTTCCCGAAAGAGTAAAATGCCCCTACAATAGAGCCTGCGCTGGTTCCTGAAATAATATGGGGTTTCAGATTATATTCTTCCAATGCCTTCAATACTGCAATATGGGCAATTCCGCGCATACCTCCACCTGAAAGTGTAAGGCCTATGACCGGCGGTTTCTTTTTTTTGAAAGAGAATAAACCCATTGAAATAATTAATCTTTACTAAGATACAAGAAATTTTGATACACAGACTTAAGTCGGCATTCCGGTCTGTTACAGGACTAATTTTTTTGGCAAATTGTGGAGAAGTTCGGTATTGATGATTTCGGCACAGATGCTGGGTTTTTCCCAATGTCCGTTGTGCCCGCAGTCCAGGACATAAGATTTTATATTCGTTCTGTCCGGCAGATGCTTGATCATGGCATCTGTTTTTACAGCATTATCGTGTTTTCCGGCCAGGATTAAAATTTTAGCTTCCAGGTTTTCAATGACGTGCTTTTTGTCTGTTCTTTCCACCATGCCTTTTACACAGGCAAGTGCGCCCATATTGTTGGTTGAAAGTGCTGCCTCCAGTGCAGTTTCAATTTTCCCTTCCAGGACATCTCTTTCATTGGGATTAAAGAGATTGGGAACCCCGGCACGGGCGTAGTGGGCGAAAGCATCTTTGATGATCCTGTAGCTTTTGATGCGTTGCTGTTTCTTCTCTTCATCATCAGGAAAATAGGTGGAGAAGAATAAAGTCAGGCTTTTAAGGTTTTCAGGATATTTATCTGCAAAAGCCAGTGAAGTATATCCTCCCATGGAATGTCCCAAAAGATGTACTTTGCTTAGTTTCTCATGATCCATAACTTTTTTCACTTCATCAGCCATCAGTTCCATAGTGTGGACTTCAGCCAGGATATCAGATTGTCCGTGGCCGGGCAGGTCTATTTTAAGCAGTGAGAAATTTTCTGAAAGGTGAGGCTCCATGTCACTCCAGATAGAGATGTTTTCCATGAAACCATGAAGAAGCACCAAAGTCTCTTTTCCGTTTCCTTTTCTTTCAAAGTTCAGCATAATCTTAGTTGTTTCTTCAAATTTAAATAAAAAAGAGCATTATGAAAATGCTCTTCGATTCTATTGGGTTAATTCGGTATAAATTTTCTTTTCCCATGGTTTTATATCTGTGATACCGTATCTTTCTTTTTTAGAGATGGCGATATTGTCCAGGATGTCTACAAAATTTTTATAACTGGCGTCATCAGTAGGTTTTACAATGACGGTGAAATTTTCCGGTACCGGTGCATTTTTATAAGCTTCAGAAATGATCTTGGAGATTTTTACCCCGCTGAAGTCTGTTTCTTTCAGGTTTGTTGCATTCAGGTCCTTCTCATTGCTCTGGTGATAAAATACCCTGTTATCTTTCCCGAGGATAAAAGTAACCTGGTTTTTTTGATCAACAACAGGCCCGGAAGGAGGATTGCCTTTTGCCGGAAGCCCCAGATCCATCACATTGGGTTTTGTAAAATTGGTGGTAAACATAAAGAAGGTGATCAATAGAAATCCTAAATCTACCATCGGAGTCATATCCACCCGGATTAATTTTTTTCTTTGTTTGCTTCCTCCCTGTTTTTCTTGTGCGATTACTTCAGCCATAATTCATATTTTTAAATGTTAAACGGTTTTGGTGAAAAAATAAAGTATCGATACTTATTTGAAGGAGTGTATACAAAGTTTATACCTAAAATTAATAAATAGCAATGAAATTTAAAATTATAAAATGATTGGCATAAAATAGTTGTACAAGATTTTATATTCGTAAGATTTTGTGAATTTTTAAGAATATTACAATTTTAGTTTTGCAAATATTAAAAAAGCCCTATCAAAATAATGATAAGGCTTTTTATTATGTTTGAATTAAAAATTACTTCGTTGTTTTATAGTAATTAACTCCGCATTCTAAGAACTTTTTGAAATCCTCTTTCGGCATATATCCGGATACCGGTGTGTTGATTACTTTTCCATCCGGGGTGATCAGAACGTAGTGCGGCTGGGAATTGTTGTTAAAATTCACCTGCTGGAATAAACTCCATCGGTCACCAATTGTTTTTACCTTTTTCACCTGTCCGTCTCCAAGATCGATTTTGGTTTTCTGATCTTCAGGAAGTTCTTCCTTGTCATCTACGTACAAGGATGCTAATACAACATCATTTTGTAAAATCGGAAGAATATCCGGCTCGCTCCATACGAATTCCTCCATTTTACGGCAGTTTTCACAACCATAACCTGTGAAGTCGATCAAAATAGGTTTGTTTTCCTTTTTAGCAAGTTCAACGGCTGTAAAGAAGTCATGTTCCGGATGCATGCCCAGAATGCCGTCTTTTTCATCATGGAAATAGCTGACATTCAATGGAGGCAGAATTCCGCTTAATAATTGTAGTTTGGGACGCTCGGAAGGAATTAATCCCTGGATGAGGTAGATCACAAAACCTATTCCTAAAACTCCCAATACCTTTCTGGTAATGGAAATTTTTGGCTTTTTGTCATCATGAGGAAATCTTATCAACCCGAATAAATAAAGTGCCAATCCTAATGCAATGATGATCCAGATGACAATGAAAAGTTCTCTTTTTAACAGGAATGTTTTAGAAACCAGGTCGGCTTTAGATAAGAATTTTAAAGCCAAAGCTAATTCTACGAAACCAAGAACTACTTTCACGGTATTCATCCATCCTCCTGATTTTGGAAGACTCTGTAAAGCCTGCGGGAATAAAGCCAGCAAACCAAAAACAATAGCCCACGCCAGCCCGAATCCTGCCAATGCAAAGGTAAGCAGCATAGGAACATTGGTAGATCCTGTTACTGCACTTCCCAGTAAACTTCCCAGAATAGGTCCCGTACATGAGAAAGAAACTATGACAAGAGTTAATGCCATGAAGAAAATACCGATAATTCCTCCCGCTTCTTCTGCTTTTGAAGACTTATTGGCAATAGAACTCGGTAATGTGATATCATAGTATCCGAAGAAACTTCCCGCAAAAAAGATGAATATGATAAAAAAGGCAATATTCAGCCATACACTTGTGGAAATCTCATTGAAGATGTTTCCGGCAATTCCGTCGATAAGATGGAAAGGAAGGCTTAACAGCACAAAGATCAGGAGAATGAAAAATCCATAGATTAATGCATCCCTTTTGCCTTTTGCTTTATTTTTATTTCCTTTGGTAAAGAAAGAAACCGTTAGCGGGATCATAGGGAATACACAAGGAGTCAAAAGGGCAATTAAGCCACCTACGAATCCTAAAAATAAATAGGTCCAGTAGTTTTCTCCCACTTTTTCCACAGCTGTTCCGCAATCGGTCAAAGGTTTCTGGAAATCAATGGTTGCTATTTTTAGCTGTTTCGGATCAAGCTTTGAAGTTTCTGCCACTGTTACTTCTCCTTTTACAGGGTTCGCGACAACAGTTTCTACCGTTTTTACCGAATCTTTCGGAGCTTCAGTTTTTTCTTCTGTAGCTTCTTCAACGGCTCCTTTCGGTGTTACTTTCTGATTGAATTCTAAAGTATTCGGAGCTAAACAAACCCTGTCATCACAGGTCTGGTAGGTAATTTCAGAGGTCACATCTGCAGGCTTTGCAGGATCTTTCAGTTTAAATTTCTGCTTGAAACCGGCTGAATTGGAGTAAAAAACAATCGTTCCCCCAAAAGCTTCTGAAAATTCCTCATGCTTTTTACCCACTTCAGTAAATTTCCCGATCAGTTCAATATTTTTCCCTGAAACTTTGTATTCGGTAGGAATTCCCGTATCCTCAGGAAGATCTTTGGAGTAAATATGCCAGCCGCTTTCCATAGTAGCATTTAAAACGGCTTCATATTGGTTGTTCCCCAAATCGTTGACGGTGAACTTAAACTTTACGGGATTCTTGATCTGTGCATTAATTCCTGCCGCTAAGAAGAGCAGAACCGCTAAAAACCAGTTTCTAAATTTCATTTTTTCTTTTCATTAAAAATTTTGAGAATACTTTTCGTTTTCTCATCCTTTGCATATCTTCTGTCCTGTCTGAGAGGTATAATTCCAAGCACGGAATTTTTGCTGTCACACAGAATCCAAATTTTTGGCCTCGCTAAAATAGATAATTTTTCGTCCCTAAAAAACTTAGAAACTTTCTTTCTGCCTGAAAAACCGGATGGATAGAACTCATCACCATCCTGGTGTTTTCTTAATCTCAGTGGGAACTTAAGTTTTGCGGCATCAAAATCCCATTCAAAACTGTTATTGATTCCTTCAATATTTCCAATTGTGTTTCCAAGGCTGATACTCATCAGGTCTTCTGAAAAATCAAACCTTTCTATCAAAAGGATTTCATCTTTTGTTTCCTGCTCCTTGTTTTTATCTACGAGAATTAACTCATCCCGGTTGATGATGAGGTGATAAGCTTTTGAAAAAAAAGAGCTTCCGTTTTCTGCAGTGAAAATCTTGGGGATTTCTTCCTCCTGGTCAAATCCGTATTTCTTTAAAATCTCAAATTGTACGAAAGTGCTTTCCAGAATCAGCTTTTCCTTTGATAAGATTTTGTGCTCCGGGTTAAATAAAGTAATTCTATTTTCAATTTCCTCAATCTGTTTTTCTACAAAATCCCTGGTTTGGTTTAAATAAGAAGAACTTTTTTTGAAATTTTCAAGGAAATGTTCATTTGTTTCTAAAAGCTTGGGAACGATTTCATTTCTGATCTTGTTTCTTAGATAGTCACTTTTTTTATTTGAAAGATCTTCCCGGAAATCAATCTTATTTTTTTCAGCATACTCATAAATTTCCTCTTTTGAAAAATTTAAGAGTGGGCGGATTGTATTATTTCTGCCTGCCGGAATTCCGCTCAGTCCGTTAATGCCTGAAGCTTTGGAAAGATTGATGATGAATGTTTCCAGCTGGTCGTTCAGGTGATGGGCGGTAACAAGAAACTCAAGGTTTTCCTGCTCCCGGATTTCCCCGAAGAAGCGGTAACGGATTTCCCTGGCCCAAAGCTGGATGGAATTTTCCGGTTTTCTATCTTTTTCCGAAACTTCATACAGATGAAACCGAACATGATTTTTCTCACAAAAATCCTGAACCGTTTTCTGGTCCAGATCCGAATCTTCGCCCCGTAGCTTGTAATTGATATGGGCAACCTGGTAAGTAAGCCCCAAACCCTGAAAAAGAGAGGCCAGAACCATAGAATCGGCACCGCCGCTTACAGCCAGAAGATAGCTGTGATTTTCCGGATTTCTGACAAGCTTTTCAAGCTGATTTTTAAAACTGAATTTTTCCAAGACTTATGTTGAAGATTTCTTTTATGCAAAGATAATCCATAAAATTCAATTCAATTTTCCTAACTTTGATTCGTCTAAAAATGATTACATATGAAGATTATTAAAATTTTAGGAATTTCTGCAATGGCGTTGGGGCTAACTTCTTGTGTCAGTAAAAAGCAGTATGACGCATTAAGCACAAACTATAAGCAGTGTATTGAAAATATCGGGGAAAGACAAAGAGAGATCCAGGATTTAAAATCTCAGAACTCTGCATTGACAGGGGAGAATAATCTTTTAAAAAGCCAGCATGACGCTTTGAAATCGTCTTTGGATGCATGTCTTTCCAATACAGGGAAAAGCTCTGCCAATATTGATAAACTGGTTGGGGAAATCAATGCTTCCAACTCTTACATCAAGCAGCTGATCTCTAATAATGCTAAAAATGACAGTCTGAATCTGGCTTTGTCCAACAAGCTTAAAAGATCTCTTGATAATGTAGCAGACGATGACGTACAGGTAAAAGTACTGAAAGGAGTGGTAATGATATCGCTTTCCGATAAAATGCTTTACAAAACTGGAGACTACAATGTATTGCCTGCTGCTCAGGAAGTATTAGGAAAAGTAGCTAAAGTAATTAATGATTATGATAAATATTCAGTGCTTATCGAAGGTAACACGGATAATGCACCTTTAAATTCTCCGAACCTGCCAAGAGACAACTGGGATCTTTCTGCATTGAGAGGAACTTCCATTGCTAAGGTCCTTCAGACACAGTTCGGGGTGGATCCGGCAAGAATGACAGCGGGAGGACGTTCCGAGTATAACCCTAAAGCAACCAATATGAGTGTTTCGGGAAGAGCGGAAAACAGAAGAACAGAAATCATCATCATGCCTAAGCTGGATGAATTCATGAAGTTAATGGATATTGCTCCTAAGAAGTAATTGAACATACATACAAAAAATAAATCCCGAATGATTTCGGGATTTATTTTTTTCATCAAATTAGCTCTTCTTTTTTCAATAATGAAATAATCCGATGAAAAAATGAGTTGGATATTTCTGTTTTAGTTTTTTTAGACGAAGAATCCGCCTTGCCTTTCGGCCCTGCGGTCTTCTGATTCTCGGTGTTAATTAGTAGTTTTTCCCCTACATTCATTACTTTTTTCTTAGTGTTTTTACCCTTTGTTCTGTGCAAATGTATTACTAACTTCCATACGAAAGTATCCGTATTTTTACGGTATTTTAAATGGGGTTTTTACGGGGAATGCAATGAAAAATACCGGCTGATAATCATTTTTTCTTTATATTTAAGTACTTTTGGACAATATAAAAGAATTGCAGTATGAGCTTTTTTGAAGAAAAAAATCCTGAAATGGACAGGTACCTGGAGAACCATGCTTCCTCAGAACCTGAAATTCTGAAAAAACTGAGAAGAGAGACCTATCAGAAGACCACACAGCCGCACATGATATCAGGCTATCAGCAGGGAAGGCTTTTAACTATTATTTCCCAAATGATGCAGCCTAAAAATGTACTGGAAATAGGAACTTTTACAGGATATGCAACACTTTGCCTGACAGCAGGACTGGCCAAAGATGGAAAAATAACGACTCTGGACGTGAATGAAGATCTTGCATATCTGCCGAAAAAATATTTTGAAGAGAGTGAATATGCGGAACAGATTGAATTCAGGCTTCAGGATGCAAAACAATTTTTGAGAGAGACAGATGAGGTTTTTGACCTTGTTTTTATAGATGCCGATAAGGAAAACTATGCGGAATATTTCAGACTGATCAAGCCCAGGACAAAATCAGGTTCTGTGGTCATGTTTGACAATGTTCTTTGGTATGGAAAAGTGCTGGAGGAAAATCCGAAACAGAAATCCACACAGGTCATCAGGGAGCTGAATGATTTGATCGCAAAAGATGATGATTTTGAAAATCTTATTTTACCTTTGCGTGACGGAGTAAACTTCCTGCGAAGAAAGTAATTAAAAAAATAATTAAAGATTAAGAAGTTTAGAGATTAGGAGACCATGTAATTTCTAAATCTCTGAATTTCCTAATTTCTAAATTAATAAAATGAATAAAGGAATTTGTAATGTTACGGTAGCACCGGTTCGTGCAGATAGTTCTGACAGAGCGGAAATTGTTACGGAAATACTGTTTGGGGAAAGTGCAGATATTTTGGAAGTGAATAAAAACTGGACCAGAATAAAAATGCATTATGACGGCTATGAAGGATGGATGGATACCAAACAATTGAAACCTGTAACAGACGAGGAGCTGGCAAAAAGAAAAGTGACCATAGTGACTGAAGATTTCTCTTCGGTACTCATGAACGATGGGAAAACCCTTTTATCCATGGGGTCTGAGGTGGAATTTCCGGCGGTGGCTTCAAGAAGGAGCCATGATCTTCGTGAGAGTATTGCTTTGGCGGCAAAAGAATTCCTTAATGTGCCCTACTTATGGGGTGGTAAAAGCTTTTTTGCAGTAGATTGCTCAGGCTTCACCCAGCTCGTTTATAAAATTCATGATATTAAATTGCCGAGAGATACCTATCAGCAGGCAGAAGTGGGGGTGCCTTTGACTTTTGTAGAGGAAAGCCAGCCCGGCGATTTAGCCTTTTTTGAAAATCCTGAAGGAAAGATTATTCATGTAGGAATTATGCTGGATAACCAAAAAATCATTCATGCTTCAGGAAAAGTAAGAATAGATACTCTTGATTCTACGGGGATTTTTAACAAAGAAATGAACAAGCACACTCATAAACTAAGAGTAATTAAAAACGTACTCTAGCTTTAAAAACCTTCGAAATGGAGAATGTTATTTTTACAGCTTTTGATATTTTTAATTTCGGATTAGTGGTTTTTTTCTGGTGGTTTACTCTGAAACATTATAAAACCCTCCCTAAAAGAATTCCTGTACATTTCGATTTTGACGGGAAGGCTGATAATTTTGGCAATAAAGCCTATTCTTTTTTTACCCCCCTTCTGGGAACTTTTTTCTATTTTTTGTTTGCCTATACATTAAGGCATCCTGAAACAGCTAATTTCCCTGTAGAAATCACAGACCAGAATAAAGATGTCCAGTTCCTGATTATGGAAGCATTTTTGAGGTGGCTGTTCACACTGATTATGCTTATTTTCATGAATGGGCAGGATTATACGTTCAGATATGCTTTTGATGAAAATGTGAAACCTAAAGTTCCATTATCGACAGCTATTTTATCAGTAATAGGAAGTTTAATCATTGTTTTAATTTTTGTAGCGGTATTCAAATGATATATTCTAAAAATAATTCACAACATTATATCTGGGGGAACAATTGTGACAGCTGGGTATTAAACGATTCCGACGATCTTTCTGTAAAACAGGAAAAAATGCCGGCAGGAACTGCTGAAAAACTGCATTTCCATGAAAGGGCAGAGCAGGTTTTTTACATTTTAAAAGGAGAAGCAATACTGTACATCAATAACGAAAAATTTCAGGTAAAGTCCGGGGAAAGTATTTCCATTAAGCCCGGATCAAAACATTTTATTTCCAATGAGTCTAAAGAGGAGATCGAGTTTCTCGTTATTTCCAGCCCATCTACTCATAATGACCGTATTGAAATTGAAAAATAATTAAGATGTCCTTTCTATACAACATATTTGTCAACCTTCTTATCTTCGGAATGAAGATTTTTTCTTTGTTCAATGATAAAACTAAAAAAGGAGTTGAAGGGAGAAAGCAGTCATTAAGCAAAGTGAAAGCTGCATTTTTACCTTCGGACAAAGTAATCTGGATGCACGCAGCCAGCCTTGGCGAATATGAGCAGGGACTTCCTGTTTTGGAAAAGCTCAAAGAGAATTTTCCCAACCATAAGATCCTTGTCACTTTCTTTTCCCCTTCAGGCTATGAAAATGTTGTAAAAAGAAAGCACATTGCAGATCTAGTCTGTTATCTTCCTTTTGATAAAAAAAGTACAATAAAAGAGTTTATTTCCCGGTTTGATACGGAATTGTTTTTTACAGTTAAATATGATTACTGGTATCACCTTCTGGCAGAGCTCAAGCAACATGGAGCTAAGATTTATGTGATTTCGGCCTTGTTTTATGAAAGCCAGGCTTTCTTCACATCGTATGGAAAGTGGTTTGTAAAGCAGCTAAAAAAAGATGTGGACTGGTTTTTTCATCAGACCACCTTTTCTTTTGCATTAGCCAAGAGTATTGGATTAGTCAATTCTTCAGTAACAGGAGATACAAGATTTGATAGAGTAAAACAACTCCGGGCAAGGGATAATCACGTTGAATTCATTGCAGATTTTATAGGAGCACATCAATCTGTTGTATTCGGAAGCTCATGGCATGCGGAAGAAAAAATTGCCGCCACAGTTTCCAGAATGAATGCTGATCTGAAACTGATTATTGCTCCTCATGATCTGAAAAGGGTAGAGCATTTAAAGAACCTTTTTCCCGAAGCATTATTATACAGCGAAATACGAAATTCTGTACTTCCGGTTCCCAAATATCAGATTTTAATCATCGACAGTATCGGTTTGCTGTCAAAACTATATTCTTATGCAGATGTGGCAGTAGTAGGCGGAGGTTTTCATGATGCAGGTCTGCATAATATTCTGGAAGCAGCTACGTTTGGAACTCCTGTGATTTTTGGAGACCATTATAAAAAGAATCCTGAGGCAGACGATCTTATTGCAGCCGGCGGAGGAAAATCTTTTTCAGAAGAATATGCAGCAGCGGATTTTGTATTGTTCCTTCTTAATAATGAAGAAGAGTTGCGGGAAATGTCAGGAAATGCAAGAAAGTTTATAAAAGAAAAGCCTGATGCCACCAATCTTATTCTGGAGAAGATTCTATCTTAAAAATCCCTGACTTTTAATGTCTTTTATAATTTGTTCAATATTTTCCGGGATATTATCGGATTCAAGCCAGTTGATATCCAGCCCGTTATTGATGCAAAGTTTCTGCAGGTAATGATTTTCAGAAATTTTACTACGGATTTCTCTCAGGAACTCATCAATCTCCATCCAGTAATCTTCATCCAGCTTTCTGGTTAATACCAGAGCTTTGAAAACTTTATTAATGATATAAATGTATAATTTATAAACATTGTCAAACCTTTGTCTGCTCAGGTCACTGTTGAAATCCAGGATTCTGTTCACCAGCAAAAGGTTCAGAGAAACTTCCCCAAACTTATCCGTTGTTATTTTGACATGTTCGGTAATATCTGCACTGATGGTCCGGATGGTACTCATGAAATATTTGGCATTCCCGATGTACTTTGAAGCCAGGAGAATTTTTTCTGCAACATTTTCCTCCATGGCATTTCTCTTGTCATCGGTTGTTTCTGGGTCAATCAGCTCAAAATATAGCTTTTTAGACAGAAGCTTATCCTTTTTCAGGAGCCTGAAAATAAGACGGTCTTTTTCTATGCTGGAAAAAGCACTCAATGCAGCTTTAAATTCTTTTGAGTACTCCATTAATTGAATATTTTAGAATATTTCAGAAACCCATTAATGGCCCAGTTGGCAGTGTAATAAAAGGATTTTAGAGTAGAAAAGCCCATAAAGTCCTTATATACCAGATACTGATCCTTGATGATGTTTTTTTTCTTCCGGGAAACACTGTTTTCACGCATTCTGTACTTTGCCAGAGTTTTGTTAATAGGCATTCCTTCAGGAATCACTTTTAAAAGATTCAGCCACATGACGTGGTCTTCACGCTTGCTTTTTATAGGGAACAGAAATTTTCCGACTCTTTTGGTGTCATACATGGTAGAAACCGGAGCCAGTCTGCATGTTTTCAGAAGGTTGGAAAAAGTTACGACCTTGTCAGCCAGGAAATCCTTTAGAACTGGCTGCAGTTGCTCATTACATCGCGAATAATTGCAGTAAACAAGTTCTGCATTATGTTCCTCCATATAATCTGTCATGGTTTCCAGATATTCGGGATACCAGAAGTCATCGGAATCCAGAAAAGCAATATATCTTCCTGTGGCTCTTTCAAGGCTTTTATTTCTTGCATTTCCGGCACCTCCGTTTTTCTCCAAAACCTGTAATTTGATCCTTGGATCATTATACTTTCGGATAATTTCGACCGTATTGTCTTTGGAAAGATCATCGGTGATCAGCCATTCCCAGTTTTCATAGGTTTGGTTTAAAACAGATTGTATTGTCTCTTCGATGAATTCTGCGGAATTATAACAGGGAGTGATAATGGAAACCAGGTCTTTCATGTGTGCTTTTCTGGGGTAAAATTATAAAAATTTTTTCTCATAAAGGTGCCACGATGCAATTCCTATCCCGATCACTACCAGCATGCATACAAAACCCATGAAAAAAGGATTATAGTTGGCAAACAGCCCAAGCGTAGCAAATACCCTGATAGTAGGGAAGTGGAATATATAGATGCCGTAGGTAAAATCTCCGTACTTCCCGAAGTTGTTCAGGAATTTCAGGGAATAAGCAATATACAGCACAATTATACTGATCATAATAGGGGAGAACAGCTTGATATGAAGGATCAGGTCTATCCAGATCGTTATGATCGCAATGATGAACAGTATATTTTTATATTGAATGAATTTCTCAAAATGAAAATAAATCAGCATTCCTCCTATGAAATAGCAAAGTGATCCGGGCAATTGTCTGGATATAGCTGCTCTGCCCGTCATTTCAAAATAATTGAGGAATATCAGGGAAAGGAAATACAGTGCAATTAAACTCAAATTCCTGTATTTATTGTTTTTCCCGAATAGCAAGAATATCAGCGGGACTGCAAAGTAAAAGCACATTTCAATCTTTAGTGTCCATAAAGCTCCGTTTACCGCTTCATTACCAAATACTCCGGGAAGGGAAGGAGCCATGAAATTCATGAAAATAGAGTTCCAGAAAAGATATTTATAAACCTGTATATTACCAAAATATTCGGCAAAAGACAGGGTGCTTACCAGGCTCAGAAGGGTAGCGCAGAGAAATACAACTAATAAATAAGCAGGAACAATCCTGTTGAATCTTTTCTTCGCGTAGCTTTTAAGGCTGGAAGATCTCTCGTAGCTTCTTGCAATAAGGAAACCGCTGACAATGAAAAACGAAAAAACGGCAACTTCTACGGGACTGTGGGTTAAAAATTCAAGCTGACTCGAGTCGCTTAAGGCTCCCAAATGTCCTACAAAGACAATGAAAGCAAGGAGAACACGGATGAAGTCAAAATTATTTTTCGTTATACTCTGCATTTCTGTTTCTTTCTGCAAAAATAGTTTTTTAATAGATAGAGGAAAAACTGAATTCAATATTTGTTAAATAATGGCTGTTTTGAAGATTAATCTTCCAAAATTTTCAGAAATATACTTTATTGAAATTATTTTTCACAAAAAATGGTGATATAAATCAAAAAAATTATAATTTTAGCCCTTGAAAATTTTATCTATGAAGAAATTAGCATTACTATTTGCAGGTTTATCATTATTTGTAGCTACAGGGTGTAATGATGATGATAAGGAAATGGAATATCCTCTTGTAGGGGTTTGGCAGCCACTGAAAGAAGTGGTTACTACCGTAGAGACGGGTGAAGACCCTGTTTCAGATCTTATTACCTATACCGACTGCCAGAAAGAAGGCAGATGGAGATTCAATTCTGAGGCAACAGGAAAAGTAACCACGAACGGAGAAATCGGTACAACACCGCAATGTACCATCTTATCTGACCAGAACTTTACCTATACGTATGATAGAAGTGCGAAAACAATAGTGATCAAATTCCAGGGAATTGTAGAACCGTCCAACGGAAAAATAATTACCCTCGACGATACCACCCTGAACTTATCCCTAAGAGAAGAGACCCAGGATCCGACTGTATATAAAACAAGAACGTATACAATGAGAAGAATTCCTCAGTAAATATACATTCCATACCTAAATACAGATCTCATTTCCGGATGAGATTTTTTATTGTAAGGGATTTCCGAATTAATTAAAATTAAAATTTCCATTTCTTTTAAAATCATTATTTTTGTGAAAATTAGAATGGAAGCTGAAAAAAATCTAACATCTAATATCTAACATCTAATATCTATAATAAAGTGTTTTACGATCATCAGCAGATAGAAAAAAAGTGGCAGAAGTACTGGGAGGACAATCAAACCTATAAAACCTCCAACAACACAGATAAACCTAAGTTTTATGTTCTCGATATGTTTCCGTATCCATCCGGGGCAGGGCTTCACGTGGGGCACCCGCTGGGATATATTGCATCAGATATTTATGCGAGATATAAAAGACATCAGGGTTTTAATGTTCTTCATCCGGTAGGGTATGACAGCTTCGGACTTCCTGCTGAACAGTATGCGATCCAGACAGGTCAGCACCCCGCTATCACAACCGAGGAAAATATCAACAGATATGAAGAGCAGCTGAAAAAGATCGGTTTTTCATTCGACTGGAGCAGAGAAGTGAGAACTTCAGACGTCTCTTATTATAAATGGACGCAGTGGATCTTTATCGAGCTGTATCATTCATGGTATAATAAAAACACTGATAAGGCAGAACCTATCCAGACTTTAATTCAGCATTTTGAAGAAAAAGGAACGGAAGATTTAAATGCGAATCAAAACCACGAATTAACTTTCACGGCAGAAGAATGGAAAAATGCTTCAGACCTTGATAAAGAAGATATCTTATTAAATTATCGTTTAGCTTACAGAGCTGAAACCACCGTAAACTGGTGTCCGGCTTTAGGAACCGTATTGGCCAATGATGAGGTAAAAGACGGAAAATCCGAAAGAGGAGGATTCCCTGTATTCCAAAAGAAAATGATGCAGTGGAGCATGAGAATTTCTGCCTATTCAGAAAGATTATTGCAGGGATTAAATACCCTTGACTGGCCACAGCCGCTTAAGGATGCACAGGAATACTGGATCGGGAAATCACAGGGAGCGCAGGTACAGTTTCAGGTAGAAGGTCATGATGAGACCATTGAAGTCTTCACAACAAGACCTGATACGATTTTTGGAGCAACATTTATGGTACTGGCCCCTGAAAATCCTTTAGTGGATGCTATTACTACAGCCGCTCAGAAAATTGAAGTAGATACTTATATAGAAGAAACTTCCAAAAAAACCGAAAGAGACAGGATGTCTGATGTGAAGAACGTAAGCGGAGCCTTTACAGGAGCTTATGCCATCAATCCTTTCAGTGGCGAGAAAATGCCGGTCTATATTTCAGATTACGTATTGATGGGCTACGGAACAGGTGCTGTAATGGCCGTTCCTGCACATGATGAGCGCGATCACAGATTTGCAAAGAAATTCAATCTTACTATTAAAAAGGTAGTTGAGACTGATGAAGATGTTCAGGAGAAATCTTTCGACTCTAAAGATTCTGTTTGTGTCAATTCAGATTTCTTAAACGGATTACATTATAATGATGCCAAATCAAAAATAATTTCTGAAATCGAAAACAAAGGAATTGGCCACGGAACCACCAACTACAGACAGCGTGACGCCATTTTCTCAAGACAGCGTTATTGGGGTGAACCGGTTCCTGTATATTATAAGGAAGGAATGCCTTATACGCTTCCGGTTTCTGCTTTGCCGCTGGAGCTTCCTGAAGTTGAAAAATATTTACCAACTGAAGACGGTGATCCGCCATTAGGAAATGCAAAAGTATTTGCCTGGGACGAAGCCAATCAGAAAGTGGTTTCTACAGATCTTATAGATGATCAAACGGTATTCCCGCTGGAATTATCCACCATGCCGGGTTGGGCAGGAAGCTCATGGTATTTCCTTAGATATATGGATCCGAATGATCAGGAGGTTTTTGTGAAAAAAGAATTGGCGGATTATTGGGGACAGGTAGATTTATACATCGGAGGAAGCGAGCACGCAACCGGCCACTTACTATATTCCCGATTCTGGAACATGTTCTTAAAAGACAGAGGCTACATTACTCATGATGAGCCTTTCCAGAAACTGATCAACCAGGGGATGATTTTGGGGATGAGTGCGTTTGTATACAGAATCGACGGAACCAATCAATATGTTTCAAAAAATCTTGCAGGAGACTATAAAACACAGAAAATCCATGTAGATGTATCCTTATTAAAAGGAACCTCTGATGAATTGGATACTGAAGCCTTCAAAGCCTGGAGACCGGATTATGCAGATGCTGAATTTATTTTAGAAGACGGGAAATACATCACAGACCGTGAAGTGGAAAAAATGTCCAAGTCAAAATACAATGTTGTAAACCCAGACGACATCTGTGAGGAATACGGAGCAGACGGTTTACGACTGTATGAAATGTTCCTGGGACCTTTAGAACAGTCCAAGCCATGGAATACACAAGGGCTAAGCGGAGTATACGGATTCCTTAAGAAATTCTGGAACCTGTATTTCAATGGCGAAACTTTTGAAGTTTCCGATGAGGAACCTACAAAGGCAGAATATAAAGTTTTGCATACCTTAATAAAGAAGGTGGTTTATGATATTGAGAACTTCTCATTCAATACTTCCGTATCTTCATTTATGATTGCTGTGAACGAGCTGCAAAAAATAAAATGTAACAAACGCAATATTTTAGAGCCATTAGCCGTTATCATCTCTCCATATGCACCGCACATCTGTGAAGAGCTTTGGAGCTTATTAGGAAATAAACAATCTGTGGAGTTTGAGAAATTCCCTGTGCTGAACGAGGAATACCTTGTAGAAGATGAAATTGAATATCCGGTAAGCGTAAATGGTAAAATGAAGTTCAAAATTTCCCTTTCTGCCCAGTTATCGGCCAAGGAAGTAGAAGATTTGGTGATTTCGGATGCTAAGATGCAGCCTATTTTAGAAGGTAAAACACCTAAAAAAATCATCGTAGTGCATCACCGTATTGTGAATATCGTAATTTAAAAAAAAGTTAACATTGGGAAATTAAAAAAAATGAGGGTCTTATTTTTTTAAATTTCTAACCTAAATGTTAAATTTGGAGAAAATAAATAAAATATCTAAAAAAAATTATTATATCGAAATCGTATTAAAATTTCTTTATCAGAAAAATGCAAAATGTTTATTTAAGACTCTTGCATTTTAATTAATTTTGCCTTTAATTTACACCCTGTAAAATTTTAAAAACAATATAATTTAGTTAAATATGGAAATGAATGTTTCAAAAAATGATGAGCAAGTAGTTGCTAGAAAAGCAGGAGGTCTAAACCCGGCTGTTATTATTCCTATTTTATTCGTTATAGGAGTTTGTATTTATTTATTTGTTCTTGGGAACCCAGGAAACTTTAAAGACGCAGAAAAGCTAGGTAGCGGATCTGTAGCTTTCTCAAGTGTTGATGGAAAAGACATTCACCCAGAATCGTTTTTAGGTATTATCTACAAAGGAGGGGTTATCGTACCAATCTTGATTACTTTCATGATTACTGTAATCGTTTTCTCTTTTGAAAGATATTTCGTTCTTGGTAAAGCTGCAGGAAAAGGAAACCTAGACAACTTCGTAGTACAGGTAAGAAGCTTATTGAATCAGAACAAAATTGATGAAGCTTTAGAAGAGTGCGACAGACAACAAGGATCTGTAGGTAACGTAGTGAAAGAAGGTCTTACTACTTACAAAGCACTTTCTCACGATACTACTTTAAATAAAGAGCAGAAAATGGTAGCTCTTAACAAAGCAATCGAAGAAGCTACAACTCTTGAAATGCCAATGCTTGAAAAGAACATGATGATTCTTTCTACTTTAGGTACTGTAGCAACGCTAATCGCACTTTTAGGAACTGTAATCGGGATGATCAAAGCATTCTTCGCATTAGGTTCAGGTGGTGGTACTCCGGATGCTGCTGCACTTTCTACAGGTATCTCCGAAGCCTTGATCAACACGGCATTAGGTATTGGTACTTCAGCTATCGCGATTATCCTTTATAACTTCTTTACATCTAAAATTGACGGATTAACTTATAAGATCGACGAGATCGCTATGAGCATCCAGCAGTCTTTCGCTGAATTCAACTAAGAATTAGCAAGGAATTTGCATTCCAATTAAAAAGAAGTTTAATATTAAATAATTCAAAACAATGGCGAGAGTCAAACCAAAAAGACATGGTGTAGTGACGGATATGACGGCAATGTGTGACGTTGCCTTCCTACTACTTACATTCTTTATCTTGACCACTCAGTTTAAAAAACCTGACGTGGAGCAGATTAAACCGCCATCTTCAATATCAGAGAAGTTACTTCCTGATGCAAGTTTGATGACTATCAACGCTACACCAGACGGAAAATTCTATTTCCAGCCGGTAGACAATGCATCAGAGAGATTACAGCTTTTAGACAAAATGGGGCAAAAGTATAATATGACTTTTACTAACCAGCAAAAAGCGTCATTTCAGAAAGTACAAGCGATTGGGGTTCCTATGAGCCAACTGAAAGGCTATCTCGATATGTCAGATGAGGAACAGAAAAGTTTCAAGAGTCCTACAGGGATTCCTATGGATAGTACAAATAAGCAGTTAGTAGACTGGGTACAGCAGAGTTTGAGCGTAAATCCTGATTACAAATTAGCAATCAAAGGAGACGTTACCACTCAGTATCCAAAAGTTAAAAGCCTATTTGAAGGTTTAAGAGATATTGATTTTCTTAAATTCTGGTTGATTACATCACAAGAAGGTAAACCATAATAATATCATTTAGAAATGGCAGAAGTACAAGTACAGGAAAAAGGCGGCAAGGGCGGCAAGGTCCGTTCCAAGAAGCAGAATACCAGAGTAGATATGACTCCGATGGTGGACTTGGGTTTTCTATTGATTACCTTCTTTATGTTCACAACCACATTCAGTAAACCGAATGTAATGGATTTGGGTCTTCCGGCTAAACCGAAAGATGAAAAACAAAAACCACCTCCAACAGAAATTAAACTTTCTAACTCAATTTCTGTCTTATTAGGAAAAGACAATAGAGTTTTCTGGCACCAGCAGGATGCTACTTCCTTGAATGACCAAACTCTTATGGAAACTACTCTTGACAGAGAAGGAATTAGAAAAGTAATTCAGCAGGCAAAATCTAGGGCTGCAGATCAAACGAAATTTACCGTGATCATTAAGCCTACTGACGATGCTGTATATAAGAACTTTGTAGATATTCTTGACGAAATGGCCATTACCAAAAGCGAGCAGTATGGGGTAACCGATGTGAAGCCTTGGGAAAAAGCTATCTATAACAAGAAAGTTGGAAATAATGGAGCTGCGGCTGCACCAGCTACAAAGTAATTTAACCATAAAATTGTATATCTATGGCAGATGAAAATGTATACAATCAAAATCTTACTTTAGATGAGATTGTATTTGAAAATAGAAACAAGGAATATGGTGCCTATGATCTGAGACATCAGTATCCAAGACTTCTGACAAAATCTTTTATTGTTGGAACGGCATTATTCCTGGTTGCGGCTTTGTCTCCTTTTATTTATCTTACCATTAAAAGACTTACTGAACCGCCTAAGCAGGAAGTAAAGGCAGACTTGGTAAACATTATTGAAGATGAGCCAATTATTGAGCAACCGAAAGAAGAAGAACCACCTCCACCACCTCCTCCAAAAGAAGAGGAAAAAATTGAAGTGATTCAGAACGTGGTTCCTGAGCCTGTAAAAGCTCCGAAGATTGAAACACCACCGCCACCAATTTCTAAGCAGTTAGAAACGACGACTGGTTTGAACAATCAGGAAGGGGTAAAAGCTCCGGCTTATACACCACCGCCACCACCACCATCTACTGGTACTAAAGCAAGTACAGTGGAAGTAAAAACAAACAACCCTAATGAGATCTACAAAGATGTAGACCAGTCTGCAGAATATCCTGGAGGTATGGGAGCATTAAGAAAGTTCCTTGGGGAAAACTTTGATACTTCTTTGATGGAAGGAGGTGAAGGTACACTTAAAGCTAAGCTTAAGTTCGTTGTAGAAAAAGACGGAACTGTATCTGCAGTTACTATTGAAGAGAAATCTCCAAATAGCGACTTTAACAACGAAGCAATACGTGTAGTTAAGAAACTGAAGAAATGGACTCCTGCGAAAAGAAACGGGGAGAGCGTTAGATCTTACTATAGCGTACCTTTCACGATGAACTTTGAATAAAACTTATTTATTCAACTTATAAATAAAAAGAGAAGCATATGCTTCTCTTTTTATTTTTTTTGGTATTTTTGTTACATGATGTTCAACTGGTTATCCTTAGTTACAGGATTATTTTATATTGTATTGGGAGTTGTGGTTATTATCTACAAATTTTTCTTTACGGTTTTAGAGCCTGCTATTGCTTATGCAATGGGCGCAGTGCTTATTCTTTATGGAATTTTCAGAATCTATAGAGCAATTTCAAGAATTAAAGATTCAGGAAATGAGAAATAGTTTAAAAATTGCGTTGCTTTCTGTGATGAGCATCGCCGCTGTAGGCTGCAAAAAAGACGACAAATCTCCATCCTATCATAAAGGAGATCTTACTATACTTACCGATGAATCTTTTAAAAGCGTTACCGAAGCTTTGGCAGACGGATATATGATTAATTATCCCGAAACCCATATTAAGATTGTAACGCAGAAAGAAGATCTAGCTTTCCTTGATCTGTTGAAAGATAAAGCAAGAATAACCGTAATGTCAAGAGATCTTAGCCCGGAAGAGAAAAAAGCATATGAAGAACAGGTAGATCTTAAGTTTCTCCCGGCAAAATTCGCTGCTGATGCGGTTGTATTTGTTGTTCCTAAAGATTCGCCTAAGCAGAGTATCTCTATGGATGAAATTAATAAGGGATTGCAATCCGATGCGAAGAACTTTATTTTCGACGGGACCAATTCAAGTAATCTGAATTTTGTTGCCCAGAAACTGAAAAAACAGCCAAAAGACCTGAAATTTTCTATTATTCCGGGAAATCAGAAAATTATAGAAGAATTAGGAAAATATCCGGATAAAGTTGGAGTTATTGGATTAAATACCTTCAGCCGTCCTTATGATAAAACCTCTGAAAAGCTGCGAGATATGGTAAAAATTCTTCCCGTGGAAAATAATGGAAAGTTATACACCGCTGATGCTGCCGGACTTCGTGAAATGGAATACCCTTTTACCCGTGTTCTTTATTTTTTAACCAATGAAGGGAACTTTAACATAGCAAACGGATTTATTAGATATTCATGTACCCAGCTAGGGCAGATGATTGTACAAAAAGAAGGTTTGCAGCCCTATAATATATACAAAAGAGAGGTACAAATGCGTTAAAAAATATTAAAATAATAAGCCCCACTTTATAAAATATTATTTTGGTCTGAAAATTGTGGAGCATATAACTCAAAATATAAGAAAAATATAAAATGAAAGATATAATGATTATGAATGTAAAGAAAATTGCTTTTGGAGCTGCCGTAGTATTTTTTTCCGGTTTAGCCACTGCACAAACACTGCAGGATGGTATTAACAGTATAGACAGCGATAAATATGCTCAGGCTAAAACCAATTTCACAGAAATGGTTGCTAAAGCACCAACAGCTGAAAATTACTTCTATTTAGGAAACACATACCTGAAGCAGGGAGAACCTGATTATGCTAAAGCTATTGAAAGCTTTAACAAAGGTTTGGCTGCTGACAGCAAAAGCTATCTTAATAAAATAGGTTTGGCTACAGTTAAGCTAGGTAAAGGAGATAAAAGTGCAATTGCTGAAATTCAGAAAATTGTAGCAGATTCAAAAGAAAAAGATGCTGAAGTATTATTCAGAGCAGCAGAAGCTTTAACATTGTTCGAAAAGAACAGTGCACCTGATGCAGCTATCCAGTATCTGACAAAAGCTATTGAAAAAGCTGAGAAAAAAGGAGTTCCTGCTCATTACTACTATACACTTGGAGATGCTTACAGATTGAAGAGAGTTCCAGGTGATGCTATGTCTGCTTATGACAAAGCGCTTCCTTTAGCTAAAAATAAAGCGTCTGTTTATACAAGAATGGCTACCCTATGGATGGCAGCACAACAGTGGCAGCAGGCTAAACAAAGTATTGACAAGGCAATTGCTGTAGATCCAACTTATGCACCTGCATACAAAGCTTTGGCTTCTTATGATATCAGATACCAGCAGAATGCAAAAGCTACTCAAGACCTGATCAACTATACAAAATATGCTGATGAGGATCCATATACTCAATTAGAAATTGCTAAACTATACTTCACTAACGAGGATTATGCAAACTCTAAAACAGTTTTAGATAAGATCTTTGATAAAATTGATGATCCGATCAAATTTAAATTAAGAGCTTACCAGTCTTATGCAGATGGAAATTATGCTGAAGCAAAACAAAATATGGATACTTTCGTATCGCAGGCTGAGAAAACAAGAATCCAGCCGGCTGACCAAGGTCTTCAGGGACTTATTGCAGCAGGTTTAGCTAAAACTGAAACTGATGCGGCTAAGAAAGCAGCTTTAAATACAGAAGCACAGCAAAAAATTGCTATTGCTAAAGCAGCTAAAGATGAAACATTGAAGTGGGATATAGAATTAGCTAATATTGCAGGAGGAGGAGCTTCTCAGGCTGAAGCAGAAAAAGGACCTACCACACCTGAAATTGAAGCATTGAAGAAAAAAGTTGCTGCCAATAAAGAAGATTCAGATTCCCTGTTTAAACTGGCAACAGCTTACCAGGATGCCAAAAACTGGAACGGTGCAATACTTACATGGCAGAAAATGAGCGCTTTGCTTCCGGATTGGGCTCCAGCGTATTACAGCCAAGGATATTCTTACCAACAGGCAGGAAATAATGATGCTGCGAAATTGGCATATGAAAAATTCATCAGCACTGTAAAACCTGCAGATCAGGAAGCAAACAAGCAGACTTTAGCCTATGCATACTTCGCTGTAGCTTATATGAGCAAAGATTCTGACCTTGCTAAAGCCAAAGATTATGTAGCTAAATCTTTACAGCTTGATCCTACTTACCAGGATGCTGTAAAACTAAACGCAGAAATCAACAAGTAATTTAAAATTTAAATTATAGATATTAAAACTTCCCATTCTCAATGTTTGGGAAGTTTTTATTTTAAATCTTATCTTTGAAAATATGAAAACAGATATACTTGCTTTTGGAGCCCATCCTGATGATGTAGAGCTTGGATGTGGCGGCACTATTGCCAAAATGATTTCGGAAGGGAAAACATGTGTCATCGTAGATCTTACAAGAGGGGAGCTCGGGACCAGAGGTACAGATGAAACCAGAAAAGTAGAAGCAGGAGAGTCCGCAAAGATCCTTGGGGTTTCTGCCAGGGAGAATCTTGGAATGAAAGACGGGTTTTTGGTTAATTCTGAAGAATATCAGATAGAGATCGTAAAAATGATCCGCAAATACCGGCCGGAAATCGTCTTAGCCAATGCAATTGATGATAGACATCCGGACCATGCAAAAGGAGCGAAATTAGTGTCCGATGCGTGCTTTTTATCCGGTTTGAGAAAAATCGTAACAGTTTTGGAAGGCGAAAACCAGGAAGTGTGGCGGCCAAAGCAGATCTTCCACTACATTCAATGGAAAGATATCAAGCCGGAATTTGTTATTGACATATCAGAACACCTGGATAAAAAGATTGCGGCCTGCATGGCTTTCAAAACGCAATTCTATGATCCTACGTCCAACGAACCTGTTACTCCGATCGCAACAAAAGATTTTTTGGAAAGTCTCACTTACCGTGCTCAGGATTTGGGAAGATTATCGGGAGTGACTTACGCTGAGGGATTTACGTCTGAGAAGTTGATTGCGATGAAAAATTTTGACGGAATTGTTTGGTAATTAAAAAATATCTCCTATATTTGCACTCACAAAACGGTGATTGTAGCTCAGTTGGTTAGAGCGTCGGATTGTGGTTCCGAAGGTCGTGGGTTCGAGACCCATCATTCACCCAAGAAAAGTACACTTTTAAAGTGTACTTTTTTTATTTCCGTATACTTCAAAATACTAATTCAAGAAAACACTTTTTGGTGTGTTAATTTCTGTTAATTGTTTGATAATCCACAAGAAAAGTATATTTTTGCAGTGTCAACATACATTATCAGCATAATAACTGTTGTCAATAAAAACTAAATACCTGAATTCAAAAAACAATTAAACTATGAAAAAACTACCCTGAATTTTATTCTGTTAATTCATCAATACCCATTTCCGGCAATTTAGAATTAAAGTAATCCTCAGATTTCTTTGAAGATAAAATAATCTTAATTATTTCAGTAATCACATAACTGTCGATACTGAAAGAAACTGCGTATGCTCTGTCGGTAATGATGCGGTATTATCAACTGACAAAATACTTTTAAAAATCAAAGTTCAAAGAAAATGCATGTTTTTCGCGAGCTAATCTGATTTTGAAAGTTTCAATGGAGCTCAGAAACCATTCAAACGAAGCGGAACCGAAAAGCTAAAAGAGTAGGAAATATTACGAAACTTAAACATGAAGAAATTTATTTTACTGAAAACTATGAAAAAACTCTACTTTTTACTTTTGATACTGAGTTCAATTTCAGCATTTGCACAAACGTATAGTTACACAACTTACAATACTTCGAATTCAGAAATAGGGAGCAATTACATTGCAGATATTAAAGCCGATGCCAATGGTTTATTATGGCTGGCAACTTCAAACGGGATTTCAACTTTTAACGGAACTGCTTTTACCAATTACAACACTACAAATTCCGGTATCGCATCCAATTCAATTATAAAAATTCAAATTGATGGTTTGGGCAGAAAATGGATTGCCTCCCAACTTAATGGAATTATTGTGTACAACGGAACGACATGGACTAATTATACAACTTCCAATTCAGGGCTGCCGACCAATACAATCAATGATATAGCAGTTGACGGACAGAATAATCTTTGGATTGCAACAGATTCGGGACTTACAAAATTTAACGGTACTACATGGACTAATTATTCTGCTTTGACCAATCTGAATTCTGTGGCAACTGACAGTAATAATGGCGTTTGGGTTACAAATGGAGGTTCATTATATAAATTCAATGGAACTGATTTTGATTTTATAGCCCAGGGAACTGAAAGAATATTGAGAATTGCCAACAATACAGTATATGTGAAGGGTTCTGATAGCTTAGTTACATTAACAACAAGCGGGACTAATCTCACATTCACCTATCAAAGCACTTCTTGTCTTGCAGGATACAATCTGAACACTTTGGATGTTGATGTCAATAATAAGGTGTGGATTGGTTTTAATGGAGCTGGCCTGCAAAACTTTACGAACTGTACGACTTATACCAGAACAAATACGAATTTAGGTCTACCGGATGACTATTTCAGTGCTGTTAAAACACAATCTTCAGGAACTATCTGGCTGGGAACATTGCAGCTTGGTTTAACGAAAATGTCGCCGGGAGCTGTTCAAACGGGTTGTTTTCAAAAAATAAACGCAGGCAGTCTGCACAGTGTAGCTATAAAAACAGACGGAACATTATGGGCCTGGGGGAATAATTATTCAGGACAATTAGGAAATGGGACAACCAATAACTCCTTAACTCCGAAACAAGTAGGAACAGCTAATAACTGGAAGGAGATTGCTGGCGGGAGCAACCACACCATTGCACAGAAAACAGATGGAACATTATGGGGCTGGGGAGCCAATTCAGGTCAGTTGGGTAATGGTACAAATACAGATCAGCACTCACCGGTACAAGTAGGAACCGCTACTGATTGGAAAACTTTTGATACAGGAATGTATCATACGGTAGCTATAAAAAATAACGGAACACTATGGGCCTGGGGACTTAATCCTTATGGGCAGTTAGGTACCGGCAATACCACTACGAGCTTAGTACCTGTTCAAATAGGAACTGCTACTAACTGGTTAGCTGTTCAATGCGGACAGGATTTTACCATTGCATTGAAGACAGACGGAACACTTTGGGCCTGGGGAAGCAATAATTACGGTACTATTGGAGACGCTACCAATACCAATAGGTTAGTACCTACTCAAATTGGAACTGCTACTAACTGGAAGGCTCTTGGGGTTGGAGCACTTCATGTCACGGCATTAAAAACAGACGGAACACTTTGGGCCTGGGGATATAATGCTAATGGGCAATTGGGAGACGGAACAACTGCCAATAAGAATGTTCCAACGCAAATCGGAACAGCTACTAACTGGCAGACTATTGCTTCCGGAGGAAATCACACCACTGCTGTAAAATCCAACGGGACGCTTTGGACCTGGGGGAGAAATCAATATGGGCAGCTAGGAAACGGACTTACTGCAAACAGTAACGTTCCTTTGCAAATAGGCAGTCTTGCAACGTGGAAAACTGTTGCTGGCGGAGGATCACATACTTTTGCCTTAAAAAGCGATGGAACTGTGAGTACATGGGGATTAAATCTTTATGGTCAATTAGGTGACGGTTCCACGGTTGATAAAAATGTTCCAACAGCTATTGCCTGTCCGACTTTAGGTGTTGATGATTTTACAAAGTCGAACAATACGTTAAAGGCTTATCCGAATCCGGTTCATGACAAGCTTATTATTTCACTTGATAAAAAGATTTCTTTAGTATCGGTTTATAATGTATTGGGTCAGGAGGTGTTGAATAAAGCAATAAATGCTAATGAAAGCACAATAGATTTTTCCGGCCTTGCATCAGGAGTTTATCTGGTTAAAGTAAATTCAAATGATGAAGTAAAGACACTGAAAGTCATTAAAAAATAAAATAGATAATTAGGTTAATCATCAGACTCATGTAGTCTGGTTTTTAACTATCACTCATCAAAAAAGTACACTTTTAAAGTGTACTTTTTTATTTTATCAATGAGCTTTCAGTTAATTTTAGGCATAAAAAAAGCACCTTTTTCAGATGCTTGTGTTTTTAGAATATTCTTTTTTAAACTTCGTCGTCAGAATCAATTGTGAATGATTTGCTTTTGAAGTCTTTGTCATGTTTTTCTGATATTACATCCTCACCCTTTTCGTTAATGATGAAATCTGTGGATTCATTAAACATCTCCTGGAAACTTTTAAAATCTTCTTTGTAAAGATAAATTTTGTGTTTCTCGAATGTAGCTTCCCCATTCTCTCCGAAATTCTTTTTACTTTCAGTAATCGTAAGATAATAATCTCCTGCTTTCGTCTCGCGCACATCAAAGAAATAAGTTCTTCTTCCTGCTTTTAACACCTTAGTGAAAATTTCATTTTCATGGCGTTCCTTGTATTCACTCATTGTTAGATATTTTTTAATCTTGTTAAGAACAAATATAAAAGAATTCTTTTAATCACAAAATTTTTTTTATGATTTATTTAACAATTGAGAACGAAATGGCTAAGCGGTTACAGAATTGGTAATTTCGGTTAAGTTGATGATCTTATCAGCTCTCTGAGCGCTAGACTCTCTGTGTGTGATGATTATGGATGTAGCATTGCTGATTTTCCGGTCAATATTTTCAAGGATATTCTGTTCGGTTTCAGTATCCAGCGCAGACAGGGAATCATCGAAAATAATGATATTCGGGTCCTTAATTAACGCTCTGGCGATACATATTCTTTGTTTTTGTCCCCCGGAAAGCATTACCCCGCGTTCACCTACCAGTGTTTTATACTGGTCTTTAAATCCTATAATATTTTTATCCACGTCTGCAATCTTAGCATATTCCACCACTTTTTCATGGGAAGGATGATCGATAGCAAAGCCGATATTATTTTCAATAGTATCGGAGAATAAGTAGCTTTCCTGAGGAATATAGCCGATGAAGTTTCTGTAATTTGTCAGATTATGGTCCTTAAGATTTTTACCGTCAATTAAAATTTCCCCTTCCGTAGGATCAATAAGTCTGCATAAGAGGAGGGCAATGGTAGATTTTCCACTTCCTGTTTTCCCCATGATCGCAAGAGATTCCCCGGCTTTAATTGTAAAGCTCAGGTTATCCAATGCTCTGATTCCTGTATTTGGATACACATAAGAGACATTCCGGAACTCGATATCGCCTTTGATAGGGTAGTTCTCGAAATTCGTATTGATAACTTCTGATTTCTTGTCCAGGAATTCATTAATCCTCTGCATCGAAGCCTCAGCCCTTTGGTTCACGGAGGTTACCCATCCTACCATTGAAAAAGGCCAGATCAGGATATTGATATACATGAAGAAATCAGCAATTTTACCAACGCTTAATTGCCCGGCGATATATTTTTGTCCGCCGATTAATATGACAGCCACATTCAGTAATCCGATCACAAATAAGATAATGGTAAAGAAATAGGCTTCAGTTTTCGCCAGATCTAATGCTTTGTTTTGATAATCGGTAACTTTTATGCCGTAGTTTTTCTTGATATAATTTTCTCTGGCAAAAAACTTCACCACCCGGATTCCGGAGAAACTGTCCTGTACAAAAGTAGAAATAGCAGACTGGCTTTTCTGCATAATCTTGGACTTCTGGTTGATGATTGAACTTACCTTAAATATGATGTAGGATAGAATGGGAAGCGGCAAAAGAGTCCATAAAGTCATGGAAGCATCTGTTTTTACCATATAAATACTCGTAATCAAAAGAAGGATCAGGAGATTCACTACATACATTACCCCAGGCCCCAAATACATCCTTACCGCTACAACATCTTCACTGAGCCTGTTCATCAGGTCACCAATGGTAGTTTGTTTATAATCTGTAAGAGAAAGCTCCTGGTAATGCCTGTAAATTTTATTTTTCAGTTCATATTCAATCCTTCTGGAGGCTACAATGATGGTCTGGCGCATCATAAAAGTAAAAAATCCCGTGAGAAGTGAGCAGCCTACAATAATAGCCACATATACCAAAACCTGTTTGTTAAAGCCCAGATTTCCGCTTTTTGTAAGCTCGTCTACAGACTTTCCTACAAACTGAACCTTATAAATATTGAAGAAATTACTGGCAATGATGAATAATAACCCCCAAAACAATAATATTTTGTGCTTCCAAAAGTAAGGGTTTAAGGTTTTTAGCGCTTTCATAAAGTTTTACAAATTTACAAAAATGTAAACACACTACGAATTTCATCAATTTTAATTTTTGTATCTTTGCACCCATAAAAAGCTCTTTGAATGTTAGGAAGACGACAAATCCGTGAAAAAGTAGTACAAACAGTGTATTCATACTATCAGAATCCTGTAAAGTTTGATGTTTTAGAGAAAAACATGTTCTCAGGAATAGAGAAAATCTATAACCTCTATATTTATCAGCTTAATTTTTTGGTGGCTCTGAAAGAATTGGCAGAGACTCAAATAGAAATCGGTAAAAACAAGTATATCAAAACCGATGCTGATATCAATCCTAACCAAAAATTCATCAATAACCAGGTACTGATCAAGCTAGAGGAAAATCCTGAAAGATTATTTTTTACAGGCCAGCACAAACAGTTGAAATGGGATCTGCATGATGATCTATTGGTGAAAACATTCCAGAGGATTACTGCAGGAAAACGTTACCAGGATTTCATGAAAGAAGACGGATATTCTTTTGAAGACGATCAGAAGTTTATCGGAAAACTGTTTTTAAGGTATATTGCAGAAAATGATGATTTCCAGGAATATCTTAGTGATAAGGAACTTTCATGGTATGACGATATCCATATTGCCAACTCAATGGTACAGAAAACAATCGGTTTCCTGAAAGAAGATGAAGAAAGCAGAACTTTAATTAAAATGATTAAAGATGAAGAAGATAAAACTTTCGCAGCAAAACTCCTTAGAGACACCCTGAACAACTGGGAGGCTAACGAGAAGACACTAAGTGAAAGACTGGAAAACTGGGATCTGGAAAGAGTGTCTTTAATGGATAAAGTAATTTTGTCGACAGCCATTTCGGAACTGGATAATTTTCCTTTTACCCCTTCAAGAGTTATTATCAATGAATATATTGAAATTGCAAAAGTATTTGCAACAGACCGTTCCAATATCTTCATTAACGGAATTTTGGATAAATATTGTAAAGATCAAAATAGAATTTAACATGAAAAAGACATTATCAATTATCGCTTTGTCTATCATAGGCCTAGGTTTGGTATCTTGTAAAAAAGAAAACCAGCAAGCTGCTACAGGAACAGAAGTTGCAGATACTACAGACTCTACAGCGGGTGCAACCAATTTAGCTCCGACTAATTCTGCAACGGCACCGGTTTCTGCTGAAACAGCTGCTGCAGCTCCGGTTTCTAACCAGCCATTAACATCTGTAGCTCTTTCTGAAAGCAACTTCGATTTTGGAAATATCAAAAAAGGAGATAAAGTAGAGCACGTTTACGAAATCACAAATACAGGAAAAAATCCTTTAGTGATCTCTGAAGTAAAGCCTGGATGCGGATGTACAGCTCCTGATTTTACAAAAGATCCTATTCTTCCTGGTAAAAAAGGAAAAATTACTTTGCACTTTGATTCTTCAAGCTTCGACGGAAACGTTCAGAAGTATGCCGATGTATTTGCAAACGTAGATAAAGCTCCTATTAAATTAACGTTCACAGCGAACATTCAACCATAATTATATGTTGACAATCTTTTTACAGGCACAGCCACAGGGATCTTCATCAATGATGCTGATCATGATGGGGGTGATGTTTGTCGGGTTTTATTTCCTGATGATAAGACCTCAGATGAGAAAACAGAAACAGGAGAAAAACTTCCAGGAAACCTTAAAAGTTGGAACTAGAGTGGTGCTTACTTCAGGTCTTCACGGAAGAATTGCCCAGGTTCAGGATGACGGATTCGTGATCGAAACTTTATCAGGAAAACTGAAATTCGAAAAAGCGGCTGTTTCAAGAGAATTTACTGAGGCCCGTTTCGGAGATAAAGCAAAAGCGGCTGATAAAACAGCTGAGAAAAAAGAAATCGAAACTGAAAAGAAATAATCTTTTAGCTGAAAATATTGATCCGGCGCGGTGAACGAAGTTCACCGCGCCGGTTTTTTTATAAGTATAAATGTATTTTTTTTAACGCAAAGTCTAATTGTAGTGCTACATATTCTAAGCTTGCAAAGAAAAAATCAATCAAAGATTGATTCTATTAAACGTGCGAATAAAATGCATGCTTAATCAGTGACGAAGTCACACCTCTTTGCTTCCTTAGATTACCACAGCTGGAAATTTAAACTTTGCGTAAAAAACTCATCTACATCACATTTTAAGCAGTTTGATCTTAAAAATCCTTCAACTCTTTTTAAAATTCATGTTTCATAAAACCAAATAAAATATCTTTGCGGGATGAATCAAAATACAGGCAAAACCGTTCTCATTTTAGGCGCCAATTCAGATGTAGCCAAACAGTGTATCAAACAGTACCTTGAAAAAGGATTTTCTGTGGTAGCGGCTTCAAGAGATACTACTTCGCTTCAGAAATTGATTGGAGAGAATCACCTTGATCCGTCAAAAATTACCATCCTTTATTTTGACGCTGTAGATTTTGACTCTCACCAGAAATTTTATGATGAACTTCCTGTAAAACCTCATATCGTAGTGTATGCCGCAGGCTTTTTGGTGGATAACGAAAAAGCACTGAGAAATTTTAAAGGAGCACAACAGATGATGATGGTTAATTATATGGGAGCCGTTTCTATCCTTAATATCATTGCTATGGATGAAAGCAATAAAAATCTGGAAAGAATTATAGGCTTGTCTTCTCTTTCGGGGGTAAGAGGAAGGAAAAGCAATTTCGTGTATGGAAGCACAAAAGCAGCTTTTACAACTTATTTGGCTGGTTTAAGACAAGAATTGGCTTCAAGAAAGATAAAAGTCAATGCTTTGGTGATTGGCTACATCAGAACCAAGATCAATGAAGGGCTCCAGCTTAATGAATCCCTGATCATGGAACCGGATTATGTGGCAAAATACATCGTTAACGCCGGAAATTCATTTACCATTGTCCCGAATTTCAAATGGAAGATGATTTATATGATTTTGAAGATACTTCCTGAAAGTTTGGTGGCGAAACTGCCTTAGATTATTCATTTCTAATAACCACTTTTGAAAGTCCTAAGCTTTGCATTAAAGTATTATAATTGTTGAGAAAGAGAGTATTATTTCCATATTGTGAAAATCTTAATTGCTCTTTACTGTCTTCAATTAGAAAAGAATTTCCACTATTACCGTATTCCTTATCTATAAATTTCGATTTCATTAGATTGTTAAAGTAATTCATCAGGCTTAATTGTTGTGAATCAGATAGAATAAAATGACGGGTAGTATCTTTTATTTGGATAAGTGAACCTGAACTGTCCATCTTACCACAGTTAACTTTATATTTTATATAAGTCAATTCCATTTTTCTTTTTGAACGATAAACTTTAATGACTTCATTATGGCCTCCCCATTCCCCACAATCTGCAAACCGTGATTTTATGAATATGGTGTCTTCGTTATCGAAACTAAATATATTTTTAAATGAATATTCGGGTTGCCCTGAATTACCTTTCCCAAGATTTTCTTTTTTAGAACAGCTTATAAAAAATATTAATAGAAATATTAAAGGTAAAAACTTCATTTGGATTTAGGCTATATTCAAAAGTATCAAAATTATTCAATACTCTGTAACAATTCCAGCGCCTTCATTATATCTATTCCTTTTCCTAAAATCGGCTTAAATAAATCTCCTTTTTCCTTAATTCTTTCCAAAGCATTATCAATGGTAAAATCAGTAGGCTTCAGGCCGGGCTTAAGCTCTTCCCATTCCAGCGGCATTGAAACGGAAGCGCCTTCTTTAGGTCTTAAGCTATAAGCACTTGCCAGGGTTTGTCCTGTCCTGTTTTGAAGGTAATCCAGGTATATTTTCTTGTCATCCCTTTTCTGTAAGCTTCTTTCCAGAGTAGTGAGCTTGGGAAGCTTTTCATTGACCTGTTTCATCAGGATATGGGCAAAATCTTTCACTTGGTCAAAATCATATTTTCCACCCATCGGAATATAAACGTGAATTCCCGTACTTCCGGAAGTTTTACAATACCCTTTAATTTTAACAGACTGTAAAACCTCATTTACCTGAAGTGCAGTTTCAATCACATGATCAAATGTATTCTTCTTTGAAGGATCGAGGTCCAATACGAGATAATCAGGATGTTCGAGGTCGGGGAGGGCACTGTTCCACGGGTTCATATCAATACAGCCCAGATTATTCAGATAGGCTAAAGTAGCCTTATCGCTACAGTAAACATAATCAATATATTTATCATTGGATTCGGAATACACTTTGGTTGTTTTAATCCAGTCCGGCATATTGTCCCCTGCATCTTTCTGGTAAAAGCCCTGTTCTTCAATTCCATTCGGAAAACGGTTCAGAGAAAGCGGACGGTTTTTGAGATAAGGTAAAATATAAGAAGCGACAGACTGGTAGTATTCAATGACCTCACCTTTGGTAATTCCATCTTTAGGAAAATAAATTTTATTTTGATTGGTAAGCTTCACTGTATGTTTGTCCAGGGTCACTTCTTTCTCTTTTTCACTATTTTCTGCTTTTTTTGTTGAAGTTTTGGTTTTCATTTCCTTAGGTTTTGGGTTAATTGGACTGATTGTGATTTCTTCCGGTTCCTTATCTTCCCGGATGGCAACAAATACGGGATGCCGGTAAATGCCGTCTTTCGTAATTTCGGAATATTTAATTTCGCAGACCAGTTCAGGTTTTGTCCAGGTCACAGGCATATTGGTTTTAGGGATGGTTTCGAAAGGTGAGGATTTAATGATCAGTTTTTGAAGTCTTTCATAAAGCTGTTCCAAAGATTCATTATTAAAACCCGTTCCTGTATGGCCGCAATAGATCAGCTCACCATCAATATATTTCCCCAGGATCAATGCGCCAAAAGCTTTTCGGGAACCTCTGGGCTCTGTAAATCCACAAATAATTGCTTCGTCTGTTTCCGTAAATTTTATTTTAAGCCAGTCGGTTGTTCTGTGGTCTTCCACATATAGGCTGTCTGCTTTTTTAGCGATCATTCCTTCCAGCTTCATCTGTTTCATCTGGTTGAAAAAATCAATTCCTTTTTCAGGAATATGGTCGCAGTACTTAATGATATCTGTTTCTGATAAAGCTTCCTTTAAAAGCTCTTTGCGCTGCAGAAGAGGCAGATCTTCCGTAGAATGGCCGTTCAGCCAGAGAAGATCAAAAACCTGATAGGTTAAAGCAAGATTGGGATTGTCACCGATCTGTTGTAGCAGCTGGAAATTGGGTTTTCCATGCTCGTCATAGGCAACTATTTCCCCGTCAAGGATCATTTTATGTTTCTGGTGTTCAAAATCTTCTGTGACTCTTTCAAACTTGGATAGAAATGAAATTCCATTCCGCGAATAAAACAGAGGATTCTTATGGCTGAGATCGGCAATAGCCCTGTAGCCGTCCCATTTTATTTCAAAAATCCAGTCTTCATCATCGAAAGCCTTTTCATAAGACTTGGCCAGCATAGGTTTGATAAACGAGGCCAGCTTTTTTTCATTCGTTAAAGAATTGAAACTCTGAAATCTTTTTTCAGAAGTTATGACTTCTTTTTTTCCTTTGTTTTTAGGCTTTTTTTTTCCTCTAAAAATTTCGTCACCAAAGATTTTGATGAAGTATTTTCTTCAGCATCATAAGGGCTTTCTGCAAATTCATCTTTATGCTTGATCAGCAGCCATGCATTATCTTCACTGTTTTTCATTTTAACAAGAGCAAATTCGCCTTTAAGTTTCTTGCCGTGTAAAATAAATTTTAATGATCCTGAATGAAGTTCTTTCAAAAGCTCTTTTTCAGCAGAAAGTTTGGTTTCTTCAAGAGGTTCGTAGGTACCGCTATCCCAGACTTCCACCTGCCCGGCACCGTAATTGCCTTCCGGAATATTTCCTTCGAAATCTTTATAATCGTACGGGTGGTCTTCTACCATCATGGCAAGCCTTTTATCTTTAGGATCCAGTGAAGGACCTTTGGGAACAGCCCAGCTTTTCAGAACACCATCCATTTCAAGACGGAAATCATAGTGAAGACGGGATGCCGCGTGCCTCTGGATGACGAAGATAAGCTTATCCTTACTTTTTTTTGTTTTACCTTCCGGTTCTGTAGTTTCGTTAAACTTCCGTTTTTCGTTATAATCTTTTAGAGCCATTACGATGCAGATTTGGATTTGGAATTTTGTAAACTGGCTTTCAGCTGGGCCATAAGGTCAATTACTTTACCTTCTTTGACTGGTTCGGCCTTTTTAGCTTTTATATTTTTACCTTTTGCTTTCTGTTTGATGATCTTCATCAGTTCGTCAGAATAAGTATCTTTATACATAGCAGGATCAAACTCCTGGGAAAGTTGTTTGATAAGACTTACCGCCATTTTAAGTTCGGCAGGTTTGGGAGCTTTCTGGGCAGGGATTTTAAGATCTTTGTAGTCCCTGATTTCCTGATCAAACCGAAGCCTGTTGAGGACAAGTATTTCGTTATTATAAGGCCTGATCATTCCTATGGCTTCATTGTCACGGAGAACGAAAGTTCCGATTCCGGCCATTCCGGTTTCCAGTAACGCATTTAATAAAAGCCTGTAGGCGTTTTCACCATTTTTCTGAGGTTCCAGGAAGTAAGGATTCTCAAAGTACACACTGTCTACTTCAGACTCTTGTACAAACTGGTCAATGGAAAGTATTTTTGTCTTTTCAGGGCTTGCGGCCTCATAATCCTCTTCATCGAGAACAATGTATTTATCATCCATGAGATAACCTTTTACAATGTTTTCCCATTTCACTTCTTTCCCTGTGCTCTCGTTTACTCTTTTAAATTTAATGTTCGAATAATCAGATTTATCGAGCATATCGAGGTCAAGTTTTGTAGTTTCTGTGGCGGAGTAGATCTTAACAGGAATATTGACTAAGCCGAATCCAATGGCGCCGTTCCAAATTGCTTTCATTGTCTTACGTTTTGCGTAAGAAAGTACAATGATTGTGCCGAGTGAAAAATATTTACTAAATGTGGTATTTGTTTTGAATTTATAAATCTTATTGAATGATATCAGTTATAATTGTTTGAAATTGATCGATTTCTTCAACTTTATTGTTTGCTGTAACCAGAATTGAAGTAAAAGAATTGGAGTTTGTGAAATAAAAAGGTGGAGAAACTTTCTCCACCTTTTGAGTGCTAATGGATATAAATTTCCTCTATCTGATTATTCTCCGTATTTAAAATAAGAAGTCCTTCATCTTCTCGATTGAGCTGTCCGAGTAAGCTTCCGTTATTATTCCATACAGAAGATTTTCCGGCACATTCATAGCCGCCTGATTTTCCGGTGAAATTTGCCATCAAAACATGCATGTGATATTTTTTCGCGATATCGGAGAGTTTAAAAAGATCATCATCAATGGCGTTTACAGAATTAAGAACACTGGCAGCATATACATTCGATCCGGCCTGATAAGCTTCCTGGGAATGATTTGGATCAGATAAATCATAGCATATTGCTAACGAAATCTTATTCTGTAATATGTTCAGCTGGCAGAAATTTTCACTTCGTGAAAAAACACCTGTCTCCGTTGGGAAAAGATGACGTTTTGAATAAATTTCTCTTCTTTTTCCCTGCTGGAATATGATGGAACTGATAAACAATTTGTCATCTGCTTTCGTAGGCATTCCAACAGCGATGGTCATATTATTCTTATCTGCCATTTTCTGAAAAATGTCTAAAACAGGATCTTCGTAATGAATTGAGAGCTGTTCCGCCAGTTCAGGTTCATAGCCGGTAACTGAAAGTTCGGGGAAGATCACCAGATTAACATTATGATCAGCTGCGGCTTTAACTAATGTTTTGTGATTTTCAATATTTTTAGGGATATCTCCCTTTACAGGATTAATTTGGGCTGCTGCAATTTTCATTTTTTTCTAATTACAAGGGTTATTAAATCCGGTCCAGAGATTTTTTCACAAACTCTACGATCATGGGATTGGGCTCATTTTCTGTAGAAGTAAGTGCCGGTTGAAATAGTGTCCCTACAAAAAAAGGATGGGACTGTATTTCAAATGAACGGTAATGTCCGTCTTCAGAAATTGAAGTTAAAGACAATACTCTGCCTTTTAAAATATCAACGTATTTTTCATTGATGCCATAACTGCAATTATACTTGCCTATAATAGTATCCTGATTAATTGTTCGGTAAAGAAAACTGTTTTTATCAATAATTTTCAGATTTTCCTGTTCTCCTCTCAATGAACATGAAAGTTTTTTTATCAATGAATCTTTTGCATCTGGATTTGTTTCTTCATGGTCTGCATTTTCAATATTGCATACATTTCTGGCAAATTCAATAATCATATGCTGAAATCCGCCACAATTACCAAAAGTGGGAATATTATTCTCCCGGGTAAACTGTACGGCATTCAGTACATTTTCCATATCCCGGTACGGGCTTCCCGGAGCAATCCATAATCCTAAGTACTTATGTTTTTCAAACACAGTTTTAGCATCGAAAATATCAGTAGCAATCCAATCAAACTGAATTTCACGATTTAGTTTTTTCTGAACACTTCTTGTAGTATCATTGAGTGCATGAAGTGTGAAATGATTGGGATTGAAGTCTCCCAGAATAGCAATTTTCGGTATCATAAGTGTATATTAATAAAAAAGCGGAGACAAAAATCTCCGCTTTACGTTATGCTTTTAAATTCAATTGTATTTCCAGTTCATCCAGCTGGGCTTCAGCAATGGATGCCGGTGCATCGATCATCACGTCACGCCCTGAATTATTCTTAGGGAACGCAATGTAATCTCTGATCACTTCATTTCCGTCAAGAATAGCTACCAAACGGTCAAATCCGAAAGCTAATCCACCATGAGGCGGAGCACCGTATTTGAAAGCGTTCATCAGGAATCCGAACTGAGCTTCCGCTTCTTCTTTGGTAAATCCTAAAAGGTCAAACATTTTAGATTGAAGATCTTTGTCAAAAATTCTGATAGAACCTCCTCCGATCTCGTTTCCGTTAAGAACCATGTCATAGGCATTAGCTCTTGCTTTGCCCGGATCCGTTTCCAGTAGATGGATATCTTCCGGTTTCGGAGAGGTGAAAGGGTGGTGCATCGCATGATAACGTCCGGTTTCTTCATCAAATTCCAGTAATGGGAAGTCGATTACCCAAAGCGGGGCAAATACATTCCCTTTTCTTAATCCCAAACGGTTTCCAAGTTCCATTCTCAGGGCAGAAAGCTGTGCTCTCACTTTATTTTCGTTTCCGGATAAGATCAGCATTAAGTCACCTTCCTTAGCTCCGAATTTTTCGATTATTCTGGAAAGATCTTCTTCGTTGTAGAATTTGTTGACAGAAGAGGTTTTCACACCGTCATTCTGGAATTTCGCCCATACCATCCCAGAAGCTCCGATCTGCGGACGTTTTACCCAGTCTACAAGCTCGTCGATCTGCTTTCTTGTGTAATCGGCGCAACCTTCTACGTTAATTCCGACTACCAATTCAGCGTCATCAAATATTTTGAAATCTTTTCCTTTTACCAGTTCAGTAAGCTCCACGAATTCCATTCCGAAACGGATGTCCGGTTTGTCGTTTCCGTATTTTCTCATCGCATCTGCGAAGGTCATTCTCGGGAAGTCTCCGAATTCCTGTCCGGTAACGTCTTTAATCAGTGTTTTTGTCATTCCTTCAAAGACATTCATGATGTCTTCCTGTTCTACAAAAGCCATTTCACAGTCGATTTGGGTAAATTCCGGCTGTCTGTCCGCTCTTAAATCTTCATCACGGAAACATTTTACGATCTGGAAGTATTTATCCATTCCGCCTACCATCAGAAGCTGTTTGAATGTCTGTGGCGATTGTGGAAGGGCATAAAACTGTCCCGGGTTCATTCTGCTTGGAACCACGAAGTCTCTTGCCCCTTCCGGAGTAGATTTAATTAAAACCGGGGTTTCCACTTCAATAAAACCTTTGTCTGAAAGATAGTTTCTTACCTTCTGAGCCATTTTATGACGGAAGATCAGCTTTTCTTTTACAGGGTTTCTTCTGATATCCAGGTAACGGTATTTCATTCTTAATTCTTCGCCACCATCTGTTTCATCTTCAATAGTAAAAGGAGGAAGCAGGGATTCATTAAGAACCGTTAATTTTTCGACTAAAATTTCAATTTCTCCTGTCGGAATATTGGGGTTTTTGCTTACCCTTTCAATTACTTTTCCGGTAACCTGGATCACAAATTCGCGGCCCAGTTTTTTGGCTTCTTCCATCAGTTGGGCAGAAGAACGGTCCTGATCAAAAACAAGTTGGGTAATTCCGTAACGATCCCGAAGATCTATCCAAATCATAAATCCTTTATCACGGATAGTCTGTACCCATCCGGAAAGTGTAACTTCTTCATTAAGATTTTTCAGAGATAATTCTCCGTTCGTGTGTGATCGAAACATAATTATTTGTTTAAGGTTCAATGTTTAAGATATAAGGCTGAGCTTTTTTGATCATTAATTTTCCAGCCCTAAATTCAGGATGCAAAGATAGGATTTTTGAAGGTTTCAGAAACAAAAAAAACTTCCTTTCGGAAGTCTTGTATATTATTTGAGGGCTTTTTAATTAATTATTAGCAGCTCCCTGCTGTATCAGCAATTGTACAGTTTGCTCTTTTTTTCCCAATTTAGCTAATGCAAGAGGAGTTTTTCCGTTACATTCCTTGTTAACATCTGCCTGGTTGTCCAGAAGAAATTTAACAATATTATTTCTGCCATAAAGTGAGCTGAAGCCTAATGCGCTGAAAGTCTCATCCTTAAGTGGAAAGCATTTGTTGTAGTCTGCTTTTGAAAAATTCTTTTTAAATGAAGCAACATTATCAGATTGAATAGCTTGCATCTGAGCTTTGCTGAGACTTTGAGTCTGAGCAGAAAGCATGTTGGCAGATGCCGAGATGACAAGTAGAAAAGCAGTAGAGATTATTTTTTTCATAAGATTCATTTTAAGAATATACAAATCTAAATTATTTTTTTGATATGAGTAACTAATTTTTTATAAGAATTGAATTTGTATTTTTGGAAATCAGATAATTATTGATTAGAAAATGACAAAATATATAGAATTTTTGAAAAGAGCTTTCAGCGGTGAAGAAGTAGACTACACCAAAATTACGATCAGAAGCGCTGTTCTTTTACTTGCAATTCCTATGATGCTGGAAATGGCTATGGAATCGGTATTTGCTTTAGTTGACCTGTATTTTGTAGGACATCTGAAGGAAAGCGGATATGCCATCCAGAGTGTTGGTCTAACGGAATCTGTACTTTCGGTAATGTATTCTATTGCAATAGGAATGAGTATGGCTGCTACCGCTCTGGTGGCGAGGAGAATCGGGGAGAAGAACCCAGAGCAGGCTTCCAGGAGCGCAGCGCAGGTTTTACTGGTCTCATTTCTTATAACTTTTATTCTTAGTTTATTCGGAGTTATTTATGCTGAGGAAATTCTGATTCTGATGGGATCGAAGCCTGAAGCTGCGGCATATGGAAAAGATTTCACAAGGATAATGATGGGCAGCAGTGTAATTATTATGCTTCTGTTTTTGATCAACGGGATTTTCAGGGGAGCCGGAAATGCAGCTATTGCTATGAAATCGCTTTGGATTGCCAATATTGTCAATATTATTATGTGTCCGGTACTTATCAAAGGTTTTGGTCCTGTTCCTGCGATGGGGCTTGCAGGAGCGGCTTTAGCGACTACGATAGGCCGAAGTGTCGGGGTGATTTACCAGCTGTATCATCTTTTGGTTGCTGATACCCAGATCCGTATTTCGCTTCCTTATTTCAGCCCTGATTTTAAGCAGATCAAATCTATTGTGAAGATTGCAACTCCGGGAATTTTCCAGTTTGTAATTGCCTCATGCAGCTGGATCTTTCTTGCCCAGCTGGTGGCAACGACCGGCGGGGAAAATGCTTCAGCCGGATATCAGACGGCCTTAAGGCTGATGATGTTTTTTATGCTTCCTGCCTGGGGCTTGAGTAATGCTGCTTCTACACTGGTAGGGCAGAATATGGGGGCTAATGAAATGCTGAGAGCCGAACAGTCTGTTATGAAAACAGTAAAATATAATGTGATCTTTATGCTGGCTGTGAGTTTAATATTTTTCTTACTCGGAGATTTTCTTGTCGGTTTTTTTACACAGGAAGCGGAAATTAAAGATTTTGCCAAAAATGCATTACATATTATGAGTGTAGGGTTCATTTTCTATGGGATTGGAATGGTATTAATCAATGCATTTAACGGAGCAGGCGATACCTGGACACCAACGTGGGTCAATTTCTTTGGGTTCTGGCTGTTTCAGATCCCATTGGCCTATTTTCTTTCCAAGCATTTTGGAATGGGTCCGAAAGGAGTATTTATCTCGATTCCTGCTGCAGAAACTTTAATTACCATCGTTGCCTTTATTTTATTTAAAAAAGGGAAATGGAAGACGGTGAAAGTATAAAGAATGGAAACCGGGAGAATTGACTTTGTATGATCCGGAAAATCTCTTGCTTTCAACTCTGCACTTTCTTCATTCATCAGTTTTATAAAAATTTTAACAGCCGGAATTTTCTGCTGTATACCATATTTTATAATTTAGTATTCAACCAATAAATATTTATCACTATGGGAAAAGGAGACAAAAAATCAAGAAGAGGAAAGATCAATTCAGGAAGCTATGGTAAAAGAAGACCTAGAAAAGCTTCTAAACCGGTTGGTTCTTCTGAAACTAAAGCAAAAAGCTAAAAATAAAAAGGCTGAAGATGAATCTTCAGCCTTTTTCAATATGCAAAATTAAATTATTTACCTCCTAAAATATTACCAAGGATGCTTCCTAATCCGCCTCCTTGCTGCTGCTGGCCACCGCCACCTCCAAGTACGCTTCCTAAGATATCGTTTAGTGGATTACCTCCGGACTGAGCCTGTCCACCACCTAGAACGCTTCCTAAGATGTCATTCAAAGGGTTAGATTGTTGTGCCTGAGCCTGGTTAGATGCATTTCCAAGGATTCCTCCCAAAAGATCTCCTAAGCCTCCGGCCCCTACATTATTCTGCTGTTTTTCTTTACCGATATATCCCATGATAACCGGGGCAAGCATAGCAAGCACTGGTCCTATTTTGTCAATAGAGATTCCTGTATTCTGAGAAAGCTGGTTTTCAACAGTACTTTTCTGGCTGCCAAATACATGATCAAGGATAGATCCGCCTTCTGCCTGTCTGGCTTCAGCCTGTGAAGCATCATCAAGAATACTTCCGTCGTGGTCTTTATCTAAAGCGTTATTTAAAGCTTCTGCCTCTTTAGCATCCTGAGATTTGTTTCTAAGGTAAGAAATAACCAAAGGAGCAGCGACTGCCAATAAAGCAATTATCTGATTTTTGCTGATCCCGAATTTGTTTTCTGCCTGTTCAGCAACCTGATTGCTGGTGTTACCTGTAAGTAGGTCAATTAAACTCATGTTGTGTTTATTTATAATATTAAGTAAATCAAAGATATCAAAAAATGTGATTCACTGAATTTTTGTATTCACAATTATTGTTAAAGTTTTTTGATCTCTTCCTCTGTATATCCTTTGCTTTTCAGAAGCTCTATATAATCCCTGGCTCCATTGATCATCCAGTGCATCGGATCGGGAGATTTCTTTTTTTCGATAATAAATTCCAAAATGCCGACATTGTTATTCATCCAGGGAACCAGATAATAATCAAGACCGCCTTTATACATTTTAGCCTCGTGAAACTTTCTTCCCGGCTCCGTTAAAAATGCCGCTTTGTAAACAGCAAAATAGCCTAGAGGAATAAGAAGACATAACCATGAGAATTTTTTCAAACGAGCATATTTTGGTAATGCAAGGCCATACCCGATAGAAAGAGCAAAGATCATATTGAAAGGAATGAAAAATACATAATTGTCTGATACTGCGTAGAATGTGGAGAATCCGTACACACATACAGCAGCTGTGAAGAATACAAAAAACATCTTTTTATCTGACTTGTATAACTGTATCATTCCGATAATCCCGAAAACGATAAAAATATTGAAGTTGTAAACCAAATAGGCAACAGACTGAACAAAATCTATCAAATACTGTTTGGGTGTTTTCTTGAATGTATCCTGTATCCAGTGTCCACCTTGTGCAGTATAGGGAGAATTTAACGGTAATCCCTGGGAAAGATTTAAAATATTGATAGCCAGGAAAAGAAACAGAAATATAAAGAGTGAAGAGTAAACATATTTTTTCTCCTCTTTAAAATAATATAGGAAAACAAACAATGCCGGAATCATTAACACATTCTGTATATGCAGCCATAGACTTATTCCTAGAAACAGTCCACTTAGTATAATATAGACCTTTTTATTTTCCGTAAAGCTTTTTACCATTGAAAAAAAGAATAAACTTACCCATAAAGCATTGTAGGTATACACTTCAACAATTTCCGCATTTCTCCAAAAAGAAAAACTAAACCCGAAAACAAATGCTGTTGTGATAGAAACCCATTCTTTTTTCGTGATACTTTTTACCGTAAGATAAATCACCGATACCGTAGCGGCGGCAGAACCTACAATTAAAAGCCTGCTTGCAGCAATGGCATCAAGTCCGGTAATATCTTTAATCAGGATACCTGTATTTACATACAGAAAATGAGTAATAGCCGTAGCAACTGTGGCGTATTTGCCTAGCTCAACTGTATGTACAAAGCCTACGCAGTCCGCAAACGGGATTCTTGTAAAACTTCCGGCATAATAAATCGCTAAAAAGATAAAAAAGATGAAGACTGCGTATAAATTTTTAAGCATACCTTAATTCTTAACAATAGGAACATTAGAGCAGGCTTCCCCGAACATTAATGATTTTACCATTGGCTTTAGCTGTTCAACAAGTTCTATATATGCATTTTCCGGAATTTCTTTGTCCGAACACCCTTTTACAAGCACTCTTTTACCTCTCATATCTTCAAAATCGTAAGTCTGGATGGCATTATGCATGAGGATCACTTCCAGATCTTCACGGTTCCCGAAAACAATTTTTTTGGCAACGTCTGTAAGCTTTGCAGTCAGTACAAAGTAAGCCCACAGTGGAACGATGGTGTCCACAGAATTATAAATGTATATGTAAGTGTCTTTATACTCTTTCGTATCTATGGCATCCACTTTTTCCCTGAAATCTTTCTCCTTCAGGATCATTTCCTGAAATAGAAAATCTTTAAGGTCAATTCCCTTTCTTACTCCTTTGGGAACCAGAGTGGACAGGTCGAAATTCACAAGGCCGCTTTCGGCAACTTTATTTCGGATTTCAAATTCTTCTGACATTTTTTATCATTATCTTTGGACAAATTTACAAATTAAGATTTACTTGATCTTAATTTGTTCTCTATCCTTACTATAGAAATGAAGTATTATATTATTGCAGGAGAGGCTTCCGGTGATCTGCATGGGAGTAACTTAATGAAAGCCCTTATGAATAAAGATCCACAGGCAGAAATAAGATTCTGGGGTGGAGATCTTATGAAAGCACAGGGTGGCACGCTGGTAAAACATTACCGTGATCTTGCTTTCATGGGATTTCTGGAAGTGGCTATGAATTTAAGAACCATTCTGAACAATATTAAATTCTGTAAAGAAGATATTCAAAAACATAAACCTGATATCCTGATTCTGATAGATTATCCAGGGTTTAACCTGCGAATCGCAAGATTTGCAAAGGAACTCGGAATCAAGGTAGTTTATTATATTTCTCCACAGTTGTGGGCATGGAAAGAAGGAAGGGTAGAGATTATCAAAAAATATGTAGATGAAATGATGGTCATTCTTCCTTTTGAAGAAGACTTTTATAGAAAACATGGTGTGCATTCCCATTTTGTAGGACATCCGCTTCTTGATGCCATAGGCGGTCTGAGGGATATCAGCATTGAAGAATTTAAAAAGGAAAACCATCTTAATGAAAAAGAGATCATTGCACTTCTTCCCGGTTCCCGTAAACAGGAAGTGGAAAAAATGCTTGAAATAATGCTTTCAGTGAGACCTCATTTCAAAAATTACCAGTTTGTGATTGCCGGTGCTCCAAGCCTTCCGAAGGAATTTTATCAGAAATATGTGGATGTTAATGTTCATTTTGTTTCGAACAGGACCTATGACCTTCTGAGATGTTCCAAAGCCGCTTTGGTAACTTCAGGAACGGCAACCCTGGAAACTGCTCTGCTTAATATTCCGGAAGTGGTATGCTATCGTGGAAGCAAAATTTCCTATGCTATTGCCAAAAGGCTTGTGAAAAACATCAAATACATTTCTCTTGTGAATCTGATTATGGACAGGGAAGTTGTAAAGGAACTCATCCAGGCCGATCTGAACACGAAAAACCTTGTTGAAGAGCTTAATAAAATGATTGAAGGTGAAAAAAGAAATCAGGTTTTGGAAGATTATAGTCTTTTAAGGGAAAAACTGGGCGGAAAAGGAGCCAGCGAAAAAGCTGCCGAAATAGTTTTGAGCTTAAATAATTCCAATTGATCTGTCTGAAACAGATCTCCTTTTATACAATCTATCGATTTAAATTTAATTATCATGAACTTTAGAAGCCTACTGATATGCATTTTGTTGATGTGCACTTCAATAAAAAGTTTAGCCCAGAATAACACACCGGATGAAAAATTTCAGATTTTCTACTACGGCTGGTATGCAAATCCTGCGGTAGATGGAAAATATGAGCATTGGAATCATGATATTTTACCTCACTGGAGCAATCCGAAATGGAACAACCTGGGAAATCACAAAGGAGGTGATGATATTGGAGCTAATTTTTATCCCGCTTTAGGAAATTACAGTTCCAACGATCGGGAGATCATTAGAAAACATATGAAAATGATCAAAGAATCAGGAGTTGGGGTAGTCGTTTTAAGCTGGCTGGGAAAAGACTCATTTGTAGATAAAAGCATCACAAAATACCTTGATATTGCCGATCAGTTTGGTTTAAAAGTAGCTTTTCACATAGAACCATTTTACAAAAATATTGTTGAACTCAGGGAACAGCTTTCTTATCTGGTCAATACTTACTCCCATCATCATGCTTTTTACAAAAAAGATGGCAAGCCGTTGTACTATGTTTACGACAGTTATAAAATTCCTCCTTCAGAATGGTCAAAACTGCTTTCCAAAAACGGGGAAAATACAGTACGGAATACAGAACTGGATGGATTTTATATCGGATTATGGGTTGAAAAAGAACATTCTGAATTTTTTGCAACATCCGGATTTGACGGTTTTTATACCTATTTTGCCAGTGAAGGCTTTGTTTTCGGGAGTACAATGTCAAACTGGAGCTATCTTTCCCGATTTGCAAAAGACCATCACCTTATCTTCATCCCTTGTGTAGGGCCTGGCTATTCCGATACCAGAATAAGACCCTGGAATGAAGCCAATTTCAAAAGCCGTGAAAATGGGAAATATTATGAAAGAATGTTTCATGCGGCTGCCAAAGTAAATCCGGACTTCATCGGCATTACTTCTTTTAATGAATGGCACGAAGGAACGCAAATAGAACCTGCAATCTCTAAAAAATCAGGAGATTTCAAATATGAAGATTACGGAAAGGACTCCTGGTTCTACATAAAGGAAACCAGGCGTTTGATCCATCAGTTTTCCGGGAATAAATAACCATAAAAATATTTAAAGCTGTCTTTCAAGATGGCTTTTATTTTTTTTACTAAAACCTAATTTCATAGTAAATAATCAGGCCTTATATTATTCATTATGTCGGGATATAAAATCTGAATTCTGCAAAATCAGTGTTATTGAATCATAAGGAAATTAATTACTTTTTGATTTCCAAATTACACCAGATGAACAAGCAGCCTCTTCTTATTCTTAGCCTCTGTTTTATTTTAGGAATTCTTTTTCAGGATCATTTTCCGATAGATAGAACCATAATCTATGCAGTTGCAGGGGGCTGTTTATTGATTTTCTTCTTGTATTTTGTGAAGTCTTACATTCTTCATAAAATAAAAGCAATATTGCTGGGGCTTATGTTTTTCGGAGCAGGAATAATTCTTCACTCTTTTAATACTTTTTCGTCTTCACCCTTATCTGTGCCCCAAAATGGCTCTGTATTTTTTAAGGTTTCAAAAAAACTGAATTCTACAGAGAAAAATAAAAAATATGAGGGATCAGTTCAATCGGGAAAAGAAAACTTCAAAGCTGTTATTTATATTCCCAAAACAGCTGAAGAGCTGAATTTTAAACATTATTACAAGGCGGATGCTTATATATCAAAACCAAAACCCCTGGGATATGACTTTCAGTTTGATTACGCCAGCTATCTGAAAAGGAAAAATATTGAATATCAGTGCTATATATCCGGAAATATAATTTCAGCAGTAAGAGCAGATTTGAATATCAATGAGTGGATTCAGCAGCATCGATTGAACATATTACAAAAAATTGATAAATCTGAAATGTCTTATAAAACCCGGGAATTTTTAAAAGGGATTATACTCGCGGACAGAACGGAAATGGATGCAGGGACCGTGCAGGATTTCAACAGGTCCGGGATGGTTCATCTGCTGGCTATTTCCGGGACACATATCGTAGTGATTTTCGGAATGTTTTACTTTTTGCTGACAAGATTCAGCCCTTTAAGGTTCAGGAAATATGCGGTTGTCACCAGTATTGTTTTTATCTGGGTTTTTGCAGCATTTATAGGGTTCGGAAGCTCAGTGCTGCGTTCCTGTATTATGCTTTCCGTGTATTTTATCTATGTGCTGCTTCAGAGAAAGCCGGATCTGCTTCATTCCCTCTCCCTGTCTGCAATGATTATTTTGGTGAGCGATACGCAGCAGCTCTTCGATATAGGTTTTCAGCTCAGCTTTCTTGCCGTGCTGGGAATATTCTGGCTGAACCAGCCTCTTTTGAAATATTTTCCCCGGCAGGATGGTTACTTTAAAAAACTTATCTGCAATACCATTACTATTTCGATCTCTGCACAGCTGGCCACATTGCCATTGGTATTGTATCACTTTCATCAGTTCTCGCTGGTTTCTGTTCCTGCCAATATCCTGATTGTTCCGTTTTCAGAAATTCTGATTGTGTTTTCCTTTCTGATGACCGTTCTCATAGGGTTACAGATAGATTTTACATGGATTGATTCCGTATATGACACTTCAATCCAGGTTTTGTTAAGCCTGATTCACTGGTTTGCAGAAAGAGATGTATTATTTTTTTCGAACATAGCGATGAATTTTATTGAAGTTTTATCTTTGTCTGTGATCGTTTATATGCTGAGGCCATTATTTTTAAACATTAATTTCAGAAATTTAGTCAGGGCAGTTGCGGCGGTTCTTATTTTTTCTCTGCTCAGAACCGGATTTGATATCTTTGCAAATCAGAAAGAAGAAATAATGCTTCATGATTTCAATAAAACTAAAGTATTATCTGTAAAAGATGGGAACAGAGCTTGTTTTTGGGTGTCAGAAAACTCGGATGAAAAGAAAATTTCCAGGTTTATAGCTGATCCTTACTGTTCCTCCAGACGAATAAAAAATATAAAAATCAAAACCTTTCCCAAGTCAGCAGAAAAGGTAGTTTATAATGGCAGAATTTATGATTTGAAATAATAAACCGATATTTCATTTTTCCCCTTTAAATAATGTATTGGATTCTTATTTAGAAAGATTACAAACTGGCTAATTGTGAGATTTCTCACTTCCCGATATTGTTAACATTTCTTAATTTTGTGGGAAATTCAAATTTAAACTTATATGGCAGGTTTAACGAGTTCTACGATAGGTAGAAAATATGCGATGGCATTATCAGCTCTTTTTTTGCTGATCTTTCTTATACTGCATTTGACGACAAACTTATTATCTGTATTGCCGAACCGTAACATCTTTAATACGGCTTCTGATTTTATGGGTTATAATCCGCTTGTCCAATTCCTGATGCAGCCTATTCTTGGTTTTGCAGTTATTTTCCATTTTATCATGGGATTCGTACTGGAGATTAAGAACAATAAAGCACGTCCGATAAAGTATGCTTCCAACAACCCTTCTGTGAACTCTTCATGGATGTCCAGAAATATGATTATTTCCGGAGCTGTTGTTTTAGCCTTCTTGGTACTTCACTTTTATGATTTCTGGCTTCATGAAATCAATTATAAGTATGTGGAAGGGCTTGCTCCAGATTCAGAGCGTTTCTGGCCGGAGCTTCACGAGAAGTTTGCCGATATCTGGAGAGTGGTACTGTATGTAATCGCTTTCGTTTTATTGGGACTACACCTTGCTCACGGTTTCCAGTCTTCGTTCCAGTCTATCGGAGCAAGACATCCGAAATATACTCCGGTAATTAAAGCTTTTGGAAAATGGTATTCAATCCTTATTCCTGCAGGTTTCATTTTTATCGCAATTTTTCACTTTGTAACTCAATAATATCAATATACCAATATGAGTAAATTAGATTCAAAAATTCCGGCTGGTCCTTTAAAGGATAAATGGAAGCATCATAAAGACCATATGAACCTTGTTGCACCAAACAACAGAGATAAGATTGATATTATTGTTGTAGGTACAGGTTTGGCAGGAGGTTCTGCTGCAGCTACTCTGGCTGAGCAGGGATATAATGTAAAAGCATTTTGCTATCAGGATTCTCCAAGAAGAGCACACTCAATTGCAGCGCAGGGTGGTATCAATGCCGCTAAAAACTATCAGGGTGATGGTGACTCCACTTACAGATTGTTCTATGATACAATCAAAGGTGGTGACTACAGAGCAAGAGAAGCTAACGTTTACAGATTGGCTGAGGTTTCTGCCAATATTATTGACCAGTGTGTTTCCCAGGGTGTTCCTTTCGGGAGAGATTACGGCGGTCAGCTAGATAACCGTTCATTTGGTGGGGTTCAGGTAAAAAGAACTTTCTACGCAAAAGGGCAGACTGGTCAGCAGTTATTATTAGGTGCATATTCTGCAATGAGCCGTCAGATCGGTAAAGGTAGAATCAAGATGTATAACCGTCATGAGATGCTTGATCTTGTTATTGTTGACGGGAAAGCAAGAGGAATCATCGCAAGAAACCTTGTAACAGGTGAAATTGAAAGACATTCTGCTCACGCTGTTGTTATTGCTTCAGGAGGTTACGGAAACGTCTATTTCCTTTCTACCAATGCAATGGGATCAAACGTTTCTGCAGCATGGAAGATCCACAAAAAAGGAGCGTATTTCGCTAACCCTTGCTATGTACAGATTCACCCGACTTGTATTCCGGTTCACGGAACTCAGCAATCTAAACTGACTTTGATGTCTGAATCATTAAGAAACTCCGGAAGAATCTGGGTTCCTAAGAAAATTGAAGATTCAGTAGCGATCAGAGAAGGTAAACTAAGACCGGAAAATATTAAAGAAGAAGATAGAGATTATTATTTAGAAAGAAGATATCCTGCATTCGGAAACCTGGTGCCAAGAGACGTTGCGTCCAGAGCGGCTAAAGAAAGATGTGATGCCGGTTTCGGAATCGAAAATAATGATACACAGGAAGGTGTTTACCTTGATTTCTCTACAGAAATCATGAAAAAAGGTAAAGAGGCCGCTATCGAAAAACATATCCATAACCCTACGGAGCAGCAAATCTATGACTTAGGAAAAAGCTGGATTGAGGAGAAATATGGTAACCTGTTCGTGATGTACGAAAAAATTACTGCAGACGATCCTTATAAAACTCCAATGAAAATCTATCCTGCGGTTCACTACACAATGGGTGGTGTTTGGGTAGATTATAACCTTCAGTCTACTATTCCAGGATGTTTCGTAATCGGTGAGGCTAATTTCTCTGACCACGGAGCGAATAGATTGGGAGCTTCTGCATTGATGCAAGGTTTGGCAGACGGATATTTCGTTCTTCCTTATACGATTGCAGATTATCTTTCTGCAGACATCAGAACCGGAACTATTCCTACAGAGTCCGCAGCATTTGATGAAGCTGAAAAAGGAATTAAAGATAAAATAGATTTCTTCTTAAATAATAAAGGAACTCATTCAGTTGACCATTTCCACAAAAAATTAGGACACATTATGTGGAATAAAGTAGGAATGGGAAGAACTCCGGAAGGTTTAAGAGAAGCGATCAGAGAAATCGAAGAAGTAAGAAACGATTTCTGGAAAAATGTAAAAGTACCTGGTGACAATGACGGCATGAACACTGAGCTTGAAAAAGCATTCAGAGTGGCGGACTTCCTGGAACTGGGACAATTAATGGCTATCGATGCACTGCATAGAAACGAATCTTGTGGTGGACATTTCCGTGAAGACCATTCCACTCCGGATGGAGAAGCGGAAAGAGACGACGTAAACTATAAATATGTCGGAGCTTGGGAATATCAGGGAGCAGATATCAACAGTGAAATTCTGCATAAAGAAGACCTGATATATGACAACATCGAGGTTAAAACTAGAAGTTATAAATAATCTCCAACCTATAAATACAACATTATGAGTGCAAAAAAAGGCCTTCATCTTACACTGAAAATTTGGAGACAGAAAAATAGTAAAACTAAAGGTCAGTTTGAGACCTACAAAATATCAGATGTTTCTACAGACTCTTCATTTTTAGAGATGTTAGATATTCTGAACGAAAATTTAATTAACGAAGGTAAAGAACCTATCGCTTTTGACCACGACTGTCGTGAAGGAATCTGCGGGATGTGTTCTCTTTACATCAACGGTAGAGCACATGGTCCGGATACAGGGATTACTACCTGCCAGCTTCACATGAGAATGTTCAAAGACGGGGAAACTATCGTTATTGAACCTTGGAGAAGTGCTGCTTTCCCTGTTATCAAAGATTTGATGGTAGACAGAAGCGCATTCGACAGAGTAATGGCTGCCGGAGGTTTCATTTCCGTGAACACTTCAGGAAATACACTGGATGCCAACGCAATTCCGGTTCCTAAGGAAGATGCAGATAAAGCAATGGATGCTGCTGCTTGTATCGGTTGTGGAGCATGTGTGGCAACTTGTAAAAACGGATCAGCAATGCTGTTCGTTGGAGCTAAAGTATCTCAGTTTGCTTTACTTCCACAAGGTAGAGTAGAAGCAAAAAGAAGAGTTCTGAACATGGTGAAAGCTATGGACGAAGAAGGATTCGGAAACTGTTCAAACACAGGTGCATGTGAAGTGGAATGTCCGAAAGGAATTTCTCTTGAAAACATCGCCAGAATGAACAGAGAATATATGGCTGCTATGGTAGATCAGGGGTAAAAATCCTATTCAGATACATTAAAAATCGTCTTCATTTTGGAGACGATTTTTTTATGCATACCCTATCGCTGTTAAAATTTGTTAAGTTGTTGCTTAAATAAGACATTCCTTGTTTAATAAGTCTATATTTGGTGAGCACATAGGTGTATAAAATAGGATTGGAATTTTCCAGATCTGTTTTTCAGACGTAAAATTTTATAGCATTGGAAAGACCTTGGAATTCCCTTTTTATAGGTATTCCATAAAATTTTCAAAAAAAATAAATAGTGTTAATCAACAAGCCGCAAAAAACGTATTTTTGCGTAATATTAAAATTGAAATGAAAAAATATCTTTTATTGTTTATCATCACAGCTTTTGTGATGTCTTGTTCAAAAAAAGTTGAAGTTAAAGGAAAAATTACCGGAAGTTCACCACTCGAAAGAATTGAATTCGTTGAAGCTTCTGGTGTGGCAACCCTTCCGCTTGTTAATATTGGTTTAGATAAAGGTGGAAACTTTACAGGGAGCTTTGAAGCTCCTAAAGACGGGATGTATGTCATTAACTATGCAGGAAGACAAAACCTTATTTATCTTGAAGGCGGGCAGAAACTGAATATCTCAGGAAATGCAATGACTTTCCCTAATGAATTTGTAGTAACAGGAGACGCCAAGAAAAATAATGATTTCCTTCAGGCCAGCCAAAAATTCCTGGGTGAGTACGGAAGTAAAATCAACATCCAGCAGCTAATGTCCGGTGACGAGAAAACATTCCTTAAAGGAGCTCAGAAAATCGAAGCCGATATCAATAAAAATGTAGAAGAGCTTGCTCAGAAAAATAATCCAAGCAAAGGAATTCTGGAGTGGAAAAAGAATGATGTGAAAGTAACGATCCTTAACCTTCTGGCGAACTATGAGATGTCACAACGCCAGATGTCAGGAAACCCTTCATTTAAAGTTTCCAAAGCTTTCAAAGATTATGAAACAAAACTGGAAGGAGATAAAGACGTAATGGTAAAAACGATTCCGTTATACAGACAGTACCTTCTTGTGAAAATGAGTCCTGACTTTCAAAAATATGCAGAGGCAAAAGCTAAAGGAAAAACAGATGTTACCACTTCTGAAATTTTTGCACAGTTCCTGAAAGACAGAAAAGAAGTTTCACAGACTGCCAAAGACTATTTGTTGGCATTTGTAGTGGCTCAGGATATTCATCCGGGTGCTCCTGCAAAGAATATGGATAAAGTTAAGAAAATCATCGATACAGATATTACAGATGCAGGTATCAAGGCGGACCTTGTTAAAATGCAGTTAGCTGTTAATGGTCTTAAAGTAGGAGAACCTGCTCCTGAGGCAGCATTAATAAAAGCAGATGGTAAATCTTATAAGCTTTCTGAAAATAAAGGAAAACCATACATGCTGTTTTTCTATGCATCATGGAATCCTTACATCAGTGAAGCTACAGTTCCTGTACTGAAAGAAGTGGTGAACTTCTATAAGTCTAAAATGAACTTTGTTTTTGTGAACGTAGATGATACAAAAGACCAGTTCGTAAAAACAAGCAGTGCATTGCTGAAAGGAATTCCGGGAACCAATGTATATGGAGAAAAAGGTCTGGATTCAGATATTGCTAAAAAATACGGAGTATATGGATTTAAACTACCTTGCTTTGTAATCGTTGATAAAGATGGTAAAATTGCCAGCAGATCTTTTGTAAATCTTGGCGAACAGGAAGTAGTAACCATATTGGACAAGCTTACAGGTCTTTCTGCACCGAAAGTACAGCCGAATGTTCAGATGATGCCGGGAATGCCGGTTGACCCTTCTGCACAGCCTGCCAATCCTCAGCCGGCTCCAACAAAATAATAAACTTTAATATAGATGGAAACCTTATCTTCGGATAAGGTTTTTTTTTATTGTATTTTTGCGGAATCAAACCGGGGGAATTCTTTCGGTTACATTAGAAAAATAAAAATAGAGTTTACGGTGAAACCGGACGGTATCATGTGAACGTTAAAAGAAATTGAGTTTAGGGATGAGAAAGAAGAAAGATATAATTCTTGAAAATATTAAGCTGTTTGGTGCGGGGGCAAAAGGTGTTGCCATAGGAAAAACCGAAGAAGGAAAAACCGTATTGGTTTCCGGGGCAGTACCTGGTGATGTAGTAAATGCCAGAGTTAAAAAATCCAAATCCAAATACTACGAAGCTGAAACGGTAGAAATTTTGGAAAAGTCGCCATTCAGAGTAGATCCTAAATGTATTCACTTTGGAACGTGCGGAGGATGCAAGTGGCAGAATATGAGCTACGAAAAACAGCTTGACTTCAAACAGGAAGAAGTATACAATAATATTAAAAGAATCGGAGGAATTGATGATTTCGAGACCCTTCCGATTCTGGGCGCTGAAGAACAGTATTTCTACAGAAATAAAATGGAATTTTCCTTTTCCAATGCGAGATGGCTTACCCAATATGAAATAAGCTCCGAAGAAAATTTTGGAAATAAAGACGCTCTGGGCTTCCATATTCCCGGAATGTGGAGTAAGATCCTGGATCTGAAAGAGTGTTTCCTGCAGGAAGATCCATCCAATGCGATCCGTTTAGCCGTTAAGAAATTTGGGGTAGATAATGGGTTGGACTTCTTTGACGTAAGAAACCAGGAAGGATTTTTGAGAACTCTGATGATGAGACAGAACTCCAAAGGCGAGTGGATGGTATTATTCCAGCTTTACAGAGAAGAAAAAGAAAACAGGGAAAAGCTTTTCCAGTTCTTACTTGAGCAGTTTCCACAGATCAAAACACTTGTCTATGCTATCAATCCTAAGCAGAATGATTCCATATATGATCTTGATATCAATGTATACTTCGGCGAAGGCTTCCTGATGGAGGAAATGGATGGGTTAAAATTTAAAATAGGTCCTAAATCTTTCTTCCAGACCAATTATAAACAAGCACTGGAACTTTACAGAAAAACACTGGAGTTTGCAGATTTAAAAGGCGATGAAGTAGTCTATGATCTTTATACGGGAACAGGAACAATTGCCCAGTATGTGGCAAGAAATGCCAAGCAGGTAATCGGGATAGAATCTGTACAGGAAGCCATTGATGCTGCTATTGAGCATGCTGAATTAAATGGTCTTACCAATACCACATTCTATTGTGGAGATATGAAAAATGTCTTTAACGACGAATTCATGGAAAATCATCCGAAAGCAGATGTTTTGATTACCGATCCGCCAAGAGACGGGATGCACCAGAAAGTGGTAGAGCAGATCCTGAAACTTGCCCCGGAGAAAGTAGTATATGTAAGCTGTAATTCAGCGACGCAGGCAAGAGACCTTGCTTTAATGAAAGAACATTATACTCTGGTAAAAATCCTTCCGGTAGATATGTTTCCGCAGACCCACCACGTTGAAAACATCGCACTGCTTGTTAAAAAATAAAATTATTTAAATTTGACTTTCAAATCTTAATATGAAGTATTTTAAATTTCTCATCATGATCTGCTTTGTAGGAATGCTTTTTTCCTGCGGCGGAGATGACGATATCTGCGAAAGTGGAGAGGGAACGCCAAGAATGAAGGTGGCATTCAAGGATGTAGTGTCTGGAAAAGCCAAAACTTTAGATTCATTGTATATAGCAGTAGATTACGGTGCCGGAAAAGTGCAGCTTGGAAAAACTGAGAAAACAGATTCCAGGCTTATCCCCTTAAGGGTTGATGATTCACCTTATACGGATGTTTATTTCAGACTTGCAGATAAAGGAGCAGAATCCCATGTACGGATTAATTATACCACAAAAGCGACTTATGTTTCTCCGGGATGCGGAATCAAGAAAACGTATGAGAATTTAAATTCACAATTAATACAACCCAATCCTGTACAGAAAATCGAAGCAGGACAAAACCAAATAGAGAATGAAGACAAGACTAATCTTTTCCTTATTTTTTAGCATTATATCTATAGCCGGATTCGCCCAGGAAAAAAAGGAAACCGGCGAAGCTAAAAAAGTGCAGGAAAAATACAAGCCGAACTTTATGGTAGGTTTTGATATCCTTAACGCGGGTGTTTCTTTCTTTTCGGACAGGGTCCTTTATCAGGGTTTTATTTCATCTAAGGTGAAAGGAAACATTCATGCTATTGCAGAAGCCGGGTTTGAGAAAAATGTATATCAAAAGAACGGCTATGATGCAAAGGCAAGCGGTCCTTTTGTAAAGGTGGGTGCATTTTATATGCTGGCAAAAGACCTCGAAAATGAATTCAACGGTTTTTACGCCGGAGGTAAGATAGGAGGTGCATTTTACAATCAGGAATATATGGCGGTTCCGGTTCGTGGCTTTGGAGGCAGTGCTTCATCTGTGGCATTTCCGTCATCATCGCAGACCTCCGCCTGGGTAGAAGGAACTTTGGGGGGAAGAGTGCAGCTCTTTGAATCAAATTTTTATATTGATGTTAATCTTCAGCCAAGATACTTAGTATATACCTCAAAACAGGATGATATTACCCCAATGATTGTTCCCGGATTTGGAAGAAGCTCATCCAAATTCAATATGGGATTTGCATGGAATATTGCCTATAAGTTTTAAAGCAGATATTTCTCAATAAAAACAGAATAGCACTTATTACATCATATAAAATAAGTGTGGTAAGCATAATTAATCCTCAGATTTTTCTGAGGATTAATTTTTTATAATAATACTTTAAATAGTGAATATGATGATTATTATTTATTATTATTTATGGTTTAATGATTTTATCTTAATAGAAATATTATATTTGTAAAATAATCTAATATTTAAATAATTATGAAGAAAATTTTTACTTCAGTATTTTCTCTCTGTATGTTTGCTGCTGCTACTGCCCAGTGGACTCCGTCTACGGGACGGTCGGGAGAAGTAATACAGCGGTCAGATGTCAAAGAATATTATGCTCTCGATATTTCCTTATTAAGATCACAGCTTGCAGGAGCTCAGGAGATGGGGCAGAATGCAAAGCCTATTGCTATTTCGCTTCCTACTTTAGACGGTAAAATTGAAAGATTCAATGTTTACAGCTTTCCTGTTATTGCTAAAGACCTTGCCGATCAGTATCAGCTGGGATCCTATGTAGGGGTGGGAATTGATGATCCTTCCAAGTATTTAAGATTTTCACTGGCTCCAAATGACTTTCAGTCTATGATTATTAAAGATGGAGTATACCAGTTCATTGAACCTCAGAATGCTTCCAAAACCATTTATGGGGTGCATGGAAAAACAAAACCTTCGGGTTCCCAGGGCTTCCTGTGTTCCATGGATGAAGATATCCTTTCAAAAAAGGAGATTGCCCAACTTTACAATACCCATAAATCCTTTGCCAATAATAATACGGATTTTTCTAAATCTTCGGATAAAAAGTACAGAACTCTAAGGCTTGCCCTATCCGTAACCGGAGAATATACTGCTTACTTCGGTGGTACCCAGGCAGGAGCCCTTACCGCTATGAATGCTACACTTTCAAGGGTAAACGGAGTTTTTGAAAAAGATATGGGGATACACCTTAATATGGTAAACTATCCTACACTTGTTTACATGGATGCTGCTACAGATCCATATTCTCCTGCTTCTCAGATGGGCAACTGGAATGTTCAGCTTCAGCAGACCCTTACCAGCGTTGTAGGAAACGAAAACTACGATATAGGACACCTGTTCGGAAGAAGCGGTGGCGGAGGGAATGCAGGATGTATCGGATGTATCTGTGTAAACCCTGCGACACCAACAGCCAAAGCCAAAGGTTCAGGATACACTTCACCAGCCAATGCCATTCCGCAGGGAGATACTTTTGATATCGACTATGTAGCGCACGAAATGGGCCACCAGCTTGGAGCTAACCATACCTTCTCTCATAATCTTGAAGGTGCAGGAGTTAATATGGAACCGGGATCAGGATCCACTATTATGGGATATGCAGGGATTACCAATGCTGATGTTCAGGATAACTCCGATCCTTATTTCCATGTTGTAAGCATCCTTCAGGTTCAGAATAACCTTGTTGCTAAAACCTGTGATGTTGAAACTTCGGTTACCAATAATCCTCCTGTAATTGCTGCATTAAATGATTATTCTATTCCGAAGGGGACAGCATTTGCCCTTACAGGAAATGCTATTGACCCGGAAGGAAATCCTATGACCTTTACGTGGGAGCAGTTTGATAATGCCAGCGTTCCGGTGACTTCTGTTAATGGAAATACAGGGTCAGGTCCGCTATTCAGATCTATACTTCCGTCTACTTCACCTACAAGATATTTTCCTAAGCTAAGTACGGTTCTCGCAGGGAATCTTTCTTCTTCAGCCGACTGGGAAACCGTATCCACCAGAGCAAGATCTTCAAGCTTTGTATTTACGGCAAGAGATAATAGTCCGATTGTAAATGAACAGCAAACCAATTCAGCGCTTCAGAATATTAATGTAGGAAATGAGGGACCTTTTAAAGTAACTTCAACTACCGTTTATAATAATACTGCAGGTGCTGTTACCTGGGATGTTGTGAATACCAATAGTGGAATATACAATGCACCCAATGTAAAAATAGATTACACGGCAGATAACGGATTGACTTGGGTAGTACTTTCGCCATCCACACCGAATGACGGGGCAGAAGCATTTACATTTTCTTCCCTTCCTACCGGAACGAATATAAAGATCAGGGTAAGTGCTGTAGGGAATGTTTTCTATGCAATAGGAAATGCTACAGTAGCTGCTTCAACGGCAACGTGTTCTTCCGCAGCTGCTACAGGAGTTGCAGCTTCAGGATTGACAATTTCTTCAGGAAATATTACCTGGGCGCCGGTTCAGGGAGCTACTTATACTCTGAGATACAGAAAAACAGGAACTACAAACTGGGTTACGGTAAATGTTCCTACAAACTCTTACTATATTTCAGGGCTTGAGGATACTACGCAGTACGAAGTACAGGTTGCCAATATCTGCGGAAGTACCGTAGGAACTTATTCTGCAAGTACAAACTTCAGTACATTGCCTTATGCATACTGTACCAACGCTACAGGAAGCTCCGATGATGAATATATTTCAAATGTATCTGTAACCCCGGTTGGAATGTCAGCGGTTTCCAATACCAGTGCGGCATCCACTTATACAGATTATACAACAGACCTTTCAAAATTGATTACCCTTAGACAAGGAAGTTCAGGTAATGCAATCAGTGTTACAAAAGCATGGACTTCAAGCCAGTATAATGAAGGAGTAACTGCCTGGATAGATTTCAACAGGGATGGTAACTTCACAGATTCTGAAATCATCTTCACCAGCCCGTCCAACATGGTAACTCCTGTTTCAGGAACCTTCTCCGTACCGGCTAATGCATACACAGACAAAAAAGTGATCATGAGAGTGGTAATGGCTTACGAAGATCAGCCTGAAAACGGATGTAACGGTTTTGCTTATGGTGAAATTGAAGATTATCCTGTTCAGATTCAGCTTGCTCTGGGTACAAGCGATGTCAGCAATCCAAATAATGATATCCAGATTTATCCTAATCCGGTAGTCGATATTCTGAATGTGACCAAAGTGTCGGATAAAGCAGTCTATAAAATTTACAATACTGCCGGTCAGCTGGTAGGAAATGGAAATATTAATGACGGAAAGATCAATGTTTCTTCTCTTGTAAAAGGCGGATATGTGATCACGATAGATGAAAAAGATAAAGATCAGTTCAGGTCTAAATTCATCAAAAAATAATCCTAATTAAAACAATATAAAGTCCTCAGGTCCTCCTGAGGATTTTGTATTTTTATACATAGAATGTATTATTATTGTGAAATTTTTACAAAAAAATATTTGAATGAATATATTAATAGTGAAAAAATTATTAGATTTGTGTAATTATTAAAATATTAGCGTATGAATTAAAAAACTACTTTTTTCATTACAGATAATCTGTAAAACAGATGTTCAGAACGTGCTTGAGCATCGTCAAATAAGAAACACTATACCTTATTACTATTGTTATTATAACTAAATTTTTAAAATATGAGTGGATTTTTACTCTGTAAAATGAGCCGGCCCTTTAGGGTGCTCATAACATTGCTTTGTATGGTCTTCGGGCTGTTTTCACAGGCACAAACAGTTACCATTGGTACAGGTACAAGTACTCAAAGATATCCTTTGAGTGTGTACTATGGGTATCAAAGAGATGCATCACTTTATACTGCAGCAGAAATTAATTTGCCTGCTGGAGGAAGTGTACTGTCAGTAGCGTGGAATGCCACAACAGCTACAAGTGCTACTGCTCCGGTAAAGGTTTATTTAAAAACTGTTCCGGCTGCAACAACCACCCTTACATCACAAGACTGGCCTACAACTACTGCCGGCGCCAGTTTGGTGTATACCGGAACGATCAATAATATAACGACAGGTTGGAACACCATCACCCTGCAAACACCTTATTATTATAACGGGACAGAAAACCTGATGGTACTGGTAGAAACAGACTATGGAGGTACCGGAACCGGAAGTACTTCAGGAAGTGGTTTTACCTACTCTAGTGCTACTTCACGACACATGTATATAGAGGTGGATAACACTGCCCCTACTACGAATACAGGAACCGTGAACTCCAACAGGCCTAATGTTCAGTTTACCTTTGGCGCGGCTCCTTCATGTATACCGCCTTCAGGATTAACTTTAGGAACTGTAACACCAACGAGTGCAGCAATCAGCTGGACAGCCCCTTCTTCCGTACCGGCAGGAGGATATGATATTTATTACAGTACATCTGCTACAGCTCCAACATCTGCAACTCCTCCTTCACAAAACATTACGGGGACAAGTACAACACTTTCTCCATTGACAGCCAATACGGCTTATTATGTATGGGTGAGATCAAAATGCAGCGGAACGGATCAGAGTACATGGATCGGACCGTTGAATATATTTACAGGATATTGTACACCAACAGGAGGTTCCAGTTCAACTTCATACTATCTGAAAACTGTTAATACAACAGGAGGAATCACGAATATAAACTATACAGCTAATTCATATACCGCTTATGTTAACAGTGCCTCTCCGGTTATTACCGCATTGCCTAGTAACACGGTAACAATGAACCTGAATAGCGGAACAAGTACTTACTATTATTATGTTTGGGTTGACTGGAATAATAATATGAGCTTTAATGACCCAGGTGAAACAATTCTTGCAACTCCTAACTATGTTACAAACGGAACGGCATCAATTGTCATTCCTGCAGCACAGGCACCGGGTAATTACAGGGTAAGAACAGCAACATCGTTCATAGGAACAGTAAATTCTTGCGGATCAGCACCTTATGGTAACTATGTAGACTTTACATTAACCGTTATGGCATTACAGCCATGTACTACTGCACCTCCAAGTAATATTACGGTTTCCAACGTTACCCCAACTACGGCTCTTGTAAGCTGGCTGCCTTCTACAGGTGCTACTTATGTATTAAGATATAAAGCTGTAAGTGCAGCAACATGGACTTCAGTAAACATTACGACTCCTCTTGCGAGCAATTATACAATAAACAACCTTACAGAACAGACTCAATATGAAGTGCAGATTGCTACAATCTGTGGTGGAACCCAAGGACCATTCTCTGCAAGTACCACCTTTACAACTCCTGCAATTTCTTATTGTAATTCTGGTTCTACAAGCAGCACTATTGATGGTTATATCAGTAAAGTTGTTGTAACTCCGAATGCTGCAATCCCAATGACCAGCACTTCAGATTTCAGTAATTATACAGATTATACTACAGATCCTGCAAGACTTGTTACCCTGGTAAGAGGTTTAGGAGCCAATACTGTTACTGTCGAAAAAACCTGGCCGGGAACTCAATGGTCTTTCGGAACAGGAGTTTGGATTGATTTTAACAGAAACGGAGTTTTTGAAGCATCAGAACAGGTATTGAACTCACCAAGTAACACAACTACTCCTGTGACTGCTACTTTCACGGTACCTAACGTTGCCGGAGGAGTTTACACAGGAAACCTTACTACCCGTATGCGTGTAGCATTGAGAGAAAGTGCTACGGCTGCTCCTTGTGGAACTTTCACCTGGGGTGAAGTAGAAGACTATGCTGTGAAACTTATTGACCAGCCTGCTTGTACTACAGCGCCGCCTACAAACATTACCGTTACCAACCTTACCGCTTCTACAGCGACGGTTTATTGGATGGCTGCAGCAAATGCTACTTACACCATTAGATGGAAGTTAGCTACTGCGGCAACTTTTACCATCCCGCCTGTGACTTTGGCACCGGGAGTAAACAACTATACGATTCCTGGACTTGCTGAGCAGACTAAATATGATGTACAGGTTTCTACTACATGTGGAACTTCTACAGGACCATATTCTACAACAGTACAGTTTACAACGCCGCCACTTTCATACTGTCCGATGACAGGTACTGGAACTAACGACCACATTTCAAATGTAACCGTTACTTCTTCCAACCCTGGAGTTCCGGTGATGAGTAATACCACTGTACAGAATAACTATACAAGCTATACAACCCCTCAAACGTTAATCACTCTTGATGCAGGTTCTGCCAATAATAAGATCTCTGTAGCAAAAGGATGGACGGGTGCAACAAGTAATGATGCAGTGTCAGTCTGGATTGATTATAACAGAAATGGTGTTTTTGAAGCATCAGAACAGATTATAAGTTCTCCGGCAAACACAACAACTCCTATTACAGCAACCTTCTCAGTTCCGGCAACTGCTTACACAGGTGCACTTACTACTACAATGAGAGTTGTTCTTAAGCGTACAAGTGCTCCGGTATTGTGCCAGAATGCGGTAAACGGTGAAGTTGAGGATTACGCGGTAAGAATCAGACCTTGTAGCAATGCAACACCAAACCAGCCTACGATTACAGCTACCCATAACTCTGCTACCCTTACATTAACAGGTTCGGCAACTAACGTAACCTACCTTGTAAGATACAGAGTTCAGGCAACTCCTCCGGGAGCGTGGACGGAAGTATATGCTTCAGCACTGTTAAACAACCTTCCACTTGTATTAACAGGTTTAACTCCTGCTACTATCTATGAGGTTCAGGTGGCTACGGTTTGTGGAGATGTGGCTGGTACATTTACTGCGATCAAAACATTTGTAACAAGATGTGATCCTACACCGCCAAATGTTACAGTAAGTAATATCACGACAAACTCTGCACTGATTACTTGGGCACCGCTTTCGGCAAGCTCAACATATACACTGGAATGGAGAAAAGTAGGAGCAGCTACATGGACACAGGTTCCTAACATTGCCCCTCCTACCAATACATACTTATTAACCAACTTAGATCCGTATACTAAATATGAAGTAAGAGTAGCTAATAAATGTGTTGGAGAAACCACTCTTAACCCATATTCAAATCCGAAAGTATTTACTACGGAAAGAACATGTGAGCTACCTCCTCCGGGATTAACGATCACTCAGATCAACCCTACATGGGCTGAAGTTACATGGGAAGGCTTCCCTGGGGCTACTTACATCCTTAGATACAGAAAAGTAGGTATTCCAAGCTGGACAAATGTTCCGTTAACAACAAATACTTACACCATAACAGGATTATTGGAAGAAACGAAATATGAAATGCAGGTGGTAAATGTTTGTAATGGTACACCAGGTACCTATACACCTCCATACTATTTCACAACACCAACAGTAGTTTACTGTCAGATGGCTTCTCAAAATGCTGTTAACGAGCATATCTCTAAAGTTACGGTTGTTCCAAGCGGAAGACCTAAAATGGAGAATGAGTCAGGACCTTCCAGCTATACAAACTATACAGGAGTACCTGATACATTTATTGAAATGGTTCAGGGATCTACAGGAAACCAGATTACGATTGAGAAGAAATGGAACGGAACCAACCATGATGAAGGTATCGCGGTATGGATCGATTTCAACAGAAACGGATATTTTGATCTTGATGAAAGAGTATTCACATCACCTCCAAATACTACAAGTCCTGTTACAGGAACATTCAACGTACCTGTAGACGCTTATGTAAGCATGACGAACCACAAGTATGTAGTAATGAGAGTAGCATTGATGAGAGATGGAATTCCAGTGAACTGTACTAATTTTGCCAACGGTGAAGTAGAAGATTACTCTGTAAGAATCTCTAAACCAGGAGTGCCGAATTCTCTTAATCAGACTGATATCATGATTTACCCTAACCCGGTAAGTACAGTATTGCATGTGAAAAATATTAGCAAGAAAGCTAAATATAAGATCTACAATTCTGCAGGACAGGTTATCGGAGATGGTATTCTGCTTAACAACCAGGTTAATGTTAGCAAGTTGATCAACGGTATTTATGTAATAGATATTGATGACAATGGAGTAACAGTTCAGAAGAAATTTATTAAAGAATAACATTAAATTTCAAATACAAGGAAGCCCTCAGTGATGAGGGCTTTTTTTATGTTTGGATCTGGTTGTTTTGATGTTTGTATAGTTGTTAATTGCAGGCTGAATAATAATAATTTAAAGAAGAGGCCGTTTCACCAGGAATTAAAAATTGCGGATACTGATACAAAGGATGCATCCATTTTCTATCCACAAGATAAATTGATTCTTTCTTCACCTTGATCATTGTGTTCTTGCCTGAAGCAAATGTCTATAAGAAAGAAGCCCAAAAGAATGGATCGTAGATCTATAAATGTTTATTTTATATATTATTAGATTTCTCAATTTCTTTGATGTATACCGAAAGCGTAATTCCGGTTTTTTTCTTAAAAGCCAGAGAAAAAGACTGTTCATTATTATAGCCCAATTCTTCAGCAATAGCCAATAATTTGTATGAACGGAATTTTTTATCCTTTATCAGCCTGTTAAGGGCATAATCTATACGAAGGTCATTAAGATAAGTGGCAAAATTTTTCCCTTTCTGTGTATTGATAACTTCTGATAAATAGGTAGTGTTGGTTTTAATACTTTTGGCTAAGCTGCCCGAAGTAATCCCTTTCTTTAAAAAAAGCTCTTTGTCCTCAAAAGCTTCCAATTCCTTTAAAATAAATTGGGTTATATCTTCTGGAGTGGCTTTAGTCGATTTATCCTCTGTTATTACTTTATTCTCAGTATCAGTTTGTATAGGGATTGGAGAAGGATTTGTGATTAATTTTGCTTTCGAAGTTTCAAAACCTCTCATCTCAACAGTATTGATAAGGTCTTGAGCAATTTTCCTGTGCTGTCTTTCTCTCTTTTTAGATCTGGAATACAAGAAAGAAAGCAATACAAGGATTATAGATAGAAAAGCAATAGATACGTTCAGAATCATTTTTCTGTTTTGCAGATCATTAATGATGTTTTCCTTTTCCTGTAAAAGGTTTGGTGTATCATATTTTTTAGGGAGTTCAGTAGATAAGTACTTGAATTGGTCGTCAAGTTTTTTATCGACTGTTAAAAATCTTTCAATATAATAAAGTTGCTTCTCTTTATCATTTTTCTCTTTGTAATAATCTATGAGATAAGTATATGCTTCCCGGATTTCAGAAAAGGTGGTGAAGTTTGTTTTCTGTAGATTAGCATCTAATGTGATGAAATTTTGCACCGCTTTTCCCTTGTCTTTCAACCCGGCATAAGATTTACCGATATAGAATAGTGTGTAGTTTACAGTGTTATCATTGACGCTGGAAAAATAATGATATGCTTTTGATAACTCAGTTATGGCATCTGTATACTTTTTTTGTTTAAGATTAGCCCTCCCGGATAGATATAAGTATTGGTTAATGCTATATTTATTTTTATGTGCGAACTGAGAATTTAGCCCTTCTTGAATTAAAATGTCAGCAGAATCAAGCTTATTAATTTCAATATAGCAATTTATAAGATTTACGCGCATTTGATTGTGATCTAATTCAGAGTTTTTTACATTATAGAGATAGTGTCTGAATGTTTTTGCTGCGTCTTCATTTTTGCCCATATAGCAATTCAGGTAGGCAATATTAATATTAGTAGCATCAATCAGCACTTGATTATTTTGTATTCTGGCATATTTTAATCCTAAAATATAATTGTTCAAAGAAGCTTTAAGATTATCATACTCATAATAAAGATTCCCTTTTAATGTATATATTTTAGCAGCAGAAATAGTTGTTTGTTTGTTTTTTGAGAGGACAGCTAAACTATCTAAATATTTTAAAGCATTTGGAAAATCTTCATTAAGATGAATAAGTAAGTATCCCTCGGCTATTTCCCTATTATTTTTTTCTTTTCTTGCTTTTTGCAGATAATATTTTGCAACATTTTTGGCTTCAATCGTTTTGTCATTATCATAATAAGTATAAAATTTATTTTTTAGATCCTTATAATTAAATGTCTTTAAACTGTCAATCGATTTATCCTGTGAGTAAAGTAAATTACTAAATAATATGGTTAAAAATAAATAAGGTTTCATCATTTTATAAATACAGTGTAAAAGTATGATTTCTATAAGAATGTTTTAAAAAATAAAAAATAATTGCTCTCATTATGAGAGCAATTATTTAACGATTTATAAGTATAGACACCTTGAGTAAATTAAATGTAAATTTATTTCCGGAATCTGTATAATCATTTGTCTCGATATCTCATCGAAATGCAAAGCATTATTATTTTTACGTAAGTTTATAGTGATTTATTAGATTTTTCAATCTCTTTGATGTAGACCGAAAGTGTAATTCCTGTTTTTTTCTTAAAAGCCAGAGAAAAAGCCTGTTCATTATTATAGCCCAATTCTTCAGCAATAGCCAGTAATTTATATGAACGGAATTTTTTATCCTTTATCAGCCTGTTAAGGGCATAATCTATACGAAGGTCATTAAGATAAGTGGCAAAATTTTTCCCTTTCTGGGTATTGATAACTTCTGATAAATAGGTCGTATTGGTTTTAATACTTTTTGCTAGACTTGCAGATGTAATTCCTTTCTTTAAAAAGAGCTCTTTGTTTTCAAAAGTTTCCAATTCCTTTAAAATAAATTGGGTTATATCTTCTGGAGTAGCTTTAACGGTCTTATCCTCTGTTTCGATTTCAGCTTGTTTAATTGCAGCAGAGGAGATGATGGGGTCTGTTTCCTGAGTTTTAAAGCTTTTCATTGCAACGGAATTGATCAGATCCTGAGCAATTTTCCTGTGCTGTCTTTCTCTCTTTTTAGATCTGGAATACAAGAAAGAAAGCAATACAAGGATGACCGATAGAAAACCAATGGACACATTCAGAATCATTTTTCTGTTTTGCAGATCGTTAATGATACTTTCCTTTTCCTGTAAAAGATTAGGAGTATCATATTTTTTAGGCAATTCAGTAGACAAATACTTGAATTGTTCGTCAAGTTTTTTATCAACTTTTATAAATCTTTCAATATAATAAAGCTGCTTTTCTTTATCATTTTTCTCTTTGTAATAATCTATGAGATAGGTATATGCTTCCCGGATTTCAGGAAACGAGGTGAAGTTTTTTTTCTGTAAATTAGCATCTAATTTGATGAAATTTTCCACCGCTTTTTCTTTGTTTTTTAATCCTGCATAAGATTGACCAATATAAAATAATGCATAGTTTGCATTGTTATCATTGATGCTAAAAAAATAATTATAAGCTTTTGATAATCCACTTATAGCATCATTATATTTTTTCAATTTGAGATTAAATAACCCAGATAGATAGGAATATTGATTAATATTATATTTGTTTTTACCAATTACCGAAAATTTTTGCCCTTCATTAATTAAAATATTAGCGGAATCAGTTTTGTTAAGCTCTAAATAACATGTTATGAGGCTTATACGCATTTGGTCCTGCTGTTGCTCGTCCTTTATATGATATAGATAATGTCTGAATGTTTTGGCAGCAGCAGTATATTTTGCCATATAATAATTAAGATAAGCAATATCCATATTGGCAATATCAATTAATTCCTGGTTATTTTGTGCTTTGGCATGCTTTAATCCTAGTATATAGTTGTCAAGCGCTGCTTTTAAATTATCATTTTTATAATATAGATTTGCTTTTGTTAAATAGGTTCTGGCTGGATAGAGATCTCCTTTAATGTTTCGAGTTGTTGAATCTAAGCTGTCAATATATCTTAAAGCTATAGGAAGAGATTCATTAAATTGGAGAAGAATGTAGCCCTCTGCAATCTGAAGATGATTCTTATCATTCTTAGCTTTTTGTAAATAATATTTAGCAATTAATTTAGATTCAGTTGATTTATCATGATCATAGTAGTTATAAAACTTATTTTTCAATTCTGAATAATTGAATTTTTTCAAAGTATCAACTCTTTCATTTTGAGCAAGAATAAAATTGCTAAAAAATAATATAACAGGAATTGTAAATCTCATCACCTTGTAAATACATGTAAAAGTATAATTCTGTAAGAATATTTACAAAATAAAAAAATAAATTACTCCCATAATGAGAGTATTTTTCATATGAATATCAACAGACTTTTTGTTTCGAATCAAAGATTATTTGAAATGGTAATCTATGATTATTTATTGAGATACTACAAAACCTCCGTTTACCAAAACAATCAATAATATAAATAAAAACCTCGCTAGAGAAATTCCAGCGAGGTTTAATTTATTCAATATCGAAAATGACCTGTTCGGTCTGTTCCTTAAGATCCTCCAGGTTGGTATTGTTATAGATAATACAGTCAGCCAGTTTTATCTTATCCTTTTCAGGCATTTGCTTTTCCATGACGGCTTCTACTTCACGGTAGGTTTTTCCGTCCCTGTCCATTACTCTTTTCGCTCTGATGTTATCCTCGGCTGTCACCAGGAGTGATTTATAACACTGTCTGTTCAGTTTTAATTCAAACAAAAGGGCTGTTTCTTTAAATACTAAATATTTAGTCTGTTTTTTCAGCCATTCTTCAAAATCAATCCGTACGGCGGGATGAATGATCTCATTTAATTCCTGCAGCTGTTCCTTATTATTGAAAACCTTTTCTGCTACAAATTTGCGGTCATAAAGACCATTGGAATCATAAGCCTCATCGCCCAGTAATTCTTTGATCTTTATCTTCAAATCTTCACTCTCGTTGACAATTGCTTTAGCTCTGTCATCGGAATAATAAACCGGAAACCCGAACTCCTCAATAAACCGGGCTACCGTAGTTTTTCCTGAGCCTATTCCGCCGGTAAGTCCAATCACCTTGGGTGCTGGTTCCGGTTCTGCTTTCTGTGTTTCTGAATGTAACTCTTCCATAATCAAAAATTAATATCCAAAAACATCATTAAAACTGTGAATTTCATCCAATCTTACCCCTTTTTCAGTCATTTTAAGGCTTGCCAGCTCATTATGGGCATCGTGCTCAAAAAATAGCAGATATTCGTTATCTACACACTGTTTCAGAAACTTTGCTTTCTCCTCCATAGTAAGAAGGGGTCTTGTATCATATCCCATGACATACACCGGGTTGATATGTCCTGCAGTAGGAATAAGGTCCGCTGCAAAGACAATTGTTTTTTCCTGATATTGGATTACCGGAAGCATCTGTTTTTCCGTATGGCCGTCTACAAAGATCACATCCATTTTCAGATCAGGGGCAAAACCATAATTTCCTGTAGTAGGAAGAGGTAAAAAGTTTAATTGCCCGCTTTCCTGCATCGGAAGGATATTCTCTTTCAGAAAGCTGGCTTTTTCTCTGGCATTAGGTTCTGTAGCCCATTGCCAGTGGTTTTCATTGGTCCAGAACTGTGCGTTTTTAAAAGCAGGTCTGTATCCTGTCCTGTCATCATTCCATTCAATAGCGCCTCCGCAATGGTCAAAATGAAGGTGGGTAAGGAAAACATCGGTGATATCCTCTCTTACGAAACCAAATTTCTTTAAATTTTTGTCAAGACTGTCATCTCCCCAAAGCGAATAATGTCCGAAGAATTTATCATCTTGTTTATTACCAAGACCGCAGTCTACAAGGATCAGTTTCTTGCCGTCTTCTATAAGCAGGGAACGTGTTCCCAGTTCAATCAGGTTTTTTTCGTCTGCAGGATTGGTTTTTTCCCACAGACTCTTTGGGACGACTCCAAACATGGCTCCGCCGTCCAGTTTAAATTTTCCACATTGTATAGGATATAATTTCATATATATATTTTGATTATTATTTCTTTATTAATCTCATTTTCTCAGCAATTTTTCTTCCATTCTCGTCAGAGTGTTCAAGTTCTGAGATAATATTCTGATAATCATGATCTTTTCTGTTCTGGGAAAGTTTCTGCTTGATAAATATTTCTGTTGGAACTATTTTCAGCCCAAAAGCTCCCTTCATTTCCTTTTCTACAAATTCCCTTCCCATATCTTTTACCATAACAGGGCATTTCTGGAATTTTTCATACTTGGAAGTTAATTTCTCCAGATGGTGGTAAAGCTCATCATCATTCATAAGTTGTACCTTTCCATAAATCTGAACTGCTTCATAGTTCCATGTTGAAACATTCACATGGTCGTACCAGCTGCTTGAAATATAGGTGTGGGCTCCAAGGAAGTCACACAAAACTTCATCACCGTCTTTTAAGATTTTTGCCTGCGGATTTGCTCTTGAAATATGAGTTTCCACATACCTGTTTTCGGGATCATCTTCATTAAGCATCATCATGGAATGGGTTGCTCTTATTTTTTCATCGGAAGAAATAAGTAAAGCAAAAGCATTTTCTCTGATGATTTCTCTCATCAGATCATAATCTTCACTTCTGTATAATTTTGGAACAAACATAGATTCTTAAAATAACTCTCCCGGGTTTTTCGGACGGGATATTTTTAAATGCTGATAAGCTTTATCGGTCACTTCTCTTCCTCGTGGCGTTCTGATGATAAATCCTTCCTGAATCAGGAACGGTTCATACACTTCCTCCAGTGTTTCCGGATTCTCGGCAATTGAAGTAGCCAAAGCAGAAATTCCGACAGGTTTTCCTTTAAAATTTTCAATCATGACGCGCATAATCTTATTATCCATTTCATCCAGGCCAAACTCATCCACATTAAGGGAGTTCAAAGCATATTTTGTAATATTGATCTCAATTTCTCCGTTTCCTTTGATCTCTGCAAAATCACGCACCCTTCTTAATAAAGCATTGGCAATTCTCGGAGTTCCACGGCTTCTTCTGGCAATCTCTATGGCTGCATCCTCATAAATCTTACTTCCCAAGACCCTTGAGCTTCTCTGGATAATCATCGATAAAAGTTCAACTGAATAATATTCAAGCCTGCTCTGGATTCCAAATCTGGCCAGCATCGGCTTCGTCAGCATTCCGCTTCTTGTAGTGGCACCTACCAGGGTAAAAGGATTCAGGCCGATCTGTACACTTCTGGCATTCGGGCCGGTTTCCAGCATAATATCTATCTTATAGTCCTCCATGGCAGAGTACAGGTATTCTTCCACGACGGGAGACAGACGGTGGATCTCATCAATAAAAAGAACATCATTTTCTTCCAGATTTGTCAGTAACCCGGCTAAGCTTCCCGGTTTATCCAGAACAGGACCGGAAGTGATCTTGCAGTTTACGCCAAGTTCATTGGCGATAATGTTGGCCAAAGTGGTTTTACCCAGACCCGGCGGACCGTGCAAAAGAACATGATCGAGGGCACCACCACGCTTTTTGGCAGCGCTGACAAAAACTTCAAGGTTTTCCAAAGTTTTTCTCTGCCCCGCAAAGTCCTTAAAACTCTGGGGCCGGATCTGCTCCTCCTGCATAAGCTCTTCATGCGAGTAGTTTTCCTTATCTGGATGTAAAAAATCTGGCATTAATTCATTTCATTTACCTCAAAGATAACAAATTTAGACTAAGGTTGAAGTTTAGGCTGAGAAATTTCAGGGTTTAAAAAAAGGAAGATACTAAGGCTGAAGCAGAGACTCAGGTAAGGATGAACCGCAATTTAGATTTAAAGAATTGAGATATTTTAAGTATTTTTGAGAGGAAAAATTAATTATTAACAAGCTTTAGCTTTAATCTTAGATAAATGAAATTGATAGGCCCTTTCAAGCAGATCGTAACGTTGGCAGATCTTCCGTTAAGAGGAAAAATATCCGATGACCAGATTGATATCATATTAAATGGTGGAATTTTAATAGATAATGGCTTGATTAATAATGTTGGAGACTTTGAGATATTAAAGAATGACAATCCGGATGCTGAAACAGTAATCGTAGAAGGAGATCAGATTGCCCTTCCCGGATTTGTGGATTCCCACACCCATATCTGCTTTGGAGGAAACCGTGCGAATGATTTTGCAATGCGGAATGCGGGGAAAACATACCTTGAAATAGCAGAAAGCGGAGGCGGAATCTGGAGCTCAGTGCAGCATACGAGAAATGCCTCAGAAGAGGAACTATTAAAGACTTTACTGGAGAGGATCCAATTCCTGATTTCTTTGGGAATTACAACCATTGAAATAAAAAGTGGTTACGGCCTGGATGTGGAAAACGAGCTTAAAATGCTTAGAATAATCAAAAAAGCACAATCTCAGACACCGGCTAAGCTTGTTCCTACATGCCTTTCTGCACACCTGAAACCAAGAGATTTTGAAGGAGGCAATCAGGAATACCTGGAGTATATTCTTACCGAAATTTTACCTAAAGTAAAAGAAGAAAATCTTGCTGAACGCGTAGACATATTTATTGAAAAATCTGCATTCCAGCCGGAAGAAAGTAAAGAGTTTCTCCTTAAAACTAAAGATTTAGGTTTTGATATAACCGTTCATGCAGACCAGTTTACACCAGGCAGTTCAAGAATTGCAGTAGAAGTGGGAGCAAAATCTGCAGACCATCTGGAAGCAACTATTGATGAAGATATTGAATTTCTTGCGAAATCAGATACGGTGGCCACAGCTCTTCCGGGGGCAAGCTTAGGACTCGGCGAAAAATTTACTCCAGCCAGAAAATTACTCGATGCCGGAGCTATTGTAGCTATTGCCAGCGACTGGAATCCAGGTTCAGCACCGATGGGTAATTTAATTACACAGGCCTCTATTCTGGCAACTTTTGAAAAACTAACCACAGCTGAGGTATTAGCCGGAATGACATTCCGTGCTGCTTACGCATTAAGTCTTGAAAATATCGGAAAACTGGAACCCGGTAAAAAAGCGGATTTTGTAACTTTTAAAACCGATAATTTTCAGAATGTTCTTTACAATCAGGGAAGCCTGAATGCAGAGAACGTATATATTGATGGAAACCCGATCCATTAAAAATGTGAATTCGGATAAATTAAGGAAAAGCATGATGGAAAAGGACAGATACAAGGCCTTTTGGGATTGGTTTTTAACACATGAAAAAGTATTTTTTGAAGTTGTTAAAAGCAGGGTAAACATAGAACAGCAATTTTTTGATGTCCTTGCCCCTGAGCTTGCCAAAATAACCAGTGGCTATTATTTCCTGTCCGGAATGTGTGATGAAAATACAGCAGAATTTATCGTTACGGTAGAAGGAGACATCAGGAAAATAGCATTTGCAGAAGAGCTGATTGCTGCCGCTCCGGAGTTGGATCACTGGAAATTTACCGCCCTTAAGCCTGAAACAGATGTAGAAAGTGTAAAAGTCAGGTTAAATGGCTTTGAATTTACGAAAGATAATATCTGTTTTTATTCCAATGAAATAGAAGGCTACCCGGATGAAATTGACCTTACGTTTGTTTATGATGATTTCACTGAAGAAAATAAAGACTCAGTTACAACAGGAATCTGTATTTTCCTGGATAATTTCCTGGGAGAACTGAATTTTGCCACTCAGATCGACACCTTCAGTATCATAGGTAAAAACGAAGTACAGAAAGATCTGGTGCCGATAGAAAAATTAAAAGAATTCCTTCTTTGGCGCGAAAGAGAGTTTACAGAGAAATATAAAGATGTTGGGATTTTAGCCGCTGATGATCAGTTTTCTCTTTTTGAAGGAACGTTGGACAACGGAATGCCGCTTATGGGGGTAATCAATATATCCCTGTTAAAATACAGTGCAAAAGCATCATATCCATGGATTTCACTTTTGAAAATTCATTACCAAGGAAATCATGAAGGGCTTCCTCAGGAAAAAGATTACAATGCAATGAATCTTATTGAAGATAAGGCTGTAGAACTTCTTGGTTCTGAAGATGGTCATTTGTACATCGGAAGAGAAACAGCAGACAGTTCAAAAAGCATTTATTTTGCAAGCAATGATTTCAGACAGGCTTCCAAGGTTTTGGACCGCCTTATAAAAGAAAACAAAGAATATAAAATTTCACTCGAAATTTATAAAGATAAATACTGGCAGAGTTTTGAACGCTATAATGTAAATTAAAGAATCGATGTATGATTTGGCAAGGAAGATTAGACGGAGAAGAGCTCCTTTTCCACAGGATATTTCAAAGAGTAAAAGAGGAACGTAACTACGACCATATTAAAGCAGATGATTTTGTACTGCATGGTTTTGCAGTTGATGAAGGAGTGAGACGAAATAAAGGACGTCAGGGTGCTAAAGATGCTCCTGATGTGATCAGAAAAAATATGTCCAATTTCCCGGTGATCCGCCCGGATTTTTCCCTTCTGGATTTCGGAAATATTACTTGCGAAGACGGTGACCTGGAAAGTACTCAGAACAGTCTCGCAAAAAATGTTTCAAAAGTCTTGTTGAAAGGAGGAAGATCGCTTGTGTTAGGCGGAGGTCATGAAGTGACCTATGCTCATTACCTGGGGGTAAAAACTGCTTTTCCCGAGCAGAAAATTGGAATTATCAATATAGATGCCCATTTTGATAACAGAAAGCCTGAAGAAGGAGTAGGAGCCAGCTCAGGAACAGGTTTCTGGCAGATTGCACAGGAAGGACAGATCAATTCACTGCATATCGGAATCCAGAGAAACTCCAATACCCTGAAACTATTTGATACTGCGCATCAGTACGGGATGAAATATATCCTGGCAGATGAATTGTTTTTTGAAAATCTTCCTTCCATCTATCAGCGGATTGATGAATTGACAGACAATGTAGATGTTCTTTATCTTACCATTTGTATGGATGTTTTTAATGCCTCTATTGCCCCTGGAGTTTCAGCTTCAGCATATAACGGGATTTTTGCGGATACCCCTTTTATGCATTTTTACAGGCATATTTTAAAAAGTAAAAAGCTGATCGCCCTCGATGTTGCAGAAGTCAATCCTTCCCTGGATATTCAGGACAGAACAGCACGGCTTGCGGCATGTCTTGTGAACGAGTGGTTTATGATTTAAGAAGAAATTATATTATTTCAATAGAGAAAAATCATTGCTTTAATTAGCCTTAAGGAATAAAATTTGTTACTTTCACCGTGCTTTTAGAGTAGAAGCATTCATAAATTCATTTTGTGAATTTAAAACAGAAATTATATTATGGAACAGTTAATTGAAAATAAGCTTATTAAAGCAGATAAGACATTTTCAGAGTGGAGAAAAGTGCCGTTTGAAGAAAGACAGAAGCTGATTGCAAAAGCGGCAGAAATTTTAAAGAACAATTCGGAAAAGTTCGGCAGGATCATTACGACGGAAATGAATAAACCTATTTCGGAGTCGATTGCTGAGGTTGAAAAATGTGCTTTAATGATGAATTATTATGCAGATGCTGAAAATATTTTAAAATCCGAAAAAGTTCAGTCTGAATTTTCTTATTCTGAAGTTCATTATGTTCCGAAAGGTGTAATTTTAGGCGTAATGCCATGGAATTTTCCATTCTGGCAGGTGTTGAGATTTGCTGTTCCGGCGATTTTGGCTGGAAATACAGTAGTATTGAAACATGCTTCCATTTGTTTCGGAAGTGGAAATGCCATTGAAGATGTTCTTTTAGAGGCCGGTTTTCCTGAGGGTGTTTTCCAGAATCTGGAAGTGGGGCATACAGTGGTAAAGGAAATTCTTGAGCACGATGCTGTGAAAGGGGTAAGCCTTACCGGTAGTGGAAAAGCAGGTGGAGAAGTGGCTTCAATCGCAGGTTTAAATATCAAAAAATCTTTATTGGAATTAGGGGGAAGTGATGCCTTCATTATTTTCGATGATGCGGATCTGGATGAAGCGGCAAAAGCAGGAGCGAAATCCAGACTTCAGAATTGCGGGCAAACCTGTACTGCTGCAAAAAGGTTTATTATTGATGAAAAAATTGAAGATGAATTTTTACCTAAATTCATTGAAGAATATAAGACCTATGAAATTGGAGATCCTTTAAACAAGGAAACCAAATTAGCAGGAATGGCAAGACCTGACCTGGCGGATGAGCTGGAAGCTCAGTTCAACAGAGCGCTGGAAAATGGTGCTGAGATCATCATTCCTCTGGAAAGAATTTCTGAGAATGAATTTAAGCCCGGTTTAATCCGCGTTCAGGAAGGAAATCCTATCTTAAAAGAAGAACTTTTCGGACCTCTTGGAATGATCATGACTGCTAAAAGTGATGAAGAAGCTTTACAAATGGCGAACGATATTCCTTTCGGACTTTCCAATTCCGTTTGGACGAAAAAAATAGAGCGTCAGTTATTCTTTATCGAAAACCTGGAATCGGGGACGGTAAATATCAACAGAATGACGAGTTCTGATCCACGTTTTCCATTCGGTGGAAGCAAAGCTTCAGGATATGGAACGGAGCTTTCTTTATTGGCTTTAAAAGAGTTTGTGACAGCAAGAACAATCGTGGGAAATTAATTTATCATGTAAAAAAATATAATCATTAAATAAAAAACTCCCGGAAAAATCTATTTCCGGGAGTTTTTTGTATGATTGTCAAAAAGTAATTTTGCTTATTGCTTATTGCTTATTGCTTATTAAACAGTCGTCAATCTCAGCGTATTCGTTTTTCCACCTTCATAAGACGGTGTCGCATTAATATTGATAACAAAATCACCGCTTTCAATATAACCGTGATTGTGAGTCAGCATATTTACCTGGATAATAGTTTCGTCGGTAGATTTTTTCATGTCGTAATAATAGGCATGAACCCCCCAAAGAAGGTTCAGCATGGTGATCACTCTTCTGTTTCCACTGTAAACGATGATATGGGAATTCGGTCTGTGAGCAGCAAGCTGGAACGCAGTATATCCTGAATGGGTTAAAGTAACGATTGCGGAAACATTTGTTGTTTTAGCAATTCTTACAGCTGCAAGACAAACCCTGTTTGTAATGAACCTTTCATCGATGCAGTTATAATCTTTTTCAATAGGCTCATTTTTGTGCTGATAAAAATGAGTTTTCTCGATATTCTGTACAATTTTGGCCATGTTTTCCACTACCTGAACCGGATATCTTCCCACAGAAGTTTCTCCCGAAAGCATTACGGCATCCGCACCGTCCAATACAGAGTTGGCAACGTCATTTACTTCCGCTCTTGTTGGCGTAAGGCTGTTGATCATTGTTTCCATCATCTGCGTGGCAATAATCACCGGCTTGGAATAGAATCTTGCTTTCTCTACCAGGTTTTTCTGGATAGCAGGAACTTCCTCCATCGGAACTTCCACACCAAGGTCACCACGGGCAACCATAAGTCCGTCACATTCCAATAAGATTTCGTCAATATTTTTAACACCTTCCGGCTTTTCTATCTTAGCAATAATAGGAGTTTTGAACTTTCCGTTCGGATGGCTGTCGATCAGCTTTTTAAGGTCAATAATATCCTGTGCGTGACGAACGAAAGAAAGGGCAATCCAGTCAACCTCCATGTCAAGCATGAAATTGGCATCCTGAACGTCTTTTTCCGTAAGGGCAGGAAGAGATACATTGGTATTCGGAAGATTTACCCCTTTTTTAGAGCTTAGAGGTCCCCCTTGAATAGTTTTTGCCTTTACGGTATCTATTTCGTTGGTTTCAATAACCTCCAACATTAGTTTTCCGTCGTCAATAAGGATTTTTTCACCAACTTTTACGTCCTGAGGGAACTGCTGGTACGTCATGTAAACCTTGGTAGAATCTCCCTCCATTTTCTCATTGGTAAAGGTGAGGATATCACCAGGATTCAGGTAAGAACCTTCCTTTACGACACCTACTCTCAGTTTCGGGCCCTGAAGGTCTCCCAGGATACCTACAGAAAAACCGTATTCCTGATTAAGCTCTCTGATAATTTCTATATTACTTCGAACTAATTCGTAATCTGCATGTGAAAAATTTATTCTGAAAATATCAACACCTGCTTTCATGAGTCCTAACATTACCTCCTTCGACGATGAAGCTGGCCCTAGTGTTGCGATGATTTTTGTCTTCTTTAAATACTTATTCATAATACTGGATAATTTGATAAAGTTCTTCCTCAGAACCTAATGTATAATCTTGTATCGGAAATACAAGATTTTCAGGGAGCAAAATTACAGAAAAATCAGGAATTTGTTCCGAAGTATGAAGAATATATTCCACATCTACCTGATTATTTAATAAAAATTTAATGTTTTCTTCTTCTGTGAAGAGCTCGGTCTGCAGTTTTTTTTGCTTACTTTCCGAAGACCGGTTCGAAATGAATGTAAAACATGTCTTTGTAAACTTGTCATAAGCTTCAAATCTCGGAAAAAAATAATCATAATAAGCCCCATGAATCATCATGTCTTTCTTTCTTGAAAAGGTAAGGCCGTTGATTTGATTTATTTTGTAGAAAAACTCATGGGCAGGTATATCTTTTGCTAATCTTACCAATCCTATGGTAATATCTTCAAATTCTATATCATCAAGATCATAAAGTTTTTGAATTTCCAAGTATGTTTTCTTTTTTGTTTAAAATATAAAATGCTCTTTGTGCTGCTTTTTCCTCTGCTTTCTTTTTGGAAGTTTCCGTTGCATTGGCGATCTTTTCTTCTCCCAGCCAGACATGGCACCTGAATACAACTGCTTTATTGCCCTGGACCTCTTCACAGGTCTCGTATTTTATATTTACTTTTTTCTTCTGGCTCCATTCAAGCAGAAGACCTTTGTAGCTTACAATTTTATTTTCAAGCTTGTTAATTTCTGTAGGCGTCAGCAACCTTTCCAGAATAATCCTTTTACAGGCATCATAATGGAAGTCCAGATAAACGGCACCAATAAGTGCCTCAAATAAATTTCCGGAAATGTTTTCCCCCAATGCTGCGGATCCCTGTTTCTGCAAAAGATCGATCAGCTTCAGGTCTTCACCTAATTTATTAAGGTTCTTCCTATTAACAATTTTAGATTTCATCTGGGTCAGATATCCTTCATTGGCCTGAGGATAGGTCTGGAACAGATGACAGGAAATAATTGTACCCAAAACAGAATCTCCCAAAAATTCAAGTCTTTCGTAATTGCTGTCTTGATTTTTAGAAGAGCTTTTTAAAGAGAAAGCTTCACGGTAAAGAGCAATATTCTGAACCTCTGCGCCCAACATTTTTTTCAGTTCGGTACTAAGGAAATAGTCTCTCTCCGTTAATTTTCTTTTTCTTTGTCTGAGAAGGAATTTAGAAAAGTATTTCTGTAACTCCATTCATTGAATTTAGATTTTCTTAAATAGAACGCAAGCGTTGTGCCCGCCAAATCCAAAAGTATTGCTCATGGCTACTTTTACATCTTTCTTAACAGCGGTGTTGAATGTGAAATTCAGTCTGCTGTCAATATTTTCATCATCAGTAAAATGGTTGATGGTAGGCGGAACCATACCATGAATAATAGTTCCCAATGCTGCGATAGCTTCAATAACTCCGGCAGCTCCAAGAAGGTGACCGGTCATTGATTTTGTAGAATTAATCTGAATATCATAAGCGTGCTCGCCCAATAACTTTGAAATTGCGTTGGATTCTGCAATATCTCCTAATGGAGTAGAGGTACCATGCATGTTGATATGGTCTACTTCATCAGCAGTTAAGCCTGCATCTTCCAGACAGTTTTTCATTACCAGATAAGCGCCTAATCCTTCAGGATGCGGGGCAGTCATGTGATGTGCGTCTGCACTCATACCACCACCTTGTAATTCTGCATAGATTGTTGCACCACGTTTTACGGCGTGCTCATATTCTTCAAGAATGATACATCCTGCACCTTCACCTAATACAAAGCCATCTCTGTCTTTATCAAAAGGTCTTGAAGCTGTTTTTGGATCGTCATTTCTTGTAGAAAGTGCCATCATCGCATTGAATCCACCGACACCACTTGCTGTTACGGCTGCTTCAGAGCCTCCGCATACAATAACGTCTGCTTTTCCAAGCTGGATGATCATCTTGGAGTCAATCAAAGCGTTGGCTGAAGATGCACAGGCAGATACCGTAGTATAGTTCGGCCCGTGAAAGCCATACTCAATTGAGATATGTCCAGGAGTGATATCCGCGATCATTTTAGGAATAAAGAATGGGTTGAATCTTGGAATTTCCGTGTTTGCCCATCCTAAAACCTCAGTTTCGAAAGTCTCCAGACCTCCGATTCCTGAACCCCAGATTACCCCGACTCTGTTTTTATCAACATTGTCTTCCATAATTCTGGAGTGTGCTACCGCTTCTCTTGCGGCTACCAGCCCAAGCTGAGTATTTCGGTCCATTTTTTTTGCCTCTTTCTTATCGAAATGCTGCAACGGATCGAAACCTTTCACTTCACAAGCGAATTTAGTTTTAAAGTTTGTGGCATCAAAAAGAGTAATCGGAGCAGCACCGCTCTCACCTTTAAGAAGATTTTCCCAGTATTCTTTTGCATTATTTCCAATCGGTGTTATTGCGCCAAAACCGGTTACAACTACTCTTTTTAATTCCATAAACTTTTAAAATTTTCTTTTTTGTTGAAGAATATTATTTATTTACTACTTCTTCGATGTAAGCGATAGCGTGTCCTACAGTAGTAATTTTTTCAGCCTGATCATCAGGGATTTGAATATTGAATTCTTTTTCGAATTCCATGATTAACTCAACTGTATCCAATGAGTCAGCTCCTAAATCGTTTGTGAAGCTAGCTTCAGGAGTTACTTCTGTTTCTTCAACGTCAAGCTTATCAGCGATGATAGCTTTTACTCTTGATGCAATGTCTGACATAGTAAATTATTTTTTTAATTGTTAGATGGTGCAAATATATAAAATTCTTCACGATAAAACATTTTTTTAGTCTTTTTTGTGGGTAGACTATACTTATTTTATAGCATGGAGTTTTAGTGTTTTCGTTTTCAGGTGTTTATGTTTGGGGTGTAAATCATTCAAAAAGATCATTATGAAAAAGTCATTTGTGTCTGACATATATATGATGAAAGATCGATTTAGATGTTTAATCAATAATGTATAGAAAAAAAATATAAATACCTGAGCTTTCTAACAAAGTTTAATTGAGCCATACAACAAAACAATCCCTTTGAAATTGTGAGAACTTTGTCACAATTAAAACAAACAATATGAGACGCATAGATAAAGCCTACATTAATGGAGGGTTTGCCGAATTACACGGCACAGAAGTATTCAATCTTATTAGTCCTGTTAATCATGAGAAAATTGGAGAAGTGGTTCTTGGTGACGAAAGTGACGCAATAAAAGCTATTGTTGCTGCCAAAACTGCTTTTAAAACATTTTCTAAAACGAGTATACAACAGCGTATTGAAATCCTTGAAAAATTAAAGAGATCTGTAGAAAGCAAAGAAAAGCAACTTATTGAAACCATGATCCTGGAATATGGCGGAACCCGACAGTTCTGTACAATGAGTTTTCAGAATATGGTTGGCTCTTTTGAGCATATGATAGAAACATTGCATCAATTCGAATTTGAGAGAAAAGCAGGGAATACTCTTGTTCAGATGGTTCCTGTAGGGGTTGTGGGCATTATTACACCATGGAATTCCAGTAACAGTTTTATTTGCAATAAATTTGCGACAGCGGTGGCTGCAGGCTGTACGGTAGTAGTAAAACCAAGCGAAATGAGTGCGCTTCAGACACAACTTATTATAGAGTGTTTCCACGAGGCAGGACTTGCGGATGGGATCTTCAATGTGGTCAACGGGCTTGGAAGTGTAGTAGGAAGTGAAATTGTAAATCATCCGGATGTTGCTAAGATATCTTTCACAGGCTCTACCCAAACGGGAAAGATGATTGCGAAAGGGGCTGTGGACAGTATGAAAAGAGTGACATTGGAACTTGGTGGAAAATCACCAAATATTATTCTTGACGATGCTGATTTTACACAAGCCATTCGCCAGGCTGTTTTTGGTGCTTATATGAACAGCGGACAAGCCTGTATTGCCCCAACACGTTTGTTGGTGCCCCAATCGAGACTGGCAGAAACTAATCAGTTGGCAAAAGAGGCTGCTTTTCAGGTTGTTGTAGGTGATCCTGTTAATGAAAATACGAATGTAGGTCCTATGGTTTCTGAAAAACAATATGAGAGGGTGCAGCATTATATCCAGTTAGGATTGGATGAGGGTGCAGAATTATTAGTGGGTGGAAAGGGAAAGCCTGAAGGACTTGAAGATGGAAATTATGTTAAGGCCACTATTTTTACCAATGTCCGAAACAATATGCGGATTGCACAGGAAGAGATTTTCGGGCCCGTACTGTCCATTATTTCTTATCAAGATGAAGAAGATGCTATTGCTATTGCCAATGACACTCAATATGGACTGGCTGCTTATGTAACTTCTTCGGATGAGCATAGAGCTTTGAAAGTAGCTTCCAGAATTGAAGCGGGAAGAGTTTGTATTAATGGGTTCAAACACGATCCGCTGGCGCCGTTTGGTGGATTTAAGCAATCCGGTATTGGAAGGGAGTTTGGAACATATGGCCTGGAAGAATATTTGGAGCCAAAATCAATTTTGATTTGAGAAAGCATAAAAAATATTATATTGAACAGTCAAGTTAAAAGCTTTTAGCTTGACTTTAACTTTAATCAAATGTCCGAAAGTATAAATTACATCAATTACTCTTGTTATTTTACAGTGTTTCGTGAAGGTGAGCAGTTTTCTTCCTACAATTCATTATGTATAGTGATTTCAGGAGAAATGGAACTTAATGACGGAACTCACCGGCAAGTGTTTCGCAGCGGTGATATTTATCTTGTGAGGAAAAATCAGTTATTGAAATTTCTGAAAAATCCTGGTGAAGAATCTGAGTTTAAATCTTTATCCATGAGATTTGATGATAAAATGCTTGAACAATTGAGTGAAAAAGAGCATTTTATTCTTCAGGATAGGGTGAAAGCACCTGCCTTTATTGAATTAACTACAGCTCAGCACCTGAAGTATTTCATGGAATCTTTGCTGCAATATCAGGATCTGCTGGAAAATAGATCGCCTGAACTGGCCTTGTTAAAACAAAAAGAGGCTTTAATTCTTTTATTTAAGCACGATCCATCATTGAAAAATATTCTCTATGATATTTCCGATCCTTACAAAATTGATCTTGAAAAATTTATGCTCAGGAATTATCATTTTAATGTAAAGCTGGACCGTTTTGCTTATCTCACGGGGAGAAGCCTGGCCACTTTTAAGCGTGATTTTGAGAGAATATTCGGAACGGCTCCCAGAAAATGGCTGCTTGAAAAAAGACTTCAGGAAGCCCGCTATCTTTTAGAAAAAGGAAATAAAGCTTCTGATATTTATCTTGACCTTGGCTTTGAAGACCTGTCTCATTTTTCATTTGCCTTTAAAAAATATTATGGTTTGCCGCCAAGTCGGTTATAAAAAAATAAACCGTCACGATTTATGGGACGGTTTATTTTTGTGGAGTTGGAGGGATTCGAACCCTCGTCCAAACAAGCAATACATAAGCTTTCTACATGCTTATTCTACCATTGGTTTTCGACTGGAGGCAGAGGGCAGACACCCAACTTCCAGCTTATCTTCTGAAATTTTCGAGTTTCAGCCAAAGCATCTGAAACCTTATTCCTGCATTCCTATATCCCAGGATCAAACGCCGCAGAACAGAGCATTTGTGGGATATCTTGCTTCCTTACTATCTTCGGGAAAACGCTTGATCTACTATACTTCGATATTAAGCTGCAAGAGCGAACTCTTCGTTGCCAGTTAAAATTTTGTAGCAAGGGATTAAAGAGATCGCGCTACGGTTCTCTGCATGCTTACTTACCCATTGATCTTGCTGTCGAAACCAGTCAACCCCATGAATAAAGTAGGTACAAAGATAATACTTTTTGTTTACATTTTATTAATATCGGTGTTTTAATAAGGGAAATGAATGATTTTAAAGCTGTCAGGGTCTGAATATTTGGTATTGTGGATAAAATATTATCACGTGTTAATGACTATTAATAAAGGATTTTTCTGAAAATTTCAGATAGAATATTGATTGTTTATAGCAATATATTTTGTGTTGTAAGAAAAATTGCCTAGTTTTGCAATCCAAAATGAGATGTAAAATATGTTAATAATTCCAGTAAAAGATGGTGAATCCATCGACAGAGCTTTAAAAAAATATAAAAGAAAATTTGATAAAACGGGTACAGTTCGTCAATTAAGAGCTAGACAGCAGTTTATTAAGCCTTCTGTAACTTTAAGACAAGCTAGACTAAAGGCCGCTTACAAACAAAGAGGTCTTAGCAAGGAAGAGCAGGCTTAAGATTTTCTTAACCACATACTAAATTCACTTCTTAAATACGTATATTTGAGAGGTGAATTTTTGTTTTTATACCTTAAGCAATGTTAGAAAAGTATTTACAATATTTACAGCTCGAAAAGAGGTATTCACCTCACACCATTACAAGCTACAGGAAAGATCTTGAAGATTTTTCCCATTTCTATCTTAAAACAGAAGCTTCCGGAGATATTTCCAAAGCAGATAAAAAAATAATCAGGAATTTTATCGTTGAATTGAGTGAAAATAATATTTCAAAAAGAAGTATTAATAGAAAATTATCATCACTCCGAAGTTTTTACCTTTTTCTTTTAAAAATTGGTGAAATTAAAGTTTCCCCCACTGAAAGTATACCTTCACTTAAGTTTTATGCTGAAAAACAGATTCCTATCTCACAGGAAGAGATGCAGACGCTGAGTGATCGTGTTCTGGCAGATCAGCCTGATATCCTTGAAAAATGTATTATTGAAGTCCTGTACCAGACCGGGATGCGTAAGGCCGAACTTTGTGGCCTGATGTTTGAGGATGTTAATATGAATGGAAATGAGCTTAAGGTAATAGGTAAAGGAAACAAAGAACGTTTTATTCCTGTCTCCCATGACCTGTCGAATCTGTTAAGAAGTTATCTGGAAATAAGGAAACCTGACAGCGAACATCAATCATATTTTTTTGTCAATCAAAAGGGCAAAAAACTCAATGAAAAATTTGTTTATGTGGTAGTTAATAAGTACCTTAGTCTTGTAACAACGAAAGAAAAAAGAAGTCCTCACATCCTGCGGCATAGCTTTGCTACACACGTTTTGGATAATGGGGCGGAGATCTCCAAAGTAAAAAAAATATTAGGGCATTCCAGTCTTGCCAGTACTCAAGTCTATACGAATGCCAATATTGAACAATTGAAAAAAGTGTTTAATCAGGCTCATCCTCGAGCGTCTAAAAAAGAAGAATTATGAAGATCACAGTTCAATCAATTGGTTTAACTCCACACGAACCATTGGAATCACACATTGACAAAAAAGTAAGCAAATTGGAAACCTTTTATGATAAAATTCATGAATGTAAGGTGTTCTTAAAAGTTGAAAATAACTCAGACAAAAGTAACAAAACTGCTGAACTTATTTTAGCTGTTCCGGGAGATGATATTGTAGTGAAAAAGACATCTGAAAGTTTTGAAGAAAGTTTGGACCTATGTGTTGATACCGCTAAAAAGCTATTAATCAAGAAAAAAGAAATGGCGTAGTAAAAAAAGTTAAAAATAATTATAGAAAAGTTTGAGAATTCAAAAAATCCGTTCTATATTTGCACTCGCAAAAAGGGAACAGCGATCTTTTGAATTCTTTTTTATATTTGCCTCCATAGCTCAGTTGGCCAGAGCACGTGATTTGTAATCTCGGGGTCGTGGGTTCGAATCCCTCTGGAGGCTCTTTTTAATATAAACATGAGGGGAGATTCCAGAGTGGCTAAATGGGACTGACTGTAACTCAGTTGCTTCGGCTTCGTAGGTTCGAATCCTGCTCTCCCCACATTTTATATTAGATAAAAACTTGTGTATCTAAAGGATTTTTTCTAAGTTTGCACAGCGTTACCAATAATTTTGGAAACAAAATTGCGGAAGTAGCTCAGTTGGTAGAGCGTCAGCCTTCCAAGCTGAATGTCGCGGGTTCGACCCCCGTCTTCCGCTCAAAATAGATCACTCTTTTAGAGGGTGATTTTTTTTTCACTGCTGAAAAAGCGTAGAGTAGATTTTCTCTAAAGCGTTCAGCCCAAATTTAAAATTGCCTCCATAGCTCAGTTGGCCAGAGCACGTGATTTGTAATCTCGGGGTCGTGGGTTCGAATCCCTCTGGAGGCTCAATTTTAATATAAACATGAGGGGAGATTCCAGAGTGGCTAAATGGGACTGACTGTAACTCAGTTGCTTCGGCTTCGTAGGTTCGAATCCTGCTCTCCCCACATTTTATATTAAGAAAAAGTCTTGCAGATTTAAAAGGATTTTCCTAAGTTTGCACAGCGTTACCAATAATTTTGGAAACAAAATTGCGGAAGTAGCTCAGTTGGTAGAGCGTCAGCCTTCCAAGCTGAATGTCGCGGGTTCGACCCCCGTCTTCCGCTCAAAGAAAATCATGCTAATTAGTGTGATTTTTTTGCTTCAATGCCGACTTAGCTCAGCGGTAGAGTGCTTCCTTGGTAAGGAAGAGGTCACGGGTTCAAGTCCCGTAGTTGGCTCTCCAATTTTCCCGAATTCTTTTCGGGATTTTTTTTGCCCTGAATTCAAATAACATATATTCTTTCAAATATTATCCTTTTGAACTTCAGTAAAGAAATATTAGTAATATAATACGCTTGCTTAATCAAATCAATCAAGGATGATTAATTCTTTGCACCCTCCATATAGATGATCAAAATTAAAACTTTGCGTTAAAGAAACACTTTGGCTTATGAGGCTTTTCTGTTTTCACATAAAGAAAAACTGGCTTAAAATTTAATTAAAACTGGTCATCTGCTTTTAATGGATGAGGCAGGAACATAAAAAAATTGTTAAATTCGTATAAAATAAGATTTTGATGAATATTCTTTTATTGGAAGACGACCTCATTCTTTCCGCGGAACTTTGCAGATTTCTGGAATCAAACAGCTTCACCTGTGATAAAATTTATGACGGTGAAACTTTTCTCCGCCAGATCAAGAACAATACGTATGACCTGTATTTACTTGATATCAATGTTCCTAAGATAAACGGATTGGATGTATGCCAGACCATTCGTTCTTTCGATAAAAATACTCCTATCATCATTATTTCGGCTTATGGAGATATTTCAGATAAAAAAGATGCTTTCACAAGGCTTGCAGATGATTATCTGGTAAAACCATTCCAGTTTGAAGAACTTCTGCTGAGGATGAATTCGTTGTTAAGGAGAAAAGCACCGTCTGATACAGCAGATCAGGACATTATAAGAGTAGATGATCTTATTATTAACAAAACTGAACAGAAAGTGTATAGAGCAGGTAATGAAATTGCGCTTACCCTTAAGGAGTTTCAGCTGTTGGTTTACCTTGCCGAAGCGCAGGGGAGAACGGTTTCCAAGCAGCAGATCACAGAACATGTGTGGGAACATAATTTTAATACGAACACCAATACAGTAGAAGTCTATATCAATTTTCTAAGAAAAAAGATCGATAAGGATTTTAAACTTAAACTTATTCATACCCGTTCCGGTTTCGGATATTACCTAAGCCCGTTGTAAATGTCATTAAAAAGGAGGATTGCATTAACCATAAGTATAGCCTTTTCCCTGCTTTTTGCAATGGTGATGGCGGTTATTTATATGTCCTTTAATGATTTCAGAAGAGATGAGTTCAAAGAGCGATTCAGGCAGCGTCTTGAATTTACGTCACACTTCATTTCAAAATCCAGAAATTTTGAAGAGGAGGCGCCTATCTTTTTCAATGAAAATTCAGATAACATCCTTCTTAATGAAACGATCTTAATTTTTAACAGTGATAAAGAGTTAATCTACAGTACGATTAAAGACCGGAATGTCACCTGGGACAACAGCCTTCTTAAAGAACTGGATGAGAAGAAAATTATATACACTGAAAAAACGGTTCCCGAGATCTATGCGGCGCTTCGCAACATAAATGGAGAAAATTATTATATCCTTACCAGTGCCTTTGATACCAACGGGAAATCCAAGCTTGAATATCTGAAATACCTTCTGATTACGGCCTACGTGATGAGTACCCTTCTGATCGGCTTTTTTAGCTATTATTTCATGGGGCAGTTCCTGCGCCCATTAGAAGATCTGAATAAAGAAATTTCGGAAGTTACGGCCCATAAACTAACCACACAGATTCCTGTTCAGGAGTCTGATGATGAGATCAATGTTCTGGCCAAGTCTTTTAATACAATGATTGCAAGACTGGATGATGTATTTCAGTCACAGAAAGATTTTACAGCAAGTGCGTCGCATGAGATCAGGACGCCTATCACAAGAATGGCGTTCCAGCTGGAGAACCTGATCAAGTTTGAAAAACATTCTCCTGAAACACTGGCTTCCCTGAAACAGATTCAAAAAGATGTCTATCAGCTTTCCGACCTTACCAATTCTCTTTTGCTGCTTACAAAATTCGATAAGGAAAATATCCAGAGTATTTATGAAGAAGTGAGGATTGATGAAGTGATATTTGAAGCTTTTGAAGCTGTAGAAAAAAGTTATCCTGCTCTCAAGCTTGATTTCCTGATCTCTGAAGATTCTTCGGAAAACGGACTTCTCACAATAAGCGGTATTCAGTCTCTGTTGGTGATTGTCTTTATCAACCTCTTTAAAAATGCAGCCGTCTATTCAGATGATGCTGAAGTGGATGTATTAATAACGGAAACCAACGATCAGCTGACAGTTGATGTCACTTCCCATGGTAATACCATTCCTGAAGAGGAGCAGGCAAAGCTCTTTGAAGCCTTTATGAGAGGCCACAATTCTCAGAATATCTCCGGTTCAGGACTTGGCCTTCGGATTGTCAAGAGAATCCTTGAATATCATAATGCAAAAATCAAATATTCTTCTCCGGCTGATCATACCAATAATTTCAGAACTATCTTTAGTAAGCAGTTTGATTGATTATGATTTTTGCTATTTCATTTTAATAGCGAAATAAGTATATACTTTCAATCGATTTTTCCAATAAATACAGTATTTATCAGTATTCCTGAAACAAATTTAATTTTTTTTTAAGGCTCCTTTAAGGTCATTTTAATCGTGTAAAGGCAATTTTGTACCATAAAAAAGATAGAATGAACAAAATTGCAGGGCTGTTTATTGCCGTTTCATCATTCATGGCAGGACAGCAGCAGATGTCACTTTTGGACTGTGAAGAGGCTTTTCAGAAAAATAACCTTCAGCTTCTTGCAGAACAATACAACATCAATATGGCCGATGCAGACATTCTGCAGGCTAAGATTTGGGAACTTCCACAGCTGAGCGGACAGATCAATGCCTACAATCCGGAAGGTAAAAAAGCCTTTGATATAGGACATGCAAAAGGCGCGGAGATTACCCAGCTGATTTATATGGGCGGTAAAAAGAAAAATGAGATTGCCTTTGCAAGATCAAATAAAGAACTGGCCCAGCTTCAGTTTTCGCAACTTTTAGTTGATCTGAGAACACAGCTTAGAGCTGCTTATTTCAATTTATACTACGAAAGACAAAAACTTGAGAATACCAACAAGCAACTCGGATACATGAATGATCTGTTAGATGCTTACCGGGTACAGTCTGCCAAAGGGAATGTTTCCCTTAAAGACGAAGTAAGATTACAGAGCCTGGTCATACAGCTTAATAATGACAAGCTTGGCATTAATAAAAATATCCTTGAATTTGAACAAAACCTGAAAGTACTGACGGGAATTTCAGATGATATAGAGCCGCAGCTTTCTGACGCGGATGCAAAAGAAATCCTTGCTGCGCAGCCTTTCGGGGACGAAAATGAGCTAAAAAGAAAAGCCCTGGAAAATAATTCCGATTACCAGTATTTTCTAAAGCTGATTGACAATAGCAAGCTGTATGCGCAATGGCAGAAATCCCTTAATATCCCGGACCTTAACGTAGGAGCCGGATGGGACCAGAACGGCGGAACCTTTAAAAATGAGGTCAATCTTATGGTTGGCATTCCGTTACCCTTATGGAAATCCAATCAGGGAAATGTTGAGAAAGCGAATTATGCCGTTCAACAGAACCAGAAAAATGCAGACTACCAAAAGCTGACCCTTGAAACCAAAGTCCAGGCTGCTTATAAAACATGGAAAAGTCAATACGATCAGTTGGCGCAAATCAGAACAACAGATCTTACCAACATGGAACTGGTATACGACGGAATGCTGAAAAACTTCAGGAAAGGAAACATTAACCTTATAGAATTTACGGATTTCATGGACAGCTACAGACAAACAGCGCTCCAGATCTATGATATGAAGAACGAGATCATGCAGTCGGCAGAACAACTTAACCAACTTATACAAACGAAAATCTTCTATTAAGCAATGAAAAAATATATAATACCTGTACTGATAGCCTTGTCTTTATTGTCATGTGCCAAAAAAGAAGAAGAAAAAGTAGCTCAGGCAAAAAAAGGTTTTGAGTTAAGTAATACAATGCTCAACGCTATTACCCTGGCTAAAGTTGAAAGAAAAAATGTAGAAGATCAATATAGCTTTTACGGAAAAATATCTGCTGATAAAAACAGCTACATTGATGTCTATCCTTTGGTAGGCGGAAACGTTCTAAGCGTTAATGCCGAGCTTGGTGACTATGTAAAAAAAGGACAGGTACTGGCAACCATCAGAAGTACCGAGTTGGCGGAAGTCCAAAAAGATGTAAGTGATGCAAAAACCGATTTGGTGGTTGCTCAAAATAACCTTCGTGTAGCCAAAGAAATGTACGAAGGAAAACTGAATACGGAAAGAGAAGTTCTTGAAGCGAAAAGTGTTCTTCAGAAAGCCCAGGACCAAATGCAGCGGGCTGCTGCCGTAAGTACGGTGTATAATGTGAAAAAAGGAAATATTTACAGTGTTGTTGCTCCCATCAGCGGCTATATTGTTCAGAAAAACATTAATAAAGACATGCAGCTGAGAAGTGACAGAAGCGAAAATATTTTTGATGTAGCCAATACAACAAATGTATGGGCCATTATGAATGTAAACGAATCGGATATTGAAAAAATAAGCCTGGGAATGAAAGCGCAGGTTTCCACACTGTCCTACCCGGATAAAGTTTTTGATGGGAGAATTGATAAAATATTCAAGATTATTGATCCCGAAACCAATGCTATGCAGGCAAGGGTGGTGCTGGATAATGCCAACGGTCTTTTAATCCCGGAAAGCAAAGCAACCATCAAGGTTTCAAGCTCGGAAAGTAATACTGCGCTCACTGTACCTTCAAAAGCAGTGATTTTTGATGACAACAGAAGCTTTGTAGTGGTTTTTAAATCCAGAACAGATATAAAAGTCAAAGAAATAAAAATATTAAAACAGGTGGGAGATATCACCTACGTAGCCGAAGGCTTGTCTGAAGGAGAAGAAGTGATCACCAATAACCAGCTGCTGATCTACCGTTCCCTGAACAGTTAATTTAAGTAAGGAAAACTTATCAGGTTCTGCTTGGGCGGTTTTATAATCCTTAAACCCTTAAATCTGCTTAATGGTTTAGAAAACTATTTAAAATTTAAATGTTCAAAATAATTTTCTAAAATTTTTTTCAACGGCTTTTTTAGGTCATCAATGTAATCGATCATGAATAAATTCATTAAAAATATAATTGCTTTTTCGTTAAAAAACAAAGCATTTACCTTTATCTGGGTGGCTATTCTGGCTATTGCCGGTTTTATAAGCTTCAAAAATATGCCCATTGAAGCTTTTCCCGATGTCACCAATACCCAGATTGTTATTATAACCCAATGGAATGGACGGAGTGCAGAAGAAGTGGAACGCTTTGTGACTACCCCCATCGAATTGGCCATGAGCCCGGTCCAGAAGAAAACCAGTGTGAGAAGCACCACGATGTTCGGTCTCTCCATTGTTAAAATTCTTTTCGACGACGGGGTGGATGATACTTTTGCCAGAAATCAGGTCAATAACCAATTAAGAACCGTAAGCCTTCCTGATGAGGTGGATCCGGAAGTTCAGCCACCCTACGGGCCTACCGGGGAAATTTTCAGATATACCCTGGAAAGTAAAACAAAAGATTCAAGAGAACTGCTGACCCTGCAGAACTGGGTAATTGACCGTGCATTGAGAGGTGTTCCGGGAGTGGCAGATATCAATGTTTTCGGAGGCCAGGATAAAGTTTTCGAATTGAGCATTGATCCCAGAGCTTTAGACAAGTACAACCTTACGCCGCTTCAGGTATATGATGCTGTTACAAAAAGCAATCTAAATGTTGGGGGTGATGTGATCGAAAAAAACGGACAGGCCTATGTAGTACGCGGAATAGGATTAGTAAAATCCATAAATGATATCGGCAACATTACCATCCAGAATGACAACGGGAACCCGGTGCTGGTGAAGAATGTAGCGGATGTTCATGAAAGTTCAATGCCAAGGGTAGGGCAGGCCGGCCTCAATAATCATGAAGATACGGTAGAAGGAATTGTTGTGATGAGAAAAGGGGAAAATCCTCGGGAAGTTCTGGTGGGCGTAAAAGCAAAGATTAAAGAACTTAACGAAAAAATCCTTCCAAAGGATGTGAAAATGGTAACGTTCTACGATCGTGACAATCTGATGGATTTCACCACCCACACCGTAATGCATAACCTTATTGAAGGAATCATCCTGGTTACAGTAATTGTCCTGATCTTTATGGCAGACTGGAGGACCACGCTGATCGTTTCCATCATTATTCCGCTGTCCTTGCTGTTTGCATTCTTATGTTTAAAACTGGCAGGAATGAGTGCCAATCTGCTTTCATTGGGAGCAGTGGATTTCGGGATTATTATTGACGGAGCCGTCGTCATGGTGGAAGGTCTCTTTGTAATGCTCGATCATAAAGCACTTAAATACGGAACGGAAAAATTTAACAAACTGTCCAAAGGAGGATGGATCAAGCAGACCGGGACAGGTTTAGGAAAGGCAATCTTCTTTTCAAAACTAATCATCATCACCTCTCTGATTCCTATCTTTTCGTTTCAGAAAGTAGAAGGGAAGATGTTCTCGCCTTTGGCATTCACTTTAGGATTTGCTTTGATAGGTGCACTGATATTCACCTTAACCCTGGTTCCTGTTCTTTCTCATATTTTATTAAACAAGAATGTAAAAGAAAAAAACAACCCGTTTGTGAATTTCTGGGACAGGATTGTACTGAAAGGATTCAACTATACTTTTAAACATAAAAAAATGAGTTTAGTGATTGCTGTTTCCTTCATGGTTGTTACGCTATTCTCAGGAAAATTCCTGGGAACGGAATTCCTTCCCCAGCTGAATGAAGGTTCCCTTTGGATCACTGCAGAAATGCCGATGAGCTCATCCCTAAAGGAATCCCTCAAAACAGCAGACCTTTTAAAGAAAGACATTATGAGCTTTCCCGAAGTGACTGATGTCCTTGCCCAGACAGGGAGGAGCAATGACGGAACAGACCCGAACGGTTTCGGATTTGTGCAGTTTGCCGTAAACCTTAAGCCAAAGGAAGAGTGGAAACGAAGCATCAGCTACGAAGAACTCATTGAAGAGATTGATAAAAAGCTCAGAAGTTACCAGGGGATTACCTTCAATTATTCCCAGCCGATTTCGGATAATGTAGCGGAAGCCGTAGCCGGCTTCAAAGCGGAAAACGGAATCAAGATCTATGGAGATAACCTTGAAACACTGGATAAACTGGCTGATGAGGTGTTAAAACAGATCAAAGATGTAGACGGGGTAAAAGATCCGGGAATCATTAAAAATATCGGTCAGCCGGAAGTAAGTGTAGTTCTGGACAGGGATAAAATGGCAGCTTACGGAGTGATGCCCGATGATGCACAGTCTGTGCTGGAAATGGCCTTCGGAGGTAAAACCGCTTCAGAAATGTTTGATGGCGAGAGGAAATTCCCGATCCGACTCAGATATTCCCAGGAATACAGGAAAGACGAAAATGATATCGCTTCCCTGATGGTTCCTACCCAGGACGGAACAAAAATCCCGCTGAAAGAGATCAGTACCATTGTAAAAGATAACGGAGCCGCATTCATTTACAGGGATGATATTAAAAGATATATCGGCGTTAAATTCTCCATCCGCGACAGGGATTTGGGAAGCACCATTGCTGATGCCCAGAAAAAAGTGGCCAATATTGAGCTTCCGGACGGTTACTCCATTGGTTGGACGGGGCAGTTTGAAAACCAGCAGAGAGCCTCACACCGGTTGGCGCAGGTTGTACCGATCAGTATTCTGGGGATTTTCTTCTTACTGTTCATCCTTTTCGGAAACATGAAAGATTCATTGCTGGTATTGGCGAACGTTCCTTTTGCACTGATCGGAGGGATTATTGCCCTGCATCTTACCGGAATGAATTTTGGAATCTCGGCAGGAGTGGGGATGATCGCCCTACTCGGAATCTGTATTCAGAACGGAGTGATCCTCATTACAGAATTCCACCAGAATGTCAAGAACGGGCTGAGTCTGGATGATGCCATACTCAGTGGGGTAAAATCAAGAACACGTCCGGTGATTATGACTGCCTTAATGGCCTCGATAGGATTAATGCCCGCTGCATTGTCTACGGGAATTGGTTCAGAATCTCAAAAACCTTTAGCCATTGTCATTATCGGTGGGCTGATTACAGCAACAGTATTAACGCTGCTTATTTTCCCGATTATCTTCTGGATCTTTAACAGGACCAGAAAGTCCCAACAGATTTAAATATTTCTTCTATTCTATATTTTGAAGCGCGGCAAACGTAGTTTGCCGCGCTTCTTGCATCGAAATAATGTGTCTTCTTAAAGCCGCAATCCTGCACTTTCCTGATGGTACTTCGTGTATTACCTTCAAAAATGGTTCAGCTGAAGAATCATAATAAAGAAATATCACAAAAAAGAAGCTTAACTATACAGGGTTTATGATATATACTGGAAAAGATCTGTTGCGGTTTTATCCGGAGGAATTTTAAAGACAGATGAAATATTTTTCTATCCTATACCATTCATAATTAGCCAGATACTTTATCCTGCATCATAAAAACGTTAATATTCATTTTTTTCAATCCGGAAATTTGTGTAAATTTGCAGTCTCAATACATCGAAATATAAGGTTTGTGCTTCTTTGATTGAATATTGAAACTTTTTTAAATAAAAAGGTTTTGGTATTTAAAAAATCATTATATTTGCACACCGAAAAATTGAAAAATAATAAAATAAATAATTTTAAATCATGGCAAAGGAAACGTTTAATCGTAACAAACCACACTTGAACATTGGTACTATTGGTCACGTTGACCATGGTAAAACTACACTTACAGCTGCTATTTCTGCTGTATTAGCTAGCAAAGGTCTTGCTGAGAAAAAAGACTTCTCTGCGATTGACTCTGCTCCAGAAGAAAAAGAAAGAGGTATTACTATCAATACTGCTCACATTGAATACGAAACTGTAAAAAGACACTATGCTCACGTTGACTGTCCAGGTCACGCCGACTATGTTAAGAACATGGTAACTGGTGCTGCTCAGATGGATGGAGCTATCGTAGTATGTGCTGCAACTGACGGTCCAATGCCTCAGACAAGAGAACATATCCTACTTTGCCGTCAGGTAAACGTACCTAAGATCGTTGTTTTCATGAACAAAGTTGACATGGTGGATGATCCAGAATTGTTAGAGCTTGTTGAAATGGAACTTAGAGATCTATTAGCTACTTATGATTTCGACGGAGATAACTCTCCAGTAATTCAAGGTTCTGCTCTTGGTGCACTTACTGCTGCTACTGAAGGTAACTCTGAAGATAAGTGGTTCAAAACTGTTGAAGCTCTAATGGATGCAGTTGATGAGTGGATCGACGAGCCGGTAAGAGATACAGATAAGCCATTCTTGATGCCTATCGAAGACGTATTCTCTATTACAGGTAGAGGTACTGTTGCTACAGGTAGAATCGAAGCTGGTATTATCAACACTGGTGACCCAGTTGATATCGTAGGTATGGGTGATGAAAAATTAACTTCTACTATTACAGGAGTTGAGATGTTCAGAAAAATCCTAGACAGAGGTGAAGCTGGTGATAACGTAGGTCTATTGTTGAGAGGTATTGAAAAAACTGACATCAAGAGAGGTATGGTTATCGCTAAGAAAGACTCTGTGAAGCCACACAAAAAATTCAAAGCATCTGTTTATATCCTTTCTAAAGAAGAAGGTGGACGTCACACTCCATTCCACAACAAATACCGTCCTCAGTTCTACGTAAGAACTACTGACGTTACAGGTGAGATCTTCTTACCAGAAGGTGTAGAAATGGTAATGCCTGGTGATAACTTGGAAATTACTGTAGAATTACTACAACCAATCGCTCTTAACGAGGGTCTTAGATTCGCGATCAGAGAAGGAGGTAGAACAGTAGGTTCTGGTCAGGTTACTGAAATCCTAGACTAATCATCTTAAAATAAATAAAGCTTCCGGAAGGAAACTCTCGGAAGCTTTTTATCTACGGGCATCGTCCAATGGTAGGATACCGGTCTCCAAAACCGTTGATCAGGGTTCGAATCCTTGTGCCCGTGCAAATATTAATTATGAGTTCATTTGTCGATTTTTTAAAAGGTTCTTATAACGAATTCAGACATAAAGTTGAATGGCCAAAGTGGGCTGATCTTCAGTCTTCTACTATTGTAGTAACTATTGCTACAGTGATTTTGGCATTATTTACCTTTGGAGTTGATGAATTGTTTTCAAAAGCAATCAGCAACATAATAGGAATGCTAATTAACGTGTTCAACTAATAAAAGTGTTTTCCCATAATGAGCGAATTGAAATGGTATGTGCTGAAAGCAATCAGCGGACAGGAAAATAAAGTGAAAAACTACATTGAGACGGAAATCAAACGTTTAGGATTTGAGCAGTACGTTACTCAGGTGGTTATTCCTATGGAAAAGGTTATTCAGATCAGAAACGGAAAAAAAGTTCCTAAAGAGAAGCCTTACTATCCTGGATACTTAATGATAGAAGCTGATCTGATGGGAGAGATTCCTCACGTGATTAAAAATATTCCGGGAGTAATATCTTTCTTAAGTTTAACGAAAGGAGGAGATCCTGTTCCAATGAGAAAATCTGAAGTAAACAGAATGTTGGGAAGAATGGATGAACTTTCAGAATTTGCAACAGATGTTGAAATCCCATATATTGTAGGTGAAAACGTTAAAGTAATTGACGGACCTTTCAATGGATTCAACGGAACTGTAGAGAAGATTCTTGAAGACAAAAAGAAAATTGAAGTTTCTGTACTGATCTTCGGTAGAAAAACTCCAATGGAGCTTAGTTATATGCAAGTAGAAAAAGTATAATCATTACTTTTAAAATATATAAAGACTGCTGAAAAGCGGTCTTTTTTTGTATTCAAATTGCAATGCTGAATCCAATCTTCAAAACAAAGCTTCGGATGAGTTGTATAATATCTTTGAATTATCAGGTTGTAAGAACAAATTTAGCACTTCATGTAAGTATATTTAAAAAAAATATTCTGAATTCTTTCTAAAAATCAGTACATTCCATTTGCTATTTCAAAAATATTTTATAATTTTGCAGTCCGAAAAGTAGATTTACTGTATGTGAGTCGGTAATCTGCTGAATAATAAATGCTTCCAAACTCATTAATTATTCAAACTAAAAAAATTAAAAATGGCTAAGAAAGTCTTTAAAATGGTAAAGCTTCAGGTGAAAGGTGGCGCAGCTAACCCTTCTCCACCAGTAGGTCCGGCATTGGGTTCCGCAGGTGTGAACATCATGGAGTTTTGTAAGCAATTTAACGGGAGAACCCAAGATAAGCCAGGGCAAGTTTTACCTGTAGTAATTACAGTATACGAAGACAAATCTTTTGAATTCGTTATCAAAACTCCACCTGCAGCAATTCAGTTGATGGATGCGGCTAAAATCAAAGGGGGTTCCGGAGAACCAAACAGAAACAAAGTAGGTTCTGTATCTTGGGATCAGGTGAAGAAAATCGCTGAGGATAAAATGACTGACCTTAACTGCTTTACAATGGATTCTGCAGTTTCTATGGTTGCAGGTACTGCTAGATCTATGGGATTAAGAGTAACAGGAACTAAACCAACTTTTAACGCTTAAAACTATTAGAAATGGCAAAATTGACTAAAAAGCAAAAGGAAGCTTTAAGCAAAGTAGAAAAAGGAAGAATCTATAACCTTGAAGAAGGTTCTGCTCTTGTGAAAGAAGTAAACACTACAAAATTTGATGCTTCTGTAGATATCGCTGTAAGATTGGGTGTAGATCCAAGAAAAGCAAACCAGATGGTAAGAGGGGTAGTATCTCTTCCTCACGGTACTGGTAAAGATGTTAAAGTTTTAGCATTGGTTACACCAGATAAAGAAGCTGAAGCAAAAGAAGCTGGAGCGGATTATGTAGGTCTTGACGAATATTTACAAAAAATAAAAGAAGGCTGGACAGATGTTGACGTTATCGTTACTATGCCGGCTGTTATGGGTAAATTAGGTCCATTAGGTAGAGTATTAGGTCCAAGAGGTCTTATGCCAAACCCTAAATCAGGTACTGTAACTATGGAAATTGGTAAAGCGGTAACTGAAGTGAAAGCAGGTAAAATTGATTTCAAAGTTGACAAATACGGTATTATCCACGCTGGTATTGGTAAAGTATCTTTCGATGCTGCTAAAATCAAGGAAAATGCTCAGGAATTGATCCAGACTTTGATCAAAATGAAACCTACTGCTGCTAAAGGGACTTATGTGAAGAGCATTTACTTGTCTTCTACAATGAGCCCGGGTATTGCAATTGATACTAAATCTGTTAACTAATAATAATCCTTAAGACAATGACAAAAGACCAAAAAGTTGTAGCAATACAAGAGATCAAAGATTTGCTTCAGGATGCTAAAGTAGTTTATGTAGCAGATCTAGAAGGTTTGAACGCTGCTAAATCATCTGATTTCAGAAGACAAGCTTTCAAACAAAATATCAAAGTGAAAGTAGTAAAAAATACACTTTTACAAAAAGCAATGGAGCAGATTGAAGGAGTAGATTACTCTGAAATGTTCGATACTTTCAAAGGTAACTCTGCTTTAATGGTTGCAGAAACAGCTAACGCTCCTGCAAAATTAATCAAAGACTTTAGAAAGAAAGACGAGAAGCCGGCTTTGAAGTCTGCTTTTGTACAGGAAACTTTCTATGTTGGTGACAACAACCTTGATGCTTTAGTAAGCATTAAGTCTAGAGAAGAAATGATCGGTGAAATCATCGGATTACTTCAGTCTCCAATTCAAAGAGTTGTTTCTGCTCTTCAAAACAAACCTGAAACAGTAGAAGCTAAAGCTGAAGAAGCTGCTGCACCTGCTGTAGAAGAAACTCCTGCTGAGGCAGCTCCTGAAGCTCCTGCTGCAGAAAGCACTGACGAAACGCCAGCTGCTGAATAATTACACTCAAAAAATTAAATAAATAATCAACAAAAACATTACAACAATGTCAGATTTAAAAAATTTAGCTGAAACGCTAGTAAACTTAACAGTAAAAGACGTAAATGAATTAGCTGCTATCCTTAAGGATGAGTACGGAATTGAGCCAGCTGCTGCTGCTGTAGTAGTTGCAGGTGGAGCTGCAGGAGGTGAAGCTGCTGAAGAAAAGACTGAATTCGATGTAATTCTTAAGTCTGCAGGTGCTTCTAAATTAGCTATCGTTAAATTAGTAAAAGATTTAACTGGTGCTGGTCTTAAAGAAGCTAAAGATATCGTAGACGGTGCTCCTGCTCCAATCAAGCAAGGTGTATCTAAAGACGAAGCTGAAGCTCTTAAGAAGCAATTAGAAGAAGCTGGTGCTGAAGTAGAATTGAAATAATTCAATTTACCCATAAAATAAGAAGCCCGGACAGTAATGTCCGGGCTTTTTTTGTTTTTATAACTAATAAAAATTGCCAATAATTCATAAAAGTATTTGAATATGTTTAATTTATATAATTTAATATTTAATTATTATTGATGATTATTCATTATTTTATAATTTAACGTATTTATTATTCACAGGATTCTTTATTTTTCATAAAAATTTAATACAAAAATATTGTTTTAATTGTAAAATTACTATATTTGTACTCGAAAAAACACACACATACATAATTTGAAAAGAAGTTACTTTTTCTTCTATGGCTATGCTGTAGCATATTGTATTAATATGTTGTTGGCAGGGCAGATAGAAAATTCCAGCAATACATATTTAACAGTACAACGTTCTGCTGTTTCATCTTGGTGCTTTTATTCCTCAGGCTTTAATTACAAAGCTGACAATTCCAAAAAATATTCAGAGAAAGATAAAACTCCTGATTTCACTAAGGTCGTTGCGAAAATAAGCAAGCTTTATGCAGGTGTCAGATGGCATAAACCGCTTTGCAACACGGCAGAGACCACACTGTCACATATATCAGGAATCCATTACATTAAAGATTCGAAAAATGTAGAAGGTTTTCATGATATAACTGAATTTCCGGATAAGCTATCTTAAAATCTATTGAATAAACAGCTATTCATTCGCTAAGAAGAAACATACTTTCCATTTCTTAGAAGAATGATATCCATAAAATAAACACACAAAAAAACAATATCAATAAGGATGAAAAACAGATTATTTATGATTGCACTACCTGTATAAATTCAACATAATGTCAATTGGAATAAGTACATGTTTGAAGATAAATATCTTCATACAGTTCCTCCTTTGCCTGAAAGTAAAAATTGACTCTTCCTAAAATAAAAAACACATACACAAAATAAAAACACACAAAAAAGACAAATATCACTAGAAATGAAAAACAGATTATTTACGATTGCGGCTATGTCGGTATGTTTTGGCATAAACGCACAGGTTGGAATAAATACAGATCAGGGGCAGGCAACTCTTGATGTAGTAGGACTTCCGACAAATACGAGTAAGCCTGACGGGATTATCGCTCCAAGGCTATCATTAAGTCAGCTGGCTGCTAAAACGTATGCTGCTGCTCAAACAGGAGCTTTGGTATATGTTACATCAATTAATGCTACTCCCGCATCTGTTACGATCAATGTAACAACTCCGGGATATTACTATTTCGATGGAGCGCTATGGCAGAAACAAACCGGCACAGAATGGCAGATTAAAGGAAATGCAGTAGGAGAAATTTCTACGACTACTGAAGTTTTAGGAGCTACACCTGCTTCTGCTAATTACTTGGGCCCTAAAGGAGCGGCTGATCTGGTAATGATAAGTGCGAATAAAGTGCATGCCGTTCTTGACGCTGCAGGAGGATTGTCAGGAGGGGGTGAAAACGCTTCAGGCCTTTCCTGGGGAAATTCAAATGTTATTAACACTACTTCAAACAATATAGCTCTTGGTAAAGGAAATACGGCTACTACTTCAGGAGTCAATTTTCCGGCTGTTGCTATTGGTTCCAATAACAGTGCAGTAGGAGGTGGTAAAGTTTTTGGGAATAATAATTCAACTTTATCCAATGCCAATTTTGCTTTTGGAGCTTTTAACACCACAGGTAATTCAGTTGCCGTGGCAGTAGGACATACCAACAACGCTACCAATGGAGGATTTGCTTTCGGAGCAAACAATGTTGTTACCCTGAATAATTTTGCTTTCGGAAGTAATAATACAGTGGGGGGAACATCAGGTTCTATTGCGATCGGAATTAGCGGGACCTCACAGGCTAATCAATCAACTTATGCTAATACCAGCCATGTTTTTTCAGGACAAGGGGCCGTAGGTACGGTGATTTCGGATGTGGGGATTAATGTAACTCCTAATCTGGCAAACTTTGCAGATTTAGAAGTAAGCAAGGCAGTTCAGATAAAAGCTACAGGTCCAAGACCTACATGTGATGCGTCCAATGCAGGAACAATAATATATGAAGTAACTACGACTCTTGGAGTAACGACTGGTAATTTTGTTGGCTGCAGGCAGACTGGCAATTCTGCGTATGGATGGCAGTCATTATAATAAGACACAAATTTTAACGATAAATAAAAACAAGAACAAAAATGGCAAAAAAATTATTCGAGAAATTGGCAGTCATGCTGGTGATATTTATGATGTCAGCGGCTGTATCTGCTCAAAAAGGTTATGAACCTATCCGAGGGATGGGTGTGGAAGCGAAGCCTGTAAACAATTCAGGTATTTGTCTGGCCTGCTATAACGGAAGTATGAATCCGGTAATAGATGCGAGTTTGGATAACAGCGTAAGCATGGGTAACTTTGCTTCTTTAGTAAGCGGAAACGGTATATCTGTGAAAAACACAAATACGACTTACCCTGCTGGTTATATTACAGGTTTTAATGTTGACTTAGGGACTAGCTTCATTACAGTAGACCTGTTGAGCTCGCTAAGAATCAGCACTTATAAAAATGGAGTGCTTCAGGAATCCACTACAAGTGCTACTTTATTGTCAGTTCCTGCATTCGGGGGAAGTAAAAACAGAATTTTCCTGCATTTTAAAACAACAAAGGAATTTAACGAAGTAAGATTATACCAAACCAATGTGCTGTCTATTTTCAGTGCAATGAATGTATATTATGCTTTTGCATTCGATCCTACTAAAGTTCCTGTAGACAACAATGGAATTTGTGATGATATTATCGCTGGAAGCGGTGTGGATGGAAATGTTTCAGGAAGCAGCAGCTTCATTGCTCCACTTTCTTTTGTTCAGAACAGAGAGAAAATTGGGGATGGAGACAAGAATTCTTATGGATCAATTGTATTACCCGCTGGACTTCTTGGATCTTATTCAGTAGGAGTTTTGGATAAAAACCAGGTGTATCCTGCAGGAAACAAAGCAGGTTTTGTAATTTCTCCTGATGATGAAGGAAAACTTTTAAGTGCAGAATTCTTAAAAAATATTACAGTAGAAACTTATTTATATGGCCAGCTTCAGGATTCCAAAACATTATCTGATGGTGGTGGCTTAATCAATATCAAAGTTCTTGGTTTTGGTAGTGGAAAACAAAAAGTTTCGGTTACTACAACTAAGCCTTTTAACGAAGTACGTTTAAAAGTTACTCAGACTTTAGGGGTTAACATCGGATCTTTAAAAGTGTATTATGCATTTGAAGAGCCTGCATCTTGCGACTGTAATGATAAAATTCAGACAAGTGGTTCTGCAATCCCTGGAAACATAGTATCAGGTTCCAGCTGGACTTCAGGTCCTGGGCTTTTTGGTCTTATTTTAGCGAAAATGGTTAATCCGGGAAATATTGTGGATACCAATACTTCCAACTATGCTACAGCAACTATCCCTGCCGCTTCAATACTAAGTATTTTCTCAGCTTATGCTACAGTGAGCACGAACAGTCTTCTTCCTGCCAATACATATGCAGGATTTACAATAGAGAAAGCAGCAAACTTAATTGGAGTAAGTGTTCTTGAAAATATTACGGTAACACTTTATAATAATAATACACAGACAGATGTATTTACCAGCACAGGAAGCTTAATCAGCGGAAACTTTTTTACTACGGACTCTAATAAATTCTATGTAGGAGGTAAGGCAACCAAGCCTTTCAACCGTATTAAAGTGACTTTCTATAGTGGTACAGGAGTACGTATTCCTCAAAACTACTATATCTATAATGCATTTGCCAGCAGAGATGATGATAACGATGGAGTACCAAACTGCTTCGATCAGTGTCCTAACGGTAACGATAGCATTGATAATAACGGTAACGGTATTCCTGATTGTGCTGAAGGATGTACAGCAGTAAATGACAAATCTCCTACTATTGATACAGATGGTGACGGAATTATGGATGCATGTGATCTTGACTCTGATAACGATGGTATTCCGGATGCTTTAGAAGATCTTGATAACAATGGTAAATTTGAAGATGATGATTTGGAAGGAGTATTTGGTCCTGTTCAGGTATTAGGAGACGGAATTTCCAGCTATTTGGATTTGGATTCCGATAACGATGGTATTTTAGATTTATTTGAATCTGGTATTCCAACATCAATAATCAATCAGATAGATGCAGATCACAATGGTGTTATTGATGCCGGTGTAGCTGTAGGAACTAATGGTATTGCAGATATTTTAGAAACTTCTCCGGATTCTGGAGTATTAAAATACCCTCTTAAAAATACAGATGGAGACGACAAGCCAGACTTCGTTGACTTAAATTCAAACGGAACTGATTATGACCTGTGGGCTATCGGTAAAGATAATCTGGATGACTTTGGAGTAGGATTTATTTCCAGAATCAATGATGCTGATAAAGACGGTATCCAGGCTGTAGTAGATACAGACCTTGTGAAGAGAGGAGCACCTGATTCTCCGCTTTCACCTTATGCTGCATTCGCTAAAAACGGATTGACATCTGCTGCGAAAGGAATCACAGGTTCTGATGTTACTTCAACTGCAAGCGATATCAATGTATATCCTAACCCGGTAAAATCTGGTGAAAACTTAAATGTTAAATCCAGAGAGGATGGAACTTACACACTATTCTCTGCTCAGGGGCAGCTGGTTAAATCAGGTAAATTCTCCGGAAATGCCGAAATTAACACAGCTTCACTACCTGCAGGTGTTTATATTGTGAAAATAGAAACTAAATCAACAATGAAATCTTATAAGATCATTGTAAAATAATTTCAAACTCTATATAATTACAGGCCGCCCCTCTAGGGACGGCCTTTTATTTAAAAAACTTTTAACGCTCTCAAAATGAATAAGTTTTATTTGTCTATATGATGGAAATTTTGTACCTTTGTCCCTCTTTTGGCGCGAATAATTGTTTGTAAATCTATAAAATATTGAAAATCAGCTCTTTCATGGAAATAATGAAAGAGGTTTCTCGTATATAGATACTGCGGCGGATTCTGCCTCAAAAGTAAATAAAAATATTTTGCATTACGTTGTGAAAAGATATACCAGCGTTGCAGTTAGAAGTTAGATTAAAGACTTTTTAGAATAAAGAACAAAGAATAAAGACCGATAATTGCGCCAAAATTTTCCCACGTATTCTTTCTCTTTCATCTTTTTTCTTTGTCTTCTTCTGATATTTTTGAATAAATCAAAATATTTTTTAACCCTTTCTTAAAAGTTTTATGAGTAAAACAACAGCAACAACAAGGGGGAATCAGAGAATTAATTTCTCATCAGCTAAAGGAAAAATCATCACTCCTGACTTCCTGGACATCCAGCTTGAGTCATTCAGAGATTTTTTCCAGCTTGATACCCTTCCAGAAGACAGAACAGACGAAGGTTTATACAGAACCTTCCAGGAAAACTTCCCAATCACCGATTCCAGAAATCAGTTCGTATTGGAATTTCTTGATTATCTGGTAGATTCTCCACGTTATTCAATTGACGAGTGTGTGGAAAGAGGATTAACGTATTCAGTGCCTCTTAAAGCAAGACTTAAATTGTATTGTACAGACCCTGAGCACGAGGATTTCCAGACTGTGGTTCAGGATGTATACTTAGGCCCGGTTCCTTACATGACGCCTAGCGGATCTTTCATCATCAACGGTGCAGAGAGAGTTATCGTTACGCAGTTACACCGTTCACCTGGTGTATTCTTCGGACAGACTTACCACGCAAACGGAACCAAACTGTACTATTCAAGAATTATTCCTTTCAAAGGATCTTGGATGGAATTTACGACCGATATCAACAGCGTAATGTACGCTTATATCGACCGTAAGAAAAAGTTACCATTAACTACCCTTTTAAGAGCTATCGGTTACGAATCTGATAAAGATATCCTTCAGATCTTCGACCTTGCTGAAGAAGTGAAAGTTTCTAAGGCTGCCCTTAAAAAAGTAGAAGGAAGAACATTGGCTGCGAGAGTATTGAACACATGGTTCGAGGATTTCGTAGACGAAGATACAGGTGAAGTAGTTTCTATCGAAAGAAACGAAATCATCTTGGATAGAGAAACTATTCTTGAAAAAGAACATTTGGATCTGATTCTTGATGCTGGTGTGAAATCGATCCTGATTCACAAAGAAAACAGCAACGAATTCTCTATCATCCAGAATACATTACAGAAAGACCCTACTAACTCTGAAAAAGAGGCAGTAGAGTATATCTACCGTCAGTTAAGAAATGCAGATCCGCCAGATGAGGAAACAGCAAGAGGAATCATTGAGAAATTATTCTTCTCTGAGCAAAGATATTCTCTTGGTGAAGTAGGACGTTACAGACTAAACAAAAAGTTAGGTCTCAACATCCCGACTACTACTGAAGTTCTTACAAAAGAAGATATCATTGCTATCGTAAGACACTTAATTGAGCTTGTAAACTCTAAAGCTGAGGTTGATGATATTGACCACTTATCTAACAGAAGAATTAAAACTGTTGGAGAGCAGTTAGCAGGACAGTTCGGTGTAGGTCTTTCAAGAATTGCAAGAACAATTAAGGAAAGAATGAACGTTAGAGATAACGAAATCTTTACTCCGCTTGATCTTGTTAATGCCAAAACTTTAACATCTGTAATCAACTCGTTCTTCGGTACCAACCAGCTTTCTCAGTTCATGGACCAGACCAACCCGCTTTCAGAAATCACGCACAAGCGTAGACTTTCTGCACTAGGGCCTGGTGGTTTATCAAGAGAAAGAGCAGGTTTCGAGGTTCGTGACGTTCACCATACCCACTACGGAAGAATTTGCCCGATTGAAACTCCGGAAGGACCAAACATCGGTTTGATCTCCTCTTTAGGTATTTATGCTAAGATCAATAACCTTGGTTTCATCGAAACTCCATACAGAAAAGTAGAAGACAGTAAGATAGACCTTTCTGCAGATCCTATCTATCTGAATGCAGAAGACGAAGAAGACAAAGTAATTGCTCAGGCAAACGTAGAACTGAACGACAACGGAGAATTCTTAACAGACAGGATTATTGCAAGATTGGATGGTGACTATCCGGTAGTTGAGCCTTCTCAGGTTAACCTTATTGATGTAGCACCAAACCAGATTTCAGGTATCTCTGCTTCATTGATTCCATTCCTGGAGCATGATGATGCGAACCGTGCATTGATGGGATCCAACATGATGCGTCAGGCCGTTCCTCTATTGAAGCCGCAAGCTCCAATCGTGGGTACAGGTCTGGAACAGCAGGTTGCTAAAGATTCAAGAATTTTGATCAATGCTGAAGGGACAGGTATCGTAGAATATGTAGATGCTGATAAGATCACTATTAAATATGAAAGAAGCGAAGACGAAGACTTGGTACAGTTTGAGTCCGCTACGAAAACATACAACCTTACCAAGTTCAGAAAAACCAACCAGAGTACTACCATTACCCTGAGACCAAACGTAAGAGTAGGTGAAACGGTACAGAAAGGACAGGTACTTTGCGACGGTTATGCAACTGAAAACGGAGAACTTGCTCTTGGTAGAAACTTAGTGGTTGCGTTCATGCCTTGGAAAGGATACAACTTCGAGGATGCGATCGTAATTAACGAAAAAGTGGTTCGTGAAGACTGGTTTACTTCAATCCACGTAGATGAATATTCTCTTGAAGTTCGTGATACCAAATTAGGTATGGAAGAGCTTACGGCAGATATTCCTAACGTTTCTGAAGAAGCTACCAAAGATCTTGACGAGAACGGTATGATCAGAATCGGAGCTGAAGTGAAGCCTGGAGATATCATGATCGGTAAGATCACTCCAAAAGGTGAATCTGATCCGACTCCTGAAGAAAAACTTCTTAGAGCCATCTTCGGTGACAAAGCCGGTGATGTAAAAGATGCTTCATTAAAAGCAGACTCTTCACTAAGAGGTGTTGTGATCAACAAAAAATTGTTCTCAAGAAACATTAAAGATAAAAAGAAGAGAACTGAAGAAAAACTTAAACTTGAAGAAATTGAAAACACTTACAAGGCTAAGTTTGATGAGCTGAGAAATACTTTAATTGAAAAATTAAATACACTGGTAGGCGGTAAAACTTCTCAGGGAGTTACCAATGACCTTGATGAGGAAATCATCGGAAAAGGTGTGAAATTCACTCATAAATTACTGACTTCAGTTGAAGATTACGTCAATGTAAGCGGTGCAGACTGGACTGTAGATAATGATAAGAATGAATTGGTTAAACAATTGATTCACAACTATAAAATCAAGTACAATGATATCCAGGGAGTTAAAAACCGTGAGAAATTTGCAATTTCAATCGGAGATGAGCTTCCGGCAGGTATCATGAAGTTGGCTAAAGTTTATATCGCTAAAAAACGTAAACTGAATGTAGGGGATAAAATGGCAGGACGTCACGGTAACAAAGGTATCGTTTCAAGAATCGTTCGTGAAGAAGATATGCCATTCCTTGAGGACGGAACACCGGTAGATATCGTATTGAATCCACTTGGGGTACCTTCCCGTATGAACATCGGACAGATTTATGAAACAGTTCTTGGATGGGCTGGTCAGAAATTGGGTATGAAGTTCGCTACACCAATCTTCGATGGAGCTACTCTTGATCAGATCACTGAATACACAGAGAAAGCAGGTCTTCCTAAATTCGGTAACACCCACCTTTACGATGGAGGTACCGGAGAAAGATTTACACAGCCGGCTACGGTTGGGGTAATCTACATGCTGAAACTGGGACACATGGTTGATGATAAGATGCACGCACGTTCTATCGGACCTTACTCATTGATTACTCAGCAGCCGTTAGGAGGTAAAGCTCAGTTCGGTGGTCAGAGATTCGGAGAGATGGAGGTTTGGGCTCTTGAAGCATTCGGAGCTTCCAACATCTTGAGAGAGATCCTTACAGTGAAGTCAGATGACGTGATTGGTAGAGCGAAAACTTATGAAGCAATTGCAAAAGGTGAATCTATGCCTGAACCAGGTATCCCGGAATCATTCAATGTATTACTTCACGAGCTACAAGGTCTTGGATTAGACGTAAGATTGGAAGAGTAGAATGAAATTCAAAATGACTTTCAGTAATATGAATGACCTAAAGAATTTTTTTAACAGTAAAATATTTATATATCTTTTTATGAATATTATTCTGTTACTTCCTTCTTTTAGGTTATTACTAAAGTTTTTCAATGTCTATGTTTTAATTGCCTATTTAATTGCTTCAAATATTCTGATATTTCTTTTTTTTAACTATAAAAAGAATATTAAAATTTTGGATTTTCCTCTTTGGAAATATTTTCTGATTCTTTTTACTATAGCGAATTATTTTATTTATCCTATGGTAGACGCAAGAAAGAAATCAGGAAAATATGGTTCAACAGCGGATGACGCAGTAATAGTAGCCGTTGAAACTTTAAAAGGATCGGGAAAACTATATGATGCAACACTGGTCACAAAAGAACCTATAAGTCCTGGTCCAGGCTGGTTATTAATGAATTCAGGGTTTGTATTATCTGATTGTTATTTTTTATTAAATCCGTTCTATTTATGCATAGCGTTATTTCTCATATCGAAATACTATAAAACCTATATAACCAATAGCTTTCTGTTTATACTTATGATGGCATTGATATATTGGGAGCTGTTTTTTAACGGACATGATATAACTGCTTTTTCCCTAGGATTTTTAGCATGTATGATTCTTATATATGAGAATTTTAGGAAAGAGCAAGGAGTCTTTAAAATTATTTTAATGGGAATTTTAATAGGATTAATATCTACTTCCAGAGTGGTGTTTTTCTTTATTCCCTTCATTTATTTCTTTATGTTAAAAAAAGATAATAAAAAGAATAGTTGGATAATACTTATAGCCAGTTTAGTAACTTTTATTGGTTTTAATGGGTATTTCTATTCTATTAATAATAATTTTCAGCCGGCGCATCTTATGCACCGTGCTCAGACCATTATGGGAACTCCTTTAATGATTATCTGTGCTTTAATCCTGATATGTGCATTATATTTTGTAATAAATAAATTACAGCAGAATAATCTGGTAGATTGGTTGAGAAATATGACGATTGCTTTTAGTGTTTTCTTTATACCAATCGGTTTAGCGGACCTATTTAGATTAAATTTCCATTTTATAATATGGGAAGGAGCAAATTATTTTGTTCCGGTCATACCGTTCGCAATATTATATTTTATATATAGAGCAAATAGTAAAAGAATAGGTTTAAAACCATCGGTATGAAAACTAAAAATCTTTAAATCAAAATTAAAATGTCAAATAAAAATAAATCAAGTCGATTTAATAAAATAACCATCGGTTTAGCTTCACCCGAATCAATTCTTCAGGAATCAAGAGGGGAAGTTTTAAAGCCGGAAACTATTAACTACAGAACGCATAAGCCTGAAAGAGACGGTTTGTTCTGTGAAAAGATCTTTGGTCCGGTAAAGGATTACGAATGTGCTTGTGGTAAATACAAGAGAATTCGTTACAAAGGAATTGTGTGTGACCGTTGTGGAGTAGAAGTTACTGAGAAAAAAGTAAGAAGAGAGAGAATCGGGCACATCAACCTTGTCGTTCCAATTGCACACATCTGGTATTTCCGTTCATTGCCAAACAAGATCGGTTACCTTTTAGGAATTCCTTCTAAGAAATTAGACATGATCATCTACTACGAAAGATATGTAGTGATCCAGCAGGGTATTGCTAAAAAATTAGACGGTTCCGACTTTGATGCGATGGAATTCTTAACAGAAGAAGAATACCTTGACATCATGGAAACTCTTCCTGTGGAAAACCAGTATCTTGATGATTCCGATCCGAACAAATTCATCGCCAGAATGGGTGCTGAAGCTGTGGAAGATCTGTTAAAAAGAATCGATCTTGATGCATTGTCTTTCGATTTAAGACACAAAGCTCACAACGAAGGTTCAAAACAAAGAAGAACTGAGGCTTTAAAAAGATTGAACGTTGTAGAAGCATTGAGAGGTGCCAATACAAGAATGATCAACAAGCCTGAGTGGATGATCATGCGTGTACTTCCTGTTATCCCACCAGAACTGAGACCATTGGTTCCATTGGATGGAGGACGTTTCGCTACTTCCGATTTGAATGACCTTTACAGAAGAGTAATTATCAGAAATAACCGTTTGAAGAGATTATTGGAGATCAAAGCTCCTGAAGTAATCTTGAGAAACGAGAAGCGTATGCTTCAGGAATCAGTAGATTCATTATTCGATAATACAAGAAAATCTTCTGCTGTAAAATCTGAATCAAACAGACCATTGAAATCACTTTCAGATTCATTGAAAGGTAAGCAGGGTCGTTTCCGTCAGAACCTACTAGGAAAAAGGGTAGATTACTCTGCGCGTTCGGTAATTGTTGTAGGTCCAAACTTACAGCTTCACGAATGCGGTATTCCTAAGGATATGGCAGCAGAACTTTACAAACCGTTCATCATCAGAAAACTGATTGAGAGAGGAATTGTAAAAACAGTAAAATCTGCGAAGAGAATTATCGATAGAAAAGAACCAGTAGTTTATGATATCCTTGAAAACGTGATGAAAGGTCACCCGGTACTATTGAACAGGGCACCTACGCTTCACAGATTGGGTATTCAGGCTTTCCAGCCGAAGATGATCGAAGGTAAAGCTATCCAACTACACCCGTTGGTAACAACAGCATTCAACGCCGATTTCGATGGTGACCAGATGGCGGTACACTTACCGTTAGGACCAGAAGCGATCCTTGAAGCTCAGTTATTAATGTTAGGTTCTCAGAACATTTTGAACCCTGCAAACGGTTCTCCAATTACGGTACCATCTCAGGACATGGTTCTTGGTCTTTATTTCATGACTAAAGAATTAAGTTCTACAGAGGATATGAAAGTAAAAGGAGAAGGTCTTGCGTTCTATTCCCCTGAAGAAGCAGAGATTGCTTATGCAGAAGGAAAAGTTTCTCTAAATGCTAAGGTAAGATGTAAGTTACCGGTTAAGGAAGATGGAGAAATTGTAACAAGATTGATCGAAACTACTGTTGGTAGAATCTTATTTAACCAGATTGTACCTAAGCAGGTAGGATATATCAATGAACTTCTTACTAAGAAATCATTGAGAAACGTTATCGGTAAGATCCTTGCTGATACAGACTTCCCTACAACAGTGAAGTTCCTGGATGCAATGAAAGACTTAGGGTATTCAAACGCATTTAAAGGAGGTCTTTCCTTCTCATTGGGAGATATTGTAGTTCCTGTTGAGAAAAAACAGATGATTGCACAATCAATCGAAACTGTAGACGAAATTAGAGCCAACTATAACATGGGTCTTATTACCGATACAGAACGTTATAACCAGGTAATCGACGTTTGGACAAATACCAACGCTGGATTAACTGAAATGATCATGAGCAGAATGAAATCTGACCAAGGTGGATTCAACTCTGTATATATGATGCTTGATTCCGGAGCGAGGGGTTCTAAAGAACAGATCCGTCAGTTATCCGGAATGAGAGGTTTGATGGCAAAACCGCAGAAAGCCGGTTCTACCGGTGCGGAGATCATCGAAAACCCGATCCTTGCCAACTTTAAAGAAGGTCTTTCCATCCTTGAGTACTTTATCTCTACTCACGGTGCCCGTAAAGGTCTTGCGGATACCGCTCTTAAGACAGCGGATGCCGGTTACTTAACAAGAAGATTGGTAGACGTTGCTCAGGACGTTATCGTTACTGAAGATGATTGTGGTACGTTAAGAGGTACTGAAGTAACTGCACTTAAGAAAAATGACGAGATCGTTGAAAAAATCTCTGAAAGAATCTTAGGTAGAGTTTCTCTTCATAATATATATGATCCTGAAACAGACGAATTAATTGCTGAAGCAGATCAGGTAATCAATGAAGTATTGGCGAAGAGAATTGAAGAAGCAGGTTTAGAATCTGTAGAAGTTCGTTCTCCGCTTACTTGTGAAACTAAGAAAGGAATCTGTGCAAAATGTTACGGTAGAAACTTAGCAACAGGTAAGATGATCCATATGGGTGAGGCAGTAGGAGTTATTGCAGCACAGTCCATTGGAGAGCCGGGTACTCAGCTTACGTTGAGAACCTTCCACCAGGGGGGTACTGCAGGTAACGTTTCCGAAAACCCATCTATCGTTGCAAGAAGAGACGGTATCGTGGAAATGGACGATGTAAGAACCATTACCTCTGAAGATGAAAACGGTAACACAGCAGAAGTTGTGGTTTCCCGTTCAACGGAATTCAGATTGGTTGCGGATAACGAAACCAGAACACCATTGATGATTGCTAACGTACCTTACGGTTCTGAATTAGCAGTGAAGCCAGGTGATAAAGTGAAGAAAGGAGATGTAATCTGTAAGTGGGATCCGTATAACGCGGTAATCATTGCAGAAACTGCAGGTAAGGTTGAATATGAAGACATTATCCAGGGTATCTCATTCCAGCTTGAAATTGACGAACAGACAGGATTCGAAGAGAAAGTAATCTCTGAATCAAGAAATAAGAAAGCCGTACCTACCTTGAAAGTGGTAGATTCTAAAGGAGTTGAGCAAAAAGCTTACAACTTACCGGTAGGAGCCCACTTAATGGTAAACGATGGTGAAAAAATCAAGGCTGGTAAAGTCCTGATCAAGATCCCGAGAAAATCTGCAAAAGCAGGGGATATCACCGGAGGTCTTCCGAGAGTTACCGAATTATTCGAAGCAAGAAACCCTTCAAACCCAGCGGTTGTTACTGAAATCGACGGGGTAGTTTCTTACGGAAAAATCAAGAGAGGTAACCGAGAATTGATCGTAGAGGCAAAAACCGGTGAAAGAAAGATTTACCTTGTAAAACTTTCCAACCAGATTCTTGTTCAGGAGAATGACTTCGTAAGAGCTGGTTCTCCGCTTTCTGACGGTTCTATTACACCGGATGATATCCTAAGAATCAAAGGTCCAACTGCGGTTCAGGAATATCTTGTGAATGAAATTCAGGAAGTTTACCGTCTTCAGGGGGTAAAAATCGACGATAAGCACTTCGAAATCATCGTAAGACAGATGATGACCAAAGTATCTATCGTGGATGGAGGTGATACTCAGTTCCTTGAAGGTGCACTAGAACATAAGTTTGATTTCTTGGAAGAAAACAACAGAGTATTCGGTCTTAAAGTAGTAACAGATGCTGGTGATTCTAAAGAATTCAAGCCAGGTCAGATGATTACTGCAAGAGAATTAAGAGATGAGAACTCTAAGCTGAAGCGTGAAGACCAGGCTTTAGTTGAAGTAAGAGAAGCTTTACCTGCTACAGCAACGCCTGTACTTCAGGGTATTACAAGAGCGGCTCTTCAGACTAAATCATTCATGTCTGCAGCATCATTCCAGGAAACTACTAAAGTTCTAAACGAAGCAGCTGTTGCTGGTAAGATAGACTTCTTGAGTGGTCTTAAAGAAAATGTAATTGTAGGGCACAGAATCCCTGCAGGTACAGGTCTTAAAGAATACCAGAATGTAATTGTAGGTTCTAAAAAAGAATTTGAAGACCTTAACTAAAATTAATGATTTGAAATTTGAGGTTTGAATTTATTTTTATATTTTCACAATCTCAAATTTCGAATTTAAAAAACATAATTTATAACAATGGACAACAATCAAAATCCACAAGACGGAAACATCAACATCGAATTAAACGAAATGGTAGCTGCTGGAGTATATGCTAACTTAGCTTTAGTAAACCACTCTCCATCTGAATTCGTTGTAGATTTCATCCAATTAATGCCAGGTGTACAACAGGCTAAAGTAAGATCAAGAATCATTCTTGCTCCACTTCACGCTAAGAGAGTACTTTCTGCTCTTCAACAGAATATCACTAACTACGAGCAGCAATTTGGAGAAATCAAAGAAGTTGAGCCTTTCGTATTAGGTGGAAACAACGTACAAGCTTAAGATTTTTTTCAAAATAAATCAGAATGCCTCAAATCAATTTGAGGCATTTTTTATTGCCTGGATTCAATATATCATGGGTAATCAAGCTGCTTTAAAAATTAATGGATTATTAAGTTTTTGTAGAAAGATTTAAAGAATAGAGAAATCAATACTCCAATTTTATATATTTGTTTGGTAAAATAGTAGATATGGTAAATAATCAATTCATTCTTGATAAATTTGGTTTTTTAGGGGAAGATTTTTTAAATGAACTGCATGCTAATGCAATTATTACTGAAATAAAATCAAAAACAGAGATTATCAGAGAAGGGCAGAAAAACAAATATGTTCCTTTTCTTGTTAAAGGCTCTATAAAAGTTTTTACCTTAAATGACGGCCGGGAACTTATCTATTATTACATAAGACCTAAAGACAGCTGTCTCATGACATTTTCTTCTATTTTTACAGACTACACAAGCAGGGTATATGCAGTTGCCGAGGAAGAATCGGAAGTGATCCTGATTCCTGTTTCCGTCATACATGAATGGCTGATCCGGTTCCCGGAAATTAACAGAGTGTTTTATCATGAATATGACAAGCGTTTTTCAGATGTCATGAATATGGTGAATGATGCCGTATTTCACAGACTTGATAAGCGGGTCCTGAACTATATTAAACAACAGATCGCTGTTACCGGAAACCATCCTTTAAAGATTACACACCGTGAAATAGCCAACAATCTGGGTACTTCCAGAGAAGTAGTAAGCAGAGTCTTAAAAAAGATTGAAAGTGATGGTGAAATTCTTCAGACCAAAGAAGGAATTAAAATTGCTGTAAATGAAAATGTTAGACCCGTCTAATATATGATGTTTTAATTATTTTGTCTTTATCATTGATAAAAACAATTTCTGTGGTGACTTTTATCACCTATTTTTGAATGCATAACTCGATAAGTTTGTCATATCATAATTTAATTCAAATTGTATATGACAAAAACTCTCTTATTTTTGTCGGTATTAGCCTCAGGTTTTGTCTCAGCACAAGAAGACCTGTTGAAAGATATTGACACCCTTAAAACAACTTCAGAAACTTCTCAGCCGGCCTTTAAAGCTTTACAGATTGTTACAGGTCAATCCACAAAACTCTCTGCCAAAAATGAATGGTATATTGTGGTTGCGCACCGCTTCGGAGACATCAGCACCGGGTTTAAAAACTTTTTCGGCCTTGATGATGCTTCTACCAAATTAGGGGTTATTTATGGCATTACCGACAATGTTTCAGTCAGCCTTTCCAGGGAAACCAATATGAAAACATTTGAAGGTGCCGTAAAGTATAAACTCGCAAAGCAGACTGAAAATTTTCCGGCAGATATTGTAGGCTATAATGTGATGGCCCTGAATACAGATCTGGATAAGGATAATTATCCCCACCTCAGATTCAGCGACAGGCTTTCTTATCTTACGCAGGCCTTGATCTCAAGAAGATTCAATGATAAATTCTCATTGCAGCTGTCGCCTTCCTATGTTCACAAAAACCTTTACGATCCTGCAATTGAAGATAAAAACCAGTTTCTGACCGGTTTGGGCGGGCGCTATAAAATTTCTAAAAGAATCTCTGTAAACGCAGAATATTTTGTGAATTTTGACAGTCACAGTTTCTACAAAAATCCACTCTCGCTGGGTATGGACATAGAGACCGGGGGACATGTTTTCCAGCTTTTGTTCACCAATTCCCAGATCAATTCAGACATAGGATATCTCACCAATGCGGTAGGAAAATGGGAAAAAGGCCAGATTTTCTTTGGGTTTAACCTTTATAGAGTTTTTTAAGATGAAAAAGATACTATACATACTATCATCCGCTGCCCTGCTTACTGCCTGTGACAGCAGAACCTATGAGGAAATTTCAGATCAGACCCCTATCACAGTGACTGTTAAATATAATTCCGAAGTAAAATCTATTGTTGACAATAACTGCATCGGATGCCATTCTGCGGGAAGCTTTAAGCCCCTTACAACCTATACCGATGTAAAAAACAATATTGACGGTATTCTCGACAGGATACAGAGACCCAACGGAGACCCCGGAAAAATGCCTCAGGGCGGATCTTTATCCCAGACCCAGATTAACACCTTCATAAAATGGAAAGCCGACGGGCTTGCTGAAAATTAAAAATGTTTGATATGAGAAAATTAGTATTAATAAGCAGTATGCTGTTCTTTACAGGCTTTGTTTCAGCCCAGAAATACAGTTCCAAAACAGGAAGCGTAACCTTTGAGGCATCCGTGCCCCTGTTCGAAGATGTTTACGCTAAAGATGATAATAACGTTGTGGTTCTGAATGCAGATAACGGTGAAATGGCATCAGTTTCTGCTGTGAAAAATTTCCATTTTAAAACCAAATTAATGGAAGAGCACTTCAACGAAAGCTATGCAGAAACAGCAAAATACCCTAAAGCAACATTCAAAGGTAAAGTTGTAAATTTTGATAAAACAAAGCTCACTGCCTCACCACAGAAATATACCGTTCAGGGAACCCTGAATTTTCACGGGGTAGATAAGGCCGTTTCTTCTTCAGCCACCATTTATGCTAAAGATGGGAAAATATATATGCAGGGAAGCTTTGTGGCAAGACCTGTCGATCACAAGGTAACGATCCCGAAAATGGTAACCAAAAAGATCGCTGAGAGCGTTAATGTGGAATACAATTATGTAATGACAAAACAATGAAAAACATCATCTTCATCGTAAGTCTTTTCCTGGGCTTTTCTCTAATGTCTGCCCAGGAAAAAGTGAAAACCATATTTGATATTGCCAGAAGCGGAACAGTAGCTGAGGTGAAAGAACTCATGAAAAAGGATCCCGATATCATCAACAAGCCTAATGAAAACGGGTTTTCTCCACTTATCCTGGCATGTTACAGAGGCAATGATCAGGTAGCTGATTTTTTGATGGATAAAGTGAAAGATATTAATTATGGCAGCGCTCAGGGCTCCGCACTTACTGCAGCTGTTTTTAAAGGTAACAAGCTTCTCACTCAAAAACTCCTGGCCAATGGAGCCGATCCCAATCTTGCAGATGCGAACGGAACGACTCCCTTGATCTATGCAGTTCAGCTCCAGGATAAAGATTTGGTAGAAAGCCTGCTGAAAAGCAAAGCCAATAAAGAATTAGCCGATAAAAAAGGCAAAACGGCATTCGAATATGCCATATTTTCTAAAAATAACGAAATCATTAACTTATTAAAAAATTAGGCATGAAAAAAGTACTATCTTCTTTACTATTAATCGTAGGATTTTTGGCCTTTTCGCAACAAAAATCCACAGGAGTTATGACATGTACGGTGGGTACAAGAACAGTAACAGGCAAAATTACCCTGAATAATACAACAAATAAAGTTCGGCTGGACCTTACGGGACCTTCGGACCGATGGTTCGGATTTACATTCAGAAGCGCTGCCAATTCCGGTATGTCCGGGGCTCCCACAGATGCTTTGACATACAGTAACGAAGGCTTTGTTGACAGACATCTGGGAGGAATCGGAGTGTATGATGCAGATACTCAGGACTGGACGGTAATCAATGCACCAACGATATCCGGATCCACGGTTTCAATGGCATATGAGCGTAATATGACAACAGCAGACGGTGCCAATGATAACCAGTTTAATTATGCCACCGCAACCAGTATCAGCGCCAAATGTGTCATCACAGGTACAGCAGGTTTAACGATAGCGCCGCATGGAGGAGCTGCCAACACATCAGTTACCAGCGGATCTTTTGCCGTTTTGGGAACCAATGATGTAGAAGCAGTAAACAATAAAGTCGTTCTTTATCCAAATCCTGCCAAAGAAACCGTTACCATTAAAAATGCAGATAAAATAAAATCTGTAGACATTTATGAATCCGCAGGAAGAAAAATAAAATCTGTAAAGCCTGACGGAGAAACCATCAATGTAAGAGATCTGAAACCGGGAATTTATTATTTTGAGATCACTCTGAAAGATGGAAACCTGTCTTATGAAAAGCTGATTAAAGAATAATTAAATGTAAATATTATCTAAAATACCTCTGATATCCGGAGGTATTTTTTTGTTTTCAAAATGGATGAAAAAACCTGAGATCAAACTTTTGATCTGTTTTAATATACTTTTAATCTTATAAACTTTTCCGGGAGAAATTTAGGCCGTAACTTTGCTAAAATTTCTATAATGAAGCGAGGATTGCATTTTTTACTGCTTATTTTTTCTTTAACACTCTTTGCCCAGAAAGCACCGGTGGATACCGCCCAGATCGTTATTCCCAACCGGTATAACAGTGTTGATGCCCAGACCAAACCTTATGTGATCATGATCTCAACGGATGGCTTCCGCTATGATTATGCTAAAAAATACAACGCAGAAAATCTCTTAAAGCTTTCCAATGGAGGCGTTCAGGCAAAAGCAATGATTCCCAGCTACCCAAGTATAACATTTCCTAACCACTGGAGCCTGGCTACCGGTCTATACCCATCACATCATGGCCTGATTGATAATTTTTTCTACGATTACAAAAGAAAAGAATTCTATGCCATGAGCGATAAAAAAAATGCTGAGGACGGAAGCTGGTATGGCGGAACTCCTTTGTGGGGACTTGCTGAAAAACAGGGAATGATCTCGGCTTCTATGATGTGGGTTGGCTCTGCCAGTGATGCCGGGGGAAAAAGGCCTACTTACTATTATCCTTATCATGAAAAATTTACCCCTTCTGAAAAGGTTGATAAAGTGATCAACTGGCTGAAATTACCAATGGATAAAAGACCTCATTTTATTTCACTATACTTTCCTGAAGTGGATGGAAGCGGTCATCATTTCGGCCCCGAAGCTAAAGAAACAGAAGAAGCAGTTCATCTTATAGATAAGGCAATAGGCGATCTGGTTCAGAAAGTCAATAACCTGGGATTGAAAAATGTAAATTTCGTTTTTGTTTCTGACCATGGAATGATAAAAGTAGACGGCGGAACTCCTTTAGAAATTCCTTCCATCCTTTTTAATAAAGACAGGTTCGATTTTTATAATTCCCAAACATTATTAAGGGTAGTGGTGAAGAATCCTGATGAGGTACAATCAGTATACAAAGAATTAAAAGCAGGAAAAACGGACGATTACGAAGTGTATTTGGATAAGAGACTTCCTAAATATTTACATTTCGGAACTAAAGATGACCAGTACGGCAGAATAGGCCAGATCCTCCTTATTCCAAAGGCTCCTAAAATTTTTCTGGAAAAAGGAAAGAAAACATCAGTAGGAAAACATGGCTATAATCCAAGGCTGGTTCCCGAAATGAAAGCTACTTTCTTTGCTTGGGGGCCGCAGTTCAGAAATAATGTAGTGGTGGATGAATTTTCTAATGTCAATGTTTATCCTTTGGTAGCTGAAATCCTGGGATTGAAGATTGATCAGCCAATCGATGGGAAAATCAAAGTTTTAAAAGGGACTTTGAAGGAGAAAAAATAGTTTTATTTCAGGCTGTTTTATTTGAATAGCTTATTGAAGATAAATTTTCGGCGGACCAAAGGTCCGCCGAAAATTTTTTATAGAAATCCAAAATTAAAACTTGGAAGAAAATTCTTTGGCAAAATCCTCTAATTTAATTTCGCCGTCAACCGGAGATCCCTGCTCAATAAAATCCTTCTGAATGACACCGGTTTTCATTCCTCTGCCCATTTCAACATACAATTCTGCCATTTCCTGTGGAAGACCGGCCTGCACCATTCCGTCAAAAGACTGCTCATCTGTAAATTCCACCCACGGTAATTCCGGATTGCCGGTAGCAGTACCTAAAACTTTCGCAAAATCTGAAGGAGTACGTGAATCGCTTACCACATAACGGACATTTTTTCCTTCTGTATTTTTTACCAGTTCTTCAGCTGCTGCTTTGGCAATATCTGTAGAATGAGTCAATGGAATACTGATATTCTCAGGATAATTTCCTCCGATGATTCCTGCGTTTTTAATGAGTGGAATATCATTGAAAAAGTTAATATAAAAATAGCCTGCTCTCAAAAAAGTAACAGAGGTATTTTCCAGTTCATTATATATCTCTTCAATATGATGAAGTCCTTTAATCGGACCATTTTCCACAGGAGAATCAGCACCTACGCTGCTTAGCATAACAACCTTTTTTACGTTGTTTTTTCTAATGGCTTCAGCATAGTTTTTTCCTGCTTCAGCGGTGTTTTTCACAATATTGGTTTCTCCCATAATTGGAGGAGTCATGGTAAATACGGCGTCGGCACCTTCAAATGCCTTTACTAAAAAATTAATATCCGTAATGGAACCGATAGCAGCTTTTGCTCCTAAAGATTCAATTTCTGCTTTCTTTGCTTCACTGCTGCTGACAACAGTAATATCGTGTCCTTCCGCAATGAGTTGCTTTGCTAATGGTTTTGCTGTATTCCCTAAAGAACCTGTTACAATAATTTTCATATAAAATGTTTGTTTATTTCTCTTACAAAGGTATATTTGTACTTACTTTTATACAAGTACTTACCCTAAAGTATGTATTATGACAGCAATTAAAGAAACCTCTACCATCCAGCAGAACAGAAAGAGCGTATTGGAACAGTGTCCCGTAATGTATGTAATGGAAAGAATAGGTGGTTTCTGGAAACCGATTATTCTGTTCAACCTTTCGACGGGAGAGAAAAGATACAGCGAGTTAAAAAGAGCAATTCCGGAAGTGACGGAAAAAATGCTGATCCAGCATCTTAAACAACTGGAAGCTGACGGGCTGATTATCAGAACGGCAAAACCCGTAGTTCCTCCGCATGTTACCTATGAACTGAGTAAAGCAGGCCTCAAATTGGCTCCGGTAATCGATGCAATGGCAGACTGGGCTTTCCAGGATATGAAAAAATCCTATGAAGCATAAAAAAAGACTCTTCATAGAAGAGCCTTTTATTTTATTTAATCTTGAAAAATGTTTATAAAGACTGCATGTCAATAACGAAGCGGTATTTCACATCACTCTTGATCATTCTTTCATAAGCCTGATTAATATCCTGCATCTTGATCAGCTCAATTTCCGAAACAATATTATGTTTTCCACAGAAATCAAGCAGTTCCTGGGTTTCGGCAATACCTCCGATTAATGATCCTGCAACTGAACGACGCTGGAAAATCATAGGTCTTGTGCTTACTTCAGCATTCTGGAATTCCCCTACAAATCCTACAAGAACAAGAGTTCCGTTCAGACTAAGCGTCTGCATATAAGGATTGATTTCATGTTCGTAAGGAACCGTATCGATAATCAGGTCGAATTTCCCTTTTACAGTGTCCATTTGTGCATCATCCGTAGAAATAATCACGTGATCAGCTCCCAGTTGTTTGGCATCCTCGGTTTTTCCCGGAGTTCTTGAGAACAGGGTAACTTCCGCACCTAGTCCTTTTGCTAATTTGATCGCCATATGTCCCAGTCCACCCAAACCTACTACCGCAACTTTAGAGTTAGGACCAACATTCCAGTGTCTTAGTGGAGACCATGTGGTAATACCGGCGCAAAGAAGTGGAGCGACTGCTGCCAGGTCCAGATTTTCCGGTACGCTTAAAACAAAATGTTCATCTACAACTACTTTCTCGGAATATCCTCCAAAAGTATGACCTCCCAAATGTTTGTCTTTTCCGTTATATGTTCCTGTAAATCCGTTCAGGCAATACTGCTCAAGATCCTCTTTACAGCTGTCGCAATGTCCGCAGGAATCTACCATACATCCTACTGCTGCAAGATCTCCCACCTTAAATTTGGTAACCTCACTTCCTACATTGGTAATTCTCCCCACAATTTCATGTCCCGGAACTACAGGATATAAAGACCCACCCCAGTCATTTCTGGCTGTATGCAGGTCAGAATGACATACCCCGCAATATAGAATTTCAATTTCTACATCTTTAGGTGTGGTTACTCTTCTTTCGATATTCATTTCTTTCAGATCCGCCGTAGCTGATTCAGCGCCATAGGCTTTTACTGTTAATGTACTCATTGGTATATTTAATTTAAGTTAATAAAATTGAGTTGTCTATATTTCATGACAGTACAAAAATCGATACTTTTAAATAAACGCAGCTTATACAGATTACCGAAATACTTACCAATTTTACAGACATCATACAAGGTACGAAGGAAAATGGTAATTTTGAATAAGATTAAAATGAAATTCATGGAAGATCAGGAAGTTGAAATTTACAACAGTGTATCCGAGTACAATAAAATGGCCAGGCAGGAAACCCTGCATCCGTTGGTAAGTGTGATTGATTTTTCAAAATCCGATCCTGTTTGCCAGCATAAAAGGACGTTCGGTTTTTATACCGTTTTTTTGAAGGATGTGATGTGCGGGGATATGTTTTATGGAAAAAACAGTTACGATTATCAGGAAGGAACATTGGTTTTCATCGCACCTGGGCAAACGTATGGAATTTACAATAAAGGAAAATGGATTCAGCCGGCAGGGTATGCTTTAATCTTTCATCCGGACCTCATCAAAGGAACCAATTTAGGGAAAAACATAAAAGATTATTCATTTTTCTCTTATGATGTGCATGAAGCACTACACCTTTCTGAAAAAGAGAGGGAGATCATTTTAGAGTGTTTTAAAAATATAAAGTTCGAGCTTGAGCAGTCTATCGATAAACATAGCAAGTCTTTGATTGTTAATAATATCGAATTGTTCTTAAATTACTGCATGCGTTTCTACGACCGCCAGTTTATCACAAGAGATCATATTAACCAGGGAGTTATTGGTAAATTTGAGAATCTGGTGGATGATTATTTTAAATCTGACAATCCAAAAAATATAGGCTTTCCAATGGTCAATTATTTTGCAGAAAAACTGAACCTGTCCGCGAATTATTTCGGAGATCTGATTAAAAAAGAATTAGGCGTTTCCGCTCAGGAATTTATACACAACAAGCTGATTGATATTGCCAAAGAGCAGATTCTTGATCCTGCGAAATCAATCAGTGAAATTTCTTATGACCTCGGTTTTAAATATCCACAGCATTTTACCAGGCTATTCAAAACTAAAGTCGGCATTTCCCCGAGTGAATACAAAACTTTAAACTGATCATATAACAACACATTTTAATAAAGTGTTTGTGAAAATTAGCGTTAAAAATTAGCGTCATTTGTGTTTAACCTCATTTTTTAGCACTAAAACCCGGGAAAAATTTTCTCATTTCAAAAAACTGAATTAATTTTAATAGATAGTTTTTTTCAAAGTTTCTAAATGACGGGCGAGCAGAGTACAACCCATATTTTTCAGACTTCTTTCGGGAAAGTTATAGCTTTAAAAAGTAACGGCATCATCAAGGCCGGAAGTATCCGATATGCCCGATCTGAAAGATTTCAGAAACCTGTGGCAGAGCAGCCGTCTCCTTCAGAAATCATTTTTCCGGATAAAACGCCTGTCTGTCCGCAGGCCATCAGTCCGCTGGTAGAAAAAATGATTGGTCCTACCCAGATTGAAAACTTTGATCCGGATGAATCGACCCAATATCTTTCCATCTTCCGTCCCGGCCATTTTACAGACCAAGGGAAGCTTCCTGTGGTGGTATGGATTCACGGGGGTTCCCATGAAATAGGATGTGGTGATCTTCCTACCTCTGATCCCAGTCAATGGGTAAAAGAACAGGAGATCATGGTCGTAACCGTTTCTTACAGACTCGGGCTTTTCGGCTTTTTGGGAGGTGATGATAGCAGACCGCCGAATTTAGGACTGTTTGACATGATAGAAGCTTTAAAATGGATCAAAACCTATATTTCGGAATTTGGCGGTGATCCTGAAAATATTACCTTGCTAGGGCAGTCGTCAGGAGGGGATGCTATTGCCCATCTTATGATTTCCGAAGGTGTTGAGAGCTTATTCCAAAGAGTGATCATTCAGAGTGCTCCGCTGGGATTACGTCATAAAAGACAGAAAATGTCCGCTGAATTCCTGAAGAAAACCGAGGGGTTGAAAGATGAATCCGATTTTTTAAAAATGATGGATGAATACGGAAAATTTGTACCGTCTGTTATCAGGTATGGTTTAAAAGCGGCTATGCCTTTTGGCGTACAGTATGGCTTTCCGCCCTTATGTAAAGAAGAGGAATCGGTAGATAAATGGAATGCCGCTGCTGAAAAATATGATGTCCTGATTGGTTTGAATAATGATGAAACTGCTTTTTACCTTAAAACTTCGGACGCCTTAAACAAATACTTTGGAAAAGGTTTAGGATTGAAGATCATGGATAAAACCGTTGAAAAAACTACTGAGCTCATCTATGGAACCCCTGCAAAGGTATTTGCAGAAAATTATGCAAAAGCAGGGGGAAATGTGTATTTATTCAGAATTCATTCCGGTTTGGAAAACAGCCATGTCGGGGCTCCGCATTGTATTGATCTTCCTCTGATTTTCGGAAATGAATCCGCCTGGAAATCCTCCGTGATGCTCAAAGATATTCCGTGGTCTTATATTCATGAAAACGGAAAAAAACTGAGAGCGCTTTGGGCGGAGTTTGCCAGAAGCGGATATATTTCTGATTATTCGGAAAGACCGGAAATTCTAAAAATCCGGAAAATAAGCTTTCAATAATAAATTACTGATTTAAGATTCAGGAATCCATACACTTACATTTCCTGCGGGAACAGGGAAATTTCCCCATCCGTTTTCATCGACGGTTACTGTTTCCTCAAACCTTTTTAGGATATCTTTGAAGCTTTTGCCTGCATACTGTTTTCCTATTTCCATCGGCTTGTTGTAAGCCTCTTTATTACTGAGAACCACAGCGCATCCTGAATGTTCATCATCTCCTTCACGGGTCCATCCAAGGCAGTTGGCATCTTCAAAATAATCCCTTTGCGTACCGTAGGCGTGTTCTTTTCTTGCTTGAAGCAGTTCCTCGATGCCATCCACTTTTTCCAGGAAAATTTCCTGATCGTTACCTTCTTTATCCTTATCGATGTAATGGGCGCCATACAGGTCGGGATAAAACACACATGGATAGCCATCCTCACGAAGCAGGATCAGTGCATAGGCTATGGGCTTAAACCAGGCTTCTACCGGAGCTTCAAGGTCCTGAAGAGGCTGGGTGTCATGATTATCCACAAGGCTTACGGAATGCATGGGGTCTGCCTGTGTGAGAGTCTCATCGAAGATTCTGCGGAGGTCATAAGAGCCGCCCTCTCTGGAAGCAGTGTAAAAATTATTTTGCAGTGAGCTGTCAAAAAGACTCATGCAGCCTTCGGTTACCTCAATGTACTTTTGGAGAAGATTGAGCTGCCCCGGGGCCCAGTATTCCCCGACAGCAAAAATATTTTTACCGGAATTGGAGCGGAGCATGGTTAGCCATTCTTTGTAAAAATCAAATGAAATATGTTTTAGGGCATCCAGTCTTACTCCGTCAAAATCAGTCAGATTAAAATACCATTCTGCCCAGCTGTTCAATTCTTCACGTACAAAAGGATTACGGTGCTCGATATCGTTGTACATCAGGTAATCATAATTTCCTTTTTCGTCATCAATCATTTCTTCCCAGTCATTACCGTATTCCGACTGTATTTTAAAAATATGGGAATCCATACCTTCAGCATAATCCACTCCGCTGAAGCAGGTGAAGTTCCATTCAAAATCAGAATATTTTTTTCCTCTTCCGGGAAATGTGAATTTAGTATAAGATTCTATTTCGATAACATCGGAAATAACTTTTTCCCTGTTGTTTTCGTCTACTTTTACAGCTTTGAATTTTTCCAGTTCATCCCCTCCGGCCTTATGCCCCAGGACAATATCTACTATGATCTCTATATTCTCCTTCTTTAAAGCTTTGATAGCATTGATATAGTCCGTACTGGTTCCGTATTTGGTAGGAAGGCTTCCTTTCTGGTCAAATTCTCCCAGATCATACAGGTCATAGGCATCATATCCTACTGAGTAGCCTCCGTTGGTCCCTTTATAGGCTGGGGGAAACCATACAGACGTGATTCCTAATTTTGCCAGATATGCAGCCTGTTTTTCTGCTTCTTTCCATAATTTTCCTTCTCCTTCAGAATACCAGTGGAAAAACTGAATCATTGTTTGGTTCATAAAAATAAGGTTTGGTTCCTACAAGATAGTGAAAAATTTTCACCTGTCAATCCTCAAATTCTTCAAACGGGATTTTTAGTTGAATGGAGACCTGTTTTTTTTCTTCAGTATTGAGATGGGAAAGAGAAAGCCCGAGTAACCTTACAGGCTTATCGAAAGGCCGGAGTTCCCATAATTTTTTCCCGGTATTAAAATACTGCTCAGGCGAAGTAAAGTACTCTTCCTTGGTAAAGCTTCGTGTAAAAAGTGAGAAATCCTTATACTTGATCTTTAAAGTCAGGGATCTTCCCAGGATATTGTTTTTTTGTAGCCGCTGGTGAAGTTCCTGGCTCAGGTGTTCCAGTTTTTCATTGATGGCCTGATCGTCAAAAAGGTCCTCAAAAAACGTTCTTTCCACAGCAACGCTCTTCTGAATCCGGTGTGGTTTTACTTCAGAATGATGAATGCCGCGTACCACATTATAATAGTAGGAACCGGATTTTCCAAAAAGCTTCACCAGTTCTTCCAGTGTTTTTTTCTTTAAATCTTTTCCTTTATAAATCCCTAAACTAAACATTTTGTTCGCAGTAACCCTACCTACACCGTAAAATTTTTCTACCGGCAGCTCCTCAAGAAAACCTTCGATTCTATCCGGATGAATTGTTTTCTGACCATTTGGTTTGTTGATATCTGATGCTACTTTTGCCAGGAACTTATTGACGGAAATTCCTGCAGAAGCGGTCAGCCCTGTTTTTTCAAATATTTTCTGACGGATTTCCTTCGCAATCTGATTGGCAGATTCTATGTCTTTCTTATTTTCAGTGACATCGAGATAAGCCTCATCCAACGAAAGAGGTTCTACAAGATCGGTATATTCATGAAAAATTTCCCGGATCTGTTTTGATATTTCCTTATACCTTGCAAAACGGGGATGTACAAAAATAATGTGCGGGCATTTTTCTTTAGCTGTTTTGCTGGGCATGGCAGAACGGACTCCATATTTTCTAGCTTCATAACTTGCCGCTGAAACTACGCCACGGTGTTCTCCCCCTACAGCAATAGGCTTTCCCTTTAAAGAGGGATTGTCATGCTGCTCCACGGAAGCATAAAATGCATCCATGTCCACATGAATAATCTTACGGATGGGAAAAGAAGAATCCATACCGCAAAGATATGGATTCATTTATTTTGGAATTGAATTCTGATTATATTTTCATCCTCATCGTAGTGAGTAGTGAGTCAAATCCGGCTTTTTCATAAGCCTTTACAGCGGATTCATTGTGGGAGTAAACATCCAGCCTTACTTCTGAAATGTCTTTAGATTTTGCCCAGCTCAACAGTCCGTCAAGAATCAATTTGTTGACTCCTTTTCCCCTATGCTCAGGCTTTACATACATAAATCCAAGGTAAGCATAGCGATCAAAATTTGAATAATTATTATCAGGTGTTTTAATCCGTGCATATCCGGATGCTACGATTTCAGCATTTTCTTCCGCAACGAGTACAAATGCATCTTCAGCCTGTATCAGTTTAAGCAGATCATAATAATGAATTTCTCCATCAATAAGTGTGCTGTTGAATGGCCTTTCTGCGGTAACAATTCCCTGTTCAAATTCAAGAAGGACCTTCAGATCCTGTTCTGTGGCTTCTCTTGTAATCATTATTGTAAAAGGCGGTTAATGGTTTCCTGTAGTTCCGGATCTTCCGGGGAAATAGCATAATATTTTGCAATAGAGGATTTCTGGTCTATAACCATATATCTTGGAATCCAGTTGAGGTCAATATAATTATTAAAATCATTTTTCCAGCCTGAAGCAAACCAGTAATTGTCTTTGTCTTTCATATTGAATCTGTCGAGGCTTTTGTCAAAACCTTCTTTCGATCTTTCAAGGGAAAGGAATACGAAATCTACATTCGGGTTGTTCTTTTCAAGCTCTTCAGCTTTTGGAAGTGCTTTTAAGCAGTCTCTGCACCATCCGGCCCAGAAATCAATGACTAAAACTTTTCCTTTATGGTGATCAAGAATCTGCTGGATGGTAATGCTTTTTCCTTCCTCATCTTCAAGTTTCTGTACCAGGGCTTCTTTGGTGAAGCTGGTTTTAAGTACTTTCGGCTGCTGTTGTGCGTAGCCCAGCCCAAAGATACTGATCGTAAGAATTAATGCTAACTTTTTCATTCTTTCAATTTCATGTATACAAATCTAAACAATGAAACGCAATTTATAATTGATTTCTTGTGAATTAGGAAAAATTTAAGAGATTGAGAATTTCCATAAAATCTATTGGTAGTTTCTGATCAGGCCTTTTACTACAGCAATCACATTTGGCATTGCTTTATTAGCTGCATTCAGAACCTCTTCATGGGAAACGGAAAAGGCAATATCCGGTCCGCCGAGATCTGTAACCACCGAGATGCAGAAAACATCCATGCTCATATGTCTGGCAACAATTACTTCGGGTACGGTGCTCATACCTACCATATCACCACCAATAGCTTTAAGCATGCCATACTCTGCGGGTGTTTCAAAAGTGGGGCCTTGTAAAGCTACATAAACTCCCTGATGAACTTTAATATGATGATCAGCGGCGGCTTTTTCAGCGGTTTCGATCATTTTTTTGTTGTACGGTTCACTCATATCCACAAAACGCGGCCCGAATGATTCGATATTTTTGCCCCGAAGCGGATGTTCAGGCATCATATTGATATGGTCTTTTAAAATAACAAGGTCTGCAATACGATATGCGGGGTTAATACCGCCACAGGCATTGGAAAGGATGAGGTTTTTGATGCCTAACAGATGGAAAACCCTTATGGGAAAAGTTACCGTTTCCATAGAATGGCCTTCATAATAATGGAAACGTCCGCTCATCATCAGGACTTTTTTGCCTTCCAGGGTTCCGTAAATTAATTTTCCTCCATGTCCGGCAACAGTCGTTTGAGGGAAATTAGGGATTTCAGGATAGTCTAAAATGTGAATAGCTTCTACTTCATCCTGTAGTTTTCCCAGTCCGGATCCCAAAACAATCGCAAAGTCCGGAGTTTCTTTGATAATATTGTGAATGAAATCTGCAGTCTGCTTAATTTTTTCTAACATAATCTAAGATGATTTGGTTGAATTCTTCCTTTTTATCAATAATGACATTGATAGGCCAGTAGTAAACAATTTCTCTAAGATAGTCAAAAGTTTTCAGACGTACATAATCTTTCTCTGTGGTCAGGATCAGTTTGTATTCGCCCAGTTTTTTATATTCTGCAGTAATTTTTTTGATATCATCATCTGTAAAATTATGATGATCCCTGAACTTTAAATGGGTAACTCTTTGGGAAAACTTGGCCAGATGCTCAAGAAGCGGTTTTGGATTGGCAATTCCCGTGATCAGAAGGATGTCATAATAGTTCAGGTTGTTGTCCGGAAGCATTTTGTCTTTTCCGTACACATTTTCGTCATAACCAATGGATGAAAAGAATACTTTTTGGTTATAAGAAGGTTTGATCCTTGAAATATAGTAACGTTTGGTTTCTTCAGTGAGCTCATCGGGACATTTGCTGACCATAATGATATCTGCCCTTTTGGAGCCGTTTCTGGATTCCCTCAGATCTCCCGCCGGAAGAAGGTGGTCTTTAAAATAAGGATCATTAAAATCCGTCATCAGAATGTTGAATCCTGCTTTGATTGCCCTGTGCTGCATGGCATCGTCTAATACAAGGACATCAAGGTCCATATCTTCGATCACTTTTTTGGCTCCGGGAACTCTTTCTTCCGAAACTGCAATAACGAAACGGTTTTTAAAGCGTTCAAAAAGCTGCATGGCCTCATCGCCTACAATTTTATAATTGCTTTCGTAATTCGTTACTTCATAGCCTTTCGTCAGTCTGCCATAACCGCGTGAAAGAACGCCCGTCCTGTAATGTTTGGACAGGAATTGGGCAAGATACATCACCATAGGTGATTTTCCGCTTCCGCCCACAGAAAGGTTGCCGACATTAATTATCGGAGTCTTGAATTTTGTCGTTTTAAAAACGCCCAGATCATACATTGTGTTCCGGATACCCGTTGCCAAATGATAACCGAGGGAAAAAGGATAAAGGTACCATCTTTTCATACGTTTGCAAAAATAGGGAATTTCACAAGGATTTTGAATAATATTCTCGAAGACTTTTCAACAAATATTTCATTAAATTAAAGTATTTTTGTTGAGTTATTATAATACATTGAGATACTTTATTGAATTTTCTTACAACGGAAAAAATTATTTCGGTTATCAGATACAGCCGGACACCATTTCTGTACAGGAAGAACTGGAAAAAGCACTTTCCACCATATTAAGGGAAGAGATCAAAACCACAGGAGCCGGAAGGACGGATACAGGGGTCCATGCGAAAAAGATATTTGCCCATTTCGATACGGAAAAAGCAGCGGATCAGATGAATCTGCCTTATAAACTGAATAGTTTTCTGCCTCCCGATATTGCCGTAAAAAGAGTCTTTCAGGTGAAAGATGATTTCCATGCCCGTTTTGATGCCACCTACAGAACGTATGAATATTATATTTCCCTGGCGAAAAACCCCTTCACCCAGGAATCGGCATGGCAGCACTGGAAAAGACCGCTGGATATTCACAGAATGAATGAAGCCTGTAAAATTTTATTTGAATATGAGGATTTTACAAGCTTTGCCAAATTAAAGACCGATAATAAAACGAATATCTGCAAAATATACAAAGCGGAATGGGAGCAGGAGGGAACAGAACTTAAATTTACGGTTTCCGCGAATCGCTTTCTTAGAAATATGGTCCGTGCTATCGTGGGAACCATGGTGGAAATTGGAAGCAGTAAAATAAAACCCGAAGATCTGCGAAAAATTATTGAAGATAAAAACCGTAATGCGGCCGGAACTTCAGCTCCGGGACACGGACTATTTCTTGTAGATGTAGGCTATGAATTTTAGTTTCATCATAAAATTTCCGTGATTTTACGGATGCTCTTTTGTTTTACCGCATTGAAAAAAAAAGTACTTTAGCAGCCGATGGTTATTCCGTGAAAAATACTGTATTATTTTCATGCCGGATGGCTGAATGTTAAATATATAAAACACAAATTATGTTATCAATTTTTATTCTTATTGGGGCTTACAGGTACTATGCACAGCTGGCTGAAAGATTCGGGAAAACAAAATGGCATTATGGGCTTCTGGCGATCGGGGTATATCTTGGAACTCAACTGGTCTTTGGTTTTTCTTATGGAATTTATAAAGGACTTACAGACCCAGATGCTGTAGATAATATGAACTATACAGGCTTTTCCCCGATCAGTATCGTCAGCTGGATCATTTCAATTGCGGCCGTATATGGAGTTTATAAGCTTCTTGAAAAGAAATTTGTGAAAGAAAACATCAGTAAACCTTCTCTGGAAATTGAAAAAATCGGAGATAAGGATTTATAATACAGCCTTGTAGCTTCGGGAGCCTCAGCCACCAGTGATATAGGGATATTGGTTTTCTGGCCAACAATTCTAAAATCTCTAAAACTTCAGGAAAAGCGGCTGAAAAGTATTTAAATAAATAGAATACAGCTTACTATATTCATTGTATAAATAATCCTTATCTGAAATTTTCTATGACGATTTGATGAACTTCTACAGGCTTTCAAATTTTAAAGTATTATTTTTGCATAGAATTTTAAATTCTTTCTTCAACTCGTACAATGAAAAAACAAGATACCTGGGGGATTGTTAAGAGGCTGTTCTTTATAGGAATGAAATTCCGGTCCTGGTTCATCCTTACTTTAATCATTTCCGTTTTACTGTCCGTGGTTTCTACCTACAGGCCTTATCTTACTATGGAGGTGGTGGATAACGACATTACCAAGCTGAGGGATAAAGCGATGATGATGAAGCATATCTACATGCTGGTAGGTTTGGTGTTTGCAGAAACTATTTTAAACTTTTTCCTGGTTTACTTCTCAAATTATATTTCACAGAACGTTATCCGTGACATCCGTGAAAGGCTTTATGCAAAGCTGATATATTTCAAGACATCATTTTTCGACAAAACTCCGATCGGGCAGCTTGTCACCCGTGCTGTGGGAGATGTGGAGACCATAGCTACCGTTTATACTGATGGCTTCCTTATGGTATTCGGGGATATCCTGAGAATTGCCTTTGTTTTGGTTATGATGTTCAGTACGAACGTGCATTTAAGTTATATCACACTTGCAATCCTTCCATTAATGGTTGTGATTACCAGATTTTTCCAGAAAAGGCTGAAAAAAGCTTTCGGGGATGAAAGAACATGGACGGCCAATCAGAATTCTTTTGTTCAGGAACGTTTGGCGGGAATGTCGATTATCCAGGTATTCAACAGGCAGGAAGCTGAATTTAAAAAGTTTGATGACATTAATATTACCCTGAAAAGTGCTTTGCTGAGAACGGTTTTCATTTTTTCATTATTCTTTCCTGTAGTAGAACTTATTTCTTCTTTGTTTATCGGGTTTATCCTGTTTTATGGAGGTTATATTACCATCAGTGCCGGTGTGGTTATTGCATTTATCCAGTATATTTCCATGCTGATCCGCCCACTAAGGCAGATTGCAGACCGTTTCAACAATATCCAGAGAGGGATTGTAGGAGCGGAAAGAGTATTGGGTGTAATGGATGAAGATTATGCGATGCCTAATACGGGAACGGTAAAAAAAGACCACTTTGACGGTAAAATTGAATTCGAAAAAGTACATTTTGCTTACGATGAGAAGCAGGAGGTATTGAAAGGAATCGATTTTAAAGTAAACCCGGGAGAAACAGTGGCCATTGTAGGAGCAACCGGAGCAGGAAAATCTACGATTATCAGTCTTATTACGAGGCTTTATGATATTAATTCCGGGAACATCAGAATTGATGATGTTGATCTGAAGGACTATGAGCTTTACAATCTGAGAAGCCACATCGGAGTTGTTCTTCAGGATGTATTCCTTTTCCACGGAAGTATTTTTGAAAACCTTGCCTTTGGGGATGAAAGCATTACGCTGGAAAAAATCAAGGCGGGAGCAAAAGAAATTGAAGTAGACCAGTTTATCGAGCAGCTTCCGGGAGGTTATGATTTTGTGGTGAGTGAAAGAGGCTCTTCTATTTCTTTAGGTCAGAGACAGTTGCTATCTTTCCTTAGGGCTTATTTATCAGACCCTAAAATCCTGATTCTGGACGAGGCTACTTCTTCTATAGACCATGAAAGTGAAAAGCTGATCCAGAGAGCAACAGAAAAGATTACCAAAAACAGAACTTCTATCATCATTGCCCACAGGCTTTCCACCATTGAAAAGGCAGATAAAATTATTGTCATGGAACATGGTAAAATTGTAGAAGAAGGAAAACATCTTGAGCTTCTTGAGAAGAACGGATATTACTCAACCCTTTACAAAGCGCAGTTGAGACATGAAGTTGAGCTGGAAGAAGAGAAATAAAAATAAAACAATACAATAAAAGAGAGCTTTAGAAATGAAGCTCTCTTTTATATTTTTTAACCACAGATTTATATCTTTTTAAAGCTACAGAAAATAAAATTCTGAACGGTTCCAAACGGAGTTGTATGATCCTGAGTGAAACATTTTATTTTCGTAAAACCTGATCTGAATCTTTCAGTCAATGCAACTTCATCATATTGCCGGATATCCAGCCCGCTGCATTTTTTCGGTCCGTCTTTTGAAAAAGTTCCCAGGACCATAAATCCTGTTACCCATTTCGCGGCCGTATCGGTGTATTTTGAAACCTGTTCCGCATTTGTCAGAAAATGAAAGGCAGCCCGGTCGTGCCAGATATCGTAAGTTTCCGAAGGTTCAAACATCGTAATGTCTGAATGAATCCATGTCACCTGGTCAGCTTTTTCTCCCAATCTTGTTTTTGCCTTTTCCAAAGCTTTGGCAGAAATATCAAGAACAGTAATGTTTTTGTATCCTTCCTCAAGAAGAAAATCAACCAGATTACTGTCTCCACCGCCAATATCGATGATTCTGGCTTCCTTTCCCAATCCGAAAGAACGGATAAGATCAAGGGATACTTCCGGTTTTTCCTGTGTCCAGCTTACCTCGTCCGGATTTTTGGTTTCATAAACGTTTTCCCAGTGCTTTCTGCTGCTATCGTTCATTAGTAGTTAATCTTTTAACTGATTGTTTATTTCTTCAAATTTATCAATTAATCCGTTAATTTTTGCCTGCTGCTTCTTTATTGTTTTTGGCCTTAGATAGAACCAGTTAATGGCTATCCATACAAAAGTAACAACATACGTTGTTATTGCGTAGATGAGCTTCATTCTTGAAGTATATTCGTACATGTAAAGACAGATTCCTATGAAGAGAAGAATGAAATAAAGATTCAGCATGGTGGTCTGCATGAACTTCTGCCTGTTTTTCAGCAGATACAGGCTTTGCAGATACTCATTGTTGGTCAGATTATTATCAAGCCTGTAAAAATTCATAAACAATTGATTATAGGCAATTAAAAAAATAACCATAGCTAGGATAACCACTACAATTCCAATTTTAGTTGTCAGCATCTGAGGCTGATAATAATACCATATCAGTCCGATGAATATGCAGGTTATGATCAGTAAAATATTGGTGGCAACAAGTTTTCTTATGTTTTCCTTTTTAAAGCCCTTCAGTTTGCCAAGCAGCTCTTCTATACTGGGTTTCTCAGCAGTCTGCTGTTTCCAGAGGTTTTTAAAATCTATATCAGTAGCCATTTTCTTTGAATCTTTTAGTTAATTTTTCTTTTATCCTGTGGATCTTTACCCGTATGTTTGACTCAGATAATCCTACGATGCCTGCAATTTCTGCCTGCTTTACTTCTTCCAGTTCCAGGGAAATAATAATCCGGTCCGTTTCCGGTAACTCAGAAATATACTGGTAAAGAAGCTGTATCTGTGGCTCCAGGGATTCCTGCTTTTTTTCTTCAAGATTAACAGGAAGGTCTGCTTTACTGAACTTTTTCTCCTTTTCAATCTGCTTTAAACAGTTATTCGAAGCAATTCTGAAGATCCATGTCCCGATACCGGATTCATGTCTGAATTTCGGAAGCTGCTGCCAGACAATGATGAATGTTTCCTGTGCGAGATCCTGTGCGAGCTCGGAATTGTTTACATATCCCATGCATAAACGGAATATTTTCTGCCAGTACAGTTCGTATATATCCTCAAATACCATTATTTGGATGATAAGAAGTTATTTAACTGTTCCAGATACCATTCCTTATCGTCGTACATGATAAAATGGAGCCCTTTTGAAGCATATCTCATATCGGCATTTTTTAAATTTTTATATTGATTTTCAATAGCCGGTTTAAAATTAACAAAATAAGATTCCAGAAGCACTAGGGCAGGGCACTGTATATGCTGGATTTTTTCCCTGAGATCAGTATTGGAGAAATCACAGTACATTTTTGCGAATGTTGCCCTGTCAGATTTCATACTCCAGTTTACCACTGTTTCCTGCATGGAAGGATCTGCTACAAGTCGTGGAATAGCACCGGTCTGCATTTGTTTAAATTGTTCATCCGTCATAGCCTTTAATGTATTTACAGTCACAGTACAGTCGTTATTCTCTTTAGCTTTAAAGTTTGGATCTGATAATGCGGCGAGACAGGGAAGGGCATCTACAACAACTATTTTTGAGATGAGTTCCGGATAATCTGCGGCCAGTGCCATAGCCAGGCTACCTCCCATGCTGTGCCCGATAATAATAGGCTGCTCAAGTTTCTGATCTTTGATGTAAGCTGCAATTTCGTTTTCCCAATTTTTAAAGGTGGCATCAGGCTGAGGTTTTACTCCTGCAAATCCTGCCATAGTGAGTGTATAACAGGTAAAATCATTTTCGAATTTCGCTGTCGTATCATTCCATACTTCTCCTGAAGAGGCAAACCCGGGAATAAAGAGAATAGATTGTTTTCCTTTACCTGACTTTTTTACCTCAAACGGATAGTTCTTAGTTTGACCAAATATATTGCATGCTGCTGCAAAAACTAACATCAGGATAAAGAAGATTGTGTATTTTTTCATTTCTATAAATTTTTAAGGTGAATTTGTCTTTTAGAGGAGTACTTTCTTAAAATGTTACAGAATATTTAAAAATATTTATAAGGATATTTAAATTTTGATGTTATTATAAATCTGTAATCTATTTGTAGATAATCCTTTGTATGATTTTCAACAATATTTTCGGGAAAAAATCATCTCCCTTAAAATATTTTATACTGTTTATTGGAAATAATTAATTTTCCCTTTATTGATAGTGGTTTCAAGCAATTTTTCAGGGAGAAGTGATGAGTTTAAAATTATTTGATCATTGTGAAAAAATATAAAATCGCTACAAAATCGTTAATTTGAGTAAAAAAATAGCATTCGCCTTGTGATTATATTGAAAAATTCACTATTTTTATTACAAATTTAGAGTGGCCCCGCTTTGCTGAAGGGGCAAAAGTGTAAAGTTGATTTTTTTAACTAAAATCCAAAAATATAAATGAGCAATATACAAGATGAATTTAAAGTCTTTAAAGACGAGCTGAAAAAACTGAATATCGACGTACAGAAAGTAGTGAAAGTAGGGAACGGAAGCATGGATTTTCATGAGGTTTTTTACAAGTCACCCAGATACCAGGAAATAAAAAGTGTATATGTCCAGCGTCATAATCTGGATAGCATGGTGGAGAAATTTAAAAAGGCTTACCATTAAGATATAAAAGATGGCGCCGCAGAGAATCTGCGGCGCCATCTTTTATATGCTTGTTTCCTAGTCCTTATCCAGAGCTGAGGTTTTCTTGGTGTCCTTCATTCCCGCATAAACGATTAACGAGAACAAAATACATCCGGTAATATACCAGTAGAAGTACGGTTCTGTTCCGGACTGCTTGAACCAAAGGGCAATATATTCGGCTGTTCCTCCGAAAATAGCTACTGTAAGAGCGTATGGAAGTCCTACGCCAAGAGCTCTGATCTCTGACGGAAAAAGTTCAGCTTTTACCACTGCGTTAATAGAAGTGTAGCCACTGACAATAATCAAGGCGGCCATGATCAGGAAAAATGCAGTCCACATCGATGTTGTGGTGCTTAAAGCAGTGAGAAGCGGAACGGTGAACAGGGTACCCAGAATACCAAAGCCTAGAAGCAGCGGCCTTCTTCCGATTTTATCGGAAAGCGCTCCGAAAGCAGGCTGCAGACAGGCAAATATAAATAATGAAACAAATGAGATCAGCGTTGACTGTTCTTTGGTGAGATGAACAGTATTGACTAAAAACTTCTGCATGTAAGTTGTGTAGGTATAGAATGCCAGGGTTCCGCCTAAAGTCAGTCCAACTACTGTAAGCAAGGCTTTAGGATGTTTCAGAAGCTCTGTAACAGTTCCTTTTTTCTTTTCATTAACCTCTTTTTTGTTTTCAAAAGCTTCGGTCTCATGAAGGTTAGCTCTCAGGTACAAAGCAATCACCGAAAGCAGTGCCCCAATCACAAAAGGAATTCTCCATCCCCATTCTTCGAGCTGAGTTTCCGTTAAAAGTAGTTTTTGCAGAATCAATTGAATTCCTAACGCGATCAGCTGCCCGCCTATAAGCGTTACATACTGAAAGCTTGAATAAAATCCCCTGCGGTTTTCTGAAGCCATTTCGCTCAGATAAGTGGCGGAAACACCATATTCACCACCGACACTTAATCCCTGTAATAGCCTTGCAAGAAGCAACAGGGCAGGTGCTAAAATTCCTATAGTCTTATAAGTGGGGGTAAGTGCAATAAGAAGCGAACCAAAAGACATCAGCAGGACAGAAAGCGTCATCGCCTTTTTTCTTCCGATTTTATCGGCAATACTTCCAAATACCCAGCCGCCGATTGGTCTCATCAGAAAACCTACGGCAAAGATACCTGCTGTATTCATCAGCTGGGCATTAAGATCCGAATCCGGAAAAAACGAATTGGAAAAATAAATGGCAAAAGCAGCATAGGCATACCAGTCATACCACTCAACAAGGTTTCCGATAGATCCGCCTACGATGGCTTTAATTCTTTGAGCGGTAGTTATAGATGATGAATTCATAAATAATAGAGATAATGAGCCAAGATACAAAATTCAGGAAATTATTAAACCGTCCTTAAAAGAACGGTTTTTGGTGCTATTTAATTATCATTTTAAAACCTGTAACCAATAGACAGTCCACTTCTGAAGCCTGCCCACGGCCCGTCCACTTTTACTTTTGCTCCATTGGCATTGGTTTCTACTGTGTAATCTACAAAAGGAATATCAAGGTTTTCAATTTCTTTTTTAAGCTGGGCCTGCATTTCCGGTGTTAATGTATAATTGCTGGTCATGGTGAAATCGCCTTTTCCGCTTCCGTAATGGGCGCCTGCGATCCAGAAATCCAGCACCAGATTCTGGCTTCGGGTAAGAAAGAATTGTACGCCTACCATTAGCCCGCCACTGTTTCCGCTGGTGCTTCCCTGGCCTTTAAGCGGTATCTGATAAGTATTTCCATCAATAGCATCATAATCGTAATAAAAATCAAAGCTGTTGGACGAGACGTCGGAATACCGGTAATAAGGGGCAAAATAAAAACCTTTTCCATATCCTTTTCCAATGTAAAACCTTGGTTCGATAGTGAAGTTTGTGGCCTTAACCCTCAGATTCTGAAATCTTTTTTCATCTTCATCTTTCAAAAAGGCATTAATGAAGGGTACTTTCCCCTGAGTCATTGTTCCAAAACCTATATTGAGAGAGAACCATTGGTTGATCGCTCTTTCGTAAGACAGGTTGATATTTCTGAAGGCATAGGCTGTCACATTCGTTTTGATTATATTCATTTTTTCGGTGGGAACAGCCTGAAGTTCCTGTGCATCTGCTTCTGAAAACAGAAAACAGGGAATTAAGATGAGGAGCTTTTTCATGACTTTATATTTTGTGATGTAAAATAGTATCAGCAAAAAACGGGCAATAAATCAATAATATTTCAATATGATTTAATTTTTTGCTTTAAAGTGTTTAAATGATTATTGTTAGTGCTGTATTATTAATGTGACAGATACAGAGGCTTGAAACCTAGTGGTTTGTCTTTATTTTTCAATAAAAGCTTAAAAGCGATGTAACAAATGCCGGATCTTATATGTCTTATTTTTATCAAAATCATTTTATTTTCTGAATATGAAAAAAGTTCTATATCCTGTGTTTTTGCTTTGCGGAGTTTTTGTGTTTTCACAGGAAGCTGCAAAAAATGATACGATTGGACAGGGAGCCACAAAAGAAATCCAGGAAGTGATCCTGAAATCTCAACGTAAGAAACAGTTTGCGGACAAATCTGTTTACACTTTTGATAAAGAGGCTTTGGAGAAAGCAAGATATGCAAAAGACCTGCTGCAGACTTTGCCGGAACTGCAGCTTGATCCTGTTTCTAATACGATCATAAGCACGAAGGGCGGAACTGCTCTGTTTCTGATCAATGGGATAGAGGCTACAGATCTTCAGATCCGCAGTGTGGCCCCAAGTGAAGTGGTAAAAGTGGAGTATTATGATATTCCGCCTGCGAGATGGGCTTCAAGAGCAGAAACAGTGATCAATATTATTACAAAATCCAATGAAACAGGCTATGTTTTTGGAGTAGATACCATGTCTGGATTAACCACTGGATTTGTGAATGCATCTGCCTACGCTAATTTTACGAAAGGGAAGAATAATTTTGGACTGGAATATTTCTTTAATTTAAGGGATTACGATGACAGACATGTTCAGAGCATTTATGATTATCAGCTGAATGGAGAGCATTACCGTTCGGATGAGAACAGAAAAGATCATTTCGGATATACTTCTCAGAATATTGCTTTGCGCTATACCCGCATGGTTCCCGATCAATATGCTTTCCAGGCTAAACTGAATATGGATATCCTAAGCAGGTTTTCAAAAGGCACCGGAGAAAGTGTATTTACCAAAGATAGCTTCAGAGAAGAGCATGAAATGTTTAAAAACAGCGGCTCAAGTTATGCTATTCCTAAGCTGGATCTGTATTATTCTAAAAAGATTGGTTCTAAGGATGAGCTCAGCTTAAATGCGGTAGGCTCTCATTACAGCACCAATACAACTGAATCTGCCAGAGAGTGGATTGTTCCGTCTGAAGTTTCTGTATATGACAACGATATGATCCTGGAGACCAAGCAGACTAATTTTGTCGGTGAACTTGCCCATACCCATGATTTTAAGGCGGGAAAACTTTCTTCCGGCTACCGAATTTCAAGCACTGCCATTTCTAATGATCTGAATAATCTTGCAGGGCATTCGGAATACAGCGTTAATTATCTGGAGCAGTATTTTTATACAGAATTTTCAGGTAAAGCGGATAAATTCAGCTACAGAATTGGTGCGGGACTTACGAATATCCATAATAAAAGTGCGGCAAACACTTTCGATGAATGGTCATTTACTCCTAAGGTTATTTTAGGTTATCAGCTCAAAAATAATCAGAGTCTGAGATTGACAAGCAGCTACAGCCCTACAAGTCCTTGGAGCAGCGCACTCAGCAGTAACGTGGTTCAGCTGGCACCGAACATTGTGCAGAAAGGGAATCCTTTTCTCAAGTCCCAGCAGAATTTTTCCAATAATTTAATTTATTCTTTTAATAATAAGAAATTCGATTTTAATGCTTCCCTTTTCTACCGGTATACAGATCGTGTGATCAATCAGTATTATGTTCTGGATGACACTTTCGGAGGATATGCACTGACTTATGAAAACGGGAAAAATTCCCAGCGGTATGGAATACAGCTGTCCGGCTCCTATAAGCCGTTTGGAAGCAGTCTGCTTGTAATAAAGGCTGTACTGACACCGACTTCAGAAACTTTAAGAACGAGTAAAGGCGCACTGATCAAGAATGATTATCTAGCGAATAATTTTTCGGTTTCTTCAGAATATAAATCGTTCAGTGTGCAGTATATGGTAAACATTCCGGTGTATACGCTTAGCGGAGCTTTCCTTAATACCAATGAGAACCAGAATCACTTCTTTGCCAGTTACAGGCTGAAAAGCTGGAGTTTTACCGCAGGAATGTACTGGATCGGTATGCCTTCAGAATATAAAACAAAAAGTCTACCGGAAAGTCTGGTAGATTATAATGTTCATACCAGGATTATGAATAACAAATCGATGTTTGTTCTGGGAGTTAGCTTTGATTTCTCAAAAGGAAAGAAAACAGAACTACAGAGAAAGTTGAATAATGAAACAGCTCCTGCGGCTACTTTTTAAAAGCTGTTTTTGAATGTTAATAAGAAATCCCCGTTCCTTTGTAGGAGCGGGGATTTTGTTTTTATTATTTCTTGATGAACTTTGTATTCTTTGTGTCTGCAGCATTTTTTCCGCTGATCTCTATGAAATAAGATGCTGGCGGAAGATCTGAGATTTGAATGTTTCCGGATTTTACCTCTGATGTTTTAACCAGTTTCCCATCCAGGCTGTAAATATTTGCTTTGGAGTAATTATCTGTATTTCCTTTGAAACCGATAAAGTCCTGTGCAGGGTTAGGATAAACTACTAAATTTTCTTTTTTTACTGTAGTATTGCTGGTTGACAGGAATGCTTCGTTTAAAGCTAATGCAGTGCCTACTGTCTGGTTGATGCTCAACAATGGAACGCTGACGTTTCCGCTTGTAGAATTTAGCAGGGCATATCTGTGAGTGGCATCGTAATAAGCATAGGATGTATTGGTGGCCGTTCCGATAGGGTTAGCATAAACAACATCAAAAGATGAATATAGATTAAGGTTCTGTGTGTATTTTACTCTAAGAACATTAGTATATGTCCGATTGCCTATAATCAGGGTTCCGTAAGCATCAGCCTGTGCACTCATTGTACCGCTGAATAATCCGTTGGCAACAGATGACGAGAAAGTCCCTTTAGCTGTGTCATTTTGTGCCGGTCCATAAGTAGTAGGGTAATTGTTATAAGTACCATTGTCTACACTGAAATTTAAGGTAAGCTGTGGATTTATAATTCCTGTAATTTCCAGTTTAGTCGCAGAAGCTTTATAATAAACGGTTGTTGTTCCGTCTATCATTTTAATGGTAGAACCCGGAAATGTTGTTATTTCAGCAGAAGTGGGAGTAGAATAAGTCGTCACTGACGAAATTCCCATGGTAAGGGCTCCGTTTGAAAACGTAGTGTTGGCTCCTGTTGCGGAATTGTTTACGGGTCCGGTTACATGATTGTAGTTGATAACGTTTCCGGAAATAGGGTCATTAGCTGTTTTTGTAAGCGTGATCTGCGCAGAAAACAGGGCAGATGCTCCTAATAAAAGGAGTAAAGATTTTTTCATGGTTAAGATTTTTTTTTGTAAAAATAATTAAAATATAGTATTGAAATGATAATTTTATTTGTTTTTGGTTAAATTTTTAATAAAAACGCCTGCTGATCATATCAGCAGGCGAATTTGTGCGTTAAAAATGTTTAAAGTTTAATTGCTCATTACCATTTTACGGTAAGTATAAATATCTTCAATGGTCACGACGCTCATCTCTTTTTTGACAGCAAAGTCTACAATTTCAGGAAGTCTTGCCATAGAACCGTCTTCATTCGTTAGTTCACAAAGTACGGCATCGTCACCCAGATTGGCCATTTTTACAAGATCTACGCTGCCTTCCGTATGGCCGCGTCTTTCGAAAACGCCGCCTTTTTTAGCAATCAGAGGGAAAACGTGCCCCGGACTTGCGATATGATCTGCCACTGCATTTTCTGCTACAGCCGTTCTGATCGTTGTTACACGGTCTTTAGCTGAAACCCCGGATTCAACCCCTTCTTTGGCTTCAATAGAAATGGTAAATGCTGTCTGATTTTTGGAATTGTTGGTTTCCACCATCGGACGGAGGTTCAGGTGCCTGCTTTTTTCCTCTGATATACATAAGCAGACGATTCCGCTGCATTCGCGGATCAGAAGTGCCATGTCGTTTTCTGTAATGGTGGATGCAGGAAAGATGATATCGCCTTCATTTTCGCGGTTTTCATCATCTACCAGAAGAATTCCTTTTCCCTGTTGTAGTTTTAGAAGTGCATTCTCTACACGTTCTGTGGAGGTTGCTCCAAATTGTTCTAATAATTTTTCCATGTTATTTTACTTTTAAAAGTTAAAATAGTCTTCGGTACATGGAAATGAAATACGGCACAATAAGCCCGTAAGGAATCTTACTGACCGTTTCATTTTCTTCTCCCATCCAGACTTTAACTGTCGGTTCCGGAATTTCACCAGATCAGTCCCTTCCGAAGAAAGGAGTCGCGGACTGTAACCGCCGGTAGGGAATTTCACCCTGCCCCGAAGAAAACTTATACTAAGTTTTACTGTATGTTCTGATTTAAAATTTTTATTTCATTGATTATTTTTAACGCACAGATCCCAAATTTCGGGAAGTTTTTTGGAATAAGGAAGGAATTTACCAGATTTTGCATTTTGATTCCTATTGCTGCATTATTCCCTCAATATTTTTTCCATTTTCTTTCCCTTTGCCAGCTCGTCAATAAGCTTGTCCAGATACCGGATATTTCTCATGAGTTCATCTTCAATATCTTCCACGCGGTATCCGCAAATAACGCCTTTGATCAATACAACATTGGGATTGATCTTTGGGGCCTGTTCAAAAAAGGTTTTAAAATCGGTTTTGTTATCCAATATTTCCTGAAGGCTTTTTTCATCATATCCGGTTAGCCAGAATATAATTTCATCAACTTCGGATTTGGTGCGGCCTTTCTTTTCTGCTTTTTGGATATAATGCGGATAGACACTGGCAAAAGCTGTAGTATAAATTCTGGTGTTCTGCATGGGCATTTAATTAATTGTCATTTAACTCTTTAAGAATATCATCAAGAATTTTGTTGAATTCTTCAGGTTTTTCCAGCATAGGGTAGTGCCCTGTTCCGGACATTTCAATGTAGTTGTAATCTTTTAGATACTTTCGGTTGTTTTCAATATTCGTGGGAAAATTATCCGAGTTGATGGCTCTTACCGGGACCTGGATTTTCGACGCTTCTTCCCTGAAATCTTTTTTATACAAAGGCTTGAGAAGCTCAATGGCAGTTTCTGCAGGGTTTTGAAGAAATTCATCCTGTAATTTCTGTCTTACATCAGGTGGCGTTTTGTCTGTAAAAAGGTATTGTGGAAGGATGTTTTCAACTGCATTTTTAAAATCGGCCCGGTAATGTACATACAGAACCTGCTCAACCTGTTCTTCTGTAAAAGTTTCATCAAGGTTTTTAACGGTATCTATCAGGATAATTGCTTTTGTTTTTGGAATTTTTGAAGCTGCTTCAAGAACATAGGCTCCTGACATCGAATGCCCCACAAGGATAATTTCCTGTGACCTGATCTGGTCGGCTACTGCTTTGATGTCATCTGCATACCGCTCACTGCTCCATTCTGTTCTTGAGGCATCAGATTTCCCGTGTCCTGCAAGATCCATCTGAATGATGTGATAACGGTCTTTGAAATATTCCTGCTGACTGTTCCACCATTCTCCATTGCCGAGCCATCCGTGTACGAATAAGAGGGCAGTATTTCCTTCTCCGCTTTCTTTATAGTGAATGTTCTGTCCGTCCGAAGACCGTGCATATTTTTCCATAATTAATATATTTCTGTAAGTAGTTTTATTTGTTTTTTGATTCGTAGATAAGCTGTACTACACCCGACCGGAAGGTATTTGTTGTAATGAGATTCAGTTCAAGTCTTTCTTTCAGATTTTCAAACAATGGTTTTCCGCTTCCTAAAGCAACGGGATGAACTGAAATTCGGTAAATATCAATAAGATTAAGATAAATAAAGGTTTTAATGAGACCAGCCCCGCCATAAAGCCAGATATCTTTTCCCGGCTGAGCCCTGATTTCGGTTACTTTTTCAGCAATATCAGAACTGACAAAAACAGCTCCGGAATCTTTTCTTTCCTGACTTGAAAAAACATATTTATTTTTGGAATGAATGGTGTCCCAGAATTCTTTTTCTTCAGGACCTGCATTTTCTTCCGGCTGATACGCCCCCCAGGAATCATAGCTTACCCGTCCGTAGAAAATGGTATCGATACTGTCCAGAAACTCATTAAAGTTTATATCATCATCCATGATGCACCAGTCTGTTTCACCATTAGAGCCTTCGATGAATCCATCCAACGTGACGGCCAGGTCAAGAATTATTTTTCTCATAAATAGTATAATTAATCATTTAATAATATTCTTTCCAGAAGGTATATTGGAGAATGAGTCAGCTATTTGAAGTTTACCCTTTCTTCATGATAGCCTGTTATTTTACTACTGCTGCCTCTTAACAGCTTAGGATTGAGTGTTCCTGTTTTTTCTGCTGTGAATTTAAAGCTCATTATGCCCAGTCTTTCTCCAGGTTTGGAAAATTCTTCTTTTTTTATAGTATAGCTTCCGGACGGACCTATCTTTATGGTATCAGCAGCCTGCTCTATAAACGTCTGTATATTGCTATCTTCTTTATTTTTTACTCTAACACTTTTGGAAAAGTAGAGGACATTCACATCGTGCAGATCAGACCATTGAAGGGTATAATCACTTTTTAAAGATGCTTCTTTGGTATAGATAATGTTTCCGGGGCTGCTTAATTTCAAGGTGGGAATATTGGCCAGAAAGAATTTTTTTCCATTGGCTAATTGGATGTGTAGTTCGTAAGTGTTGTTTTTCGGAGCTACATGTTCAGCGCGGTAATCGTAATTTTTGCTGTAATACAGCTGTTGCATGATTTTATACTCTGCTTTTTTTCCATTGACAGATATTTTCACTGAATCGTTGCCAAATTCTTTTCCTTTCTTATCATACAAGATTACGGAAACGCTGTTGTCTTTTTCGTCCGTCAGGCTCTGATAAATTTCAATTTCAGCCTTTATATCGGAAATATCTTTAATCCTGGATGCGGGAGCCGGACCGGAACAGGAATTGATCAGGAAATACGTACAGAACACCAAAAGAGACGGCTTTGTTATTATATAGCTGTTAGTTTTCATTTGCTTATCTGATTATAAATTGATCATCATTATTTGATAAGTTCCTTCGAATAATTGTAAACAGACTTATTGTATCTCGGTAAATGGGAAGAAAGTGATTCTAAAACTAATGATAATGCTTCTTTATCCTTATCAACAGAAGAAAGCGCCAGTGCCAGAAAAGCATTGACGGCATCATCCAGCTCATCAGAGTAATTTTCTTTTTCTTCCCTCAGTATTTCTATGCTCTCAAGAAATTTTCCATTATTGCGCAACGTACTTGCCAGCTGAATTCTTGCTCTTCTTCTCCGCAATCCGGTAAGCCCTAAGTGTAATGCAGACCTGTAAAGCGGTTCTGCATATTTTTCGAAGCTGGTGGAATCGTAGGCGCAGGCTTTTTCGAAATCTGCAATGGCATTAGGTTCGCCGGCCGATATTTTGTCTGTATGTACTTTTATTTTGTCAATAAAATCATTATCGGGAATGGTTCCCAGCTGATTCCATATGGTTTTTAATTCTTCTTCCCAAAGTTCAAAATCTTTCATTTTTTATAGATATTTTTCAGTCTTCTATGGCTTCAATACCCTGATTGGCAGAAAGATAATTTGAATTCATTATTCAGGGGTTTTGGTGATATTGTGGATACTTGGCTACTTATGCTTCAGGTTGTACTTCCGCATCTTTATAAATATTCCAGAAGTTGTAGTCGGTCATTGGAGCATCTGTTATTCCCACATTCCGTCCCATGGTTACAATTTGTCCTCTGTGATAGGTTCCATGAATAATTGCATGCTGGATATACTCATATTTGGAAAAGTCACACTGGAACCATTGGGATTCTATTTTTACATTTTTTGTTAAGTCTTCTTCTGACAGGCTTTCCACATAATCTACCAACTTTTGGGAATTGGTTTTTATGCCGTTGAAAATTTCTTCTTTAGTAACCGCGGCCGAAATTTTTGCAAAATCGAAATCATTATTTTCTGCAATATGGCTCCACCAATATTGCTGGGTCTGCCAGATGTGGTGCAGGGTTGCAAGGATTGTCGGAAAGCTGGAAATCACTTCCCGGTTAAGCTGCTCGTCAGATTTGGTTGAAAGCCAGTCGATGTACTTGTTGACTACCCAATTGTTGTACTGAACACTGTGCGTGATTAATGTTTTTAAACTCATGATGATTAATATTTTGTTTAGTGATATTAGTGAGATAAAAATAAGTAAAATATTAACCGGATTCTAAAATAACAAAAACATCTTAGAACAAAAGCGTCATTAATTTTTTATAGAGTTTTAAGATAAAGGCTCTCCATTTAAATCCGTAGTAAGCACCTCACTCATGTAATCAAAGAAAGGGCGCATTGCCAGTAAAGTAAGAAGGGCTTCTTTTTGGAATCCGTCTGACAACACTTCTTTATCTGTAAATTTCCGCCTTACTACATATTGCTTTTTCCTGATCAGATCTATAGAGGGATGACCTTTCTCAAAACCTCTGGGAGCTGTTTTTACAGCATCCCCTTCGATTTGCCCGAAGTATTTTACAAATGTTTCTTCAGAAGTGATCTTTTCAATTTCCGCGGTGCTGATTTCAAATTCTTTGCGTATGCGGAGCAAATCTTTAGCATCGGGGCCCCAGAATCCTCCTCCCACGAAACTATTGCCGGGCTCCAGATGAATATAATATCCACCCCTCAGCATCGGCTTTGAACGGGAATATCCAACCCCGAAATTGGTTTTGTACGGAGTAGGATCTTTGGAGAAACGAACATCCCTGTAAATCCTGAAGATATGGATGCCTTTTAAATTGTCATGCTCCTGAAGTTCGGTATAAATTTTATTGAAAAATGCCTTGTTTTCTTTTACCACCGCATCGTATTCCGGTTTGTTTAGGGTAAACCATTCGCGGGTGTTGTTTTTTTCTAACTGTTTAAGGAATTCAAAGGTCTTTTTCATATTACTGCATGAATGTGTTTTTATTCAGATTCATTGTTCAAAAATAGTGAAAATCGCTCTGTAAACAGAATGATTTTAAATAGGCATAGAAGCTAAACTGTTATTTCATTTGCGGCAGATCCATTTTCCTTTCCTTCTGTATTTACCAATTTCTCTGCTAAAGTTATTTTTGAAACATCAATTCTGCTTTCAAGATCCTTCATCATGGCGAGAAGCTCTTTTTTCAGAAGGAAATATTTTTTGTGAAGGAAATAGGGCAGAATATTGATCGCAGTCATAAGAAGCTGCAGATTAGTTTCAAGGTATTGGTTGTTATTAAAATAGATAAGGTCTTTTTCGATATAATATTTCAGGTCTTTTATGGTTTGTTCCTCAAGGTCATCAATCATTTGGGGATCGTCTAAATAGGGTGTGACCTCACTTTTTAATCTTTCTTCATGAGGTTTAAGGCTTTTAACGTTTCTGCTGATTTGTTCAAACGGTGTTTTTGTGTTCAGAAATGCAGTGGCAGCAATGATATCCGTATAAGGTTTAAACCTGTTTTCGTATTCGCTGTCATAGGTTGAGAATTTTCTGTAGATATTTTCAAACTCATCTTTTTTATCAACCTCTTTTGCCAATCTGAGGAAATAAGTGTAGATGTCCGAATCATTCTGATGGATCTGGTTTTTTACCTCCGAAATAGAATTACTGATTTCCGGAATAAGCTTTCCAGCTTCCTTGATGTTGTATTTTTTACCGTCGTAATCGAAGGTTTTTAAAATAATTTCCTTTCTGATAATGGCTTCTATTGTCTTTTTGTCATTTTCAAGGGCAATTAATGTGTAAACCATTTCCACTTTTTCTTTACTGAACAGCTGCTCAAAAGAAAGATCTTTTGCTGCTGCGTTTTCCTGAACACTGAAGTCAGGATTTTTATTGTCATAATAACTGTTGAAGATCTTATCAAAGGAATCTTTAATATGCTGCTTTTCGAACTCAGATGCAAAGGTCTCAAAGTCAAGGTTAGTTTTTTCCTTCTGATATTTTACCTTTGAAAAAAGCTTTAATGTCAGTTTTTCTTCTGTTTTTTCAAAATCCCGGAAAAGGTTTTTGGCAGGTTCGTTTTCAGAGTCTTTTATTATATTAAGTTTCCGGAGTCTTGCAATACGGTCTTCATTGGAAGGGTGGGAGGCCCACTGATTTTCAATGGTCAGTTTCGATTTGTTAAAAAGTCCGGACTCGGAAAGCTTTACATTGGGAAGATCATATTTGATGTCCAGTTCACTTTGCTGAGCAAGGAAGTTCATGACAAAAAACTGTTCTTTATAAATATTCTGGCTGGCCTGGTTTTTTGAATATCTTGCTTCATAAAAATTAAGTACATTTTGATAGGAATTGTTGGCCAGTTCCATCCTCAGCAGAGATTCTTCCAAAGAAATTGACCCTGCAATATTAGCCGCTACTTCATCGGCATGAAATTCCATTTCCCTGGAAAGCGCCATATGACGGATGTTGACAAAAGAATACATTTTGGTAAGAACCCACTGGATTTTACCGGTAATAAAAAGCGCCAATGCCGCAAAAATCGAAAAATACCCGCTCCAGCTGGCCCATTGTGAAATAGAATTACGATACGATTCATCATCATTAACAAGATTGAAAATGATTTGATTAACATTGTATACATAACTCCCCACTTTCATAGAACGTTGGGAAAAATGTCCGAACTCATGAGCAAGAACAGCCTTCAGTTCCTGTTTTGTGGAGGTGTTGATCAGTCCAAGTCCGATCGTCAGGTTCTTTTTAATAGGGTAGAACATACTCCAGAAGCTGGAATCATAGAATACGCTTGCATTCACATCATAAGACAAATAGACTTTTTTGGGGAAGTCGGTTTCGGCTTCTTTTACAATTTCATCGATCATTCTGAAAAGCTCAGGTTCATCTGATCTTTTGATCTCGGTAAGATGGCTTCTGTCGTTGATGTGTTTTTTAAACAGGAATTTAATGATGAAGAAAAATACAAAACCTCCTGTTCCTGCAAGTCCGGCTCCCAGCATGAGGGTCAAAAACATGGGCTTTACCGCAATTAACCATATGCCACCAATGATGCATCCTACAGCCAGAGCTATGGTCAAAAGAAACATGAGGATATAAACAATAATAAATACAGTTATGGCCAGAACAGCGGATTTGCTTTTCTTTTTGAAGTCATCGGAAACCTGAATATACATGGAAATAATTTTTTTTACAATAATACACACATCAGTGTAAAAAGGCAAGAAAAAAGAATTTTGCTCTGGATTTGGAGCAATTTTATTGTCCTGATTTTTTATATATAAGTGTAGATAAGGAAATGATGGTATAAATTTTTTAAACAGTCAGAGGTCTTAATTGATAATTTCAGCGTCTGGATTTTCCCGAAGCTTCGCGATTCTTTCCCGCCAGTTTTGGAGCTCCTCATCAGTGAGTTTAATCCATTCTGTTATTTCTCCAACAATTTTTAAGGGTTCTGTACTTCGATAGGAACGGGTAGGGTTTCCCGGAAACTTTTTATCGGTTACGTTGGGATCATTTTCAAATTCTCCTGTCGGTTCTACGATATAAATACGTTCCTGACCCTCTCCTTTTGCCAGCGCAGCAGCCAGTCCTGCCCCGTTTTGTAAGGCCGTAAAGTAAATATGATTCATGGTAATCTCAGGATAATAATTCGATTGGAATCCGGCACTGAGCAAATCCCCAATCTTTAAATCAGCTTTTGTACCGTGGTAAAATGGACCTTTGTCAAGAATTTTCCCGTCTTTTTTGTTTTCCATTGTGAAAGTGTTTTTGAAGTTAGAAGAACCTGTAAACTTAAGTAATTGTTTTGAAATGAAAAAATCTCTGTGGAAATTGAGCGAAACCAGGAATTATAAAAATGGATGATCTGTCACAAGGCTGTTTGTGATCACTGCTATTTTTATTTGCTTTAGACAGGGATGTTTGTAATCTTCGGAGTATATCATTTCATCAGGGAATCTATCTGGCTGATTTTGTTGGTTTGGGCGGATGAATTATTTATGGGAAGTAGGAGAAGAGCGAGAAATAGGAATAGTTGTTTATAATAAGACATATTAATTTTCTGTAATTAGTATTTTATTAATTTGTTGGTATAAAGTTGTAAGATTTTGAGCTGTGAAAGGGCGTTCAATAATGTACAATTCCATACTTTGCCAACAGAATATTAGTATTTAAAATTCCATTTCAAAACCTTTTTGTAATGCTTTTAATTCCGGTTCTGTTAGTTCTCTTTCATTAATTTCTTGCCAGAGTAACTGCACTTTGTTTAGTTCTTTTAAACCGGTTTTTTTAACTGCGGCTCCCCACATCGATATGGCAAAATCTTTTTTGTTATATAATATTCCTTTAAAGTTTATAAAAGAACCATCATATTTTTCAACAGTATTTTTGAAGTCTAGCTTTCCTCCTTTAGATTCGGTTTTAATATATTCTTCAATATTGAAGTTTTCATTATCATGATTGTTAATGATTTTTTCCTTTGCAATAATTTTCACTTCCTCAATTACATCATGGTATTTTAAAATTTGAAAATCTTTATTATTGAATTTTAAAACATCATTATTTATAAATGCTTTAGTTTTTTTGATGCCGGCTAATTCTTTTGCTCTGTTTTCTGATATTTCTCCTTTTAGTTTTGAAGCAGTCTGGAAATTTTCATTCTTGCTTGGAATTATTATATTATAGAAAAATGAGTCATCTTCATTTTTAGGAATTAACATCAACATTCCTTTAACACTTCCTTTATCAGCTATCATAAAATAGTAAGATGGTAGTTTACTCGAAAAATTCCAATAGTCGTCTAAGCTTGGATTTTCATTGATAAAAACGGATGATTGCTTATTGTCAATATTATCTTTAATTGTATAATAGTTTGAAATTATTTCAACATTTTCGAAACTGAAATTTTCTATTTTTTCACTGTTAAATATTGGATTTCCATTTTTATCCAATTGTGAGTACAAGTTTGAACTTGTAAGAAAAGTCGCGAATATGAATATTAGTAATTTTTTTTCATTGTAGTTATAGTTAAAGAACTAATTAGTGTTTATATAAATTTTTCTATTAATTCCAGTAGCAGAGTTGGTAGATTTTGCGCAAAATTATAATTAATCTCGCATTTTACTGATATAATGTTGACCGTAGCCTTTATCTCTCCCAATCTTCATGGTCATACATAAATGTAATGCTTTCTTGACTATTGACAGTTATCCCTCTTTTTTTATTTGGAATCCATTGTATGTTTTTAACAAATTCTTTAGCTTTTCTATTAAATTCTTTAGCAAATTTTTGATTATAACTTTGTCTGAATGAGGATTCAACTTTTAATTTCGTTATTTCCCCGTTTTGAGTCAAAATAAAATATACTGTAGTCCAGGAATACAAATCATCTTTTTTTCTATGAATATAATCTTTAGGATAAACAAAATTTTTAAAATAATCCTTGCCATATCGCTCTAAGAAATCATCCAAATCTTTTGCTAGAGGATATATGGAATGATTCCTGTCGCATTCAGACGAAAGAAAAATTTGATTAATGTGATTATTAATATATTTTTTTTCGGCTTCATCTCTTTTTTCGTCAATAAAATCTTCTCCAAATTTCCTTTTAATTTCTTCATACATTAAACCACCATAACAGTATTGTTTATCGGAAGGTGCTGTACAAAAAATTCCTTGTGCTGTAGTTTCAATCTTGTATTTTTTCAAAATTGATTTTAATTCAGCATCACTTTCATACATTTTAACCATTCCTTTTATAATTACATATGTAAGCTTCCCTTTGCTAATTTCCTCTTTTGCACGTTTTGTTTCAGCGGTACAAATGGAATCCCATATTTTTTCTCCTTCAATTCTGTATTTTTCCAGTTCAATACTATCAGATTGACTCACCTGAGCATTTAAACTAAATATGAAAAATTGGAAAATTATAATTGATATGTACTTGAATTTGATATAAGGCATTTTATAAAATTATGTGTATAATAACCAAATTTTGCGCACTATGTTACTATAAAATATACATAATTGCGGTAATGAAGTTTGTTCGTTTATAGTTGTAAATAATTACATTTTTTGCTAAATGCAATATTATATTTTACTTAGTATAGTTTCCTGAAACTATAGACTCTTCCATTAAACCCACAATCTCAGAAACAGGAATGGTAAATATTCCGGCGTTGCCATTATCAAATTCTTTTTTCCAGTAAGAATATCCGTCCATTTCAGTAGAATCGGGCATTTTATGGGTTTCATTTTGAAGCTTTGTAACACTTTTGTTCAATGCTTCTTCAGAAATCGGTATATGGCTTAGTTTTTCAGCAAAACCTTCAGGGCTCTCAGGATTTTTTATTTTTAATTTGCTTATTGAAATATGAATCACTTTTCCGGTTTCAGGATATTCCTCGATCTTTAGAATTTTAAGGGTAGATTTTTCTTCGGTAGGGCGGGTTTTGTATTGCCATTCCTGACCTACACTGTATTTCACATCGTTTTTCGTGCAACTGAAGGAAGCTAGAAGTATTGTTGCTGTTAAAGCACATAATTTAATCATGAATCAATTGGTTTTTAGTTTTTAAAAGATGGGTCAATATATATAAATTACTAAATTCCGGCACATATATGTTTTCTTAAAATGGCTTTAGCGTTTAAAATTCCATCGAAGGAATTATTTGATTTTGACTTCGATATAGAAAAATATAAGATTGATAAATAAATCCTGACGAAAGTTGGGATTGTCTTTATTAAGTTATTAGGTAACAATTCGAGGTTTGACGAAGCATTGGCAATATGCAACAGTTTTTTATAGTTTAAACTTTTGCCCTTCTTTATAACCCAATGGTAGATTTGGGCTTTTTATTCCAAATGGTCCGGAACCTGTCCGATTATAGTAAAATTCTTCTTTGTCATTTGTAAATCTTCCAGCACATAAAAGGTTAAACGTAGTACTATGTCGGCTTGATTTTAGCACATTTATATCAATCCAAACAGGAACTTTACTTTTTCGGTAAAGTAATTCAACGACTTCACTGTCTGTTAAATCAAGTTTTATTATTCCAGTATCTTCTGGATAAATATCAAACTGTGTTAAACTCGGATCATCGTTTGATACATTTAGAATCACATTATACTTAAAGTCAGTCGTCAATTTGTTTTTCACGAAGTTTTCAGCAAACTTCATTGCGATTAGACTTGCACCTTTCAAATGGAATAGAAATTCTTCTCGTGTCATCGGGTTAAAAACTGCTGCATAACATCCAAATTTATGCATTGTGTCTATAAATTTGCGATTGTTTGGGTTATCTATTTGTCTAAAATCTAAATATACTATTTTTCTTCACTGAAAACCATAATTTAAACAAAAAAAAGACTCTATAAAAATAGAACGGCTAGTATATTAAATTGCCTCTGCCGCTGACAGTTGCCAATATAATGTTGTATTTAAAATTCAGTTTTATCAGTTTTACAATACCATTTTGGATCGCAACTTGAGGTTTCGCATCCAGCAAAATGATATTTTTTTTTGTTTCTTTTCATAAATTTTGTAGTTGTTAATCCATAAAAAATTGGAATTACGTTTTCATCTGATTTACATATTGGGCAAGTCTTACTTTTATTTATTCGATATTTGCAGAATTTTTCTGCGAAAAAAATTTTATTCAGATTTTTATTGAAGTCAATTTGAAATTCATTTTTTTGATATTCTTCGTTTTGAATTGCAAGTCTATACTTTCCATTCTCTAAATTTTGGAATTCAAATTCTCCGTTTTGGTTTGTAGTTGTTGTTAGTTCTTCTTTTGTTTTTTCGTTGATTAATTTAAGATTGAAGATTGTATTTTCAATTTTTCTAAAAATCAGTGAATCTTTTATTTTTCCGCTTAAATTTTGAGCATTGCAACAAGAAAATAGAATTAAATATATTAAAATTTGTATTTGTTTCATTTTCAGTGTTTTGTTGGATGATATTGAGGATAATGGAAAGTATTGGCGATATTATGTGCAGAAAGTTTACGTTCTATAAAATAGAACGGTTAATATATTAATTTGCCTAGGTCGCTGACCGTTGACAATACCATATTTGCGACGTTCTTTTAATTCAGTTCTAAAACCAATTGATGATCTCATATTTTACTTTTGTATTAGGTTTTAATGTTTCTAAAGAAATATTACTGCCTTTTTCTATTCCTGAAACTTCAGCCTGCTTTTCCCAACTTCCTTTCGTGAATTTGAATTTTGCAGGGATGTGTAATTTTAGTGTTATTGTTCTTTCATAATCACTTTTTTTATTCAGTTTTATCTTATTTGGAATCCATTTTCCTAATTCTTCCTGATTTCCGGTGATGTAAATTTCATCTTCTTTATTGGGAACTTTTACAGTGATTGATACATTATAAACTTCATCTGAAAATATTTTATAGAATGTATCGGGATCTTCATTTTTAGATTTTTGATAACTTTCAATATATGAACTTAAAAAACCGCTTTCTTTCAAAAACTGCATGGGGTCTTTTATGTGCAGAATATCATCAATAGCCTTTTTCTTGTCTTCCTGTTTATTAAAATAGGCTTCCACAATTTTATATCCCATCCAATATCCTAGATCTTTGGGGCGGTCATCTTTTTTTGACGTTTGATACAGCCAGTCTTGTTGATCTTCTCCTTTTAGTCTGCTCACAAATTCCTTACATAGTTTGTCAAGATTTTTTTCGCCGTATTGGTGGTGTGCAGAATTTATATTTTCCCCCGAAATAAGCTCTCCGATAAAATCTGCTCCTCCTTCTAATAAGGATTGTTTCAGTAAAGTTTGTTCTCCTTCAACATTTTGTTGAAAATGAATTAATTCGTGGGCAGCAAGTGCCGGAAGACCATCAAGATTTTTTATGACTTCAGTGCCTATGATTAATCCGTCATTTGTAGAGGTTCCTCCTGAATATCCTAAACCATACACCAAATAAATGAGTGGAAACTTAGCTTCAGGATACCAATATTTCAGGGCGCTGTAAATTGCGCGTAACCTTTTTTCTTTTGATGGGATGTCATTTATGATATTCCGTGTAATTTCGTATTCAGATTTTTTTCTTTTAACATTAGCATATAAGGAATCTGCGCTCATTACCCTGTAAGGAAACGCCTTTAAACCCACAGAACCATTTTGTAAATATTCTTTAAACGGGTTTTCTTTTGAAGTTTCCATTTTGTCAAATGCTGTCCAGAAATTCTTAAAATCCCGGGTTTCAAAAACAGCATTTAACGGACTTTCTGAAAAACTGGTCTGCCCGAAAGAAAAATTAGAAATTATTAAGAGGAAAATAGTAGTTAAAAGTTTGAAATTCATGTTTTTTGATTTTGAACGCAATTTTAGATGGAATGTTGCACAACGGAAAAAATACTGGCAAAGATATAATATACAATTGTGCAAATTTTGTTTTGGTTTTTATTTTGAAAGTTTAAATTTTTTTAATCGAGGCTTTCTGTTTTATCCATTGGACAGCAATATCGACAGGTGCCGTATCGCTGCCGGAAGAAGTATTGTGTCCCAGTTTAGAAAATAAAGTATATTCGAAAGGTTTGCCCTGGGTTTTAAGTGTATTCAATTGTTCTATACACAGCTTTACCGGAATCTGGATGTCTTTTTCACCAAAAAGCCAAAGCCCGGGAATGGAAAGGGTATTCAGAGAGGTTTTGGGGTCTGTCGCTGTAAATTGATATTTGTCCGGGTCATTTTTAGTATGTTCGAGGGCGTCTGCTTCTGTATGGTTTTCCCAGAAATTATTGTTTCCATTCGTATAAAACTGAAACCGGAGCTGCTCCAGCGTCGTAATAGTAGGGCAACTAAATAAAACCATAAAGTCAATTTGTGGGTTTTTGCTGGCAGCCATCGGGATGATCCATCCTGCCTGGCTGAAACCTACTAATCCAACGGGTGTTTTTTTATCTTGCAAATAGGTTCTGAATGTTTTTACGGCTGCATTGGCATCCTGAGCCAATAAATTAAGATTAGTAGTATCGATATTATTTGTGCCAACGGATGGACCTACATATACACCGCCGGATTCTCCCACGCCACGTTTGTCATAGGTGAGTACGGCAATACCTTCTTTGGCAAGGCGTTTGGCGAACTCCATTTCTCTTTTTACCGGATCGGAACCGTGAACAATGACAACTGCTGCCAATGGTTTTTCAGGCTCTAAAATGGAGCCTGCGAGAGTAATGCCCTGACTTTCAAATTTTACATCCTGAATGGTAAAGCCGATCGATTGTGAAAATACAAATTGCGGAAAAGCTATCAATAACAGCCAGAAATAGAAGCCGGAAAAAGAATGAATTTTCATAGATCATGGTTAGTCGTCAAATATAATACAAAAAACCGCCCTGTAAAAATAGAGCGGATGGTATTTCCTTTCGGTAAATGGTTATTTGGGGCGGGCAGGATACCCGCACCGGCCCTTGTTAAAATATTGGATTTTATTGGCTGACATTTCCAGAAAGTACACTTTCGTTAATATCTGCCACTTGTATGCTTTTAATAGCTGAGCTGGTGAGGGACGCTGTACTTCCACCGATGATGTATAATTTATTGTTGTATACTTCCGCTGCAGCGTCTCTTCTGGGAATCATATTGGATGATAACTGATGTAATTTATTGGTTGTGGTATCAAAATAGGCCAAAAAAGATTGATTATTAAGACCACCTACAATAAAAATTTTATTACCGGATACAGCTAATGAGTGTCCGGATATGCCAACAGGCATCGTGTACTTATCGGTCCACCGATTAGTATTGAGGTCGTAAACGTTGATCAGGCGGGATGGCGTCCCGTTAAAACCACCAATTACATAAAGTTTATCATTAACAATTTTGCCTTTTGCTTCTCTGGCTGTGGGCATATCCGGTAATGGGTTCCATGTGTTCAAAGCGATATCATAGTACTGGAATTTACTAGAAAATACGGTGGTGGCAGCTCCATTTAATCCGCTGCCGCCAAATACATATATCCTGCCATTATGGATGGCTGAACCTGCATTTCCTGTGTAGGAACGATTCACAGCCCCCTTCGATAGGGTATTGGTGGCAAGGTCTACAATTTCAAGGTGGCTGTTTCCCCAACCGTTAAAAATATAAATTTTATTATTGTAAGTCTCTGAATTGGCAAATCTTTTGGGAAGTAGGGTAGAATTGAGAATACTCCAGCTGTTGGTAGTAATATTATATTTTTCAACATACCTTGCATCACTTGCTTTTGCCTGATACCCATTGCTCACATAGATATCATCATTCACTATGACACTGGCTGTGGCCCCTCTGCCGGCAGACATATTGGCGAGATTTTTAAATTGAAGTGTTTGTGCATGGGCTAACAATGAGCCAAAAAATAAAAGGAGTACTAATTTTATTTTCAATGGTATTAAGATTTAGTGTTTTGTTTTCTGTTGAGAATCCGGGATTGGTTCTAGGTATCAATAGAACATTGAGGCTTAAAGATAATGAAAAAGTTAGAGTTTTTTTATTGGTTTTTAGTATGTTATTGCATCACTTTTGGTATTTAACAATTGGTTCAGAACTCTTCATTTTAGTGATATCCTTTTATTTTTTGTAATATAACAGCATCATTCTTATTCGTGTTCTTTTCAATAAGAAGATCTAAAATTTCTTTATATAATACTCTTTGTTTTTCATTAGGAGCGTTCATAGGATTGATTTGAACTAATTTTCCATTGGAGTATAAAATGATTATATTGGTTGACATTCCATCCATTGCAGGTTTTAGATTCTTATCACTAAAGTCTTCTGATTTGAAAGAGTCTGATATCCGCTGAATTCTTTCAATATCCATTTGTGATAGCTCAATTTTGAAAGGTTGCAGTTCCGGCCTTTCATTGAGATATTCCTGATGCTCCCTCTCTTCTTTGATACTCCATTTTTCTCCATTTTCTTTTGACGGAGGTGGCGGAGGTGGATTATAGGATACCGGACTATAAAAAATTAAATATTTTTCATTAAAATTTAAGATGGTTTCGGCAGGGAGGTGAAATGTGGGATAGTATCCGATTTTTATTAAAACAGGTTTAGGTTTTTCAGTTTTATTGTCATTATTTTTCCTTTCACAGGAAAATAGAAGGATAAGACAAAATAATAGCAAGGTAACATTTTTCATGGTATTCAAATATACATAGATGATTTTAAATAATTGCTTACTTCTCACTAAGTACAAATGTTGGATGTCTCAGACATGTGTTTTTTATTTTTTCTCTCTCCTTTCAAGAATAAGATAGGCTGCATCCAGCAATTTGGTGAGGTGAATGTACGGGCTTATGATATTCCTTTCCGGCAGATGGTCATAGATTCCCAGTGAGAGATAGACCATCCCGGAAATAAAATAATCGAATTCCTTGATGCTGTATTCTTTGAATGCTTTTTTAAAGACCAATAGGGGATTTTGGTATTCCTTCTCGGAAAGCAAGCCAAGAACCGACGGGGAAACATCTTCCAACTGGGTAGTTACGGTTCTTTTCTTTTCCTGTAGTGCAATGAGATAGCCTGCACGGATGAATGACCGCATCGCCTGCTGAAAATGAAGGATAACGGACGGGTGTTCTTTTATCCAGCTATTTCTTTTTACCGCGTAACTTATAATGTCGTTTAGCAGCTCTTTGGAGGCTGTCAGGTCATTGAGCTTAAAATAGTTTTCCATTAGCTGTATGCCGTGATGTTTCTTCCGGCTTTTCCCAAGCCGGGATTGAAAGTCTGGTCTGGTTTTTTTCATGAGTTTGTATTTTTGTAATAGTGATTTTCAAAATAATTGGTGTACTATTTTCTTAACCATTAAGATTTTTTTAAGTGATTAAGAATTATTAAGGTCATAGCTGAAGCTATGTTTTTAGCGGTGTGCTTCATCCATCTTTGATGGATCTTAACTTATCTTATTACCTTCATTTTCCTTAATGGTATAATTTTTTGTCATGTTTTTATGGTACGATTTTACTGGCCGTAAAGGGGGAAGTCCGCCTGAACTTCCTGCCCTACAAGCCAAATAAATATGATAGAATTTGTGTTTTTCTAAAAGCCCGAAAGCCGCAATGGATTGTACACCCCATTGTACCGTATCATGATACTTTATATTGTAAAGCAGGCTTAGAAAAAGATGATTGTAGAAAACAGAGCGGCATGAAAATAAAACGGCATGGAACTCTACAATATCCGTCATAGAGGTACTGGTATACCGTGCAACAGATAAGAGAGCCCACGCCTAGGTCGTGAGCTTCATACTTATCATCTTGTTGCTTTAAAAATTACCAGTTTTCTATGACAAGACTCTAAGCAATAGCTTCTATATTTCTTTGAAGTATCGCAAAATTACATCTTCAGATGTAATCTATTGACAAATATAATAAAAATATCTTTGTATTACCGAATTCGGTAATGATAATTTATGCCAATAATTACAATTTGCACTAAACAGTGCGATTATGAACGAGTTTAAGACTGATGAAATCAAAAAAATGGTCTCAGAAAAAATAAAAGAAATAAAAGGAGAAACTCCTTATTCTAAGGTTTCTGAAAGATGTAATGTTACAGCTGCAAGAATTAGTGATGTTGCTAATAACAAGATTGATTGTCAACTTAGTACTTTTATTGAAATTGCAACCGGACTAAGAATACATCCTAAGGAATTATTTGATATTGTTTTTGATTTTGACGAATACTATTCTGAATTAGATAAATAAAACAAGCTCCGAAGTCTTCAGACTTCGGAGCTTGTTTTATTTTATTGGTTTAATTTTTTATCTTCATCTGTATCTAGTGGACTTTTATCATTATTTTCTTTTAGCCATTTTTCATAAATACTTATGTCTTGATCATTTAATAATATTGCATATTCAATTCCTAAAATAATACAAATAAAAATTAAATATTTTTCTTCGTAATAAATGAAGTCATATTCATTTAAGATTTGATAGGACTTTTCTTCTTTTTGAGAAGTAAACATATCTGTTTCTTCATAAACCTTTCTTGTATGGTATTCCCAATATTCACCCTTTCCGTAACGAACATATTCACGAAGATTATCTAACCCCTTATCATTAACCAATTCAATATTCCAGTTATCAACTTTTTTAATTTTTTGTGCCCATGCTTCTAATGCAATTTTACCAAGTAATCTTGACAAAAGTAAATGCTTTTTTGGCGGCCTATTTTGGATTGGAATTTTAAAATTTGTAAACTCTCCACTTAATATTTTTTCGAATATTTCTTTTTTTTCTACAACAATTTTTAAAGTTTTCCCCTCGCTCTCCAGAATTTCAACCTTACCATGTTTTAAATTGCCAAAAAATCCAATTTCGTTTGGAATTTTTTTCTTTTTGTTAGGAATATAATTTCGATATCTTAAACTTCTAAAATACGGTAAGTCTAATACTTCTTTTTCTATTTTTGTTGAAAAATAGTTATTACAAGCATCACAGACGATTCCTTTATCAAGTGTATGATTATTATTACCTAAAGATTGTGGAATTATATGTTCTACACTTTTGGAATCATCTGAATTTTTTTTACAAAATATACAGTTCATTATAATGCTATTCTAGTTACTCTCATTTTCCTAAATACTTTGACACAATCTTCTAAAAAACTTAATATATTATATTAGCCAGTCGGAGGTGGTGGAATAATTGGTTTTAATCTTGGAATGTTGACGTTAAATTTTTGTAATAGGACATCATCTATTTTTTCTTTATTTTTATCTACAATTGTATATAACATCTCATTTATATCTTCATCATCACTAATCCAAAATATTTGGGTATTCTCTAAGCTACTTGAGATTATTTGATTGACTTGTTCAGTTGAAAAAATATCGAACTTGTAGAGTTTTTGCAAAGTACTTCTGGCACTATAAAAGCTTCCAGCTCCCTCTAAATTGTTAATTAATAAATCTTTTTCTAATTCTGTAGCTAGTTTAATATCTGGGAATATATCTTTAAAAAAATCTGAAAGTGTTTTGTAGAACTTGATTATACTTCCTTTTTTCTTATTCCATTCTTTTGCTAGAAATGTATTAAAGTTTGAACTATCAATTTCAGAAAAATAATCTTTGTCATCAGCGATGAAATATAAATCATTCCCATTTTCAACTGCTTGTAACAAAGATTCCCAATTCATAGCATCCCCATATGATTTATTTTTTCCAGGAGGATTCCCTAAATCATATCTTAATTTAGCATCATCTACTAATTCTTTAGTAGTATTTATTACATTAGATTTTGAAAACAATAAATTAATTATTTTATCTGCTTTAAGATCTTCAATTTCAATAGCCTGCATAACATTTTTTAATAATGTTTGTTTTTCATGATTAAAATCTCTAATGAGCTTTTTTAAATTTTCAAATTCTTTATATTCTTTACAAAATTGCGGAAATTGAATATCTAATTTCGAAGAATTGAAGGTTTTTAATGCATCCGCAAGCTTAGTATCTCTATTTCTTTGAAACTCATTAATTACTTGCTCGGGAAGATGTAATTCTAACTTATTATTGTCTAATAAAACTTGTAATTTATTTAATTCTTCTAGATCATCATTAGAATAATGATAAAATTTTAAATATACATTAGTATCAATAAATAGATGTATTGCCATTATGTTTTTATATAATTAGTTTTTGACTAAATTAACATTTTAAATAATAAATGTTTTACGGGAAACCGTAAAAAACAAAAACCGCCCTGCAAAAGCAGAACGGTTAGTATATTAAATTGTCTCAGCGACAGCTGTTACATCATTCCCGGCATTCCACCACCCATTGGCATAGCTGGTTCGTCTTTTTTCACTTCAGTGATTACACATTCAGTTGTTAAAAGCATTCCGGAAACAGAAGCTGCGTTTTCAAGGGCAACTCTTGTTACTTTGGTAGGGTCTATGATCCCTGCTTCAAGTATGTTGATATACTCTTATATAGAGAAAATGAATACAAAGACTTATTATTTATGATGCTTTTATCATTCAACGGGTTCCCAACTTTTATAATCAAACCATTGTTCTTTATTACGTTTAATTTTTTTAATAATTCTTTTTGAGGGTCTGCTTGACCTTTTAGTTTTTGGATCAAATATCATATCTCCATCATTGTCATAATAAATGATTCCTTTTTTGTCGCAAGTTTCAATGATTTTCACTTTAATGAGAAAGTCCTTTTCATTACGTTCAGTAATTATTCCTGTTGCAATACAAATATCATTATCATATTTATCTTCCTGTTCCTTACTCACAAATCCTTTTTGATAGTTGAACTTAATTGTATCACCAATTTTATATTTTGAAAAGCTTTCTATTTTTCCTTTCAATTCGGTCTTTTTAGCATTCTCCCAATAATCCTGATAGTATTTTACCTGCTCTTCGAGCCTAATCTCTCTGTTGTTTAAATGTCTATGATAACTTACCAAAATAATTCCTGACATATCATCCGGATGATAAATATTTAAATCATTAAAGTATTTTGATAGCCTTGAGCCTCCCCAAAGCTGCCAGTTATTCCTCATCCACATTCCAAATCCTAAATGAACTTTTCCTGTGAATTCGTCTTCTTCCAAGGTTTTAACTTTTGCTTTTATACTATCATTCCAGAATGTATTGATCTGAACAAAGCAATCCTCCAAGTCTTTGGGAATGTATACTTTGTTAATGGTGTCTGTTATATATTTTATCTTCTTTTTATCATCCAATTGTTTTTGAAGTTTAATATACTTGTTAAGAATATCTTTTTCTTTGATTTTACCATTTACAAGATATTGTTTAAAACTATATAGCAAGACTTGAGAGTGATGATCAAAAATTCCTTTTTTATCTAAATATTCAGTGATTTTTGGATTACCATTTTCACTTGTCCAGTTAAAAATTGTTCTATAGTCTTTATATGGTTTTGTCTTTGCAAAGGGATAAACAGTATAAATTAAACTATCTTGATGACTATTTTTAATTTTTATTTTAATACTATCCGGACAGTCTTTATCTAAATACATTACAACTTGCTTTAAGTTTTTGGGTAATCTATTTTGCGCAAATACATTTAATTGGGCTAAAAATAAGAGAGTGCTTACTAGGAGTATTTTTTTCATGATGTTGTAGATGATCCAAATCTACGAATTACAGAAATATTATGTGCGTTTAATTATACTAACATTATTATAACAATAGAAAAAACCGCCCTACAAAAGCAGAACGGTTTATATATTAAATTGTCTCAGCGACACGCTGTTACATCATTCCCGGCATTCCACCACCCATTGGCATAGCTGGTTCGTCTTTTTTCACTTCAGTGATTACACATTCAGTTGTTAAAAGCATTCCGGAAACAGAAGCTGCGTTTTCAAGGGCAACTCTTGTTACTTTGGTAGGGTCGATGATTCCTGCTTCAAGCATGTTTACATACTCGTCAGTTTTAGCATTGTATCCGAAGTCACCTTGTCCTTCAGCTACTTTAGCTACGATTACAGAACCTTCACCGCCTGCGTTGGCAACGATTTGTCTTAATGGCTCCTCGATCGCTCTTTTCACGATTTTGATACCGGTAGTTTCGTCAAAATTGATCCCTGTAAGGTTTTCCAAAGCAGAGATGGCTCTTACTAAAGCAACACCACCACCAGCAACGATACCTTCTTCTACAGCAGCTCTTGTAGCGTGTAGGGCATCATCTACTCTGTCTTTTTTCTCCTTCATTTCCACTTCAGAAGCAGCACCTACATAAAGTACGGCAACACCACCGGCTAACTTAGCCAGTCTTTCCTGAAGTTTTTCTCTGTCGTAATCAGAAGTAGTAGTTTCCATCTGAGCTTTGATCTGAGCTACTCTTCCTTTGATTTTCGCTTCGTCACCACCACCGTTTACGATAGTCGTGTTATCTTTATCGATCGTTACTTTCTCAGCAGTTCCAAGCATATCCAGAGAGATGTTTTCCATAGTGAAACCTTGCTCCTCAGAAATTACCTGACCACCAGTAAGGATAGCGATATCTTCCAGCATTGCTTTTCTTCTGTCCCCAAATCCAGGAGCTTTTACAGCTGCAATTTTAAGAGAACCTCTTAGTTTGTTTACCACCAAAGTAGCTAAAGCTTCACCTTCCACTTCTTCAGAGATAATCAATAGAGATTTTCCACCCTGTGCAATCGGCTCAAGAACCGGAAGCAATTCTTTCATGGAAGAGATTTTCTTCTCTACCAAAAGGATGTATGGGTTTTCTACTTCAGCCACCATTTTCTCAGGATTAGTCACGAAGTAAGGTGACTGGTATCCTCTGTCGAACTGCATACCTTCTACAACATCTACCGTTGTATCGATACCTTTAGCTTCTTCTACAGTGATTACACCTTCCTTACCTACTTTTCCGAAAGCTTCAGCGATCAAAGCACCGATAGTTTCATCGTTGTTGGCAGATACAGAAGCAACCTGCTTCACTTTATCTGTAGAATCTCCCACTTCCTGAGACTGGGATTTTAGGTTTTCAACAACTGCAGTTACAGCTTTGTCGATCCCTCTTTTAAGATCCATTGGGTTAGCACCCGCAGCTACGTTCTTAAGACCTTCTCTTACGATAGCCTGTGCCAAAACAGTAGCGGTAGTAGTACCGTCTCCTGCAATATCATTGGTTTTGGAAGCCACTTCTTTTACCATCTGGGCTCCCATGTTTTCTACTCTGTCTTCAAGTTCGATTTCTTTTGCTACAGAAACACCATCCTTAGTTACGTGCGGAGCACCGAAAGATTTTTCGATCACTACGTTTCTACCTTTAGGACCTAAAGTCACTTTTACTGCATTAGCCAATGCATCAACTCCTCTCTTCAGAGCGTCTCTTGATTCAATATCGAATTTTATTTCTTTTGCCATAATTTTTTATTGTATTAATGTACTTTGTACAATGTATTAATGAATGTGTATATTCATGAAGTCATTTTACATGAATACATTTTACTTTTTACAAATTAACCGATGATTCCTAATAAATCTCCTTCTTTTACAATTAAGTAATCTTTCCCTTCCAATTTTAGTTCAGAACCTGAATATTTTCCGTAAAGAACTTTGTCACCTACCTGAACAGTTGTAGGCTCATCTTTCTTACCTGGACCTACTGCTACCACAGTACCTTCCTGCGGTTTTTCTTTCGCAGTATCCGGGATAATAATACCTGAAGCTGTTTTAGTTTCGGCAGCGATAGGCTCGATAAGAACTCTGTCTGCTAATGGTTTAAAGTTTACTGACATAATATATTTATTTTTTAATTAATTCTCCATTATAGCTCTCTAAATGTATGCCATGGGACACCTGTGGATGAAATGGCAGAATTTTATTTAACAGTGTGAAAATTTGGCAGAAAAATAAAAAAAGTAAAGCCGGAAACTTCCGGCTTTTTGTATTTAACTCTAATAATTCTGTGAATTAAGGGCAGTACTGTCCCGGCCCGATCCAAAGGATGCATTTTCCCTGGTCGTTCCATTCGCAGCAAACAACTCTGGCCGCACCTCCAATGATGGATTTTTGGGCCTCTCTGCTTAATGATTTTGCATTTTTCATGATTTAATATTTTAATTTGTTTTATACTCCTGAACATTTAATGTCAATCAGGATTTTTGACGATTTGATGTAAGTGTTATTCAAAGATAGAAAAAATATGAATATGTTATTCACTATTTGTAGATTAATTATTGGGTTTTGTATTTTGAAAATCAATGTTTTAAATTTTATTTTCAATAATTGAAAATACAAATTAAAAGAAAAAGCTTATCGTTGTAATAAAATTTTCAGGCTCTTTATTTAATTGTTTCCAGTGTCATTTTTCTACCGCTAAGGTCCATATCTTGCTTGAGGATTTTTCTGGTTTCAGAGTCAATATAATAAGTGACAATCGTTGTTTTATCCCTGATGTCATCCGTAGTTTTTACAGTCCAGACATTTTTACCATCGTATTCAGCTTTCTTGACGTCCAGTATGTAAGCTTTTATAAGTCCTTTCTTAGCATCAGGATTATAATCGAAGATAGAAAGATCAGCAGTATAGTTTTCTTTTAAAGGAAAGAAACGGATAGCCATAGGATAGCTGCTGCTGTCGAAATAATCTGTGCCCGGAATTTCTATATTGTCCTTTTTCTGGGATTTCTTATCCAGATAATATCCGGTTACCATAGTTTTACCCGATTTCAGAACCATATCTCTCATTGCATTAAAAGATGAATGATACACAGGCTCAAAGTTCGCTGTCTTTACAATGGTGGAATCTGTCCATTGGGCATCAGGTGCCTTTTTCAGCTTTACAGTAGTTTTAATGAGCAGATCGGTCTTGTTTAATTTTTTGAGCTCGGTAATAATGCTGCCTATTTCTATTTTAGATCCTGCATTTTCTGCGTACCAGACTGCTTCCGAAGTTTCGTCTTTGATCAGCTTAGGATCAATATTGCTATTGCCGGGAGTGAGCAGCTTCTGAGAAAATAAATTAATGCTGCTTACCAATAAAAGAACAAGAAATGATTTCATGGTTTTTATTAGGATAAGTAGGGTTGGTTCTCAGAATGTTACATTTATTTGTTTTCTTTGAGATTGGATCAGAGCACTTTTTCTATTGTAATGAAAACATGTTCATTGTAATTCATGGATATCACCGATAAATTTTATATTCTAAAAAAATATAATAAGAGCTAAGCTTTCTCGGTATTGATTTTTAATTTAATCTGCTCTACAGAAAAACCATAATTTCCATTTAATTTCTTGTTGACACTTGTAATTTTTTGTTCAAGTTCAAGATAAAAATGAAGTGTCTGGCTTCCTTTTGGAATGGCGTTCACCAGATGTATATTGCCCAATAGATATTCTTGACTGGTAAGGTCGGAAATTTTCAGAAAAATCTGGCAGTACAAAAAGTATCCGTCCAGATCAGGATTTGATATGTCAAGAAACGGATCCGCCAGATGGATAAGAATGTCTTCTTTCCAGCTTCTGATTTCTGAAACCAGTTTTTTACATTCTGTTGCAGAGAAATTATTGATATGGGAAATAATAATGGGATTATGTCCATGATACCACGAATCGCCCTCAGTGTCGTACGCATTGGCTTCGAGATATTCATATAAAGCTTGAATTTTATCTTCTATTTCAGGTATGGTATACATGGTATTTTTGAATATTATCTTATTGAATCACTATGAAATCCCAATTTACGGATTACATTGTGATTATTAAAGCTCCTAGGGTGATATCATTTAAAGTTCAGTCAATTTACTCTCAATCAGAATATTGTAATGTGATAGATGTGAAAGCTGTACTTATGCATTATAAAAAAATCTTTACTAAGATTTGCTGTTTTTTGAAGACGAATTTATTTTTGAAATCACAGCCCCGGAAATCGCAATACTGATAAAATTTGTTACAGATCTTGCTTCATTCATAAAGCGGTCCACACTGTAAAGAAGGGCGATATCCGTAAGAGGAATTTTCCCGAATCTGTTCAGAGTGAAAATAAGGGCAAGAAATCCGGAGCCCGGAACTCCTGATGCTGTTTTTGAAGTGACAGAAATGATCACGAAAAGCCAGAGATAATCACCTAAAGTTAATGAGATATTATAGAATTGAATGAGAAAGCAGCACGTTACCGAAATATAGATACAGGCTCCGGAAAGATTAAAGTTATAGCCCAAAGGAATTACAAACCTTAAAATTTGCCTGCTGTATCCTTCAGATTCCATTTTTTCAAAGATTAGGGGAAATGCGGTCTTTGAGGAAGAGGTAGTGATCACAAGAATGATTTCTTCTTTTAAATCCAGTAAAAATTTCCACAGCCGGATTTTAAACAGATAAGCAACTGCCCCTAAAATTCCGAAAATAAAGACAATATCGGCAAGGTAAACCGTTGCCACAACTTTACTGAGAGGAAGAAGCGTATTAATACCATACACGGCAATTCCATAAGCAATATTACAGAAAATAACTGCCGGAAGAATGATATAGAGATATTTGATTACCGTGTAAAATATCTTAAGCCCACGGTCTAATATGTTCAGGAATTTTTCTCTTCCTTTTGAGAGGTTCATTAAAATTCCGGCTATAATTGAAGTGATAAGGAAAATCCCGTGCCTGTTGAGGTACAGCCTTCCGGATAGGCTGGTATCATTGATTTCGAAGGTTCTGGGAAGAGACTTACTGATCCTGGAGATATCGATCCCCGTATCGGCTCCCGGTTTTACTGCAATACCAAAAACAATCCCTAAAATAATCGCAATGGAACTTATGACCAGAAAATACAAAATAGTTTTCCATACAATGCTCCTTGCGTTTTTGATCCCGGAAAGCTGGCAGATCCCGTACATGATCGCCATGAAAATAATGGGAAGGATAAGCATTTCCAGAACCATGAAAAAATACCTGCTCACCATTCCCAGTTTAATGCTTGCTTCAGGTGCATAATGTCCTGTAAGCACTCCACCGAGAATGGCGGCAAATACATATAAGGTAAGATTTTTTAAATATCTTCCTGTGAATGTTTTCTTTGTTTCAAAAAGGTTCATCTGAAAAAATATACTGTCTGTGCAAAACCGGGAGTTTATTACATATCCGAAATATAATAATAATTAACGAATTCTGGTTAAATAACTCCTAAAATCAGTGCTGCCAGAAGCATCACAATAGAAGAGCCCAATGCCCATTTCAGCGTATATTTCAAATGATCCGAAAATTCCACACCAGCCAGTGAAACCAATAAATAGGTAGACGGAACCAATGGACTCAGAAGATGTGACCCCTGGCCGATAAGGCTTGCCCTTCCTAATATTTCCGGTGAGATTCCCAGCTGATGCCCAGTAGCAACAATAATAGGAAGTATTCCGAAATAATAGGCATCATTGGAAAGGAAAAAAGTGAGCGGAATACTGAACAGAGCAGTGACGATATTCAGGTAGCCTCCCCAGCTTTTGGGTACTATTTCTATCATACTGTTTCCCATGGCCTGCATAATCCCTGAACCGTTCAGAATTCCGGTGAAAATCCCGGCCCCGAAGATCATTCCGGCTACGGATAAAGCATTCCCGGCATGTTTTGAGATGATTTTCTGCTGGTCTTTCAGCTTTGGATAATTGATAATGGAGGCCAGGCAGAACGCTATCATAAACGCAATGCCTAAAGGAACAATATCAAGAATCATTACTACTAAAAGGGCAATTGTAAGAGCAAGATTGATCAGGATCAGTTTCGGACGGCGGAGTTTAGGATCCACTTCACCAATAATATCATTGCTGTTGTAATTGGTAAATTTTCCATGTTTGGCAATCCTTATTTTCTCTCTTCTTCCCAAAATATAAGCTACAAAAATCACCCATAGGATTCCTATCGCCATAATAGGGATCATAGGAACGAAAATTTCTGTGTGCCCGAGCTTAAGGGAGCTCATTACCCTTGCAGTAGGTCCTCCCCATGGCAGAATATTCATAATCTGGCCGGCAAGCATAATAATACACGTCAGGATTAAAGGATTCATGCCCTGTCTTTTATAAAGTGGAAGCATGGCAGCCACCACAATCAGATAAGTGGAAGAGCCGTCGCCGTCCAGCGATACCAAAGCCGTAAGAACAGCAGTTCCTATGGTGGTTTTGATGGGATTGTCCCCAACAGCTTTTAAAATTATATTTACCAAAGGCTCAAAAAGGCCTGTGTCGATCATTAAGCTGAAATAAAGGATGGCAAAGATCAGCATCACTCCTGTAAGCGCGATTTCTTTTACGCCGTTTTTCATCATATCCCCCAGCTCAGGGCCGAAACCTGCAAAAAGAGCTATGGTTACGGGTACGATGACCAGGGCAGTGAGCGGGGTCATTTTTTTGTTCATAATCAGGACCATGAAGATCAGGATCATGAGAAATCCAAGGAAAGTAAGCATAAATGATTGGTTTTATAGTTATTTATTTTTGTTTTTTCTCCAGTCGAAGCTGTTTCTGTAGCCAATGTAGCCATAGTTGCTGGTAGATCCGGTCTCCAGCTGGTTGATAAAAGCGACTTCAATAGCAGAGTTTTTCCCCACTTTAACCCCGATGCCAGCCGTTAAACGGTTGCTGTCAAACGGTTCATCCTTCACGACATTCATTCTTATTTCATTTTTCAGAATGCCGTACAGTTTTTCTTTTTCACCCGCTCTGTTAAAAGGAATTCTCAGAGAAATCAGATAACGCAGCCTGACGATGAAATCATTGGGGTTACTGATAAACCGTTCTTCCACACGGAAGCGATGCGAAACTGAAGTTCTTCCGATATTACCTCCCAGTGTCACCTGCTGGAAAGGCCTTTTTTCGTACCTCTCTTTCTTTGTATTGTCAGATTTATAGGAATCCAGTACGAGGAACATAAATCCGGCAGCAGGTTTTACCTCATTGGCTATTTCATAATCTACATAGGCCGATACAAGGAAAAGTCTGGTGTCATAAGCGAGATCAAAAGAACGGTATTGCGACAGAGCGGTCAACGTACTTTTATCCGTGAGTTTTGCCGACATCAGATACTGGAACCACATATTGTAGTTGTCCCGGCTTTGGGCATGAACTTGCAAGGTTACAGCCAGCAGTAAAATAATGATTAATTTGAATTTAATTTTCATGTAATATTGAGTTAACATCCTGATGTCTCAAATATATTTATAAGATCCAGCCGCGGATTTATTTTTCAATCAATGACAGTTTTTATCAGTGAACTGCACGGCGGGTTGAAAAAGATGGTATATTTGAAAGATTGAAAATGGAGCTTTTTAGATGTTTCTGATTGTAAATATTGTATTTATATTATTGGTTTTCAGGATTTTATTTAATCCTAAGGTTTTGAAAAGACTGATGGAATATCATTGGGGATTTCTGCTGAAGTTTCAGCATGTTTTTTTCCTTTTGGTGTTTATTATCATCACTTTTTTTACCGAAAACTACTTTTTGGATACTCCGGAACTGATCTGGAGTGTTTTTTCGGTCATTATTTTTAATGTCGGAATTTACAGTCTTGTCTATTTTTATCTCGTTCCGGAATTTTATCTTTCCAATAAATATCCTGAGTTCATTCTTTTTGCGCTGATCACTTTTCTGGTCTCCAGCCTTTTCAGAATTCTGCTGGAACCTGCAGTTTTCAACATGAGTTTTAATGAAAACCTGTCTAATACCAAATTTTTATATAATGTGTATACAGCACAGGGAATCGTGATACTTGTTGCTTCATTTCTCGGGATTACAAAAGATAAATTCCTGATTGAACAGGATTTTAAAGATCTTGGTGAGGAAAAAGACCAGCTGTACCTGGACCTCCTGAAGTCTAAAATGAATCCCCATTTTCTGCTGAACACCCTTAATAATATTTATTCCAAGAGTTTTCAGCCCTCAGAAAATACCTCGGAATCTATATTGCAGCTCAGCAAACTGCTTCAGTATGTGATTTATGATACCAGTAAAGAGAGAATTTCGATGGCTCAGGAATTTTCATCGATCCATTCTCTTGCAGGGCTGTATCAGCTGAAATATAATAATGTGTTGAATATTGTTTTTACGGTTGAAAACGAAGAAACCTTGGATTTAATAGATATTCCGCCTTCCGTATGCCTTACTCTTTTTGAAAATGCCCTGAAACATTCAGCGGTGGGAATAGAAGAGGGGAGCTATATTCATCTGAGCTATAAAATAAAGGATCACGAACTTTTGTTTGAAATCAGAAATTCTGTATCCAGGAAAAAGAACCTTGTCGGGAATATGAATGACAGCGGTTTGGGGAACGAAGCGGTAATCAACATCCTGGAAAAAAATTATGCGGGAAGATTTACTTTTATCTCCGAACCTGCAGACAACAACAACTATCAGACTATTTTAAAAATAAAATTGTAATGGCTAATCTGACGATCGTAAGCGTAGATGATGAATATCCGGCTCTCCAGCTCATCCAGAAGTACTGTGAGCAGATAGAGGGTGCTGACCTGTTAAAGGTTTTCCAGAACCCGGAAGACGCATTGAACTATCTTAAGCAGAATAAGGTGGATCTGGTGATTCTGGATATCAATATGCCTTATATGAATGGGATTGAACTCCTACGCCAGCTGCATTACAAACCATTATGCATTTTTCTCACTCTGGAAACCCAATATGCCGTTAAAGCTTTTGAGCTGGATGTAGTGCATTATCTTGTCAAGCCTGTGGACTTTGAAACATTCCGGAAAGCCATTAACAAGGCAAAGGATTTCCTTCAGTTTAAAAACTCTGTAGAGCAGCAGAAAAAGGAAGACTTTATCATGTTCAAATCCAATTACGTCATGAATAAGGTTTTACTGGATGATGTGCGGTGGATACAGGGGTTTGGAGAATATATCATCCTGATGACCCATCTTAAAAAGTATATGATCCTTGACCGGATGTCGAATTTTGAAGAAAAATTTCAAAACCTGGGATTCATCAGGATTCACAAGTCATATATTGTCCTGTCTTCCCATATCAGTTCATATGATACCGCCCATGTGTATCTAAAAGATGGAGAGAAGCTTCCCCTAGGGAGAACTTATAAGAATTCTTTAAAAGCTTACCTGAATTAATTTCAACAGCTGCTTCATCAAAATCAATTTGAAAATTGATTCACCCTTTGCAAACTTGAATTTTCGGAATGTAGATGAAACTTTGCGTTTAAAAAAATCGCAGATTAACCTGATTGAGCAGATCTTTTTCGGAATTATATAATTCAATAGGAGCGGGCTTTAGCCCGCTTGACAATTTAAAGGAACATAAAAGGCTTTAGCCGGAAATTATTAATCATATTCAATAAAAAAGGCTGCCTCAAATATGGGCAACCTTTTATATTATGATTTTTAATATTATGATTTTTTTCCGGCCTGCATCGGGTTTACCTTTCCGCTGGCACCACCTCTTACCGGGCCTTCTCCCTGTTTCTGCTTGAACAGCTGGAATTTTGAAACCGGGGTTTCTGTTCCGCTGCTGCTCCATACGTTATTCGAAGTGTCAATATCCGCGGTCTCTCTCATTGGATCAAGCTGGATCGACTTGATTTTTTTGCCAAAATAATAAGTTTTTGAAACCTTCTGTTCGTTCTGTCTCCAGATCTGTGCAGATGATTTGTCATACAGTTTTGATCCGTCTTCAAAAGTGAATTCAAGAATGATCGGCATTACCAGTCCGCCTTTGTTAACAAAATCGATCTGATAACCTGTAAGGTTTTTGAATTTCTCCTTATCCTTGGCATCCAGAGGAATTCCTGCGTCTGTTTTTAGAGTGTATTCTTTTTCAGTATCTACCTTTTCCTGGCCTCTGTCATACCTGTAATAGAAGTCCTGCAGGTCCTTATCCTGATCTGCATAGAACTTGATGTTCTTATCCTCCCTGTTTCTGATCTTTGAAATATCTTCAAACGAATTCTGAAGAGGCTTATCCACCTTATATTTTGTTTCTTTGGCTTCTCTTGGAGGTGTATTGAGATCCGGAGCTGCAACAGTTACTTTATCGATGGCAATATCTACAGGATCTGTACCATAGAACCATCCTCTCCAGAACCAGTCTAGATCTTCACCACTTGCATCTTCCATCGTGCGGAAGAAATCTGCAGGCTCAGGATGCTTGAATGCCCATCTTTTGGCGTATGTCTTAAAAGCTTTATCAAAAAGTTCCCTTCCCATGATTGTTTCACGCAGGATATTCAAACCGGTAGCCGGTTTTGAATAAGCGTTAGGGCCAAACTGAACAATATTTTCAGAATTACTCATGATCGGCTCCAGTTGATCTTTAGGCAGCTTCATATAATCTGTAATAGTCCATGCCGGGCCTCTTTTTGATGGGAATTTATTGTCCCATCTCTCTTCCGTAAGATATTCCGTGAAGGTATTTAATCCTTCATCCATCCAGCTCCATTGTCTTTCGTCTGAGTTGATGATCATCGGGAAAAAATTATGTCCGACTTCATGGATCACTACCCCAAGCATTCCGTTTTTAGTGGCTTCAGAATAGGTGCCGTCCTTTTCCGTTCTTCCGTAATTGAAACAGATCATCGGATACTCCATTCCGTTGGCGGCTTCTACAGACTGTGCAACAGGATATGGATAAGGAATGGTGAATTCAGAATAGGTTTTAATCGTGTGGGCAACAGCTTTGGTTGAATATTTTCTGTAAAGGGCGTAAGATTCTTTCGGATAGAAACTCATTGCCATTACTTTATTATTATTTTCAGGAATCGTAACGCGCATCCCGTCCCAGACAAATTTTCGGGATGAGGTCCATGCGAAATCTCTTACATCATGGGCTTCAAAATTCCATGTTTTTCTCTGCTTGGAATGGTTTTTTTCAGCCTTTTTCGCTTCATCGAGGGTTACAATTTCAACAGGTTCGGCAGCACTTTCAGCCTTTCTGTATCTTGACATCTGGTCAGAAGTTAAAACCTGTTCGTAGTTTTTACATTCACCCGTTCCGCCTACAATGTGATCTGCAGGTACATTCATTGAAACTTTGAAGTTTCCGAATACGAGTGCAAATTCACCGCGTCCGGTAAACTGGTGGTTCTGCCATCCGTGGAAGTCGCTGTATACGCACATTCTTGGATACCATTGCGTCATAGTATACAGATCATTTCCGTCTTCTGCGAAATTTTCATATCCGCCACGGCCGCCCATTTTAATCCTGTTGGGGATGTTATAATTCCAGTCTATTTTGAAAACCAGTTTTTCTCCTTTTTTTAATACTTTCGGCAGATCAATACGCATCATGGTTTTGTTTACCGTGTATTTCAAAGGAATTCCTGAGGCATCGGTCACTTTTTCCAGGTTAACGCCGTAGCCATTGTCCTTTTCCGGAAGCTCAGTGGCTTTTAGCTGCTGGTCATTAGAAGAAGCCGGGAGAGTAGAAGGAAATGCAAAACCTGCATTTTTAACGTTGGATTGTTCATTCTCATCCAGCTGAAGCCAGATATAATCCAGGTCATCGGGAGAATTGTTGTAGTAGGTAATGGTTTCCGAACCCTTTAGATTTCTTTTGTCTTCATCAAGGTAAGCTGTGATATCATAGTCGGCCTTGTTCTGCCAGTATCCCTGTCCGGGAGCTCCCGAGGCGGTTCTGTAAATATTGGGAGTAGGAAGAATGGTGCCAAGCTGTTCGAACCTGTTGCCGTGGTTACTGCCAGGGTTGTTCTGAATATTTTGTGCGGTGAAGCCTGTATATGCAAATACAGAAAATGAAAATAGGGCTGCTTTTAATTTCATTACCGGATTGATTTTATAGTTATCAAAGATAATAATAAGTAATAGAAATATTAAAAATGTTTCAAATTTAAAACGGAATTCTTTCCAAAGTCATTTTCAGTGACAATGCAAATACCCCCGAAGATACAAACAGAATCCAGTCTTTTTTATTAACCTTAAAAATACTCAGCAGGATAAATAGAATAATAAGAATGCCTGATACAATAACAATCTGGCCCAATTCCAGCCCGATATTAAAGCCTAACAGCGGTATGGCAATACTCTGGCTTTTGGCGATCATGACTCTTGCGGTATTGGCAAAGCCCATCCCATGAATAAGTCCGAAGATAGCTGCAAGATAATAATTGGCCCGCATCAGCGTCTGTTTTTTATTCTTCATCAGGATATTGTCCAGAGAAGTCAGGACAATGGTAAGCGGAATTAGAAATTCAACCCAGTCGGAAGGAACCCTGAAAACATCCAGAATACTCAATGCTAAAGTAATAGAGTGCCCGATTGTGAATGCGGTGACAAGAACCAGGATTTTTTTCCAGTCACTGTAAGAATATACTGCAATCAGGGCAAGCACGAATAGCTGGTGATCAAGGGCATCAAGAGAAATAATATGTTCCCAGCCGAGGTTTAAATAGAATAGAAAATCCTGCATCATAATGTAAAAATATAATGCGTACGAAAATAATGATTAATTTCGAACAAATTTTAAAGATCAGGACCTATGAAGAATTTATGGCTGTTTTTGTTACCGTTATTTTTTTTATTCTCTTTTTCAAAGGCGAAGCATCCTTATCATGTAGGTTCTGTAGAAATTAATTACAATGCCAGATCGAAGTCCTTTGAAATTACCGGCAGGTTTTTTCTGGATGATCTGGAAAACGGGCTGGGTAAAAAATATGGAAGTTCTTTTCATTTTAATGATGAGAAATACAAGGCTAGACTCAATGAAGCTCTTGAAAAATACTGTGCAGAATATTTAAAATTAAAGGCTGACGGAAAATTCCTGAAAATAAATTATGTGGGGTATGAAGAAGACAGTGAATCAGTCAATATCTACCTTGAATCTGAAACTCTAGCTGCTCCTAAGAAAGTAGAAGCGGCGGTTAGTTTCCTGTATAACCTTTTCGATGATCAGATTAATATCGTTCATTTAATTGTCAATGGAGAAAGGAAAAGCGAGAAGCTTACTTATCCGAACCGATACCTGTACCGTCAATATTAAAATTCCCGTTTTCTGAACCTTATTATTTGGATTTACATCTTATCAGAATATTAAATCACTAGTTGTTGATTAATAATTTTAACTTGTATCTCTTTAAGAATTATTTTTAATTGTGAATTTTCAACACTTCGTTTATTTTGTTATTAATAATGTATTTATAGCAATATTTTATTAATTATAGATTATTGTATTTGTTTTTTCTTTAAAATAAATTATATTTGTGTTGAGCTAATCAGGATAATTAATTTTTAATTAATAGTTTATTAAATTATAATTTTCACGAACATTCTAATTTTACGGATGGATCATTTATGATTTCATATTCATTAAAAAGATATTGTCTGAATATCTTTAGTTGTTTAAGTAGGGATTAGTATAAGTGTTCTAAAATTTATGATTAAACAGTGATCAAAAAGTAAATAGACCTGATAAAGCCGGCTATCAGATACAAAGCAGGATGTCTTGTGAAAATTCCCATTCACAACATTCAGTACAGCAGATTCTAATAACACAAATTGTTAAAAACACTTACAGGAGCGTAAGTGTTTTTCATTTATTATCCACCTGGATCAGTGAGTTGATTCCTTTGGCGTGCGCAAGGAGATCAGGAAAGAAATGGTTATAACATTCCTGAAGAAACGGCTTGTTTTCCAGAAACGCTTCGAAAACGGGGATATCCGGATTCAGATATTGAGCTTTATTAAGAACATTCCGCATGCTGAATTTGATGCCCCAGTCTTCACGGTAATTGTACAACCAGTCATCCTGTTCCATTTTGGCCAGCATTTTTTTGAAATTCTCAGGAAGCCATTCTTCATGTTCGTGCAGCACTCTGTATACTCTTAATGAATGGGCTTTCCATTCTGCAAGAGAGTTCAGGGAAAGGTCTGTGGCTACAAAATAATCCATGGCAACGTCCACAAAAGCTCCGGCATACAGCCTTACCAAAGGAGAAAACACCTTTTTGGCTTCGTGAATAGCGGGATGGGAATCGGTAAATGTATCCACTGCCCTATGCATTGTAATGCCGTCCTGGATATCTTTCGGGAAAGAATAACGGTCTTTGTTACGGATAAAATCCTCCAGAAACTGTCCTACGATCTGTCCGTCGGTAAAGGAAAGAAAAGAATGGGCCAAATAATTCATAGATTAAAGGTATAAATTATATGTGAACGACCAATCCTTACATATTAATTCCTTAAAAGATTCTTTCGTGGAAATCCTCAATTTTACTTACCTCCTCGATCTTAATGCCAAATTTCCTTTTCGGGATTTTATTGAGATTTGAAACAAATATTTTTTCGTAACCTAATTTTTCAGCTTCTGTAATTCTCTGTTCAACCTGGGCAATAGGACGGATTTCGCCGCTTAATCCAATCTCTCCAGCAAAACAGAAATGTTCGGAAATGGCAATATCTTCATTGGAAGACAGAATAGAAGCCACAACAGCCAGATCTAAGGCCGGGTCATCCGTTTTTATACCTCCCGTGATATTTAAAAATACGTCTTTGGCTCCAAGCTGGAATCCTGCACGTTTTTCAAGGACAGCCAGAAGCATATTCAGTCGTTTCGCGTCAAATCCGGTAGAACTTCTCTGAGGAGTACCATAAACGGCAGTGCTTACCAAGGCCTGGATTTCTAGCAGCATCGGACGGTTTCCTTCCAGTGTTACGGCAACTGAGTTCCCGGAAAGTTCTTCGAACTTCTTGGTAATAAGAATCTCTGAAGGATTTCTGATTTCTTTTAAACCCTGGGAGATCATTTCGTAAATCCCGATCTCGGAAGTAGATCCGAAACGGTTTTTATTGGCTCTTAACAGTCTGAAAAGATGATTTCTGTCCCCATCGAAATTTAAAACCACATCTACCATATGTTCCAGCACCTTTGGTCCGGCAATCTGGCCGTCTTTTGTGATATGACCTACCAGGAAAACGGGTGTGTTGGTCTCCTTGGCAAATTTTATAATTTCATTGGAACATTCCCTGATTTGGGAAACGGTTCCCGGCGAACTTTCAATCAGCTGGGACTGAAGCGTCTGGATAGAGTCGATGATCATGAAATCTGGTTCCAGTTTTTTAGCTTCATGGAGAATTTTTTCCAATGAAGTCTCAGTAAAAAGAAAACAGTTGGGATTCTGAACGTCAGTCAGTCTGTCCGCTCGCATCTTAATCTGTGAGGCACTTTCTTCCCCGGAAACATAGAAGATCCTTTTCTTCATCTTTAAGGCAAGCTGAAGAAGCAGGGTAGATTTCCCGATGCCGGGTTCCCCACCGATCAACGTTACGGAGCCCAACACAATGCCGCCGCCCAGAACGCGGTTCAGTTCTTCGGAAGGTGTTTTTATTCTGGGTTCTTCACTGGTTTCAACCTCAATAATGTTGATGACATGCTGTTTTGATTTTGAAAATGGGGGAGTTTTAGATGAGGTTTTCTCAACTACCTCCTCCACAAGGGTATTCCATTCCCCACAGTTTTTACACTGTCCCATCCATTGGGAATATTGGGTTCCGCAGTTTTGACAGAAATATGCTGTTTTCAGTTTTGCCATACTGCGAAGTTAAAAAAAATGAATGTCCTTTCAGAATTTTAATTAATTTTCAGACATGAAAAATGTTCTTCTGAAAAGTCTGGCTGTATTTATAGTGATGAGTTTTCTCAACACTCAGCTTGCCTATTGGAGCGGAGAATTTCTCAGGCTGCCCGGCAGTCAGTTTGGAATGCTTTCCACGGCAGTTCTTGCCGGATCTTTGATTATTACCATCATTGCCTTGATCACTGTATTGATATTCAGAAGAAGCTACAATTCCATATGGAAAGCTGCTGTTTTGTTTGAAATCCTTTACCTGCTGATGCTGTTGCTGTCCGGAGCTCATCCTTTCGCCTATTTTATTGAGAATACAGATCATCATCTTATAGATTTACTGCTGTATATCAATTCAATAGTGATTTTTATTTTCGTATGTCTTTTTGAAGTTATTTATTCAAGGATAATTTCGGGCAAGATTAAAAAATAATAATTATCAATAGTAAATATCATTTTATATCTTTACTTCAATTAAAATAACAAAATATAGTACTATGAAAAAAGTATTTTTATCCTTCGTATTCACGCTGCTAAGCGTTTTGGGATTCGCTCAGACAGAATGGTCGGCAGATCCTATGCATTCTTCGGTAAACTTTACGATCAAACATATGGGAATCAGCTTCGTACAGGGGCGGTTTGATACCTTTAAAGGAAGAGTTACTGCTGAAGGTCCGAATTTAGACAATGCTGTTTTTGATTTCGGGGTAGAAGTAAACTCCATCAATACAGGAGTGGATATGAGAGATAAACATCTTAAGAGTCCTGATTTTTTTGATGTGGATAAATATCCGGCAATAAGCTTTCACAGCACCTCTATCACTAAAGACAAGAATAATTTATATACACTGAAAGGAACCCTGAAAATTAAGGAAACTATAAAAGAAATTACAGTTCCGGTAACGTTTGGAGGCGTTACGAAAAACCAGCAGGGAAAAGAAGTAATGGGTTTCCAGACCAAATTTACAGTGAACCGTCTTGACTATGGAATCAAATATGATCCGACCGGTGCCGGTGTAGCCAAAGATGTGGAAGTAAGTTTATTTTTTGAACTGGTAAAGCAATAGTCTATAAATAATTGGGCTAAAAAAGGTTTTTCAAGTAATTGGAAAACCTTTTTTTATTAGTTGATATTATATGCTGATATCAGGACCGTTATCGCTTTTTCCCATTTTCAAAATTTAAAAAATTGCTTTGTATCTCTTTTTCTCATAACTTTGCACAAACCTAATCTAATGAGTAAAAAGAATACAAAGTACATCTTTGTGACAGGAGGTGTAACTTCATCTTTGGGAAAGGGAATCGTTTCTGCTTCTCTGGGACTTCTACTAAAATCACGCGGCTTTAATGTAACAATCCAGAAACTGGATCCTTATATTAACATCGACCCAGGGACACTGAATCCATATGAACACGGAGAATGCTATGTAACCGAAGATGGTGCGGAAACGGATCTGGATTTAGGTCACTACGAGCGTTACCTTGATGCTCCTACTTCCCAGAACAACAACGTTACTACAGGAAAGATTTACCAAACTGTTATTGAAAAAGAAAGAAAAGGAGATTTCCTTGGAAAAACAGTTCAGGTAATTCCTCATATCACCAACGAGATCAAGCGCAGAATCAAAATGCTTTCCAAGCAAAACTACGATATCATCATTACCGAGATCGGAGGAACTGTCGGGGATATTGAATCTCTTCCGTACATTGAAACTGTCCGTCAGCTGAAATGGGAACTTGGTGAGAAAAATTCTATGGTAATCCACCTTACCCTATTGCCTTATCTGGCTTCAAGCGGTGAATTGAAAACAAAACCTTCACAGCATTCAGTCCGTCAATTGATGGAAAGCGGAATCATGGCTGATGTTTTGGTTTGCAGAACAGAACATAAAATTCCAAAGGACCAGAGAGCAAAACTGGCTCAGTTCTGTAATGTTCCTTTAGATAATGTGATTGAATGTAAAGATCTTGAAACGATCTATGAAGTTCCTATCTATCTTCAGAAACAGAATTTTGATGATGTAGTGCTGAAAGGTTTAGACCTTAAAAGTGATAAAGAAGCTGATATCAAGGAATGGAAAAACTTCCTTAAAAAATTCCAGAACCCTAAAAGAACAGTAGAAATTGCCTTGGTAGGAAAATATGTTTCCCTACAGGATTCTTATATTTCCATTGCTGAAGCGTTCAAACATGCCGGAGCCGATCTTGAAACGGAAGTAAAAGTAAGATGGGTGTACAGTGGAGATATTACCGCTGAAAACATTAAAGATACTTTAAAAGGGGTTAGTGGTATTCTTGTAGCACCTGGTTTTGGAGACAGAGGAATTGAAGGTAAGGTCCTTACGGCACAATATGCCAGAGAAAATAAAATTCCTATGCTGGGAATCTGTCTGGGAATGCAGATCATGACGGTTGAATTTGCAAGAAATGTTTTAGGACATACCAAAGCAAACTCAATGGAATTTGATACGGCAACACCTGATCCGGTTATTTCATTAATGGAAGAGCAGAAAAACATTGTGGATAAAGGAGGAACCATGCGTCTTGGAGCCTGGAAATGTGCTTTAAAGAACGGTTCCAGATTAAACGAAATCTATGGTACTAAAAATATTACAGAAAGACACCGTCACCGTTATGAATTCAACAGTGATTATCTTCAGGAATTCGAGAAGAATGGCTTCCTGGCGACAGGGACCAACCCTGAGACAGGTCTTGTAGAGGCTCTTGAGCTTCCTGATCATCCGTTTTATGTAGGAGTGCAGTATCATCCTGAATATAAAAGTACAGTAGCAACGCCGCATCCTCTGTTCAGAGCTTTTATCAAGGCTTGCGAAAAGAAATAAGGTAATTATTGACCATAAACGTCTTATCATAAACTCAGACTGATTATTCTCAGCCTGGGTTTATTATATAGTAACATAGTAATGCATAGAGTTTTGATAAAAAAACAGTATTTTTGTCAGCTCAAAAAGTACATCATGGGTGTGCCGGATAAAATTTAAAATTTTAATATAAAAATAAAATGCAACAAAACAACGGAATCGATAAAAGTCAAATGATCAGTTTTGCGGTTTTATGTTTGGTTCTTTTCGGATTCATGTTCTATTTCCAGAACAAGCAGTCGAAAGAGGAACAGGTAAAAGCTCTGCAGCAGAAGACCGAACAGGCGAAAAATGCTGTAAAACAGACTCAGGCAAGCAATATCAATCCAAATGTAACTCCTGGTGCAATTCAGACAGCCAGTTTGAGCAACAAAGAACTGAATGTAGAATTCTCAAGCCTGGGAGGACAGGTTTCCAAAGTACAACTTGCGGAATATAAAGCATATGATCATAAAACAGATAAAGCAGATCTTCCGCTTTACCTGATCGATAAAAAAAACTCAAACTACGGTTTTCAGTTTAAAGATAAAACTGGAAAAGTTATCAATACGAAAGATCTGGTTTTCACACCGGCTGTAAACGGAAATGCTGTAACGATGACGGCTAACTATAATAACGCTGTTATACAGTTTGTTTACACATTGCTTCCAAAATACACACTGGATTTTAAAGTAAGAACAAAAGGGCTTGCTGCTATCACTGCTGATAACAAAGCAGATTTTATCTGGGATTATAGTGTAAGAAACCTTGAAAAGGGTAGAGCACAGGAGCAGTCTCACTCTGAATTCTCATATGCTTTCAATAATTATAAAGATTATGATTATGATGGAAGAACAGATATGAATGAAGAAAAAGAAACCCTGAACTGGATTGGTGTAAAGCAGCAGTTTTTCTCTTCTGTAATTGAAGCTAAAAACGGTTTCACGCAGAGTAAAGGGAATCAGGAAACTATTGAAGAAGGAGAATATCTGAAGAAACTTAATTTTGAAGGATTCGTACAGATGACAGGAAGTGAGCTTAACCAGGACTTTACCTGGTACTTTATGCCGCTTGATTTACCTCTGTTAAAATCTTACGATAAAAACTTTGATGAGATTCTTCCTTTAGGTTGGTCTTTCATCGGGTGGATGAACCGCGGGTTCTTCATGCCAATGTATAACTTTATTGCCAGCTGGGGGCTTACGGCCGGGTGGGTGATTTTCTTAATGACCATCATCGTAAAGCTGATCTTATCTCCAATCATGTACAAACAGCATAAGTTAAGTGCCATGATGAAGGTAATCCGTCCGGAAATTGATGAAGTCAATGCAAAGCTTAAGGATGCAGACCCAATGAAGAAACAGCAGGCTACTATGGAAATCTACCGAAAGGCAGGGGTGAACCAGATGGCAGGATGTCTTCCGGCATTGGTTCAGATTCCTATCTTCTATGCCTTATTCCGCTTCTTCCCGAACTTTATAGATTTAAGAGGACAGGGATTCTGGTTTGCAAAGGATCTTACTGCTTATGATGATCTTATTAAGCTTCCTTTTAAAGTTCCGTTCCTGGGAGATCACTTAAGTGTTTTTGCGTTAGCTTGTACCATTGTGATCTTGATTTATACGGTAATGACATCAGGAAATATGCAGCAGCCTCAGCAGGAAGGAATGCCAAACATGAAAGTGCTGATGTATATCTTCCCGATTACCTTCCTTTTCTTCCTGAATACATCTGCATCAGGTCTTTCATGGTATTATTTTGTATCGAATGCGATTAACATTCTAATAATTCTTGTTATTAAATACGTGATACTTGACGAAAAGAAAATCCATGCACAGATTCAGGCCAACAAGGAAAAGCCAAAAGCTGAAGGTAAGTTCCAGAAAAGAATGAGAGAAATGATGGAGAAAGCTCAGGATCAGCAAAGAATTCAGGAGCAACAGAGAAAAAAGAAATAAAATAAGTAAGTTAATATAAAAAGAGAAGCAATTTTGCTTCTCTTTTTGTTTTATAATAGATAGTATTCAGTAAATAAATCTAATCGTATTTAAGCCTGAATGACTGTCTGTGATATTTTGTAGGACCAAACTTTATCAAAGCCTCCTGGTGTGCTTTAGTAGCATATCCGAAGTTGGTATTCCAGCAGTACTCCGGATGCTCTTCGTGGAGCTCAATCATCAGTCTGTCTCTGTAGTTTTTTGCCAGAATAGATGCGGCTGCTATAGAAAGAACCTTGGAATCTCCTTTAATGATGCATTGATGAGGAATATAATTATACGGATGGAATTTATTTCCGTCAACCAGAATTAGTTCAGGAATTATGGTTAATTGATCCAAAGCACGATGCATGGCATGGATGCTTGCATTAAGAATGTTGTGCTGGTCTATAAATGAAGGAGGCAGTTCTGCAATAGCATAATTCTTCACATTGTCTTTTATATAGCTATCCAGTTCCATTCTCGTTTTGAATGTTAGCTTCTTGGAATCATTAACAAGATTTTGTTGAAAACTGTCATCCAAAATCACAGCTGCAGCCACCACCGGTCCGCTAAGACATCCTCTTCCCACTTCGTCACATCCTGCCTCGATGTAATGATCTGTCCATTTTTGCAATAAATCCATCTTATTGATTATATCCTCCCATTAAATGTTGTAAAATTAGTGAAAATTAAAATTATTCTGATATGTGGTTATTTTAAATATTTTATAATATTAATAAGTATATTGCTTCTATTTGACATACAGCTTGTGAAGTATTTAATAGATTTATTTTGTGGTGTTTTAAATAATTAAGGTTTTTTATTGATGCATTTGTAAATATTTGGTTTATTGATGTTTTGTTGTTATTAAATTAAATATTTTTAACGAAATATTTGGTAATTTTAAGAAAGTTTCACATATTTGCAATCATAAAAAAATAATCAATTTAAATATGAAGAAATTAACGACAAGTGTTCTACTGGTAGTTTTGTCATCTTCTTTTGCAGTTGTAAAGGCTCAAAGTGGTGATACTATAAGAACTCAAAAAATTGAAGAAGTAGTTGTTACGGGAGCTTTGGGTATTAAAAAGAAAGCTGATGCCGTTACAAATGCTCAGCAAGTAGTTGGTGCAAAGGAATTAAATCAAGCATCAGCAACAAATGCTGTTCAATCACTAACAGGTAAAGTTTCTGGTTTAGTAATTAACCAAACCAACAGCTCTGTGGATTCAAATTACAGAATTGTACTTAGAGGAAATAGATCGGTGACTTCTAATAACCAGGCATTGGTTGTTATTGATAACGTTATCTCATCTTCAAATATTTTAGCGCAATTACCGCCAGAATCTATTGAAAATGTTAACGTTATTAAGGGTATGCAAGGTTCTGCTCTTTATGGTCAGCAAGGAGCAAATGGTGTAATTATCGTTACTACTAAAAAAGGAACAAAAAACGAGAAAATTCAATTCAATTTGACCTCTTCTGTTGAAATTCAACAGGCTTTTATGTTTCCTAAAATTCAAACCAGATATGGAAAAGGAGTTCAGGATCAGAGTTTCAGTAATGTAGACTACGGAGGTACTAATTATGTTCCATGGGAAAATACATCTTGGGGTCCTGCCTATGATAATCCTGCTATTGGGGGTACAATGGTTGCCAGTGGTTTGCCTCAAGCAGATGGTAGCTATATTTATGAAAAATATGCTCCAGTTAAAGATCATTTCTCCAAGTTTTTCAAAAAAGGTATTGTATTCCAAAATGGACTTACAGTTAATGCCGGCGGAAATGATTCTTATGCATTCTTATCATTAAATAGATTGGATAACGAATTCGTTGTAGATGGAGATAATCTAAAGCAAAACAGTATCTTGTTAAAAGCAGGAAAGAAGTTTGGTAATTTAAGAGTGGATGCTCGTGTTAACTATATAAGCAGAATTATAGACCAAACGAATTCAGGTTTATATGATGACTTATTGCAATTACCATCATCCAATGATGTCAGAAAATATAGAAATTCTGGTATTGATGGATATGCAACAATGTACTCAACCAATCCATATTGGACTATTGAACATGAGAGATCTAAAGCCGTTAAAGATTATTTAAATGGAACATTGAGTTTACAGTATGACTTTAGTAAGCATATTAATTTAACTTATACAGGGTCCATTACGATGGGAAGTACCAATTATAATAATTATAATGATGGATACTTTTCAACAACACCATATCAGAATACGGGAACTCCATATTTAGAAGGACATTTGTTAGATGAAATTAATCCGAACTCTGGGGTAACTGCATATTATTTTAATCATAAGTATACGAATAGAGATTATTATGGTGACTTAATGTTGAACTTTGATTATGATTTAACAGATAATCTTAATTTGAAATTTAACTTAGGTAATAACATCCAAGATTATTATAATACAGCAAGCTCTATCGGTGGAACAGGATTACTAGTTCCAGGCTGGTATGACTTTAGAAACGTAGTGAATTCTGTATTACCACAAGATACAGCTACACAGCTTGATGGATATACAATGGATAACTACTTGATAAGAAGTAGAATTATTGCTGGGTTTGCCAACTTAGATTTAGCATGGAAAGATTATTTGTTTTTTAACGGAACTTTCAGAATTGAGAAGAGTTCTGTTTTATCAACAAATTATAATAACGAAAACCATAATAAAGCATATCCATACTATTCTGCTGGTCTTTCATTTATCCCAACCAAAGCTTTCCCTGGATTCGGAGGTAATGTGTTGAACTATATGAAAATTGCACCGAGTTTTACAAGGGTAGGAAACACTTCTGCAGTAGCAGCTTATGCTACATATGACAGAGGAGTTATTCCAACAGGTTATCCTTTTAACAGCTTACAGTCTTATTTATACAATACTCAGCCTACTTCTAGAGATATTAAGCCTGAATTTATGAATACTATAGATTTAAATCTACAAATGGGATTCTTAAATGACAGAATTACTTTAGAAGCATCAGCTTACAAAACTGTAACTAATGACCTGATTACGTTCAGTAATGTTTCCAGTACTTCCGGTTTGTTCAGAATTCAGGATAATATTGGTAAGACAGAATTGAAAGGATATGAAATTGAATTAGGATTGACTCCAATTAAAACCAGCAGTGTTGTTTGGAATTTAAGAGGATCAATTTCTCAATTCAAGAGTAAAGTACTTGAACTAGCTCCAGGTATTGACGAAGTTGTATTAAACTCTCCGTTTACTTCGCCAGGTATCGGTACTATTTATGCTATTAAAGGAACTGATTATCCTGTAATTAAAGGTACTACTTACGTACGTGATCCTAATGGTAATATTGTAGTTGATGAAGATGGAACACCTTTAATCAATTCAGCATTAAGCAACCTGGGAAAAGTTACTCCTGATTATGTTCTTAACTTTAACACTTCTTTGAAAGTTAAAGGATTTACATTATCTGCTTCTATGGATTTCAGAAAAGGAGGACACTTTATTTCTGCAACTAAAAGACAGTTAGGATTTACCGGAGGACTACAGGAGAGTGCTAGTTTTGATAGAACGCAGGGTTATGTTATCCCTAACTCTGTTCAGCTTGTTAATGGACAGTATGTACCAAACAGTACACCTGTAGGAACAGCAGATTACTCGGGAGTAACAAACTTCTTTGCTTCAGGTAACTTCTTAAATGTTGGTGAGAATAACGTGGTTGATGCAACAGCATTTAAAATCAGAGAGATTTCTTTGAGCTACGATGTTCCTAAATCTGTATTAACTTCTACATTTGTAAACAGTCTTACTTTTGGAGTTTATGCTAGAAACCCATTCTTTAAGTATGCAGATAACAATGCAAATTATGCAGATCCTGAAACAGCTAATACTACAGGAAATGGAGCTGGTATTGCTTTAACCGGCCAATATCCGTCTGTTAAAACTTATGGATTCAATGTTAAAGTAACATTCTAAAAAATTTAAAAAAAATGAAAATATTAAAATTAAAATATCCTTTATTACTTGCAGCTCTTTTATCTTTAGGTTCTTGTAATAATTATTTAGATATTAATGATAGTCCTAATAATATTGGGGCAGAACAAATGACTCCTGTTGTTGTATTGCCAGGAGCAATTACAAATAACTACAGAGTTCAGGCTAGAAGATTGAACTTTGTAACAGGAGTATTTATGAACAGCTATGCTGGAAATTCATATTCTTATGGGACGCCATTGGTTGATGAGTATACTCCCAACATTTCTGACTCCTTCTATAATGATATCTGGGATGATTTTTACAGAAACTCTGCAAATTTCCAGGCTATCATAGATTTTAAGGATGACAAGGCAGAATACGTTCAGTATAAAGCTATTGCTAAAGTGATGAAGGCTTACTATATGGGTATAATAACTGACTTATATGGAGATGCTCCTTACTCTGAAGCTTTCAAATTCCAAAATAATACAACTCCAAAATATGATAAAGGAGAAGATATCTATAAAGCATCTATTGCTGATATTGAAAATGCAATTGCAGCTTTCAATTCTGGTCAGGGATTAAATCCATCTTCTGCTGATGTTGTATTTCAAGGAGATGCAACTAAGTGGGTTGCTTTTGCTAACACTTTAAAACTTAGATTCTTGTTAAGAATGTCAAAAGTAACAGGTGATATGGGAACATACAGAGATCAGAAGTTGGCAACTCTTGCAGGTGCACAATTTTTAACTGCTGATGCAACTGTAAATCCAGGATACTCGTCTAAAACAAATGCTCAACAAAATCCATATACTAATTATTTCTATATTACATCTGCATTAACAAGACCACAAAACTTTGGTTTGATTACAGCATCTGAAAATATAGCAATCGCTCTTAATGGTAACCCTACTAATGATACAAGACCGTTTTATCAAAAATATAATGGCATTGTAGATGGAAGAAGAGGTAGAATGTTCAGCCTTGTTAGCGGAAGAGTTGAGGGAGTTAGACAAGGTGCAACACCAGGACAACCGGGAGCTGAAGCAGGAAGAAGTGTTTCCAGAATACATTATGGTATTGTTATGGGGAATTTAACACCTACAAGTAATCAGCAATTGGTTGATTACTCATCACAAAAATCTGGTGTTTTAATTTCACTTGCAGAAACAAAATTCCTTTTAGCTGAAGCTGCAATAAGATATCCTTCATTGTTTTCCAACGCTACAACTAATTTTAATGCCGGAATAACAGCTTCATTTAACTATTTTGGAGCTTCCGCAACATCTGCAGCATATATTACTGCTATCCAAGCTGTTCCTGGGTTAGGAATCGCTGCAGGTAGTACAGAAAATAAAATTGAAGCTATTATGACTCAAAAGTGGATTGCACTTACAGGTGTTAACCCTGAACAATCTTATTTTGATTATAGTAGAACAGGTTACCCACAATCTCCATTACCAACTATTACTTCACGTGATAGCAGACCTAACAGATTGATGTATCCGGGATCTGAGTATGCAACTAATACTAATAATGTACCTGCAATGTCAAGTGCTGATGCATTTACTAAAAATAAACTTACTCCTTTCTGGAATAGAAATTAATTACATTCAATTTAATATATTTTATTACCGCCTTCGGGCGGTTTTTTTATTTATTAACTTATTGTGGTCATTTGTAAATAGAAAAATAACTATGTATAGCATTGTATTTTTATATGTATATATATTAATTTATCATCATAAAGTGATTAATTGATTTGATAGTCAATCTGTTAGTGTTTTATTTTATTAATATTAGAAATAGAAACTATTAATTAAAACTATTTGCATTTTTATGAAAAATAGTAAACGTTAAATATTTTGTTTTTGTTAATTGATTAATATTTAACGTTTTTTAATGAATTAATTTGTGTTAATTTTGTAAAATAATGAAAATTTGATATTTTTTTAAGATTTTGTTTTGTGTTTTTAAGAAAGTTTTACAAATTTGTACAGGATACAAAAATTAATATTTGATATGAAGAAACTAACAACAAGTCTGCTTGTTTTGGTATTATCTTCATCTGTTGCTATTGCTAACGCTCAGCAGAAGAACGATACTGTAAAAACAAAAGAAATTGAGGGAGTAGTAGTAACTGCACTCGGAATTAAAAGAGAGAAGAGATCTCTTGGTTATGCTACCCAGGAAGTAAAGGGTGAGGCCGTTAATAAAAACCCTACGACCAACTTCTTAAACAATCTATCCGGTAAAGTAGCTGGCTTGGAAATTAAACAGAGTACAAACTTTGGTGGGTCTATCAACGTAGTTACGAGAGGATATAAATCTCTATTGGGAGATAACCAGGCTCTTTTCGTAGTAGATGGCGTGCCGATTATGAATAAAAATATCAATACGGCCAGCCAGGCTACTGGTGGTGGAGGTTATGACTATGGAAGTTCCGTCTCCGATATTAACCCTAATGATATAGAAACCATTAACGTTCTTAAAGGGGCTGCTGCGACTGCGCTATATGGGTCCAGAGCACAAAACGGAGCTATTATTATTACAACAAAAAGAGGAAAGAAAAACAAGGAAGGAATCGGGATGGAGTTTTCCACCTCTATTACTATGTCCACAGTAGATAAATCTACTTTCCCGGAATATCAGACACAATATGGGCAAGGGTATACAGGAAGAAGTTTTGCCAGTGCATTGTATCAGGGGAGTCCAAGAGTGTCTTTCGGTAATGATGCTTCTTATGGTTCACCTTATGATGGTTCAATGGTATGGCAATATGGCGCATTTATTCCTGGTTCTCCAACGGAAGGGCAAAGAACACCTTGGCAAATGGCGAAAAATGGTCCGATTAAATTCTTTAATACTGGAACAAATTATGTAAATAGTTTATCTTTCAGTGGAGGAAATGATCAGGCAACTTACCGTTTGAGCTACACGAATACGGATGCTTCTGATATCATGCCCAATAGTTCATTGATTAAAAATAACTTCAGTGGAAATGCATCATATAAATTGACAGATAAATTGACAGCTAATTTATTTGCAAATTATATTACTCAAAAAACCGTTGGTCGAAATAGTACCGGTTATAATGATAATATAATGACAAATTTCAGACAATGGTGGGCGACAAATACGGATATTAAAGATTTGCAGTATCTCTATAATGCTTTTAAAAAGAATTATACATGGAATATGAGGAGTATGACAGATCTGACACCGGCATTTTGGGATAATCCTTATTTCCAACGGTATGAAAACTATCAGAATGACTCAAGAGACAGATTTGCAGGAAACTTCAGTTTAAGTTATGATGTAACAAAAGATATTAACCTATTAGTAAGAATGGGAAGAGACGGTTACACAATGATTACTGAGGACAGAAAAGCTGTAGGATCATATACCGGGAATTCCTTTGGATTAAATGGTGGGGTTAATCAGCCTTCAGGTTATGCTACAAGTCAATATAAATTTTCCGAAACCAATTATGATTTCATAGGTACATACAAAAAGAATATTACCGATGATTTTAATATTAATGTATTATTAGGAGGTAATGTTAACGTACAAAAAACCTATTCTAATCAACAATCTACATCAGGTGGACTTTACATTCCTGGAATCTATACAATAGCAAATTCAAATTCAGCACCGGTTAGACCTCTGATTTCAGACTTATCAAAATATGTTTATGGTGTATTTGGTCAATTATCACTAGGGTATAAAAATACATATTACTTAGAAGGTACTTACAGAAGAGATCAGTCTACCGCTCTTCCTGAAAATGATGCTGTTTACTGGTATCCTTCATTATCTGCCAGTGTTGTATTCTCAAACCTGATAAAAGCAAACTGGTTGAATTTTGGTAAGATACGTGCAGCTTATGCCGAAGTTGGATCAGATACGGGTGCAGACCAGTTATTGAATAGATACTTCTCTCAGCCTTCTTATGGAGATATTCCAATCTATGCTTACAATACGACTCTTAGAAACTTTGAGCTTAAATCACAGGGACTTAAAAACATAGAATTCGGTATTGAAACAAAAATGTTTAATAATCGTTTGGGTATTGATGTTGCTTGGTTCCAGAATAAAGCATTTGATCAGATATTGCCGTTACCGGTTTCTTTTGCAAATGGAGCGCTGGCTAAAACCCAAAATGCAGGAGAACTTACAACAAAAGGTTTTGAAGTATCCATTAATGCGACACCTATTAAAACAACCAATTTCTCTTGGGATTTAAGTTTAAACTGGTCTAACCCTTGGACAAAAGTTACAGCACTTGCTGAAGGTATTGAAAATATTACAATGGGTAGAGCCCAGGGCGGGGTTAGTATTAATGCCCCTCTTAATGGTGACTATGGTTCAATATGGACATCCGATTATGTTTATGATTCAAACGGACAACGTATCGTTGGAGAAAACGGAGCCTATTTAGTAACAGATACTCCTACATATAACCAAGGAAGCTTCCAGGCTGACTGGACGGCTGGTATGAATAATACATTGAGTTATAAGAACTTGTCGTTAAGCTTCTTAATTGATTGGAGAAAAGGAGGGAAAATATATTCATTAGATCAATTTTATGGATATGGAACAGGGATCTATCCGGATTCAGTAGGATTTAATGATTTAGGAAATCCAATCAGAAATACTTTAGCAACTGGTGGGGGAGTGATACTTCCGGGAGTAATGGAAAATCCTAATAGCCCTGGAACTTATATTCCGAATACAATAAGATTAGATAAATCACAATCAAGCCAGGTGCTTGGAACTGATCTTCCTGGAGCAGCTTATGTATATGATGCAAGTTTCATAAAATTAAGAGAGGTAGCAATAACTTATAGATTTAATAAAGAATTCTTTAATTCTAAATTTATACAGGGCATGTCAGTAAGTTTAATAGGAAATAACTTATGGATTATGCATAAAAACTTACCTTATTCTGATCCGGAAGCAGGACTTTCCTCTGGAAATATTCAAGGATACCAATCCGGACCAATGCCGGCTACTAGAAACATTTCATTTAATGTAAAAATTAATTTCTAAAGAACATGAAAAAATATATAATAACACCAATATTAGCTCTTTTGTTTATAGGATGTTCAACGACTGATGATGTCAATTTGGATGAACATGCCTTCTATAATACCACTCAGGAGTCTTTACTTACTTATGCACAAAAAGAGCTTAGTGATTATATGAACACGCCTAGTGTAAATGAAAACAACTTTAGGCTGACGATGCAGTACTGGACAGAAACTATTTACGTAAATGAAAGTAATTATGACTTTACGAATAGAACCGTATCTAATAATGTATGGACCGACAACTATGTAAACGTATTGAAAAACCTGGATCAGGCAGAAAGAATTATTAATGCTTATACGCCGACTCCTTCAGAACTGACTACATGGCCTGGTAAAAAGAAAAACCAATTGGCAATCATCGATATGATGAAAGTCTACACCTATCAGGTTTTAGTAGATACTTATGGTGATATACCATACACTCAGGCTTTAAATATAGATGTTTATCCACTTCCAAAATATGATAAAGCTGCTGATATATACACTGATTTAATCACTAAACTGAAAAATGATATAACAAGTATTGATACCAGTAAGGAATCTTTTAAAACCGGAGACATTTTTTATTATAATCCTACTATTGGTAAAAGTGATCTCGATAAGTGGAAAAAATTTGGAAACTCATTATTGCTTAAATTAGGAATTGCTTTGGCGGATGTTAATCCAACTTTGGCGCAGAGTACTGTAAATCAAGCTATAACAGGAGGTGTGATGACTTCATCTGGTGATGATTGTAAGTTTACATACCTTGCGGCTTCTCCAAATGAAAATCCAATGTTTCAGGAAACAAGTTCAAGAGATGACTTTATTGCTGGAAAGACTTTAGTAGATTATATGAATGCTAGTAACGATCCGAGGATTAGTGCATATTATACAGATGTTGATGGAGATTATATTGGGCAAGTAATTGGGACGCCTGGAGAATTTGCCGATTTTTCAAATGCTGGAGAATTTGCATACACAGAAACTACTCCGGGAATTATTCTAAGTTACACTGAAGTGTCTTTCTATCGTGCAGAAGCTGCTGCGAGATGGGGGATCGGAGGAAGTCCGGCTGCGTTATATGCTACTGCAATTACTTCATCTTTTAATGATTGGGGAGCTGGTGATGCAACTGCATACATTGCAGCACATCCATATAATGCTGCAAACTGGAAAAAATCTATTGGTGAGCAAGCATGGGTTGCGATGTATAACCAGGCTGTTACTTCTTGGAATTTCTTTAGAAGACTAGATTATCCTCAACTAGTAGCTCCTTCCACAGCAATTCCAAATGCAGAAGGGAAAGTTCCTGTAAGACTTCAATATCCTACTGCAGAAGCTACAACAAATGGTAGTAATTATGCTGCTGCAAGTGCTGCAATTGGAGGCGACAAGCTGACTACAAAAATATTCTGGGACGTTAATTAAAAAATATCCATTTTTATGAATAACCGCCTGAAAGGCGGTTATTTTTTTATGCATAAGGTTCATGATTAAGAAGTTTTTATGATAAAAATATGGTATGCTTGGCATTGTTTTGTTTTGTGAATTATTTATCATTAATCATTTTTTATGGCGGTAATTGTTTTGTAATGAGTTTATTAGTGTTATTTTTATAAATATTTCATATAGAAAATATCAATTAAAATTTAGTTGTATTTTCCTGAAAATAATAACCCTTTAAATGTTGTCTTTTTGTTAATTATATCTGTTTTAACTTAATTTAATGATTTATTTTCATTATTTTTTAAATTTATTGAATATTTGATACTTTTTTGTGTTTTTGCTTTGTATATTTAATAAAGTTTTACAAATTTGTACAGTCTTAAAAAAATAATTTGATATGAAGAAACTGACAACAAGTCTGCTTGTTGTGGTATTGACTTCATCTTTTGCTATTGCTCAGGCACAAGAGAAGAATGATACCATTAAAGCAAAAGAAATTGAAGGGGTGGTAGTAACTGCACTTGGGATTAAGAGAGAAAAGAAATCTCTTGGTTACGCTTCCCAGGAAATTAAGGCAAGTGCTCTCTCTGATGGTACAACAAATACAGGGAATATTGCATCGCAATTATCAGGAAAGGTAGCCGGCTTAAATGTTACAACAAATAATAACTTCGGAGGCTCATCAAACTTATTGATAAGAGGTATAAAATCGCTTACAGGAGGAAATCCTTTAATTGTGATTGATGGATCTCCAGTAAACAATACGTATACTCAGGAGAAAAATATTGATTATGGTAATGCTTTATCTGATATCAATCAGGAAGATATTGAATCTATCAACGTTTTAAAAGGTGCTGCGGCATCTGCTCTTTATGGCGAAAGAGGTCTAAATGGAGTAATTGTCATAACAACAAAGAATGGAAAAGGGAAAGATGACGGATCTTGGGGAGTTACGCTTTCTTCCTCAATGCAGGTTGGCTTTATTGATAAATCAACATTTCCTGAATATCAAACAAGTTATGGTGCCGGGTATTCTCAAAAATTTGGAACGCAGGCTAGTGATGGTTTAAATAACGCAAATTTCAATGCAGATGCATCTTGGGGCCCAAAATTCGATCCTAATTTAATGGTTTATCAATGGGACTCTTTTGACCCGACCTCTCCTAACTACAAAAAAGCTACACCATGGGTAGCTGCTAAAAACGGCCCGATTAAATTTTTTGATAATCCGACTACATTTAGTAATAGTGTAACCTTGGAAAAAGGACAAAAAGGGAAGAATATTAGTTTTACCTATGAAAATATGATGTCAGATGGATTGATTCCTAACTCACATCTTAACAAGAATAATTTCTCTTTGAAGATTAATTATGATTTAACTCCAAAATTGCATACCTCCTTTTATTCTACAATGACTTTGCAGGATACTAAAGGACGTGGAATTACAGGTTATTCCAATAATATAGCAACAGGTTTCAGACAATGGTGGCAAACCAATGTAGATCTTAAAGCTCTGGAAAATTCGTATTTTGCAAATGTTGATCCTGTTATTGCCAGTGCATCGAACAATTATGGTAACGTTGTATGGAATAGAAAATCAGCAACTAATGGAGCACCGGCATACTGGAATAACCCCTATTTTCAAGCTTACCAAAACTATACCTCAGATAATAGATTCAGAAGTTTTACTTATGCACAAGCAACGTATGATATCATAAATAATATTTCTGTTACTGGAAAAGTTTCTTATGACAGATCAAATCTTATGGCCGAGAGTAGACTGGCTGTAGGGTCTCTGCCACAAGCTTTTGGACAATCTAATAATTCAGTTACTTCCGGATATGCAAGACGTGATGTATTGAGGACTGAAACGAATTATGATTTAATGGTGAATTATAAATTTGACATTACAGATGATATTAATGTATCTGGAGTAGTTGGAGGGAATATTCGTAGAAACTATTTCAATTCTGTTTATGCTTCTACAGAAGGAGGCTTGGTAATTGCAGGAATTTATGCATTGTCAAACTCTAAAAAAGCACCTTTAGCATCAGATGAAAATCAGTCCACAACACAAACAAACTCGGGATACGTTACTGCTTCATTTGATTTCTTTAAGAAATTCTATATAGATGGAACATGGAGGGTAGATCAAAGCTCAACATTACCAGCGGGAAATAATGTATACAATTATCCTTCCGTAACGGCTTCAGTTATTATGTCTGAAATTTTAAATACAAAAAATTGGATGAATTTTTGGAAACTAAGAGCAAACTATGCAGAAGTTGGTGGAACTGCAGATCCTTATCAGCTGGCTAATAACTATAGGTCGGCAGGGATTTTATCAGGTGTGGGAATATATAATTCAATTTTAAATCAACCTAATCCGGGTTTGAAACCACAGAGATCCAAGGAATTTGAAATAGGAACTGAAGCTCATTTCTTAAAAAACAGAATAACAGTTGATTTCGCTTATTACAAAACCAAAACGATAGACCAGATTATTCCTCTTCCTGTTTCTTCAGGAATCGGATTTACCGGTAAAGTAATCAATGCGGGACGAATTGATAATACAGGTTATGAGGTGCAGCTAGGGTTAGTTCCTATAAAATCGAAAGATTTTACTTGGAATATTGATGTCAACTGGTCTAAAAATAAGAATGAAGTAGTAAGTCTAAATCCAGGAATAACCAATCTTTTATTAAATAGTTTTCAAGGAGGAGTTTCTTTAAATGCAAGAGTAGGGGAAGCTTGGGGAACATTGGTTGGAGCTGACTACACCTATTTAAACGGTGAGAAAGTAATTGATCCAAAAACCGGAAAATACTTGCAGAATCCTAATCAGATTATTGGTAATACTACCCCTGATTGGATTGGAGGGATAAGAAATAGTCTTAGTTATAAAGGATTCTCTTTAAGCTTCTTAATCGATATGCGTAAAGGAGGTGATATATTCTCAACCGATATGTATTATGGATTATCTTCAGGTTTATACAAAGAAACAGCTATAGGAGATTACAGAGATAAAAACGTTATACTTCCAGGAGTCCTTCCAAATGGAACACCTAACAATATTGAACTATCTCAGTTTGATAACGGAAGTTCTATGGGATATAAAACTCAGCCGTCGCGTGAATTTGTTTATGATGGTTCCTTTATTAAGCTAAGAGAGGCAAGTATTGGTTATATGCTTCCTAAATCATTATTGGCCGGAACCAAAATTTATGACGCTAAAATTTCGATTGTAGGTAGAAATTTATGGATTATTCATAAAAATTTACCATATGCAGATCCTGAGGCTGTTGTTGGAGGAGGACTTAATTCTTATGGATGGTCTATCGGTTCAATGCCTACGACAAGAGATATTGGAGTCAATGTAACATTTAAATTCTAAATTACTTTAAAAATGAAAAATATTATAAAAATAAGTTTGATATCAGCATGTATTGGGGTAGGGTTAAGTTCGTGTCAAAGTGATTTAACTTCTCTTAATGATGATCCTAAACATCCTTCCATACTTCCTTCCGAAAATTTGTTGGCAACGGCTATGTATCAGTCATCATATTATATGGACAATCCAAGTGTAAATTTTAATAACTACAGATTCTTTACACAACAATGGGCGGAAACTCAATATCCGGATGAAACTCAATATAATCTCGTAACCCGAAACCAGCCTCGTAACCATTTTAACAGAATGTACGTTTACAGTATCAATAACCTGAAACAGGCAAAAATGAATCTGGTTAATGAAGTAGAGACGGATGATATACGTACCAACAAGTTGGCAACCTTAGAAATTGAAGAGATTTTTATTTGGGAAAACATTGTAGATACTTATGGGGATGTTCCTTATTCTGAAGCTTTCAAACCTGATGAGATTTTAACTCCGAAATATGATGATGCTAAAACTATTTATCTTGATTTAATTAAGAGAATTGATGCTGTTACTGCTACTATAAAGCCGGCTGCTGCTGGTTATAGTGATTTAGTTTATGGAGGGAATATGACAAAATGGAAAAAATTTGCTAATTCTATTAAATTAAGATTAGGAATCAATTTAGCAGATGTTGATCCAGCATTATCGAAAACTACTGTTGAGTCAGCAATCGCAGCAGGAGTGATCTCTTCTGATTCTGAAGCCTATAAATTTAGTTATGATGGGAACACCTTTTCAAGCCCTGTTTATGACAATTTAGTAGCTTCCGGTAGAAATGACTTTATTCCAAGTCAGTTGACTATTAATACCATGAGTAGCCTGTCAGATCCAAGAATGGATGTATGGTTTACAAAAGTTGGGGGAGTTTATAAAGGGGGAGTTTTCGGAGAATTAAATGATCCTTATACTAATTTCTCTCAATTAAGTCCTTATTTTAGAGGTGCTACTACAGCATCTAACCTGCTAAGTTATGCAGAGGTAGCATTCTTAAAAGCTGAAGCTGCTGCAAGAGGGTATTCAGCAGGGGGGACAGCAGCAGACCTTTATGCTATCGCCGTTAAAGAATCTATGAGGGAGAATGGTGTAAACAGTACTATCGCAGATACATATGTGCTTGCGAACCCTTATAATCCAGTAAACTGGAAACAGTCTATAGGAGTACAAGCTTGGATTGCAATGTTTAACAAAGGATTTGCAAGCTGGAATTTCACTAGACGTCTGGATAACCCGACACTTGTAAACCCTCCTAAATCTAACTTGTCATCTGTACCTTACAGAATGCCATATTCTGATCAGGAGTATGTGTTAAATGGAGCTAATGTAAGTGCTGCAGCTAATAAAATTGGCGGCGACAAGGCAACTACAAAATTATTCTGGGATAAATTTTAATATCCATATATTTTAACATTCATATCAAAGCCGCCTTCGGGCGGTTTTTTTATTTCCGTATATTTGTATTTCAAAATTTGAGATGAGCCAGGCTATTCTATGTGGCCTGTAAAAAGTAATAGTATACACATGAATATTAAAGATAGTATAGAAAAGAAACTTTCAGAGGTTATTTTAAATGTATATCAGTTAAAAGATATCAATCTGGAGGTTCAGGAAAATAAAACCGAATTTGAAGGTGACTTTACCATTGTAACATTTCCATTGGTAAAACAGCTGAAGAAAAATCCGGAAAGTATTGGCGTTGAATTAGGTGAAGCTCTGACGGAGCAGTCTGACCTATTCGAAAGCTTTAATGTAGTAAAAGGCTTCCTGAATGTTAAAGTACAGAACCAGCTGTTTGTGGACAATTTCAAATCCGTTAGCAATGATTTTGATGCTATCGAAAAGAAAAATTCTACGGTTATGGTGGAATATTCTTCTCCAAATACCAACAAACCGCTTCACCTGGGGCACGTAAGAAATAACCTGTTGGGATTTTCTGTGGCTCAGATTTTAAAAGAGGCAGGGTATGATGTGATCAAAACACAGATTATCAATGACAGAGGAATTCATATCTGCAAGTCTATGCTGGCCTGGGAGAAATTCGGGCATGGAGAAACTCCGGAAACAACTAATACAAAAGGAGATAAGTTCGTAGGAAACTATTATGTAGAATTTGATAAAAACTACAAAAAAGAAATTTCTGAGCTTGTAGGACAAGGAGTAGAAGAAGAACAGGCTAAAAAAGATGCTCCGATCATCAAAGAAGCTCAAAAAATGCTTTTAGACTGGGAAAACGGAGACCAGAAAGTAAGAGATCTTTGGAATGAAATGAACTCATGGGTTTATAAAGGTTTCAATGAAACTTACAAAAGGCTTGGAGTAGATTTTGATCAGGTACAGTACGAAAGCAATACTTACATTTTAGGAAAAGATCTGATTCAGGAAGGTCTGGATAAAGGAATTCTTTATCAGAAAGAAGACGGTTCGGTATGGTGTGATCTTACTGATGAGGGGCTGGATCAGAAACTTCTGCTTCGTTCAGACGGAACATCTGTTTACATGACTCAGGATTTGGGAACAGCCGTAGAGCGTTTTAAGGACAATAACATTCAAAAGCTGATCTACACGGTTGGAAATGAACAGGATTATCACTTCCAGGTTTTATTTAAAATCATGAAAAAGCTTGGATATTCATGGGCAGATCAGTTGTTCCACCTTTCTTACGGAATGGTTGAGCTTCCGGAAGGAAAAATGAAATCCCGTGAAGGAACTGTGGTAGATGCAGATGATCTGATGGCAGAAATGCATGAAACGGCAAAATTAAAAGCTATAGAACAAGGAAAACTTGAAGGTCTTTCAGAAGAAACAAAACTAGCTTCTTATGAAATCATTGGAATGGGGGCACTGAAATACTTCATGCTGAAAGTGGATCCTAAGAAAAAAATGTTGTTTAACCCGGCAGAAAGTATTGAATTTAATGGAAATACAGGACCATTCATCCAATATACTTATGCACGTACTCAATCTTTATTGGCAAAAGCAGATTATCAGTATAAAGAAGTTTCAGACGTTGCTTTAAACCAGTATGAAAAAGAATTGATCATGCTTTTGGCTAACTACAAAACAATTGTAGAAAGAGCGGCAGAAGCATTGAGCCCGGCTTTGGTTGCCAATTATGTTTATGATTTAGCTAAATCTTATAATTCATTCTACCAAAGTAACATCATTCTGAAACTGGAAGACGAAAATTTAAAACAATTCCGTTTAAACCTTTCAGACCTCACCGCGAAAACAGTGAAGAAATCATTAGCGCTCCTCGGTATCGGAACCGTAGACAGAATGTAAAAAATAAAGCCTCCTGAATTGGGAGGCTTTTTTATGATGTCAATGTATAAAAATAAACTGCAATCAATACGCGGAATCTCAAAACCCGGATCCCGTAGCACGCCTCTCAACTCTCTTTCACCTCACTGTCGCTATCTTTTCTGCTATCCCTGTAAAGCTTCGCTGCACTCCATTTTGCATGCTTGGAAAGAACAACTTTATAGCCCTTTTTGTAATTATAAACCTTAGTAAATTCAGCTCCGAAAAAAATAAGCATACAGGAATAATTAATCCACATCATTATTAAAATAACGGTTCCCGCCGCTCCGAAAGTAGAAGTAGGTTTAAAATTACCGAAATACAGGCTCAGTAGAAATTTACCCAGTGTAAATAAAATTGTAGTCAGTAAAGCCCCTTTCCACACAGGTTTCCAGCTGATTTTGATATCAGGGAGTACTTTGAACATTAAGGCAAATAAAAGCATTACCAAACCAAAACCGATAGCAAAATTCACGACCTCTACCAGCATATAGGTTTCAAGGCCGAAATAATTGGTGATCCAGTTGTTGAACAGGCTTATCATTGAAGACAGGATCATGGTGATCATCAGCAAAAACCCAAGAATAAGGATCATTCCTAATGAATTGGCCCTGTCTAAAAGGAATTTTACAAATGCTTTTTTAGGTGCTGCTTCCACATCCCAAAGGGTGTTGAGAGTATGCTGCAGCTGAAAAAATAAAGTAGTGGAACCAAAAACCAGAGATCCGATCCCCACTATTTTCATGAAAATATTCTGCTTGTCAATGAGCGCTCCCGCAATCATTCCTTCAATACTTTTCGCAACATCTTTTCCCATTAGTCCGCTGATCTGGTTGCTGATCTCGCCACGGATGGCTTCCTCACCGAAGAAATTTCCGGCGATCCAGATAATAATGATCAACAATCCGGGGATAGAAAAAATCGCATAATAGGCAAGGCTTGCCGAATCTTTTGATGCGGAAGAATTGTTCCATTCGGCGAAGGTATCTTTAAGTACCTCCCAGAAAAATTTGATATTATTGATCATATTAGAAAGGATATCCTATGGCTAGGTTTAAAACTAAATTATCTTTTCTCCAGCTCGAATCTCCGAAGTTGATTTTATCAAATGCCCATCGGTCTCCCTTTTCATAATAAGGAACACGTAAAGGCATGGCCAGATCCAGTCTTAAAATTAAGATAGAGAAATCAAGTCTCAGACCAACTCCGGCTCCCACGGCAATTTCACTTAAAAAATCTTTTGAAAATTTACCTCCCGGTCTGTCTTTATCTTCATTGATCAGCCAAACGTTTCCGGCATCTACAAAAGCCGCAACATTCAGGAATTTATAGATATTGGCACGGTATTCCGCATTCAGCTCCAGCTTGATGTCTCCCGCCTGATCCAGTAGCAGTCCTTTTTCAATCGTCCGCGGATCGAAACTTCCCGGTCCTAAAGTTCTTGCACGGAAAGCACGGATACTGTTGCTTCCCCCTGCAAAAAACTGTTTGGAGAAAGGAATGAATTCTGAGTTTCCATACGGATAAGCAATTCCCCCGATAAATCTGCTGGCGAATGAGCTCTTTTCGGTGAATTTATGATAGAACCTGAAGTCATTCTCAATTTTGGCATATTGGCTGAACGGGATGCCGAAAATCTTTTTCTCCTTATCATTTTTCGCATTGGCCCCTGTTACCAGACCGGTGATGTTTCCTGCAAGATCCAACGTACCTTTATAATAGATCGTGTTGGTTTTGGGAAGCATCGTATTGGTATACGTATACGAATAGGTAGGCCCGAAAATTAACTGTTTATCTACTACTCTTCGTGAGGCAGGAGTGGTTGCCTGTTTATAAAATTCCTCTGTTACATTGGCAGGAGAAACCAGGGTAATGTCAATAACCTTCAGATCATGTTCCTTTCTCGCATTTTCCTTCCATACATATCCGAACGAAGCATTAAAATTATTAAGCGTATAAAGCTGGGTACGGTTCTGGAACTCATAGCCTAGGGTAATATTCGTTCTCGGAACAAAGGCACTCGAAGAATTGAAACGGAAAGGCGCAACAATCCTTGGAATTGAAAGCTGGACATTCGTTCCTGCGCGGAAAAGATTCTTGGCATCTTCCTGTCCGCCCATCTGGAAATCAAAAGCTCCGTAGACAGCTGCTTTAAACTGTTCGGCTCCTCGGAAGAAATTCCGGTGGGTCCAGTTTAAATTTAATTCGCTACCGGCATAGTTGGCAGAGTTGGTTCGTCCTAAAGCTTCAAGCCTGAGTGACTGAATTTGTCTCGGCGTCAGTAAATAATAGGCATCAAACTGGTGTTTTAATGAATCTGAAACAATGAATTCATTTTTTACAAATTTAAAAACACCCAGACTGATCAGTCGGTTAAGTGTAAGATTGTGATTGGAACGGTTATAGAGATCTCCTTTCTTGAAATATAAAGCTCTGTCGAAGATTTTCGGTTTAAATTTATGCTGAGGATCAATCACATAAATATCATCATAAGCATATTTAGAAAGGGAGTCCGGGTTCATCGGAACATTATATTTGCCTCTTTTTACATCCTGGATGTTATAATTAGGAAAAACAATAACCTTGTCAATGCTGAACTGTTGCGTGGCAAGATCCGGAGTGTCATCCTTTAATTTTACGTTCAGCTCTACCTTGTGATTTTTGCTTACCGTACTGTCTGCCTGAACAATAATATTGTCAGGATTGAAATAATAGAAACCTCTTTCCTTTAAACCGTTATCGATACGTTCTCGTTCATTTTTAATGACATCAAGATCAAAAGGATTTCCTGTTTTAAGTAAGGTTTTTGGAGTTAAAGTCTGAATTTCTCTGTTAACAAGCGAAGAATCCTGCTGAAATTTCACATTGCTTATCAGGTATCTTCCGCCGGGTCTTAAAGTATAAATAACTTTTGCTTTTTTATTTTTGGAAACCGTATCATAAGTGGCTTTTGCATTGAAATATCCTTTGTTTTCAGAATAATTTTCAATGATATCTTTGTTGAATTCACGGTCTACATCTCCCAGTAAAACAGGTTTTTCACCTACTTTGTATTTCAGCCAGTAATTGAAACCTTTATCCTTTTTAGGCTCCTTGGCGATATTGTAAAAATACAGTTTCGGACGCAGCCCTAATATGGAAGAATTGGGCTTGGGAACCAGATTTTCTTCCAGTGATGCCTTAAGCTCATTTTTTTCCTTTTTCGAGAGACTGTCATTTTCTATTTTTACTTCCCCGCCGGTATACAGCATCTGGCCTTCCTTCAGAAATCTTGTATTGCTGCATGAAAGAGTAACAGCGGCAAATCCTGAAGTGAACAAATATCTGTAATATATACTAAATCTACTTTTCATTATTTAAATTCTACCACCTGGTTATTCTTATTTTCTTTTTTACGTCTGTCTTTTCTTGATTTCTGGAAAATCTCACGGAATTTATCATAGTCTAATGTGATGATGAATCCTAATCCCGTTTCTATGATCTGCCCCTGAAGAGCTACCTGGTACTCATCCTTACGATAGGCGCGGAGCATATACCTGCCGTCTTTGGAAAGGCTGTAGTCTACCGTAACATTTCCTGCGATGTTCGTCATATTTTCATTCTGGCGGGCTTCACCTTCCAGGGCGAAATTACTTCCCACGGAAACCTTCAGACGGTCATTCAGTAATTTTTTGCTTACCCCCACATTCAGGTCTGTTCTGGTATTTTTTTCTCCACTTGAGTAGTCTTCAGAAGAATCGAGACCTAAATCGATATCAACCCCTTTAATCAGGCCGGAGGCAAGATTGTTCAGCTGCTGCGAAAGAATTTTACTCACACTCTGCCTTGCCAGCATTTCAGCAGATACTCCCGCACCGGATTCGAACGGATTTTCCCCGATGAAACGGTTCAGTAAAAGAAGGGCAAAAACCTGCTTATTCATTTCAGATTCCTGGGTTCTGAGCTGGGTCAGCTTTTGGTCCACAATATCGGTTACCGTAGAGGAAACCGCATTATTCTTTTCATCTGTAGTAATATCGAAAGTGATCTGAGGCTTCAGAAGTTCACCTTTCATTTTTAATAAAGTATTGAAAGGTATTCTTTGCTTAAACTGGTTCATGATAGAAGCATCCTCTCCGCTTATCTGCTGTTCCACAAGGTCTATAGGCGGGGCTTCTGTTTTATAGACCGCCGTAATATCCATTGTTGCAGCGGTAGGCTCTCCCGTCCAGGTAATCGTGCTTCCTTTCTGAATATCGAATTTACGTTTCAGAAGGCTCACAGAAAGTTCATAAGATCCTTTTTCCACTTCATAAACCCCTACAAGAGTGGTTTTTCCTGAAGGATCAATACCACCGGTAAGATCAGCCTCTCCCTGAAGTTTTACAAAATCCCCGTTGGCTTTATCAATAACAATTGAGAGTTTGGCTTCCTTGCTTACTTCAATATTAACGCTTACATCCATTCCTTTAAAACGGCTTTGCGCTTTCAACGAATCGGTTTTGATAGTTTTATTTAGAACTACCTGATCCTGGTCTATAAACTCCACAATTCCGTCTCTTTCCTGAAGGGAAGGGCTGGACTGCGGAAGGACAAAGGTGAAATCCGTATCGTCTGAAACAGAAAGCCTTCCGTCTACTTTTGGAAGATCCAGGTTTCCACGAACATGAAGCCCGGCATCAATGGCAAGAATTCCATACATTATGGCATCATTGGACTTCTCAGAATTCACCACTTTGAAATCCTTTGCATTAACGTCGAGATTAAAGGCGAAATCCCTGTACGTCTGCGTAAGAACCTGTCCGTCAATGACGAGTGAATTTCCGTCCTTATCATTGATTTTAAATTTATTAAATTCTATACCACGGCTGGTAAAATCTATTTCGTCATTGAGCTTTCTGAAATCACTGCCGGTTTTGGCAATTTCAAGCCCGGCATCATTGAATTTTACTTTACCTAAAATATTAGGTTGATCTGTATTTCCCGTTATCTTTAAATTCCCTGAAATATAGCCTTCTGTATTCGTTATGGCATTCATGGAGAACCCCTGAATACTTTTCATCTGAAGCTGATTGATGGCCATGTTCAGATCGAATGTGCTGGAAGAAGTATTGTAATCCCCAAGAATTTTTACATCATTGTTGTTGCCGGAAAGGGCAACGTCAGCATTTAAAATATTCGGTGAAGTATTGTTCACTTTTACGGCAAGATTTCCCACAGGGCTTCCATAGACGATCAGGTCTGAAACGTTCAGATCGGAAGTGAAGGTCATCTTTTTGGTAACATCTCTAAGCTGCGCAGTTCCGTTGATCGTTCCTCTTGCCAGGACCGTATCTTTTTTGATCAGTTCTGTAATGGTTTCAATTTTAAAATCTTTCAGCGCAATATTCAAAGGGCTGCCTGCGCGTTCGGTTTCAGACTGAAGTGAAATCTCACTGGAGCCATTAGTCAGGATAAAGTTATCCGCTAAAATTCCCTGGCTGCTGATCTGGATTTTATTGTTTTCGGCCACATTCCAGTCCGCATAATTAAGTTTCAGTCCATTTGGATTCAAAGAAATTTCAGTGATATCATTCAAAGATTTTGCATTTCCTGCGATAAGGAACTGGGTGGCATCTTTGTCGTCTTTTGTGGTTACGTTGTAATTGATGATATTATCCGCGACATCTCCGGTCACCGCAATTTTTTTCAGGGTGAAGCTGGAACTTTTTAAAGCACCTGCGTTAAGGCTGTACTGGAGCGCCTGGTTTTCATTGGTTACTTTTAACGCAATGTTTTCCAGGGAATTTTCACCGTACAGCAACTGCGGAATCTGTCCGTCCACTTCTATCTTTTGAGAATCGGCATCATAATTCCCAGCCAAATTGATCGTTTCAAAACTCTTCAGCTCCGGAACGAACTTCCTGATCAGGTCATCATTTTTGACCTTTGCATTGAATGTGAAAAACTGTCCCGGATCAACTTTCTGCCCTTTTGCGGGCTTCTGAAACTGATAATATTGATTGATGGTTTGCGTCAGAGCACCGAATATTTGCGTCAGTTTATACTTTCCTATCAGCGAAACATCAGCAATCTGAGAATTGAAAATAATCTTAGTAGAATCCTGGGTGGAAGAAGCTTTCAGATTGACTTCCTGTACAGGATAAACCTCCTTTGTGTCTGAAAATGCAAAATCTTTCAGGTTTAGATACCCGTTTAAGGCGTCGGGATTTAGGCTTGAAAAGTCACCATCAATTTTTCCGGCAATAATCATTGGCTTTTCATAGAATCCAAGCTTATTTACATCAAGCTTGATCACCTCACCATTGATTTTTACAGTAGGATTTTTTTCATTATAGACTCCGGAAGCGATTAAGTTCAGATTGGCATTCGGGTCTTTTGAATTTAACACGATATTATAAACACCACGGTTTATTTTTCCCGTTAAATCCATATTCTGGTAACGGTAGCCCTTGTAAACGGCCGATGCCACATGACCTTTCAGATTGGCGTTGGCATTTTTGAAATCAAAGCTTTCACCTTTTGCTGAAATTTGTGCTGTGATGGGCCCGATATCCTTATTTTTAATGATCTTTCCTACCTGGACAGCCTGAAGATTGGCTTTTACATCGTACAGCTCCCGGTTTTTCCTGCTCATATCTACATCTGCAACAATGGCTGCATTTCCAAGGGTAGAGTAGAGGTTCAGGTCTGTTTTGATGACTTTGGTTGTTCCTTTTGCACTTCCTTTAATGCTGAAATGAGACGGCAGGGAGATATTGGAAGGAATTGTATTTTTAGGAACCAGATTGTAAATTGTTTTAGCTTCCGTGGAAAGTTCTGCAATCCTGAGGTCATAGTACAGGTTTTCAGGTTTCATTGCGTTTCTGATTCTTCCGGATGCATTGACTCTTAACTGATCCAGACCTGATACTTTGAGATCTTTAATCAGGAGGTCATTCACCATTCCCTGAACATTTGCGTTCACATTCAGGATGGCATTCGGGTATTTGCTGAACGGTACCGTATTACGTAAGGTAGGAACAATATTCAGAATATCTGCAAAACCTATTCTGGAGTTTTTAATGTTGGCAGAGATTTTTACGGTACCGGGATTGGCGGTCAGCTGATCAATCGATTCATAATTTAAGATGACCTCATCGCGGATCAGCGTTTTGGGAGTCTGCAGATAAAGGTCTTTCAGATAAGCCTGTTTTTCCTGGTACACAAAATCCGTATTGAATTTCTGAATATCCAGGCCTCTTCCTTCTTTAATTTCGGCTGAATTCACTGTACCTGCAAACGTATTGTTCTCCATTTTGAAGCTTCTTACTTCCACATTCATTTTAGAGAAATTCATATGGTTGAAATCCATTCCCTGTTTGGTGGGAGCAATGGCGGTATTGTTGTAAACGGCTTTTACATCATTCAGGACAAGTTTTCCGAGAATCAATTTCATGGCTTTATCCTGATCCGAAATTTTGGATACTTCAGGTTCCTTTTTATCTTTCGGATTGGCATTTTGCGCGGGAAGATAAAGATTGGCATTAATGTCTGCCCCGGAAAGAACAACATTGGAAATATTGTAAGCATTGTTTTCCAGGTCCAGCTTATTAACCTTCGTGCTTAATTCTTTAAAAAGGACTTTAGCAAAGGTTTTGGTATTGTCATCCCCGTAATCAATATCGAAATTGGTAAGTTTTATGCCTCTGAGACCAATATTCATCGGCTTTTTATCGTTAAGTGAATCAACCTTTTTCTCTACTTTCTCAGATACTTCTTCAAGAAGATCCTGTTTTAGCTTTAGTTTAAGTCCGTCAAGATTGATGTCATTAACGGCATAGGTATTTTTATTAAGGTCAAAAGTTTTAACCCGGGTATCAAACGATTTGAAATATAACTGAATGTCATTCCTCGACTGCTGATCGTTGAAGGTAACGCCAATATCTTTTAAATTGATTTTATCAAGAGAAATAATAAACGGTTTGGAAGGGCTTTCTTCTTTATCACTGGTCGCAAAAGCATTGATAATATAATCGAAATTGAATTTTCCGTCCGGTTTTCTTACCACATTGGCGCGGGCTCCTTCAAGATCTACCGAAGTAATGTCGGCAGTAGAATTGATAAGCTTGAGCATGTTCAAACCTACGTCGAGCTTTTTAACGGCTAGAAGAGTGTCGACATCCTGGCCTTTAAGGTAAAGGTTTTCCATGATCAGGCTGTTCGGAAATCCTATGTAAACCCTTTCCAGGCTTACTTTGGTCTTGATTTTTTTCTCAAGATATACAACCAGTTTGTCTTTGATGAAGTTTTGAACGGCAGGAAGCCTCAGACTAAGGATCAGCAGGGTAAGAAAAACCAATATTGAAATAAAGGTTATTGCAATACGCCTCAGGAGTTTTCTTTTGTTGATTTTCAGTTTCAAATGCGATCAGGTTTCTAACAAAGATAAGAATACTATTTTATAAGCTCTTTGTTGTGGTATCCTATTGCAAGTGCAAAAATCCTGCCTTGGCTGTCTTATTATGGAATTTAGTTTAGTAGTTGTCAAGTGAATTAGTTGATCAAGACAACCAAGGTTTGGATTTTTTGTTTAAAAGCCCCCTTTTTAATCATTTTTTTAAGTGTTGAAAAGGTTAGCAAAATGAAATTCAAATGTTAGTATTTCAAAAGGGGGCAGAGATATATGGAGATAATAAATTTTTTGTTAATTATTTGCGTTTTCCCATTTCACTTCCTCACCCTGAGGGACAGCTCCGCCCTGAGCAGGAGTAATAGGAGACGTTTCCTGGTTAATATGGTAAATGTAGGCTGCAATTTTCTCGGCATCTCTTCCCGTAATGGTTCCTTCCTTGATGAAAGGCCTCATGGTAGGATTATTGGGTGAACCGTTTTCAAGCATCCAGAAAACATTTTTAAACAGGCTTTTTTCTTTAATATTGATCCAGTGAGTGTCCGTAAGGTTCGGACCGATACCTCCTTTTCCTCCGTCACCATGACAGGTGACACAGTTCGTTTTGAAAAGTTCCTGGCCTTCTGCAATATTGTCTGCACTGTATTTTGCTGTTTCCAGATTAACCTGGGGTGCCGTTTTTTCATATTCAGCTATGGATGCCAGCATTGTTTTTACTTCTTTATCATATTCAGCTTCCGGATGGGCATATTCTGTAAAAGCAAAAGCAGTAAGGTAAACAGCGCAGAATATGCATCCGAACCAGAAAAGACCGATCCACCATTTCGGCAGTGAGTTGTCCAGCTCTGTAATTCCATCGAAACCATGATCGATCAGAATATCTTTTTCTTCTGTAGCAGACTGCTTTTTGAATGCCGAATTCCAAAGTTTCTGGTAATAGGGAATACTTTTCTCTGCCAAATATTCTTTCTTTTCTTCTTCCGATAATCTGCTGAAGTTTTCATTTTCAACCAGATCTCCTATGGAGTTCATAATCATCAGAAGAATCACGGCAATCACGATAAGCGCCCAGAAAAACGGGGAGGAAAAATAACCTGAATCTCCGGCGAACATTTCAAACGCCATGATCGTTAGTCCTATCGTTGTTGCGATGTATATTGAAATAGGGGTTCTCTTTTTCATTACGGTATCATTTTAATCATTACTCAGCACTTGCCGTTTGAATCTGTGTTGTTTTAATATCAGTTCCCAATCTTTGAAGATAGGCGATCATTGCTACAATTTCTCTCTGCTCAAGCGGAACAAATGTAGCTCCTCTTGCCGTTCTTTCTTTTTCCATCTGGTCTTTTACATCAGTGGCTTCAGAATAAATTCTCTGTACAATAGCTTTTGACTGGCTGTCTGCCCATTTGCCGGCAGAGTCTATTTCCGCTTTTGAATAAGGAACATCGAAGGTGTTTTTCATCAATCTCATTTTGTCAACCATTTGAGTACGGTCCAGTTTATTGGTGATCAGCCATGGAAAACGTGGCATAATAGAACCTGCAGAGGTAATCCTTGGGTTATACATATGTTTAAAGTGCCATGAATCCGGGTTTCTGCCGCCTTCTCTGTGCAAATCTGGTCCTGTTCTCTTGGATCCCCATAAGAACGGTCTGTCATAAACGAATTCTCCCGCTTTGGAATACTGCCCGTTTTTACCTTCAAATCTTACCACCTCATCACGGAAAGGTCTGATCATCTGGGAATGGCAGGAGTTACATCCTTCACGGATATACAGGTCTCTTCCTTCCAGTTCCAGCGGTGTATAAGGTTTTACAGCGGTAATCGTAGGAACGCTTTGTTTAAGGGATAATGTGGGAATAATTTCAACCAATCCACCGATAGCTACGGTTATGAATGCCAATATAGATAACAGTTTCGGAGTTCTTTCCAGCCACAGGTGAACGCCTTCGCCTTCTTTTCTTGCGCTGCCGATATCTGCCAGTGCCGGAGCTTCTGCAGGAACGTTTTTCTGGAATGAACCTGATCTTATGGTTTTGATAACATTTACTACCATTAAAATAGCTCCTGAAAGATAAAAGATACCTCCTAAGAATCTCATTTTAAAGTAAGGGATAATGGCAGTCACCGTATCCAGCCAGTTTTTGTACATCAATGTACCATCCGGGTTAAACTGTTTCCACATCAATCCCTGTGTAAATCCTGAGATATACATTGGTACTGCATAGAAAATAATTCCTAAAGTCCCTAACCAGAAATGCCAGTTGGCTAATTTTTTAGACCATAGCGGCGTTCTCCACATAATAGGAATCAGGTAATAAACTACTCCGAAGGCCATGAAACCATTCCATCCAAGAGCTCCCATATGTACGTGCCCGATCACCCAATCCGTGTAGTGTCCGATTTTATTTAAAGATTTTGTTGCCAGCAAAGGTCCCTCAAAAGTGGCCATACCATAGCAGGTAACTGCCACCACAAAGAATTTAAGGATCGGATTTTCTCTTACTTTATCCCAAGCTCCTCTTAGGGTAAGAAGACCGTTTAGCATTCCTCCCCAGGAAGGGGCAATCAGCATGATAGAGAACCCGGTTCCAACGGCCTGAGCCCATGCCGGAAGCGCCGTATACTGAAGGTGGTGAGGCCCAGCCCATAGGTATACGAAAATCAGCGACCAAAAGTGAATAATAGATAATTTGTAGGAGAATACAGGACGCTGTGCCGCTTTCGGCATGAAATAGTACATCAGACCTAATACCGGAGTGGTCAGTACGAATGCTACGGCATTGTGGCCGTACCACCACTGTACAAGAGCATCTTTTACACCGGCATATACGGAATAGGATTTCCAGCTTGTGAATGATAAGGGAACTTCGAGGTTATTAAAGATATGGAGCATTGCTACGGCAATCCATGTTGCGATATAGAACCAGATGGCTACATAAAGGTGTCTTACCCTTCTTTTGGCGATGGTTCCGAACATATTGATACCGAAGATAACCCATGAGAAGGTAATCAGGATATCAATAGGCCATTCGTGTTCAGCATATTCTTTGGAAGTATTGATTCCCATTAAAAATGTGATCACTACGGCAACAATCATCAGCTGCCAGCTCCAGAAATGAATCCATGAAAGCGTATCGCTGTACATTCTTGTTTTTAAAAGCCTCTGCATACTGTAGTAAGCGCCGCAGAAGAAGGAATTACACACAAAAGCAAAAATCACGGCACTCGTATGTAGCATTCTGATCCTTCCGAATCCCATAGCCCCCTGTGTATTGATAAGTCCCTGGATATTTCCGCTTCTCAGACTCTGGATAGTGGTATCATCCGTCCCGAATAAAAACTCAGGCAACTCAGGGTAGAAAAGCATCAGCGCAGCCGTAAGCCCCAACAGAAAGCCTACCAGCCCGAATACGATAGTAGCATACAAGAATGCTCTGACAATATTATTGTCATAATTGAATTTTTGCGTCTCCATAATTCCAATAGTGTTGTTCCGAAGTGATATTTATCCTCTGAAATCAAATGACAATGTCCTTGATTTGGATGAAAAAATAAATATCATGTAACGTGTATAATGTTTTGCCAAAGGTATTTATTAACTTTGTGTAAGTCTAGTAGGTATCCTTCTAAACTATACCGAAAACTACTAAAACAAAAACGATGAAAGTATGTGGCCAAAATATCAGGAAAATCCGTAGAAGCAAAGACTTTACGCAGGAGTATATGGCTTTTGAAATGGGCATTTCCCAAAAGGCCTATTCGGATATTGAAAATTCTAAGGTGAAGATCAATCTGGAAATACTGACGAAAATTTCAGATATTCTGGAAATTAAACCGTCTGACATCTGCAGTATTTCCCATAAATGTGGAACAGATGGAAATGAGGATAGATATCAGGGGCTTTTGGAGTATATGAAAAAGAATAATATTTCAATTCCTGAAGAGTTTTTATAAACAAATTCTGCTTTTTATTTTTTTAATACTTTAAAACTGAATCTGTTGAATGTTCTTACCGCTTTACAGAAGAGAAATTACTCTAAAGTTTTATATATTTAGAGCATAATTCATTTTATGAACAGTGAGCAGAAAACAGAACCCAAAGACGGTTCTTTAGTCCGAGGATTAACCAACAGACATATTCAATTAATTGCCCTCGGAGGAGCCATAGGAACAGGACTGTTTCTTGGGATTGGCCCGGCAGCCGTTTTGGCGGGACCATCCGTTATTCTGGGATACGCCTTAGCAGGAATCATTGCCTTTTTTATTATGCGCCAGCTTGGTGAAATGGTTGTTCAGGAACCTGTTTCAGGGAGTTTCAGTCATTTTGCTTATAAATATTGGGGAAATTTTCCGGGATTTGCTTCCGGATGGAATTATTGGATCCTCTATATCCTGGTGAGTATGGCGGAGCTTACAGCAATTGGTCATTATATCCATTTCTGGTGGCCGGAAATTCCGCTTTGGGTTTCCAGTTTATTCTTTTTCATTGTTATTAATGCTTTAAACCTTGCTTCCGTAAAAGTGTACGGGGAAACTGAATTCTGGTTTTCTATTATCAAAGTGGTGGCTATTGTTGCGATGATTCTTTTCGGGATCTATCTCTTGGTAAGCGGTACCGGTGGAGATAAAGCCAGTATTCAGAATTTATGGAACGACGGCGGATTTTTCCCGAAAGGATTGTTCAATAAAACTGAAACCGGATATTCCGGGCTCTTTGCTGCTATGGCCATGATTATGTTTTCTTTCGGAGGTTTGGAACTGATAGGAATTACTGCCGCAGAAGCTAAAAATCCGGAAAAAACAATTCCACAGGCGACCAATCAGGTGATCTACAGAATCCTGATCTTTTATGTGGGGGCATTGGTCATTTTGTTTGCTTTAAGCCCTTGGAGGGAAATTACAGAGGGAACAAGTCCCTTCGTAATGGTTTTTCAGAACTTAAACGGATTTGAATTTAACCTGTTTGGAAAAGTAATACAGTTTAACTCACTCATCGCAAATGTTCTTAACCTGATCGTTTTGACAGCGGCTTTATCCGTATACAACAGTAGTGTTTACAGTAACAGCCGCATGCTTTTCGGACTGGCGCAGCAGGGAAATGCACCAAAGTTTTTAACGAAGCTGAACAAAAGCCATGTTCCTACCAATGCTATCATTGTATCTTCCTGTTTTGCGGGAATATGTATTATTATCAACAAACTGGTTCCTGAAAAGGCATTTGAGTATTTAATGGCCCTGGTGGTTTCCACTCTTATTATCAACTGGCTGATGATCTGTTATACCCATTTGAAATTTAGAAAGGAAAAAGACAAAGAAGGCATGAGGACCTCTTTTCCCTCTATATTTTATCCGGTTTCAAACTATATCTGTATATTGTTTTTAATTGCAATTTTAGTATTGATGAGTATTACAGGAATGGAAATCCAGGTGATTTTGATTCCGGTGTGGCTTGCTTTCCTGTTTGTCATGTTTAAGCTTTATAAAACTAAAAATCAGTAGTAAACGGAAAGGGAGAATTGGAAGTGCGGGGTGCAAGTTTACGAGATTGAAATTATACAATTTACTTCAATTGGCGAAACCATAATACTGTTTTGCCTGAACAATGAGTCCAAAACCTGAACCTATATTTTATGAAAATAGCACACAACCTGAAATGTATTTTACTTTTTTCGTTATTATCGGCATTTTGTTTTTCGCAGAAGTTTAGTTTTATCTATGAAGCTAAATATAAAACAAGTAAGGAGAAACCCGAAGATATTAATACTGATAAAATGATTCTGGATTTTGACAATAATGTTTCTATTTTTAGAGAATCCATGTCCAGAGATACCGATTCCCTTAAGTTTATTAATAAAAATGGAGGCTTTAAATTGGGGGTTGAAAATCAATTTTATGTAAAAAAAGATATGAGTAATAATAAGGTAGAGAAAATTATTACTTATTTACATGCAAATTATCTTCTTCCTATTGATGAAGAATTAAACTGGAAAATCTTGCCGGAACAAAAAACAATAGGAAAATATAAAACACAGAAAGCGGAAGTTAACTATGGTGGAAGAAACTGGATTGCGTGGTTTACAACGGAGTTACCTTTTAATGATGGTCCTTATGTTTTCCATGGATTACCCGGTTTAATCATTTCTATTGAAGATACAGAACATGATTACTCCTTCAATTTAATACAAATAAAAAAGGGGAGCAATTGGTTTGATGCAAGAACAAAAACCATTACAATCGATTGGGCAAAATATGATCTTCTTGGCAAATCCTATTATAATGATCCCTGGAATTCCAAAACTGCTAAAAAAGTTATTTTTACTGATCCTCAGGGTAATGAAAAAGATATCAATGAAATGATCAGACAAGCACAAAAATCTATTCTTGAAGACAATAATCCTTTAGAATTGAATCACAAAATCAATTATAAATAAACTTTTGCCGAATGCTAAGCCGGGTTCATTGATGAATATAAATTGTTTAAAGAAATAAATAAAAAAACCATCCTCAAAAAAGGATGGTTTGTAGACCCACAGGGATTCGAACCCCAGATGACTGAACCAAAATCAGTAGTGTTACCGCTACACCATGGGTCTTTGTTTATTTCAGTGGTGCAAATTTACAGCTTTTTTCTTTAGATACAAGAACTTTTTAAAGTTTTTTTTAAATTTACACTACTTTTTATTTCACAAAATCATGCTGCTAGACTTCAATAATCTCAATATTAATAATTTATCCTTTCACACAGATTTCGGACAAAAAATAATTTTCTTTTTAAAGGAATGGTTTTCTGAAAGTGATACTGTAGAGGTACAAACTTCAGGCTCTACAGGGACCCCGAAAATTTTTGAAATTGAGAAAAGAAAGATGTTGAATTCTGCTGTGATGACCTGTAATTTTCTGGGCTTAAAAGAAGGAGATAAAGCATTGATATGCCTTCCTGTGGAATATATTTCCGGAAAGATGATGGTAGTACGTTCGATAGAAAGAAAATTGAAGCTGGTTGTTGCAGAGCCATCCCTGAAGCCCGTTGAATTTTTAAATGAAGAAATAGATTTCTGTGCCATGACTCCGCTTCAGGTAGAAAACTCTTTAGATAAACTTCATCTGATTAAAAACCTGATTATTGGCGGGGCAGCTGTTTCGGAAAGCCTCAAGCATAAAATTTCCGGTAATCTGAAACTGTCACCTTCAAACCGTATTTTTGAAACTTACGGAATGTCTGAAACCCTTTCCCATATTGCCCTGAAACAGATTGTACCAAAGCCGGAAGATTATTTCACTATCTTTGAAAATGTTTCTATCAGTGCAGATGATAGGGGCTGTCTCAAAATATTAGCACCAAATCTCAATGCTGAGGCGCTTCAGACTAATGATTTAGTTGAGATTAAAGGTGAAAAACAGTTTAAATTCCTGGGGCGTATAGATAATGTGATCAATTCGGGAGGAGCAAAAATTTTTCCGGAAACTCTGGAAGCTTTAGTAAAAAAAGAGATTCCCAATGAAGCTGTTTTTGTGGGAATAAAAGACGAAAGTTTGGGACAGAAATTGATACTGATTATAGAAGGAAAAGAATCTGAAGATATATCAGCAAAAATATCTGGGTTGCCATTTGAAAAAAGTTTCCATAAGCCGAAAGAAATTATTTTCATGGAAGAAATTCCACGAACCCCGAATGGTAAAGTAAACAGGTTGGAGCTGGAAAGAAAAATAAACGAATACTTATAATCTTTTATCCTGATTCTTGCTTACTGAATCTTGACTCTCAAAATAAAAAACATGAAAGATTTTTCAAAAGAACTCAGCTTTAAAACTTCCCGGAGCAGTGGAGCAGGAGGCCAGAATGTGAATAAGGTGGAAACTTCTGTTACCGTTCTCTGGCTTATTGCTGAATCTGAATTTTTCAATGATGATCAAAAGGAACTGATTCAAAGTAAATTGAAAAACAGGATCAATGCTGAAGGATATATGTTTCTGACCGTATCGGAGAGCAGAACTCAGCTGATGAACAAGAATAAGGCGATTGAAAAAATTATTGAACTCGTTCATAAAGCTTTAATTATTCCAAAGAAAAGATTGGCTACAAAACCTTCAAAAGGACAAAAGCAGAAACGTCTGGATACCAAAAAGAAAATTTCTGAAAAAAAGGAGAACAGGAAGTTTAAATTTTAGTTTCGTGTTGCGGGGTTCGGGATTTGAGTTTCACATATCAGTTTTTTTCAGTATCTTAGGAGTATCATTATCATCAATTAAGTATGACAGCAATTTTTTCTTTATCCGCAGCCTGCCCATCCAATGGCCTTTTGCTGTCGCTGTTATATCTGCATACAGATTCTTTTCTTAAAAGTTCCAAGGACTTTATCAATTAAGCCCTGCCAGGATCCAAAGGCAGGGAATACTTCAACAGATTTTACATACTATTTTTTGCAGTTTTCTACGGGCAAAAGGCGAACAGGTCTTGCATTCCGCATTGGATCACTGGAATAACTGCATCGTTATTATTTAAAAATATTAAAAATGTCAAATCCTATTATTGTAACGACCGGAATTTATGATGCTATAAAAGATACGATCAGAAGAAAAAAAGTAAGCATGCCGGAAGAGAAACGGCTTGCTGAGGAACTGAGAAAGGCCAAACAGGTTTTAAGGAGGGAACTTCCTGCTGATGTGGTGACTGTTAACAGAAAAGTAACGATCAAAGATCATACTCAGAATTTTGAACATGAATATATTTTTGTAGCCTCTGCAAAGGCTAAACCGGCAAAAAATAAACATTCCATCTTATCGGATATGGCCCTGGCAACTGTTGGGTATAAAGTAGGAGATATCATCCACTGGCCTTTTAAAGATGGAGAAAGGAAAATAGAGATTCTAAAAGTGGAACCCTGGTATGGGTAGTTCTTCATATCTTGTATTTTGTTAGATGAAAGTACAGCTTCAGGGCTGTACTTTTTATTTGAAAACCTTGATGAGTGAACTATTTTTTATCATTTGTTAAAAAAGAATGCTTATAGAAGAGTTTCTTGAAGTACTCATGTTGCATTCCGTTTTTAAGTTTTATCTTTGCAAAAATTTAAAAAATGAGCAAACCGATAACTGAATTCATAGAAAAGTATTACCTGCACTTCAACGCAGCTGCATTGGTGGATGCTTCTAAAGGATATGTTGCACATCTTAAAGATGGCGGAAAAATGATGATTACTTTAGCAGGAGCAATGTCTACTGCTGAATTAGGAAAGATCCTTGCAGAAATGATCCGTCAGGGAAAAGTTGATTTTATTTCTTGTACAGGAGCTAACCTTGAAGAAGATTTAATGAACCTTGTGGCACACTCTCACTATGAAAGAGTTCCTCATTATAGAGATTTAACAGCTCAGGATGAATGGGATCTTTTAGAAAGAGGTCTGAACAGAGTTACAGATACTTGTATTCCGGAAGAAGAAGCTTTCAGAAGATTACAAAAACATATTGTAGAGATCTGGAAAGATGCAGAAGCTAAAGGAGAAAGATATTTCCCTCACGAATTCATGTACAAAATGATCCTTTCGGGAGTATTGGAGCAGTACTATGAAATTCCAAGAGAAAACTCATGGATGATCGCTGCCGCGGAAGCTAACTTACCAATTGTAGTTCCGGGATGGGAAGATTCTACAATGGGTAACATTTTCGCTTCTTACTGCATCAAAGGAGAGCTTAAAGCTACTACAATGAAATCAGGTATTGAGTATATGACTTATCTTGCTGACTGGTATACTAAAAACTCAGGAGGAAAAGGAGTAGGATTCTTCCAGATCGGTGGAGGTATCGCGGGAGATTTCCCTATCTGTGTAGTGCCGATGCTTTACCAGGATATGGAAATGCATGACATTCCTTTCTGGTCTTATTTCTGCCAGATTTCAGATTCCACAACATCTTACGGATCTTATTCAGGAGCAGTTCCTAACGAGAAAATCACCTGGGGGAAACTGGATATCACCACACCAAAATTCATCGTTGAAAGTGATGCTACCATCTGTGCACCATTGATGTTCTCTTATATCCTTGAGAATTCTTAAGAATAAAATTCTTATTAAAAATACCAGCGCTTCAATTCATTTTTGAAGCGCTTTTTTATTTTCTCACCGTCATTGCGAGCGCAGCGAAGCAATCTCTTAAATCATCTTAACTACTAAACTTAAGGGTTTATTTTGAAACATTAAGGTTGAATAAGGTTTTTAATTTTTAAGATGAGATTGCTTCGCTGCGCTCGCAATGACAGGCTATAATAATTATTCAAGTGAATTTACCAGTACGAAATAACGGTAAGCCAGAATGCCTTTCTGCAGTTTGGTTAATTTATTGGGATCTTTACCACTCAGCTTCGGAAGCACTTTTTTATTCACTGTATTCAACAGTCTGAAAAATGATTTTTTCATATCTTTAATATTTAAATGAAACATCATTGAGGAGTAAAAGAATTCAAAAATGATGCAGAAATTATTATTCGGAACTAATTATTTACAGGATAACAGATTATTATGGACGAAATTTTCAAACAACAGGTTTACGAAATCACAAGACTGATTCCAAAAGGTAGAGTTTCCTCTTATGGCGCCATAGCTAAAGCTGTAGGTTATCCGAATCATTCCCGGCATGTAGGAAAGGCTATGGGTGGCTGTCCTGCAGATGTTCCTGCTCATCGGGTGATTTCCAGCTCTGGCACTTTATCCGTTCCTGAATTCCAGAAAAGATTGGAAGCAGAAGGGATTACTGTTGAAAATTTTAGAATAAAAAACTTCAAAAAACTCTTCTGGGATCCTTTGGAAGAATTATAATCTTATTAAAACATAAATGGAGTTTCCGGCGGCTGAGCCGCCGGAAACTCCATGAAAAAATATTGATAATACCAACTATTAAAAGTCGGATTATCATTCCCCTTCTCCGAAAGGGTGGATTTTTGCCCGCAGAAAGACGGGGTAGTTAAAAAAACAATAAAAAATGCCACGAAGCCCAACAGCTTCACGGCATTTAAAATTTATAAGTAAAGAATTTACTTTCTGCTTCTCGGACTTTTCAGTTCTTCCTTCAATCTTTCATTCTCTTCTTTCAAAAAAGAAATGTAATCCTGAAGATTCTGAATGATAGACCCCGGAATATTATTAAACTGACTGTTAATTCCGCCCGAAGAACTATCATTAAATACGGGATGATCATTATTGATCACCACTTTCGCTTCCTCATCTTCATAAATGTCCTCTACTGCCACATCCAGGAAACGGGCAATTTTGTTCCATTCGTCTTTTATAATCCTTACATCACCGCTTTCCTTTCTGCTGTAGTTGGATACATCAGTCGCAATAATATCAGCTATCTGTTGTTGGGTGTAGCCTTTCTGTTTTCTGATGGCACGTAGTTTTTCTTTTTGCATATCCGGCATTTTATACAAAAATGGAAAAAAACCTTAAAATGTACAATAAAAAATGGAAAAAATATGGGTCAGGTTCTTTGTATTTAGCAGAAAATATACAGAAAGTTGATTTTATTAAAATATTCACATCAATACATTGATATTTTTCTTTAAAATCATTACACCCAATCACCACAATCTGTCATTGCGAGCTCAGCGAAGCAATCTCATCTTAAGAACGAAGTTTAACCTTAATATTGCTTCGCTGAGCTCGCAATGACAATAGTGTATAGTTTGGCAGATGCACATAAAAAAACTGCTCCCAAAATGAGAGCAGTCTTATTGTTTATGTAATATTATTATTTCTCCAGTTGCTTGTAGCTTCTCTGGATAAAATCTGTAAGATCTTTTCCTTTCAATAGATTTTGGGAAAGTTTCGCAAGATCCAGAGCATACTTGATAAGGTTTTCTTTTTCCTCAGCATTTTCTGTCTTCAGAATCTGATTGGAAAGCTCACTGTTTGAATTCACCACAAGATTATACATCTCCGGGAATCCTCCCATTCCGAACATACCTCCGCCTCCGGTTGCCTGCATCTCCTTCATTCTTCTCATGAATTCAGGCTGAGTGATGGTAAACGGAGCATCACTGCTGTCAAGATCCTCAAGCTGCACAGTGAATTTGGCGTCTTTTACAGCCTCTTCAACGTCTTTCTTTAAAGCTTCTTTTTCAGTTTCATTTAGCTTGGAAATAATCGGCTCATCCTTTTTGATGAGGTTATTGATATGGTCTGCATCCACTCTGGCAAATGATACTTTCTCTTTCGTAGTTTCCAGTTTCTGGATAACGTGCGAAATCACTGGAGAATCTAATAGCAGAACTTCATAACCCTTATCGTTTGCTGCCTGAATGTAGCTGTGCTGTTCATCTGCATTGGTAGCATACAGAATTACTGTATTACCATCTTTATCGGTCTGCGAAGGCTGAATTTTTTCCAGTAATTCATTCCACAGGAAGTACTTTCCGTCTGTGGTAGGATACAAGGTAAATTTATCTGCCTTTTCTGCAAATTTCTCTTCTGTGATGATTCCGTATTCGATAACGATCTTGATATCATTCCATTTTTTCTCATAATCTTCACGGTTTTCGTTGATCAGCGAAGACATCTTATCAGCTACTTTTTTGGTGATATAGGAAGAAATTTTCTTCACCGCACCATCTGCCTGAAGATAAGAACGGGAAACGTTCAAAGGAATGTCCGGAGAATCTATTACACCTCTCAGAAGCATAAGGAAATCAGGAACAATGCCTTTTACTTCATCCGTTACGAATACCTGGTTCTGGTATAGCTGGATTTTATCCTTATCGATATTTAAATTGTTGCTTATTTTAGGGAAGAATAAAATTCCGGTAAGATTGAAAGGATAATCAACATTCAGGTGAATATTGAATAAAGGCTCCTCAAACTGCATCGGATACAATTCATGATAGAACTTCATATAATCCTCATTCGTCAGCTCACTTGGTGCAATAGTCCATGCCGGAGTAGGATTGTTGATGATATTGTCTACTTCTTCCGTTTCAGCCACAGCATCTTCAGGAGCATCCTCCGGTAACGGAAGGGTGTGGGTTTTTGTTCCGAACTTAATAGGAACAGGCATGAATTTATTATATTTTAAAAGCAGTTCACGAATCTTTCCTTCTTCAAGGAATTCCGTAGAATCTTCCGCAATGTGAAGAACGATTTCCGTTCCTCTGTCAGTTTTATCCGTTGTTTCTTCAAGGGTGAATTCCGGGCTTCCGTCACAGATCCATCTTACGGCAGGTTCATCTTTGTAAGACTTTGTGATGATTTCCACTTTTTCAGCTACCATAAATGCTGAATAGAAACCAAGACCGAAGTGTCCGATAATTCCTGCATCTTTCGCTGTGTCCTTATATTTCTCAAGGAATTCCTCAGCTCCTGAAAAAGCAACCTGGTTGATGTATTTCTCAACTTCTTCAGCAGTCATCCCGATACCCTGATCGATGATATGAAGTGTTTTGTTTTCCTTGTCAACTTTAACTTCAATCTTCGGATTTCCGTATTCAACTTTTGCTTCCCCGATGCTTGTTAAATGCTTTAGTTTTAAGGTAGCATCCGTTGCATTGGAAATTAGTTCTCTCAGGAATATTTCGTGGTCACTGTAAAGAAATTTTTTAATAAGCGGGAAAATATTTTCCACAGATACATTAATATTTCCTTTAGTCATAATAATTTTTGTTTTTTAATTTTCTATTCCTGACTCAAAAAAAATACCATGCGTCAGAATGTGACAGAATGGCATTGATTTTTGAGGAAATATTTTAAAAACTGAAGATTTAGCTATAAGAATTTATACCGATTTATTGATTCTTCTTTGTTTCCTGAACTGAAAAAAGAAACCTATAATAAACATTACAAAAAGAGCAAGAAGTGTTTGTCCAATGATTGCATCTGTAGGAGCTTTAGCTAATGGATGCCCAACCGGAACACGTGTAAAAGTCTCATTAACGGTAGGAACCAATGATAAGAAAAAACTGAAGGAGAGAAGAAAGGTTTCAAAGAAACGGGCTCTGTTGTTTCCTTGCTTTTTACTGTGAAGAAAATAAGCGATCAATATTAAAACAACGATGAAAAGGGCAAAAATATGTCCCGGATTAAATCCTCCATGTTTGGATAATCCCAAAGCAGTAAGTGACGTGATCAGTGTTAAGTAAAAATAAATTTTTCCGTAAGGCGAGCTCAGATCAATTTTCCCTTTTTTTATAAAATCTGTAACAGCTGCCACAATAGCAATAATACCAATAGCGGTATGGAAAATTCCCAAATACGATAGTCCCATAATTTTAATTTTTTGATTGTTGAATTACTGTTGGCAAAATTGCAACAGAAACAGAAAAAAGATTTTGTAAAAAAGTTCAATTATCTGTCTGTTTGGTTCAAAAAAAATTTGCTGAACTAACGTGGAAAAGATTTGAATAAAAAATTAATCTTCCTTGTTTACCTTGGATCGATAATGTGTAGGGGAAGTATTGTATTTGTCATGAAAACTTTTGGTAAAATTAGCCAGATTATTGAATCCACACTCAAAAGCTATATTGGAAATACGTTCGTCGGAAATCAGCAATAATTCTGCAGCTCTTTCCAGCCTTTTGGTTTTAAGGTAACTGGCGGGAGAGTTGTCGTATAATTTTTTGAATTCCCTTTTAAACGAAGAAACGCTTAAATTGGTTTTCTGCGCCAGCTCTTCAATGTTTACCGGCGAAAACAAATGGGCTTCTATAATCTGTTTGAATGTATAAGATGTCGGTGAAAAAAGCTGAGATAATATAGCCTGTATGGTCTCTGCCTCTTGTGTTTGGGAAAGCAGAAGGATAACTTCCTTTAGCTTTAAAATCAGGATCTCATCATTGACCAAAGCCGGATTTTCAAAATAGAAGAGAAGACCTTCAATATATTTATGAATCAGAAAATCATTGTTTATTTTTCCGCTCAACTGGTTAGTTGCTTTGCCACCCGGCTGAAGGATCAGGGGAAGCTCTCTTTCATAGATCTTCTTTAATATATCCGGATGAAAGGTTACGATCACAACTTCGCCTTTAATGTCGGCATTTGAATTATGGATATGATTTCCGGAATTGATACAGTTGAGTAACAATGAATGTCTGGTAGGAATATCGGTAAGGATGTCCTCAGACTGATACTGCATTTCGCCTGTCAGCATATATAAAAAACAGGCCTGCTCGGCAACCGGAAAGGTAAATTCAAAAGGAGATTGTACATCCACTTTCTGAATGAATGTTTTCCCGAACAGATCAATTTTTTTATAATCAGTAATCATTTGTCTCAATGTGCTTTGGCGGATATAAAGTTAAAAATAAAAACGGTCTGAATTTCAGACCGTTTTTATTACTTATTTTTGTTTTTCATTTCTTCCTTGATCTTGTTTTCAAGTTCCTCAGCAAGCTCAGGATTGTCTCTTAAAACATCCTTCACCGCATCACGTCCCTGACCCAATTTTGTTTCTTCATAGCTGAACCAAGAACCGCTTTTCTTCACAACTCCCATGTCTACGGCAGTATCAAGGATTTCACCTACTTTGGAAACTCCTTCACCGTACATAATGTCAAATTCTGCCTGCTTGAAAGGAGGAGCTACTTTGTTTTTCACGATCTTCACCTTTACACGGCTTCCGATAGCCTCATCACCGTTTTTGATCGGTGCGCTTGCTTTTCTGATATCCAGTCTTACAGAAGCGTAAAATTTCAGGGCGTTACCACCGGTAGTTGTTTCAGGGTTCCCGAACATCACACCGATTTTCTCTCTCAACTGGTTGATGAAGATCACGGTACATTTCGTTCTTGAAATGGTTGCTGTAAGTTTTCTTAATGCCTGAGACATCAGTCTTGCGTGAAGACCCATTTTGGAATCTCCCATTTCACCTTCAATTTCCGCTTTTGGAGTAAGGGCTGCCACCGAGTCGATAACTACAATGTCAATAGCTCCTGAACGGATAAGGTTATCAGCAATTTCCAAAGCCTGCTCACCGTTATCCGGCTGTGAAATGATAAGGTTTTCCAGATCAATTCCCAGCTTAGCTGCGTAAGTTCTGTCGAAAGCGTGCTCCGCATCAATGAATGCTGCAATACCGCCTGCTTTCTGTGCTTCAGCAATAGCATGAAGGGTTAATGTTGTTTTACCTGAAGATTCAGGACCGTATATTTCGATGATTCTTCCTCTTGGATAGCCACCAACACCTAGTGCGATGTCAAGTCCCAGAGATCCTGAAGGAATTACCTCTATGGTATTGTCTACAGAATCATCACCCAACGTCATTACAGTCCCTTTTCCGTATGTTTTATCTAGCTTGTCAAGCACTAAAGCAAGTGCTTTCTTCTTATCATCAATGTTACTCATCTCTATTAAAATAATTTCTCAAAAATACATAATTTTAACATCAAAAGCTAATATTATTTGGTTTGAAAAACTATTTTTAGAGTTAAAAAATGATAAATTTTTATAGCGGTTACGATTCATCACAAAAGCAATGCCGGATCTTATGATTGAACGCATAAAAATCACATTTTTACACTTTTAAAGAAGGTTTTGCGGAAAATTTTTCTAGTGAAAATTCGAATTTTTGGTGATCCTCAGATAGTCTTCCAGTACTTTCATCTGGTCCTTATTTCCTTTTTTTATTCTGGCTTCCCTGCTTACGAATTTATCATATACTTTATTGATTACTATCTTCGTTTTTGGAAACAGATTTTTGGCAGGAACATCAGGGATTTCAAGCCTTTTACAAACTTCATCATCCAAAAGGAACCATGTACAGCAGATATGAAGATATCTGAGATTTTTCCTTTCAAATTTGAATTTTAAAATCGGGTTTTCCAGGGATTCATTCAGCAAGGAATGGGCGAGTAAAATAGAATCTTTATCGGACGGCGGCTGAACGGAAGTCCAGAGATAGAAATATTCAGTTGCCTGTTTTTTATTGTCCGGAAGAAGCTGCTCCGGGATTCCCAGCAAATAGCCTACGTATTTCCAAAGGTGAAAAATTCCTTCCTCTTCTTCAGCAGAAAAAGTATTTCCTAATTTTTGAAGACTGTGCAGAAAAACAAGGCTGAAGCCGATATACGTTGCCATCATGTCCCAGGAATTGATAGGTTCGCCCCAGCTTTCCGTATCCCATTCCTTGTAATACTTCTTTATGGAAAGCCTTGCGTAAGAATGGATCAGACGGGTTTTTATGGCAAATTCATAGCCCTTTGCATGAAGCTCCAATGCGTCGTAACGGGTAGCGTTTACCCAGAAATCCAGTGTTTCTGAAAGACGTTTTACAGCACCTTTTTTCAATGCTTCTGTAGCGACAAGGGGTTTGTTGAGATAAGCATAATCGTAACCGCCCATCAGGCAGTAATCCCTTAAAGAGATCAGGGAATCCAGATTGCTTCGCATGCAGAGTTCTGCTCCATTCTTCAGGAGATTATAATCAAGCCAATCGGGAATTTTCTGGGTTTGAGTGAAGAGCTTTTTTACACTTTCAGGAACGTTGTCTGCTTCAGAAACGCTGTTACGGATGTAACCTTCAATTTCTCGGGATGCTTCGTGAAATTTTTTAGCCAGATAAACATCTTTTACTACCTGATCACCCATTTCATCTACATGATAAAAATAAGGTGAGAACTGATCAAAGTTGTTAAAGCTCACTTCTGCACCGGAAAAATCAATAAGCTGCTTTCCGTTGCCTTTTTCCCAGAAATTCCTGAAATGAGGGGAATCTTTAAATCGCGGTTGTATAATCGGTTTGTCCATCTTATATAAAAATACAAGTTTTGCACCGAAATTCTCTGGTGAGATTTATCAGTGTTCTGCTGGTTTTATTTAATTACACAAATTATTTTATATAAGTCCTTTTTCAAATGCTTTTTTAATGAGCTCTTTACTGTTCCTTGAATTTGTTTTCCGCAGAATATTTTTCCTGTGTGTCCTTATCGTATGTTCAGACAGGATCAATGCCTGTGCTATTTCCGGTCCGGAATATCCTTTTGCAATGAGGGACAGGATTTCCATTTCCCTTTTCGTTAAATGCTCCGAAAAGTTTTCCGGCTTCGAGAAGCAATCCAGTTTTACCTGGTGGAAATCATTTCTAGGGCCTATTCCTGAAACCAGGACAGTATAGGGATTTTCTTTTGTGATATGGTGGATATTGGTGTGAATATTTATAGACTGTATGGGAATTCCGGCTTCGTCTTCCATTGTAATAATGGACTGATGATGGAACAGCTCATAATTTCCGTCTGCTGTTTTCATTCTGAAACAATAGCTGCCTTTTATGTAAAGCTGGCTTTCCAGGCCAATCTCTGTAATTTTGTTGACAAGGACCTGTTCAGCTTTAATCACAAATTCAATATCGTCAGGATGAGTAAGATCGATGACCTCTTTTAAGTTTTCAGGGTAAGAGGACAGGCCGTGAAGCTTAAGAATGTTTTCGTGATGATGCGAAAGTGTACTGTTGGTAAGATTCAAAGCATAATAATAAAATTCACCTATGGCAAACATTTCACCAATGATGCGCTCAATGGGTGGCTTATCTAGAATGTTCCTGTCTCTCCTGACGCCTGGATAAGTATTCCAGATTTCAATGAGAGGATGTTTTTGTTCTGAGTTCCCCATGAATAATTAGTTTTAGCTAAAATAACCAAAATACTTACAAAATACCACAAAAGGGGGATTTTTTTACTTTGATAAAATTCCAAACTTTGTAGGAACTAATAACCAGGGAAACTCAATTTATTCTATTCCGTTTTGTTTAATGATTTATTTTTTTCTGTAGTTTGTTATAAATTGAGAAAAAATTATCCGTCATTGAATAAATGACAGTCTGTACAAATGGCTTTAATTATTGAAAGTTATTAAATGATGTTATAAAACAGTTTACCTTTTTCTTTTTTAGTTGTTTGAAAATGATAAACTAATAAGCCTCTCGTTGCTGTGGAGGCTTTTTCTTTTGTGTCCTGTCATTCTTTTTCACCTTCTTCCGAGCTTTAAAAATCACCCGAACGGGTACTTTACTTGTCTTCATGAAATTTGAAACTTTGTGGAAAACTAATAGCCATGAAAACTTATTTATTAATGCTATTCCTGCTTTGGGTAGGAATGATCAAATCTCAACAGATCTCAACAGATGAAAAAAAGAAAATGCTAAAAATATTGGTTACAAAAGATTCAGCTTTTGTTTCACAAAATAATGGTTCTTACTCCCCAATTGTATCAGCTTATACGTACAATAAAATGGTTAAGAAAGATTTTTCTATGCTTGTTACAGGATCTACAGAAACTAATCAGGTAGGAAAATACGCAGCACTTTCTGTTGACAAAAATGAACAGAGCTTTTCATTCAGTCCAATCATTTATATTCCTGAAAAAAAAGACGAAGAAAAATTTAAACATATTTTTGCAATTAATGCCAGTGGTAAACTTAATAATGATGGTTTTTTTGATTTTTCTAACCGAAAACTTTTGAGAGTAGGAGCAAGCTGGACTGCTCTTCTGGTTTCCAAGTATCGTTACATTGGATTGCCAGAAGAAGCTCGGAAAAAAAATAAAAAGATCTATGAACTGGTAAAAAACAAAGTAGAAGAAAAATTACAACCTAAAGATGAATTGGAAAAAATAGAGTCTGGACAGCTTGATTATAAAGAACTTTACCATCAGGAAGTTGAAAAAGTCGAAAATATTTTATACAAAAATGTGTGGACTGCAAAACTCTTGGCATGGACAAAACTAGATGTAGGGTATTCCGAAGATAAACTCAAGATAATTGACAGCATTAATGTGCAGAATTCAGTTATGGATCCTATAAATAAGCGGATCAGTGGAGGTTATTTTTCATTTTCCGGAAATCTTTTCTATGGGCGAAGTAATGGTTTGGGTGTATATATCAATGCTCAACTTTCATATTCAAAAAAGACCTCTCTTTCCGAAATCTTTTCGACTGTAGACTGGAACAAAATTCAATACGAAAACGGAACAAACAATACTGTTTATTATGATGTGGAGGAACAAAGTGTTTATATTACCAACATGAGTACCCTTAAACAAAAATATAAAAGAGATATATCTGTGCAGGTGCTTGGATTTATACCTCTTGGTCAGAATAATTTGATAGGTATGGATATAAGTTATCAAAACAAAGAATTTATTACACCTGGTACCACTACTTTTACAAGTAACAAAAATATTTTTAGTGTAGGAATTATGTTCCCACTAAGAGATAAGGATGGAAAAACTACTATTAATATAGAGCCTTTCTGGAGAAATACATCTTTTACCAATTATGATGAAGGAAAAGAGGAAAGTTTCTGGGGAGTGAAATTCGGAGTTCCTTTAAACCAACTTTTTTAACTAAAATATCATCAATAAAAAAACCTTCCCATCGGGAAGGTTTTTATTACTCATTGCTTATCGCTTATTACTCATTATAAAGAAGCAGCGTGTACAAGCATATCTACTAACTTGTTAGAGTAACCCATTTCATTGTCGTACCATGAAACAAGTTTTACGAAGTTTGGAGAAAGCATGATACCGGCATCTTTATCGAAGATAGAAGTTCTCTTATCTCCTACAAAGTCCTGAGAAACTACTGCATCTTCAGTGTATCCTAAGATTCCTTTTAATTCACCTTCAGAAGCAGCTTTGATTACTGAACAGATTTCTTCATAAGAAGCAGCTTTTTCAATTCTCACTGTTAAATCTACTACAGAAACGTCAACTGTTGGTACTCTGAAAGACATACCTGTTAGTTTTCCGTTTAGTGAAGGAATTACTTTTCCTACTGCTTTAGCAGCACCTGTAGAAGAAGGGATAATGTTGTTTAGAGCAGCTCTTCCTCCTCTCCAGTCTTTCATTGAAGGACCGTCTACAGTTTTCTGAGTTGCCGTTGTCGCGTGTACCGTAGTCATAAGACCTTCAACGATCCCGAAGTTATCGTGGATTACTTTAGCTAAAGGAGCTAAACAGTTGGTTGTACAAGAAGCGTTTGATAAAATTTTGATATCATCAGTAAGCTCTTTGTGGTTCACACCCATTACGAACATTGGAGTATCGTCTTTAGATGGAGCAGAAAGGATTACTTTTTTAGCACCGGCATTTAAGTGAGCGGAAGCACTTTCTTTATCTAGGAATAAACCTGTAGATTCTACCACATAATCAGCTCCTACTTCATTCCATTTCAGATTGTTCGGGTCTCTTTCGGCAGTTACTCTGATTCTTTTTCCGTTGACCACAAGATCATTTCCTTCTACAGAAACTTCTCCAGGGAAAATACCGTGTACAGAATCATATTTTAACATGTAAGCCATGTATTCTGCGTTGATTAGGTCATTGATTCCTACTACTTCAATGTTATCTCTTTCAGTCATTGCTCTGAAAACAAGACGTCCAATTCTACCAAAACCGTTGATACCTACTTTGATTGTTGACATAATAGTTTGTTTTAGATTTATAAAAAATAATTAGATTGCTAAAATTTCAGAAATCAGTAAAAGATCTTTATTGATTTCATTATGTTTTTTAATGGCTTCTTCGATTGGTGTGTATACCAGATCGTTGGAACGCATTCCAGCCATTACATTTGTTTTTCCTTCCATTAATCCCACTACGGCGCCGTAACCCAGTCTGCTTGCCAGAACACGGTCTGCACAGCTTGGAGAACCTCCTCTCTGGATGTGTCCCAGGATGGTTACACGGATATCATAGTCAGGGAATTCTTCTTTTGTCTGGTTGGCCAGATCATAGATGCTTCCAAGTTTTTCACCTTCAGCTACAACTACGATGCTTGACGCCTTTCCGGTCTTTTCAGCCTTTCTGAAATTGGCAAAAAGATCTTCCATGCTGTCTTTTTTCTCAGGAATAAGAATATCCAGAGCACCTGTTGCCAGTCCGCTGTTTAAAGCAATGAAACCTGCATCTCGGCCCATTACCTCAACAAAGAAAACCCTGTTGTGGGAAGTTGCCGTATCACGAACTTTGTCAATAGCTTCCATAGCTGTATTCAAAGCGGTGTCATAGCCAATCGTATTATCGGTTCCGAAAATATCATTGTCGATAGTTCCCGGTACACCGATTACCCTGATCCCGAATTCTTCATTGAAAATCTTTGCTCCTGTAAAAGTTCCGTCCCCTCCGATGCATACCAAAGCATCCACACCGTGTTTTACACAGTTGTTGTAAGCTTTCTGACGTCCTTCCGGAGTTCTGAATTCCACAGATCTGGCAGATTTAAGAATTGTTCCGCCCTGGTTGATTATATTTTTTACGGAACGGGGACCCATTTTCAGGAAATCATCATGGATGAGCCCGTTATAGCCTTCCCTTACTCCGTAGCATTCGATATTATAATAGTTGGCGGTCCTTACTACCGCCCTTAATGCCGCATTCATACCCGGAGAGTCACCTCCTGAAGTAAGAACTGCAATTTTTTTTACAGCACTCTCTTTCATCAAGTAAAAAATTTCGAACACAAATTTACAAAAACAAGTTCAGATAATGGCAGTAAGTTGATAAGAGTTTTGAATATAAATAATTAAAAGCTTCTGAAATTTGAAGTTTTAAAAAAACACCTTGCTGTTTTGCCTAGGAAAAATTGTCTAAGGGATAGCATGGCGAAATATTCTGAAAGGATTCGAAAAAGTATGGATAGTCAAGATAAAGGCTTATTGATGGGAATAAAATGCAGTGTTATTTTGTAAATATTTCTACCAGTCGGTATCAGTAAAATATTAAACTTCCTTATTTGCAGGAATCAAAAGTTTTCCCCACTCATTCAGCTGCCAAAGGACCTCAACCAGTTTTTACCCCAAGTTCAGTCAGTGTATATTCCATTCTGGGAGGGAGTTCATTAAACGACTGTTTAACCAAAATGCCGCCCTCACCATTTCAATAAGCTGTTGGTTCAAAACCTGCGGCCTACTTTTGCAGTACCCCGGAGAAATTCATTGAGACATTTCTTGCCTTCATTGATATGCATACTAACGGAATTTTTAACTAATAGTATTAACAGCTAACGTCCAGTGGATAAGGAATAAAATTATTTAGTATTCATACCAGTAAAATCTGCTCAATTGCCAGATCTGCGAGAGAAAAAACTCACCTCAAATCACCATTTCTCTGTCAGATACTTCCAGTATCTCTTCGGAACATGCTGAACATGGAGTTTCAGATTCTTTCTTTCCACAATATTGGTTTTTGTAAAATACCTTTGCCACAGCGTCTGATAATTCTGTTCCTCATCATGAAACTTCTGCTGGTATTTGTGAAGATCCAGTTTTTCTTCAGGATAAAAAAACTCGCAGTTTTCCAGATCATATAGAATTCCGTAATTTCTTCTTAGATCATAAATCATCCACTTCTGATCCTGGTAACGGTCTTTAAAATGTTTCCGGATCAGGGGAAGAACATCAAAATCAGGATCTATTTTTGCAAAGAAAACGCCATCCTGCATTTTTTCGAACCTTACAAAAGCAGTCATCCGGTGTCTTTCCCGGCTTACGGATTTGCAGATTTTGGAAATTTTTAGAATATCAGTGTTTGCATAATTCTGCAGGATATTTTTGTCAGGATGCTGTACAGACTGTCTTATAGCTGATAAAATAAGCTGTTCCAGTTCAGGATCTTCAGATAAATATACTTTTAATAACTCGTGAATTCCTGATTTTTCAATATTTTGTTCCAATTTATTTAAAACCCGTTCAGCTTTATCACTTTGTGTAATCACCTCATGAATTTCCGCAAAAATATTCTCCTGGTGGAACCTTCCTTTACTCACAATTTCCACATCTTTATAACGATATTCGAAAACTTCAAATACTGCGGTTAAAAGGCCGTCAAAACTTCCGTCATAGAGAAGGGTAGTCATAGTAATATGTTGATTTGATAATGAGGTAACAGTTAAGCGGATGACTTCCGGTTCTTATTTCTAAATCTCTTAATTTCTCAATCTTTAAATTAATCTAAAACAAACTCAATTGCTGTGAAAACTGGTTGTGGAATTTGGAAGAGCTTCCGCCTACAAGCAAATTTCTGAAGTTTTTATCTGTCAGATACTTTAGATAAGCATTTCCGGCATTAAAATCAATGAAATATTTCGCCCGGTTCACCGCAGCTCCCAGTTTTTTAAGATGGTCCATATTTAAAATCTGAAAACGGCGTGCCTGAACAATTTTCTGTGCTGTTTTTACTCCAATTCCCGGAATCCTTAAAATCATCTGATAATCCGCAGTCTGAAGATTCACGGGGAATTGGTGCAAATGCCTCAATGCCCAGCTCAGCTTCGGATCAACCTCAAGATCCAGATAGGGCATTTGTGGGTCTAAAATTTCTTCAGCCTTAAATCCATAAAACCTCATCAGCCAGTCGGACTGGTAGAGTCTGTTTTCACGAAGCATGGGAACCGCCGTTGTCAGGGAAGGCAGCCTCTTGTCTTCCAGTACCGGAACGTAACCGGAATAATACACTCTTTTCAGACTGAAATTTTTATAAAAATGATCAGCCACTTTGATGATCTGAAGATCATTTTCGTTGGTAGCTCCAACAATCATCTGGGTGGACTGTCCCGCGGGGGCAAACTTGGGCACTTTTCTGAAAATTTTCTTTTCATCCTTATACTGGGCAATCCCATTCTGAATATATTTCATAGGACTGAGCATATCCTGCCGGTTCTTTTCAGGTGCCAGTAACTTAAGGCCGCTTTCTGTAGGGATTTCAAGGTTAATTGACAGTCTGTCTGCATACAAGGCAGCTTCCTGCATCAGCTCATCACTTGCTCCCGGAATGGATTTCAAATGAATGTATCCATTGAAATTTTCTTCTAAACGAAGTTTCTTGGCCACTCTTACGAGACGCTCCATCGTGGTGTCAGCATTTTTAAAAATTCCGGAGCTTAAAAACAAACCTTCAATATAATTCCTGCGGTAAAAATTAATGGTAAGATCCACAACTTCTTCTACTGTAAACCCGGCTCTTTTAATATCATTGGAACTTCTGGATACACAGTAAGCGCAATCATAAATACAATGATTGGTCAATAAAATTTTGAGAAGGGAGACACATCGCCCGTCTTCCGTATAGGTATGGCAAATCCCGCTTACGGAGCTATCTCCCAAAGCGCCTTTTTTATTTTTTCTTGTTCCACCGCTGGATGAGCAGGAAACATCGTATTTCGCTGCATCGGCAAGGATTTCAAGCTTTTCTTTCAGGCGTTCAAAATTCATATTTTAACAAGATGTTATAATTTGTATCAAAATATTATCCAAAAGTAGTTCCAAAATTGATAAATATCAATTTTTTTCTATAGAAGTTATCCACAACGGGGACTTACAAAAATTACTATCTTTACACATATTAAATTTATACTATGAATCATAAACCGGTAGAGGGTTTCTCTAAACTTACAAAGCAGGGAAAAATCGATTGGCTTGTCAACGAGTATCTTGAAGGAAACGAAGAATATCAAAATATATTAAAACAATACTGGAACGAGAATACTGAACTTCAGAAACTCCATGAAGAATTTTCTGAAAATACGATTTCCAATTTCTATATGCCATACGGAATTGCTCCGAATTTCTTAATTGACGGAAAATTATTTGCCCTTCCCATGGCTGTTGAGGAAAGTTCAGTAGTCGCTGCAGCTTCAAAGGCTGCTAAATTCTGGATCGATAAAGGGGGGTTCAAAACGACCATCATCAACAATGAAAAATTAGGTCATACCCACTTTATATTCAATGTAGAACCTCACAAACTTCTGCATTTCTTTAATTTTAAATTGAAGAAAAGATTATTTGAAGCTACAGAAGATATTACTGCGAACATGAGAAAACGCGGTGGCGGAATTTTAGATATCAAACTGGTAGACAAAACATCTGAAATGCCTAATTATTACCAGCTTAAAGCCAGCTTTGACACGGTAGACTCCATGGGCGCGAATTTTATCAATTCATGTCTTGAGCAGTTCGGAAAAACAATGAAGCAGGAAATCGCAACGAGTGAAGATTTCACCCAGGAGGAAAAGAATACGCTTCAGATTGTGATGAATATCCTTTCCAATTTTACGCCTGACTGTATTGTAAGAGCTGAGGTTTCCTGTAAAATTGAAGATCTGAAAGATGACAGCGGAATTTCCAATGAAGAATTTGCTGCCAAATTCAAACAGGCGGTTACCATCGCAGAAATTGAACCTTTCCGTGCTACAACTCACAATAAAGGAGTGATGAATGGAGTGGATGCTGTAGTGATTGCTACAGGAAATGATTTCAGGGCAACGGAAGCATGTGCTCATGCCTATGCCGCAAGAGACGGGCAGTACAGATCCCTGACCCATTGTACAACAGATAACGGGATTTTCAGATTCTGGATCGATCTTCCGATTTCTGTAGGAGTTGTAGGAGGCCTTACCAACCTGCATCCATTGGTGAAATTCTCACTGGCACTTCTTGGAAAGCCTTCTGCACAGGAACTGATGAGTATTCTGGCGGTTTCCGGACTGGCCCAGAATTTCGGAGCTCTCCGTTCTTTGGTAACTACCGGTATCCAGAAAGGGCATATGAAAATGCACTTACTGAATATTTTGAACCAAATGGGCGCTACGGAAGAGGAAAAGCAGCACTTCGTGACTTATTTTAAGGATAAAACGGTAAGCCATCACGAAGTAATCAATGAATTTAACAGGCTAAGAGCTCAGTAATGCTGCAGATTATCTTGCCTATCATATTTATCCTGTTCGGAATCTTTTTAAAGAAGACAACATCGCCGGGCTTCAGGAATTCCAAAAAGTTTTCCAATGTCTTTATTATATTGGGGATATCGACACTGGTGGCGAAAATGATATTAATCTACATCCATTCCAGATCATGAAAAGGAGTACAGTATTCTTCTTATTGCTTTCATGCTTAAGTTTTTCACAACAGAAAAATGTAAAGATCAGTGATCTGCAGCCGAAATCAGAAGATACTGTTTTCCCGGTGGTTTCCTATCCGCAAAATCCTTTGGTGGAGAATAAGATCAATACTTTTCTGCAGGTCAGTGAACTTGAATATATTCCGGATTCTGGCGGTAACCCTTTTAAAAAAGTTTCTACTGCTTCAAATTCCTATACCAGTTATGTATATTTTTACAGTTGGAAAAAATTAGAAACGCCCCGGAATATTCTGAGCATCAGTATAGAAGGTGAAGCTTCCGGAGCCTATCCTGAAGAATTTTCAGACTGGAAGAATTTTGATCTGAGGACAGGAAATTATATCAATGCTGAAGATCTGTTTCAAGCAAGCAGTGTAAAAACAGTGAATGGTTTAATTCAAAAAAGAATCAAAAAAAGAGTTGATGATTTTCTTACTGAATTAAAATCTGAAAAAAATATTTCGGAAGAAGTTCAGGAGCAAATCGGTTTGTATGAAGGTTGTTTTATGGATTATACACTGAATGACGTCAAATATTTTTTTGCAAAGGATAAAATTACTTTTATAGCTGGCAGATGTTCCAACCACGCAATGCGGGCATTGGATGATCTGGGAAGCCATGAACTTGAATTTACTTATAAAGAGCTTGAAAAATATTGGAGCCCCTATGCAAAAAAACTGATTTCCGGATCTGAAAAAGTTGACGGAACAAGTCCTGCCAATAAATTATTCAAAGGAAAAATTGATGGAAAATATCCCATTACGGTTTTGTTTAATGGGATCAATGAGGATAATTCCTTTTCAGCCACTTATTGGTATGACAAAAATAAGCAGCCAATCAATTGGAGAGGAGAATTTGTCCATGATCATTTTTCTATCACAGAGGATGATTATCATAGTGAAGAACTCAAGCAATGGATACCAAGAGCCTTAATCGAAGCCGACTTGAAAGGAAATAAGATCATTGGAACCTGGCAGGATTACAAAACAAAAAAAGATTTGAATCTAGAATTAGAAGAATTATAAAAAATGAAAACAATTACTTTAATTTTCGGTGCCGTTTACGGAATGCTTTCAGTGATTCTGGGAGCCTTCGGAGCACATGCTTTAAAAAAAATACTGTCTGTAGAAAGACTGGAAAGTTTTGAGACCGGTGTAAGATATCAGATGTATGCCGCATTCTTTTTACTGATTATCGGATATATTTTAAAATTTGAGACTACATCAGAAAAATGGACCTCCATTCTGATGATTGCCGGAACACTTTTATTTTCAGTAAGTATTTATTTCTTAAGCCTGCAGGATTATTTAGGAGTCAATCTGAAATTCCTGGGCCCGATCACTCCGCTTGGAGGTCTTTTTATGATCCTGAGCTGGGGAATACTGATCCTTTATTTTGCTAAAAACAGAATTTAAGACTTTTACGATTAGCTAAATGGTTCTAAATTGTCAGTAATGATGAGGTTGTCATGCCAGGAAAAACAAGATGTTTTCAGCTGATCAATTGAGATTTCTCTACAATGGACATAATGTTGATTATTGTAAGTTGATGCTGCAGGGTATTTCTTTGCTCCTAAAATTCTGCTCATCGGTTCCAAGTCTGAAAAATTGCCCGAAGAATAGAGCCAATTTGGTAAACATGTTAAAAATCAAGTTCGCTGCACTTTAATTTTTAAGTCAATAAACTTGAACTTCCATGTCTTTTTAGTAAATTTGTCAACCTTTAAATTTTAAAATAAAATAATAAAAATAATATGAATCTTCACGAGTATCAATCAAAAGAGATTTTATCAAAGTACGGAGTAGCTATCCAACGCGGTTTCGTTGCAAACAACGTAGAAGAAGCTGTAGCAGCTGCTGAGAAACTGACTGCTGAAACCGGAGCTCAGGCTTGGGTGGTAAAAGCACAGATTCACGCAGGTGGACGTGGTAAAGGTGGTGGTGTAAAGTTCTCTCCAAACATGGATAAGCTTAAAGAAAACGCTCAGAACATCATCGGAATGCAGTTGGTAACTCCACAAACTTCTGCTGAAGGTAAAAAAGTAAACTCTGTTTTGATTGCAGAAGACGTTTATTATCCGGGAGAATCTGAAACTAAAGAATTTTATGTTTCTATTCTTTTAGATAGAGCTGAAGGTAAAAATACAATCGTATATTCTACTGAAGGAGGGATGGATATTGAGCACGTTGCAGAAGTAACACCTCATTTAATCCACAAAGAAATCATTGATCCTGCTTTAGGTCTTCAGGGATTCCAGGCCAGAAAAATTGCTTTCAACCTTGGTCTTGAAGGAAATGCATTTAAAGAATTTGTGAAATTCATTTCATCTCTTTATAATGCTTATACCGGAATTGATGCTTCTCTTTTCGAAATCAACCCTGTATTAAAAACTTCAGATAACAGAATTATCGCTGTAGATGCTAAAGTAACTTTGGATGACAACTCATTGTTCCGTCACAAAGACCTGGCTGAACTTAGAGATACAAGAGAAGAAGATCCAATGGACGTTGAAGCCGGTGAAGCTGGTCTTAACTTCGTGAAACTGGATGGTAACGTTGCTTGTATGGTAAACGGTGCCGGTCTTGCGATGGCAACTATGGATATCATCAAATTATCTGGTGGTAACCCTGCCAATTTCCTTGACGTTGGAGGTACTGCTGATGCTCAGAGAGTTCAGACTGCTTTCGGAATCATCCTTAGAGATCCTAACGTAAAAGCAATTTTGATTAACATCTTCGGAGGTATCGTAAGATGTGACAGAGTAGCCCAGGGAGTTGTAGATGCTTACAGAGCTATGGGAAGCCTTCCGGTTCCATTGATCGTAAGATTACAGGGAACTAACGCTGTAGAAGCTAAACAATTAATTGATGACTCAGGTCTTCCTGTACATTCAGCAATTACTTTGGAAGAAGCTGCAAACAAAGTAAAAGAAGTTTTAGCATAAGCTGAACTTTTAAATAATAAAAAAACCGTTTCAAAAATTGAAACGGTTTTTTTATATTTCAAAACTAAAAAATAATCTGATGAAAAATGTATACATTCCCAATCCATGTTCCGAAAACTGGGAAACAATGTCTCCTCAGGAAAAAGGAAGATTCTGTTCCGTATGCAACAAATGTGTCATTGATTTTACGGAAAAACAAACTAAAGAGATCGAACATATTCTCAAGGAAAAGCAGAATGAAGAAATTTGTGGCAGGTTTCTTAATCATCAGCTAAATATTGCATATGAAAAGCGCTCATTACCAGATGACAGATTCTTCCAATACATTCCAGTGGCATTCAGAAATAATAAAATAGTTTTGGCGATGATGTCCGTAATCTTATTTTTAATAGGCTGTTCCAAGCCAAAAGAAACCTGTACAGCAACCACCGGCCTCGTCATGATAGAAGAAGACAGTATTCCGTCTAATAGTAATTATGTGATGGGCGAGCCTTTAATTCAAAATGATTCCGTTGCAATGCATAAGAAAGACAGTCTGAAAATAAAGCATACAAAATAATTTAAAGTATAAAAAAACCGCTTAAGAAAAGCGGTTTATATTTTTATTTATCCTGATTTTCAACCGGAAGAGCTTCTCCATTCGTAATATTGATGCTCGTTGGTGTTACTAGTTGTATATTATCTGCATCCAGACGTTGCTTGATTTTCAGATAGGCCTCACTTTTCACCTGAACCATATTGGCTCCTACTTTCATCCAGAATTTAGCCTGAAGGTTAAAGTTACCCTGCTTTAAGTCGGTGAAGATAACTTCCGAAGTATCCAGTTTATCTACATTTTCTAAACTTTTAATAACATCCAGCATTCCTTTCTGCGCTTTGGTGATATCTTCGTCCGCCGGGATCTCAAAATTTAAAATAATTCTTCTCTGCGGTGATGCTGTGATATTGTAAAACGGAGCATTGAAAATGACCTGGTTGGGAATATAAGCTTTCTTCCCATCGTCAGTAATAATCTTTGTCGTTAAAAAACCGATTTCCTGAACTGTTCCGGAGTGAGTTCCTATGGTAATATAATCCCCAACTTTAAAGGCTTTATCGATCCCGATAAGCATTCCTGAAAAAATACTTGATACCAGATCTTTCAGGGCAACCCCTGCAATTACCCCTGCTACTCCCAAACTTCCGATAAATTTCCAGAGGAAACCACTGAAGCCCATGATTTCAAGAGCGATAAAAGTCCCCATCATCATGATCAGGAACCTGAATATGCTTATTAGGGTAACCAGTGAGCTTTCTTTCTGGCTTTTAGGGAAAAATTTGTGAAATAATCTTACGGCACCTAAACTCAGGTATTTACTGGTAATAAGGAAAAAAGAAAATACTAAAATTCCGACGATAAGTTTGGGTGTAAGCTCGGCAAACTTCATATACCAGCTTTCCAAAACCCTGTAAATGACATCTACGTAGCTGTATCCATTGTTCTGCATGAAAAAAAATTTATTAAAGATATGTAAATTTTCAACAAAAATTTTGCCAGTTTCAAAAAGTCTACTAAATTTGTAGACTAATAAAGCAGAATATTATGTCAATTAAACTCGGAGATACAGCACCGGACTTTCAGGCAGAGACGTCTTTAGGTGATATTAAGTTCCATGAATTTTTAGGTGATTCCTGGGGAATTTTATTCTCTCATCCAGCAGATTATACACCTGTGTGTACTACAGAGCTGGGATATACCTCAAAGTTAAAGTCCGAATTTGATAAAAGAGGAACAAAGGTTATTGCTCTAAGCGTAGATGGGGTAGAGGATCATCAGAACTGGATTAAAGATATTAACGAAACCCAGAATACGGATGTACAGTTTCCTATTATTGCAGATAAAGACAGACGGATTTCGGAGTTGTATGACTTTATTCACCCAAATGCTTCGGCTACAGCCACTGTACGTTCGCTGCTGATTATTGATCCGGATAAAAAAGTAAGACTAATTATTACTTATCCGGCCTCTACAGGAAGAAATTTCAATGAAATTCTGAGAGTCCTGGATTCTCTTCAGCTGGTTGATTCACACAAAGTGGCTACTCCTGTCAATTGGGAAAATGGGGAGGATGTTATTGTACCTCCTGCTATTTCAACCGATGATGCGAGAAAAATATTTCCGAAAGGGGTTACAGAAATAAAACCCTATCTGAGATATACGCCACAACCAAATACGTGATTTATTTGATTTTTTATAGTTTAGTTTTAATTTGTACGAAAATCGCCCCAAAAATATTTCGGGGCGATTTCATTTTTTATTTAAGCAAAAATGTAAGTGATTATTTTGCGTCTCTGGCAATATCTTTAGCCTTTGAAGTTGGTAAATAAATACTGAATCCTACATTGAATGTAATATTAGAATTTAGACCTTCGCTACCAAAACCAGCTTGTCCTTGATATTTAACCAATCCTTCTAAACCGATGTTCGGAGTAATAAAGTAAGAATAACCAGGACCTACACCGAAGTCAAGACCTGTGGTAGAGTTACCATTTTCAACAGATGATCCTCCGATACCTACGTTACCTTCAAAGAACCAACGTCCGTGATTCAATAAGTTATCTACTCCTTTTTCACCCGGAGAAAGATAATAACGGCCTAAACCTCCTACAGCATAATCAAATCTTGTTGGGCTCCCGTTAGTTACTTTACTAATTCCTAAATTAACATATCCACCAACTGCAACATTATCTTCTATAAAATAAGCACCTTTAGGCTGAATAGCAATACTGTAACCACCACCGGTATTTAAACCGAAATTACTTGTTAAAAGGCTACTTCCTACAAGCCAGTTACCTTTTTGAATCTGAGCGTTAGCAGTTGCTGTTAAACCTGTTGCTGCTAATATTCCTGCAAAAATTAGTTTTTTCATAATTTATTATTTTAATAATTAAATGGTATATTCATTGGATAGAGAAAAGACAATAAATGTGCCAGACTTCTTAATTTTAGATAAAAATTCAGAATAAGTGTTAATTTTAGCGTGATTGAAATGTGAATTATTTGGCCATTTTTTTGCTAATACTGCAATTTAAATGCATAAAAGAATTACTGAAATAATAAGACCTGCAATGGTAAATTTTATTCCACGTTTGAAAGCTTTTGTTTTAGGATTAAACATCCAGAAACTTGAAATTACGAAGAAAAGTAAAGCGATCCCGAAAAAGGTGTTCAGCGGTGACAAGGTTTCTTTTGACTGTGATTTATGCAGCTTTACCATTTTATCCAGTACAAAAGGAAGTTCTTTTTTTGAATATTTGGCCTTTCCGGTAGATGCGTCATAGGTTCCCTGCTTAAAATGAAGGATGGTGCCTTCTGTTTTTTCTACCTCAAGACCTTTAATTTTCAGTTCTTTTCCAAGCTCTTTTTCTGAAAGGTTAACGGCAACCGTTTTATCATATTTTTTCTCTTTCTTAAGAAAATCCGTGTCCCTGTAAACAAGTAAAACCCCGCTTAATGCATATACTGCCATTATCCCTGCAAGAAAATAGCCAAGATAACGGTGCGTGATTCTCATGAAACTTCTTGTGTCTTTAATCTTATCCATATTGTATGTTTTGTTTTATAATTCAAAAAGCGGAAGCTGCAGTAATGCAGTTTCCACTTTGAATACTGAAATTATATTTAATTCTAAAGTTTATACGTTAATGTAAAATAGTAGTTTCTTGGGGTGATAGGATTTACAGAATAATTTTCATGTACATTATAGTTCACCACATCAAACAGGTTACCCACCTTTCCCTGAATAGAGAATTTCTTCCATTCATAGCCTACGGATACGGTTACAGTTGTGTAATCTTTTAATTCAAACATTCTGCTTATCCCATTTCTGGCAGCTAAACTGTTACTTCCTGTTTTGGTATCATTCCATCCTGCCAGTCGATTGCCTATATAATAAGCACCAGCGCCAATTTTTAGCCCTTTTGCAAATCTGGTAAATTTATAGAATACGGATGCATTGGCAGTGGTAGCCGGAGTTCTTACAATCCTTTGTTTTTCAACGTAACCAAAATCTTCAGGAGTATCAAGATATACAGAATTATTGTAAGAGAATCCTCCAATAATAGATAAGTTTTCGGTTGGATTTCCTGTAATATCCAGTTCCACACCACGGCTTCTCATTTTTCCGGCAAAATCTTTTAAAAGTCCGTTTGGATCTATTTGTACCCCTGCATCATTTAAAGCAACCTGGTAATAATTTTTATATAGAATCTGATAAACTGTAAGGTTGAATGCTAAAGCATTATTCCAGAGATTCTTCTTTGCTCCGATTTCATATTGATCTATATAAGTAGGCTTAAGTCTTCTGTCTTCTCTGTCCAGACCAACGTTGTTTGAAAATGAATTGGTATAGGTTGCAAATACGGAAAGATTATCATTTGGCATATATATTATCCCTGCCTTAGGTGATATTGCCATGTCTGATGAGCTTGAAAAAGGAACATCCGGCTGGGTGTTATCCTTAAAATTCTCTTTTCTGGTACTTTTGTTTTCTACATAAGACCATCTTAGACCTGCCAATACTTTAAACTGTTTGGAAATACTGATGAAATCTTGAGCGAATACTCCGATTCTTTGAGTAGGAATTCTTGTACGTTCAAATTTTGCAACGTGTTCCGAATTAGGCATTGTACCTCCCGCCCATGTAGATGGATCATCTAAATAAACAAGTCCGTTAGGATTGCCATTTGTACCGAATAGAAAAGAACTGCCGTAGACTGCTTTCTTTGGATCAGCAATGGTGGGGTCATAATATGTATAAGAATCCGCCAACCCATAATCTGCATCTGCCCCGATTAAAACTTTATGATTTATATTTCCCGTATTGAACTCTCCATTGATATTGGCTTGCAATGAAGTATAATTCTGTTCATTATAAGTTCTGTTCAGTGGTCTTTTCCATGCTAAACGATTACCGGAATATTCCCACTGTACTCTTTCTGTTGAGAAATAGTCCTTTGTATAGTTTTGATAAGATGCGGTAGCATTTAAAGACCATTTTTCATTGAACTGGTGGATGAATGTTACATTGGTAGATAACTGCTCTACATTCTGATATTGCCAGTCCGTACCTAAAAAAGCATTTCTTGACAGTAAATTGTTCATAGAATAGCTTTTGTCAGCATTGGTAATAGAACCGATCCCGAAGTCCGGAGTAAAATTATTCTTAAGATAATCTGCTTCAACAATCAATTGAGATTTCGGACTTAAATTGAATAAAAATGAAGGATTGAAGTAATATTTCTCAGACTGTACCACATCTCTGAAGCTTTCGGCATATTCATAGGCACCGTTTACCCTGAAAGCAATATTTTTGGATAGAGGACCGTAAATATCAACGGTAGGCTTATAAGAATTCCAGCTTCCGCCGTTCAATCCTATACTTCCTCCAAAATTGAATTTAGGCTTTTTGGTAATCATATTAATAATTCCCCCTGCAGCTGTATTTCCGTACAGCATGGCATTGGCTCCTTTCAGTACTTCGACTCTTTCCAGTCCGCTTACTTCAGGAAAAACACCACTATTGATTCTGGCGCCGTTTTTAAAAATATTATCGTTTCCTAAAATGAAACCACGGCCTCCAAAACTATCCTGGGAATTTCCTCTGGATGAAGTAATGTACATACCATTTACATTCTGAAGCACATCGCTTAACTGTTTCGCCTGTTGCTGCTCAATAATTTCGTGGGTTACAATGGAAATGGCCTGAGGATTTTCCATTACCGTAAGGTTGGACTTTGTGGATAAAGTTCTTGCCTGGTTTGGATTTCCGGTTTTATGAAGGTTAATATCTTCAATCGTCTGGGTCCTAATAGTATCGGCTTCAATATTTTTCAATTGAGCACTTAAAGATAGGGTACCCAGTAAAAATCCTAAAGTTACAAGCTGTTTATTCATTTTATTTTTATGTAGACTAGTTTTAAATAACGGCAAAAGTAAGAATTTTGTGAAGGATTAATTTAGAATTAATAAAAACAATAAAATGATTTTTATCATATCCCAACCAAATGCTTCACTGCTGGTTCACATTCAAAGCTCTTTAACTGCAGATTATTGAATATATTTGTTAAAAATTATACATATGCAATTGGTAAAAGCAGGACTTTGTGCCTTTGGAATGAGCGGGAAAGTATTTCACGCCCCTTTTTTAAAAGAGCATCCCGGATTTTTTATAGCAGCTATAGTGGAAAGAAGTAAAGAAGAATCAAAAGAAAAATATCCGGAAGCTACCATTTACCGTTCGGTAGAAGAGATGCTTCAGAATGCAGATATTGAGCTTGTGATCATCAATACCCCTGTACAGAGTCACTATGAATATGCAAAAATGGCACTGGAGGCAGGAAAAAATATCATTGTTGAAAAACCATTTACCGTCAGTGTTTCAGAGGCGGAAGAGCTGGTTGAGCTTGCAGAACAAAAAGGACTGTTTTTAAGTGTTTATCAAAACAGAAGATTTGACCGCGATTTTCTCCAGGTTCATAAAATATTGAACGAAGGTAAATTAGGTGAAATAAAAGAAGCAGAGATCCGTTTCGACAGGTTCCGTACCACACCCAACGGTAAACAGCATAAGGAAGATCCTCAGCAGACCGGTTCAGGGTCGCTTCACGATCTTGGAGCACATCTTGTAGATCAGGCGGTACAGTATTTTGGGTATCCTGAGAAGCTTTTTGCCGATGTCTTTTCTATGAAAGGGGAAGAATACGCGAACGATTATTTTGAAATTCTGCTGTACTATAAGAATAACCTTAGAGTGAGACTGAAATCATCTGTCTTCACCAAAGAAGCTCATTATGCATATGCCATTCACGGAGAGAAAGGAAGCTTTCTTCAGGAAAGAACCGATAACCAGGAAAATGAACTGGTTGCAGGAGCTATACCGGTTTATGGCACAGAATGGACAGAACCTTTAAAAGGAACAGACGGAATTTTAAACTTCTTAAATGAAAATTCAGAAACCGAAAGAATCCTGACTTCCAGTGAAGCCGGAAATTATATGAATTACTATCAGCAGATTTATGAATATATCGTTTTCGGTTATGCCTTGCCATCGCAGGGAAGAGAAGTGGTTCAGAATATGAAGATCATCGATGCATCTCTGGAGAGCTCAGGACAAGGAAAAATAGTTTATTTATAAGGTAGGGGAGTTTGAGGGTTTGAGAGTGGGAAAGTTTTGGAGTACGAAATAAAGTATTCTATTCTAAAACACTCTAACACATTAACGCTACAGCACTCCACTCTCAAACTCTTTCACTTGTTATATTTCCTGAAGCTCCAGCCATCTCATCTCATATTCCTCAAGCTTTTCAGAAACAGCTTCCAGTTCGGCAGAGAGTTTAGCCACTTTTTCATAATCTGTTTCATTATTAAGCTGATCCATGATCTTAGAGCGCTGTAGTTCCAGTTCAGGCATTTCTTTTTCTATCGTTTCCAGTTCCCTTTGTTCCTTAAATGTCATTTTTCTTTTTTTGGGAGAAGCCGGAGAAGGCTCAGGGGCAGCAATAGTTTCTTTAACGGGTTCCGGTTTGGAGGCGGTATTTTTTTCCAAAGCACCTTCGCGGCTTTTGGATTCTCTGTATTCTGAAAAATTACCTACAAAATCTTTAATCTTTCCATCTCCTTCAAAAGCTAAAATATGGTCTACAATCCTGTCCATAAAATATCTGTCGTGCGACACAATGATCAGTGAGCCCTGAAATTGCTGAAGGAAATTTTCAAGAACAGTGAGTGTCGGAAGGTCAAGATCATTCGTAGGTTCATCAAAGATCAGGAAATTAGGATTCTGGTAAAGGATATACATCAGGTGCAGCCTTCTTTTCTCTCCACCGGATAATTTTGAAATAGGAGAATACTGGGTCTGGTCATCAAACAGGAAGAGTCTTAAAAACTGTGATGCAGAAAGGCTTTTTCCATTGGCAAGAGGATAAAACTCCGCAATTTCCTTGATGAAATCTATAACTCTTTCATCTTCCTTATATTTCAGTCCCTTTTGTGAAAAATATCCGAAAGAAATGGTTTCTCCAGTTTCGATCTCTCCTCTGTCAAATTTTTCGTAGCCCTGGATAATATTGAGTAGTGTAGATTTTCCTGCCCCGTTTTTTCCTACGATTCCCACTTTTTCTCCACGCTGGAACTGATAGCTGAAATCTTTCAGTAATACTTTATTTCCAAAGCTTTTATCAATATGTTTAAGCTCAAGGATCTTGTTCCCCAGGCGTTTCATTTCAAAATCCAGTTCGAGTCCCTGTTTGCGGGTATCGGTTTTAGCTACTTTTTCAGTTTCGTAAAAGGCGTCGATCCTGCTTTTTGATTTTGTAGTACGTGCCTTGGGCTGTCTGCGCATCCATTCAAGCTCTTTTCTGTAAAGATTATTTGCCTTGTCTATGGTGGCACTCATATTATCTTCACGGATCATCTTGTTTTCCAGGTACGTTGCATAAGATCCGTTGTGAAGGTAAAGATTCTGATCTTCCATTTCCCAGATAATATCACAGACGCTGTCTAAGAAATAACGGTCGTGGGTTACCAGCAGCAATGTGATTTTTGCTTTGGTCAGATAATTTTCAAGCCATTCTACCATTTCCACATCCAGGTGGTTGGTAGGCTCATCCATAATGAGAAGTGTATGTTTGTGTTCTGCTCTGGTTTCGGTTAAAAGCTTTGCCAGGGCAACACGCTTTACCTGTCCTCCGGAAAGAGTTCCCATTTTGGCATCAAGATCCGTGATCTTAAGCTGGGAAAGGATCTGCTTCATTTCATTTTCCAGATCCCAGGCTTTATGGGCTTCCATATCGTTCAGGGCTTTTTCAATAAAAGCATCATCCGTTGAATGAAGGGATTTATGGTAGTTTTTAAGGGCAAGGATCGGTTCCGAATCCAAAGTCATCATGAACTCATCAATCGTTAGCTCCGGGTTGTAGTCGATCTCCTGGTCAAAAAGGACCACCTGGATATCTTTATTAATCACCACGGTACCGCTGTCTGCAATTTCTTTCCCCATTAATATTTTCAGCAGGGTCGATTTTCCGCTTCCGTTTTTGGCAACAATAGCTATTTTGTCCCCTTCATTGATGTGGAAAGAGATGTCTTTAAACAAAACTTTGATACCGTAAGATTTAGTAAGATTTTCTGCAGAAACGTAATTCATTGGAATATAAGAGTTTGATATTGATTTTGAATCGAACCGCAAAAATACGAAAATGTAACTAGAAAAGTTTTACAGATTGATGCTCTTTATCATGTCAAATTCAGACCGGAGTTGGATTTTAAAATTTATTTAATATGGAGAAGCCCGGTTTCCGAAAACACATTTAGTAAATTTGATAGAGCTTAATGCTTGAAATTTTGAAAAATAAATATCAAATCAGATTCAATAATGAAAAGAGTAATTGTAGATATGGATGGGGTAATGGCAGATGTCTACCATCAGCTTGTACAGTTTGAAAAAAGAGATTCCGGGAAAGAAATTGAGATCAGGGGTCTTGCGGGAATGCCGGAAATTGATGCATTTCCGAATGGGAAGAAACACATACATGAAGTTGGATTTTTCAGAACACTTCCTGTAATAGAGGGAAGTAAAGCTGCCTTAGAATACATCAACAGCAAATATGACCTGTATGTAGTCTCTGCAGGAATGGAGTTTCCCAACAGTTTAAGAGAAAAATTCGACTGGCTGGCAGAACATTTTCCTTTTATCAGCTGGGAACAGATTGTATTGTGCGGAAGTAAAAAAGTGATTTACGGTGATATTATGATCGATGATTATCCGAAAAACCTGGATCATTTTGCCGGAGAAAAGTTTATTTTTACCCAGCCTCACAATGAGCTGATAGAAAATGCGGCTTACAAAAGAGTACATTCATGGGAAGAAATCATGAGTATCCTCTAATGGAAAGTTTAAATGTTTTTTAGAAATATGGTCACGGACAGGTGAGGTTTTACAATAAATTTAACTAAACAGCTTCAAAATTTAATAGCATGTTGGGAGTCTGCAAGGGATGAAATAAAGAATTTTGCATCAAACTAATCCTATGAAAAAACTCAATATTTTATTCTGTGTTTTTGCAGCGTATTCTCTTCATGCACAAATAATTTCCGGAACTGTGATTTCCAAAAATGAAAACCAGCCGATTGCTTATGTGAAGATTGGAGTGGAAAAAGAAAATGCCGGTACGGTTTCCGATGAAAAAGGAAATTTTACCATTGACCTTTCCAGGTTCAATCCTTCACAAAAGATCAGAATTGAAGTTCCAGGCTATGAGCTTTACTCCGAAACAGTACAAAATTTCAGAAAGCAGGACCAGAGGCAGGTATTTTTAAATGAGAAAGTTAAAAATATCAAGGAAGTCAATATCAAAGTAAAAAAACTGGTGGATAAAAACTGGGGAGTGAATACGAAAACAAAAAGTGTTATCTATTCCGTAAACCCTCAATTCAGGAAAGAGGATTTTCTTGGTGAAACAGCACTGGAATTTAACGCCAGTAAAAGATCCAAAATCAAGAATATCAACCTGAATATTGCAAGCTATGTCTCAGATAAGCCTGTAGTAATGAGGTACAGCGTTTATACAGAAAAAAACGGCTTCCCAGATCAAAATATCCTGGACGATGAAATCACCGTGGAACTCACACAGGATATGATCAAAGATGGAACCTATACACTGGATGTTAATGATCGTAATATCTGGGTACAGGGAAAATTCTTTATTGGAATTCAGTTCCTGAAGGAATTTGACGGTATGGTCAAGATCAGCGCAGCATTGTTCAGGACAGGCTTTATTAGAAAATTTTATGGGGACTGGCAGAAAATGACGCTGGCAGCGCCCGCAATTAACATCGATGTAAAAGTGGATAAATCAGCAAAAAACACCAGGGACGAAACAGCAGCATTAGGAGACGATCTTGAAGGCCTGGTTTCCGATGTTTCGCAATATAATATAGAGTCCGGGAATTCTATTTACGGGAAAAACGACGCTTCAGGGGCTTACCTTCCTTTAAAAGATACCAGACTGTATTACGAAATTTATGGAGAAGGAGAACCGCTTTTTCTTCTTCATGGGAACTCAGGAAGCATCAAGGATTTTTACCAGCAAATACCGGTTCTGTCCGGGAAATTTAAGATAGTTGCTATAGATACAAGAGGACAGGGGAAAAGTATTGATACATCCGAAAAATCTTTTACCTATAAACAATTTGCAGATGATGTAAAAGAGCTTGCAGACAAATTGGAACTTAAGAAAATAAATATTGCCGGATGGAGCGATGGCGGAATTACAGGCCTTGAATTTGCGTTGAAGTATCCTGAAAACTGTAACAAAGTAATTGCAATCGGGGCCAATGCTTTCCCGGAAGGAGTGGATGAAAGACTTGTTTCGCATATGAAGAATCAGCTTTTAGTTCTGGATATAGAAAATAAACCTGAAAAATTCAATGAAAGAAGGCTGGTGGAAATTATGCTGAATGAACCTCACCTCAGCAAAAAAGAACTCAGCAAAATTAAAAGCCCTGTCTTGGTGATTGCCGGGGATAGAGATGTGATCAAACAGGAGCATACCGAAATGATTGCCAAGCAAATACCAAATGCTGAACTTAAGATTTACAAGGATGCAACCCACATGATCCCCTTTGAAAATGCAGATGAGTTGAATAAAGATATAGTGGAATTTTTGGGAAAATAGAAAACTGGGAGAGGGAAGCTGGATCATCTACCACAACTTCAATCTCCATCTTTTGGCTTCCATCTTAAACTAATCCAACGTCAGCCTCTTCAAAGACCAGGAGCTTCCGTTATAAATATCCAGATCCACTTTGGTATTGATCCCTTGAACAATCCCGTTTTCTGTGAACTGCCAGAAATCCCACTGATCATCAGGAGTGGGAGAGGGCACGTCGTTATAATTGGCCAGCCATAGCGGATAGTCATCAAATTCCCCTTTCAGGAAATCCTTATAGTAATGATAATAAGTATAGATGATTGGTTTTTCCCCATATGTTTCCTCTACGATCTTGCACCATACTTTCAGATCCTCCACAAGTTTTTTATTTGTTTTCCTTTTGGGGATTTTTTCAATATCTAGGATAGGCGGGAGATCACCGCTTTCCAGTTTTACGTTGGCTAAAAAATTATTGGCCTGGATCACAGGATCCTCATCAGCCCTGTAAAAATGATAGGCTCCGCGGATCAGATTATGCTTTTGGGCTTTCACCCAGAATTCATCAAAATGTTTGTCTGCATTGCGGTTTCCCATCGTAGCACGCATCACCACAAATTCCAGAGGAATGGTTTTGTTTCCAATGCTCAGGCTGTCCCATTTTATATCTTCCTTATTCTGATAATGAGACACATCAAAACCATAGGTTTTATCAAGATTTGCTGTAAGGATTTTTTGGATTCTGGCTGTTTCCAACTCAGTGTTATGTAACTTTTTATGGTTGAATTTGTTAAAGTACAGCGCATAGTAATAGCTTACAGACTGCTTCAGGTAAAATCCCGTTCCTATCAGGGCCAGAATTAAAATACCCAATATCACTTTCCGGCGGAAAAAATAATTCTTCCGGCGGTTCCCGTGTACTTTTTTGGCAGTTTTTTTGGTATACTTTTTCGGTGTCATAAAGTTTTGCAAAACTAACTTATTTCACTACTAAATGCTAAATAAAATCAGTAATTTTGTGTATTATGGAAACACGCGAAAAGATCATCATTATAGGAGGAGGATTTGCGGGGCTGCAGCTTGCAAAAACATTAAATGGCAAGAACAAAAAGGTAATTGTTCTGGACCGGGTGAACCATCATATGTTTCAGCCGCTTTTTTATCAGGTTGCCTGCGGGAGGATAGAACCTTCCAATATTTCCTTTCCTTTTCGAAAGATTTTTCAGCAATCCAGGAATACACAGTTTCGGCTTACCGAGGTAAAAGAAATTGATTCTGTTAACAATAAAGTTATTACAGACGAGGCTGAGTTTACCTATGATAAACTGGTGATCGCTACAGGATGCAAAACCAATTTCTTTGGAAACAAAGACATGGAGTCAAGAGCTTTCGGGATGAAAAATACCCAGGAAGCAATAAGCATCAGAAATCATGTGCTGATGACCTTTGAAAAACTCATTCTTGAAAAAAGCAGAAGTGATGACGGAAACTGGAATATCGTTATTGTAGGAAGCGGACCTACCGGGGTAGAGCTGGCAGGTGCTTTTGCAGAAATGAAAAAAGAAATTCTTCCGAGGGATTATCCCTATATGAATTTCGACCAGCTTAAGATTATTCTGGTGAGCTCCACAGAAAAACCGCTTGCTGTAATGAGCAGTGAAGCACAGGAGAAATCTGAGAAATACCTTAAAGATCTCGGGGTTACTTTTATGAGTGGAGAGGTCGTTACGGAGTATGATGGTGATAAGGTGCACACCAAAAGCGGGAAAAGTATTCCTTCCAATAACGTGATCTGGGCAGCAGGCGTTACCGGAAATGTAATTGCCGGATTTCCTGCAGAGAAATTGGTTAAAAACAGATATATAGTAGATCGATATAATAAAATAAAAGGCTACGACAATATTTATGCAATAGGAGATATTGCCTATATGGAAACCCCGAAATATCCTCAGGGACATCCTCAGGTAGCGAACGTAGCCATTAATCAAGCAAAAAATTTAGGTAAGAATTTTCTGAAGAAAGATGCCCGTGACTGGGTAGAATATGAATACAAGGATAAAGGCTCACTGGCAACCATTGGAAAGCACAGAGCCGTGGTAGACCTTCCGTTTATAAAGTTTCAGGGATTCCTGGCATGGTATTTCTGGATGTTCCTGCACCTCATGCTGATTCTGAGTGTAAGAAATAAACTTGCAGTCTTTTTCAACTGGATGTGGAGCTATTTCAACAAAGACTCTTCTTTAAGATTGATTATTTCGCCTAATAAGAAAAACAGTACTTTACAATGAGAATTGATATTATAAGCGTACTTCCCGAATTAATGGAAAGTCCGTTTAAGACTTCTATTTTAAGAAGGGCAATGGATAAAGGTTTAGTGGAAGTTCATTTCCATCACCTGAGAGACTGGGCTATTAACAAGCACAGGCAGATTGATGATGAGCCGTATGGTGGCGGAGCGGGAATGGTGATGATGATAGAACCGCTCGATAAATGTATCTCTGAACTTAAATCCCAGAGAACATATGATGAAATTATTTATCTGACCCCGGATGGCGTTACCCTGAATCAGAAAATTGCCAATAGCCTTTCCATAAAAAATAACCTGATCTTTCTTTGCGGTCATTATAAAGGTATCGATCAGCGGGTTCGTGACCTCCATATTACCAAAGAGATTTCAATTGGCGATTATGTACTTACGGGAGGAGAACTGGCAGCATGTGTTCTGGCAGATTCTATTATAAGATTACTTCCGGGAGTTTTAAATGATGAACAGAGTGCCCTTACAGACAGCTTCCAGGATGATCTGCTTTCACCGCCTATCTATACCAGACCGGAGGTGTATAAAGGATTGGAGGTGCCGAAAGTTTTGCTGAGTGGAAATTTTGCCCAGATTGAAGAATGGCGTCATGATGAAGCGGTGAGAATCACTCAGGAAAAACGTCCCGACCTGCTTTAAAATAATAACCGAAACCTGCTAAAAAAAGTATTCTTTTTTTCATCCTTAAGAGATTTCATAAACGAAAAAGAATAAAAAACAACATTTAGCCGAAATGAGTTAAAGTTATTAACTGTATTTTATTTCGTCTTTATTTTTTTTCTTGCTAATTTGATATGTATATGCTGTTTTGATTTTGTTTTCTGTGATAATAATTTCAATTACTTAATAGTTTTGTTGTATAAAAGGGTTTTTGTTGATATTTTTTGTTAATTTTTACCTATTACTTGCATAATATTAATATGAAAATAGTAGAAATAAATTAATGAAGTTTGAAAAAAAATAATAAATTTACAACGAAAAAGAAATTGATAATTTTAAGATAGCAATTTTGCAGATGGAGATGTTCTCTTTTTATAATGTCGAAAATTTATTTTTGCCAGATCCCAAACCTGTTCACAGATTAGACCCTACAAAGTCAGGCTTGAAAAATTGGGATGAAAAAAGATATAGGAATAAGCTTTTTAAAATTTCACATGTTTTTCAGTTAATGAAGGAGGAAAATGGAACACTTCCATTTTTAATCGGTCTTTCTGAAGTTTCCGGAAGGAAAGTTTTGGAGGATCTGGTAGAAATGGCACCTTTTAATTCCCAATATGGGATTGTACATTACAATTCCATGGACGAAAGAAAGGTAGATGTAGCCATGTTATATCATAAAGATAAAGTGGAAATAATGGATTCAGAAACCATTACCTTCTTCTTTGAAATTATAAATAGAAAAAACACAGAGAATTACGACACAACCAGAGACGTACTGTTTTCTAAAGTTAAATATAAAGAAACTGTTATTAATGTTTTTATCGCCCATCTTCCCTCTAAGCGAGAAAAAGATGTTAATAAGCCCAAAAGAGACTTTATACTTAATGAGATCCACGGAAGGATTCTGAAAATAGTAAGTGACGAAAAGGAACATGTAATATTGTGTGGTGATTTTAACGAAAACCCCGATGATGAAAATTTAGTAAAAATTCTCTACGATAACAATCATGAGAAGGTATTGGTAAACCCTTTTCAGGAACTGTTTCAAACAAGAAATTATTCTACTTTTCATTATAAGTCCGGACTGTTGTATGATCAAATAATCATGTCAAAATCCCTTTTTGCCCATGATGGTTTGAGTTTTCAGAGCGCACACATCTTTAACTCTGAAAAAATAAGCAGCCAGATGAGAAATTTTGAAGGGCGCCCCTTCCGAACCTATGCCGGTACACGGTATTTAGGCGGATACAGCGACCACTTTCCGGTTTTTGTGAAATTTGAAGAGACAAAAACATAAATATAAAGTAGAAAATGAAAAATTCAAGTAACACAAGTTATCATTTAGACTCGATTGACAAGGAAATCATTTACATGCTGATGGATAATGCTAAAACATCCTTAGCCCACATCTCCAAAAATGTTGGAATATCCACAACAGCAGTACACCAAAGGATTAAAAAGCTCGAGCATGCGGGAGTTATCGAAAACTCAATTTCATTTCTTAACCCTAAAAAAATAGGCTATAAAGTAATTTCGTATATCGGAATGTTTTTAGATCAGCCAAGTCATTATCCGGATGTGGTAAAATCTCTCAAGGATGTTAATGAGGTAGTAGAAGCTCATTACACAACAGGGAATTATACCATATTCTTAAAAGTACTATGCAAAGATAATGACCATCTGATGCAGATTCTGAGCAAACTTCAGAAGCTGAAAGGGGTGACAAGAACAGAAACTTTCATATCTTTGGAACAAGGTATTTACAGACAACTGAAAGTATAAAGATTATGAACATTGCCCGATATTTGGATTCAACCTATTTGAAAACGCCTGCACAGTCAGGTATTTCAGACGAAGAAACATTACAATTCGATAAAAAACTTGCGCAGGAAGCCATAGACCATGGAATTTTTGCTGTAATGATCCGTCCGGATTATGTAGCGGATATCAAAAAGTATATTCAGGAAAGGCATTCAGATGTTGTGGTAGGAACCGTAATAGGCTTTCACGAAGGGACCTATTCTATTGAAGAGAAACTCGCCGAAGCTTCAAAAGCAATTGAAGACGGAGCTGATGAACTTGATTTTGTAATTAATTACAATGCTTATCTTAACGGAAACCTTGAGCTGGTAAAGAATGAGTTTGTACAGTGTACACAACTTGCCCTTCAGCATCATAAGGTTGCCAAATGGATTATTGAGATTGCTGCGCTGACGGATGATCAGATTGCGGATCTCACCAAAAATATCTCAAACTGGTCACTGGAACATTTCTCCGAAAATGACCTCCCGAATATTTTTGTTAAATCTTCCACAGGATTTTATCAGACAGAAGGCGGTAAACCGAATGGTGCTACTTTTGAAGGCATACAGATTATGCTGGATAATGCCGGGAAGCTTCCCGTAAAAGCAGCCGGAGGAGTAAGAACACCTGAAGATGCTGAGAAAATGATCAAGATGGGAGTAAAAAGAATCGGTACTTCTTCAGCCTTAGGTTTGATAAGGAACGAATCTTCATCAGAAGGATATTAAAAGCAAAAAAACCATCAGATCTGATGGTTTTTATATTTTTATACCTGTGCCTGGTATTCTTCGTAAAACTGTTGAGTTTCTTTGATCAGCACATCCATTTCTTCTAAAGTAAAGACCTCAAGGAATTTTTTTCTGAATTCTTTAAAATGAGGAACACCACGGAAATAATTACTGTAATGCTGTCTCATTTCAATAAGACCTAGTTTTTCTCCCTTCCACTCCGCGCTCCATTCCGCATGCTGGCGTACAGCAAGTAAACGGTCTGCAATAGCAGGTTCAGGAAGATGCTCTCCTGTTTTGAAAAAATGTTTGATCTCATTAAAGATCCATGGATATCCGATGGCTGCACGGCCGATCATGATACCGTCGCACGCATACTTTTGTTTGTATTCAAGAGCTTTTTCCGGGGAATCAATATCACCGTTTCCGAAGATAGGAATCTCAATATTTGGATTTTGCTTAATTCTGGAAATATGTTCCCAGTCTGCTTCCCCTTTGTACATCTGTGCACGGGTTCTTGCATGGATCGTTAAAGCTTTGATACCTGTCTCCTGTAAACGTTCTGCTACTTCATCTATATTGATGCTGGTGCTGTCCCATCCTAAACGTGTTTTAACGGTCACCGGCAGATGGGTAGAGCTTACGACGGCTTTGGTAAGGCGTACCATAAGGTCAATATCCTTAAGAACCCCTGCGCCTGCACCTTTACATACTACCTTTTTTACAGGGCATCCGAAATTAATGTCAACCAGATCAGGGTTCACAGTCTCTACAATTCTTGCGGACATTGCCATTGCTTCTTCATCGCCACCGAAAATCTGGATACCGACCGGTCTTTCATAATCAAAAATATCCAGCTTCTTACGGCTTTTTATCGCATCACGAATCAAGCCCTCAGAAGAAATAAATTCTGAGTACATCAGATCTGCTCCATGCATTTTGCACAGACGTCTGAATGGAGGATCACTTACATCTTCCATCGGAGCCAGCAAAAGCGGAAATTCCGGCAGTTCTATATTGCCTATTTTTACCATGCGGCAAATTTACGAAATTATAAACATTTGGGGATATGATAATTTCTATGGTGAAGATAGAGTGATAGGAATTGATATTAGACATCCGATTTCAGAGATCAGATTTTTAAAGGAGTAAATTTTGTTGTTCCTACTCCAACGGTATATTACTCCGACTCTACAACGCTCTCATTCTACTAGAAGCTTGCTTTCACCTGCATACTTCCGATATGAATGGTTCGGTCTCCGGAATTTCTTCCCTCATAATTTAAGTTAAGCTGAAGGAAAGAATTGATCGCCTGCTGGATAAAAACACTCCATACCTGGTTTTTGCCCGGTTTAAGGCCGTCCAGCATCTGGTTTCCTACAATGCTGAAATTGTTTCCTGTAAAATCGTTATTGATGAAAGAGAAATTCCCTCTGATTGATGTTTTTTTGCGTTCCCATTGTATGGTTCCGGTAATATCAAATGCTTTTAACAGCTCTTCGCCATCTATTCTTTTTTTCTGGCGGTATGCGGAAGAAAGCTCTGCCTGGATAGCATCTGTAAATTTGTAGGTTGCTTTCGGTTTCGTTTCAATGTTGTTCAGACGGTAATCTCTTGTGGCAAATAACTGGGATGAATTTTTAAGATCATGGATCGAATTTTCCCAGTCGACCCTGAATTCTTTATTAAACCAATATCCGATATTGATGAAATGCGAAACCTGCTCACGCTCTTCGTTACTGAAATTGGCATTGATGAGGTTGTCATTAGTGATAAAACGGTAATTTCCGTTCCAGCCGGATTTTTCAGTCGGATTAAACTGTACGGAAGCTAAGATATTCTGGTTTTTTAAGATCTGGTCACTGTTTTTTTCAAAAGGGTTCAGGACAAGAACTTGATCTTTTTTGTAAAATGAGTTTTGTGAATTTAATGAAACATTGAAATTCCAGCGCTTTAAAAATGCATTTTCGGAATTGAAAACGATCGATGGATTAACGAATAAGGCGAGCTGGATTTTATTTTTGTTTGAAGGAATGTACCGAACGGAATTCGTATAAATTCTGATATACTGAGCCAGGTCAGAATATTCTGCAATTTCAAATTCGTCGAGCTGCTGGACCCCGTCTCCGTTATAATCTGTCCATTTATAAACACCCTGTCCGTCCGTTACCTTAAGATACTGGAACTCCCTTTGGGCTTCCTGCCCGTTTCCAAGTTCGTAAAATGCCTGGAGGCGCATCCCGTTTCTGAATAACTGCTGGTTGTACAGGATATTTCCGACCACGAAATCATTATTTCGGGTCATATCCGCCTCATCATTCTGGTAAAAGAATTTTCTGTAGTGTACCAAAGCATTCAGAGTGGTTCTTTCCGTTTTAATAAGCTGGCTTTCTGCCATGATTCCCAGAATATTGTTCATGCTTTCAAGCCTGTTATTCCGTACGGAGTCGTTATCTCTCATATACACTTTTGCAAGAAGCTTGGTACGTGTGCTGTCGCCAATTTTTTTCTGAACAAAAATCTCTTTCCAGCTGAAACTGGTGACATCCATGAGCTGCGTATCATTGTACTTTTTCTCATTGTGTTCCATGCTTCCTCCAACGGCCCAGCTTCCTTTTTTACCGGTAAATTCCGTAGAAACGCCACCCCTGATAAATTTGGTGTCCTGCAGTGTAGCATTGGTATTAAGATATGATAAGTTTCCTTTTGTAAAAAACTTTCCTGTGATCCAGCTGAAATCAAGATCGTTTTTCATCCCTTTATAGCTGTCTTGTTCATCCAGATAATTGATGCGGTAATTCAGCGTAGATTTATTGTTCCATTTATTTAAAAAACTAAAGATGAACCTGTTTTGAGTTCTCTGGCTGAATTCCTGAACCAGGTTGAAATCTCTCGAGAACTCCACATCATTGATGCGGTCCAGAATGTGAAACTGTTTGTCGATATATTGATATTCGAAGCTTGGAGTTCCTTTCCAGTTATTTTTTGTAAAGCTTTTATTTCCGAAAATACGCCATGCATATCCAATATTTTGAGCTGCATCTTTTGATGAAAATAAATTCAGATCATAATTGCTCAGGGAGAAATCAGCCCCTATTTTCCCGTCTTTTAAAAGATATTCGGAATTTACAGAATACACCTGAGATTTTTGGGGTGAAGGGAGTTTTCTCACGGCCTTATAGTCCCCCATATTGTTTCCGACGTACTCAAATACACGGCCGTTATTGGTCGTTTGTGTAATTTTATAATCCCCCTGATTGACCCCAAAATAGGTGAAGGAAACCTGGTAAAGTGTTTCGTTCTGATCTGTTGAAAATTCATAGAAGTTTCCAGTCGGATTCAAACGGTACAGGATTTTATTGACATCATAAGGAGTTACCACCCCTGAAGGGGCATACATTAAATTCGGATCGTTACCTGCCTCGGCAAGGATTTGTTCATCTTCTTTGGAGAGGTTTAAGGAAAGTGGAGCATTTTTATTGTCATTTTCCATGAACCAGTTCAATCCAACTTTAAACTTTTCCCTTTGATGCTCTAATTTTCCGGTAAACAGATATCTGGAATAATTTCTGTTCGTATAATTGTATGAGATAGTGATGAAATTCTGCTGGAAGATCGGTCGGAAACTGGTAAATGTTACTTCCCCGGTATTATAGTTAATGGTGTAATCCTGGTTTTCTCCACGCTTCATGAGGATACCGTCGATAAATACCTGCTCGGAACCTGAAATGAGGGTGATAAACTGTTCTCCGTTCTTACCCGTCAGGCGGTAAGGTCCCTGGTTGCCTTCAACTCCCTGGAAACGGACCCTGTGAAATTCACTTCGTGCCACACCCATGGAAACATCTACAAAAGTTTTATTATCCTTCCCGAATTCAGTCTGGAATTCAAGTCCCATGCTTCGTCTCTGGAATTTTGCAAAGTAATTTTTGGATTCTACAAGATCCAGATGTCCAGCCCTGAGGATCGATTTGTCCTTAATATTCAGCTGCATATAGATCTTATCAAACTCTTCCAGGGTTTGGGTATATCCGTCAGCCTGAATAGGAAGGTTATGATCTGAAATACTTGCCAGAATAGTCACATCTTTCGAAAGCCGGCCAGAGATCTGAAGATCCATAGAACTCTGTACAGACTGCCCCTGATTGTTACCAAATGTAATTCCACGGATAATGGAACCTTTAGAGTTCAGCTCTCCCAGAAATCTTTTTTTGTCATTCTTTACCAGTACGGCCTCGTCCACGATTATTTTGTTATTGGTTTTCACAAAATCCATCGTATCCTTAGCAAAAATATCCTGCTCAAATCTGGCAGCAAGGATGCTGTCCTTTTTAATGCTATCTTCCGGAATATTTGGGTTTTTCCACGAAAATATCTGCGCATGGGCCGAAAATATGCCCATGACAAACAAACCGATCAGAAGAAAAAAATTCCGCAAGCCTTTCAAAATAATTCGTAAAAATAACTAAAAATTGTTAATGCAAAGGGGTTAATCATTATTAACAAAAAATTAACCCTATTATTGTCCCAAATGAAAAAAATGATTTATTTTTGGAAGACAAATTATTAGTAATCAAATTCTTTAAATCATGAAAAAACTTTATTCGTTTATCGCTACAGTTATGGTAGCATCAAGTATTTTTGCACAAACAGTTTTTAATGCTACGTTTGATGATGTTACAGGAACCGGAGGAAATGACGGTGGCTGGAGTGGAAGTGTGGCAGGCTCAGGTTTTACTGACGGGTCTACTTCATATACCACAGGCGGAGCATGGACTTTTGCTAAAGTTTATAGAGGAAGTGGATGTCTGAAAGCAGGAACTTCATCATTAAAAGGAACTGTAACTACACCAGGAATTGCATTAACAGGAAATGCTACTCTAACTTTTAGAGCAGGTGCCTGGAATGGAGCAAATGAAGTTACAACTTTAAATGTCTCTGCTACTGGAGCTACTTTAAGTCAAGCTAGTGTAACTCTGGTGAAAGGTGCTTTCTCAAACTATACTGTAAATATTACAGGGGCTACAGGAACCGTGGTTCTTACATTTGAAGGTTCTGTAGCAGCTAATAACAGATTCTTTATCGATGATATAAAAGTAACGACCGGATCACTGGCTGTTGCAGATATCAAGAACGCAAAAGCAGGAAACTTTGTAAAAAATACTTTCGTAAAAAGCGATGAGATCACTTTCGGAGCTGATGTGAAAGATGTAAAAGTATACAACATGTTCGGGCAGGTAGTAAAATCCGCTTCTGTAAAAGAAAACGGAACTGTAAACGTAGCTGAATTATCAAAAGGTAATTACATCGTTACAGGAACCGTAAATAACGAGCCTGTATCTCAGAAAATTTTAAAAGACTAATTTTATAGTTTCTTTTTATAATAATTCCGGGCCATTTCGAAGAAATGGCCCGGAATTATTATATGATTTTAATACTGACTCTCTACCTGTTTAATATATCTATTTTTAGAATTATTTTTATTTGTGTGGTATTATTTTTGATGTTTATAAAGTATAATGAAAAATTTTATATTTAATTCTGAATCAAACGAATATAATTCATTTGTAAAGATGAAAGTTAGTTTTCAATATAACATGTTAAAAGAAGCAGCTGCAATACAGCTGCTTCTTTTATTTAATACCATCCCCTTCTGGCAGCATTAATGACAGCCCCAAGATTAAGGACCAAAGTATATCTGATGCGTTTTGCATAATCCTTGAAAGAAGGTTCAAAACCTAAGGATGATTGTATCGGGAAGTAAATTTCAAGAAAATCAGGGATAAGCCTTACCTTAATTCCGCTGTCCCAGATAAACTCTGCAGGGCGGTTTTTGTTTTTATAGATTCCTGCATCCGCATATACATGGAAAATCTTCCATACACTTGAGTCTACATTAAAAGAAGTGATCCACTGATTTACAGAGCCCGGGATAAAAGACTTGAAGCCCCCGTCAGCCAGGATAAACTGTTGTGAGAGAAACCCGCTGTTGGCACTTTCACCCAACAAATTATAAGAGAAAGAATAATTCGATACCCTCGAAATCCCATAGTTAAAAGTATTGTTACGGGTTTCATTTCTAATAAAATAGCCGGCAAATAAACGGACACTCAGTTTTTGCTTGGGAGCAAATTCCCATCTGTAAAATCCTTCAGCAGTTATCTTATTGAAATCTTCCATCCCCTGAGTACTCAGGCTTAAACTTTTTTCATGGATCATCTGGCTGTCGCTGTATCCATATCCTGCACTCCAGAGATTATACTTGTCATAATCCTTATTCGCAATCATTGCCGGGCTAAGATCTCTCTCTAAATAATTGTAAGAAAATCCTAAACTTCTGCTTACCGTACTCCGCGGGTTTTTTCTGAAATTGAAATTGGAGAATACTGAACCTTTTCTGTAGGCCAGTCCGTAATCATAATGAAAATAAGATCCGGACACCCCGAAAGTGATGCTTCTGAAAATACTCTCAGCAGGAAGAAAAGAGTAGGAGATGGCTCCTGATCCGGTCAGTTTACCGGTTCCCGTACTGTAAGTTGGAGTAAATGAATACAGGAATTTCTGATCAAAAAATGACTGGTTTTTCAAATTCACTCCCAGAAGGAACTTATCATATGTATTATTAAAACGTACTCTTGGAGTGACGTATATTTCGTTATATTCAGGATTTGGGATATCCTTAATAAGCTTGAATTTTATTTTTTTTGTATTCGAAAACAGACCCTTTGCATATAAAAAATTGTCCCGGTATTTAGATTCCGGAAAAATATAATCTGAATTCAGCGTTACCTTGTGAATATCTTCTGAAGAGGGAAGGGCGAAGTTGGTAACCCTTTCTTTTTCTTCTGTTTCTACCCAATTGGATTTTGTTTCGCCTTCGCTGGTCTGGGTTTCCAGCCTTACCGGAATAGGTGAGTCTGTATTTTTACCGATTTTGATATTTAGAGAATCTTCCTGTTTTTTAATATTTTTCAGCTTGAAGTTAACTCTGTTTTTTTGTTTAAAAAAATCACTGAGGTAGGCAGATGTTTTTTCTTTTTCAGCCAGTTCTTTAAGGAAATCTTCCGGATCGATTTTTTGATCTGTGTTTTTGGCAATATAATCCTTAACAATATCGTTGAAACGATCATAGCCCATTTTTTCTGCCGTATAATTAAAAAGACTTCCGGTTTCAAAGCTGCTGATTGCCATATCATTAAAATTGCTCAAAACGGTGAAGTTCTCGCTGATCTTTTGATCCAGATTCTGGGACATGATATACTGATAAGCCAGTCCGTAACGGTCAATCAACTTTACTTTGGATGCATGGAACAGCTTTAAAGGTTTGACACCGAAAATACGGGTCTCCGGCAGCGTACCCAATAGTTTGGTGTCCTTATAGAACTTCTGGAGATACTGTATTTCCAGATAGGATTTCAAGCCGTTTTTAAACCAGTGATGTTTCTGTTTGTCTGCAATAACGCTTTCGTCCAGAATTTTTTTTGCAATAATTCCGAAATAATCAAGATCCGTTTTTTCCGAATCGGTGAACAGCTGAAACTTGAATTTCCAGAATGTAATATCATTATTTCCGAAGAAATCTTCTGAAGATCTGAACTTTTCGGAAATGAAGAGATTTTTGGGAAGGAAACCTATTCTTTCTTTAATGAACTTCAAATGCAAAGGCAGGTAAAATTCAAGGTTTTGTTTTTCTTCCGGTTTCAGATTATACCCGAATTTAATTTCGGTATCTGTATCATCCACATTTACTTTTATGGAAGGAAGTCCGTTGGGTGAGATCACAAATTCAGGATCGGAATCAAGATAGCCTTTAAAGGAGTTCATCTGAACCTGTGGCAGGTTACTTTCGATAAAGCTGTTGGGTGGAAGATCAAAATTGACGGTCCAGAAAGTATTGAAACTTACGGATTCCTCAATATCGTGATAATTTTTTTTGGAAATATTGTCCGGATCAAAATTATCCGGAACAATAAAGAAATATTTTAATGCTGTAATCTGATCAGAAGTTCCGTAGCCCGTAAATTTTTTATCGGGAAGGAGCATTCTGTACTGAAGCTGTAATTTGATGCTTTCTCCGGGTTTCAAAGCCTCTGTGAGAGGTAGAAAAAGGTTTTCATCCGTACTGGAGTTTACTGATACAGGCTGCTGTGCAGAATCTTTAATCTGAAGATCAAGGAGCTTGCCCAGCTGACCGGTTTTTGCAAAATGAAGATCACTGTTTCTGTCCTCAAGTTTTCTGTAAACTAAGGACGTTCCTTTCTTATTGTAAGCAGAAACCCAGTTGAGAAGTTTTACCGAATGAAGGTCTTTTCCGGAATGATTGTAGTACACAATTTCCTGATTAACTTCCAGCGTTTTTCTGTCGGAAGATAGTTTGGCTTCAATATATATACTGTCTTTCTGCCCGGAAACCTGTACAATTCCCCAAAACAAAACAAGGCAAGTGGTAATCTTTTTCAATATCCTGTGATAAAGCCCAAATATAAACTTATTTTGAATATTTTCAGCAGAATTTAGCCTTGGATCATGTTTTTTTGCAAAGAATTAACATATGCATTCCAGCCTTCGTTTTTATAAGTAACAGCGGCGGTTTCAGGGTCATCAGATTTATAAATTCCTCTTCCTACAATGATAAAATCGGAGTGAAGCATTTTGAAAACATGCTCAGGTGTATTGTACTGCTGCCCTTTTCCGTCTCCTGAGTCTGCAAGATTAACACCCGGAGTGAATAACAGCAGCTCTTCAGGGATTTGATTCTGAGATACACCTCCTATCACGTTAGGATGGGATAAGGCTACTTTTAAAGCTTCTTCACGATAGCTGGCTGTAGTAAGAGTACCTTTGGAAGACATTCCCACAATAGCGACAACTCCTACATTTTTGAAGCAGTCTAAAGATTCAAATCCTCCTATCACCTGGGAAGTAACAAAATCTGCCCAGTCTGTAATTTTAAATACGCCGCTGGTAAACTGCAGTTCCTGGGTATTGCCGATATCTGCAAATTTTCTGTCCTCCATCAGTAAAAACCGGTGTTTTTCCGCCAATGCTTTTAAAGGAAGAATTGTTTTTTCGTATTCAAAATCTGAAATGATATCTATGTGAGTCTTTAAGGCAACAATATGAGGTCCTACTTTTTCAGCAAGAGCAAGAAGTTCCTGGGTTGTGGTAACGTCAGCAGATGCAATAAGGTTGGATTTTTTTGCCAGAGCAGTTTCCAGTAGTTTTTTAGAAACGGAATGCTGCGCATGCTCCAGCTTCTGCTCGTAAGAGCTTCTGGTCTTTTCCTCAAACTGAATATGGTTTCCCTGAAGGAAGTCCTGGATTCTTTTTACTTCTTCATCAGACAATTCTCCGTTTTCCTGAAGAATGGCACAAACTTCGGAAATATTGAAAAGGGTATGAACTCTGTAGCCTTTGCTTTCCAATAATTGTTTCCCGCCCTGTTCCCTGTCGAGAACAACAACGATATCCGCTACTTTAAGATCTTCCTGTTCTACTTCTGCAATAGTTTCTATAAGAGATTTTCCGGAAGTGATGACGTCTTCCACCAAAAGACAGTTCTGCCCTTTCTGGTAAATTCCTTCGATCAGCTTCTTTGTTCCGTAATTTTTTGCTTCTTTTCTTTTGATAATTAATGGAATATAGCTTTCCAGAGACATGGCAGTAGCCATCGGAAGGGCTGCATAAGGCACCCCGCAGATGAGATCAAAATTATCCAGAGGAAGCATTTCCAATAAATAATTTGCCAGATTCTTTAAGATTTTAGGGTCTGATGCCAAAGGTCTGAGGTCTACATAGAACGGACTTTCAATACCGCTTTTTAAGGTAAACCTCCCGAATTTGATGATGCCCAGTTTGTAGCACTCTAAGAAAAACTCTTTTTTACTTTCCATTATTTTTTATTAGATAGTGCAAATTTAATCATTTGAAATAAGGCTTAAAAATTTTGTCAAATAAAAAACCACCCTGAAATAGTTCAGGGTGGTTTTAAAAATATTTTCTGTAAATATTATTTTATAATTTCTGCATCAATAATTTTAGTGCCTTTCAGCCTCTGTTCTGCTTCCCACAGTAAAAATTTATCCACTTCTTTAATTAGTTTTGGAATCGTCAGCGACAATACGGCAAGATCATCCATCACTCCCAAAACGGGTACTGCAAACTCAGGAAGTAAATCAATGGGGGAGATTACATATAAAATCCCAAGAAGAGGAAGAATAATATCGATGGATTTCATTGGATATTCGCCTTTTCTCCATAATTTGACCATCCTGAAAATGTCAGGGATTTTTTTAACGAAGCCTTTGTGGCTGATGGCTTCTTTTGCAAGATTCAATTTTGAATATTTCATTTTTGTGTTTAGTTTTATCATTTCAACGTAGTAAATTTCGCAAATTCTATACCAATTAATTATAAAATTTAGTTAAAAAACTATTTGATAATATTGTCAATGAACTGATGCACAGTCTCTGTGTTCCAATCTCTGTAGGCATCTTCCTTGATGATGATCCTCCCGTGCTTATCAATAAGAAAAGTGGTAGGGAATACTTTGGGAAGGATTTTTTCAGAAATAGGACTCTGTGCAATATAAACGGGAACTGAATAGTTATTATCTTTTAAAAACTTTTTTACATCTTCTTCCTTATCGTTCATCGCAATAAGAATAAAATCTACATTTCCTTTCCTGGAATCGTATAATTTCTGGATGGTAGGCCATTCTTTTCTGCATGGAGGGCACCATGTTCCCCAGAAATTAAGGAAAACCGGCTTATTTTTAAAGGCTTTAAGATTCGTGCTTGGCACATTAATTCCTTTCAGTTCGACGTCATAATCTTCTTCACTTACGTGAACGGCATTTTCAATCGTTGCGATGGGGAAAAACTGATCTCTGAGATATTCTTTTACACCCGGGACGAAGGCTATCACACCGATAATAATGATGAGGACAATATAAATGATGTTCTTTTTCATAGCTGATCTTTACTGTTTATTGTTGCCTTCTGGAATACTATATATATTATAGCAATTCCAGGATTTCCTGAACTGCATCTTTTCCTCTGTTTTTGGCGTAATACAGCTGCAGGTCATTGTAAAAATTATCTTTCGGATATGCTTCCGGATCTGCTTTGTGCTTCATGAGCAGCTCGTATCCGTATTTTGGGCGAGGCCCCCAGGAATTTTTCACATTGAAATCTTTATCAAGGATAATTACTTTGGGAATAGATTCTGTACCGTTGGTCAGATATTGGCTGATCAGGCTTTTATCACTGTCTCTGAGGAAGATTTTCACCTCATTGTGTCCTTTGAAAAAAGTAACAAGGGCAGGAACTGTAGCGCTGGCATCACCACACCAGGCTTCCGAAATAATGAGTATTTTCCCGTCAAAATTTTTAGAAGCCAGTTCTTTTAATTGTTCTTCGTCCGGAACATACTTTTTCAGGGTTCTGTCCATTCTCTGAAGCCCAAGCTCATAGTATTGTTTATAATCAGTTTCCTGTTGGTTGGAAGGATTTTCTAATCTTTCTTTTCCGATGCGGATATATTCTTCAAAAGATATTCCCTGATCCCAGTAATTTTTCATTACCAAAAATATTTATATTAAAAATTATTGATGTTTCTTGTCTTGTTGATCAAAAACAAATCAGCCAGTACAAATGCAGCGAGACTTTCCACAACGGGAACTGCTCTCGGTACTACACATGGGTCATGACGTCCTTTTCCTTCTACAATTACAGGGTTTCCATACTTATCTACGCTGTCCTGTGGTCTTAAAATCGTAGCTACAGGTTTGAATGCTGCACGGAAATAAATATCCATACCATTCGAGATTCCTCCCTGAATTCCTCCGGAAAGATTAGATTTAGTGGTGAAATCTGTATTAAAAGCATCATTATGCTCTTTTCCGGTCATTTTAGCTCCGCAGAAACCGCTTCCGTATTCAAATCCTTTACAGGCGTTGATATTCAGCATGGCTTTTCCCAATTCGGCCTGGAGCTTGGAAAATATAGGTTCTCCAATACCTACGGGAACGTTTTTGATCACGCAGGTAACGGTTCCACCAATGGTATTGCCTTCTTTTTTGATCTCTTTGATTCTCTCGATCATTTTCTCAGCAGTTTCGGCATCCGGACAGCGTACATCATTACTTTCCGTTTTTGAAAAGTCCAGATCCTGATAGGGTTTTTCACAGAAAATATCGCCTACGGAAGATACATAGGCATTGATTTCGATACCGGATAAAAGCTGTTTGGCCAAAGCTCCTGCAACCACCCAGTTGATGGTTTCCCTTGCTGAAGATTTTCCGCCGCCGCGATAGTCTCTGATCCCGAATTTCTGGTCATAAGTAAAATCTGCATGACTCGGGCGATACGAATCTGCTATATGATCATAGTCTTTCGACTTCTGATTTTCGTTTTCGATAATAAAACCTATTGGAGTACCTGTAGTTTTTCCCTCGAAGATTCCTGAAAGGAACTTTACCGTGTCACTTTCTTTCCTTTGAGTGACAATTGCGGACTGGCCGGGCTTCCTGCGATCCAATTCATATTGAATTTTATCGAAATCTACCGTTAAACCTGCCGGGAAATTATTGATGATACCGCCGTAAGCCACGCCGTGACTTTCTCCAAATGTTGTAAGACTGAGAAGATTACCTAATGTGTTGAACATAGTACAAAATTACCTATTTTTCTTCAGATAATAAAGTTTCTGGATTTGTTCTATTTATCGGTGTTTTTGATATTATTGATAACGTTCTCTGCTTCCTTTTTTTCTTCTGAAGTGAGTTTTTTCCAGATAAATCCTTTTTTAATATTTTTTGGGTCGATGTATTGCGGGAAAATTCCGGCATTGACATCATCAATAATGTAACCCACTGAAATTGCGGGAACAGGAGTGTCAAAATTAAAAGGATAATCTTTTGATACATTGAATTTTAAGTTTCCTATCCGGAAAGTTTCAAATTTATTGTAGTGATAGGATGAAGGTTTATACATCTGTTCTTTTTTTACTCCTGCCATAAAATTCCCGGGTCTGAAACTTGGAATATATTGGCGGATGAAGTCAGGAAAGCTTAAAATTCCTATGATGAATATGCTTGCTACTGAGAAAAAAATAAGAGCGTTTCTTTTGTTAAGATGAATAAGCAGAATAAAAAATATAACAAAAAAAACATCTATAAAAAACCGATATTGTGCTGAAAAGGCTAAAACAAATGCACTTTTTACCAGGATTGAAATGCAGATCAGGCTGATGATCTTTTTCTTTTTAACAAAAGCAAAAACTGAAAACAAAATCAGGCTTAAAATGAAAAATATGTTGATTTTTGATTTAATTCCTTCCAATGTAAGCCAGTTCATTACTGCTTCAAAATAAGAGAATTTGTGAATTTCTTCATATGTGTATTGCATGTCGTAAGTTTTCTGAACAGCATATTGTGAAGAAATTTTTAATACTTCCGGGTTAGGTTTCCAGCTGAAATCAAAGTCAACTGCTGCAACAGGAAATACAGGATATCCAAACGTCCATATATTTTTAATAAAGAATAAAATAAGAATTCCTGTTCCTAAGATCCAGCTTTTATAATTAGGCTTTACCATAAATACGGAATATAAAAATACAAGTAATGGAAGCCATATCATTGTGGGTTTGATGGAAAAAACAAAAACGGCAAAAGCAAAGAGAAGATTGATATCTCTGTTCTTTTGAATGATTTCATTTAACAGGATGAGTGATAAGACGATTACAGGGAGATCCGGGCTGGGGGACTGTGAGAAAAGCAGTAAAACAGGAATGAAGCACAGTTGAATCCAGGTTTTATTTTTAAAAATATAAAGGGTATAAACAATAAGTAAAATGGCATTGATTCTTAAAAAGGGATCAGAAAAACCGGAAAACCCTGCCTGGAAAATATGCCATACAGACATTTGTCCCAATGTAAGGTCGAGATTGGAAATCCCTTTTACCAGTCCAAACTCTGTAATCCATTTGATGGAAGGAGCATAATACCCAAAATGATCCAGTATATAAGGGTGGAAAGAACTGCAGTATAAAATAATTAATGATATACCGCTGATCAAAAAAGTGTCTTTCTTTGAAAACTGATTAATCTCCTTATAAATTTTCTTTTGAAAAAAGAAGAAAACTCCGGTGAGTACAAATGGAATTTCCACATATATATTAATAAGTACGAAAAAAGACAATACAGTCCATGCCATACTGATTCCCAGTATGCCTGTCAGAATACTACCGGCAACTTCTCCGGAAAGAGTTCCCAGGAAGCTTTCTATTACTTTTCCCCAGCCCGCAAGCACTGAAAGGATAAGAACTGAAGAAAGGAGAAGTAGAATCATAAAAAAAGATTGCCTAAAAATAAGCAATCTTTTAAATGTTATCGTAAAAATATTAGTTACGTGGTTGAACTCTTCCGTCTTTTCTGTCTCCGGCCCTACCGATCGTATAACCGGTTGCACCCCCAACGACACCGCCTATCACGGCTCCAAGACCTCTGTTTTTCTTAGCAACAATGGCTCCCAAAGCAGCACCACCTACAGCACCGATCGCTGTTCCTTTGGCTGCCTTACTCCATCCTTTCTTCTGGGTAGCGGTGGTACCGGTACCTTGTGAAGAGCTGTTGCCGTTATTTGCATAGGTTCCACTTCCCGAGTTAGAATTGGATCCTCTGTCTCTATATACTGTTCTCGTCTCTCTTATGATCTGAGGCTTTGAATTGGCTGCAGCCGCTGCCTGAGATCTTTTGCTTTCAGAGATACTGTCTGCTTTTTTCTGTGCTTCGTACACTATTTTTTCTTTCTCGATGGCCAGCTTTTGTTTTTCTATTTCAAGCTGTCTTGCCTGAAATTCAAGTTTTTGCTCTTCAAGAGATTTTTCAGCTGTCCTTTCGTCTTTTTTACAGGCTGTCAGTAAAAAAACTGATAAAAAACCTGCTAATACTATCTTTCTCATAATTCAAATTTTTAATAAGTAGTCTCAACCGAAACGGTGGCAACTTTCTTTTTATTTTCAATTATGAAGCCAAAATTTAGTTAATAAATGTTAAAGTGGTACATTCGATAAAAAAGTGACAAGAAAAATCACAAGGTTTTAACTTATAGTGCGGTTCGGGATGTAATTTTTAATTAATTAAAAGTTTTTATTCAATTCATATGAATTGGTTACTTTTGAAATACCAAATTACTTTATTATGAAAATAACAATCTTTAAAACAATGGCTTTTGTGGCCTTGGCAACTGCAATTTTATCATGTTCAAACGATGATATGATATCGGATGTTCAAACCCAGACGCAACCTGAAACCTCTAAACTGGCTTCAAAGACTCAGACTTACAAGCTAAGATTCGGTATTGTGAATCTGGATGGAACAAAGTCCCTTTCAGGAAACTATGATGTAGGAAGCTTCCTGGCTGAAAATACGGCTACGGGAGAAGTTTATGATACCTATTATGGGGGCGGTTTCCAGGCTCTTCCGGCATATAATGAGGGAATTCCAGCGGGAACATATACTTTTTCTGCTATGCAGGGGCAAGGCGGCTGGGCCGGTTATGGTTCTGTAACAGGAACGGTATCAGATGCCCAGGTAGATGCAGACGGGTATGTGACTGTGTATATTCCTATGACGTGGGCAGAGTAGTTCCGGATAAGATTAAATCTACTTTAAATTCTCATAAGAGAATTTTAATTTGTGTTTTTGAGCCTCCTGAACCTGGAGGCTATTTTTATATTTAATGATATTCAATAAAAAGCTCCTCTTTTCCGGGAAGCTGTCATTACATATTGAAAGTTACTTTTACTTTATTGATAAGCCTGTGGAGCTTATAGGTCTGATAATTCAGAAGGTCATAGATTTCCTTTGAATTGGTATATATTTCAGGAACTATTTTATTGTTAATGGTTCGGATTCCTCTTCTTTTCATCGTATCATGAATCACTTTGGCAAAAGATTCTTTTGCTCCCTGCTTGAAACTCTGCTGAGAAATGCCGTTAGAGTGCAGACGGTAAAGATAAAGAGGTTCCTTAATGTATTTTACACTCCCATGTTCCAGAATCTTCAGATATAGATCCTGGTCTACAGCGCTTTTCAGATTGGGGTTGATGCCTGAAGTTTTCAGATAAGTTTCTTTTTTAAAAGTGAAGAGATGGGCAAACTGGGTAGGGCAATTGAAAAAATATCTGCTGTTGTAGATTTGTTTTGTTCCTCCAAATATTTTGTCAGGAACAAGGTTTTCATTACAAAGCATCATTTGAGAATAAGCTGCTACAATATCATCTTTAGAAAATTCATGTACGGCTTTTTCTAAAGCGTCCGTATATAGGGCGTCATCAGGGTCCAGATAGGCACATAGGTCTCCTGATGCATATTTCATGCATTCTCTTTTAGTATAACCGCATCCCCGATTGGTGGCATTCCGGTACAATCTAAACCTGGGATCGTTTTTTATAATATTTTCGATAGTTTCCACGGAACAATCGGTAGAAGCATCGTCAACAATTATAACTTCCCAGTTTTTGTAGGTTTGACTTATCAGTGAGTTATAGCAGTCTCTGAAGTACTTACCATTATTATAATTAGCGATGAGTATAGAGAATTTTGTCACTTTTAATTGAATTAATAAGTTGTAAAACTAAAAATTAAAATGTATAAAAAATATGACCTTAATCATGGTGGATATTGTATTTTTTTACTACTTTATGGAATTATGTGTTTTTATAATCATTTATTGATGTGAATGTGTTAATTATTAAAAGTGCGGTTATTTATCTGTTATAAAAAATTAAGTGCTTAAGTTCAATTGTTTAGGTGACTTTTACACTCATTATTTGAAAATAATTTTGTTAAAAATCATGTTTATGACTGTACTCATAAAATGTAAAAAGTAAAACAAGTATTTTTGAAATGTAGAATTATAATGAATAGTTTATTATTTAAATTATAAAGATTTTTTTTTCATCATTTGTGTTTTTGAGGCCTCCGCTATGGAGGCTTTTTATTTATATAAAAGGAAAGTTTTATTTAAATAAGTTTCTTAATATTTATTTATACTTTTCTGGCAGAAATATCGTTTTAGTTTTAGTAAAGCTCTTATTAAAAAGAGAAGAATCAGTTCATTATAATAGTGTCAAAATATGATATTCGTCATGTAAATGTATGGGGTGGATAGCGAAATTATCCCCTAAATGCTTTATTTATAGTTAATTCAAGGAGGTAGTAGGCTATAATATGGTGTTATTCTATTTAAAAAGTATTTTTTTGTAATTGAAACTTTGGCACGATTTTTCAATATATGAAGCAACTCATGTTTAATTTGAGTTTTCATGGTTATTAGTTTTTATCCCCGAAGCAATTCGGGGATTTTTTTGTTATAATTTATTATTAAGGAAGTCAATAGAGTAGCTCTAATAAGAAAAAACTGTTTATGAAAACAGATAAATTCATAAAGTTGATAGAATCGTTAGCCATATTATTAATGTACAATAATTTTTAGCCATTTCAACCAACCATACTTTTGATATTTTAAAATGCGTTGAATGAGAATTTTGTTTTTCTTTATCTGATAGATTACCCTAAAGTAAAAATGTGAGCTATATATTCAAAAGAAGTTTTGCGGATCTATTATATGAATTTCTTTCCTGAAAATTATATTTTTCAAGAAAAGATACCACAAAAATCACGATTCTTGGATTTATGTGTACTCATGGCATATGGTTTGGTTAAAAACTATTACCATCACTAATAATATATCTTTCATTTCTAAAAATTACACTTTTGCCTCTCGTGCCCCGGGAGGCTTTTTTTGTGGTTTTCAAAATAAAGATGATTGTAAATAAAAAACCTCTAAAAATCTTTTAGATAATTAGAGGTTTTTTGAAGAGGTACCTAGCGGATTCGAACCGCTGTAGATGGTGTTGCAGACCACTGCCTAGCCACTCGGCCAAAGTACCATTTTTACCATTTTTGAGGTGTGCAAATATAGCAAAAATTTTTAATGAACAAAAATTTTTAAGCCATTTCTTTCGCTCCAATGCTGCTTATTTCTTCTTTTAATTGTTTTTCAGCAACATAGTTTTTACCATTAATCACTCTGGTATCACTCCAGCTGTCATGCCAGCCATTATTCCCTAAAAAAGAAAGTGGATCAAAAGGTACGGCACGGGAAAATGTACGGGTAATAATCTGTTGGGGGGTCGGTTTATTTCCATCTATACTGATTACTTCTGTTCCTGTAATATATTTAGCGATAGTCTTACCCAGATAATATTCCATAAAAAAGAAATAGCAAAAAGACAGAGCCAGATAAATGAAGATCAAGATTAGGCTAAAAGTAAGATTTTGATCCTCGTTTTCAACAGAAAATCCTTCTCCATATACTATTGAGTATCCTATTCCAAATATAAAAAAGAATGCATAATAAATAGCCTGTATAAAAAGTCTGTCTAAAAATAAATTAAGAAAGCGTTTGCCGGTTGTGGCTTTATGCCTGTCTACAATTTGTAAATATTTTCTCATTTGTGTATTAGTTTTTGTTGATCTATAATTTAAATTCCGTTAAGCATTAATTTTAAAGTGGCATTGGTTTCAATAACAGCAGTAATTCCCGATTCGTTTAATAAAACGCGGCCTGGTTTCAGATTAAAAACTCTCCCATTCATTTTTAAGCCTTTATAATATTCTTTATTAAATGCTTCTTCTATACTTTTCTTTGAAGCCAGCTCCAGGTCCTGAGTTGGGATTCCATATTCCTCTTCAATCATCTTTACAATTTTCCCCTTAAAAAGAAGGGTAGCTGTTTTCTGCAGAATATTGGCGGTTCTCAGATTAAATTTGGTGTTGGAGAGTACAATTTTCTTTTTCATTTCATCGTATACGGGAATTCCGGAAATAATGGCTTTACCATTTACATAACCTTCCGTTTCGGCTTCAATGATCACTCTTCCTTCCGCACCGTAAACCCGGATATCTTTGATCTTTACTTTAGAGCCTCTTACATCATATTCTTTGTTCATGAACATATTGCGGGCGATATTTGTTGCTTCGGAAAAAGGAACATTCGCTGTAGTCTGCAGAAGGAATTTATCTGCCAAAGCAGGAACAACGTTAAAATTGCTTACCGACTTTACTGTTGGAGTAGCTGCAGGTTTACTTCCCGTAAATGTTTCCGAATAAATGTCCATTCCTATATTGGTAGTAATCTCATTTCCGTAGAATTTCAGAGGAGTGATGTTCACACCAATCGGGCTTATTTTCAGCCAGGTATTATATTCTTCAGAAATATTAAAAGGTTGGGCAAAAACATTCCAGGCCATTACCGCATACTGTTGGAAATTCAGCTGGGTAGCCATTTGCTGATCAATGGTTTTAGCGAATTTTCCCTGCTGTTCTTTCAGGCTTTTCTCTACCAGTGAAGTGATAGGAATCTGTATTTTGCCATAATCCAGGACCGGTTTTGTTACCCATCTGAAGCCGTTGGGCTGAGTATTAGTAGAAATTGTCCAGTTATTCCGGAAATTGATAGCTGTATTGAAAGACATTACTGTTTCAAAAGTTGTATTCTGATACGAATATACTCCCAATGTGCCGATGCCTTTCTCGGCCCATATTTTTATAGGAACCTCAATCAGCAGGTTCTGGTTTGTTCCACCGACCAGGCGGATAGGGCGGGTTTTCCATACCTTTACCTTAAACTGGTCGTTATTGTTATCCGTATAGGAATCATCCTGAAATATCAGATCCTTTACCGAGGCGTTAATCATATTACTGATTTCGGAAAGCGGAATAGTGACCGGCATTGTAATATTGGACTGTATTTTCGGGAAATTATAAACAGCCAGCTGATTATCGGCGGCAGTCTGGCCAAAAACCATGGCGAAGCTTAATAAAAATAATAATTTGATGGATTTCAATTCTTTATATTTTTTGTTAAGATAAAAATTTTAAAAATCGTCAGGTTTAAAGCTTTTTTCCAGTTCAATACTTGCCCCCTTCATTTCACCTTCCATCGGTGGTGAAGTCTTCGTAATCTTCAGCTTGATATATGAAATCTGGGGAAAACTTTGGTGAATCTTCGTGATGATCCTTCCCGCCACATGTTCCAGTAATTTAGACTTGGTGGTCATTTCCCGATGAATGATCCCATTGATATCAGCATAGCTTATCGTATCGTTCAGGTCATCCGTTTCTGCGGCTTTCCAAAGATCCGTGTGCAGTTCTGCATTCAAAATATAATAGGTCCCGATGATATTTTCTTCGGGAAGTACACCGTGATAGGCATATATTTTTACATCTTCAAGAAAGATCTTGCTCATTGCTTCTGATTTTATTTCAGCAAAAATCGTTTTAATTCTTCAAAATCTGCATGTATTTCTACAGTTTTTTTCTCCTTTTTCATAAGGGAATACAAAGCCTCAGGCACCTCAATAGTGATATGGGCTGCTTTTTCCGCGGCTTCAGGGAATTTTACGGGATGTGCGGTTCCAAGTATCAGTCCTTTTTTACCCGGATTTTCATTCAGGTATTGTTCCAGGGAAGCAAATGCAACTGCGCTGTGAGGATCTAGTATATATTCATATTTTTCATAAACTTCTTTTATAGTTTCTAATGTGGATGCATCATCGATGGAATATCCCGAAACTATATTTTTTAATGAATCAAACTGATGCCCGAAAAGCTCCAGAATCCTTGTGAAATTGCTTGGATCACCCACATCCATGGCGTTAGATAAGGTGGGCACAGCTTTTTTAGGATGATACTGATGGTTTTTCAGATAATCGGGGACCACATCATTCTCATTGCAGGCAGCAATAAAATGTTCTGCAGGAAATCCCCGGAAATAGGTAAGAAGTCCTGCACAGATATTTCCGAAATTTCCGCTTGGGACACCAATTACCGGATCCTGGCTTTCGTGTTGTTTCCATTGTTTTAAAGCTAATAAATAATAAATCTGCTGTGGGAGCCATCTTGCGACATTAATAGAGTTCGCCGAAGTTAAAAACAGTTCAAAATTGATGGTTTCATCCGAAAATGCCTGCTTCACAAGGTTCTGGCAGTCGTCAAAATTACCATCCACTTCCAGCGCAGAAATGTTTGCTCCTAATGCAGTAAGCTGTTGTTCCTGAACGGCACTTACCTTGTTTTTAGGATAAAGAATCACAACATTGATTCCCGGGACATTGTAAAAACCATGAGCAACAGCTCCTCCCGTATCTCCGGAAGTGGCAACAAGCACGGTTACCTTTTTATCCTGATCCTTCAGGAAATAGGAAAGGCATCGGCTCATAAAGCGGGCTCCCACATCTTTAAAGGCTAAAGTAGGCCCATGGAAAAGCTCAAGAATAGAGATTCGCTCATTGATTTTCTTCAAAGGAATATCAAAGCTGATGGTCTCTGCTGCAATATTTTTCAATACATCTGCAGGAATTTCATCACCGATAAAATCTTTCATACATCTGAAAGCAATTTCTTCATCAGAATACAAATGCAGATTTTTAATAAATTCTTCATCAAACTGAGGAATAATTTCCGGGAAGAAAAGTCCTTTCTGGCTTCCCTGGCTTTTTATAGTGGCTGTTTTAAAATCAACGGTTTCCTGCCTGTTTTTTAAATTATAATATTTCATTGTTTTTAATTTGTTGGGTTCATCATTCAACGATTTCAATTCCGGAAGGGTTTATTTTTGATACGTATACATAACTCATGATTCCAATTTCATCATATACGGATTTCATCAGCTGTGCAATTTTTTCTGCTGTTTCTTTTTGTTCCGCAAGCATGAAAATGGAAGGACCTGAACCGGAAATTCCGCCTCCAAGTGCTCCGGCTTCCATACTTTTCGTTTTGATCTCTTCAAATTTCGGAATCAGAATGCTCCTTACAGGTTCTATGATCACATCATTAAGACTTCTCCCGATCAGGGAAATATCATTTTTAAGGATTCCGGCTACCAGTCCGGCGATGTTTCCCCATTGTTCAACAGCATCTTTTAATAAGATATTTTTCTTTAGAATCTGCCGGGCATCGGAAGTTTTAACTTCTACCTGCGGATGTACTGCAGCAACATACAGATCCGGGCTTCTCAGTGGAATAATATCAACAGGAGAGGAGGATTTTACCAAAGTGATCCCTCCATAAATGCATGGAGCAATATTATCCGCATGGCGGACTCCCGAAGCAAGTTCTTCCCCGAACATGGCAAAGTGCACCAATTTCTCATCAGATAAGAAATTGCCCAATAAGGCATTGGCTCCAAAAGCGGCTCCGGCGGCGCTAGCCGCGCTGGAGCCGAGCCCGCTGCCCGGCTTGATATGCTTACGGATCGTTACTTCAAAACCTGTTGTCAGGTTTAGTTCCTGCATCATATTCTGAAGTACGACACCCGCTACATTTTCAGAAGGATTTTCCGGAAGTCCAAACTGATCTTCATGCCTGATTATGATCTCCGGCTTATCCAGCAGTTTCAGTTCCATTTCATCATAAGGTTCATGAATGGCCATTCCAAGGATGTCAAACCCGCAGACAAGATTGGCTACAGTAGCGGGAACCTTTATTTTTATTTTTTTCATATTATTTATTTTAAACTGAACGTATAATATCTGCAAAAACACCGCTTGCTGTTACTTCAGCCCCTGCCCCTGCACCTTTTACAACCAGAGGCTGTTCGGAATACCTTAAAGTTTTGAAGATAACGATATTGTCTTTGCCATACAGGTGATACAGATCACTTTCCGGAGCTACATGCTGAAGACCTACTTTAGCTTTTCCATCCTTAAATTCAGCAGTATATTTTAAAATTTTGCCCTTGTTTTGTGCATCATTCACCAGATTTTTGAAGTGATCTTCATATTCAGTAAGTTTTTCATAAAAATTCTCTACGCTTCCCTGAAGACATACCTCCGGCAGAAAACTTTCATTCTCAATATCTTCGAACTGAAGCTGATAGCCTGCTTCTCTTGCCAGAATTAAAATTTTCCGTGCTACATCTGTTCCTGTGAGATCCAGACGGGGATCCGGTTCTGTAAAGCCTTCCTTCTGTGCCTGGGCAACAACTTCTGAAAAGGTTCTGTTCCCGTCATAATTGTTGAAAACAAAATTCAGGGTTCCGCTTAAAACAGCCTGGATAGATGTAATTCTGTCCCCGCTTTTGATGAGGTCATTAATGGTACCGATAACCGGAAGTCCTGCGCCTACATTGGTTTCAAAATAGAAACGGCAGCTATGGTTCCGGGCTGTATTTTTTAAATTTTTATACACTGCAAAATCTGAGGAAGCTGCGATTTTATTGCAGGCAACGATATTAATGCTTCTTTTTAAGAGGCTTTCATATACTGCCGGAACTTCTGAACTGGCTGTAATGTCAATAAAAACAGAATTCCGCAGATTCCTTGAAATGATTTCTTCTGCAAAACCATGAATGGATGCTTCAACCCCTCTTTCACTCCAATTATTATAATCATTTTCGGAGATTCCCTGGTCTGAAAAAATCATTTTCCGGCTGTTGGAAAGTCCTGCTATTCTTAAATTGATCAAATTGTTTTCGCGGAGGTAAGCATTCTGCTCAAAGATCTGTTCTACAAGTTTTGAACCTACATTTCCGGTGCCGCACAGATATAGATGTACCTGCTTGATTTCGGATTCAAAAAATTCTTCATGAAGGACATTAACTGCCTTTTTAGTATCTTTTTCTGAAATTACAATACTGATATTTCTTTCTGAAGATCCCTGGGCGATAGCTCTGATGTTAATGCCGTTGTTACCCAGGCATCCGAACATTTTGGCGCTGATCCCGCTTCTGTTTTTCATATTTTCTCCTACCAGCGCAACAATTGAAAGCCCGGTTTCTATTTTTACAGGAGCAGTTCGCTGAAGTTTTATATCGTCGGCAAATGAAGAATTGACCGCATTTTCTGCATGATAAATATCTTTTTCATTAACGGCTATTGTGATAGAATGCTCCGAGGATCCCTGGGTAATGAGAATAACGTTGATTTTTTCAAAGCTAGGACACTGGAAGAGTCTGGCAGAAATTCCGGGAATTCCAACCATTCCGCTGCCTTCCAAAGTAAGAAGAGCAATATGACTCATATTAGAAACCCCTGCAGCAGCTTCTTTGATTTCATCTGACGACATTTTCAGATTATGTGAAACCAGAGTACCGTGGGCATCCGGCTCAAAAGTATTTTTAATCTTAAGGTCAATATTCTTTGCCATTACCGGCTGTATGGATGGCGGATAAAGCACTTTAGCTCCAAAATGGGAGAGTTCCATCGCTTCATGATACGAGATTTCCGGGATTGGTTTTGCATTGGAAACTAATCTTGGATCTGCGGTCATCATGCCATTCACATCGGTCCAGATCTGAAGTTCTTCAGCTGAAACTGCTGCTGCAATGATGGCTGCGGTATAATCTGAACCACCTCTTCCTAAGGTCGTAGCATTTCCGTTCTGGTCGCTGGCAATAAAGCCCGGAGCAATGATAATCTGATTTTTATGATTGGCTGCAAAATTCTTTAAATTGTGATCTGTCATTTCAAAATCTACTTTTGCATGGCTGAAGTTACTGTCTGTTTTAATCTGATCAGCCGAATTCATCCACAGACAGTCCAGCCCTTGATACTGAAGTCTCGCCGCGATAATGTTAGATGACAAAAATTCACCATATGAAGTGATTCTGTCTTTGATTTTATCTGTGAATTCACCCAGAACGAAGATACCGTTATAAATATCTTCCATATCGTTAAAATGTTTTTTTACGAAACTGAGCCATGAACTTTGCTCCAAAACAGGAATCAGTTCTTTAACGAGCTGCAGGTGGTTTTCTTCAAGATCTTTGATGACCGGGATATAGTTTTCATTTTTAGCAGAAGCATACTCAGCTGCTTTTATCAGTTTGTCGGTAACACTGTGAAGTGCTGAAACTACAACAATAACTTTGCTTTGTAAAGCTTCTTTTTTAATAATATTTTCTGCCAGAATAATATTCCGGGCATTGGCAACTGATGTACCGCCGAATTTTAAGACTTTCATCTGATGGGTATTTGAAGTTGGGTAAAATAAGAGAGGTTACTCTTTAAAAAAAGAGTACGGGTACAGGAAATAATATGTGAAAATTTACCCCGCTACGGGGTAGTTGTTGTAGTTGTGAATGTAGAAACAGATGATAATGCCGAAAGTAATTCCGGTACAGAAATATCTGATATGTTTCTTAGAAAATTCATTCTTTACCAAACAAATGTACAAATTATTTGGAGATAACAAAATTATTTATGAGAAATGATCATACATAAATCAATTCAAGCGTATCATTTTCTGAGAATTTGGATACCTGTTTGTTTAGGTTTTGTTTTAAAGTATATTATTGATATTTGTATAACCTAACAATCAAATCTTAAAATATGAAAAATTTGAAAAAACTTTCGAGAGAAGAAAAAAGCAGAATCAGTGGCGGTTTTACCGAGTTTCAGATTGAAACATGCGGGGGTGCGGCCTATGTATGTTTCCGTGGCGGCGGCGCATGGGGCTGCTGGAGAACTCCCGGAGGAACCTGTTACCCTCCGATGGTGTAATATTTCCTCAGTAAATTAAAAAAGGTTGCCTCTTTGAGGCAACCTTATACTATTAAAATTGATGAGTTCACCAATTTTTAAGAAGTGGCTAAACATTTTGGGGCGCTTCCACATACTCCGGGAATGCATACTTCACCGGGTTTACAATAATTGTCACACTCTCTTGCTGTTCCGCCATTGATGCTTTTCAGACATTCTTTGTCTAATTTTTTTAAATTTTTCATAAGTAAGGATTTTGGTTGGTTCCTTAAATATATGAAAAATTATTTTATGCTTTTTGAAAGATCCAGCATCGCTTCAATAGGTTTCAAAGCTCTTAAACGAAGCTCTTCGTCGATAAGAATTTCCGGAAGCTCGTATTTCATACACAGGTAAAGTTTCTCCATGGTATTGCGTTTCATGTAGAAACATTCTGAACAGTTGCAGCTTTCGTCAAAAACAAGAGCAGGGATAAGTTCTTTATGCGGTGCACGTTTTTTCATTTCGTGAAGAATTCCTTCTTCTGTGGCGATAATGAATTTCTGGCAGTCGTCTTTCTCTACAAAATTCAACAGGGCAGAAGTAGACCCAATGAAGTGTGCGAGTTTCAGTACGGCTTCCTCACTTTCCGGATGGGCAATTAATTTTGCATCAGGATTGTCTGCAAGCTGCTGGGCAATTCTTTCCATCGAAAATGCTTCATGCACGATGCAACTTCCATCCCAAAGGATCATATCACGGCCGGTTTTCTTAGATAAATATCTTCCCAGGTTTTTATCCGGAGCAAAGATGATCGGACGGTCTTTTGGAAGTGCTTCGATCACGGTTTCCGCATTGGAACTGGTTACAATAATATCACTTTCAGCTTTGGTCTCTGCATTACAGTTGATATATGTCGCAATCAGGGCATTCGGGTGCTGCTCGCGCATTTTTCTCAGGCCTTCACCTGAACATCCGTCTGCCAGGGAGCATCCTGCCATAGTGTCGGGAAGAACTACTTTTTTAGTTGGATTCAGAATTTTCGCAGCTTCCGCCATGAAATGGACTCCGCAGAATACGATCATATCTGCATTGGTTTCTTTAGCCTGTCTTGCCAGCTGCAGGGAATCACCCAGGAAATCAGCGATATCCTGAATTTCTCCCGGCTGGTAATAATGGGCCAGGATCACTGCATTTTTTTCTTCTTTAAGTTTCAGAATGGCTTTCACCAATTCTTCTCCTTGAGGGATTGCTATATCTTTTATATCCAAAAATCCTCTTACAGGAATGGCAGATTTAGCTTTTTCTAATGTTTCGGTACTCATATCAACCTCAATGTTTTTTGATTATAGAAGTTAGAGATTAGAAATTAGAGGTTAGAATATCAGGTATGACTTAAAATAAGTAATTTAATGTCATGCTGAATTCTAATTTATAGTTTCTAGTTTCTTTCTATAAATTTTTTTATTAAACTTTCTATTTCTTTTTTTGCTTCATCAAGATCGGTATTGATAACGATCTCGTCAAACTCTTTCGCAAAGGTCATTTCTTCTCCTGCCTTTGCTACACGGGTTATGATGGTTTCTGCATCATCTGTGTTTCTGGAGATCAATCTTCGTTCCAATTCTTCTATGGAAGGCGGCTCAATGAAAATGGAAAGAGCTTTTTCTCCAAAATATTTTTTTAAAGAAATTCCACCTTTCACATCCACATCAAAGATGACCACTTTTCCCTGATTCCAGATTTTTTCCACTTCAGATTTTAAAGTACCGTAATATTTGTCAGTATACACTTCTTCATATTCTACAAAAGCATCTTCCGCTATTTTCTGTCTGAATTCGTCCGGACTCAAAAAATGATAATCCACGGCGTGCATTTCGCTTCCTCTGGGCTGTCTTGTAGTGCATGAGATTGAAAATGCAAGTTCCGGAAATGTTTCCAGAGAATGTTTTACTAATGTAGTTTTTCCGCTCCCCGACGGTGCTGAAAATATGATAACTTTATTCATTTTGTTCCGGGTTCCGGGTTTTGAGTTCCGGGTTTAATTCCGCTTTATTGTTAACTCGAAATCATCCCGCATCTCGTACCCCGTAACTTATAATACGTTTAACGTCTGCTCTTTAATTTTTTCCAGATCATCTTTCATCATAACCACCAGTTTCTGGATCTCTGCATGGTTGGCTTTTGAACCTAAAGTATTGATCTCTCTTCCGATTTCCTGAGAAATAAAACCAAGTTTTTTTCCGTTGAAATCTTCATTATCCATTACTTCTTTATAGTATTTAAGATGCTGGGTGAGTCGTACTTTTTCTTCTGCAATATCAAGTTTCTCCGTAAAATAGGCCATTTCCTGGTAGAAACGTGTTTCATCTACATTTTCAAATTCTTTTAAAGACTTCTGGTAGCGTTCTTTCACAGCAATGATTCTTTCTTCTTCAAAAGGAATGACTTCGGAAAGATACTGATCAATATTCTGGATATTTCTTTCAAGTTCTTCATGTAAAATAGCGCCCTCTGCTTTTCTGAATTCCATAAAACGGTCTACTGCGGCGTGAACGATTTTGGCCAAAGCCTCCCATTCACCTTCCGTAAGCTCGTCGGGTCTTGATGTAATGGCGTCAGGAAGCCTTACAGCCATTTTCAGGTATTCAAAGTCCGGACCGTCAGAAGCGATGTTACGAAGTTCATTGATATAAGCATCTATTAAACTCTTATTAATTTTCACATCGTTGGATTCTTCCAGATTTTCCAGATTGATGTAGCAGTCTACCTTTCCGCGGATAATTCTGTCGTTAAGGATTTTTCTGATTTCGAATTCTTTCTCTTTATAACGCAAAGGAACTTTGATATTTAAATCAAAGCTTTTGCTGTTCAGTGATTTAATATCGATCGAAATCTTTTTACCTTCAAAAACACCTTCGGCTCTGCCGAATCCCGTCATTGATAAAATCATAGTTTTTTATTGTTGTACAAAGATAAACATTTAAATTAGCACTGTGAAAAATTTGATTTCTGTTGTAGGCCCCACTGGAATAGGCAAAACAAGACTGGCAATTGATCTGGCAAAGCATTTCAATACCGAAATTGTTTCCTGTGATTCACGCCAGTTTTTTAAAGAAATGAAAATAGGGACGGCATCACCTTCTGAAGAAGAGCTTGCAGAGGCTCCCCATCATTTTATCGGTAATCTTTCGGTTCAGGACTATTATTCTATCGGACAGTACGAGGAAGATGCCCTGAAAAAACTCAACGAACTTTTTACTGATCATGACACCGTTATTTTAGTCGGTGGAAGCATGATGTATGAAAAAGCTGTCATTGAAGGTCTGAATGATCTGCCTGAAGCTGATGAAGCCAACCAGAAGAAATTACAGGAAATTTTTGATCATGAAGGGATAGAAAAGCTTCAGGAAATTTTACAGGATCTGGACCCCGAATATTTTGAAGTGGTGGATGTATACAACCACCGGAGACTTTTACGGGCTATTGATGTGATCTGGCAGACGGATAAAAAATATTCTGAGCAGATTGCTATTTCCCAGGATTCAAGGGATTTCAATGTAATTCGCATTGGTATTGAAGCTCCGAGAGAAGAACTTTATGACCGGATCAACAGGAGAGTGGATATAATGATGGAGAAGGGTTTACTGGCAGAGGCGGAAAGTCTTGAACCCTATAAAAATCTTACAGCATTGAAAACCGTGGGTTATTCTGAATTATTTAAATATTTTGACGGTGAATGGGACCTGGATTTTGCCGTTTCCGAGATCAAAAAAAACAGCCGCAGGTATGCAAAACGTCAGCTAACTTGGTACCGGAAGGCAGATGATATTCATTATTTACCCTTAGGATATTCTCAAAAGGATTTTGAAGATCTTTTGGGATGGATTTCTGTACAATTTCAAAAATAAATATTTCATATTTAACCATTAAGAATCATTGAGTTATTTAAGATAAGCTTTGCTTTCAATTGCATAAGCTTTAAAAACTATTTGGTTTTCTTAATTAGACATAATTTCTCCAATAATCTTAATGATTAAAGAAGCTTCAAAATTTAGATCTGCTCGATCTGCTAAATCTGCGAGCGTAAAAATAATCTCTCGCAGATTTAGCAGATCGAGCAGATGTTTGTGTTATTTTGTGAGCTTTATTTTTATTGGCTGGGGTTACGATAAATAAAAGCGGCCTCTGGAAATCAGAGACCGCACTAAAAACAATATAATAATAATTTACTACTTCCAACCGCCGCCAAGAGCTCTGTAAAGGTCTACAATGCTGCTCAGTCTTTGTCTTTTTATGGAAGCAAAATTCAGTTCAGCCTGTAAGGAATTTCCCTGAGCTGTAATCACTTCTAAATAATTGGCCATACCGCCTTTGTAAAGCATTTCGGCACTTTTTATTCCGTTTTTCAATGTGGTTACCTGTTCCGCAGCTTTTTGTTCCTGAACTTTCAGGCTTTCGTTGGAGACTAATGCATCAGAAACTTCACCTACTGCATTTAATACAGATTGACGGAAAGCCAGAACATTTTTCTCTCTCTGGATTTTAGCTACATTAAGGTCTGTTTTCAACTGTATTTTCTGGAAAATAGGCTGGGTAATACCTCCTAATACAGATCCGAACAGAGAGGCCGGGATCTGGAACCAGTTATCGAATTTGAAGGAATTCACTCCTCCGTTAGCTGTAATTTTTAAAGCAGGATACATATTTGCCTGAGCTATTCCCACCATAGAATTGGATTCCAGTAAAATCAGTTCCTGCTGGCGCACATCCGGACGGCGGCTCACCATAGCTGCTGGAAGCCCTGCTGAAATATTCTGTGGTAAAGAAGTATCGGACATTTCAATTGTTCTGTTAATTTTAGTCGGATTTTCGCCTACAAGAATACTTAATGCATTTTCCTGAATAGCAATATTCTGTTCCAGCTGAGTGATCAGAAGTTCTGTAGACTGTTTCTGAGCAGTTGCCTGCTGAACGCCTAAAGAAGTTGTATCACCGCTTTGCCACATCTTTTCAGTGATGGAAAGGGTATTGGTGCTGAGTTCCAGGTTTGCTTTTGCAATCTGAATCTGTTTATCAAGCATCAATAAATTATAATATCCCTGGGCAATAGCTGCTACCACCTGGGTTTGTACTGCTTTTGTTGCTTCGTAAGTCTGCAGATACTGCATTCTTGAAACTTCCTGCTGGTTTTTGATCTTACCCCAGATATCGGCTTCCCATGAAAGGTTGAATGCCGCATTATAATCTTCAACGTGATTTTGACCTAAGAATGAGTTTAAGCTCTTCCCGTTCATACTGTTTTCTGATGGTTTGGAAATCTGTGCCGAAACCCCGAAACCTACATCAGGATACTGAAGGTATTTGGCCTGTTTCAGTTTCTCCTGTGAAGAAGCTACCTGTTTTAAAGCAATCTGAAGATCGTAGTTGTTTTTGATTCCTTTCTCAATCAATTCCTGTAGAATAGGATCACTGAAAAACTGTTTCCATTCCAGGTTGGCGATGCTTGCCGTATCAGCGGTAGCTGTGTACTGGAATTTTTCCGGAAGCTGAAGATCCGGTTCCGAGTACGCTAGTTTGGACACACACGAAACCGAGGCTACAGCCAATATAAAAGCTAGAAAAATATTCTTTATTCTTTTCATAATTTTTTAAATAAATTTTTAATTGAGTACAAAAACTTTGAGAAGTGGTGTCGCAAATTGTCTTTAGTAGGAGAGTGGTTTGCTTTATGGACTATTAAGGATATTGAAGAAACCTCAAAAGTTCACAGAAAACTTAATTTTAATATCTCAAAGTTTTGTACATCATTTATTTATTAATGAGCCGCTGCTAAAAGTTCCTCCTGCTGTTTTTTCAGAAGTCTTCTCTTTTTTCTGCTTGGCATTTTTTCATGCAGATACTGGAAGATCACATACATCACCGGAATAATGAAAATCCCGAATACCACTCCTGTAAACATTCCTCCTACGGTACTGATCCCGATAGAATGGTTACCTTTTGCCGCAGCACCCTGCGTCCAAACTAAAGGAAGCATACCAATGATAAAGGCAAATGAGGTCATAAGGATTGGCCTCAGACGTAATCTTGAAGCCTGAAGTGCAGATTCCACCAACGTTTTTCCGGCTTTTCTTCTCTGAACGGCAAATTCTACAATAAGGATCGCATTCTTGGCGAGTAGCCCTACCAGCATGATCAGTCCTACCTGAACGTAAATATTATTATCAATTCCGGCTAATCCCGTGAACGCAAATACTCCGAAAATTCCTGTAGGAACTGTAAGTATAACAGCAAACGGAAGAATATAGCTTTCATACTGTGCCGCCAATAGGAAATACACAAACAGTATACTTAAAAGGAATACGAATGCTGTCTGACCACCTGTTTTAATCTCTTCACGGGTAATTCCGGTCCATTCATATCCGAAACCTCTCGGAAGTGATTTCTGGGCAACTTCTTCTACTGCTTTAATGGCATCTCCGGTACTGTAACCCGGTTTTGGAGTTCCATTAATGGTAACAGCAGTAAACAGGTTATTTCTTGTCACCGTTTCAGGTCCGAAAGTTCTTTTCAGAGTCACTAAAGTTTTTACAGGAACCATTTCGCCTGCATTGTTTTTCACATAAATTCCTTCCAGTGAATTGGCATCCGTACGGTAAGGAATATCTGCCTGAGCCATTACTCTGTAGTATTTTCCGAATCTGTTGAAATCCGAAACGAAGCTACTTCCGTAATAGATCTGCATAGTCTGCATCAGTTCCGTTACGGATACTCCAAGCTGGTTGGCTTTATCCGTATCTACATCAATGGTGTACTGTGGATTTCCGGCAGCATATGTTGTAAATGCAAAGGCAATTTCCGGACGTTTCATCAGTTCCCCGATAAAGGCCTGTGTGGTTGCTCCCAATTGTTCATAAGAACCGTTGGTTTTATCCTGAAGCATGAATTCAAAACCGGAAACGTTACCGAAACCTTGTACAGTAGGGAAGTTGAAGAAGAATGCGTTGGCATCTTTTACCTGGGCAACCTTTCCTGTCAGCGTAGCTGCAATCTGATCCGGATCTTTCATTTCGCCGCGGTCTTTATAATCTTTAAGCTTAATAAACCCTGCAGAATAAGGGGATGCGTTCGCATTACTGATGAAGTTCATCCCGTCTGCTACCCAAAGGTGGTTCATGGCTTTTTCGCTCTTTACGATCTTATCAATCTGTTCCGTAGCTCTGTTGGTTCTTTCAAGTGAACTTCCCGGAGGAGTATTCACAGCGTACAGAACGAATCCCTGGTCTTCCGTCGGGATAAATCCTGTAGGAGCTTTTTTGATCAAGAAAACACTTCCTGCAATGATCAGTGCTAAACCTCCCACAGCAACCCATTTGTTTTTGATTAAAAATTTAAGACTGTAGATATATTTTCTCGTCATATTATTAAAGGCCACATTGAACGCGTTGAAAAACTTCGCTCCAAAACCTTTTTTCTGACTGTGTTCTCCATGTTCTCCCTGAGGATCATTCAGGAACAGGGCGCATAAAGCAGGACTCAATGTCAATGCATTCACTGCTGAAATCATAATGGCAATAACCAATGTGAAAGCAAACTGTCTGTAGAAAACTCCCGCAGGCCCCTGCATGAAACCAACCGGAATAAATACAGCACACATCACCAAAGTAATGGAGATAATAGCTCCGGAAATTTCACTCATGGAATTCGTGGTTGCCTGCTCTACCGGCATTCCGGTATGCTCCATTTTGGAATGGACGGCCTCTACCACCACAATGGCATCATCCACTACAATACCAATGGCGAGTACCAGGGCAAACAGCGTCAACATGTTGATACTGAAACCAAACAACTGCAGGAAGAAGAAAGTACCGATAATGGCAACCGGAACTGCAATTGCCGGAATCAATGTAGATCTGAAGTCCTGAAGGAAAATATATACTACAATAAATACCAGGATAAATGCAATAACCAATGTTTCAACCACCTGGTGAATAGACGCATCCAAAAAGTCTTTGGAATTGTACATAATGATCGGTTTTACTCCTTTCGGAAGTGTAGTTGAAAACTGATCTACCTGTTTTTCAATCTCAGAAAGAATGTCATTGGCATTGGAACCTGCCGTTTGCAGAATAGCGAATCCTGCTACCGGTTTTCCGTCAACTCTGTTGGTTGCAGTATAGGTATAGGAACCAAATTCTACTCTGGCTACATCTTTTAATCTTAAGAATGAACCATCATTATTGGCTTTGATGGCAATATTTTCGTAGTCGCCGTTCTGGTTTAGTTTCCCTTTATACTTTAAGATGTATTCGTAAGTTTCCTTACTTCCCTGTCCAAGACGTCCCGGCGCAGCTTCAAGGTTGTGGTCTTTGATGGCTGCCATTACTTCCTGTGGAGAAAGGTTATTGGCCGCCAGACGGTCCGGCTTCAGCCAGATTCTCATGGAGTAATCCATTGTTCCGAAGACCTGGGCCTGGGCAACACCCGGGATACGCTGTATCTGAGGGATGATGTTGATTTTAAGATAGTTTTGCAGAAACAGCTCGTCATATTGTTTGGGATCTTCACTGGTTAATCCCATGAACATGATCATACTGTTCTGAACTTTCTGTGTGGAAATTCCAGCCTGAACTACCTCCTGAGGAAGCTGGCTCATGGCTTTGGACACACGGTTCTGAACGTTTACCGCAGCATTATCAGGATCTGACCCCTGCTTGAAGAATACGCTCAGTGTCATAGTACCGTCGTTACTGGAGTTGGAGGTCATGTAAGTCATGTTCTCTACCCCGTTTACCGCCTCTTCAATAGGCGTGGCTACTGATCTTGCTACCACTTCTGCGTTCGCTCCCGGATAAAAGGCGGTTACCTGAACACTTGGTGGCGCAATGTCCGGGAACAGCGTAATCGGCAGGTTGAAAACCGAAAGTGCTCCCAGCAATAGCAATATGATGGAGATGACCGTTGAAAGTACCGGTCTTTCTATAAATTGTTTTAACATAAGAAGTTTATTTTTTTAAGTCTTCTGTATCGGGATGGATTACAAAGGTTTAGCTCTCAACAGGCTGTCGGATGAAATGGCTTTCGGCTTGATAGAAACACCGTCTTTTAAATTTCCGATTCCTGTGTACACGATTTTCTCCCCTGGAGTAACTCCTTCAGATATAAAGTAATAGCCTGATGTTTTTCCTGAGATCTTAACCGGTTTGCTGGTTACCTTGTTGTCTTTTCCTAAAATATACACATAGGTTTTATCCTGAATTTCAAAGGTAGATTCCTGTGGAATTACTACAGCGTTGGAAAGCATCTGAGGCATACGCACTCTTCCTGTATTTCCGGTTCTCAAAGTTCCCTGTGCATTCGGGAAAACAGCGCGGACACTTATGGCTCCGGTTGTTTTGTCAAACTGTCCGTCTACAATGCTCATCTTTCCTTTTTCAGGATAAATGCTGTTGTCGGCGATAACGAGTTCTACCATCGGCATGTTTTTCAGTTTCTCTTCCAGGCTTGCTCCCGGATATTTATTCTGAAATGCAATAAAATCGAGTTCACTTAAAGAGAAATACGCGTAGATTTCACTGATATCCGATAATAAGGTCAATGGATTAGGATCTGTTCTTGAGATCAGGCTTCCTTTTTTGTAAGGAATTCTTCCGATGTATCCGCTTACCGGTGCTGTGATCGTTGTAAATCCTACGTTGATTCTTGCACTTCCTACCGATGCTTTAGCTTGTGATGCTGCGGCAACGGCTGCGGCATAGTTAGCTTTTGCCGTTTTTAACTGTACGTCAGAAACGACTTTTGCTGCCACCAGAGGCTGAAGTCTGTCTACTTCCACTCTGGCTTTTTCAATATTGGCATTGGCAGCCTGGAGATTGGCCTGAGCCATATTCACCTGCTCGCCATAGCTTCTTGAATCTATTTTAAACAGAGGCTGTCCGGCTCTTACGTAAGAACCTTCCTCAATGTAGATCCTGTCCAGGTATCCGTCTACCTGAGATCTGATCTCTACGTTATTTTTACCCTCCAGTGCGGTAGGAAATTCCTGATATGTTGTAGCTGGAGATGTAATCACGGTATAAACCGGAAGCTCCGGTGCAGGCGGTGCTGCATTGGAACCTTCTGCTGCTTTGGTGCAGTTCTGCAAAAGGATAATACTAGATATAAGTACAATAAACCTTATTTTTCCAGGTATTTTCATTGTTGGTTTAATTTTTTTAATGAAGTGTTAGATTTAAGTAAGAGTTGTTCGTTTAATAAATTCTGTTATTTTTTCTAACGGTGTTAATGATTGATTTAAAAAAAATTTCAGAATTTTTAATAAAGGAGTCAGATCGTCATTTTCATAATAGTTTCCTTGTTTAATGTTGGGTATGTATATATAATGAGGTGTATTAATTATGTGTTAATTTATCTAACAGTGTTAAGTGGAAGGTCGAAGTTTTCCGGAAATTGGTGAATGATAGTTTTCATGCTATTTTTTTTAGTTTTTTAATTGAATATTGTAATGATATTCGATGTTATTTTTCCTAACGGTGTTAATTATAAATTCAAAAAAAATTTACAAAGACTTAACGAAAGCAGAAACAGTTTCGTCTAAAGTTGTTTTATTCATTGTAGAAGGGATATCTGCATTTCGCATCATCATAATAGAGATCAGTCCATGTACCGCTGAAAACAAAGCATGAGACATATGGCAGGCATTCTCTGTATTGTTTCCGTTCTTCTTGATAATGTTGTAGGTACATTCATAGATCAGGTCCTGGAATGAAGAAAATTCTTCTTTCATCTGGCCTTTACCGCTGCACTGCATTCCCAAACCAAACATCAGCTGATAATATTCCTTATTCTTAAAAGCAAAGTCCCAGTAAGCATCCACTATAGCAATAAGCTGCTCTTCCGGAGTGTCAAATTTTCTCTGTGCTTTTAATAATTCTATGTGAAGACAATGGAAACCATTAATGGAAATTTCATATAAAATAGCTTCCTTGTTTTCAAAATAATCATATACTACAGGAGCACTGTACTCAATAGCATCTGCTATTTTCCGCATCGAGAGTGATGCCCAGCCCTCCGTTTTAGCCAATCCGAAAGCAGCCTGCAAAATGTTTGCACGGATGGATTCTTTCTCTCGTTGACGGCGTTCGTGTAAGCCCATGATTTTTATTTACTAACAGTGTTAGCAAAACTACAAACTTTTAAACATATCTTCCAAATGAAATTTAATATTTAACATTTAACGCAAGTTTATAAATTCCTGAATTGGCTTGTATTAAAAGAAACTTTATCTTTGTAGGCAAAGAAATAAGGATATGAATACTCCCTCAAATATGCTGGCTCTAGGAACAAAAGCTCCTTTTTTTGAGCTTCCGAACCCATCGAAAAATAACGAAATTCAGTCTCTGGATGAGCTGAAAGGAGAAAAAGGAACGCTGGTGATCTTTATGTGCAACCATTGCCCGTTTGTACTTCACGTGATCGATAAGATCAATGAGCTGTATGAAGATTATAATGATAAAGGAATTGAATTCATCGCAATCAACGCCAACGATGTAGAAAAATATCCGGCAGATTCTCCGGAAAAGATGATCGAGTTCCAGATTGAGAGAAAGTTTGATTTTCCTTATTTATATGACGAAAGCCAGGCTGTAGCAAAAGCTTATGATGCTGCATGCACACCGGACTTCTATTTCTTTGATGATAAACTTGACCTGATCTACAGAGGACAGATGGATGATTCAAGACCGGGGAACAATAAAGATGTAACCGGGGAGGATCTCATCATTGCTTTTGAAAATCTTTTATTGGGTGAACCGCAGGAAGAGATCCAAAGACCAAGCATGGGATGCAATATTAAGTGGAAGTAAAAGAGTTTAAAGTTCAAGGTTTAAAGCTTTGAATAAACTTATCATATAGCTGTTCTTTTTTAAGAACAGCTTTTTATTTAGTATGGTGGGTTCTTATAGTATTAGCGGTGTCATGCTGAGCGGAGTCGAAGCATTTTCATATATGGTATTATTCCGCAAATAGCGCAGATGTTTGAGAATAAAAATCCGCATAATCTGAAAAATCTGCGACAGATAAAATAGTACGTTACTTATTTTGTACTGAAAAAATCCCAGCAGATTAGAGATTATTGTTTTTAAGAATAGTAAGATGCTTCGACTCCGCTCAGCATGACAATGGCAAATTGAAAACGTATTTTCTAAAAACCAGCCGTAACTTTCACCTCATTTTCAACCTTCAGATCTACATTCACTTTATTGTGGGAGAAATTCTTTATAAACTCAGAAGGCGTCTTTTCCGTGTACTTTTTAAACATCCGGTTAAAATAGGTTACATTATTAAACCCGCAGCTGTAACTGCACTCTGAAATACTCTTATCCTGCGACATCAGCAGGCAGGCTTTATTGATGCGGTACCGGTTCACAAACTCTGTAAAAGTGATCTGAGTCGCCTTCTTAAAAAAATTGCAGAAAGCAGGGAGGGTAAGATTGGCAATTCTGGCTACATCTTCAATGTTGATTTCCTTGTCATAATGATGTTCTACATAAGTGAAAATGTTCTCCAGCCGGGTTTTATTTTTTGAGATAATGGTATACGGCATAATTTCTTTGTTCAAAAGATCATAATCCTCACATTTAGAAAGTTCAAATAAAATCTCAAGTAAAAGCAGATACCTTTTGTAGCCTTCCGATTCCAGCATCAGTTTTAGTTTGGGAAGCATTATTTTTTTGATTTTGTGGTGAAAGTGGATTCCGTATTTGGAAAGTTCCAGCAGGTTTTTGATAGATCTTGCTTCCACTTCCTGTTGGGGAAACTGAAGAATTTCTTCCCTGAACTGAAGCACGATCTCCTCATGCGGATCTGTAGAATTCAATCCAAAACCCGAGTGCGGAATATTGGAACCGATCAGTACAAGATCACCGTTCGTATAATTACTCTTATGATAGCCCACGTGGCGAGTCCCGTTTCCTGATATAACGCATACCAGCTCAATTTCGGGGTGGTAATGATACTCCCATTTGAATTCTGAGATCGGCGAATTGTTGTGCAGTGTGCGGAAGGAGCTTTTTGCACTGGGAATAATTCTTTCAAAACTGACTTTCATTTCATTAATCGTATTTATTCAATAAAAATACGAATTATATTAATATAGTTCAAATATTGATTTATTGTGTTAAATTAATGTTAAGCGAAATGCCTCTATCTTAGCCGACAAGAAATGATCTCCATGAAAAATTTCAATATTAAAGCTGTATTATTTTTAAATTATTTCGTTTTCGCGATTCTTTTGAATTCCGTGGGAACTGTGATTCTGCAGGTACAGCAAAACTTCGGAATTTCAAAATCTTCAGCCAGTGTTCTGGAAGGTTTTAAAGATCTTCCGATTGCCATATGTTCCTTTATTCTGGCATCGTTTCTGCCAAAAATAGGGATCAAAAATTCCATGCTCATTGCCCTTTTCCTGGTGAGCTGCATGTGTTTTGTAATGCCGTTTGCAAATGATTTCTGGTTTTTCAAGCTTTTATTTGCTATCGTAGGAATTTCTTTTGCTTTAATAAAGATATCGGTTTTTACTTCCATAGGTCTTGTGACGGAAACGGATAAGGAACATTCAAGTTTTATGGGTTTTCTGGAAGGTTTTTTCATGATTGGGGTGCTGGCGGGAAATGTACTTTTCAGCTTATTTATAGATGATCATAATCCGAAATCTACCCAATGGATGAATGTATACTGGGTGTTGGGGTCACTTTCAGCATTGTCGTTCGTGTTTTTATTCTTTTCAAAATTAAATGAGAGTGAAGTCAGAAGTGAGAAAACGGATTTGCTGGGTGACCTTAAAAACAGCATCAGCTTATTCAGCTATAAAAAAGTACTGTTTTTTCTTCTGTGCGCTTTCCTTTTCGTATTGGTAGAGCAGAGTTTTCAGACCTGGACGCCTACTTTTTATAAAGAAATTTTAAAGCTGCCTACTTCCATGAGCATCCAGGCCGGAGCGGTTTTAGCCGGAGCTTTTGCTCTGGGAAGATTTTTATCCGGATTTTTCTCCAAGAAATTCAGCTGGATCTATGTAGTTTCTTTCTGTGTAATTGGTTTTGCCATAAGTATACTTTTGGTATTGCCTTTAACCCACAATATTAAGATCAGTGAAGGAACTGGCTGGTTCAATGCTCCTTTGGTAGTGTACTTATTTCCGTTGATGGGTGGTCTGCTGGCACCTATTTATCCAAGTATCAATTCTGTGATTCTGGCATCCATTCCAAAATATCTGCACAGTGCCATGTCCGGACTCATCGTTGTTTTTTCTGCTATAGGAGGTACAATAGGGTCTATGATCACGGGTTTTGTGTTTCAGGAATTCAGTGGGCAGCAGGCATTTTATCTTTCACTGATACCGCTTTCCCTGCTGATTATTTCAGCCATTTTCATGAATAAATTAAAAATAAATCCTAAGAAATAATAATGAATAAACAGCTTTACATAAACGAAATTCAGGTTCTTTTTGATGATGTTCAGAGAGCCAGAATCTTTGAAGATCAGAAGATGATGACGGATGCAGTTCCTATGTTTCCTGTTTCGGAGATCAATGCGGAATATGAAAAGGAAAAAGGAAATGCAGAATTTAATCTCAAAGATTTTGTGATGAAAAATTTCGATTTTCTCGGAGCCAAAGTTTCAATTCAAAGGGAAGATCAGCTGGCGATTGATCAGCACATTGAAAAGCTCTGGGACGAATTGACCCGTACAGCCTATGAAGAAAAAGGAACACTGTTGAAACTTCCAAAGCCGTACATCGTTCCGGGAGGCCGTTTTAATGAATTTTTCTACTGGGACAGCTATTTCATTATGCTGGGATTACAGGTTTCCGGAAGAATAGAAATGATGGAAAATATTGTGGAAAACTGTTCTTATCTAATCCAGAATGTAGGTTTTGTTCCGAATGCAAGCAGAACCCACTTCCTGAGCCGTTCCCAGCCGCCTTACTTTTCGCTCATGCTGGATCTGATTTTTGAAACGACAAATGATCAGAGCATTTACATTAAATATCATGACACTTTGGAGAAAGAATATGCTTTCTGGATGAATGGGGAAGAGTGGCTTGAAAACGATTCCACCGTGAAAAGAGTGGCAAAAACGAAAAACGGTGATATTCTGAACCGGTATTATGATGCGGAAAATACACCACGCCCTGAAAGTTACCTGATTGATATTGAAGACAGTGAAAATACGGGTGAGGAATTTTACAGAAATATAAGAAGTGCCTGTGAATCCGGCTGGGATTTTTCCAGCAGATGGTTTGCAGACGGAGAACATATACAGACCATAGAAACGCTGAACATAGCAGAAGTAGACCTGAACAGCCTTTTATGGCATTTGGAGAAGACTTTAGCCCAATCTTCAGCGCTTCAGAACCTGGCAGATAAAGAAAATTATTTTACTGAAAGAGCAGCAAGACGCAGACAGATGATCAATACCTACTTTTGGGATGAAAACACTGAATGTTATAAAGATTATCACTTAAAAAAACACAAAAATACACCGTCTGAACATATTGCTGCTCTTTACCCTTTATTTCTCGGACTGGCAGATCAGGTGCAGGCTGAAGCTGTTGCTAAAATCATTTCTGGTAAATTTCTTTATCAGGGAGGATTGGTAACGACTACAAAGAAAAGCGGCCAGCAATGGGATCTTCCTAATGCCTGGGCACCTTATCAATGGTTAGGGTTTAAAGCAATGAAAAATTACGGCTTCGATAAGCTGGCTGAGGAAATAAAAAACAACTGGTGTGGAAATGTGGAAAGGGTTTACAGCAACACCGGTAAATTAATGGAAAAATATAATGCACTGGACACTGAAAACATTGCAGGTGGTGGGGAATATCCGAATCAGGATGGATTCGGGTGGACCAATGGGGTTTATCTCAAATTAAAACAAAACTAACTATATAAAATCATGCTATGAAAAAAAGATCGATATTTTTAATGGCTGCCACCGCTACGCTTTATTTTAACAATGCGTATGCCCAGGAAACGCCCCAGGACTCTATCAAGACGTCTTCCATAGATCAGATCGTCATTACCGGAAACTCGGGCCCGAAGAAGAAAATAGAATCCAGTACGGCTATTTCTACTTTTACAGCAAAAGAGATTCAAAAGCAGAATCCGATCAGTGCTGCAGCGCTTTTGCAGAGAGTTCCGGGTTTTGCCGTGGAAACTTCAGGAGGTGAAGTAGGAAACAATCTTTTTGCAAGAGGTATCCCTTCTGCCGGAGCTTACGAATTCGTACAGGTTCAGGAAGATGGCCTTCCGGTTTTTGAAGACGGGGCGCTTCAGTTTGCCAATGCAGATAACTTCTTCCGTGTAGATAATTCAGTAAGCCGTTTAGAGGCTTTGAGAGGAGGCTCAGGTTCCATTTATGCCACTAATTCTCCGGGTGGTTTGATTAACTTTATTACTAAAGAAGGAAGTAATGATTTCAAAGGAACAGCTAAGCTTGAAACCAGTACTTACGGCCTTATGCGTACCGATCTGAACGTAGGCGGTGCTTTGGTTCAGGATAAACTGTTCTTTAATGTTGGCGGATTCTACCGTACAGATAACGGAATCAGAAAGACGGGCTTCAGAGCCAATAACGGCGGACAGATCAGAATGAACCTTAAATATGTCTTCGATAAAGGCTATGCTAAAGTATATTACAAAAAACTGGATGACAGAAACACTTTCTTCTTACCAATTCCTTTGACGCAAAACGGAAATGATTTAAAAGAATTTCCCGGTTTCGATCCGAACTACGGAACTTACAGCTACAGGACAATCAGCCAGCTGAATATTCCTCAGGCAGGAGGCGGTTTTTTCAGCAGAAACCTGGAAGACGGGATTCATCCGAAAGTTGATGTTTTAGGAGCTGAATTTAAATATGATCTTGGGAATAACTTCTCTGTTTTAAACAAAACAAGGTATACCAATATCAATATGAATTATACAGGGATTTTCCCGGCAGGAGGGCCTCAAACCGGAGCAGGCTTTGCAAATGCCAATGGAATAACCGGAAATAATTATCAGTATTCATTAGTAGGCAGCGGAGCGGTTGTAAATCCGGCTTTTGTTCAGGAACTGGGCTTCTGGGCTATTGATAAGCAGATGAATAATTTTGTGAATGATCTTCAGTTCAATTATAAATTTGACAAAGGAAATGTAACGGCAGGCTTCTATAAATCCAACTGGAAATCTCATCAGTACTGGAACTGGAGTAATATTCTGACAACAGCAACAGATAAGCCACAGCTTCTTAATTTAGTTGATACTTCTCTTACTCCAAATTCTACAGGTTATTCTAAAACCTATAACGGAGTTACGGATATGTCTTTCCTGTTAAGAGATTCCCAGGTTCAGGGAAGTTTGAATGATCTTTATGCAAATCTGGATTATAACGTTACAGATAATTTAAGTATCAATGCAGGTCTTCGTTACAGCCGTGATTTCTATAAAGGTTATTCTGTAAATACCACAACTGCCAATCTCAATAATTCCGGACTGACCACTGATGGAACACATAGCTTCGCTACTACAACAGCAGATGATAATATGAGTGTTCTGGGAAATAAATATAACTACTGGAGTTATGATATTGATAAGGTTTCTTATACCTTAGCTACCAATTATAAAATTAATAAGGAAAATGCTGTTTACGCCCGTTTTTCTCACGGATTCAGATCACCAAATGAAGAGGCATATTATAATTATTTTACCACCCCTAATCCTGATCAGCCGTTAAAACCTGTATTAACCAATCAGGTGGAAGTTGGGTATAAATATTATTCGAGAACGTTTGATGTTGCGGTGATTCCTTTTTATTCAACACTTAAAAACCTTTCATTTACAGATGTATTCTCTAATGGAACCTCTGAAAATACGTTTGCCAATACCAAAAATTATGGAGTTGAACTTGAAGGGTATGCGAGATTGTTTAACAATATATTGGAGCTTACTTTCAACGGAACCATTCAGAATCCAAAATACAGCGGATTGGAAGAAGGAAGCCTTTTGGAAGGGAATGTGGTCAGAAGAATGCCAAAACTGTATTTTAATATTTCACCAGCTGTGAATATTACAAAACAGTGGAGAACCTATGTGAGCTATAATTACTATGGAAAGCGTTTCCAGGATCAGTTGAATGTTCAGACTTTACCGTCATTCAGTGAATTTGGAGCGGGAATGTCTTATCAGCTTGGAAAAATCCGTTTTGCAGTTGATGGAACAAATATCTTCAATACAATCGGTATTACAGAAGGTGATCCAAGAGCAGGTTCTCCAACTGGAGACGGAACTATTATGGCGAGACCAATTATGGGTGCTGCCGTAAGAGCTTCCATCGCATTAGATTTTTAATACTTATATTTTCTTCATAAAAAACCGTCAGAATATTTTTTTTCTGGCGGTTTTATTTTGGATTGTAAATTTTTTTAGAGCCAAGAGCCAAGATGCAAGATGTCAGATTTCAGACATCAGACTTTCACCCGCAACAATTAACCTCGCATCCCGCACCCCGAACCTCGTATCGCCCTTTATTTAAAAAACGGATTATATTGTTTCTCAAAACCAATACTGGTAGGATTCCCATGGCCTGAGAAAACCTGGGTCTCATCATCCAAAATGAATAATTTATTCGTAATACCGGTGATCAGCTGGTCATAATTTCCCTTATAAAGATCTGTTCTTCCGATGCTTCCTTCAAACAGGACATCACCTGAGATCATGAATTTCTGATCTTCATTATGATATACGACGCTTCCCGGAGAATGCCCCGGAACGTGATAAATTTTAAACTTTTCTCCGTCCAGCTCAAGTTCTTCACCTTCTTTTACGTATACGATATCTGCTTTTACGGGATCTACAGAGAATCCGAATCTCATTCCGCTTGCCTGAAGCATATCCAGTACTTCTTGATCATCCTGGTGCATATAAACGGGAACCTTAAAGGTGTCAAAAGCCCATTGTAATCCTAAAACATGGTCAATATGGGCATGGGTAAGAAGAATCTTTTCAATTTTCAGCCCGTTTTCAGAAATGAAGCTTTCAATAGCTCTGGTTTCCTGTTCATTCATATTTCCCGGATCAATCAGCCAGGCATTTTTATTTCCGTTGTAAAGGATATAGGTATTTTCGCTGGCAAAATTGAATACGAAACCTTGAATCTGAAGCATATTGTAATATTTTATGGAGACAAATTTAGTTACAAAAGTTCTGTATTAAAATATTTGAGCTGATTTTTAATTGAAATATTTAATAAGATTCTTTGACTTTGCTCAGAATGATATAGTATAAAACTATTTTATTTCTTGTCATTCTGCTGTTTAGAATATATAATTAAATAAATTTTCTAAAACTGATTGGTGTACCCATAAATTATACATAGCTAATAACTCCAGTAATAAAATTGCCCCAAACGCAGAAACAGATCCTGATGTAATTTTATTTTTAAATAAATATCTAAGATAAAACACACAACATGTTTGGACAATAATAAATTCTATAATATACATTTCTTTATTTTTAAGTTTTTTTGGAAGAATTACTATATTATTAAAGCAATTTATTAAAAAGATCATAAATTGTTTTGATTGTAAATATGCCGATTAATACTATTAGAGTATACATTCCTGCTTTAGGTTTTATCCATACATTTTCTTTAAAATATTTACTTTTTGAGACATAATTTATACAGATAAATAGGACTGCAAAATTATAAATCAACTCTAATATTAATAATGTAATTATATTAGGTATAATATCTGAGAAGATATATTCAAAAAGATACGCTAGAATTAATAGTAAACAAACGACAGGAAAGAAATAACTGCTATCAAATATTTTTCTCATAAAATTAATTACTTAATGTTGTGTCTCTTCAGTACTGAAAGGTATAATAAATCCACCGAATAATTGTTGGTATTTCCTGTCCCTTTCTTATTTGGTCTTTATTTTTGAAGTTACTTATTTATACTAAAACTTTCACATCCTCTATGGTTTAAAATTGATTTTTCGCTATCTTCGTCATAATGAAAACTTTGCGAATACTTTTACTTTCTTTAAGCGGACTGGTTTTTGGACAGAACATCCAGAGTATACAATTATTCAATCCGCAGACGAACGATGAAACACCTGTTATCAAATTCGGTGAACAGCTGGTTTTAAGCTTTGATGACCTTACGAATGCCAGTGAAATCTACAGATATACCATCAAGCATTACGACAGAAACTGGAATGATGACAACCTGTTTTTTACCCAGTTTGCAACAGGAAGTCTGAACGGGCTTCTGGATCAGTTCCAGTATTCATTCAATACCCTGCAGGCTTACACTCATTATAAGCTTACCTTTCCCAATGATAAAATACAGCCGAAAATATCAGGAAATTTTGAGCTGATCGTGTATAAAGATTCTGCGGACAGGCCTCTTTTCAAAAGACGCTTTTATCTTGTGGAAGACGCGGCAACCGTTGCTTTGAATATTTCAAGAATAGCAGATGCCAAGAATCCCAATATTAACCAAAGGGTAGAGGTAAAAGCCACTTCAAAGGGAGGAGACCTTTCTTCTAACGTTAATTCAATGACTTTGAATGTCATGCAGAACAACAATCCCAATGTGGTGGTTAATAATTTGAAACCAAGTGCTACCTTAGGAAATCAGCTGCTTTTTCAGCAAATGAACCTGACATTTCCGGGCAACAACGAATTCTATTATTTTGATAATAAGAATATGAATATGGCTGCAGATATGGTAAGCGCTACAGAGCTGAAGGATGGAGTAAACCAGACTTATCTTCATCCTGTCTGGGCTTTTCCACTTAATTATCAGTATCAGCCTGATGTGAACGGTGCATGGTACTACAGAAGAAATGATCTGGGGCTGGAAAGAAATGCTGAAAGGGAAGCAGATTATTCATGGGTTTATTTTTCTTTGGATTCCGATCCTGTAGATAAGGAAATTTATGTACTGGGAGGTTTCAATGATTTTAAGCCAAGCAAAGAAAATCAAATGCAGTACGATGCTGCCAATAAGAAATATGTAGCCAAAATATTTCTGAAACAGGGGTTTTATAATTATATCCTTGCTACAAAAGAAAGTAACGGATCCCTGAACTTTGGAGAGATAAACGGCAACTTCTGGCAGACTGAAAACCTGTATCAGGCATTTTTGTATTATGCACCTTTCGGACGTAATTATGACGGATTGATGGGATACGGTGAATTCAGAACACCCGTAAGATAATTAAGATATTATTTACAAAATAAAAAAAACCTTATAGAAATTATAAGGTTTTTTTGCCAAGGGCATATAAATATAATAATAGTCTTCAGGTTGTTTTTTATTAATTTAATTCTTTAAAAATAGCTGTTATAAATAAATTTTCTTCGTTTTCGAAAACGTAATGAATAATTACAGGGAAGTTTTCCATTTTATTCACTGCAATTTCACTTGACTTTATTGTGGAAGTTGTCAGGATATTATTGATGGATACTTGAAGTTCTTCAAGAAAATCTATCCCTTTGTTTTCTTTTTCCGTATTAAAAACTCGCATAAGCAGCCTTATGTCATTTTTGGCAATCGAAGAGAGCAGAACGTTCATTTTCTAGGCACAGTTCATTTTCAGGTCAGAAATATTTTCATAAAAGTCAAGTTTTGTTTTTGGATTTTCCTGATGAAACTGAATTCTGTACAAAACTTCGTCAATCTGAAACTGGGGAACAGATAGCCTGTTTTGGATTTCTAAATTCTCAACCACTTTTGCTAAGGTTTCCAGCAATTCGGGTGTAAAGTTTTCAATCTTATGTACTAAAATTTTGGCTGTTGCATTCATCATTTCTAATTTTTGGTGTTAAAGATATTGTTTTGTTGGGGTAAAGGTAAGAAAAAATATTAAATATTATATATTTTATTGAAATTTATAGGGGTATGTTTGTTTATTTTTACTTTTTTCTTTGATTGTGGTGTTTTTTATGGGGGGTATTGTTATTTTTTTAATCAAATATTCTTTTTAATCAAATTTTGTAGAAGATTATTTCTTTTTAATTGGATAAGGAAGCATGGTTATTTTAATCAATATCCCTTTAGAGAGAGATATTTTTAAACTATGATGTATAAATGATTGGAGAATACCTTTATTGATAGGATAATCGATATTATGCAATACATATCGAAAAAAATATTTCATAAAATGTAGAATTATATAAAAAATATTAGTCTATAATTTTTGTAGAGATAAAAATATTTTGAATTAATTGTAATTTTTTTAAAAAATAGTTAAATTAAAAGTAGTCATTATGTTTATTTTTTAAATTTTATTTATTGGTATCATTGTTTCTTTACGAAAAATATATAAATTCGTTCTCACGTTCAAACAAAATAATATTTTATGAAAACAAAATTTATCTTTGCATTCAGTATTGCAGCCTCTGCCTTTGTTTTTGGGCAGGAAAATCCATCAAAATTAATCTCTGGTAAAAACGGACTTCATCCGGAACTGATCAGGTTCGATAAAAACGGACCGGATTTTAAGGGGAAGCCAGTGTTATTTGATGAAACATCTAAAAGAGTTTCACAGGGACAAGGTTTAAGACTAGGCTCGGAGAAAGATGCACTTGGTTTTGAAACCCACAGATTCCAGCAGACCATTAATGATATTCCTGTAGAATACGGAATGATGGCAGTGCAGACAAAAGGAGGCAAAGTTGTGGGAGAAACCGGAAAATGGATCCTTAAAGAACCTGCGTCTGCAGAAAAAAAGCCGGCTATTTCTGAAAGCATTGCATTGCAGAGTGCTCTATCCTTTGTAGGAGCCGAGTCTTATAAATGGCAGAATAAAGAAGAAGAGGAATTCCTTAAAAACGAATCCAAAAATCCTAATGCAACCTTTGCTCCAAAAGGAGAACTGGTGTACTATTCAGATCCTTCTGATGAAAAGATGGCAGATTTGAAGCTTGCTTACAAATTTGATATCTATGCAGAAAAACCGTTAAGCAGGCAATACGTTTTCGTAGATGCTAAAAATGGTTCAGTTTTAGGGGCAGATGCATTAATTCATGAAACCAATGCTCCGGGAACTGCTACGACAGCTTATAGTGGAAACAGAGCCATCGTTGCCGATTCCTATAATGGAAGCTACAGATTAAGAGAAGCGGGAAGAAATGCCGGAACTGCTGTAGAAACATACAATCTGAAAAAAGGAACCAATTATTCATCAGCTGTAGATTTTACAGATACGGATAACAACTGGAACAATGTAAACACCAATAAGGATCAGTATGCTACTGATGCACATTGGGGAGCTGAAATGACTCTGGATTACTACTACACGAAATTTGGAAGAAAAAGTATAGACAACAATAATTTTGCTATAAAATCTTATGTTCATTACTCTACCAATTATTTTAATGCATTTTGGGATGGCTCAAGAATGACCTATGGAGATGGAAGTTCTACGACAAACGGAGGTAAGCCGCTAACTGCTCTTGATGTTTGTGGTCACGAGATTACCCATGGTTTAACTACCAAAACAGCCAACCTTGCTTATCAGAGAGAGTCGGGAGCTTTAAATGAAGGTTTTTCTGATATTTTTGGAAATACTATTGAGCTTTGGGCGAGACCAACACAGGCAAGCTGGAAATTAGGAGAAGACTTCAGTTATGTGATCAGAGATATGGCGAATCCTAATGCTTACAGCCAGCCTGATACCTATAAAGGAACCTATTGGAAAGATGCGAGCAGTACTTGTACTCCTCAGGGAAATCCAAATTTGCCGGGATATAATGACTATTGTGGTGTTCATACCAACTCTGGGGTGCTTAATTTCTGGTATTATTTATTGGTAAACGGTGGAACCGGAACTAATGACAAAGGTTTTGCTTATAATGTTACAGGAATCGGATTAGATAAGGCAGCCGCAATAGCTTACAGAACACTGACGACCTATCTTACTTCTTCTTCTACTTATGCCAACGCAAGAACAGCTTCTCTTCAGGCAGCAGCAGATCTATACGGAGCCGGCGGAGTTGAAGTTACTCAGGTAACCAATGCGTGGAATGCAGTAGGTGTTGGCGGAGGAACTTCTGCAGCTGGAAAAGTAGCAGCAACGCAGGCTATACTTTACACCATCAGCCCGAACCCGGCTACCGACAAATTTACTGTTGAATTTGAAGGAAAAGAAGGAAACGGAATTGTAGAATTAGTTGGTTTAACAGGGAAAAAAGAAATTTCTGAGAAAATCAAAATTACAGACGGTAAAAATAAAGTAGATATCCAGCTTCCGTCTAATATGCTTTCCGGAGTATATGTAGTAACAGTTAATGGACAGAAAGCAGGAAACCTTATTAAAAAATAAATTTTAATATATTTCTAAAAAAAGGGCCACAAAATTTATTTTGTGGCCTTTTTGTTATTTATGGATTCACTATACCAGGTAGAAATCATTCAGCTTTTCTTCACACAGAATCTTTACTACCTCTATCCAGCGGTCTTCATCATTAAGACACGGAATGTAATGGAAATTTTCTCCACCTGCGTGCTGAAACTGTTCCTTACCTTCCACTGAAATTTCTTCCAGGGTTTCAAGACAGTCGGAAACAAAAGCAGGGCAGACAATAGCCAGGTTTTTTACTCCTTTTTTAGGAATCGTTTCTAATGTTTCATCCGTATAAGGCTCTATCCATTTATCTTTTCCTAATCTTGACTGGAAAGAAACAATTGTCTTTTCTTTTGGAAGCCCTATTTTGGCAATTACCGCTTCTGTAGTTTTATAACACTGATGACGGTAGCAGAACTGATGGCTTGGATTGGTATCTCTTGAGCAGCAATCGTTAAGATTACATGTTTTTGTAGGATCTGTCTTATAAATATGTCTTTCAGGAATCCCATGATAAGAGAACTGCAGGACATCAAAATTTTCAGGAAGTTTTTCCTTGATGCTTTCTGCCAGACAGTTAATATAAATATCCCTGTTGTAAAAAGGCTGTATATAATTGATCTTTACCTTAGGAAACTTCTTTTTTCGTACCTCCTCTGCTTTTTCAATCACGGTTTCCGTTGTACTCATCGCATATTGCGGATACAAGGGAAATAAGACGATCTCTGAAACTCCCTGATCAACTAATTTCTGAATTCCTGCTTCAATACTTGGCTGGGCATATCTCATCCCGATTTCTACAGGGACATCTACTAGTTTCTGTAGTTTCTTCCGGATTTTTTCAGTGATGACAATTAAAGGAGAACCTTCATCCGTCCATACTGTTTTATAGGCTTCTGCAGATTTAGCGGGTCTTGTTTTAAGAATGATTCCCTGTACCAGTAGTGCACGGAAGAACCAGCGGTAATCAATTACCCTTTCATCCATCAAAAATTCATCAAGATATTCCTTTACATCATTTACAGCCGTAGATTTTGGAGAACCAAGATTGACCAGTAAAATTCCTTTTTTATCCAATATTTTTAATTTTTATTAAGAAACAGTGTTTTCGAAATCTGTTATCATTGTTGATACTTCGGCAAAGATATTACTTTCAGCCAAGCCGTTAGCGTTAAATTTTCCCTTTATGCCTTTTATTAAAAGCTGATGACGATCTTCTGCCCGGGCTCCGAGTGTTTTCAAAATCATGATGAGTTCTTCATGTCCCTTTTCCCCGTTGGCAGAAGCTGTTACTACAGCAACCGGCTTTTCAGAAAAAACAGTGGTGGAAACACACCACTCCAGCAAGTTTTTCAGCCTGCTCGGAATACTGAAGATATACTCCGGAGTAGAAAATAAAATACCGTCTGCATTTTCAATTTCCTTCCTGATTTTAAGTACTTCATTAGGGGTATCGTTGTCGGTTAATGAAGTGTCAAAATGGGGAAGAACCGAAAGATCATCCCGGATTTTAAAATCAGTGTCCGGATGTTGATCCAGAATCTGTTCCATTAACTTCTGATTGCTGGAATTTTTTGTAGCACTTCCGATAATGACCAGAATATTTTTCCGAGGTGACATGGTAAAACTCGATTATCCGTTTACAGCTTCTACTTTTTCCACTAAATCCGGAACAAATTGTTTTAAGATATTCTCAATTCCGTTTTTCAGGGTAGCAGTAGAGCTTGGACATCCTGAACAGGCTCCCTGTAAAAGCATTTTGGCTGTTTTATTTTCCTGGTCATATTCCATCAGGGAAATTTTTCCGCCGTCATTTTCCACTGCAGGAGCTACATATTCATTTAAAATATCTGAGATTTTCTGCTCGTCATCCGTATATTCTCTGTTGATGATCTTTTCAACAGGGTTTTCGTGCTTCTGAGGTTCAATATTTGAAATTTCTCCTCCGTTCTGAAGATATTCTGCGACGAAACCGCGTACAGCCATCATTACCTGATGCCATTCCACAGAATCATCCCTTGTTACCGCCACAAAATTGTCGGAAATGAAAACTTCCTTTGCAAAATCGAATTCATTAAAAATAGCTTCTGCCAAAGGAACACCTTGCACTCCATCTTTTGATTTTACTTCCACAAATCCTTCAATAAGCAGTTTGTTGGAAATAAACTTCATCGCATTAGGATTAGGGGTCATTTCGGCATAGATCTGATAAAGCTCCTTTCTTTTCTGAAGGTAAATTCTTGGATTGGCCAATAATTCATCCTCGATAACGTTTTTCAGGCTTTCAGCTACATGTTCCCATTCCACCGTATCCTGTTTCGCTATAGCTACAAAATTAGCTGTAATGAAAATTCTTTCCACAAAAGGATAATTGAAAAGTTCCTGGGCTAAAGGAATTTCTGAAATATCTGAACTTCTGTCCAACTCTAAAGATCCCGGGATCAGGTTATAATCCGCGACAAATTTCATCACTTTCGTGTTTTCAGTTGGTTCTATAAGTATCGTACGCATTTTTTCGTTAAATTTGAGATACAAAAATACGCAATTAGAAATTAGAAGTCGGAGATTGGAAATTAGATTTTTGCTATCACGGTTATTTAAAAATAGAACTTGGAAGTTAAAAGAGGCTGTTGCAGAAATTATTATTTTCAAATTGGCTCATTTTCAAATTATCAAATCAAAATTATGGCAATTGTAAAAGAACTTTTAGGAAAAACACCTCAGATAGGAGAGGGTACATTTTTGGCAGAAACGGCTACCATTATTGGAGACGTTACGATGGGAAAAGACTGCAGTATCTGGTATAATGCAGTGATCAGAGGGGATGTGCATTACATCAGGATGGGGGATAAAGTAAATGTTCAGGACAATGCCATGCTGCACTGTACCTATCAAAAACATCCTCTGGAGATTGGAAATAATGTTTCCATCGGACACAATGCTATTGTTCATGGCTGCACCATTAAAGATAATGTGCTGATCGGTATGGGAGCCATCGTTATGGATGACTGCCTGGTAGAAGAAAATTCTATTGTAGGGGCGGGTTCTGTGGTAACGCAGGGAACCCATATCAAATCCGGGGAAGTCTGGGGCGGTGTACCGGCAAGGAAAATTAAAGATATTTCTGCCCAGTTACTGGAAGGAGAAGTAAACAGGATTGCAGATAATTATGTGAAATATTCTTCGTGGTATAAGGAGAATCTGGAAGTTTAAGGCTTGGAAGGCAAAGAAGTTGCGGGTTACTCGTTACGGTTTTTCAAACTTACATTAAAAGTCTGATATTTTGACTCTTGATATTCTTGTCTCTCGACTCAGAAATTCACTATTGACCTTACAAAAAAGCTCTATCATAATGACAGAGCTTTTTTTGATCCTTAGTATTAACTCCTGAATGAGTTTATTGTGTTGAAGATTCAACAGGATATCAAACCTTTGCTTTGATTTTATTTATTGTTCCGCTGTTATCAGCTGTGCTTTTCCGTTAATACATTTCACAGATGTAGGAGGCATCACCATCATACAATCCGAAGTGATATTATATTTTTCATTGAAGGTTTTTACCTTCTGCGTATACTCCTCAATTCTTGGAAGAATGGTGGTTTCTATCTTTTTAGGATAGGCAATATATTGCTGAGGTCCTCCGCAGGCTTTGGCTCCCATCGGCGCAAACGTCCATTCGGAGGCATTGGTACATTTTTCTCTGGATACTTCAGATTCAATGGATGCTTTTAATTTATCCAGCTGAGCCTGTTCATATTTCTGGCTATCCTCATCTGCGGGTCTTTCCGAAATATCTTTAGGAAGATTGGTATTGGCATTCTTGGAGGTATTGCATGAAACCAGGGCAAACACAGTGCATAATACTAATAGTGGAGTATATATGAAATTTTTTTTCATTATAATTTCTTTTCTGTTAAAGAATTTTCAAAAGTTATGCCAAGGTAAGAAAATCAAATTCATTTCCGTAATTTTGAAGCACAATGAACAATCATTTTTTTGACTTAATAGAGCATACGAACAGAAGCGTTTTTCTTACAGGGAAAGCAGGAACCGGAAAAACCACTTTTCTTAATGAATTTGTAAAGAAAACAAGGAAAAAGTATATTGTGGTGGCTCCTACAGGAATTGCCGCAATTAATGCAGGAGGAGTTACCATTCATTCTATGTTTGGATTGCCTTTAAGGACCTTTTTACCTACTACCGACCGTATTGATGGAAGCTTGGCGAATAATATTGCCGACCTGATGCCTCATTTCAAATACAGAAAAGATAAGCTTAAACTTTTAAGGGAAGTGGAAGTTCTTATTATTGATGAGGTTTCCATGCTGCGGGCTGATGTTCTTGATATGATGGATTTCTCACTGAGATTTATCAGGAGAAACAACCAGCGTTTTGGCGGGGTGCAAATGCTGTTCATTGGAGATCTTTATCAGCTCCCTCCTGTGGTGCGGGACGAACATATTTTAAAGATATGCTATGATTCACCTTTTTTCTTCGACAGTCATGCTATTAAAGATATTCCGCTACTGACGATCGAGCTGACTAAAGTTTACAGACAGTCGGATGAAAAGTTCCTAGATATTCTGAACGCCATCCGCGACGGAGATGTAGCCAATATAAATTTTGACGAGCTTAATAAAAGATACGATCCTGATTTTAAAGCAGGAACAGAATCTTACGTCTATCTGTGCTCGCACAATAAGATGGCAGACGAAATCAACCAGGAAAAACTGGAAGAAATTGATCTGACAGTAAAGACCTATGAAGCTAAGCTTTTCGGCGATTTTAAAGAAAACCAGTTTCCGAACGAGCAATTTTTAGAATTAAAAGTTGGGGCGCAGATAATGTTTATCAGAAATGATATTACCGGTGAGAAGAAATATTTCAACGGAAAGCTGGGTGAAATTTCTGCTTTGGATGATAATGAGATCAAAGTGGTTCTCGATGGCAGCGAAAGAGAAATAACGGTTAAAAGAGAAGTCTGGGAACAGAAAAAATATTTCCTCGATACGGAAAAAAATATCAAAGAAGAAGTTTTGGGAAGTTTCGAACAGTTTCCCATTAAGCTGGCATGGGCTGTTACCATCCATAAAAGCCAGGGATTGACGTTTGATAATGTGATTATTGATGCTGGAAAAAGCTTTACAGCAGGACAGGTTTATGTGGCTTTGTCGAGATGCAGAACGTTGGAAGGGATTGTTTTAAAATCTAAAATCACACCTGAAGTTATTTTCAAGGACAACAGGATTCTGCAATTCCAGGGAAGTACTTTAGCCAATGACAATGTAGAAGCGATCCTGAACCGAGAAAAATATGATTACAGCATCAAAAAAGTACTTCGTACGGTAAACTGCCTGTGGTTTCTAAATGAAGTGGAAGAGTGGAATAAACTGTCAGTAACCACAAAAAATATCGATCATGTAAAGACCAACCAGCTTTACCTTCAGCTGAAACATGAAACCACCAACCTTGGGAAAATCTTCGAAAAGCTGGAAAGAGTAATTTCCCAGAAGGTTAATAATTTCATTGAAAACAAGGAAGAATGGTCTGATATTGAAAGTAAGACCAAAGGAGCGGTTAATTTCTTTTTTACAGAAATCAGGGACAAGGTTTTTAATCCGCTGAAAGAATTCTATGCTGAGATTAAAGGAGCAAAAGGTCTGAAACAGTATAACGAGGAATTCAGGAACTGGTTGGAAGATACCGAAGAATACCTGAACAGTCTGAAAGAAATCCATTTGCTGGAAACGAAACTTTTAGATGAAAAAAATGATAAAGAAATCAGTTTAAAGATTGCAAAAGTACCTTCACAGGTTCTTACTTTCCAGTTATTTGAGCAGGGGAAAACCATCGGAGAAATTGCTTTGGAAAGAGGTCTTGTGAAAGAAACCGTGATCGGGCATTTGGCCAAATTTGCAGAACAGGGACTGCTTGATATTTCAAGAGTGATTACCTCGGATAAGATCAAAGCTTTTGAAAATGAATTCTATAAAAATCCCCATGAAACTTTAACCGAGTGGAAGAATGCTTTGCCGAATGATTTTGAGTTTAATGAGATCAGGATTTTGATTAATCACTATAATTATAAGAAGGAGAAGAATGATTCAATATAACAAAAAGGTCTGATTAGAACAAATGACCTGGAGAAAAGAAATAATAAATTCTATTTTTTATGATAGGTAATCAAATAGTTTTGACGTAAAGATCATAGTATATCAGTTGCAATTTTAATAGTATTCATAATTTCCGTAATGAAAAGCTTGTGCTCTTTGCAAGTAGAAATTGTTTGTAATCTGCTCATTAAGGTTATCAATCAGTGTGTTCATCTTTTTTGATCTGTCAGCTTTCTGTTGGTCAGATGCTTGATGATCAATTTTAATTTCATCATCTACTAATTGTCTTAAAGATTTTATATAGAGTGCTTTCTGTTTTGAAATATCGTAAGTTTTTTGACTAATATTATCATTATTTTTTGAATATAGATAAATTGAATACTCAGCATACCCTGAGATTCTTAATTGCTGATGTCCGAAATAAGTTCCCCCATATTGAATGTAGTTGAATAGAGTGTTAATATTTGAATAAATGTCAATAAGCTTTTTTCTTTGATCTGAATATTTTTCAATACCATTTTTTTGCTTCACAAAATAGGCGTACAAAATATAATATTTATCTTTTCCTTTTTCGCTTCCAAAATTTAAGCTGTTTCCAAACTCCCTATATAAATAATCGGGATTTTCAGGAATCTCAAAAAGAAATTCACCGTGATTATCTATTATTTTGTTAAAATCTTTTCCTTTAAATTGTAATGTATCACCAATTTCGGTTGCTATTACTATTGTATTTAACTTTGTATAATATTTTGAGTTGCGATTTGCTTTATATGAAGAGGAATTTTGTTGACTTTCTGCAGAAACTTTATCTTTTATATTTTTATGCTTTGTACAACTTGCAAAAATTAGTATTAATAAAGCAATAACAATAGTTTTCATAGGATTGTTTATAATCAAATATACAAAGTATGCTCACAACTTAGGAAAAAATAATTTAATTAAACTTTATTTCAATAGTTTTTTCCTGAACTCCTCTATCTAACCTATCAATTACAAAAAGTAACTAATGTAATTTATAAGGTTTAAATTTGTTTGGTTTTTCAAACCTAAAATTTAACTATATGAAAAATTTTGAAATATCGGTGCTTGACCTTGCTCCCGTAAAGCAGGGAAAAAGTATTCATGATACGTTTCAGGACAGTTTGTCTTTAGCCAACCATACTGAAAATTTAAACTATAAAAGATTCTGGCTCGCTGAGCATCACAATATGGAAAGTATTGCCAGCTCTGCCACCACCGTTCTGATCGGGTTTATTGCCAACGGAACCAAAACCATAAGAGTAGGCTCCGGCGGTATTATGCTTCCCAACCACAGCTCACTGATCATTGCTGAACAATTCGGAACACTGGAATCCCTTTTCCCTGGAAGAATAGACCTCGGTCTGGGAAGAGCTCCCGGAACCGATGGACTTACGGCTCAGGCCTTGGGAAGAAACCCTGCCATCATCAACCAACAGTTCCCGAGACAGATCCTGGAACTTCAGAAATATTTTTCAAAAGAAAATTCTGATGCCTTAGTTCGCGCCATTCCCGGTGAAGGACTGGATATCCCGCTTTACATTCTTGGATCCAGTACGGACAGTGCCTGGCTGGCTGCAGAACTTGGACTTCCCTATGCTTTTGCAGGGCATTTTGCTCCGGAGCAGATGGAAATGGCATTTAACATCTACAGAGAACATTTTGAGCCTTCTGAACAGCTGAATAAGCCTTATGTGATGGCTTGTGTCAATGGGGTAGCCGCAGAAACTTCAGAAGAAGCGCATAAGATTTCCACCACCTTGTTTCAGGCATTTATCAATATCATAAGAAACGACAGGAAACCTTTTGCCCCGCCGGTAGATGATATGGATGATATCTGGTCGCCCATGGAAAAAACAATGGTGCTTCAGAAACTGAAATATACATTGATCGGAGATCAGGCAGAAATAGAAGAAAAACTAAAGGATTTTCAGGAAAAGTTCAATGTGGATGAACTGATTATCAATTCACATATCTACGATCATCAGAAAAGATTGAGGTCTTATGAGATTTTCAGGGATGCAGTAAACTCTTTATCCAAAGCCTAACAAACCCTTCATATTAATTGGCAGATGCTTATTTTTATAAGTATCTTTGCACAAATAAAAAGTAAACATGTCTGATATTAAATTGAATACTATTCCAGAGGCTATTGAAGACCTCAAAAATGGTAAAATAATCATAGTAGTGGATGATGAAGACAGAGAAAATGAAGGTGATTTTCTTTGTGCTGCGGAACTTACGACGCCGGAAATTATCAATTTTATGGCACTTCACGGAAGAGGGCTGATCTGTATGCCGCTTCCTGAAAAAAGATGCGACGAGCTTGGTCTTGAAGTGATGGTAAGCAGAAGCAGCGATCCTAAGGAAACAGCTTTTACCGTTTCAGTAGACCTTCTTGGTAATGGGACTTCTACCGGAATTTCTGCCAGCGACAGGGCAAAAACCATTTTAGCTTTGATGGATGAAAAATCCAAGCCGACAGATTTTATGAGACCCGGCCATATTTTCCCGCTTCGTGCAAGAAAAGGAGGGGTTTTGAAAAGAGCAGGACATACTGAAGCAGCGATTGACCTTACGAATCTGGCAGGTTTAAAAGAAGGAGGGGTAATCTGTGAAATTATGAATGAGGACGGCAGCATGTCCCGTTTACCGGAACTTCATGCTTTTGCCCAGAAACATGATATGAAGATCGTTTCCATCGAAGATCTGATCCATTATCAGCTTAAGAAAGGAAACCTTATTGAAAGACTGGAAGAAAGAAAAGTGAAAACGGCTTATGGTGAGTTTGACTTTTTTGCTTTCAGGGAAACTTCAAATGATCAGATCCACTTTGCCCTGACCAAAGGTTCATGGACTGTTGATGAGCCTGTTTTGGTAAGAGTTCAGTCTTCAGATTCTTATTTTGATGTATTGACAAGGCTGAATAATGGTGAAAAACCGCTGTTGGAAAAAGTCACCAACATGATCAATGAAGCAGGAAAGGGCGCTGTAATCTTCATTAATAATGTTTCCAATTCCGAAAATACGCTGAGAAAGCTTCAGCAGTTCCTGAATTATCAGGACGGACAGGTGCAGCATCCTACATTAGCATACAATTACAGAGATTACGGTATCGGAACGCAGATCCTGAAAAATCTTGGTATCAATAAATTTAAAGTAATCACACAGAACCCTAATATCAAGCCACAGGTTGGCGGATATGATGTAGAGGTAACGGAAATGGTTCAGCTGTAAAGGTGAATTGCGACCAGTGAATTAACTTCATTGCCAATTTTATCAGAAAGCGAAATTTAAAATAAATTCAATATAAAAGGTTTAGGATTTTTCTAAACCTTTTTTTATTTTTAAACCATGACAGAGTCTTTAAAAAAACACATCAGGCAATACATTGAAATCTCGGACGAAAAGCTGGAAAGATATTGCAGTGCTTTCAAGGTTAAGAAATTAAAGAAAAAAGATTTTCTTCTGAAAGAGGGAGACATCTGTGAAGCTGAAGGATTTGTAGTAAACGGATGCTTTAAAGTTTTCCGTACGGATAAGAATGCAGACGAACAGATCCTGTATTTTGGAGTGGAAGACTGGTGGGTGTCGGATATTGACAGCTTTATCAATCAGATTCCTTCCCAGCTCAATATTCAGGCTCTTGAGGATAGTGAGATTCTTTTAATTTCAAAAAAAGATAAAGATAGATTCTATCGGGAGATCCATGAAATAGAAAGCCTGATGAGGTTGAAATTTCAGATGTCAATCATTGCTCTGCAGCGTAGGATTATCGATAATCTAAGCAAGCCTTCCGATGAACGTTATCAGGACTTTTTGAAAGAATATCCCCAAATAGCTCACCGTCTTACCAATATCCAGATTGCAGCTTATCTGGGCGTCACCCCTGAATTTATCAGCAGGATCCGAAGGAAAATTGTGAGCAGAGACTAGAAAATGTTGAAAATTATTGTCAATGGTGAATTTTTAGAGCCAAGAAACAAGAACCAAGAGTCAAGACTTTAGATATCAGATTTCAGACTTTTACTATAAGTTTGGAAACTCGTAGCTCGGAACCCGCAACCTGAAACTGATTACAAACTGATCTCATCAAAATTTCTGAATCCGTTCAGAAAATCTTTTACTGTCATTCTTTTTTTTCCTTCAAGCTGAAGTTCCTGTGGAAAATAAAGGCCGTCTTCCGTATAGATTTTGAATTCATTCTTGGAAATATCCAATGTTCCGGAAGTTTTCCCATGATCTGTAATTTCGAATTTTCCTGCGAAAATCTTTAATCCTTTTTCCTCTTCTCCAATTTTTAGGGTTGTGAAAGCAGCCGGATAAGGTGACATTCCGAGAATAAACTGATGAACGGTCTTTGATGGGGCTTTCCAGTTGATTCTGGTGTCCTCTTTAAATATTTTATAGGCATTTTTAGGATGCTCTACATGAGGCTGAGGTCTTTCGGTGATGGTGTTTTCTGCCAGGCCGTTAAGAGTTTTTACCACCAGTTTTGAACCCATTACCATGAGTCTGTCGTGCAGGCTTCCTGCATTTTCATCCGGCAAAATTGCCAGTTCTTCCTGAAGCAGAATATTGCCTTCGTCTATTTTTTCATTGATGAAAAATGTAGTAGCACCTGTTTTTTCTTCTCCATTGATTACGGCATAATTAATAGGGGCCGCTCCTCTGTAATCCGGAAGCAATGAAGCATGAAGATTGAAAGTTCCCATTTTAGGCATTTCAAAAAGAACTTTAGGCATCATTCTGAAGGCCACCACCACAAAAACATCGGCATCCAGTTTTCTAAGTTCTTCCAGAAATTCAGGATTTCTCAGTTTTTCAGGCTGAAAAACAGGAATGTTGTTTTCTGAAGCATACACTTTTACCGGTGACTGACTGATCTTCTGCCCACGGCCGCTGGCTTTATCGGCAACAGTTACCACTCCAACCACTTGGTGCTCTGACTGATGAATAGCCTCCAAAGAAGTTTTTGCAAATTCCGGAGTTCCTAAAAAAACGACTTTCAATGATTTCATGGTGCAAAGATAAGAGTTTTTGGAGTTAGAGCGTATTCAGTCGGAGAGTTTCGAGATACGGTTTCTAAATTTGAGAGTTGGAGGGTATTAGATTTTAAGAGTTTTTGAACTAGAATCGTATATCTAAAATCAAGTGTATGAAATCTTGGCTCTTGATTCTTGTTTCTTGGTTCTAAAAAAAACTCACCATTCACCTGCGAAGCAAAATTCACCATTGACAACTACTCATCACTCCTGATTCAGCGCATAGGTTCTGAAGTTCAGCATTTTCACTTTTCCTGAATCTAAGAGAAAGATAAGATTTTCTAAAATATTGTTTTTAGAGTGGTAATTAAGCTGTACGGAAAGGTCCTCAATAGTAGAAGGTCTTTTAGCCAGCAGATTAATGATCTGCTGGGAAATATTTTTTCCGAAAATAGATTGTTTATTCTTTTCACATACAGAACACTGTCCACAATTTTTTGTATTTTTTTCTCCAAAATAAGAGAGAATAAGCTTCATTTTACAGTAATCATTATTTTCTATAAAAAACTTGATCTCTTCCCACTTCTGAATTTTATTCTTTTGGATGTGTTCAAAAAGTTTCCAGTAGGCCGCATTCATTGCTCTTTCATCACGGGGTTTCAGAAATTTAATACTTGATAAAGCCCCGTCTACATATTCCAGATAGTTTTTTTGCTGAAGTTCTTTCAACCGCTCTTTAATGAGTGGAACACTCACTCCAAGCTTATTGCTCACCTGCTGTTCACTGAACATAACTTTATGAGTGGTAATACCTGACACCGTACGAAGCAAGAGCTCTATGAAATAAGCATCCTTTTGTGGCAGCTGATCTAATTCCTCGGCGTTAAAGAGAAGCTCCAGTGAAGAAAGGCTTTTGTTGTCATTGTGATAAATAATTTCCTGATTATGTAGAAAATTAAGGACATTACTGATTTTCGCCTTCGATAAACGGGTGAAGTTTTGGATTCCCTGGATATTAAGTTGGAAAACTTTTTCCGGCAGTTCGTATTCCGCCACCTGAAAAATAGAGTAGAGGTAAGTAATGATCTTTAAGAATTCTCCTTTATTGGGAGTCTGATTTTTTAGAATTTCATCAAAATTGAGCAATTCCTGCTTGTTCCAAAGAAGGAATGCAAAGCTGTCTTTACCGTCTCTTCCAGCTCTTCCGATCTCCTGGTAATAATTTTCCAGGGAAGGGGCAGGTGAGAAGTGAATGACAAAGCGAACATTATCCTTATCTATTCCCATACCGAAAGCATTGGTTGAAATCAGAACATGATTGTCACTTTTATTCCATATGGCCTGTTTTGTATTTTTTTCTTTTGTAGTTAATCCCGCATGGAAATAATCTACATTTTTAACCTGGTTTTTGTTAAGAAATTCTGCCAGCATTTCTGCATCCTTCCGGGTTCTTACATAAACAATCCCGGAGTCATTATTATGTTTTAAAATATCAAAGACACGTTGAAACTTATCAGAGACTTCATCCATAAAGATCCGGATATTTTCTCTTTTAAAGCTTTTCTGGAAAACAAACGGTTTTTTAAGTTCGAGTTTGTTTTTAATTTCTTCAAGGACCTTGGGAGTCGCCGTTGCTGTTAAAGCAAGGCAGGGGATCTTTGGATGATTTTTTCTGAAGTCTTTAATATTCTGGTAACTTGGGCGGAAGTCCTGCCCCCATTCTGAAATACAATGGGCTTCATCTACAGCAATAAATGACAACTGGATCTCTTCAATATTCTGAAGGAACTGTATATTGGTTAATCTTTCAGGGGATACATACAGCAGTTTGGTGAGGCCGTCTTTACAACGGTCGTATACAGCTTCTGCGTCATATTCATCAAGCTCGGAGGACAGGTATTCAGCTTCAATACCTCGAAGTTTAAGCTGGCTTACCTGGTCTTTCATCAGGGCAAGAAGAGGTGAAATGACGAGGCAGGTTCCTTCTTTCAGTAAAGCCGGGAGCTGATAGCAAAGAGATTTTCCGGCACCGGTTGGCAGAAGGACGAGACTGTCATTTTCTTTAATGACGGCATCGATGATTTCTTCCTGAGAATCTCTGAATGTATCATAACCCCAAAAATATTTTAGGGTATCATATTTTAATTTTTGAAAATCCTGCTGAGAAATCATAAGGTAAAAATAATAAAAGTATTACTACAAAAAAAGCCGTGCATTGCACGGCTTTGATATATTTCTAAAAAGTTTATTATTTAGCTTCGAAATATACTCTTCTGTTAGCTCTGTTTTTCCATTCAGGACATTTAGTAGCCGGATCACACTCAGGGTATTTAAGGTCTTTTTCACCTCTACCGATTGCGTTTAATTTAGAAGATTCTACTCCGTTTTTGATCAGATAGTTTTTAACGCTATTTGCTCTTCTTTCAGAAAGTTTTTGGTTATAAGCATCAGAAGCTCTTGTATCTGTAGCTCCGATTACATTATAAGCTCCGTTTGAAGAGTTGATGTAAGAAACAGCATTATTCAGGATTGGAGTGTTTGAAGGTAAAATTCTGTCAGAATTTAAATCAAACTCAATTCCTTCAAGTTTTGTTTCTGTTTCTACTACAGGTCCTGCAGTAGTTGTAGGACATCCGTTGTTTTCAACTGGTCCAGGAACAGTTACACACTTATCGTAAAGGTCGATTACACCGTCAAGGTCAGTATCAAGAGCAACACCAGCACCATCCACTCTTGCACCGGCAGGAGTATCAAGCTGTCTGTCCCAATCGTCACAAACTCCGTCATTATCAGCATCTCCTTTTTTACATACTTCGATATCCTGGTTTTTGTTAGCCAAAACATCCAGCTTGTAATAGATTTCCTGAAGCGGGTCATGCCACATTAGGTGAGATTCGTGTTTTCCTAATTTCAATGTAAGACCTAAAGTTGCATTGAAGAAGTTGTCAGATACCTGCTCTTCACGCTTGTTGATTGCGCTGTATTTGTCACCTCCACCGTCGAACTCATCATCACCTGTTACTACATACATCAATCTACCTTCAAGATCTAATCTTCTGTTGATTTTGTATTTTAAACCGGCACCAGCCTGCATAAACATTGAACCTAGTTTGAAAGGTTTAATTTCCGTAGCCAGTCTTTGTCCGTTGATATCTTTCTGATAAGCTCTGTAAGCGATAGTACCTATACCTGCATATCCGTGAAGTGCCCATCTGAAAGGAGAATGATTGTCAACTCTTCTTAATAGATTAGAGAAGTTGATATCTCCTAATAAAGAGATCGCATCATACTGAGTTCTTGCACCTACAGCTGTTGCATCAGGAGCAGCATCTTTAGTGTTGAACCATCCTTGTCTCGTTTCACCTCTGTCGTATTGTAATTTTAAACCGAACGCATGAGTGATCGCTTTATCAATACTTACATAAGCTGAGTATCCGAAAAGGTTTTTACCGTTACCATTTTTAATAGATGTTAAATCTGCGGACTGTACCAATGGTACACCTGCACCAACTGAAATAGACCAGTCGTTAAATCTTTTTGATTGATTGGTAAACGGAGATACATTGGCAGAACCAGAAGAAAATGTATTTGGATATTCTCCATTTGAAACTGCTGTTGAGTCTTGTGCGTAGCTTACGGCTGGAATTGCCATTGCTAAGGCTACAATTGCTAAACTTAATTTCATAGTGTATTTTTTTATTTAGTTAATTAAATGATTTTATTGTATAAAAACAGTTTGTTTTATTTTGTAGGGCATCCGTTGTTTTCAACAGGTCCCGGAACTGTTACACACTTATCGTATAGATCTATCACTCCGTCAAGGTCCATATCCAAAGCTACACCGGCACCATCAACTCTTGCTCCTGCCGGAGTATCAAGCTGTCTGTCCCAGTCATCGCATACGCCGTCATTATCTGCGTCACCTTTTTCACATACTACAAGATCTGTAGCTGCATTTTCCAGTACGCTGGTTCTGTAGTATGCTTCCTGAAGAGGATCATGCCATGCCAGGTGAGATAGTTTGTTTCCTAATTTGAAAGAAACTCCTAAAGTTACCGACAATGCATTATCTGATCTGGAATCACTGATCATATTATACTTTGAACCTGGAGTTGCAGGATCATAGTCATTAGGGCCAGCCCATCCGCCTCCGTCAAATTCATCATCTCCACTTATGATGTACATTGCTCTTGCTTCGATATCAATAAGTTTTGATACTTTGTATTTCAATCCGGTACCGAACTGATAGTAGATTGAGTTAATATCAAATTTCTGATCGATGAATAGAGGAACTCTCTTTGGGTTATCACTCCATCTGTATTCGTTCCCATCATGCAGAGAAGTGTTATAGTTCTGAATCCCGATACCTGCATAACCATGTAATGCCCATCTGTAAGGAGAATGATTATCTACTCTTCTTAATAAATTAGAAAAGTTAATATCTCCCATCAAAGCAAGTTGGTTAAATTTAGTAGTTGCTGTACCTACACCAGCCGCAGCACCAGCTGCACCTCCTAACATCGCTTTCTGCTTTGTTTCACCTCTCTGGTAGATAAGGCTTAATCCAAAAGTATGCGTGATCTGCTTATCAACACTCACGTAAGCATTATATCCCCAATTTACTTTTTTGTCATAAAAAGATCTCAGATCAGAGTGCACCATGAATGCAGCACCTCCACCAACGGAAATAGACCAGTCGTTAAAACGTCTGGCTTTGTTGTCGAAACGCTGTACATTAGCAGAACCTGAAGAAAAGGTATTAGGGTACTCGCTAGAAGAGTTTACTGTGGTACTATCCTGGGCATAAGCCGCGATAGGTAGTGTGGCCAATAATAATAAACCTAATTTCATATATGTTTTTTATGTTTTACTTAGATAAAATCTTTCAATAATATTTTAGAAAACTCTCTTTCAAACAAATGTTTATAATGAGGTATTTCTAATCTTTCTGATCTGAACTGCAGATCGTTATATTTAATGATATCTATATCTATTATTCTGTCACTATAGCCGCCCGATGCAGTTGAATCCTTGGTTCTTCCCATCTCCACTTCTATATTTTTAATAAAATCAAGGAGTTGAATAGGCGATAAATGAGTGAATATTTCTGATGCAATATTACAAAAAATATTGGAACTGACAAATTCTACAGGTTCAGTAATTAAAAATTCGCTTATTTGTGAAATGTGATTCCCGCCCTCACTGATTTTTTGTAAGGCCACTTCTATATTTTTTTTTTGATCTCCCAGGTTACTTCCTAGTAACAAAACTACCTTATGTTGCGACATATTGGAAAATTGATTGATTTATGAGAAGTTTCTTCAAAAACGTCTTGGCAAATATAGTGGCAATTGTCCTATTATGTGCCTTATTTTTCGTCTTTTTCATTATGATGCTTGTGTTCAGTTCTATGGGAAATGACAAATCTGTTGTGGTGAAAAATAATTCTGTTCTTACGATTAACTTAAAAACCAATATAATAGATAGCCCTACCGAAGAGGAGATGGGATTGTTCAACATCAGCGAGAAACAAAAAAGTGTTTTGCTGTATGATGTACTGGAAGCTATTAAAAAAGCTAAAACGGATGATCATATTAAAGGTATAAGTATTGAAGCGGATGACTTCCATGCAGGAATGACCCAGATTGATGATATCAGAAATGCAATTGAAGATTTTAAAAAGAGCGGGAAATTTGTATATGCTTATGGAAATGCTGTTTCGCAAGCTTCCTATTATTTAGGATCTGTTGCCGATCAGTATTATCTTAACCCTTCAGGAATGATAGAACTAAAAGGGTTGGCTACTGAAGTGGCATTCTTTAAAGGTTTTGCTGATAAATATGGCATAGGTATCGAAGTGATCCGCCACGGGAAGTTTAAATCGGCTGTTGAGCCTTTTTTAAGGAATGATATTTCCCCGGAAAATAAAGAACAGCTGAGCACTCTTTTAAATGATATCTGGAAAAATACTTCAACGAAAATGGCCGTTTCAAGGAAAATTGATACAGCACAGTTTAAAATGGTTGTCGACAGCCTCTACGGAATGATTCCTGAATTAGGGCTGAAATACAAGCTTGCTGATAAGCTGATCCAGAAAACAGAGTACGATCAGATGTTAAAGACTAAACTTAGCCTTAAAGAAAAAGAAAAGCTGAATAAAGTATCTTTAGCAGGATATATCAAATCCTATGCGGACGAAGATAAGTCAGGGGAAAAAGTAGCCGTATTGTATGCTTCAGGCGGAATTAATAATGGTGACGGTTACAATGAGATCTATTCTGAAAAATATATTAAATACATCAAGGATCTTCAGAATGATGATAAAGTGAAAGCTGTTGTTTTCAGGATTAATTCTCCGGGTGGAAGTGCCAATGCTTCCGATGAAATTTTATTTGAATTACAGCAGTTGAAAAAGAAAAAGCCTTTGGTTGTTTCTTTTGGTGACTATGCAGCTTCAGGAGGTTATTATATTGCAATGGCTGCTGACAAAATTTATTCTGAGCCTAATACGCTGACAGGATCTATCGGGGTTTTCGGAGTAATTCCTTATTATAAAGACCTTGCAAACAAAAACGGTATCCGCTCAGATATTGTCGCAACCAATGCCAATTCGCAATATTATTCTGCCCTGAATGGTGTTACCCCTTACGGAGTAAACCTGATTACCAGAAGCGTGGAAGGAACCTATAAAAGATTTGTGCATTTCGTTACCCAGAACAGAAAACAGACTTTCGAGCAGATCGACAGTGTAGGAGGGGGAAGAGTATGGAGTGGAGTTCGTGCCAAACAGATCGGTCTCGTAGATGAGTTGGGAACATTGAATGATGCTGTTAAATTTGCAGCTCAGAAAGCAGGATTAAAATCTTATCATGTATCTTCTTATCCAAAAAGAATGACTCAGTTTGAGCAGATTTTCAAAGACCTGAATGAAGATGATATCTCTGCAAGAATCATTAAAAACAAAATAGGCAAAGCCAACTATGATATTCTCCAGCAGATTACAGATCAGAAGCTGCAGTCTGAGGTGAAAATGGAAATGCCTTACCAGATCAAGATCAACTAAACTAAATTATATTGTACAAAAAACCCCGGAACTGAATTTCAGTTCCGGGGTTTTATTTTTTTATCTGCTTTTAGCCTTTCCTTGTGGCCATTCCGTAGATCCAGAGAACGATTAACGATCCTCCGACAGCTAACAGCATACTTCTGAAATCGAAACTATCTGTAGTTCCCCATCCCAAAAAGCTGCCTATAAATCCTCCTACGAATGCTCCAACAATACCTAAAATAATAGTCATTAACCATCCGCCGCCTTGTGTTCCCGGCATAATAAGTTTTGCAATTGCCCCTGCGATAAGACCAAATATGATCCAAGTTAAAATTCCCATAGTCCTAAATTTTTAATTGTTAATAATGTGTGAATTTGATATACTAATTTAAAGATAAATATGATAAAAATCATCTTTTCTTGAAAAAAGAGTCTACAAATTCTGTACCATTAAACAATTGAAGGTCCTGCATCTTTTCGCCTACCCCTATATATTTTACCGGAATCTGGAACTGATCGGATATACCTATAACGACACCGCCTTTGGCTGTTCCGTCAAGTTTTGTTACTGCCAATGCGTTTACTTCTGTGGCTGCTGTGAACTGTTTGGCCTGTTCAAATGCATTCTGTCCGGTAGATCCGTCAAGAACCAGCAGGATTTCATGAGGGGCATCAGGAATTACCTTCTGCATTACTCTTTTGATCTTGGAAAGCTCATTCATCAGGTTGATCTTATTGTGAAGCCTTCCCGCAGTGTCAATGATCACCACATCTGCACCTTGCGCCACGGCACTCTGTACCGTATCAAAAGCTACAGAGGCAGGATCTGATCCCATATCCTGTTTAACGATAGGAACACCCACTCTTTGGCTCCAGATCGTCAGCTGGTCCACTGCAGCTGCTCTGAAGGTATCTGCAGCGCCAAGGACAACTTTTTTGCCTTCGGATTTAAACTGATGAGCCAGCTTCCCGATTGTAGTCGTTTTTCCTACACCGTTCACTCCAACTACCATGATAACATACGGCTTTTTAGAAGTATCTATATTTCCTGTTCCGGCATGAGGGTTTTCCAGGAGTAGTCCTGAAATTTCTTCACGCAGAATAGCATCAAGTTCACCTACGCCTACATATTTATCGCGGGCAACACGTTCTTCAATCCTTTCTATGATTTTAATGGTTGTGGAAGCTCCTACATCAGACGCAATCAGTATTTCTTCAAGATCATCCAGAACTTCATCATCTACTTTGCTTTTACCGACTACGGCCTTCGTCATTTTTTCAAAGAAACCCTGGCTGGATTTTTCCAGGCCCTTGTCTAAAGTTTCTTTTTCTTCTTTTTTGAAAATATTTTTAAACCAACTCATAGTTTGTTCTTATTTGTTTTTTATAACTGCCGTGGCCTCTACTTCTATAAGCACGTCATCTCTGAAAAGACGGCTCACTTCCACAAGGGTGCTCACAGGAGGATTTTGAAGGTTGATATATAAGTCACGGATTTTTCTAAAGTCTGGTGTTTTGGAAATATCGGTGATGAAAATTCCAAGCTTTACGATGTCCTTTCTTGTAGCTCCATATTCTTTCAGGATGTACTCGATGTTTTTAAAAACCTGCTGAGTTTGTTTCTCAACATCGTTTCCTATAAGATTACCTGCAGCATCCAATGGAACCTGTCCGGAGAGAAGGATCATTCTGGAAGTTCCGCAGTCAATGCTTGTCGATTGCGAAAGTCCTTTAATGGTAAAAACTTCTGCGGAGCTTTTATATTCTACATTGTTCATCTTTTTCTGACCGAATGAAAATAGAAAAATTTCTGTGAAAACCAGAATAAAAATCTTTTTCATAGGATATTATTTAATTGATTAATAATCTGGTGAACAAAGATAACAAAAAAACTACCCAAAATCTGAGTAGTTTTTTATATTGTAAATAAAGTGGAGATTATTTCTTCAAATAACCTTCTACTTCGTCTGCATTCATTACTTTTTCTTCGAAAACGTAAGCACCTGACTTAGATGACTTAACCATTTTCACAACTTTGGTCATTTTTTTTGACCCGGTTTGTAGGGTTGCTACTACTTTCTTTGCCATGGTAAATTATATTTATAAATTACTTGATTTCTTTGTGAACTGTAACTTTCTTAAGAACAGGATTGTATTTTTTCAATTCCAATCTTTCAGTAGTGTTCTTTTTATTTTTAGTAGAAATGTATCTTGACATTCCTGGCATACCGCTCTCTTTGTGCTCTGTACATTCAAGGATTACTTGAACTCTGTTTCCTTTTTTTGCCATGATTTATTAATTCTTTTTAATCAATCCGTTTCTAGTAGCTCTTTCAATAGCTTCCTCGATTCCAATCTTGTTAATCACTCTCAATCCATGAGCTGATACTTTCAGTGTAACGTGCTTATCTTGCTCCGGAAGGTAAAACTTCTTCTCTAATAAGTTAATTTCAAAACGACGCTTCGTTTTGTTATTAGCGTGAGAAACGTTGTTACCAACCATTGCACGCTTTCCTGTTATTTGGCAAATTCTTGACATATCTCGATGTTCTTATTTGTATAAATATTTGAGAGTGCAAAATAACGAAGAAATTTTTAGATAGACAAATCTTTTGGAAAATATTTACAAATAACTGGCTGATTAATAATCATGATTTTTAAAATAAAATTATCTTCAATACAGCCTAAACCAAGTGACTGATATATTTCATGTCAGCTTTCCGGAAAAAGCAAATCCGAATACTCTATCTTTGTTTTTAATTAATCTAAATAAAAATAATATGAAGAGGATCTGTATTTTTTTATCTATGCTTCCCGTTGGGCTTATGGCACAGGACTACATTGAAATCCAGACAGGTATGAAAAATTACTATTACGGAGCCGCGGATACAGCAGATATGGACGGGGATGGAAAGCCGGATATAGTGATTAACGGAGCTATTGATAGTGATCATGACGGAAACGTAGATACATCTTTCAACGAAGTATACAAAAATAATGGAGTTTCACTGATGCCGTATGCCGATCTTGGAGTGGATGCAACCCATCTGGGAGATATAAAATTCATGGATTTTGATAATGACGGGCTTCTTGATATTATTTCTACAGGATTGAGTTATAATGATGTAGTCAATTACAAACATTACAGGTTCCGTAATACAGGAACGACTTTTACGAAAGAAGCAGAACTGGAAGGGAAAGTCTATGGTTCTCTGGAAGCTTTCGATTTCAATAATGATGGTAAAATGGATTATGCCATCAACGGAACTCAGTATGTGGAAGGTGCCGGTTTTCTGAATCATCTGGATTTTTACAGAAATACCGGAACTGATTTTGAAATTTTCAAAGCCTGGCAGCCGGGAACGCAGAATGGAAGTTTTAAATTCATCGATCTTAATAACGATCATCTTCTTGATCTTGTGATTTTAGGAATGGAACAAGGGGATAACCCCTCCTTTAAGGTTTATCTGAACCAGTCAGGAGCCCTTGTGTTTTCCCAGGACTTTACAGCTCTTGCAGGTGGTAAAATGGATTTTGCAGATTTCAATGCTGATGGTTTCCAGGATGTGGTAATTTCCGGTCAGGATGCTGATTATAATGGCTATCTGGCAGTGTTGATGAATGACGGAACAGGAAATCTAACCGAACAAAAAATAAATATTCCTGAGATTGCAGATTCATCTGTAGTGACAGGTGATGTGAATAATGACGGATACTATGATTTTATGGTTTCCGGGAATGATGAAAATACCAATGCTGTTGTAAAGGCTTTTCTGTACAGTCCTTCAGCACAGGGTTTTATTGAAAGCATACCTACAGGACTGCATGCTTTAGGAGGTCCGGGCTTCGTGAATTTACTTGACTTTGACAATGACAACCGTCTGGATGTTCTATTGTCCGGATTTGATTGGGCAGATCCGGGCATGCCTTCACTTACCAAAATCTTCAAAAATACTTCAACTGAAGTTAATCTGAAGCCTTTGCCTCCTACAGTCCTTAATTTAACAAAGACCGGAAACCGCTTTAATTTCTCATGGAGCGGGGCATCGGACGATAAAACTCCGACAAATGCTCTACGATACGAATTCAAAGTAGGGTCTACCCCCGGAGCAGCCAATATTGCAAAATACATAGTGACAACTCCTGCGTGGTTCCTGGATCTGGATCCTTCTGTTCAGAATGTATATTGGAGTGTAAGATCAATAGATGCTTCAAAAGTTTTTTCTGATGCCTCTGCTCAAGGTTCATTGGGAACGCGTGATGCAGTTAAAAATAATCCAATTTCGGTCTATCCGAATCCAGCATCAGATAAGGTATTTATCGGAGGAGGAAAGGTTTCTGATTTTGAGCTATATTCTATGGACGGAAGGAAGCAGAATGTGGTTTTGAATAATGACCAGTCCATCAATATATCTCATCTTATAAAAGGAACTTATCTGTTAAAACTGAAAATAAAAAACGAAATAACCATCCGGAAGCTCATCATTAAATAAAACTGAAGAGTTCTATTAGTAAGAAAAGCCAGACGTCCAGCTGGCTTTTCCTTTTTATTGTGAATTTTTTAATGAGAATTGTTTTGAACTAACCCGTCAGAAATTCTTTGAATTTTCGCAATCTCTCCAGGGAAGGGATTTCCGCCGTTTAATCAGTCATACAGCTTTTTCCTCAAGTACATTTGTTGTGTTTATTTGTGCAAATGATTAGTGGTATTTGTGTTAAAAAAACTAAGCCTTTTTCGTCCTGTTCTTAAATTTTTCAATAAGGAAATAAAATAGCAGGAAGCCCAGTGAAAAAATGGAAAACCTTGATAGTAAGTCCCCGGCTCTCGTGTAGAAAGTCTTGGTTTCGTAAAGATTCACTTTGGCAAATAAGGTTGTTTTATCACCATAGAAGGTATCGGCTACCACTTCACCTTTTGCATTAATATGAGCCGATATTCCGCTGTTGGCAGCCCGTGCAATTTCTCTTCTGGTTTCAATAGCCCTTAGTTTTGCATAAGACAGAAGCTGCTTGTGTCCTTCTGTAACGCCCCACCATGAATCATTCGTCATAATCCCTAAGAAATTGGCACCTTTTTTTACATAATCCGTTGTGAATTCTCCATAAATGCTTTCATAGCAGATGATAGGTGCCATTCTGCCTTTGTTGTAAGGGTTGGCAAAGGATTTTCTTTCCTTGTCTATTCCTAACGAGGCAACGGTTCCGCCCAGATTCAGCATGGCATCGCCTAAAAGGGGTTTCAGGACGCTCATGTATGGGAAGATCTCAACTCCGGGAACAAGTTTTCCTTTGTGGTAAACCTGTACCTGTTGCTGTGGAGCAATCTGAATGGCTGTGTTGTAGCTTTCCACCCAGAGGCCCGGGTTAATCTCATAAGCTTCTTTAGGAATATTTTCCTGGTTTTTATAGAAACGGTGTGACGAAATTCCTGTTGCAAAAACGGCTCCCGGATGTTTGGACAAAAATCCTTTCACATTATTTAAAAGCAGGCTCTTTTCAAAAGCGGTTTCGGAGATCGATCCTCTTCCGGGAAGGGCAGTTTCCGGAGCAATAAAATAATCGATTTTTCCCTTTGAATTGTTTTCAGCTAAAGTTAAAAGATCATTTTCAATCGTAAGACTGTCTTTTGAATACTTTTCTGCGTAGGGATCAAGATCCGGCTGCAGCATCAGGACATTAACCTGTCCGGAAGGCTTTTCATCGAAACTGTTATATTTGATTAATGAAATGATCATCGGAAGAATGATCAAGGCTGCAACAATTGATGTATTCCTGATCAGATCTTTTCGTTTCCTGCCTGCTTCCCATGTTCTTATAGTGTAGAAAATCAAAACATTGACTACTAAAATCCAGAAGCTTCCGCCGGTAGCACCAAGAGTATCGTACCACTGGATCAGTTTTGGATATTCTGAGAATACGTTTCCTAAATTCAGCCATGGCCATGTCAGTTCCCAGTTCAGGTGGAATTTTTCAAAGCTCATCCATATGGCGATCAGAAATCCCAATCCCCAATACGTTCCCTGTGCATTCTTGTACCAATGATAGCATTGGAAAACAAGGGAATATAAAAAAGAATTGACCAGGACCGGAAATACCACAGCCATTATGGAGTGGCTGCCGTCCGGGTTTTTAGAGCCGTACAGCCATCCTGTAGTGACGATGTTCCAGATCACAAAACAAAGGTAGGACAGCCCGAAAACCATCCAGCTCTTTCTGTTGTAAGAGGAAAATTTTGAGATTCCATGCTCCATCATCAATAAAGGAACAAGGGCAAAAAATATAAAAAACGGAACTCCGTAAGTAGGCCACGAGATGGACAGTAGCATCGCTGAAATGAGCGTAAGTAAAACGTATTTCATTAATTTGATTTAACATACAAATTTAATGTTTTTGAAATGAATAAATTTGCACTTCATGTTAAAGAAATTTTATAAAATCATTATTGTTCCCTATACGCTGTTTTTGCTTTATCTGATGTTTTTGGGATGGGCAGGTCTCAGTATGAAGACAACCAGATCACTGTGGAACCTGTTTTATCCACTATAAAATTTATCCATAATACCATTGAACTGAAATACATTGTAACCATTGTTTTTGGTAATATCATAATGTTCATGCCCTTTGGATTTCTGGGATGGATATTGCCTGGCCTCAAAGATCTCAAAGCATTACTCTGTACTTTATTTCATCCATTATTATCGTTGAGGCGCTCCAGTATTTTACCAGAATGGGGATATTTGAGGTAGATGATATTATCCTTAATACTTTTGGGGTTTATCTTGGATGGCTGCTTCGTGGGTTTATTGAAAAGAGGTTTAAGAGTCTGCTTATTTAGACCTGTACATTAATGATTATTTTTGCCAAAATATTCCTTTTCAAAAGCTTTATTTATTTTGTCTGCATCAGTAATATAACTTGTGAAGGATTTCCATACTTCTTTTTTTGTATTGGCATCTATTAAACTCCATTGAAGATAAGAAATAGAATAATGTTTGATTTCCAGTATATAATCCGAATGAAATGAGGTTAGTGCTTTTGCCAGTACATATTCTCTTTCTTTATCCATGTCAGAATAGATGATACTCGAAGAAGTAACATTATGCTTTTTAAAAGTACTGTCTAATTGCTGTTTTAATTGATTAATTGTTTTGTCCGGAAATGTAATATTTTGAAAGATAATCAGAACGTTATCAGCATTTTTTACATTAAAGGCTGTATCAGTAACAGCATGGGACATATTATTTGTTGAGCAGCCGGTAGTTAAAGCTAAAATACAAAAAGCTAAAAATAAATTTTTTAAAATCATTTTTGTGCTGTTGGAATTAGATTATTTTTTGCTAAATCATCGATTATTTTAATAGCCAGCTTTTCGCCTCCGCTTTTTTCTGTAAACATGTTGATTCCTAATGTTACAGTTGCTTTATATATGGAATAATCATTTTTTTTATCAGTGATGTTCACATCATAGGTGGCGAAGGCTGTTCCGTCAGACCATGTAGTGACTTGCATATAATTAATATACATAATGTAGCTGGGATTGTATTTTTCTTCAGCTTCCTTTAATGCGGTTTCATAGTTCAGCATAGCAGGTCTTATAGCTAATGACTTATTTTCTACTGTACGTTTATTTAATTCTGCGCTGATTGTTGAAATAAAAGTGTCCTCAATTTTTCTTGATTGCCCGCCATTAAAAATAACAAGTACTTTGTTTAATTTCGAGTCTTTAAAATCAGAGGATACATTGCTGTTCATCTTTACGGTACTACAATTGAAGAATAGTATTACCACGGCAAGTAGTAAAAATTTTAGTTTCATTTTTTTTGTGTTTTTTTGAAGGGTAAATATATAAAAAAATAGATATTTTTTTTCTGTTATTTAGTTGAGGGAAAAAAAAAATTTATCTGATTATCCATTCAGCTCTTTTGCCCGCTTTTCCGCATTCAGAATTCCGCCTTTTAAAATTTCTTTTAAATGCTGCTCTTCAAATGTCTTTAAGGCTGCTTCGGTGGTTCCCCCTTTGGATGCTACGTCTTTAATAAGTTCTTCAAGGCTTTTTTCAGAATTATTGATCAGGTGATAGGCGCCCAGCATCGTTTGTTTTACGAAAAGTTGAGAAAGATTTTCTTCTATGCCCATTTCCACGCCTGCTTTTATCATGGCGTCAATAATATAATAGAAATAAGCCGGCCCGCTTCCCGAGAGTGCCGTAACCCCATCCAGAAGATCCTCATTTTCCAGGTATACTGACCTTCCTGTGCTGTTCAGAAGTCTCTCAATATTGATCAGCTGGCTGAATGAAATGCCGTTTGCTGCCGTGTAGCCTGTGATTCCCATCCCCAAAAGGGTAGGAGAGTTCGGCATGGCTCTCACAACGAGGGGATGATTTAATAATTTCTGAATTTTTTCAATCTTGATTCCGGCCATAATAGAAAGAACCATTTGGTTTTCCTTCAATGTAAACCTAAAATTCTGGGCAACATGCTGGAAATCCTGAGGCTTTACTGCTACAATAATTAGATCCGCATCCAGGTCGCTGGTTTCTTCAAAAGTAGAAATTACGGATTTGGGAAACTCTTCTGCTATTTTGGAAATTTTAGACTGGTTACGGGTAATCAGATGGAGATTCTCAGGTTTGATCAGTTCGTATTTTAAAAATGATTTGGAAAAAGAAAGGCCCATATTACCGGCTCCAAGAATAACGATTTTCATGTTTTATGTTCTTTTTTTAGCTAAAATAATGTTTTTATTTTTTCCGGATGTATTCCGGTAATTTTTATTTTTGAATATACTAAAAAACATTCTCGTGGTTGTGAATAATGTAATATTTGCTAATTTAGAGAAAAACTATTTTGATATGGTAAGGTTTGATATTTTATGGAAAAATCACCCGGGTAATGGGGTTTTTCCTTGTGACAGATCGAAGCATATTAATCAATGTGCAATTCGTATGAGCGTAGCTCTCGAAAAATCAGGAGTAGATTTGATGTCTTTCGGCGGTGTGAAATGCTGGGAAAAGCATGAAGATGGCTTCAAGCATATTTTACGTGCACAGGAGCTTGCTAACTGGATCAATATACATTCTGAAATTTTTGGGAACCGATTATTGTTGGAAAGGAAAAAATATCCAACGATGAGCCATAAAAGCTTTAGAAATGCAAAAGGAATTATCTTCATTAAAGATGGATGGGGCGCTACAGATCATATCGATGTATGGAACGGTATGGAGCTGAAAGGCGGTGATGCTTACGATTATTTGTCCAGAGGTACTGAGATCTGGTTTTGGCCTTTAATTTAAATGATCATGAAAAATATATTATTGGTAGTTTCAATTTTATTTCTCGTTCTTTCATGTAAAAAAGATAAAGAGAATTTACGTCAGCCGGTTACTAAAAATAATGCTGCAATTGTTACTGATACCACATTGATTAATGGGGTATTATTGGAATTAATAGATAATAATGGAAAGGCGGAATTAAAGATTAATTCAAAAATATCCGGGTCAGGCAATATAAAAATTTCTCCGCCATGCTATTTTCTTAGATGGGAAGGGAATAAGGTTGAAAATTTTCCCTATCCGGATGCAGGAGTGGATCATACTTTGGTAATTCTGGGGAATATAGATAAAAGGTCCGGCAGAATTTGCGGGAAAGGATTACAGGGATTATTATTTAAAAAAGACAGCATTATTATTACTCCGAGAACATTAACTCATTCCTTAACCTGTGCAGATAGTGGTGCTGATGAGAAAATTTTTTGGGGCTTTGCCCATGATTAAAAATAACATTCGTTATCGGATCTTCCTGGTGCAGTCTTGAAAACTGCTTAAAACTTTAGTTTTAGATCTACTTTGTCCTTAGGTTCTTCCTGATGATTTTATTATAAAATATTCACTTCCCGTTCGAGCTCTATCCCGAATTTTTCTTTTACGGAATTGATGATCTCCGTCGAAAAATCAAAGATTTCTTTTCCTGTGGCATTTCCTGTAGCATTGACGATAACCAGTGCCTGGAGCTTATGTGAGGCTGCATTTCCAATCTGTTTTCCTTTCCAGCCGCACTGCTCGATCAGCCATCCGGCGGGAACTTTTACAAAGTCACCGTTTGGATAGCCTGGAATATTTTCAAATTGCTGCTTCAGGTTTTCAAACTGGGCAAAGGGAATGGTAGGGTTTTTAAAGAAACTTCCTGCATTTCCTGTTTCTTTTGGGTCAGGCAGTTTACTCTGTCTGATATTAATGACCGCCCGGGAAACATCCTGGATAGTGGGATGGATAATTCCAGCATTTTCCAATTCGGTTTTTATTGCACCATATTCTGTTTTGATGTGATGGTCTTTCTTTGTTAATTTAAAAGTGACTTCCAGGATTACATACCTGTCTTTTCCTTCCTGCTTGAAAACAGAATCCCTGTAGCCAAAATGACATTCTTCAAGGCTGAATGTTTTAAGCTCAAGACTTTTAATGTCCAAAACCGTACAGCTTACAAAAACATCCTTTATTTCTGTTCCGTAAGCTCCGATATTCTGCATTGGTGACGTTCCTACGTTTCCGGGGATCAGGGAAAGATTTTCCAGCCCGCCATAGTTCTTTTCAAGCGTGTACATTACGAATTCATGCCAGTTTTCGCCGGCCTTAGCCGTTACCAATACTTCATTTTCATTAAGGTCTTCCTCAGAAATTCCTTTTAAACTGAGTTTGATAGCAAGTCCGTCAAAATCCTTCGTTAAAAGAATATTGCTTCCTCCGCCTAAAAATAAGGATTGAAGATGGTGGTCCCGGGAATATCTTACTGCCTCCCTGAGCTCTTCAAGGGTCTGTACTTCGGTAAAATATTTTGCTTTGGCATCAACACCAAAAGTATTGTAGGGCTTTAAGGAAAAATTTTCTTGCATATTTTATCGGTATTCTGTGGGAAGAATGAGGTTGAGTTGTTCTTTAAACAGTTTCAGCTGCCTGTAATGCAGGGTGTCTGCATAAGAATTAACATAGATATGTGATTTTTTCGGAGTCCTGATCTGAAAAGTTTCATCAATGCCGTCTACAGACTGTTTGCTTGGAGAGCTTTGTATTACATCCAGATCCTTGGTATTGATCGGGGAAATAAGATTGTTCCAGGTCTGCATGCTGATGGCAGAATCCCACTCTTTGTGGATTCGACGGGCAGTGATGCCCTGTTCTGCATGGATGGAATCTTTTGTGATCCTGATGATCTTGTAATCTCCCTGATCGCCGCCAATATTGGATAAGCTGATGAAAGTTATTTCATTTGGGTTTTTAGTGATGGAAGTTTGTTCCTTGCTTTTGTCACAGGAAAAAAATGCCGGCAGCAAAAACATTGAAAACAGGAGTTTCAGGTAAGTATTTTTTATTGCCGGCATAATGTATGTTTTAGAGACTGAATTCTTCTCTGTATTTCTTTAATGCGTCTTTAAGGATCTCAGCACTTCTCTTAAGATCTTCCTCTTTCAGAACGTAAGCAATTCTTACCTGTTTTTTTCCTAATTCAGGATTGCTGTAGAAGCCTCCTGCAGGAGCTACCATAATGGTTTCCTTATTAAGAGAATATTTTTCTAAAAGCCATTGTGCAAATTTCTCAGTATCATCTACCGGAAGCTCTGCTACACAATAGAAAGCTCCTTTGGGTTTAGGGCAGATCACTCCGGGAATGGCATTCAGAAGATCTACCAATATGTTTCTTCTGTGGGTATATTCTTCTCTTACCGCACGGATGTAAGCGCCATCATTTTGGTGGGCAGCCGTAGCAGCAATTTGTCCCAACAGAACCGGGCTCAGTCTTGCCTGTGCAAAAAGCATCGCTGCATCATGAATTTTTTTGGAGCGGGTAATCATGCATCCGATTCTTACTCCACACATAGAATAGCGCTTGGATTCTGAATCGATGATGATGCAATTGTCGCTAAGCTCAGGGAAATCCAGCATGGATATCTGCTGTTTGCCGTCATATACGTATTCTCTGTAAACTTCGTCGGAGATAACGACGATATCATATTTCAATGCAATTTCTGCAAGCTTCTGAAGCTCTTCACGGGTGTAAAGATATCCTGTAGGGTTGCCCGGGTTGCAGATAACGATTGCTCTTGTTTTCTCTGTGATTTTTTTCTCAAATTCTTCAATCGGAGGAAGGGCGAAGCCTGTGTCGATCGTAGACGGAACCGCTACCACATTCACATTGAATGCACTGGTAAAGCCATTGTAATTGGCGTAATAAGGCTCAGGGATAATCACTTCATCACCATCATCACATAAAGTGGAAATGGCAAAATTTAATGCTTCAGATCCTCCATTGGTCACAATGAAATTGTCTGGTGTAAGATCTGTAAAGCCTAGGGTGTGATAATATTCTGTAAGGGCCCTTCTGTACTCTATATTCCCTTCAGAAAGTGCATATTCCAATACTTTAAGATCAATATTCTTTAAAGCATTTAAAGCGGTTTCCGGTGTTTCAATATCAGGCTGTCCGATATTGAGATGATATACTTTTATCCCCTTTTGTTTGGCTTGTAAAGCGTAAGGAACCAGTTTTCTTACCGGTGAGGCAGGCATATGCTGTGCTCTGTTTGAAATATTTGGCATTGTTCAAAAAATTTGTATGGCAAAAATAAGATTTAATTTCTCAATAATAAAATAACCTGATATTCATTTTGATTGCTTTTTAATTATTTTGAAAATCAGTGAATTATAGTTAAATGTAGCCCTGATTCTTCTTATTTTATGTTATATACTCATCAGCAGTTCTGAAAAAGGATTGGATTTGAAAATGAATTATAGGCAGAAATGATCAGAATTGTCAAAATAATATAACAAAATGTGAATAAAGCATTTGGTCATAAAATAATGTTTTCATATATGTTAAATATCAATACTATAATATTATCGTTAAATACTTGAATATTTTGTAAAAATATATCATTTGTATTGATTTTTTTATTAAATTTCGATGCTAATAAAAAATAATTATGAAAATACATTTACCATTTAGAGTCTTACCTGCTCTGGCTCTTTTTGCGGCAGCTACTATGAATGCCCAAAACTTTCAACCAATGCCTGTCCAGTCCGGATATACGGCAGATGTAATTGCTAACGGAATAGGTTCTGCCATGACCTCCACAACAGAAGATGTAGACGGGGTATCTTTTGCTTTTGTAGCAAGAGATTTTCAGCTTACTTCAAGCAGTACGGCACTTACGTACGGGCTTCCTGTTAATGGAATTATTAATTCTGCTGTGGCTTCCACTCCGGGGCTGAGTTTTAAGCTTGGTGATCTTTCCGGAAATAATTCTTTAAAGATTTCAAGCAATGCATCCGGCAGTAACAGCGGAACACTGTCGTTTGTAACACCTGTTCCCGCTTTTAAATTATATATGCTTTCTACGGGTGGAAGTGGTGCATGTACAGTGAATGTAACGGTTAATTTTACGGATAATACTTCTCAGGTATTTTCAGGGGTGAGTGTTTCCGACTGGTATGGCGGGGCAAGCTATGCCATTCAGGGAATCGGAAGGATCAACAGGAGCAACAATGTTCTGGAACCGAATTCCACGAATCCAAGACTATATCAGGCTGCTTTGACTATTGATGCCGCGAACCAGACCAAGCCTATCCAGAGTGTTACTGTAACCAAAGTAAGCGGAACGGGAATTGCCAACATTTTTGCTTTTTCAGCAGATGTTTATACAGATTGTGTAGCTCCTACACTTCAGCCTGTGGGAACCCTTACTTCAAGTTCTGCCCAGGTTTCATGGACGGTACCGGCCAGTGTTCAGGCAGTAAGTTATGATATTTACTATAGTACATCCTCTACGGCTCCTACAGCGGCAGCAACACCTAATCATCCTGGTGTTACCGGAACTTCATTTACCATTCCTTCTCTGTCACCAAGTACAACCTACTATTATTGGGTAAGAACCAATTGCAGTACGGCAACTTCCCAGAGTGGATGGTCGTTCTCAGGAACGTTTACCACTTTATGCGGATCTATGGTTCCGACGTATACGAATAATTTCAGCACTTTCCCTGGAACATGCTGGGCAAACGGTCTTTCCGGAGGCACACCGGCTACAGGTCCTACAGGAACAAGTTCTTATTGGGTGTCCGGAGGTTTCTTAGGTACCGGCTCCAGCGGATCAGCAACCATCAATCTATACTCTGCAGGCAGAACGGGCTGGCTTAAAACAGTGCCTTTCAATCTTTCTGGCGGTACTTATAAAGTTAAATTTGATTATGGAATAGCAGCATATCTGAGTACCAGTGCTTCACCAATGGGATCTGATGATGTTGTTCAGTTCCTGGCATCCAATGACGGCGGAACGACATGGACTGTCCTTGAGACATGGAATCAGGCTAATGCCCCTACCAATGTTTCAACTCCATATGTTTACACCTTGACAGGATACAACAGTGCCAATACGGTCTTTGCTTTTTACGGAACGGACGGGACAGTGAATGACGATCCTGACTATAATTTCTATGTCGATAACTTTACAGTTGAAAGTGCACAATTGAGCACTTCGGAAGTAAAAGATGCGGCGAAGAAGGCATCCGTTCATCCGAACCCTTTCAGAGATATTCTTTACATCTCAGACAATAGAGAAGTGAAATCTGTAAATGTAGGCGATGCTTCCGGCAGAGCTTTGAAAACTTTTACAGGAAATGTAAAAGAGCTGGATCTGAGTACCCTGAATGCAGGCCTGTATTTTGTAACCATCTATTTCAAAGACGGATCGCAGTCTACTGTGAAAACGGTTAAAAAATAAATTTTTTAATGTCAATAAAGTTGAACGGCGGTGCAGTAATGCACTGCCGTTTTTTGTAATTAAAATCAATTATTGATATCTATAAATTTCGTTATTTTGGGGAAAATTAAAAACTCACTGACATGCAAATTCCGGCAGACTCCGTAACTGATTATATTTCAAAAATTCCTGAGGATAGACAGGAAGTATTTAAAAAATTATTTGATACCATAAATGATAATCTTCCTGAAGGCTTCAAAGAAGGAGTCAGTTATGGAATGGTAGGGTGGGGAGTTCCTCTGGAGACTTATCCTGCAGGATACCATTGTGCACCCGGTACTCCTTTACCGTTTATGGCGCTGGCTTCGCAGAAAAACTTTATTGCATTCTATCATATGGGAATTTATGCTGATCCTGAATTACTAGAATGGTTTATAGCTGAATATCCAAAGTATTCCAAAAGAAAGCTGGATATGGGGAAATCCTGTGTAAGGTTCAAAAAAATGGATGATATTCCTTTTGAACTCATTGCTGAGGTCAGCAAAAAAATGACCGTTGAAAACTGGATCAATATGTATGAAAGCCAGTTTAAAAAATCAAAAGAATCTACCTCAAAAGGTAAGTAGAACTTATATTCAACCATAACAGCATTATGATCAACCTCAAAGAAGGACTGTTTCAGAAAAGTCATAAAATCCTCCCCCGTATTATTTTCTTTATTACTATTCTGCTGTTGCAGTATTGTGCACCCCAAAGCCAATACGGTAAGCTGAGGAATGGAGATCTGCTTTTTGTTACGGCTAAAGAAACCGGGCTTTCCGGTGCCATCAATAATGTAACCCAAAAGCAGAAAGAAGCATCTTTTGATCATATCGGAATTGTAGAAAAAGCAAATAATCACTGGTATGTCCTCCATGCAGCTCCCAAAGGAGGCTCGCAAAAGCAGGACCTCAAATCTTTTCTTACCGATCAGTCTGATGACGGTCAGAAAGTAATGATCTACCGTCTTAAACCGGAATATCAGAAATCTATTCCGGCTGCTCTCAAAAAGGCAGAATCCATGCTGGGAAAGCCTTATAATTTCAATTATATCCTTGATGAAAGTTCTTACTACTGTTCAGATTATATTGAGAGGTCATTCAGGGAAGATCATATATTCAAACTGGAACCTATGACGTTCATTGATCCAAAAACCGGAAAAACCAATGAATTCTGGGCAGAATTTTATAAAAAGAAGAACTTAAAAGTTCCGGAAGGAGAACCAGGCTGTAACCCCAATGGCCTTGCGGCATCAGAAAAACTGGACAAGATAGGAGAGCTGTAAATATACTTTACAATAAATATGATCCCTGAAGATTTAAGTCTTTGGGGATTTTTTTAGACAAAAATGAAAGAAATTTAACGCAAAGGTTTATTTTTAGTAAACAGTTTAAGTAAGCAAAGGAAAATCAACTCGGTTGATTCGATAAAGGTGCCTCATTACTACCTTTTATAAAAAAATCTGCTTTATCTGCTCAATCAACGAGAGGTTACAAAATAAAGCCAACATATTTTAGTGTCTTAAGAAGAAAAATTGTTAAAATTCAAAAATATTAGTCTACTAATTTGGTAGACTAATATTTTTTTATATTTTTGTCAAAGATTTAACGCAAGAAGCAACCATGATCTAGAAAATGTTTAACTAAAAAATTGTTAGTGATGATTACACCTAATCCTACGCTGCAGGTATTACCAAAAAAAATAAGCCTGCCTAAAAAAGAACTGATACTGGAAATAGAATTGAATGGCAAAATGAAATTTGAGCATTTAATGAATACCATCTATAATCAGTTCGGGATCTGTCACAGGGTGCTGTCTGCTAATGTAGAATATGTTAACGGATATAGTTTTGGTTCGGTACAGTTATATATTAATGTAAGTTCAGAAGATTACCAGCAACTGGAATTCTATCTGAATAAAAATAAACTCTTGAATACCATGGTGGAGTATAACTGCCGTAAGTATTTTTAAGGGGAGATTCATATAGTTTTAATTACAGAAAGTATCCGGTTTTTATCGGGTACTTTTTTTATGGGTTTATAGGAGCTTGAGGTAGAAACTTAATTCAATATTTAACGTGTCAAAAAAGACTGCTCTGAAAATAAGTTTGTTCTGTTATTGATCTAAATTTCAGATTCAAAAAAAACACTACTTTTAGAGATTATAAAACCAAAAATTATGACCATAATAATTATTATTGCTTTAATTGCAATTTGTCTTTTGTATGCAGTATCTATCTACAACCGTCTTGTTAAACTGAAAAATCTGGTTCAGGAGGCATGGAGCAGTATTGATGTGATGCTAAAAAAACGACATGACCTTATTCCCAACCTTGTAGAAACCGTAAAGGGCTATGCTACCCATGAGCGTGAAACTCTGGACAGTGTGATAAGAGCCAGGACCCAGGCTGTAGGTGCAGATTCCGTTCAGGCCAAAGAAGCGGCGGAGAAAAACCTGAACCAGGCCATGATGAATCTTTTTGCCGTAGCGGAACAATATCCCGACCTGAAAGCCAATACCAATTTTCAACAGCTTCAGAGTGAACTTACCTCTATAGAAAACGATGTGGAAAAATCAAGAAGATATTATAACGGGACTGTCCGTGAGAATAACACCCTTGTAGAGTCTTTTCCAAGCAACATCATCGCCAATATGTACAAGTTTGAGAAAGCGCCTTTCTTCGAACTGGAAAATATTGCAGAAAGAGAAGTTCCAACCGTAAAATTTTAAGAAATGAGAAAGTTGCTGCAGCTTTTCCTTCTTCAGTTTTTTTGTATAGCCTTTGCACAGACTGATCCGGAGAGGATGGATCAGCTGGCTATTATCGGAACTGAGAAAATCATTTCTTTCCATTCAGACATTGATATTGATAAAAATTCGGGTGCTACCGTTACTGAAAATATAAAAGTATACAGCCTGGGAAATAATATCAAAAGAGGAATCTTCCGTGCGCTTCCCTTATCCAGAAATCTGAATAACAAAAGCCAGAAGGTGAGGTATCATATCATTTCCGTGAAAAAAAACGGTGAGGATGAAGATTATCATGAAGAAACAGAAGATGGCTACTTAAAAATTTATGCAGGAAATAAAGATGTGCTTCTGGATCCCGGAACCTACGACTATGAAATAAAATACAAAACGGAGAACCAGATCGGCTTTTTTCCTCAGTATGATGAATTTTACTGGAACGTCAACGGAACATACTGGGATTTTGATGTTGATACTATTTCCGCAAGGGTAAATCTTCCTGCCGGAGCAGCTATTATCCAGAATTCCTGTTATACCGGGGCTTATGGCAGTAACAGCCAGAATTGTACTTCCAAAGTACTTTCGGATAACTCTATAGAATGGGGTGCTTCCGGCCTTAAACCGAATGAGGGTCTTACCATAGCGGTAGGTTTCCAAAAAGGAATTATGGTTCCGCCTCCGCCGCCTACTTTCCTTGAAAAATATGGTATTTTAATAGCCGGATGTATCATCTTTCTGGGATTGCTTCTGTATCTTTATTCTACATGGGTGAAATATGGGATAGATCCTGAAACTCCAACGGTTTATCCGCAATTTAATGTCCCTGAAAATCTTTCGCCGGCCTCTCTGGGGTATATCAATTCGGAAAGTTTCAAAAACAAATACCTGACGGCTGCTATCGTCAGTCTCGCTGTAAAAGGATATGTAAAGATCATAGAAGGTGAAGATCCAGGTTTGTTAGGCTTTTTCAATACAAAAACTTTTACACTGAAAAAGTTGAAAGAAGCAGATGAGAGTCTTCCGAAAGAAGAAATTAATCTGATGAACAGTCTTTTTTCAGCATCTGCAGATTCTGTAAAATTTGATGGAAAATACAATTCGAAAATTGAAACTGCGGTTCAGAATTTTAAAGGAGCACTGAGCTTTCAGCATGATAATTTCCTGAATGAAGGAAACAACACAAAGAAACTTGTAATGCCTTGGCTGGTGATCAGTATTGTATATGGTCTGGGATTATTCATAAGCTATAGCCTGTTGCCTGAATTTGAAAGAGTTTTGGCCGGAGCGTTTTTGTATGTTATTCTTTTTGTGATATTTATATTAGTATCATTGCTGCTCAAAAATGCTTCCTGGAAATTTTTGATTCCGCTTCCTGTTGCTGTTATTTTGGGAGTTGGTGGAATTATTTCTGCTGGCGGAGGGGGTATTGAAAATATTAATTTCAACGTTTGCTATATTTTCTATGTTCTTGCATTTTCAGTAATGGTGGTTTTTCAATACCTGATCAAGCAGCCATCGAAAGAAAAACTAAGAAAAAAATCTTTGATAGACGGCTTCAAAATGTATATGGGAGCAGCTGAAAACGAACAGCTGAAATTTCACAATCCTCCTCAGATGACCCCGCAGGTTTTTGAGACGCTACTTCCTTTTGCTATGGTAATGGGAGTTGACCAGATCTGGGGACAGAAATTTGATGAATTGCTGAAAAGAACTGCCATGGAATATCAGAATACCTGGTACTACGGTGGTGTAATGAACCATTATGCATTTGCTAATACGTTGAACTCAAGCCTTACCCAATCTATACAATCGGCATCTACGAAGCCATCCAGTTCCAGCAGTGGATCAGGTGGCGGTGGATTCTCCGGAGGCGGCGGAGGCGGTGGTGGAGGCGGTGGCTGGTAGCTGATGTCTTATAGAAATAAAAAAGTCCGTTTTACAACCAGTGAAACGGATTTTTTTTATGATTTCTTCAACTTACTGTTGGAGAGTAGTGTTTGTTTAGTAAGATTCTCACATTATTTAGTGTAAGGCTAATCCTTCTTTTTATCGAGGAGCTGTTTGAGATAAGCAATCTCTGTATCCTTATCTTTCAGTCTTTGTTCATACTGCTCTATTAATTTTTCAGGAAGTTGATTCTGGTAAATAAAACCACTATGATCTCCATTAGTACTATTTATAGTAATATTATCACCACTCAGAAAATCCAGAACACTTACCTCCAGAACTTTTGCAATATCTTCCACCTGATGGAAATCCGGTTTACTTTTATCATTCTCAAAATTGGAATAGGTTTTCTGGGAAACATTAAGAACTTCGGCCAGGTATTCCTGAGTAAAGTTTTTGTTGATTCTCGCTTTTTTCAGTTTTTCACCTAGCGTCATAATATAAAAGTATTTTTATCAAAATTACATATTTTTTTCTTTTAGAAAAATAATACGGAAACCAGTATTTTTTTACTGCATTGCATATTATATTTTTTCACATCTTTGGGATGTAGGAAAAAGTATTATATTTAACAACTTAAAACACAAAACAACCTATGAAGAAAAATTTATCTGTCAGGCTGCTTTTTGGTGCAGCACTGGTTGCTTCTCTGGCTTCCTGCCGTTCGGAAGACTTTCTCAACAGTCATGAAGAGGCGCCGCCTTCTAAATTTAGGGTATTTACTGCTCAGAAAGATGAAACCATTAATTATGGAAAAGGCTTTAAAACATTGCTTGAACATTATGATGATATCCATAAAGTTCAGCATACTGCACAGGCGGTTAGAAATGCATTAAAAAATTCGTTGGAAACCACAGGCGAATATGTAGAAATGAATATCCGCTCGCAGGATTTTACAACAAAAACCAATGAAAAGTTTACACTTTTCCCTTTAATTAAAAATCAGCAGGTTGACGGTATTATTATTGCCGTGCTAAAGGAGAATGAAACCCAGGTAGAATTTTTGAAAATGTATCCTGAGGCAGAAAACTACAGTGAAATGCTGAAATTGTTCAGGGAAGCCTATCTGAAAAACACTTTACCACAAAGACTTGCTGCTAAAGCAAACGGATCATGCAGTTCTGACGGAACGCCTTGCGATACCGGAGAAGTTATCATTACGATGCCGGGATCGGGAGGAGGATATACTGGCGGAACCTGGAATGGAGATACTCTTCCCGCTGGTGGTTGCCTGCCTTATGATAATTGCTTAAATCCCGAAGGGGGAGGAGGTAGTGGAGGTGGGGAAACTAATCCTACAAACAATAGTGCTCCGGTGAATCCTTGTGATAAGCTGAAAACTCAGAATCTGTCTGCAGACTATAAGGCAAAAATAGAAGAATTGGATAAGCCGTCAGTTTTCAGCCTAAAGAAAGAAACAGGCTTTCTGGAAAGTAAAAGCGGAGTTTTTACACAGCTTCAGCCTGCTGCTTCTACATCGAGTTCGGATGGGATGACAGTTCCTGTAACCTCTAATACCAAAGGATATATACATACCCATTTGAATGATTATGATACAGGAAAATTTAATGATGAAGGGTTACCTTTAATTAACCAACCTATCAGGATGTTTTCTCCGGCAGATGTAAATACACTGATGATAATGGCTGGTTTTGTGACTGATGGAGATTATAGCCAGCTATATGGAACAATGGTTTCCAGCTACGGAAATTATACTATCATGTTTACAGGGACAGCTTCGGATATTAAAACAGGATATGATACTGAACAATGGAGAACATATTATTCAGACTATAAATTACTACATGACTCATGGTCATTTGAAAAGTTATTTCTTAATTTTATGAAAGATAAAATGAATATACAGGGTGTGGAATTATACAAAATAAAGGATAATGGCACCATACAGAAAAAGACACTAAACGCAAACAATAATGTACAATCTGATGATTGTCCTCAATAATTTTAAATTAACAAAATGAAAAATAGATTACTTATATTCACATTATTTTTAATGTTTGTTTCATGCAAGGCACAGGTAATAGGAACCTTAGAACAATTTGAAGAGTGTCAAAAAAGACCTAATCGAGATGAAGGTTGTCCGGATCTTGATAATATTACTTATGTTAAAGATACTAATAACAGGCTTAATCAGTTTGTAGGAATTTGGAAAGGAACATATAATGGTAAACAATATGAAATACATTTTGAAAAGCAACTGCAATGGGGGGAGGATATCAAATGGGATCGGATTTTTGGAAGAATAATTATAAAAGATAATTCTGGAAATATTATTTATAATTCACTAAATAAATCATTAACTGAGGCTGGTTTACTAAGAGGAGGTAATTTTCAAAATAGAGTGTATGTTATGCATTTTGTTGGGAACTATGACTGTTTAGAATCCGGTAATGTTTTTATAGAAACAAGAATTAATAACCCCAATGAAATGACATTGTTTTACTCTCAGGATAAAGACGGTCTTCTAAACCCAGCAAAGTGCCCTAATTTTTCAACTTTTGTACCGTTGCTTCCAACGGATAAAATCACACTGATAAAGCAGTAATTAAAGCCTCTTCGGAGGCTTATTTTAAATTGCAAATAATGAAAAATAAAATAGTTTATATCTTATTACTTTTAGGAATAATCTCTTTTAAGGCACAAGTAATAGGAACATTAGAACAATTTGAAGAATGTAGAAATAGACCAAATCATGATGACGGCTGTCCTGATTTGGAAAATATCACGTATGTAAAAGATACCAACAATAGACTTAACCAGTTTGTGGGAACCTGGAAAGGAAATTACGGAGGAAAGCAATATGAAATTAAATTAGAAAAAAAGATCAATTATAAGGATAAACCTAGTGATGCTCTTTCTTGGGATATGATAATTGGTAGGATATTAGTAAAAGATAGTTCCGGAAACATCATTTATAATTCTATGAATAAGGCTGATAATGATACACATTTTTTTGGCTATAATTTTCAAAAAAGAGTCTATAATATGCATTTTGTAGGAAATTATAATTGTTTGGAAGCCGGTGATGTTTATATTGAAACAAAATTTAATAATCCCAATGAAATGATGTTATTTTATTATCAAGATAAAGATGGTATACTAGACCCTGCAAAATGTCCTAATTTTTCAACTTTTGTACCGTTGCTTCCAACTGATAAAATGACACTGATAAAGCAGTAAATTGATGATTTTATCTATCTTAGAAATTCAATGATGAAAATTATTATATCTACTTATATTGTTTTTTGTTCTTTACTAATTTCTTGTGTGTCCAAAAAAAATACAGAAGAATATATTCAGTTTAAGCATGAAAATGTAATGGTGATAAAAGGAGATAAGCTTATAATCACTTTAATTCCTACAATAAGTAAAAGGAAAAAGTCAGTGATTGTAAAAACTTTAAAAAACAACGAACCATATGATAATAAGAGAATAACGTACGCTGAGTATGAGAAAATATATAAACTGGTGCTAAAAACCAGTCAAAAAGATATAGAGTTACCTCAAAGTCCCAACAAATTAGTTTCTATTGTGGATGGTGGAAATAATTCAATCATTATCAAAAAAGATTCAATTGAAAAAAAATTAAGTACACATGGTATTTCTAAGGAGTATCATAGAAATTTTTTTGAAGCAGTTGAGCTTATTCTAAAGTCAGCAAAACTTACAGTTAATGATATTAATTAAATATTGAAAAGTATTAACCTAAAAGAAAATAGGCTGTCTAACTAGACAGCCTATTTTCTTTTAAATAATAATATTTTCTGAATCCTTTCATTTGTTATGTAATAAAAATTTTAATGACTGTACTTGATGCATCGTTTTTTATAAATTCTAAAGAGAAAGCTTCCGGGCTTTCTTTTTTTATGATCCGGGAGTCTATAAATCTTTTTATTCGACTGATGATGAATTAATTGATTTTTTAAATGATTTGATATCCAGCAGGCTATGGTATTTTATTATATGTGCTTTAAAATTTTATATTTCTTTTAAAAGAGATGTATTAATTTAGCAGACCTTCTTGCTCTCCGGATAGAAAGCAATTTAAAAGTATTTATAATAATCATACGATATGAAAAAACTGAAGTTTTTCATTTTAATCTTTTTTGGATTAATCAATGCTCAAAGAACAAATCTGGCTCCGTCAAAACCGGTAACAGATACCTATTTTGGAATTAAAATAACAGATGAATATAGAAATCTTGAAGATTTAAAAGACGCATCCACAACGAGTTGGATGAAGTCCCAGACTGAATATTCTACTTCTGTCCTTAATGAAATTCCAAATAAAAATTATTATCTGAATAGAAGATTAGAACTTGATAAAAGACAGGGCTATTCAATTTCCAACTTAAAGATTACAGCCAAGGATGAGTATTTTTATGTAAAAAAAGAAGCTAACGAAAAATCAGGGAAAGTATATTATAGAAACGGCTTTAACGGAAAAGAATTATTATTGTACGATCCGTATAAGCCCGATCACGATTATTTAGTTACCCTGATCAGTCCGAGTTGGGACGGTAAGAAACTTGCCATTTCTTTATCAGAGAAAGGAAAAGAAATTTCACAGATTATTATCATGGAAGTGGAAAATAAATATATTTATCCACAGGTTATTACCCAATCCAATCCGGCTTCTGTTGGAGGAATAAAATGGCTGGAAGATAATTCAGGCTTTTTCTATGTATATTATCCCGTAGTTGATGTAACGTCTAATCAATTTGGAAAGAATACCCAGTCGGTTTTATACAGAATAGGAGAAGATCCGAATATTCGTAATGATGTATTTTCGAGTACAAACAATCCTGATTTAAAGATCAGTGATGATGATTTTCCCGCTATTGTTTCCATTAATGCTGACGATCAGTATTATGTTGGTATATTGGTGGATACGGATGATTTCCGAAAGACATTTATCTCTGATAAAGAAGATATTTTACAGGGCAAGAAAAATTGGAAACCGCTTTATGATAAAGATGATATGGTAACGTATTTACGATTTGCAGGAGATGAAATATTTTTTCTTTCGGGATATAATTCATCAAATCTGAAATTGTGTAAAACCAATGTGAAACATCCTGATTTCAGAAATCCGGATGTTTTGGTACCGGAAAAAAAAGATGAGGTATTTAAGGATTATACAGTCACTAAGGATGGAATCTACTACACAACGACGAAAAATGGTGTAGAAGCAAAACTGTATTTGTATAAAGATGGTAAAGAGACTTCTATTGTATTGCCCTACGCATCTGGAAATATTGATCTGCAGTCTAAAGGTAAAGATTTTTCAGATATCTGGGTTTCTTGTTCCGGCTGGGCAAACGAAGAGCAACGCTTTCGATATACCCTTAAAGAAAATACTTTTACTTTGGAAAACTTAGCCCCAACGTTGGAATATCCGGAATTTAAAGATATAGTTGTAGAAGAAATAACTTTTAAAGCAAGGGATGGGGAAGAAGTACCTTTGTCCCTGATCTACGATAAAAATATAAAAAGAGATGGAAACATCCCCGTTTTAATAGACGCCTATGGTGCCTATGGGACATCCAGGAATCCGTATTTTGTTAAGAGTTATATGTTATGGGCGGAACAAGGAGGTTTGATTGCCGTTGCCCATGTAAGAGGAGGAGGTGAAAAAGGGGAGCAATGGCATTTGGCCGGCTTCAAAGCAACAAAACCTAACACGTGGAGAGATGTGATTGACTGTGCAGAATACCTGATTAAAGAAAAATATACCTCAAAAGAAAAAATAGCTGTCTGGGGAGCAAGTGCCGGAGGGATTGCCGTCGGAAGAGCAATAACCGAAAGACCGGATTTATTCAAAGCAGCAATGATTGAAGTGGGAATTACCAATATAACCAGATTTGAAAATACACCAAATGGGGCAGGAAATGCCAAAGAGTTTGGAACCGTAAAGGACCCGGATGAGTTCAAAAGTGTATTGGAAATGGATGCTTATCAGCATATTAAAAAAGGAGAAAAATATCCGGCAACACTTATAACCGGTGGGATTAATGATAACAGGGTAATCGTTTGGCAGCCTGTGAAGTTTGCAGCTAAGTTAATGGCCAAAAGTAAATCTGAAAATCCTGTTTTGCTAAAGATAGATTATGAAGGCGGGCATGGTAATAATATTCCTCTTGCTCAGCGGTATTCTAATTTAGGAGATATTTTTGCTTTTGCATTCTGGCAGCTTGGACATCCTGATTACCAAATTAAAGCAAAAAAATAATTTATATAAATTCTGAAAAAAATAAAAAGCGTTCAAATTAATTTGAACGCTTTTTATTGGAATATCATATTTTTTAAATCCTTTCAATATCCGCCCCAATGGCTTTCAGTCTTCCGTCAATATTCTCATACCCTCTGTCGATCTGTTCAATATTGTGGATGATGGATTTTCCTTCTGCGGAAAGTGCTGCGATAAGAAGTGCATTTCCGGCTCTGATATCCGGGGAAACCATAGTCGTTCCTCTCAACGGAGTTTCCTGGTTCATTCCGATCACCGTAGCTCTGTGCGGATCACACAAAATGATCTGGGCACCCATATCGATCAGTTTATCTACGAAGAATAACCTCGATTCAAACATTTTCTGATGCACCAGAAGACTGCCTTTTGCCTGAGTGGCCACTACCAGAATGATAGATAATAAATCCGGTGTAAATCCAGGCCATGGAGCATCCGAAATGGTAAGGATGGATCCGTCGATAAATTTCTGGATCTTGTAGTTTTCCTGGGCAGGGATGAATATATCATCGTTACTCTGTTCAAGCTGGATCCCTAATTTTCTGAAAGTATTGGGAATAACGCCAAGCTGGCTCCAGTTTACATTTTTAATGGTAATTTCGGATTTCGTCATGGCAGCAAGACCGATCCATGATCCGATCTCTACCATATCCGGAAGCATTGTATGCTCAGTACCGCGAAGATACTCTACACCTTCAATGGTCAGAAGGTTGGAGCCTATTCCTGATATATTGGCGCCCATTCTGTTCAGCATTTTGCACAGTTGCTGAAGATAAGGTTCACAGGCAGCGTTATAAATTCTTGTTTTTCCTTTGGCAAGCGTTGCAGCCATTACGATATTGGCCGTTCCGGTAACCGAAGCTTCTTCCAGAAGAATAAATTTCCCTCTGAGCTCTTTGGCTTTTAATGAATAGAAATATTCCTCTTCATCATAATTGAATTCAGCACCAAGTTCCACAAGTCCCTGGAAATGAGTATCCAGTCTTCTTCTTCCGATCTTGTCACCTCCCGGAGTCGGCATATAAGCTTCACCGTAACGGGCCAGCATAGGTCCCATCAGCATAATGGATCCTCTTAGTTTAGCTCCGTCTTTTTTAAATTCATGGGATTTGATATAATCAAAATTAACCTTGTCTGCCTTGAAAGTGAAATCCCCATGGCCGTTCTTAGTTACTTTAACTCCAAAATCACCCAGGATCTCAATTAATCTATTGACATCGTGGATGTCCGGAATATTTTTAATTCTTACCTCTTCATCTGTTAACAGGACAGCACATAAAATTTGTAAGGCTTCATTCTTAGCCCCTTGTGGAGTGATTTCCCCATGCAGTCTTTTCCCTCCTCTTATCTGAAATGTTCCACTCATTACTTTCTGTTTTTATGGTTGTTGTTATGCCTTCTCTTGTTGGTCTGGTTTTTATTATTGTTGTTATTACTATTGCTGTTCCTGCCGCTGTTATTGCTGTTATTTCTGCCGCTGTTGTTATTGCTGGTGTAATAGATTTTACTTTTTTCAAGAGATTCTATTCCCGTAAGATCCAGCCTGTTTTCAGAAAGTTCTTTCAGGTGGCGGAAAATAACGTCGTCCGTTACATGTTCCTTATTATATACATTATAAGACTTCTTCATATTGTTGGCAATCACCTCGATCAGGGCCTCCTTTTCATCTCCCGGTTCCAGTTCGATGGCTTTTTCTATCAGTTGAAGGATGCTTTTTCCGTAAAATTTGAAATCTCCCTGAAGTTTAGGATATTCCATTTTTTTGGGTTTTTCTGCCAGCTGTTCTCTGGTAGGAAAAGGGTATGGTGATTCTACATCAAGATCATATTCTGCTAAAATGAAAAGATGATCCCAAAGTTTATGCTTATAATTTTCTTCGTCACGGAGCTGAGGGTTTCTCTGACCCATAAAATCGATAATGGCCATAGCCATTTCACTCCTTTCCTCTTTGGTAGGGAGCTCTTTGCAGCGTTCAACCAGCTGCTGTATAATTCTGCCATATTCCGGCATATGAAGCTGAGTTTTTTGGGTGTTGTATTCCATAGTATGCAAATATATGGATTAAAAGAAAAATTGTTTTGAAAATATTAAAAGTTTATGATTTTTTAATGAAAATTATATGCGGTTATTTAGAGAGATCTTATAGTGGGAATTAAAAAAATGTACATTTTATATTCTTTATTTCAATAAAATTGTAATTTAGTTGATAGATTAATAATTAAAAATAAGTATGAAAAAAACACATTTATTAGTTTCGGTGCTGGCTTTAACATTGTTTAATTCCTGCCGGAACAGTGATGAGAATGACAATGAAAGTCTTAACAAGCAGGAAGTTCATGCCAAAATCGTTAATGTTACCAACCATGACGGGCGTCCCTTCAGTACCGGAAGCGCATCTGTAACCGGAAAATTTGTATCCGGTCCCGGAGGCGGTGTTCTTATGCAGGGCTTTTACTGGGATGTCCCCGAAGGCGGAAACTGGTGGAATACTGTAAAAGACAAACTTACAGCATGGTCAGATTCAGGGATCAGTGCAGTATGGCTTCCGCCAGCTTCCAAAGCACAGAATGGAGCATATTCCATGGGATATGACCCTACAGATTACTATGATTTCGGAAATTTTAATCAGAACGGTAGCGTGGAAACCCGTTTCGGATCCCGCGCGGAACTGGAAGCTCTAATTACAAAAGCCCATGCAGAAAACATGCAGGTTTATGCAGATATAGTGATTAATCATAACAGTGGCGGCCAGTCCCAGGCCAATCCTTATACCGGGACCAATACCTGGACCGATTTTTCAGGAGTCGCTTCCGGAAAATTCTTACGCAGCTATAATGACTTTTACAAAAATTCTTACGGGAATAATGATGAAGGCTCCTTCGGAGGATTTCCGGATCTTTGCCATGCCAATCCGTATGTACAGGACTGGTTGTGGGGAAGAGATGATTCTGTCGGGAAATATTATAAAAATGTAATGAAATTTGATGGTTGGAGGTTTGATTATGTGAAAGGTTTCGGACCTTGGGTAGTCAATAACTGGAACTCAAACGTAGGCGGATTCTCCGTTGGTGAACTGTGGGATTCCAATGTAAATACTTTAGAATGGTGGGCTAATAATGCCAACAGTTCCGTATTCGATTTTGCTGCCTACTATAAAATGGATGAGGCCTTCGACAACGGAAACCTTAATGTTCTGAATGATGATATGATGTGGAAAAGAAATCCTTATAAAGCGGTAACCTTTGTAGCAAATCACGACACAGATATTATTTACAATAAAATGCCGGCTTATGCTTATATCCTCACCCATGAAGGATATCCTACCATCTTTTACCGTGATTACGAAGAATGGTTAAATAAAGAAAGGCTGAATAACCTGATCTGGATCCATAATAACAAAGCTACAGGAACAACTTCCATATTATATACGGATAATGATGAATATATTGCAAGACGTAACGGCTATAACGGAAATCCGGGGCTTGTAGTGTACATCAATAACTCATCCAGCTGGCAGGAAAGATGGATAGAAACAAACTGGAGCAGCCAGCAGATAAAAGATTTTACAGGTAACTCAAGCTGGTATCCTACCACGCAGGGAGATAAATGGGTGAAAATCCAGGCACCGCCAAACAGCTATTCAATCTGGTCACTGAACCAGTAAAATAAGAATAAAAAAAGCAAGGATGATCGTTTCATCCTTGCTTTTAATTTTTCAGAAAATATTTATTAGGAACGGACTTTAGCCCGTTTTCATTCAGAAAAATCTACTGGCTTTAGCCGAAACTTAATGACTGCATTCATCAAAAAAATTATACTTCAATAAATTTTTTCTTTTGATCACGGTCCGGAAGGAAACATTTCTGGTTGGCCAGCTTCATTCTGTTTTCAGAAACAAGATTATATATTTTGTCACTTAAAAAAGCAGGGATTATTTTCCCAATGGCTGATAGTTTATAAATCCCACCCAGAATATTAGCGATTTGCAGTACAGCCCGGGATTTGATAAAGTAATACTGATTAGGTTTCCAAAGATAAAGCGTATTGAACACTTTAGTTTCCAGGCCTCTTTCAGAAAGGAATTTCTGCCCGAAATCAGACTGCAGGGAAGCGAACATAAACCTGTCATGCTGATCCCTTTCCAGGATCCACTGTACCCAGAAATTACAGACGCCGCAGTCGCCGTCAAAAAATACAATATGCTTATCTTCCCACTTCTCCTCCATAACGTCTGATTTTAAAATACCATTTTTCTGTCCGTCTCTTCCTTTACTTTTTTAAAATATTCTACCAGTTGCTTACGTTGTTCCGCAGTAAGCTTGGCATCCTGATGTCCTACATAATAAGATTCCAGAGGCATTTCCTCTTTTTCAATCATTTCTATGCATTCTTCCAGTTTATGAGACTGTATTTTAGGTTCGTATACTGCAAAGGTAGAGAAATTAAGCTGCTTTCTGCCTTCATCAATATGATTTTTAACAAACCATGAAGCTGGTGAAATACTTGAGTACCACGGATATTGGGTTTCATTGGAATGGCAGTCATAACAGGAAGTCCTGATGATCTTCGCAATAGGTTCCGGTGTCTTCTTGATCCTCAGGAAATCCATTCCGGGAGTAGGGGCCGGATTGGTTTTATCAATCGGGAAAAACTGTATAATAATAAATGCAACAAGTAATACAACCAGGATTTTTTTCATATCATTCTATTCTTAAAAGATAAAAATAATCAAATTTTATTAAATCGGAATGTATTGATTATCAAAATATAAAATCCACATTTGAATGATTCTAAATATGATCATTTGCTTTTGCTTTTTATACATCTGCTTTTGAATTTTTACTAACTTAATTGCATTATTTAATCTTTTAACACCATGCCTTAAGCAACTCAATAAAAATCATAAATTATAGTTTTTAACTATTGCTTAAATAAAAATTAATAGATTGTATTTATTAATTAAGCTTTGTAAGTTTGTCAGGTAATAAAATAAACTGTATCAATAACATTAAAAATTAACTATATGGAAAAAGATTCAAACGACATTAGTAAATGCCCGTTTCATAACGGAACGATGAAAAAAGATGCTGTGGCCGGCGGAGGAACCAAAAATCTGGATTGGTGGCCGGATCAGCTGAGAGTGGATATTCTGCGCCAGCATTCATCCCTTTCCGATCCTATGGACAAAGATTTTAATTATGCTGAAGCATTTAAAAGTCTCGATCTGGAAGCCGTAAAAAGAGACCTTCATGCTTTAATGACTGATTCTCAGGATTGGTGGCCGGCTGATTTTGGTCATTACGGGCCTCTGTTTATCCGTATGGCATGGCACAGTGCCGGGACATACCGTGTGGGAGATGGAAGAGGAGGTGCAGGAGCTGGACAGCAGCGTTTTGCCCCTTTGAATAGCTGGCCGGATAACGTTAGTTTAGATAAAGCCAGAAGACTCCTTTGGCCTATCAAGCAAAAATATGGAAATAAGATTTCCTGGGCGGATCTTTTAATCCTTACCGGGAACATTGCTCTGGAATCAATGGGATTCAAAACATTCGGATTTGCAGGAGGGCGTGCGGATGTATGGGAACCGGATATGGATGTGTACTGGGGTTCGGAAAAAACATGGCTTGGAGGAGATTTACGTTATGCTCACGGTTCAGAGGGCGTAGTAGAAGGAAGAGCAGTGCTTCCGACGGATGATAATGCAGATGGTGATATCCATTCCAGAAATCTTGAAAAACCTCTTGCTGCCGTACAAATGGGGCTTATCTACGTAAATCCTGAAGGACCGGACGGAAATCCTGATCCTATTGCAGCCGCTAAAGATATTCGTGATACTTTCGGGCGTATGGCTATGAATGATGAGGAAACCGTAGCTCTGATTGCCGGTGGTCATACCTTTGGTAAAACCCACGGTGCAGGTCCTGCTGATCATGTAGGAAAAGAACCGGAAGCAGCCGGAATTGAACTTCAGGGATTTGGATGGAGCAGCACGTACAAATCAGGAAAAGGAACAGATGCCATTTCCAGTGGTCTTGAAGTGACATGGACAGAAACTCCGACACAATGGAGCAATTATTTCTTTAAAAATTTATTTGAGAATGAATGGGAATTGACTAAAAGCCCAGCCGGTGCCCACCAATGGGTAGCCAAAAGTGGAGAAGAGATCATTCCTGATGCCTTTGATCCTGAAAAAAAACACAGACCTACCATGCTTACCACAGACCTTTCCTTAAGGTTCGATCCGGCATATGAGAAGATATCAAGACATTTCTATGAAAATCCTGAAGCGTTTGCAGATGCTTTTTCCAGAGCATGGTTTAAGCTGACCCATAGAGATATGGGACCAAAAGCAAGGTATCTTGGACCGGATGTACCACAGGAAGAGCTGATATGGCAGGATCCTATTCCTGAAGTTAACCACGAATTGGTAAACAAAGCAGATATTGCTGCATTGAAAGAAAAAATAATCAGTTCAGGACTAAGTATTTCAGAACTTGTGACTACTGCATGGGCTTCTGCTTCTACATTCAGAGGAAGTGACAAGCGGGGAGGAGCAAACGGAGCCAGAATCAGGCTTGCCCCTCAAAAAGACTGGGAGGTAAATAACCCTGCCCGTCTTCAAAAAGTATTGGGAATTTTAGAAAATATTCAGAAAGAATTTAATCAAAGCCAGGCCGACGGTAAACAGGTTTCATTAGCTGATTTAATTGTTCTTGCAGGAAGCGCAGGAGTTGAAAAAGCAGCTAAAGATTCAGGACATTATATTAACGTTCCGTTTGTACCCGGTCGAATGGATGCTTCACAGGCTCAAACCGATATAGAATCTATGGGGTATCTGGAACCCGCAGCTGACGGATTCCGTAACTATCTTAAAAGAAAATTCAGTGTATCTACAGAATCTTTATTGATTGATAAGGCACAGCTTTTAACCCTTACTGCTCCCGAACTAACGGTACTTATCGGAGGAATGCGTGCGTTGGATGCGAATTTTGACGGATCAAAGCACGGAGTGTTTACCAATCGTCCCGGAGTACTTACCAACGACTTTTTTGTTAATCTTCTGGATATGGGAACACAATGGAAAGCAATTTCTGAAGATAATGAACTGTATATGGGTACAGACCGGTCAACTGGCCAGCCAAAATGGACAGCTACCCGCGCCGATCTTGTATTCGGATCCAATTCTGAACTAAGAGCCATTGCAGAAGTATATGCCAGCTCTGATGCTCAGGGTAAGTTTGTAAATGACTTTGTTTCTGCGTGGGTAAAAGTAATGAACGCAGACCGATTTGATTTAAAATAATCGTTGATTTAACATAATATTACGAAGACAGCTGTAAAATCTGTCTTTTTTTATTGATTTTAATTTAAATCTATTAAAAAATGAATAGAATATCTAGATTAATTATATATTTGTTGAAAAACAAACAAATAGAATATGCTTAAAAAATTATTTCCTGCCTTCTTATTGGTAGGCTCTTTTAGCTTCGCACAAGTTGGAGTTAATACATCAATTCCCAATGCTACACTCGATATAGTTGGCAACCCGGCTGATACTTCAAAATTTGACGGAATCATTGCTCCCAGGATTACAGGAGATCAGCTGAATGCAAAAAATTACACTTCCTTACAAACAGGATCATTGGTTTACGTAACTGCTGTCGGAGCTTTAACCGGACAAACTGCTGATGTAAATTCTCAGGGGTATTATTATTTTAACGGAGACCTGAATAAATGGGTAAAACTGAATTCAGGAATCATCTCTTCACCATGGAATATTCAAAATACAGCAAATCCTTCCACTGCCAATACTCAAAATATTTACCAGAACGGTAAAGTAGGGATTGGTTTTACAGCTGCTGATGCGGTCTCAGACAGACAGTTTGAAGTGAAAGGGGATATGAAGGCTCAGTATGGAAGCGGAACCAATTATTTTGGAATAGATACTAACCTTTTAGGAGCAGGCAGTGGTATCTATTATTCAGATAATAATGATCTGTCTGCTGCTACAAGTTTAGGTGTGGTTATGACAAGACCGGGAGTAAGCACTTTGCAATCCAATTATGGAGCTGGTGGAGGGAATGTAGCTACCTTTTCACAGGCTACAGGCGGATCCTTTGGTTTGGTAGCTGTTAATCAGGATCAAAGTGTAAATGCTTCTATATGGGGAATAAGTAATGGAACCGGTAATAGTTTAATTCTGAGTCACGATGGAGGAACAACGGGGGTAACCAATGTTACCCTTGAAAAAAGTAAAGGGGTTACCTTTTCCTATAAAGATACATCCGGGAATCCTCAGGGGGCATATACTTTCCCGAGGACCAATGGGCAGGCCAATCAGGCATTGGTAACGGATGGAGCCGGAACACTTTCCTGGAAAGATACTTCGTCTCTGAATGCAAAAATAAGAACTTTAGCTTCAGGAACAGTTGCTGCCGACGATTATACGGTTCTCGTAACAGGAAATATTTCTCTTCCTGCTGCAAGCACAGCCAATCAGGGGAAAATTTATAATCTGGTCAATGATACAGCTGCTACCGTTACGGTGAACGGAACATTCCGGATCAATGGAGGGAATTTTACCAATTACGATTTAAACAACAGTAATTTTGGAAGAGCGATTTCCGTACAAAGTACCGGATCTGCATGGGTTCTGATTTCGAGGTATTAATTTTAATGAACAGATAAAATAAAAGCCATTCTTTTAAAAAAGAGTGGCTTTGCTATTGAGGCAATGAAAAAATATTGTTTTTTTTTGATTTTTTTTCTTTTTTTATTTTCCTGTACAATTAATTGTATATGAGTATTTTATAATGTTAATCTTGATTGGATTTTTCAGTCTTTATAAAAAATAACACCCTAAAAAGTGTTTTATTTTTGAATATCTCTTGCATGTATGAAATAAATGGCTAACTTTGTTTAACCTTTAAAACAAATTTAATAATCATTTTATGAAAAAACTAACAATTAAAAAGTCAACTAAGTCATTAGGTGTGAAATCTTCAACTCTTACAAGAGAAACGTTAAAAGACTTCAAAGGAGGTGGCGGTATTGGAATGGAAGAAAGTCTTGAAGACGGATTAGAAGGTGGAGGATGTCCAGCCGACTCACTATGTGCATCAGGAAGATCTATCTGGAATAATTTCTCTGGAAAACCTCATTTCAACTGTTGTGCTTAAAACTTAGTTGGAAATCTTATGAAATAAGTAAGATTTTTCTTATAATTAAATTAAGGCTGTTTTACAATAAAGCAGCCTTTGTTAATCCTCATAGTTAACTAATTCTTACAATATTTCTGTTAGTCAACTGAATACTTTCTACTTAAAAATATGAATAAAAATGAATAACAATATTCAGATTCTTTATAAATATCTTAAAAAAAAGAATATTGATGTAGATTATTCTGATTTTGAAACTGGAATTTCTTCGCATCCGAATTATCCTGATATCCTGTCCTATGCAGACACAATGGATATGATGAATATTAAATACAGTATTTATAATTATGCGGATGTAGAAGACGAAGCCGATCAAAAAGATCTGGTTGTTTTTTATGACCAGAACGACACTTTAAAATTTGAATATGTAAAATCACAAAGCCCAAATACATTAAAAAAATCTCTGGTATTGGTTACTAAAGAGCATCCTAAGCAATGGGCTTTAAAGTTTAATCCAAAAGCAGCTTTTTTGTTTGTGGTTTTTATGATGCTTGTGTTGATAGGATCAGTTTTCAAATCGTTCTATATTCCTGTTCTTTCAATTTGTGCCATCATAGGAATTTATATTTCATACAGCGGGCTTTCGATTGAGCTGGGAATAGAATCTGATTTTTCTAATAAATTTTGTTCATCAAAAGAAGAAAAATCAAGCTGTAATTCTATCATCAATTCAGATAAAAAAATACCTGTTAAATTGGGACATCTCAGCTTCTTTTTCTTTATTCAGCAGTTCTTTTTACTGGCTTTTAGTGCGGCAATTCCGGAATTTTATAGTGCATTTTTTATAGGTGTCATATTAAGTTTACCCTTAACACTCTACTCTTTGTATTTCCAGTTTTTTATAGAAAAAAAATTCTGTACAGTATGTCTTAGTATAATTGCTGTTCTTTATATACAAATATTAATCAGTGTTCTTACATTCAATAAACTCCAGTTCAATTTAAATTTTAACACGATTTTACTGTTCCTGATCATCATAGCAGGATCCGGTTTACTTACTTATTTTATTTCTCAAAATGTAGCTCTGATCGAAAGGTTAAAAAAGACCAATAACGGATTAATCAAATTTTACAGAAACTTTGACCTCTTTAAATACTCATTGATAAAAAGTAAAAAAATTGATTTTAATCAGGAAAATCTAGGAGTTGTTATTGGTGAAGCTGATCCTTCGAAGCCTTTAATTACAATGATATCCAACCCTAACTGTAAATACTGTAAGGAGACCTACAAGACTTTATGGGATATTTATAATTATGAAGCGGATAATGTGACCATTCAAATCATATTTTACGATAAAAATTTCACCTCTGAAGGCAAAGAAATCATAAGAAATATTCTTCATCATTATTTAAAGGAAGGAGGTGCCGCCACCTTAGAAATCCTGGCGAATGATTACAGTTTTTTTGAAGAAAAGCATCCAATTGATGACGAATTGAGTTCAGAAATCGAAAATCATATAGTCAATCAGGATCATTTCGGTTTGTCTGCGAATTTTGAACATTCACCTACATTACTTTTAAACAATCATGTTTTTCCGGAAAATTATTCCAGATCATTTATAAGATATTTTATTCCTGATTTAATAAGTGATATGAAAAAATCAAATACCTTTTCCTTATAGATGATGCCTGATTCACTGTTTACAAAATCCATCATGAGAAGACCTCTTTTCAGCCTGGATTTTTTTAGGAATACCTATCTTTCCGATACTTCTTTTTCAGAAGTATATCAACGCTTACAAGAAGATGAATTGTTTATAAAATCTATAAAAATGTCATCTGATGAATTTTATCATTTGTTATTGCAGTATGACCATAAATCTTCGGATAAAAAAAAGAATATAGAATTTACCTTCTATAAATATTTTTCCCGTGCAGCAAACAGAACTATACCTTTTGGGATGTTTTCAGGAATCGGTTTAATTAATCACTCTGAAAGTAATGGAAATGAAACTCCTGTCTATAAAAAGCAATTGCTGCCTAAAATTGATTATGAATATCTGGACCGGCTGATAAAAGAGGCAAATGAAAACAGAGTTGTCAGAGAGAAACTTACTTATAATCTTAATAACACCATTTATTCCAAGGATTCAGAATTACTTTATATCCGGAAGAATTTTAAAAGTAAAATAAAAAATTATCTCAAAACCAGTATAGAGCATGATGAGGTAATGGATTCTTTTTTAAATTTCTGCAGGAAAGGACAATCTGAGGCAGAAATTATTAATTTTCTAAAAGAAAGTTTTGACGCCGGTGAAGAAGAGGCAGACGCATTTTTTAACGAACTGGTTAATGAATCTATTATTTTTTCTGACCTTAATTACTCAACCATTGGAAAGGATTTTATAAAAAACAGGTTACTGAAAAACATTCTTTCCGAAGAACTTGAAAAAGATAATTCCTTATTATTTCAAGCATTGAAGGATATTCATGAATTTCAGAAAACTGGAGTCCTGAGTAATACCCTCGCAAGTAAAATAAAGTACGATTTAAATTTTGAAAGTACTGTTCAGATTGATTTTGCTACGATCAGTAATGTGCAGGATATTTTATTCGTTTATGAAAAGCTGTCACAGAATTTTAATTCAAAGCAAACAAGGCTGAACAAGTTTATGTATTCTTTTAATAAAAAATATGGGGAAAGAGAAACTCTGCTCTTGGAAGCTTTAGATATAGGATATGGTGCCGGGAGCTATGTTCCCGATGGAGAATTAAGTAAGATTGAACTGCTTATTTTGAAAAAAACATTCGAAGCGGCTAAAAACGGAAAAACAGAAATAGAGTTTACAAAAGGTGAGCTATCTTCATTTAAGCACCATATTCCTGATACGAGCACAAAGTACTGCTCATATTCTCTTTTCAAAAATCCTCAGCATGACGGAAAAAAAATTATAAATATTAATTATGTATCCTTTTCGTCACCTGTAAAAATACTGGGAAGATTTACAGAAAACCGGGAGATCAGCTCTTTTGTAGAGGAAATCGGTTCGTATCAAAACAGTATTGCGGGATCCAATTTTATCTTTGCTGAGGTTGATCATCTGCCAACCTATCTGGCAGGACATATTGTAAAACGGAATATCAAATTTGATTATCTCATAAGATATCCAAATGATGTTCCGGTAGATCCTGATCAGAAATATATTGACGTTAATGATTTGTACATTCAGATCATTGAATCGAAAGTTTACCTAAGAAGTAAGAAGCTTAATAAATATATAATTCCGACATTTTCTACATTCTTTGATCACCATCATGCCTTAAACAGTCCAGTTTTTAAGTTCTTATTAGATATAAGCACTCAGTATGATAGCCATGAGAAGAGCGGCATGAATGTTAATAATATATTGAATACTCTTGGTTTTTTTCCCCGCATCAGCTATAAGAAACATATTCTAAAGAAAGCCCATTGGCTTATAAAGACCTCTGATTTTTTTAAAAATAAAAACGAAAATATCAGTGATGCATTATCCCTTTTTGATGAAAATGTAAAAAAGCTAGGGCTTAAAAAAACATTTTGTATTGTTGACGGAGAGCAGGAACTGTATATCAATCAGGACATACAGATATCCGTGGAACTATTTCTTAAAGAGCTTAAAAAGAAAAATACTCTGATCGTATGTGAGGCAATTTACGATGATTACCAGCCCTTTTTTGCAGATGAAGATCAGTCATCCATTAATTTGGAAATAATAACTCCATTAAAGAATAAAAGTTCTCTTAACTATACTTCTCAGAAATTAACTGAAACAGTGCATGTTTTAAATAAGCTTTATCCGTTTATGCATGGGTGTGTTTATTTTAAATTGTTTGTTGATAAGGATATTGCAAATACCATAATACTGGATCTTGTGCTCTTTTTTAAAAACCTGGTAGATGAAGGCACTATTTCACATTTTGTATTTTTGTATTATTATGCTCCGGATTTTCACATAAGGTTCCGGGTTTTTTCTGACCAGCAATTGAAATTCATGGAGGAGTTGAATAAGGTATTAAGTGAGAAGGTTTCATATATCGATTCCCTGCAATATGATACCTATGACAGGGAAATGCTAAGGTATCAGGGTGATCATATTTTATTTTTCGAGAAAATATATTATTGGGACAGCCTCTTAGCTTGTGAAATCATAAAATATGCATCAGACAGCAATATTGAAGACTGGCTTTTCTGTACAAAAACAGCATTATATTATATGGACTGCTTTTTCTCTACTATTGAGGACAAAATAAATTATCTGAAAAAAATAAAAGAGTCCTTTGCAATAGAATTGGGAATAACTCCTGACAATAATAAAGCTATCAATAGAATCATTCTTGAAAATAAAAATAATATTGATGTTATATTATCTAATGATTATCCTGAGATAGATGATATATTAGGGCAAATCCGATTGGAGATACAGACCCATCTTAAAAATCCTGATCAGGAAGATCATACTTTCGATTTAATACATATGCATTTGATGCGCATCGTAAAAAAAGATAACCGCTTTTTTGAGTACATTATATACTGTATTTTGGAAAAGAATTTGAAAGAAAAATATTACCGGTATAAAAAAGAGTAGTGAAATGTATGCTTTCGAAAACTGTCTGCTAAAATAACAGCTCCAATAAACGAATAACAACGAAAAAGAATTGAAAAATTATAAAACAAAATGCGGAGAGCTTTAATGGCTATCTTTTTAGTAATAAGTTATAATATAATTCTTATTAATTCATGATCAAATGAAATAATAAGATTGTTAAGGTCTTATTTTACTATATTTGGCAAGTATTATGTTGTGTAGTTTCGCATGAAATATCTATTTTTTCTATTGTTCAGTATTTCTATTTATGCTCAGAATACTGTTTCGGGAAGTACAATCTCAGAACAGGGATTTATATTGCAAAATGTATCTGTTGTTAACATTCAAACTAATGAGCAAGTAATTTCAGATAGTAAGGGATTCTTTAAAATAAAAGCAAATACAAATGACGAATTAAGATTTATTAAAGAAAAATATGATAGGACCATAAGAAAAGTGACTAATCAAGATTTTGCTAATTTAATTTCTGTAACCCTTATTCAGTCACCTATTGAAATTGAACAAGTTGATTTGGACTTTAATACAACGGGTGATTTTAAAAAAGATATAAATCTTAGAGGTTCTAATAAAAAGAAATTGCTAAATGAAGAAATAAAAGACTATATAAAAAACTATCCTGAAGAAAAAAAAGATTCAAGAATTACTACACCAAATTTTGGAGTTCCAGATATGAATCAAGGGCAGGTTAGTATTTTAAGTATAGGTAATGGTGGCTCAGGCGGAATATTAGGATTGGTAGCAAAACAAATTCTTAAAAAGGATAAGTATAAACCCAATTTTTCAGAAATACAGAATTTCCATAGAAAAGTAAAAGATACTTTTTATGATGATTACTTTACAAAGCAAGGATTAGATGAATTTGGCTTTGAATCCTATCTTGTTTATTTAGATAGCAGATATAAATTCTCAGAAAAGTACTTTAATAATTTTAATACTTTAGAAATTGAAAAAAAATTAAAAAATCTATTACAACAATATATTAATAAGAGATAAAATATAACTATGAAAAAAATTATCGGGATTTGCGTTCTACTATTATTCTTTAATAATTATTTTTCGCAAACCATAAATGGGATTGTCTATGATGGAGATAAAAAATCAGTTTCGGGGGTTGTTATAGGAGTAGAAGGTAAGGAGACAGGTGATATTACTGATGAAAAAGGTTCTTTTTCAATTGATTTAACTAATGTTGATAAAAATAAAGATCTTATTGCATATTTAGGAGGATTTGAGCCTTACAGAATAAAAGTGTCGGATTATTTGAATAAGAATGACCACGATATTATTTTAACAGAAAAGGTAGTTAATATACAACAGGTAATAATAGCATCTCAAAAAATGTATGAGAAAAATCTCGGTGAAAATAAAAAGTCAAAAACAAGATATTGTGGTTATGATTCTAGAAAAGATAAGGCTCTTTTTAATGAATATGCAATTAAAATAAAAAATAAGAAAAAGATTAAAATTAAGAACATTAATATTAATGTCAGCGATTATAAAATAGAAACGCCAATTAAGTTAGTCTTTGATATTTATAAAAGTAAAGATGATTTACCTGATGAATCATTAATAAATGAAACATTATCCAAAGAAATAACTAACGCTGATATTAAAAATAATATTATAAGTTTAGATGTTTCGGATAAAAATATTTGGGCAGATGAAGATTTTTTCGTTTCGGTAAGAACTGCTAATGATTTTAATGGATATATCTATTTTAGTGGAAATATTTTTACATTTTCACAAAGTACCTATTATAGAGTTTATTATGGTGATTGGAAGAAGTTTTCATCAGGCGTCCCGTCTATTAATTTAGATGTATTAATTAAGAAATAAAATTTGGTAATTTCAAATAAAACTCATATACTTGTGAAGTATTTAACAAAAAAAGATTAAACCATGAAAAAATTATCAATTTTAAAAAACAAAGGAACAAAATTAACTAAATCATCTTTAAAATCTATCGGAGGAGGTTATAGCTGGCTTTATTGTGCGACTCATTCATTTAATTTGCAAATTGGAGATGTGACTATTATTGAGGCTCCAGTAGGTGGAGAAGGTAATACAATGACTTGGGCAGAGTGTAGAGCTGCTAAAGACTAGTATCTCACCCTTTATTATAATTTAAACAGGTTTTTTATTAAACCTGTTTTTTTATTTACTGTATCTTATTAATCATTTTATATAGTTAAATAATGTAAGAACAATGTAAAATTTATTAAGAAAATTACTTTTACTCAATAACTATAAAATTGTTACTGCTGAATTTATTAATTAATTTCAAACCCATTCATATTTTGAAAAATAGCGACTATAAAAGTTCTATTAAGAAATATGGAAACTGTTTTGTGGTCAATCTTAAATGTTAAAAAAGAAAATATTGTTCAAGGACTAAGTTTTACAACTGTTTTTTAATAATTATTTCTTTCCTCAGAATTATGAAGGGAAGAAATTATATATTTTATACAGGATTTAATTGATGATGAAGAAATTTTAAAAATGAAAAGCTTTCCATTTTATAAACAACCTGATGCTAAAGATTGTGGACCGACATGTTTGAGAATTATCTCTAAATACTTTGGGAGAGAAATTCCATTACAACATATTAGAAAATTATCAGAGACAACAAGAGAAGGGAGTAATTTAGCGGGCTTAAGTGATGCTGCTGAAAACCTTGGATTTAATACTCTTGGAATGAAAATTAATTTTGAGGTATTAAAAAATGATACTCCATTACCTTGTATTGTACATTGGAGAAAATCTCATTATATAGTTGTTTATGATGTTGATGTTAAAAATAACTCTGTGTATGTTTCCGATCCTGGTTATGGATTAATTACTTATACAAAAGAAGATTTTATAAAATCTTGGATTGGAGAGAATGCAGATGAAGCAACTGAGGAGGGAGTTATTTTGGCATTAGAAACCACACCTTTATTCTTTAAAAACAAATTTGAAAAAAAAGAAAATAAAGCCAGTCTTTCATTTCTTTTAAAATATCTTTTAAAATATAAAAGACTTGTAGTACAGTTAATTATCGGGTTATTAATTGGCAGTTTGTTAACCCTCATATTTCCTTTTCTCACACAGAGTATTGTTGATATTGGAATAAAAAGTCAAGACTTAAATATTATTTACTTGATTCTTTTGGCTCAGGTAATGCTTTTTATTGGTAAAATGGGATTTGATATTGTTAGGAGTTGGATTTTACTACATCTATCTACAAGGATTAATATTTCTATTGTATCGGATTTTTTTATTAAACTTATGAAATTGCCTATCAGTTTTTTCGATACACGTATGACAGGCGATATACTTCAAAGAATAGATGACCATCATAGAATTGAACAACTATTAACGAATACATCTCTGAATATCCTTTTTTCAGTAGTAAATCTTGTCGTTTTCAGCGCAGTACTTTTTTTCTATGATTATAAGCTGTTTCTTGTTTATCTATTTGGAGCAACTTTATACATGATGTGGGTTCTATTCTTTTTCAAAAAAAGAAAGTTGCTAGATTATGAGAAGTTTGGGCAGATGTCTCAGGAAAGGAGTAAGGTAATTGAACTCATTAATGGGATGCAGGATATTAAATTACACAACGCTGAGAAAAAGAAAAGGTGGGGCTGGGAAGCAATTCAAATAGAGATATTTAAACTAAGAATGAAATCTTTATCCTTAGAACAATGGCAGTCTGTAGGTGGAAATTTTATTAATCAGATAAAAGATGTTTTTGTAAGCTTTCTTTCTGCTAAGCTCGTTATAAGTGGAAATTTAACATTAGGAATGATGCTCTCTGTTCAATATATAATAGGACAGCTAAATAGCCCTCTTTTACAATTAATTGAGTTTATAAAACAATCACAAGATGCTAAAATTTCATTAGAAAGACTGGGCGAAATTCATGACAAAGACGATGAGGAAACAGAAACCGAACAATATATTTCTGAAATTCCAGGAAAAGATATTATATTAAAAGATGTTTCTTTTAGATATATAGGTTCGGAGGATTATGTTTTTGAAAATCTTAACTTAAATATTCCTTACCAAAAAACGACAGCCATTGTGGGGGCAAGTGGAAGCGGTAAAACAACTTTGCTAAAATTATTGTTGAAATTTTACGAGCCAATTATTGGTGATGTAATGATTGGTGATTTAAATTTAAATAAAGTTTCCCCTAGATTTTGGAGAGATAATTGTGGAGTCGTGATGCAGGAGGGATATGTTTTTAATGATACTATAGTCGAAAATATTGCAGTTGGTGAAGATTCGATTATGCAAGAAAAATTTCAGAAAGCAATTGAAATTGCCAATATTAAAGATTTTATTGAAAATTTACCTCTTAAAGAAAATACCCAAATTGGAAATGAGGGGGTAGGAATGAGTGGCGGACAAAAACAACGATTGTTCATTGCTAGAGCGGTTTATAAGTCCCCTGAATATATTTTCTTTGATGAAGCTACTAGTTCTTTGGATGCAAAAAATGAAAGAATAATAATGGAGAATTTGAAACAATTCTTTAAAGGAAAAACAGCTATTGTTATTGCTCATAGATTATCAACTGTTAAAAATGCAGATAAAATTATTGTTTTAGATAAAGGGAAGGTTGTGGAAGAAGGTACACACAATGATTTAGTGACATTGCAAGGAGAATACTTTCGGTTAATAAAAGACCAATTGGAATTAGGAAATTAAGATGAATAAGAATAATTTAAGAGATTCAGAATTACGTTCAGCAGGTGTACAAAGCCTACTGAATAAAAATCCTAATTGGGTAATTTTAAAAGGAAATCTTTTCATTTCAATGTTGTTGTTGTTTTCTTTATCAGTTGTGTGCTATTATGTGAAATACCCAGATTTTGTAAACTCTAAAGTAATTGTAAATCCTCCTGAGAATCAAAAGTATACCAAAATTATATTTGGGAGACTTATGGTGCCTCAAACTGATTTAATTAAGCTGAGAAAAGGACAGAAGGTTATAGTTAAACTATATGATTTTCCTTATTCGGAATATGGAGTTTTAAATGCACGAATTCACCAGGTATCAACCAACGGTAAAAATTCTTATGTAGATATTGTCTTTCCAAATGGTTTGAGAACATCTTATGATAAAAACATCTTTGTAAAGAAAGAATTGAAAGGGAATGCAGAGATTGTAGTACAAGATACCCGACTTATAGAAAGGATATTCTATCAAATAAAAAAATTATTAGGGTAAGTAATTTTTAATATTATGGATATAATCTTACAAATAATACTACTTATAATCATATTCTCAAATTCACTGTCGTTAATGTTGGGAAAAAATTTATTTTCTTTTAAAATATTTAAATTAAGTTGGATTATTGCATTAATAGATATTTTACTAATCTTATTCTTTTTTAGTCTGAGGCAACCCATTATTCTCTATATTATATTTACATCAATTATAGTTATATTTACTCTGGGACTCAGGAATTTGGTAAATAGTTATAATGCTAATACACTGGGAAATAATAATAGAAAACAATTTGTAAATTTTTTTACTTACTTTTTGCTCTTCTTTTTAATTATGCTGACAACTGGTGTTATGAAAAGTCTTTTATTTGATTCTCCTTTATAAAAATACAGAATATATTATTAAAATTTAGCTGAAATAAAAAAGCAATCAATTAAAATTCAATTGATTGCTTTTTTGTAGACCCACAGGGATTCGAACCCCAGATGACTGAACCAAAATCAGTAGTGTTACCGCTACACCATGGGTCTTTGTTGTTTTTGGTGGCGCGAAATTATAAAAAATATTTCATTGAAAAAAGTATTTTTTCATAGTTGGGTGGCAATAAAGACTGTGGTAATATATAATTAAGTGATTTTTAATAAAATACAAAACCACTTTTATTTTAAAAATTCATTGATATAAGGTCGGTTTTAGCATCTAAATAATAAAATCTTATCTTTGCAAAAAAAATTGGGCTCCAAAAGTTGGAGATACCCATTAATAATTTCATTTATTAAACATTTTTATGTCAAATATTGTCGCAATCGTTGGGCGTCCCAACGTAGGAAAATCAACACTTTTTAACCGTTTGCTTGAAAGAAGGGAAGCCATTGTAGATTCTACAGCTGGTGTTACCAGAGATCGTCATTATGGGAAATCCGATTGGAACGGAGTAGATTTTACAGTTATAGATACCGGCGGATATGATGTAGGAACGGATGATATTTTTGAAGAAGAAATCCGTAAACAGGTTCAGCTGGCAGTGGATGAAGCTACCTCTATCATTTTTATGATGAACGTAGAAGAAGGTCTTACTGATACCGATTATGAGATTTATCGTCTTTTAAGAAGATCAAACAAGCCGATCTACATTGTCATCAATAAAGTGGATTCTGCAAAAGAAGAACTTCCGGCTACAGAATTCTACCAGTTGGGTATAGATAAATATTATACACTTTCTTCCGCTACAGGTTCGGGAACCGGGGATCTTTTAGATGATATCGTTAAAGATTTTCCAACAACGGAATATAAAGATCCGTTTGAAGGATTGCCTAAAATTACCATTGCAGGACGTCCGAATGTAGGTAAATCTACTCTGACAAATGCTTTGCTGGACGTGGAAAGAAATATTGTAACCGATATTGCCGGCACTACGAGAGACAGTATTCAGACGCTTTACAATAAATTCGGTCACGAGTTTGTATTGGTAGATACTGCCGGAATGAGAAGGAAATCTAAAGTAAATGAAGATCTGGAATTCTATTCCGTAATGAGATCCATCCGTTCTATTGAATATTCTGATGTAGTGATCGTAATGGTAGATGCTACATTAGGATGGGAATCTCAGGATATGAATATCTTCGGGCTGGCTCAGAAAAACAGAAAAGGAATTGTAATTCTGGTAAATAAATGGGACCTTGTGGAAGACAAGCAAACCAATACCATGCGTGATTTCGAAAAAGTGATTAAAGATAAGATTGGACAGTTCAACGATATTCCTATTTTATTTGTTTCAGCTTTAACGAAGCAAAGAATCCTGAAAGCTGTGGAAGTGGCTATGCAGGTCTATGAAGACCGTAAAAAGAAAATCAAAACTTCAAAACTGAATGAAGTGATGCTTCCAATTTTTGAGCAGACACCACCACCGGCCAATAAAGGAAAATATATTAAAATCAAATACTGTGTACAGCTTCCGACGCCGTCTCCGCAGTTTGTATTTTTCTGCAACCTGCCACAGTATGTAAAAGAACCTTACAAAAGATTTACTGAAAACCAATTGAGAAAAGAATTCGGGTTCACCGGAGTTCCGATCGAAGTGTATTTCAGACAGAAATAAAAAATGATCCCTTTTAGATTTTTCTGAGAGGGATTTTATTCATATCCAATAATATATTAAACGTTTTTTCAGAATAATGAATACAATTGTGTTGTCAAAACAGTCTTCTTTAATAAACTCCTGGATTAATGAGCTTAGGAATGTAGACATCCAGCATGACCGAATGAGATTCCGTAGAAATATGGAACGTATTGGTGAAATTGCAGCTTTCGAGATCAGCAAAGGGTTGGAATATAAAGAAGTAGAGATCCAGACCCCTTTAGATAAGATTAAAGTTCAGGAAATAGCAGTTCAGCCCGTAATTACTACTATTCTGAGAGCAGGAGTACCTTTGTTTGAAGGAATTCTTAGCTATCTCGACAGGGCAGACTGTGGTTTCGTGGCCGCTTACAGAAAACATGACGCCAATGACTATTTCTCGATTAAGCAGGATTATCTGACTTGTCCGAATATCGAGGGAAGACCCTTAATTGTTGCGGATCCTATGTTAGCGACAGGAGCTTCACTGATTGAGGCCATCAAAGACCTATTGACCAACGGGACACCGACCCAGCTGCACATTGTAGCGGCAATCGCTTCCAGACAAGGTGTGGAAACCATTGAAAAAGCCTATCCCGATGCAAAAATCTGGGTAGGAGCCATTGATGAAGGTTTGACATCAAAAGGATATATTACACCTGGACTTGGTGATGCCGGAGACTTAAGCTACGGCGAAAAATTACAACGATAACTATAACGAAAGATTCCAGAAATCTTTCATCAGATCAAATAATAAATTTGGCCGTACTTTTTCCATTGGGTGCTTTGTATCCGGGAGTATGGCCAATTTTGCATTCGGAATACTTTTGTACGCACTTACGCTTTCTTCAATGCTGACCATATTATCCTTGTCCCCGGTCATGATCTGCACTGGAATATTAATGGCCCAGAGACTGCTCTCATTCAGTACCGGATTTTTTCCGAGGGAAACCATCAAATCTGCAACCGAAGGCAATAATTGCTTCCATTTTGAACCATGCTGTTTATCCAGCTGTTCAGCATATTGCGGAACTTTTAAAAGAATAGCTTCCGGATCAAGCATTTTACTTTCCTTTAAAGCCTGTTCCTCAGTCCAGTCGAATTTTGTTCCCAGAGTCATGATGGAATTAATTCTTTCGGGGTGCCTTAAAGCACAGCAAAGAGCTGCATAACCTCCCATACTGTGTCCGAAAATACAAACATCATTTAGATTTTCTTTCTCCAGATAATCCTTTATTTCCTCAGTATATTTTTCAATACTGATACCGTTTTCAGGGAGTTCTGTATTTCCATGGCCGGAAAATAAAAGAGTATGGAAGTTGAAATATTTTGACAACTCCTTTTCATAAGGCTTAAAAATATCGCTGTGTCCCAAAGCACCGTGAAGCAGAAGAATATTTTTCATGATCAAATAGTTTGCTGAAAATTAGGAAAAAGAATCGGAAGATGAAAGATTGTTGAGTTTCGGGTTTCAGGTTTTGAATTTTGAGTTACGAGATCCAATTAGATATTCATCAATTCATCGAGACCCAACCCGCATCCCGAAACTCGCAACATAAAACTTTAAACCTTAAACTTTTCAACCCCAAACCCCTCATCACGCATCCACTGCCATCACCAGAACACTCACCTTATTCTCTCCCGCATTTAAAATTTCCCAGGCAATTGATGAAACTGTATTGCCCGTCGTAAAAACATCATCAATTAAAAGAACATGTTTCCCTGAAATAGGCTTTGATAGAGAAAAAGGATTCACAGTTTCCAGACGGTGCTTCTTATCTTTTAATGCCTGTGCTTTTGAATATTGATTCCTCTGTATGAGCTTATGATCAAAAGGAATGGAATAAAATTTTGATAAAGTTTCTGTAAATAAATGCAGCTGATTATAGCCTCTTTCCCTTAGTTTTTTGGGGTGAAGAGGAACAGAAACCAGGATGTCTGGTTTTTCGTCTTTAAAGTCCAGGCGTTCTGTTGTCCATTCGGCAAGGATTTTTCCAGCACTTTCCCTGCTTTTGTATTTCAGCTCATGGATCAGTTTCCGGCTTAATCCATTTTCCTCGAATTTCATTAAAGCATAGGTTTTTTCAACAGGAAACAGAAGTCTGCATTTTTCTTTAATAATACTATCACTGAAATAGTCAGCATGGGTAAAATGGATACGTTCAAAGCATAAGCTGCAGACTAAAAGGTCCCCGTCAATGATCCGGCTGCAGTCTATACAGCGGTTTGGGAAAAATAAATCTAATATCATTTGTGTGTTTAATTAAAAAATAAAGATATAATAAATTAGATTTTAGAACGCAATTGGTAATTTCACTATTCACTATTCATTATTCATTATCACCTGTTTCCTGATCTTCTCAATCGCATTCTTCATGCTAAGATTGAAATATTCTTTTTCCAGGCGTACCGGTGGTGCCTGTCTCACTTCACAGTCCGGAATGCTACAGGATTCACAGGTTACTCCTACATTAATCGTCTTTAAGGTCGGTGATTTTACAAAGCCAATCTTTTTAATAGTCTGTGTATTCAACAAAATTCCCAGACAGTAACTTCTGTTGCTGCCATCTGAAAACGGATTCCTTTGTGAGGTTGAAATCACAAGATAACTTACTCCCTGGTCTTTATAATGAGAGATCTGGGCATCTGTAAGGGTTTCGTTTTCTTTTAAATGATGCAGGTTTTTCACAGCGATCCACCTTCGGCAGTAATGTTCGTTGGTGGCATTGGCATGAGGAGCCTGTTGATGGTTCAGGTGAAGCTCCTTCAGAATCTGGATCTTATCCGAATCTTTTTTCTTGACCAGGCACAGGTAAAACAAATCTTTAATCCCCAATTCAGAAGAAAGCAGATTGGTAAGCCTGTAATAAAAAGTTTCAGGAGAATCTGTGAAATTTTCGATCAGTTCCTCAAAACTTTTGGGTTCCCATGTATGTTGAAGAAGGAATTCTGTTGTTTTCTCAACCGTCTTTTCTTTAGAGATCAGCAGGGCTCCGGCGAAATATGAAGCATAAAAATTATTCAGTATTTCTTCAAAACTTCCAAAATCCAGCCATGAATACGTGTTGGGGCGAACTTTTAACTCCAGGACATTAAATCCGATCTCTTTAGCCAGAATAAATGTTCGCTGATCTTTTTCGAGTTTTTCGTTCAAAAGTAACAGCTTCTGTTCAGGAATAAAAAGGGAGCGCAGATTATCCAGAGCTCCGAACTGTACGAAATCTTCAGATCTTATGTTGTAATTGAATTTTTCATTAAGGATGTTTTCCAGTACGGAAGCTCTCAGGTCTTTGCTGATGTCAAGTCCGTTTTGCAGGATAAATTCTTTTGCTTTCTCTTCAATTTCAGGGAAATAATTATCATAAAGCTCCTGGAAAGACCGGAGCACAGCAAAATAAAAACGTTCTTTTCCCAGGTTATAATTCTGGGAAATTTCAATAAGGGCATTAATAAAAGCGGTTACTTTTTTGGGAGCATCACTGATAATGCTGATCAGGTTGTTTTTATTAATGCCAAAAAGATCCAGCGGTACTTCCTTGAAAAAATCTGATTGCAGGATTTCGTTAAAAGGTGCCAGACTTTTATCAAGCTTGGTAGAGACCAGTTCATCAAAAGTACAGTTCAGTGATTCGGAAAGCAGGATGATCTTGTCATGCTTCGGATATTTCTTTCCGTTTTCAATTTCGTTAAGGTAAGATTTGGACAGTCCTGTCTTTACGGCAAGATCCTGCAGAGACCAGTTTTTCTTTTGTCTCAGCTGTTTCAGCTTCAATCCGAATACCGTTTTGATATAATCACTTTCTGAATTCATAATCAAATATAAAGAATGATTGCGATTATTCGCATAATAATTTTTTAAAATAAATAGCGAACGTTCGCTATTTGTGAATATTTTTATTTATGTTTGTAATATCAAATCACAAAATCAACAGGTTATGGAAACAAAGACACAACTGAAAATAAATGCTCAGAAGCAGTTTGAAGAGGTTTTTACTCCGGAATTGAGTGAATTTTTAATTGCCCTTCATCAGAGCTTCAATCAAAAAAGATTTGATCTGTTAGAAGAAAGAAAAAAGACACAGCAGTTTTTCGATTCAGGCAACCTTCCGGGATTTTTACCCGAAACTGAAGAGGTGAGAAACGGAAACTGGACTTGTGCGCCGCTTCCGGATGATTTACTCGACAGAAGAGTAGAGATTACAGGACCTGTAGACCGCAAAATGATCATTAATGCACTGAATTCCGGTGCCAGAACTTTTATGGCTGATTTTGAAGACAGCAGCTCGCCCACCTGGGAGAACTGTATTCAGGGACAGATTAACCTGGCGGATGCAGTACGGCGAAATATAGACTTTACTGCTGAAAACGGGAAATCTTACCGGCTTAATGAAAAAACAGCTGTGCTGCAGGTTCGTCCAAGAGGACTGCATCTTCAGGAAAAACACCTGGAGATCAACGGAGAAGAAGCTTCAGGCTCACTGACTGATTTTGGAATTTACTTTTTCAATAATGCAGAGCAGCTGCTGAAAAACGGAAGCGGCCCTTATTTTTACCTGCCTAAGCTGGAGCATTATAAAGAAGCCCGCTGGTGGAATGATGTTTTTGTTTTTGCCCAAAACTACCTGGGGATTCCTTCAGGAACCATTAAAGCTACTGTTTTGATTGAAACGATTACAGCTTCATTCCAGATCGATGAAATTTTATTTGAATTAAAGGAGCACAGCGCAGGCCTGAACTGTGGCAGATGGGACTATATTTTCTCATTCATCAAAAAATTCAGAAACTTTTCCGGGTTTATGATTCCGGACCGAGGCCAGGTAACCATGGCTTCACCTTTTATGAGTGCCTATTCAAAGAGAGTAATTGAAATCTGTCATAGAAGAAATGTTCATGCTATTGGAGGAATGGCTGCCCAGATTCCTGTGAAAAACGATGATGAAGCGAACAACGCTGCTTTTGAAAAAGTAAGAAAAGATAAAGAAAGAGAAGTGAACAATGGTCATGACGGCACCTGGGTAGCACATCCGGCTTTGGTTTCTGTTGCAACAGAAGTTTTTGATCGTCATATGCCTGAAAAGAATCAGATTGATAAAAAATTTGAATATCATATTAAAGAAAAAGATCTTCTGGAAGTTCCGCAAGGTGAAATTACAGCGAAAGGAGTCAGAAAGAACATCAATATTGGAATTCTGTACCTGGAAAGCTGGCTGATGGGAACCGGCGCAGCAGCGATTTACAACCTGATGGAAGATGCAGCAACTGCCGAAATTTCAAGAACACAGCTCTGGCAATGGCTGAGAAATGAAGCAAAGCTGGATAACGGTCAGGTTCTGACCCGTGAAATGATCCTTCAATGGGAGGCTGAAGAAATCGAAAATATTGAAAAATATGTAGGTGAAGAACGTTTCAAACGCGGAAAATTCAACCTTGCAAAAGAGCTTTTCAATGAACTGGTATTTGCAGAAAAATTCGAGGAATTCCTCACTTTGAAAGCATATCCTTTTATTGAGTAAGAGAGTTTTTGAGTAAGAAAGTGGGAGTGTAGGAGAGCTTGAGTGTTTGAAAGTGGAAAAGCTTTTATGAAGATGATATATAATAAAGAAAGATGTATGAAACATAAATTGGACTCAAACTCTAATACCCTTCTACACTCCCACTCTCAAACCCTGTAACCTAATCCCTAATTAACAATAAATCCAAATATTATGAAAACAAGACAAGAACAGATCCATGCTATAGAACAGGATTGGCTGAATAATCCTCGCTGGAACGGAGTAAAAAGAACGTATACCGCTGAAGAAGTATTAAAGCTACGCGGTTCTTACAAGATTGATTATACCATTGCAACAGAAATGTCCAAAAAATTCTGGGATAAAATGAATAATCAAAATTATGTAGCCGGACTTGGCGCCTTAACGGGTAACCAGGCGGTTCAGGAAGTGGATGCCGGACTTGAAGCCATCTATCTTTCAGGGTGGCAGGTGGCTGCGGATGCCAACCTTTCAGGGGAAATGTATCCGGACCAGTCACTGTATCCTGCCAATTCAGTACCTTCTGTCGTAAAAAAGATTAATAATGCCTTACTTAGAGCAGATCAGGTCCAATCCGTGAGTGGAAACGGGAATAAAGAATATCTGGTTCCCATCATTGCAGATGCAGAAGCAGGATTCGGCGGAAATTTAAATGCTTTTGAACTGATGAAACAGATGATTGAGGCAGGGGCAGCAGCAGTGCATTTTGAAGATCAGCTTTCTTCAGCCAAAAAATGTGGTCATCTGGGAGGGAAAGTTTTGGTTCCGACTCAGGAAGCCATTAATAAACTCATTGCAGCCCGTCTGGCTTCTGATGTATTGGGTGTGCCAAGTATCATTATTGCGAGAACAGATGCCGATGCTGCGGATCTTCTGACTTCGGATATTGATGACAGGGATAAAAAATTTGTGACCGGAGAAAGAACTTCCGAAGGTTTCTATGTAGTGAAAAATGGAGTAGAGCAGGGAATTGACAGGGGATTATCGTATGCTCCTTATGCAGACCTGATCTGGATGGAAACCTCTAATCCTGACCTGGAGCAGGCCAGAAAATTTGCTGAAGGCATCCATGCTCAGTTTCCGGGAAAAATGCTGGCTTATAACTGTTCACCGTCATTCAACTGGGCAGCAAGGCTTAGTGTGGAAGAAATGGCCAATTTCCGTGAAGAGCTTGCCAAAATGGGCTACAAATTCCAGTTTATTACACTGGCAGGTTTCCATGCCCTGAATACAGCAATGTTTGAGCTTGCTTTAGCTTATAAAGAAAGAGGAATGGCAGGATATTCCGAGCTTCAGGAACGTGAGTTTGCCCTTCAGCAGAAAGGTTTCAGGGCGGTAAAACATCAGTCGTTTGTAGGAACAGGATATTTTGATGAGGTTCAGAATGTGGTGACCAACGGCTCTTCTGCAACAGTAGCAATGAAAGATTCTACAGAAACCGCACAGTTTCATTGATCATTTTCCATATTACATAAATTTTTAGTTGTGAACCTTCTCAGTTTTGGGAAGGTTTTTCTCTTTGAAGAATGTTTGAAGCTTTAAAGTCCATATCTTTGACTGATCATGAAGAAGAAATACCAATGAATTTAATTTATCAAAAACAGATTGAGGTAACAAAAGAGCATATAGACCAGAACAACCATGTCAATAATGTACAGTATGTCCATTGGGTAGAAGAAATGGCAGGCGAGCACTGGGAAAAAGTAAAGGATAAAACAGAGTATCCCGAAGATATCTGGATGCTTGTTGATCATCATATTCAATACAAAAAGCAAGTCTATCTCGGAGATATACTTACCGTTAAAACCTATCCGAAGCCTCCTGAAGGCATCAGGCAGCCCAGAAAAGTGGAGTTTTACTGTAATGATCAGCTTGTAGTGGATTCAGATACGCTTTGGGTATTGGTTGATCTGAAAACCCAGAAGATTAAAAGACTGGAAAGTAACTGGCTGGATAAGCTTTCACAATAATTGTGCGTTTTCCAAGCTATCAATTTAAATTACCGTACTAAGCGGCTGGTCCATTCCAGTCAGAACTTATAAGCCAGTACACCGCAGTTTTCTTTAAATTCGTCTAAATCTTTAGTACTTTCCGAATCATATAGCTGCTTAACTTCCTTAAGACTGATTTCTTTGATGATATTTCCGTGCAGGTCCAGCAAATACCATTCTCCACCTGCTACGGTATGCTCATCAGGATATTCTTCCGGTCTTTTCCAGTCACTGTACTCATTATACAGATCAAATTATATACTTTCCCGTTTTTGTTAGCCAGATATAATTCAGGATTTAGTTCCTCGATCCATTCATATTCAAAAGGAACAATTATTTCCGATTTCAGATTGATTATTCCCCATTTGCCCTTTCCTAATTCAAGGCCGGCGCTGGTATACAGGTCCTCATTGTCACCAATTATTTTGGGGCTGATATTTTCATTAAACTCATCACTAAAGGTCCACGAAAAATCTCCCTTAAATGCTTTTAATTTTGTGGAATAATAAGTCCAGTCCAGATAATCATATTCGGGGGTAGTCTCAATACCATGATGATTTAAAATACCCCATTTCTTGTGACCATCAAAAAATCGTACCCATGAGTTCTTTTGATCAACCATCTGGCCTTCTGTAATTTTAACTTTGGCTTTATCAGCAAAAAAATGAAGACAGATATTATTTTCGCTTTGGGATAAGGCAGAATCTAAAGTATCATTAGCAAATATTTTTTCATAAAAGCTATCAATTAAAAATTCATTCTGATGGTTAACCAGACTGAATCTTCTTTCCTGCTCGATGGTATAAACCGTGTGAGAATGTATTTTCTCAGCAAACTGTAAACTGATTTCAGTGAAAACATTCTCCTTTTCATTAAATGCAATACCTGGAATACGGTTGGGAATGTGTCCTTTTTCCTCTTTTATAAAACGCCCTTTTGTGTCAAAATAAAACAGCTTTTAATATCTTATTTCATTAAAATACGGAAGGATCAGGATACTGTTGTTTTTAGAGTCCATCACTCCCGTCAGGTGAAAATAGTTTTTTTCAAAAAAATGATCAAATGGCTGGGAACACTTGTTGATGTTAAAATTTACCTGATACAGAAGATTTTGATATTCCCACAGGACAGAAAAAGGATGTTGCTGATTTTTAAAATGAAGAAAATGCTGATCATCTTTAACAATTACCGGATAAGCTGCCATAAAATCATTGCTTCTATGGTTTTCCAGAGAAACATGCTCAAGATACTCACGGAAATCCAGATCCGGAATGAATTTATAATCAAATCTGTTGGCTTTTTCCTGTTCCTGAATTTCCTCATCCGTATAGATCTGGTCTTTTCCAAGATAGGTTCTTATAAAATGATGGGCTTTTTTGAACTCAGCATCCATATTATCGTTATCCATTTTGTAATTTTAAATCAAAGCTAAAATAATTAATTTCAAACTTAAGCCTTATCTTTGCATTATGATACGGATTACAAAAATTTTCACATTCGAAACAGCCCATGTGCTGTATAATTACGATGGGAAATGTAAAAATATGCACGGACATTCCTATAAGCTGTTTGTAACAGTGAAAGGAAGACCCGTTAATGATTTGGAGAATCCCAAAAACGGGATGGTGGTGGATTTTGGAGATATTAAAAGTATCGTGAAATCTGAAATCGTGGATGTATGGGATCATGCGGTTCTTGTTAATGCACTGTCTCCCCATAAAGAACTTGGTGAAGATCTTGAAAATAAAGGTCACAAAGTAATTTACTGCAGTTTTCAACCTACCTGCGAAAATATGCTGTATGCCATTGCAGCAAAAATAAAATCGAAACTTCCGGCTGAGGTATCTCTGGCCTATCTTAAACTTCACGAAACGGAAAACTCCTATGGAGAATGGTTCGCAGAAGACAATAAGTAACAGTATGTACATTAAAACTCAGACCGGTGTTAAAAACGATCATTAATTTAGAACCTGGAAAAAAAGTCTATTTCGCTTCAGACCAGCATTTTGGTGCTCCAAATCCTAGGGAAAGCAAGATGCGTGAAGAGAAATTCATCCGGTGGATGGATGAGATTAAGGAAGATGCACAGGTTTTGTTTTTAATGGGCGATCTGTTTGATTTCTGGCACGAATGGAAACACGTAATTCCCAAAGGGTATGTGCGTGTCCTCGGGAAAATAGCCGAACTGAAAGACAGGGGAATCCATATTTATTTTTTTGTCGGAAACCATGATTTGTGGATGAAAGACTACCTGGAAGAAGAAATAGGATGTACTGTGTTTTACAAAAAACAGTATTTTGAGATGGGAGGAAAGCAGTTTCTCCTCGCTCACGGAGACGGTCTGGGACCAGGTGATAAGGGATATAAAAGAATGAAAAAGCTGTTCACAAATCCTGTGGCACAGTGGTTTTTCAAATGGCTTCATCCCGATATTGCCATGAAAGTAGCTCTATATCTTTCCCAGAAAAATAAAATGATTTCCGGAGAAGAAGATAAAGCGTTCCTTGGTGAAGATAAGGAGTTTCTTATTATTTATTCAAAAGAGAAACTGAAGTCCGAGAAGTTGGATTACTTTATCTATGGGCACCGCCATCTCCCGATGGTACTGGACCTTGAACAGAAAGCGAAATACATTAACCTTGGCGACTGGATCTCTTACTTCACCTATGGCGTTTTTGAAAAAGATTTTGAGCTGAAAACTTTTGCAGACGGGACAAAAAAAAATTACCCCTGAGCGGGGTAATTTTCGAATGAACCGAAGTCCACTCTTGTTTTTAATCCATATTCCGGTTAAGTAATTACAAGAAGTTTACCAAAGTAGAATTCTTCGATTAAAAAAATATTAAAAAAAATACATTTTTTAAATAACTTGCTTGTTTTCAGTTATTTAATTAGTTTAAAAATAGTCTTTAAAAATTGAAAAATATATTCGATATACGGACAGAACAGGATTTTCTGGAGGCATCATTGGCAGCTTTTCGTTACCAGTATGACCATATTGAGGTATATAGAAAATTTGTGGATTTTCTGAAAATTAACCCGGATGAGGTGACTGATTTGGCTAAAATTCCTTTTCTGCCCATCGAGATGTTTAAAAACCATCAGATTTTAGACAGAAATGCAACAGCCGATCTGTATTTTCAGAGCTCAGGAACTACCCAGATGAATCTTTCAAAGCATTTTATTGCAGATCCCGGGCTGTATGAAGAAAGTATCTCTAAAAGCTTTGAACAATTTATAGGAAAGCCCGAAGAGTTTGTATTTCTGGGTTTGTTGCCAAGTTACTTGGAGAAGCAGAATTCTTCTTTAATTTACATGGTAGATGATCTTATGAAAAAATCCGGAAAACCTGAGAACGGATATTTTCTTTACAACCATGCTGAGCTGTTCCAGCTTTTGAACGATTTAAAAGACAAAAAGGTCATTCTTTTCGGAGTATCCTTTGCTTTGCTTGATTTCCTGGATTCCGTTGAATCTCTGGGACGTTCAATTACCGGATCCCAAAATCTGATCGTTATTGAAACCGGTGGAATGAAAGGCAGAAAAGAAGAAATGACCAAGGATGAGTTGCTGAAAATCCTGCAGAATGGCCTTAAAACTGAGAAGATTTATTCAGAATATTCAATGACAGAACTGCTTTCGCAGGCATATTCCCTGGGAAATAATGAATATCAATCCCCAAACTGGATGAAAATACTGGTTCGGAATGCAGAAGATCCTTTTTCCTATGAAAAGGAGGGACGGACCGGGGCGATTAATATTATAGACCTTGCCAATATCCATTCGTGCTGCTTTATTGCTACACAGGATTTAGGGAAAACCCTTCCGGGAGATAAATTTCAGGTATTGGGAAGGATAGATCATTCCGATATCCGCGGATGTAGTTTATTGGTTTCTTAATAGCAGGTGACAACATAAAATACTAGCTCTAATGCTGAAAATAGAAGAACTTGTACACGCATATATTCATTCCCACTGTGATTTCGAAAAAGAAATTGTGCTGACGAACTATTTCCAGGCCGATTGGGAAGCGGATATGCTGTTCATAGATGCTGATGGATTCAGTCATGAAATTGAGATCAAGCTTTCAAAAAGTGATTTTAAAAACGATTTCAAAAAAGCATACCTCAATAAAGATACCGGAGAGAAATTCCTGAAACATGATAAAATTTCATGCGGTGACTATATGTGCAATGCTTTCAGTTTTCTTCTTCCGATGGGCATGATAGACCATGCTGTGATTCCGGAACATTGCGGAATTATCGAATTTTACCACAATGCAGATACCTGGGAAACTGAATTTTATCTTATCCGCAAGCCTAAAAGAGTCCATGAGGATTCCTACTGGAAGTTAAATGACAAAGATCTTTTTATCCGCAAAATGGCCCTGAATCTATTGCAGCGTAAATTGGAGATCAAAGGAAAGCACGAAGAACTTATCTTTAAAAATCCTTTTGAGATCAAAAAAAACAAATAAAAAACTTTCGCATTCTGTTCCTGTCAATGTAAGTTCGGTAGAGAAATAATTTTCGCCCATAAAAAAATCCTGCCGCCTGACAGGATTTTATATAAATATCAAAATTAATATTAATCAGTAACTTCAGCAGTATCTCTCTGAAGTAAAAATTTGTAGATCAAACCTCCTGTAATTCCTCCTAAAATAGGTGCCGCCCAGAACAGCCAAAGCTGAGACATGGCAAGCCCGCCTGTAATGACTGCCTGTGAAAGTGATCTTGCCGGGTTTACCGAAGTATTGGTGATAGGAATAGAAATAAGGTGAATCAGGGTAAGAGCTAAACCGATTGCAATACCTGCAAATTTACCGTTAGCCCATTTGTCTGTAGCTCCCATAATAACAATCAGGAAGAAAGCTGTCAGTAAAAACTCTGCAAGGAATGCTGCTCCCATGCTGAAAGCTTTCCCATTATAGACCGCCTCTCCGTAGAAATTCGTTGCAAAAGCTCCCGGTTTGGAAAAATCTACAGCACCTGAACCGCTAAGGATAATATACAGGCATCCTGCTGCAAGAAGAGCTCCCAGGCATTGCGCCACAACGTAAGGAATAAGATCTTTAGCGGAGAATCTGCCCCCTGCCAAAAGCCCGAAGGAAACCGCCGGATTGAAATGTCCGCCGGAAATATGCCCTACAGCATATGCCATCGTAAGAACCGTAAGACCAAAGGCTAATGCAACCCCTAAAAGGCCAATACCGATGTCGGGAACTCCGGCAGCAAATACTGCACTTCCGCAACCCCCGAAAACAAGCCAAAATGTGCCGAAAAATTCAGCAAAAAGTTTTTTTATCATATGTTTATTATTTAAATGCATCTCAAATGTAAAATTTAAATTTTAAAATTAAAAGATAAAATTTAAAAATCTTTTAAGATTCGTTAAGATAGTATTGCACATTTATTAATTTGGTTTAATGTTTGTTGGGAATTTTTTTAAGAAGACATTATTCGTGAGTTGAATGATGTTTCATAAATGTTTATCTTTCGATTAGTAATTTAAAAGAGTGGTTAATGAGAAAGTTTTTTTGTGTAGCCTTTGTGCCCTTCATGTATAGCTTTTATTATTCGCAGGCAGCAAAAAAAGCATTCCCCTGCTATGATCTTGCAACAGTACTTAAAGTAGAGCCTACCGCTCTCTACAAACCACATCTGGATGCTTCCAAAAGCTTTAATGTTAAATTGCTGAAAGATTCCAAAACAGTACAGAAATATATATCCGGCGGGAAATTTCACAAAATAAAAAAGAGTGGGAAAGGCTATCGTGTCCAGAAGCTTGATTACAGCAGACCTTACATGGTCTCTAAAGCGAAAGCCACTCTTGAAAAAATGGGAGCCAGATTCAGTAAGGAAACCAAAGGCCATACTTTTACCGTATCATCCATCACCAGGACATTAGAAGACCAGTGCAGGCTCAGAAGAGTCAATTCCAATGCTTCGCTGGGGATTAGTTCCCACAATTACGGAAACTCGTTTGATATTTCTTATATCAGGTTTAATGATGTGCTGAAGTATAATCCGAAAATGGAAACCGCACTTGAGAAAGTTTTAAAGTATTATGCAAATGCCGGCAGGATTTATTACATTAAAGAAAAGCAGCAGAGTTGTTATCACGTCACAGTGAGGAATTATTAAGCAGCCGGCTCGTCCCAAACCTCATTGTAATCTGGAAAATTTTAGATCTCTAAGATTAAATTAATCTTACAAATAATAAATTTATGATGCGATTATTTGTGCAGGATGTTTAGTTTGTATAATTTTATGCAACTAAATAAACCATGAACTTATGAACGAGAACGATTACAAACTGGCCGTTGCCGAATGGGGCAGATGCTTGTCAGATTATTCCAAAATTGCCAATTTAATTCCCACCAACTACATTTTTGAACTTTCATCAGAACAGATTGATAAAATCAAGCAGCAAAACAAATATGTGGACATCTGCGCAGAAGTCGGCATATATAACGGTGCAGTGGTTTTAATTTTCCTTCCTTTGGATTCACAGGGGCATATTGACAAAAGTATTACCGAATACCAGTACACTGTTCTGTGCCCGCTTAAATATGATCTGAGATTACAGGAAACCAAAGAATTTTCCATAACCAAAAATGCAGTTCTTTCCGGCAATCTTACCAAAGTGGATGATAATACCAGTACCTCTTTCCCGGTATCCGAGCAGCCGGTTCTGGACCAGGATATCGCAGTAGAAGCGATTGAGCGCTGGAGAAATGAAGGAATGGAATGGTTCTTCCGTGAATGTAACGAATTCGGTGGAGAAAGAGTTTTCAGAAGATTCTATATTCCGATGCAGGATCTTACCCATCCTTATCCTGAAGTGATCGGGATCAAGTGCTCTTTTGGGCTCAGATACAATGATATTTATCAGAGAATGCTGGTAACACTGATCTTTATCTCTTTCCATGAAATGTTACAAGAGGGAAACAGCGAAAGCATTATTTCCAATACCTACGACTGGGCGAAGCCATGCCCGCCTGTATGCCGTATCCCTGAACTTGGATCTTAAATACCAGGATAAATAGGAATGACAGATTTTTTCAAAGCCATTTTATTCCTGAATTATGCTCTGCTTCTGTCCGTTATACTTTTGGGAGCAGCAAAATACCGTATACTGAATAATAAAGAAAAGCAATATTTTCACTGTATTGCTTTTCTTTTTTTTATTGAGTTGCTGAACCTGGTTCTGCCTTATGTTTTCAATCTGAATGATACCTCGTTTCTCTATCCTTTATACATTGCCGGCGAATTTTTTTTGGTTACCGCTTTATTTATCCGAAAACTGAATCTCTCAAAATACTTTCTGGGAATTACAGCGCTGCTGGCATGTGGATTTATGATATCAAAATATGTGTTTGACTATCCGTTCAACAGTGATATTGTAAAGGTAATATCAAATATTATCATTGTCTGTCTTTCTGGGTTTACTTTGATCCGGGAAATCAGGGGCGTTTCTGCACAGAACCGTTTTCTTTTTGCAGATGCCGGTATCTTTTTCTACTATTCGGTTTCTGTATTTATTTTTATTATTCAGCACCAGATTGCAGACCTTTCAGAAGATGATTACTATATTATTCTCAGTGCGAATAATATTCTGTCAGGCATCTTATATTGTTCATTTTTATATACCTTCATCAAATTAAAGAAGTAACCTTAAATATTAGCCTGCTGATCCTTATAATTGTTACCATAACCGTTATAGTTTCGTTTATTCTCCTGGCTTACAGATCCTTCATCAGCAGGATCATTAAAGAAAAAAATGCCCAGCATGAAGCCGAAGTTCTTCATCAGAAAAACCTCGTGCTCGAAAATATCAAAGCCCAGGAAGAAGAAAGAAAAAGAATAGCCGTCATGATCCATGATGATATCGGGAACAGGCTCAATATCCTTTCCCTGTGGCTGAACAACCTCGATACACAGGGAGATGAAGTCATTAAAAAGAATATTTACAGCCAGATGTCTTCATTAATTGATGCGGCCCGGAGCATTTCCCATTCCTTATATCCTGTCAACCTGGAGTCTGTGGGCTTTGTGCTTTATGTGGAAGAGCTTATTGCCAATCTTTCTCATAAGATCAGTATTTCCATGAAGGTCATGCCCGGATATGAGAAAAAAGATATCTTTGTAGAAGTGCAGCTGTACCGGATCATTCAGGAATTTACAACCAATGTGATCAAACATTCCACCGCTACGGACCTTTGGATTTACATCAAAGATTATCCCCGGCACATGGCTGTTGTTATTTCTGATAACGGACAGGGATTTGATTATGATCTCGTGAAAAAAGGAATGGGCATCAAAAACATCGAATCCAGAATAAAATCCATGAATGCTTTGCATAAATGGAAAAGTGTCCCGAATAAGGGAAGCCGTCTAATTATTTTAATTCCAAGAAACCATGAACTCCCAAATAAAAATAGCCTTAATTGATGATGAACAGCTGATCCTTGAAGGGGTGAAAATGCTGCTTTCCAACGAAAAAAACATATCCGTATGTCTTACCTCCAACAACGGCCCGGATTTTATTGAAAAGCTCGGAACACTTTCCGAAGATGAATTCCCACACATAGCCCTTGTAGATGTACAGATGCAGCCCATGAACGGTTTTGAGCTGGTGGAAGTACTCAAAGAAAAATATCCTGACCTCCGGATTATTATCCTCTCGTCTCATTACAAAACCTCCATTCTGGGATATATGGTAAAATTAGGTGTTTCTGCTTTTCTTCCTAAAAATTCGGACAGGAAAACCTTCATCGAAGCCATTACCATGGTGTATAAAAATGGAGTTTTCTTTACGGCAGAAGATCACCAGATGCTTTTTACCTACATGAACAGCTCCGCAAAAAAGAAATCTCTTTTTGAAATGGAAGACGAGCTTTCCGAACGGGAAAAAGACGTGGTGAAGCTGATCTGCCAGGAATATACCAATAATGAGATTGGGGAAAAGCTATTCATCAGTCCGAGAACAGTAGAAAGCCACCGGCAGCGCATCCTGGAAAAAATAGGTGCCAAAAATACGGTAGGTATCGTTATCTATGCCGTAGTAAACAATATATATTCTCTTGATAAAATGTAATTCCGTAGAAATACGGAATTTTTTATTTGGTATTTTTCACGCTAGTATTGCTTTTCCTTCTTCCGTTAATTTGGAGATAAGTTTTTAAGGCAGAGTCACCAAATGAAGCTTTTACAAAAACTTTCAATAATTAAAGCAAGACACAGCGATGGAAAATGACACCCAATTACCTGTCGGGATTTTTTTTGACGGAACCGGAAATAACGGAATCAATGCAGGTTCGGCAACCAGGCCACCAGCCAATAATGAGAGCTATAAAGGAGCCCCGACGAATGTTTACAAACTGTTTAATATATTCAACGGGAATCATAAAATATATATCGAAGGAATAGGAACAGTCACAGGCAGTGAAGACAGCAATTTTGCTATGGCTACCTGCGTAAATCCTCCGGATTCCCAGGGATATTCTTCCGATGACAAACTTCAGAAAGCCAATGCTTTCGTAGAAAATCTGGTGACTGATAAAAATACTGATTATCATTTTTATATCTACGGATTCAGCAGGGGAAGTATGCTGGCAAGAGAATTTTGCAACCAGCTTGTCACGAATTATCCCACAGCAAATGTTACCATAAAGTTTCTGGGTGTTTTCGATACCGTTGAATCAAAACCTTTCAATACCTATGATATGGCTCTGCCTCAGCAGGTAGAAAATGCCCTTCATATATGTGCCGTCAATGAATGCCGGTTCTTTTTCCCGCTCACCGGTTTTTTTGAAAACTCAAAGAATATGCAGGATACCCAAACAGAAACGGGAGGAGCCATATGGAAAGAAATTTTTGTTCCGGGAGCCCATGCTGATGTGGGGGGTGGGTACTTGCAGGCACCTCAGTCTGTATATGTTTCTACAGATTTTATTAATGCAGATGATTTACAGAATTATGTTTCAGACGTAAGAAATACAAAAACGGACGCTGAAGGAAACAAAATATGGGACGCTCTGCTTTCAGATTTTCAGGTAGAAAAAGGACTGTCCCAGGCTTATGTTTCCAGGGAACTGGTCCTGAATACGTTGCCGTTTGTATACGGAAGAATCATGCTGGCTGAAACCAATAATGCAACGCCGGGAATTTTCAGTACAGATCTTGCCAATTCCGGACTTGAGATTGTGGATGATCCTTTTCTGGCAGATTTTGAGGCAGATCTCGCAGCGTATGTCAAAAGCTTTTTACCGGCTCTGAAACCTCATTATGATTATGCCGGTTTTGCAGACTATACCCATATTTCAGCTAACTTCGGAATGTACCACCATGATGCATTGCAGAAGTCGGCCGGTGAAATAGAAGCAGAGCTTATCAACATCGGGCTGAATGTACCCAGCAGCACATCCGTAGACCAGGGCATACAGACCAGATTTCTTACCGAACTACATCTTCCTGAGGATAGTTTTGTCGTAGATTTTATGTATGGGACCAATGTTCCCAACAATGATATCTGGAGCCGTTCTATCGGGATAAAATCCTTTGTTTCAGAACAGAATTAAATAGATCATACAAGTACTTTTCAGTTTTAAATTTAGGTTGCGAAGGGGTGTCTGTATAGGCACTCCTTTTTTAGCAAAAATGCAAAATAGTAAAACCTTAATGGTTATCAGCAAAAATATAAACAAGAAAATAGCAAGTACACATCTCATTAATTACTGATTTTCTTAGCCGTTTTGCCTTTTACCTTTCCGCGATTTTACCCTTCTGCCTCTTCATCTTTCAGTTATTCTCACTATTCATTTCTTTTTCCGTACTTTTGCACCCGAAAATTCATTATTCATTCACTTAATTTTTATTTAATAAAATGCTTTCGGTTCAAGGTTTAGGATTACATCATTCAGGAAACTATCTGTTTCAAAATACAAATTTCACCATCAAAAAGGATGATAAAGTGGGACTCGTTGGAAAAAACGGAGCAGGAAAATCTACTTTATTGAAAATGCTTTCCGGAGAAATTAATTTCTACGAAGGAAGTGTTGTACCTGAAGGAAATGTAACCATCGGTTTCCTGAAACAGGATCTTGATTTCGTAAAAGGAAGAACCGTTTGGAATGAAACAATGCAGGCTTTTGAGCAGATTAATGCATGGAAAAGTGAACTGGAAGAAGTTAATCACCAATTGGCAACAAGAACCGATTATGAAAGTGATTCCTATACAGATCTGATCAATAAAATGACGGAACTGAATGATCTTCTGATGAACCATGATGCCTACAACCTGGAAGGCGATATGGAGAAGATATTATTCGGTCTGGGTTTTAAAGCAGATGATTTCCATAAAATTACAGATGAATTTTCAGGAGGATGGAGAATGAGAATTGAGCTGGCCAAGCTGCTTCTTCAGAAGAATGATATCATGCTTCTCGATGAGCCTACCAACCACCTTGATATGGAATCCATCATCTGGCTGGAGAACTTCCTGAAAGATTATCCCGGAGCCATTGTTCTGGTAAGTCACGATAAACAGTTCATGACGGCTGTCTGCAACAGGACTTTTGATATCAACAATAAAAAAGTTGACGACTATAAAGCCAACTATTCCAAATATCTGGTTATGCGTGAAGAGCGCCGTGAAAAACTGATTCAGGCTAAAAAGAATCAGGATGCGGAGATCAAGCAGATGGAAGACAACATTAATAAGTTCCGTGCAAGTGCTACAAAAGCGTCTTTCGCGCAGTCACTTATTAAAAAATTAGATAAGATCGAACGTATTGAAGTGGATAACGAGGACGTTTCCAAATTCAATATCCGTTTCGTACAGTCTATGGTTCCCGGAAAAGTTATTTTCGAAGCAGAAAACCTAGGAAAGGCTTACGGCAACAAACAGATTTTTGATAAAGTAGATTTTATTGTTCAGAGAGGAGACAGAATTGCTCTTTTAGGACAGAACGGACAGGGGAAAACAACTTTAGCCAAAATTCTTGCCGGAGACATTAAAGATTATACAGGAACCTGGAACCTTGGACATAATGTGAACATCGGATACTTTGCCCAAAACCAGGAAGAAGTTCTGACTCCTAATAAAACCGTTCTGGAAGAGGCGGAAGATGCTGCTACGGAAGAAACCAGACCAAGAGTAAGAGACCTTCTGGGATCTTTCCTTTTCCAGGGAGACGCCGTAACTAAGAAAACAAAAGTGCTTTCCGGGGGAGAAAGAAACCGTCTGGCACTTTGTAAATTATTACTTCGTCCGTTCAACACGTTGATTATGGATGAGCCTACCAACCACCTTGATATTCAGTCTAAAGAAATTATCAAACTGGCTTTACAGAATTTTGAAGGCACCCTGATCGTCATCTCTCACGACAGAGAATTCCTGGATGGGCTTTGTGATAAAATCTACGAATTCCGTGACGGAAGAATGAAAGAATTCCTTGGAAGCGTAGGTGAATACCTTGAATACAGACAAAAAGAAACGCTTCGCGAGATATCTGCTGAAAAAGCAAAACTTCACGGAGATGATGTGAAAGTTGAAGAAAAACCTGCTCCGAAAGAGGTGAAAGTGGAAGATAAATCGTCAACCATTGTAAGCAAAGAGCAAAAAAATATTCAGAATAAACTAAAGAAAGTAGAAGAGAGAATCTCTGAGCTTGAAGCCGAAATTGAAGCCATGGAAGCTTCCTTTGCCAAAGAAAACCCTTCTGAAGAAACTTTGGAAAAGTACAATAAAGCCAAAGAGGAATTAGATGTTGCTTTGCAGGAATGGGAGCATCTGGGATCTCAACTTGCTTAAATTTTTGAATTAAATAATAAATAAATCCTTCGGCTCCGCTCAGGATGACATTTCTAATACTAACGGTGTAATTTTAACGTGTCATCCTGAGCGAAGTCGAAGGATTTTAAATAAATATATGTCGAGGTTCTTTTTTGTAACAAAAAAAGACTTTTTGCGACGTATTGAGCAGTTTAATAAAAACTTAATTAAAAACTTTAAATTATTTTTATAATTTTACAGGATGATTTTTAAGGAAAGCAGAAATCTGAAGAGTTTTATCTCCAAACTTTTGTTTGGGATCTACTTCATTGCGCTGTTTTCCCAGAGTTTTCACCACCACGATGCTGTCGATAACTTTAAGATCTTCAATCTTAAAAAGGCAGAAAACACCATCGCTAAAACTTCAGCCAAAGAAAAGCCGGGCGACTGTCTGGCCTGTCATTTCCTGGCTACAGGACATACTTTGGTTCCTGACGAATTCAGCTTTACATTTGAGCATTTTACGCATCAGGTAAAGCAGACCATAACCGTTCAGGAAAAAATATGGTCTCAGACCAAGTTTACTTTTCAGCTCCGGGGGCCTCCCGCAGTTGCATAATCATTTATTTTTTTATTGGCTTTAATTCGTTTTAAAGTTCAATATTTGGGATTAGTATTTGCTGATTGCCTTTTTACGTGGTTCGGATTTAAGTTCCGGAATACGGGATTCGGGGTTTGTGATACATGATATTAGAAGTTTTCAGGTGTAATTAATTGTGTACCTCTCATTACTTTTATATTCAGACCGAATCTATCATCATTAATACATTTTACATTGTACATTTTACAATGAAAAATAGTCCCATTCAACAAATTTTTACGAAAAAATGTACCTGAAAAAGGTACGCAATCAATCTATAGACAATGAAATTGATATATAGCCTGATGTTGGTTCTTTGCGGACTGACATTGATAAATGCACAGAAAACTTATACTGTGGAAGGATCTGTTCATGATTTTCATGATAAAGCAGCATTGGAAAACGCTGTAGTGAAAATCGGAGAATTTACAGCCAAAACAGACCGTACCGGTAAGTTTATATTCAATAAAATTCCTGCGGGAAAATATATTCTCATTGCTAAACATCCTGATTGTGATGATTATACTGAAAATATAGGAGTAGATCAGGATATGCATCTGGCCATTACACTGGAGCACCACGTTAAGGATATCGAGACGGTGACGATCCATGGAAGTCATAAATCCAATGGCTCTTTAATCATTAAAACACTCGATAAATCCGAGATCCAGAGAAACTCTACGGATAACCTCGGTAATTTATTATCAAAAATATCCGGAGTTACTACCTTAAAAACCGGGAATAATATTTCAAAACCTGTGATTCACGGGTTATACGGAAGCCGCATCTCTATTTTAAATAATGGAGTGAAGCTGGCCGAACAGGAATGGGGAGTAGAGCATGCTCCCAATGTTGATATTAATAATTTTCAGCACATCGATGTCATAAAAGGGGCTTCTGCATTAAAGTACGGAAGCGATGCCATTGGAGGTGTTGTGGTAATGGAACCTGAAATTTTCCCTAAAAAGGATACCATTAAAGGTTCTGTTGGTCTTACCGGGATTTCCAACGGAAGAGGGCTTGGGCTGGATGTAGATGTCGCCAGAGTCTGGAAAAACGGCTGGGCGGTAAAGTCCGGCGGAAGCATCAAAAAGCTGGGCGACCAGAGCGCTCCGGATTATAACCTGAAGAATACGGGAATGGATTTCTCTTCTTTTAATTTTACGGTTCAGAACAACAGCTATGAAAAAGGAATCTCCTTTGATTATTATCTGACCAACCAGAATATAGGGATTTTAAGAGATTCCCATGTTTCCACTTCGGGGGATTATGACAGGGCAATGAATGCCAATCCACCTGTTTATTCAGGGAAATTCAGTTATGATATTGATAATCCGAGACAGGTTATCGAGCATCATATTGCGAAAGTTTCAGCTTTTAAAAGGTTTGAAAATATCGGAAAGCTTTCGGCAACCTATAGTTATCAGTATAACCACAGACAGGAATATGATATCAGAAGAGGAGAATTAAAGGATACACCTTCTCTTGATCTTGAGCTGATGACGCATCAGTTTAATATCAACGATCTTCTGGAAAGGGAAAAGTGGTCTCTGGAAACGGGAATTGATGCAGGTTTTCAAAACAATTATTCAGATCCTGCCACTAAAGCAAGACGTTTGATCCCTAATTACGATAAATATTCTGCCGGAATATATTCTGTTTTTAAATATAAAATTTCCCACGAATTTAATTTTGAGGCGGGAGCACGATATGATTTCACCCGTTATGATGTTACGAAATGGTATGACAAAAGTGACTGGGACAAATTGTATGCAAGCACTTTTCCTCAGTTTTATGTAAAACAGGATGAAAATAGAGTATTGACGCGTCCTAAGCTTAACTATAATAATGTTTCCTTCAATGCGGGCCTGGAATACCGCCCGAGCTCAAGTTTTGATTTGAAATTTAATTATGCAAAAGTGGGCAGGTCCCCGAATATTGCCGAATTATTTTCAGACGGGCTGCATCATTCCGCAGGAGTGATTGAGACAGGTGATATGGGCCTGAAAAATGAGCAGGGACATCAGTTTAACTTAACGGTAGATTCAAAAATCAATGTTTTGAAAGGACTGAATATTTCTGTGAATCCCTACTTCTTTATCACTAAAAACTTTATCAATCAGGTGCCGGTGGGAATTAAAGGAACCATCAGAGGCGTATTTCCTGAATGGGCTTACCAGCAGATCGACGCCAAAATGTATGGGGTAGATCTGGATGTTAACTGGAAGCTTACCGATGAGCTTACCTATGTGGGAAGAGGGGCTTATGTATACGGACAGGATGATACGAACAACGAACCTCTGATTTTAATGATGCCTCCGAATTTTTCCAATGCATTGCAGTTTAAAAAAGAAAAATGGAATAACTTCTATTTTACTCTTGAAAACCAGACGTTTTTAAAACAGACCAGATTCCCGATCCGTAATGCTCCGCTGGAAGTTTATGTAGATGGCGAGCTGGTGGATAAAATGATTGATTTCAGTACACCGCCCAGCGGTTATTCACTCTGGAATATCCAGACAGGAATCAATATCAGCAAAAATCTTTCTGCAGGACTTATCGTGAACAATATTTTCAACACTTCGTACAGAGAATATCTGAACCGTTTGAGATTCTTTGCGGATGAGGCAGGAAGAAACTTTATTTTAAACTTTAGATACAGATTCTAAAGATTTCAGAACAATTAAATTTTACAACTTTAAAATTCTTACAATGAACAAATTATTCAATACTAAAAATATTTTCAGATTATTAGCACTTTTATTCATCACGGTTACAGTTATTTCGTGCCAGAGAGACGGCTCGGTGGCAGAAGATGACCTTCCTCAGGAAGAGCTCACGAATATTATTTTACTGGTAAAAGAAGATACCCCGGGATCTACGGCTATCGAATACAATTATAGTATCGGGGCAGGAGGAATTCCTACCATTCCTTTGAAAGACGGGAAATCTTATACCGTTGAAGCGAAATTCAGAAACGGGAATGAAGATGCTACAGGAGAAATTATTGATGCTAAAAATGAGCACTTCCTTATTTTTGACTTTCCAAAATCAAAGATCAACATTACCAGACTGGATGGTAATGATCTGAGAAACGACGGCAAAAGAGTAGGGTTAAAAACAAAATGGGATGTAGTACAGGCCGTTGACGGAACTTCCCCTTTCCTGAAACTGACCCTGATCCATTCACCTGAAAGTGTAAATGATGCTAAAGCAGGAACAGCCTGGGGAAGCGTTGTAGGAGGGGAAACAGATGCTGAAGCTACTTATAATTTAAGCAATTAAAATAGTTGATGTGAATAGTAAAACCGCTGAAATACTCAGCGGTTTTTTATTGTATTAAAGTATAAAAGCATTAAGTAAAAAAGCAATCAGATAAAACATGATTACAAAAATTAATAAAGCACCTAAGACAATGTATATGATTTGCTTAATCTGATTCCCGGAATTAATTCTTTTTGAAACTGTTGTAAAAGCTCTGATACCATTGATTAATGGGGTGCGGTTTAACCATAAAATAAAAAAAACAATTAACTGTAATGTAAGGGCGCCAAAAATTGCCGGAACTTCATAAAAATAATCCTGTAAAATGACATTGATAAGAAGGGAAGTTAAAAACAGGCATCCGATAATCCTTGTTTTTGGGATGAGCAGTAAAAGGGCTCCCAAAATCTCAAAGATTCCTAAGGTTACAACAAATGGCTTGGAGTAAGAATAAAATTCCCACATTATTTTCATTCCTTTAAACTTTTCATTTACAGAATGATTGAACTGTGAATATTTACCTGCACCAAACAAAATCATAATTCCAGAAACATAAAGGCAGCAGGACCACTCCAGAATATTAAGAAAATCATTTTTTTTAAGCATTGTAATGTTTTTAAAAATTAGTTTTAAATTTCAATCAATTGATATGCAAAAGGTTATTTTTGTGAATTATATTTATATTTTACGTCAGAAAGTCATGAAATTGTTGAAAATGCTGTTGATGGTTTAGAATATTCAGACAAAATCAGTCATACTAATCTCTCTCTGCTTATAAACCGGGGAAAGTTTGGTTTGTGATCATTAAAATAACCTATACAATTGAAGATTTAGAAGCTAAATTTCCGGAGATATCATCTTTATAAATATTTGAACACTAAGAATTGATGAGAAGTGGGTAATTCTCATAAAAATTTCATATTTTTGCAACCTAAAATTTTAATCAATAATGAAGGTTACCGCACAAAACCATGATGACGTAAGTGCATTACTTACAGTGACATTGGAAAAATCTGACTACAAAGAAAAAGTAGAAAAGCAGTTGATTAATTATGCTAAAAATGCGCAAGTTCCTGGTTTCAGAAAAGGGAAAGTGCCTTTGAGTATGGTTAAAAAACAATATGAAGCAGGTATTGCATTCGAAGAAATCAACAGACAGGTTTCTGACGCATTGAACAACTATGTTAACGAAAACAAACTAAGATTAGTTGGTCAGCCTGTTCCTCAGCCAGTAAACGAACTAGATTACAACGCTGACAAAATTGAAGTTGCTTTCGAGGTAGGATATGAGCCTGAATTCACTATAGATTTAGCTAAATATGAAGCGCCTCATTATAAAGTAGAAGCTTCTGACAAAGAAATCACGAAGAGCATTGAGAACATGCAGAGACGTTTTGCAGAGCAGGTTCCTCAGGATAAAATCACTAAAGATTCTTATATAGCTTTAGAAGTTTCTCAGGTTGTAGAAGAAGATGCTGAAGGAGAGCACCACCACCATCCAAAGAACGTTACCATTACTGCTGAAAACAAAGAAGCTTTCAAATTGGTAAAATCTTTAAAAATGGACGGTTCTGTAAAAGTATCTAAAGAAACTCTTGCAGGTGATGAAGAATTGGCTAAAGAATTAGGTTTCTCTAAAGAAGAAGTTGAGCACTTACACCACGCTGAAGTAGAAGTTAAAGTAAAAGATTTCTATTCATTGAACCTGGCTGAGCTTAATCAGGATTTATTCGACAAAGTATACGGAGAAGGAACAATTAAATCTGAAGAAGAGCTTAAAGAAAAAGTAAAATCTGAGTTGGATGAGTACTTCCAGCAGAATGCTGATGTTCACTATGTGAATAAAGTATTGGAGCAGGTTACTGAAAAAGAAGAAGTAAAACTTCCGGAAAACTTCCTTGTGAAATGGTTAATGTTCTCTAACCAGAACATCCAGTCTGAAGAGCAGGCTAAAGAAATCCTTAATGCAGAGAAGAGCCAGCTAAGATACCAGATCATTGAAGGTAAATTAATGACTGACAACGAGATCAAATTAGACTATGCTGATGTATTGGCACAGGCTGAGCAGTTGGTAAGAAACCAGTTGGCAATCTACGGAATCCACCACCTAGGTGACGAAGAAATCCAGAAATATGCTGTTGAAATGTTGAAAGACCAGGAGCAGGTAAGACAAATTTCTTCTGAAGTAGCTATGGCTAAACTGAAAGATGTAATTCTTGAAAAAGCGTCTAAAAAAGAAACTAAAATTTCTCACGACGAGTTTTTGGAAGAACTTAAGAAATAATCTATTCCGATATAAATATTTGAAACCTCCGAGCGATCGGAGGTTTTGTTTTTTCCGATATTCTTAAAAAATCTTAATGAATTAGGGACGTAATCACCACGTATTTCACATAAATTCACGGTGTTTATTTTTGTGTTGTCATTATTCCTATATTTACACCCTAAACTTATTATATAGAGATATGAAAAAGATCATCATTCCGTTTTTCTGTGCCGTACTGTTCTCAGTTCCGGCAACAGCTCAGAAGACCAGTGCAGCTCCCGCAAAGACGGAAGTCGTAAAATCTAAACTGACCCCAAAAGATATTGTAGATAATTACTTCAAGGCTTTAGGAGGCAAAAGCAAGCTGGAAGCAGTAAAGTCCACAATTATTGATAATACACTTAATGTTCAGGGGATGGATATCACCATGAGCACGATGAAGCAGGGCAATAAATTTAAATCTGTACAAACTGCTATGGGCCAGAAAGTTTCCCAGGTATTTGACGGTGAAAAAGGATATATAGAAAGAGCAGGCCAGAAAACCGATTTCCCGGCTGATAATATCGCTGAACTGAAAAAAGGGACTACTATTGAAGCATTGGCTTTTAATCCTTCCAACTTTAAGGATGTGACAGCAGAAAAGCTCGATGGCAAAGATTATAACGTATTGTCTTCAGATAAAGGTAAGTTTTACTTTGATGCTGCTACAGGACTTTTATACAAATCTTCTGTAGGAGAGGGAAGTGTGACCATAAAAAATTACATGACAGTGGAAGACATAAAATTCCCTTCTGAAGTAGATATTGACGGAAAAGGCCAGAAAGTAACGATAAAAACAACAAAGGTTGTTTTAAATACAGGAGTTTCTGATGCAGATTTCAAATAAAAACTGATATTTTTAATGAAATATAGGCCGGATATTTTCCGGCTTTTTTATGGAAAAATAATTTTAACTCAACTTTAACTAAAAAACCGCAGATTCAATCTGCGGTTTTGTTTATTTAAGAGCCGTAAGCGGCTTTCCATTCATCGGCGGCTTCACATAAAACATCATAAAAATCCTCGCCGTATTTTCTGATCAGCGGAGTTTTAAGGAATTTATAGACAGGAACCTGCAGTTCTTTTCCAAGTGTACAGGCATCACTGCATACGCTCCATTCGTGGTAGTTCAGGGCTGTAAAAGTAGAATATTCCGTAACACGGATCGGGTAGAGGTGGCAGGAAATAGGCTTTTGCCAGTCTACGGCACCATCCTCATAGGCTTTCTCAATACCGCATTTCGTGATTCCTTTTTCATCAAAAGTTACATAAGCACATTCGCGGTCCTCCACCATAGGGGTAACGTACATTCCGTCCATAGGATCAGTGGTCCATGTGCCCTGCTCTTCAAGGGCTTTGATGCCTTCCTGGGTAAGATAAGGCTTTATTTTATCAAAAATACTGTCTAAAATCTCAAGTTCATCCTTGTCTAGCGGAGCACCTACATCTCCTTCCACACAGCATGCACCTTTACATTTCGAAAGGTTGCAAACAAATTCTTCGGAAAATACATCCTCTGAAATCAATTTATCGTCTATCTGAATCATAATCTTTAAAATAAATTAAAATACGTACCTGCTTTAAAAGCAATCATACTCATAATGATAAGCCACAGGCTTACCTCCTGCATCCAGTATTTAGGCAAAAATCTCATCATCCTGCTCAGGATAATGCTCGATGGGAATGCCAGAAGCAGTAAATATTCATAATTTTTATTCATGTATAGAATAATGGTTACCAGCTGGGCCAGTGAAAAAACAAGCAGGAAGGTATATTTGTACCTGCTTATCGGGCTTTTCTTATTATAGTTTTTAAAATGGTCGTACACGGCATAAATAAGCATCAGCAGAACGGGCAGCAAAGGCAGCAGGTCCGTATAATCCGTCATAGGCCTCATCTTTCCAAACGGGAAATAATCAATATTCCACGTAGTGAAGCGGAAAAAGAACATAATGGAAAAATAACTGAATGCGATCATTACAATTCCCAAAAGGAACCTGAAAAGATTTAAACTTATTTTCTGGGAAGTGGCAATCACGTGAACAATCACGAAAAGAGCCATGGGCCAGGTGGTGGGCAGGAAAATAAAATTCAGCGCAACAATGGCACCTACCAGAACATAGGATTTCTTCCTTACATCTTCATCAGCGCTCGTCAGAAGCAGTAAAAGAAAAGAATTGGTAAGCAGCGAAACGGCAATTCCGATGTCCAGATTTCCCGGATATAACCCAAAAATAAAAAATGTATATAAAAACAGCGGCAGATGCGTCTGGTAATTAAGGGCAATACTGTGAAAACAAAAATATCCCAAAGCAATCCCAAGAAAAGTTATTCCGGCGATAATGGCTTCGTAGGTGTTGAAATTCAGTATGTTAAATATTACGACTACTAAAAGAAGAAAACCAATATAAACAGGAATTGAAAAAATATTGCTTTCTTTTGAAAGTAATTTAAACATTTTTTATAAATTTGTACAAAGTTAATTTAAAAAAGGAAAATAATGACGTCTTTCTGGTTATTCTTAAGTAAAGTTTTCAAATTTACATTTGGTTTTTTTGATACATTTGGAAATGTTCTAAACTGGATTCTATTTATCGTTTGCTGTACGTTATTTACTTACTGGTGCTATGTATTGGTGGTAAAACTAAGTGGTGATAAAGACAAAGACTATTATTCTCCAACTGAGGGTAAGCACCCTTACTACGATCCTAAGATCTATAAAAAAGAAGGTTAATTAATTGGTTATATAGTAAAAAACCGATCGGACATTAGTCTGATCGGTTTTTTTATTAACGATTAAAATTTACTGTTCTAGTCGTGGATGGGAAGTACCAGTACCGGAATATCAGAATCTTTCGTAAGACCTTTTGTAAGGCTGCCTACAAAAACATCATAAATTCCGCTTCTTCCGTGTGATCCCATAACGATATAATCTGCATTTTTAGCTTTTGCATACTCCAGGATAGTGTCCTTGGCGATTCCCTGTTTTAAGAGATGCTCACAGTCCACATCATGGGCAAGGATTCTCTGCTCGATCTTATTCAGCTGTATCAGCTCATCTCTGATCTCGTTCGCTTCTACTTCAGGAAAATATTGATATCCCATATCACCGATAGCAAAACCTATATCTGAAGGCGCTACGTGAATCAGAAAAATTCTGCCGTTCAACTGTTTTGCAAATTTTACGGCTCCGTCTACAAGCTGTTCTGTTTTGTCCCCAAAATCTACGGGTAGTACAATATTTATCATGACCTTTAATTTTGTATTCTAAAGATAAGAAAAATTGCCGGATTTTTATGTTAAATACTTATAATATTCGAATATCAAGAATTTTATCATCTTTCAGATAAGCTTCAAGAATATCATTTTCATCAACCTTTCCAACTCCTTTTGGGGTTCCGGTAAAAATAAGATCACCCACCCTCAGTGTAAAATATTGGGAAGCGAAAGCAATAATATCATCAAAACTGAAGATCATGTCTTTTGTATTACCATTCTGCACCTCTTCCTTATTTTTCAATAAAGAGAACTCCAGTCCCTGAAGATCAAAATCCTCTTTTCTGAAGAAGTTTCCTACCACAGCAGAACCGTCAAATCCTTTAGCCAGTTCCCACGGAAGACCTTTGGATTTAAGCTCGCTCTGAAGATCCCTTGCTGTAAAATCTATTCCAAGGCTGATTTCTTCATAATGTTTGCTGGCCGCTTCTTTCCGGATGTATTTTCCTCCTTTTGAAATTTTCAAAACCACTTCCAGCTCATAATGAATATCATTGGAGAATTCAGGGATATAAAAATCATTTCCCTTTAAGACCGCTGTGTCGGGTTTCATAAAAATAACCGGTTTTTCAGGAATTTCATTTCCCAATTCTTTTGCATGTTCGCTGTAGTTTCTTCCTATGCAGATGATTTTCATAATGCTTAATTATTTATGTTTTATGAGTCCGTCATTGCGAGGAATGTAATGACGAAGCAATCTTTTATACTATTTACTATTCTTGAATTCTGAATTTAGCTAATGAATAAATTCATTTCCGCAATAATAACATTTGAATTGATGGCTCGTCAGGAAAGAAATACCAAAAAAACTTGTGGCACTGTCATCCCTGTAAATATGGTTGGAACCGCATTTCGGGCATACAAAATCAAATTCAGGATTAGTGATGGTATGTTCCACTTCCAGAGAATAAGCTTCATTATCATTATAATTCTTCAGAATCTCTTTTGCCTTTTCCAGATCATCTTCAAAAACCTGAAGCTGAATGCCGCCAACAGCCTGAGAAAGCAGCCAGTCCGACTGAATCAGCTGTTCGTTGGCAATAAAGCTGTTCACTCCGTTTTCAGCAAGGATTTGCTTATCCCTGTTGGCCTCAAGAGCTGATTCATAAAATTTAAAACGGACCAGATTCGACATGTTCTAGAATTTACTTGAAAGTTGGATTTTTGTAAATATTTTCTTGGTATATAACGGGAAATCTGCATTCTGAAGCCATCCGTAATATCCAAGATCCTTCTGGAAAACAGCTTTTACAACCTGTCCTTTATACTTTCCAAAGTTGAAAACAGCTTCCGACTTATCGTTATATCCGATAAATCCTGCAAGATCAGCATTCTTATTATGAAAACTGAATTCACTTAAAGGAGCGATCTCATTGGGAATGTCATCATATTTTCCAACCTGCGCATCCAGCACCTCGAAGGTAGCCATCACATCAGCTTCGGCGGAGTGAGCGTTTTCCAGAATTTTTCCACAGTAAAACTGATAGGCAGCCCCTAAGTTTCTGGGTTCCTTTTTATGAAAAATAGTCTGTGCATCCACCAGCTTGAATTTGCTCAGATCAAAATCCATTTCCACTCTTAAAAGCTCTTCTGCCAAAAGCGGAACATCGAATCTGTTGGAATTGAATCCTCCCAGATCACTTCCTGAAAGCATTTCCATAATTTTAGGTGCAATTTCCCTGAATGTCGGAGCATCCTTTACATCTTCATCATAAATTCCGTGGATTTCGCTGCATTCCTGTGGAATAGGCATTTCCGGGTTCACACGCCAGGTTTTGCTTTCTCTGGAGGCGTCCGGATTTACTTTTAAAATACAGATCTCTACAATTCTGTCCTTTCCGATGTTCGTTCCTGTAGTTTCAAGATCAAAAATGCAAAGGGGTTTATGGAGCTTTAAATTCATTTTTTTAATTTGAAAATTTGATAATGTGTTAATTTGAAAATGTGCTGATTTCTAAGTTGTAAAGTCTGATATCTGATGTCTGGCATCTGAAATCTAACCCAGCTGTTTCTGAAAAACCAGCGACACGATGATATAATAAATAACAAGCATTGGAATGCCAACGATCTGAAACAGGATCAGAATAGCAATTCCACCGCCTAATAAAATAATTTTCGGATAATTATCCTGAAGTTTTTTGGATTTGAATTTCATTGCCATCATTTTGATAGGGCTGATCAGAAGCCATGAAGTGATAGCGGTCAGTAAGATCAGAAACAATGAATTTTCAAATAAAAATGCAAAAGTTCCTGTTTCTTTAAAGGCATAATACAATCCAAACAGCAAAACGGTATTGGTAGGTGTATTCAGCCCTTTGAAATAATAACGCTGCTCTTCATCCAGGTTAAAGATAGCCAGTCTGAGGCATGAAAAAACCGTCACAAAAATACCGAGGTAGCTGATGGCAAAAGGAAGATGCATTCCCAGAATTTCATTTCCGAACGGCTCCAGTGCTTTGTACATTGTAAGCCCCGGGATCAACCCGAAACTTACCATGTCCGCAAGGGAGTCCAGCTGAAGCCCCAGATTGGAATTTGACTTTAAAGCCCTGGCTACAAACCCGTCAAAAAAATCAAAAACAGAGGAGAGGATAAGGCAGATGGCCGTAGTCTGGTAATCTCCCAGGATAAGATGGATTGCTCCTACGCAGCCTGCAAATAAATTGGCAAGCGTCAGCAGATTGGCAAGATTGTTTTTCATGAAATTCATACCAGCAAAAGTAGGGTTTTTCAGAATTTTAACCTGAAATATTATGAAGGAAAAAATACATTAATACGATTTTGATGTAAATTTGCCGAATGAAATTTTTTAAAGAATTTAGAAAACAAGAAGTTCTGGTCCTTTTTTACCGGATTTTTTTAGCATACGTTTTTTATCAGATTGCCCGCCTTTTGTTTTGGTATTTCAATAAAGAACTCATCAAAGTGGATTCCGTTTCAGATTATTTCAGCCTGGCATTTCATGGAACAGCCTTTGATACCACGGCAATCTTATATGTTAATGCCCTGTTCATTTTGTTAAGCCTTGTCCCGGTTGTGATCAATACAAAGAAAGGCTACCAGACCGTTCTGTTCTGGCTGTATTTCATCACCAACGGTATTGCCTATGCTATGAATTTCGGTGATTTTGTTTACTATAAATTTGCCCAGGCAAGGCTGACCTCTACCGCATTGCAGGTTGCCAAGCATGAATCCAATATTTTTAAAGTGTTTACAGTTTCCATAGGACAGCATCCTTTTGTGCTTATATGGTTCGTTGTTTTAATGGCTCTTTGGGTTTTCCTGTACAAAAAAGTGAAAATTACGGAACAGAAACCGGTAAAACTTATTCCATACTTTATCTGGTCTATATTGGTTCTTTGCGGGACGGCTGTCCTTGTTGTCGGGGGAATCCGTGGTGACTTCAAACACAGTACAAGACCCATAAATTTGGTGGACGCCAACCGTTTTGTAGTTAATCCGCTTCAGGGGAATATTGTACTGAACAGTACTTTCTCTTTTTTCAGGACTTTGGGGACCAATAATTTTAAAGAAGTTCATTTTGTAGACGAAAAATATATTACTGAGAATGTTCAGCCTTATAAAATATACGACAGGAAAGTGGAAAACCGCCCCAATATTGTCATTTTTATCGTTGAATCTTTTGGCAGGGAATATTCAGGTGCTTTTAATAAAGATAAAAATATAAACGGCTATGTTTCTTATACCCCATTTATAGACAGTCTTGCCAGCCAGAGTCTGATCTTTCCCAATACATTTGCCAATGGGAGGCAGTCTATCCATGGGATGAGCAGTGTTTTGGCCGGAATTCCGAGTCTTACGGATGCTTTTACCAGCTCTCCGTATTCCAATCAGAAAATCCAGTCTATTGTTTCGGTGTGTAACGACCTGGGTTATGACACCTCTTTTTATCATGGCGCGCCGAATGGTTCCATGGGATTCCTCGGATTTGGAAATATTTTAGGCTTTAAGCACTATTTTGGGAAAAACGAATACAATCATGATGAGGATTTCGACGGAATGTGGGCCATATGGGATGAACCGTTTCTTCAGTATTTTGCAAAAAATGTGGGAAAAACACAGCCTTTTATGACAACGGTTTTTACGGCTTCATCACATCACCCGTTCAAAATTCCTGAAAAATATAAGGGTAAATTTAAAAAAGGAACCATAGAAATGCATGAACCGATCCAATACACGGATTATGCCATCAAGAAATATTTTGAAACTGCTAAAAAAGAACCGTGGTTCAATAATACGATCTTTGTTTTCACAGGCGACCACACCAACCAGATCGCTTACGGTGAATACGAAAAAGCCATGAACCGTTTTGCAGTCCCATTGATATTTTATTCTCCAAATCCGCAATACAACCTTAAAGGTGTAAACCCAGAAGTAGCCCAGCAGATAGATATTTATCCTACACTGGCAGACCTTATCGGATATAATAAAAGGATCAGAAGCTGGGGGAGAAGTCTGGTAAACGATAAACAATATCCTTCTATTATTGTTAATTCCGATGGCAGCACAGAGCAGTTTATCATTGGGAACCATATGTACCGTTTCGATGGTAAGGAAATCACAGGAATATATGAAAAGAATGACCTTGGGTTTACCAACAACCTGATGGGGAAGATAAAAACCCCGGAAACAGACAAGGAAATGCAGACGGCAAAGGCATGGTACCAGGATTATATGGACAGGGTAATCAACAGGAAGCTTAACTGATGTTTAGTAAATGTTTAAATCATTGATTTTGGTATAAGTGTTGTTATACCATGCGAAGGATAATAAAAGTTTTTGTTTGTTTAAAATTAATTTATATTTTTAGCAGTAAATAGACAGCAGAAATCTTTTATTGGAATTAAAACTATAAAAAATATGAAAAAAGTATTATTAACATTCGTGCTCTCTCTGTTTGGCGTATTATCGTTTGCACAGATTGAAGGCAAGTGGAAGACTATAGATGATGAAACCAAGCAGGCAAAATCTATCGTTGAGATTTATAAAAAGTCCGACGGAAAATATTACGGAAAAGTTTCCCAGTTGCTTATAAAGCCGGCGGATCCCAACTGTACAGGCTGTAAGGACGACAGAAAAGGAAAACCAATCTTAGGAATGGAGATCATCAGAGGACTTAAAAAAAATGGTGATGAATTTACCGGGGGAACCATTACAGATCCTAAAACAGGTAAAACCTACAAATGTACCATTACAAAAAGCGGCGACAAGCTGAATGTAAGAGGATATATGGGAGTTTCTATATTGGGAAGAACCCAGATCTGGGACAAAGTAAACTAGTTAAGTTTAAATAAAATTGTAAAGCGGTATTTCAGCAATGAAATATCGTTTTTGTTTTTTTTAATAATATTCAGCCATAGAAAAGGTATAAACAAATGGATCGGCAGAAGAAAAACCTTTTCAGTTAAATTAATTAAAGTTCCTCATTCAATGAGATCGCTTTTTTGTTATGTGTATAATAAAAAAACACTATTTTTGTAGTCTAAATTTTTCAAGAAAATATGGCAGAATATACTTTTCGTGAGGTAATTGCACAGGCAATGAGCGAGGAAATGCGTAAAGACGAATCTATCTACCTGATGGGGGAGGAAGTTGCAGAATATAACGGTGCATACAAAGCCTCTAAAGGAATGCTGGATGAATTTGGTCCTAAAAGAATAATCGATACACCCATTGCTGAACTTGGTTTCACTGGAATCTCTGTAGGTGCGGCAATGAACGGTAACAGGCCTATCGTAGAATTTATGACATTCAATTTCTCTTTGGTAGGAATTGATCAGATTATCAACAACGCAGCAAAAATACGTCAGATGAGTGGTGGACAGTGGAACTGCCCGATCGTTTTCCGTGGCCCTACAGCTTCTGCAGGCCAGTTGGGAGCAACGCACTCCCAGGCTTTTGAAGGATGGTTTGCCAACTGTCCGGGCTTAAAAGTTGTAGTTCCTTCCAATCCATATGATGCAAAAGGATTATTGAAAACAGCAATCCAGGATAATGATCCGGTTATTTTCATGGAATCTGAGCAGATGTATGGTGATAAAATGGAAATTCCTGAAGAAGAATATTACCTTCCAATAGGTAAAGCAGATATTAAGAGAGAAGGTACAGACGTTACTTTGGTTTCTTTCGGTAAAATCATGAAGCTGGCTATTCAGGCTGCTGAAGATATGGCTAAAGAAGGAATCTCTGTAGAAGTGATCGATCTTAGAACCGTTCGTCCTCTTGATTTTGATACCGTTTTAGCTTCTGTTAAAAAAACAAACAGACTGGTAATCCTTGAAGAAGCGTGGCCGTTTGGTTCCGTATCTTCCGAAATTACTTATATGGTACAGCAAAAAGCATTTGATTATCTGGATGCACCAATCAAGAGAATTACGACTCCTGATGCGCCTGCACCATACTCAGCTGCATTATTTGCAGAATGGTTCCCTAAGCTTGAGAAAGTGAAAGAGGAAATCAAAAAAGCGATGTACGTAAAATAACTATTATAGAGAAAAACTTCCGAAAGGAAGTTTTTTCATTTATTATATTCATGAAGAATAGTTTTTGACGTCATAAAATTAGTATAAATTTGCGCGTTTAAAATAAAATAAGCTGACATGGCAGACGTTACTGAAGATGGTTATCATTTTGATATAAAAAAACTTTCTTTTATTGGAGTTTTAGTCTCTCTAGGAATTGTGTTCGGGGATATCGGAACATCACCGCTTTACGTAATGAAAGCGATTGTGAATGCAAAAGATGCAGGCAGTAATATGCCCTTTAACGAGTATATTGAAGGAGCTTTATCCTGCATTATCTGGACCCTTACCCTTCAGACTACCATAAAATATGTGATCATTGCTTTAAGAGCAGATAACAAAGGGGAAGGAGGTATTTTAGCTTTATTCTCGCTGGTCAAAAACCTTAAAAAAGGATGGCTGTATCTTATTGCTATCATTGGGGCTGCAGCACTTATTGCAGACGGTGTAATTACGCCATCGCTTACCGTAATGTCGGCTATTGAAGGTCTTGAGATATATAATCCCCATACACCTGTAGTGCCTATTACCATTGGAATTCTGATTGTTATTTTTGTGGTACAGCAATTCGGAACCAGTTTCATCGGGAAGTTTTTCGGACCCGTCATGGTGGTCTGGTTTTTAGTTTTAGGTGGTTTGGGAATGATGCATTTAAGTGAAAATCTTGAAATATTAAGATCTTTCAATCCTTACTATGCCTACAAGCTTATTGTGAACTCTCCAAGTGCAATTGTTATACTTGGTGCTGTTTTCCTTTGTACAACGGGAGCCGAAGCTCTTTATTCAGACTTAGGGCATTGTGGTGCCAAAAATATAAGAGTAAGCTGGGGATTCGTTAAAATCATGCTTATTTTAAACTACCTGGGACAGGGAGCCTGGCTTTTAACCAACCATGGAAAACCTGGTTTTTCTGTAGTGAATCCATTTTTTGGGATTATGGAAGAGTGGATGATCGTACCGGGAGTAATTTTAGCTACTGCAGCCGCAATTATTGCGAGCCAGGCCTTGATTACAGGTTCATTCACCATTTTCTCCGAAGCAATGTCCCTTAATTTATGGCCAAATCAGAAAATTGATTATCCTTCCGGGGTTAAAGGGCAAATGTACATTCCAAGGATCAACTGGGGACTTCTTATTCTTTGTATCATTGTTGTACTTCACTTCAGGGAATCAGGGAAAATGGAAGCCGCTTACGGACTTTCTATTACAGTAACAATGCTGATGACAACCGTTCTATTGGTTTTCTGGCTATTGAAACACAGAGTCAGCAAAGTATTAATTGTATTTTTCGCATTAGTATATATGGCTATTGAATTAGGATTTTTCAGTGCGAATATTATCAAATTCATGGAAGGCGGATGGATTACAGTTGTGCTTGCCGGTTCTATCGGGATCTCTATGTATGCATGGTATAATGGTAGACTGATAAAAACCAGATTTATTCAATTTGTGAAAATAGAAAAATATGTTTCCATTCTGAAAGATATGAAACTGGATGAAAGCATTCCGAAATATGCAACCAATCTTGCTTATCTGAGCAGAGCCAAAAGAAATGATGAGGTAGAATCGAAAATTATCTATTCCATCATCAAGAAACAGCCGAAACGAGCAGATCACTATTTTATATTAAGTATTGTTAACCAGGAAGATCCATATACTTTCAAGTATACAGTAGATGAAATTCTGCCGGGCACAGTGTACAAAATCAATTTCCTTTTAGGATTTAAAGTAGACCGTAGGATCAATGACTATTTCAATATGGTGCTGAAAGATCTTATGGCAGAGGGAACCATTCCTTCAAGAAGCAGCCACCCGTCTCTCAGAGCCCATAATATACCACCGGATCTGAAGTATGTAATTATAGATAATACATATATTAACGATATACTTTTAACTGTTAAACAGAAGATTACCCTTAATATCTACAACTTCGTGAAGTACATCGGAAGCGATGATTTCAAGGCATGGGGAGTATCTTCACACAACGTAGAAGTGGAATCTGCGCCTATTACCGAGCTTACGGTTTATGACAGTAAGATTGAGCAATCCGGCTTCTTCCGTCATAATTCATAAAAAAGTATCTGCATCATACCATAAGGTTTATTTAAATAAAAATCAATAAATTTGTAGATAATTTTTTTGATGGATACAGTACAAAAAGAAAAGAATATTGCTTTGATCAAGGATGTTTTAAGAAATTACCTTTTAGAGAAGGGTTTCAGAAATACACCTGAACGATATACGATATTAGAAGAGATTTACAGTATGGATCATCACTTCAATGTGGATGATCTCTACCTTCTTATGATGCAGAAGAAATATCATGTTTCAAAAGCAACTATTTACAACACTATTGAAATTTTCCTTGATGCAGGCTTGATCCGTAAGCATCAGTTTGGAGAAAAAACATTGACCTCTTCATCTTATGAAAAGTCTTATTTTGACAAACAGCATGACCACCTGGTGATCTACAAAAAAGACTCGGATAAAGAAATTGAAGAAATTATCGAATTCTGTGATCCGAGAATTCAGGGAATCAAAGAAGCAATTGAAGAAGCATTTGGCGTAAATATTGATTCGCATTCGCTGTATTTCTATGGTACCAAGAATGATTAATCAATGAGAATAATCCTTTTTCTGTTAATTTTTATTTCTGCGTTAAGCTCCGCACAGGACAATAAAACCACGCAGATGGATCCTTATATCCAAAATAAAGGAAAAGTTTCACCTGCTGTAAGACCTGAAGACAAGGTAAAAATCATTCATGCTGATGAATTCAGGAAAGATACCAAGTATGAGGGAAACCAGTACATGGTAGGACATGTTCAGATAGAGCATCAGGGATCAGTTCTCTATGCTGATGAGGTGATCCTTTACAATGACCAGAGTCTTGTAAAAGCTATCGGTAATGCAAAGCTTCAGAATGCAGACGGTTCCGTGATCACGGCTAATGAAATGGAGTACAACGGGGTTACCCAGAAAGGGGTTGCCAAAAAAGATGTGGTTCTTACCGATCCTAAGCAGACCATTAAAACAGACATTCTTTACTATGACAGGTTGGCTAATCAGGCATACTTCAATACCGGAGGAACAATTTCTGACGGGCAGAATGTAATGTATACCAAATCTGCTACCTATTTCCTCAATACCAAAATGATAGATTTTGTTGGGAATGTGAAAATTGATAATCCTGATTATATCATAGAAGGTCCCAACATTAAGCAAAACCAGAATACAAAGGTGGCGGAGTTCTTTGGACCTACTACAATCACCAACCGGGCCAATCCTAAAAACCGTATTTATACCGAAAGAGGAACTTATAAAATGGATTCGAAAGAAGCCTTCCTCAATAAGAATTCCAAGATTTTTTATAATGATAAAATTCTTACAGGGGATGATATGTATTTCAATAATATAACAGGATTCGGGACAGCAACCGGAAACGTTACATTGGATGATCCTCTGGAAAAAAGATATATCAAAGGCGGTTACGGAGAAGTTTTTCAGAAGAAAGATTCTGCCATGATGACCAAAGGTCCGTATGCCGTTAAAATCATGGAAAAAGATTCCATTTATTTTGCTGCAGAAAAAATCCTGTCCTATCAAAAGCCCGATCCAACAGACATAACGGTAAAGAAAAGTTTTTTAAGAGCTTACAGAAAAGCAAGAATCTATAAATCCAATGCACAGGGAAGAGCAGATTCTATTGCTTTCAATGAAACGGACGGAATTATGCATATGTATACCCATCCCATTCTCTGGAGCGGTGAGAAACAGGTAACCGGTGATAAAGTCGAGGCATATTTTAATACCAAAACGGAAAATATAGATTCGCTTAAAGTCATTGGAAACGCCTTAGCCATCAGTAAAGTAGACTCATTAAACCTTAAAGATGAATTTAACCAGGTAAAGGGAAAATTCATGACGGTATACTATGAGAATAATGATATTAAAGAAGCCAGAGTCGTAGGAAATGCTCAGTCTATTGTTTACGTGGATGATGTAGATCAGGAAACAAAACAACCTCAGAGAATTGGAATTACTCTTTCAACCTGTGGGATTATAGGAGCGTTATTTGAGCAAAAAACCTTACAAATCATATCCTGCAGTATTGCGGCCAACTCCGATACCTATCCCATGAGTAAGATAGAGCCTGAGAAAAGGAAATTCTCAGATTTTAACTGGAATACCAAAGACCGGATCAGGAAATGGCAGGATATTCTTGTTGACAGCCCTAATTATGAAGAAATAAAGTATTCTGCTGATAATGAGCTGTTTAATCAGGCGCAGGAAGCGATAGACAAAGAAAGAGCCAAAGAAGAAGCGAAAAAACCTAAAAGGGTAAGAAAATAAAATCACATTTTTTCAGAGAAAACGATAATTCACCATTTTTCATGTAGTAAATGGTGAATTATTATTTTTAAAAAGCCATAAAAAAGACTAAAAAAATGTAAAAAAAACGATTTTTTTGGCTTGATAATCAGGTTTGTTATCATCTGAATCCCGCTTTAAATCTACGTTTCTGTTATTTCATTTTTTATTTAACATTATTTTTCAGCAGTTGATAGATTTTGAATTAGAATTATTTCTAAATTTATTACACCAAGAATGATAAAAAAATTTAGAAATGAAAATCAAGTATTTCCTCTTGGCTCTTATTTTTTGCTTTATAAGAGTCATCGCACAGGTTGGGATTGCGAAAGCTCCCGGTTTTCAACCTGACACTAGAACACTTTTACATGTAAAACAAGATGACAACGCAGCCAGGATGCCTAGGGCGAACACAGCTTCAGCGCTGCCTGTGTCTGCTACCGGTACTACAGGAAACGGAACCCAGGGTTCTGTTATTTTCAACAGGGAAACCGGAAGTATTGTTCAGAATGATGGTACAGCATGGAAAATCTCAGATCCTATTGTAACGGCTCTGAAAAACAACAAAATGGCGCGTTTTATAAGAAGTGCTGTAGTGACGGCAGACTGCGGAACGTGCGGATTGGGATGTGGTGGAGTAAACAGGCTTTGTCCTACCGGGGGAGGAGCCATGGATGTTCCTTTTACAACTGCCAGCCCCAGTTATAATGATATCTCGTCAGACGTTTCCCTTGCATCGGCTACAAGTAATGTCATTAATATCAAGACAAGAGGTTTGTATAAAATTTCTTTCAAAAGCGGTGCTATAGATGTTAAAACACCGGCTTTATGCGTGGGAGTTACAATTAATCTTTACTCAAAGGTTGACCTGGAAACAAGCACTGCCGCAGCTCCTACTACCTGGCGGCCGATTACCAATAATACGACCAGCTCTACCAGCGGCGCATTATCCTTGGGAAGTCTAAATCCTACAGCCATTGATGTGGGACAGTCATTAGTTCTTACTTATGTTGGAAGTTTTGAGGCAGGTGATAATTTAAGACTTAGATTTTACGGAAACCAGAATATTGGAACAGGGGTTTGTACCGGTGTCATTGGAGGGAATGTAATGTCTTTTTCAATGAATACCACAGGAAATGGGGTATCAGAAATTATTGTTGAAAAAATAAATATGCAATAAGATGAAAAAGATAATGTTAATTCTAGTGCTTTTATTTCAATATGGTTTAAATGCACAAGTAGTGATTGGAGACAATGTTGCCAGCAATCAGAATATATTAAAAATAAAGGATGGAACAAGAGGGGTGATACTGCCTTATTCCAATATTTATACTTCGTTCCCTAAATACGATGCTGCATCAACGGATCTATTTAGTGATTATCCTAATCTTGTAGGAGGGCTTATCTATAACAAAGCCGATGACCAGTATTATAAATACGATGGCTATGCTTGGAACCCGGCAAGACAAATACAGGGAATCTTTCAGCCCAAAGGTTCAAGGTTGGGAATTTCTTCAGGAATTACGATACCATGTCTGGCTTTTGGTCTTGGAATATGCCTTTCCTTAGGATCTCCCCAGTATCTTGCGCCGGATGACAAAAGCCAGGTTCTTGTTGATAACCTTCTTCTGAAAAATGCAAGTTCGGTGACTATAAAACAAAATGGGATGTATGACGTAGCAGCAGCTCTTGGCTTTACCGGGGGCAGTGTAGGAGCCCAGATAGGTGTTACGGAATTTAAACTGACATTGCAGGTTAAATATACTCCGGCTTCGGCCTGGGAAACTGTTGTTACCAAGAGTAATTATTCTATAATATTTATCATTGATACCCAAGGAAGTAAAACATCCAGTTTCTCCCAGACCATATCCTTACCTGCCGGTGCAGAACTGAGAGTTGTTCCAACGATAACAACTATCGGAGGATCCGGAGGATCTCTTGCCGCATACGGAACGGATAGCAGTTCTATCAACTCATATATTGGAGCCCGTTTAATTAAAGCCTATTAGTGATGAAAAAATATATATTCTGCCTGTTCTTGTTTGCATTAAACATATACAGTGCGCAAGTTAATTTTACCAACATACCCAACCCTGATTCTAATGCTACCAGTAACGATCAGGTAATGATGTACATAACAAATACAAATGAAGCGACCGGAGTTAAAGGTTTTGGTTTACCCGCTGTAGAAACCGACACCGACTTGCCCTATACCGGTATAAATGCTCCTGCCACAAGGATAGACGTTTTAAGAGGCATGCTCATATTTGTGAAAAGTACAGGTCAGGCAATGGTATTTGACGGACTTGTGTGGAGCAAAGCCTTTGAGGTGGAATCTGATAATGTTTCCAGATTTACGATAAATCCCGTGAATACTACTTCAGGTGCTGTAATGCTTCCTATTAATTCCTTAATTGATAAGCCTAACTTTTTAGCCGATCCGTTAAAGCTTAAAACAAATGTTCCGACAACAGGGGCAGATCTGAACAGGCTTTATATCCGTCAGAGCGGCTTATACAGAATTAATGTAAGCCTGAACTTTACAGGTGCTGCAGGTACATTTAGCAGCAGATTAGGAGCAAGCTTATACGTTAACGATGCCAAGAGATTCCAGCTTTTGGAAAATGCTGTGAATTTTGACGGTACGGTCAGAAAAATAAGCCTGGATTTTTCAGTGTATGCCGTTCAGGGACAGTATATTACACTGGAGGCGATCTCTGAAGTAGGGGGAACAACTGCCTATAACGTAATAAACAACAGCTACGTAACAGTTGAAAAAGTACTTTAGATAGATATTGATTTTAATACTATTGCCCTTAGAATTCTGAGGGCAATTTTTTATTCAGGACTGATAATTTCGGCATGTGCTGAATCTTTTTTAGCTTTGCTTAAAATTTTCGAGACAATGGAAATGCACAAAGACTTTTTTATATATCAGGCACAGACCACAAAATTTGCAGCAGGTTTTGAAGTTGAAAAAGCAGAAGGGAGCTATATCTATGGAACAGACGGCAAAAGATATCTGGATTTTGTAGCAGGCGTTTCTGCCAATACTTTAGGCCATTCACATCCTAAAGTGGTGGACGCCATCAAAGAACAGGCAGACAAATACCTCCATGTAATGGTTTACGGGGAATATGCACAGGAAAAACCAATCGCATTATGTAAACTTCTGGCAGAAGCTACTCCGGATCCGCTTGAAATTACTTATCTGGTTAACAGTGGTGCAGAAGCGATCGATGGAAGCCTTAAGCTGGCCAAACGGTATACAGGAAGAGAAGAAATTGTTTCCTTTAAAAATTCTTACCACGGGAATACCCACGGAGCCCTGAGTGTTTCCGGTAATGAAACCCATAAAAGAGAATTCCGCCCATTGCTGCCAATGGTCAGCTTTATAGAATTCAACAATGAAAATGATCTGGATAAAATTACGGATAAAACCGCCTGCGTAATTCTTGAAACCATCCAGGGAGCTGCAGGATTCCTGGTTCCGGAAGGTGATTATTTAATTAAGCTTAAAAAAAGATGTGAAGAAGTAGGAGCACTCCTGATCCTTGATGAAATCCAGCCCGGCTTCGGAAGAACCGGTAAATTATTCTCTTTCGAGCATTTCGGAATTGTTCCTGATATACTTGTTATGGGGAAGGGAATGGGCGGCGGAGTCCCTGTGGGTGCTTTTATGAGCTCCAGGGAAATTATGGAAACATTGTCGCATTCCCCTAAATTAGGACATATTACAACATTCGGAGGGAATCCTCTGATTGCAGCAGCCAGCTATGCTACTTTGAAAGAAGTCCTGGAAAGCGGACTGATGGATGAAACCGCTGAAAAGGAAAAGCTGTTCAGGGAACTTCTGGTACATCCCAAAATCAAAAATATCAACGGAAAAGGGCTTATGCTCGCAGTTAATCTGGGAACACCTGAATATACCCTGGAAGCAGCTAAAAAATGCATGGAAAAAGGTCTTATTGTATTCTGGCAGCTCTACAGAAACGAGTATATGAGAATCTCGCCGCCCCTTACCATTTCTATGGACGAAATCAGACAAGGTTGCCAGATTATTCTTGATGTCTTAAACGAAAAATAAATAAAAAATCTCTCCTTAACGGAGAGTTTTTTTATGGGTTGCATGGTAGTTTCAGACTCTGAAATTAGATTCAATATAGATTTAAAATCTGTGATAAATATCATGAAGATTGTTTAAAAAAATAACCGCTTTTTAGTGTAATAAAAAAATTAATTTATATATTGCGGGACGATAAAAACAAAGATTATATGGCGAAACATAAAGTCCATTACGAATTTCCAATGCATTGTTTATCAGAGATTTTATACGAATATCTGGCGACGGCGGAGGGTTTATCTGAATGGTTTGCGGATGAGGTAACAGAAAAAGGCGATGACTTCTTTTTTAGCTGGGGCGGAGGACCTGCCGAAAAGGCCACTTTGATTAGATATAAGCCGGAAGGTTTCGTACGTTTTAGATGGGAAGAAGATGAAGGGACTAAAAACTTCTTTGAAATGACGATTACAATAGACGATATTACAGAAGACCTGGCTCTGAATATTACAGATTTCTGTGAAGAAGGTGACGAGCAGGAGAATGCACTGTATTGGGAAAACCTTATAGAAAACCTTAGAATAAAATTAGGTGCGGCATAGGCCGGATACTATGACATGGTAAAACTGATGAACGATTTATCGTTCATTATTTTTTTATAAATAAATCACTTCAAAAATTGGAAAATCAATATTTTACATCAGACGGATTATATGTAAAGAACAGAGCGTTTCTTTTGGGCGACGCAGTGAAGGTTTCTTTCTTTGTGAGAAATGGTGAGCTGATCATGGATGAAGAATGCTATTTCTTCTTAATGGCCTCCATGAGGAAAATGAGGCTGAATATTCCGCTTACCTATACATTGGAGTTTTTCCAGACCCTTTTTCATAAAGATGTTATCGATGGTAAAGGAATAAAAAACGGGATCATCAACTTTCAGGTTTTCAGGAATAATGATGCAGTAACGGTTTCAAAATCTTCTGTCTCCTATTTTTATGAAGTAACGGAATCGGAAGATGTGCTTGCGGTTCATCACAGACCGTTAGAAATGGATCTCATCAAGGAAATCAATGTCAATAATAACCTGTTGAGTAATATCAGGGTTCATTGCCCGGAAAATATCTACGGCGGTATTTATGCAGAAGAGAATGATCTGGATGATGTGATCCTGCTGAATCCCAACAAACGGATCGCGCGTACCACTTCCGGAAACCTTTTATTTCTGGAAGGGAACGTTATTAAAGTTCCAAAGCAGTCCGAAGGAGCATACATCTCTCCCTTAATGGAAAACTTCGTTACTTTTTTACATAAAAATAACCTGGCAGATATTCAGGAACATGAAATTATTGCCTTTGAATCACAAAAAGCCGAAGAGATTCTGATGATCTCCGACGAGAAAGGCATATTTTCTGTAGGTAAAATAAGAAATAAAACTTTTGAAAGCTCCCGTTTTAAAGAAATGGTGGAAAGCTGGAAAAATAGTTTTTAAAAAAAAATTGACAAACCCGGTAAACAACAAAGTACCCAAGTCCTTTACCGGGTTTTATTCTGATTAAATCAGAAATTGTTTCTTTATCTAATATTCACGGATAATTTCTGTGAATTTTTGTGCGATTTCTTTCTGTCCGTTTTCACTCGTGACATATTCCCTGTCCTTAGTATTATTGATGAAGCCAAGCTCTACCAGTACTGCAGGTGATTTTGTTTCTCTCAGCATATGAAGATTTTTTTCTTCAATTTTGCGGACATCAAATTTTTTGGAGATTTTTTCAGCAAGTTTTTTTGAATTTTCAGTATTCTGAATATATACTTCAGTGCCCTGTTTGGGAGTTTCCTTTTGCGGGCTGTTATTCATGTGAAGGGAAATTACCATTTCAGGATTCAGCTTGTTGATCATATCAGTTCTCTCCTGAAGGCTTGGATAAGTATCCGAATCTCTTGTTAATACCACTTCGTACTGATCCTGGTTCTCATTCAGTTTCTGGATCTGTTTGGCGATATTAATGGTGATCTCTTTTTCAGAGAATTTTTCAAAAACCGTTCCCATGTCATTTCCGCCGTGTCCGGCATCAATAACGATATATTTTTTGTTGATGGGAGTAAATGATAAAAATGAGGCGGAAAAGGCTCCTAAAGCAAGTAGTTTGATTCCTTTCATTTCAGTGATTTTGGTTTTTCAAATAACGGAAATTCTTTCTATAAAATTGGTTAACATAATCTTAAAATTTGTTAATGTTTTTAAAACGTATCAGATAGAAATTCAGTTAGTTAAGAGAGATGTCCTCAGGTGAGTTGGCCCACAGCAGGTATTCTCCGCCCAGGTTCTGCATAATCGACTTCCAAAGCGTCTGGTCATTGGGAAGAGTATAATCCAGATTGTAGATATCCACCACAGTCCACATCTTTCTTTGTACCTCGTTATCAAGCTGCTCGGCAGACCATCCTGAGTATCCTGAGAAGATTTTCACATCATGAATGCTCAGTTCCTTATTAAGGACAGCGCTGATGATGCTTTCGATGTCTTCTGTGATATAAAAGTCTTTGTTAATCTCAGAATAGACCTCAGTCACCTTTTTATTCTTAACAATAAAAAAGACCTTGTCATTTTCGACGGGACCGCCGTCATAGACCTCTATTTTGAAATCAAAAAAGTTTTTGAACTTACTACTCATCTGGCCGTTTTTCTTGTTCAATATCAAACCAAATGCACCGCTTTCGTTATGCTCAACGATCAACACCACCGATCTCGAAAAAATATCGCCGGAAATGTCAGGTGTGGAAATTAATATTTTACCTTTGTATGAGTAATTCATACTCAAATTTAATAAAAAATATTTATGGAAAACCTGCACGACAAAAGAAAAGTGTATGAGAAATCCCAACTTATTGAAAGTGAGATAAAACAAAATCCCATTGAACAGTTCAGGGACTGGTTTTTGGATGCCAGCAATACCCCTGGAGTCTCTGAAGCCAATGCCATGGCGGTTTCTACCTTGGAGGAAGATGGATGCCCAAGGACAAGAATGGTACTGCTGAAAGAATATACGTATGAAGGATTCATTTTCTATACAAACTACAACAGCCGGAAAGGAAAGGCTATAGAAAGCAATCATAAAGCCTGCCTTCATTTTTTCTGGCCCAACCTGGAGAGACAGATCATCATAAAAGCCAACCTTGAAAAAATTGCTGAAAACCTCAGCGACGGCTATTTCCATTCAAGGCCTAAAGGAAGCCAGCTGGGAGCCGTTGTTTCACCGCAGAGTCAGGAAATTCCTGATAGAGAGTTCTTGGAGGAAAGATTAAAAGCTTTGGAAAAAGAATATGAAAACAGCGAAGTACCAAGACCGGCCAACTGGGGAGGATATATTGCAAAGCCCTACGAAATAGAATTTTGGCAGGGAAGACCCAACCGGCTCCATGACAGGATTATTTATCAGCTTGAAGATCTGGACTGGAAAATTTCCCGACTGGCACCATAAGGTTCATGTTTTGAATTAAAATTTGATTAATTTAAAACAAGTTCTACAAAATTATTTGAATGTAAAATCAATAGAGCGGGCTTTGGCCCGCTTTTGCGTAATAGCCCAAAAAAAGACCGTTTCCTGAGAAACGGTCTTGAATTTTCTAATCTGAATGATTATTTTTTCTTAGCACCAGAAACTGCATTTGATAAATCAGCTCCTGCCTTGAATTTAGCAACTTTTTTAGCAGCAATTTTGATTGGTTTTTTTGTTGCAGGGTTGATCCCTTGTCTAGCTGCTCTCTCAGCTACTGAGAAAGTACCGAATCCTACTAAAGAAACTTTTCCGTCTTTTTTCTTTAAAGTAGTAGTTACGTTACCAATGAATGATTCTAAAGCAGCTTTAGCTGCAACTTTAGTGATTCCTGCATCTTTTGCGATTGCGTCGATTAATTCAGACTTGTTCATAATTTTTAATATTAAGTTAGTTCGTAATTATAGCAAATATAATACTATTTTCTAATTGTGCAATTATTTTATTAAAAGTTATAAAACTTTTTTGGTTTTTGCTGAAAACAGTTAAAATATGATAATTTCACTTTTCACGTAAAATCTACGTTACGGCTCACTAAAATCATGCCAAATGCTTATGAGTATTGACTTTAGCAAAAAATTAATATTATTTACTGTATTTATTAAATCCTGAATTACGTATAAAGTATTAATATTTTTACGGATATGTTTGCTGATTTTATAAACAAAGTCTTGAAAACTTGTTTAAAGTAAAATTAAATGGCTGGGTCTGTGGGAGTTTTAAAATGATTTCAAAAACCTGATTTATTAATTTTTATTAATAAATTTGCAGAATGTTAATAGAAGTTTTCAAGTCTAAAATCCACAGGGTAAGGGTTACGGCCTCAGACCTTAATTATATTGGGAGTATAACGATCGACGAAGATCTTATAGAAGCTGCCGGTCTGGTAGTGGGAGAAAGAGTCTATATCGTCAATGTGAATAACGGAGAACGTTTTGATACCTATGTTATCAAGGGGAAAAGAAAATCCGGGGAAGTATGTTTGAACGGTCCTGCTGCAAGAAAAGTTCAGAAAGATGATATCATAATTATCATTGCCTATGCGCAGATGACGCCAGAAGAAGCAAAAGTCTTCCAGCCGAAAATCGTTTTCCCGGACGAAAAAACAAATCTTCTAACTTAATCTATGGAGAAAGAATCGAAGAGTCCCATAAAATCAATACTAACAATAGTAATCTCGCTTGCTTTTGCAGGCTTTTTTTTATGGCTTGCATTAAAAGGATTTGATTTTAAAGTTATAAAGGCATCCCTGGCTAAAGCGAATTATCTTTGGGTACTATTTGCAGCTGTTTTTGGGCTTCTGGCTTACTGGTTCAGGGCTGTGCGCTGGAATTTAATGCTGGAGCCGATGGGACATAGCATTTCCAACTCGAATTCGCTCTGGTCCATATCTTTTGGCTATCTGATGAACCTTACCATTCCCAGAAGTGGAGAAGTGGCAAGAGCCACCGCTTTATATGGTGTGGAAAAAGTTCCGGTGGATCAATCTTTCGGGACAATCATTCTGGAAAGAGTAGTGGATCTTATCTGTATGCTTGGGTTTTTGGGACTGACCCTTTTATTCAAATACGATGCGATCCTGTCTTTTTATAAAAATTCAGGTGTTAACTTTAATCCGAATAAGATCCTTTTAATTATTCTGATTCTGGCAATAGGAACCGTTTTGTTTTTTGTTTTCAAAAAGAAGCTGGCAAATATTCCGTTTCTAGGAAAAATCGTGAATTTTATTGACGGTATTTTCCAAGGCTTAACTACTATATTCAAATTAAAAGAGAAAGGGAAATTCATCCTTTACACATTAGGAATCTGGATATGCTATTATTTTGCAGCTTATCTTGTTTGCTTTGCACTTCCCGAAACCTCGAATTTTACTATAGCCGACGGCTTTTTTATCATTGTAGTCGGTACCCTGGGAATGATCATTCCTGCAAGTGGCGGGATCGGCGCATTTAATCTGGCAATGAAGTATGGATTCATGGCTTTGTTTATCTCAATGGGGAAAAGTGCAGATCTGGGTGGCGAAATGGGGCTGACCTATTCCTTTATTTCACTTCCATTGCAGATCGCCATTATGCTGGTCATGGGATTGATTTCCATTCCAATGCTGGCAAAAGCAAGAGAAAAGGCAGTTTCCGGCAAAGAATTTCATGAGTAAAAATATAATAGTTTTTAAATATACAGGTCCGATTTTTTAATTGGGCCTTTTTTATATAGAAAACCTAAAGCTGATACTTTAATCCACAAAGAAAACATTAATTTCTGCTGTTCATGAGTATGTTAAAACCTTCATAAAATGGAATATTTATCTCATTCCTGATATGCCATTTATTTTTTTATCGATAAATTTGGTCAGCTCACAAATCAAATTTATATTAAACAAAAAATAATTTTAAACTAATACACTATGGCAATTAATTTACAGAAAGGACAAAAAATAGAGATCGGACTTACAAAAATGACGATAGGGCTGGGCTGGGACCCGAATGAAGGTACCGGTTTTGATTTTGATCTGGATGCTTCTGCCATCATGATTGATTCCGACAGAAAATTAATAACTGAAGAATGTTTTGTTTTCTATAATAACCTGCAGTCTCCCGATGGAGCCCTTATCCATACAGGAGATGACCCTAGTGGTAAAAACAGTGATGGCGACGATGATGAAGCGATTATTGTGGATCTTGAAAAAGTGGATCCCAGAGCAGAAGAAATTCTTTTTGTAGTAACTATAGAAGACTTTGAAAGAAGAAAGCAGAACTTCGGACAGGTAAGAAATTCATACATCAGAATTGTAGATAACAATACCGGCCAGGAGATCGCAAAATATGAGCTGGATGAAGATTTCTCTATTGAAACCGGAGTGGAATTCGGAAGGCTTTACAAAAGAAACGGAAGCTGGAAGTTTGAAGCTTCAGGAATAGGGTACAGAGCAGACCTGGCTTTCTTCCTTGAGAAATATTACAAAGGACAGATCATTAAATAATTACATTTCAAATACACAAAACTATAACTATGGCAATTAATTTACAGAAGGGTCAAACCATTGATTTAAGAAAAAACGACCGCGGAGAAAGTGTTTATGACCTTTCAAAAGTAACCATCGGTTTAGGATGGGACGTAAGAAAACAGGGTGGTTTTTTTGGAAAACTGTTCAATAAAGAAGCGGAATACGATCTTGATGCGGTAGCATTTCTCTTGGATGGAAACGGAAAAGTAGCCAACCTGGGAAGAACAGTACAGACCAACGACGGAAGACAGATCGCACTCTATCAGGGTGATGTGGTTTTCTTCAATTCTATGCAGCATCCGAGCGGAAATATCTGGCTGACCGGAGATAACAGAACCGGAGCCGGAGATGGTGATGATGAACAGATTATCGTGAAGCTTGACCAGCTTGATCAAAGTTATCAGAAAATATTATTCCTGGTGACAATTTACCAGGGAAAACAAAATAACCAGCATTTCGGGATGATAGAGAATGCCTTTATCCGTGCAGTAGATGCCAAAGGAAAAGAAATTACAAAATACAGCCTTTCAGGTGATGCCAGTATGAACGGAAAATGTGCGATGGTTTTTGCCGAAGCCTACCGTCACAACGGTGACTGGAAGTTCCGTGCCTTAGGAGAACCTCACCAGACCGATAATTTTATTGAGATCCTGAAGCACTACGCATACAGCAACTAACTGAATTTTACCAAAACTAAAAGCCGGCAGGGAAGTTTTCAACTTCCGCTGCCGGCTTCAGAAATACTATTATCTTACCAATGAGCAGGAGATTATTAGCATACTTTTTACTGGATACTTCAGGTTCCATGAACGGTGAGCCTATCCAGGCACTCAATAACGGATTTAACGGGCTGATAAGCATGCTCCGTGCAGATCCCCAGGCCATGGACAGCCTTCATCTGAGTGTGATCACCTTTGACCGTGAGGTGAAAAACATTATTCCTTTAACTGATCTGACAAGTTTTTATCCTATGGAGATCACTTGCCCGGACAGTGGCCCTACCCATACCGGGGCGGCATTGGAAATGGTTTCGGAACTGGTGAAGAAAGAACTGATCAGAGGTTCTTCAGATGGAAAAGATGACTGGAGGCCACTGCTGTTTATATTTACAGACGGGAAACCATCCGATATCCAGAAATACCGTCAGATGATCCCGGTGATCAGAGAGATGGAATTCGGGGCTATTGTAGGCTGTGCGGCAGGTCCTAAAGCAGATGAACAGTTTTTGAAAGAGCTTACGGACCACGTGGTAAAATTGGATACTACCGATGCGATCACCCTTTCTTCGTTTTTCAAGTGGGTAAGTTCATCCATCACCATGGGCGGAAAATCACAGGGGACCGAAGAAAATATTCCGCTGCCTCCTCCTCCTTCCGAGCTTAATATTATTATCTAAATCACTTTGTCTTTATAAATCATGAGAAGACTGCCCATTTATTTTTTAGTTGATGTCTCCGAATCTATGGTGGGAGACCCTATTGAGCAGGTACAGGAAGGTATCGCCAATATCATTAAAGAGCTTAAAAAAGACCCGTATTCACTGGAAACGGTTTATATCTCCATTATCGGTTTTGCAGGAGAAGCTGAGGTAATAACGCCGCTTCAGGATATTATCAGCTTTTATCCTCCGAAAATCCCTATCGGAAGCGGAACATCTTTGTCTCAGGGGCTGATTAAATTGATGGACTGCATAGACAGGGATATTGTGAAAACAACCTATGAAAGGAAAGGCGACTGGAAGCCTATCGTTTTTCTCTTTACAGATGGAGTTCCTACCGATGATGCTACCAAAGCGATCGAAAGATGGAATAATAAATATCATGGGAAATCCAATACTATAGCTGTTTCTATCGGGGAGAACACGAACTATAAACTCCTGGGAACTTTATCAGACAATGTTCTATTGTTCAACAATTCGGATGAGAATTCTTACAAAGAATTTTTCAAATGGGTGACGGATTCCATTAAAACAACCAGCCAGAGTGTTACCGAAGCCAATAAAGAAGGAATTAACCTCTCCAAGATAGATTCCATTATCCTGGAAAAAGTAAACCCGGAACTGGAGCAGAAATTTCCGGATAATAATTTTGTGGTTCTGAACGGTAAATGTTCAGAAACAGAGAAATTATATTTAATGAAGTTCAAAAAAACATTCGCGGAATCAAGCATACCGGGGATGTCTACAAGGTATTACAGACTGGACGGAGCCTATAAAATTGATGAAAAAGCATATATGAGACTTTCCTCTTCCCAGAAAAATAATCTTAAAATTTCTATTGAAGAACTTCAGGGAGGCACGTCATGCCCTCACTGTGCCAATCCCATTGCATTGGCAACCTGCTCATGTGGCGGGATCCACTGCCTGCGGGGAGAAGGCTACAATAAGTGCCCGTGGTGCGGAACTTCAGATTATTATGGGTTTTCCAGCGAAGGGTTTGATATTAACAGAACATTAGGGTAAGGAAGTTTATCCCGAAGGAAATAAAACCATGGAAAAAGCTGTAATTTATAGGGAGAAGGAAGAATTTAAAGACTTTCATCTGGTGCTTAAAAACGCCAGCTCCAATCAGTTTTACGAGTTCAGTTTTGAGCTTGATGATTTTCCAAACATAAGGATCAGAAATATTGCTAATCTTCACGATACAGGACTTACCTTCGAGAATAATAAAATATCAGGAACGCCGTATGTCAATAATGTTCATGACCTGGATATTGAATTCTATCATATCCATGACGACAGCAGTACGGAGGTTAAGAAGGTACATCTGTTCGTTAATGCTGATCCCAAAGATCTCTGGAAAAATATTCCAAGTGATACAGGCGATATCTATCATAAACCTGACGAAAATTCCTACAAAGGAAATTTTTTAGATAAAAAAATCACGGTCGTATCCAAAAGGGGGCGTTCTCATGCTCATGAAGGAAAATTCAGGGATGATGATTTTGCTGTGAAAGCTCTTCCCGGGGGTTGGTTTATTGTCTCTGTTGCAGATGGGGCAGGTTCCGCGGTTCTGGCAAGAGAAGGCTCCAGGCTGGCTGTTAGTTCAGTTAACCGTTTTTTCAACTCTGAAGATATTTTAAATGATATCGAAAGAAATATTAAAAACATTTATTCCTTTCAGTCCTCAAAAGAAATGAAGTCCGAAGCCGGAGAAAAGGTTATCCGGCTTTTGTATGAAGGTGTTTATCATGTTTACCATGTGCTAGATAAAACCGCAGCAGAAAATTCTTTTTCTATCAAAGATTTCCATACCACCCTGGTATTTACATTAACTAAAAAATTCGATTTTGGGTATGTAATCCTTAGTTTTGGAGTGGGAGATTGCCCGGTCAGCCTGATTAATCCTGATTTTTCTGAAGTAAAGCTTCTGAATCATATGGATGTAGGTGAATTTGGAGGCGGAACCCGTTTTGTGACCATGAAAGAAATCTTTAATGATGATAATGTAGCCTCAAGGTTTACGATCACCTGCGTTAACGATTTTTCTTATCTGGTACTGATGACAGACGGTATCTATGATCCGAAATTCATAACGGAAAGCGGGCTTGAAGATATAGAAAGCTGGAAAGCTTTTTTTAATGACCTTAGCGGGAATAATGACGACCGGGCTAAGGTAGATTTCATTAATGATACCGATATTGATGAGCAGCTTCTTCTCTGGACCGATTTCTGGAGCCGGGGAAATCATGATGACAGAACACTGGCCATAATTTATTAAACATGAAAAAAACCGTTAAAGTTACCTCAGTTCTTGACCCTGCCATATCCTATGAATATGTGGATGAAAGTCCTATTCGCGGCGGGGTGAAAGATGTTTACTTTTCGCCGGACAGGGAGTATGTGGTTGCTTTTTACCGGAATCCTCTGGATGGCGGGCAGAAAGAGCGTATTATGAGAATTGTTTCCACCTATCTCGGGAATATTAAAAACGGAAATTCGGCAGATTATTTTCTGAACGAGATATTCAGATGGCCGTATGACATTGTGGAAAAAGGCAAATTGACAGGAATTGTGGTTCCCATTTACCACCAAAAGTTCTTTTTTGCAAAAGGATATGTAGGTTCAGATAATATTCAGGGACAGGATAAAGTAGGGAAATGGTTTACGGCTCCCATGTTCAGGAACCGGCAGTATCCTTTAAGGCTGGATGATTCTGAACTCGGGGATTGGCTCAGCTATTTCCAGATCACGATTAATATCAGCAGGGGAGTAAAAAAGCTTCACCAGATGGGGCTGGCTCATTCGGATCTTTCCTATAACAATATTTTGATCGATCCGGTTACAAAATCGGCTTGCATTATCGACATAGACGGCCTGGTGGTTCCAAAATTATTCCCCCCGGAAGTAATCGGGACGGCAGATTTTATTGCTCCCGAAGTCTTGAAGACCAAACATCTGAATATGCAGGACCCCGGAAGGCATCTTCCTGACCAGAAAACCGACCTTCATGCGCTGGCTGTACTGATTTATATGTATTTGTTCAGAAGACACCCTTTGAGGGGAGGAAAAATCTGGGATCTGGATTCCGAAAAAGATGAGATTATTTCTATGGGCGAAAAAGCTCTGTTCGTGGAACATCCCACAGACCCGTCCAATCAGGTAAAAGCGGATCATCTGAGAAAATGGGATGCTTTCTGGGGCGATCCGCAAAAAATTCCGTTCACGGCAGCGGGCCCTTATCTTTCCGAGCTATTTAAAAAAGCATTCGTAGATGGCCTTCACGATCCTATCCGCCGTCCTACCGCCAATGAATGGGAAACTGCGCTGCTGAAGACCGCAGATCTGATACAGCCTTGCCACAACCAGGAATGTACGGAAAAATGGTATGTATTTGATAACAGCAGCAACCCGAAATGTTCCTTCTGCGGAACACCCCACCGGGGAACACTTCCGGTACTGGATCTGTATTTTAAATTCGATGGCGATGTATGGAAACCGGAAAACCACAGGTTGATGGTCTATAACAATCAATATTTATTCAAATGGCATGTATCCAGAAAAGTGATCAGAAATGAAAACCTTACCATGCAGGATAAAATGCCGGTAGGTTATTTTACTTTTCATCAAGGGAAATGGGTATTCGTAAATCAGAGCCTAACTTCTATGAAAGATGTTACGGAGCAGAAAGAAATTCCGACGGGATCTATGGTTGAGCTGACGGATGGGAAAAAAATACTTTTGTCTGCGGAAGAAGGTGGCAGGCTGATATTGGTGACGATGGCCAATCAGTAGGGTTTAGGTTTGAACCACCCCGTCAAAAAATCTTTGAATTTTCGCCACCGCTCCGGATGAGGGGAATGCCTCAACAAATGATAAACCAATAAGGAAATTTAGTTTTTTTAGAACCTAAGTAAATACTTATCTTTCATGAAATTCCATAAAATAGGAATGATCATCTTCACCTACAGTTTTAAAACCTAAACTTGTGTATAAATGCTGGGCTTTATTTGTTTTTAATACACTTAAAGCTACTGTTTTTCTTTCCGTAGAAGCTTCCTTCAGAATATCAGTTAAAATACTTCTCCCAAGTCCCTTTCCCTGCAGATCCGGATCAATCTGGAGTTGTAGTACTTCTGTTTTATCATCATTTTTACTGATCTTTAGTAATCCTGCGGGCTCATTGTTCAAGAGGATGATATGGGCCTTGTCGAACTGATACAGAATTCTCTGGAGTGTAGACTCCCTGTCCGTCGGAAGTCCTGAGTCCACATAATGCGGATTCATGGTTTTTGTTCTCAGGCCGAGCAGGTAATCAATATCTTGGTCAGAGGCTTTTCTATAGGTAACTGTAGTATTCATAACTTATTGTGAGATCCTGGTTTAAGCTTTATTTTGCCTTTTCTACTAATAGGAATCTAAGATAACAATTCTTGGATTCTTTTCTGTCTGAATCCTTGATTTCATTTCCAGAGATTGTTTAAAGAAAGTATAGGCATAGTAGATGGTTTGCGCGTTGGGGCCATTGGTATCAGTGGATATTGCATTTTTTAGAAATTCATACTCATTTTCGACTTCTTTAAACAGGACCAGATGATTCTGATTTTCTTCCGTTATACGATGAATGATTTCTTCCTCATCTTTTGTAAATGTATACTCATAACCATCCAGGTTGTTGTCAAGGATCATTTTCGTCAGCAGGATTATATAATCATTAAAGTGGAGAAAGTCTTTTGAATCCAGATTGGTTCCTCCATCTTTAGAGGGCATGTCATAAATAGGGAAATAATGAGTATAATTTCCATACTGAAACATATAACTTGTACAGACGGTTGAAGTAGGAAGTTCATAAAGCAGGATGATCCCAAACCGGTCATTTAAGTTCTGAAGATGTTTTTCTATTACCGGATAACCCTCAGCTGAAAATTTTGAATGTATTTCTTCACTAAGGAATAGATTGATTTCAAACAGCTCATCAGGAGTTATGGCATTAATGTCATTTTTGATTGTATTTAAAATTTCTTCAAACCCGACTTCGAAATCAGTACCGCTCAATTCTTTTTTCCGGTCTTCAAGATAGGTTTTAAAGGTTCTCTTGTGGAATGTAGTATGCTTCAGATCCTCATAAAGATGAGCAGATGCCTTCTCCTTATCGAACATATAGATTTCCGTATTTCTTCCCATCTGTTTGATCTAAATTATTTCAAATCTATTTTCAGTCCCATTTCCTTTTTCATATGCAGCAGAACTTCTGCGTTTCCTCTTGCATCATCTACGGGATGGTGTGTATGCTCTGTTTTGCGCAGATGCTTCCATTGGGCGAAAGTATCTTTTTCCAGTCCGCAATACAGGTCAGATAACCTTCTTGAAGAATATCCGAAAGGGTTTCTTTTAATAAAATGATGAAAATACCAGCAGATGAACATCCAGTCGAAACCGTTGTTATCACTGATGAATATAGGTCTTCCTTTGGAATTCTCTTTAATCCATTCCTCAAATCCGAGCATCACTTCTTCAGGATCATCGAAACCCATTGTTTCTTCTCTGCTGAATCCTGAAACTGCCAGAGCATCAGCATTGAATTTTTCAGAAACAGGTTTTAGCTTTCCGTAAAAAGTAGTCTCCAGTTCCTCATTGACGAGAACTGCTCCGAAGCAGATCATTGAAAAATCTCCCGGAATCGGGCCATCCGATTCAATATCAACCATAAAATAGCTCATTGCCTAATCAAATTTTATATTTCTGCTGTTCATATATTCTTCGTCAATTTCTTCTCTTTCCATGCGTTCAGGATATAGAGTGATTTTTATGAATTCATTTTCGAAGCTGTCTGCGATGAACAGTTCATTACCATTTAATTTTACTTTCTTGCTGAAGCCTTTCGTAACAACTTCTTCTGCTTTTAGGGTATCAATATTGAAAACAAAAAGCCGCTGTCTGTGTTTGTCCTGATATAGGGCAATAAGAAAATTTTCAAAAAACTGTAAATGTCCCCCTGATGAGGGCTGTCCCATTGTATTAATAGGAGGCCGCCAATTGATGATGATATCTTTGTTTATTTTTATTCTTACCAGTTCATGTCCCACTTCATTGCTTTGCCACCATGCAAAAATCCCCCGATCATTGATTGCTGTGCTGTGTCTGCCTATTTCAATTTCTGCCCCGAAGGCATCTTTCCAGAAAATCCGGTCTTCCTCAATCTCAAAATCAGGCACCGTGAGATAGAGTTCGTCTTCTATTATGTCGAAAATTTCTTTTGTGGTCATGCAGTTTTATTCACGAAAACAAATATATTAAAAACACCTCTACTTATATCAGTTCAAAAAAATCTCTTTTCCCGATTTTTACCTTTGTTTGCGGGGATAATTCAATCTCTTTATCAGGATCTGTTATTTTGATATGGTTAATCCTGATGCCTCCGCTATGAATCATTCTTCGGACTGACGATTTACTGAGATCATTTTTAAGCTTACTGCAGAGTTCCACTAATGTTATCAGGTTGCCTGTATGAGACAAAGAATTTAAAGAAACAGGTTCATACATTTTTTCTTCATGATTTTTGCTTTGAAACTGACTGCTGAAAAAGCTTTCTGCAAGTTCGGCTGCAGCTTTATCATGGTATTGGCAAATAATATTTTTAGCAATCAGCTTTTTAATATTCATGGGGTTTTCATCATTTTGTAATTTTAGTTGTAAACCTGCCTTTTCTTCATCAGAAAAATCTGAAGCCAGGTCAATAAACTCAATGATAAGGCTATCCGGAATTGACATGGTTTTCCCGAACATCTCATTGGGTTCATCGGTAAGTCCGATAATATTGTTCAGGGATTTGCTCATTTTTTCTTTACCGTCAAGACCTTTAAGCAGCGGCATACACATAACAATCTGTGCCGGCATCAGATGGGCTTCCTGAAGCTGTCTTCCCATCGTACAGTTGAAAAGCTGGTCTGTTCCGCCCATTTCAATGTCGCATTTAATCTGTACAGAATCAAAACCCTGGAGGATAGGGTAAACGAGCTCATGCATTGCGATCGGCGTATTTTCTGTAAATCTTTTATTGAAATCGTTCCGGTTCATCAGCTGGGCGACAGTAACTTTCGACATCAGCTGAATAACTTCCGGGAAACTAAGCTCATCCAGCCAATCGGAATTAAAAACAATTTTGGTTTTTTCTACATCAATTACTTTTGAAAGCTGGTTGATGTAGGTCTGTGCATTATGACTGACATCTTCGGCACTTAAAGGTTTCCGTGCCTTGTTTTTCCCTGTCGGATCACCAATTCTTGCTGTGAAGCTTCCTACTACGATCACAACCTGATGCCCAAGCTCCTGAAACTGTTTCAGTTTTTTGAGCACCACGGCATGGCCCAGATGCAGATCCGGAGCCGTAGGATCAAATCCCAGCTTAATAATTAATTTCCTGTTTTCCTTTTCAGCCTGTTTCAGTTTTTCTTCCAGACCGTTTTCCGGGAGAATAATGGCTGTGTTTTCTTTTAGTGTGCTGATCATTTTTATTGGTTTTTAAATTAAAAAAAGCCCGGACAATGCTGTCCGGGCTCTATATTATATGGATGTTATTCTTGTTTAGATTACAGATATAGAAAGTCTTCCCGAACGGTTCGCCGGGGAGTAATACTCATTAAAGAAAGGAAGGCGCAATATGCTGTTTAAATGTTTCATTGATAGTGTAAATGTAGAAAAAACTGAGATAAATCCAATATTTAAACCACTAAGATCTGCTGTAAAGTTCCATATCAGCTGAGTTTTAAACTCACTGTTCTCGACAGTTGATTAATCTTAATGGTTTAAAATAAAGGTTTTCAAAACAATTTTACTTAGCGCTTTTGCAGCTAATTTCATGCCATAAATCCTTTACAGGGAAAAACTGAGAACTGTCATAAGAATGCTTTGTTAAAGATTATTTTACAGCATATCTTTAAACGATCAATGCTCATTTGTGTATTGTCTATCCGTTTCAAGATCGAATACAGGCTGCGAATAGGTATTTCTGATCTGCTCTTTCCAGATGTTGATGTCTTCCTGAGAGGCTTTGTCTGCCCTGTCAAAAAAGAAGTGCTGCATGATTTCAAAACCACTGTACAGGAAAATTCCGTTGTCCGAGGTTAAGGTGAGGGCTTTATCCATTCCCATACGCTCATATTCTTCATGGGACTTTCCGTGGGTGTTTATAATGACTGCTTGTTTACCTTTTAAAAGTCCTTTCTGAACTCCCTGATCATACCGGTAGGCAAAATTATAGCTGAAAACCCGGTCGATATAGCCTTTCATAATGGCTGGCATTCCGGTCCACCAAATCGGATAAATGAATGTGATAAATTCTGCTCTGGAAATGAAATCCTGCTCGGCTTTCACATCATCCGAAACCTTTCCTGCACGCTGGCCCTGCATATCTGCCAATGAAAGGACGGGATAAAATCCGATTTTGTTGAGGTTCCTGATTTCTATTTCATGATTACCTTTTTCCAGACTTTCAACTACCGTTTGAAGAAGGCTGCTGTTTAAACTGTTTTCGTTAGGATGCGCGTAAATGATTAAGTGTCTCATTGCTTTTTGTTTTTAAATTTTATGAGACAAATGTCGGGGAATACATCCCACAAAAATTGTAAGAAAACGAAAGGTATTATGCTGACCCGGAACGGCAGATATCATCCTGGAATTTCAGATACCGGGACGGTGAAAGATTGATAAAGTGTTTAAAATCGTGGATAAGCTGGCTCTGATCATAATATCCGCATTCATCAATTATACTGAACCACTCAATTTTTTTCTGGTGAATCAGTTCTTTTTCAATGATGGTGATGGCCTTGAGAAAACGATTATAGCGGATAAGTTCTTTGGATGAGTACCCGAACTGTGTTTTATGTTTCAGCTGAATGGTTCTTTCACTCTGGTTGGTTTGGCTGGCAATCGCTTTAATAGGATTCAATCCGGAATCTTCAAATTGATTGAGCAGGCGGATGATCTCATCCTGATTTTGGAGGTAGGGTCTGCAGAACTCAAGAACGTGATTGGTTTTCTCTTCCGGAGACGGAAAAACGGAGATCTGATGCCAGAGCTCTGTAAAGCAATTATCATGAAGAATTTCGTTGGGGTGTGTTCCATTTGCCGTCAAAATGGCTTTGCCAAAGAACCTGTAGAAAGCATCATCTTTAAAATTAGCTACCAGAATAGAAGTTCCTGCCGGCAAAGTATAATCAAAAGCCTGACGTACGGGACCCAAAACAATGCACTGATTGACCTCAATAGTATTCTTTTCCTGAGTCGTCATAAAGGCATTTTCACCAAAACAAAACAGCATAATAGTCTGATAAGAGGGGAGGAGGGTTTTTGTAACGGGATCGGGCGAACTGTTTTCTGCGTAATAAAAATAGGTGAATATGCTCTCAAACTCTTTGGGAACCGGGATTTTAAGCTGGCGGTATTCCGGATGTAGTTCCTGCATAGGATGATTTATTTAATATTTTCTCCATTTTATAGTTGATAAGATCAGTTCCTTTTACATTGACGGTTTGTTCTTTTATTATCTTAAAACCTGCATTTTCAAAGAAAGGTCTGGCAGTTTTGCTGACATCGGCAGTCAGGAATTTTTGTTTCTGATTTCTGGCCTCCTGTTCTATAAAGGTATACAAATTTTTTGCGATTCCCTGGCGCTGGAAATTTTTATGAACGAATAAAAGGTCAATATTATTTCCATCCAGTGTGCAGAACCCGGCGATCTGTTTATTAATTTCTGCAATGAACACCAACTGGTTTTCTATGACTTTGTTCCATCTCTCCTCACTACCGGCTCCCAATTTCCAGGCACTGATCTGATCCTTATTATAATCTTTTTTGCAGACAGAAGTAATGGTTTCTGTAAAAAGCTGTTTCATTTCCGGAAGGTCGGTGCTGGTTCCTTTCCTGATAGTCATGGTTCACAGATATATTTGGCTATGTACAGTTTCTGCTGTTCCTCAGTCAGTAACGGATAAAACAGGTTCATCTGGATCAAAGCATAGTGCTTTATCGCTTCATCTTTTTCAAGTTTAAAAGCAAGGTTGTTATGGATGATCCAGTTGTCTGCAATAATGAAAATCTGGGTAGTAAGGCCTCTGAGTATAAAATCCGGGATGTCTTCTCTAAAAATGTTATTCTTTTGAAAGCCTTTGAAAATTTCCTGAAACTCATCTTTCCTGCTGATGTTAATAGACTCATACTGGGATTCTATAGCCGGAATATGTTTCAGGATATCAAAGAAATTCATGAAGATAAAGCGGAAGGAATAAAAAACATCATAAGTGGAAAATGTAAAGTGATACAGATCTTCCAGGGTCTTATTCTCTATTTTCTGCAGATTGTTCAGCAGGTCATCCATTTTAAGGACCAGCTCAGAAAAAAGGATCTTGATAATGTCTTCCGAGTGTTTAAAATGATAGTGCAGATTTCCGGCACTGATGTTCAGTTCTGCCGCAATGTGCCTTGTAGTGATATTGTTGTAGCCCTTTTCATTAAACAGCTCCATTGCTTTTGAAAGTATCTTGTCCTTTGTTTTCATTGTTCAAATATAAGAGAGTTTAAATCATATTTCAAAATTAGAACATTTGTTCTAATTTTTAATATATTTGTTTTCTCAAATCAATAAGAATGAAAGGGAAAGAAATGTTCAATTACGAATCAGCTGAAAATCAGGATTCTAAAAAAGAAAAAGATACACAGGAAATCTTCGTGAAAATTTTGCAGATCATTGTAGGCTTCATCATGGCCGTACTTCATATGTAATGAAGAGCAAAATTTCATACTGGTTTCTGCTGGGCCTTATGATCTGGCTAATTGTTGTTTTTCTGAGAAAGAAGGGAATTTTTATTCCGGTAATCAGTAATCACCTGACAGATTTCATTACAGTTCCGATGTATGCTTACCTGATAGAATATCTGATGAATAATGTGCTGAAATATCAGTGGAAACCGGATATTAAGTTTATTCTGAGCTCAATTCTTTATCTGTCATTGCTTTTTGAAGTTATCTGCCCGATGCTTTCAGGAAAATTTACCGGGGATATTCTGGATGTTGCAGCTTATCTGTTAGGAGGTCTGCTTTACTATTTCCAAAAACGTATTCTTATGTATAAATAAACAATTATTGATCCAGTTTGATGATGGAGCCTTTATAAAACTTTGTCAGGTCATACAGTTCCCCGAAATAGTGATGAAGGTCGGAGTCATTGCCTTTACCTGGTCCGTTGGCGCGGAACTGTTCTTCTGCAAGCGTATAGAGAGAAGGGTAATCTGATTTTAAATAATGAGAAAGAATAGTGTCGTTTCCTTTTTCTTGCAGGGCAATATCAGTAAAAAATAAACCGTAAATTAGGAATTGATTGAAGTTTTGGGCATCTACCATAAAATCCAGGTTCTGCTTGGAGTATTTCTCATAATCAGCCAGGATTTCCTGAAAACTTCTTACATGCTGTTCTTTTGGAATTTCATAAAAAAGATCCAGCCCGTGAATGAAAAGCTGGGTTTTAGCTTCTTCCCGGTCTGCAGGATAAGCATTGCTGAACCATTGGAAAATACTTGAAAGCTCTTCTTTGGAAAGATTTTCTACAGAATCTTTTACTTTATTTTTAATGATTTCAAGGCTTACTTTAGCATCGGACTGCAGAAAGCCGATGATTTTTTCCTCATCACGGCACAGTTTATTGTACAAATTGATTTTGGCAACATTAGGATTCGTTTTGATGAAAAAAAGTTCTTCTGCCATTGTTTGTATACCACATGTCTTTTCCAAATGGTAACTAAAGATACAAAATATGTAATGAAAATAAGTAAAAATGTTATGCAGTGGATGTTTAATTCTATTTATGATTGATAAACTTAACCAATATTCCTTCGCTGACTATTATTTCTTTCATGATGGATTTTAAGTTTTGTGATGATATTTTTTAAATTCCTGTATCTTTTGTATCACAATGAATTGTATATGATCAATAATTTAAAAGCCGCTCTACCTTATTAATGATGAAATGTTCAGGCGATAAAACCTGATAAAAGATATCATAGAAAGCATATCCGTACATGAACACAAAATTAATTTTGAATTCATATCGTTTAAGGTAAGAAATCTCAATGTAGGATATGATATAATTCACCTCATCATCGGCTGCAAAATCATGATTGTGTTGCGTAATAGCATTAACAGCTGCTTTCGTTTGGGAGAGTATAGTGTAACGGTTGTCCAGATAGAAATCAATGAACTGTCCGAGATCATTTTCAAAATCGTTACCCTGGGAATATTCCTGATACAGGCAATCCGGAAAGATGAAACAAGGATTTTTAGTGAAAGAGATTCCGTCACTACCATTCAGGTCCCTGTCGCTTTGCCATCCTTCCTCAGTTCGTTTAAATTCAAGATTCCATCCTTTTGGTGTGGTAATTTTCATTCCAGTGATTAATCTTTAAATGCGATTTTCATATTGAGTTTTTTCAAACCGCCTTATCTTCCATTTTCTTTCATGGCCCGGATCAGTTTGTCATTTCTTCGTTCTGCCCTGTCATTGTTCAGGGATAAAACCGCCCAGATCGCAGCAGGAAGCCAACCGATGAGGGTAATCTGTAAAATGAGACAGACAATGCCTGTAAGTATTTTCCCACGGACCATAAAGGAGAGAAAAGGAAGGAGAATAGCAAGTAACATGATGATAGTTTTTAAATTGGGTTAAAGATTACACTATTTTCTTTATTATTGCTCTGATAACAGGGCTCGAACCTGTGTCCTCCCGGTCCAGAGCCGGGTGCTCTGCCACTGAGCTATATCAGAAGTTGGATAGGTGCAGGGCTCGAACCTGCGTCAACCCGGATGAAGAGCCGGGAATTCTACCACTGAATTAACCTATCCGTTATTTTATTGTTTTCAGATTTTGCCTGAAAAATATTTGTTTTTTCTTAAGACAGATGCAAGAAAAGGGTTTGAAACGGTCACTCCATGTACCAGTTCGGGCGTTGGTTTAAACTGGCTTACCTGTTGAGTTTTCGGAGCAATCCATCCTGATTTTTCAGGATCAATACCGGCTTTTCTGCAAGCCTGTACAATCATTTTTTTATTGCAGAATTGTTTTTCCTGAAAAACCTCCCATGGCAAAGGTAATATATTCCAGACTTCTGTATTAGGGTCGAGCTTTCCACCACTGGATAAATGCCAAGCAATGACGTCGGCCGCCATCAGTCGCATCACTTTTCCGAAGCAGATATCATCGAGAATATACTCCATGCCTAGTGCATAGATCAAATTCATCCAGTTGTCTCTTGCTTTATTCCAGGCTCCGGCCGTATTGTTCCATGTAGTGGAATCATTGCCTTTTTTTACAGCCATAGTTTTCCTGTTGATGTCATTATCTGTCCACAATTTTTCCAGGAATTCAGCAATTTCCTGCAGGATTTTACTCCATTTGCCCAATAGTCTTCCTTTCTGTTCGTCGGCAAGATGGTGCAAAGCTTCTTCATTGGTATAGATATATGAAACAGCCTGCCAGTTGGTTTTGTCAGCATTTACTTTGCATCTGTTGAATAACATTTCACAGATTTCATCAAACGGCCTTTCCTGACTTTGATTGGTAAATGTACTTCTTACATTACTCCGTGCATTGAAATAGGCAATAAAACAGGCGGTATTAAGATCTGCATTAAAATCTTCAGGACTGATGGTGTGTGCCAATCCATGTTTTGCTATTTTCTGGAACTCAATCTTTTTGGACTCCTGGATACACTTGTATAGTCTTTTTTCAATACGCTTCAGAAGACGCCATTTTTTATTGTAGCTCCTTTTGGAAAGATCCAGTCCTGCTTCTTTTCTCTGAATTTTATTAAGCCTGTCGCTACGAAAATCATTCTTTCCTATTGATTTATGGATCAAAGGAGATGTTTCTGTTAAAAAGGTTTCAATATTTTCAATATAGTGATAATTGGAAGTTTCGCTTTGACTGATTTTAAAGATTTCAATTGCTTTTTTGATCTGCTTTTCGGCTCCAACTGCAGTTCCGAAAGTTTCGAGCATTGAAGTATACCCATACAGACTTCTTTTCAATGAGCCCTGAGCAGCTTTTTCCAAAACAGAAAGTTCATGACGGTTCAGATCGTTTTTCATTAATTCAACAATCATCTCCGCAACATCTTCCGGACGTCTGCGCTCATCTAAGGTTTTATAGAGCTGTTCAATGGTTGTCATAAAACTAAAGTTATGCAATTATAAGATACTTTGTTAGAATATCTTATTTTTTTTAAAAAAATTTTTGCTGAGTGAAAAGTAAATCAATATTTTTTTATTTTCACACAAGAAACTCCCTTAATTTTTGTTCTTTTTCCTGCCTTTTTCAATAAACCGGTTTCAGGATTACGCCTGAATACGAAAGCATCTCCGCTGGCAGCATTGGCTACAATTAAAAATTTTCCTGTTTCGTCCATATCAAAAACCCTTAATTGCTTGCCAAAAGTGGGCTGGTACCCGATATTTTTTAATGTTCCGTGCTGAAGAACCGAAAAAATAGCAATATTATTTTCGTACCCACGATTAGACGCGTATAAAAATTTACCGTCCGGGGAAATGTGAATATCCGAGCTTTCAAATTCTTCTTTGTGCTGATCATTATGTGTATCTATCCTTTGGATGCTTTCCAGTTGGGAATTTTCATATTTGTACACATTCACGGCACCTCCCATTTCTTCGATGGAGTAGGCAAACTTTCCGTTCGGATGAAAGGTGAAATGCCTTGGTCCGCCTCCTGAAGTAGTTGACAGATAAGGAGGTTTTGCAGGTTGTAAAGGCTCGTTTGCGGTACTGTCAAACATATAGGACCTGATTTTATCGGCACCGAGATCCGTTAGAAATAGCTGACTGAAATCCGGTGAAAAGACAGCTGCATGAACATGTGATCTGTCCTGTCTGTTTTTATTGACACTGCCCTCCGAAAAATGTAAATTTTGTACGTATGGATATATGGTTCCGTCTTCGGATAAGGGATATACGGAAACGCTGCCTTCAGTGTAATTGGCATTAACCAGCCATTTACCGTTTTTATGGGCCGTTACATAAACAGGATTTTCACCACCACTTTTTTGACTGTTGATAAAAGTCAGTTTTCCATCTTCAGGATTGAATTTGAAGCTGCTTACACTTCCTGCACCCGGTGTTTTACTTTCCGTACAGGCAAAAACATACTTTCCGTTGGGAGACAGGGTAAGAAATGAAGGATTTAAAATTCCTTTCAGAGAATTTACTTTGGTTAATTTGCCTTTAATGGTATCCAGCTGATATACATACAGTCCTTCGGTTGCTTTATCACGGTTGAATGAGCCGAAAAAGACATAGGTGTTCTGAGAGTATAAATGGATGAAGGTTAGAAATAAAGCAATTAAGCTTAATGTATTTTTCAATTTTACGGAAGGTTTATGGTAAGAGATCTGTTGGTTTTTCCTTGTTTCCAAAATTAATCTAACTTTTTGGAAAGCAGTCAAAATTTGCATTACTAATTTGATGTTTTTTCAGGAAATAAGTTTTCGGATCTCTACCTTTTCCATTTTCAGGATAATTATATTCCAATCATTAGTCATTAGCTTTTCATGATTTCTTTTTCAATATTGATCAATCTTTCTGACCAGTTGTTTAATATTGCTTTTCTTTCTTCGTCAGTAAGCCGTTCCACAGAATAAATAAATTCCGGCGGTAAAACTGAAAAACCGAGAAATTCCAGAATTCCACGATGAATTGGAAACAAAATTGAGTTTATATCACCGTATTTGTCCTTTGTATAATTTTTTTCAGGTCCACCGGCCGTTACAGACAGCATTGCTTTTTTCCCAACAGAAAATCCGTTATCAAAAATTTTACCGTTATCATAAAACTTTCCCATTGTAAAAACTTTATCGATCCAGCCTTTTAAAATAGCCGGAGCCGAAAACCAATACAGCGGAAACTGCCAGATCATCATATCGCACCACTCAATCTTTTCCTGTTCCGATATAATATCGGGGGTAAAAGTAGAATGCTCTAAGGCGAATAATTCCTCATTCTGCTGTTTAAAGTAATCTGCATTTTTTAATTGGGTGAAGTTTTCTTTTCCACTGACCGGCTGGTAATTTTCTTTATACAAATCGGTGGTTTTTACTTCGTGGCCTTCTTTTTCTAAAGTCCTGACTGCAGTGTTGAACATGGCCGCATTAAAACTTTTTTCTTCCGGATGTGCAAGAACAATAAGTATTTTCATTTTCTTTAAATTTGTACTATAATTATTTTAGTTACAAAATTATTTTTAGTACACTACATCTGCAATAACTATCTAAACCGATAGGCCAAAATAAATTTAAAATGAAAACAGAGTGCATTGGTGACCATGTAAAATTAAAAGGGAAAATATATCCCTGTACCGTAAGTCTTACCATGGATCTGGTAGGCGGAAAATGGAAAGCAGTTATCCTTTATCATCTGAAAGAAGAAGCTAAAAGGTACAGTGAACTTCGGAAAGAGCTGGCGGCTGTGACCGAAATGACGCTGAGTTTGCAGTTAAAACAATTGGAAAAAGATGGTTTGGTGTCAAGGAAAGTCTTTGGCGAAAAGCCACCTGTTAAGGTGGTGTACAGCCTGACTGATCTTGGTAAAACGTTTATTCCTGTTTTGGACGCTATTACAGAATGGGGGAACCGGCTTGTTGTTGAAAAAGGTGAATTTGTCAATGTTCCTGAAAAAGAAACATTTTAATTTTACTTTTTAATTTATTGATTTAGAATAAAGTTCACAGGCTTTTGTCCTTTTTATTTTTTCAAATGCTGTTGGAAATAGACAAAATGATGTTCAATGGATTTGTTCCAGTATTCCGTATTATGGTCACCCGGCTGACTGATAAATGTAGCTGGAATTTTGAGACTGTCGGCCTGGTGTTTCAGCTGCAGGGAATTCGGATATAAGATATCTTCGGTTCCGCAGTCAAAAATAAAAGCTTTCTTAAAATCGGGATGCTGTTTCAAAAGTGATGAGATACTGTATGGGGTCCAGTCTGTATGTTTCGGATCGCCGATATTAGTGGTCAGATCATCCATTAATCTGTTGCTTTGCCAAAAGTGCTGACTTACTTTTTTAAAATTCAAAGGGTCAATTTCCAAAGCTCCGCTGGTAGAACCTGCTGTATTGAAATAGTCCGGATGCAGAATAAAATACCGCAAAGCTCCGTAACCTCCCATACTCAAACCGCTGATGAAAATATTTCTGTTGTCAACAGTAAATGAACGGTGTACTTTCGGGACTAGTTCTTTAAAGAAAAAATTTTCATACTGTGAACTTTTGTTGATGGGGCTGTTGATATAATAAGATGTAAAACCATCTGGTGTAACAATAATGAAGTTATATTGATCGGCCAGTTTCTGTAAATCTGTGGTTTTGGACCACTGTTTATAATTTTCGCTGTAACCATGAAAAAGATAGATCAAGGGATATTTTTCTGTTTTCTGATAGGTTTTGGGCTTAAAAACCAGAACTGTGTCGGGTTTTTCCAAATAGTCAGATTTTATCACCCATTTTTCCTGTGCCTTGGCTGAAATTGCCGTAAGTAATCCGATCATAATGCTTATTACCTTATTCATATTGTGTAATTTTATTACAAAATTCAGCAAGCATTTTGTTCTGTACAATAACGAACAAAATTGTGAGCCGTTAAAAATGAAGACTTATGCGTAAAGAAAATTCAACCCAGGCGATAAATGAACAGTTTTTATTTCAGGTTTGTGAGCTCAATTCAGCGGTAGCAATGATTAGCGGCCGTTGGAAGTCGCAAATTGTTTATTCTATTTCACAGGGAAATAACAGGTTTCATTTATTAAAAAAGGAGTTGCCCAATATTTCCGAACAGGTTTTAGGGCGGCAGCTGAAAGAGCTGGAAACTCATGCAGTTATTGTCAAGAAAGAAATTCCTGAAACGGTTCCTCCCGGAATTAAGTACGTTTTAACGAATAAAGGCTTGGATTTAATTCCTATTCTGGAAAGCCTTTGTGACTGGGGTAAAAGCTATGCTGAAGGTAAAGAAATATCGGTTTGCCCTATGTCGTGATAAACCCATCCCGTATGGCTGCCTCAAGTATTTCAATATTGATATCCTTCAGCTTTTTAAATTTAATGCAATATCCGGTAACGCTTGCTTTGCCTATTGTTTTTCCATACGTTTCCGCTAAATATTTCTTATCATCAATACCGAGAATATAGACTGAAATTCCGGTGGTATTAGCACTAAGACCAATCTGATAAAACGCTCTGGTCTTTCCACCGGCATATTGTATAGTATAATGTCCGTAGCCAATATTAGGATTGGAAACAGTTTTGCCTTCATCATCTTTACCATCCAGAAACCACAGCTGGCATGTCGGATTTATTTCCAGAATGTTGCGGTGCAGTTCCAGCATATCATTGCGTTTGGACTCCGGCTGGCTATTGATGTATTCTGTGATCTGTTCCTGTAGGGTCATATAAATTCAGTTGTACATTTATAGAAATGCAAATTACAACTTATTGGAATATTTGTTTTATTCTATGGCTTAAATTAAACAAAAAAGAACAGCGATTCACTGTTCTTTCTATAAATTATTTACAATATATTGGTTATCCGAATGCTCTCTTCAGCAGGCTTTCCACTTTAGGCTCACTTCCCCTGAAGTTTTTATACAGTTCCATCGGATCTTTTGTTCCGCCTGAGGAAAGAAGGACTTTGTATTTTGCTGCCGTTTCAGGATTGAAGATTCCGGTTTCTTTAAAATACTGGAAAGCATCTGCATCCAAAACTTCCGCCCATTTGTAAGAATAATAACCTGCAGAATACCCGCCCTGGAAAATATGGGAAAAACTTGGACTCATGGCTGTTTCAGGATTCACAGGATAAAGGGAGGTTGCTTTGGTATATTTATCTTCAAAAGCTTTCACGCTCTCATTCGCCAGCTCTCCGACTTTTGTATGGTAGTTCATATCCAGCAGCCCGAATCCAAGCTGTCTCATCGTTTGGTAGCCTTCCATAAAGTTTTTCGATTGTTCGATCTTTTCAATCTTTTCATCAGGAAGCACTTCTCCGGTTTTATAATGCTTGGCAAAAGTTTTTAAAAACTCAGGCTCGTAACAGAAATTCTCCAGGAACTGCGACGGAAGTTCTACGAAATCCCATTTCACAGACGTTCCGGAAAGATTTGGATATTGAGTGTCAGCCATCATGCCGTGAAGGGCGTGACCAAATTCATGAAATAAAGTCGTTACTTCCTGGAAGGTAAGCAAGCTTGGCGTATCTTTCGTCGGTTTGCTGAAATTGCACACAATAGAAATATGCGGGCGGGAATTTTCGCCGTCTTTTTTATACTGGTTTTTATAGCTCGTCATCCATGCTCCGGCTCTTTTGCCTTTTCTCGGGAAATAATCCACATACAGTAACGCTTTGAATTGTTCTTCTTTTACACCATCATTCTGAGCGGAGTCGAAGACTTCATAAACCTTTACATCCTCGTGGTATTTCGGAATATCATTCCTTTCCACAAAGCGCAGTCCGAAAAGCTTTCCTGCCAGGCCAAAAACAGCATCCTGTACCTGATTCAATGGAAAATAAGGTTTCAGTTCCTCGTCATTGAAATCATATTTCTGCTTGCGTAGTTTTTCAGCATAAAAAGTATGGTCATAGCTTTGCAATTCGTCTATTCCGTCAGCTTTGGCTAAAGCTCTGAGTTCTTCAATTTCTTTATCTGCATACGGCTTTGCTTTCGTTAAAAGTTCATTTAAAAAATCAAAAACCTTTACCGGAGATTTTGCCATTCTTTCTTCCAGAACGTACTCTGCATAGTTTTTATAGCCTAATAATTCAGCTTTCTGCTGTTTCAGCTGCAGAAGTTCCTTGATGAGTTCCTGATTGTCGAATTCTCCGCCGTCAAAAGATTTTTTACCGCTGGCTAAGGCAATTTCCTTTCTCAGCTCCCTGTTTTCGGCGTAGGTCATGAACGGAATGTAGCTTGGATACTGTAAAGTGACTACCCAGCCTTCCAGTTCCCTTTCTTTCGCTTCTTCGGCATACTGGTCAAGGATGGCCTCCGGAATTCCGGCCAGGTCCTCTTTATTGGTAATATGTTTGAAATAAGCATTGGTAGAGGCTAAAACATTCTGCCCGAACTGAAGCGACTTCACAGAGAGCTCCATATTGATCTTCTGAAGTTTTTCTTTGTCTTCTTTATTCAGCAGGGCTCCGCTTCTTACAAAACCTTTATACGTTTCATCCAGCAGCATTTCCTGTTCCTCGTTCAGATGATACTTTTCCTTTTCATCGTATACTTTTCTGATCTTATTGAAAAGGGCTTCATTCTGGGAAATCTTTGAAGAATACTCAGTTAAAAGCGGAGAAACTTCCTGGGCGATCTTTTGAATTTCATCGCTTGTCTCGGCAGAATTTAAATTAAAGAAAATATTGGAAACCACATCAAGCTGTTCACCGGAATAAGCCAATGCCTCAATGACATTTTCAAAAGTCGGTGTTTCAGGATTACTGACAATAGCATTGATTTCATCTTCAGATTGTTTGATCAGCTCTTTAAATGCAGGAAAGAAATCTTCATTTTTAATGCCGGTAAACGGTGCTGCGTGATATGGTGTGTTAAATTTCTCTGTTAAAATATTCATTTTTCGTTTTTTAGGTAAGTAAATTTAATGATTCAATGGGAATCACAGCTGAAATGCACAAAAATAATGCCCGGATATCCAGATGTGACAAAAATACTTTAACTTTAATATCTTGTCATATGAAAAGCAGCGAAGTGGGTGGAATGACTAATTTTGAAAAATAAAATTATAAGCCATAAACATACCAGCTTAACGAGTGATGAATTTCATTTTAATGGTTGTTGTGGTGAAAATTGGAAAAATAAACTCAAAATATCAGAACTATGAAAACACTCTTAAAAATTCTTGGCGTAATCATTCTTTTACTGGTAGTATATGCAGTTATTGCCATGCTGGCTTTCAGTAAAAATTACCACTTCGAAAAGTCAGTTGTAATCAATGCTCCAAAGGAAAAAGTATGGCAGCATGTAGGATCGCTGAAACAATATAATATCTGGGATCCTTTTTCCAAGGCAGATAAAGATATTGTGATCACTTATTCAGGAGAAGGCGACAAAGTGGGAGATTCCTATCACTGGAAAGGGAATGACAAAGTAGGAGAGGGCGAGCAATCGATCACCGAAATTGTACCTGGTGAAAAAATGGTGACCAAGCTTCATTTCATCAAACCTTTTGAAGGGGATGCGGTTGCAAAATTTATTTTGACGCCTGAAGGAAACGGAACCAAAGTCACCTGGGCAATAGACAATGAACTGAATACCATGATGAAGATCATGAAACCTATGATGAACATGAATATGAATAAAATGTTTGGCCAGGGGCTGGGAGACCTTAAAAAGCTTGCTGAAAAGTAAAAACATAAGCCTTGTGGAAACACGGGGCTTTTTTATTGTATTTACTCAAAAACCTGATCTTCTGTAAGTGTATTTTATAAATTACCGGCCTGTTTTTATGAAGAATGAAAATATCAATTATTATTTTAAAAAATTATTATCTTTATGTAAAGATTAGATTCATGGAGAAGACCGTATTTGAGAAAAGTGATATAAGAGATTACGTGAAAACGGTAATTTCTGAAAAAATAGAAAAGCTTAAAAATTTTATCGAGTTTACCCTGGAAGCAAGCCGTGATATTAAAAAGACTCCAAAATATGACAGCATGAGGGAAGAGATGCAGGAGGAGATTTATCAGATGCAGCGCCAGTTGGGAGCTTTGAATGATCTTAAAAGAAATATGTCAAAGGTTCTCAATACTTCTACGGAAAGGATACAGCTGGGTTCATTGGTGATTACCAATAAAGCCCGTTTTTATATTTCGGTTTCTTTGGGAGAATTCTTTTATGAAGGCGACCGGTTTTATGCCATTTCTCCAGAAAGCCCTATGGCTAAAAAGATGATGGGAATGAAACCCGGCGCTGAGTTTACCCTGAACAAAATTCACCAGAAGATTGTGGAGGTCATTTAGTATTGCAATAATATCAACTATTAATTATTCTTAAAGTAATGCATTCAATTACATATTGTAAATTTGCAATATGAATCATGCAGAAATTTTAAAACAAATCATAGAGCAGAGGAGAAGCATCTTTCCAAAAGATTATTCTGAAACGGAAATATCTCAGGAAATCCTGGATGAAATCCTACACTCGGCAACCTTAGCTCCTAATCATAAGCGTACAAAACCATGGCGTTTTAAGATTTTTAGAGGAGAGGAAAAAGCAAAATTAGCTGCAGAAATGCAGGCTATTTACAAAGCTACACAACCCGAACATACTTTTCTGGAGAAGAAATACCAGGATATTGGTTTCAAAATCAATAAAGCAGACGCTGTGGCTTCCATCGTGGTCAATTTCAGCGGTATGGTCCCGGAATGGGAAGAGATTGCTGCTGTTTCCATGGCAGTACAGAATATGTACCTTACATGTACAGCGAATAATATCGGCTGCTACTGGAGTTCTCCCGCTATTGTAAACCAACTTAAAGAATCTTTAACCATTGAGGAAAACCAGAAATGCCTGGGACTTTTTTATATGGGAAGTATAAATTGATTGATTAGCCCGTTGTACATTTTTAATCTTATGTTCAATTATTTCTGAATAAAATTATAAATGTACAACGGGTTTTAACTGCTAATCTATTTCTTTTTGATCAATTGATAGGTTGGGCGAATCGGGTTGGTAATATCAAAAATGATATCGTAAGTTCCGGCTTCCACATTGATATTTCTGCCGTATTGAACGAGTTGGTTGCTGTCATTAACACCAAGATCCAGCGTCCATTCGTTGTTGCCTCTGAATTTGATCTGACCCGATTTCAACGGAATATTTTTAGCTTCTAAAATATTCTCATTCTTTTCGGTCGGAGTAAGTTTGGTATCAGGGCCGTTCCAGCCGTTTGGCATTGCACTTCCGGTTACACCCCAAAGAAAATGATCATCGATCTTTTTCGCTTCTTTTACGATTTTATCCTTAATGACAATGTTTAAGACTGTATTTTTACCCTTACTGTCAGGCTTGAATTCAAAATAGATTCTGTCTCCAATCTGGTTGTTGATATAAAATTTTGCAGGGCTTTCTGTAAAAAGGATACCTTCTCCTTCATTGGTTTCTTTAAAGCTCAGTATGTTGTCATTGGCTAAAATATAGAAAAAGGAATTTTTTGATTGGTATAGACCTGTCAGCTCTTTTTCATATTTTTTTCCAATATTGACTTTTTTGGGAAGATCATACTTCTCGCCGGAAAGAATTGCAATGATTTTGTCGGTCATTTCAAAAACACTGTTGTCCTTTAAATTACTTAAAATAATAATAGAAATATCTTCATCGGGGATTGTTATGAAACGGCTTATAAAACCAGGTCCGGCTCCATCATGGCCAATGGTTGTTCTTCCTTTGATAATTTGGCGGTGCCAGCCGTACCCGAAATCGTAAGTTTTGAAAGGAGTCTGTGCTTTTTTCAGAGTCTCCTTGTTAAGAATTTTATAAGCTTTAATACCTTCTTCAAACTTGTATAAATCTTCAACGGTAGAATACATGGCGCCTGCTGCATGAGGATGGTCATAATCGTAAACCACTGCTTCACGGTAGTTGTGGGGAGACAAATATTCGTAGCCTGTTGTTTTGTTTTTATCCTTTAAATCTTTAAACCCAAAACCTGTGTCTTTCATTCCCAGCGGATCGAGAATATAATGTTGAATGGCTTTCGGATATGGCATCCCGCTTGCCTTTGTAATGATGTATCCTAAAATATAATAATTGGAATTGCTGTAGCCCCAGCCTTTTCCCGGAGAAAAAACAAAAGGCTGCTGGGAAATGGATTTTATAAAAACATCTTCATTCTTGGTGCTCTCAGGTCCCCTATCACCAGGAATTCCTGAAGTATGGGTAATTAAATTCTCTATGGTAATACTGTCTCCTTTAGGAAAATCCGGATAATATTTAGAAAGCTTATCATTCAGTGATAATTTTCCTTCCTCATTTAACAGGAGAGCTACCGTAGCTGTAAATGTTTTTGTGGTAGAATAGATCCGGTATTTACTTTGGTTGGTATTTTTTATTTTGGTCTGAAAATCCTGGATTCCAAAACTTTTTTCGAAGATTATTTTTCCTTTTTCTGCAATCAGAACACTTCCGTTAAAGCGATCCGTATTGCTATAGGTATTAACCAAGGTATTGATTTTTTCTTCTTTAGTTTGGCCTTGAACTTTTACAACAGTTAAAATAACAAGGACGAAAAATAAGTATTTAGGCATTCGTTTTTTTTTAGGCCAAATATCCTGATTTTTCTGACATTTTTATCCAATTGCAATGATAATATTAAGTTAAATGTTGGAGAAAGTAATTTATTGTGTGCTGGATTAGTTTTTTTTATTATCTTTGCACTCTTAAATATTTAACTGGGACGAGTTCCCGTAAAATTCACAACATTATGTCAGTAAAAATCAGATTACAAAGACACGGTAAAAAAGGTAAGCCTTTCTTCCACATCGTGGTTGCAGATTCTAGAGCTAGAAGAGATGGTAGATTCATCGAAAAACTAGGAACTTACAACCCAATTACTAACCCTGCAACTATCGATTTGAACGTTGATTCTGCTGTAAAGTGGTTAAACAACGGTGCTCAGCCAACTGATACTGCAAGAGCGATCCTTTCTTACAAAGGAGCACTTTACAAAAAACACTTACAAGGTGGTGTTGCTAAAGGAGCTTTTGATGAGGCTGAAGCTGAAAAAAGATTCACTGCTTGGGTAGAAGCAAAAGAACAAAAAGTACAAGGTAAAGTAGAAGGTTTATCTAAAGCTCAGGCTGACGCTAAGAAAGCTGCTTTAGAAGCTGAAGCTAAAGTAAACGAAGCCAGAGTTGCTGCTGCTGCACAAGCTGAGGCAGATGCTAAAGCTGCTGAGGAAGCTGCTAATGCACCTGCAGAAGAAGTTGCTGAAGCTACAGAAGGAGAAGCTCCTGCTGCTGAAACTGAAGAAAACACTGAAGCTTAAGAATAACCCTGTATGCGTAAAGAAGATTGCTATTTACTAGGAAAAATCACGCGCAGACATGGCCTTGCGGGAAATGTGATCCTTAAACTGGATACCGACCAACCCGAGCTTTACAATAAATTGGAATCAATATTCGTTGAAATCAACGGATTATTGGTTCCATTTTTTATTGCCAAATCATCATGGAGCAAAAATGATGCTCTGAATATTGCCTTCAAAAACTCCACTGAAGCATTGGTAGACCAATCCTTAGGGAAAGATGTTTACCTGCCGCTGGCAAGCCTTCCCAAACTTTCCGGAAAACAGTTTTATTATCATGAGATTATCGGTTTCGATATCCTTGATGAAAATAATAAAGAATGCGGCGTCATACGATCTGTAAATGATCAGACTGCCCAAAATTATTTTGTCACCAATCTGGACGGAAAAGAAGTAGTAATCCCTATCATCAAAGACTGGATCCTTGAGGTGAACCGGGAAGAAAGGTTCATCAAAATGCAGCTTCCGGAAGGGCTTATCGATGTCTTTTTAGTTTCTTCTAAAAAAGACGAATAATTAAAATCATTAACTTTTCTGGCAAAAAGGAGTTATCTCCTAAGCGATCCGCTTTTCATTACTCCATTTATCAATTACCTATTCTGTTGTAACCTGTCAGAGTGAACAATCATTATAAAGCCTGCAGTCATCACACAGCCTGAAATGGTCATCAGTATATCATAAATGTCCATCGGAGACCCCATATAATATTGTATAACTTCCCAGGCTGCCAATCCAAAAAATGTAAATAATGTTGAAAAAGCTAATTTTTTGGTAAAAGAGGTATCTGTAAAGAAAATCAGTTTGTAAAATATAAATAGGCTTGCACAAATTCCGGTAGCAGCAAAAAAATTAGGTAACGTACCCTGAAGAAAATCCTGAACTCCTGAAAGATTCATGTGCCTTGCTCTGATCCACTTTAATACGAAGACAGCCGTCATAGAAAAAAGCCCCCAATACCAGATTGATCTTACTTTTTTATTGGTTTTTATCTCAAGTTGTATTTCTTTTTTTATTTCATTAAAAGTCATGTCAGGCTATCGTTTTATAAATGTTGATTATTGGGCAAATATAGGGATATAGCTAAGAAATTACGGAAAACTATTACTTATTATTAATGGCTGGAAGCAAATATTCCTGAACGATTTTATCTGTCTGTATATGTGCATAAGGTTTGTTATAAGCTTTTGCCGTAACTACGATTACAACAGGAATTTCTGTGAAGATGATAATTTTGTTTCCTCCGTTTCCGCTGGATTGATAGGCTTCAAAATTCCGGTTTCCCACTTTATAGATTTTTCTCCAGAATAAATAACCATACCCTTCAAAATCCTGGTCATTCGGGAAATAATTGGTGAAGGATTTCTTTATCCAGTTTTTGTCGATAATATTCTTGCCGTTCCATATTCCGTTATTTTTATAAAGCTGCCCGAATTTGGCAAAGTCCAGTACCCGCATGCGCAGTCCGCCGGCCAGAGAAGGTTTCTGCTGTGGCGTAAACTGCCATTTGTAATCTGTAATTCCAAGAGGCTGAAATAATTTCTTGGCAGCATAACTTTCCAGACCTTCCGGAACTGTTTTATCCAAAATATCTCCGGTCATTACAACACCAGCTGTGAAATAACTCCATATTTTTCCGGGTTTATTTTGTGTTACAGGCAGATCCAGGGCAAATTTTACCCAATTTTCAGTAGGATACATATTCTCCTCATTTCCCGGAGAGTTTTCATCGGAATCATTTCCGTCAAATCCGGAACTCATCGTTAATAGGCTTTTGATGGTGATGCTGTCCTTTGTCGGAGAATAATTTTTGAACTGTTTCAGGTCATAGAACTCCTTCAGCATCTGGTTTTCACCTTTAAGATAACCGTCATGAATTGCAATGCCAGTGAGTGCAGAGGCAAAAGATTTTCCAACTGAACGGGTGTCCTGCAAAGAATCCCTTCCGGAATTGCTGAAATATTCTTCCAGAAGAAGCTTCTCATTTTTAATAACTGCAATACCGGTGATCTCCCGGAACCTGTTTTCTGCAATTTTTCTGTTTAAAATCCTGATTTTTTCTTCGTTCAGCTTTTCACTGGAAATTTTCCATCCGCTGTTGGCCTGTATTTTTTGAATGGCAATCTGCTGCTCAGGAATATTTTTATGAGGTATCTTTAATTGAATTTCTCCTGCTGCAATTATGTTTCCTGTCTTTAAGGCCGGAGTTTTCAGGTAAGGTTTGATTTCAATTCTTAAAACATGATTTCCCTCTTCCAGTGCATCAATTCCTCCATTTCCAAGGTAGAATCTCATCCACATATACCTTCCCCAGGAATCTTCGTTTTTTGAACTTAATAAAGGAATTCTGAATGTAGTTTTCTTCTTTTTATCGTCCGGCATCCCTGCTCCGGTATTCAGATTTTCAGTATAAATTAATTTTCCGTCAACATAGAAACTAAACTGATAATTTCCTTTTTTAAGCAATTCATCGGGCGATAAAGAAGGATCTAACTGATGCAGATAATTGACCAGAGAATTATCCATAAAAATACGGATATCAAGATCCTTATCTTCCTGAAATTCTGTAGCAGTAATAATATCAGATTCTTTTAATTGGTCTAAGGGAATCGTTTTATCCAGAAAAACTATTTTGTTGAGGTATTTTTTCTGTACAGGGTGTACATTGGCTTCAGGATCTATAATATTTTTGAACTGTCCGAAAGAAAATCCGGAAACAAGGAATAAGGTAACCAGCAGAATAGATTTCATGTTAATGTTTTATATAAACAAAAATATGAATTGGTTCTCAGTAAAAATAGAATGAAATTAACCATCTTTATTTTTTCAGAAGGTTTCTGTACTGCAAAGGCGTAATCCCTGTATTTTCTTTAAAAGACCTGATAAAATGGCTTTGATCTGTAAAACCGCATTCAAGGGCTGTTTCAGCTAAAGACAAACCAGTATTGAGAAGCGTCAAAGATTTATTGATCTTAAGTTTTCTTATATAAACTCCTAAAGTACACTGGAAATGTTTATGAAAATCCCTGCTTAAATGAACCGGGTGAACATCCAGAATCTTTGAAAGCTCTGTAAGGCTAATTTTTTCTGTAAAATTTTCGTGAAGTATTTCAGTAATCTTATGAGTCCATTCCGGCTTTTTATCAGAATTCCGTTCCTTCCCGGATAATTGGTTAAGAATGCTAAGTAAAAGCTCATGAACAGAGAGTTCAGATGATGGATCATTAATTTTTGCTTCTTTAAAAATCCTGTACATCAACAATTTTAAAGCAGGATCTTTCAAATTAAAGCTTCCTTCCACAGCTTCTTTTGAAACCTGGACATTATCAAACCAGTTTTCGCTAATTTCCAGATGAAATCCTCTTGTGAAAATATCAGGCTTAATATTATAATGAGCATCTTCCCAATGGTGATAAAGCAATGTTCCTGCCTGGCAATCGTAAGTTTCTTTTTTGTTGCCCTCCGTCATATTTCCCTGCAAAAGAAAGGTGAAATAAGCATTTTCATGATAATGCCAGTCCACGTACGGATGCGTATATTCCGTATCCGTAATGGTCAATCCATCAAAACGAAGCGTTTCATTGGTCTTTCCAAAAAATTCACCATTATAGAGGGTTTTCATAGTATCATTTTTTGTTTTAAAGATTCAATCTGGTTATACATTTTGTTGAAAAATATTTTTCGGTCACGGTTTCCCGAAGTGTTCAGGGATTTTGAATTTTTAATCTGGTGTTCAAAATAGTTCCTTGTTTCACTACAGGTTTTCGTATCATTAATCAGAATATACCCGAACATATTGATAGGTATGGCAAAAAGCGACTGTTGCGGATGATGGAAAAAGATATCATTGGAAAGGTGCATCAGTTCGTTTTCATACAGATGGAATTTGAGGTTACTTTCCGTTTTTTGTTCAATGTATTTTATCAGTTCTTCCAGTTCTTTCAGAATAATTTCGGCTTCATTTTTTTGTAAAAGTCCGGTCTCAAAATAAAATAGGATCTGTTGCAGAATACTTGAAATGGTCCTGTCATTCCACAGTTCTACTACATTTTGATCTTCATATTTTTTCCTGAGCTCCTGAGTGTTGGATTCAAAATAAGGTGGAGAAAATTGCAGAAAAGGAATGAAGACCTGCTTGGCGTTCAGCAGATTCATCCAGACATAAATTTTAAAACGGGAAAGCAAAGTGTCCGAAAGCGTATAGAAGAAAGGAATGTCCTTCGCAGAATAATAAACCGTCATTTCATCAGAAAGCGGAAGATTTTCAAAGATGCTGAGATTATTCTGGAAAAATGACTGCAGGTCTTCCGTTTTGTCTACCACAGTAGTCTTCTGAACCACAAGCTGCCGGTCCGAAGTGATGAATTGGTTGAGGGAAATCTGATAATATTTTGCCAGTTCCAGTGCTTCTTCAAAGCTGAATTTTGCCTTTAGTGACGTCCTTCTGTGTGCTGCATCATAACTTATATTCAGGATGTTGGCAATCTCATCATTCAACGATTGTGCCCCGATTTTTCTGCGGATTTCCTTAAGTAAAAGTTCCTGATACATGGTTTTGTGATTTTCACAAATGTACTTCTTTATTTTAATTTTTTTCCGCATTCGGATTTGTGCTTTTCACAGATAATTTTGACTCATCATTTTAAAACAAAGCGTTATGAAAATAAAATTTTTCTTGATCATCAGTCTCTTTGCGGGAGGCATTATCAGTGCTCAGGACAGTGTAAAGGTTGAAAAAATAAAATCAAAAATAATCTCATTCACACCTAAGAGCAAAATGGAAAACACAACCGGAATCAATTTTGGCGTAATGGATGACTACAAAACCCAAAAGATCAATGGTATTAATCTCCAGGGGAATCCTCTTTCCGTTATTTATCTTCTGCTTCCACATGCGGTGGAAGTTCCCGGTGACGAAGCGGCAACGGTCTCTATCAATGGTCTACATATTTCAACAGGAGGAATGACGGATGCTAAAAAACTGAATGGGCTGGGAATTTCGATGTACCATATTGCCCAGGTAACCAATGGATTTACGGTGAATGGATTTAATAATAATTCCGGTAAGCTTAACGGGCTGCATGTTTCTTTTCTCAATAATTCTGCGCGGGAAGGCCACGGACTTTTAATTTCTTTCAGCAATACGGCAGATACTTTTGGGGGCGCCCAGTTCGGAATTTATAATAACACCCAGGTGATAAAAGGGTTTCAGGGGGGTGCAATCAATATAAGCAAGCAAAACAAAGGGGTACAGATTGGTTTGGTCAATAAGACAGATGAAAATAAAGGACTTCAGATCGGTTTCTGGAACAAAAACAGCAAAAGAACACTGCCATTAATTAATTTTTAACCTATGAAATCCTATATTTTTTGTCTGCTTTTATGCTGTATACAGATTGCGGCACAAAGTACGGAAGCTGGTCAGAGGTATAAAAAATCACTCGTCGAAGTCGGTGGTTATATGAATTTTTCCTCTGAAAAAGTAAAACAGAGCCCGGGATTTTATATAGGGTACTGGTATCGGTATCCTGTTGATGAAAGTAAGACCCATTTAGAGATAGGTGGAAATTTCGGTTACAGTTCAAGTATCTATGATTTTGATTACGGAAAAAGAGGAGCATTTTACCACATAGATTCCAGGGAATTCATACTGAATCTTGGAGGCAGGCTGGTGAAAGAATATACTGCCGGAAATACCAGGATAGAGTGGGTGAGTGAACTTAGTTTCCATAACCTGTTCCTTGATGGAAAAACAGTTCCGGATGAACCCGAAACTGAAGATGATGAAAATACCATCAATATTAGTATAGATACGGAAAGCATTGCTACTCTAAAGTTCGGGCAGGGGATAAGGTTATGGAAAAATAATATAGGATTTGGAATACAGGCTTCATATATGCCTTACAGACTCTGGTATAGGAATACGGTTCCAAAAGGTTTTAACTCTTTTTCCGTGGAAACAGGAATATATTTTAAGTTTTAGATTTAATATTTGATAATGTTTTTAAAAAGATGGCGTAATCATCAGGTTACGCTGTTTTTTTGTAACTTTGCCAACGTTAATTTTTAAACGAAAATTTATAATCAACAAATGAAAAAGCAAACAATTAAAGAAATCCTGCAGGATTACAAGAAAGTACTACATCATGACATTACGGTTTACGGTTGGGTAAGAACATTCCGTGCAAATCGCTTTATAGCGCTTAATGATGGTTCTACGATCAATAATTTGCAGATTGTTGTTGATTTTGAAAATTTCGATGAAGAGATTATCAGTAAGATCAGTACGGCTGCTTCTTTAAAAGTAATCGGTGAAGTGGTGGAAAGCCAGGGAGCCGGGCAAAGTGTTGAAATCGTTGCGAAAAAAATTGTTATTTTAGGTGATAACTTTACAGAAGATAGAGATAAAACCATTCTTCAGCCTAAAAAACACTCGCTGGAAGTTTTAAGAGACCAGGCTCATTTAAGATTCAGAACGAACTTATTCGGAGCAGTTTTCAGAGTGCGTCACGCGGTAAGTTTTGCCGTACATTCATTCTTTAACAAAAACCAGTTCTTCTACATCAACACCCCTGTAATTACCGGAGCTGATGCTGAAGGAGCAGGAGAAATGTTCGGAGTAACGAACTTTGACCTGAACAACATCCCGAGAACTGAGGATGGTGAGATTGATTTTGCACAGGATTTCTTCGGAAGAAAAACCAACCTGACTGTTTCCGGGCAGCTGGAAGGGGAAACTGCAGCAATGGGATTAGGAAGAATTTATACATTCGGACCTACTTTCCGTGCTGAAAATTCGAACACCACAAGACACCTTGCCGAATTCTGGATGATAGAGCCGGAAGTGGCATTCAACAACCTTGAAGATAACATCGACCTTGCGGAAGATTTCTTAAAATATGTAATCCAGTACGTTCTTGATAACTGTAAAGACGATCTTGAATTCCTGGACAAACGTTTTGAAGAAGAACAAAAATCAAAACCGGAAAAAGACAGAGCAAAAGAAGGTTTGATTGAAAAACTTCAGAATGTTATCGCCAAGCGTTTCAAACGTGTAAGCTATACGGAAGCCATTGAGATCTTAATGAACTCAAAAGAAAATAAAAAAGGAAAATTCCAGTATCCGGTTGAAAACTGGGGAACGGATCTTCAGTCCGAACATGAAAGATTCCTGGTTGAAAAGCATTTTGAAAGCCCGGTTGTATTGTTCGATTATCCAAAAGAGATCAAAGCTTTCTATATGAAACTGAACGATGACAATAAGACCGTTGCAGCAATGGACGTTCTTTTCCCTGGAATCGGGGAGATCATCGGAGGATCGGAAAGAGAAGCAAGATTAGACGTATTAAAACAGAAAATGGCAGATATGCATGTAGATGAACACGAGCTTTGGTGGTACCTGGATACCCGTAAATTCGGTTCTGTTCCCCATGCAGGCTTTGGTTTAGGACTGGAAAGACTGGTTCTTTTTGTAACGGGAATGACCAACATCAGAGATGTGATTCCTTTCCCTAGGACACCGAAAAGCGCTGAATTTTAGCACAATAAAAAAGCCTTAATGTAAAAATTAAGGCTTTTTTTATTTTCCAATAGTTTATTATGTTGAAACTATAATGCAAAAATCATGCTAAATATGTTTTTTTTCAAATTAATTCATTAAATTCGTAGAATATGTTATGTTAAAACACAAAGACTAATATGCTTAAACAACACTTACAACTCAAACTAGGACAGAAGCTGGCACCTCAGCAGATCCAGTTGATGAAGCTCATCCAGCTTCATACATTGGAATTCGAAGAGGAGCTGGAAAGAGAGCTAGAAGAAAATCCTGCTTTGGAAATTGTAAAGGAAGATTCCAAAGAAGATGATTACTCTTCTATAGAAGAGGCTTATCAGGACGAAGGAACCGATAGTATTGAGACAGATTTTGACGTTAACGAGTACATCTACGATGATGAACCTAGCTATAAAACTGCATCCAGCAACTATTCTCCGGACGATGAAGAGTTTGATAATGAAAGTCTTCTTACCGAAGGCCAGTCATTATACGATTACCTGCTGGAACAGATCCACCTGGTAAATATCAGCGAAGAAGATGTAAAAATTGCTGAATATATTATAGGAAATTTAGATACAGACGGATATTTAAGAAGGGAGATCAAAGCTATTGTGGACGATCTTGCTTTCTCTCAGGGAATTTATACCACTAAAGAAAAAGTAGAGGATATCCTTGAAAATTATATCCAGAAACTGGATCCGCCGGGTGTTGGGGCAAGAGGTCTCCAGGAATGCCTGCTACTTCAGATCGAAAAGAAAGTAAGTTCTGATAAAGCGGTTTCGTTAGCTGCCAATATCTTAAGACATCAGTTCGATGCGCTTACCAATAAGCATTACAACAAGATTATCCAGAAATATGATATAGAAGAGGATGATCTTAAGGATGCCTTAGACGAGATTTCCAAGCTTTCGCCAAAAGTAGGAGGGAACTTTGATACCCAGACCATCACCATCAACCAGGAAATTATCCCGGATTTTGTGATCCAGGTAAAAGATGGTTTAGTAATACCGATGCTCAACAGTAAAAATGCACCTACTCTGAGAGTTTCCGAAGAATACAAGGATATTTTAACTACTTATTCTCACGATAAAAACTCTTCTGAACATAAGCAGGCCGCGTTATTCATCAAGCAGAAACTGGATGCTGCAAAATGGTATATTGATGCTATTAATCAGCGTCAGAATACTCTGTTGCAGACTATTACAGCTATTGTGAAGTTCCAGAAGGATTATTTTATCACAGGTGACGAAAAATCTTTGAAGCCAATGATCCTGAAAGATGTTGCCGATATTACCGGATTCGATATTTCAACCATTTCAAGAGTAGTAAAAAGCAAATATGCCGATACTCCGAACGGAATCGTTTACCTGAAAGACCTTTTCTCTGACAGTTTAACGAATGACGACGGTGAAGAAGTTTCTACCAAAGAAATCAAGACCCACCTTCAGGAAGTGATCGGGAAAGAAAACAAAAGAAAACCTCTTACCGATGATGCGCTGGTAGTGATGCTGAAAGAGCAGGGCTACAATATTGCCAGAAGAACAATCGCCAAATACCGTGAACAGCTTAATATCCCGGTAGCCAGATTGAGAAAAGAACTTTAAAAAATTATACACTTTATATATTGATAAAAGCCCAGGATACTGGGCTTTTTTGTATTTATCGGAAATAAATCAGCTTAAATATAAAAATGAAAATCTACTCAATCCGCTCAATCTGCAAGAAATTTAAACAGTAGTTTTATCCATATAGCTTAATCAACGGCGCAGCCGGCTACTTTGCATTCTTTACAATCAAACGTATTTAAAATAAAACTTTGCGTTAAAATAAAACATCCATTAAGAACGTTGCTTCAATGCATCCAGCTGCAATTCTTTAATAGAAATCTCCCGCATTTCCACCTTTCTTATTTTCCCTGAAATGGTCATAGGAAATTCATCAACAAATTTCCAGTATTTCGGGACTTTATAATGAGCAATTCTTCCCTGGCAATATTCTAAAAGCTCAGTTTCCGTTACATCAAATCCTTTTCTGACTTTTACCCAGGCCATTACTTCTTCCCCGAACTTTTCACTCGGGACCCCAATGATCTGTACATCAAGAATATTAGGATAAGTATACAGGAAATCTTCAATTTCTTTAGGCGAAATATTTTCACCGCCACGGATAATGAGATCTTTGATTCTTCCGGAAATCGTAATATAGCCGTCGTTGTCCATTACCGCCAGGTCTCCGGTGTGCATCCAGCGGGCGTCATCCAGTACTTTTTTGGTATTTTCAGGATCATTCCAGTATTTCAGCATGACGGAATAGCCCCTGGTGCAGAGCTCACCATGTTCGCCCCGTTTCAGAATCTTTCCGTTTTCGTCAATAATTTTAATTTCAAGATGGTCCTGAACAGTTCCCACAGTGCTGACCTGTTTTTCCAAAGGAGTCCCTATCAGAGTCTGTGTGGAAACAGGAGAAGTTTCCGTCATTCCGTAACAGATGCTCATTTCTTTGATATTCATCAGGCTCTCCACCTTTTTCATAATTTCCGGCGGGCATACAGATCCGGCCATGACACCGGTTCTTAGGTTTGAAAAATCATAGGTATCAAAATCCTTAACTGCCAGCTCAGCGATAAACATCGTAGGTACTCCGTATAAAGAGGTACATTTTTCTTCGGAAACTGTCTTTAAAGTAATATCCGGATCAAAGCTGTCGTTAGGGATCACTATGCATGCACCGTGGGCGGTACAGCATATGTTCCCGATGACCATTCCGAAGCAATGATAAAAAGGAACAGGAATGCAGACCCGGTCTTTCTCTGTGTATTTTAAGCGTATGCCTATGAAATACCCGTTATTTAAAATATTGTGATGCGAAAGTGTAACGCCTTTCGGGAAGCCTGTTGTTCCTGAAGTATACTGAATATTCACAGCATCATCAAACTGTACATGCTCTTCAAAACTATGAAGTGTATCATCAGAAATGTCCTGGCCGTTGTTCAGAAAATCTTCCCAGTTGTCATCAAAGAAAATTTCATGTTCCAGGCTGGGGCAGACTTCTTTTGCATACTCCACCATTTCCTTATAATTGCTTGTTTTGAAGCTTAAAGAGGAAAACATCATCCGGATGCCTGACTGATTAATCACATAGGTGAGCTCATGTGTTCTGTAAGCCGGATTGATATTGACTAGTATTGTGCCTATCCGGGCTGTGGCATATTGCAGCAATACCCATTCATAACGGTTGGAAGCCCAGATTCCGATTCTGTCGCCCGCTTTGGCGCCTGAAAAGATTAAAGCTTTTGCAACCGCTGTTGTCTGATTATAAAATTCCTGATAAGTCGCTCTGTAACCCTGATGAACAGAAACCAACGCTTCCTGGTTCGGGTATTTTTCGACAGTCTTTTTTAGATTTCCCCCAATGGTTTGTCCCAATAATGGAATAGTGGAAACTCCATGGGCATAAGATAATGGCATAGTTTAAGATTTGGTAGAATAAAATTAATGAAAAATCTTGAACTGATGCCTGTTTGTACTAATTTTCCTGAGAATCGATCTCTCTGAGCTGTTGTAAATTTCTGTCCAGTTTTCGGATGATGATTCCATATACAAGCCTGTAGTAAAGCCAGATCAAAAGTACGCACAGAACTGTACTTACAATGATGCCGACAATAACGATAATCAGGTTGGAATTGTCGGGCCTTACATTCTGGGAATTCAGGACATAGAAAATAAAGGCTGTAAATACAAAGGTAAAAGCAACCAGAAGAGCAATGCTGATCAGGATAAAAGCGTTGACTGTTTTTTTGAATTTGATGATTCGTATAATAAGGCCTTTAAGGTTTTCTTCAATTTTTATTTTGCGGTAATTTTGGTAAAACTTAAAGACAAAATAAGCAGTAACTAAGAGGCTTAAGATTTTTATAGCTAAATACGCATGGTCAAAATTATTTTCTATTTCAGGAGCTTTCTGTGCACCTAGTTTTTCCAATATTTTACGGAAACTGTCCGATTCCTCATCCTGAAAGAAATAGAATAGTCCCAAAACGGAAAAGAATAAAAATTCCGCTACGCTGATCCAGAAAATATACTTCACATAATTGCGTGATTTTCTGTTCAGCATCTGAAGGATTTCATTGCTGTCGTATTTGGGTTGAACAGGCTGTTCCTGCCATGTTTTCTTAAAGCTGTCTAAATCAAAATCAGGCATATTTTTGCATCTGTTCTTTAAGGGTTTTCTTTAATCTGTTCATTTTCACACGTGCATTAACTTCGGTGATCCCGAGGTTTTCAGCAATATCCTTATAAGGCAGGTCATCAAGATACATCATCACAATAGCTCTTTCTATATTGGGCAGGGTTTTGATTACAGTATACAGAAGTGAGATCTGCTGCTGCTTTTCATCATCATCCTCTACAAAATCCTTATGGTTGATATCCAGTTCGTTCGTAGGAAGGCTTTTGCTTTTTTTTCTGAAAAGAGTAATGGCTGTATTAAGGGCTACGCGGTACATCCACGTAGAAATTTTAGAGTTTCCTTTAAAAGAATCGTAGCTTCTCCAAAGCTGAAGTACAATCTCCTGGAAAAGATCCTCTTCGTCTTCAAGAGAATTGGTATAAAGGCGCGAAACTTTAATAATCAGGCCCTGATTATCCTTAATAAGCTGCGCAAATTCTTTTTCTCTGGAAGTCATAGTTATATAATGGCACGAAGATAACAATAATGCGGTAATTGGTGAAAAATATATAGCAAAAAGACAAAATTGCAAATTATCTTATTTCCTTATTGCGTATGCTTTGCCTTTTGCTATTTCGCTCTTTGCATTTCCTGCCCAAAATTTACGTATCTTTGCAGCCGCGAGAAAATCGGCTTGTTGATTCCTGTTTCGGCAGGGGTAGGAAAGTCCGGACACCACAGAGCAGCAAAGCGGATAACATCCGTCACCCGTGAGGGTAGGACAAGTGCAACAGAAAGCAGGTACAGTTCGGCTGTAGTGAAACCAGGTAAACTCTTTGCGGTGCAATGATAAGTATATCGGTTCTTTTCAGTAATGAAAATAGGGGCGGCTCGTCCTGAAAGCCGAGGGGTAATCAGCTCAAGTCTTGCAGCAATGTAAGACGCAGATAAATAACAGGCGCTTCTTCGGAAGAACAAAATCCGGCTTACAGATTTTCTCGTGATTTTTATTCAAATAGCAACTGTTTAAAATAAAAAAGCGGAGATTAGTCTCCGCTTTTTTCTATGGATAAATATTGAAATAGGTTACCTTGCCGGTAGACGTAGTAATGGTAAACCATTCTGATTCTATTCCGCTGTTGGCACCTATCTGATACGCGTTTGCAGTTACACCTGCATTAATGGCAATGGCAGGATCTCCCACGAGATAAGAATCGATGGCATTTCCGGAGCTGTCACGCAACGTGAAATGAAATGATGCCCATTCGTTAATAGCTGACATTGTAGAGGTTATAAAATTATGATTGTAAGGATATGATGCGTTGTTGTTTGTATTGGAAGGATCAGTCACATTCCATTGCATCATGTTCATAGGGAATGGCGCCAGGCCCGTGGTTCCGAAAGATGCATAAGATGAAGAAATTCCTGCCGGCATTGTATACGAGCCAAAATTACCGTTTGGAGAAGCATACATATATTTGATCAGTCCGGGAGTCGGGCTGCAGGTCATCAGTCTTCCTACTGCATCATAGGTATTGTAGTTATTAAATACAAAAGAAGAGGTTTGGGCTGAGGAAAGTATTCCTGCTAAGCCCAATAATAAAGCTGCTGTTTTTTTCATGGATAGATTTGTAGATAAGTTGTTGTTGTAGTACCTGTTGTAATGGTAAACCATTCTGCAGAGCCGTCCGGAGTGGAAAAATAATCCACACTGGAGATACATGTATTAGGGGTAGCATCTCCCAGATTTGTATTGAAGCCTACCACTTTATTACTGGTTCCTGCATAATACATGGAAAACTTAGAGGTTACCCACTTGGTATTATTGGCGATCACACTGCCCGGCATAAGGCTGGCATGATTCCATGATCTCACGGTTGAAGAGGATGAGCTAAGGGTTACAAGCCAGTTATTAATGGGGTATAGGGAACTGGCGAACTGGTCTCTGTAATTATCGATCTTCCATGCAAGACTGTTTCCCATGTGTGAATTGGCAGGAACGATAATCGTAGCAGGGTCATTATTGATGACAGCCGGAACACAGCCGCTAAGATTCATGGCCATGAGATTTCCGTGATAATCATGGGGGGAATAATTGTTAAGCATGAACATTCCTTGGGAATAAGCAAGTGACGTTGCAGCGATTCCCAATATGGTTAATAGCTTTTTCATTATTTATCAGATTTGATGTTCTTACGGATCTCGTCACTTTTCTGCATATAGATCTGGGTCGCCCATACAATAATCTGGCTCATGTCACCACCGGTTTTTCTCGTTAATTCGGCTTCTGTAACTCCTGTGGATAAGATTAGTTCTTTGGATGCCGGAACAAGCAGAGCTTTTCTTCTGTCACTCAGTTCGGAAGTGTTTCTTTTTCTCTCCTCTTCGGTAGGTCTGTTCTGCGGATCTCCCAGGCTTTTGAAAGCTTTGTCGAAGTTTTCCATCTGTGGAGTCTTCATAGTTTCCACTGTGTTGACAGCGCTTCCTTCATTGTTACATGAAACCAGGGCTAGGGCAGCAAAAGCAGCCGATAAAAAAAGTTTTTTCATAATTAATTAGAATTTAGGTTGAATTTTTGATTAATAAAGCTGGAGATATGTGGTTACATTGCTCCCGCTGGTAATGGTAAACATTTCCGCGCTGTTAGCTCCGCTTGGAGTCGTAAAAAAATCAGAATAAGTATAACATGGATTTCCCGCTATAGCTATATCGGCATTAAAACCAACAACATTATTATTGGTTCCCGCATATACCATCCCGAATTTAGACATGCCCCATCTCGTATTGTTTGAAAACGTACCTCCGGGAACTAAAGCCGGGTGGTCCCACGGTCTTATAGTTGTGGAATTGGGAGAGGTTGCTACACTCCATGCAGCCATCGGATACAAAGAAGAAGTATACTGATCTCTGAAGTTATCATACTGGAGCTGGGTTCCGGTTCCGGTATTGGAATTGGCGGGCACTATGATAGGAGTATTGTTGACCACTCTCGGATAGCATGGGGCAAACAAATTGTGTGCAATTACCTCTCCCCTGTAATCATAAATCGTATAATTGTTGATAACAAGGGTTCCTTGTGCATAGGCAGCCATGGAGGCCGCAATACCTAATATTGACAAGATTTTTTTCATAATCTATTTATCAGATTTGATGTTCTTACGGATTTCGTCACTTTTCTGCATATAGATCTGGGTAGCCCATACAATAATCTGGCTCATGTCACCACCGGTTTTTCTCGTTAATTCTGCTTCTGTAACTCCTGTGGATAAGATTAGTTCTTTTGAAGCCGGAACAAGCAGAGCTTTTCTTCTTTCGCTCAGTTCGGAAGTGTTTCTTTTTCTTTCCTCTTCGGTAGGTCTGTTCTGTGGATCTCCCAGGCTTTTGAAAGCTTTGTCGAAGTTTTCCATCTGAGGAGTTTTCATAGTTTCTACCGTATTGACAGCGCTTCCTTCATTGTTACATGAAACCAGGGTTAGGGCAGCAAAAGCAGCCGATAAAAAAAGTTTTTTCATAATTAATTAGAATTTAGATTTGATTTTTTTTGATTAATAAATTTGCAAATAAGAATAATCTACATTTCCTGTAGTAATATTGAACCATTCCGCATCTCCGTAAGGCGTTGAAATATATCCGGTAGCTCCTGTACAAGGATCGGGAGATTCTCCGATCAGCCCGCTGAAAGACGGTTCCGGTGTGGAAGTTCCTGCGAAATACATCTGAAACTGCGAAGAAGCCCATTTCACATTTGAGGCAATAACTCCTCCCGGTGCTATACTTACATGGTTCCAGGCACGTACCTGAGATGTAGTAGGGCTTAATTGTACTGTCCAGTTGGTAGTTGGATACAATGAGCCGGTAAACTGGTCTCTGAAATTTTTATAGGCAAGTTCCTGACCGTTACCTGTATGTGAGTTCGCAGGAACAGTAATTGCCGCAGGGGTGCTGGAGGTTACATACGGATAGCATCCTCCTGCAAAGTTGTGAGCACTGATATTTCCCTGAAAATCGTAAGTAGTAGAATAATTATTAACAATCATAATACTGCTCTGGGAGAATGCTGATGAAAACAAAGCGAGTGAAAGGATGGTTACTATTTTTTTCATGCTTGTAGTATTAAAATGATTTAAGATTAATAAAGCTGCAGGTATGTAATACCGGAGATGGTAAACATTTCCGCACTGTTGTTTCCTGAAGAGGTAACGAAATAGTTATTGATACCGGTACCGCAAGCGTTGGCAATATTCATATTGGCCCGAAAATTTTCTGTGCTTGAATTTGTTGTTCCTGCGTCCATCATATCAAACTTCGTGGCATACCATTTTGTGGTGGTTGCAATGGTTCCGCCCGGAGAAAGATTCACATTATTCCACGCCATGATTGAAGATGAAGTAGGATTTAATGTCACTACCCAGTTAGCTGTAGGATACAGGGAAGAAGAGAATTGGCCCATATAATCCTTGTACACAAGCTCAAGCCCGTTTCCCATATGAGATTCAGCAGGAACCACAATTACACCGTCATTTCCTACACGGGGATAACAACCGGAGGTGGAATTGGTAGCCATTAAAAATCCGTAAAAATCAAATTTCGAATAGTTGTTCACAATAATGGTTCCCTGTGAATAAGCAAAAGAAGCCACTGCAGTTCCCAGTATCATTAAGATCTTTTTCATCATTAAATTATCTTAGTAGAGTTGGATATAGGTATAATTAGTTCCGCCAGTTGTCAGGGTGAATATTTCTGCACTATTGTTTCCTGTTGAGGTCGTCATATTGTCAGAGGCGGTGTAGCAGCTTGAGTTGCCGGCAAGGGTGATGGCACCGTTAAAATTATCCGGAGCAAGGGTAGTTGTTCCCGGATAGTACATTACGAATTTGGTAGTGGCCCATTTGGTATTGTTTGAAATAACCCCGCCGGGCATTATGGCGGGATGGTTCCATAATCTTACTATACCGGGTGAAGATGATGTACTGACGTGCCATTCAGTCATCGGGTACAAAGAAGAAGTATACTGATCCCTGTAATTAGGATATATCAATGCGTTACCGTTACCAATATGGGAATTGGCAGGAACTGTTACCATATCCGGATTGTTGGAGTTAATGTAAGGATAACACCCTCCGGCAAAATTGTTAGCGATTATAAATCCTTTGAAGTCATATGCAGAATAGTTGTTCACAATAAGCGTTCCTCCTTGTGAGAAACCGAAAGAAAAAATGGCTAATCCCAGTAATGTTAATACTTTTTTCATGATAATTATTTTTAAGATTTGATATTTTTACGGATCTCGTCGCTCTTCTGCATATAAATCTGGGTAGCCCAGACAATGATCTGGCTCATGTCTCCGCCTGTTTTTCTGGTAAGTTCGGCTTCTGTAACCCCTGTGGATAAGATTAATTCTTTGGATGCCGGAACAAGAAGAGCTTTTCTTCTGTCGCTCAGTTCGGACGTATTTCTTTTTCTTTCCTCTTCTGTAGGTCTGTTCTGCGGATCACCAAGACTTTTAAAAGCTTTGTCGAAGTTTTCCATCTGCGGGGTTTTCATGGTTTCTACCGTATTGACGGCATTGCTTTCATTACTGCATGATGCCAGAGTTAATACGGCAAATGCTGATGATAGGAATAGTTTTTTCATAAGTACTTAATATTCGTTTTTAATTACTTTAAACTTCTAGGTTAGTATGGGAATTAATAGATTTGGAAATACGTAACCAGTCCGCCCGGTGTTGTGATGGTAAACCAGTCTGCGGATACAGTGGTGTTGGGGCCTGTCTGGCTCGAGCTTAAGAAACCGTTGGAAAGAATCGGGTCCCCTACCTCAAAAGTATCATACGTATACCCTGTAGGATCTGTGAGCCTGAATGCGAAGCCCATCCATTCATCGATAGGGGTAACCGCCGTGATGATAGGATGATTGTACGGGTAATTTCCGGTGTTGGCACTGTTTAAAGGATCAATATAATTCCATCCGGGAATGGGGATAGGATTTGGGCTGCCTGTATTATCGAACTTGTCATATTTCGTGTAACCTCCTGCGGGAATGGTATATACCGAGTAAGGAGGATTTGGAAGGGCGTACATATAGGGTTGAGAAGATCCCATGCCGGCTGAGCCTACTGTCATAAACCTGCCTTCAGCATCATAAGCGCTGTAATTATTGATCACCATTAAGGAAGATTGTGCGGAAATGCCTATTCCTGCCAGTATCCCTAGAATAACAGTTAATTTTTTCATACTTTAATAATTGAATGGTTAGTGTTTATTTATCGGATTTAATATTTTTTCTGATCTCATCGCTTTTCTGCATGTAGATCTGCGTAGCCCAGATAATAATCTGGCTCATGTCGCCGCCTGTTTTTCTTGTCAGTTCGGCTTCTGTAACCCCTGTGGAAAGTATTAATTCTTTAGATGCCGGAACCAGAAGTGCTTTTCTTCTGTCGCTCAGTTCAGAAGTGTTTCTCTTTCTTTCTTCTTCAGTAGGCCTGTTCTGCGGATCACCAAGACTTTTAAAAGCTTTGTCGAAGTTTTCCATCTGCGGAGTTTTCATAGTTTCCACTGTATTGACGGCAGAACCTTCATTACTGCATGAGGTTAAGATTAATAAGGCAAAAGCTGCCAGTACAAAATGTTTTCTCATAAGGAATAGGATTTATTGGATAAACTGATTAATATATCTGGATATAGGTAGATGTAGTGGTGCCGGAAGTAATCGTAAACCATTCTACTACTGCCTGAGGAGTGTTAAATATATTGGGAACAGGATTGCATGTATAAGCCGTATCACCCACAGCACCAGATGATAAAGGCGTTCCTGTCTGGTAAAATTGAAACTGTGACATCACCCACTTCGTATTGTTGGAAATCACCCCTCCCAAAGTTAAACTTGGATGGTTCCCCGGTCTTGGAGTTGCGTTTGTAGGTGATGTTGATACCTTCCAGGTCGTACCCGGAATATTGTAGCTGTTGTAACTGACCGAATTACCACCGGAAATTACAAGCTCAGGATCGTTTAAAGCCACATAGAAATAGCATCCCGGTGTAGTCAGATTAGCAGCAGTAACCCATGTATGGAAATCATAAGATGTATAATTATTAATGACAAGAGATCCTCCCTGTGCATAGGCAGATGATATAAATGCCAGTCCTATAATTGTTAAAAACTTTTTCATAAACTATTTATCAGATTTAATATTTTTACGGATTTCATCACTTTTCTGCATATAGATCTGTGTGGCCCAGACAATAATCTGGCTCATGTCACCGCCTGTTTTTCTTGTCAGTTCGGCTTCTGTAACCCCGGTAGAAAGGATAAGTTCTTTGGATGCCGGAACCAGAAGTGCTTTTCTTCTGTCACTCAGTTCAGAAGTATTTCTCTTCCTTTCTTCTTCAGTAGGTCTGTTCTGCGGATCACCAAGACTTTTAAAAGCTTTGTCGAAGTTTTCCATCTGTGGGGTTTTCATGCTTTCCACCGTATTTACGGCAGCATTTTCGTTATTGCAGGATGTTAATGTTATAACGGCTACCATAGCCGATAAAAGAATTTTTTTCATGATTAATTATATTAGAGTAAAGATTAAAATAGGTTTGAATGCAGGCATAGAAAATCCTCAGAAAGCAAAAAACGTTTGCTCACCGTAGTAATAATGTAAAAAGACAGCTGCAGAACAGCTGTCCCTTTTTTTAAAAGATCTGCAGATAAGTGGTCGGGCCGCTAGGTGTGGTTATGGTAAACCAGTCTGCGCTCGAAAAATTTCCCGTTCCTGAAGCTGTGAAACCTGAATATACAACAGGATTCCCAAGCTGATACGTATCAGTTCCCAACGATGGATCTGTCAGCCAGAAATGGAATCCGCCCCATATATTGGAAGGGTTCATTACCGATGCTATAAAAGGATGGTTGTATGGATATGTTCCGCTATTAGCAGGGTTTACTGGATCTGTAACATACCATGTCGTAATAGGAAGAGAAGCTGTACCTGATGTACTGAATGAATTATATTGTGTCATAGCTCCCGCAGGAACGGTGTAAGTTCCGTAAGGGAAGTTAGGAGCTGCATACATATAAGGGCCGGGCACTCCCGGTGTACCGGTACGGAGCCTGCCTACGGCATCATACGCACTGTAGTTCTGTATAATCAGGGGCGAGTTCTGGGCAAAGGAAAGAACTCCAGCCAGGGCTGATAAAAGTAATGCTGTTCTTTTCATAGTAATATAAGGTGAGTGGTTTATTGAATGACAAGATAAGTATAGACTGTACCGCCTGAAGTGATGGTGAACCACTTGGAGCTTCCGTAAGGTGATGAATCTATAAAATCAGGATTACTGTTGCATGGATTGGCAGCATCTCCGATATCTCCGTTAAAAAAAGTTTCCGGTACAGAAGTTCCGGCATGGTACATCTGGAATTTAGACATAGACCATCTTGTATTATTGGAAATGACACCTCCGGGCATCAGGCTGGGATGGTTCCATGGTCTTGTTGTTGGCGCGGAACCTGAGGCAAGGGTAACTTCCCACGAAGAAACCGGAAAGGGGGAAGAAGTGAACTGGTCTCTGTAGTTTTCGTATTTTGCTGTAGCACCTGCCGGTACCACTACAGGATAAGGGTCTTTGGAAGTAATGAAAGGATAGCATCCTCCTGCAAAATTATTAGCATAAATTATTCCATGGAAATCGTAATTGGTGGTGAAATTCTGGATGATCAGTGTTCCACCCTGAGCATATGCGGAAGAAACAAAGCATATGCCGAGCAGCAATAAAAACTTTTTCATGATTATTCAGATTTTAAGTTTTTACGGATCTCATCACTTTTCTGCATGTAGATATTAGTGGCCCAGACAATAATCTGGCTCATATCACCTCCTGTTTTTCTCATTAATTCAGCTTCTGTAACGCCTGAGGAAATAATAAGTTCTTTGCATGCAGGTACAAGAAGTGCTTTTCTCCTGTCACTTAGTTCAGAAGTATTACTTTTCTTCTCTTCTTCGGTAGGTCTGTTCTGCGGGTCACCAAGACTTTTGAAAGCTTTGTCGTAATTTTCCATTTGAGGAGTCTTCATGCTTTGCACGGTATTGACTGCTGTTCCCTCACTATTACAGGAGATAATGCTTATTACAGCAATTGCTGATAATAATAAATGTTTTTTCATAGCTAAAGTTTAATAATTAGGGGTTAAAAATTAATTTTTGATAAATTTATGAAAAAAACTAATATGTGCAACATATTATTCACTTTTTAGTGTCTTTTACATTAAATTTATTTTATCTTATTTAGCTACGGTGTAATAATTTACACTTAAATATTATTCACTTTCAAGAGTTTTTTTAGCTTCGGCAAGCTCTTCTTTCTCCTTTTCTCCAAGTTGAGGATACTTCAGATTCATCTTTTCAAGGGTGTCGATAATGATCTGTATCGCGGCTACTCTTGCAAACCATTTGTTGTCTGCAGGAAGTACATACCAGGGAGCATAATCCTTTGAAGTTTCATTAATAGCAGTTTCATAGGCGTCCATATATTCAGGGAAAAGAGCCCTTTCCGGAAGATCTCCAGCAGAAAATTTCCAGTTCTTCTCCTGTTCGTTGATTCTGTCCAAAAGCCTTTTCTTCTGTTCATCCTTGGAAACATTTAAAAATATTTTAACCACAGTGGTTCCGTTCTGTGATAGATGCTTTTCGAAATTCCGGATACTTTCATACCTGTTTTCCCAGAATTTTGCATCAAAATCCTTTACAGAAGACCACGTTTTCTCACTGAGATTGTATTCAGGGTGAACTTTACATACCAACACGCTTTCATAGTGTGAGCGGTTGAAGATTCCGATCATTCCCTTTTGGGGAACAGCCAGGTAATGTCTCCACAGAAAATCATGGGAATATTCTTTTGTGCTTGGCGTTTTAAAGCTGGTGACATTACAGCCCTGCGGATTTACCCCGCCAAAAACATGCTCTATCAGACTGTCTTTTCCCGCTGCATCCATTGCCTGGAGAATAACAAGCAGTGATTGGCTCCCATCGGCGTATAGCTTTTCCTGGAGTTCACGGAGTTTTTCTTTTTCTGCAATTAGCAACTGTTCTCCTTCTTCTTTCGTAAGTTTTCCTTTATATTCTGTTGAGGTCTTTTTTATTGAAAATTTTTCCTTGATCAGGAAGTCGTCTGAAAAATTAGTGTCCATAGAGTTGATATATTTTAACCTAAATGTAATAAAAAAACCGTCTTCAATAAAGACGGTTTTTTTATTTTTTTAGTAGAGATTACTTTGCTGCTGCTTTTTTAGCAAGTTTAGCGGCTTTCTTCTCAGCTTTTGCTGCTGCTTTCTGCTCTTCAGCTGTTAATGGCTTTGGCTCAGGAGCGTTAGCGTCTACGTTACCTTTAATGTAGATTACGCTTCTGCTGTTAGCCGGGTCATTAGAGAAAACTTCAATCATTTTATTGAAAGGTCCGTTAATAGCAGTATTGTATCCTACTTTAATCTTAGCAGACTTTCCTGGCATGATCGGGTCCTGGCTGAATTCAGGAGTTGTACATCCGCAAGAAGGCTTTACGTTAGATAAGATCAAAGGCTTGTCACCTGTATTCGTTACAGTAAAGAATCTTGTACCATCAGCACTTGGTTTAATAGTACCGTAGTCAAAAGTCGTTTTGTCAAACGTAATGGTTTGTGCAGATGCCAGTGCAAATGTTCCAAATAATGCAATTCCTGCAATTAATTTTTTCATATTCTTGAATGTTAATATGTTTGTTAGATAAATTTTGAGAAACAAAGTTAAAAATTATTTTAATTCATACTTAAAATTTTTTTTCTTTAGCCTATTTTTGCAAATTGTAAGCAAAAGAAATAGAATTTATGCAGATTTCAGAAAAGTACAATCCACAGGAAACTGAACAGAAATGGTACAACTTCTGGATGGAGAACAAATACTTCCATTCGGAACCTAATGACAAACCGCCATATACTGTGGTAATTCCTCCGCCAAACGTAACGGGGATATTACACATGGGACATATGCTGAACAATACCATTCAAGATGTTCTCGTCCGCCGTGCAAGAATGCAGGGCTTCAATGCCTGCTGGATTCCGGGCACAGACCACGCTTCAATTGCCACTGAAGCCAAAGTTGTTGCTAAGCTGAAGTCTGAAGGGATCAATAAATCAGATATTACCCGTGAAGAATTTTTAAAACATGCCTGGGAATGGACTGATAAATACGGAGGAACTATTCTTGAGCAGCTGAAAAAGCTTGGCTGTTCATGTGACTGGGACAGAACCCGCTTCACAATGGAAGAAAAACTTTCCCAGCAGGTGATCAAAAGTTTCGTAGATCTTTATAATAAAGGATTGATCTACAGAGGCTACAGAATGGTCAACTGGGATCCGGAGGCAAAGACCAATATTTCCGATGAAGAGGTAATATTCAAGGAGCAGAACGGAAAACTATATTTCCTTAAATATAAGATTGAAGGTACGGAAGAGTTTCTTTCCGTGGCTACCACGCGTCCCGAGACTATTTTCGGGGATACTGCAGTGTGTATCAATCCTAATGATGAAAGATATGCCCATCTTAAAGGCAAAAATGTAATTGTACCGATTGTAAACAGAGTAATTCCAATCATCGAAGACGAATATGTTGACATAGAATTTGGAACTGGTGCCTTGAAAATTACACCTGCTCACGATATCAATGACTACGAGATCGGTCAGAAGCATCATTTGAAAATGATTGATGCACTGGATGATGACGGGAATCTGAACGAGCATGGTTTACATTATGCAGGTAAAAACAGATTTGAGGTAAGAAAGCAGATTGCCAAAGAGCTGGAAGAAAATGATCTTTTGTTGAAAGCAGAAGATTACGTCAATAAAGTAGGAACTTCAGAAAGAACAGGAGCGGTTATTGAGCCTAAAGTTTCGGTTCAGTGGTTTTTGAAAATGTCTGAAATTGCCAAACCGGCTTTGGATGTGGTAATGGATGATGAAGTGAAATTCTATCCTGAAAAGTTCAAAAATACCTATAAACACTGGATGGAAAACATCCGTGACTGGAATATTTCCCGCCAGCTTTGGTGGGGGCAGCAGATTCCTGCATTCTATTATGGAGAGGGTGAAAATGACTTTGTAGTTGCAGAAAATATCGAAGAAGCTTTAACATTAGCCAAGGAAAAAACAGGAAACACAAATCTCGGAACATCAGATCTGAAACAGGACGAAGATGCTCTTGATACCTGGTTCTCCTCATGGTTATGGCCAATGTCTGTTTTTGACGGTCTGCTTGATCCTGAAAATAAGGATATTAACTATTATTATCCAACCTCTGATCTTGTAACAGGTCCGGATATTATTTTCTTCTGGGTTGCCAGAATGATTATGGCCGGACTGGAATACAGAAAAGAAGTTCCGTTCAAAAACGTATATTTTACCGGAATTGTAAGGGATAAACAGAGAAGAAAGATGTCGAAGTCTTTAGGGAATTCTCCGGACCCGCTTGAGTTGATGAACAAGTATGGTGCAGACGGCGTTCGTGTAGGAATTTTGTTAAGTTCTGCGGCTGGGAATGACCTTCTTTTTGATGAAGATTTAATGCTTCAGGGAAGAAACTTTATGTCGAAGATTTGGAGTGCATTCAGATTGATCAATCTATGGAATCATGAGGATAAACCTGCAAACCCGGCTGAAACACAAGCAATCGAATGGTTTGAAAATAAATTGAATAAGACGATTATTGAGATCAATGATCAGTTTGAAAAATTCAGAATTTCTGATGCTTTACATTTAATTTATAAACTGATTTGGGATGATTTTTGCGGTTGGTATCTGGAAGCAATCAAACCTAATTACGGAGAAGGAATTTCTAAGGAAGTTTATTATAAAACAGTTGAACTTTTTGAAGAATTAATGAAGTTAGTTCATCCGTTTATGCCTTTCCAGTCAGAAGAAATATGGCAGTTGATCTCTGCAAGAAAAGTTGAAGAAGCCTTGGTTATTGCCCAGCAGAAAAAAGCAGGAACATTTAACGAAGAGATCATTAAAAACTTTGAAACTGCGGCAGAAGTGATTTCCGGAGTCAGAAATTATCGCCAGACCAAGGGGATTTCTCCGAGAGAAGCAGCTGAGATTTATACCAATGCCTCAGAATTTGCAAACGAGTCTGTTATTAAAAAGCTGGCAAATGTTTCTGAAATTCATTTCGGGACAAAAACAGATAAACCGAGCTTTACATTCCTCGTGGGAGCAACGGAAGTTTCTATTCCTCTAAGTGAAAACCTGGATTTAGGAGAAGAAAAAAAGAAAACAGAAGAAGAATTAAAATATTTAAAAGGATTCTTAATTTCCGTTGACAAAAAGCTTTCCAATGAGAAATTTGTAGCCAACGCAAAACCTGAAATTGTTGAGGTAGAGCGCCAGAAACAAAAAGATGCTCAGGATAAAATTGCTATTTTGGAAGAGAAACTGAAAAGTTTGTAATGAACTTAAATGATAAAATTGGGACTTTTAGAGTTATAAGTAGTTTTACGATCAGAAGAAAAAACGAATTTTTTCTGATCGGAGAACTATTGGAAGGAAGTGTAAAAGAATTTAATTACATAAACATTATTTTAAATTCAACTCTGTATATTTCTGCTAAAATTTCTTCAGTAGAATATATTGAAATGGCTCACGATCCTAAAATTTATCAACTTTTAATAATTAAAAGCCTTGAAGATGAAATGAATGATATTTTGTTTTGTCAAAATGTAGGGCACGAGAATGTATATATCACATCAAGTGGTATGGATTAATTATAATAGTAATAGTAATGACACACCTGGAAAACATAAAAAAACTATTCTCAAAAAACTTCGTGGAAAGCCCTTTATTGGAAAGCTTTGAAGTTGGGAAGCTCTATCTTTCAAGTGGAAAGCTGGTGGCCTGTGATCCTCTGATCACGAATGATATGCTTCCGTTTTCTACAGAATTTCCGAAAGGGAATTTTTCTGTTTTACTGCATAAAGAAAGAGAAAGCAATTGTGTAGCCTATGCAGAGGTTATTTTCTGCAGTGCAGCAATTGAGGAATGGAAGATGGCTGTTACTGAAGGGCAGGATGTAAAGGACCTGGCGGAAGAAGAAGTTTTCGGCTATCCGGTAGAAAGCGGAATGGGATGTCTGATGGATGTGGATACCCAGAACAGCCTTAATGAGCTTGAAAAAAGACTGTATCATAGCAAAGGCGCAGATTTTATGGGAATCTATGAAGAATTTTTCCATGACTATTTCTTTGACGAGAAAGGAGCGATAGATCAGTATGCATTCCTGAAGCCTTCAGATGATCATCCCGGAACTATTTTTGCCTTTGAAACAGGTTACGGAGAAGGTTTCTATGCCAGCTATATCGGTTATGACAAAGATCACAAGCCCGTGAAGATAATTACAGAATTTATTGAAATAAGTTAATTAAATTAGTTATTTTTGGAACCTAGTTTTCTTGAATATTATATTAAACTAACATAAAAACACCAATGAACTTCTCATCAGAACAACCCAAAATTATTGTTGTAGGAAGCTCTTCAATCGATCTGGTTTTAGAGACTGAAAAAATTCCCCATTCTAATGAAACAGTCTTAGCCGTTCATTCAGACAGCTATTTTGGCGGTAAAGGAGCCAACCAGGCGGTAGGTGCTGCCAGACTTGGAGCAAGCGTCTATTTCATCGGATGTGTGGGGATGGATCCTCTTGGTCAGCAGATCATGAGAAATCTCGTTGGTGAAGGTGTTAATGTAGGCTTTGTCCACGAAACAGATGCAGAATCTACCGGAACAGCATACGTAACAACCAGCAACGGGAACGCAGCTATTGTAGTAGTTCCGGCAGCCAACAAACATCTGAGTATACAGCATGTGGAAGATGCAGACCGTTATTTTCATAGCGTGGACCTTATTCTCGTTCAGCTTGAAGTAGCAATGGAAGTGGTAGAATATACCATAAGAAAAGCCAAAAAGTATGGTAAGAAAGTAGGTCTTTATGCTTCACCGGCCAGAAGGATAAATGAAGATATTATTGATAACGTAGATTTTATCGTTACCAAAAGCAGTGAGCTTCATACTGTTTTCGGAGAAGAGAAAAGAGAAGAAATCCTCAAAAAATACTTTAATAAAGTTTTTGTAAGGGATGATACCAATTCCACGATCTATTTTGACGGGACGGAAATGAAGTATTACAGAAATGATAAGGATAAAACCGTTTATAAAATGGGAATGGGAGACGCCTTTACTTCAGGATTTGCCATTGCACTCTGCCACGGGAACTCCATCGAAGACTGCGTAAAGTTCGGAAATGAGGTTTCTTCAAGAGTTTCCGGAGGGAAAGGCTCGCAGACGGGACTTCCGAGAATGTCGGATTTCTTTTCCTAAAGCTATTTACCACATATCGAAAGTTACAAACTTAACATAAAAAGATAAGTAAAATCTCCACTTTTATAGTGGATTTTTTCTTTTTTACTATGGAAAAACTGGAACTTATTACAAAAGACCGTGTATCTCTGGCTGTTCATCTTTTCAGACCTGAAAAAAGCAATGGCAAGCTCCTCCTGATCAATTCCGCAACAGGGGTAAAGCAGCAGGTTTATTTCTCATTTGCCCGTTTCTTTTCGGAACATGGTTTTACGGTGATTACTTATGATTACCGTGGAATTGGTCTTTCAAAACCGGAAAAAATGAAAGGTTACAGGGCTTCTATGAGGATCTGGGGTTCGGAAGATTACAAAACACTGACTCAGTATATCAAAACAGAGTTTCCTGAATATAAAAAATACTGCCTGGGACATTCAGTTGGAGCACTTATTCTTGGGATGAATGAAGATTCCATCATGTTTGATGAATTTATTTTCGTGGGAACGCAGAATGCATTTGTCGGAAATTTGAAGTTAGGTACCAAAGTTGAAGCCTATCTCGGGTTTGGAATTGTTCAGCCATTAACCACCAGGCTATTAGGGTATTTCCCGGCAAATTGGTTTGGATTGGGAGAAAGTCTTCCAAAAAATTGTGCATATGACTGGAGAACCTTAATTTTAAACAGGAAATCAACCAACAAACTGTTGGAGAAAATTGATGACTATTCTAAAAAATTGACACAGAAAGTGTTTGTGATCCGGGCAGAAGACGATGTATGGCTGACAGAAAAAGGTGTATTAAGCCTTTTGAGCAATACTTATCCCAACCTCAGGCCTTCTTACAGGCTAGTGAAAACATCTGAATCCGAAAAAAAAGAAATCGGACACATTAATTTTTTTAGAAGTTATAATAAGAAACTCTGGAACATTATTTTAAACGAACTGACGGATAAATGAAAAGTACGATAGAAAACACCGTAGAATTTGTAAAAGAAAAGTTAAAAGGCGCTGAAGCAGGGCACGACTGGTACCACATTGAAAGAGTATGGAAGTTGTCAAAAAAAATTGCAGCAACGGAAAACTGCAGCCAGGAGGTAGTAGAACTTTCCGCATTACTGCATGACATTGCTGATCCTAAATTTCACAACGGTGACGAAACCATAGCTCCGAAAATAGCCCGGGAATTCCTGGAAAGCCAGAATGTTCCGGAAGAGGTAATAGAAAAGGTATTATTTATCATTAAAAATATTTCTTTTAAAAACAGGGGAGAAATGCCGGCTCAACTTCCTGCTGAGCTTAAGATCGTGCAGGATGCAGACCGCATAGACGCGATTGGCGCTATTGGAATAGGAAGAACGTTCAACTTCGGTGGCTTTAAAAACAACCTGATGTATGATCCTGAAATTCAGCCAAGCCTGAATATGTCCAAAGATGAATACAAGAAATCCAACGGTACCACTATTAATCATTTCTACGAAAAACTACTCCTTTTAAAAGATCTTATGAATACCCCAAAAGGGAAGGAGCTGGCTCAGGAAAGACACGATTATATGCTGGGATTCCTTGACCAGTTCTACAAGGAATGGAATGTAGATTAAGATACCTCTGAAAAATCTTAAATCAGTATCTTTGCAGTATGGTATTTATCATTTTTGTGATCTTCTGGGCTTGTGTTATTTCTCTGATTTTATTTAAAGTAAAATCAGGAAAGGCTGCAAAATGGGCGAAACTGTTCCGTATTCTTACGTTAGTTTTTTCTATTTCAATATTTACTTATTGGTTCATTAAAAAAAGCACAATAGGTTTTGTAGACAACTCAGTGGGGCTTCAGGTCGTGAATAAGCTGCCCCAGACACTGGATTTTTACCTTATCAAAGTAGATACTGCCAAAAACGGGAATTTAGAGCCTAAGCATATCGGGAAAATACGTCCGGAATATTACAGGATAGAATATCTTAAAATGGATAAATCCGATGAATACTGGATTATAGGATATCTCGGTAAAAAGAATATGGTGTATTTCTCCCAGCATGCCGTTCCGAATAAAAATATAGACCAGATCGTAGAAGTTCAGAATTATATTAACCAAAGTGTAAAACTTTCAGAAGCGGCAAAGAAACAGCTGGAAGTTTATAACTATGAGAATACAAAGCTGGGAATCTGGGTCACTTTAGACCTTCTTCTGCTTTTCCTGAATCTTGTACTTTTATTGAGAAAAAATAAGCAATAAGTAATGGATAATAAGTAATTCTTTAAACCATTAGTTTAATATTACTTATTATCTATTGCTCATATTATTACATTAAGGATAGTCAAGAATCTGCATAATCTGCTCCTTAAACTCTTCAGGACAGCTTTTAACCAGTTTATCCTTGTTCTGTTTGCTGATCTGGTGAGGTTCCAGCCATTCGGTACGGTTGACGCTCAGGCTGTGATTATCGTAGACCCTTTTTATTCTGTGATCTTCATAGAATGTGTATTCATCACCAAGCCAGTTGCTGGCGATGCTGATTGTGCAAATTTCTTTTTCCATGGCATTTGTATTTTAAAACAGCTTATTGTGTTATAAACAGCTGTCTATCCTAAATTACTAAATTTTTACCACAAAAACAGTTTTTTTCGCGTTTTATTGATAAATGGAGTATATTTTCCGGTTTTTAGAACAATGTTCCATTATTATCGGAAGCCATTTGCGGAATATGAAGATCTGTTTTCCATTCTTCATTCATCTTTTTAATAAAATAGGCAGATAATAGGGGAGATGCTTTCTCAATGTTTTGATGGACAAAGAAATAGACGTTTTGAAGTCCTTCTTTTTTCCATTTTGTCAGGTGTTTCAGCCAGTCATCCAGTCTTTCATAGTCGCTTTCGGCATTGGCACCCACGTACCTTATAAATGCATTGGGGGTGGTAAGGCGCATATGAAGCATATCTCTTCTTCCGGCAGTATCCACTATGATATTGGTAATATGGTGGGCTTCGAAAAGCTCGCAGGTTGTATTGAAGATCTCTTCATCTGTAAACCATTCTGTATTACGAAGTTCAATAGCGAGCGGGACTTCCTTTGGCCAGTCTTTCACGAATTTCTCCAGCCTGTCATAATCTTTGGGTTTGAAATTATCGTGAAGCTGCAAAAAAGCCATTCCGAGTTTCTGATCAAAATTCATTACGGCTGATGCAAAGCTGGTAACTGGTTCGGTAACGTCAATCAGTCTTCTGAAGTGGGAAACTGTATTGGTGATTTTGGGGAAGAATTTAAAATTGTCAGGTGTTTTTTCTTTCCATACAGCCACCTGCTCAGGAGTAGGCATTCCGTAAAAGGTAGCGTTCAGTTCTATAGAATTAAACTGCTTGGCATAATAGGTCAGTTCGTCTTTGGTTCCTTTAGGATAGAATCCTTTCAGGTCGGTTTTGTTCCATTTTGCACATCCTACGGAAATATTTTCAAGTCCTTTTTTATTCTGATTTAAAATTTCTTTAGTTCTTGAATGATCTTTTGGAAGTGTGAAATCTATTTTTGACGGGTCTTCTACTTGGCCGAATTTCATAGCTGAAGTTTTTAAAAAATTAAACTTATAAACAAATATAAAACAAAACCGCAGAAATTTTCTGCGGTTCATCAAATTAATGGGATAAATATTTTATTTTATCGGGATCGCAACAATACTCACGTTGTCATTAGCAGCTGCTCCAAATTGTCCATTATAGGAGGAGCTAACAATATTTGTTAATAGTCCGGTTAAAACTACAGTGTATGAACCCGGAATTAACTTAAGAGACATATTGGGAGTAGTATTCATATTTCCTGTTGTTCCTCCTGAAGGACTGGCTCCAGTATAAATGCCGGAACTCGGACCATAGGCAGTTCCGGTAGTTATTGTAGAACCTGCAGGAACTGTTGTAAACTGCCAATAAACACGATAAAGTCTTGGTACCCCATCTGTTATTGCACTTCCGGTAGTGGTGGTTAAACTTGCTGAAACATTGGCGCTGAAAGTTACCAAAGAAGGTCTGGTCAATGTAAAATTAAACGTACTTAAATTAGTGTTAACACCAACATTAGAACCACTAGGTACTGTTATCGTTGCTGATGTAGCCACAGCGTCTGTACCATCTGCTCCGACAAGTATACTGACATCACTCGTGCTTAATGAACGGCCCCATTTTGTACCGTCATTGATGTATTCGCCGGGATAAACCTCATTGCCTGCAGATGATGTATTGGTTGCCGTATTATATACCTCCATACCTGCCACATGTGCGGAAAGCGGAGAGGCGTTATTCGTAGCGGTCAAAGCTAATCTAGGCAATAGCAGCCCTTTTGACGCTGAGCTTAATTCTAATAATGCATTCGCATTCGGTGTTGCGGTTCCTATTCCTACATTACCTCCGTTAATAACTGTAAGGGCTGTGGCTCCATTGGCCATAAGATTAACAGGAGCGGTACTTCCCGTAGCTGAACCTAAAAACAAACCAGTAGAAGTTCCTCTGATGGAGATTTGTGCGGCCGATCCCACATCCTGTAAAATATCGAGGAAAGAAGCGGCATTGGAAGACCACGTCATAGCAGCACGGCTGGTTCCCTGAAGAGTTGCCTGGCCATCAGTGGCTGTGTGAAGTATTCTGAAAAACGGACCGGATGCAGTATTTTGAAATCTTAAAAAGTTGGTCCCCATTTCAACTGTTCTGTTTGCGGTAAGGGTTCCGTCTGAGTTGTAAATGTTAACATCATTTCCGGTGTTTATTTTTACCCAGACCGATCCATCGAATGAATAATACCCTACTGCATTTATATTGGCAGCGGTTCCTGTCTGAGTTCCTGTTGCGATGCTGTTCACATAAATAATGGTTGAAGTAGGAATAGAAACCATACTTTGCGCTCTTTGCCTATCTACGCGGGGAATTAGCAGACCATCCACATTGGTAGCAGTTCCTGTTGTGTTCTTAGCAGTTACATCTAATGTTGCAGCTGGAGTAGTTGTATTTATACCTACCTGTGCATAGTGAAATAAAGGGAAAACAATAATCCCAAATAATAATCTTTTTTTCATTTTTGTTTATTTGTATTTAATTAAAAATTTATTTAATGCAGGACTGAAAAGGCATTAATGAATTTCAAAATACATTAATACTTTTTAAAATCGAAAAGGGTGGAAATGGATTCTACTATATTCAGACTTTACAGTAACCAGTTGAATATTTTGAACTGATTTGTGTGCAGGATGTATATATCTTTAAATAATTGGTGTGTAAAGTTTTACAATTTAATGTTTGGTAGTAAAATCATTTAGACAGTATAATAGGTATGTTTTCTATGCTTCCTATTATAACATTAAATCAAAAACTTACGAACCAAGTCTGTCAATCTTATCTGTATTTTATAAAATACAAATGGTAGAGAAGGGATGTAGCGAAAAATTTAACTTCATAAGTGTGTGTTTTTTATTAATATAAAGGTAATAAAATATTTTATTAAAAGTGATTTTATTTTTTAACTATATAATAAATAATCTATTAGAGAGCTAAGATCTATTTTTGATGATCTTCTGCTTACCCGGATTTCATAGACAAAGTTTTAAAAATTAACCTTTGCCAGTGCATTCTATAATCGGGGCTTTTTATTAGAATAGACCTGTAGGCTTTCACCTTAAAAAAATAAAAACCATAGAAATTTCTATGGTTTTGGTATAGTATAGCTTTTAAGGCAGAATATTTTATTTTACTCCTTGCGTTACCATTCTGTTTGAAATCACAGAATAGATACATCCGGTAGTTTTTAAATTGACTGTGATCGTTGCCGGAACAGATCGGTAAGCAGTATCACCGTAAGGTTCAATAATTTTTCCGTTTGAATCTTTTACAGTTCTTCCCTTTACTGTGTAAGTCATTGTTGCGGTTCCTGTGAATCCGCTTGAAGGATTAAAGGTAACAATTCCTGTAGATTTATTATACGTCCAGGTTCCCTCAGGAGTTACTTTTTTACGATACAGAGTAAGATCCGTATCACTGTTTTTTGTAAAACTGAAAGTAGAATAGTCTATATTGGCACTGCTTCCTGTAGGTGGAGTGGTAATGCTGATAGGGCCTTTGTAAGCGATATCATTATTGAAAACCGGAATATTTACCGGCTGGAACTTACAGGTAGAAGTCACATCATCATTGGTGACAGCGGCATACGGAAGAGTAAGCTTTACATTTCGGATGATATGCTGCTGATATGCTGCTCCTGTAGATGCTGCAAAACCAAGCTTTAAAAAAGCCGGAACGGTTGCATTCAGGGTTTGGTCGGTAGGAGTTCCTTCCGTGTTTGAAGTGTTGAAATCAGTTATTTGCGGATTTGCATTTTCACTATATGGAACAGAGGTTTTGTAGTGGTAATAATTGATTACATTGATTGGTGTCCCATTTTGAGTAGTCTGAATATCCACTTTTATGTCAAATCCATCCGTTGTAGTTGACGTGATAAAATGCGGGATCAGGTCAAGATATACTTTTCTGAATTCTCCGGCATTGTTTCTGAGGTCAAAAAGTGACGGTAAGGTATTTGAAGTGGGCAGATAGCTTCTGTCGCTCTGCAGGATCCGGCCTACTGCTCCGGTATTGCTCAGCGTCGTGCGGGTAACCAAAACCGGATATCCTGTAAATCCGTCTCCTAAACCATTTGAATTGATAACCGCACCTTTTGCTCCTCTTAAAGTGACATGGCTTGTTCCCTGCCCCCAGGTTACTCCTGAAATACCATTCACTCTGGAATCCCCTTGAAAACGTTTGGATTTAAAGTTTCCGAACTCATCCAGTGCTATCCCCAGATAGGCTCCTGTTAAACCGGCTTTTCTTAAACTGGCATACGTATTCATTGCCCTGTTATAAGAATATCCAAGTCCGGCACCCGCAGCTCCGATAACAGGGTTGGTTACAGCTCCGTCATATAAGAAAAAAGATAGTCCATCTCCGTAGGTACCACTTAGCGGAGCCCCGTTTTTCATATCATATTCAAATTCTACGTGAAGGCCGTTTACGGATGTAAAAGTTCTTCCGTTGATAAACAATCCCCCGAACTGGCTTGAGGTGGCGGGAGTAAGCTGCACGCCTGTAGCGGTATGTGAGGCATTTCCCTGTATCGAAAGTTCAGATGCCGAAGAAGCATTCATTAGTGAACTTGAATAGGAATAAAAGCCGTAAATACTTGCTACTTCTGTACTGTCTGTCTGTGCATACACAAAGTTGGTAAGCAGAACGAAAACCAGGCTCATCAAAGACAGCCCTTTAAAATTCTTTTTCATGACTGCTTATTTTACAACAAATACAATGTTGATGAAAGATGCTGAAGTAGCATTTGATAATACGTCATAATTCAATACACCTGTGTTGCTGATGCTGTTTATTTTGAAAACAGAAGCGTCATATCCCGTTACATAGTAGTGTATATCTGTTGCATTAGGGAAAAACGGAATCGTTGCCGGAGCTGATGTGCTTCTTGCATTTGCAGGTACATTCGAGAACTGATTTTTATACAGTGTATAAAGATCTTTTGTCTGTCCTGTTGCAGGAGTAGTTGTATCAAAAACTACGCTTGGCATATAGAAAAATTTGGCTACATACGGAGAAAGGCATACCCAGTCCGGAGCAGCGGGAGTTCCTACATTCTGACTGATACATTTTTTGTTGGTATCAAAAATAACCAGTCCTGTTGCAGGATTAGTAACGGATGAAAGATTGCTGATTCTAGGTAAAAGAACTCCTTTAGAGGTACTTGTAACGTCTAAAACAGAGCTTTGGTCAGGAGTTGAAGTGTTAATACCCACCTGAGCAGTAATGGTACAAAAAGCCATTACCAAAATTAAAGTGATAATCTTGTGCATTTTCGAAATAATTTTTTTTGTGTTCTGTACTATTAGCAAACTTCTTGCCAATAGTAAATTAATTGTTTAAAACCTGTATTTTATTTATTTTATATTATTTACGAGGTTTTTTTGTGTTTGGTTTTTAATTTAAATATTTATTTTAAATTAAAAATTCATCATTTAGTGATTTCTGGATGTGTTTTTGTGTGTTTTTTGTGTTTTTATTTTTTATTCATTCATTTGGTATTTGTTGTTTTTAGTTGTGTTTTTTATAAATATATTATTTTTTTTAATAGTAACATAAAGTGCATTATGTTGATTTATTTAGTGTTTTATTTGTAAATATTTAAACTTAAAATAATATGTTATTAGTTTATTGGTGTCATATCAATTTTTGCAGTTAATATTCTATCAAAAAACATTTTATTATTAAATTTTTGGCAAATTTATATAAAATTGTGCTATAATTTTTATTAAAAGGCTGTATTTTAGGAACTTGATTCACTGCTCAGGGAATGAAGTGCAAGTATTTTCAGTGTCAGTGGAAGATGACGAGTAATTTTAAATTTCATAATTAAAATGTTAAAAATTTGTTAAAATTTCAATTATGAAAAAAAGCACGCAGAAAGCGTGCTTTTAACTATTGTGATGTTTATTATTTGTAAATGTTATGCCTCACAAGCTGAACAGGTTACAAAATTCACCATCATTTCTTTGGAAACGGATGAACTTCTCTGGTAATAAAGGGTTTTCACACCTTTCTTCCAAGCCTCGATATAAAGGTAATTTACATCTTTTACAGGCATTGTAGAAGGAATCTGTAGGTTCAGGGACTGCGCCTGGTCAATATATTGCTGTCTTTGAGCAGCCTGAGAGATAATTTCCATCGGAGAGATCTCTTTAAATGTTTTGAATACTGCTTTCTCTTCGTCTGTAAGCTCTTTAAGGTGCTGTACAGAACCGTGATTAAGCATGATCGTTCTCCATGTTTCTTCGTTGTCAAGACCTTTTTCTTCCAGTAATTTTGCTAAATATTTGTTCTTACGCATAAAGTTTCCTTTCGCAAGACCGGCTTTATAATAGTTGGAAGCAAACGGCTCAATTCCCGGAGAAGTTTGTCCTAAGATCGCAGAGCTTGAAGTAGTAGGAGCAATGGCCATTGTTGTGGTATTTCTCAATCCGTACCCTTTCAGTAATTCCGGTTCACCATAGATGTTGGCAAGCTCTCTTGAAGCCGTTTCTGCCTGTTCTTTGATGTGTCTGAAAGCTCTTGCATTAAACTGAGTAGCTTCAAAGCTCTCAAAAGGAATCATGTTTTTCTGTAAATAAGAATGATATCCTAAAACTCCCAATCCAAGGGCTCTGTGACGCAATGCGAAGTTTCTTGCTCCCTGCAGGTAGTAGTTTCCTTCTGTTTTTTCGATAAACTCGGTTAAAACAGCATCCAGGAAGTAAACAGCGAGTTTTACGGCATCTGTATCTTTCCATTCGTCATACAATTCCAGGTTCATGGAAGACAGACAGCAGATAAAAGATTCTTCTCTGGTAGAAGGAAGCATGATCTCAGAGCAAAGGTTACTTGCATTAACAGGCATTCCAAGGTCTTTATAAACCTGAGGTTTGTTTCTGTTCACATTGTCGGTAAAGAAAATATATGGAAGACCTTTCTGCTGGCGGCTTTCAAGAACTCTTGCCCAAATTTTACGCTTGTCCATATCACCATCGATCATATCCTGCATCCAGTAATCAGGAACACAAATTCCTGTAAATAAGTTCTGGATCGGGCTTCCGATATCTTTAATGGATAAAAATTCTTCAATATCACCGTGGTCGATATCCAGATAAGCGGCAAATGCCCCTCTTCTAACACCTCCCTGAGAAACTACGTCCATTGCCGTATCGAATAATTTCATGAATGAAACCGCTCCTGAGGATTTTCCGTTATCTGTTACAGCAGTTCCTCTGTTTCTCAGTTCCCCGAAATATCCTGAAGTTCCACCTCCGATTTTCGTCTGCATGATTACTTCACCCATTTTGTGGGTAATTCCTTCAATGCTGTCCGGAATGTGCACGTTGAAACATGAAATAGGAAGACCTCTCTGCGTTCCCATATTCGCCCAGACAGGGGATGAGAAGCTGATCCATCCTTTGGTGATCATTTCTTTGAAAGCAGGTTGTAATTCCGGCTTGTATAGTTTTTTTGCAGCAGCAGTGGTGATTCTGTCGATGGCCCCGTCCACAGTTTCTCCTTTTAACAGATAGCCTCTGTTCAGCATCTGCTCAGACTCTTCATTGAGCCACCATATATTTGTATTTTGTTCTTCCATAGATGTTATATTTTCGAATTCCGGGGCAGTTTTTATACTCCGGAATTTTGTTGCTTATATTGATTGTAATATTTCCACTTTGTGCGTACCGTTCAGGCCGCTTTCATCTCTTAACCGCTGAAATTCTTTAAAAGAAGGTGTGTTTAAAACCTCATGCTGAACTTCTTCATTGATATAATTTGAATAATGTAAAAAAGTAACACCGTCTTCTTTTACATAAACCTTATACTCAAATGTTTCCTGATCCAGGTTTTTGAAATCTTCCAGAAACTTTTGAATATGGGTTTTGTTTTCTGAAACGTATTCAGGGTTTAGGGTGTAGGTTACAATTACATTGATCATTATTGTACGTTAAGCTATTTTAATGAATTTATTAAATAATGCTTCGGCAAGCTGAGCATGACATTGCTAATACTAACTGTTTTGCCGCTCGCTTCGCTCGCTCTTTTCCTGATTTAAAACAAATCGTTCGCCGTAATACTCTTATCGTGTTTCGTGTAATCTACAGGTCTTTTTGCGAAGAAATCGTCCATAGAGTTTGCGAAAACTTCCTCTTCAAACCATTTCATTGGACGGTATTGCTCAGGGGAAACGTTATAGCGGGTTTCCATGTTGATTTTCTTTAAGCTGTCGTCTACACGGTACTTCATAAAGTTCAGAAGGTCTTCTTTGGAGAAAACGCTTAGTTCTCCTAACTCAAAGATCCAGTCAAGGATTTCGCCTTCCAGCTCGATGGACTGATCTACCAATGTGTAGATGTCTTCGATATCTGAATCTGTTAACAGATCCGGCTGTTCTTCACGGATTTTATTAATCAGGTAGATTCCTGCATTGGCATGGATCTGTTCGTCTACAGAAGTCCAGGCAATGATATTGGAAACATTCTTCATAAATCCTTTGAATCTTGTGAAAGAAAGGATGATGGCAAATTGTGAGAAAAGCGATACGTTTTCAATCAGGATGCTGAATAATAAAAGAGAAGAAACGTATTCTTTTGGCGTAGTGGAATTGGCGTGCTTCAGTACATTGGACAGGAAGTCAATTCTCTTTTTCACGGCAGGAATTTCCACAACATAATTAAATTCTTCATTATATCCTAAAACCTCCAACAGTCGGGAATAAGCTTCCGAGTGACGGAATTCACATTCTGCAAAAGTAGCTCCAAGCCCGTTAAGTTCAGGTTTTGGCAAGTGGTTGTATAGGTTTCCCCAGAATGTCTTTACAGACACCTCGATCTGTGCAATCGCTAAAAGCGCGTTTTTCACAGCATGTTTTTCGTGTGGCTCCAACTGCGAATGAAAATCCTGAACATCTGCAGTAAAATCTACTTCCGAATGTACCCAGAACGATTTGTTGATCGCCTCTACAAACTGAAGAACCTCAGGGTATTCAAATGGCTTGTAACTTACTCTTTTATCGAAAATTCCCATATTTAAAATATCTTTAAAATTAAATAATTTGCATCACTGTGGATAACTTTGAAGCAATGCTTAACTTGTTGTATGTTTGGTATTTACATAGGAAACATATTCACATTGACTGGTGTCGGTTTCTTGTAAAGAACTAATGACAAAGTTCGAAAAAAAGAAACGATTTTGAAAGGGGTAAATACTAATTGGCTGAGTTTTAACTGTAAAAGTTTTCCACATTTACATGAAACCGGCACAGATAATGGCTTACGGAGGGTTACAGGCAAAAAATGAATGAAAAATTCAAGTTACAGTTAAACACTTGTATGTAATGTGTTACTAATAAAGGATAAATGAGTTAAACAATAAAATATTCGAATAAATTATTGTTCTTGTAACAAATTGAAAATATCATCTACTTATTGGGTATAAAACAAGCATCACTTAATGTTAGTAATTCAGGATTTACATAAATCATACGACACAGGAAAAAGCAAGCTGCACGTTCTGAAGGGAATTAATCTTAATATTTCCGAAGGCGAGTTTGTCTCCATTATGGGTAGTTCCGGTTCCGGAAAATCCACACTTCTTAACATCATAGGTATTCTGGATGAAAAAGATTCGGGGACTTATGAATTGGATGGTGTACCGATTGAGCATCTGTCTGAGGTGAAAGCTGCAGAGTACAGAAGCAAGTTTCTGGGCTTTATTTTTCAGTCTTTCAACCTGATCAACTATAAAACAGCCCTTGAAAATGTAGCCCTTCCTTTATATTATCAGAATGTTCCCAGGAAAGAACGTAACCAAAAAGCATTGGAATACCTTGAGAAAGTAGGTCTCGGACAATGGGCAGGCCATCTTCCCAATGAACTTTCGGGAGGACAGAAACAAAGAGTAGCTATTGCAAGAGCTCTGATTACAGACCCTAAGGTCGTTCTTGCCGATGAACCAACCGGAGCACTGGACTCCAAGACAACACACGATATTATGAAACTTCTCCAGGATATCAATAACGAGGGAAGAACCATCATTGTAGTAACCCATGAACCTGATGTAGCTGCACAAACGAAAAGAAATGTGATCCTGAAAGATGGCATCATAGAAAGTGATGAGTTTATTAAGCAGATTGTTTTGTAAATGTGCTGATTTGAAAATTTGATAATGAGATAATTTGAAAATTTAGAGCCTACTATTTTTAATCTTTAAATTTTTTCAATCTTTTAATACCAATAAAAAATGTTTGACCTAGATCGTTGGCAGGAAATATTCAGTTCTATCCGCAGTAATGTATTGCGGACAGTGCTTTCGGGGTTTACGGTGGCTTTGGGGCTGTTTATTTTTGTTGTTCTTTTCGGGATAGGAAGAGGACTTCAGAATGCCTTTACCGAAGGTTTTGCAAGAGATGCACAGAATCTTATCACGATACTTACGGGTAAAACCACGATAGCTTATAAAGGACTTCAGTCTGACAGGACAGTCACAATGGATAATGATGACTATAATTTTCTGATCAATACCGACAAAGAAAAAGTAGGGGATGCCAGTCCAAGATACACCACCAACTTAATGGTGAAATACGGGAAAGAAAGCGGAACTTACCAGATCAACGGTGCAGAACCTGGGGAGCAGGTTATTGAAAACCGAAAGATGATTGACGGACGCTATCTTTCACCAATGGATCTTGAGAGAAAGCTGAATGTAGCTGTAATCGGGAGAATGGTTCAGCGTGATCTGATCAAAAACGGAAGCCCGGTAGGAAAGGACCTCAATATCAATGGAACCATGTTCAAAGTTGTAGGCGTTTTTTCCGATGATGGAGGCGACTGGGACGAAAGACATATCACGGTTCCCATTACCACCCTTCAGCAAATGAAAAAAGGTTCCGATACAGTATCTACCACATTTATTGCCTACAACGAAAAGCTAACCCCTCAGGAAGCCATTAAATATGGTGACGAGCTGAAAGATAGGTTAAAAGCAAGAAAAAACGTTGCCCCTGACGATGAAAACGGGGTCCGCGTCTGGAATAATGCCCGGAATATGAACGAGACCTTTCAGTTTATGGCAGTCCTTACCCTTATTGTAGGTTTTATCGGGCTGGGAACATTGCTGGCAGGGATTATCGGGATTAGTAACATCATGGTTTATATCGTAAAAGAAAGAACCAAGGAAATAGGTGTCCGAAAGGCAATTGGTGCCAAACCCAGAAGTATTGTTGCCCTTATTGTTCAGGAAAGTGTTGTGATAACAGTAATTTCAGGAATTATAGGAGTTGCCGTAGGAGTATTGGCACTTAGCTTAATAGGAGACAGCCTTGAAGAATATTTTATTAAAAACCCTAGTGTAGGATGGGGAACCATTTTCATGGCATTTATAGCACTGGTATGTTCAGGACTTATTGCAGGATTTGTTCCGGCATACAGGGCTTCAAGGATTAAACCGATAGAAGCGCTGAGAACAGAATGATGATGTGTTAATGTGAAGGATTGGTTGATCCGAAGATGAAATGATAAAACGAATCAAAACATCACTTATCATTCATCAATGATCATTTATAATAATAAAACTTATAACTCAAAGAAGTGAACATTTTATTTAAAAAAGATACGTGGCAGGAAATTTATTATTCACTGAGGAATAATAAGCTTCGGACGTTCCTTACCATGATTGGTGTGGGCTGGGGAATGTTTTTGTATGTGAGTCTTCTTGGAGCTGCAAAAGGAATGGAAAACGGTTTTGATAAATTATTTTCCGGATTTGCCACCAACTCCATTTTTCTTTGGGCTCAGAAAACCTCCATTCCATACGACGGATTTCCTAAGGGAAGAGAAGTGCATCTCAATCTGTCCGATATGGAAATGCTGAAAAGAAAAGTGACTGCCATAGACTATATCTCACCGCAAAATGCAAGAGGAAGCTTTACCGGTACGCCAGGAGAATCCATGTCGAGAAATGGTAAAAACGGAACCTATTCTCTTACCGGAGACTATTCGGTAGGGAATAAAATCTCTGAAAAGAAACTTATTTTCGGGCGTTACATTAATGATGCGGATGTTCAGGGAAATAAAAATGTGGTAGTTATTGGAGAAGAGATTTATAAGAATTTTTTTGATGCCAAGAAAAAAGAAGATCCCGTTGGGAAACAGGTTAATATAAAAGGGATATTTTTTAATGTGATCGGTGTTTTCAGAGTAAAAAAGGGCGGTGGATTTGAAAACGACAGAACTGCTTTTATACCTCTTTCAACCTATACAAAAATGTATAATGCCGGAGAACAGATTGATATGTTTGCGATTGTGAGCAAACCCAACGCTAACGTCAACGGAGTGGAGGAAGATGTGAAACAGGTCCTGAAGAATAAAAACAAAGTATCTCCGGAAGATACCAATGCCTTCGGAAGCTTCAACCTTGGAAAAGAATTTAAGAAACTTACAGGTTTTCTTACGGGAATGCAGCTTTTAACGATTATTGTAGGAACACTTACTATTCTTGCTGGTGTTATTGCTATCTCGAACATTCTTCTGATTACCGTAAAAGAAAGAACAAAAGAAATCGGGATACGAAGAGCTTTGGGAGCAAAACCATCCGAAGTAAGAAACCAGATTCTTCTGGAAAGTGTAGTAATTACGTTGTCATCAGGAATTCTCGGGTTTATGTGCGGAATTTTTGTCCTCATTATTTTAAATGTAGTAACCCAGAATCAGGACGATTTTCCTTTCTACAACCCGACCGTAAATTATGGAAACGTATTCGGTGCCATGGCTGTGATGGTGATCCTTGGCCTGATTATCGGGATGATCCCGGCACAGCGTGCAGTAAAAATCCGCCCGATTGAAGCACTGAGGTCAGAGTAATAACGGGATGATATTAATTTGAAAAATTTAAAATGACGATTTGTTTAAATTTTTTAATCATTAAATATTTAAATAAACTAATAACCTTTAATAGTAAAAATAAACTAGATATATGAAAAAGAAATTCACTTGGAAAAAGGCCATTTATATTGTACTCGGGCTTTTATTTGCAGTGGCGTTGTTCTCCGGGATCGGGTATCTCGTGAAATCAAATTCTAAACAGAGTGAAGCTTTCCTGACCAGAAAACCAAAGTACCAGGATATGGAAGACAAGGTAATGGCTACAGGAAAAATTATTCCGAAAGAAGAGATCGAGATCAAACCTAATATTGCAGGAATCATCGATAAGATTCTGGTAGATGAAGGAGATAAGGTAGAAGCAGGACAACTGATTGCAACCGTGAGAATCATTCCTAACATTGCAGATGTAAACAATGCCCAGCAGGAAGTGGTGAACTCCCAGCTGCAGATCAGTAATGCTAAAATGAACGTGGATAATATGCAGAAGCAATATGCTATGCAGGAAAAACTGTATAAGCAAGGTGTTATTTCCAAGCAGGAGTATTTAAACTCGCAGCAGCAGCTGTTTTCACAGCAGCAGGCCCTTAAAAATGCCAATCAGCAGCTGACTACCGCTCAAAAAAGATTACAGATTGTAAAAACAGGAGCTACCCCTGAACTTCAGGGTCTTGCGACAACACAGATCCGTTCCAAAGCAGCAGGTACCGTTCTTGAGGTTCCTGTGAAAGTAGGAAGCCAGGTAATTGAAGCCAACTCGTTCAATGCAGGAACAACAATCTGTTCCATTGCGGATCTTAATTCTTTGATCTTCCAGGGAGAAATAGACGAAGCCCAGGCCGGAAAGCTGAAGCAGGGAATGGATATGAAAATCGTAATCGGAGCCCTTCAGAACAAAACGTTCCCGGGAAAGCTGACGATGATCGCTCCTAAAGGAAAAGATAATCTCGGAACCATAAAATTCCCGGTGGAAGGGGATGTGAACAACCCCAACAACGAATACATCAGAGCAGGGTTTTCTGCCAATGGTGAAATTGTGCTGAAATCCGAGAAAAATGCATTGCTGTTGGACGAATCCCTTATTCAGTACGAAAAGAAAAACGGTAAGGACACCCCTTTCGTAGAAGTGAAGCAGCCTGATGGAAAATTCAAAAAAGTATATGTGAAATTAGGTGCCAGCGATGGAATCAATGTTCAGATCCTTTCAGGAATCACCAAAGACTCTGAAGTGAAAGTCTGGAACCCTTCCGATAAAGATAAAGAAGAGCTTAAAGAAAAGAAAAAATAGTAAACCATCACTATATATTTAAACTGTATGATCCCGGGAAAACTTTCCCGGGATTTTTTATTGACGAAACCGATGTAATGAATATTTTTAATAAATTGTCTTAAAATAGAATAATAACCGTACAACATCATAGCTGATGAAGAAAAACTACCTCCTTCTCATTTTCTTTATAATTGCAAAATTCATCCTTCAATACTCCCTGATCAGCCCTGAATACGAACTTCACAGGGACGAATACCTGCATCTGGACCAGGCTAATCATCTTGCATGGGGATATCTTTCTGTGCCTCCCGTAAATTCATGGCTGGCGTGGCTTGTTAAATTACTCGGAGGGTCCGTATTCTGGGTAAAATTCTTTCCTGCTCTTTTTGGAGCGCTGACCCTTGCTGTCGTATGGAAAATCATTGAAGAGCTTCAGGGAAGCTTGTATGCTAAAGTCTTAGCCTCAACCGGTATTTTACTCTCCGTACTTCTCCGGATCAATATGCTTTTTCAGCCTACTTCCCTGGAAATCCTGCTGTGGACACTTATGTATTATATGCTGATCCTGTATTTTAATTCAGAAAAAGTAAAATGGCTTTATAGCGCAGCCGTAGTTTTCGGAATAGGTTTTCTGAATAAATATAATATAGCTTTTTCCGTGCTCGGACTGATTCCTGCTATCCTTCTGACCAGACAAAGAAAAATTTTTCTTCAGCCTCATCTTTACGGTGCTGCTTTGGTTGCTGTATTAATCATGCTTCCTAACCTGATCTGGCAATATAAATTCGACTTTCCGGTTGTTTCGCACATGAAAGAACTTTCAGAAAGACAGCTGGTGCATGTCGGCAGGTTTGATTTCTTTAAATCACAGGTCCTTTTCTTTATAGGCTCTCTGTTGGTAATTATTGCCGGCTTTTATGCGCTGCTGTTTTATAAACCGTTTGAGAAATTCAGATCCTTCTTTTGGGCATATGTTATAACTATTGCCTTGTTTTTATTTTTCAGGGCTAAAGATTACTATGCTGTTGGACTTTATCCGGTTTTCATAGCGTTCGGTGCTGTTTTTCTGGCGCATATCTTTGATAAAGGCTGGAGGAAGTTTCTTAAACCTGTTTTTATCCTTATTCCTGTTCTTCTGTTCCTGCCTTTGTATAACCTGGCTTTTCCCAATAAAAGTCCGGAATACATCATCAGCCACCCTGAAAAATATAAAAAAATGGGATTGCTCCGCTGGGAAGACGGTAAAGATCATTCATTACCTCAGGATTTTGCGGATATGCAAGGTTGGAAAGAACTTGCCCAAAAAGTGGATAAAGAATATTCCCTGCTTTCCAAAAGTGGCAGAACCCTGGTTCTCTGTGATAATTATGGCCAGGCGGGAGCCATTAATTATTATTCAAGGAAAGGAATTCATGCTGTTTCCTTCAATGCAGATTATATCAATTGGTTTGATTTCAGCAAAAGATATGATAACCTGATCCGTATAAAAGAAGCTTTAGAAGTTGACGAGTTAAAAGAGTCAGGTCCTTATTTTGAAACCTCCAAATTGGCAGATTCCATTACCAATAAATTTGCTAGAGAAAGAGGAACCAAAATCTTTAGCTTCACAGGAGCTAAAATTGATGTCCGGCCAAAAGTTATGGATGAAATCAATGAAGTAAAGCACAGGTATTAAGAAATCTGCTGTTTCAGATTGCCAATAGCACCAGAAAATAATATTGACAAATATTAATGCAACAATGTTTCGTTAATGGAATATTATTTTATCTTTGTAAAGCGAATAGACCAATAATCAAACCGGAAATTGTTCATTTTGCTAGTCAATCATCAATCATTAACGCCAACTATCAATTAAATGAAAAATTTTGATGTCATCATTATAGGTGGGAGCTACGCAGGATTGTCCGCAGGCATGTCCCTGGGAAGATCATTAAGAAACATATTAATTATTGACAGCGGTAAGCCATGCAACAGGCAGACTCCACACTCCCATAACTTTATCACTCACGATGGGAAAGCACCAAAAGAAATTTCGGACCTTGCCCGGGAACAGGTTGCAGCATATGAAGCCGTTAAGTTTCATGAAGGTATTGTAGCAGCCTTAAAGAAAACAGATGAAGGATTTGAAGCGGAAACCTCCACAGGGGAAAAATTCTATTCTAAAAAGCTGATCCTGGCATCAGGAGTAAAGGATGTTATGCCGGAAATTCCTGGATTTGCAGAATGCTGGGGGATTTCGGTACTACATTGTCCATACTGCCATGGTTATGAAGTGAAAAATGAGGTAACGGGAATACTTTCAGATGGCGATATGGGCTACGAATTTTCAAAGGTGGTGTATAACTTGACCAAAGATCTTTTTTTATTCAGCAATGGACAGTCGGAGCTTTCAAAAGATCAGAAAAATAAACTCGCTCAGAATAATATCAGTTTAGTTGAAGATGAAATAGAAAAAATAGAACATGAAAACGGCTACATCCGGAAAATAATCTTTAAAAGCGGAAAAGAAATCTCTTTACAGACCCTGTATGCTAAAATACCTTTTGAACAGAATATCAATGTCTCGGATGATCTGAGATGTGAGCTTACCGAACACGGATTTATTAAAATTGATGATATGCATAAAACCAATATTCCTGGTGTTTTTGCAGCTGGAGATAATGTGACAATGATGAGATCTGTTGCCAATGCCGTTGCACAGGGGAATTTCACAGGAGCTATTGTCAATAAGGAGCTTGCAGATGAAGAATTCTGATTTTTTATAAAATTACAGAGTTAAAATCATATTTCAGGATGCCAAAATCTAGCAGGAAATTCCGTACATTTGGGGTGAAAAATTTCAAAAACTAAAAGTAAAATGGACATTATTTTCGACCTGATTGAAAAAGAAAGACAAAGACAATCCCATGGATTAGAGCTTATTGCATCAGAAAACTTTGTTTCTGAGAACGTAATGAAAGCAATGGGAAGTGTACTGACCAACAAATATGCTGAAGGATATCCCGGAAAAAGATATTACGGAGGATGTGAAGTAGTAGATGAGGTTGAAACATTAGCCATTAACAGGGCCAAAGAGCTTTTCGGTGTAGATTATGTGAATGTACAGCCGCACTCAGGTTCACAGGCTAATGCTGCCATTTATCTTGCAGTTTTGAAAGCCGGAGACAAAATTATGGGAATGGACCTTTCAATGGGAGGACACCTTACCCACGGTTCATCTGTAAATTTCTCCGGAATTCAGTATCAGGTGGTTTCATACGGGGTTCAGAAAGAAACAGGTCTTATCGATTACGATCAGATGAGAGAAGTGGCTTTAAGAGAAAGACCGAAAATGCTTATCGCAGGTTTCTCCGCTTATTCAAGAGATCTTGATTATGCTAAATTCAGAGAGGTTGCGGATGAGATCGGGGCTACACTTTGGGCAGATATTGCTCACCCGGCCGGTTTAGTGGCAAAAGGATTATTAAATTCTCCATTCGAACACTGCCATGTAGTGACCACTACCACTCACAAAACCTTAAGAGGCCCGAGAGGAGGAATGATCATGATGGGTAAGGACTTCGAAAATACATACGGCCACAAAACACCGAAAGGAGAAACGAAAATGATGAGTCAGGTATTGGATGGTGCTGTTTTCCCGGGTATTCAGGGCGGCCCGCTTGAGCATGTTATCGCCGGTAAAGCTGTTGCTTTCGCTGAGGCATTAGACGTTCAGTTTGAAACCTATGCGAAACAGGTTAAAGCCAATGCGCAGGCATTATCAAAAGCGATGATCAACAGAGGATTCGATATTGTAAGCGGAGGTACAGATAACCATTTAATGCTGGTAGACCTTAGAAACAAGAACGTCAACGGAAAAGAAACAGAAAAGGCTCTGGTACTTGCAGATATCACATGTAATAAAAATATGGTTCCTTTTGATGACAAATCACCGTTCACAACTTCCGGTATCAGATTGGGAACTGCAGCTATCACAACAAGAGGTCTTAAAGAAAACGATATGGACACGATTGCGGGATTCATCTCTGAAGTGGTAGACAATATCAAAAATGAAGAAGTTATAAGTTCTGTAAGAAAGAAAGTAAATGAACTGATGGAAGGTAAAGCCCTGTTCAATTATTAATCAGAATTAAAATATTATCATAAAGAATGGGCGGCCTGTCCATTCTTTTTCATATACATCTGTTATGGAGAAAAAATCTTTCACCTTTGATGAAATAAAACAGAAACTGGTAAACTATTGTGTCTATCAGGACCGCTGTCATGCAGAAGTTGAGCAGAAGATGAGAGAATTTATGCTCATTGATGAAGCAAAGGATGAAATTATCCTCTACCTTTTGAAAGAAAACTATCTTAACGAAGAAAGATTTACACGCAGCTATATCAGAGGAAAGTTTTACATCAAACACTGGGGCAGGAATAAAATAAAAATGCACCTTAAGCAGAAACAGATTTCTGAAAAACTCATCAACAGCTGTTTCGATGAAATAGATGAATCGGATTATGAAAAAATGATCCGAAAAACCTTTGAAGACTACTATTCAAGGCAGAAAGGGATGAAAGAGTATCAAAAAAAATCTAAAACAATAAAATATTTAATGAGTCGGGGCTTTGAATATGAAAAAATAAATGATACTTTTGACGAAACATAAATAAGTAATTGAAAAAAGATAAGATTTGGCTTTCACCTCCGCATATGGGGGGAAATGAGCTTGAATACGTGCATAATGCATTTGATACCAACTGGATTTCCCAATACGGCTCCAATATAGATGAATTTGAACATAGCCTGGAAAGCTATTTGGGAAACAATTCTCATGTAACGGCTTTATCTTCAGGAACTGCAGCTATTCATCTGGCCCTTAGATTGTTGAATGTTGAAGAAGGAGACTTCGTTATCTGCCAGTCTTTTACTTTTGTGGCTTCTGCCAATCCTATTCTGTACCTCAAAGCCGTTCCGGTATTTGTCGATAGTGAAACCCAAACATGGAATATGTGCCCGGATGCTTTGGAAGATGCAGTGAAATACTGTATTCAACAAGGAAAAAAACCAAAAGCAATTATCGCAGTTTGCCTGTATGGAATGCCTTTTAAGGCGGAAGAGATACTCCAGATTTCAAAAAAATATGATATTCCCGTAATTGAAGACAGTGCAGAAGCATTAGGCAGTAAATATAAAGGCCAGCCTTGTGGTACTTTCGGAGATCTTTCCGTTATAAGTTTTAACGGAAACAAAATTATCACTACTGCAGGCGGGGGAGTGTTGATCTCAAGAAACCAGGAGGTAAAGAAAAGAGCACTTTTTCTTGCCACACAGGGTAAAGACAACGAAGAATTTTATAACCATTCCGAATTAGGATACAATTACAGGATGGATAATATTGCAGCCGGGATTGGAAGAGGGCAGTTGGAAACACTTGAAGAAAAAATCATCGCACGGAGAAAAAATCATGATTTTTATCACGAACTATTGAAGAATAATGAAAATATTGATTTATTTTCTGCTCCAAGCACTGATTTTTATTCAAATTATTGGCTCAATACTGTTATTCTGAAAAACAAACTTTCAAAGGAGGCGCTTAGGGATAAGTTTTCACAGAATAATATAGAAACCAGATATCTATGGAAACCAATGCATCTTCAACCCCTATATAAAGATTGCAAATTTTTTGGAAATAATTTATCTGGTACGCTTTTTGACACAGGACTTTGCCTACCGTCAGGAACCAACTTAACGAATGATTGCAGAAATAGAATTTCTGAAGTTTTAGAAAATGAAATTCCCTAAATTTGTTTTTAAAATTTATGGATAGATAGGATTTTATTTTATTTTTGTATCCATTCTTAAAAAGAGTATTAATAAAACAGGGTTTAACCCCATTTTGAATATGAACACAAACAAAGACAATGTACAGCTCTCTTAGAAAAAAAATATTCGGAGGTGATAATGTTGTCAATCTCTCAGACGTAAGATATCTTCCCAGATGGATAATACTCGTAATAGATATTATTATTCTGGTCATGTCTTTATTTCTTTCCACCTATACTATAGAAAAAATTACCCAGAAAGAGTTCATTTATCATGAAGATAAAAGTATTGTTTTTGGCTTTATTATTTTGGTAAATACAATCTTTATGTATTTATTCAAAACCTATGCAGGAATTATAAGGCACTCTACTTTTATTGACCTTTTTAAACTGCTTGTGTCATGTTTTTGTACCATGACTGTAGTAGGATTAGTAAACCTGATCTATTTCTGGTCTACCGGAGGAAAATTTATCCTTACCCCATTCCTTATATTATACTTCATTATTTCTTTTATGGGATTATTCCTATTCAGGTTATATGTGAAAGAGTTTTTCCATATTGTCCGGGAATACAGAAGGAGTGCCCTGAAAAAAAGAATTTTGGTACTTGGTATCGACGAACAGTCCATTGCTATAGCCCGTGCTATTTTGGATAATCCAAGCCTGCCTTATCAGGTAGTGGGCTTCCTTACTCAGAGAACAGACTCAAAAAGAGCCTCGTTATTGGGAAAACCTATTTATGAGAAGAAAAGGATAGAGGAAGCTACAAAAGAAGATCTTATTATCGACGGAGTTATCATTGTTAAAGAAATGATGTCTAAAGATGAAATGAATTCCTGGGTGAATTTATTTTTAGAAAAAGACTTAAATATATTCAAAGCTCCATCCGTACAGAAATTAAGAGACAGTGATCTGGGAGGAGCCATCAGAAATCTTCAGATTGAAGACCTTCTCAACAGAAAACCGATAAAAATTGAAAGTGAAGAGGTTAAAAGCAGACACTTCAACAAAAATATACTGGTAACAGGGGGGGCCGGATCTATCGGTAGTGAAATCGTAAGACAGGTAGCTCAGTTTAATCCTGCATTGATTGTTGTTTTGGATCAGGCAGAAACACCTTTGTATGATATTGAGCTTGAAATGAAAGAGAAATTTCCTCATATCAGATTTAAATTTGTTTTAGCAGATGTTTCTAATATACACCGTGTTGAGCCGGTATTCCAGACCTACAACTTTTCAATGGTATACCATGCAGCTGCTTATAAACATGTTCCGTTGGTTGAGGAAAACCCCAATGAAGCTATCCGCGTCAATGTTTTAGGATCAAAAAATATTGCTGTTTTATCCAGCCGTTATAAAGTGAACCGATTTGTAATGATCTCTACGGATAAAGCTGTAAACCCTACGAATGTAATGGGAGCTTCCAAAAGAGCAGCTGAGCTGTTTGTTCAGTCCTTACATCATGTTGAAGGAAATACTACCAAGTTCATTACAACGAGATTTGGAAACGTATTAGGATCAAACGGTTCCGTTATTCCTCACTTTAAGAGACAGATAGAAGCAGGAGGTCCCGTAACCATTACCCATCCGGATATTGTAAGATACTTTATGACCATTCCGGAAGCCTGTGAACTTGTTCTTCAGGCAGGAACAATGGGGCAAGGAGGTGAAATTTTTGTTTTTGATATGGGAGAGCCTGTAAAAATTCTGGACCTGGCCCGAAGAATGATCAAATTATCCGGTTTTGAACCTAATATAGATATAAAAATTATTTATACAGGCTTAAGACCTGGTGAAAAGCTATACGAAGAGCTGTTGAGTGATAACGCAAAAACACTTCCAACCCATAATGATAAGATCATGATTTCTAAAGATCCCACGATGTCATTCTCGGAAATAGAAGCACTGATTAATCTTATAACAGATGCTTCTGTAATGGAGGATAAAGTGAATGTAGTGAGGCTTTTAAAAACAATTGTGCCTGAGTTTAGAAGTAATAATTCCATCTACGAGGCCTTAGATAAATAAAAAATATAAATAAATGTATATTTGTACAATTTTTAAGATATGAAAAGTAAAATATTGGTTGTATTAGTTGCATTTTGGTTAGTTTCATGTAAAACTAATCCGAATGCCAAAAATGACCTCAATTATATGCAGAATATAGAGAAGATAGCTGTTGAGTCTTCTTCCAGAAATTCTAATTCTACTATACAAACCGGTGATCAATTAGTAATTTTGATTACTGCCAAAGATATGGACGTGGTAAAACCGTTCAATCAAAATTATTCTTCATCGGAAATTATTCAAACGAATAGCGGGGCGGGAGGAAATACTCCAAACCAAGGGATGACAAGTATTTCAGGTCCTACATATATAGTTGATGCCAATGGCAATATAGATTTTCCTGTTTTAGGAGAAATTAATACTACTAATAAAACCTTGACTAGTTTTAAGGAGGAGTTGAGGGATAGGATGACTCAGTTTGTAATTAATCCAACTGTAAATATAAGATTAGCAAATTTCAAAGTAACAGTGTTGGGTGAGGTAAACAGGCAGGGAGATTATACAATATCCAATGGGCAGGCTACTATTTTAAATGCACTTGGTCTTGCAGGAGATCTTACTATGTATGGGAAAAGAGAAGATGTTTTAGTTATAAGAACTGAAAATGGAGTAGTCACTCACGGGAAAATTAATCTTTTAGATGCCAATTTAATCAACTCTCCGTATTATAACCTAAAGCAAGGAGATGCAATTATTGTAGCAGCTAATAATACAAAAGATTTAACTTCTAAACAAAACCCTAATACAGGACTGTATTTAACAGCTGCATCTATTGCAATAACTGCAGTTGCAGTTGTGGTGAGTTTAATTAAAAAATAATCCTGCTAGACACTATTTATAAAGTATCATAATGATTGAACACAAATCATATAGAATAGCAGTTATTGGGCAAGGATATGTAGGTTTACCACTGTCGTTAGAATTTGCTGCACATTATCCTGTTTTAGGATTTGATATTAATGAAAATCGCGTTAATCAGTTGAATGACGGGTATGATATTACATTAGAAGCAGATTCGGATAAACTTAATTGCCTTTTAAAGAAATACAATGAAACAAAAGGTGAAATAGGATATAAGGCAACATATAAATTAGATGAAATTTCGCAGGCAAATATATACATAGTAACTGTTCCTACGCCTATAGATAAGTTTAATGCTCCTGATCTGAATCCCCTTATGTCTGCCTCCAGAATGTTGGCAGGAATCATTAAGCAAGGCGATATTATTATATTTGAATCCACAGTTTTCCCCGGTTGTACAGAAGAAGAATGTGTTCCTGTACTTGAAGAATATTCTGGTTTAAAATATAATGAGAATTTTTATGTAGGCTATTCTCCTGAAAGAATAAACCCTGGAGATAAAATTAATACGCTTACAAATATAAAGAAAGTAACTTCAGGCTCAACAGAAGAGATAGCGGAAGAAATAGACTGTTTATATAAAAAAATAATATCTGCCGGAACTCATAAGGCCCCAAGCATTAAAGTTGCTGAAGCATCCAAAGCCATTGAAAATGCACAGAGAGATGTCAATATTTCTTTTGTGAATGAATTGGCATTAATATTCGACAGAATGGGTATTGATACGAATGATGTTTTAGATGCCGCAGGAACAAAATATAATTTTCTCAAATATAAACCAGGTTTGGTTGGTGGGCATTGCATTTCAGTGGATCCTTACTATCTGGCTCATAAGGCCGAACAGCTTGGATACCATCCAGATGTTATTCTATCTGGACGTCGTGTTAATGATTCTATTGCAAGATTTATTGCTTCAAAGGTAGTGAAACTTCTTATCGAAAAAGGTGGAATTATTAAAAATTCTACAGCTTTAATTTTAGGTGTTACATTTAAAGAAAACTGTCCAGATGTAAGAAATACAAAAGTATTGGATATATATACGGAACTCTTTGACTTTGGCATTAATGTAGAAGTCTATGATCCTTGGGCAAATAAAGAGGAAGTTAAATATAAATACGGAATTGAAATTTTAGACCATCTGGAAGACGGGAAAAAATATGATTCAATAATTATTGCTGTTTCTCATAATGAATTTCTTAAATTGGATATAAGGAAGTTGAAAAAAGAAAACAGTGTAATTTTTGATACAAAAGCTTGTTTAGACAGAAATTTAGTAGACGCAAGATTATAACTTTTAACACCCAAAAGATAAAAATCTTAAAACGGAAAATAATTATAGAGTTTAGATTCTAAATAATTTTAATACAAATAATGAGCAATTCAACGACTGAGGATTCAACAAAGGAAATAAATATTCAAGAAATTATTAAACCCTATTTGAGAAATTGGGTTTGGTTTGTTGTTGTTCCTATTATAACAATATTATTATCATATATTTTTTTAAAATTTGCTATACCAGTATATAATACCCAAGCTTCTGTACTCATTAAAGATACTAAGAAAAATCCTAGTGTAAGGGGTGGAGATTATGGAGTTTTACAGGATCTTTCAGGTATGGGTGGAATAGGTACCAATAGTATAGAAAATGAAATTGAAATTTTTAAATCTAAAAAATTGATGTCGGATGTAGTAAAAAAATTGGAACTACAGACTTCAATCTATACTAAAGATAAATTTTCAAAAAGAGAGCTTTACAAAGACACTGCTCCTTTTATTATTCATGTAGTTAATGAAAAGACCCTTTCCCCCCCACCCCTGCAACCTATTTATGTAAAAATATCTAGTAATGATATTATTTTGTCATCAGAAGAGATTTCAAATGATATAAAAACTGTTTTTAATAAGGTTATCAGCCTTCCTTACGCTAATATTATAATTACAAAAAATGTAAATTTTAACAAGGCAAAAGCAAAAGATATCAATGAGTTGTATTTTACTTATTCCACACTTGATAATACGACGGACAGTTTTCAGCTAAAACTTAACGTTAATTTAATTAATAAGGACGCTACAGTTATAGGCTTATCATTAAATTATCCGAATACAGATAAAGCCAAAGATATTATTAATAGCCTTATAGATGTATATAATAAAGATGCAATCAATGATAAAAACTCTGAATCTGCAAGTACAAAAAACTTTATAGATGAAAGAATAAAAATTATTGCTAATGATCTAGGAGAAGTGGAGAATAGAAAAGAAAATTTTAAGTCTTCAAACCAAATTACGGATCTGGCAACAGAAGCGAGATTAAATTTGGAAACTTCTACAGAAACAAGAGTAAAGCAGCTTGATGTAGATGCTCAGCTTGAGCTTACTAATGCATTAATGACATATATGTCCCGACAGAAAAACGGGGATGTGCTTCCTTCTAATATAGGTTTACAGAATCATGATGCAGCAAGTAGTATTTCTTCTTATAACCAATTGGTTTTGGAAAGAAACAGATTACTCGAAAATGCAACGCCGCAGAACCCATTAGTAGTGGATATTAATAAGCAAATCAATTTGCTTCGTTCTGGGATAATGGAAAACCTTAATAAAAACAGAACGGCGTTGCAATTAACTAAGAACCAGTATCTTGCTGAACAGGATAAGGCTGCATCTAGAATATCCAAAATGCCGGCTCAGGAAAAACTTTTTAGAGATATAGAAAGACAACAGCAGATCAAAGAAACCCTGTATCTATTATTACTGCAGAAAAAAGAAGAAACTGCAATTTCTTTAGCTGTTACAGCTAATAAAGCAAGAATTGTAGACTATGCATATACTTCTCCTAACCCTGTTTCCCCCAAAAAGGTGATGATCTTTGGAGGAGCTTTGTTCTTGGGATTACTTTTGCCACTGATTTGGATATATGTTAAAGAATTATTGAATGACAAAATAAAAACCAAGCATGATCTGGCAGATCTTTCTCATGGAAAATCTGTGATAGGTGAAATTCCAAGTCTGGAGAAAGATGAAGATGAGCTTATTAAGGTTAATGATCTTACTCCGATAGCAGAATCTTTCAGAATTCTTATAACCAATATGAATTTTATGTTACCTAAAAAGAAGGAGGCAAGAATTGTTTTTGTTACTTCTACAGTGAAGGGAGAGGGGAAAACTTTTGTATCAGTTAATTTAGCTCTTACTTTAGCCACCCCAAGCAAAAAAGTAATTATCATCGGTTCTGATATTAGAAACCCACAGCTTCAGAGATATAATCCTGCCAGAAAAGGTTTATTAGGTCTTACAGAATATTTATATGAGCCAAAAACCCAATTAGAGGATATTGTTCATGTATCAACATTTAATCCGTATCTGGATGTTATTTATTCAGGAAGCATTCCTCCTAACCCTACTGAACTTTTAACTAACGGCAGATACGAATTGCTTTTAGAAGAACTGAAAGATAAATATGATTATATTATTTTGGATACAGCACCATTAATGCTGGTGACGGATACGTTTCTTTTTGCACAAGCTGCTGATGTTACTTTATACGTAACAAGATCAGGTTATACAGAAAAAACACTGATAGATTTTGCTAACAATAGTATAGACTCCGGAAAAATCAAAAATGTAGGTTTTGTTTTAAATGATGTAAATAAAGACTACTTTGCATATGGGAATAAATATGGCTACGGTTATGGAGCTCATCCGAAAAGCTGGATTGAAAAATTGAAAGAAAAATTATAATGTCAAAAGTAGTTAATGTAATTTTATCTGGAGGTGTCGGTAGTCGTCTTTGGCCACTATCAAGAAAGAATAAGCCTAAACAATATTTAAATATTTTTGGGGATAAATCTTTATTCCAGCTTACAGCGCTTAGAAATAAAAAACTTACTGATTCTATTTTAGTACTTGGTAATATTGATAATTATGTTTTATCCGATATAGCTCTTTCAGGAATAAATGTTGATCAGTATCAGCAGATTATTGAAGCTGCACCCAGAAATACCGCTGCTGCAATAGCACTAGCTGCATTTGCTGTAAATGATGAGGATATTTTATTAATTACACCTTCAGATCATTTGATTGAAAATCAAATAGAATATAATAAATCAATTAATAAAGCCATAAGATTGGCAGAGCAGGATTATTTAGTTACTTTTGGATTGGTTCCTATCAGACCAGAGACAGGCTTTGGATATATTCAAGTGAAAAAAAATGATGTAATAGGTTTTAGAGAAAAGCCGAATCTGGAAACAGCTCAGGAGTTTCTTAAAAGTGGAGATTTTCTGTGGAATTCTGGAATGTTTTGCTTTAAATCGAAAATATTTCTGGAGGAACTGGAAAAATATCAACCCACAGTTTTTGAGACTTCTAAAAAAGCATTTGAAAAAATAAATGACAGCAGGCTTCCACTGGAAGAGAGTATGGAGATTCCATCCATATCTGTTGACTATGCAGTAATGGAAAAAACAGACCGATTAAAAGTGGTTAAATCTGGTTTTGATTGGTCAGATATGGGGTCTTTTGAATCTCTTTATGATTACTTAAAGACCAATGGTCAGAAAACAGATAAGCATGGAAATATGGTAATCGGTACAGATATTTACACTGAATTTTTAGGAATTAAAAAAAGTATTCTAATCTTCACTGAAGATGCTATTTTGGTTTTAAAAAAAGAAAAATCACAAGATGTTAAAAAAATATACGAAAACTTAAATATTAAAAACACACAATTATTATAGATGTTCAAAGATAAAATATTACTAATAACAGGAGGTACAGGATCTTTTGGTAATGCTATGCTAAAAGGGTTTTTGGATTCAGATTTGAAAGAAATAAGAATTTTTTCCCGTGATGAGAAAAAACAAGAAGATATGCGGATTGAATATAAAAATGACAAACTGAATTTTGTCATTGGTGATATTCGTAATTTCAATGATGTAAATCAGGCAATGATGGGAGTCGATTTTGTTTTTCATGCGGCAGCATTAAAACAAGTTCCATCATGTGAATTTTATCCTATGCAGGCGGTTCAAACCAATATACTAGGAGCTGAAAATGTGCTGGAAGCTGCGGCAAGAAATAATGTTGCAAGAGTTGTGGTATTGAGTACGGATAAAGCGGTGTATCCTATCAATGCAATGGGAATTTCCAAAGCAATGATGGAAAAAGTTTCGATTGCTAAAGCTAGAGATCCTCGTGTAAAGAACATTGATGCTATTTATACCGCTACACGCTATGGCAATGTAATGGCTTCCCGCGGTTCAATTATTCCTCTGTTTATAAAACAAATTAAAGAAGGAGCTCCGTTAACAATAACAGATCCTAAAATGACACGTTTCATGATGTCATTGGATGATTCTGTACAGTTGGTAATGTTTGCATTCATGAACGGACAACCAGGAGATATTTTTGTACAGAAATCACCAGCTGCTACAGTTAAAACACTAGCACAAGCATTAAAAGAATTATTTAATGCTGATAATGAAATCAAAATTATCGGAGCCCGTCATGGTGAAAAAATGTATGAAACATTATGCTCTACCGAAGAAATGGCAAAAGCCGAAGACCTGGGCAATTTTTATCGTGTGCCGGCAGATTTTAGAGATCTGAATTATACTAAATATGTACAAAAAGAAGCGAATGTAAAATTGGAAGGAGAATATAACTCTGATAATACATACCGTTTAAATGTAGAAGAATTAAAAAAATTGCTTCTTACATTAGATTATGTAAAAGAGGAGCTGGCAAATCATCAAAATTAAATTTTATGAAAAAAATTCTGGTATTGGGAGCTGCAGGAATGGCGGGCCATGTGGTTTATACCTATTTGACAGAGCTGAAAAAGTATAATGTCATTGGAACCACCAACAGCAACAACCTTGAAGGTGTTTCTCTTAAAATGAATATTTTTGATCGGGAAGAAGTAGGTGAAGTTATTGAAGAAATAAAGCCTGATATAATTATTAACTGTATTGGAATGTTGATCAGATCATCGAAATCTAATCCTGACCAAACAATTTATGGAAATGCTTATTTTCCATATATTCTGAAAGATCTTGCGCATAAAAATAATGCCAAGCTTATTCATATCTCTACGGATTGTGTTTTTTCCGGTAAGGCTGGGAATTATAAAGAAGATTCATTTAAAGATGCCACTGATGTCTATGGTTTATCCAAAAATTTAGGAGAAATAATTGATTCTGAAAACCTGACAATCAGGACTTCTATAATCGGACCTGAATTGAAACAGAACGGAGAAGGGCTTTTTCATTGGTTTATGCAACAGAAAACAGCTGTTAATGGCTTTAAAAGCAATATCTGGTCGGGCGTTACTACCCTTGAGCTAGCAAAATTTATAGATTGGGCTATTGGTAATCCATTAACAGGGCTGGTTCATTTGACAAATAATGAAGCAATTTCCAAGTATAACCTTTTACGTGTATTTAATACAGTTTTTGAGAAGAATCTCACAATATTAGGCGAAAAAGATTATATCTGTAATAAATCCTTTATATGCACTAATGATAAAATAACTTTTATTGTTCCACCCTATAAGGAAATGCTTGAAGAACAAAAGGAATTTATGCTAAATCATAAAAGTTTTTATGATAATATTTATTTTTAATGGAACAATCTAATTTAGCAAAGCTAATTTCAAATTATGGAAGCAAATTATGGAGTATGGTTTCTGTTTTTATTTTTATTCCGTTATACATTAAATTTTTAGGAAGTGATAATTACGGTTTAATAGGCTTTTATGCTTTGCTTCTTGGGATTATCAGCTTTGCAGACTCAGGAATGTCTTCTGCAGTTATTAAAGAATTTTCTCAGGATTCGGATTCTAATTATAAATATAGCATATTTAGAAATTTAGAAAAAATTTACGTCATTATTTGTTTGTTAATCTGTATTATTGTTTTTTTTAGTGCAGGATTTATTGTTGATCATTGGATTTCATCTAAAGGAATTTCACGAGAAAATTTAATATATTATGTAAGGTTAATAGGTGTTGGAGTATCAACACAGCTAATAAGTTCTTTATACTTTGGAGCCTTGTTTGCATTAAACAGCCAGGTTAGATCCAATTTGTTGCAATTTGTATGGAGCTTTTCCAGATCGGTGCTGGTATTTGTATTATTTGTTGTTTTTTCCAGATCAATTGAAATCTATTTTATATGGCAGATTATTTGTAATGTACTTTATATATTGATTTTACGATATTTTGTTATAAAACAACTCAGATTGAGTACACTTGATAAATCGTTAAAAAAAGAATTCAATACATTGCCAAAACATATAACAAGTTATATTGGCGGGATGATATTTATTGCTATTATTTCAGCTATAAATATTCAGGCAGATAAATTAGTAACAAGTTCAATGTTTGATTTAGGTACTTTTGGATTTTATAACATAGCTTCAAGCTTGGCACAGTTACCCGCTATTTTAGCTACACCATTAATTGCTTTTGCATTCCCGCTTTTTTCTAAATTTTCAAATCCGGAAATTGCAGGAAATCAATCAAAAAATTTGGTCGTTTTTAATAAGATCTTTTATTTTATTAATCTGGTCGTGGTAACTATTACTATAGGGGTTTTCTTTTATGCTAAAGACATTCTTTTGTTTTGGACTAAAAATGCAATTCCTTCTTCAGTTTTCCCGAAAATTGTGTTTGATGTAAAAATATTAATAATAGGTTCTTTCTTTCTGGCACTACAATTTCCTTTATATTATTTGCTGCTGTCAAAAGGTAAAACAAGGTATACTATATACCAGGGAATTGTACAAATTACTATAGGAGTTCCATTACTCTATTTTTGTTCAAAGAAATTTGGGCTATATGGTATTCCGGTGCCATGGCTGATTATAAATTTATTGGCATTTGTTTATTTATTTGTTGTTGTGCAGAAAAAATACTTACATTTTGCAACAAAACATTTTTATACCAGGATATTTGTTCCCCCTATAGCCATCACCTTATTATTGAATTTTTTGGTGTATTTTTGGTATTATAAAGATGTCTCTTTCAGTTTTATACCATTTATAGCAATTACATCAATTTTAAGTTTAGTTATTTCAGTAATGTGTTTTAATAAACAATTCAATAATAGCATATATTCGTTTAAGCATCTATATAATTTCCCTCATGAGTAAACTACTTTCAATTATTATCCCAACAAAGAACCGGGCAGAATATTGCATTTCTGTATTGAATACCTTATTAAAAAATAAGTATAATAATTTTGAAATTATCATTCAAGATAATAGTGATGTTGATGATATTAGAAATTATCTTGAAAAAGAAAAAATTACAGATTCCAGATTAGTTTATAATTATATAAAAACTCCCCTATCGTTTATTAGTAATTTCAACAAGGCAATAGAAATAGCATCAGGAAAATATGTAATTGTTATAGGAGATGATGACGGCATTACAAAAAATTTATTTGAGGTGGTAGAATGGGCTAATAAAAATGATGTAGATTCTGTATGTCCTGTAGAGCTTGTTCATTACGTGTGGCCCAATTCCACTTCTAATGGAAAAATGGTAATTCCTTATTCAACAAAAAAGATTTGGAGAAATAGGCCGTTGGACAATATGCAGAATCTGGTGGAGGATGGCATTATTCAATATATGCATTTTAACTTGCCAAAGTTATACCATGGCGTGGTATTAAAAGAAAGGTTGGAAGACATTAAACGAAAAACAGGTAACTATCTGGGTGGGCTTACACCGGATATCTATGCAAGTATTGCCCTTTCAGCTACCGTTAAAAATCATATTGTTATCAGTTTCCCCCTTACAATAGCAGGAGCAAGTCCTAAGAGTGCCACTATTGATAATACTAAAGGAAAACATTCTGGAAGTTTGGAAAATGCACCTCATTTTAGAAACCGAGGCGAATATGTGTGGGATGAAAATGTTCCAAAGTATTATTCAGTTCAAACAATTTGGGCAGAAACAGCTTTACAGGCTATGAATGATATGGAGATTGAAGTAAATCTTGGAAAATTAAATTTAGAGAAAATGCTTGCCGGAGCATTAATCGACAGTAATGAATATGAAGAGCTTTTTATTAATGAAACTCTGAAGTTGAGAAATAGTTTGAGTCGCAATGAATTGGTAAAGAATGTAAGTAAATACAAAAAAGTATTAAAAACTAAAGGTTTCATTAAACAAGCTTTTTACAGAATTCCAAGAAAATTTATATTAAGAAATATCAGATTAACTAATATTGCCGATATTAAACAATGTACAGAAATTTCGAATGAAGAACTTTCTGGAAGATATGATTTACAAAAAATCTTAAAATCCTATAAAGGCCAGTTTCAAAAAATTTAAGAAAAAATGTTTTCTGTAATAGTACCACTGTATAATAAAGAAAGATTTATCACTCGAGCGATACAATCTGTTTTGAATCAAAATTTTCAGGACTTTGAAATTATCGTTATAAATGATGGTTCTACTGATAATAGTTTATCGGTGGCTTCTACTATATCTGATGAAAGACTTAGGATTTTTACACAAGAAAATCAAGGAGTTTCTGCAGCGCGTAATAAAGGGGCAGAAATGGCCAATTATCCTTATCTGGCTTTTTTAGATGGTGATGATACATGGGATAAAAACTTTTTATCTGAAATAAAAAAATTAATTGAGAATTTTCCTGATGCAGGCCTTTATGGGAGTAATAATCTCTTTATCTATCCTAATGGCAGTGTAGATAAAAATAATGTTGGAGACATTTTTAATGGCAATGAAGAAGGAATAATTGGTAATTATTTCCAGATATTTGCAGATTTGCAGAGATCCCCTTTCTCGAATTCCAACTTATGTATTCCTAAAAATATATATAAAAAGTTTGGAGGATATAAAGTAAATGTAAAACTAACTGAGGATAGTGATTTATGGTGCAGAATAGCATTAGAGTATCCCATCGCTTTTACTACAAAACCCTTGGCCACTTATTATTTGGCACAGGAAGGAAGCACGCATGGCATTTTTGAAAGCAGACCTTTTGAAGTTGCTATAATGCTTGATCAGGCTGTAAAAGAAGGTAAAGTGAAGGCAGATCAGAAAGAATCTGTGTTAAAACTGATTGCTTTGCAAAAATTAGGATTAATCAAAAGAGGGATTCTGACTAAAAATAAATCGAAAATTATAAACAATTTTTTTGATGGCTCTATTGTAAAATATTATCCTAAAGAATATATTAAAGCGGTTGCCGCTCTTTTAATGCCCTATTCCTTGTTTAATCGATTAAAGAGATAGATGATTTATTTTATACTACCATTATTATCATTTATTGCAAGTTCTCTATCTGTTTTGAAAATACAGGGAACCAAGCACCTTCATAAACTATTAGGAATATTAATTGTTTTTGTATATTTTATAATTGTAGGGCTTCGGGGGGAAGGTATTGGCACAGACTATTACCAATATGAAGGTTTTTTTGGAAATCCATATTACACAGAGCCTGGCTTTGCACTTCTAATGATTGTTACGAAAGCAATCTTTAATAACTATCACTTTTTTCTTGTTGTACTTTTTTGTTTCAATACTTATTTAAGAATAAAATTATTCCGACTTGCTTCGAAAGAAGTCAGCATTTCTCTGTTAATGATGTTTGGATTCTGGATGCTGGTATATGATATGAATGGTATACGGCAAGGTTTTTCTTTATCTTTTATTGGCTGGGCGGGCTATTATGCTTATAAAAAGAATCTTAAATTGTTTTTGGTTTTTGCTGCTATTGCTACAAGTATACATTATTCATCTTTCCTATTCTTTATATTTTATTTCTTTGTAAATAAGGTGAATTTTGAAAAGAAAAAAATGCTGTTTATAATCATTTTTCTATATATATTGGCTTTATTTAATATTTCCGGTTATTTGTTTAGTTTTTTTGTGAATTCTTCTGCCTCAGGAATTCTAGTTGATAAGGTAGACGCTTATTCTAAAATGAATGAGTATAATTCTAACACCGTATTTTCATTTAATACTTTTCATAGAATATTTATTTTTTTAGTAGTCTTCTTTACAATAGATAAAATATCTGCAGATAAAGATTTTAAAAAATTTTTATTGATGGCCGCATTTCTCAACATATCGGTGTTTCTACTAATGAGTAGATTTGAAATTATTGCGGTAAGAGGATCTCTGCCTTTTAGATTTTTTGAGTTAATTTTTTTCTCCTATCTTCCATTTTGCTTTAAAAATAAACATACTCAATTTTGGGTTACCTTTCTTTTGTATTTGTATATTTGTTTTCAAATTTTTACTACAATTAATGTTAAGAATGACGTAGATAACACATTAATGCCTTACAAAAATATTTTATTCGGATGAAAATAGTGCTTGATAATATAATTTACTCGTTACAAAACTCGGGAGGAGGATCGGTATATTGGACGGAACTTATTAAGCGCTTCAAAGCTTCTCATAAGGATGAAGTGTTGTTTTTTGAGCAAAAAGAACCCAATTCCAATATTTTTAGAAAAAATCTTGAACTTGGAGCTGTTAAAAAAGAAACCTTTCTATCGTTAAGAATAAGAAGATACTTAAATTTTACCCGGCCAATAAAAGAAAAAAGTATTTTTCATTCCAGCTACTTTAGAGTTTCTAGGTCCAAAAATGCTATTAATGTAACTACATTACATGACTTTACTACTGAAAAATTCAGAACAGGTTTGGCAAGATGGATTAACCTAATGCAAAAAAAGCATGCAGTAAAAAATTCTCATGGAATTGTTTGTATTTCAGAAAATACAAAAAAAGACTTACTGCATTTTATACCCGATACAGATCAAAGTAAAATTAAAGTAATTTATAATGGTATAAGCGAGGATTTCTTTAAAATAGAAGAAGAATATGATATTTCTAGCAAGGATCCTAGGTTCTCCGGACTGGAAAATTATAAATATCTTTTGTATATAGGGCATCGTACAAGCTATAAAAATTTTCCTGTAGCTGTAGAAGTGGCATCAAGATTTAGAAACAAATACAAATTGGTAATTGTTGGAGAGCCATTTAATAATGAAGAAAAGGCAATGGTAGAAGAAAAACTTGGAAATGATTATGTAATTGTTTCCAAGCTTGATAACAAAGGTCTGAATTCATTATATAATAAAGCATTTGCTTTACTTTATCCTTCTTCATATGAAGGATTTGGTATTCCGCTGATAGAAGCGATGAAAACACATTGCCCGGTTGTTGCATCAAAAAACTCATCTATACCAGAGGTAGCAGGTGATGGAGCTATTTTATGTGAAAATGCTGATGCCAGCTTGTTTGAAAATTCACTGTTAAAATTAGAGAACGAAGAATTTAGAAACAATTTGATTACTAAAGGTGTAGAGCAGAGCTCTAAATTCAATTGGGACCTGACTTTTAATAAATACTATGAGTTTTATCAGGAACTTTATAATAAATATTAGAAAATGAATTTATTTAAACGCTATTCCTTGTTGCAATTGCTGTCTTTAATTTATTGTAAAATAAGGACAATGTTTGTGTTTAAAGAAGCAAGAATTATTCGTTTTCCGATAGACATCAGAGGAAAGAAATATATTAAGGTTTCAAAAGGGTTTACCACTGGAGTAGGATGTAGAATAGAAGCTTATCCGGAAAACAATGAACCGACGCTTTTTTTTGGGGACAATTTTCAGATGAACGACTATGTACATATTACAGCTATGGAAAAAGTACAGATAGGAAACAATGTTCTTTTGGCAAGTAAAATTTACATTTCAGACTGTTCGCATGGTAGCTATGCCGGAAATGAATATGACTCATCCCCTGAGTCGGTGCCACATGACAGAAAAATGTATTCAAAACCTGTTATTATAAGAGATAATGTTTGGTTAGGAGAATTTGTTTCTGTTTTGCCGGGAGTAACTATTGGAAAAGGAACAATAGTCGGAGCCAATTCAGTAGTCTCTAAAAACTTGCCGGATTATGTTATTGCTGTTGGTTCACCAGCAAAGCCTATAAAAAAGTTTAACTTTCAAACCCAGAATTGGGAAAAAATATAAAGATTTAAAAAAATTATGAAAAACATTTTGATAACTGGCGGGGCGGGCTTTATAGGATCCAATCTGGCACTTAAACTAATAGACAAAGGTTATAATATTACCGTTTTAGATAACCTTTCACCACAAATTCATGGAGATAATCCTACCGAAACTTCACCATTATATCTTAGCATAAAAAACAGAGTGAAGTTTATTTTAGGTTCCGTTACCAATGAAGAAGATTGGAAAAAAGCACTTGCCGGACAAGATGCAATTGTTCATTACGCTGCAGAAACTGGTACAGGGCAGTCCATGTATGAAGTAAAAAAATATATTGATGTTAATATTGGAGGTACAGCAATTTTACTGGATGTATTGGTTAATACAGAACACAATATAAAAAAGGTGGTTGTAGCTTCATCTCGTTCTATTTATGGAGAAGGAAAATACATTAGTAAGGAATTAGGTGCCGTATATCCTACTCAGCGTACGGCAGACTATATGGACAATGGAGATTTTGAAGTAAAGTATCCTGGCTCTTCTGCATTAACGTTGGTGGGAACAGACGAAACCTCAAAAATACACCCTTCTTCCGTTTATGGTATTACAAAGCAAAACCAGGAACAGATGATTCTTACAGTTTGCCCAACTATTGGAATTGCAGGTGTTGCTTTTCGTTATCAGAATGTATATGGACCCGGCCAATCTTTAAAAAACCCTTATACAGGAATCTTATCGATCTTTTCTACCCAGATAAAAAATGGTAATGGAATCAATATTTTTGAAGATGGAAAAGAAACAAGAGATTTTGTTTTTATTGATGATGTAGTGGACGCCACTATTTTAGGCTTAGAAAAAGAAGAAGCCAATAACCATGTATTTAATGTAGGTACGGGTGTTGCAACAGATGTATTAAAAGTTGCCAATGGATTGATTAAAAATTATGGTGTAGAAGTGCCGGTTACTGTTTCTGGAAATTATCGGTTAGGAGATATTCGTCACAATTATGCAGATTTAACAAAGATTAATTCTTTACTTGGTTTTGAGCCTAAAGTAACTTTTGAGCAAGGCTTAAAGAAGTTTACAGAATGGGTAAATACTCAGGAAGTACAGGAAGACCGGTATCAAAAATCCATTGATGAAATGAAAGCTAAGGGTTTATACAAATAATATCTGAAAAATTGAAAAATCTAAAACTTATTATACTCTTTACACTTTTTGCGCAGCTATTTGATGCGCAAGGTAAGAGCGATAGTTTAGTGATTATTTCCCAGAAAAAATCAGATTATCAAATTGTGATTCCAGCAAAACCTACAAAAGCGGAATGGGATGCTTCAGGGGTTTTGCAGACTTATTTTTATAAAATGACAGGATTATCCTTACCTATCATTTATGAATATGAAAACAGGAGAAGTCTGAAGGAGATTCACGTCGGAAATACTGCCGATGCTGGAAATGCAAGCAAAGGCCTAGGTATAGATGATGTAATTATCGGAACAAAAAATGATAAGGTTTTTATTAGTGGTGGAAGTAGAAAAGGGGTGATTTACTCAGCGTATACGCTTTTGTCTGATGTTTTAGGATGTAGAAAATTTACAAAAGATCTGGAATACGTTCCTCATAAAGATGTTCTTAAAATTTCAAAAAATATAAATGTTAAACAAAGCCCTAGCTTCGATTACAGAACAACTTATTTTGAAGATAGTCTGGATCCCACTTATGCGGATTGGAATAAATTAAATTATTTTTTTGAAGACAGATTATATAATGCACATACATTTCAGGTTTATGTACCTGCAGAAAAATATTTTCAGAGCCATCCTGAATATTTTGCATTAGTAGATGGCAAAAGAAATTCTGCACAGCTTTGTTTATCCAATCCAAATGTTTATCAGATTATAAAGGAAGGACTAAGAAAGGATATGTTGAAATATCCACAATATACGTATTGGTCTGTAAGTCAGAATGATGCTGAGATGTTTTGTCATTGTGATGATTGCAACCTAAAAAGGAGAAACGGGAAAGATTTTTCGGAAATACTTATACCATTTGTTAATAAATTGGCTACGGAATTTCCAAATAAAATTATTTCTACATTGGCATATCATCGTTCGATAGAAGCACCAATTTACAGCAATGTGAGTAAAAATGTTGAAATAATGCTTTGTTTTACTCATATGGATAGAAGAATATCTCTTGCAACCGGAGATGGAAATGCAAAGATGTTTAGAGACTTCCTGAATGCATGGAAGCAAAAAACGGATGATATTTTTGCTTGGGATTATATATGTAATTATAACAATACACTTTCTCCATTTCCAAACCTTCCTATATTACAACCCAATTTGCAATATATGAAAACAAGAGGCATTAAAAAGGTATTTTTAAACGGGATAGGTAACCAGAAAGGAGAATTTTCAGAACTGAAATCTTATATTGTGTCAAAACTTTTATGGAACGTTAATGCAGATGTAAATAAATTGAAAAAGGAATTTTGTGATACCTACTATCAGGAAGCATCCCCCGATATTTTAAAATATATCAGCATTCTTGAAAAAAATGCAAATTCAACAATGGCAATTGTAGATGTCTGGGCAAATCCAAGTCTAAATAAAGATAATTTTTTGAGCCAGAAAAATATTGAAAATTATAAAGGGATATTAAATAATGGTTTAGCAAAAGTGAAGAACAAACCAGATATTTATTGTCGTGTGCTGAAAGAATATGCCAGTGTAGAATATGCTGAAATTGAAATTGCAAGCCAGGATAGTAAAAGGATGAATGAATTAGGAGGAGAAAAAAAATATAAGGAAAAGCTGCTAAATTTTCAAAAAAATGTAAAACAGGCAAATGTTTTGCTAATGAGAAATGGTGAAATGCCTTTTGAAACCTATTTGAAATCAAAACAAAAGTAAGATGTCATTAATCAGTAACAATATACTTTTAATTTCTATCAAATTTTTTAATTATGAAAATTTGATTAAGAAGGAATTGGAAAATATGGGTGCTACAGTTGATATGTTTGATGAACGGCCTTCCAATTCATTTTTCAGCAAAGCGATTATCCGTATAAAAAAAGAAATGTACTCCGTTAAAATCAATCAGTATTTTAACGAGATCATTGAAAAGATAAGAGATAAAAAGTATGACTATTTCCTTTTGATAAAAGGAGAAGCCACACCAAAGTTTTTTCTTGATTTTTTAAAGGCCAATAATCCGGGGATCAAATTTATTTTTTATACCTATGACTCATTCAAGAATAATTCGAATGGATTGGATATTTTAAGTTATTTTGATGCTAAATTTACTTTTGACAGTCAGGATGCAGTTCAGTATCAAATGAATTTCAGACCTTTGTTTTTTGCTCAGGACTATGGAAATCTATACGGAAAGAATAAAGAGTTTCAGAATGATCTGGCTTTTATTGGAACGGCACACTCAGACCGTTATTTAATTAGTGAAAAAGCTAAATCATGGTGTAATGAACATCAATTAAAAATGTTTACATTTTACTATTCTCCCAGCAAGCTTCTTTTTAAATATAAAAAAGCAACAGATAAGAATTTTAAAAACTTTGATTATAAAAATATATCATTCAATAGTCTTTCTCATAACGAAATTATTGATGTTTACAGGAATACAAAAGTGATTTTGGATATCAACCATCCTGGACAGGACGGTCTTACAATGAGAACCTTTGAAACGTTAGGTGCGGGTAGGAAATTAATTACCACCAATCCTAAAATAAAAAAGTATCCTTTTTATGATCCGCAGAACATCTATATCATAGAAAGAGAAGCAATAAAATTTGACACAAGTTTTTTCCTGACTGATTTTAAAGAAATGAATTCTGAAATTAGAGAAAGCATGTCTTTAAGGGGATGGATTAATGAAGTATTCGGTCTTTCATCTATTAAACACTGGGAACAGGTTTTAAAAAAGTAATTATGAATGTAGCCGTTTTTGGAGGTTCCGGTTTTGTAGGAAAAAATCTCATGAAATCAAGATTGATTGATGCAGAAGTTAAGGCTGTATCATTAAGGGATATTTCCTGGAGGGAAGATGCAGGCTTGATGGATATTATGATTAATCTTGTGGGCAAGGCGCATGATCATAAAGGAACTGCGTCTGAAGAAGATTATTTTTTTGCCAATGTGGAATTGGTAAAAGAAATATTTGATATTTTTATTAAATCGGATGCCAGGATTCTTATTCATGTAAGCTCTATTGCTGCTGTAGAGGAATTTGAATCTGAAAAACCATTGAAAGAGGAATCTATCTGTAATCCGTTTTCCATATATGGTAAGACTAAAAGACAGGCAGAGGAATGGCTGTTAAAACAAATACTTCCCGAAAATAAAAAAGTGATTATCTTGAGACCCCCAATGATTCATGGTCCTGGAGATAAAGGCAACTTAGGATTACTTTATAAAATAATTTCGAAAGGATTTCCATATCCGCTGGCATCTTTTGAGAACAACAGATCGTTTTTGTCCGTTGATAATTTTAATTTTTTTATATCGGAAATTATTAAAAACCAGAATGAAATTGAAACGGGAATCTATCATATCTGTGATAATGAACCTGTTTCAACCAAGGATATTATAAGCATTATAAAAAAGGTCACAAATAAAAAAACACTCAATTTATCTGTCCCTAAAATATTTATACAAGGAATTGCAAAAGCCGGAGATATTTTACCTCTTCCAATTAATACAAAACGATTGAAAAAGATGACGGGCAGTCTTTTGGTGTCAAATGAAAAGATAAAAAACATATTAAAAATTACAGATCTTCCTGTTTCATCACAGCAAGGCCTTGAAAAAACAATAAAAAGCTTCAGTTAAAGTAATGGAACATATTCTTGTCACTGTCATCCTCCTTATTTCAATACTGATATATTTCAGAATTGCAGATCAATATAACATCATTGATAAACCCAACCACAGAAGTGCACATACACAGGTTACTCTAAGAGGCGGAGGAATTATCTTTCCTATTGCATTTATTGTTTTTTGCTGCTTTCATGTGAATATGGTTGCTGAGCATTATTGGTCTTTCGGCTTGGGACTTCTTGCAATCTGTACAATTAGTTTTATTGATGACGTAATAACTTTATCCAATAAAATAAGGCTTTCTGTTCATTTCGTTTCTGTTATACTTCTTCTGTATTTTACGGGTGCTTTTATTCTAATGCCATTTTGGGTCTGGCCGATTTTATTTGTTTTAATAATTGGAACGCTTAATGCCTACAATTTTATGGATGGAATTAATGGTATGACGGGTGTATACAGTCTTGTTACCCTTTTATCTCTGGTTTATATCAATAAAGATATTGTTGAGTTTACAGATCTGGATTTTATTATTTATCCCGTTTTAGCCTGTCTTGTTTTTCTTTTTTTCAATTTTAAAAAAAAGGCAAAATGCTTTGCGGGAGATGTAGGTAGTATGGGAATCGGCTTTTGGGTAATTGGTCTCATTACCCTTCTTATTATGAGAACCGGAGAATATAAATACATCTTGCTACTTTCAATTTACGGGATGGAAGTTGTTCTTACTATTATTGAGCGTATATTATTAAAAGAAAATATATTTGAAGCCCACAGAAGACATCTTTACCAGCTCTTTGCTAATGAGAAAAAAATTTCTCATCTAATCATAAGTTCTGTGTATGCAATTGTTCAGTTATTGATTAATATATTTTTGATTCATTCACAATTTCCTCTTTGGGCTATTATATTGATTATATTTATTCCCACGGGTGGAATGTATTTAGGATTAAAATGGAATTTAAAAAAAGAATATAATTTATAAAAACAACAAAAAATGAAAATAAAAGAAACACCATTAAAAGATTGTTATATTATTGAGCCAACTATATTCGAAGACGAAAGAGGATACTTCTTCGAAAAATTTAATGAAAAAAAATTTGAAGAATTGACTGGAATGAATGGACATTTTGTTCAGGATAATATTTCAAAATCTTCATATGGTGTACTTAGAGGACTTCATTTGCAGAAGGGAGAACATGCTCAGGCTAAACTGGTATCCTGTCTGGAAGGGAAAGTTTTTGATGTGGCAGTTGATCTTAGGAAAGATTCACCGACATTTGGTAAATGGTTCGGAGTTGAGCTTACGCCGGAGAATAAACTTCAGCTTTATGTTCCCCGTGGCTTTGGACATGGTTTTTCGGTTTTGAGTGAAACAGCAGTTTTTGCATATAAATGCGATAATTTTTATAACAAAGATTCTGAAGGCAGTGTAATCTGGAACGATCCGGATTTGAATATTGACTGGAAATTACCTCTTGACGTTGTTATCCTTTCTGAAAAAGATAAGGTATTGCCTAAATTCGCTGAACAAAATTTTTAAATAATATATTGAAAATCACTTTCCTAAAGTGGTTTTTATTTTTTGAGCCTACTCTTTTATTATTTTGTATCTTTGCACACTCAAAATCAAAACGATGCGCACAAAATCTGTAGGGAAGAAGAAAATCAATGTTGTTACTCTTGGATGTTCCAAGAACGTATACGATTCTGAAGTATTAATGAGCCAGCTGAAAGCCAATGGAAAAGAAGTGGTTCATGAAGACCGCGGAGATATTGTGGTCATCAATACTTGTGGGTTTATCGACAATGCTAAAGAAGAATCTATCAATACCATCCTTGATTATGTAGATGCAAAAAACAGAGGCGAGGTTGAAAAGGTGTTTGTTACAGGCTGTCTTTCTGAAAGATATAAACCGGATCTTATCAAAGAAATTCCGGATGTAGACCAATACTTCGGAACAAGAGATCTTCCGGTTCTTCTTAAACACCTTGGTGCAGACTATAAACATGAATTGGTAGGAGAGAGATTAACTACTACTCCAAAACACTACGCATACCTTAAAATTTCAGAAGGCTGCGACCGTCCTTGTTCTTTTTGTGCTATTCCTTTAATGAGAGGCGGACATGTTTCCACCCCTATTGAAAAACTGGTTTTGGAAGCTCAAAAACTGGCAAAAAAAGGGACTAAAGAAATTATCCTTATTGCCCAGGATCTTACTTACTATGGTCTTGATCTTTATAAAAAGCGTGCTCTTGGAGAGCTTTTAAAAGAGCTGGTAAAAGTTGAAGGGATAGAGTGGATTCGTCTTCATTATGCTTTCCCAAGTGGTTTCCCTGAAGATGTTCTCGATATCATCCGTGAAGAACCTAAAGTTTGCAATTATATTGATATTCCTCTTCAGCACATCAATTCTGACCTGTTGAAATCCATGAAACGTGGGACTACTCATGAAAAAACCAATGCATTATTAGCGAAGTTTAGGGAAAAAGTTCCGGATATGGCGGTTAGAACCACTTTGATTGTTGGGTATCCGGGAGAAACTGAAGAAAGATTCCAGGAATTGAAAGACTGGGTAAGAGAACAAAAATTTGACAGATTGGGATGTTTTACTTATTCTCATGAAGAAAATACAGGAGCTTATGTGCTTGAAGATGATATACCGCAGGAGGTAAAAGAAGCACGAGTGGAGGAAATCATGGAACTTCAGTCACAAATTTCCTGGGAAAAGAATCAGGAGAAGATCGGAAAAGTATTCAGATGCATTTTCGACAGAAAAGAAGGGAATTATTTTGTTGGAAGAACAGAATATGATTCGCCTGATGTGGATAATACGGTTCTGGTTTCTGCAGAAGAAACATATATTTCTATAGGTGAATTTGCTAATGTTAAAATAACTTCGGCGGAGGAATTTGATTTATATGGAGAACTGATCTGATAATCCGCATTTTACATCCAATATCTAACCGATCATTTTTCCTAATATTACTAAAATTTAACAGTATTTTTTATCGATTGTTAATTTTTGATAGTGTTGATTTTCAATGTTTTATATTTTTGATTAATAAATGTCATTTATTTTTTTATATAAAATGAATAAATTTCAAAATTATATCTTAAATTTGCGCAATAAGCAATGTTTTAAAATCAAATGCTTCAATAAGTTGCCGTTCTGACAAGTTTAAATGTCTAACCTTGAAGATGAGCACAAGTTGGTATGCATTTTCCGTTTTGGAAATATTGATGGAAAATAGTGTAATTTAAATCTTAAAAACTTATGAAAAAATTTTTATTAACAGCGACGATGCTCGTTGGCCTTTCGGCAGTTTCCAAGGCTCAGACAACGGGTCGTGTAGGTATTAACACAACTACACCAGCCGCAACACTAGACGTAGTAGCTAATACTACTGACAATGCTAGACCTGATGCCTTACTAGTCCCTCGTTTATCAAGAGCTCAGTTAGCAGCTAAAGATGCAGCATATACAACTGCTCAAAATGGCGCCCTTACATTTGTTAATACTCTGGATGGTTCTGCAGCTGGTAAAACAGTGAATGTAACTGCAACAGGATTCTATTACTATGACGCTCCAAACTCTGTTTGGGTTGCTGTAGGAGGAGGTGCTGCTGCCCCAACTCAGAAGTATGAAGCAATTAAAGGAACGGTAACAACTACCAGTGCAGGAGCTTATACTGTTGCTGCAAACGATTATTTAATAGTAACAACTGTTGCGGCCGGAGGTGCCACTCTTACTTTCCCTCCTTTAACAGCTGCTGATGCAGGACGTACAGTACTTGTATTTAATAATAACCCTTCACTTGCAGCAAATACAATTGTTGGTCCAATAGGACAATTAGGTAATAATCAACTTAGAGGTAGAACATTAGTTTGGACAGGAACCAATTGGGTAAGTATTGGATTATAATATATAATAGAAACAATATTTAATTTTTAAATTTTATACAACGATGAAAAATATATTTAGCCTTTTACTATTAGCCGGACTTGGAACAGTCAGCTATGCCCAGGTTCTTACTAACCAACCAACAAATGCTACCATTACAAACTCTAACGTTTTACTAGACGGAAGTACAAACTTCAGTACTGAAGCTGGTGCTCAGCCATATGTTGGTAAAGGAGTTATTATTCCAAGTGTAGACTTGGTTAACTTCCAGTTTGATCTTACATTGGCGGATAGTGTTACTTTCCCAACTTACTTCGACGGTATGATTGTATATAATAATGCTACAGGAAATACCCTTACAACAGGTAACAGATCTTCAACATCAACAGCCGTAACACCAGGATATTATTTTTTCTATAATCCAAATGGTGCATCAAACGGTAATGTAACTTCAGGAGTTTGGAGACCACTAGGAGGAGGTAGTGCTAAATTTGATGTAACCTCTGCTGAAACAGCTACCAATACATTAGTAGCAAGCAAGCAGGTTTATGCTATCAAAGGAACATTTGCCGCTACAGGAAGCTCAACAGCAGTAAATATTCCAGCGCCGACAGGTATGACTGCTTTATATGGTATTACTATTTATAAAGCAGGTACAAACACTGTTTATGACAGAAGTTTATACTCTTATACAATTGCAACCACTGCAGGAAATGCAATTACAGGTTCTCCAAGTATGTCAGTAGTATATCCTGCTGGAACATACGACTATGTAATAGAATATTTGAAATAAGATTAATACTTATTAATATACTAAAACCAATGAGCAATCATTGGTTTTGTTTTTTTATATATACTTGCTTTTAGGTTAAGAACTTGCTTATTGGTATTTAATTTGATATTCATACTAATATAAGGAAGAAAATGAAGTAATTGATTAGAAATAATTAAAGTGTTATTTGGATGGTAAAGTCACTGTTAAAATAAATATGAGTGATTTACTTCATAACTTTAAATTGCTTCTATTAAAAGTATCCCATACCATTTGATATCTTAAATTATTTTAGTCTTCTATCTATTTAATAGATAATATTATAATTTTGTAAAATTTATAAAGTATTGATTTACAGTAATATAATATAATTGAATTTTGGATTTTATTGACAAAAAGTTAAATATGTTAACTTTTAGGTGTTTTTTTTAACGTTTTTTAACAGAGGTGTTTAAAACCCCTGATAATAGGCAGTTACAAGGCTTATTAACATATTATTTGCTTTTCGTTAACGGTTTTTAACATATGGAGTAGGGACTTTACAACATTCCTTATACTTTTGCTCCGTCAAAACCAATAAAATTCAAGATGATGAAAAGATTCATTCTCGTAATCATAATGATGATTTCAACCCTAGGTGTTTATTCTTTTACAGGTAACACCTTAGATGCGAAGAAAACAAGTTATGCATCGTACTACCACGATAAATTTAACGGTAGAAAAACAGCAAGCGGAGAAATCTTTAGTAATTCAAAGTTTACCGCTGCAAACAGAACGCTTCCGTTTGGAACCAATATTAGAGTTACCAATCTGAACAATGGAAAACAGGTGATAGTGAAGATTAATGATAGAGGACCTTTCCATGCATCAAGAGCATTAGATATTTCTAAAGCTGCGTTCGATGAAATCGGGGATACCAGTCGTGGTACCATTCCGGTTGAATATGAAATTGTCGACTAAATTTATGATTTAAATTTAAAAAGCCAGCTGATTCAGCTGGCTTTTACTTTTATATAGTCATTTAGACATTTAATTCCAATAAAGCAGGACAATGGTCTGAATGTACGGCTTCCTTTAATATAACGGCTCTTGAAAGCTTATCTTTTAAGGTATAGGTAGCAAAATTATAATCAAGTCTCCAGCCCTTGTTTTTAGCTCTGGAATTTTGCCTGTAGCTCCACCAGGTATAATTATCAGGTTCGCTATTGAAAAAACGGAAACTGTCGATCAGCTCGCATTCTTCAATGAAATTAGTCATCCATTCCCTTTCCATCGGTAGAAAGCCGGAAACGTTCTTTAAACGGACCGGATCATGAATATCAATTGCCTGATGACAAATATTAAAATCTCCCGAAATAACAAGGTTAGGGATTGTTTTTCTAAGCTCTTTTATATAAGCCAGGAAATCATGGCAGAACTGCATTTTGAATTCTAACCTATCGATATTGCTGGCAGAAGGAACATAAACCGAAATGACAGAGTATCCGTCAAAATCTGCACGGATGATTCTGCCTTCATTATCATAGCTTTCAATACCACATCCGTATTCGATATGATTAGGTTTGATTTTTGACGCAATTCCGACACCGCTGTAGCCTTTTCTTACTGCAGAATGCCAATAGCTGTGATAACCGATTTTTTCGAGGCTTTCAATGTCTATCTGATCGTTGCCGGCTTTGCTTTCCTGAATACAAATAATATCCGGATCAGCAATCTTCAGCCAGCCCAGGAAATCCTTTGTAAAGGCAGCTCTGATTCCGTTAACGTTGTACGTGATTAACTTCATGGGTTTTTGATGAAAAATTTAAAGTGTTCGTTATATTTTGTGGGGAAAAATTCTGTAACATCATAATCTGCTACCTGATGAATATAAAAGGGATCTTCTTTAATAATCTCTTCAACTTCATTTTTAGAATGAGCAACTGCTAGTATGATCCCTCCTGTTCTTGGTTCTTTTCTGCCGGAAGCAATGAAATTTCCGGAACGGTAATATTTTTCAAGAAAATCATTGTGCTCCGGGATAAAACGTTCTACATTTTCCAGAGAGGTTTTATAGGTCAGTGAAATAATAAACATTGTTTTTTTGCTAAGATATGAACTCTTCAAGACTATTAAAAGGAGTTGAAAAAAAGAAGCGGCAAAAATCATTCGATTTTTGCCGCCTTAAACCCAAAATTTTAAATAAACTATGAAAAAAACTACTTGGGTTCTAAAATACTGATAGGAATAATACATTCTTCCAGTGAAATTCCTCCATGCTGGTAGGTCTCTTTATAGTAATTCACAAAGTGATTGTAATTTTTAGGGTAAGCCAGGAAAATATTATTTTTTGCAAAAATATATTTCGAGCTTAAATTTCCTTTGGGTAGGAACAGCTTTTCAGGATTGGTAACAGCCCAAACATCGCTGTCATCATAAGTTAAGCTCTTTCCTGTTTTATAACGGATGTTGGTGGAGGTTTCACGGTCACCAACCACTTTGCTTGGTTTTTTAACATAAACTGTTCCGTGATCCGTAGTAATTACGAGTTTATAACCGTTTTCTGCTGCTGCTTTAATGATCTTCAGTAATGATGAATTCTCAAACCAGTTAAGCGTGAGAGATCTGAACGTTTTATCATCACGGATCAGCTGGTCTACAATATGATTATCTGTTTTGGCATGCGAAAGGATATCGATAAAGTTGTAAACAATAACCAAAAGGTCATTATTTTTATGCTGGTTGAAGTCATCATAGATTTTTCGTTCAAAATCAGCATTCAAAACTTTAAGGTATTTCATGGATTTAGATCCCAGTCCTATTCTTTTCATCTGGTCTTCCAGGAAATCACGCTCAAATTCATTTTTATTTCCCTCTTCATTATCATTGAACCATTTATCAGGAAATCGTTTCTCGATTTCAGACGGCATCAGTCCTGCAAAGAAAGAGTTTCTTGCATACTGCGTAGCGGTAGGAAGGATACTGTAATAGTAATCTTCTGAGATTTTATTGTAGTATTTCGTAAATAACGGCTCAATAACTTTCCATTGGTCAAAACGCAGATTATCTACCATAAGAAGAAGAACTTTTTCTTTCTCTACTTCCGGTTTTACCTTTTCTTTAAAAAGTGTGTGGCTCATTAGAGGCTTATCGGAGTCGGTAAGCCAGCCTTCGTAATTTTTTTCAATGAATTTGGCAAACTGGATATTTGCTTCCTCTTTCTGTGACTGCAGAAGATCGGAAAATTCATTATCCTCCACCTTATCAAATTTAATCTCCCAGCTTAATATCTTCTTATAATATTCTGCCCATTCCTGGTAAGTTCTAATATAGGAAAGCTCCATAGATAGGTTTCTGAATTCCTGCTGGTACTGGAGTATTGTTTTCTGCTCCACAAGATTATCCTCCTGTAGATTCTTCTTTAACGATAATAAAATCTGGTTAGGATTTACAGGTTTTAGAATGTAGTCCGCAATCTGTGATCCGATGGCTTCTTCCATAATATGTTCCTCCTCACTTTTTGTCACCATCACGATCTTTAAAGAGTTATCTTTCTCTTTGATCATGGGAATGGCTTCCAGCCCCGAAATACCGGGCATATTTTCATCAATAAGCGTTAATGCAAACTTCTCCGAATCCATTAGTTCCAGAGCTTCATTCACATTGTTAACAGGGGTTACCTGATAACCTTTTTTTTCTAAGAATACGATATGGGGTTTGAGTAAATCTATTTCATCATCTATCCATAATATCTTTTCCGACATAATTTATTTTTTTACATGGTTATTGCATCAAAATGTTGACCAATTCCTTTTAATTTCTCACAAATTAGAGAGGCTAAAAGTTAAATATTAGTTAAATGAAACCTTGTTCATTATTACTGATATTCAATTTCTTTAAAAACCGGTCTTTATATAGTCTAAAGCTCTTTCCAGAACTTCGTCTTTTTTGTTCTGTATCCCCTTCACAGTGGGTTTTACAATAATGTCTGGAATAATTCCGATCCTCTGCGTTTCCTTTCCGTCCGGATAATAGGCACCGAGTCCTGTAAAGCACGTATCCAGACCTGCAATTTTAAACCGGATAACATCTCCGTTGGCCCCTGAAGTATTGCTTCCGATTACTTTGGCTTTCGGATGCTGTTTAAACATCATCGTTGTTGTTTCTGCCTGGCTCTGTGTACTCTCGTCTACCAGAACGATAACATTTCCTTTATAGTAATCCGGATTCTTTCTGCCGATGCTGTTTTTTAAGCTATAAAATTTACTCAAATAATCCGTCTCGGGAAAATTAAATTGATAATAAATTGTTTTTTCAGGAAGAATCAGCCTGCTCAAAGGAAAAATGGTCTGTTTCGGGTAATTTCTGAGATCAAAAATGATGGATGCTGAAAATTTTAGGACCTCATACATATCATCCACATCACTTTTTTCAAGAATCCCCATATTAACGTAGCCAATCTTTTTATCCGTATCTAAAAATTTCCACTTCTGCTGAATTGCCGGCTTTTCTCCTGTAATATCCGTAAGGAGATAGGTTTTTGCAGTTACAGCCAGATTTTGTCTGTCACGCTCTATTTTAAGGGAAATAGAATCATTATTGCTGAACAGGAAAAGGTTTTTCACTTTTGTGATCTTACCCCAGGAATTGGAAGCGGGAACATATCGGGAAAAACTGTTGACCAGCTGAGGGATAGTTCTTCCATTCACATCATAAATAATGTCACCGGTTTTCAAGGGTGTTTCTTCATTGAATTTATTTTTTCTGACCTTTGTTACAACCAGCTTTCCTTCCGCATAGAGATATTCTACCGGAACCTTTCTTTTTCCGTACTGGTTGGCATTGATCAGGGGCGAATATAGAAAGGCATGGGAATCATCAGTTTTTGTGACCAGTTCCGCAAGGGTCAGGTGATAACTTTCATCATTATCAATGCTGAGGAATTTGGGTATCATTTCCGTTAATACATCGTTCCAGTTCTCATCAGTCAGATATTTATACGGAAAGAAATATTCTACCAGATTCCAGTATCTGAAAAGCTCCAAAAGTCCAATTTTTTTTGAAATAAATTTTGAACCGTATGAATTTTCATTCCTGAAGAAAACCTTTTTTCCGCCTCTTCCGAAATAATGGCTGCTTCCTAAATTTCTGTTGTTCTGGATAAATAAGAGCTGTTCGGTGACTGTTTTACTGAATATTTGTTCATTACCCATCCAGCCAGAATCAAAGTTTCTCAGAAAATATACTTTTGCTTTATCTTCTTTCAGACATTTTTTACATTCTTCCACTTTTCCAAGACTGCTGATCCATTGGGAATATAATTCGTTCAGCTGGCTTTTATCTTGAATGTTTTCAAGCTCTTCAACCTTTTGAAAAAGCTGCTGGTCCCAATCAAAGTCACCTTTGGCAACATGAGGGTGGTAATATTTCAAAAATCCCCAGACCTTACACAATGACTCAAGTTTTTGTACTTCAGATAGAGTCTGGGCAGAAAAATGTAAACTGAAAAAAAATAAAATAAAAAGAGAAATCTTTCTCATTAAAATGAATGGTTATTAACAGATCAAAGATATATTTTTATGGGTAAATCCGTACAATCTGTGGTTAAAAATAAAAAACAGATCTCATTAACAAAAGAGCGTGGCCAGTTTTGAAAGAGCTGGAATTCTTTAACATCAATTTAATGATGCTTAAAATTTAAAATCCCTAACTTTGTTTACTAAATATCGACGTTTCAATGCAGAATAAGCTAAAGATCATCAACGATCCCGTTCATGGTTTCATCAGGATCCCACATGAAATTTTATTTGACGTTATCGAACATCCTTACTTTCAAAGATTGCGGAGGATAGGGCAAACCGGTCTTCTGAATCTTATTTTCCCGGGAGCTACCCATACAAGGTTCCATCATGCACTGGGAGCGATGCACCTGATGTTTACGGCATTGGAAACCTTACGTCAGAAAGGAGTAAAAATTACAGAGGAAGAAGAAAAAGGAGCAATGCTTGCCATCCTGATGCACGATATCGGACATGGGCCATTTTCCCATGCATTGGAAAATATGCTGATGGACGACTGGCACCATGAAAAGCTTTCCCTATTGCTGATGAATAAATTAAATGAGGAATTTGATGGACAGCTTTCCGTAGCTATTGAAATGTTTCAGGGAAAATACCACAGGAAATTTTTCAACCAGCTTATCTCTTCCCAGCTTGATGTAGACAGGCTTGATTACCTGAACAGAGACAGCTTTTTTACCGGTGTCTCGGAAGGGAATATCAATACACAACGGATCATTTCCATGATGAATGTTTGCAGTGAAGGCGAACTGGTTATCGATGCCAAAGGAGTATATTCTATTGAAAATTTTCTGACCGCCAGAATGTTCATGTACTGGCAGGTGTATTATCATAAAACTTCGGCACTGGCAGAATTTCTTCTGGTTAAAATCCTGGAAAGAGCAAAATACCTGATTTCTGAAGGGATGGATCTGCCTGCGGGAGAAAACCTGAAATACTTCCTGAACCGTGGGAAAAGTTCAGCGACCGATGAAGATATTTACAGATTTACACAACTTGACGACAATGATATAATTCATGCGATGAAATCATGGCAGGATTCTGAAGACTTTATTCTTTCCTATTGGTGCAGATGTGTGATCCAGAGAAACCTCCCGAAAACGGTCATTTCAACCCATCCTTTTAAGCGAAAATTTATTGAGGAAAAAGTAAAAAAAACCAATGAATTTTTCGGAATCGATAATGGAAAAGAGCTTGTACATGAGATTAAAAGAAAATTGCTGCCCTATGATACCAAAAAGCAGCCTATTTATCTCCTTCAGAAAAATGGCAAAAAAATCAGGCTGGAAGAGTCGCAGGACCAGCTGTTATCCGGACTTATGGTACACAAGACGGCAAGGTATATTCTTACCTTTCCAAGAGATATTTCCAAGATAATATCTTAAATAATCTTAAAATTCACGTTCCGAAAATCAAAAAATGTTTGCGAATTATAGAATTTCTTATCTTTGCAGAATATGGAATTTACAGCTTCGCAAATTGCAAGTTTTATTAACGGACAGATAATAGGCGACGAAAGCACGGTTATTACAGGGGTTTCACCAATTGAAAATGGTGAATCAGGACATCTTTCTTTTATAGCACAGGATCGATTTTCACATTTTTTAAATACCTCAAAATGCTCCGTAATTATTGTTTCGGAAAAACTTATAGATAAAGTTAATTATAATCCTACCTTAATTGTTGTAAAGGATGCTTACCTTTCTTTCCAGGTTTTAATGAATCTGTACCAGGAGATGCAGGGAAGAAAAGAGGGAATCGAAACCGGTTCTTCTATTCATGATACTGCTGTGATTGGTGAAAAGGTCTATATAGGGGCATTTACTTATGTTTCGGAAAAAGCCAAAATCGGGGAAGGCTCACAAATTTATCCGCATGTATACATCGGTAAAGGAGTTAAGATCGGTAAAAACTGTAAAATTGACAGTGGAGCCCGTATCTACGATTACTGTATTATAGGTGATAATTGCGTGATTCACTCTAATACGGTTGTAGGAGGAGATGGGTTCGGTTTTCAGCCTACTCCGGAAGGATTTAAGAAGATTCCTCAGCTAGGAAACGTAATTATTGAAGATGATGTGGAGATTGGCTCCAATTGCAGCATTGACAGAGCTACCATCGGTTCCACCGTTATCGGAAAAGGAACAAAGATTGATAATCTGATCCAGATTGCTCATAACGTGAAAATCGGACAGAACAACGTTATTGCAGCGCAGGCAGGAATCGCAGGATCTACTACAATAGGAGACTGGAACCAGATTGGCGGACAAGTAGGAGTCGTAGGCCACATTAAAATTGGTAACCAGGTGAAAATCCAGGCCCAGAGTGGTGTAAACTCCAGTGTTAATGACAAAGAAACATTGTACGGATCCCCGGCGATAAGTTATAATGACTATCTTAGAAACTATGTCCATTTCAGGAATTTTACTGAAATTGTAAAGAGAATAAATAATCTTGAGGATATCTCAAAAGATAAAACTAATGAGTGATATGCAAAAAACACTCCAGAAAGAAGTAACACTTTCCGGAATTGGCCTTCATACAGGTAAAGAAGTAAAACTTACCATCAAACCTGCCAAAGAAAATACAGGTTTTGTGTTCGTAAGAACAGATCTAGAGGGACACCCTCAGGTAGAAGCTGATGTTAATTATGTAGTAGCTACAGAAAGAGGTACAACACTTGAGAAATTAGGCGTAAAAATCACTACCTGTGAACATCTGTTGGCGGCGTTGGTAGGATGTGATATCGATAATGCCATCCTGGAAATGGATGCCTCTGAACCCCCGATTTTAGACGGATCTTCAAAGTTTTTTGTTGAAGCTATTGAAAGTGTGGGAATCGCAGAGCAGGGAGTCGCCAGAGAATACCTGGTTATAAAAGAAGTGCTGAGCTATACAGATCCGGCTTCCGGATCGGAAATTACAATTATTCCTTCAGATACTTACGAAGTAACAACTATGGTGGATTTTGGAACCAAAGTATTAGGTACACAGAATGCCACTCTTAAAAATATTTCAGAATTTAAAGACGAAATCTCCTCTGCCAGAACATTCAGCTTTCTGCATGAACTGGAAATGCTTCTTGATCATGGCTTGATCAGAGGTGGAGATATCTCTAACGCTATCGTTTATGTAGATAAGGACCTTACTCCGGATACTACCGAAAAACTGAAAAAAGCGTTTGGGAAAGACAATGTTTCGATCAGACCGAACGGTATTTTAGATAATCTTACATTAAATTATCCTAACGAAGCGGCAAGACACAAATTACTCGATGTGATCGGAGACCTTGCATTGGCTGGTGTAAAGATAAAAGGGAAAGTAATTGCAAATAAACCGGGACATTTTGTAAATACCCAGTTTGCAAAAAAACTGAACCGCCAGTGGAAGCTTCAGAAAAAGAAAAATGTACCGGATTTCGATCTTACCAAAGAACCTGTTTTCGATATCAACGGAATTATGCGTCTTATGCCGCACAGACCTCCGTTCTTACTGATTGATAAAGTTCTTGAGCTTTCAGATTCCCATGTGGTAGGTTTGAAAAACGTAACGATGAATGAGCCTTTCTTCGTAGGCCACTTCCCAAAAGAGCCTGTAATGCCTGGAGTACTTCAGGTAGAAGCTTTGGCACAGACAGGAGGTATCCTGGTACTGGCTAGCGTTCCGGATCCTGAAAATTATTCTACCTATTTCATTAAAATTGATAAAGTAAAATTCAAAAGAAAAGTAGTTCCGGGAGATACTATGATTTTCAAAATTGAATTGATAGAGCCTATCAGAAGAGGTATTGTTCATATGCAGGGATACGGATATGTAGGGGATACTGTAGCAGTAGAAGCAGAGCTAATGGCTCAAGTTGCAAAAAATAAAGTTGATTAAATGATTCATCAATTAGCAGCCGTAGATAAACGTGCGAAAATCAGCAAAAATGTAATCGTAGAACCTTTTACTACAATTGCAGGGGACGTAGAGATCGGAGAAGGAACTTGGATTGGTCCTAACGTTACCATCATGGATGGAGCCAGAATAGGTAAGAACTGTAGAATTTTCCCCGGAACGGTAATTTCTGCGATCCCTCAGGATTTAAAATTTGATGGTGAAGATACTCAGGTAATTATTGGTGATGAAACTACAATCAGGGAGTGTGTTACCGTAAACAGGGGAACAAAAGCTCTGGGATTTACTAAAATTGGTAAAAACTGCCTGATCATGGCCACTTCCCACATTGCACACGACTGCGTTATCGGAGATCACGTGATCATTGTAAACGGCTGTGGTATTGCGGGACACGTAGAAATTGGTGATTATACCGTAATGGGAGGCCTCAGTGCTGTTCATCAGTTTGGTAAAATCGGAAAGCATGTGATGATTTCAGGAGGGACCCTGGTAAGGAAAGATATTCCTCCGTATGTAAAAGTAGCAAGAGAACCGATGTCTTATGCGGGAATCAATTCAGTAGGATTAAGAAGGAGAGGGTTCACCAACGAGAAAATTTTCGAGATCCAGAAAATCTACAGAACTATTTTCCAGATGAAAATGAACGTTTCCCAGGCTGTAGCCTATATTGAAAAAGAAATGCTTCCAACCGCTGAAAGAGATGAGATCCTTCAGTTTATCCAAAACTCACCGAGAGGTATTGTAAAAGGATACGGAACAGGTAAAGAAAGCAACTAATGAAAAAATTGTCTTTCCTTTTTGTACTGGCAATTTCCAATTTTTACCTGTCCCAGAACCAAAGAATAACAGGTATGGAGTTCTATTACGGCTTCTCGGACTATAAAAAAGATAGCCTTGCCAAACCTAATGTTTATGCAGAAGTAAAAAGTCAGAATGAAGATTACATTAAAATGTCGCCATTCAGATATACAGATACTGATCAGAAAGCAAAGAAGGAGAATAGAGCATGGCTGATGAAGTATCAGGATAACCTGTATTTTAGCATGACCTATGCAGCGTATATCTATTCTTTTGATACATTTGCAAAAGTTAAGGTAATTGGGAAGAAATATTTTTTGGTCTATCTGGATGAAGTAAAAGATAAAAAAGCAATTTCATACAATAATCCTTATGGAGGAGGTTTGCTGGGAGGTGCTTTAAATGCAGGCCTGACACCTAAGTTTGCGTGGAAGGATAAAAAAGGAAACTCTTATAAGGTTCTTTTGATTGATATTGAAAAATCAAATAATACCTCTGATAAAAGAGATGTCAGCTTCGGATTGGTAGTGGATACAAAACTTATTGTTAAGCTTACAGATAATGATCCTGAAGTCATTTCAAAGCTAAAAACAAATCAGTATTACTTAGAGGATATAATTGATTTGGTAAATAAAGAGAATAATAAATAAAAAGATAACATAAATTAATGGCAACAAGTAACGATATCAGAAAGGGACTTTGCATTGAGTACAGTAACGATATTTTTAAAGTAATAGAGTTTCTTCACGTAAAACCTGGAAAAGGACCAGCTTTCGTAAGAACCAAATTAAAGTCTGTGACTAACGGGAAAGTAATTGATAATACCTTCTCTGCAGGACACAAAATAGACGAAGTAAAAGTAATCACCAGAAAGTTCCAGTATCTTTACGATGACGAGAATGGCTTCCACTTCATGAATAATGACGATTTCTCTCAGTTATATCTGAATAAAGAAATGATTGAAAATTCACAGTTCATGAAAGCAGGAGAAGAAGTAACGATCATTTTGAAAGAGGCTGACGAAACTCCACTTTCTGCTGAACTTCCTCAGTCTGTTTACCTGGAAGTAGTTGAGGCTGATCCGGGAGTAAAAGGAAATACGGCTACCAACGCTCTTAAAAATGCTATCGTTGAAACCGGAGCCAGAGTGATGGTTCCTCTATTCATCGAGCCGGGAGACAAAATTAAAGTAAGTACAGAAGACGGCAGCTACTTAGAAAGAGTAAAATAATAATAAAATTTACATCAATTCGGTTTGCACCAGCATACCGAATTTTGTTTTTATAAGAAAACCAGTTGTTATGAGATTCCACTCTCCACAAAAGCTCAAAACTATTGCCGATTTAATAGGCTCAGAATTCGTAGGTCCCGAAGACTTTGAAGTATTGGGAACCAACGAGATCCATATGGTAAAACCGGGAGACATCGTTTTCGTGAATCACCCGAAATATTATGATAAAGCCTTAAATTCTGCGGCTACAATTATTCTGATCGACAAAAAAGTAGAATGTCCGGAAGGGAAAGCACTTTTGGTTTCCGATGACCCGTTCAGAGATTTCAATAAAATCAATACCCACTTTACAAGAATATACAATTTCACTGAGGAACTTCACGATGTAGAAATCGGGGAGGGTACAAAAATCCATCGTACCGCTGTAATCGGAAATAATGTTGTCATCGGAAAAAATACTTTAATTTTTCCAAACGTTGTTATTGGAGACAGAACGGTGATTGGGGATAATGTTGTCATTCAGTCAAACACGGTTTTAGGAGGTGATGCGTTTTATTACAGAAAGCTGAATGGGAATTTTGACCGTCTTATTTCGGTTGGAAATGTGGTCATCGAAAACAATGTAGAAATTGGAAATGGCTGTACGATCGACAGAGGCGTTACGGATTCTACGGTAATCGGGGAAGGTTCTGTTTTGGATAACCAGATTCAGATCGGGCACGACACTGTCATAGGAAAGAAATGTCTGATCGCATCACAGGTGGGAATTGCAGGATGCTGTGTCATAGGAGATGAGGTTACCCTCTGGGGGCAGGTAGGCATCGCTTCCGGCAACAAAATTGAAGCCGGATCTGTTATTCTTGGTAAAACAGGAGTGAACAGAGACCTTAAAAAAGGAACCTACATTGGAATGTTCGCAGAAGATTTCAAAGGCTATTTGAAAAAAGAAGTAAAGCTGAGAAATCTCAAATAAACTATTCACTTGGTTTTGTCCAAAATCAAAGAAAAATAAGTAAATTTGTGAGCATTAATAAAATATTTAAATAAATTAAAACATCAATAAAATGTCAATTTTAGTAAACAAAGATTCTAAAGTAATTGTACAAGGATTTACAGGGAACGAAGGTACTTTCCACGCGGGCCAGATGATTGAATACGGAACCAACGTAGTAGGAGGGGTTACTCCGGGAAAAGGAGGATCTGAGCACTTAGGAAAGCCTGTATTTAATACAGTGGCTGATGCTGTTCAAAAAGCTGGAGCTAACGTAAGTATCATTTTCGTACCGCCTGCATTCGCTGCTGACGCGATTATGGAAGCTGCTGAAGCGGGTATCAAAGTTATCGTATGTATTACTGAAGGTATTCCTGTAGCGGATATGGTAAAAGTAAAATCTTACATCGCCGACAGAGACTGCAGATTGATCGGTCCTAACTGTCCGGGAATCATTACTTCTGAAGAAGCTAAAATTGGTATTATGCCAGGTTTCGTTTTCAAAAAAGGTAAAGTAGGTATCGTTTCAAAATCAGGTACCCTTACTTACGAAGCTGCTGATCAGGTTGTAAAAGCCGGTTACGGTGTTTCTACAGCAATTGGTATTGGTGGTGACCCAATCATTGGAACAACAACAAGAGAAGCGTTGGAATTATTCATCAACGACCCTGAAACTGAGGCAGTAGTAATGATCGGTGAAATTGGTGGTGGATTAGAGGCTGAAGCTGCAAGATGGTACAAAGCAAGCGGATCTACTAAGCCGGTTGTAGGATTTATTGCCGGACAAACTGCTCCTAAAGGAAGAACGATGGGACACGCCGGTGCTATTGTAGGAGGTGATGAAGATACAGCTCAGGCAAAAATGCAGATCATGAGAGACAACGGAATCAACGTTGTAGATTCTCCTGCAGATATTGGTGCTACTGTTGCAAAAATTCTAGGATAACAAATACAAAACAAAACATATGAAAAAACTTTTATTAACCTCAGCATTGGCCCTTTCAACCCTGTCTTTTGCCCAGATCGACTTTGCAAATACAAGATTTGGTGTCACGGCAGGAGGTAACTATTCCAGAGTAAGAAATGCCCATAACCCTTCCGGTCCCAGATATGCATTTCAGGGCGGAGTTTTGGCGCTGATCCCGATCGGAAAAGCAAACCAGTTCTTTTTACAGCCTGAAGTCGTATATTACGGTGCAGGTGAAACCGGAAAAGACAAAGATGCCAAAGGAAAAGATGGTTATGATGCAGTATATGGGAACAATTATCTGAGCGTTCCGGTTTATTTTAAAGCATATTTTTCTGAAGCACAATCAGAATTCTTTGGAATGATCGGTCCAAGATTTAACTTTCTGATGAGTCAGAATGTTAAAAATGCCCCGATAGGGAGACCATATTATGATCCGGATGTTACCGATCCTTTATATCCGTCCGTAAGTGGAAAAGCTTCAAGCTTTAACTTTGCTTTAGGATTAGGAGTAGGATACAGCTATAAAAGACAGCTGGAACTGGCTCTTAAATATGACCTTGGTCTTTCAGATACTTATCCTGATCTTGCAAAAGAAAAAGGAGGAACTGATAAGAAAAAGTCTGAGCAGGTAGTCAGCTTGAGCTTAAGCTATATCTTTAAATAGAATAATAAGTTATTCAATGATAAAAAAATCCCGGAAATTAAAATTTCCGGGATTTTTTGTTTTATATAGTAGTTTTTTTGTTTGCTCATTTATCGAAGACAAAAGAACAACGAAAACTACCCTTTAATCCACTTCCAGATCTCCTTCAAAGTAGCCTTATTCCCGTACATTAAAATCCCTACACGGTAAATCTTACCTGCTAAGAATATCATGAAAATAGTAGTTCCCAGTAATAATGCAATAGACAGGGCAATCTGCCATGCCGGAACACCAAAAGGTATTCTTGCAATCATCGCAACCGGTGAAGTAAACGGGATAATAGACAGCCAGAAGCCCAATGGGCCGTCAGGATTGTTCATTAAAGAAAAACTCCCGTACATCCCTACAGTAAGCGGTAAAATAGCAAATAAAGTGAACTGCTGGGTCTCTGTCTCATTATCTACTGCAGAACCAATGGCTGCATAAATAGAACTGTAAAAGATATATCCCAAAAGGAAAAATATAATGAATACAAAGATGATCAGAGGGAAATTCAGTTCCAACAGGCTATGTGAAACCTGAGTAGCAATCTGTGTAATATCCAGCTTATTGGCCAGTTCCTCATTTCCTCCCGGAATATTTTTCTGGAAAGATGAAAATCCGGTATTCAAGACCAATGCTCCTATAACAGACATTGAGATCCAGATCAGAAATTGGGTCAGGGCCACCAGAGTTACCCCCAATATTTTACCCATCATCAGTTCAAAAGGCTTGACTGATGAAATAATGATTTCCACCACACGGTTGTTCTTCTCTTCAAGAACACTTCTCATTACCCTTACTCCATAAATAATGATGAACATGAATGTCACATACATTAAAAGGATGCTCAAACCGCTTTTTACACCGAAGGCAAGGTCAGAATCTTCTTTGCTGTTATCAGAAACATTAATCGTTTTTAACGTAAAGCCTTTATCAAGACTGTTGAGTTGAGTTTCTTCAATACCAAGCTGCTTGATCTTTTCCTTTTTAATCACATCTGTAATGTCAGAAACGATCTTCTGTTTGGTATCAAAGCCCATTTTGACGTTTATAATAAGCCTTGTGCTGTTTTCAAGCTCATTGTAATTCTGATCTTTCAGTTCGGGGAGGATCAGAATGCCGTCCATTGACTCATTGTCTTTAAGATTATTGATCTTTGCTTTTTCATCAGCGGCTGAAACAAACACATACTCAAGTTTGTCATTGGATTTCAGCTGATTCCTGAAAAGTCCGCTTTTATCCACAACCTCAATGATGCTGTGGGATTCGTTTGCTTTAAACATCAGTCCGATTACCACTCCAAATCCAACCACTAAAAGAGGAGCGAGTAATGTTAATATAATGAAGGATTTTTTCTTAACCTGTGTAAGAAATTCCCTTTTTGTAATTAAAAAAATATTATTCATAAAAATTAAGAATGATTGCTTACAGCATTAATAAACACTTCGTTCATACTCGGGATTTTCTCATCAAATGATCTCACTTTTCCTACATGTATAAGGTCCAGGAGAATATCATTCTGTCCGCTTTCATTTTTAAGATCAAAAGAAATCAGGTTGTTTTCATTAGAGAAATTAAAAATATCATAGCTGGTTTTAAAATTCTCAAATTTAGCCTCATCCACCTCGGAAAGAGTAACCCCGAAAATATTTTTCTTAAATTTTTCCCTCACGTCAAAAACCCTTCCGTCGATGATTTTTTTAGAGTTGTTGATCAAGGCTACATAATCGCACATTTCCTCAACGCTTTCCATTCTGTGCGTTGAAAGAATAATCGTAGTTCCGTTATTTTTAAGATCAATAATCTGATCTTTAATTAAATTGGCATTTACCGGATCAAAACCTGAAAAAGGCTCATCAAGAATAAGAAGGTGCGGACGGTGCAGAACAGTAACTACAAACTGAATCTTCTGGGCCATCCCTTTCGAGAGTTCGGATAGTTTCTTTTTCCACCACTGGTCGATGTGAAGTTTTTCAAACCATTTCTTAGCTTCATTTAAAGCATCGTTTTTACTCATTCCTTTCAGCTCGCCAAAATAAAGGATCTGATCACCCACACTCATATTTTTATAAAGTCCCCTTTCTTCCGGCATATAACCAATGTCCCGGATGTGGCTGGGGTTAAGCTTATTTCCATTGATGAATACGTCTCCGGAATCGGCCTGGGTAATTTGGTTGATAATACGGATAAAGGATGTTTTCCCGGCTCCGTTCGGGCCTAGAAGACCATAAATACTGCCTTGAGGAACATGGATGCTGAAATCATCCAATGCTATTTTCTTTCCGGCGCTATAGGTCTTTCTGATATGTTCAGCTTTAAGCATTAAATTGTTTTTACAATGAGTCTAAAAAAGTTCTGAAAGTTACGGAATTATTAAGGCAGAACAGTGATAAAAGAAAAAATCCTGATGATTATCAGGATTTAATTTTATTGTTTTACAATTTGAGTAACCTTTTGGGTATTATCGCTTAAAATATAGCGAATCAGATATTTTCCGGGTTTCAGTTTTTCAATATTGATTTCACCGGAGTTCATATTGACAGAATAATTAGCTACCTGTGTTCCTAATATTGAATAAAAGGTTACACTTTTGATCTTTAAAGCAGAATCTTTCGCTTTGATCAGAAGGAAATCTTTTGCTGGATTTGGGTAAGCTACCAATACCCCGTCATCAGACTTCTGTGAAGGAGATCCCGGCTCTCTTAGCTGTGCTTGCATATTGTTGGAAAATCCAACGAAAGCGCCGATAAAGATAAATAAAAGTAAAAGTTTTTTCATCAAATTATAATTTCTCGAATGTATTAAAACAAAAATAAACAATTCTACAATTCTATACAATAGTTTTTTATATAAGTTGTAGTAAATTTGTGGAAACTTATTCAAAAAGTATTCCAAAATGATACATTCAAGAAATAGAAGGCTTAGAGTTAATGAATCTATCAGAAGTTTAGTAAGAGAAAATATCCTTACGACTGATGATTTTGTAATGCCTATCTTCGTAATGGAGGGCGAAAACCAGCAGGAAGCGATCCTGTCGATGCCGGGAATTTTCAGGCGGAGCATAGATCTGACGGTGAAAGAATGTAAGGAGCTTTTTTCCTTGGGTGTAAAATCAGTCAACCTGTACATGAAAGTGTCAGAACATTTGAAAGACAATACCGGAAAAGAAGCCTGGAACAAGGACGGTTTAATGCAGCAGACGATCAAAGCGATTAAAGATGCAGTTCCGGAAATGATTGTGATGCCTGATGTAGCTTTGGATCCTTATTCTATCTATGGACACGACGGAATCATCGAAAACGGAAAAATTGTAAATGATGCTACCAATGATGCATTGGCAAGAATGTCCGTATCCCATGCTGAAGCCGGGGCTGACATTGTGGCACCAAGCGATATGATGGATGGAAGAGTTCTTACCATTCGTGAAGCTTTGGAAGAAAGCGGATTTACCGATGTTGGAATTTTGAGCTATTCCGCAAAATACGCAAGTTCGTTCTACGGACCTTTCAGAAGTGCTCTGGACAGCGCACCAAAGGATAATATGGAGATTCCGAAAGATAAAAAAACCTATCAGATGGACTTCCACAATTCCCGTGAAGCTATGAATGAAGTATTTAAAGATATTGACGAAGGGGCAGATATTATTATGATCAAACCGGGACTTCCTTACCTTGATATTGTTTCCAAAGTTCGTGAAGCCATTGATCTTCCGATAGCGGTTTATAACGTAAGCGGAGAATATGCGATGGTAAAAGCAGCAGCACAGAACGGATGGCTGGATAATAACAAAACAATCATTGAAAGCCTTACCTGCTTCAAAAGAGCCGGAGCAGATATGATCTTTACTTATTTTGCAAAAGAAGCAGCAATGATTCTTAACAAATAATCACTAAACAAATGATCTGCGCCTAAAATGAAATTTTAGGCGCAGTTTCTATATCATAAAGAAATATTATTAGTTGTGACCGAAGCAGGCGAAATAATCGCGATCTCCCGGTTGAATAGGATTTTCACCCCCATTATCATTTACGCATACATTGGTGGGACACAAATACCATCCTGCAGGACAATTACCATTGGCATCAGGAAATCTGATACTTCCACCGTTAATGTTCTTCAGTTCTTTTTTTGTTAACTTTTTCATGACAAATATTTATAGGTTAGTGAAACTAAAATAGTGAAAATTTATCACATGATGTTGAAATCTTTTCCTTTGGTAAATTTTGCAGCAAAAGGAGCCTGATTCCCGGAATATTTCAAAACAAAATGTTTCTTTGTGTCTGTATCTATTTTAGCATCCACTTCTACATTCTCAGTCTGGAAGCTCACATCTACTCCAACCCCAGATTCCTTTTCAAGAAAGATCTCTACACTTTCTGCATAGAAAAGAGAAGTACTCAGATAATTGAATTTAATATTTTTTCTGTAAGTCTTGGATTTACTTTGGGTAAACAAAGAGTAATTTTTCAGAATTTCAATTCCCGGAGTATCAATATTGGTAATCCTGGATTTGGTTACCCCATTCACTCTTACAGAGAAACTCTTGGTATTTTTAATATCTCCATTCACTCCGATATTAAAGAGGGAAGGTAGGGAGAGACCGTATTCCACCATGCTTTCTTTTGTGAATTCAAAGTCAGGGATCAATGCAGGGTGCTTGGGTGTGTTGATCAGCTGCTGTTTGACTGTATTAAGAAGATCTCCGGAAAACAGGTATCCGATGAGGTTATTTCCCGTCGTTCTCCAGTTTCTTCCGTTCCATTCGAAGATTTCGCAAAGAAGCGTATCGGTAGACGAGTGGGGAAGAAGATCCATATCCTGCCATTTGAAAACTTCTTTGGCATAAGGCCTTCTGTCTACAATATTAATACCCAGATCCAGGGCAAGAAGATCTGTAAGGTCTTTATTATTTTCCATATAATTTAAGTCTTGATTTGGTAGCATAAAAATAGGGAAATAAAATAATAGGCGAAAGCGTAGAAAGGCAAAAGAGTGAAAAGGGGAATTTGCTTATTAGCCTTTCCCCTTCTTAGCTTTATCAGCTTTCTTAGCTGCCTTTACCTATCCTCTTCCTAAAGCCATCCTTTTCTCCCGTATACATAGGTGTCATCAAACTGCTTATCGCTCATGAACAGGTACAAAATCCCTTCAATAAAAGGAATAATAGAAGCGGCTCCAAAAGTGATGATATTCAGAACAAGCTGGATCACGCCTTCTTTCGTATAGCCCAGATAGAATTTATTTAAAGCCAGCCAGCCGACAAGGATTCCCAGTATCGCTGCCGGAATTTTCTTCTCCGATCGGTAAGGCATATTATTTTGAGGATTAGGATTCTGCGTGCCTTCTGTTTTTGTATAACCGTAATTTTCCATTGTTAATGTATTGTGATGATTATAAATGCTTTTTCAATAGGTCGGATAAAATTTCATGGAGTTACAAAATAATACTATAAATGTTTAATTTTTAACGAAATATGATCATGAATTTAGCAATGAGTAGTAAATCTGCCATCCTGAGTGTAGTAGAAGGATGTAATCAATAGGAACGTGCTTTAGCCCGTTTACAATAAAAAATGTCGGGATTCATGGCTTTAACCAAAATTTAAATATCTCCGAATTATTGGGAAATAAAATGACCATTCAAAAAAACGTTTACCGTTTATAATCTAAAATTTGAATTCAAAAAAACTTTATCTTTGCTCCTATGATTTTACGAGGAGAAAACTTAATCAAGGAATACGGTCCTAAAAAAGTAGTAAAAGGCGTTTCTGTACAGGTAGAACAGGGAGAAATTGTTGGCTTGCTGGGCCCGAATGGGGCAGGAAAGACCACTTCATTCTATATGATCGTTGGATTGGTTAAACCTACTTCAGGAAAGATCTTTCTCGATAAACAGGAGATCACCACTGATGCCATGTACCGCAGGGCCCAAAAGGGAATCGGATATCTTGCGCAGGAAGCATCCATTTTCAGAAAACTTTCCGTGGAAGAGAATATTATGGGTGTTTTACAGCTTACAAAATTGTCAAAACGTGAGCAGCAGATTAAGTGTGATGAACTGATCGAAGAGTTTTCCCTGCAGCATGTACGTAAAAACAGGGGAGATCTTCTGTCCGGAGGGGAAAGACGTAGAACGGAAATCGCGCGATGTCTTGCCACGAGCCCGAATTTTATCCTTTTGGATGAGCCTTTTGCGGGAGTAGACCCCATTGCGGTAGAAGATATTCAGAAAATCGTAAGAAGCCTTGTAGACAAAAATATAGGAATCCTGATCACGGATCACAATGTGCAGCAGACCCTGGCAATTACCAACAAAACATACATTATGTTTGAAGGAAATATCCTGAAAGAAGGACTTCCGGAAGACCTTGCTAACGATCCTCAGGTGAGAGAAGCCTATCTTGGTGAAAACTTTGTCTACCAGAGTATTTTAGACAAACCGAAAAAGAAAAAATATATTTATAACATCTGGGCAGGTAATTTTGATTCAAAAGCACAGTTTCAGGCATTTACAGATGAAAATTTCAGTCAGTTTGATGATTTGAGACTGATGTACGGTTTTGAAGACATTAGCTTTGCATCGCTTGCCAACTCTGAAATTGAGCATATCTTCAATGATGTGGTGGACAAAAATGCTAATAATTCATTTATCTTTCAAAGAAAAGAATTGACCACGCAGTACACCCTGGAACAGGCAGAAGCTGAATCCAAAGCAGCAAGCAAACCTGAACTGCATTATCTGACAACCTATTTTTACGAGGGATAAAAAGCAAATCCGTATCAAAAGTATTTGCTGAAAAATAGAATAAAACGTACCTTTTCTCTCTGAAACGGTACGTTTTTTAGTTAAAATAACTTCTATGGCAAAACCTTTTAACAGAACAGTCACTTTATTCGGGATCTATAAACAGCTTGTTCCATTTATAAAACCTTACCGTTTAATGATTTACGGGACGTTGTTTCTGACCTTCTTAGGGGCTCTTGCGGCACAGGTCAATCCAATTGTCTTAAAATATACGGTAGATGAGGTGACCAAACTTACCCATCTTCCGCATCCTATGTCTGAGGGTATTCATATTCTGATCGTCATTTCTATCATTTTGCTGGGGAAGGAACTGCTTAATATTTTTATCAATTTCGGACAAAAATTTTATGGTGAAAAAATAAGGATCAATGTAAGCTCCGTTCTTGCACAATCAGCTATTGACAAAATCCTGATGTACAGGGTTGCTTATTTCAATGATGAAAACCATGAATCCGGAAAACTTCAGATCAGGATAGACCGTGGGATAGAAAGTCTGACAAGACTTGTACAGAATTTTTTCATCGATATACTTCCGCTTTTTTCCAATGCCATTATCGCTCTCATCATTATGTACATGCAGAATGTGTATGTAGGGATGGTTTCTACGATCATTGTTCCCATCTATTTTTATATCAGTTCGTTACAGGCGAAAAAGCTTGGAGGAGTACGCCGCCAGCTTAGAAATCAGCGGGAAAGGAAGACTTCCGGACTTTTGAATCTGATTAATTCCATTATGGTAATCAAAAGTTTTGTCCGTGAAAAATTTGAAGGAAAAAAACAGTATGATTTGCAGATGGAACTGATGGAAAGTCAGATGTTCACGAGAAAAACCAACTTTATCTATGATGGCCTGAAAACTTTTATAGAACAGTTTGGAGTGGTTTTAATCATTCTTCTAACGGTTTATCTGGTACTCGATCAACAGATGACGATTGGAGCTATTATGCTTCATATTATGCTTTTTAACAATATTTCAGCTCCTATACGTCAGCTACACAGAATTTACGATGATATGAATGATGCCATGATCTATGCGGAAGGCTATTTTGAAATCCTCAATGCCGATGACGAGAAAGAACCGAACGGAACCTTTGTAGAAAAGGAGATCAAAGGTAATTTTGAATTAAAAAATGTAGATTTCAGTTACCCGAACGGAACCCAGGCTTTACATAATGTTTCCATGAAGATAGAGAATGGGAAAACCACGGCATTGGTAGGATTAAGTGGGGCCGGAAAGTCTACGGTCATTAACCTTTTGTGTAAATTTTATCTTCCCGATTCAGGAGAAATCCTGCTGGACGGAGTCAATTTAGATGAGTATGACAATACTTTTCTGAGGGACGATTTAGGATTGGTGCTTCAGAAGAACCATATTTTTCAGGGAAGTATTGAGGATAATATCCGTTATGGTGATATGAACGCCAGCTTTGAGGAAATTCAGGAAGCTTCCAAAAAAGCATACCTGCATGACCAGATCCTTGATCTTCCGGATGGTTATCAGCATGATGCCACCCAGCTTTCAGGAGGGCAGCAGCAGAGAATTGCCATTGCCAGATTATTCCTGAAAAATCCACCGATTATTTTCCTGGATGAACCCACTGCCAGCCTGGATGCTATTGCTACCGAACAGATTAAAAACTCCCTGGATGCCATCAAAGAAGGACGTACGGTGGTTATTATTTCTCACTCACTGTCACAGATTCTTGATTCTGATACTATTTATGTGATGAAAAAAGGAAGGGTTGTAGAAAGCGGAACTCATGATGAGCTGGTTCAGCTGAACGGAACTTACCGTGAGATCTTTGATGCCTCTGCCAGAAGTTTAAATCTGGATAAGCTGGTAAGTACTTTTAAGGATAACTAATAATCTTCATTTTACAAGACCATTTTAAAGCTTCCCACACGAGATTAAATGCAAAGTTCTATCATCAGCCTAATCAAAAGCAGTCATGATAAAACTTTGCGTTAAAAAATGATTTTACTGTGCCTTCTCAGCAACCTGATAAGTCCCTACATCTGCTCCAAAAGCAATATTGATTCTGTTATAGCTGTTGATCGCAATCACAGCCATAGTGAGATCCAGTATTTCAGTTTCAGAAAAATGTTGAGTAACTTCAGAATAAATTTCATCGGAAACCTCTTTCCCGTTTAAAGAAGTTAAGGTTTCTGCCCATAGCAGTCCTGCTTTTTCTCTGTCCGTGTAAAAAGAACATTCCCTCCAGGCGCTCACCAAAAATATTCGCTGCTCGGTTTCGCCGCTGGCTCTTAATTCTTTGGAGTGCATATCCAGGCAGAAAGCACATCCGTTCATCTGGGAAACACGGAAATACAGAAGTTCCAGGAACGAACGGTCCAGTGATGAATGCTGTAGCTGAGATCCCAGATGATGAAGGGCGTTTACAGCTTTGTTTCCCATTGCAAATGCATTAATTCTTTGTGACATAATAAATTGTTTTTGATTAATTATGTCACAAATGTAGACTGCAATTTTCCGGAATTTTTTTACATATGATAAAAAACTATTTTTGTGCCCGGATTCTGCTTAGAGAAACCTGAGTGATCCCGATATAATCTGCCAGATCTCCCAAGCTGATACGCTGGATAAGGTCAGGCCTTTGTTTCAGAAAATTATTATACCGCTTCTTGCCTTCATCTTCAAGCATTTCACTGATTCTTCCCATCATATTGACAGGAGCTTTTCGGTAAAGTTTGCTGAAGAGAGTTTCTGCACTATGGTATTTCTTGCATACATCTTCAATAACATTTTTATGAATGCGGAAAACTTTACAGGGTTCAAGGGCAACAATCATATATTTTGATGGATTACCCGTTAAAAAGCCGCTCAGCTCAGTGAAAAAAGAATTTTCAGAAAAGAAAGTCATAATGAAATCTTTGTCACCATTATCAAAAAACAGTTTTACCAGGCCTTTTTCAAGGAAATAAAAGTACCGGCAGGTCTCGTCGCCTTTTAGAAGAAAATCGCCTTTCCGGTAAGTTTTTAATTCTAGATTTGAAACCAAAACATCCATAACAGGCTGTTCAGGCTTACTTATACTTTCGATGGTTTGGATAAAGCTGGTAGGATTCATACTCAAATAAATAGAATGAATAAAGATTTAAATATAAATAAAAACAAGGTCAATTTATGTGATGACCCAAAAAAGATTGATAGATTTGCTATATCAAATATGAACGATCACTATCTTAAAAAACTGGACAGGGTAACAGCTATTCTCACGCAATTACAGTCGAAGCCGACAGTAAGGGCACAGGATCTTGCTGCCAAATTTGATGTAAGCATCCGCACCATCTACCGGGATGTAAAAACCCTGGAAAATGCTGGAATTCCCATTATAGGTGAAGCAGGAAACGGATATTCACTGATGGATGGCTATAAGCTTCCGCCCATTATGTTTACAAAAGAAGAGGTACTGAGTTTTATCACTGCCGAAAAGCTGATGCAGAAATTCTCCCATCAAAGTCTGGGAGCACATTATCAGATCGCCATGGAAAAAGTACGTTCTGTACTTCGGAATTCAGATAAAAACCTGATACAGAATATTGAAAAACAGATTGATGTTTATAATCATCATACACAATCGGATAACAGTATCAAGAATGTGATTCCTACCATCCTGGAAAGTATTGCAGATAAAACCCAGCTGATCATTGAATACAAGACAGTTGATTCCCGGGTAACCAACAGGACCATCGAAGCGGTCGGTATTTTCTTTGAATTCAATTACTGGTACATAATGGCTTTCTGTACCATGAGAAAAGACTTCAGACAGTTTCGGGTGGACAGGATCCAGCAGATTTTCAAAACCCAGAATCCTTTTTCCCAGGAATACGGACAGATCAATGATTACAGAAGATATTCAAACGGAGAGAAAACAAGGGTGCGACTTTTAGTGGATAAGAAAATAGTAGGGCATATTGTTAATTCAAAAAGGTATTACGGTTTTATTGAAGAAAAGGAGACTGAGGATGGAATTGAAATGACTTTTGATACGGAATGGATAAAAGAAGGTTTCCCGCGCTGGCTGATCACTTTTGCAGATTATGCAACCATTTTAGAACCGGAATCCTTAAAAGTCAAGCTTAAAAACCTGGTAGAAAATATTTCAAAAAAAATAGACTAAGAAAATTGAATCAGAAACAATAGCAGAGTGGTATAAATATTTATCTTGATAAAACCATATAAATCCGGCTTCACGAATGTGAAGCCGGATTTTTAGAAATTCATATAAATTTAAATAAAGAGATTTTAAACCAAGACAAAAATCAAAAACAACAAAATCGGGGGTGTCTATATTTAATGAATGGATAATTTGAATAAATTTGATCCTGCTGTTTCATCTTTTTGTCTGGATTGAATCATCATTTTCAGCTTGAACAAAGGCATTAATGATCCTAAAATCTCTCCCAAAAAAAAGGGGGCTCAATTCCTAAAGCTCTCAGGTAGGTATATCCCTGTCCTCTGTGGTGAATTTCATTATCTATGAAGTAAAGAATGTTCTGGTATACCGGAAATTCGTACTGACCGAATAAATTGAAAGTTTCCTGGAAACGTTCTTCAGTAATCTGGTTGAAGTAATGATTGATCACTTCTGTTTCCTCGTCCCATTTTTTCAGGATATCTTCCTTGGTTTTCGGGTTGAATCCTTCCTCATCGTAAGCTTCCATGTTTTTGTTAATAATTCCTTTCAAAGCGGGTCCGCCAATACTGATCAGCTCTCCTGCCAGTTTTGCGAAAGGTCTCATTCCGCCTACGGAAAATTCAAATAATTCTTTTTCCGGAAAAGCTTCGATCACTCTTCTTGTCAGGTTTCTATGTCCCTGCCAGTGCTCTAATAATTGATCAGATGTCATGAATTGCTTAGTGGCTGTTGCTGTAGTTGTCATAATTGTATTGTTTAGTTTGTTATTAATGATACAAAGGTATGACAGGGTTATGACAACAGTTTGTCAGTAGGATTTATGAGTTTTAAAAAAAATATTTTATTTCTTTATTAAAATATAAAAGGTCATTTCTCCGTTTAGATGTAAATTGCATGAATTAAGAAAATGCAACGCTATTAAAATCTCGAAATGAAGAAGTATATTTTGCCTGTTATTCCTGTTTTTTTACTAATCTCATGTAATAAAATTGAAGAGAAAATAGACCAGACCGTCCAGAAAACAGCCGAAACTGTACAGCAAAAAGCTCAGCAGGCAGTGGAAGAAACCGTAAAGAAAACTGTCAGTGAATCCATTAATTCTTTAACAAATTCCCAGGATGTAAAGTTTAACCAGGTATTTCCAGCTGAAGGAAAACCAATAGTGACTGAGGATACCGGAAAGAAATTTAAATTCCCTAATGGTTCTGAAGGATATATCTTCAAATATAAGTCTGATATCGCCGTCCTGCTTCCTTTCCTGGAAAAACAGCCATCTACCGACGAAAATAAATCTGATAAAACAGCCCGTAAGATAGACGGGCAAAGTATTATTGACAAAATAAGTTTTGTCTCTAAATTCCTTCCTGAAAATACGATTGATACCAGCTTCCTGGAAGATATCAAAAACGATAAAAATATAGAATATTATAAGCTGAAAAGGTTTCCCAACAACAGCACAATAATCTATAACCCTAAAAACCAGACCATCATACAATACGTAGAGGTAAATAAATAATTTGTAAGTGACCGGATTTATCCGGTCATTTTTTTTGAAAAGGCATAGAAGTGATAAAGTTCTGAAGAGACTTGACCTATATATGAACACATTCAATTAGCCCGTTTAAAATAAAATTCACAATCCGGCTTTAGCCAAAATGTAAATCTGGAATTCAAAATCCGTCAATCTGAGATATCTGCGGGAATAAAAATCAACTATCTTGTAAATGACATCCTTCGACTCCGCTCAGGATGACAGTATGCGAAACTCCGGATTGTTAGAAAGATCATCCTGAAGAGATAAAACTAAAAATCATTAATAGATTTTACTTTTTACATTGTACAAAATAAAGTAATTTAGTACTATGAAAATTTATACGAAAACAGGAGATAAAGGACAGACTGCATTATATGGCGGTACAAGAGTTTCCAAAGCCAGTGCAAGAGTGGACAGCTATGGAAATATAGACGAGCTGAATTCATTCATCGGAATCGCAAAAAGCCATATTGAGGATGAGGGAGTTTTGAAGCAGTTAAAAAAAATTCAGTTTGATCTGTTTACAGTAGGTTCAGAAGCTGCAACACCGGTTGATAAATTAATGCTGGCCAACGGAAAATCACGTTTACCTCTGATTATTTCAGATACGGAGATTGAAGAACTTGAACAGTGGATGGATGCTTTTGAAGATAAACTGGAGCCACTTCAATATTTTATTCTTCCGGGCGGTGGAAAACCTGCAACTTTTTTACATGCGGCGAGAACCATTTGCAGAAGAGCAGAACGCTCGCTTGTTTTCTTAAATGAGTCTGAAGAAGTACGTCCGGAACTGATTAAGTACCTGAACAGACTTTCAGATTATCTTTTCGTCTTGGCGAGATATATTTCAAAAATCAATAACGAATCGGAAGAATACTGGAATCCGAATGAGAGGTAAAGTATTGCTTTTTATCAATGGAGACGCCCCGAAAATGCTTCCGGATGCGGGTCAATACGAACTTATTGCCTGTACGGATGGTGCTTTCCACTACTTGAAGAATATGGGATTTCCTTTGGAAAAACTGGATTTTATTTCAGGTGATTTTGATTCTCATTCCGGGTCGGATGAAAATATTTATCACAAAAAGTTTATTCATACACCCGATCAGGACAAAACGGATTTTCATAAGGCGCTGGACCTCATTCTGGAACAGGGTTTTAGTACGGTTGATGTATTCGGAGGAAGTGGTGGTGAACAGGATCATTTCCTGGGAAATCTGACGGTCGCCTATACTTTTAAAGATAAAATGAACCTGAAATTTTATGACGAGTTCTCCGAGTATTATTTTATTCCCCCAAGCTTTTCTGTAAAAGGAGTGAATAATAAAATGATCTCTTTATATCCTTTTCCGTATGTTGAAAATATTACGACCAAAGGAGTTAACTGGCCTTTAACGAATGGCAGTCTAAGCATCACTTCAAGGATCGGGACCCGTAATTTTGCCGTTGAAGATGAAGTTTCCATTGAATATGAAAAAGGAGATTTATTAATTTTTATCGGGAAAAAATATTTGTAATTGAAGTATCGATAACGAAATTTTTACGAAAAGCATATCAATAAGAATGGGCTTTAGCCCATTAAAAATATAAAATCAATTGGCTTTAGCCAAAACATAAACTCCAAATCAAGAACCACATTTATCCGTGAAACCCGAGAATCTGTGGGATTAAAATGAAAAATCTAGCCAAAATATCATTTCTCATCATTTCATTATTATGTATTTTCTCATGCAAAACACAGCATTTTTCTGCGCCCGAATACGGAAAAACAAAAAACGGAATGCCCATTCAGATTAAAAAAGTACATAATTTCCGTACACCAGGAAACATCAGGAATTCGGAAGGGAGAACTTTAAAGGAAGGGATATTTTACAGAAGCGCCCATCTTCATTACCTGAAAAAAAGATCGTTCAGAGAACTGGAAAATTTAGGGATAAAAGAAGTGATCGACCTGAGGAATTCAAAGGAAATTGCAGATAAGCCGGACCGGCTTCCGGATGATATCATTTACAAAAAATATTCAGCCTTTGAAGATAAGGGAGATCAGCTGTCACAGGCTAAAAAACTGGTTTTAAAGGGAAAGGTAAACGGATCTGATGCCGACAAAAGAATGATAGATTTCTACCGGGAATATGTAACCGAAAACCCGGAGACGATCAGAAAAATAATCACTGAAATCCTGGAATCTGATCAACCCGTTCTTTATCACTGTACGGCAGGGAAAGACAGAACAGGAATTACCACCGCTTTAATTTTAACCATTTTGAAGTTTGATAAAGAAACAATTTATAATGATTATCTCTTATCAAACAATTACAGGGAAAAACTCGTTCATAAAAGGCTCCGTCTGGCAAATAATTTACATTTTCTCTATCCCAAAATGGATGTAAAAGTCCTTGAAAAACTGAGTTGGGTGGAAACGGCATATCTTGATGCTGCTTTTAATGAAATCACTAAGAAATACGGTTCGATTGATACTTATATTCAACAGGTTCTGGGGATTTCAGAGAATAAAAGGGAAGAATATATTAAGAAGTTTACAAATTGATAATCTGTCTGGTTTTTTGCCGGTTTCCCTTTTGAAATTTATAATAAATTTAACGCTTAAAAATCAAACTTTTTTAGCAATTTTGCATTTCGTAATTCACTTGTCAAGAAATGAAAATAAAGTACTCGGAACTTATTGATCAGACATTATATTTTCCTACAGAGGAATTTAATGTTTCTGAGAACAATTTGTTATTTCACGATGTTCCTTTAATGGAAGTCGTTGAAAAATTTGGCACCCCGCTAAAAATTAGCTACCTGCCAAGAATTTCTCAAAACATCCAGAAGGCGAAAAACTGGTTCAGGGAAGCTTTTGAGAAAGCCGATTATAAAAAGAATTATACCTACTGCTACTGTACAAAATCCAGCCATTTCAATTTTGTGCTTGAAGAAGCTCTTAAGAATGACATTTCTATAGAAACTTCTTCCGCCTATGATATGGATATTGTAAAATCTCTTTATGAGAAAGGAAAAGTAGATAAAAATATTGAAGTGATCTGTAATGGGTTCAAGACCGATGATTATCTGGTGAAAATTTCAGAAATGATCAACAGCGGTTTTGAAAATATTACCCCGATCCTGGATAACTACCGCGAGCTGGATAAGCTTACAGAAAGCATTGATACCACTTTCGACATCGGAATCAGAATCGCTTCAGAGGAAGAGCCGAAATTCGAATTTTATACTTCAAGATTAGGGATCGGATACAGAGATATCATCCCTTACTACAGCCAGAAAATTGCCGAGCACCCGAACGCAAGACTGAAAATGCTTCACTTCTTCATCAACACAGGGATCAAAGACACGGCTTATTACTGGAATGAATTATACAAATGTCTTCGCGTATATGCACGTTTGAAGAAAATTGCTCCGGAAGTGGATTCACTGAATATTGGTGGAGGTTTCCCGATCAAAACTTCTTTAAACTTTGAGTACGATTACCAGTATATGGTGGAAGAGATCGTTTCACAGATCAAAAAGTTCTGTGAAGAGGAAGGCGTGGAAGAACCTAATATTTACACAGAATTCGGAAGCTTTACCGTAGGAGAGAGCGGTGCCAACCTTTATAAGATCATTTCCCAGAAACGTCAGAATGACAGAGAAAAGTGGAATATGATCGATTCTTCATTCATGACCACACTTCCCGATACCTGGGCCATTTCAAGACACTTCATCATGCTTCCGCTGAACAGATGGGAAGATACATACGAAAGAGTGTTTTTAGGAGGGTTAACCTGCGATTCGGATGATTATTATAATTCCGAGCAGCATACCAATGCCATCTACCTGCCGGTTTTCAGTGATACCAAGCCTCTTTATATTGGTTTTTTCCATACAGGAGCCTATCAGGAAACGATTGGAGGATATGGCGGTGTTCACCACTGTCTGATGCCGCAGCCTAGGCACGTCCTGATCCAGAAAGATGAAAACGGTGAGCTTCAGTATGAAATTTTCCGTGAAAAGCAGGAACCTGAAGATATTTTGAAAATCTTAGGTTACTAATAAAATCTTAACCTGTCATTGCGAGGAACGAAAGTGACGAAGCAATCTCAACTTAATTGCTCTTAATGTTTCAATTTTTTAACAATTAAGATTTTTATTAAGGCTTAAGAATCATTAAGACCAGCTATAAAAAATAAAGCTCTCAATTTTGAGAGCTTTTATCATTTAAAAATATTTTGAAAGCTTTTCAAGTTCCAGCTCTTCATAATCTGAAACAACAATATCCGCTAAAGTATAATCCTGATTTTTAGAATGGGGACTCCGGTAAGCAGCGCAAAAAATCCCGGCTCTGTGTGCCGCAAGAATTCCATTGGTGGAATCTTCAATAACTATGCAGTTTTTTACAGGTTCTCCTGCCATTTCTGCTGCCAGAAGAAAAACTTCAGGATGAGGTTTGGATTCTTTCAGGTCTGCACCGCTGATTTTTCCACTGAAATATTGTTCAAGTCCGAACTTATCAAAAACCATATTAATGGTCGTCATCGTAGCTGAAGAAGCAAGAATAAGTTTGATCCCGTTTTCATGATAATGTTGGATGAGCTCTCTCACACCAGGAATCAGATCGAATTCCTCATCAGTATCGAAGTAATTTTTGAAATGAGATCTTTTGATACCCGAAGCGGCTTCATGCGTCTGCTTTAAACCAAATTTCTCGATCAGCGTTTCAAATACTCTTTTGGTAGAGGCTCCGGTGAAAGAGCTGTACAGTTCTTCGGAAACGGCAATTTCCAGTTCATCGAAGGTTTTAAAATAAGCTTTTCTGTGCAGTGGTTCCGTATCTACAATAACCCCGTCCATGTCGAAAAGAACAGCTTTTAAAGACATATTTTGTTTTTTGCAAAAATAAGGTTTAATATTTAAATGGTAAAGAGGAGTGGAAGCCTGAAGATGACAATAGGAGATTAAAATTTATAAGATAACTTGTTTTTTCAACATAGGTCTTTTGGGTTGCCTTCCAAAAACTTCCGGCCTCTTGCATCCTGCTTCCAACTTCTTTGTATCTTTGCAGAATCATTCAATCTTTAAAACATTTAATTTTTTAAATAAAACATGAGAACATACGCAGGAATTCCTGAAGAAAATGCAACATTAGAAAACTCTAAAGTAATGCTGGTAACCGTTCCTTACGACGGAACATCAACATGGGGAAAAGGAGCGGATAAAGGCCCGGAATTATTCCTTGATGCTTCTGAAAACATGGAGCTTTACGACATCGAAACAGGTACTGAACCTTATCTTGACGGGGTATACCTGGCAGGAGAAGTTTCCGAAAATTCTACTCCTGAGGCAATGACGGAAGCAGTGTATCAGAAAACAAAAGAGCTTTTAAATAATGAAGGGAAGGTATTTACCCTTTTCGGGGGTGAGCATTCTGTTTCTATCGGTTCTATCCGTGCCGTAGGAGAAAAGTTTGAAAATCTAACCGTTCTTCAGCTTGATGCCCACACAGACTTACGTCCTGAGTTTCATGGGTCTACTTCAAACCATGCATGTGCGGTTTTTGAAGCCAACCAGAAACACAACCTGGTTCAGGTGGGAATCCGTTCTATGGATGCGGAAGAAGCTCAGTACCTGCCGGAAGGAAGAGTATTTTTTGCCCATGAGATTGCCAATAATGACAACTGGATCAATGATGTTCTGGAAAAAGTTTCTGGAAACGTTTATATCACCATCGATCTTGATGCATTTGACCCGTCAATTGCTCCTTCTACGGGAACTCCGGAACCGGGCGGACTTCAGTGGTATCCGACATTGGAATTGTTGAGAAAAGTATTTGAAAAATGTAACGTTGTAGCTTTTGATATCGTAGAATTAATGGATTCTCCGATGGCTAAGCCAACTGCTTTCCTTGCTGCCAAGTTATATTACAAGATGCTTGCTTACAATCATATTTATAACAATAACTAAATTCCGCAAGAATCGGATTTTTTCTGCCGTATATTCTTTGGAAATTTGTGAGGTAAAAAAGAAATACTATGTCCACACAAAATCAAATAGATTATAACAGAATTGCCAAAGCGATAGAATATATCCGGGGCAATTTCAGGCTTCAGCCGAGTTTGGAGGAAGTGGCAGAAAATATTCATTTAAGCCCGGCCCATTTTCAGAAAATATTTACGGATTGGGCGGGAACAAGTCCGAAGAAATTTTTACAGTTCATCAGTCTTGAACATGCTAAAAATTTACTGAAAGAAGAAAAAGCGAGTTTATTTGATACCACTTACGAGACGGGGCTTTCCAGCACAAGCAGGCTTCATGACCTCTTTGTGAAAATAGAAGGCATGTCTCCGGCGGAATATAAAAACGGCGGAAAAAGCCTGAGCATCAATTACAGTTTTTCCAGAAGTCCTTTTGGATATGTAATGGCAGCATCTACAGAAAAAGGGATCTGCTACATGGCTTTTGAAGACGATAAAGAAACTGCATTGGGAAATTTATATGCTAAGTTTCCCAATGCTTCTTTTTTTGAAAAACAGGATGCTCTTCAGAAAAATGCCCTCTCCATATTCGGTCAGGACTGGACAAAGCTCAACACGATTAAATTACATTTAAAAGGTACAGATTTTCAGCTTAAAGTCTGGGAAAGTCTTCTGTCTATCCCAATGGGGAAACTTTCCACTTATGGCAGTCTGGCAGAGAAAATAGGAAATCCTAATGCTTCCAGAGCAGTTGGGACGGCTATTGGCAGTAATCCTGTTGCATTTCTTATCCCGTGCCACCGCGTTATCCAGTCTACCGGGAATCTCGGCGGTTACAGGTGGGGAAGTACCCGGAAGCATGCTATTGTAGGCTGGGAAAGTTCCAAGATTTATTCCGGAAATTCTATTGTATTGTAATGTATTGGGCAGATAACTCAATCAATTAGGTTTTGGCTAAAGCCTGACTGTATGTTGTTGATGGATGAAACGGGCTAAAGCCCGTTCCTATTGATACTATCTTTGAAATTTATTTGTTCGGTTTATGTTTTATACTACCTTTAGATTTTAAAATATAGATTTCGAACTGATAACATCTCATCAATGAACTTTGAAATTAAGTATGGGAAAGGTCTGCTTTCTATTAACTATGAACCCCGATATTACAGTGAAAGCCTTACGATAGGAAACAGTCCCGTCCTTTTTCTTTGGGATGACTGTGATGATCCCGGTGATGAAAATTTAGTATTGCTTCCTGTTGATGAGGAAAGTAAATATTTAATCAATAATACATTACAGAATATTGATCTGGATGTAGATTATACAGACCGGATTGAAGATTTATTTGATGTTTTAAAGCCTTTGCTGCAGTTATTAAAAAACGGAAAATATCATCTTAGCTTTTCAGAACATAGATTGCTTAAAAGCTTTGGTCCCATAGCTGCTTTTGCGGAAGAAAGGCTTAACAGGGAAGAAGTAGAAAAAGAAATAGAAAAGTATAACGGGAAATTATATCAGAATAATATCTATGACTATACTTATCGCGGCCAGTACGACAGCACTTATCGTTTCAACGAATATGAACAGCCTTTCGTAGCATGGAAATCCAGGCAAGAAACAAACATTAACCTTATACAGCATTATGAAAGTCTGATTTCTTCCGGGGCAAGGCCGTTTGCCATTATTTTTACTTCTGAATTTCTGGAGGATAACTATCTGCACGAATATATTCTGGACGGTCATCATAAGCTCTGTGCCTACAAGAACCTGGGAATTGACCCACCATGTGCTGTAATTAAATTTATTGCAGAAGAAAAAGGGCAGCTTGGATTGGATTTGGAACGCATTTCCGAGCTGATCTTTCCGTGGCAGTTTAACCACTTTTATAATAACTGGGATGGAAAGGAAGAATATTTTAAGAATAACCCCCATAGCATGCTCAAAAAACATATTAAAAACGGATGGATTACCTTTCTTTATCCTGATGGAAGAAAAAGAGGGGAAGGTTTTTATATAAATGATATCCCCGACGGCGATTTTAAATACTGGTATGAAAATGGAAAAATCAGTAATGTCAAAAGCTTTTCTCTAGGAAAACCTGTCAGGAAGTCGGTATACTATCATGATGATGTAGCTGTTGATGCTGAAAATTATGGAAATAAGGGCTATGAATTCATCTATAAAGACGGAGATCTCAGGATCACAAAAAACTGGAACAAAGAAGGGAAGATAGAATCCATTGCTGTTCATGAAGTCAAAAGCATCAAACAGATTCCATTAACGGAGCAGGTTGTTTGGGAGTATTCCAGCGAAAGCTATAAAAATATCCTCAAACAGAGGAAAGAAGACGACATTAAAAAAAAACTTGAAAAAGAGGAAAGGGATCTTCAGTTAGCAAAAATCAGGAAACAGGAAAAAATATATGAATGGCTGAAGATATTGCTGGTGATGGTCATTATTGTGGTAATTGTTATTTATTTTTATAAAACTTAATTAATTTATGATGAATCTGTTTGAGGAAATGTCAGAATTCCCTTTAAATATTCTTCCGCATGACGGCACTGTACATTATTACGGAAAGGTTTTTAATAAAGAAAAGTCTCAGTTCTTTTATGACTATCTGCTGAATCAGATTCCCTGGGAAAATGATGAAGCGATGATCTTCGGGAAGTTAATTCTAACGAAAAGAAAAGTGGCCTGGTTTGGAGAAAAAGCCTTTGAATACACTTATTCAAAGCGTACAAAACTGGCCAGATTCTGGACACCAGAGCTGCTGGAACTAAAAAGAAAATGTGAAGAAGTCTCAGGAGAAACCTACAATTCGTGCCTTCTCAATTTATATCATGACGGAAGTGAAGGTATGGCTTATCACAGCGACGGCGAAACCGATCTTAAAAAACATGGCGCCATTGCCTCCCTTACTTTCGGGGCAGAAAGAAAGTTTTTATTTAAACATAAAACAACCAAAGAAAAGGTGGAAATATTCCTGGAAAACGGAAGTTTACTCATCATGAAAGGAACGACGCAGGAAAACTGGCTGCACAGGCTTCCCCCGACTACAAAAGTGAAAACACCAAGGGTGAATCTGACGTTCAGAACAATTGAGGAATAAAATAAGGTGGCTTAGGCTCCAGAAGCCATCTGAAACATAAAAAAACCCGGTCGCTGAGGTTCCTCAGCGACCGGGGTTGTACTTTTTAAACCGTATTAATTATTTCAAAACGTCAGCTTCAATAGAACTGTCTTCATATACTTTGATAAATGCCTTTGTATAATCTTTTTTCGTAGCAAAATTCGGGTTCTCCATGAATTTCTGAGGATTGATGGCAAAAAGCGGCCACCATGTGCTGCTGATCTGAATCTGGATCCTATGCCCTTTCTTGAAAGTATGCATGACATCCTGCAGCCTGAAATTCACTGCTGTTTTCTGTTCAGGTACCAAAGCTTCTCCTTTTTCCCTGGAATTTCTGAACCTTGCCGGCATGATCTCACTTCTTACCATTTGGTGGTAGTTGGGATAGATCACTCCGTCTTTCTTTTCTAAAGGCTTAAAATCTTCAGGATAAACATCAATAAGTTTTACGGCAAAATCTGCATCAGTAGAGCTGGAGGCAATATTCAGTTTAGCCATAATTTCTCCTGCAAAACTTATATCTTCCGTTAAAACATCCGTTGTAAACGTTAAAACATCAGGTCTTCCCACTGCAAACCTCTGATCTTCGGACATATAATTTTTAGGCGTAAAACCGTTGAAATCTTTCAGGTTGTCCGAGCTTAAAACAGGATTGTTCGGATCGCTGTAATACTCTGAGAATCCTTGTCCTGCTGTATTTTTTAAAGTGCCGCCTGCTAAATAGAAATTAACTTTCTGGGCATTTTTTGGAGGATAAGAAGCAAATTCTCTCCACTCTTTAGCCCCTGTGTCATACATCAGGGCTTCCGGAAGCCCGGCATCTTCTTTTGTATTTCCTTTTAAATAATGATTAAAAAACTTAGTTTCAATATTCTTCTGGTAATATGTTGCAATACTGTCCCCGAAATAAATCTGGTTGTGGAAGTGTTTACCCTGTTCCTGAGCCCACGCTCCGTGAGAGAAAGGTCCCATGACGATCGTATTTTTGGCCTTCGGACTTGTTTTTTCTATGGTTTTGTAAATATTCAGAGGCCCGGAAAGGTCTTCGGCATCAAACCATCCTCCAACCGTCATTACGGCATGATTTATATTTTTCAAATGAGGAAGGAGGCTTCTTTTCTGCCAGAACTCATCATAGTTCGGATGGTTCATAATCTCGGTCATGAAGAAATTGTTCTGATAGTATTTTTCATAGCCGTCTTTCAAAGTTCCCATGTCTCTGTAAAACTTAAGACCGTCCTCCGAAGTCTGCTTTACAAAACTATCCATATACCAGGCTTTGTTTTCAGGCTTTGTTTTCTGAACTCCGAAAACAGGGAATGTTCTGAAATATCCCAGCATAAATCTTCCGTTGTGAAGAAAATCATCATTCCAGAAATCGGAAATCGGAGCCTGCGGAGACGAAGCTACTAATGCAGGGTGCTGTGCCAATATTCCTGCTGCAGTATAAAATCCGGGATATGAAGTTCCGTACTGACCTGCTTTACCATTATTATCCTTCACATTTTTCAGAAGCCATTCTATTGTGTCATAGGTATCTGTACTTTCATCTACATCCTTTTTGGTCTTTCGGTCCACCTGGGGAGTCATATTGGTGAAAGTGCCTTCGCTCATATACCTTCCACGTACATCCTGGAATACAAAAATGTATTTATCCTTCATCAGGTAAGCATTGGGTCCCAGTTTGGTTCTATATTCGTTTTCGCCATAAGGAGCAATACTGTAGCAGGTTCTCTGCATCAGGAAAGGATATTTGTTTTTGTTCGAAATATCCTTTGGAATATATATCGCTGTGAAAAGCTTTACTCCGTCACGCATCGGAATGTAGACTTCCTTTTTGGTGAAATTGTCTTTTACAAAAGTATCCTTCTGGTCTGCGTTCTGAGCATGCCCAAGGATGAAAAAGAAAATAAATAAAATTGAAATATGGATCTTCATAAATAAAATTTACGGCTAATTTAGAAATAAATCGTTTCCGATCCATAGTATACCTTCAATCTTTAACTAAAATAAAAAAAAATAAAAAATAGATCCATCTTCATTAAATTCCAAATAAATAAATCTGCGAAAGGCTATTTTTTGCTCGCAGATTTGGCAGATGGCGTAGATTCTTTAATGTCTCTTTTCCGATAAATTCTTACTTAGATTATTCAAAATCATTCTGAGAATCATTCTGCTGTTGAAAAGGTAAAGCCGTAGTAAATAAAAAAACATCCCCAAGCGGGGATGTCTGTATTGTTTTTGAAATCAGTTTCTGAAAAATTATGCTCTTAAATATCTTGAATAAGCATATCCTTCCTGACCATCATCTGTCTTAACTTTCCACCAGTCATCAGAAGTCTGCTCGATTAAAGTTACCGATGAACCTTTTGCAGCTTTTCCTACTACAGCAGCTTCAGTAGAAGGCTCCTGTCTGATGTTCAGATTAGAATCTTCAGTAGCTACTGTTAAAGAAGCCCCAGAAGTTAATCCTGCTACCTGTACATCAATGTTGATGTCTGAAGCTGAATATGTGGAATCAATAGCTCCTAAAGCGTTCCATACTGCATCTTTTGCTGCTGTATTGGAAGCACTTCCTGTAACGTATAGGATACCGTCCTGCTCCTGAACCTGAAGGTTGGAAATTCCTGCAGACTGTGCTGCTGAAACTACGCTTGAATATTTATCTTGTAATGTGCTCATCTTAAAAAATTATTTTACCACTAGGTTATTGTTATATTTTCCGATTTTCAAAGCATCCACAGATTCTTTGATCTTTCTTGCCTGAAGGCTTGAAACATTTCCTGTAAGGGTAAGCTGCCCGTTTACAACCTCAACTTTTACAGAAGGGAAATCTTTAACAGCATCCTGAACTTTTTTCTGAACTGCAGGATCTACAGCAGATGCCGTTTCTACCGGTGCCGTTTCAACTGGAGCAGCAATAGTAGACATATCCATTACGTCTTTTACTCCGTTGATAGCTTTTAATTTGGCGATCATGGCATCCTTCGATTGCTGGTCTGCAAAAGTTCCGCTTAAATGAGCCACTCCTTCTTTTACTTCAACAGAAGCATTGGGATTAGAAGTTACCACAGTTGTAGCCTGAGTCTGAAGATCAGCATCAGAGACTTTCTTTTTACAAGAAACCGCTCCAAAGGATATAGCTAGTGCTAATGCAGCCATTGCGATAGTTTTTTTCATAGTTGTATATTTATTAATGTTGTTAATACAATCAAATGTAATAATAAAATTTGTACCAAAAGAATAAAAACTCAATAAATGTTTCTTAAATTTTTTACAATATTTTCGAAATCAGCGATTTAATTTTAATGTATTATAAACTTAATCTGGAGTTAACCGGATTCAGACAAAATCTTGTACCAATTGAAAAACTATTATATTTGTGGGAATTGAACTATTTATATGAAAGGACAAAATAAACTTTTTATTGCCATTATCGTTGCACTTATCCTGGGAGTAGGAATCGGAGGTATGGTACACGTACAGTATCCTGAGAGTGCAGAACCCTTTTCCAAAAACATCAAACTGCTGGGAACGGTTTTCATCAGGCTTGTACAGATGATCATTGCGCCGTTGGTTTTTACAACCCTGGTAGTGGGAATTGCCAAAATGAGCGATATCAAAATGATCGGAAGAGTGGGAACGAAAGCAATGTTGTGGTTTATTACAGCTTCCCTGGTTTCCCTTTTTATAGGATTGATGCTGGTGAACTGGCTTGAGCCTGGGCATGTAACCAAACTGCCGATCCAGGATGCCGCTGCGGCGGAAGATCTTTTAAAAACCAGTAAGAGTTTCTCTCTGGAAGACTTCGTAAAGCATATGATTCCTAAAAGTTTATTTGAAGCCTTTGCCACCAATGAAGTACTACAGATTGTAGTGTTTTCCATCATGTTTGGTGTGGCACTAGCCAATTTAGGGGAAGAATATTCAAAGCCGGTAGTTAAACTTTTCGATATTATTGCCCATGCCATTCTTAAAATGGTAGGCTATATTATGTGGTTTGCCCCACTTGGTGTTTTGGGAGCTATTGCCGCTGTAGTGGCTGTGAACGGGTTTGAAATATTTAAAGTATATGCCATTTATCTGAGGGACTTTTTCTTTGCATTAGGTGTACTTTGGCTTGTACTTCTCCTGGTGGGTTACCTGATTTTAGGAAACCGTCTTTTCGAATTATTAAAAAGAATCAAGGCTCCGTTACTGATCGCGTTCTCTACAACGAGTTCTGAGGCTGTTTTCCCGAAACTGGTGGAAGAGCTTGAAAAATTCGGATGTAATAACAGGGTAGTATCTTTCATTTTGCCATTAGGATATTCATTCAATCTTGACGGAAGTATGATGTACATGACCTTTGCTTCCATCTTTATAGCCCAGATCTACGGAATTGAAATGGAACTGGGGCAGCAAATTACAATGCTTCTTGTGCTGATGCTTACCTCAAAAGGGATTGCAGGTGTTCCGAGAGCTTCTCTGGTGATCATCGTTGCGACATGTTCCATGTTCGGAATTCCGCCGGAGGGTATCGCATTGATCCTGCCAATCGACCACTTCTGCGATATGGGTAGAAGTATGACGAATGTATTAGGAAATGCTCTGGCTACTTCAGCCGTTTCCAAGTGGGAAGGGCAGCTGGAAAATACTCCTCAGGAAGTGTAATGACAGAACAATATTTAGAGAATCATAAAAAGGTTGTTCTCAAAAACGGCTTTACAGTAATAGATTCTATGTTTACTGATGATGAGATCAAAAAGATAATTGAGGTTATTCAGAATGTAGATACATCCGCAGAAAACTTCAGAAAATCTGATGACCTTTTCGCTGTGAGACAGTTTTTGAAGGAGGTTCCGGAAATTAAAAGTCTTGTGTTTAATGGTAATGTCAAAGCTATTATCAGAGAACTTTTTGGAGAAAAATATTTTGTAGTAAAAAGTATTTATTTTGATAAGCCGGAAACCTCGAACTGGTATGTTGCCTATCATCAGGATCTTACCATTTCGGTAGATAAAAAACTTGAAATGCAGGGTTTTGGACCATGGACGACAAAGAAAAACCAGTTTGCTGTGCAGCCACCTCTGCCTGTTCTTGAAAATATTTACACCATAAGAATCCATCTGGATGATACCGATGAAAATAATGGAGCGCTTAAAGTCGTTCCGGGATCACACGCCAAAGGAATTTACAGACCCGAAACTATTGATTGGAATGTGGAAACCGAAGAGATCTGCAAGGTAGAAAAAGGCGGAATTATGATTATGAAACCCTTGACACTTCATGGTTCCAACAGAACCACAGATGGAAGGAGAAGAAGAGTGATTCATATAGAATTTTCTGATATGGAGCTGCCTGAAGAACTGAATTGGTCTGAAAGAATCAATTAGAATATATTTTGACTATAAAATGCTTTGGCTTCTCGCAGCATAATAATAAAACAAAGTCTCCCTTCGATGTTGGAAGGGAGATTTTGTTTACTACTAATCTACCACTCATTGGATATACTTTCTCTGTACTTAATTTTTGAATTTTCTTTATGATAAAAAAGTAATATAAAAAATTCTTTTTTCTCCGAACTACTTGAAAACACGGGACTATCAACAATCATCTTTCTTTTTATGATATCCTCAATTATATCATTTTGACTGCCAAACCCGGTAACCGTTAAAATGTCTTCAATTTTAGATGATTCATTTATCTTTACTTTGTAAATGGCAAACGTCTGTTTGGGGATAAAGCCTTTAAGATGCGATAAGTCCGTGTGACTATTGGGGCTTGTTTCATCATCACAACTGGTGAATGTAAGCCCTATGAATTTATATTTATTTTTATCTAAATAAGAAAAAGCTTTCTCTAAATTTTCAAGTTCTGAATTTTCATCTTTTGAGGGTGTAGTGTTTAAGCTATATTTTGGAGTGCAAGATGAAATGGTGTATTTACTGTCATTGAATCCACTTAATAAAATCAAGTACCTTTCGTTAGGTTCTATATTTGTCTCACAAGCACCGGAGTATGAATTCCCAATTAGTCCTCGTACATTTAATGTTTTAAATTTTGTTCCCTTGTACAATTTTTCAAACTCAACGTCCGCTTTATATGTTCTTTGATTGGTATTTTCATCATAAACTCTTATAATTTTAATAATACCTACAACATTAGCATTTAAATAATCCTGTGCTAACGTTTCTCTTACACATTTACAGGCTGATATCTTTGTAATACTCAAAAGAAGAAAGAATATTAATAATAATTTTTTCATATAATTTAGTTTTTATTTCACAGAAATTTCATCCACAAAAATATGCGCTTCACCGCCAGCACCCTGGTGCCATTCCGGAAGTTTCCCGAAATAATAAGCTTTTACTTTGATATAACGGGCTTCAGTAGGTAGAATTTCTGCTCCGAAATCTTTGATCTGCACTTTTTCATCTTTAGCATCAATCGTATTGTCGATGCTTTTGAGAAGAATAAAATCTTTACCATTCATGGATGCATAATATTCCACTTTTTTAGGCATTAGAATCCATGCTTTACTGTCCTGAAGATAGGTGGATGACAGTTTTGTGATCTGCTGAGGTGATTTCAGGTCAATAATGGCTTCAAAATCCTGTCCCTGATACCCCTGCCAGTCTCCTTTTCTCCAGTTGATATCACCATTGATTCCGTCGATAAGTGCCAGTTTTCCACCTGCGGTATACTGTGGATTTACTTTTGAATGGACAGTGATATCCCAGTAATTGGGTCTTCTGCTGAAATTGGCTACTGTTACCGAACTTTTCTCACCGTTTCTTTCCGAATAAGCGTGAACCTGTGTCGTTTTACTGATGGTGAAAGGTCCTTTATAGGCAGTGAAAGTTTTTCTTACATTAGCATCACTGTCACTTAAGGTCATATAATATACTTTATCATCCGGATTTAATGGGGTGATCTGAACTTTTGCCGAGAAATCGAAAATCCTGTCGGAAGCAATCACCGGTGCGGCAGTCAGTTGAGGATATTTAAAATCCTTCACAGGTTTGATGTTTTCAAAGCCTAATTTCTGAAGTTCAGCTCTGCCGGTATTTTTTGTAATCAGTCTTGTAGTGCCGTCTTCCAGGTGAATTTTAACCTCATCAAAATAAGGAGTTGTCGTCTGCCATTCCGGAAGCCCCGGAGTAACTGAGTAAATTCCCTGCGAACTTAAAATATACCATGCACTCATCTGGCCGCAGTCTTCATTTCCAATAAGACCGTCCGGCGTATTTTTATAGAAATTGTCGAGGATATATTTGATCTTGGCATCTGTTTTTTCCGGTTTTCCCACATAATTGTACAGATAAGCGATGTGATGGCTCGGCTCATTACCTTGTGCATACTGTCCCATTAAACCTGTAATATCCGCCTGCTCACGGCCTGTGGTTTTATCCGGTGCCGTAAAAATAGCATCAATAAACTGTTCAAACTTTTCCTTTCCACCATGGGCGGTTATCAATCCGGGAATGTCCTGCTGTGCGGAATAGGAATAATGCCATGAATTACCTTCCGTATAATTATTATTTACCTCCCTTGGGTCAAAAGGTTCATACCAGTTTCCGTTTTTCCTGGGTTGGATAAAGCCTGTGATTGGATTATAAAGGTTTTTCCAATTCTGTGAGCGTTTCATGAAATACTGATAATCTTCTTTCTTGCCTAAAATCTTGGCCATTTGTGCAATGCACCAGTCATCATAGGCATATTCCACTGTTTTGGAAACACTTTCAGGCTCATCATCCATGCTGATGTAATGATTCTGCTTGTATGCATTTAAACCGAAAATATCCAGCATGGCAGAATTTTTTGAAGCTTCAAATGCCTTTTCATAATCAAATCCTTTGATTCCTTTGGCCATAGCATCCGCAATTACAGAAACGGAGTGGTAACCGATCATACATTCTGTTTCGTTGGATGCAAGTTCCCAGACCGGAAGTTTTCCGCCTTGTTCGTATTGCTTGATGAAAGTGTTGATGAAATCAGCGGTTCTTTTTCTGTCGATCAGCGTCATCAGCGGGTGAGCAGCTCTGAACGTATCCCAAAGTGAGAATACAGAATAATAATCGAATCCGTTTGCTGTGTAAAGCTTATTATCCCTGCCTCTGTATCTCCCGTCCACATCCATATTGATGTTCGGCTGGGTGAATACATGATATAAAGCCGTGTAAAAAACAGAAAGCTTATCCTTATCATCAGATTTAACCTGAATTTTTGAGAGTTCCTTGTTCCATTCGGATTCAGCCTGTTTTCTTACAGATTCAAAATCACCTGATTTTCCTTCTGCAAGCATATTTTTTTCCGTTCCTTCATAGCCTGTTGGGGAAATAGCTACTTTTACACTGATCTTTTCTCCTTTCTTAACATCAGATGAGAAAGCCAGAGCCAGTTTTGTACCTGTAAAAAGCTTATCCTCCTGCTTTCCGTTGACATCTTTTTTTGAAATTTTCATCGGTTTTGAAAACTCAATTCTGGCGTAGATATATTGATTGGCTGCCCAGGCTTCGCTTCTCCTGAAAACCTCAATGGTTTTATCATCAATGATCTTTACTTCACCTTCCAGCAGTTTATCCCTGTGGTTGAGGTCCAGAATGATATTCGCTTTGCCGGAATTGTTAAAAGTATATTCGTGATAACCCACTCTTTTTGTAGTGGTAAGACGAACGTCAATATTATTTTTGTCCAATTTAACGGAATAAAATCCGGCAGATGCCTTCTCATTTTTGTGCGAAAATTTAGACGAATAATCTTTGCTGTTCAGGCTCACATTTCCCATTGTAGGCATCAGCATAATATCACCGTAATCCGAAACTCCGGTACCGTTTAAATGAGTGTGGGAAAAACCATAGATCACATTATCCGAATAATGGTACCCGCTGCAGCCATCCCAGCTGCCGTCTATCCTGGTGTCCGGTGAAAGCTGCACCATTCCGAAAGGGACAATAGCTCCCGGAAACGTGTGGCCATGGCCTCCCGTACCTATGAAAGGATTTACATATTGGGCTTCATTCTGGGAATAGATCATCTGGGCAATGAATAGTGAAAAAATGGCCAGTCTGTTTTTCATAACATCAATTTATACCAACGAATATATTGAAAAAACTACAGAATACTATGTAACAAAAAAATGATAAGGATTGTCTTATTAAAAACTATTACTACAAAATAAATGAAGAAAATACTCCTTTCGGTGGTTATGCTGATGCCGTTGCTTGCCTTTTCACAGCGTATAACAGGAAAAATTACACAATCAGGGAATTCAGATCCATATATAGAAATCATAGCTGCTAAAGATCAGAAAAGACAGTCTGCCATTTCGGATGAAAAGGGAAACTATACGCTTAAACTTCCTGAAAACGGAACTTATCATATCAGATTAATACAGGACGGGGCAGAAATATCCACATCAGATATTACGGTAAATGGCGATATGAAGCAGGATTTTTTTGTTGAGAGAAAACAGGAAAAACAGATTGAAGGAGTCACGATTACCGCCAGAAAAAAGCTGATTGAAAGAAAAGCTGACAGACTGGTCTTCAATGTATCCAATTCTGTTGCTTCACAGGGAATGGATGGGGCCGAAGCTCTGGCAACCACACCACTGCTTAAAGTAGATGATAACTCAGGAATTTCTATTGCCGGGAAAAACGGAGTTGCCGTGATGATCAATGAAAGAATGCTGAACCTTTCGGGAAATGAGCTGGTAGCTTATCTTAAAAATTTAAGATCCGAGAATATTGAAAAAATTGAAGTGATTACCACACCGCCGGCAAAATATGAAGCGCAAGGAAACAGCGGCCTGATCAATATTGTTTTAAAGAAAAACCAGAACCTGGGCTGGAGCGGGAGCCTTACTACCGGACTTCAGCAGCAGACTTATACAGGAACCTCCAATAGCGCCACGATCAATTACCAGAATGAAAAACTGCGGGCATCCCTGAAGCTGAGGCAAAATAAAAGTGAAAAACATTCTTATGAAAATTATACCATCGAAGGAGCAGATGGACTTAAAAGCTCTGACGATAGAAGGGATTTCGGAAACGGGCTGGGAGGAGGCTTAAGTGTAGATTATCAACTTAATCCTAAATCGAATGTTGGATTTATTTATGAGTATGGAGTGGGGCATTCCAATATGGATATTACGAATACTTCAGATTATTTTCAGAATGGAAATTATACCAATACCCTGTCTACCTATGCGGAACACCGGGCCAGGAACCAACAGCAAACGATAAGTGCCTATTACGATCTTAAATTCGGGAAAAGAGACAATAAACTGAGCATTACCGGAAATTATTTTTCCAATATTCCGAAGAGCCTTATCGATTTTACCACAACAGAAAGTTCCGGCGACAGTTTTATAGTAAGGACGCCTTCTACAGTCAATTATAAAATTTATTCAGGGCAGGCGGATCTTACATTACCTTTTCAGTTTGCGAAGACGGAAACGGGAATAAAGTTTACCAATTTTGATAACAATTCAGATATTTCTTATCAAAATTTTACCGGTGGAAACTTTGTCACAGATCCTGTAAAAAGCAACGTATTTGAATATAACGAGAAGAACTACGCTGCCTATCTGAGCTTCGAGAAAGATTTCAATGAAAAATGGTCGGCAAAAGCAGGCATCCGCTATGAATATTCTACAGTGAATGGGAACTCTGTAACCTCAGGTCAGCAGACAGAAAATTCCTACGGAAAATTCTTTCCTACGGCTTATGTTACCTATAAAAGCAATGAGAATAATACATTCAGCTTAAATTATTCAAAAAGGATCAACAGACCAGGATTCCGGGCGATTAACCCTTATCGCTGGTACATCAATGTTAACTCGTATTTTACCGGAAATCCTCTTTTGAAACCCTCTATCAATCATAATTTTGAACTGTCCCATGTTTACAAAGGAAAATTATCTACTTCAGCCTATTTCCAGAGAACAGTAGAAGCATTTGACCAGCTGGTGAACCTTCAGGGAGAGAACCGTATCAGCACATTTGAGAATTTTTATAACCAGAACAGTATGGGAGTTACCATCAATTATTCAGATACTTTCTTTAAATTCTGGGAAGCCAATTATGCTGCGGATCTGTCTTATATGGAAACAAAAGTCTTTTCTACCGATGCCGCATCCAGAAAAGGAAGCAGTTATGATTTTAATTTCCAGAACAATTTGTCACTCAATAAAAGTAAAACAGTACAGCTTATTTTCAATTACTGGTTCCGCTTACCATCCAATTCCGGGAATGTGTATATGGATTTTGCCGGAAATTTTACATCAGGACTTAAGCTGAACCTTATGGAAAAAAGTCTTCACATGAATTTGTTTGTTTCCGATATTTTCAAACAGTCGAGGAGCAGGGGAGAGATCTATTATACGACCGGAACTCATTATTACAATAATTATTATGATGCAAGAAGGTTTACCTTATCTGCAACCTATACTTTTGGAAACAAAAAAGTAAAAGGAACGGACCGTAATGTGAGATTTGATGAAAAGAATAGGGCGAATTAAAAAAGATAGGGAGGAATTATTTTAAATGAGAACTTAATTTTTTAAACTAAAGTGCTCTTTTTATCCAATTACATTTAAACTCAAAAACTAAAGTGTTTAAAAGCTTGGCGCTTAAGTTTTTATTGCCCACAGATTTCACAGATGGGCACAAATAATAAGGCTTAAAAAATGACGAATTTATGTTTTGGCTGAAGCCCAGGCGGATGTTTAATATCCATAAAACGGGCTAAAGCCCGTTCCTATTGAATAGTCAGCTATTTAAATCTTTCAATTTTTTAATCTTTTAATCTCAAAACCCTACACTTCTCCTTCGAAAAAATCATTCAAATAGTTTTGCTGATGGACATCTGTACGGTCTGTTCCCAGAAATTTTTTCCACGCTTTGGATTCATGATAAACAATTCCCATTTCCCAGACGCAGTAGGTGGGAATGTGGATGTTTTTTCGGTCCCAGACCTCAAATGTTCCGGAACCGTCATAATAAACGCTTTCCCATAACTCGTTTTCGCTTCTCCAGGTACAGATCAGCAGCAGATAATTTTCGCCGCATCTGTGCATGATCACAAATCCAAGGTCATCTTTGTCCTGGAAATTTTCATCAGCATTTTCAATACACGTCTTGGCATTAATAATATCCTGAGGAGAAATTACAGCCGGATCTTCTGCCAGATTATACCATTTGAACCTGGTTCTGCCAAGAGTGAAAATACCTTTGGGAGATGCATATTTAGAGGGATAGGTAGTTGCGTTCATAGATTCTGTTTTATAAAAGTGGAAAGATATGATAAGGAGGGAGATAAGAAATGGGAGGGTGTATTTTTATCATCTTATTTATCACATCAGGTTATAGATTTTATTGATTCTAAATTATCGAAAAAATCCGTAAATTTGTGAACAATTTATATTTATATGTTGACGAAAGAAAAGGTTCAAGATTTCCTTAAAGAGATAGAAGTAGATGATTTGGTGAGTAATTTTCAGATTATGGGCAATGATGTTTATATTGACATGACGGCCCATTCACCGGCCATGCACGAAAAGAAAAAACTGGAAGCTGCCATGAAACAGGCTTTTGCCAGTGAGTTTGGTGAAGAGATCCAGCTAAAACTTAAAATTGTTTCTCCGGAGCCTAGCGAGATTCAGCAAAGCCAGATCAAAGGCAAGCAGATTCCGGGAATTCAGAATATTATTGCTATTGCTTCCGGAAAAGGAGGGGTAGGAAAATCTACTGTGGCTGCGAATATGGCAGTTACTTTGGCTAAAATGGGCTTCAAAGTAGGATTACTTGATGCCGATATCTACGGACCATCTGTTCCTACAATGTTTGATACAGAAGGTGAAAAACCTCTCTCTGTAGAAGTTAACGGGAAGAGTATGATGAAGCCTATAGAAAACTATGGGGTAAAAATGCTTTCTATAGGATATTTCTCAGGAGCTAATCAGGCTGTGGTGTGGAGAGGTCCTATGGCTTCAAAAGCTTTAAATCAGATGATCAGAGATGCAGCATGGGGAGAACTTGATTTCTTGTTGATCGATCTTCCTCCGGGAACCGGAGATATCCATTTGTCTATTATCCAGGAAGTTCCGGTAACAGGTGCTGTGATTGTAAGTACACCTCAGCATGTAGCGTTGGCAGACGTAAGAAAAGGGATCGCTATGTTCCAGATGGAAAGCATTAATATTCCTGTTCTTGGATTAATCGAAAATATGGCGTATTTTACACCGGCAGAACTTCCTGATAACAAATACTATATCTTTGGACAGCAGGGCGCTCAGTATCTTGCTGAGGATCTGGGGATTCCGGTGCTGGGAGAGATTCCGTTGATTCAGAGTATAAGAGAAGCCGGAGATGTCGGAAGACCTGCTGCGCTTCAGGAAGGCTCTAAAATTGCAGAAATCTACACAGAAACGGCAAGAAATATGGTAGAAAGCCTTGTAGAAAGAAACAAAAACCTTCCGCCTACAGAAGCGGTAAAGATTTCGACTATGGCAGGATGCTCGCCGAAAGCTAAAAAATAATTATTTTCAATTAAGTTTGAAAAGAACCGAATTGAACGATGAAAAATATGGAAACAAATATAACACACGAAGATACAGTAACGAGAGTAATGGAAGCTCTGGAAAGCATCAGGCCGTTCCTGAACAAGGATGGAGGCGATATTGAGCTTATTGACGTGAAGGATAACCAGGTTTTTGTAAAACTTCTGGGAAACTGTTCCGGGTGTTCGCTGAATTTTTCAACCCTGAAACTGGGCGTTGAAAATACAATCAAGCAACATGCTCCGGAGATTGAAAAAGTAATCAATGTAGAGTAAAAAATTACACGAAATATTTTTTAAAGACAGGTTTTTCAGCCTGTCTTTTTTTGTTTTAACAGATCATTATTTCATTATTTCAATCTGCTGTTTGATATATTAACACTCTGTTTTATAGTGTTTTTTGTTAGTTCTGTTGGTTTTTTTTCATTATATTTGTGAAAAACGCATCTTATGTTTGAATTTTTACAAAACCTGGAACCGCTTCATCAGGGCTTCTGGTATACAGCTATAGCAGCCAGCTTTATTTTCTTAATTCAAACGGTTCTTACTTTTGCCGGAGGCAGTCACGGAGATGTAACACATGCTGATTTTAGCGGCGACAGCCATGCTGACAGCCCATTTCAGTTATTTTCTTTCAGAAATCTCATTAATTTCCTCCTGGGATTCGGATGGAGCGGGGTAGCGTTTTATGGCTCAATAGGAAACAAATTACTGCTGATCTTTGTGGCTGTGCTTGTAGGTGCCGGATTTATATTTCTGTTCTTTATCCTTATTATGCAGATTCTTAAACTTACCGAAGACAATACATTTAAACAGGAAAACCTCATCGGAAGAGCAGGAGAAGTTTATCTTACTATTCCTGCCAATATGAGCGGCAAGGGGAAAATCACGATTTCTGTAAACGGAACCAGTCATGAACTCCCTGCGATGACAGAAGAAAAAGAAAATATTCCTTCCGGAGACTCGGTAAGGGTAACTTACATCTATGACAAAATCCTTGTCGTTTCAAAAATTTAATCATTATCAACCATTTTATAAAAACTATTTATGGCAATACCAGGAACTCTTATTCTTACATTAGTCATTGTACTTGTATTATTCGTCACATTTTTAGCCCTTATTTCGAGGTATAAGAGATGTCCGTCGGATAAAATTTTGGTTATTTACGGCAAAACCGGAGGCAGCTCTGCAAAATGTATTCACGGTGGTGGTGCATTTGTATGGCCTGTAATTCAGGATTATGCTTATCTCGACCTTAAACCTATCTCTATTGAAGCCAATCTTACCAATGCCTTATCCAGGCAGAATATCCGTGTAGATGTGCCGTGTAGATTTACCATTGCCATTTCTACGGAACCTGATTCTATGGGAAATGCTGCTGAAAGATTATTGGGATTGTCACAGGAACAGATCCAGGAGCTTTCCAAAGATATTCTTTTCGGACAGCTGCGTTTGGTTATTGCCACCATGACGATTGAAGAGATCAACTCAGACCGGGATAAATTTTTAGATAATATTTCTAAAAACGTAGATACGGAGTTGAAGAAAATCGGTTTAAAGCTGATCAACGTCAACGTTACCGATATCAGGGACGAATCCGGATATATTGAAGCTTTAGGTAAAGAAGCGGCAGCAAAAGCGATCAATGAAGCGATCATCAGCGTTGCAGAGCAGACCAAGATCGGGGAAACCGGAAAAGCGATTGCAGACAGGGAAAAAGATACCCAAATCGCGGAAACACAAAGAGACAGGGACGTAAAAATTGCAATTACGAGAAAAGATAAAGAAGTAAGCATTGCTGCAGCGTTAAAAGATGAGTCGATTGGTAAGGCAGAAGCTGAAAAAGAGTCCAGAATTGCAACTTCACTGGCCAATTCCATCGCTGTAAAAGGAGAAAACGAAGCAAAAATTACCATTGCCAATTCCGATGCCGAAAGAAGGGAAAAAGAAGCAGAAGCATTAAGAATTGCAACGGCTGCGGAAAAAGTACAGGCTGCAAGGTCTTTGGAAGAATCTTATCTGGCCGAGCAGAAAGCAGAAGCAGCAAGGGCGGAAAGAGAGCGTGCCACACAGCAGGCCAACGTTGTAGTACACGCAGAAATTGCCAAACAAAAAGCGATCATTGATGCCCAGGCAGAAGCTGAAAAACTAAGATTACAAGCCAAAGGAGAGGCAGATGCTATTTTCGCGAAAATGGAAGCTGAAGCAAAAGGTCTTTATGAAATCCTGACCAAGCAGGCTGAAGGTTACGATAAAGTGGTACAGGCAGCTGGCGGCGATACCAACAGTGCTTTCCAGTTACTGTTAATTGAAAAGCTTCCTGAATTGGTTAAAACACAGGTTGAAGCTGTTAAAAATATTAAGATCGACAAAGTGACGGTTTGGGACAGTGGAAACGGGCAGGATGGAAATAGTTCTACCGCTAATTTTGTTTCCGGAATGATGAAAACAGTTCCGCCGCTGAATGATCTGTTTAATATGGCAGGTCTTAATTTACCGGATTATTTAAAAGGTAAGCCGGATGAGGTTAAAAAAGAGATCATCACGGTTTCGGAGAAGAAAGAAAAGAAGAATTTTGATGACATGACTCCGGAAAAACCGGAAACTGAGGCTCCGAAAGCTTAATATTAAGATATAAAAAGACTCGGGCGGAAAGCAAAGCTTTCCGCCCGAGTCTTTTTATAGTTCATAGTCCTGAACTCTTTAATTACAGGATTAGACAAAATGCCAAAAAGCAAAATTAAATTGTGAGTAGAAATAAGATTCGGAGAAGTGATGAAGGTAAATTATATCAGGTAAATGATAACATATGCTCAGCAGTAAAGCAAATCAGCAGTTTTGTAGTTTTGCCTTTTTAAGTATTTTCACTTACTGATCTGGTTTCCTGAGATATTCAGTGTTTTGTCTGCGGAAGATTTCCCTTCCATTGGGTGTTTCTGCATATAAAAATAGCCTGAAACAGCCATCAGAACAAGAAGTACAAAAACCACAAGAACTATTCTTTTTAACATGTCTCTCATATTGCTAAATTTTTAATGTCCCTAATTTCTAAAGTAGAGGTAGGATATCCTTTATGCACAGCGTTGATCATAGCTCTGCCCACTTCGTGTAAAGTTAACGATTTTGATGGTAACAAAATAGGAAAAAGCCAAATAAATGGTTTAAAGAACCATTTTACATTGGTTTGACCCTCAACGGGTTTCATGAATCCTGGGCGGAAATTGAATGCATTCCTGAAGCCCATTTTTTTCAAAGTGTTTTCTGTTCTTCCTTTTACCCTTGCCCACATCATCTTTCCACTTTCTGTGCTGTCTGTAGATGCTCCGGACACATAATTGAAAACCATGTCTGGGTTTTGGTTCAGAACGGCTTTGGCAAAGTGAATTGTAGTATCATAGGTAATCTTTGTATAGTCTTCCTCATTCATTCCCACACTGCTGATTCCGGCGCAAAAGAAACAGGCATCATAGCCTTTAAGATTTTCATCATTCAGATCTATGGATAAAAAATCGGGAACCAGATATTCCCTGAGTTTGGCATGTGTTTTCCCGGAAGGTTTTCTGCTTACACTTAGAATTTCAGAGATATCAGGATTTTCAAGGCATTCCATTAAAATACCTTCACCTACCATACCGGTTGCTCCTGTAAGAATTATTTTGATTGGGTTCATTTTTTCTGTTAATATTATGTGAGACGTACCACTTTTCGCTTTACTTTAAATTTACTGCAAAAATTTTAGATTTTAACATTTTTGTTTTGGAGTAGGGATCCACCGCTTCTGTCATTACGAGCGAAGTAATCTCCTTAATAATTCTAAATGTTTCTTATTGTTTAATTGAGATTGCTTCGCTTTGCTCGCAATGACGTTATATAAAATAAAAACCGGCCAGAAGCTGGCCGGTTTCTAATATAGTGTCAGAAATTTACTTTTTTTCATGCAGCTGACTGTAAATATTATGGATCAATCCGTCAGCCACGGAAATTTTAGGAACAAATATCCTGTTGATATCTGACCAGGACATGACATTGTTAAAGATTCTCAAAGCATGTACCAGAACATCCGCCCGGTCTTCCCTGAGGTTATGTTTGCTCATTCTTTCCTCTACAGAAAGTTCGTTAAATTCTTTATATACTTTTTTAAGATGGGAAAGTGTCATAGGTTTTCCGTCTTTTGTTTTGCTCATTGAGAAAACTTTATTGATATTTCCTCCGGAGCCAATAGCCACAATAGGTTTTTTACTGACGATATTTTTTTTAATTTCTTCCTTCATTTCCTGCCAGTTATCTGCAGATACCAGATTATTTAGAAGTCTGATTGTTCCGATATTGAAGGATTTTTCATAAACCATTTTTCCGTTTTCGTAAAAAGTAAGCTCTGTGGAACCTCCTCCCACATCAATGTACAGATAGGCAAATTCTTTATCGAGTCCTTCTGCAACATGGTTTTCGTAAATAAGAGTGGCTTCTTCATCTCCGGAAATAATTTCTATATTGATTCCCGAAGTTTCCTTAACCTGCCTGATGATTTCGTTTCCGTTGGAGGCATCACGCATCGCACTGGTGGCACAGGCACGGTAATGCTCTACTTTATAGATCTTCATAAGATCGCTGAAAATCCTCATAGAGTCAATGACCATTTTTTCTCTTTCTTCCCCGATCATTCCCATGGTGAACACATCCATTCCCAGCCTCAAAGGAATTCTTAAAAGATTAAGTTTTATAAATTCAGGTTTTCTGTTGCTGATCTTTACTTCATTGATCAGAAGTCTGGCGGCGTTGCTTCCTATATCTATCGCTGCGATCTTCATTTTTTGCTTGTTTTAGCTTTTAAATACTTGTAGGTTTCTATTTGAGAACGGCATTCCTTTTTATCATTTCTCACATACTCGTTGCTCAATTTTTTGTCTAAAATACGAGCTTTTACGTTATCTCTCAACTGAATGTCGAGAATATCTTTCAATTCCTTCTTAAGTTCCTTATCCGTAATCTTTGCCGCAGCTTCAATTCTGTAGTCCAGGTTACGCGTCATCCAGTCTGCGGAGGAAATATATAGGTCTTCTGCTCCTTTATTGTAGAAATACATTACCCTTGCATGTTCCAGGTATTCATCAACGATGCTTATCGCTTTTATTTTTTCCTTGAATTCTTTTTGATTCACGGCACAGTAGATCCCTCTTACGATAGCTTTTGTAACCACTCCGGCTTTGGCAGCTTCATAGAGTTTTTCGATAAGAGCCCTGTCGCTCATGGAATTAACTTTAACAATAATTTCAGCCTTTCTTCCTGCTTTCGCTTCTTCAATTTCCCTGTCAATATGATGTACGATTTTTTCACGCATAAACTGCGGGCAGATCATTAGATTTTTGCAGGTTTTCAGGACCGGAAGGAAATCATCTTTCGGCTTTTTAAGGACATTAAATACTTTATTAATATCTGCCATAATGCCACGGTCTGCGGTCATCAGCAAATGATCTCCATAGATCTTTGCTGTTTTTTCGTTAAAATTTCCGGTACTTACAAAACCATACTGAATGGTTTTATTATGTGATCTTTTCTTGATCACACATAGCTTGGCATGTACCTTTTTATTGGGAAGGCCTATAAGGACTGTGATTCCCTCAGGTTCAAACATTTCTTTCCACTGCAGGTTGGATTCTTCATCGAATCTGGCCTGAAGCTCCAGCATTACCGTCACTTCTTTACCGTTTCTCGCCGCATAAATCAGGGCATTACTGATCTTTGAGCTGCTGGCAAGACGGTAGGCGGTGATCTGTATGGATTTTACATCAGGATCCATTGCTGCTTCACGCAGAAGGTCAATAACCGGGTTATACTTGTGGTAAGGGAAAGTAAGAAGAACATCTTCCTTTAAGATAACATCAGTTACCCTTTCACCGTTTTCAAAAGCCTGATGGGTGAAAGAAGTTCTTTCCACAGGTCTTTCGTAGGCTTCAAAAACATCCGGGAAATCCATGAAGTGTTTGAAATTATGAATTTTTCCCCCCGGAATAATGCTGTCTTTTTTTGTTAAGTTCAATTTCCTGATCAGAAGTTCCAGCAGGGCCTTATCCATATCTTTATCAAAAGCAAAACGGGTAGGCTTCCCTTTTCTTCTGTTCTTGAGACCCTTTTCTATTTTTTCAGCAAAATTGGTACGGATGTCATTATCAAGTTCCAGCTCTGCATCTTTTGTCACCTTAAAAGAATTCGCAGAAAATTCATCATAGCCGAAATAAGAAAATATATGGGGAAGGTTAAAGGTGATGACATCTTCAAGCAGCATAACATTCTTCTCTTCAGGATCTTCCGTAGGCAACAGGACAAATCTTCCTACAAAACGTGACGGAATTTCAATAATCGCATAATTACTGGAATACTGCCAGTCTTTTTTCCTCATAGCCACCCCAAGATAAAGACTTTTATCCCTCATATACGGCATTGGCGTGTTTTCATGAAGCAGGATGGGGATAACATTGGATTCCACCACTTCATCAAAATATTGCCTTACAAATTCCTTTTGTTTGGCTGTCAGGTTCTTAGAGGTCTTAATTGATACTTTGAGATCGGCCATTTCAGCCTGGATGTGCTTCCACGTCTTATCAAAATTCTGCTGCTGCCTGATCACAATTTCATTGATCCGCTGAAGAATTTTGGAAGGCGGCTGGTAGAAAGATTCCGCAATTACTTTTTCTTTAAAATCCATTGCACGCTTTAATCCGGCTACCCGTACCCTGAAAAATTCATCTAAATTGTTGGAAAAGATTCCCAGGAAACGTATTCTTAAGTGTAAAGGGACATTTTCATCCATAGCTTCCTGTAAAACCCTTTCATTGAAAGCAAGCCATGTAATATCTCGCGGATTGAAGTGTACTGACATTCTAAATGTGTATATTTTATCAAAAATAGCAATTCGTGAAGTTTAATTCACATTTCCAAGGTTAAACTTTAATTAATTTTTTAAAATTCCTCATGTTCAAACTGTCCTGAATACTGCAATTTAACATAATCTGGCAAGTCTTATTTCCTCTGATTATTCTTGACTCTGTCATTTTGTCACAAAATAGGAGATGGTACAGATATTGAGAAATTGAGAGTGTAAATTAAAATATAAAAATTAGAAAAAATATAAATATTATGAGTAAAATAATTGGAATTGACCTAGGAACAACCAACTCTTGTGTTGCTGTAATGGAGGGGAAAGACCCTGTTGTTATCCCTAACGCAGAAGGTAAAAGAACGACTCCGTCTATCGTGGCATTCACAGAAGATGGTGAAAGAAAAGTAGGGGATCCTGCAAAAAGACAGGCTGTAACGAATCCAAAGAAAACTGTATACTCTATCAAAAGATTTATCGGTACTCATTTTAAGGAAGATGCTAAAGAAATTTCAAGAGTACCTTATGAAGTTGTAGCAGGACCAAATGATACTGTAAAAGTTAAAATTGACGACAGAGAATATACACCACAGGAAATTTCAGCTATGACACTTCAGAAAATGAAGAAAACTGCTGAAGATTATCTTGGACAGGAAGTAACAAGAGCGGTAATCACTGTTCCGGCTTACTTCAACGATGCACAGAGACAGGCTACTAAAGAAGCTGGTGAAATTGCAGGTCTTAAAGTAGAAAGAATCATCAACGAGCCTACAGCTGCAGCTTTAGCTTACGGTTTGGATAAAAACCACAAAGATCAGAAGATCGCTGTATATGACCTTGGTGGAGGTACTTTCGATATCTCTATCCTTGATTTGGGAGACGGTGTATTTGAAGTATTGTCTACAAACGGAGATACGCACTTAGGAGGTGATGACTTTGATGATGTGATCATCAACTGGATGGCAGATGAATTCAAAGCTGAAGAAGGTGTTGACCTAAAATCTGATGCAATTGCATTACAAAGATTGAAAGAAGCTGCTGAAAAAGCAAAAATCGAATTATCTTCTTCTCCTCAGACTGAAATCAACCTTCCATATATTACAGCTACGGCTACAGGTCCTAAACACTTAGTGAAGACTTTAACTAAAGCTAAATTCGAGCAGTTATCCGCAGATCTTGTAAGAAGATCTATGGAGCCGGTTGCTAAGGCATTAAAAGATGCAGGTTTATCAACTTCAGATATCGATGAGGTAATCTTGGTAGGTGGTTCTACAAGAATCCCGATCATCCAGGAAGAAGTAGAAAAATTCTTCGGTAAAAAGCCTTCAAAAGGAGTTAACCCGGATGAGGTTGTAGCAATTGGTGCAGCAATCCAGGGAGGTGTATTGACAGGTGATGTAAAAGATGTATTGCTTCTTGACGTTACTCCACTTTCTTTAGGTATCGAAACTATGGGTTCTGTATTCACTAAATTAATTGAAGCGAACACTACGATCCCAACTAAAAAATCTGAAGTATTCTCTACAGCTTCTGACAACCAGCCGGCTGTAAGCATCAGAGTAGGACAGGGTGAAAGACCAATGTTCAACGATAACAAGGAAATCGGTAGATTCGACCTTACAGATATTCCACCGGCACCAAGAGGAGTTCCTCAGATTGAAGTAACTTTCGATATTGATGCTAACGGTATCCTAAGCGTATCTGCTAAAGATAAAGGAACTGGTAAAGAACAGACAATCAAGATCCAGGCTTCTTCAGGTCTTTCTGACGAAGAAATCGAAAGAATGAAGAAAGAAGCTCAGGAAAACTCTGCAGCCGATGCTAAGAAAAAAGAAGAAGTTGAAATCTTCAACAAAGCAGACGGATTGATTTTCCAGACTGAAAAGCAGTTAAAAGAATTCGGAGAAAAGCTTTCTGCTGACAAAAAAGCAGCTATTGAAGCAGCTCACGGAGAATTGAAAACCGCTTTCGAAGCTAAAAATGCTGACGATGTAAAAGCTAAGACAGAAGCTTTAGATGCAGCCTGGATGGCAGCTTCAGAAGAATTGTATGCAGCAGGACAACAGGCTCAAGGTGCTGATGCAGGAGCTCAGAACCCTGGAGGTAATGCAGGAGGTGCAGATGATGTACAGGATGCAGACTTTGAAGAAGTAAAATAAGAAGCCGTAAGTAAACCTTACACTTTATTATACAACCGCAGTAAACCCCATGTTTATTGCGGTTTTTTATTGTTGTGCTTGTACTTTGAAGTGTATGGTTATTATGACGTTTTCAAACCAGAAACTGATAGATAAAAGGCCAATTATTTCACTTCAACAGCCAATATCAATTGATGTAACAGCTTGAAGTAATAATTATCTGATAAAATTGAGGATTTCCGTAATGAGTATTTAAAATGAGGTTATAAATTGCTTAAAATAATTTAAATTTTATAATTATGGCAAAATATGCAATTTCAGGCGTTTGGAAAAATGGTGATGATGTAATCACTCATTATGCATTTCATGAGATTAATGAAGAAGGTAATTTTAGAGCAGTTAAAAAATCTAAAAGCGAAGCAATTAAACTATTAGAAACTTCAGGGAACACAGCCATAACCTGGATCTGGAATTATAAGGATTCTAAATGGAATAGTGGTCAGAATGTAGTAGTAGCTAACGATTCGGATGGCAAATATTTAAAAACAAGCCCAGATAATAAAGAGATGAATAATCTTAAACATTTAATTGATTATGATTGGATAGCTCCTTAATTTTTTTGCTAAAATCTAATTAATTGAATGTTATTAAGCATGCAAACTTCCCCGGATCAAAGATCCGGGGAAGTTTTGTTCAGATTAAACCAAAAAATATTTTATAATCTGATCATGCATCTGTAAAGTTGCTTTTTAGTCAATAACAATATAATTGTACTTTTCACTAGGTGCTATGCTGTATTCCACCTCTTCTGTGTAGGTAGGAACCACTTCACACCCGAATCTTCCCCTTGGCACGCATGGTCCGCTCTCGCGTGAGAGAACCTGGTTGGGAAGGCTCATATTAATATTCATTCCTGCATTTTGAAGAACAATAGGTTCATTGGTGGTAGTATATGTCCATGGTCCGTACATTCCGCTGTTTTTCACTCCCTTTTTAGATATTTTGTTGATTACAAAACGAATGGCAGGGTGGGCGATTGTATTAGTCTGGCTTTTGCTTGAATAGAAATACAGTTTTAAATCCACATTCCTGTTACGGCCGCTGGTAATATTTTCTTTCACGAGTTTTACGTATACCGGTGGATTTTTAATATCAAATTTAAAGGTAGTTTTCACCGGCGAATTATCTTTCAGGTAAGAATAAGAGCAGAAAATAGGAACGCCCGGCTGGCTCTTGGAAAAAGTTCCTTTTGAAATGTGGTTCACAAAAGCTTCATATCCCTTGAAAGATTGAGCTGCCGTTACCCCGCTTCCGCCTATTAAATAAAGATTGAAATCTGCTCCGTTCAGGAAATTTTTTTCATCTTCTGTCAGATAGCTTTCTCCTTTTACAAATAGTTTGCTGAAAGATTCATTAATTGTTGTTCTGGCTGTTTCTGTCAGTTCGTTTGTCTCAATTGTCAAAACCCCCATTCTTCCGTAAGATATAGAGTTCACATACACAGGCTCTACACCGCCTGTATCCAGATTGGTATCATTAACCAGCGAGCCGGCAGGAATATCCATATCCAGGGTGAAAGAAGTCTGGTAGAACTTTACATAGAATCCTGTTCTTTTGGCGATCATTCCTTCCTCAATATTGGTAGAAGAAGAGTTTTTTCCAAACAGGGATCTTGTGTTCACATTAGACCCGAAAGCTACTTTCAATTCATCGTATGACGTAAACTGCTCAACACTGTAGCTCAGTGTTCCGTTTTGTGTAAAGTCGGCCGACTGGATATAATCCTGGACCAGCTGCCTGGTTTTGGATAAAGAAGGCTGGTCAATCGTGAAAGCCGTCTTCTTATTCAAAGCCGGGATAGACATTGAAACGGTCACAGGCTTTACGGAAGCGGTAATTGGCTTGAAATTCATATCCTGTATAGAATTTCCTTTCAGCAGGGAGCCGGGAAAAATGTACATCTGAAGATGAGGAAGGACGATAGATTCTGAAGATTCGAATTCTTTAGTTTCCGTGAACTCTTCCAGATTGCCTCCTTTGGCAGACATACTTCTTATTTTTCCGGATAATGCAGACGGATATGTTCCAAATGAAGTGATATTCACAACCTGAGGAGCGCGGGTCATTTCCTGGGCTTCGGTTCTGTCCAGTTCTGTGGCACAACTTGATAAAGCAGCCATAGAAATGGCTGCCATTACATACATCAGTTTTTTCATGATTATTTTTCTACAGTAAATGTTGTGTAGTATACAGAATTGTCTTCTGCATGGGCTGCTGTAAAGTTAATCGGAACTCCCGGAGCGTTAGCTGTAAACTGGCCTCCGTTCACGATAAAATTAATGAAACCTGTATAGCCCTGAACCACCTGAACGGCGTCAGAACCTATCCCTCCCAGAATGTATACTTTCAGATCAGATTCTTCAAGGATTTTCTTACTCTGAACATCAATGCTGATAGAACCGTTTACCATTTTGGCATTTAATGCTGCCTTTAAGGCAAACGCTGTTTCGTTGTAAGAATAATCAGATTCCAGGGAGATAATTCCCAGTCTTCCGTAAGTGATGGAATTGATATAAACCGGATTTTTAGAGGCTGCCAGATTCAGGTCAGATTCATTTTTGAAAATATTGCCGTTATCCGGAATATCCATATCGATGGTGAAATTCTTCTGAGTGAATTTAGCAAAGATCCCGGTATTTTTTTTCACCTTATTGTTGCTTCCGCTTACATCAATACTGAAAATGCTTCCAATATTCACGTTAGCTCCAAATGCAATTTTAAGTTCGCTGTAATAAGAGAACTGTTTGATGTTATAATCAAAGGCAAGGGACTGCTGGCCGCTGAAATTAGCACTCTGCATCGCTTTGAATATGGAAGATCTCATGCTGGAGAGCGAAGGCTTTTCAATGGTGTCCACAATAAAATCGGACGGGAATGAGTAAGAAACCGTAATCGGCTTTACAGGATAGGAAATGGGAGTGTACGAAAGATTATCAAGGGTAGTTGAGTTGTAAACCCCTCCGATAAACGTTTTGTTGGGAGCAGTTACTACCATCTGATCACTGTTTAGCGTAACGGTGGTTGTTTTGGAAGTAATTGGCTGTCCTCCTACGGAAACTTCATCGTAATTTAAATACTTGGATGGCAAAGTAACTACAGGATTAAGTCCTTTCGAGGCTTTTGCGCCATCTAAAACGGTTGGTGATTCTTCATTGATATCCTGACGACAAGATACAGAAGTGATACTGGCTACAACCAGTAATGCCATGGGTAAAATGATTCTTTTCATGAGTTAAATTTGAGAACCCAAAAGTATTATTTTTACACGTATTGGTGAAATATAAATAGATTAAATATTTGTAAACCACTATTAATAAAAGATTAATTTAATGTAATGTCTTGATTTTATTCAATATAGTTCTCTTATTAGTGATAAAAATCATATTTAAAACTTATGAAAAACAATAAAAACTCCCCCAATAAGTTATTGGGGGAGGCTGTTTTCAGATCAAGTAAATGTATGAAAGGATATTTCTATAATCTGATAACACATCGTCAAAATTTATAAAGAGCTGTAATGATAATCTATATTACTCCAAATGATATCATCTCCGGTCTCATTCATGTCAGAGGGACTACCGAAAATACTGTTCCCGAAGATATCCTGATATCCGGTAACCCCGAAAGTGACTTTCTGAGAAATAATCAAAGCGTTTACATTTTCTCTCGGCATCTTTTTGATGTATCTTAAAGATCTTTTAAGGGTAAATGAAGCTTCAGTTTTGTTAAAAATCCCGATAAAACTCTTCCCATCGTTTTCATTTATGAATACCGAATCCTTTTCGATTTTCATAGGGTAAGTAATCTCTGCGGATGTTCCCGAAACAAGCTTCAGGGAATTATTTTTCAGATCCATGCCGATGCTTTTCCATGTCGGCTCCTTGTAAGTGCTCCAATAGGTGTTCAGATAAGATTCCGCAGGATTGGTTTTATGGCCTGAAGGACCCTTGTACAACGAAATATTCTGCACCTTATAATCTTTGTACTGAAACTGGTATACTTGCTTTACTGCAGGATTTGGAGATTCAGCTGTACTGTCTTCATTCCCGCTGCATGACAGCATTGGCAAGATCATAAGAGCACATAGAAAAGGGTGTTTCATCAGAAATTTTTGCAAAAATATATTTTTTACACCATATAGTGAAATATTATTCAATAAAAAATCTGCTAAGCATAATAAACAACTTTAAAGGCGTTTTCATCCACTTTTACATAAAAATAAAAGCTCCCCAGACACAATGCCTGAAGAGCCTATTGACAAATTAAATTATTTCTTATTTCCCGAAAAACAGCTGGTCCTGCTTCTGCTGCTCATTGTAAATGACCTGAAAACTGTCAGGCATATACTGGTAAAGGAGCTTCCAATGCTGATCTTTAGCATGTTTTTTAAAACTTTCAAGAGATCTTACAAACAGGTTTTCTATGATGGTTCTCACATAAGAGTCCCCGTTTCTGTAGATCCAGTCCATCAGCTTAATGTGATGGGCCACAATATAAATTTTCGATTCCTGAAGCATATCCTTCAGATAATTGATCGTGGCCTGAATAACGCCGGCAAAGTTTTCCTGAACAGACAGCTGTGTGATCTCACTTCGGAGTGGCGGATAGAAAAATTTTAAGTATTCAACGGCTATTTTTTTATTAATAGCCTGCATTTGTACTTTCATCATAATTAATATTTTTCAGTATCTATCTTGCAGCGAAATGTATACCAAAATTTACAGCATGGCTGCAAAAATAAAAACTCCTATAATCACAGCAATGTGAGTAGCTAATATCTCTGTATTGTGCCTGTTGGTCGTTGTTTTAAGCGTTTTCCAGTCGGATATTCTTCTGATTTTTGTTTTCATAACGTATTGAATTTGAGTGGATTTAATTTTAAGTTAAAATGTACTTTTGTAATGAAACAGATGAAAAATGTAATAAAAACCTAGTTTCCATGACTGTAAATCTGTCTGGAATACATCTGTCGTAACTCCTTGGATAAATGGCTGAAAATCATTATTCTGTATTCCCTGCTGCAGAAAGCAGTAAAATTATCCAGGGAATAAACGAAAATTCCTTCTATGGCATTTTTTAAATCGGTATCTCCGTTCGTGTAAATTTTGTCCATTTTTTGAAGACTTTCGAATAAAATATTTCTGTCATTCTGTCGGACCATACTTTTGATCCGCTCTGTGAAATTCCTGATCACACTGTAAGGGTTCTGCTGGGTATTTTTTGTAAGTTCATTTTCAAAGTCAGGAATCACCTCTGTAATTTCCTGAACGGCTTCCGAATAGTTCATAGGTTAATGATTTTGTTCTAAAAATTTGATCATGGCTCCCAAAATGAAAACAGCCCAGAAAGCAATAAGAAGCAGGTGGTAAGGTTTCAGCCACTTTGGAGTTTCAGGTCCTCGGCTTTTTAATCTTCTTAACTTATCAATGCGGTTTAAGGTCTTAAGATCCATATTGTATGTTTTGAAAATAATGAAGCGAAAGGTGTTCCTATGAGTATGGATTTTACTTAATGTTCCTTAATTCAGTGAGTTAATTGTTTGTTGGGAAGATGGGACCTCCTGAAAATCCTGTCAAAATGATAAGGTTTTTCTCAAAATGAATCAGAAATTGAAATTATTTTATTGGAGATTAATAGATGCCTGTTAAATTGGCGGCTCAATGTATTTCTTTGAAACAACAAAGCTGCCTTATTAGGCAGCTCCATTTGTGTTTTTACCTTCTTACAGGTTCATTATACCGACAGAAGCCGGTTTTGTATCAATGCATTTGTGTTTTTGAATTTGAAATAACTTTTTGAAAATATTACTATATACAAAGATGTACTTTTAGAGTGGTTCCAAAAAGGTTTAAAGCAGACAAAAAATGGTAAAAAACGGACATTGCTACCCTTTGTATGAAGTGGGGGTTTCTCCTGTATGTTTTTTAAAATACTTAACAAGATTGGTAGGTTCATTAAAATTCAGGGAATAGGCAATCTCCTTTATACTTAATTCTTCAAATAACAAAAGCCGTTTTATTTCAATGATAACTCTGCTGTCGATGAACTCTTTTGCAGATTTCTGAATAGTTGAGCGGGTGATCCTGTTTAATGTTTTAGGAGTAATAGCCATGAGGGAAGCATAAAAATCTACACTCCGGTCCTTTGAAAAAAACGTCTCAAGCAATTGCTTGAAGTGATAATATTGGGACAAATAGTGATTATTGGAAACGACATTGCTGTCTCTCTGTTTTTGGCGTTCCAAATAAATAAGAAAGAGACTGGCCAGTTTCTGTAAGCTTTCTTTTTTGGAAAGTTCATACGATGATGAAAATTCTTGCTGAAGCAGAAACAGAAGCTGCATGATCTTGGAAAATGTTTCTGTATCGGGCTTTACCAGGGCATTTGGGAGGGTAATATCAAATATAGATGACTGGTTGAGAAAAGTAAGCTCATTCACCTGCTTATAGAAGAAATATTCCGTAAATATCAGCATGTAGCCTTTGTATTGGGGATTGCTTTCATATTGCTGAATCTGTCCCGGAGCAATAAATAAAACGGTTCCCTTTTCAAGTTTATATTCCTTAAAATCTACAAAATGTCTGCCTTTTCCTTCTGTAATAACCATCACACTAAAGAAATGAATCCTTTCTGTTTTGCCAAAATACGTCCAGGTAGTCAGCCTTTTAAACAAAGCTTCCAATTCCAGCAGTTCGCAGCCATAAGGCGCCTTCTCCTGATCGAATCTTATATTTTTAATGTTTTTTTTCAAGGCAGCTAATAATTGAACTATAATTTAATAAAAAAGTGAGATATCTATTAAAAAACAATTATTCGACCCATTGTATATTTTGGATAAAAAATATAACTATTTGATATTTAATATTCTTGTTTAGCTACGGAATGTGATGATTTAAAATGGATAACAGGTTGATTCCATTTTTTCATAAATGTTCCGGGATCCTGTAAATACTTTTTGTGTATTTTTTATTTGAGGTTTCAAACATTATCTTTGCAGCTCAAAAATGATAAGATGTTTTCAAAAATAATAGTACACAGAGTAGGAAATAAAATCAACGGAGAATCTTTAACACTGTCTCAGGAAGAGCTGAAGCTGGAAGAAGGAATGGCAGAGCTGCTTGAAGATTATTTTTTAGGCTCTTTTAAATCGGAGGAAACCTTCAATTTTTACAGCGACACCTATCTGGTTAATAATCCGGTTTACAGCTCCGTGTCCGAGATCTTTGAAGATAAGGCAAAATTCGTATGGGAATCTGAAAATATTGCAAAACATCTTTTTGAAGCCGCTGAAAATCCAAGAGTTCAGGGTGGAGAACTGTTTATTGTTCTGTTTGAAGAAGAAAGTGACCGTCCTGATAAAGTTGATAAGATAGGAATCTTTAAAACAGAAAAAAGAGAATCTTTCCTGAAAATTTCACCTCAGGAAGAAACTTTTGACATTGAAAAAGACCAGGGGATCGGCTTGTCTAAAATTGATAAAGCAGCCTTAATCTATAACAATAACAAAGAAACAGGATATGTACTTTCCGTGGTTGATAACAATAAAAACGGAGATATGTACTACTGGTTCGAGGACTTTCTGAAAGTAAAGCAACGGGACGATGAATATTTCCACACCCAGGAAGCCCTTATGGTTTACAAAGATTATATCACCAAGCAGCTTCCGCAGGAATTTGAGGTTTCAAAGGCAGATCAGGCTGACTTTTTAAATAAATCCATCAATTTCTTCAAAGAAAAGGAAGAATTCAAGCTGGATGATTTTGCCAATGAAGTATTGGGAGATCAGCACGTGATTGAAAGCTTCGTAAACTTCAAGACGGATTATGAGCAGGATATGCAGGTGAATATTGCCGAGGAATTCCCGATCAGTGAAGCAGCTGTAAAGAAAACTCAGCGTCATTTCAAAAGCATTATCAAACTGGACAAAAACTTCCATATCTATATTCACGGTGACAGGCAGAAACTGGAAATGGGAGAGGACGACAAAGGAAAATACTACAGACTTTACTTCGATAAAGAGGTGTAAAAAGATATCTCCCTTTCCATAATAATATCATAACTTTATTGCTGATTACAAAATAGCAGTTATGAAATTTATGATCATTTTCTGGGGGATTCTTCTCTTTTTTTTCTGTATTCCTTTTCCGATTTTCATTTATATGGTGAGTGAGGAACTCGCAACAGAACCGAGAAATTCATTAGCGGTGAGCTATGGGTATCTCGGTTTTTCTTTGCTAATATGGGCATATGTGATTATTTTCTTTATCAATAAGCTTTTCATTAAAACTTTTAAAGAGAAGAATACTATTCAGTCCATTTTACAGAACGGAATTCCAAGAGACGCCAACATTATTGATTATAAACTTCTCAAATACATTCCTAAAGAAAACATGAATCTCATTGAGGTTAAATTTTCTTTTCCTAACCTCAGCAATACGGTGATAGAACATAAAATGATGTTTCATGATTCTAAACCTCGCGAAAAAAGATTTGCTATAGGAAACAAAATAAAAGTATTGCTGAATCCTAAGGTATCACAGGAACCCTACTTCATTTTAAGTGATCAGAAAGTAGGATTCAATACATCAGGAATGATTTTAAGGATCGTATTTCTTGTATTATTGATTGCTTATGTTATCGGCTTATATTCTTATTTCTACTGGAGAGAATCCTTTGATTTCGGTTGGAGGTTTCTGACATTCATGCACCCGATTATTTCCAGCGGTGTTATGACGATGATTTATGTATTGGTTTTTCAGTTGATTTTCGGGAGGTTTTTTAAAAATACAAAAGAAGAACGCATCCTTTTTTCAGGAAGAAATGCCGAAGCCAATATTATCAGTGTAAGCCAGACAGGTCTTCTTGTGAATGATCAGCCGGAGATTATGTTTCAGGTAAGTTTTAAAGATTTTAAAGGAACTGAACATATTGCTGTTTACAAAAAAATTGTCAGCCTCCTGAATCTTTCATCTGTTCCTAAATACGGAACCATTGAGATTATGTATGACGAGAATGATCCGAAAAAAATTATGATCCCGAAAGGATTTTAATGATAAAAAATAAAAGGAAGAATGAGTCAATTGACAAATCCTTCCTTTTTACTTTTTCGCTATTTAGCCTTTAGCCCTTTCGCCTAAAGAATAATGCCCTGCTATATTCGTAATTCATTCTTGCGATATTCAATACAGAAATTCCCTGCGGACATTCCACTTCACAGGCTTCCGTATTGGAACAGTGCCCGAATAATTCTTTATCCATCTGAGTAACCATATCAAGGACCCGTTTATTTCTTTCCTCTTTACCTTGCGGAAGAAGAACCATATGAGTGATTTTGGCAGACGTGAATAAAGCAGCACTTCCATTTTTGCAGGTGGCAACGCAGGCTCCGCATCCGATGCAGGCTGCGGAATCAAAAGCTTCTTCAGCGGTCTGATGAGTAACTGCAATGGCGGTGGCATCAGGAGCCTGGCCTGTGTTGACTGATACGAATCCGCCGGAAGAAATAATTCTGTCAAACGCTGACCGGTCTACTTTAAGGTCCTTCTTAACGGGGAAAGCTTCGGAACGGAAAGGCTCTATCAAAACAGTTTCACCATCTTTGAAAGATCGTAAATGAAGCTGGCATGTGGTTGTATTTTTTAAAGGACCGTGGGCAATTCCGTTGATCATCATGCCGCACTGTCCACAGATTCCCTCACGGCAGTCGTGATCGAATTCTACAGGCTCATCACCTTCAGTAATTAGTTTCTCATTTAAAGTATCCAGCATTTCCAGGAAAGACATGTGGGGATTCAGTTCTTTCAGATCATAGCTGACCAGTTTTCCCTCGCTCTGTTTATCTTTCTGTCTCCATATTTTAAGATGTAAATCCATGATGTTTTATGTTTGAATTGAGGCAAAGAAAGTAAAGAAAGCTTATGAAGCAAATTTCCCTATTCGCTGTTTTGCCTTATGCTTCCTTAGCTTTCTTCGCCTTTTGTTATTTATAACTTCTTACCGTAGGCTGCATTTCTTCAAAAACCAGCGGTTCTTTAATCAGTTCAGGTTCTCTGTTTTCTCCTGTCCATGCCCATGCGGAGATAAACTGGTATTCGGTATCATTTCTCAGTGCTTCACCATCCGGAGTTTGGAATTCTTCCCTGAAGTGGGCACCGCAGGATTCATTCCGGGTTAAGGCGTCGTAACACATCAATTCGCCAATCTCGAAATAATCAGCTACACGGCCTGCTTTTTCAAGTTCCGAATTCATTTGGTCTCCCTGCCCTGAAACCCTGACATCTCTGTAAAATTCCTGCTTTAATTTCCTGATTTCTCCGATGGCGTATTTCAGGCCTTCTTCGTTCCTGGCCAGCCCGCAGTAATCATACAACAGTTTTCCTAAAGTCTTATGAAAATAGTCAACGGTTTTGGTTCCTTTGATGTTTATAAGTCCCTGAATCTGCTGTTTCACATTATTTTCTGCGGTTTCAAATTCCGGACTTTCAGGTGAGATTTTTCCGGTGTGAATTTCCTCAGCTAAATAGTTGGCAATTGTATAAGGTGCAATGAAGTATCCGTCTACGGAAGCCTGAAGAAGCGAGTTAGCGCCTAATCTGTTGGCTCCGTGATCTGCAAAATTAGCCTCTCCCAAAGCGAAAAGTCCAGGAATGGTAGTCATCAGTTCATAATCTACCCAGAGACCGCCCATTGAAAAATGGGCAGAAGGGGAGATCATCATCGGTTCGTTATAGGCATTATATCCTGTGATTTTAAGATACATGTCAAATAAATTCCCGTATTTCTCCTGTATTTTTTCCTTTCCCTGCTCTCTGATCGCTTTGGAAAAATCAAGATAAACCGCATTCTTTAAAGGCCCGATTCCGAAACCGGCATCAATTCTTTCTTTGGCAGCACGGGAAGAAATATCTCTCGGGGCAAGATTTCCAAAAGCGGGGTACCGGCGTTCCAGATAATAATCTCTTTCATCTTCCGGAATTTCATTAGGAGGTCTTGTTTCATCCGCTTTTGAAGGAACCCAGATTCTTCCGTCATTCCGCAATGATTCTGACATCAGGGTTAATTTAGACTGATAATCTCCTGACTGGGGAAGAGAGGTAGGATGTACCTGAATCCAGCTCGGGGAAGCCATTAATGCTCCTTTTTTGTGGGCACGCCATATGGCCGAACCATTACACCCCATTGCCAGGGTAGAGAGATAGTAAATTTTTCCATAACCTCCGGTTGCTAGCACCACTGCATGGGCTGCATGCCTTTCAATTTCTCCGGTGTCAAGATTTCTTACGATAATTCCTCTCGCTTTACCATCAATCATAACGAGATCAAGCATTTCATGCCGGGAATACAGCTGTACGGTTCCTTTACCGACCTGTCTCATCAATGCCTGATATGCGCCCAGAAGCAGCTGCTGTCCTGTCTGTCCTCTTGCATAAAACGTCCGGCTCACCTGAACTCCTCCGAAAGAGCGGTTGTTAAGGTAACCTCCGTATTCTCGTCCGAAGGGAACTCCCTGCGCTACAGCCTGGTCGATGAGATTTAAAGAACATTCTGCCATGCGGTACACATTGGCTTCACGGGCTCTGAAATCTCCGCCTTTTAAAGTATCTGCGAACATTCTGTAGACACTGTCGCCGTCATTTTTATAATTTTTAGCTGCATTCACACCTCCTTGCGCGGCTACAGAATGAGCTCTCCTCGGACTGTCCTGGAAGCAGAATGATTTTACATTGTAACCCATTTCTCCCAGCGAAGCTGCAACAGAGCTTCCTGCCAGCCCAGTTCCTACAACAATAACGTCCAGTTTTTTACGGTTGGCAGGATTAACGAGCCGGGCTTTCTTTTTATAGTTGCCCCATTTCTTTTCCAGCGGACCTTCCGGTATTTTTGAATTTAAGATCATGACTTTTTTTTGTTTAATTGGCAGTAAAGAATACATAAACAGGCATTAGTGCGAAACCTGCACAGATGACCACTGAATAAACAATTCCGGCAGTTTTGAACCATTGTACAAATTTCGGATGGTATAATCCCAATGTCCTCGTAGCACTGTAGATCCCGTGAATCAGATGATAACATAATGCAACCATTGAAATCACATAAATAATGACATACCACCACTCTTTGAAGACCGTTACGACCAGAGTGTACAGATCTTTGTTTCCGTTGCTGTCCAGCGGAGGGTTTCCGAACTTGTACACATACCAGAAATTCTGAAAATGGATCACCAGAAAGATCAGGATCAGCGTGCCGAGAATCCCCATGTTCCTGGATGACCAGGTACTGGCCCGCCCGCGTCTGTCCGATTGATAATTTCCTCCCGTTTTTTTATTTTTTAAAGTAATAATGAGTCCGTCCAGAGCATGCAGAATAATACTTGCATACAGAACATATGAAACCATTTTGATCAGAATATTTCCGGACAGAAAATGCGAATAGGCATTAAACTGAAGTTGTGCCTGCTCCGGCGAAAGAAACAGCTGAAGGTTTCCCAGAAAATGAATCAGCAGGAAAAAACTCAGGAAAAGTCCCGTAAGGCACATCAGCATTTTTCTTGACAAGGTTGACAGCATATTTTTGATTTAATGATTAATAATATCCTAAAACTTTCATCCAGAGTCCTCCGACTACCATGTAGATGATCAGCAATACAATTCCTATTTCAAGACCTCTCAGCCACCAGGCTTTCAGTTCGACATATCCGCTTCCGTAGAATACCGGGGCCGGACCATGACCGTAATGGGTAAGTACCCCATAAATTGAACCTAAGAAACCAAGCATCATAGCCAGTAACATTGGCGGAATTCCTAAAGAAATTCCAACTCCAAGCAGGGCTGCATACATGGCCGCCACATGAGCTGTTGCACTTGCAAAAATATAGTGACTGAAAAAGTAAACGACAATAATTACCGGGAAAGCTACCTGCCAGCTTAATCCACCTATTTTTACTTTAATAAGATCACTGAACCATCCGATGAAGCCAAGTTCATTCAGAGAGCTGGCCATCATCACCAGTACGGCAAACCATACAATAGTATCCCATGCCCCTTTTTCACCTTTAATATCTTCCCATGTGAGCACAGAAGTAAGAAGCAGCATCGTAAGTCCGATAAAAGCGGTTGTAGTTGCATCAATAGACAAGGCTCCACCGAATATCCATAATGCTAAAAGGATGAAGAATGCCAATAGCATCAGCCATTCGTTTCTGGAAATAGGTCCCATTTCTTTTAATTTCTGAGCTGCCATTTTTGGCGCATCCCCTGTTTTTTTCAATTCAGGCGGATAGAGTTTGTATAAAACCAAAGGAACGACAAAGAATGCCACTAACCCCGGAACAAATCCAGCGGCAGCCCAAGACATCCATGTGATATTGATTCCTAAATTGGCTGCAAATTTCTGACACATAGGGTTACTTGCAGTTCCGGTAAGAAACATAGACGAAGCGATGAGGTTCATATAATAGCTGTTCAGGGTAAGAAATGATCCCAGTTTTCTGTGGGTTTCCGGCTTTTCGGGAACCGAATCAAAGCTGATAGCCATAGATTTCATGATGGGATAAATAATTCCGCCGCCTCTTGCTGTGTTGCTGGGAATGGCAGGAGCTAAACAAACATCCGCCAGTCCGAGTCCGTAGGCGAGTCCCAATGAACTTTTCCCGAATATTCTGATAAATAAAAAGGCAATACGGTTGCCCAGCCCGGTTTTGATAAATCCTCTGGCGATAAAAAATGAGATCCCGATGAGCCAGATCACCTTATCTCCGAATCCGGAAAGTGCTTTGGTGATTGATTTTCCTGCATCTCCCGGGGCTACAACCTGGGTAAGGGCTGTAAAAGCAATAGCCATCATACACATGGTACCCATTGGAGCGGCTTTAAGGATAATTCCCAGAATAGTTGCCGCAAAGATGGCAAACAGGTGCCAGGCATTTTCAGCGACACCTTCCGGAGCTGGAATAAACCATATGATCAGCGCAACGGCAAATGTTATTGCTGTATTGGTAATATTAATTTCTTTCATGTCTATAAATATTTAAACGTTAAAATCTACTTTGCACCTGAACAATGAATAGATTATTGTTGTATTGTGATGTGTTTTCCACCTGATGTTTGTAACGGTCGAACTGTACGCCTAACTGAATCCTTGCGCCATAATTCTTCAGGAATTCAAGGCCGAACATAGGAGTGATGGTTTGTCTGGGATTGGAATTCAAGCGGAAATTGGTGTCCAGATATTCATACCGGCAAGAGAGCTCGAAAGCGCTGAGGTTTTTATGATTGATCTCGTACCTCAGATTAGGAAGAAAATAAGCGCCCCGGATGAGGTACTGGTCAGGATTGTCAGGTCTCACTTCCGGATCTATGGTATTGTACAATACATGATTGGTTGCCTGTTTAGCTTCCAGCTGCATGTCCAGGCTCCATTTCGGGTCAAACTGGATTAATGAGCTCAGGTCAATTCCTACTGCATATACTTTTTTGCTTAAAACTTCGCCAATACCTCCATTTAAGCCTACATTGAAATTGTATTTTTTTGACAGCCCGAAAACCAGTCTTGTAGAATACTGTTTTCCGTTGTCGTTATCATTGATCTGGTTTTTCCCATTTCCATTAACGACTGAAACGGCATACTGAAACGGTATTTCCCCCAACTGAAGCTGCCCTGTAGCAGAAAGCCCGATCTGGAAGCTCGTCCAGCCCAGTTTTCCAAATTCTGTATACTGATTGGACCAGTCCAGAGACTTGATGATGTCTATAGGATAAGTTTCTTCAATACCGAACCATGGTCTGAACTGCCCCACGGTGAAAGCAAGTTTAGGGTTGAATGTGTATTTCAGATAGGCGTTCTCAAGAACCCTGCTTTTAGGATCATTTTTAAAATCGGCAAGATTGGCAAGAGCCACGACTTCCGTTCTCTTACTGATCTGTGCGCGTACCTGGACCCGCATGTATTTAAGCATAAAATTGTTGCTGGTCCCTGATCCGTCTGCGTGATGAAGCCCGTTTACGTCTACATCTTTTGCCATTCCTACGAGATAGCGTGCCTGGAAAAGGCCTTTAATCTGTAGTACAGGATATTTTACATGGTCTTCCTCCTGTGGAGGAGGTGTGGTCTTCAGAGAATCCTGATTTTGTGCATAAGCAGATAACCCGCAGGCTAGCATGCAAAGGATCAGGCTTTTCTTTTTAATTGAAAAAAAGGCCATATCTATTTTTGTTTTTTACTGTGAATATTATTCTAACCACAACTGATTAACCTCCTGTCAAATCTTTGATTTGATACCACTTTGGATGATTTGAACAGCTTTGTATTTAATCATAATCCATTTGTATTCAGAGTGTTACTTTGATAAGTAAGAATGGTTGTGATGAAATATTTATTTTAATCCTAAGAAAGTGAACGGTACAGATTCTTTGAAATTCGCATTGGATTTCCCGTTGTAAGTATTATTATTACTCAGATCCAGTTTCATTACTTTACCTTTAGAACTAAGATCAAAATCTTTAAGATCTACCCAAAAGGTATTTGGCGTGAAAACCGTTTCAAAATAATATACCAGGTTTTTCTGATCAGAAACAGAACGCCATCTTGTTGACGAAATATTGGGTTCTGTGGCAGAAGTGATTCCGTAAGGAACAGAGCAGTTTCTGATGACGCTGAAAACACTGGCTATTGCTGTACGGGTATCTGCAGTCTGAGGAATTGCATTGATGTAGTAAGAAGCTCTAACGAAGCGGTCTGCAGCACGGTTTGTTCCCGGAAGCATCACGGTTCCCGGAATCCCTTTCCAGTAATTGTTTAACGCCAGCTGTTCCTCAAAAACAGGAGAGTTGGTCATTACCGTATAAGATGGATCATGATGAATAACCAGTTTTCCGTCAATATATTCAAATACGGCGTTGTCTCCTGAAGCATCCGAAATGGAAAGATGCACGGTTGTAAATCTTTCTGTTCCCGGAATATAATCACTTACAATAACGAATGGCTCTTTTCGTGAGAATTCTACAGCTTCTTTTACTGTAGCAAAATTATCAAGATAGTATTGTGCCCATAATGAAATTGCAATTCCCTTTTTATTTCCTTTACCATCAAATTTTGGGTATTGGGATTCTCCCAGCCAAAGCAGATTGGCCACTAATCCTTTTTCGTTCATACCGTCGGCTGAAGCAATATCCCAGGAAGAACTTATAAGACTTCCATACTTTGCAGTCCATTTTACAGATTTCGGACCTACCAATCCATTGCGGTCTATTCCTTTGGGTAAAACCCATAAGTTACCAGGGATCTCATCACGCCAATCCATAGAACGGGCTGTGATAACGGTATTTTGAGGACCTTTGTAAACTACCCTTGTACATGCTTCTGATGGATTCCATAATCCTACAGAAAGGATAAGGGAAAATAAAATTAATGGGAACTTTTTCATAATAGTATTATTTGAATTTAAATTTTGCATTGAATTTATTGAGAATAATTCAATGAATTTTTGTTATATTCATTATTTGGTGATATAAATTTAATAAATTTTATTTAATTAAAATAATTATTTTAAGTGCCATATAGGATTTATGGGATGAATCATAATTGAAAAATTAAATTTGCATTTTTTATAAATTTTTAGTATATTTTAAATTAAAGCCCTGATTAATATCGAAAACAAATACCTAAAGCCGAAATACAGTTAAATTTATAGGATTACAGTGTTGTAAAGGATTAATGATTTAATACCACAAAACAACATGACGGTAAAAAAATCGTTATATTTGATAGATCAAAGAAATATATGAATTTTGTAGAGTGTCATGAGGAACCCATCCACATTCCTGGGTATATACAAAGTTTTGGTTACCTGATTGGCATTGATGCAGAATCTCATTCCATCACTTTTTTCAGCCGGAATATTGCGGATATATTCAGAATCGAAAATGCGGAACAGCTTTTTGAAAAAAGCCTTATGGACTTTCCTGAGACTTTCCGGTCTGTTATTGAATCCGATCTGTACGCTTCTCTGCCCAGCTTTACAAAAAGAGAAAATGAAACCCATTTTGATAAGATATTTCTTGGCGAAAAAGAGTATCATTTTTCTGTTTTCAGAAGCGGAAAACATATTTTTCTGGAATTTGAAGCGGTGTTGGAAAATCCTAATAAGCGGATTTCCAATAAGTATGATAATTTTTATGTCATAGATAATGAACAGGAGCTTTGGGATCAATTGTTGAGCACGCTTTCCAAAATTGTGAATTATGACCGGATGATGGTCTATAAATTCATGATGGACGGTTCAGGAAAGGTGATTGCAGAAAGAAGAGACGGTAATATGGAGAGCTATCTGGGACTTCATTATCCTGAATCTGATATTCCAAGACAGGCGAGGGCGCTTTATTTAAAGAAAAGAAAGAGAATATTCAGCAATGTATATGAGGAAACTGTTCCGCTTATGAGCAGGTCTGAAGAAAACATAGATCTTACTTTTGTAGCTTCCCGCGGAATGTCACCCATCCATGGTCAGTACATTAAAAATTCGGGGGCAACTTCAAGCTTCAGCATATCCATTATTATTGATGATCATCTCTGGGGACTGGTTACCTGCCAGAATTCGGAGTTTAAGCATATTGACCTTGAAGACAGGGTACAGGCAGGAATTTTTACGGCTCTGGCCTCCAATGCCTATTCTTCATTCAAATCTAAAAATGAGTTGAAATACCGTCTGGAGCTGAATGAAAAAGCATCTCAGCTGAAATCGGAGTTTTTAAAACATAATAATCTTTTCGATTCCCTTGCAGATAATAAGGGAAAAATCAGGAAACTGCCTGAATCGGATGGCCTTGCCATTATTTCTGAAGGAAATATAATTACTGTGGGGATCGTTCCGGATTATGATATCATTGACAGCATTGCCCATTGGGCTCTTGAGAACACCTCGGAAAGTATTTTTGTAAGCAGGAGTTTCCTTAAAGATTACGGGCAGGAATTGAAGCTTGATGAAAATGCTGCAGGTATTATTATTTATTTTATCGAAAGGAGTAAGAAAGAAATGCTGATCTGGTTCCGCAAAGAGTTTGATGAGCATATCAACTGGGCAGGAAATCCTGAAAAGAAAGTAGAGGTGTTCGTCCAGAATGGCGAGGAAAAGCAAATGGTTTCGCCAAGGACTTCTTTCCATATTTTTACAGAAAATATCAAAGGAAATTCAAAAAGATGGAATTCCAGAGATATCCATGCGGTGCATGCTATCCGTGATGTGATACTGGAAACTTCCCACAAACAGTATAATGCGATTAAAGCCCTGAATAATGAGCTGAGAAAAGTAAATGAAGAGCTTGACAGTTTTTCGTATACGATTTCACATGACCTGGGAACTCCTCTTACGGTGATGAAGCTGAATGCACAGATGCTGCTTGCCAATTTCGAAAAAACGGAAAAGAATAGAAATAAACTGACCTCCATTGTTGAAGAAATCGACAGTATGGCAGAAATGATGCATGATGTACTGCAGCTGAGCCGTGCCAAGCACAGCGAAATAGAACTGGAACGTCTCCAGCCTCTGACTACCATCCAAAAGATATCTGAAAATGCTAAAATTACTTTCGATACTCCAAAAACTGTAATCGTTATTAAGGAATGTCCTGATGTGCTTGCAGATAAAACAATGCTTAATCAGGTTTTTTTGAATGTCATTAATAATGCGGTAAAATATACTTCCCATCAGGATGAACCCCGAGTGGAAATCTGGGGAACTGTGGAAAATGAAACTGTTGTATACAGGATTTCAGACAACGGTATCGGAATTCCCGAGCAGGAAAAGCATAAGATGTTCAAAATCTTTAACAGGATGGATAATGCCAAAACATTTAAAGGAAATGGAGTAGGGCTGTCTATTGTACACCGGATTATGACCCGGATCGGGGGAAATGTGGATTATGAGAGTAATAAAGAGGGAACTTGTTTTATTTTAACGTTTAAAAAACCGTAAATTTGAGAAACTTTAAAACCTTATTGTATGGTATCAGAGTATCTTAAACAAAATACGGCGGAATATCACGATGCTGCGGAGAAACTTTTCAATTCTGAAAAAATTTTTAATAAGACCTTCACATTAGAAGATTATAAAAAAATCATCAATACCAACTACCTGATGCTTCTTCACAGTGAAGACAAGATATTCAGGAACCTTTCTGATAAATATTCGGAAAAACTTCAGCTGAACGAAAGAAAGAAGCTTTCCCTTATTGAAAAAGATCTTAAAAGTCTTTCCCTGGAAAACCAGCCGGCTTCCCATCACCTTGAATTTGATAATGAGCATGAAGCTTTGGGCGCCATGTACGTGATCGAAGGTTCTACTTTAGGTGGAAATGTGATCGCTAAACAGCTTTCTAAAACAGAAGGTTTTGATAATGTAACCTTCAATTTCTTCGGATGCTATCAGGAGAATACAGGCCCTATGTGGAAGAATTTCAAAGAGGTTCTGGATACTGAAGTTACCGAGGAAAACTACAACGAAGTCCTTTCCGGAGCGAAAAAACTATATACGTTTTTACTGAACGTCAATTAATTTTACCGAAGCCTAATTAAATTCCTGAAAAATTGCCCACTTTTTCAGGAATTGTTAAATTTGGGCGTTTCAATTTTTAGACTCAACTAAAAAAATAATTTAAAAAAAGTATACAATATGAAAGTAACTGTAGTAGGTGCAGGCGCTGTAGGAGCAAGCTGTGCAGAATACATCGCAATGAAAAACTTCTGTTCAGAAGTAGTTTTGGTAGACATTAAAGAAGGGTTTGCTGAAGGTAAAGCAATGGATTTGATGCAGACTGCATCTCTTAACGGATTTGATACAAAAATTACCGGAACAACAGGAGATTACAGCAAAACTGCAGGTTCTCACGTAGCAGTAATCACTTCAGGTATCCCGAGAAAACCTGGAATGACAAGAGAAGAGCTGATCGGCATCAATGCAGGAATTGTAAAAGATGTTACTGCCAACCTTGTTAAACATTCTCCGGAAGTGATCATCATTGTGGTTTCCAACCCAATGGATACTATGGCTTATTTGGTACACAAAACTTCAGGTCTTCCTAAGCACAAAATCATCGGAATGGGTGGTGCACTGGATTCTGCAAGATTCAAATACAGATTGGCTGAAGCATTGGAAAGCCCGATTTCTGACGTAGACGGTATGGTAATCGCTGCTCACAGTGACACCGGAATGCTTCCATTATTAAGCAAAGCTACAAGAAACGGTGTTCCTGTAACTGAATTCTTAAGTGATGAGCAACAAAAATATGTAATTGAAGAAACTAAAGTAGGAGGTGCTACATTAACTAAATTATTAGGAACATCTGCCTGGTACGCTCCAGGTGCTGCAGTTTCTGTAATGGTTCAGGCCATCGCTTGCGACCAGAAAAAAATGATTCCTTGCTCTCTGATGCTTGAAGGTGAATACGGACAAAACGATATCTGTCTTGGTGTTCCGGCTATTATCGGAGCAAACGGAGTAGAAAAAATCGTCAACATAACACTAACTGCAGATGAGCAGTTGAAGTTTGCTGAAGCGGCTAATGCAGTAAGAGAAGTAAACGGAGATCTTAAATTTTAATCGATTTAAGCTTTAAATAAAGACTCAGCGCGGCCGAAGGCCGCGCTGAGCTATTTTACAATGGTTTATTTATTTTGAAATCTCAATGTTTCAAAGAATATTTACTTGTAATTCATGTTGGAAAATATTATAATCAGTTGTATATGGATAGAAGTAAATAAGCTTCGGCGCGGCCTCAGGCCGCGCCGAAGCTTATTTATATTAATTATTATGGCAATGAGGTTATAGTTTATATGTTTCCCTCCACTTAAAAATAGGTTTGAAAACATTGTAAGAATAATTTTGTCTTGCGATACCAATATCGAATCCTGAACCTATCACTACATTTAATACATCCTGATCACTATCATAAACATTACTGTTCAAAAATGTTTCAACCGCTTCTTTAATGACCGGATCGTTCTCCATGTGGCCGTCATACTGCTGTTTCTTATCGGTTTTAATAGATATGGTGTAAACGTGCTGTTTGTTTCCTGAAAAATGATTCACTGATATAGATGCCCTTAAAACATGATCCTGCTGTGAAACCTTTTCATAAACCGGGAGCAGTTTTTTTATTTCGCTATTGCTGCTGTAACTATAAACTGATGTTATAACTACAAGTAATAAAAGAGCAGCCGTGATATAGAAAGGCAGTTTCTTTGGCTGGGGCATCATAGTGACAGTATTGTTTCTGTGATCCTGAACAACATATGTTTTTGCCACAATATCATGCAGGGATTGCCTTGTTTCTTTATTGAAGATATAAAACACCATAATTCCCAGACCTAAAGTGAAAATAATCATCGATTGAATAATATTGACTACTGAGAATGTTTCTGATCCTGTAATTTTAAATCCATTCAGGAAAAATGGTGCCGTAAGAATTAAAGATCTGATGAATGATGTTTTTAAGCTAACCGTTCTTCCCTCAATATCCGTCACCTGGATTTTCATTATTTTTTTACCGATGGTCTGGCCATTATTCAGCTTGGAATTTAAAATTGAAAAATAGGCCAGAGAAATAAACCATCCGATTAATTTGGCTTCTTCTCCCAGGGAAATAAAGAAATTTTCGAAGACTGATCCCAATATATACCCAAAAATTCCGAGAATAAGTGAATCAATTAATAAGGCCCAGACTCTTGACCAGAATTTGGATAAGAATAAATTATTTTCCATGGTGTTTTATAATTTTTTAATGGCCCCGAAATTAATGAATTTAAATTATTGTTTAAGCCTAAGCCTTGATTTTTAAGTCGGAGGGGCTAATAAAAAATCTGAAACTTAACGATGTTTTTCCATAAACTCTCTCACTGCATCCACAAACTCCCTGTTTTTCTCATAATACAGAAGATGTCCGCCGTCAATGGCAACCACCTTTTGATCAGGAAACCGGAATGTTTTGTAATGCTTTGTTCCTACGGCCTTATCTTTTTTTCCGGTAATAACCAGGACCGGAACATGAATGTCTTTTGTAAGCGGTGCATAATCAGCATAATATTCAGGGAACTCTTTGGGTTTTGAAATTACGGCCATTCCAAAATCTATGATCCTTGGGTGAAGAGAATCTATTTTATCGGTTTGTCTGATGGTTTCAATATCTTCGGTAAGGAATTTATACCCGATTCTTTTTTTTCTTAAGGCAGCACTTACTTTTGATAGCTCAGTAGAAAGGCTGTCATTTGGAACTGTTTTATTTTGTAGCTGAAGAAGACTGTTTCCATATGCTATCTGCTCTTTCAGTGTGTCATCATTGAGGAAATGAAGTGTGATATTGGCCAGAATTAATCCTTTTGTATGCTGAGGATATTGTTTTGCATAATTAACCGCTATAATCCCTCCGAAAGAATGAGCCAGTAGAAAAACTTTATCAAGCTTCAGGTGCTGTCTCAGTTCTTCGATGTCCCGAACCATCGCATTCAGGTGATAATTATCTGAAGTTCCGGAACTGCCTGATCCGCGCTGGTCCATATAAATCATCTGCATGTTTTTTTCAAGATTGTTGCCACCCAAAAGTTCAAAGGAAGGAAATCCTTGTCCCGGACCTCCCGGAACATAGATGCAGGCTTCTCCTTTTCCTGAAATCTTATAATTGATTTTGGAATGGTCGGAAGTTTCAAAAAAAGCTTCTGTACCGTTGGTCTGCGCTGAAACGGAAATAACAGAGATCACAAAGAAAATAAATAATGGGATTGTTTTCATACAATAATAACAAGTAAAAAGGCAGGTTTATTACTTTAAAAAACTGTTTTTAGATATTGAAAGAAAATAATTTAAAAAAGGCAGATCCAATGACGGATCTGCCTTATATTGTCGTTGATGAATTGTGTTAGTTGATAAATACTACAACATTATTTCCTAAATAGTTCCAGGTAGCTGTAATGCCGCTTGGAGTAGAGCCGCTAAAAGCTCCGTGGTGGCTGTCAACATATCCGCAGTCTCTTCCAAGGTGGATCATTTCACCATTTGAAAAAGTAAGGCGTAGTGATTGCCATGATGTAGGAGTGCTGATTACCGACGGAACAGTTACCCCGGCAGAAACGTTATAGGTCTGGCTGGGAATGTTTATTGCATCCGAAATAACAGCCCATTGGTTGATGGCAGGGGTTACCAGATGACTCGAATTATATTGTGAATAAACGACAGTGGAAGATGGAGGAAGTGCTGTTGCAGAATTACCTTCAACGATAGGCTGGCAGTCTATAGGATAGCTGTTGTCATTGGTGCCGATCAGGTTGTAGGTAACACTCTGCGTCGAAAAATTATAAATAGTCATGCTTCCTATCTGGGAATATGCGAGAGTTCCGATTAATAATAAAAGGAATAGGGAAATATTTTTCATATTGATTTAAAAATTAAGCTTAAGATTATAGAGAAGAGTTAGTGTAATGATCCTGGAAAATTTCCATGGCCCATAATATGATTTTGGTTTTATCACCATGGGTAGCCTTTTCAATTTGTTCATCTTTTATACCTGTAGATTTTATAAGAGATCTGGCTGCAGGGAGAAGGGCGTCTTTCCTCTTTTCGCTTAATTGTGGAAACTGATATTCAGTACTTTGTTTCTCATCACTCATAGGAAGATTTTTAGAAGTATTCATGGTGGTGATCGCACGTTTGAAATTCTGAGCAGCTTCTGTTCTTTGATTTTCCTGAGTTACAGTCGGAATACTTTCATTATTGCATGACGCCAAGAATAGGCTGCATGCAATAGCAAACAAGAATGTTTTTTTCATAGTAATTAATATTGTTTTAGTTCGATAAATATATAAAAAATAAATAGTAATTCAATTATATGTGATAAAAATACTTATTATTTTCAAATTTGATTATTAAAATCAATTAATAATGAATATTTGTTGTTTAAGATGTAAGTGGATTTTCCAGCGAAGTTTCACTATTTTAAATGAAACAATATTTTAAAATTTGCTATAAAAAAAGAGCGGTATCAACCACTCTCATTATTTAATCATTACTTGATGCAAGTAATACATTGCCGGGAAATAATTCTTAAATCCAGCTTATTGATTCATTACATTAAAGGCACCTTCTGAACCTGTAAAAAAGTTGCTGTACAAGACTTCCGTATTTCCCACTCTGATCTCATAGGTGTCATTGATAAGCCCGTTAACTAAACTTTCTGCTACCTCCGAAGGCGGAATACCATTCTCTTTGCCTCCGATTTCTGCAGAAAAATCTGTATTAACAAGAGGCGGCATCAGTTCAAATACTTTAACGGCAGTATTTTTAGCCAGCTCATACCTCAATAATTGTGTATAGGAATGAAGGGCTGCTTTCGAATCAGAATACGTCGGAATGTGTGAACCCGGAACGAATGCAACAATAGAAGAAACGTTAACTACTGCGGCATTTTCCTGATTTTTCAGTAAGGGTAGAAGTTTTTCAGTGAGACGTATTGGAGCAAAATAATTCGTTTCAAATTCAGCAGAAGCCTTACTGTAAGTGTCTGAATTGTCGGAAAGCGTGTAAGTATATGCATGTCCTGCATTGTTGATAAGAATATTAAGATCCCCAAAGTTCACTTTAATTTCTTCTAACAGGAAATTTACATCCTCTTCACTGGTGATATCAGCCTGAATAGTAAAGACGTTTTCAAGACCATTTGCTGCGGAATCAAGTTTTTCCTTATTTCTTCCTGCAATAATAATTTTGTTGCTTTTGTTCAGTGCTTTTGCAATTTCTAATCCGATTCCTGAGCCTCCACCGGTAATCAGGATAGTGTTGTTGGTAATGTTCATGACATTTTTAGGTATTAAATTATAAAGTATTTTATATTGTACCAAATGGTACAAAATTGATTAAAAAATTTTAATTGAGTATTCTAAGGTTAATTTCAATAATGCTTTTAAGAATTTCCGGTGCAGTCTCCATTCTTCTTGTAACATGGATTCCGTTCCACAGATTGCTCAGGTGCCAGCCAATAATTTCAGGATCTTCAGTACTTGAAATTTGTCCGTTTTCCTGTGCATTTCTTACAGTTTCTGCAAACAGGACCTGTAATTTTTTTAAAAGCTGCGCAGTAATACTTTTTATATTTTGATCTTTTTCAGAAAGCTGTACCAGAGCATTTCCTAAATAACAGCCCCGTTCCTTATCACAGTCTGAAGCATCAGAAAGACTTAAAAAAAACTGTCTGATGAATTGTATTTTATTTTCAGCAGAAGAGATACTGTCCGAGAGTTTTTGATAAAAATGATCTGCAAACTGCGTAATAGAGCGGATGTAAAGTTCCTGCTTTCCCCCTTTGAACGCCAGGTAAAAACTGCCTTTCCCGATGCCCATTGCACAAAGCAGTTCTTCAGCCGAAGCCGTATCGTATCCTTTTTCCCTGAAAACTTCAGTTGCTTTTGATATTGCTTGTTGTTCGTCGAATATTTTAGGTCTGCCTGCCATAAGAGGTGAATTGATGAAGCAAAGATATATAATTGTACCATTTGGTACAAAATAAAAATATCAATAGCTTTTATAGTGTCTGTCGATTACATTATAAATCCAGGGTCATAAATACGGCAGTTTCGTCAGTATTCTCATAAAGTCTCGTATTCAGTCCGGTAATGCTGAAGCCCAGCCTCCTGTAAAACTGTATGGCAGGATAATTAGTGTTCTGTGTTTCCAGTTCAATAATCCTGCAGTTTAAACTCCGCGCTTCCCGGACAGCATTTTTAATCAGTTGAGCCCCGGCTCCCTGTCTTCTTAAATTTTCACTGATCAGAATATTCTCAATATAAAAACTGTTGTTCCATGTTCTGTGCTCACAGATGATCCAACCCAATAGTTTTTCCTTCTCAAAAACCCCAAAAGAATGGCCTTTTTCAATGATTTCATTGAGCTCCCTGATTTCATCTGAATTGGTTTCCCAGATCTTGGTATAGGGTATGGATTTTTCTTTTAAAATAAATTCAAAAGAACCCGAAAATTCAACGGCAGAAACGGCAAGTATCTTATCTGTGGTATAACCGTTCATACCCCAATCTAAGCTGGGATTGTCATTCAGTTTTTCTAGTTTTTTTATTTCCATGGAAACAAGATTGTTATTTCGGTTTATTGAATTTCTGTGCAGATTTCTACAAGATAATTGTTGGGATCTTTAATATACGCTACCTTCTGTCCCCAGGGTTTTACTGAAATATTCTCATACAAAACCGCTCCGTTTTTAATAGCTTTTTCCAAAAGATCTTCAACATTGTCAGTTGTGAATCCCAGTTCAATCCCGAAAGGTTTTTCTGCAGATTGAGAAGATAGAAACCCCTGTTTTATATTGGAGTTGGCAAGAGCTGCCGAAGCAAAAGAAAGACTGGTTTCTCCTGTAAGCAATTCTCCATAATCCTTTTCAGGAGTGATGAATTTTAAAGGAATATTAAAAGTGTTCTGGTAAAAAGCCATAGATTTTTCTACATCTTCAACGTACAGAATGACATATTTGAATTTGATCATATTTGATTTTCTTTTTTGTTTAAAATATATTCTTCATCTATCATCAGCACCGGATGAGGATCATTGAAAGGATAACGCTCCATTCCTCCAAAAAAACCGAAATGAAACGGATATTTCTGATTCAGATGATTGATTTTTTTTCCAAATGAGTTGATGGCGACCTGTTGAACTGTATTCTCCGTCTGCCTGCCGTTGGTAAAAAAGACCATCAGATTACAATGATTATCAAAATCGCGGTCAAAATAATAAAGCACATGGATATTCTCTTCTATACATATTTCAATCAAATCCTTGATGAAATCTTTTTTATGGGCTGAAGGGAGATTAAAGTCAATCCTTATGGAAAAATTTTCAGCGTTATTCTTTTTAAAATCTGAGCCTGTGAGCTGGATGAAGCGATATTCTATATTTTCAAATTTTTTCTGTTCAGGGGTGAAATTTACAGTTGATTTCGCCTCAAAAAAAGTGTTTAACAAAACAGCATTTTCATCAATCAATAATTTTTCTATTTCTGAAACCAACTGAAAATGATAATCGAAAAGCTGATAATCACATATGGAAATCATATATTGGTTTTCATTGACCTTAATATTCAGATAGGAACCGCTGAACCTGAGGTGAAGTTCTTTTAGCTTATTTAGTAAATTTTCGGGATGATTCACAGAAACTTTGGCTACAAGCTCTGCCGGATTGTTGGCGTGGCCTCCTAATCCTTGAGAAAATTTAAAAAAATGAAAACTGTATAGGTTTTCAGGAAATTTAAAATACCAGTATACACCTAAAATCATTACCGAACTTGTTGGTTTAATGGATTGTCATCAAATTTAAATAAAATTTCACACTCCAAAACTTTCAAAACCCGTAAATTTGTCGTCAACAAAAATTTACCAGATGCTTAGGAAAATTTCAATTGCGGCAGCTGCCCTTTTGTCCGTAATGACAATCAATGCTCAGAAGAACAAAAACACTCAGTTAGAAAGACCCAAATTAGTCGTAGGACTCGTGGTAGACCAGATGAGGTGGGATTATCTGTACCGTTTTTACAACAAATACGGGAATGATGGCTTCAAAAGATTACTGAATACAGGATATTCTTTAAATAATGTTCATATCAACTACGTCCCTACTGTTACAGCTTTGGGACATACCTGCATCTATACAGGCTCTGTGCCTGCCATCCACGGTATTGCAGGAAACGACTGGACAGATAAAGAAACCGGGAAAAATGTTTACTGTACAACAGATGAAAGCGTGCAGCCGGTAGGAACATCGAATACGAAAACAGGAAGCCACTCTCCTAAAAACCTTTGGTCTACAACGGTAACGGACGAACTAAGGCTGGCAACGAATTTCCAGGGAAAAGTGATCGGAGTTTCTTTGAAAGACCGTGCTTCTATCCTTCCTGCGGGTCATACACCGAATGGTGCTTTCTGGTTTGATGACAGTACTGGAAACTTCATTACGAGTACATGGTATATGAACGATTTGCCTCAGTGGGTGAAATCTTTCAATTCCCAGAACCTTTCTGAGAAATTAGTAGCGAATGGCTGGAATACATTACTTCCTATTAATCAGTATACGGAAAGTTCACCGGATAATTCTTCATGGGAAGGGTTATTGGGAAGTGCCAAAATACCGGTTTTTCCTTACAGCAATTTAGCACAGGATTATCAGGCTAAAAAAGATAATATCCGTTATACGCCTTTCGGAAACACGCTGACATTGAAACTGGCGGAGGCTTCTGTGGAAGGAGAAAAGTTAGGAGGAGATCAGATAACCGACTTTTTAGCGATCAATTTAGCCTCTACAGATTATGCAGGTCACAAATTTGGACCGAATTCTATTGAGGTAGAAGATGTTTATCTGAGACTTGATCAGGATCTGGCAGAATTTTTCAACTATCTGGATTCAAAAGTAGGAAAAGGGGAATATACTGTTTTCCTTTCTGCCGACCATGGTGGAGCACATTCAGTAGGATTCCTGAAGGAGCATAAACTTACTACAGGATTCTTCGGCGAAGGAATGGAAAAAGATATCAATCAGAAGCTGAAAGATAAATTCGGAGTAGATAAACTGATCAATGCAGTAGACAATTATCAGATCTATTTCGACAGAAAACTGATGCAGGACAATAAAATTGAACTGGATGACCTGAGAGACTTCACGATCAAAGAACTCCAGAAAGATCCTACAGTTTTATATGCCGTATCTGTAGATGAAGTTCAGGAAGCGACCATTCCGGAACCGATCAAGCAGAGGATTATTAACGGAATTAACAGGCAGAGAAGCGGTGATATTCAATTGGTCTCTCACGATTCCATGCTTCCTCCGTATTCTAAGACAGGAACCACGCACAGCGTTTGGAATTCTTATGATTCGCACATTCCATTGATTTTTATGGGGTGGGGAATTCAGAAAGGAGAAAGCAACAAGCCTTATAGTATGACTGATATTGCTCCGACTGTTTCATCACTGCTGAAAATTCAGTTCCCGAGCGGAAACATAGGAAATCCAATTACAGAAGCTATTGGAAGATAAAAAATCACAAAAAAGCATTCCCGAAAGGAGTGCTTTTTTTATTTTCATTATCACGATCTTATCAGTTTCTGAATCTCCTTTCTGTACTTCAGGTTTTGTCTTCTGATCTTTAAAATTAAAGAAAGTAATAGAGCAATGGTAAAGATGCTGACGCCTCCGATAATTGCCGTCAGATAATTATATCGGGTCTTCATTGTACTGCTTTTTTTGAGAGTTTCCAGATTATGGTCGTTGATTGAATGGTTGATAGAGCTTAATTCATTCTGTTCCCGCTGAAAACGCATCTCAAAGTATTTTTTACTGTAATTCTGATAAAGATCCGGCTTTCCCAAGGCCAGATAGTTGTCGGACATTTCTTTGTAAATACCTTCATTCAGGATAAGGTCGCCGGTATTTTTGCTGAGTTCTTCGGCTTTTATCAGCAGCTGAAGGGCTGTTTCATTCTCTTTTTTCTGCTTGTACATTTCAGCCATTCCTTTCAATGCAAAGGCTTCCAGGCTTTTTGCCTTATTTTTCCGGGCATATTCTGCGGATCTGAGAAATGCCTGGTGGGCTTTTTCAAACTGAGACAGGTTAAGGTAACAATAACCGATGTTATAATAAACCACGCTCATATTGGAATAAGTGGTCTGCTTATGTTTTATCTTTTCAAAATTCTGAATAGAGATCAGGAACTTTTCTAGGGCAATTTCCGGATTCGACTGGCTTTTATAAATCATTCCGCGGATGGCGTAGCTTCTTGCCGTTTCAATATGCTTTTCAGGCAGGTCATCGGGCAGTTTGGCAAGAAGTGGCTCTGCTTCGTTAAGGGTTTCAAGACTTTTGTTGAAAAGTTCCATCTGTTGGTACTGTATGGCAGCTGAAATCAGGACGCTGGTTCGTATTTTCAGATCATTGGTTTTTTGAGCTGTTTCTTTAGCTTTCAAAAGATAGAGCAGGGACTGGTCAAAATCTCTTTTAGCAATATTGGCTGTAGAAAGCAGCTGATAAATACCTATTTTCTTATGGATGTCATGTTCCTTTCCAAGAAGGTCTTTGGCAATTCTGATGGCATTATCCGGATTATCGTAAATCTCAAGGCGGGCTTTTTTCATCAGGGAATCAAACGAAACGTTCTGCCCGTAAGCTGAAATCCGGAAACACAATAGAATTGGCAGAATGATTTTTAATGCAACTTTCATAACGCTCTGCTTTTACTGATTTCCTGGATATAAACATTAGGAGACATTCCGGTCACCGATTTAAAAATTGTAGTAAAGGCACTGTGTGAAGAGAACCCTGAATATTCTGCCAGATAACTGACCTTATAGTTAAGATAAACAGGATCCGTTCTCAGCAGGAGGGCAATGTGGTCAATCCTTAATTCATTAATATACCCGTTGAAATTTTTACCCTTACTGCTGTTAATTACTTCAGAAAGATATTTTGTATTGACGCCCATTTGGGAAGACAGCATGGAAAGGGTCATGTTTTTGTCGAGATAACGTTGCTGTTTTTCCCATTCTTCCAGTTTCTGAAGGATTTCATCTTCCTTTTCTTTGGAGATTTTATTCAGGTCCTTCTCGTTGGTTTTAACAGTAGGCGGCGCTTCCTCCGCAATGGCAGGTAGGTCTTTCTGTACAGCCAATTCCTGTTGTTTCTGTTTTTCAAAAAAATCAAACTGTTTCTTGAGGTCTTTATGACTGTTTTTCAGGATCATAAAGTAAATCAGAAGCCCTAAAATAATAACCAGCAATCCTGTAGAAAGCCAGATTATCTTTTTCAGCTGCTTCTGGTTTTGAAATTCCAGATTATTGTTCTGATTGGTTTCCACCAGCTTTACAATATAACGTATCCCTTCCTTGGTATTTGAATCTGATTTCGTCCGGAGTTCACTGTAAAGCTTATTGTACTGATGGTACTTCTCATCATTTCGAAGGGCAAAATAATTCTTGGATAACGATTCGTAAATTTTTGCCTTTAAACTGTTATAAGGAATGTTTTCTATCCTGGAAAGGCCTTTTTCAAGCATTTCAACAGCAGTATGATAATCTTCCTTTAAAAAATAATACCGTGACAGATTTTCATAAGCGAATGTCTGAAGAAAAGGGTAATTCTTATTCTTTTCAGTTATTACAAGCGTAGTTTCCAGAATATTTTTGGCTTCTTCCAGTTTATTTTGTTTCATTAAATAAGAAGCCCTGAAGATTCTGTTCTCCATCTTCAGAATTAGGTTTTCCTGATTATTAAAGCCGAGATAATGGTCACTTTTATTGAGGTTTTCCCGGGCATTGTCATAACCCCTGTTGATCCCGAAGTTAATAGCCTGAAGCTGGTAAAGTTTGCCTGCAATGACATTCATCCTGGGATTGTCACCTTTTAGAAGCTTCTGATCGGATAAAAGGCTGGTAATAATCTGTTGCGACTGGTTGTAAAGACCCAGATTCTGATACTGGTCAGCCAGATTATAATCACCGGCAATCTGAAGAAAATAAGACAGCTTTTCCTTTTCCCTTGAGTCTTCTTTCTGACTGTAGATGTTTACCGACTGTACATAATCCCCCTTCATGGCATAGGCCTGGGAAATAATGTTTTGCAGTACAATCCTATGTTCCGGGTTCTGATCACTGATCAGCAGGCTTTGGGAATAGTTGATGCATTCATCAGGATTCTGATATAATTTCTGAAAAGCTTTGTCGGCCAAAATACTGAAATCCGGACCCGACTGTCCTTTGGTAAAAACTGAGCCCAGAACGATGAACAGAAATAGAATGCCTCGAAGTAAAGCATTCCGGCAAAATAATGTTTTTTTTCTTACAGCTTCTTTATGATCTGTCCTCAAAGTAGATTTTTATTATAGGGTTGACTTTTAGTGTTTTACGTTTTTTACTCTTTTAAATTTCACGAATTATGCAAGTCAAAATCTTTTAAAAAGGTAAATATAATATTAATATTGTTTAAGCCAATTCAAAATATTAAACTTAAACAACTATGAAAAATATTTACAAGATTACAAAGAAAGCTTTATATGCTTGCTGTATTTTGGGGTTTACAATAACTAATGCCCAATTAACAGTGATGGCAGTAGGAAATTATACAGTTGGCGGTATTTCGGACGGTGGAATTGTCAGCATGCACACAAGTGCCGGTCAGATCTATAAGTGGGATGAGCTGAATGGTTTGGTTCAGATAGGCTCTATATCCAACGGATATCCCGCTGCCGGAAGAACGCTGATCACAGCTGACGGAACCAAAATAGGTTCTTCCACCACCAATACCGCAACTGGTTTTAATGAAATTTCAACCTATAATACGGCGACAAGTTCATGGACTAACCTTGGAGGACTGGTTCCTACAGGTTGGGATGGCCATGTAAGTTCTACCTGGGGAATGACTTCTGATGGAAGTACCATCGTAGGACTGGGATGGCTTACTGCAGGAACGGCGCATGCCGTGAAATGGGATGCTGCAACCGGAGTAACCGATCTTGGCAGTATAGTTCCCAACAGAAGCTCCAGGGCCAATGCCATTAATGATGACGGATCTGTAATTGTTGGCTGGCAGGACCAGGACAATGGTACTAGAAGCGGAGCCAAATGGGTAAACGGAGTTGAAAGCTTTATTACAGATACCAACGGCAATTACGTAGGTGAAGCTGGAGATGTTTCAGCTGACGGAACTACCATCATAGGTTCTGCAATGCCTAATCCATACGTATGGAACAGCGTAAACGGCCTTACATACATAACCCATCCAAATTCCTCAGCCTTTTTCAGAGGGGGAGCAACCGGGATTTCTGCCGACGGTAAAAAAGTAGTCGGGTTTTTCAGGGCTTTTGGTGCACCTCCCATGTCTGGAGAAGGCTTTATATGGACTGAAGCAGGAGGACGGGTGAACCTGAATGATTATGCGGTAAGCATGGGAATTAATACCCAGGGAGTTAATATGGGACTTCCCTTAGCTATTTCGAAGGATGGAAAAAGAATTGCAGGAATGGGAACCAATGCCTCCAACCAGATGGTTGCTTTTTTTCTGGATCTTTCAAAAACATTGCTTTCTACCCATGAAAGTGCGCAACACAACAATACTATATCCATTTATCCGAATCCTGTAAAAGATATTCTTCATATCAAAGGAATCAGCAGGATTGATAAAGTGGAAATTTACAATATGGTCGGTCAGAAAGTAAAAACAGATAATGCTGTGGAAAACAGAATAGATGTATCTTCTTTATCAAAAGGGAATTATATTCTGCAGATTTTCGTGAAGGGGGAAACTTCACAAAGCTTTAAGTTTATCAGACAGTAAAAATAAAATTAGAAACACTTAAAAAGACCTGATCAAAAAACTCGCAGAATTTCTGCGAGTTTTGTTTTGTATAGAATTATTCTTCGTCTTGCGGTGTATCCTCATCTTCATCCTCGTACTGCTCCAGATAATAAGTGAAACTGAAATCTTCCGTTTCATCTTCTGCATCTTCAAGAGTTGTCAGAAGATCTTCAAAGATCTCCAGCTGGTCTACCGTCATATTCACAAATTCAATGTGGAGTGGTAATTCCAGCTCTCCGGTAATGACATCGGAGAGTGCATCAAGGTTATCTCCAAAATATTCAGGAAGGGTTAGTTTTTCCTTTAATTGGACATAAAAATCCTCATAATCGCCTATGTCTGTAAAATCGATATATATTGTCTTCATATAGAATTAAATTTCCAGTTTTTATTGATCAAAAATGTTTTGCATTTATTGCAGAAATCTGTTTCTTCATCGGTAGGGTTTCCGCCTTCAGCATCTCTCATAAAACATGTTTTTTCGGGACAGTGTTTTAATCCCTGGGTATGTCCAAGTTCATGAATGGCTATTTTAAAAAATTGTTGATCAGTATTTTTTCTATTGAGTCTGTATTGAGAAGCCACACAGGCCTTTCCGGGTCTATATCCGAGCCCCATAATTCCGTAATCTTTTATTTTACCCTTGGTAACGCTAATATCCTTTGAGGTTAATCCAATGGTTATAAAACCTTCTTTTGTTCTGTCGTTCAGAAATTTAATGATAGAATCTGCCCTATAACGGTTTCTGTCTTTGTAATATGCATTCTCAGGAAGACTAATTGCTTCAAGAATTTTCACATTTGGGTAGACTTTTCTGATTCCTTCAGCAGTTTTCTTCACATTTTCAGAGCTAATATCTTTGAATGGCTGAATCAGTATGGTTATGGGTTTGTTGCTCATTACAGTTTTCTGCTGTTTTTCCGAACATGAAAATGTTAGGAATAATATTACTGCAAGGATGTAAAAACTACTGCTTCTCAAAGCTTTTATAATGGTTTTTAGTCAGGTAAACATCCCCGTTTCGGGTGAATATAATCCGGTCTGCATTTCGGTTTCCACAACTGTAATTGACATCAGCTTCGTAATATTTTTCGCGTTGGGGAAGCTGATTTTCCCTGTTTCCGAATTTATCCCCGCCAATGGCTCTGCCTGGAAGAACTTCGCAGAGATTACCCTTTGAAGCATTCCAGCCCAGTTTTCTTGCTTCATTTTTAGTGATATAATAATCAGGAAGCCTGTGGTTCTGCTTTACATAATTAATAACTGTTTTTTCAGCTGTGAGCTGATCTACGGACTGTGGGGAAGAACTTCCATCCGTACTTTGGGAACCTGAAGGAGTACTTCCATAGCTGGTAATTTCTGTATTTGCGGTCTGCGTATTTCCTTTTTTGTCAGCAATAAAATTATTGTAGACATACATCACAGACATTCCGAAAAGAAGCCCCAGGCAAATAAAAAATACCGATCTTATTTTACCGTTCATATAAAACGTATCATTTTATTACTTAAAATTAATCATTTCTCCATTCCTCCGGAATATCACAAATTGGGATAGGGGTCATTTTATGCTTTGCCGCTTTATGCATTCTGTCAAAAATGATAAATACTTCCTTATCTCGTCCCTCATAATCATCAACAGTTTTAGTATCATACTCTTTCTGGATTTTTTCAAGTTCAGGATAAGTTGCCCCAATTTGGTCTTCATCCGTTCTGTCGGAATCCCAAAGCCCATCTGTTGGAATTGCATTTTGGATACTTTCGATAAGATTTAATTCTTTGGCCAGCTTGTAAACCTCAGTTTTATAAAGATCGGCAATTGGCGAAACATCTACACCTCCGTCACCATACTTTGTATAAAAACCAATTCCGAAATCTTCCACTTTATTTCCCGTTCCGCAAACCAATAAACCGTGAAGCTGCCCAAAATAGTATAAAGTAACCATTCTGAAACGCGATCTGGTATTGGCAAGAGCTAAATTATTGCTCCATCTTCCTTCAACATGGTTTTCAACAATATCTTCAAAAGCCTCAAAAGTAGGGGTCAGATTGATTGTTTTTCCTTGAACGTTTGGAAATCTTTTCTTAAGATCTTCAATGTGATCCTGGGCGCGGTTTACCTGGTCTTCTTTCTGGCGGATCGGCATTTCAAGAAGAAGTACTTCAAGTCCGGTCATGGCGCAGAGAGTAGAAACCACTCCGGAATCCACACCCCCTGATACTCCAATTACATAGCCTTTTACGTTAGCTTTTACGGCATAATCTTTTAGCCAGTTTACAATATGATCTATTACTTTCTGAGTCTGCATTTATTTATATTTTTAATCTAATTATTGAAATCTTTTTACTCCTTTTATATTTTAATCTGTCTTTTACAAGAAATTGCAAAATTACTGGTTTTTTTGTAACCATACTTAGGATAATAACTTAAGTTCTGAAAGCTTCATTCTTGTCTTAAGCATCCTATTGAAGATATTGTTCACGTGTGAGCTCATACCAGTTACAAATACCGTCGGGTTCTGTAAATTCACCGGTTTTCTCAAAACCTAATTTTTTTAAAATATGATTGGAACCCTGATTTTCCGAATGGGCATGAGCATAAATCACTTCCGCTTTCATCCGGTGGAAACCCAGTTCCAGAGATGCTTTCGCAGCTTCCAGGGCATAACCTTTTCCCCATGATTCAGGCAGATAACGGTAACCGAGATCAAGGACATTTTTATAACCGTTGATTTCTTCAGTAAGTAATTTCAGGCCGCTCCAGCCGATCAGGAGTCCGGTTTCCTTTTCAATTACGGCCAGTCTTCCCGTTCCGTTTTCTTCATATTGCTTCTGAATCATCCTAATGATTTTTAATGATTCAGCGGGGTCCGTCAGTACCGGAACGCCAATGTATTTCATAACTTCGGGGTTGGAATCCAGCAGAAACATACGTTCAGCATCTTTTTCTTCAAATTTCCTTAATATCAGTCGTTGTGTTTCAATTTTCATAGCTTGAGTTATTGTTCAAATCCGAAAATAGTGATATCAGTTTTCATTCCCTTCTTAATATCGGCTTCCTTCATGGGATTTCCACCTACATTCAGCGTTTGAAGAGCTGGATTTCCGGAAATATCAAGTTTCAGGATCTTATTGTGCTCTATATTTAATTTTCTTAAATTTTTAAGCGAAGTGATATCAATTGTTTTTAACTGATTTAAAGATAATGTTAATTGGTCAATTTTTGGAGTTTCCAAGAGCCAAATATTTTCCAGAAGATTATTATCCAGATATAAAGAAGCCAGATTTTTAAGACCTTCAGCCTTGAAAGAAGCAATTTTGCATCCCGTACAGGAAAACAGTTCAAGATGCGGCAGATTTTTCACAGATATTTCCGAAATCTTATTGTCATCAAGTATAATCATCTTCGCATTGCTGAAAAGGAGCACGTCATCCGCCGCTGTAATGCCTTTCTGAACAAGGAATAAATTGATAACCATATCCGCTTCCAGCTTTTCCAGCGAACCGTTTTTATTAACATCAAAATTTTCGAGAGCCGCTTTTTCAAACTTGTTATCCTTAAAATTAAGTTTTTGGGCACAGAACAGAGAAAATCCTGAAATAATAAGGCTTAAGGTTACAAATATTTTAATTTTCATCATGGATTGTGTTTTAAATCCTTATTTTTGTTCACTTAAATTTCATGTAAAAATAATGAAGATTTTTAGAATTATTGCGCTTTCTTCCATTTTAGTTCTCGCTTTGGATTCCTGTAAAAAAGAACCGGAGAACCAATGGAAAGTAGAAGTGAAAACTCCTGCTGAAAAAGTTGAGGTAACGGATATTTCCAAAGAATTTTATGATCAGAATATTCCTTTGGATCAGTTTAAAGCTAAGTTTCCCTGGTTTCAGGGGACAGTTTCCGATGCAGATTTTGGAAAAAGAAGAGCAGATGCTGAGGAGATCAAAATCTATAAAGAAGCTGCCGGTAAAATAGATCAGGCAAAGCTTCAGAATGAGCTTCAGGAACTGTTCTCTCATATCAAATACTATTTCCCACAATTTAAAAGTCCTAAGGTTTACCTTTTCTCATCAGCATTGCAGATGGTTCAGGACCCTATTTTTTATGATTCAAAGGGAAATCTTCTTTTTATAGATATCACAGGATTTATGGGAGATGGCAATGCCAATTACAAAGGACTCGAAGTGTATTTTCAAAAATCTATGAATCCTCAGAATATTGTTCCCAAGGTGTCTCAGATCTTTGCTGAAAATATCGTAACAGAATCTCCGGACCATCAGAAATTTATTGATAAAATTATTCTGAACGGAAAAATCATGATGCTCCAGGATGCCTTTCTTCCCGATACACCGGATTACCTGAAAATGAACTATACCAAGAAACAGTACGACTGGGCTGTAGCCAATGAGGCCAATATCTGGAACTATTTTGTGGAAAGCAACCTGATTTTCGGGGACGATCCAAGGCTTGTGGAGCGTTTTATTTCTCCCGGTCCCTTCTCAAAATTTTATACGGAGATCGACAATGAATCTTCTCCCCAGATTGGAATTTTTACAGGCTGGCAAATTTGTAAAGCCTATTTCAGGCAAAAGCCGGAAACGAAACTGGTTGATTTTTTAAAGCTGGATGCTACCAATATCTTTAACGAAGCGGTATATAAACCTAAAACACCATAATAGTTAAAATAAATGATAACTTTCAAAGCAATTTGAAGGTTATTTTTTTTAATTTAATACCCTGTTTCGTGATGAAGATAACTCTGCAGAATTTTAGATAAGCTGAAGAAGTATTAACTTTGCGGAAAAATTTTAGATTGATATGAGAAAAACTCAGATTACAATAGATGTAGAGCTGGATGAGAACCACATTCCTGAAAATATTACATGGAACGCTCAGGATGGTGGTGTGGAAAAGGAGGAAACAAAAGCTACCATGATCTCGGTTTGGGACGACAAAACAATGGAGGCTTTAAGAATCGATCTTTGGACAAAAGAAATGCCTGTGGATCAGATGAAAATGTTTATCCACCAGATCCTGGTATCTTTAGGAAATACTTACCAGAGAGCAACCGGAGAGGAAGATGTTGCCCAGTGGCTTGAGGAGATTGCAGAAGAATTTGCTGTGAAGTCTGCGATAAAAATGTAAAACTCACTACACCAATCACAAAATACATGAAGAAAACACTTTTACTTATCGGGACAATGATATTGTTGGCCTCTTGCAATAAAAAAACTGAGGTAAAGGAAACAAATACCTCTGACTCTATCCTTCAGGCAGATAAACTCCCGGCCGCTGAAACCACAGTAACTTCAGAAACAGAAAAAGTTCCTGAAAATGCTATATTGGATGTTGCTTTATTTAAAGAGAAAGATATTCCGGCAGCTATGTTAAAAGGAAGTCTCCATCCGCATGATATGGAAGGTGAATCTGTCATGGAGCTTGTTCCCAGTATGGATGATTTCATTAAAGGAAACGGCTCGGATATTGCTTATATAGATGATTCCCTGAAGAAAATCATTCTCAGGATCAACGGAAAGTTTGAAGAACTTAAGGAAACAGGCAAAGATCAGTATGAGAACAGTGAATATCTGGTTTCATATACAACAACTGTTCCTGATAAACTTCCGGAAGAGATAAATGTTGTGGCTTATGCTTTTAACGGAAAGCTTGAGGTGAAAAGAAAATCTGATAACATTTCAAAGAGCCTTGACTTTTTCATGGCAGGCTTATAAAAAATAAAAATAATATGAACTTTAACACAAAAGTAATTCACGGAGGGCAGCACCACGAGTCTGCAACAGGTTCTGTAAATGTTCCTGTATTTTTAACGTCTACATTTGCACAAAAAAGTCCGGGAGTACATTCAGGATACGAATATTCAAGAGCTGCCAACCCTACAAGACAGGCTTTGGAAGACTCCCTGGCAAGCATTGAGAACGGAGCGAGAGGACTTGCTTTCGGTTCTGGACTTGCGGCCATCGACTGTGTTTTGAAATTATTAAATCCGGGTGATGAAGTAGTTGCTGTAGATGACCTTTATGGGGGAACTTACAGAATGTTTACCAGACTTTTTGAAAAATACCAGCTGAAATTTACGTTCGTGAATTTCGACGATGTTTCCAAAATTGCTGATGTTCTTACAGACAAAACAAAACTGATCTGGCTGGAAACTCCAACTAACCCATTGATGAAGCTTGTAGATATCAAAGCAGTCGTTGAAATAGCTAAAGGAAAAAATATTCTTGTAGCTGTTGATAATACTTTTGCAACTCCATATATCCAAAGACCGATTGACCTTGGAGCAGATATCGTAATGCATTCAGCTACTAAATACCTGGGAGGACATTCTGATGTTATTGCCGGTGCATTAATTGCAAAAGATGCTGAATTAGGAGAAAAACTTCATTTTATCCAGTTTGCAAGCGGCGGTATCCTGGGACCTCACGATTCTTACCTGGTTTTAAGAGGAATCAAAACTTTAGCTCTAAGAATGCAACGCCATTCAGATAACGGACTAGCTGTGGCAAAATATCTTGAAACACATCCTGCAGTAGACAGAGTAATCTACCCTGGACTGGAATCTCACCCTCAGTATGAACTTGCCAAATCCCAGATGAAAGAACCCGGAGGAATGGTTTCTTTTACCTTTAAATCAGGGAAAAAAGAAGATGCTGTGAAATTCCTTGAAAAAGTTAAGGTGTTCACTTTGGCAGAATCTTTAGGAGGAGTTGAATCTTTAGCCAACCATCCTGCGTTAATGACGCATGCTTCCATTCCTGCGGACAAACGTGAGGAATTGGGTATTACGGACGATCTGGTTCGTTTAAGTGTTGGTATTGAAGATGCAGAAGATCTTATTGCAGATCTTGAAAGAGCTTTTTCTTAACCTTTTAAAATAAATAATAATGAGAAAGATCCTGTTTTTTCTGATTTTGATTTTTTTCAGTCAGATTACCTATTCCCAGGTAAAAACTACCGATGATTTGTATAAAACGGCCAAGAAGCTGGACAGTTTGATATTCGACGTAGGATTTAATAAATGTGATCTTTCTCATTATAAATCTATAGTCAGTAACGATCTGGAATTTTACCACGATAAAGGCGGGATTACTTCCGGAGAAAAAGCTTTTACCGCTTCCATCAAAAATAATATCTGCGGAGGCCCGAATAAGGTAAGACGGGATCTTGTTCCCAACAGCATGAAAGTGTATCCTTTATACAACAATAATGTGCTGTATGCTTTCGTACAGGAGGGTGAACATGAATTTTTCGAATTTTCCAATGGAAAATGGGTTCAGGGAAGCCGTGCAAAATTCAATATTTTATGGGTCTTGGAAGATAAGCAATGGAAAATGAAGAGGGTACTGAGCTATGATCACCATTTATAATCAATATGAAAAATACCAGGAAAGCTACACTTGAAGATTTAAATCAATTAGCAGAATTATTTGATCAATACAGGATTTTTTATCACAAAGAATCCGATATTCCTTCCGCTGAACGTTTTCTCAGAGAAAGAATAGAGTATCAGGATTCTGAAATTTTTGTAGCAGAAAATAATGGGCAACTGACTGGATTTGTTCAGCTATATCCTATATTTTCATCTACAAGAATGCAGCGCTATTGGTTGTTGAACGATCTCTACGTCAACGAAAATTACAGGGGAAAAGGGTATTCCAAAGAGCTGATTGAAGAAGCAAAAAATCTATGCAGATCATCCAATGCCTGTGGAATTCTTCTCGAAACCGGAAAAAGCAATGATGTAGGAAATCAACTCTATCCCGCATGTGGCTTTGAACTCTATGATTCTGTGAATTTTTATGAATGGACAAACATAGAGAATTAAAATGTGAATGATCATCAGTAAATATATTTTAAATATTGATCATGATCACTCATTGCTTATTACTCATCACTTATAATTAAATAATATGTCAGATTTTCAAAAATACATACAAAGATATCTTGATCAGATTCCTTCCGGAAGCTGGATTGAAGAATTGAAGAAATCAGGTGAGAAAACAATAGCTGTCTATTCGGATCTTACCGAAGGTCAGTCTCTTTTTGCTTACGCTGATGGGAAATGGACCTTGAAAGAACTTTTACTTCATTTATCGGATACTGAAAGAGTATTTCAGTACAGATTACTGGTTTTTGCCAGAGGAGACAAAGCAGCATTACCGGGTTTTGATGAAGAAGAATATGCTGCCCATTCTTTTGCAAATAAAAGATCTCTGGAATCTTTACTGGAAGAATATAGAACCGTGCGAAAATCTTCCCAAATCCTGATCGAAAGCCTCGAGCCATCTGCTCTGAAGAACATTGGAACGGCTAATGGAAATGAATTGACGGCAGAAACAGTCGGGAAACTGATCGTAGGACACAACTATCACCATTTGAATATTATTCAGGAGAGATATCTGCCGGGATTGAAATAACCTTGGATTAGATTTTTAAAAATATTATACAATCAACAGGAACGGGCTTTAGCCCGTTTTTTTATTGCAAATTTTCAAATAAAACTTAGATTTGCATTTTAGAAACTGTGAGAGCTTTAAAAAACTTAAATATTACCAAAAGTATTGAATTGAGAAAACTGGTTTTTAAAGAAAGTTGGTACGATAGATTCGATACCTTAACTATTTACTTTATGTGCTTAGCCATAATAAGTTTTGCTATTTTGTGCTTTGCAGAATTAAAATCATTTTCCGAAAATAAATTTGAATATTTTATTCTGAGTTGTTTAATTATATTCAGTTTATATACATCATATTGTAAGTTCACAGAAAAAAAATTAAAAAGAATTAATTTTAATATTCATAAAGAAGAAGCCAAAAAGAGAATTATGGAATATGGCAAAAAATATAACTATAGGATTTCCAAAGTTTCTAGCAATTTGATATTCTTTAATGAACCCACAAATAATTTTGATTTACAAGAAAATGAACAAACAACAATTGTTTTTTTTAAAGATAACGAAGTTTTATATACTGTGATAAAGGAAGAGTCCCGGATAAATTTTCCTGTTTTGTTTTCCCAATATTTCACAAAAATAGAACTTAAGAAAATTTTAAATCAAACAAATGTCGAAACAAAAAAAAGCTATTTCAGCAGATTTTTTAATGAATTGTCATAACAAAATTCAAATTTTCGACCTATTTTATTACCATAAAAAACAAAACATTTACCCTCATATTTTTGGCTGAAATTCACCATTTCTTTACCTTTATACCCAGGTTTGAAACCTGAAAATTATGGAAAACATTATCGAAATATTAAAATCCGGCGGAACCGTCCTTTATCCTACAGACACTATTTGGGGAATAGGCTGCGATGCCACGAATATAGAAGCTGTCAATAAAATTTTCGACATCAAAAAAAGAGAAAAAAATAAGTCCATGATCATTCTTGTGGAATCTGAAAAAAGGCTCCAGGATCTTGTGGATGTTCCGGAAATAGCGTGGGAAATTATTGATCTTAGCGAAAAACCGGTAACGATTGTGTATGAAAATCCCCGCGGACTTCCGAAAGAATTACTTGCTGAAGACGGAAGCATTGGAATCAGGCTGGTGAAAAATGATTTCTGTAAAAAACTGATTACTAAACTGAACAGACCTTTAGTTTCTACTTCGGCCAATTTCAGTGGAGATAAAAGTCCGTTGAAGTTCTCTGATATTTCACCCGAAATCATTAAGCTGGTAGATTATGCTGTGGAAGAAGACAGGGAAAGAGTTTCAAAATATTCAGGTTCTTCGGTGATAAAAATATGGAACGACAACAGGATTAAGGTTCTTCGTGAATAAAATCCCGTAATTCAAAATTCAATTTAAATCTTGCCCATGCATATCGGCAGGATTTCTTTTTTTTAATTTCTATCTTTGCATTCTTCAACTGATAAAAGACATACCATGAATCACCAGAAGTTTGCTGAAGAATGGATCCGTTCCTGGAATTCCCATGACCTTGAAGATATCTTGTCCCATTATGCGGAGGATATAGAGATCACAACTCCCATGATTGTAATGGCTACAGGAGGGAAAGAAAGTACATTGAAAGGCAAAGATGCCGTTCGGGAATATTGGAAAAAAGCACTGGATAAATTTCCTGATCTGCATTTCGAGCTTATAAACTCAACGGCAGGTGTAAATTCGGTGGCGTTGTTCTACAGATCTATTATGGATAAGCATGCTGTAGAAGTCATGTTCTTTGATGATGATGAAAAAATTAATAAAATGTACGCCCATTATGATTGATGGATATGCATTGCTAGAAAAAGACGACCTATTTATTAACGATGAAAATTAATCTTACCCAAAATAAAAATTTAAAACTGTTCAAGATCATTGCTGAAGCAGCGGAAAAGAACGGCCAGTCGGTATATATTGTCGGTGGATATGTCCGTGACCTTCTTATGAAGAGAACAGCTTCCACAGATATTGATTTTGTGACGGAGCAAAGCGGTATTGAGCTTGCGCAAACCGTAGCCCGTGATATTGATCCTAAATTGAAAGTTTCGGTCTTCAAAACTTACGGTACAGCCATGATCAAATATAAAGATCTTGAGCTGGAATTTGTAGGGGCCAGAAAGGAAAGCTATACCGAGAACAGCCGCAAGCCTGAAGTAGAAGGCGGAACATTGGAAGATGACCAGAAAAGAAGAGATTTCACCATCAATGCAATGGCGATTTCTTTAAATAAAGCTAATTTCGGAGAGCTTGTTGACCCTTTCCACGGAGTTGAAGATTTGGAGAAAGGAATTTTAAGAACTCCTTTGGAACCGGCTCAGACCTATTCAGATGATCCTTTGAGAATGATGAGAGCTGTTCGTTTTGCTTCAACGCTAAACTTTGTGATTGAAGAAAAATCCCTGAATGCTATTAAGCAGGAAGCAGAAAGAATCAAGATTGTTTCTATGGAAAGGATCATGGTGGAGTTCAATAAAATCATGATGTCCAAGAAACCTTCCGTAGGACTGGGATTAATGGAAGAAACAGGACTTTTAAAGCTGATTATTCCCGAACTGATAGAACTGAAAGGAGTAGAAGAGGTAGAAGGGCAGACGCATAAAGATAATTTCTATCACACTCTTGAAGTGGTGGATAATATCTCTGAAAATACAGATAATTTGTGGTTACGCTGGTCAGCACTTTTGCATGATGTAGGTAAAGCACCAACCAAAAAATTCGTTGAGGGAACCGGATGGACTTTCCACGGGCATGAGTTTTTAGGCTCAAAAATGGTAAAAACTCTTTTCAACAGGCTAAAACTGCCATTGGGAAGTGATATGAAGTATGTCCAGAAAATGGTGAAACTTTCATCACGACCTATTGCTCTGATCACAGATGATGCCTCAGATTCTGCACTAAGGAGACTTCTGTTTGATGCCGGTGAAGATCTGGAAGATCTTTTTACTCTGTGCAAAGCAGATATCACGACCAAAAACTCCAGAAAACAGGACAGGTTCAAAAAGAACTTCGAATATGTGGCCGTGAAGATTAAAGAAGTGGAAGAAAAAGACCAGGTCCGCAATTTCCAGCCACCGATTACAGGAGAAGAGATTATGCAGATGTTCAACCTTAAACCTGGAAAAGAAATCGGAATTCTCAAAGAAAAAGTAAAAGAAGCGATCCTGGAAGGTGAGATCCCGAATGACAAGGAAGAAGCTGAAAAATTTGTGATTGCCGAAGCTGAGAAGCTTGGATTGAAAGCATAATTAAGCTTAGAATAATATAAAAACGGTTACGGCGGGACAAAGTCCCGCCGTAACCGTTTTATAAAATAAAATCCGGCCGCTTCTTTGCAGAAGAGACCGGAAAAAAAACACAAATGATGAAAAAAAATAAAAAATTATGTGATAATACCGAAGTATAATTCTTAGTTAGGATAAACAGAGTTTGAACCTATCCCCGAAGTAAATGATTTGATAACAGTTCCTGAAGTGTTGTAAACTACAATTTTACTGTCCTGGGTAAATCCGTTGGAGTCAGACGTGAAAATTTTATCGTTGATTACGCTGAATCCGTATAGGGCAGAATAGTCATCAACACTGTTCGCCACAGTAAATAATGGTGATGAAGGAGCCGTTGTAGCGCTCATATCCATTCCGTATACTTTCTTTCCTGAAGTGAAATAGAATTTACCATTGGAAATTTCAAGATTTTTTGCATCGGCAATTCCCGTTAAAGTAGTTGTTTTGGTGATGCTTCCTGTGCTTGATATCTGGTAGATATAAGAATTAGCGGCATCAGCAGCAATTGCATAAACATTTTGATTGCTGGAGATGATTTTGTTGATGTTTCCGGCAGGAAGAGTGATCGTCGACTGAACCTCGTTAGTAGAAGTATTGATGTAAGTGATCTTATTTCCGAAACCGAAAGAAGCATTCTGTACGAAGATATTGTTTCCGGCTTCCACAATTCTCTCGGCAGCATCCGTGAACGCAATTTTTTTGATGAAAGAACGGTCTGAAATCCTGTAAATGCTTACATACTTATCACCCATATATTTATCATTCGTTACATAGATATTATTGTTGGCAAAAGCCATATAGCGGGGAGAATTAAGTTCAGCGGTAATTTGGCCGTTTGCTTTAAAATTGGAACGGTTGGCAATTTGGATTCTATTAGAATTATTCAACAATAGGTACGCATTTTCACCATTGAAGGCAATCATCTGTAGAACATCCCCCAGCCTTGAACCACTGTTATTAAATGCAAAAATATTATCCTGTTTAAGGCTTAGGTCTGCGCTTACAAATGTTACGTCTGCTTCGGGCTTCCCATAAGACCCTTCATTGGCAATTAAAAAGCCGTTACCGTAGAATATTTCCTGCTCCTCAATAGTATTGTCACTGCTACAGGACACAATGCCCAGAAGAAGTGTAAAAGCAAAAAGAAGATGTAGAAGTTTTGTCAGTTTCATAATATTTTTAAGTTTAAAAATTAATTGTTGCATAAACACTGTAATTTCTCTTAGGCATCGGGTAAAGAGATACTGTCTGATAATAGGTATCGGTTAAATTATTTACTTTAAATCCTAAAGTGTATTTCTTGAAAAGCGATGCGGAAATTCCGGCATTCAGAATAAAATATGGGTCAATGGCTGCAGATCTTTTTTCGTCGGATGTTGTATACGTAAGGCCGTTGAACATTCCCTGAGCATATATTTTAAATAAAGAATACCCATACTCTATATTTCCGACTGCCTTGTGCATCGGAACATACATCCTCTGCAAATCAGTGTCTTTGTTGACCGATTTTGAATAAGTGTAGCCTCCGTCCAGCCTCAAAGCATGTTTGCCGAAGGTTTTATTCCAGGTAACCTGCGATTCCAGACCGTAAGATTCAACCCTGTACGTATTAAATGGTGCCCAGTATCCCAAAGAGGTTGGAAGCCAGTTGATCAGGTTTTTGATATCCATATAATAAGGGCTTAGAGCAATTTTAAAATCTCCAAAGCTGAACTCATGGTTCATGTCAATATTTACAGAGGTTTCCGGAACCAGATCCAGGTTTCCTCCCGGCTGCCAGTAAAGATCATTAAAAGAAGGATACCTGAAGTTTTTTGAAAAATTAATTCCTACATGATACCATTTCACAGCATTCCATTTTCCGGAAAAAGAATACAGAAGGGGAGAAGAGATGTCTTCTACAAAATCCTTCTTAATTCCTGCTTCGAAACGTAGATCTTTGGTGGCAAAATATCTGATCAGTCCCGATAAAGACCCTACATTCCTGCTGACAGTTTCCAATCCGGATCCATAGCCTTTGCCCTTATTCACCTGAAATTCTCCAATAGCATTGATGTTGATCTTCGGAGTGATGAAATAATTGAAATCATTTTTAAAAATGTAATTCTTTCCGTCTGCTCCGCTTGCTTTAGGTTGGTTAAGATCTGCAAAATACTGGAAATTATCCTCAGTGTACGCCATTTTCAGGCTGTTGGAAAGATTATTTTTGTTAATGTCCCATGCAATCAGGCTTCTTAAAGTCTGCGCCTTATATTTCGTTTTATTACCGTTCAGTTCGAAAATAGGATAATGCTGGGAAGCGTCAAACGTCTGGCTCTGCCATGAAATGGTCTGGTGGTCAGCAATCTTATAGGCTACACCAATATTGACCGAAGTATTATAATACCTTCCGTTAGTATTGTGAAATCCTGTATTGCCTACTACAAATTCAGGAACCTTATAATCATTTTGACTGGTTATATAGCTTCCTGAAACCTTTACACTTAATTTTTCATTGCTGAAAGCAGCCTGTGCAAAATTATTATAAGTATCAAAAGAAGTTGCCTCCGAATATACTGAAGCTTTAAAACCACTGTTGAAATCTAAAATGTTATTTAAATGAATACTTCCCCCGATAGCACCGCTTCCATATACAACACTTCCTCCGCCGGCTTTTATATCAATCTGGTCATATCCGAAGAGAGGAATATTATTCACATCCCCTTGTCCCAAAAAGCTTGAGTTGATATTGATTCCGTTCCACACAAAAGCCGTCTGTTGGGCAGTTGTCCCCCTAAATGATGGTGAAGAAACAGCACCCCGGCCGTTTTCTTTAATATAAATTGAAGATTGGAAGCGTAAAAGTTCAGAAAGATTCGTTGAGTTTTTCTCGATATCTTTTGGAGTAATGGTACGGACCGGGTGAAAAAGCTTTACCTTTTTCATCTGGCTGTCGAAAATATAAACAGTATCAACAGCTTTCTCCTGTCCGAAAAGAAAACCGCCAAAAGACGAACAAAGAAGTAATAAAGACCTTTTTATATCCATACTATTTTACTTTTCCTCCGAAAGTAATGCGTTTTTAGTTATAATTCTGGCAGGTCTCCTGACTTTCGCTTTTCTGCACCTTCCCGTATGAACAGTGGTTTTTGCAGAAAATCTTATTGCGATCTACAGTTGCGGGGACAGTTTGGGCATCGCACCCAATTCCCTATTATTTCCAATATGCTGGAAACCAAAATTTTTGCAAAGATAACTTTTTATATGTATTTCACAAAAAAGGAAAAAATGGAAAGTAAAATGGCAAAATGTAAAAGAGCAAAATGGTAAAATAGCTGATCAATCTAATCAGCTTTAATCGGCATTTTCACCATTTTGCCCTATAGAAACGATGAATCAAAATAAAAAGGCAGCAGATCTTTAATAGAATGCACCTTCACAACCTCGTCATTCATGCTTGAAAAGTAGAGGTCTATGTTTTCGCTCTGTTTCGTTTCATACTCTATTAAACTTTGTCTGCAGGCTCCGCAAGGAGGAATCGGAGGGTTTTTCTCATGAAATTCCTTTGGTCCTCCCACTACAAAAATTTTCTTAACCTTTACATCAGGAAAATTAGCAGCCACCCAGAAAAGAGTCGTTCTTTCCGCACATAGTCCCGATGGATAGGCTGCATTCTCCTGGTTGTTACCCGAATAAATTTCACCGTTTTCCAGCAGAACAGCACATCCTACAAGGAAGTTCGAATAAGGTGCATAGGCATTTTCACGGGCCTGTTTGGCAGTTTCGAACAGCTTTTTTTCTATATCGCTCAGTTCGCTGCTGTTTTTAAAGTGCTCGTAACTGATCTGTATGTCTTTTTTCATATATTAGTCATGACTAAAAAAGGGGGGCTAAAAGTACTCCTTTTTCGCCAATTGAACAATGTTTTTTTATTCATCCATTAAATTGAAAAATCAAAAAAAATAAAATGCTGTATACACCAATAAAATTTAGAAATGTAGAACTGAAAAACAGGTGGGTAATGTCCCCTATGTGTATGTATTCCTGTGAAAATGGCATGGCCAATGATTTCCATTTTGTACACTACGGAAGCCGGTCACAAGGAGGAACCGGACTGATTATGGTAGAAGCTACAGGCGTAGAGCCGCGGGGAAGAATCACCAACCACTGTATGGGAATATGGAACGATCAGCAGGCAGAGGAACTGAAAAAAATCGTTGATTTTGTCCATGCCCGTTCAGAAAGTAAAATAGGAATTCAGCTTGCACATGCAGGGAGAAAAGGATCCACCTGGAACAATATACAGATTCCCGTAGAAGAAGGCTGGGAAACAGTTGCTCCCAGCGGTATTCCTTATCATCCCTCCGAAAGGATTCCCCATGTTCTGACTGTTGATGAGATCCGGGAACAGGTTCAGAATTTTAAAGATGCAGCCCGGAGAGCAGTAAAGGCAGGATTCGATATTGTAGAAATTCATGGTGCACACGGGTACCTCATCCATCAGTTTTTATCACCACTTTCCAACATCAGAACGGATGAATATGGAGGGAGTTTTGAAAACAGGTCCCGATTTCTTGTGGAAATTGTTGATGCAGTTAATGAGGTACTGAATGAAAATACAGCCCTTTTTGTAAGGATTTCCGGTACTGAGTATGCCGAAAACGGCTGGAACATCGATGACAGTGCAGAACTTGCCAAAGTGTTAAAAGAACATTCTGTAGATCTGGTTGATGTATCAAGTGGAGGCAACATTCATGGAGCAAAAATACCTGTGTTTGATGGTTATCAGGTTCCTTTTTCATCCCAGGTCAGAAAAGAAGCCGGAGTAAGAACCGGGGCAGTGGGATTGATCACTAAGGTTGAGCAGGCCGAAGAAATATTGGAAAAAGAAGATGCAGACCTTATATTTATAGCGAGAGAAATCTTAAGGAATCCTTATATTGCTGTTCAGGGCTCTTTTGAAATGAAGGCTGACTGCTTTTTTCCTCATCAATATACAAGAGCGAAAATTTCATCGTAATATAGAAAATGGAAATTGAAGACTTTATGCTCACTTGTCCCAGCAAGAAGTTTCTGGGAATAGAATGTCTGGGATGTGGCGCCCAGAGGGCGGTTATGCTGGTGTTTGAAGGGCGATTTTCAGAAGCTTTTCATATGTATCCGGCAGTCTACACCCTATTGCTGTTTTTTTTAACCTTAGGCATAAGTTTTCTGGATAAAAAAAGGAAATATGGAGGTATTCTGATGATCATGATTGCTGTTAATCTGGTGATTATGGTCATATCCTATTATTATAAGCACTTTTATATTCATTCTCATTTATAGACCAAGCAGAAACTATATTTTTTTAATTCTTATCCGGGATGAGTAGAAAAAAAGTCGTAGAATTACTACAAAATGTAAATCTCTCAGGTGAAAATTTTTTAAATTAGAGCGTGAAGTTTATCTTTGTTAGACAAACTTTAAGAATCGTATAATCATTAATGATTAAAATGTAAGAATATGGCAGGAAATTCAAGAGGAATTTTAAAATTCAATGGAGGCGAAGGACAAAAATTGTTAAAACTTAACTATAACGTATCAAGGTCTACCGATGTTTCAGGACGTGTAGCATCTGACCCTTCGAATGCTTTGATCAAAATAACCGTTGAAGCAACCGAAAAATCGGATATTCTGGAAAGTCTTTTGAACAGTAAATATAAACCGACCAGCGGGGAAGTTACATTCAATAAGTCTCACGAAGAGGGAACATTGATCACCCTGAAATGGGAAAACGGATACGTAATCCACCACGAAGTGGATTTTGATGCTATTGACAGCAACAATATGCTGGTAAGCTTCGTAGTAAGTGCAGAAAGCATTACCTATGGAAATTCACTATATGACGGATTCTGGCCATTAAGCTAGACCCGGAATAGTACAAAATACAAAGAGACTGTCCCTCAAGACGGTCTTTTTTTACCTGTTGTGAACGCTATTTTCTAACAAGGAATCTTTGTTTATTCTCAAAAATTCCCGATTGGATGAATAATATACACATTTTAACACAAATCACTTTATAAAATATGTCTACTACACCAGAAAATTCAAACGGAAAAGCTTTTCGACCGTCACAAAATGCAGACGGAGTGTCCGAAAATCATCATGCCGGTATCAACCGTCTGGTAAAACTTTCCCTGGTTATAGAAGGAAAGATTATCAAATTTTATAAGCATTTTAAACTTAAGCAGAGTACCCAGCGTCATCATGAATTTACCCTTACACTGGCTCATGATACTTTGGGAGACCGCCAGACCCACTCGCTGGAAGAAGCCAATAAATTCTTAGGAAAACGTCTCACAGCAGTCATTTCCTATAAAGATATAGATAACAGTCCTGAAAGAACATTTGTGGGTATCATTACCGGAGTAGCTTTCAGCCAGGAAAAGATGAGCCTGGGAAATATTGTGCTTACAGGATGCAGCCCTACCATTCTTCTGGACGGTGCTTCCCATATCCAGAGCTTTGGAGGAAGCCAGCCGGTGAATATAGGAATCATTGCAGAAGAAGTTATCAAGCAGGGAATTGATAAAAGCCGTTTTGATATCAGGGTCGATGCCAATAATTTCTCGCAGATTATCTACAGCAGCCAATATGACGAGACTCACTATAATTACCTGGCAAGAATGGCCGAAGCTTACGGAGAACAGTTTTTTTATGACGGTGAAGTACTTCATTTCGGGAAACTCCCGCCCCAGAACAAACCTATTATCCTGACGTACGGAAGCAGTGCCAATGATATTAAAGTTGAACTGAAAGCGATTCACACCAAGCCTCAGTTTTACGGGTACAACAGCAATAAAAATGAAAAGCTCACTTCAGGCTCTACACCGATTCAGCACGTAAGTGATATGGCAAAAACAGCTTATGAGCATAATAACAATATTTACAAAACTCCTGCGCTTCAGATAGCACCTATCAAAGCTTCCACTCATCTGGATGTGGAATACTCGCAGAAAAGTGCCTCGGGAAGTGCGGCTGTGAACGTTTTTTCCATTTCAGGGAACACAACGGTTCCATTTCTTCATCCCGGATGTATTGCAGATGTTCAGATGCGTAAGCAGGACTCCAATGAAACCTCATATTTTACAAGAATCATGATCACGGAAGCTGAACATGAGATCGATACTATAGGCCATTATAAAGGAAGCTTTGCAGGAATTGCGGCAGATACCGGATTTCTTCCCAGACCGGAATATAAAATTCCTAAGGCGGAACCGCAAACTGCGGTGGTAATATCCAATACAGATCCCGAAGGACAAGGCAGAATACAGGTTCAGTTCGACTGGCAGACCAGTGATACCACACATTTTATCAGAATGATGAGTCCTGATGCGGGCGGAACAGATCAGATCACGCAAAACAGAGGATATGTAGCCATTCCGGAAGTGGGGGACCAGGTGATGGTGAACTTTGTCCACAGCCATCCGGACAGACCTTTTGTAATGGGAGGAATGTTCCATGGTGGAGTAGCCTTGGGCGGAGGTGTCAACAATCACCTGAAATCTATCCAGACCAGAAGCGGAATCAGAATTTTAATGAATGATGAAGAAGGAAGTGTGAAAATTATGGATCCGAGCGGGAATATCTACTTCATGGATGGCGCCGGGAACATAAGCATGAAAGCCCCTAAAAACTTCACGCTGAATGCCGGAGATAATATCAATATCACCGCAGGAAAAGAAATTTCGATCAGTGCAGGAGAAGGAATCAACAGTTCTGCCAATAACAGTATCATTTCTACAGCAGGAAAAGATATTGTACAGACAGCTTCCGGTGATATCCGCGAATCTTCGGATACCAGAACTGAAATGGTGGAAAAAGAATTCAGAAGACAGTCTGAAACCTCCAATGAAATAGCCGGAGAAATATCCATGTTCAGTGAGCTTGAAAACATGACAATGCAGAGTGGCAAGATTGTGGAATTCAACAGTGCTGAAAAATCAAAACTTTTCTGATATGGCCATCATCAAAACAGCTAAAAATATACAGATAAAAGTCACAGACTCTTATCATCTGAGTGTAGGCAAAAAAGTTGAAAAAATTGCTCAGAAAATTAATGTAGAGGCACAGAAAAATAACCTTGTTTTGGCAAGCAACAAGAAAATAATGTCTCATGGGAACAAGTAAAATAAGAATTCTTATTCTTTTTATTCTTAGTAGTTTCTCATTAATCAATTGTCAAAATAAAAAAATGGAACAGAAATACAGCTGGCTGGGAACCCTTTCGGCACCGGAGGAATACCCGATGGAAATTTACAAGGGAGCCATCATTGCAGACGATTTCACTTATGGTTTTGATGCCATCTGGGGTACACAGAATACGGGATGGGGAAATGAAGGCGGAACCATGAGTGTAGAAACCAGCCAGATGGATATTCCCAACAAACTGGAATTTACATGGTATTCCCTGGTGGAAAATAAATTCTATACCGGAGAATGGGATCTGGATAAACAAAAAATAAAAGATCTCTTTGATAAAGGTTTTATAGACCAGGATAATGGTAAGAAAACCACATACAGCAATTTTATTGTTGGCCTTGCACCCAAAGGACGGGTGGTTCTGTGGATTAACGGGCCGGGAAATCAGAAAGAAGTAGGTGTTTTTCAGGCTCATGATACCATTATTACCAAAGAAAAGGCATACGAAAATGCACAGTACATGCTGAAAGATGGTTTTGCAGACAGAATGCTGAAAGATCCGTCCTATGAAACATTTAAGCCAGAAATCAGAGCTAAAATAGAAAAAGAAGGCTATCCTGATCCGGATATTTATGAAGTATACAGGGAAAAATATAACTGGAAACCTTCAGTGATCTTACCGGAGGGCAGCGAATGGATCGATTTCGGATTTAATAATTATAACGGTGAGCAGGAAAACCTTTTCGGAGAAAGCCTGAAAGCAGATACCTATAAAAAAAGAGCTGTTCCGAAATTCTGCGGTTTCTACTGGAGAGATAAAAATAAAAACAGATATGCAGTCTGGATAGACTCGTTTGATGAGAAAGAAATATTTGAATTATTCCGTAAGCTGGGAAAAGAGAAAAATATAGACCTTACCATTAAAGTCCGTGCGGATAATACAGGAGCTGTTCTTTCCTTAAAGAGCGGAAACGAAGAACTGCCGGTTACGAAAGCAAAGATCAGGCTTTCTGGTAAAATAGAGTAGATTCCGGCTGTCAAAAGTTTACAAACCATCTGTCAATAAATAAAATAAGAACCATGCACAATAATAAATTTGGAGATTATACACCGGAAATATCCAAAGAGGAAGTATTAGACATTACTCTTGGGATATTTTTTGACGGAACTTTGAATAATAAAACCAACACTACAGAAAGAAGGAACAAAACCGCAGACTATAAAAAAAACGGGGGCAAACCCAGTGATAATAATAGTTATAATAATGACTGGAGTAATGTAGCACGGTTATGGGATAATTACGATAAAAACTTTGGAATCTATATAGAAGGAATAGGAACGGAAGATAAAGAAGAAGATTCCATGCTTGGCTATGCCTTTGGAACAGGAGCCACCGGAATCAGAGGAAAAGTAAGAAAAGGCTGTGAAGAGATCGTAAAAAAAGTAAAAACGATCAAAAACTCAAAAAAAGCAGATAAAATAGCTGTTCTTACTTTTGATGTTTTCGGTTTCAGCCGTGGTGCTGCGGCTGCCCGTAATTTTGCCCACGAAATAGGAAAATCAAAATATAAAGCCAGAGCTACAACGGTCTCCCATGAAGGGATGACCGTAACATCCTATTCAGACAGTGACGGAGATGCTGTAGAAGGACAAGAGCTTCCAAAATGGGGACATCTGGGACTTAAGCTTCAGGAAGCAGGGATTACTGTCGATGTCCTGAAGATAAGATTCCTGGGAATTTACGATACCGTTTCTTCCTATTCCAAAAACTTTTCTCCAAAACCCAATTTCCACAATGACGTAGCAGAACTGGGACTGGATGATATCGGAAGGGCACAGACCGTTATCCATTTTGTGGCAGAAAACGAACACCGCGAAAACTTCGACCTTACCAATGTAAGCGTAGGAATAGAAAAAATATTTCCAGGAGTACACTGTGATGTAGGTGGAGCTTATGAAGACGGTCCGGAAATATGGGAAGAGGTGGAAACATCCTGGACCACCAGTACAAAATTAAAAGCATTACGGCAGCAGCTCATCAATGATGCCTGGTATACCGATGAAGAGCTTACCATTACCCCGGGATTTTACCTGTCACTGAGAGGAGAGCGTAAATTTCTGAAAAAAGCATACAGCTATATTCCTTTGCATTTTATGGCAGAGCACGGCGTGCAGAAGACCGTTCCCCTTAAAATAAAAAAACTTACCGACGAAACCTATTCCATTTCATCAGATGAATTGCTGGTAAGGGTGAAAAACCGTTTGAGACCTTATGCGATGGGAGATGGAAAACAATATACCTTTAAAAGATATCATGATCTTAGGGTTGCTTATGGTGGCGCATCCATACCGGAACAGAAATATGCAGACTATCAGAGAGAAATGAAAGAACAGGAAGACCTGAGAACACTTAGAAACAAATACCTGCACTGGTCGGCAAGAAGAGAAGGGATAGGAATGGATCCTACCTCCGACAGGGTAAGAGTGATCCATCAGGCTTAAATATACAAAACATTAAATAAGACATTCTGATAAAGAATACTGATGCCGGATTGCTTATGCAGAAATTTAACATACATACCGTCCAGAAAGGAGAAAGCTTGAAAAGTATAAGCCAGCTGTACAGCATAGACGCCAATGCTTTAAAGTTATTTCACAATAACCACTGCGACGTAAAAGATATGATCCTGATTGAGCTTACAACACAGAAAGAGCTCTTTCTGCCGAGAACTGTGGTGACTGATAAAAGCAGGTTGGTAAAGTTCGGGAGGGGCAACAGCCTGATCTTTCAGCCGGAAAACTCATTCATCAGATATGGAACAACCATAACTATTGAAAATGATGATCATAAAAACGAACTGAAATATGAAACGTCAGTACGCTGGCTGAAAAAGGAGAAGCAGCTTCATTTTTTTGAAATAGACAGGACTTCCAATCTGTATCTGAACGAAGAAGAAGTCAATGAAATAGCCGATCTTCTGGCATATAAAACCTCAAAAGTCTTATACCCGCTACAGATCAGCGTAGACGAGAAAGGAAAATTTAATGACATAGAAAATCTTTCCGTATTCAAAGAAAGATGGCCTGCCGTAAAAGAGGAGGTGTATAAAGAATTTGACGGCGAAACGGTAGATACCTATTGCGAAAAGATAGAAAAAGTAATCAACGAACCTGATGCGATGAACCTTTATCTGAAAAACGATTATTTCATCAGAACATTGTTTTTCGGAGCCTATCAGAGTTTCGGTCAGGATTATGAAACGGAAATAACAGAAAGTTTTCCTGTGGTAGACAATCCGGTAGAGCCAAAATATAAAATAAGACTGGAAGTAGATCCGCTAAAAGGAGAGACAGGGCTGGTTAATATAGAAGGAGAAGGAAAGTTGAATGATGAAAGAAGCATTTATGATTTTATCAACAAAGCCCCTTTTTCCATGATTATTGAAGACAGTCCGGTGATGAATCATGAAGGCAACTTCAGGCTGGTATATTACCTGAACGGACAAAATTTACTTATAAAATCAATGTATTTAGAATGTGATATACAACTTGAGAAGAAAAAGAAAATATCAGTAGTCATTGCGGCACTGACTGAGTAATTAAAAAACTAACACAATGAAAATTAAACCAAATCATAAATTTTCCATACTTGTTTTTATATTAAGCTTTGGCCTCTGTTTCGCACAGAAAACAGAGTTTAACATTCCTAAGGACATCGAGACCTTACAAAACACCATCTTCTATTTTCAGAATGATTATACCAAAGATGAACCCAAAGCAGCCGCTGCATCGGACAAGGATTTTTCAACTACTGTCGATCTCTATGATCTGAAATACGACGGAACTGCCAAAAATCCTTACCTGGATCTGGCATTGAAAAGCGGAGCCAAATCCAAGCAATTTATCCAACAGGCCACCTGGACCGTAAATATGAAAAAAGTGTCCTCAAAAAATACAAAAGTCACGGTTTATCTCGAAAAACTGATTCCGGACAGCTGGTCAAAAAAAGAGGTGGATACAAAGCTCACCAAATCCACAGGAAAAGTGGAACAGGAAATCAAAGAGTTTCTTACCACCTACAAACCGTCTGAGGCCGCAGCAGGAGCGGAAGTAGCAGATGCATCTGAAGCGGCTACCACCTATTCGGATGTTCCGACCCTTCCCACGGAAGAGGGAACTCCAAAGCAGAAAAAGACTTCCAAATACCTCCAGAATTTATTCAGTAAAAAACAGTTTATTGCGCTGCCTGCCACATCTGCTGTGTTTACAAAGCTTTTACAGACAGATCCCAGCGAGCTGGAATGTAAAGACTGTAAAAACGGCAAATATTCCAGTTGGGATTTTGACGATTTCAATATGATCTACGCCAACATGAACGACGGGCGCGAATATTATGCTATTCAGTATTATGGCAGCGATATGGTTTCCGGATTACCTTATGGGCTTGTATTCAACGACAGTTCACCATCTGAATGCAAGCAGAAATTTGCACGGTACAATGCTAAGCTCTACCAAACTACGGTTGATACCGATGAAATGACATCCAGTGCATTAACGGTTGTTACCTTTAAAATGAATTCCTCTTTTGTCCGTCTGGAATTCGGGAATCAATATTTAACCAGACTTGTAATTTCAAATAAAGAATTTTAACCATGGCAGAAAAACATATTGTAGTACAGGGTGCTCTATGCAAATGCCAGTTCGGGCAGATGCCGGACAAGCTCAAAGTGCTCTCACACCAGAAAGAATATGCCAACGATAAGAATGCTTCCAAAAAACTGATCGTTACCACGAAAGAAATAGGAGCCGCCACATTCGAAAAAAATACATTCGGAAACTGTATAAAAATGGGAACTCCGCCGCCGCCCTGCAAGATCATGGTAACGGAATGGAAAGATTATTACGAAAAAGTGCAGCTTAACAACGGCGGATATATCATCGTGGAAACAAGCAAAGCTGTCTGTGCCATTGCCGGAACACCTTGTATTGAGATCATAGATCATGGGCAAAGGACCGAAGGCAGTCCGCAGAATTTTAAAAATGCTGATAAAGATGTACAGCAGCAGATCAATCCGTTGGTAGATGCTGAAGAAATGTATAAAGAACAGCCTGATTACGGTGGGCAGGATGGTGTAATCTAAATGATAAACAAATGGCAAAAGGCGTAAAAAAAATAAAGGTTATAAAAGGCAATTATTATCCGAAAATGTCTGTTCCGGGGCAGAGAGTCACCATTGTACCCAATCAGGATGTGACTTTTCATGTCGATGAATGGCTACCGGGCACAACTGCTGAAGATAAAAAGAAACCTGTCATCTGGATGAGGCAGACCAATGACCGCAAAATTATCATCTACCAGGCACCATCTGCTACAGGCTATACATTCAGGATTGACAAACAGTACTGTGGAAGCTATCAGTTCTACATCGAGGCCAGTTTTTCCGGTAAAAGAGATGCCAAAAACAATACAGGTCTTTATGTAAAGGGCTGGTGCGAACCTAAAATTATTACCAGTAAATGGACTACCCAGCGGGGAAGCAAAAACAGCATCAAAAACCAGAATAAAACCAAGTTTATTTCCTACGGCCATAATGTTTACCTTAACCTTACAACGGAAGGTCTTAACGGAAATACCCTGACAGTTGAACTTTGGAACCAGCAGACCGCAAAAGCCGATAAGCTGATCCATGTATACAATAATGTACAGGTTATAGACGGAGAGGTCAATTTAAAAATAGAAAATACCTATTCCTGGATGGCTCATGTAGACAACATCCAGAATGTAGAAGAATTTTATATCAAAGTAAAAGATTCCGCATCAAAAAAATACATTAAAGACAATCTCGGTGATGAGCTTCACGGCATTTATCTGAATGTAAAAAATAAAGTAATCACCACCAATGCCAATGTCAGCAAGAACCAGACTCCTACCAAAGTTTATAAACCGGATGTAAATTCCGTTCGTCAGGAACCTTGCAAATTCGAAATCATCAAAATCACAGAAAGTGAAGTGAAGGATGGAAAAGCAAGCAATACGACTGTCAAGATTTTCGTCAACGGTAAAGGAATAAGAAAAGTACAGTCTGCCGCTCTTCAGGAACGGATCGAGAGAACCATCTATTATAAATTTGATTCAACGGTAATAGACAAGAACGGAGAAGCTATTCTCAATAATGTGCTTAAATTTCTTCTCGAGCATAAAGATTCTACCATGAACCTTAGCGGATATGCCTGTGTGATAGGAAAGCAGAATTACAATAAAGGACTGTCCCAGAGAAGAGCAGATGTGGTAAAGAAATTTTTTGCAGACGGAGGGCTTGATCCCCGAAGGATCATTTCTGTAGGGAAAGGAGAAATAGACCCTACCGATGATAAAATGGGCAGGGACAACATAAAATATAAAAATGAAAAAGACTACGAGAATAACAGAAGAGTAGATATTTCTTTTGTATTCAATGCCCATGATGCCCAGACGGTAAATTATGAAGTGGTGGCGCCTACCGAATCCACCAAGAAAGAGCTTACAATTGATATTGCAGGATTCGAGACTAATGAATGTTTCCGCGACAGTAAAAGCAAGCATAAAAAGCAGACTCTTATGGTTGATGTGGGGCAGGCCATTGATGCCGGAGATACCAAACAAACTTTTACCACACCGTCTTTCAGGTACAAGGTCTATTCCAATATATCAAGATTGAATGTGGCCCCTATAAAGTATATCTGGCCTTCTGCTACCAACCCGAACCAGTTTCATATGCATGTTCACAGTTGCAGATATTTCAGCAATGAAAAAAGGACCACAGTTTTAATCAAAGCATATCCCGATATCAAATGGGAACTGGCGCTGGAATTTCAGGTCAATGTATCCAATTATAAAGCGGCCAATATGCCCCCGGGAAACATTTATGCCAAGCATCAGGAGAAAGCCAGGCAGGCAGGTTACAAAAGATACCGGCTGAACGAAACCGGAAAAGTTCCGATTTCCATAGGCGTAGGGCTATCCGCAGAATGGGATGCCGGCAGAGAAAAAAGAAGCTTCACCAACGAGTTTTCAGATAAAATAGAAATCGTCGCAAAGATGATTGCCACTGCTGTAAATATCGTTCAGAACGCCATCAATTACGCTCAGAGTGCCGCTAAAGAAACAGCAATTCCTGTCGGTTTTAATGTAAGATATCCTAAGTTTACAGTAGTAGGAAAGTGGTATCTGGAGAGAGTCAATGAACGGGCAAACCTGAGTGTGATAGGGGAAGTTGGCTTTGGCTTCAAACCCCTGATAGGAGCAGAAGTTGTTATTGACATCATCGGGGCAGCAATTGCCGTTGCTTCTTACGGAGCAACAGGAAACCCGGCCGCCGCAAGAATCATTAATAAATTCAGAGGCGGATTGGAAAAACTGGGTGCTTCTGTTGCCTTTACAGCTACATTTTACGGCGAGCTTGAAATGATGGTGGATGCCTTGAAAATTGACAGCATCAATGGAATCAATATGCAGGGTAAAACCACTATTGGCGGAAAAATGGGAGCTACCATAGAACTCAGTATCAGTGTTGAGGTAGGAACCGTAAAAGGGACAAAAGTGAAACCTATTGCCACATTTAAAGCCGCCGCCAAAGCAGATTCCTATTTTGGAGGAGATTTTGTGATCGATTCAGATACCACAGGATTATTTATCCAGCCTGTTCTGAAGTTTTCCGGAGTTGTTCTTTCCGTAGAGATAGAAGGAGAAGTAGGCTGGTGGAAAAGTAATTTCAAAGTAGAAGAAAAGGTGATGAAAGAAGAAACTTACTATATGGATAAAAAATATTTAACTTAAATTCAGGTATGCATAATTTTAAAAAACCATTATACTCCGTATATCCCAGAATGTATTGCTCAGGAACCATTTATGTGAATGATGTTCCCGTTATAGACTGGTACGGAGATGAGACAAAAGAAGGAGGATTCGGAGGAGATACCATGATCAACCAGGCTCTGCTTCAAAGCGGGAAATACCAGGTGGTTGGTAAAATGTATCCTCGTTTGGGAAAAAATGTTCTGGATGAAGATGATACCCTGTCGGTAGATTTCTTTTGTGCAGATTTGGACAACTGGAAAGCCTCCCGTTTTGCCTTTCACCCTAAAATGGAATCCCCGTGGGACGGACTTACGGAAAACGTTAGCCACCCCACTTTTACGGTTGCCGGCGAAATAGAAGTAGAACTTCCTTTTGTATTGGACGGCTGGCAGCATTCCGTAGATTTTAAGGACATGAAAAAAGAAGACCTCTTCAGTGATGTTTTGAAATATTACAGGCAGATACGTGCAGTACTTGTTGAGCATGATGCGGGGAAATATCTGGAAATGTCCCAGGACAAAATGAAGCTTCAGGAGCAGGCTCTATACTATACCGAAGACCGGAAAAAGAGATTTTTAGACAGCGCCGGACAGTTGTTTGGTCAGAATTTAGCTGTGGAAGAGCTTAATGAAGCAGATCTGCAACTGGAGATCATGGGGTATGGTAAATTGGTAAGACTCATGAGAAAAGACGGATCCCAGCCGCTTCAGTTCAAAAGTCCGGACCTTGAAAAGCAGGGCAACATCGAAATGGAAGTCAAGCTTCATATGAGAACAAAAGAAAAAGGATTTAGTATTATTTAAATTATCCTGATAATGACTTTTTTTGGAGGTATAATTGCGGTGGTTGTTTTGCTTTCTGTATTTCTGGGACACAGGATTTTTTCAAAAATTTCGGATAAAAGGAATTATTCCGGAAAAACAGGAGGGGTTATGGAGAAGACCTTTCTCTTTCTTATTATTTCGTTGATCATGGTTTCTATCAATGCTCTGGCGTTTATTTTATCCTACTCTTTTTTTTGGGAGAAAGCATACAGAACCTATGATGAGCCGCAGTATATAGCCACAGTAATAGGATATAAGAAAGAAATCACCAAAGGCAAAAACTTTTCAAATTCCTCATACAGCGACAGGGTCATTTTTTTCCCAAAAGTGGAATATACAAATGCCAACGGGAAAAAAATAGTAAAGACACTCGATATCACCAGCAATAATCCTCCCGCTCTGGGCGAAAAAATAAAAATTACAGATGCTGATAATCAAAACAGTACAAATGCTCTGGAACTGGATTGGATCATGTTGGGAGTCGGGGGTATTTTTACAGGTGTTGCTGCATTTTTTGCTGTATTGCTCGCTACATACAGTTCTTCATACGGGATGAAGAAAAGAATCATGTGGTCTTTCGGAGCAGCACTGGCACTCACTTTGATCAACGTATTCTGTCTGGTATTCATATATTTGAAACAGTAAAACAGCTGGCCTGTATGTCAGCAGGTTGATGACATTAATAAATCAAAATATAACGTATTATGAAAAAAGGAAAGTTTTTAATATTGATTTTTGCTGTATTGATCAATATATGCTGCGGAAATAAATCATTTGACCTTTCGTCCGTATCTTTGGGAGAAGATGCAAAAAAATATGATTTTGAAAATAAAAACCTTTTTCTGAAAGATAGTGGAAGCAAACCCGATGTTGTACAATATTATGCAGACGAAAATAAAGGCCTTACATATAGCAGCATTCCTTTGGATAATACAATGGGGACAAGAATTACCGTATTTAAAGGAAAAGTAGGAGCAATTGATACCAATGCCGCCGAAAAATATTCTTTAGAATTAGTTGAAAAGATAGCCGCTAAACATGGCAAACCTACAGCAACAGTAACAGACAAAGCAACCGTAGATGCCAAACTTGTAAAGCCTATTTTTGAAAAACTTAAAAAAATTTCACCCGATAAAGTGTCATGGAACCAGGGCGAAAAAAACTCATTTACTTATCCCACTTCTTTTTTCTGGGATGACGGGAAAAACTATTCAATCCTGAGTATTTCCATTGAAGATGATGGAACGATCAGAAATAAATATGTAACCGTTACCAAAGATGCATACAGGAACAATGCTGTTTTTGGATTAAAATACCCGACTCCCCAGGGATCTCCATGGTATAATTACATGAAATAAAAAAATCCGGCTCAAGAATTGAGCCGGATTTTTTTATTGGTATTATAATTATTATTTCACAATAAACTTCAAAGTAGTCTGATCAAGTTTTAAAATATAAATTCCCTGTTCAAGATTTCTGACCTTAATAGAATTTCCGTTTTTAAAAGGACTGTTAATCGTCTGAAGTGCTTTACCCTGAAGATTGTAAATTTCTGCCTTTTGGATATTCTGAGTGTTACCCTTTACAAAAATTTCCTGTCCGGAGATCGGGTTAGGATAAACCTGAAGTTCCTGAATCGTAATTTCATCGGCTGGGGTTCCCTGAGCCTGTCTGGCTGTTCCCGAATAGCACGTCCATTTAAGATCGTCTATAGCCACTCTGTTGCTTGATGAAGTGTTCACAAGGCTTACGGTAACATTGCCTGCAATATTGATGTTATTGATCGTCGTTGTGGCAGCAGTAGCTCCGTAAGGTATAGTTCCTACTGTTGTTCCGTTTACCTTCACATCAAATGTACCGTTGCTTCCTGAGAACTTAAGCTGGGTAGTCACAGTCAGTGATCCGATACCGTTAGCTGAACTTCCGGAAGTTAGAGAACCATTTCTTACCGTAATAGCCTTGGTATTGATGGTCTGGTCTGTTCTTGCATCTGTGGCTGTCCATGAAATACCGTTCGCCGACCATGTTCTTGTGGTATAAGAAGCTTCCGCAGCAGGAATCGTTTCAAAAGTTTCATTCACACAGTTCGTTCCCGGGTTGGTAGGTGTTCCCGGATCAGTAGTTCCCGGGCTTGAACCCCAGATCTGATTGACATAATTAGGATTGTCTATGAATGGATTTCTATTTCCCTGATAAGCATAAGAAGCATTGTTTCTGTTAATTTCAGCCTGTGATACAGGATCCTGAGCGTGCCATGCCAGAAGAACATTCAGCTCCCAGGTCTGAAGTCCCGGAAACGTTGAATTGCCCAGCATATTTCCTGAAGAGAAAGTAGACAGTTTGCTCTGATAGCGGGTTACGAAATAAAAGATCATTCTTGCCACATCACCTTTAAACTCATCGATCGGTTCAAAAACAGTTCCTGCATATCCGGAAGACGAAGAGCTGCCCAGTTTTGAGCCGTTCAGGGAAGTAAATGTTGCCGAACCTACTTTTCCGAATGGGTAATTACTTCTCATTCCATTTACCTTTCCGTCTGTAGCTCTGATAAAATGAATATCCGAAACCATTGGAGCAGCCTGACTGAATAAACTTTGAGGAACAATATGCTCCCTGTTATAGCAATTGCCTTCCGTAGAGTAGGTCCCGCACTGGTTAGTGCCTGGTGTATATTTGTAAGGATCGGTTCCTGAAGGTTTCTCTGAATAAATATCCATAATTGAACCGTCATTTTCGTAGGTCTTATCGATATCAGTGGTTTTATAACCTGTCCAAAGCCCGTTGTAACCTTTGTCCTGATGTCCGTTGGTAATAATAGTACTTAATGCCGTTTTCAGCGCAGCACCGCTCAATCCGTTTGCCGAATTGTAATAACCTGCAGGAGCCTGGGCATTAGCGAACCCCGCTATTACAGTACATAAGATAAGTTTTTTCATACTAATAAAATTTCTGTAAGAATACTATATTTTCACGAATAAAAAATTACATTATTGTTAATTTTGAAATGTAGCGCATGCAGTTTAACCAATATCGGAAATGGACCATATTTATTTGATTAAATAAGCTGAAGAAAGGATAAGGATTTAAGATGAATGAATTTAATGGTTAATATTTTTCAGCCATAAAAAATCCGGCACAGAAAACCGTACCGGAAAATATATAGATAATTGATTTAAATAAATTTATTTTCTCTGAGGAGGATAATTTTTCATGATCTCAGCCATGATCTCAGGAATCTGTCTCTGTTTAGCTTTAGGAGAATCTACAGAAATTCCGCTTCCGATACCCTGCCAAACCAGTTTATTGGTTTTAGAATCGATAAGGTCTACGATCAGTGCACCTTCATTATAATTGCTGGTCCATGTTCTGCTCATGCCTACACCCCATCCGAAAGGGCCACCCCATCCCCACATTCCGTAAGGAGAATTGTTGGTGATATCCGTAATTTTTTTATGATTGGCTTTTACATTAACGATCAGATCAGGATTTTCACCGGACTGAAGTCCTTTGCTCTGAAGTTGTCTCGACAATTCATTTAAAACCCTGTCTTTATCAATATCATTCAGTTTCAGATCGTCAATTCTGATTTTGTATGTTTTGTAAGTCGTAAAATTAGCTGTTTCAGCATAATCTGAACGTACCTGAAATGGACTGCACGATGTAAGGCCTAATGCAGCCGATGCCAACAAAATAAAAATATATTTTTTCATTTTATTTATTTTTTTTATCGTTTTTAATAAATGTATCAGTCTTTTTATCGTACCCGTAAGGACAGTGTCTGCAGCCGCTTTTACAGCAATATCCCCTTTTCAGGTGGAATTTTTCCGTAAAAACCTTGTACCCCTGTTCATTATAGTAAAAGTCTTCACCTTCTTTGATGTCATATTGGGCCATAAGTTAAATCGCTAAGTCAAAAAAACTTTATATTTGTTAGTATGATAATTATATGCCAAAAGCCATTAAAAAGATTAAAGATCAATGGCATTGCTCTTTTTCCCTTTATCTTCATTAGGAAACCCGAAGATAAGGAAAATAAAGTACTTATCAATCACGAAAAAATCCATTTGAGACAGCAGCTCGAAATGCTCGTTATTTTCTTTTACATTTTTTATGTTATCGAATACTATTACTGGTTTTTCAAGCTGAAAGACGAATTTTTAGCCTATAAAAGAATTTCGTTTGAAAGAGAAGCGTATGCAAAGGAAGCAGACATGAATTACCTGAAAAAAAGGAAATTTTGGAACTTCAGGAAGTATTTGTAAAGATTAAAGATTAAAGATTAAAGATTATTATTAAAATTCAATAGGGGTGGGCTTTAGCCCGCCTGATAAAAAATAAATTATTCCATCAGGCTTTAACCAAAACCTAAAATAAAATACAAATTTCACGAATATTTCCACGAAAATATTTAGAGACTAAAAAGAATGGTTTAGAAATATTATTTTCCAAAATCTGTGTAAATCCGTTTCATCCGTGGCTAAATTTAAATTCTTCTATCTAAAACCCGAAAAAAATCATATAATTCACTAAAAACAAATCACTAATTTTGCAGATGATAGTTAAATCATAAAAATGCTATTAAAAGCTCCGGCAGAATCCATTCCTATTCAGGAAATATCCATTCCTCATAAGAATATAAAACTCTTTGTCAAAAGGGAAGACCTGATTCATCCCCAGATCTCAGGAAATAAATACTGGAAATTATTTTATAACATCAACACTTATCTTGAGAAAAATCCCGAAAATCCTTACATCATTACTTTTGGTGGAGCATTTTCCAATCATATTGCTGCTGTTTCTGCTGCCGGAAATTTGTCTGGTATTTCAACATTGGGAATTATCAGGGGAGAGGAGCTGCAGGATAAATGGAGGGATAATCCAACGCTTCTTTTGGCAAAAAGAAACGGAATGAATCTGAAATTTGTGACCCGTGAAGAATACAGACACAAAGAAAAACTAACCGAATTTCTATCCAGAGAATTCCCTGATGCGCTGATTGTTTCCGAAGGAGGTACCAACAAAGACGCTGTAGAAGGAGTGAAAATGATGCTCAACGATCAAACAAAAGATTTTGATTATCTTTGCACCGCAGTGGGAACCGGTGGAACAGTTGCCGGAATTGCAAAGTTTTGTGAAGAAGATCAGAATGTTATAGGATTTAAGGTAGTTGATGATGCTTCACTGGAAGATAAAATCTCAGAATTAACTTCAGGGCGGAATTTTAATCTAATAGATTCATGTTTTGGAGGTTATGGTAAAATAAAAGATGAAAACATCCGTTTTATCAATGAATTTAAAGAGAAGTACGGTATTCCTTTGGAACCGGTGTATACAGGGAAAATGATGCAGAAAGTTTTCGAACTGATTGATGAGGGCTATTTTCCTGAGAACAGTAGGGTGTTGTGCTTTCATACCGGTGGCCTGCAGGGTATTGAAGGAGCCAATCTGCTTTTGGAAAAACAGAATAGAAATTTAATTATATAAGTAAAAATTGAAAAACATGAAAAGACTTTTCTCAATCGTAAGCCTTTTAGTTTTATCAACATTCTCAGCCCAGACTTGGGCTACTGAAGACCAGTACATTCAGAAATTCGCTAAATATGCGGTAGAAGAAATGGAAAAATACAAAATTCCGGCCTCTATCACATTGGCCCAGGGGCTCCTGGAAACGGGAGGAGGGCAGAGCAGACTGGCTCAGGAAGGTAAAAATCACTTCGGTATAAAATGTAAGGAAGACTGGACCGGAAAAACCATGAAGCATACGGATGATGCTCCCAATGAGTGTTTTCGTGTTTATGACGATCCAAGACAGTCTTATGAGGACCACTCCATATTTTTATCCACAAGAAAATATTATACAAATCTTTTCAATCTGGATATGAAAGATTACAAAGCGTGGGCTTACGGACTTAAAAAAGCAGGTTATGCCACCAATCCCCGTTATGCATCAATTCTTATTGGTAAAATTGAGAGATACAGGCTTTATGAATATGACAATACCAATTCCAAAGAAGTACTGTATGCTGTTCTTAAGATGTATCCTGATCTGAAAGACGACAGAACATTTATGGCTCAGCTGGAACCTTCCAAAATGACAGTGAAGAAATCTAAAGATCCTGTTACTGTTGAGGTTCCTTACAAACAAACCTCTTATGCCCAGCAGCAGAAAAGAGTGGAAAGAATCAAAACAAAAGCCGAGATTCTCAATTCAATTCTAATCAAAAGTCACCCGAATGAAGGCTTAAAATACATTGTTATTCCTGAAGATACCACGGTAAAATTCATTGCAAATAAATTCAAAATAAGCGAAAGCAGGCTGGCGAAATGGAATGAGCTTGGCAGTGATGTTCTGAAGAAAAATGACATTGTTTTCCTCGAATCCAAAAATTCAGCAGGAAATACGGCCACTTATACAGCCGGAAGCGGGGAAGATATGCACGATATCGCCCAGAAATTCGGAATCAAATTAAATAAATTATACGCAAAAAACAGAATGGACGAAGGACAGAAACCTTCTGCCGGCCAGCTGATTTATTTGATTGATAAAAAACCAAGAAACTAATTCAATAGTTGCTCTTATTGTTTATGGGTTGACAATGTAATGTTTACCGATAGACTATCAATCAGCAGCCATCAACGATCAACAATAAATGAAATACCAAAGAAGTTCGGCTTTATTTGATGAAGCCTACAAATACATCCCGGGAGGGGTAAATTCTCCCGTGCGTGCTTTCAAATCCGTAGGAGGAGTGCCTGTATTTATGAAATCTGCAAAAGGAGCTTACCTTACCGATGCGGATGACAACACATATATCGATTATATCAACTCATGGGGGCCGGCTATTTTAGGGCACACCCATCCTGAAGTTTTGGAAGAACTGAAGATCCAGGCTGAAAAAGGTTTCTCTTTCGGAGCACCTACAGAACTGGAAACAGAAATTGCAAAATTCATCGTAGAAAATGTTCCGAATATCGATCAGATCAGAATGGTTTCTTCAGGAACGGAAGCCTGTATGAGTGCAGTAAGATTAGCAAGAGGATTTACAAAAAGAGATAAGATTATTAAGTTTGAAGGCTGTTATCACGGTCATTCAGACTCATTCCTTATTAAAGCAGGAAGTGGTGCTGCCACTTTTGGAAACCCGAATTCTCCGGGAGTTACGGAAGGAACAGCTAAAGATACTCTGCTGGCCCGCTACAACGATTTTGAGCAGGTGCAAGACCTTTTCCGTCACAATCAGGGAGAAATTGCAGCTGTTATTATTGAGCCGGTTGCCGGGAATATGGGATGCGTCCTTCCTGAAAATAATTTTCTTCAGAACTTAAGAAAAATCTGTGATGAAAACGGTGCTTTATTGATTTTTGATGAGGTAATGACTGGTTTCAGGTTGGCTTTCGGAGGTGCACAGGAATTGTTTAACGTAAAAGCGGATCTTGTTACTTACGGGAAAGTAATCGGCGGTGGTCTTCCGGTAGGCGCTTTTGCAGGAAGAAACGAAATTATGGATCATCTGGCTCCAAAAGGCGGAGTTTACCAGGCCGGAACATTAAGTGGAAATCCATTGGCCATGAGAGCCGGATTGAAAACTTTGCAGCTTATTAAAAACGATCCGGAATTCTTTAACAGGATCAATAAAACAACTGAAACGCTTGATTTCGGGATCGGGAAAATCCTGAACGAAAAAGGAATTCCTCATAAGATCAACAGAAAAGGATCCATGATGTCTGTGTTTTTCCATACCAACAGAGTTTCTGATTTTGATGAAGCAGCAGCTTCCAATCATTCCCTTTTCAATAATTTCTTTCACCAGATGCTTCAGAACGGGATATACCTTCCGCCAAGTGGTTACGAAACCTATTTTATTAGTGATGCCATCAGGGATAAAGAAATTGATATGACGCTTGAAGCGGTAAGAAAATTTGAATATTCTTAAAATATACAAGATACACTAGTATAAGGCCGGATTTTATGATCCGGTCTTTTTTGTTTTTACCACAAAAAGCACAAAGTTTTTTTACACTTAGTTATTTTAAGTTAAAAGCTTTGAAAAAAGAAGAACACTTAAGTTTTCTGGAAATTTTATTCCATGATGGCTAATATTTGTCGGATCTAAATTCCCATCCTTTGGAGGGGTGGCAAAAATTCGTAGAATTTTTGACGGGGTGGTTAGAAAAAATTGTGTCTTCAGCATAAAACCCAAATAAATCATACAGATATTGTAATAAACCATACACTTCAATCAATCCTGTTCTTTCTATTTTTGTTATAAATAGATTGGCAATGAAGACCTTTGGAAATACCATATCCCGCAAAGATTTTATAAGAAACTCAGCTCTGGCAGCAGCCGGACTCACTTTAATCCCAAATATTATGGCAGCATCCCCATTATTTGATCCGAAGAATATTCCTGAAAAAGGAAAATTAAGTCTTAAGAACGTCCGCCTGGAAACAGGTTTTGAATATGAAGAAGGAGAAGTGATCGCCACTAAAACCGATCTGTTTAATATCGAAATTGAAAACGGAAAGATCATTAAAGTAAGCCCGAACCAGCCGAATGGAAAAGCTATTGATGCAAAGGGATTGCTGATGCTTCCTGCTTTTAAGGATATGCATATTCACCTGGATAAAACTTTTTACGGCGATAAATGGCAGGCAGTAAGAAAAAGAACCGGCGGCGTAAAAGGAATGATTGAGCTGGAACAGAAAATACTTCCTGAAATGCTGAAAAACTCAACATTCAAAGCAGAAAAGATGATTGAATTACTGCAATCAAAGGGAACATCTTTTGCCAGAAGCCATGTCAATATTGAACCGACTTCAAAATTACAATCCTTAAAAAACCTCCAGAAAGCCTTAGAAAATAAAAAGAAAAACTTTGGAGCAGAGCTGGTGGCCTTCCCACAGCACGGTGTATTTTATACCGATTCTGTGCCTTATCTCAAAGAAGCGGCCCAAATGGATATAGATTTTATTGGTGGAGTAGATCCATTTACGATTGACGGTGCCATTGAAAAAACAGTTGATTTTACAGTTCAGTTAGCTTTAGACCATAATAAAGGAATTGATATTCATCTTCATGAAACCGGGGAATCCGGATTACAAACAGTTGAATATTTAATTAAAAAAGTCAATGAAAATCCTTCCCTGAAAGGAAAAACATATCTGAGTCACTGTTTTATTCTGGCAAAGTTAGATAAAGCGAAACAGGAAGAAATTGCTGAAAAATTAGCACAAGCCCAGATCGGGATTGTCTCTACCATCCCTTTCGGAAGTCTGATCATGCCGATTCCTACCTTGTATAAACATAATGTAACAGTATTGACAGGTAATGACAGTATTGTAGACCACTGGAATACTTTCGGGACCGGAAGTGTATTGCAAAAGGCCAACCTGGTGGCACAGCTTTACGGTTATTCTACAGAGTTTTTACTGTCAAGGAGCCTGAAGCTGGCAACAGCCAATATCCTTCCACTGGATGATAAAGGAAGCCTGCAATGGCCCAAAGCAGGAGATCAGGCGGATTTTGTACTGATGAATGCAAGCTGTTCTGCAGAGGCAGTGTCAAGGGTTTCGGATGTGGAATCGTTGGTTTATCAGGGGAATGTGGTTTATTAGACCACCCCGTCAAAAATTCTACTGAATTTTTGCCACCCCTCCAAAGGATGGGAATTTAGATCCGACAAATATTAGTCATCCTGCAAATCTAAAATTTCCAGAAAGCTTAAGTGCTCTTCTTTTTTTCAAAGCTTTAAACTTAAATAACTAAAGTGTAAAAAACTTTTGAACTTTTTAGGGTTAAAAAATCAACTCCGTTTTTAAGATGAAAATATCTCCATCTGTTCAAATTTCCTGTATAAATTTTATTACTTTTAGGAGAAAATCAGACGGGGTGGGGCATCATACAGATCATTTTCCGGTTTTAGGAATTCAGGAGTTCAGTGAAAACCAGCTTCAGGGGTGTCATCTGCTGTTTAATGAACTGCATGGCGAGCGTTCCATTGATGAGCCTCACAAACATGATTTTTTCATCATTAATCTTTTTGAACGGGGGAAAGGCAGCCACACCATCGATTTTACGGATTATGAAGTAGGAAACAGCCAGATTCATCTTGTTTTTCCGGACCAGGTACATCAGTGGGTAATTGAGAAAGAAACTGTAGGTTATCAGCTGATGATCAGCAGGGATTGGTTTGAAAGTTTTCTTCCTTCACTGAGATTTTCGGCATCGTATTATCAGAATCATCCGGTTATCCAACTTTCACAGGAAGGGCTTGAAACTTTTCGTCATGAATTTCAGGCGATTCAAAAAGAGATCAGCAGTGAAAATATATTTTGGGAAGTCATCCAAAAACGGAGTGAACTGATCGGTTTGCTGATCAGCAAATCCGTGGAAGGGGCTTTCAAAGATTTCGAAAGGTATCATTCCAATCCTATGATTTCTAAGTTTCTGCAGCTTATTGATACGCATTTCAAAACGGAAAGATCAGTTTCCTTCTATGCAGATCAATTAAGTATTTCCGCCAATTATTTAAATATCGTATGCAAAAAGAATCTCAATGCTTCTGCTTCTTCTCTTATCCAGGATCGCATTCTGTTGGAGGCAAAACGACTTTTAAAGGTATCGGAAATGTCTGTAAAAGATATTGTGTATGATCTTGGGTTTTATGATCATGCCAGCTTTTCTAAATTTTTCAAAGCACAGACAGGAATGACTCCGTCGCAGTTTAAATAATCATTCATAGAAAAAGCCACCGAAAAACTTCCGATGGCCTTTTAAATTTGATATGAAGAAACTAGTGACTTATTGTAGTCCTGCCAAAAGGTTTACTCCGTCTACTGTAGCCCAAGCTCCAGGAGTTAGAGATACTTTTGTAACGGTAGCAGCGTTGGTGAAAGTTTTTCCACCGTTCGGAGTAAATGCATATCCCCAAACCCCTGCGTTATCAGAGTTTAAATAAGTAAGAGGAGCAACCACTACTTTTCCTGTATTTACCTGGCTTGTTTCTGTAGCTGCATCCTGGATTAGCACAGCATAGGCTTTTTGAGTCCCGATATTTTTATAACCGCTGATATAAACATTTGAGAAAATTCCTGTTCCCTGCTTTTTGAACTGGATAGCAGTAATTTCAGGGGAATTGGCAACCTCAGGATTTGTATTAGCATCTCTGATTAATGTAATATTTGAAATTTTTGGGGCAACATTATCAACATTACTGGATGATTCGATTTCCATACCGAAGTTTCCTACTCCTGTCTGGAAAGCATACCAGTTCGTGTTGTTTTGCCCGCTCCAAGCATCCTGCCAGTCGAATGAATCATCATAATTACCATAAGAAACAATATTTTTCGCACTTACAGTACCTCCGAAGAATTCATAACCATCATCTGTTCCTTTATAGGTTACAAGGTTTTCTAAGGTCGTACCTGCTCCTACAGCGTAAAATGTCATAGAGTTTGTTTCCGAAGTACCATCACCGATCTTTTTACCGGCATATTCCACTCTCACAAACTTCATAGTACCTGAGTTTGAATTGGCATCAGTTCCTCCGTAGTAAACATTGTTCCCGTCTTCAGAAAGAGCCTGGGTATTTCCGTTAATTGCTTTGATCGGAGCATTTCCATAGATAGTAATACCACCCCAGTCACCAGGAGTTTTGGTAGAAGTTGTGAATACAATTGGTTCAGAAGCTGTACCTACAGCATTGATTTTTCCGTCCTGAAGAATTACCAAACCACTTGTTTTGGAAGTTACTACATTGAAAGTAGCACCTGCCTCGATAGTAATGGTAGCGTTATTTGTAATTTTTACAATCCCGTCTAATGTATAGTTTCCTTTTTTAATAAGGAGATCTTTTGAAATAGTACCTGATAATGTTCCGCTTCCGCTTAATACACCTTCAGTAGTTCCCGGAGTGGTAGGAGTTGTAACCGTACCGTCTCCCAAGCCATCATTTACCTCGATAGTACATGAATTTAAGGCCAATGTTAACACGGCTGTTAACGATAATAATGATAAAACTCTTCTTTTCATTTTTATATACTTTTTTTTATTTTTATTTAAATTTTTTTAGAATGTATATCCAACGGTAAGGTTGAAATTAACTCCCCTGAAATAGTCTGTGTATGTATTTACACCATTTGTTTCAACGTTGTAATAGCTCTTTTCTCCTAATAGGATTTTATATCTGTTATTGAAAATATTTTGAATTCCTGCTTTTATGTTCCAGTTTTTTGAAATCTGTTCCTGGTATACAAAATCTAGCTGATGGAAAGGCTTTTCATAAAAGTTATCTGAACCGGAAGTTCCCACAGCATAGATTTTAGAGCCAGAAACGTTATATACAAGAGATAAAGTTCTGGTGAGATTATTCTTTGTTTTGGTCTCGTATTTTAAATCAGCATTGATTGTATATGGAGAAGCTCCCTGTAAACCTCTCTTACGTAATTCGCCAGTATAGAAATTTTGATTTGGGCGCTCCAGCTTTAGCTGGTCTTCACTTCTTTCAACATCAGTATACATGAAGGTAGCATTGGCACCTAAAGTAAATTTGTCTAATGATTCAGAAATTCTGCCCAAGCTCATAATCCCTTCAAGCTCTATTCCGGCAAGATCAGCCTTTTTTGCATTATAGAAGGTTACGGTTACCCCGTTGGCATCTCCGGAAGACACAAAAGATCTTTCAATCGCATTATTGATTCTTTTGGCAAATAAGTTCACCGCAAACATTTCTTTATTGGTAGGGAAGTATTCCCATTTTAAGTCAAAGTTGTAGTTATCACTTAGTTTGATATCCGGGTTACCTTTAATTGTTTCATTATCCGGGTTGATGTATGAAATTTCCATAGTTTCAATTAGGACCGGACGTGTAACCGTTTTGCTGAAAGAGAATCTTAAATTATTTTTGGTATTAAGAGCCTTTTTAATGGAAAGTGACGGAAGGAATAAATCTCTTTCTTTGTTCAGGTTGGTCTTTTTGTCAGCAGCCTGCTCAGAAAAACGGATCAACGTCATATCATTCTCGTATCTCCCGCCGATCAGGATGTCCCAACTATCTGAAGGCTTATAGTTAAAGTTAATATATCCTGCGTTCACGAACTGGTACATGCTTGTAAAGAAGTTCGAGGCATCAGTTTCTTCCTGAAAAAAGAACCTGTTATTCGCTAAATCCTGGTTAAATTTATCCTGTGGAGAATTTTTATCAATAATGAAACTTTGTCCCGCAGTTCCGTTAGGTTTTCCGAAAATGAAACGGTAAGATGTTTTTCTCAGATCAGCAAAACCGTTATATCCAACAGATAATTGCATAGGATAATCCTTTCTGTCACCCTTTTCTCCTAAAAACACAGAATACTCACCATAAGCGGAACCATAGAATCTGGAATTAACATCCAGATATTGACGGATAATATTACTTCCTCCATATGCCAAAAGCAACTGATTATCCGGCAGCATATTTCCATTAGCATCCTGACGGCTTCCTTCCAGTATCTTTCTGTCCGGCTGCTGATAGTTATTAATAACATAGCTTCCTCCTGCCTTTACCTGGTGTCTGTCACCAATTTTTTGAGAGGCAGTTAGCTGAAGATTAAGGAATCTTGACAAATCCTGCTGGTTGGTACGGAAAAATCCGATATCCCTGTTTTGAACCTGGTTATTTTTGTATCCGTAATAATCTTCAATAATATTATTCACATTCTGAAGATACATTGCGTTAAGGTTAATGGCTGTTCCCTTATTTTTATACCCTAACCCTAATAATGCAGAAGATTCTATTTCAAAATTATACTGTTTTCTCGATAGCTCGTTATTCAGGTTGATAACACCACCGAAATCCTTAAACTGGTTTTTTGCTCCCTCTTTATATGAATATTCAGAGCTTTGGTTTAATGAGAATAAAATACCAAGGCTTCCGGTTTCACCAGCCTTCATTTTCTGTACCGTAGTAAATCCTAAGCTTGTATTAGGTAAAGACTTTATATTATCAACATTCCAGCTATCTTTAAACTGTGATAAAGACTCACTCCCCGAAAATCTATAATTGCTTGGCCTGGAATCTCTTATAGATGATGGCAATTTTTTGTCTCTTGAATTTAGACCTAAATAACCCTTAAATCCATCTGTACCTTCAGAAACTTTAAAACCATCTCTGAATGTACTCAATGTATTTACCCCAACACTGAATTCTACCTTGGTAAAAGCTTTATCAATCGTAAGCGTCTCAATATCAAACGTAGCACCCGCAAAATCCCCGTAAAGGTTAGAGTTGAAAGTTTTATAGATATTTAATTTTCCTACTACATCCGTTGGAAACTGCTTTAGAGCAATGATCTTTTGGAAAGGGTTGTTGGAAGGTGAACCAAGACCGTTGATCAATAAATAATTGTATCGCTCTTCAAGTCCTCTTACGAAAAGTCCTCTTCCTTCTACTGTAGTGATTCCCGTTACTTTCGTAAGTCCTTGTTCTACGTTGGAAATTCCTTTTCTGGAAATCTCTTCAGCACTTACAGCCTGCTTTTGAATAACCGCTTTCTTTTGTTCTCCCAATACGGCAGTTTCAGTTTTCTTATTGCTGCTTCCCTGGATGACTACGCCATCAATTTTTTTCTCCTTGATGATCGTGTCCTGCTTCGTTTCCTGAGCGTAAAACATTGATCCGGATAAAAATATGACTGCAATGCTAAGTTTATTAATTTTCATTATCTTACTTACTTTATTTACTAGATTCTTTCGGTGCAAAGGAATAAAAGATAAATGGGGTAAGTGGTTTAGCGAATTTTAATTTTTTTTTAACTAAACATTAAGAAAAGAATATTATTGTTAACTTTATGTGAACGATAATACATTTGTTCATCTGTGCTTTAAAATTTATTAACTTTGACTCAGTAAAAATTTAAAATGAACCAAAAGAAAATACTCTTAATAGACGATGAACTGGATATTTTAGAGATTCTGTCTTACAACCTGGAAAAAGAAGGTTATGATATCTATACAGCCACAAACGGTAGCGAAGGTATAGATAAAGCCAAAGAGATTATTCCCGATCTTATCCTTTTAGATGTGATGATGCCTGAAAAAGACGGTATCGAAACCTGCCAGGAGCTTCGCAAGGTAAAAGAACTCCAGAAAACACTTATTGTATTTCTTTCTGCCAGAAGCGAAGAATTCTCCCAGCTGGCAGGATTTCAGGCCGGAGCCAACGACTACATTGTCAAGCTGATCAAACCGAAAATTCTTATCTCCAAAGTAAATGCATTATTACAGCTGACGTCTCAGGTTTCAGATAATGCCAAGCTTATCGAAATAGGGGATCTGGTCATTGATAAGGACAATTTCAGGGTTTCTAAAAGCGGACAGCAGTTCCTTCTTCCTAAAAAAGAGTTCGATTTACTTTACCTTCTCGCCTCAAACACGGAAAAAGTATTCAAAAGAGAAGAAATTCTTGAAAAAGTGTGGGGAAATGATGTGATTGTGGGAGAAAGAACCATTGATGTACACATCAGAAGACTGAGAGAAAAACTGGGAATCAATACTATCCAGACATTAAAAGGGATCGGTTATAAGCTTATCGTTTAATAACTTAAATTCCTATCTTTACATAAACCTATAAAAACTTGTAAAATTGAAATTTTACAGACTTACACTCGTCGCCTCGTGTCTTTTGACACTGGTGATGTTTCTTTTAGTGATCATCTTCGATTCGCTGAAGGATATTTATTACCAGACCCCATTTTTTAAAATCGGTCTTTTCACCTGCCTGGTTCTCATCTTTATGATCAACTATGTGGTTCTGGAGCTTCTTTTCAACTATTACGGGAAAAAACAGGTCCGCGGACTTTCACAAATGCTTCCCCAGGAAATTGTTCACGACAATAACGAAAATATCACCATTAAAGAACTGGGCGAAAGATTCTCTGATCTTAACCAACAGCAGGTAACGGAGATCGATATGATGAAAGAAATGGAAAGCTATCGTAAAGAATATATAGGAAACGTTTCCCATGAGCTCAAAACACCCCTTTTTTCCATTCAGGGATATGTGGAAACCCTTAGAGACGGCGGGGTAGATAACCTTACCATCCGTGACAAATATCTGGAAAGAATAGATAAGTCCGTAGAAAGATTAATAGCCATCGTTACGGATCTTGATATGATCAACAGGCTTGAAGCAGGAGAAATCAGTATTACCGTTTCAAAATTTGATGTTAACCTTTTAATTAAGGAAATTTTTGAGCTTCTTGAATTTGAAGCAGAAAAACACAATGCCACTCTCCAGATTCAGACCCTTCATCCCCAGATCTTTGTAGATGCCGACAAACAAAAAATTTCACAGGTTTTCATTAACCTTATTTCCAATGCAATCCATTATGCCAACAGGCAGGAAGCTAAAGTAGCCGTAAAAACCAGCGTTCTCAAAAATAAAGTACTCATTGAAGTAATAGATAATGGTATGGGAATTAAAGCGGAAGCCCTTCCGAGGATCTTCGAAAGGTTCTACCGTGTGGAAACCAGCAGAAGCAGAAGAGAAGGAGGTTCCGGCCTAGGACTTGCCATCGTGAAGCATATCCTGGAGGCCCACAACGAAAATATTACCGTAGAAAGTGTCTATCTTGAAGGCACTAAATTCAGTTTTATGCTTGAAAAAAGTAAATAATTTTGGTAAAATGTAAGAAAAAAAAATATTTTAAAAAATCCTGAAATATTTTTTTGTCACATGTCATTTATTATATATTTGCAACAGAGATTTATCATAATAATTAAGGCAAAAAAAGTAATTTAAGAAACTGATATGGTTTACAAGATCCGCGTAATATTAGATGCGAAAGAGGATATTTTCCGAGATATTGAAGTGAAGGGAAAACAATCGCTATGGAACTTACATTTGGGAATTAAAAGTGCGTTCAGTCTGCAGGGAGACGAGCTTTCCACTTTTAATATGCTGGAAGATGACGGGACGATAGTTAAAAGCGTTCCTCTGGAAGATATGAGTGACGATGGTGATGGCGAAATTATGTCGGATGTTTACATTGATGAAGCTTTTGAAAAAATAGGCGACAAGGCACAGTTTCAGTACGGGCTTCTTGATCTTTGGGAGCTATACTGTGAGCTGGTGGAAATCATCGAAGAAACAAAAGGAGTTAATTACCCTATTACTGTATACAGATTCGGAAACGTTCCATTGAAGGCGCCAAGCAGAAGCGGAAATGCAGGTGGATCCAAAAAAAGATCGGCAATGCCGCTTATGGACGACGATTTCAGCTTTGATGATGACTTTGGAGGAAACACCAGTTTCGAAGATGAAGATGACGACAGCTTCGATGACGAGGAAGAAGAAAACTACAACGATGATGTTTTCGAAGATGATGATGATAACGATGATGAAAGATAACAACATCTGAAACAATATAAAGCCCTGGATTTTTGTCCGGGGCTTTTTGTATCAAAGTGGATTTTGCTCGGACAGAATATACAACAGCTAAGAACATAAACTTTGCGTGAAAAAAGCTCCAATTTTCCATAACTCCGATAAATTCAAAATTAAACATCCACCATTTTCTTATTCAAACCTAAAAAAATCCCTTCGAAGTAAAAATCCATTATAGTCAATTCCCTTTTTCCTTTCACCAACAAAAAAACATTCCTTACTTTTGCTAAAAATAGATGAATGAAGAAATTAATTCTATTAGCAATAATTGGCCTGGGAATGGTTTCCTGCGCTACTCAAAATACGAAAAACACTATGGATCTGCCGAAGGAATGGAAGCATACGACCAATATTTATGAAGTAAACATACGACAATATACACAGGAAGGAACATTTAAAGCATTTGAAAAAGAAATGCCCCGCCTGAAAAACATGGGAGTCAGAACCCTGTGGTTCATGCCAATTACCCCTATTGCTCAGCAAAACAAAAAAGGAAGCCTCGGAAGTCCCTATGCAGCCTCGGATTATACATCCATTAATCCCGAGTTCGGAACAATGAATGATTTCAAACATATGGTAAACGAAGCCCACCGTTTAGGATTCAAAGTAATCATAGACTGGGTGGCCAACCATACGGGCTGGGATCATATCTGGACAAAAACACACCCTGAATTTTATCTGAAAGACCCTGACGGGAAATTCCATATTGCCTCAGGAATGGATGACATCATTGAGCTGGATTATAAAAACCAGGAAATGAGGCTGGCCATGATTGATGCCATGAAGTTCTGGGTAAAAGAAACCGGTATTGATGGCTTCAGATGTGATCTTGCTTCATGGGTAGAGGTGGATTTCTGGCAGCAGGCACGTCCCGAAGTTGAAAAAATAAAGCCCCTTTTCTGGTTGGGAGAATTTGATGAAATCGAAAGCCCGGAATATGGAAAAGTATTTGATGCCAGCTATTCATGGAAATGGATGCACAAATCAGCAGATTATTACAAGAAAAATGAACCTTTGCAGGAACTTAAAGATCTTTTGAAACAGTATTCCAATATCGGAGATGCTTCTATGAGAGCCTGGTTTACCACCAACCACGACGAAAATTCCTGGAACGGAACAGAATACGAAAAATATGGAGTGATTACCAAGCCTATGGCTGTATTCTCGGCAACCTGGAATGGTGTTCCTCTGCTGTATTCAGGGCAGGAACTTCCGAATACGAAAAGACTTGAGTTCTTTGAAAAAGATGCTATCAAATGGACAAACAACTACCAGATGGCAGAATTCTACAAAACCTTGCTGGAGCTGAAAGCATCCAATCCCGCATTAAGAGGAGGAGATACCAATGTTTCGACTTATCTTCTGAATACTACAGCCAATGATAAAATACTGGCTTACGTCAGGAAAAATGAAAAAGATGAGGTTCTGGTAGTCCTGAATATGTCAAAAGAACCTGTAAACTTTACCATTGAAGATCAGAACCTTTCAGGAACTTTTAAAAATGTTTTTGATAAGACAAAACGAAATTTTGACGACGAAAAAGACTTCAACTTCAAAGTTTCAGATTATGCAGTTTTTGAAAAATAAATATGAACAAATTATAAGTTGAAAAACATCTCAGATAGGAATTTTGTTAAGATGAATTTTCAACCTTTTAAAAATACTCAACAGGAGCGGGCTTTAGCCCGCTTTTTATATACATTTGTAATAGGCTTTAGCCAAAATTTATTTAATTTGTAGGAATCATTTCACCGGAATATCACGATATGAACAAACAGGAATTATTAAACATCATCAAAGCAAAGATCAATGACAAGATTCAGTCTTTTGAAAACCTGATTGCAGAAACCAGGGCTTCTAACAATGATACCAAAAGTTCCATGGGTGATAAATATGAGACCGGCCGCGAAATGCTCCAGCAGGAAATCAATAACCTCCAGCGACAGCTTAATGAATCCCTGAATCAGCAATCCATTATCCAGAAAATATCAGCAGAAGCCTCCGGCAAAGTTCAGAACGGAGCTTTGGTAAAAACAGATAAAGGACTTTTTTATGTTGCTGTATCAGTGGGTGAAATCATCTTAGAAAATCAGAAAATCATGACGGTTTCTGCAGAATCACCGCTTATTAAAGCAATGTCAGGAAAAAAAGCAGGTGAGACGTTTTCAGTTAATGCGGTCACTCAAACTATTTTGTCCGTAGAATAGTATTGTTTCGTCTGATCCGCAAACGAAATAGTTTTCCGTTTTCATATTAAGCATTGAACAAAATCCAATAAGATGTAATGTTCTATTGTTATTAAATTACAAATTATTTTAATAAATTGAAATGATTTTTAAATAATTTGGCATTATTGGTGTAAAATTAAGAAAATTTTATTGTTAAAATTTAGAATTCTATTGGTTTTTGTAGTAAATTGAAGATAGTTATTTAAACAAAAAACATATTAAATTTTATCAATATGGGAATTTTAGAAAACAAAGTTGCACTGGTAACAGGTGCAGGTTCAGGAATCGGTTTAGCAGTGGCTCAGCTGTATGCTAAAGAAGGAGCAAAAGTTATCGTATCGGATATCAATGAAGAACATGGTAAAGAAGCTGTAGAAAAGATAAAGTCGGAAGGAGGGGAAGCTTCATTTATAAAGGCTGACACTGCAAACGCAGAAGATGTAGAAAACCTTGTCAGAAAAACTGCCGAGATTTATGGAAAACTTGATATTGCATGCAATAATGCAGGAATTGGTGGCGAAGCAGCTTTAACCGGAGATTACAGCCTGGATAGCTGGAGAAAAGTCTTAAGTATTAATCTTGATGGTGTATTTTATGGCTGCAAATATGAAATCCTGGAAATGGAGAAGAACGGAGGTGGAGTGATTGTCAATATGGCTTCTATCCATGGGAGTGTGGCGGCACCACTTTCTTCGGCATATACAACGGCAAAACATGCAGTGGTAGGGCTTACCAAAAATATAGGAGCAGAGTACGGACAAAAAGGAATCCGTTGCAATGCAGTAGGTCCTGGGTATATTGATACCCCGCTTTTGCAGGAATTGGATGAAGACAAGAAAGAATTATTGATAGGAAAACACCCCATAGGACGTCTCGGTACTGCTCAGGAAGTTGCAGAATTAGTTCTGTTCCTGAGTTCAGATAAATCTTCATTTATAACAGGAGGATATTATCTCATAGACGGTGGATATACTGCTGTTTAATAGAAAAATGACATCAGCCCTATACAAAGCATTCATGAAAATGAATGCTTTTTTATGATCTGTGATAAGTGGAAATCGGTTAGATTTTTCTAAATTTGAACCATAAAAACCACTTTCAGAAATGCAGAACTACCTCGAACTTTTACAGCATATTTTAGACAATGGAACAGATAAAACGGACAGAACCGGGACCGGAACCAGAAGTGTTTTCGGGTACCAGCTAAGATATGACCTGTCAAAAGGATTTCCGATGGTGACCACCAAAAAGGTACACCTGAAATCCATTATCTACGAATTGCTGTGGTTTCTGAATGGTGATACCAATATCAAATACCTCAACGAAAACGGAGTAAGCATCTGGGACGAATGGGCTGATGAGAACGGAGACCTGGGACCTGTTTATGGAGCCCAGTGGAGAAGCTGGCAGGGAGCTGACGGAAAAGTGGTAGATCAGATCACCGAGGTGATAGACCAGATCAAAAAAAATCCGGATTCAAGAAGGCTGATCGTTTCCGCATGGAACGCCGCAGAAATTCCGAATATGGCCCTTGCACCATGCCACGCCCTTTTTCAGTTTTATGTGGCAGATGGAAAACTTTCCCTGCAGCTGTACCAGAGAAGCGCTGATGTATTTCTGGGAGTACCGTTCAATATTGCAAGCTATGCATTGCTACTGATGATGGTTGCCCAGGTTTGTGACCTTGAAGTAGGAGACTATATCCACAGTTTCGGGGATGTTCACATCTACAATAACCATTTTGAACAGGTAAAAAAGCAGCTTTCCAGAGAGCCGAGACCACTTCCGACCATGAAATTAAATCCGGAAGTGAAAGATATTTTCAGCTTCAGTTTTGAAGACTTTACCTTGGAAAATTATGATCCGCATCCGGGAATTAAAGCACCGGTAGCTATTTAAGCGTATGAAATTCCCGCAAAAAGGATATTAAAATATGTAACAAAATTTTGACTTTTACTACTTATTGATTAAATCTCAAAAGTATGTTAAAAAAGTTACTTTTTATTTCAGCGATCGCTATTTCGGGTACCGCTTTTTCTCAACAAAATCTAAAGGAAAAACTGGGGAATTATTTCGATTCTCTGTTTGTTCATCATAAAGTGATGGGAAGTTTTGCATTTGCAGAAAATGAACGCCCGACTTTTGTGAAAGTAATAGGGTTTGCTGATGTTGAAAAAAACCAGAAAGCCAATGTAAATACGCAATATAGAATTGGCTCTATCAGTAAGACGTTTACAGCAGTTTTGGTCATGAAGGCTGCTGAGGAAAAGAAGATTTCTTTAGATCAGAAACTTTCTGAATTTTATCCTGAAATTCCCAATGCGGACAAAATTACAATTGAAAATTTATTGCAGCACAGAACAGGAATTCACAATCTGACGAACGAAGCTGAATACTGGCAATATAATACAAAACCTCAGACAGAAAGTAGTCTGGTTAATATCATTAAAAAATATAAAAGTGATTTTGACCCGGGTTCAAAGTATGAATACAGTAATTCAAATTATATTTTGCTGGGTTTTATTCTTGAAAAAGTATATAAAAAATCTTACGCTGAATTAATTAAAGCTAAAATTACAAAACCGTTAAAATTAACCTTAACGGAAGTAGGAGGAAAAATCGATACTTCAAAAGATCAGGCAAAATCTTACCAGTTTACCAACGGAAAATATGAGGTTTCCAATGAAACAGACATGAGTATTCCGATCGGGGCAGGAAATATCATCTCAACGCCAAGAGATTTGCTGGAATTCATTCTCGGCCTTGAAAGCGGAAAATTAATCAAAAAAGAAAATGTTGATAAAATGAAAAATTTTATTGATAATTACGGATATGGCTTGGTGAAAGTTCCTTTCGATAAATATTCCGGATTTGGTCATACAGGCGGAATCGACAATTTCAGATCGGCATTGTTTTATTTTCCTGATTTGAAAACTGCGGTGAGTTTCACAACAAATCAAGCGGATATGGATACCAACGAAATTTCTATCAAAATGGTAGAAACGGCGATAGGAAAAGATTTTAAAATGCCAAGTTTTAAAACCCTTGAAATTCCGGAAGCTGATTTGCAGAAATTCGTAGGAAATTATGCAAGTCCGGATGTCCCTTTAAAAATTAATATCTTTATCAAGGATAAAAAATTGATGGCTCAGGCGACGGGGCAAGGAGCATTTCCTCTGGAAGCAACTTCTGAGACAAGCTTTAAATTTGATATGGCCGGAATTGTCATCGACTTTTATCCTGCGAAAAAACAGTTCGTCATCATCCAGGGAGGAACAAAAAATACCTTTACAAAAGAATAATATGAAATATTTAAAAATAAATACTGAAGAAAAAGCTGATCCCGAAGCTTTGAAAAATGCAATTCTTCAAATGAAAGGAGTTGTTTCTGTAGACATCATTGACGATGAAAACCCTGAAAGCGAACTGAAAAAAGCTTTTGCCAAGACCAAGGAACAGCTCAAAAAAGGAGATTACGAAACTTTAGTTAATGATATTTTTGAGATAATAACGAAAAATAATTCTAAAAAATAATAAAGTAATAAATGAAAAAGGCGATTTTGTCCATTGCTGTACTCGGAATTTTATTCTCCGCAAACGTATCAGCACAAACCGAAACTTCAGGCAGGGAAAAGGTATACAGGGCCACTCACACGAAAGTAACGGAACTAAAACATACCAAGCTGAAAGTAAATTTCGATTACCAGAAGGAACAAATGAATGGAGAAGAATGGCTTACTGCCTCACCTTTTTTCTATCCTACCAACGAACTGACGCTTGATGCAAAAGGAATGCTGATTCATGAAGTGGCATTGGAAACCAATGGTAAAAAATCTCCTTTAAAATACGATTATAAAGATGATGTTTTAAAAATTACTTTAGATAAAACATATCAGAAAAACCAGGATTATACGGTCTATATAAAATATACAGCCCGTCCGGCCGAAGTAAAACAGGAAGGAAGTGCCGCAATTAATGATGCTAAAGGATTGTATTTCATTAATGCCCAGGGAAAGGACCCCGACATGCCTACTCAGATCTGGACACAGGGAGAAACTGAATCTTCTTCTGCCTGGTTTCCGACCATTGATAAATCTAACCAAAAAACAACTCAGGAAATCTATATGACCGTTCCTGATAAATACGTTACCCTTTCCAATGGATTATTAAAAGATTCACAAAAAGAAGCGAACGGCTTGAGAACAGATCACTGGGTAATGGATAAGAGGCATTCAACGTATCTTTTCTTCATGGGAGTAGGCGAATATGCTATTGTAAAAGACAAATGGAGAAATATTGCAGTTGATTATTATATTGAAAAAGAATACGAGCCTTACGCAAAACAGATCTACGGAAACACTCCTGAAATGATCGAGTTTTTCTCTAAAAAATTAGGTTACGATTATCCATGGGCGAAATATGCTCAGATCTCCGGAAGAGATTATGTAAGTGGTGCAATGGAAAATACGACCGCAACGCTTCATGGAAGTGATATTTTGCAGAAACCAGGACAGTTGATCGATGAAAACACCTGGGAAGATACCATTGCCCACGAATTATTCCACCAGTGGTTTGGAGATCTGGTGACAGCGGAAAGCTGGAGTAACCTGACTGTAAATGAATCTTTTGCGAACTATTCAGAATACCTTTGGAACGAATATAAATACGGAAAAGACCAGGCAGATTATCATCAGATGAAAGATGTAAACATGTACCTTACAACGCCCGGGAATTTCGAAAAAAATCTGGTAAGGTTTAATTATGATTCCCGTGAAGATGTTTTCGATCTGGTTACCTATCAGAAAGGAGGCGGAATTCTTCACATGCTAAGAAATTATCTGGGTGATGATGCCTTCTTTGCAGGTTTGAATGATTATTTGAAAACCTATGAATATCAGAACGGAGAAGCCCATCAGCTAAGACTATCTTTAGAAAAAGTTTCCGGAAAAGACCTGAACTGGTTCTTTAATCAATGGTATTTTGGAAACGGGAATCCGAAAATTAAATATTCTTACACTTTTGAACCTGTTAAAAAACAAATTGCTGTTGTCATCGAGCAAACCCAGGAACAGCCTTTCCAGTTTCCTTTGGCAATTGATGTTTATGACAATGGAAAACCAAAAAGATACAACGTTTGGGTAAACGCAACAGCAAAAAATACCTTTAATTTTGATGTTTCTAAAAATGCAGATTTAGTAAATATCAATGCAGACGGAGTTCTACTGGCAGACATCACGGATTCTAAAACTCCGGAGCAGAACCTGATGCAGTTTACCAATTCCAAAGAATTTAAGAGCAGATACAATGCATTATCCGATATAAAAGACCAGGTAGGAAAAAATCCGGCTGCTACAAAATTATTGGCTGCTGCATTAAAAGATCCGTATTTCAGAACAAGAATGAAAGCTCTTAAATTGATGGATCTTTCCAATCCTGAGCAGATGAAAACTTTAGGTGCAGATGTTGAAAAACTAGCTTCCAATGATCCTAAAACATTGGTTCAGGCTGCTGCTATTGCTGCATTGGCTAAAACCAAAGACAAAAAATACCTTCCGCTTTTTGAAAAAGGTGTAAATGCTGTTTCCAATGCTGTAAAAGGGAACTCATTAAACGCTGTTTTAGCCCTGGATCCATCAAAAGCCAGTACACTGGCAGATAAAATTGATCTTGAAGGTGCTTCAGACGAATTGCTGGCACAGATGCTTCCGGTTATCGTAAAGAACAAAATAACCTCACAAATGGCGAATATCACTTCGCTGGTAGCATTTTATCCTTTTATTAAATTCCAGAATCCTGAGTTGGGTAAATCCGCAGAAGAAGGTTACAATTGGATCATGAGTTCAGATAATCTGAAGGCTACTGAAAACATTACGAAGATCATCAGCCACGCAAAGAACCAGATGGGAGATAATCCGCAGGTAAAAATGATGATTTCCCAAATGCTTAAGGACGGTTTGAGTAAAAAAATGGAACTGTTAAAACAGAATCCTCAGAATGCTGCAAGTATCAACAAACAGATTGATGCTATCAACAAAGCTATTGCTGATTTTAAATAAACAGCTCAGTAAAATTGCTGAGAATATAAAACCGCTGTACTCAACAGCGGTTTTTTTATGATTTTTACATTAAAAAGGAAAATTATAGCTAAGAACTGAGGGATTATTCAAACATCATTTTATAAATTCGTATAAAAATTTAAAATAAATGACTTTTGGAATTGAGGCAGCGGGCTATTATGTGCCGTCTTTGTACTTAGAAATCAAAGACCTGGCGGAGAAAAGAGGAATTGAACCCGCAAAACTGGAAAAAGGATTAGGACTGCATAAAATGGGCTTTCCGGATGTGCATGAAGATGCGGCTACATTTGCAGCGGAAGCTTTATTGAAAATGATAAGAGATTATGATCTCAATCCCAAAGAAATAGCTAGAATTTACCTTGGAACGGAAAGTGCTCTGGATGCTGCCAAACCTACAGCTTCCTATGCCATGCAGATGGTAGAGAAAGTGCTGGAAAAAGAATTTGGCGAAAGATGCTTCAGGAACTGTGATGTGGTAGATATGACTTTTGCCTGTATCGGAGCAGTAGATGCTTTACACAACTCCCTCGATTTTGTAAGGGTAAACCCGGATAAAAAAGCAGTAGTTATCGCCAGCGATTATGCTAAATACGAACTGGCTTCTTCCGGAGAATACACACAGGGAGGCGGTGCCGTTGCATTACTGATTTCATCAAAACCCGACCTTCTGGAAATTGAAAACAACTGGGGCATAGCTACAGAAAGTGTTTTTGACTTTTTTAAACCAAGAAGAAACTATAGCAAAAAAGATTTAAGTTCAGCACCTGAAACTTTCCCGGATAAAATTGAAATTTTTACTGATGAACCTGTTTTTGACGGGCAGTACTCAAACCAGTGTTATCAGGACAGGATCAGGGAAGCTTATCAGCATTATAAGGAAATTACAGGAAAAGATAAGCCTTATGAAGCCTGGAAGTATCTTATTTTTCATTTGCCCTATGCATTCCACGGTAAAAGGGTATTCACAGAAATTTACAGCATGGAAAACGGACTTGCTTACGGAACTCCGGATGAACAGAAAACGGTTGTGAAATCTGAAAATTATCTGAATTTTATTAATGAAAAGATCGAAAGATCGCAGCGTGCATCTTCGGAAATAGGGAATATGTATACAGCTTCCATTTTTATGGCATTACTTTCGGCAATACAGGTTTCATTTGATGAAGGAGAAGACCTTACTGGTGCTGAAATCGGCTTTTTAGGATATGGAAGCGGTTCGAAATCCAAAGTTTTTGCCGGGAAAATCTCCGAAAACTGGAAAACTGCAGCATCTAAATGGAATTTATTTGAAAACCTGAAAAACCGAACAGCCATTGATTTTGAAATCTACGAAAAATTACACAGAAAACAGCTTGAAAGTTCTGTTAATGAAAACTACAAAGGTTTCGGATTACAATCAGTAGAATATGAAAACCCTGTTTTGAAAGGGGCGAGATATTATCATTACAAAGATTAAGTTTATCAATCTAATCAATATAACAAAGCATTCCGGTAACGGAATGCTTTGTTATTTCCAAAACCCGTTATGCTGTGCCCAGTTTTTAAAAAGACCCGGCCAGCTGCTGACAGGACTTCCTTTTCTACCCAATCCCCAGCCATGTTCTCCGGTCTGGAAAATATGCATTTCCGCCGGTACATGAACATTGCTTAAAGCTGAATATATCAAAAAACTGTTGTCAACAGGTGAAATTGGATCATCAGCGGCCTGGGTAATAAAAGTTACAGGCATACTTTCATTCACCTGTTTTTCCACTGAGTAAGCAATCTCTTGTTCTGTTGAAGGACTTCCCCCAAGAATACTTTTGTAAGAATGGGTTTTATTATTAGGTGGAAGCATTGAGATCACGGGATAGATTAATCCCACAAAATCAGGTCTGGCTGATAAAGTATCTGTTTGGTCAATGGATGTATAAAGATTTTCATCTGACTTGGCGGCAGCAAAACCTGCAAGATGTCCGCCTGCTGAAAACCCCAGAATTCCTATTTTATTGGGATCAATACTGTAATTTTTGGCAAGACTGCGAATTATTCTTATGGCGCGCTGTGCATCTTCAAAAGGAACATTTGTACTTTTCCAGTTTTCCTGTGGCAGTCTATAAACCAGTTCAAATGCAGTTATTCCTTCTGATTGAAACCAATTGGCCGCAGGGGTACTTTCTTTTCCCAGTTCAATATGCGCATATCCTCCTCCGCTGATCACTAAAATAGCAGTACCATTGGGATTTTTCGGTTGATGAACAATAAGCCTGGGATTTGAAACATTGGTGACAGATCCTTTATCACTGATTTTTTCAGGCTCTCTTGATCCCGAATCATCATCCGGCATGCTGTGAGGCCATAAAGGAATTTGCTCCAGTGCTGGAGAAATCTGATATTTTTTGCCTGATTGGGCATGGTATGGCATTAAAGTAAACCATACAAAAGCAAAAGAGAGCAGGAATTTCATGATCGAAACGTCTAATCAAGATAGATCATTCCGTTCTGATAGCTCTTCGGTGTAACCCCTACCAGCTGCTTAAATACACGCGTAAAATAATTAGTATCCGAAAATCCTGTCTGATAGGCAGTTTCCTTTATACTGATCTGACCGGCCAATAACTCTTTAGCCTTATTGATCCTTTCCTTCAGGATAAAGTCATTAGGTGAAGTTCCCAGCTCATCTTTGAACATTTTAAAAAAATTAGATTTGCTTACATAAGCTAACTTCGCAATGCTTTCAATAGACAGTTTCTGATGAAGGTTTTTCCTGATATAATCTACGGCAAAACCTATCCTTGATTTGTTTTTGGCAATATTCTTTTCCACCATGTTTCTGGCCTGGGTTTGCATCAGCCTGATTAACAGTTCCTTCAATGCGAAATCTGCCATGATATCCTTCTGGGAATTGTCATCCATGGCAATTCTCATGATATTATTGGTAGCAGAAGCCAAAGATTGATTGTTAAAAAGAAAAAACTCATCCAGCTGGATATTCCACTGGGATGTTTCATCTGCTTTGGGAAGACTGTAATTCAGGTAATTAAGAGAATTTTCTATAAACTCAGGATTAAGACTTAAAGAAATGCATTGGGTGGGTGCTACATCTGCTTCAGGGAAATCGATCACCATAGTTTCACCTGGGGCAACAAGAACGCTTTCTCCCGGGAAATAATCGAAGTAATTTGTTTTATTATCCAGCTTCATATGTTTTTTGCCTCGCAGCATAGCGGTAAATGCTATATTTTCAAAATGAAGTTTAACCCCGAAAGCGGCCTTGTGGGTCTCATAAATGCTAAACTCACAGTTGTTTAGATTGAATTTTGTCTGGTTTTCCACAAGGTTCAATAACTGATTCTCCTTCTTTAATTCAGGAGTATTTAATAAAAATTTATTATTGTTATTCATTTCTAAACATTTTATAAGACCCAATCACTCAAATATATAAATTTTAACTCTTCACTGTTGTTAATAAAATTATAAAATTGAACATCTGCACTATTTTGATGTTTTTTTATACGATTGTGCTATCACTTTTTCATGGGTAAATGTAATTTGGCATTACGAAAAAATAAAATGATACTAATATGAGCACTATGACAGAACCGAAATCAGAGACCACTTTTCAGTGGCCTGAATTCAAAAACAAATACGATAATTATATTGACGGGAAGTTTACACCTCCCGTAAACGGACAGTACTTCAATGTAGTTTCCCCGGTGAATGGTAAAAATTTCACCCAGGTAGCCCATTCTTCCAAAGAAGATCTGGAGCTGGCTGTAAATGCAGCAGACAAAGCATTCCAAACCTGGAAAAATACTTCATCTACAGAAAGAAGTATCATACTCAATAAAATAGCAGACAGGATAGAGCAGAACCTTGAATACCTTGCCATTGTTGAAACCATAGACAACGGAAAAGCTGTAAGAGAAACATTAGCGGCAGATCTACCTCTTGCCATAGACCATTTCAGGTATTTTGCCTCTGTGATCCGTGCAGAAGAAGGTTCTCATAATGAACTTGATAAAGACACGGTGTCCCTGATTGTTCATGAACCTCTAGGCGTAATCGCACAGATCATTCCCTGGAATTTCCCTATCCTTATGGCGGTATGGAAATTAGCTCCTGCCCTGGCTGCAGGAAACTGTGTCGTATTAAAACCTGCAGAAAGCACTCCCGTTTCCATCATGGTTTTAATGGAAATCATCGGTGACCTTTTACCTGCCGGCGTAGTTAATATAGTGAATGGCTTCGGTGCTGAATTAGGAAGAGCTTTGGTAACCAATCCGAAAGTATCAAAGGCTGCATTCACGGGATCTACTGCTACTGGGCGTCTTGTTATGCAGTATGCAACGGAGAATATTATCCCTGTAACCCTTGAGCTGGGCGGAAAATCTCCGAATGTTTTCTTCAGCTCGGTAATGGATGCAGATGATGAATTCCTGGATAAAGCCATTGAAGGGGCAGTTCTCTTTGCACTCAACCAGGGAGAGATCTGTACTTGTCCTTCCAGACTATTGGTTCAGGAAGATATTGCAGATGCATTCATTGAAAAAGTAATTGAAAGAGTGAAAGCCATTAAAGTAGGGAATCCGCTTGATAAAACGGTGATGATGGGGGCCCAGGCTTCACAGATTCAGAAAGACAAAATTCTGTCCTATATCCAGCTTGGAAAAGAAGAGGGGGCAGAGGTTCTTGTAGGTGGAGATGTAAACAATGTCGGAGAAGACTTAGAGGATGGTTTCTATATCCAGCCTACCATTTTTAAAGGAAATAACAGAATGAGAATCTTCCAGGAAGAGATTTTTGGACCGGTACTGGCCTTTACAACCTTTAAGGACGAAGAAGAAGGTATAAAAATTGCCAATGATACCATTTATGGACTTGGAGCCGGAGTCTGGACCAGAGATGCTCACCAGCTGTACAATGTTCCACGCCAGATTCAGGCTGGAAGAGTCTGGGTAAACCAATACCATTCATATCCTGCAGGAGCGCCTTTTGGAGGATACAAGCAATCGGGGATAGGGAGAGAAAACCATAAAATGATGCTGGATCACTACCGTCAGACCAAAAATATGCTTATCTCTTACAACAAAAACAAATTAGGTTTCTTTTAATTTTTAAATATTAGGGCGTGCCCGTTTGCCCCGGCAGAGCCGGGGCAAAACGGTCGGGCTGTTCCAGGGCTTCACTACGTTTCGGTGCTCCATTTCATTTCGCACAGGCTCGTTCCTCGCCGCCCTTCTCATCCCTCACGCGAAAAAACGTATTTCTTACCTGAAATATTCAGGTAGGTAGGAAATCTATTACCCTTAAGAAATTCACAGTTATGATGGTGAAAAGTCAATTTTGCTTCGTAAGTCAATAGTTAATGACAGATTGATAGTAAGATCCACAATTGACGCTTCACTGCTATCATCAAACTAATAAAAACTAAACTCAAATCATATGATTCCAAAAACAATGAAAGCCGCTGTAGTTCAAGGCTACGGGCAACCATTAAAAATAGAAGAAGTTCCGGTAAGAGAGCCCGGAAGATATGAAGTACTGGTAAAAGTTATTGCCTGTGGGGTGTGTCATACAGATCTCCATGCAGTAGATGGTGACTGGCCTGCAAAACCCAAAATGCCCCTGATTCCCGGCCATGAAGGAGTAGGTATTGTTGTGGCATGCGGCCCTGAAGCCCAGGTGAAAGAAGGGGATGCGGTAGGTGTTCCATGGTTATACAGTGCCTGCGGATGCTGCGATTACTGTATCACCGGATGGGAAACCCTTTGTGAAGCACAGAAAAATGGAGGTTATAGCGTAGATGGAGGCTTTGCGGAATATGTTATTGCAGATTCAAGATATGTAGGGCATCTGAAATCTGATGTTAATTTCCTGGAGATTGCTCCTATTTTGTGTGCAGGAGTAACTGTTTATAAAGGTTTAAAAGAAACGGAAACAAGACCTGGGGAGTGGGTAGCTATTTCAGGAATCGGAGGATTGGGGCACGTTGCAGTCCAGTATGCCAAAGCAATGGGAATGCATGTGGCAGCTATTGATGTAGCCGATGATAAACTCGAACTGGCAAAGAAATTAGGAGCAGACCTTGTAGTAAATGCAAAAAATACAGATCCGGGAGAATATCTGCATAAAGAAGTGGGCGGTATGCATGGCGCTTTAATTACAGCTGTTTCTCCGATTGCTTTCAAGCAGGGAATAGATGTACTCAGAAGAAAAGGAACGATAGCTCTTAACGGTCTTCCTCCGGGATCCTTTGAGCTTCCGATTTTTGAAACTGTATTAAAAAGAATAACGGTGAGAGGTTCTATTGTCGGAACAAGAAAAGACCTTCAGGAAGCACTGGATTTTGCGAATGAAGGACTGGTAAAAGCAACGGTAACCTCTGCAAAGCTTGAAGATATTAATGATGTTTTTGATAAAATGAAGAAAGGTCAGATTGATGGAAGAATCGTGCTGGATATTGCCGGCTCAAATTAAATGATGATGGTTTAATGTGCCCGGCGGATTTTCTGCCGGGCTTTTTAAAAGATAAAAATCCAATAGGTAAAATCTTCGTACCTTAGAAGTAAACTTGTTGATGTAAAAAGAACAAAAATGGAAACCACAATATCAAGGCTATCGGCTACAGAAAAAGCACTGGATGTTATTTTCGAACTGGAAAACAAATATGGTGCGCTGATGTTTTACCAGGCAGGAGGATGCTGCGAAGGCACTCAGCCGCAATGTTTCGAAAAAGGTGCATTTTTTCCCCGTATGAATGACGCCATGATTGGTACCATTAACGGACATGAATTCTGGATCGACCGCGATTTATTTGAATACTGGAAATATTCCCATTTTACACTCGATGTTACAGAGGGTTTCGGTCCCGGAGGTTTCTCCCTGGAAACCCCTTTAGGCAAAACATTCAAAGTTCATTACAGGCTTTTTACTCCTGAAGAATATAAAAACCTAGAGCCTGTAAAACGAAGCGAGTAGGTTAAATTAAACTTCTCCTGTTATAAATAATGTTAAGTCAGACCTTCACAAAGCGGTTGACAAACATAGCCGCAACAATATCTCCCACCGCATTCAGAACGGTGGCCAGCGGATCTACTAAAGTCCCGATGATCATTACTGCCGGAATGGCTTCCTGAGGTAATTTATACACCGAAATCATCAGCATTTCCCCAATATAACCACCATTGGGAATACCACCTGCCACGATACTTACGAAAACTGTGATTCCCAGAGCGAGAAGCAAATTGGAAGGATCAAAAAAATCTCTTCCAATGATCAGGAAAGCCACATATATTTTAATGATCGAAGACATCGAAGACCCGTTTTTATGAAGTGTTGTCCCGATAGGAATAACCAGATTGGCAATGGAGTTTGGAATACCGATCTTAGAAGCAGCCTGAAGATTTGCCGGCATAGTGGCAAAGCTGCTGCAGGTACTTAAAGCGGTAAGGGTAGGGTATACCGCATTGGTCCAGAAACTTTTGATTCCCTTTTGTCCGTTTGCCATAAAAGCATACAGTGAAAAGAACACGAAGAAATAAATGATTCCTGCAATATAATAAAGCCCGAGAGGTTTAGCATAGAATCCAAACAATTGGGGTCCCAAAGTGGCTACCTGATAAGCAAAATAGGCTCCAAGCCCAATAGGCGCAAGTTTCATGATTAATAAAAGCAATTCCTTCATCACTTCATACCCCGAAGAAATAAAAACCCGGAACGGCAATCCTTTTTCTCCTGATTTTCTGGCAGCAAAACCAGTCATGAAGGCAAAAATAAGAAGAGCCAGCATATTTTGTCTTGAAAAAAGCTGGGTAAACTCTCCAACAGTGAAAAAGCTGACTATCCTGTTACCCCAACTTTCCTCAGAAGCTGTCTCTGCAATCACCTCTGAACTACCGGAAACCCCTGAAACAGGAAATAGATAGACCGCACAAATGGTAAAAACAGCCGCCGTTAAAATAAAAAAGAGGAAAGTAAAAGCCATAACGAGAATGATTTTTCCAAACTTAGATTGCTGTTCAAGAGACGCAATAGAATTGGACACGGCAAAAAATACGAGAGGCACCACACTTACAAAAAGCAAATTCAGGAATATATCTCCCAGAGGCTTAATATATTCTACAATGCCTGGAGCAGTAATGCCTATAATGCTTCCTGCAATAATCCCAAATAGTAAAAGTATAATTCCCGAGTAATTTTTAAGGACCTCTTTCATTCAACGCTTTTTATCAAAGATAGGGTTATTTTTAACACTCTCTTATATATTTTTCAGGGACAAATTTCATAAATTTGAGTAAATATCGTTTCTATGGCTTATATAGATTACTATAAAATTCTAGGCGTAGATAAAAGCGCAACTCAGGATGACATTAAAAAAGCTTATCGAAAACTGGCAAGAAAACTCCATCCTGATCTTAATCCCGACGACAAAGAAGCGGAGAGAAAATTCAAGGAACTGAATGAAGCTAATGAAGTCCTCAGCAATCCTGAGAACCGTGCTAAATATGATAAGTATGGGGAAAACTGGAAGCATGGTGAAGAATATGAAAAAGCCCGGCAGCAGCAACAAAGACAATATCAGCAGCAGAGCTATGGCGGCAGCGGATTTTCCGGTGCTGATTTCGGTGAAGGTGAAGATTTTTCAGATTTTTTCCAGAGTATGTTTGGCGGTGCAGGCGGTGGCTTTGGCAGAAGTTCAAGAGGAAGTTCTTCAGGTAAATTTAAAGGACAGGACGTTCATGCTGAATTGAATTTAAACTTAAAAGACGCGGCACATACCCACCCGCAGACTTTTGAGATCAATGGCAAAAAAGTAAGAATCACGATTCCTGCAGGGGTTTATGATGGCCAGCAGATCAAGCTGAAAGGTCATGGAAATCCCGGTTTTAACGGAGGCCCGAACGGAGACCTGTACATCACCTTCAATATTCCTGTTGATCCTAATTTTGAAAGAATAGGCGATGATCTTAAGACAAAAGTTTCAATAGATCTGTATACCGCAGTTTTGGGAGGCGATGTAAAAGTAAATACACTGGATGGAAGTGTTAATCTGAAAGTAAAACCCGAAACGCAGAACGGAACAACCGTAAGGCTGAAAGGAAAAGGATTTCCGGTGTATAAGAAAGAAGGACAGTCCGGAGATCTTTTTGTAACGTACGAGGTGAAATTACCTACTGGTTTAACGGACAAACAGAAAGAACTTTTTGAACAACTTAAAAATTCCTAAGCCATGAGTGAAAGAATATCGCGGGAAGAACTCGTAAAAATATATAATGTAGAGATTACTTTTTTTGATGAACTGGTGGATGTAGGTCTGCTGAATGTAGAAACGGAGAACGAAATCCGTTATTTACTGTATGATGATCTGCCTGTATTCGAAAGATTTACCAACTGGCATTATGATCTGGAAATCAATCTGCCGGGTCTGGAAGTTATTAATGATATGCTTCTAAGAATAAAGAACCTGAAGAAAGAAAATCGTGACCTGATGAATAAACTTTCTGCAATAAATGATCAATATGAAGATATTTGATTTAGTTTTGTAATCTTTAAAAACGAATTCAAATATTTTCTAAGAAATGAATGGAGAGAAAGTCATCAGATTGCATGTAAACAGAAAAGATTTCGAGGAAATTTATTTCAGCGGAAACCAGACAAGCTTATTTTTTTCACCTACTACGAGAGGGAAAACCATTACGACAGCGGTGGTAGGATTAATTCTGCTGATCCTTTTTTTCTTTAAAGATGATTTAAGCAAAGAAAAATTCGGGATTCTGTATTTTGTGAGTTTTCTGTTTCTGCTGTGTACAGTTTATCTTTCTTTAAGCATTAACAAGGTTTCCCGGTGGAAGAAAGAGGTGAATAAGTATTTGAAATCACTGGAAGATTCCAAAATATATGAGATCAGGTTTAATAATGAAATTTTTAACGTCAACCTTAATCATCAGGAAGAATTAAGTAAATGGGAAGATTTTAAAGACTTTGATGTTAATAATGAATTTATTTCCCTGGAAGGAAAATTCAATTATATGTTTCCTAAAAAATCAATGAGCAAGGCGGATTATGATAGCCTCAAACAAACTATAAAGAAAAATATCAAAGAATAAAAAAATCAGAGCATTTGCTCTGATTTTTGTTTATATGAAGAGATAAGTGATTTTTGTTTTGATTAATCTAACCATCCCATTTCCTTCATCCACTCGTCATTGTAGATTTTTCCTACATATCTTGAACCGTGGTCGTGAAGAAGAACAACAATCACATCATCTTTAGTGAACTGGTCTTTCATCTGGATTAAAGAAGCAATAGCGCTTCCCGCAGAATATCCACAGAAAATCCCCTCTTCTTTAGCCAGTTTTCTTGCATAGATGGCACCGTCCTTATCTGTTACTTTTTCAAAATGATCAATCACAGACATGTCGTAATTCTCAGGAATAATATCTTCCCCGATTCCTTCTGTAATGTAGGTATAAGCATGATCATAGTGAAGTTCTCCTGTCTCATGGAACTCTTTCAGAATAGAACCGTAAGTGTCAACTCCTATTACTTTGATATCCGGATTTTTTTCTTTGAAGAATGTTCCGCAACCGGTGATCGTACCTCCGGTTCCTGCACCTACTACAAAATGCGTAAGTTTACCTTCCGTCTGTTCCCAGATCTCAGGAGCAGTGGATTCGTAATGAGCAGCCCTGTTGGATAGGTTATCATATTGGTTTACATACCATCCGTTTTCCGTTTCCTTAGCCAGTCTTTTGGAAACTGAATAATAAGAACGCGGATCTGTAGGCTTCACATCGGTCGGACATACGATTACTTCAGCGCCTACAGCACGAAGAATATCACATTTTTCTTTTGACTGTTTAGAATTGGTTACAAAAATACATTTGTAGCCTTTGATGATGGCTGCAAGAGCAAGTCCCATCCCTGTGTTTCCAGAAGTTCCTTCAATAATGGTACCTCCTGGTTTTAATCTGCCGTCTTTTTCGGCATCTTCTATCATTTTAAGAGCCATTCTATCCTTTACAGAATTTCCTGGGTTGAATGTCTCCACTTTTGCTAAAACTAATGCAGGAAAGTCTTCACCCAATACTTTGTTGAGCTTTACAAGAGGTGTATTTCCTATAGTTTCAAGAATATTTTTTGCGTATTTCATAAATGTTTTATAAGCGGTGCAAAGATAAGGCTTTAAAAATTAGCTGCGTAATTTAAGATTAATTTATAGTCTGAATGGTGAATAGTAAAAGATGAATTTTCACCATTCACGTTTAATTATACTTAATCGCTTTCACCGGAGATATTTTGCTGATCAGGTAACTCGGAACAATCAGCGCCAGCCCCGAAATGATCAGAATTCCTACTGAGATGGAAATAATGGCAACAGGATTAAGGTCTACAGGCACTGTACTTACATAATAATTTTCAGGATTAAGCTTAATAATACCGAAGAATTTCTGGATCAGGATCAAACCCAGGCCTATTGCATTTCCGTAGAGAAGTCCGGGGATCATGATGATCAGTGTATAATTGATGAAAGTAGCTCTTATCTGTGAATTGCTGGCTCCGAGGGTTTTCAGAAGTCCGATGGAATTGGTTCTTTCAATGATGAGAATTAAAAGGACCATAATAATGTTGATCACCACCACAATCAGCATAATGATAATGATCAGGGCAATATTAGTATCAAAAATACTGATCCAGTCGTTGATCTGAGGGAATTTTTCCGTTGCCTTTTCCGCATAATTTTTGTAGCCGATCAGTTTTTCAACTTCCGGAAAATCTTTGTCAATATCATTTACATTTTTGAAGAAAATATCAAGGCCGCCTATTTCATCAGGCTTCATTTCCAGGATTTTTCTTACATGATTGATGCCGCCTATAACAAACTGCTCATCAATCATTTTAATATCTGTTTTATAGATCCCTATAATCCTGAAATTACGGTAAATAGGTTTCTGATCTGCTTTTGAAAATACGGTAACTATACTGTCATTCACTTTCAGATGAAGATCATTTGCTATTTTCTGGGAAATAGTAATGTCGTTATTGAAGCCCTTCTCTGTTACTTTTGGAGTTGTGCCGGCAACCAGGAATTTTTTGAATCTCAGGCTGTCAAAATCTTTTCCGATTCCTTTAAATATGATCCCTGAAAAATTGTGCTCATTACGCATGATTCCGGTCACTGTTGCATATTTCTGGACACTTTCCACATCCGGAAGCTTTTTAATCTTCTGAATATCCAGTCCCTGATTATCTAAAACAGAGGTGTTGTAAGAAGAGTTGGATCTGGTAGATCTTACGGTAATGTGTCCGCTGAAATCCGCGAGTCTTTCCTTAATTGCTTTCTTAGAACCGAAGCCGGTAGCTACGGTAATTAAAGAAACAATAATCCCCAAAGCTACAGAAAGCCTGCCGATGAAGATGATAACTCTTGAAAGGTTATTTTTGTTATCTTTGGAAAACGCTATTTTTCTAGAGAAATATAAAGGAAATTTCAAGCTTATGAATTTAGATTTCAAAATTAAAAATTTACTTCTTATTTGCCTAATTTTTTTAGGAGTATTCAATCAATATTATTCTCAGACTCAAGTTCAACCGGATTTCAAAACCGGAGCAGACCAGCCTGAACTTTATCTGCCTCTGCTGAAGAACAAAACAATCGGGGTAGTGACCAACCAAACCGGTTTGATGAGCGATAAAAACTATGTGGTAGACTTTCTGGTGAAGAACAATATTAAAATTAAAACAATCTTTGCTCCTGAGCATGGTTTCAGGGGAGATGCAGATGCCGGGGAGAAAGTAAAAAACGGAGTTGATACCAAAACCGGTATCCCTATTATTTCTTTATACGGAAACAATAAAAAACCAAAACCGGAACAATTAAAAGGATTGGATATTGTAATCTTCGACATTCAGGATGTAGGAGTAAGATTTTATACCTACATTTCAACTTTAACTTATTTAATGGAGGCCGGAGCGGAAAATAATGTAGAAATCATGGTACTCGATCGCCCTAATCCACATGATGGATATATTGACGGACCGGTTCTGAAAAAGAAATGGTCAAGCTTTGTAGGAATGCATGAAGTTCCTGTAGTCTATGGACTGACAATCGGAGAATACGGAAAAATGGTCAATGGCGAAAAATGGCTGAAAAATGGAGTTCAGGCAAAATATACCCTGATTCCAATGAAAAATTATCATAAAAAACAGCGTTATTCTGTTTTGGATAAGCCTTCTCCAAACCTTCCCAACGATAAGTCTATTAATCTGTATCCCAGTTTATGCTTCTTTGAAGGAACCCAGGTTTCTGTAGGAAGAGGGACCAATCTTCCATTTCAGATTTACGGTTCTCCCTGGACGCAGGGACTGCCTTATCAGTTTACACCAAAACCTAATTTTGGAGCAAAAGATCCTTTCCTGAATGGGAAACTTTGCTACGGTGAGGATCTTTCAGCCTATCCGAAAGATCTCAGGGAACTGAACCTTGAATGGCTGATCAAATCTTATAAAGCATATAAAAATCCTGGCCAAGGCTTTTTCCTTGAAAATTTGTTTTTTGATAAGCTGGCCGGAACGGATGAATTCAGAAAGCAGATTATAGCGGGAAAATCAATTCAGGAAATCAAAGCTTCATGGAAAAACGATTTAGAGAAATTTGAAAAGATCCGCAGCAAATATGTTATTTACGAGAACTGATTTTAAAAGTCAATAGTCAATTTGGCTTCGCTAGTCAAGAGTAACCATGTGTCATGATAAAATTCACTGGAAGCTAAATTGACTATTGACCATTTACTTTTTATCAGTCAAAATTCTGTGGTGGCTTGTTGTCATTCTTTCCCTTATTAAGAATGAAGAGCCCCAGCGATAAGCCTATAACTCCGGCAAAAGCTGTCATTAATGCTCTTTCCAGCTTATCAGGCAAATCATTTCCGATATAATTCATTAAAAAAAGAATCACAAAAGTGATGACTGAGATAATAATATGATTTTTTCCGAACAGTTTCATGCTGTTATTTTAGTTTATAAGAGATCATTACGCCTCCTCTGTAAGGAAGGATTTCTCCACTTTTATTATATTTCTGAGCAGTTTCATACCGCTTACCGGTAGTCCGGTCATATCCTTTATAGAAATCTGTTGATGAACCAACGGTTGCATATACATCAATATTCCAGCGGTCAGATACCTTAAACTGATATCCACCGGTAATACCCACTAAAAAAGAATATCCTTTTTGATATAAATTAGATTTAACAAATACTTCATTATTGCTATTGGTATAAGGAATACTTTTCCAATAGTTCCATTTTTGTAAAACAAATGATGATACTCCTACGTTTGCCCCTACATACCAATGGCTGAAGGCTTCATTGAAATAATATCTGCCTTCGAAGGATGCAGAATAATACTGAAATTCATGTCCAGCAAAAGATTTCCAGGGAGATACCAAAACATCACCCTGCAGAGTAATTTTTTGACTCAGTTGTTTTTCCAAACCAATATTGATGAGTCCGATTGGAGCCAGAAGGGCATTTCCTTTAATATATAGTCCTTTTTCCTGTTGCTGCTCTTGCGCGGTCAGCAAAGCTGCTGACATGAGTGTTATGGATATGGTAAGAAATTTGTGTTTTAGCATTTATTTTATTTGTTTCAATAATTCTTCTGCAAGTTTCGAATCCTTGTTACTTTGAACGGCCATATTTTTGGACATTTCTGCATAGTTTTTTGCCATTTCTTTATTTCCGGTCAGAAAATAGAGTTTTGCAAGAATGTATGTATTTTCTGGCGTTTCGCTGCGCATGACAGATTTTTCTGCCCATTCCGTAGCTTTTTTCAAGGATGCAGGATTTTTGATATGGTCACTGAATACCCAGGCTGCTCTCAGCAGTTCGTTAGGTTCGAAGGCGTCAGAATTTTTATAATATTCCAAAGCAGCTTTTTCAAATTCAGGGAAATTAGCGTTTTGTTCGTAATAGCTTAGCTTTGTTTGATTTAGTTTTGATTGGGCAAGCTGTTTTCCTACTAATGGTTCAGCTGTTTTCATGAAATACTCGTCGTTGATCCTTTTATTCTTATCATCAATAGACTGCTCTACGATTTTTGACAGTTTCAACTGATTATTAAACTCGTTATAAGTTTCTTCAGGCAGATATTTAATAATTTCGGCCTTTCTTGAAGCAAATGTATTATAATTGCTGTCTTCTGTTGATTTTACAAAGAACAGGAGAAAGCCTATTTCTTCTTTAGTGATTTCTTCTGTCTTCTTTTTGTTTTCAAAATACCGTTCGGAAGCTTTTTTGGCAAAATCATAATCTGAAGAAGAGTTCAATTTCATAATATTGATCAGGAATTCAGGATCTTTTTCTCCTTTGGCGAAACGCTCTTTTAAAGAACCTTTGTTGTTGCCAGGGGAATTAATGTTCTGGGCCATGGCTACAAAAAGACTTTCATCCATATACCCGGAATTCTGAGAAACAAGCTCACCCTCTCCATTCAGGAACAGATAAGTAGGATAGGAGCGTACCCCATATTTGGCAGCAATTTCCCTTCCTTCCCCTTTTTCCATATCAAATCTGGCATTAACGAAATTTGTATTGAAATAATCTCCAACTGTTTTCTGGGTAAATACATTTCTTTCCATCATTTTGCAAGGCCCGCACCAGGAAGCATAGGCATCGACAAAAACCAGTTTTTTTTCTTTTTTTGCCTTCGCTATTAAGTCTTTGAACGGTAATTCCTGAAATTGTATGGATTCCTGAGCTAATATAGCAACGGAGCAGAAAACAAATATTCCGGAGATGATCTTCCTCATTTTCAAATTAAATTTATAGGCGAAGATAGGTATTTTCCAAAAAATAGACGGTGAATTTACCCCAGGAGGCTCTTTATTAACGAAACTTTAAGATTGTTATCATTCTTGGAAAACAACGTTAATAATTTTTCAAGTACATTTAAAAACAAAAAAACCTCTAAATAAATTAGAGGTTTTAAGTGGTTTCTCCAGGAATCGAACCAGGGACACATGGATTTTCAATCCATTGCTCTACCAACTGAGCTAAGAAACCAATTGTTTCGTTGTTTAACGTGGGTGCAAAAATAGAACTTTTTGCAATATTGTGCAAGTTTTTTTGATAAATATAGATAATGTTTTGAAAGAATATTATTTTAAATTTTTTGAACAGGGTATATATTGCTGAATGCCAGTGTTATTTTAATTTGAGCTGTTTTTTATTTTTTTGTGCTCCTTACCCCACATTTCCAGTTCATCCAGAACAGGAATCAATTGTGTGCCTATTTGTGTTAATTCATATTCTACTCTGGGAGGGACTTCAGCATATACTTTTTTTACGATCAATTGTTCTTCCTCCATTTTCTTCAGTTGCATCGTGAGCATTCTTTCCGTGATATTCGGGATCTTATTTTTCAGTTCTGAAAACCTCAATTTTCCTTGCTTCAGGCAATAGCAGATAGAAAGTATCCATCTTCCGCTGATAAGATTGACGGCATAAATTTCCGAGCAGCTTTGTTCTAATTTTTTTTTATTCTCATTATTCGTCGAGGACTCTTTAATACTCATACTTACAATTTTGTTCGTTCCGCACAATTGATGGAGTTTTTGCAGGCACGATATTCATCATATAAATTTACAAAATAAAAATAATGGGTGAAAACTTATGGTTGTCATCCAAAAAATTATACAAATAATGGATTTAAATAGAATTGATAAAGATCTGAAGGAAAGTATAGACCGTTTTCCATTTTCATTGGAAATTAATGAAACAGAATTTCTCAGCCATCCTGAGATCATTCAGAAAGAAAAAATACAGTTTGCAAAGGAAAACCCCTTTAAAGGGGCGGATGATATTAAGGTGAAAGATATTTTCATAGAAAGCTCTTTTGATAATCATCAAATAAGGCTTCATATCTATCAGTCGAAAAAGTTTGATAAAACCAGGACGATCCTTTATTTTCATGGAGGAGGATATGTCTTCGGCCTTCCGGAACAGGTAGATCCACAGATGTTTGAATTGGCAGAAAACCTAAATACAACAATAATTTCGGTTGATTACAGGCTTTCCCCACAATATAAGTTTCCCATTCCGATACAAGACGGATTTGATTCGCTTCAGTGGATTATCAGAAATGGAGCAGAACAACTGGAAATTGACCCGGAGCAGATCGTTGTTTTCGGAGCAAGTGCCGGTGGGCATTTAGCCGCCTCTGTTACTCAAATGGCAAATGATAACGGGATAAAGAATATAAAGCACCAGTTTTTATTATATCCGGTGATTCACAACAAGCTTGATACGCCTTCCATGAATGAATTCACAGATGCTCCTTTATGGAATAAAAAATATGCAGAGATCGCCTGGCTCCATTTTTTAGGAAACAATGATAAGGATAAAAGCATTAGATATGCGGACCTGACCTATTACGATGATTTCGGTAATCTTCCCGGAACCACAATAGTAGCGTGTGAACTGGATCCTTTAAGGAACGAAAATATAGAATATGCCAGTCTTTTATACCAGGCAGGTGTCAAGACCGAATTGTGGGTGATACCCGGCGCATTGCATGTATTTGATTTGTTTGATTCTCCTTTAAATGACAGATATAAAGAGTTTCTTTACAGCCGTATGTTCAATTATTAAAAATATAAAATGACGAAATTAAGGGATAAGAGACCTGCTCTTTTACTGATTGATATTCAAAAAGGATTTTTGGACGAAGACTACTGGGGCGGGAACAGGAATAATAAAGAAGCTGAAAAGATCAGCGGAATCTTATTGACAAAGTGGAGGGAATTGGAGCTTCCCGTTTTTCATATCAGACACAGTTCGGTTAACCCGAAATCTAAACTGCATGAGGCTGATCCGGGCTTTCAGTTTAATGACTATGTTCTCCCTCAAAATGATGAGCCTGTTATTACAAAAAATGTGAACAGTGCTTTTATCGGAACCGATTTAAAAGAAAGAATAGATAAACACGGCATAAATACTCTGGTAATTATAGGAATAACCACGAATCACTGTGTATCAACGACGGTAAGAATGGCCGGGAATTTTGGATATGAAACCTATGTGATTTCTGATGCCACAGCTGCTTTTAACAGAATTGGAATTAATGGAGAGAAATATAATGCCGAACTGATCCATTTGACTGCTCTGGCTAATCTGAATGAAGAATTTGCATTAGTCTGGGATTCAAATAAATTATTAAAGGAATTATAAATGAAAAAAACGTCTTTACCAAAGACGTTTTTTATTTTGTTTGCTTAATAAAATTGTTATTTCTGTTCGGACAGAACCTTTTTGGCATTTTTATTTTCAGGATTCAGCTTCAGGGACTTATTATAATTTTCTAAAGCTTGCTTCTTTTGTCCAACTTTCAATAGTGTTTCGCCATAGCTGTCATAAGTATTCCAGGCGTTGGGGTAGAGCTGGGTATTGAGTTTAAAGATTTTCAGTGCATCATTGATTTTATTTTCATAAATGAGTTTGTATCCAAAGCTATTGATTTCATTTTCGCTGACATTGTATGTAGACTGAGTGCCTTTTGTATGTTCAGCCTTAATAAGAGTAATAAGTTGATCAATTGATTTTTCACTTACATATAAGTCATTCAATGGACTCAGGTTCATTTCTCTTTCTTTCTGTTCCTGCTCTTTAAGAGTTTCCACACTGTAATATTTCCTCTGCTCATCAGTGATTTTTGAGGCATCTATTTTATATCTTGCCCATTTGCCGTTGGTTGTTTTATCTTTGATGAACTGTGTTCCATAGATTTGCGGTTTTTTTCTGTACATCAGATCCCTGTCTACAGCAGCAGCGTACCACCAGCGGTTTAAGCTTGGATCCATTGTCAATGCTTTTTCAAAACTTTTTACGGCCATTCCTGATGAAATAGTATCCCCGCCATGCTGAAATACAATACCGGAATTGAAATAATCCTTTGCTGTTTTCACTTTATCTTCTTTGAGCAGGGCAAAAATTCTTTCCCTTCTCAGGCTGTCTTCCTTACTTACTATGATCCAGTTTATATTTGCTGCCTTTCTGGCATTCTGGTCATCATCTGCCATTTTCTGCAGTTCAGGATTATCGTTTGTTTGTGAAAATGTTTTTGTGGAAATCAGAAGTGAAAGAAATGTTAAAAGGTGAATCGTTCTTTTCATAGATATAGGTGATTTGATTTATTGGTTTCTCAAGATTTAAATTTATAAAAAAATAGATTCAGAGACCAATAAAGAATAGAGGTTTGCCTGTAGGTAAAAACTTCCTCATCAGATAAGATTATTGGAATTAAAAAATACAGAATTTATAAAACAAAAAAACCTCTAAAATAAATTAGAGGTTTTCAAGTGGTTTCTCCAGGAATCGAACCAGGGACACATGGATTTTCAATCCATTGCTCTACCAACTGAGCTAAGAAACCATTATATTTTTGTTGACTTACTTCGTTGTTTTAAAGTGATGCAAAAGTAGTAAGTTTTCTTATATGAAGCAAGTATTAACGGTACTTTTTTTCAATAAAAATAAAACTTACTGATTTTCAGCCGAATTATTTTCCTGTTCTTTTCTGATATGGTCGCTCATCTCCTCCAGTACTGGTTTTATCGTACTTTCAGGAAGATCGCTGATACGGATATACATCAATCCGTCGATGGCATCATTAAAATTCGGATCTACATTAAAAGCAATTACTTTAGCGTTCTGTTTAATGTATTTTTTGATCAGAACAGGGAGCCTCAATTCAGGTTCAAGATCATCAATGATTTTGTCAAGCTTGTTCAGATCAGATTCCATTTCCTCAAAGAAAATATTTTTATCCCTGTCCCGCAGCTTTACTTTGTACTCGTTTCTTGGTGTAATGTACTGTGCCACTGCTGAATCGAAATAATTTGAACGCATGAATTCAATCATCAGAGATTTGGAAAACTCAGAAAATTTATTGGAAATACTTACCCCGCCCATCAGGAACTTATGGTCCGAGTTTCTTAAGCAAACATGTACAATTCCTCTCCACAAAAGGAAAAGCGGAAGCGGCTTCTGCTGGTATTCCTCACAGATGTAGGCGCGACCCATTTCAATTACCTTTTTAAAGAACGGATGGATGTCCTGTTCAAATTCAAATAAAGAGCTGGTGTAGAATCCTTTGATGCCGTATTTCTTCATTACCTCCTTCCCCAAAGCCATTCTATATGCACCGGCAAGTTTCTCAGCGCTGTTGTCCCAAAGGAAGAGATGATGGTAATGCTTGTCATACTCATCAAGGTCAAACGGAAGGTTACTTCCTTCACCCACAGCACGGAAAGTAAGCTCCCTCTGGCGCCCGATTTCTCTCATGACAGAAGGAATTTCTTCGTAAGTCGTGAAATAAATCTCATAATTCCCGTTACTGAACAGCATTTTATCTGTACCTTTCAGTTTGATGATATCTTTAAGAATATCTTCCTTCGGTGTCTCATCAATGATATTCTGTACAATATTTTCTTCTTTTAAAAGAGGAAATTTGACCGTTAAATTTTTAAGATTGATGCTCTGTGCCAATGATTTTCTCTTTTCATAATAAGATTTCATCATGTACACTTTGCGTTTCAGGAATTCACCCAGTTCTTCAATGGTTTCCATTTCATCCATTGCTTTTACCGTGATGGGTTTTCCTATTCTTATTCTGATCGGCTTTTCCCTGTCGTTCATCATTTCGGCAGGAAGCATCAAAGTCTGTAAGCTTGGATGAAGTTTGGCCACCTGATAGAATAAGCGGCTGTTTTTAGCATGAAAATATAAGGGAACTACCGGTACTTTAGCCATTCTGATCAGCTTTAGGGCAGGTTTCTCCCAGTCTCTGTCGAGAATTTCCCCGTAAGGATTATTTTTATTCGATACTTCTCCTGCCGGGAAAATGCCTACACAGCCTCCTTCCTGAAGATGTTTCAGGGTTTCCCGCATTCCGGAAGTACTGCTGTATGCATCTTTTCTGTTTTCAAAAGGATTTACGGAAATTACGTACGGTGCCATCGGTTTGATCTTTTCCAGAAGGAAATTTCCCATAACCTTAAAATCCGGACGCACCTCTGAAAGAATTTTGCACATTAATATCCCGTCAATAGCACCCAGCGGATGATTAGAAACCAGAATAAACGGTCCTGTTTTTGGAACCTTTGCCAGATCCTCTTCAAAAGCGATATAGCTTAGGTTTCTTTCTCTTACAAATGAGTCGAAAAAATCTTTGCCTTCTTTGTCCTTTAATTTGTCGTATAATTTATTTACTTCATTTATTTTGGCAATGCTCATCACGGCAGCAGCAACCGGGTTCTTGAGGAACCCGATTTTGCTTAAGCCGGAAGCTGTGATAAGATCGTTTTTCGAAATTAAACTCATATGTGTTTAGTCGCAGTTAAAATTATTGTGTTACCATTTGAACCGTATTTTTGGAAATCTGCTCCAATAATACATTTTTTTCCTGGTAAAATTTATCAATATGATCCATATTTGCATTTCTTACTGTAAATAAAGATACATTTTTAACCGCTTCGGTTTTAAATATTTTTTGAAGTTCCTCATTAAATTCATCCACATTGCCGAATTTGTCTTCCAGGCATAGCGCCAGGGAAATAGCAGAATTCTGCATAAGAGATACTTTGATCTTGTATTTGGAAAGGTATCCGAAAATAAGGCTCATATGGTCTTCCGCAATGAAAGAAAAGTCTCTGGTTGATATCTTTAAAAGAACCTGATTCTCCTTTAATATATAAGATTCCTCATGCTGGTTTTTGTCTGATCCTCCCACCTTTGTTCCTGGTTTAGCAGGATCTACGAAAGATTTTACATAAAAAGGAATGTTTTTCTGCTGTAAAGGCTGTAAAGTTTTCGGGTGAATTACACTTGCCCCGTAATAAGCCATTTCAATAGCCTCTTCATAAGAAATGTTGGAAAGAAGAGAAACATCACTGAATTTTCTAGGATCTCCGGTCATTACGCCCGGTACATCCTTCCAGATGGTCATGGCTTCTGCATTCAGGCAATACGCAAAAATAGCGGCAGAATAGTCAGAACCTTCTCTTCCTAAAGTTACCGTGAAATTATTATCATCAGAACCGATGAATCCCTGTGTTACGTAGCAGATATCCTTATTCAGGGTTGAAATGAATTCCTCTGTTTTTGCCCAGTCTACCACACCCTCCCTGTAAGAACTGTCGGTTTTGATAAAATCCCTGGCATCCAACCATTGATTGGTAAACTGAATTTCGTTAAGGTATTCGCTTAAGATTTTAGTAGAGATCATTTCCCCGCAGCTTACCACCTGGTCATAGACGAAGCTGTAATTCGGAGATTTGTTTCTTCTTAAGAAAGAATCGATATCGTCAAAAAATAAATTGATCTCAGCAAAAACTGCATGGTTTTCAGGAAACAGACCTTCCGCAATCTCGATGTGTTTTCGTTTTATCTTTTCAATCTCAGTTTGATAGTTATCTTTCTTGAAATAAAGTTCTACAACCTTTTCCAACTCATTCGTCGTTTTGCCCATTGCTGATATCACCAGCAGACATTTGGCAAACCCCTGGCTTTGCAAAACCATGGACACATTTTTTACACTTTCGGCATCTTTCACAGATGCACCACCAAACTTGAAAATTTTCATTAATTTGTTTAAAATAAAATTGTTAGATTAAAAATTACATGAGTTTTTTACGGACGTCAAAATTATAAATTTACAACGAGATATGAAAGTGTCTCCCGCTTGGAAGGAATTAAGATTTTATTAAAATTGAGACTTGATGAATATTATCATAATTTCATTGATTTATTGTCATCAAATGGGGATTAATTATGCCCTGATAATTTTAAGGATATACCTTTGTTGGCTTTGTATTGTTCTGAAATACAATGTATAAGGTCTTTTCTAATAAAAGCTTTCTTTCTCCGATAAATTTTCCGAAATTTGGGGAAAACGTAAAAAGAAAAATATGTCAAATCAACCATTACAGACTTTAGGAGAATTTCTTATTGATAAACAGGACGACTTTCAGTATTCTACGGGTGAATTTTCCCGTCTGCTAAGTGCGATAAGATTGGCTTCAAAAGTGGTAAACAGAGAAGTAAATAAAGCCGGAATTGTAGATATAACAGGAGCTGCCGGAAATCAGAATATTCAGGGAGAAGAGCAGCAGAAACTTGATGTGATTGCCAATGAGATTTTTATTACGGCTTTGTCTCAGAGAGAGGTTGTTTGCGGTATTGCTTCCGAAGAAAATGATGATTTTATTGACATTAAATGCGGAGAAAACGGCCATCTGAGCAAATATGTTGTTCTGATTGATCCTCTTGACGGATCTTCCAATATTGATGTGAATGTTTCCGTAGGAACCATTTTTTCTATTTACAGAAGAGTAACAGAGCCGGGAACTCCGGTTCAGTTAGAAGATTTTCTTCAGAAAGGGATCAACCAGATTGCTGCCGGATATGTAATTTACGGTTCTTCCACCATGATTGTTTATACTACAGGAAACGGAGTGAACGGGTTTACGCTGGATCCATCTCTGGGAACCTATTATCTTTCTCATCCGAACATGACGTTTCCTACAAATGGAAAAATCTATTCTATTAACGAAGGAAATTATATCAAATTCCCGCAGGGTGTGAAAAATTACCTTAAATATTGCCAGATGGAAGAAGGAGACCGACCTTATACCTCAAGGTACATCGGTTCTTTAGTAGCAGATTTTCACAGAAATATGCTGAAAGGGGGAATTTACATTTATCCGTCTTATTCCCAGGCTCCGAACGGAAAACTAAGGCTGCTTTACGAGTGTAATCCTATGGCATTCCTTGCAGAGCAGGCTGGAGGAAAAGCTACAGACGGTTTCAGAAGAATCCTTGAAGTAGAACCTACGGAACTCCACCAGAGAATCCCGTTTTTCTGCGGAAGTATTCAGATGGTAGAAAAAGCAGAGGAATTTATGAGGATCGACAGCGTAAAATAATGACAGCAAAATATTTCAGATATTTATTAGAATTCAAACGCCCGAGCGGAACATCTCGCGGCGTTTTGCATGAAAAAGAGACCTTTATTTTTGAAGTTGAAGAAAACGGGAAAAAAGGTACGGGTGAATGTGCGATATTCAGAGGATTAAGTTTTGATGATAGGCCGGATTATGAAGAAAAGCTGCAATGGCTTTGTGACAATATCAGTCAGGACGACCAGTATCTGAAACAACAGCTGATGGAATTTCCCTCAATATGGTTTGGATACGAACAGGCCATTTTAAATTTGAAGCATGGAGGTAATCTGTATTTCCCAAGTGAATTTACCGAAGGAAAAGCTTCCATTATGATCAATGGGCTGATCTGGATGGGAGATATTCATTACATGGAGGAGCAGATCAGGGAAAAGCTTCAACTGGGATTCCACTGTATTAAGCTGAAAATTGGAGTTGATTGGAAATCTGAGCACAGAATCCTTCAGGAATTAAGATCAAAATTTTCAAAAGATGAGCTTGAACTTCGGGTAGATGCCAATGGTGGATTCAGCAGGGAAGAAGCGGAAATTGTCTTGCAGCAGCTTGCAGACCTTCATATTCATTCTATCGAACAGCCGATAAAAGCCGGGAATTGGGATGCCATGGCATCATTGTGTGCAGGAACTCCGACACCGATTGCTTTGGACGAAGAACTGATCGGGATTACTGATCCTCTCGAAAAGAAAAAGCTTTTAGAAAGTATTAAGCCACAGTATATTATTTTAAAGCCTGCTCTGGCAGGAGGTTTTTCTGGTTCAGACGAATGGATTTCTCTTGCGGAGGAGCAGAATATCGGCTGGTGGATCACCTCCGCTCTGGAAAGTAATATAGGGCTCAATGCTATTGCACAATATACCTACACAAAGAAAAATCCGATGCCGCAAGGTTTGGGCACCGGATCTTTATTTGTAAATAATTTTGAATCAAACCTGGAACTCAGAAATGAGCTGTTATGGTTCAAAATATAGCCTTGATTAGCTATGCAAATGAAGGAGGAGAATCTGCACAGGTTGGGTTACCTGCATGCTCAGCATCCCAGGATCTGCAACATCTAACTTTTGGGTCCCAACTGTTGCATCCAATAGGTATAATTCCTCCTTTGATAACTCTTAAATCTGATTTGTTAAGCTTTCTCATGTTTTTCATAGTAAAGATTTTAATTTGTTTGGTACAGTAAATATCAATCTCTTTTTTGTATTGCACAAGATTTTAACTTAAATTAACTAAAATCACCCCATAAGGATTTAATTCCGTAGCTGAATTCTTATTTTACGAGCACAATTTCGAAGTATAAGCATGAAAAACTACTTCTAAAATATAATAGAAGTTATGATTGTAGATCAAATTTGTGGTAAAGTAATATTAGGCTCGGATATTTTCTCGGCTATGGGTTAACATTCATTTTAAATTACGTCTTTTACGAAAATTGCTTCCTTAATATATCTCACTATATAAGAAAACTTGTTTTTAATTCTTTTCATGATAAAAGTGTATTTCTCGTTATAATGAAATTTACAATCTTTATGCCAACTTAAGCATAGTGATTAAAGTTTAACATATGATTAATTTCATAACATTTTTTTAATTAATAATTAAGAAATAATTGTGAAAATATTTTCGTTATTTTTTAATCTTCCTGTGATTAAATTTCTGTCAATTCCATATAAATTCTGAAAAATATCTTTTTGTACCATAGAGCTGGAAAGATATCCCCAATGGTTTCCCACTTCATATTTAAAGCTGTTCAGAATATCATCCTCTACAAAAGTGCAGTCGATAACAGAAACAATATCCTTCAACTTTTCAATATCACTTGGACCGTTCTTGCCTAATCTTGGCGTAAGAATATTCTTGGTAAATTGTGAAATTCCAAGGATCGTATCTTTCCGGTTCAGATAAATGGAAATGCGGTTGGCCAGCAGTGGAAGTTTATTATATGAATCTTCAGAATCTTCAAAAACCTTATACGTAACATCGGCATTTAACAGCAGAACCTGATCAATAACACGCAGAATATTTTCTCTCTTAAGGCTGTACAGCATGCTTTGAAGAACTCTGTTCCCTAGGGAATGAGCCATAATATGAATTCTTTGATTGCAAGGAGCCAGATCCCGGTTTGAAAAAATGTCCTTTAAAAACTGGGTGTAAAAATAGAAAAGCCTCATCAGCGATGATCCTGAATTAATGCTTGAAGCCTTATCGTCGAAATAAGTTAGTGGTACAAGGCTGCTTGCAGCAGGCCAGCTTACAAAAAGAATGTGCTCTACAGGCGATTCAGGATGGTCTATGTACAGTTTTTTAAGGTCAATGATGGCTTTGAGTTCATCATCAAAATCATAGGCATATCCATGAATAAAAATCAGGACATCACTTCTGTCTTTTGTGGAGGACATGTTTTTATACAGCTCATAAAACATTCTTTGTGTCCCGCCAAGATTATTCGCTGTCAGTGTAGATTTTTTAATGCCTTTTTCATTTCGTAAGACTTCCAGAACTTCCTCATAACCCTGCTTTTCAGGCTCGGAAAATAATTTGTAATCTAATATGTTGCGGTTAGTATAATCTTTCTTCTTTTTGGCAGCGGCAGTGGGCTCTTTATAGGTGTCAAAATTACATTTGGCGATTCTGAAATTGGGAATAGAGTATTCATCATTGGAAAATGAATCTGCTTTTTCGCCCTTATGCCGGACGATCTTACGATTGCTTAAAATATAAACAGCCATAGTCGGTAATTTTTAGAAACGGTTTTTAGTTTTATCTAAATTAATCAAAAAAGATTGAATTATCATCAATTTACCACTAAATTATCATTTCCGTAAGCCCCAAATTTTCCGTAACTTTGTGAAACTTTTTTTATAAAAGCTAATTTAAATGGAAGAAGAAAAAAAATCACTCAATTTTATTGAGCAAATTATTGAAGATGATATGGCAAACGGGCTGAAACAAGACCAGATCCGTTTCCGTTTTCCCCCTGAACCCAATGGATATCTGCATATAGGCCATACAAAAGCCATTTGCATCAACTTTGGATTGGGCGAAAAATACAACGCTCCCGTAAATCTTCGTTTCGACGATACGAACCCTGAAAAAGAAGAGCAGGAATTCGTAGATTCTATCAAGAAAGACGTTGAATGGCTTGGTTTTAAATGGGATAAAGAGCTGTATGCATCCGACTACTTCCAGCAGCTTTATGAATGGGCCGTACAGATGATCAAAGAACGAAAAGCTTATGTAGATGAGCAGCCGTCTGAAGTGATTACCGAGCAGAGAAAAAATCCGGCAGAACCTGGAATAGAGTCTCCGTACAGAAACCGTCCCGTTGAAGAGTCTTTAGATTTATTCGAAAGGATGAAAAACGGTGAATTTGAGAGCGGTTCAATGTCTCTTCGTGCAAAAATCGACATGACTTCGCCGAATATGAACATGCGTGACCCTGTCATGTACAGAATTCTGAATAAGCCCCACCACAGAACCGGAACTGCATGGAAAATCTACCCTATGTATGACTGGGCGCATGGGGAATCTGATTATATTGAACAAATTTCGCATTCGCTGTGTTCTTTGGAATTTGAAAACCATAGACCGCTTTATGATTGGTATCTTGATCAGGTATATGATGAAACCAAAGTAAGAAACAAACAGAGAGAATTTGCAAGGATGAATGTTTCTTACATGATTACTTCCAAAAGAAAGCTTCAAAGACTCGTTGCTGAGAAAGTAGTGACAGGTTGGGACGATCCGAGAATGCCTACTATATCAGGAATGAGAAGAAAAGGTTTCACACCGGAATCTATCAAGAACTTCATTGAAAAAGTAGGAGTTGCGAAGAGAGAAAACCTGATCGAGATTCAGCTACTGGATTTCTGCGTGCGTGAAGATCTGAACAAGGTTGCAAAACGCGTAATGGCAGTGGTGGATCCTGTAAAACTGGTTATTGAAAATTACCCTGAAGGTAAGGAAGAATGGCTTGAAACTGAAAATAATCCTGAACAGGAAAATGCAGGGACAAGAGAAATTCCTTTCTCAAGAGAATTATATATTGAAAGGGAAGACTTTAAAGAAGAAGCAAACAATAAATTCTTCAGACTGAAATTAGGCGGCGAAGTTCGTTTAAAATCGGCTTACATCATCAAGGCAGAAAGAGTAGAGAAGGATGAGAACGGCGAGATCACTACGATCTATGCCACTTATGATGAAAAAAGCAAGTCAGGAAGCGGAACGGAAGAAAGTTTAAGAAAGGTAAAAGGTACGCTTCACTGGGTATCTGCCACTCATGCGATCCCGGTAGATGTAAGAATCTATGACAAACTCTTTACTGTTGAGCAGCCTGATGCTGAAAAAGATGTGGATTTCCTGAACTTCATCAATCCGGAATCTGTAAATGTTGTTAAAGGTTTTGCAGAACCAAGTCTGAAAGATGTAGCAGTAGGAGAACCGCTTCAGTTCCAGAGAATCGGATATTTTACCAAAGATCAGGATTCTACGGCTGATAACTTGGTGTTTAACCGTACCGTAACATTGAAGGACTCTTTTAAACCCGAATAATCTTAATGATTTGGATATAAAAGGCAGGACTTCCCAAAGTCCTGCCTTTTTTGTTTTAATAAATGTTTAAGTATCAATTCCTTGTAAAGGGATATCATTTTCTTTCTATCAACAATATCGATAAAAAGAAGTGGATTTGGAAAAAACAGTGCAGGCTGTTTTCCTAATTTTATGCCTTACTTGGTTTTTCAAAAAAATAATATTGTGAAATTAATTAGCGTATATACGAGTTCTTTCAAAGGACTTTCGGAAGAGAGCTGGATGCTGGCCTTGGTTATGCTTATCAACCGGGCAGGTTCTATGGTGCTTCCGTTTTTAGGAGTATACATGACGGGGTATCTTCATTTCAGTATAGAAAATTCAGGAATTATCCTTAGCTTTTTTGGGATAGGGTCCGTATTGGGTTCATGGCTTGGAGGGCTGATCACTGATAAAATTGGAGAATATCGTGTTCAGAGTCTGAGTTTACTTCTCAGTGTGCCTTTATTTTGCTTAATCCCGCTTTTCAAAACAGAAGCGGGGCTGGCGGCTATTATTTTAATCCAGAGTATTGTCAGTGAGACTTTCCGCCCCGCCAATTCAGTAGCGATTACTAAATATGCCAAGCCGGAAAATATTACACGGGCTTTTTCCTTAAACCGAATGGCTGTCAATCTTGGTTTTTCAATCGGCCCTGCTTTGGGAGGGATATTGTCTGCCATTTCCTATGAATTTTTATTCTTTACCAATGCATTGGCGGCACTGTTGGCAGGTTTAATGTACATCAGATTCTTCGGAAAACGGAACAAACAGGCTTCATTAAAGCCTAAAAAAGTGAAAGAAGCTGTTGCTGTTAGAAAAGAAAATTCCCCTTACCGCGATGGAAAGTTCCTGCTGTACAGCTTTTTCTGTATGCTTTTTTCGATCTGTTTCTTCCAGCTGTTCAGTACACTGACTATCTTTTATAAGGACACGGCACATTTAAGCCAGCAAAGTATCGGATATATCCTGGGGTACAGCGGATTTCTGATCGTACTGCTGGAAATGGGCTTTGTACAGGTTGCTGAAAAATATTTCAGCCTTGCCTTTACCCTGTTTATAGGAACTGTTTTGTGCGGAATATCTTATGCTATGCTGGCTTTTGATTATTCTGTCCTGACTCTTGTAGTTTCCATGACCCTTTTATGTATCGGGGAAATCTGGACCCTTCCGTTTATATCTACAATAACTGCTTTACGCTCAGGCGAGAATAACAAAGGAGCTTATATGGGACTGAACGGGATATCGGTTGCCCTGGCTTTTATCATTACCCCATATGTCGGAACAATGACTGCGGACCGGTTTGGTTTCAATATGCTCTGGATAGGTACTGGGCTGGTAGCCGTAGCTATTGCTGCCGGGTTTTATTTTGTGATTCCATGGATGCTTAAAAGAAGAGAAATTAAAAGCTAAAAGTCATGGTTTTTACCCTGTACATACAATTTACAGTAAAACTTTGCTAGCTTTGTGCTGATGACGAGATTATCAGCATTCTTTTTTATTCTCACTATGTCTTTTTTCTTTTCCCAGAAAAAGGATACTGCCGTTTTGATATCTGAGGTCAGAATTGATGCCTATAAGAAACCGGCTCCCTTTATGGTATCTACGAAATCCGTGGCAGTTGTTTCTGAAAACCTTCTGGGGCTGAATCCTCCGGAAAGACTATTGGAAGCCGTTAATCAGATAGCAGGAGCCAGAATGGAAGAACGTTCTCCGGCCAGCTACAGGATATCAATACGGGGAAGCACCCTGAGATCTCCCTTTGGAGTAAGGAATATCAAAGTTTATCTCGATGATTTCATTTTGTCTGATGCTTCAGGAAATACCTATTTTAATGTGATTTCCCCCAGGCTTATCGACAGGATGGAAATCTATAAAGGACCAGAGAGTGGAGATTATGGTGCTGTAACAGGTGGGACGATCCTTTTACAGACCAGAAGGTCTGATCATTCATCTGCCGGAATTTCAATAGGAAGTTATGGAACTTTTGAACAGAATTTTGACATTGCCCAGCGGAAAGGGAAACATTTTTTTGAGCTTTTTCAAAACTATTACCAGACAGACTCTTACCGTGAGCAGTCAGCTGTGAAAAGGAAGCAGATCTATCTCAAAGACCGTTTTACCTACACTCCGGGAGCTTCACTCAATGCAGTCCTGCTGCTTTCTGATCTGGATTATGAAACTCCGGGCGGATTAACCCTAAAACAGATGGAATCTGACAGAAAACAGGCCAGACCCTCTGCCGGTAACCTTCCGGGAGCAAAGGAACAGCATGCGGGAATCCGTAATAAAATGATCTTAGCAGGAATCTCACATGAAACTGCTATTAGCTCACATTTTTCTCACTTTCTTTTGGTGCAGGGCTCTTATGTAGATTTTAAGAATCCTTTCATCACGAATTTTGAAAACAGGTTTGAAAGGAATTTTGCCCTGAGGACTCATTTTAATTTTGAAAAGAATTGGGACCATATATCTCTTGCCTGGAGATTGGGATTTGAGGGAGGAACTCAAAATATTCTGGTTAAAAATTACAATAACAATAAGGGAATACAAGGGAACCCTCAGAATTTTGATCAGTTAAAAAATAACTCAGGGTTTTACTTTCTGTCACAGAAACTGAATTTTAATGAAAAGCTTTTTACCGATATTTCGGTAAGCTTAAACTCGAATTCTTACGAATGGGAGAGGATCTATCCCGTTTCAGAAGAAAGCAGGGTGAAATTTAAAAAACAGTGGCTTCCGAACATCGGGATTACTTATCTGCTGGGAAGAGGTTTTTCGGTAAGAGGAAAAGCAGGAAAAGGAAATTCTGCTCCTACAAGTGAAGAGATCCGGTCTTCCAATCAGGAATTTAATGCTGATCTTGTCCCTGAATACGGCTGGAACAAAGAGATTGGTATAAGGAAAGAGTTTGGAAATGCTGTTTTTATTGAAGGAAGCTACTTCGATTTCAGGATGAAAGATGCCATCGTACGGAGACAAAATGAAAGCGGGCAGGAGTATTTTGCCAATCAGGGAAATATTGCCCAAAAAGGAGTGGAAATTTTTTTGGAGTCTAAAAGCTTTAATCTTAAAAATGACCTGTTCAGCAGCTTTAAGTTCCGGCTGTCCGGAAGTGTTTATGATTTTAAATTCAAAAATTACAAACAGCTGGATAATGATTTTTCAGAAAATGAAGTGACAGGGGTCCCGAAAACATCGGTAAGCAGTTTATTTAATTTTGTTTTTTTTAAAAAACTTAGTATAGATTATTCTCATTACTATACCTCAAAAATACCTCTGAATGATGCCAACTCTGTATGGTCGGAATCAAGCCTGGTAGGAAATATCCGGCTGGGCTTCCCGGTACAGATTGACCGTGCCCAACTGAATATACACCTTCAGATTCAGAACCTTTACAACACAGAGTACGTTGCCGGTTTTGATATCAATGCTTTTGGAAGCAGGTTTTACAATCCTGCTGCAAAAAGGAACTTTATGTTTGGGGCAAATGTTGAATTTTAACAGATTCCAATTACTTCCAAGCAATGAATATTATCTTGAAAGTATGTTACCCATGATCATCTGCGCATGAACACGTGAGTTTTCTATAAACCAAAGGTGGGTGTCTTTTCCTCCGCAGACCACGCCGGCCAGATACAAACCTGGGACGTTGGTTTCCATGGTTTCAGGATGATACAGCGGATTCAGACAGTCACCCTGCAGTTCTATTCCTGAATTTCTTAAAAATTCGAAATCGGGAAGATAACCTGTAAGTGCCAGAACAAAATCATTCTCAATTTCTCTGACTTCACCATTACCATCTTTGAAAAGGACTGTATTTTCAGTAATTTCCATCATTTCTGAGTTAAAGTAAGCCTTAATACTTCCTTCTGCAATCCTGTTTTCAATATCCGGTTTTACCCAGTATTTCACATTTTCTGAAATTCCGGAGTGGCGGATGATCATCGTTACATCAGCACCTTTCCGATAGGTTTCCAGGGCAGCATCCACTGCGGAATTGCTTGATCCTACCACAACCACTTTCTGCTTGGCGTAAGGATAGGGTTCCGTATAATAATGTTTAACCTTCGGCAGGTTTTCCCCGGTAATGTTCATCAGGTTCGGAATGTCATAAAACCCTGTGGAGATAATCACATTTTTTGATTTATACACTGCTTTTGAGGTCTCAATATCAAAGATATTACCCGTCTTGGAAACTTTCAGGACTTTTTCATAAAGATTGATATTCAGTTCTTTTTGGCGGGCAATCCCCTGGTAATACTCAAGAGCCTCCTGCCTTCCGGGTTTAGGAGCCGTTGAAATGAAGGGAATGCCATCTATTTCCAGTTTTTCTGCTGATGAAAAAAAACGCATGTATAAAGGATAATTATATAAGGAATTCACGATGGTTCCTTTTTCTATAATAAGATAAGTCAGGTTATTTTTCCGGGCTTCAAGAGCACAGTTGAGACCGATAGGTCCGCCTCCGATGATGAGGATGTCTAAAATTTCCATAAGACAAATGTACTGAAAACGGTAATATGAGTTGAAAAATTAGCAACAGAACTTATCTATTAAAAGTATTGCATTGGCATCAGTTTTGGTGTTTTTTACAGTTAAAAAATTGAAAGATGAGAAAACTGATTATTCCAATTTTAGCATTGACCTTAGTAACAGCCTGTAAAAAAAATCCTGAGAAACCGGTTCCGAATGTAATCGATTCTATGGCACAGGCCAAAGAGAAAAATATTGAGGAAGCAGCTCAGAAGAAAAAAACGGATGAGGCAGCTGTAAAGGTTGCTAACGACCAAATCCTGCAGGCCTTGAAAAGTAAGGATTATAAAACTTTTGCATCCTATATTCATCCGGAAAAAGGAATTACCTTCTCTATGTACGGCTTTGTGGACCCGAAAGAGGACCGTCATTTCTCAAAAGAAGATTTTGAAAAATACCAGCCTACAAAAACGGTGTTCAGCTGGGGAGCGCAAGACGGTTCAGGGGATCCGTATAAAGCGACAATCAACGATTATCTGTCCAAATGGTTGTTTTCAAAAGATTTTACAACCTCCCACTATTCATTGAATACATTTCAGGGGAAAGGGAATTCACTGAATAACCTGAAAGAAATTTATCCGGGCAAAGATTTCACGGAAAATTTTATAAAAGGCACTGAAGAAAATGGAAAAATGGATTGGAAAACACTTCGTTTTGTGTTTGAGGAATTCCAGGGAAAACAATATCTGGTAGCGGTTGTGAGCGATCAGTGGACGATCTAAAACATCTGGTTAATATATTTAAAGAATAATGCTTCGACTCCGTTCAGCATGACATCATTAATATTGTAAATGAAAGTTACCCATTGTCATGCTGAGCGGAGTCGAAGCATCTATAATATTATCTATTGATTTTTTAGCATAATGTAATTACTAACTATAAGATCTCAACAAGCTTTTTGGTTAAATTTTTTCTTGAAAACTGTTCAATATTCTGAGTGTTTTCGAGAAGGTTTCCGTCTTTCCATAACTCAAATTTACGAAGGATAAATTCTTTAACAGCCTTAGAATCCTGATAGGCGAAATGCTTTCCTGCTCCCGTTTCCGTAAGTATTCTCGAGACATCAGCTTCATCCGGTCCAAAAGAAATAATCTGCTTTCCGGTGGCGAGATATTCAAATATTTTTCCGGGAATAATCCCTTTGGAGGATTCATTCGGAAAATTGGTAATCAGCAGAAGACTGGAATTGGCCATTTCTTCCACAGCTTTATCATGGGGAATATAGCCCAGATTCAGGAGGTGATCTTTCAGGCTTGAATTTTCTATAAACTGAAGAATTTTATCATCCACTCTTCCTGCAAATTTTAAAGTAAAGCTATTGGCAAAGTCCTTATTTTCTTTAATAAGTTCATCTAAAACTTTCCAGAGATTTTCAGGATTTCTTAGTTGCTCAAGAACACCGATATAGCTCAAAGTAAACGTTTCGTTTTTTTGCCCTTTTACTATTTCACTTTTTTGCTTTTTGGCCTCCTCATCAAATCCATTCGTGATACAAACCACATTAGCTCCTGCTTTCCTGAAATTTTCCGCATCCGTATAGCTGGTAGCCAGTGTAATATCAGCCTTTTTGAAAACGGCACTTTCAAGCTGACGGTGTTTTCTGTCCGAGCTTTTGGTGAGCTTTAAATGTTTATAGTAGGAGATTTCAGTCCATGGGTCACGGAAATCGGCAATCCATTTCAGGTTGGGGAACTTTTCTTTCAACCCAAGACCGATCATATGAAGAGAGTGGGGCGGCCCGGAGGTTACCACCACGTCTATTTTGTTTTCTTTTAAATACTGTTCTAAAAATTTAACGGAGGGTTTTACCCAAAATACCCTTGCATCCGGAATAAAGAAATTTCCTCTTACCCAGATCGAAAGCTTAGATTTCCAGCTTTGATTTTTGCCCACATCAAACTGTCCGGCTTTGAATTTTTTGTTGCTTTTATTGAGTTTTTCTGCCAGCTGGTAAGGCTCCCAGATTTTGGTTTTTATGATCTCTAAGTTTTGAGGAACGTCTTTCAGAAGACTTTCATCGAGTAAGGGATAACTTGGATTTTCCGGGGTGTAGATCACGGGTTTCCAGCCAGATTCCGGCAGATATTTGGCAAACTTCAGCCATCTCTGAACACCAGGACCTCCCGCAGGAGGCCAGTAATAGGTGATGATCAATATTTTTTTTTGTTCCATTAATCTTGAACAATAAACTTTAAAATGTTAAGCTGTTTTCTCAACAGGCTGTTCTTTTTTCTTATTCTTATTCATCCAGAAGATCCCGAAGGCAGCCAGTGCAATAAATAATCCGAAGCATAACAGCGACAGCCATTTCCCTTTTTCAATCACTTCAGGTTCAAAGACCATCCTGATGTTGTGGTTTCCTGCAGGAACATGTACGGCACGGAGCAGATAATCCGCTTTGATGTAAGGAACTTCTTTTTCGTCTACAAACATTTTCCATCCATGAGGATAGTAGATTTCGGAAAATACAGCAAGTTGAGGTGTTTTCGACTGGGATTTAAATTCCAGTTCGTTCGGCTGGTATTTCGTCAGGTTAATAAATGCTGAAGAATCTGCCTGTACAGGTTTGCTGTTGAAGTATGACTTGTCTGATGCGGCGATGACAGCTGTTTTCTTACTGTCGATCACTCCAATAGATTTTATTTCTTCGTCCGGCGTATTGACAAATTTCAGGTCGCTTACAAACCATGCATTTCCGTTGGCTTTAGGATTCGGCATGGCCTGTGGCTGTTCCGGTCCGCCCATTACCCAGTATTTTGCATTAAGGAGATTAAGGACATTCGGCACTTTTACAGAGTCCATGATCTGGAAATATTCATTGATCACGTCATCATACCTTCTCAGTTTTACGGCATGATACCCTCCGATTGAAGATTTGAAATAAGACGTATTGGTTTCGCTGAATGTGCCTAAGATATTATTGAAGATCCTGTAGTGGGTCTTGTCTCTTTCAGCAATAGTTTCAAGTGTTTTATTAACGTTGACGTTAGCTAAAATAGATTCTAAATTCGGGTTTCCCTGAACCTTTTCAGCCAGAAGATCTGAACTTTCTGTCTGGAATGGGTTTTCAGCAAAAACTTTGTCTACGTAGTTGGAATCATTCAGGTAACGTTTGTTTACGGTCCAGAGATCAAATAAACTTACCGCCCCGATAATGATGAGAGCAATATTCTGGCTCAGCTTCTTTTTCATGGTCATAAAAAGGACAGCTGCCGTTATGGCGACATAAATCAAGGCTTTGATAGCATCAATTCTGAATAATTTAAATCTTTCTTCAGTAAGATAATCCAGAAGGAAAGGCGGGAAATAGGTTTTTTCGCCCTCTGTATAAAAGCCAAGGAGTGATTTTCCAAAAATCAGGAGAATCAGTAACAGTCCCAAAGTTCCCCCGCTTACATATAGAAGGATTTTCTTTTTGTATTCTTCCGTCAGTTTTTCATCTGTAAAGAACCTGTAAATCCCGATAATAGCGATTAACGGTAACAATAATTCTACTACGACCAATATAGAAGATGGTGCCCTGAATTTACTGTAAAAAGGAACGTAGTTGATAAAGAAATCAGACAGCGGCATAAAGTTGCTTCCCCATGCGAGCAAAACAGTTAAAACAGATGCTCCAAGGATCCAGTAACGGTATTTTTTCCAGGCAAAAAAGAAACCTAATAAAGCAAGGAAACATACAACAGCTCCCTGATAGGCAGGACCCGAAGTTCCGGGCTGGTCTCCCCAATAGGTTACCCCATTGAATCCTTTTGAAATCCGGTCCATTTCGGCCTGTGATCCTACATTTTCCTGGATAAGTTCCTGAACCCTGTTCATCATTTCTTTAGCTTCCGGTTCCTGGCTTCCGCCTCCCATTAGTCTTGGAATGAAAAGATTCAGTGTTTCCAGTTTCCCGTAGCTCCACATCAGGATGCTGGTTTTATCCAGTCCTGATTGCCCTGAGGTATGGCTGTCGTTCGTTAAAATCTGTTTTCCACGTACGGTTTCTTTAATATATTCGGAATTGGCCATAATCCTTTGGGAGTTCATCCCGACACCTATTGCACACGAAGCTGCAATGATGGCGGATGAAATAAGGAAATGCTTCATCGGAGTTTTTTTCTGGATCGCCCTGATTAATTCGGACAGGAATAAAAATCCTAACGCCAGAAACAGGTAATAGGTCATCTGCGGGTGGTTAGCCGCAATCTGAAGCCCCATAAACATGGTAGTGGTAATAAATCCCCAGATATAGTTTTTCCTGATGTAAACCAACAGGATTCCGGCAAGCAGCGGTGCAAAATACTCGATGGTATTTACTTTACCATTGTGCCCGGCCGCAATAATGATATAAAAATAAGTGGATAATCCAAAGAAAGTGGCTCCCAGCAGTGCATACTTCCAGTTTCTGACGGCTACCATTCCAAGGAAGAAAAATCCTGCAAAAAGAAGGAAAAGATAATTAACAGGTCTTGGCAGGAAGTTCAGGTTACTGTCTATCTTTTTAATGATATCCCCTTTGAACTGGCTTCCCATCTGATAAGTGGGCATCCCGCCAAACATGGAATCACTCCAGTAGGTTTCGTTTCCGGTATCGGCTCTGTAGTCCAGAAGCTCTTTGGCGCCTCCTCTGTACTGTACGATATCGTGCTGAAAAAGCTGTTTCCCTGAAAAAACAGGGGTGGAGTATAAAAATGCTAAAACTATAAATACAACTAATGAAATTGCAATATAAATTAAGTTTTTATTTTTAGCCATGTGGGTTATTATCTTTTATTTCTTGGAATTACCTTTTGTCTTTAGTTTCTTTTACCTCTTCATAGTCAACTGTCTCTGCGTCCCAGTTGAGGTTCTGTTTATTCTTATTCAAGTTGTGTATATCCTGCTGCTTACTATTTTCTTTAGGATTATTGAACCTGTAGCTGTAAAAGGTTTTAAAAAAAATCCTTTTCAGGATATTCCAGACAAAGAAAATAATAATAGCTGTGAGTACTAACTCAAGAATGTACTTCATAATTTCTGATTTAAATTCAAAGTTTCCGGATCATTGTTATAAACATTCTGACCCGGAAACTTTTTTAATTCAATTATTTTGAAGAAGGATTTACCATTACAGAAGATTTGGATGTACTTTTCATAGACTGCGACTGTTTTCCATCTGAAATAGTCTCGATCTGTGTAGTTTTTACATCGATGTTCTGGTTGGCGATCCATCCTGTACTTTGGTCAAACTTAATGGTTCCGTTCTGGGAAAGCTCGCTGCTAAGGCTGTGGGTGATTGGTCCCTGCGTTTTCTTTTCCGTTTTTTTAGGAATTCCTCCTGTTACGGAGATTTCCGCAGTACCGTTTCCTACGCTTTTCAATACATAGTTTGAATTTACCTTAATGCTTCCGCTTGGGTCGGCATTTTCAGAAGTACTCCATTTTTCACCGATTTTCACTCCTTTTTTAGGAATAATCGTTAAATTTTTATTCAGCTGGTCTTTCAGCACTTTTTCATTGAAAGTTTCTTTAAGGCTGGCTACAACGCTGGCTTTCTGGTTGGCATCTTTAATAAGTGTTCCTACGGCTGCTGTAACTTTAGCATAGACAGGATCAAAACCTGTAATGGAGATGACATTTCCTTTAGTGTCCATTTTCATGTTAAGCTTATTGCTGGTAAGGGCTTTATTGATGTTCCAGATCATTTTCAGGTCGTCTTCTTTCGGGATAGCCTGTTTTGTATCCACGATCACGGTTTTTCCCTGGGCACTTTGAGAGTTTCTTTTAGCTACCAGATTAAGCGTCATGTCATATACATTACCTTTGATATCATTGACTGTGATATTCATTTCATCCGTAGATTCGCTGGTTGCGGTAATGGTTTTTCCCTGAGGGTCCTCCATTGTTTTTACATCTCTCTGGTAAGTGGTAAGAGGGTAGGTCTTACCTTTTTCCAGCTTGAATGTCTGGGTGAAAACTCCCGCAGAATCTTTAATCGCAGGGTTTTCCGCCACTTTAGCAACAGAATCGGCAGGAACTTCCACAGTAACTGTCTTTCCTGTTTTAGGATCTACTTTAGTGATGGTTGCCGTTTCCTTTTTACAAGATATAAGGGCTATAGATGAGATAAGCATTGCTGCTGCTACGTTTTTCATTTGATTTTTTTTAAATTAAATTGTATTGATTCTGTTCTTTGCATCAATAACGATACCATAAAACATCACAAAAATACTTCTGTTCCGACTGATTAAAGATTTGGAGCTGCTATCATTTTTTGTCTTACCGCTTCATAAAGGATGGCCCCGCATGCTACAGAAACGTTAAGTGACTGTGTTTTTCCTTCAATAGGAAGCTTTATTTTTTCATCCGAATGATGCATTACTTCTTTAGAAATTCCGGTTTCCTCATTACCCATTACGATGGCGCAAGGCTCTGTGAAATTTACATCATAGATCAGTTTCTGGGCTTTTTCGGTAGCTGCAAATACTGAAATACCGCTTTGCTGAAGGAAATCTACTGCATGGGCAAGATTCGGCTCCTTACAGATCTTAATATTATACAGTGCTCCGGCAGATGTTTTGATCGCGTCTGAATTGATCGGTGCCGCACCTTTTTCAGGAAGAATAATAGCATCTACGCCTACACATTCTGCTGTCCTGCAGATCGCCCCGAAGTTTCTTACATCTGTAAGCCTGTCCAGGATCAGTAGGAAAGGTGTTTTCCCTTCTTCAAATAACTGCGGGACAATATCTTCCACTCTGTGAAAAGGAACGTCTGAAATAAAGGCAACTACACCCTGGTGGTTTTTTCTTGTAAAACGGTTCAGCTTTTCAATAGGAACATAGTTGGGACGAATTTTATTTTTAGCTAAAATTGTTTTCAGCTCAGCATAAATAGGACCTTGAAGTGCATTCTGCACAAAGATCTTGTCAATCGTTTTTCCTGCTTCTATAGCTTCAATTACGGGACGCAGCCCGAAAATAAAATCGTCTTTCATTGAAATGTCTATGTTTGTATGTTTAAGGTTCAATGTTCAAATGTTTAAAGTCCAGAGATTATACTGAATTTCAAGGTTTGTACTTTGTTCCTTTTAAATCTGTTATTTTTAAATATTTTATAAAAGAGCTAATCTTTTTGCTTAAAGTTTCTGTTCGTTCAAGTAAAGTTTCAAATAATTCCTGACTTATAAAGTTTCTGTCAAAAACACGGTATAGCTGTGATCTTGTTTCACCGCAAGAAGCTTTGGCAATGGAAAGAAATTGAATGAATTCTCTGGTGCCGTTTCTTTCAAATCTTTCAGCAATATTATCCATAATTGAACCTGATGAACTGTCAATCTGACTGCAAAGTTTAAAATTATTTTTAAGATCGGTCGCTTGAATAATATTATATATTTCTTTGCAAAGTTCACGGGACAATTGCCAGATTTCTAAATCCTCAAATCGCCTTATTGTTCCCATAACTTTAAACCTTAAACACTTAAACTTTTAACCTTAATTATCTCCCTTTCTCTCCGAGTATTGCTCTTTTCTGTGCCATGATGTAGCCATAATGAAGGCTTTCATGCATATTATTGAAGATGATGGCATCCTGGATGCTTTTCAGGTCCATCCCGAAACTTGTCGTGTAGGGTGTGTAATCTGAAAAGAAATCGCTGTCATAATCTTTCATCAAAATCTTTGAAGTTTCAGTGAGCAAAAACTCAAGATCCTCAACTTCAGATTTTTGTACATTCAGGTTGGGCAGAGTGCCTTTTTTGTAGGTTTCGATCCAATATTTATCAATTCTGAAAGGATTTCCGCTCAGATAATAATGCAGCAGCTGCTGGGTAGCCACCGTATGGGCAATATTCCAGTATATATTGTTGTTGAAACCGTCAGGAATCAGCAGAAGATCTTCGTGGGAAGTGTTCTGCAGAATACTTAAAAGGTTCTTTCTCACTTGTCTGTGTGCTTGAAAATGATAATTCATTTTGCAAAAATTTTAATCACCAAAAATAGTTTAATAAACTGGAAGTGACAATTTTTTGAAGAAAGGATTGAATTAAATGTTCTTAAACCGTGAAAAAAAAAATGTTAATGATAACGTTTTTTTGTAAAACATAAAAAAACTCCCTAGAAAATATCAAGGGAGTTCTGTATTACTATAGACAGCTGAACGAAATCCTCAGCAACCGGTTATTTTATTTTTTAATGATCTTATGCTTAAACGTTATTCCATCTTTCAGAACAATATTCAGAAAATAAACTCCTGTACTGTAAGCGGAAATATCTATCCTGTTTTCACCATGGATTTCAGCCAGTTTTTTTCCATCGATGCTGAAAAGGCTGATTGACGCTACATCTGCCTTGGATCTTATATTCACAAAATCAGATGAGGGATTGGGATATATGCTTACATCTACGGTCTTAATGTCTTTTACATCCAGAGCGGCATTGCTTTTTCCCTGCATGTAAACAGATAAATATACATCGCCTTGCTGCTGGTTAAAAACAGCTGTTGGTATCGTATGCTTCAGCGTGTGATTTCCGGCCGCGATGCTTGGCATTGTAAACCCTCGGATAGGGACTGAATTGCCCGGGCACCAGTTATTCCAGGAAGTCCACTCTGTAAGTGATCTTGGGGTTGCCCCATAAATTCCATTACCTTGTGTATTGTAAACCCTAAATGGTTCGCAGGAAATTCCTCCGGGTGTATAGGTAAGCATTTGTACATCATCTATATACGTGTAGTTTTGCCTTCTGACATATTCTTCACCGCCACTGTTGGCTCCATGAGGAGTAGAGATGACGAAAAAATTGGCGTTGGTAACGGTATTGGGAAGATTGAAGCTGACAATTCTGACGGTTTCACCCGGAACATCAGTGCTGTTGTAATTATTTAACCTGTTATAACTTAATATTGGAACCACCGCATTGTAATCTGTAGGAGTAGCCCCTGTATCTGTGGAAAAGAAAGTAAGGGAACCGGAAAAAACATCAATTCTGCCAGCACATCCTGCGACCTGAGTCTGAGCTGCGTAAGGAACACCAAAAACATCCAGTTCCATATACATATCATAAGCGGTACGCAATGCAGCATCATGGAATATGCTGTACAGATTGCTTAAATCATATGTATAAGGAACCTCCAGAGGCGAACGGTTTTTACTCATGAAGGGAGTAATGTATCTGCCCACTTCAATTCTTTTCACATTGGTATCATCAATAGTATAAGTAGGCTGACTTTTAGGGACCATGGTTAAAAAAACACTTCCCAAACGGTCGTAATTATCACACAGAGCACCTATGGTCACTCTCATAGCTATTTTAGCTTTAAAAGAGTTAAGCTCAGTGTCTGTAAGTTTCCTTGTATATCTTGTATTTGATAGTCTGATGAGACCTGTAGGGACAGGGTTCGATACTGTGGCTGCATACCCGTCGTAATAAACTGCATCTGAAATCAAATTCATTCTGTTGGTGGTCTGTGATTTCATAAGGCCTGCAAAAAGGATACTCAGAAAAAGTAGTTTTTGATACATATGATGGTGTTTATTACAAATATATTAAATATTAGTATAAGGTGTTGTTAAGTATCGATTAAAATTCGCTAATTTAATGATAAAATTAAAATTTAATCATTAAATTAGCGAATCGTTCAATTTAAATTATTAATAATGAAAAAAATTCTACTTTTATCTTTGTTGTCAATAATATCAGTACTTAAGGCCCAGATCAGTTTAAACATTGGAAGCCCGGCTGTCGGAACGGCACCTGTAAGTAGTTTTTTTTCGTATTCTTATGTTCAGCAGATTTATCCTAAACAGGAATTGAATGCTTCGGCTGCAGGAAATATCACAGGCCTTACATTTTATGTAGATCCTTCGGCTACTATCAATGATTCTTCGGACTGGACTGTCTATATGGGGCATACTTCAAAAACAGCCTTTGCATCAGGAACAGACTGGATTCCCGCTTCTCAGCTCACTCAGGTGTTTGCCGGTACAGTGACCAAGACCAATAATAAGGTTGAAATTACATTGGCAACGCCATTTGCTTATAATAACACGGATAATCTGGTGATTGCGGCAAAAGAAAATTCTCAGAGTATCGATATTAATAATTTTGACGAAGTTTTCCATGTGTATCCCCATGTTCCCAATTCTACCCTTTATTATAAAGGTGACCGTGCAGTTATTGACCCGGCATCTCCTCCCGGAGGAATAAGGGCGGATTACAAATCTTCTGTTACCATTTCAGGATTAGCGCCTAAGCCTACTCCTGCATGTCCTTTTGTTAATTTCCCGGTTAATAATGCCCAGTTTATATCTTTAACTCCAAATTTTAAATGGCTTCCTGTTTCCGGAGCAGATTCTTATAAAGTTTCACTGGGAACAAGCGCGGGAGGAACTGATGTTATTAACCAGCAGACAGTGAATGCTACCGAGTTTTCTCCGTCAATACCTCTTAACCCGAATACCAGTTATTATCTTAAAGTTACTTCCGTTACGGGAAACCTTCAATCTTCCGGCTGTTCGGATGTTGCTTTTAGTACGGTTCCTCCCGTACCCCTCAACGATGCATGTTCCGGAGCTTTTGCAGCGTCAGTATTTCCTTATACCTATACCCAGAGTGATGCCATGTCTGCCACTAACAACAGCGGATTTATAACCACGTGTCCTGATGCAATGAATGATGGAACCTGGTTTAAATTTACCGGAGACGGTGGCCAGTTTACTGTAAAAATAACCATGCCTTCAGGTAGTACCTATGACCCTCAGATGGATATCTACAGCGGAGCATGCGGCAGTCTGACCTGTGTAAATGCGGTAGATAACGGCGGAGGTGGCGCAACAGAAACCTATACCTTTACAACAACTGCGGGAACCGATTATTTTATTAATGTCGGGGCTTATGAAGAAACGGTCGATATGCCGGAAAATGTTTTTACCATCAGCATTACCAAACTTTAGTTTTTAAACATTTATTGCCATACTTTCAATGATAACACGAGTTGTCATTAAATCAATATGTCTTCAGAGAATCAAACTGTTTTAAAAGAAATCAGTACCACAAATTCCTGCTCCTTATTTGGATACATTATTAATAAAGGAATATTTAACAAACTTTAACTCTAATATGGCATTCATTATGTTGATTAATGCCAGTATTTATCAGAAATTTACCACCTATTTTAATTAAAGCTATGTCAGATACATATCAAGCTGAAGATATCCGCCAGTTGACGGAAAAAGTAAAAGAAAAAAATTACTTATTTTCCCTTCTCAGACAGGAAATCAATAAAGTGATTATTGGCCAGGAATATATGATAGACCGTCTTTTGGTAGGTCTTTTAGGTAACGGACATGTCCTTTTGGAAGGAGTGCCGGGACTGGCAAAAACTTTAGCGATCAAAACCCTGGCAGAAGCTGTTCACGGTGAATTTTCAAGGATTCAGTTTACCCCCGATCTGCTTCCGGCAGATGTAGTGGGAACAATGATCTTCAATATCAAAGACAATGATTTTTCAATAAAAAAAGGTCCTGTTTTTGCCAATTTTGTTCTGGCAGATGAGATCAACCGTGCGCCGGCAAAAGTACAGTCGGCATTGCTGGAAGTGATGCAGGAAAAGCAGGTAACCATTGGTGATGAAACCATGAAACTTCCAAAACCGTTTTTAGTACTGGCTACCCAGAACCCGATCGATCAGGAAGGAACCTATTTGCTGCCGGAAGCACAAAGCGACCGTTTTATGCTGAAATGTAAGATAGACTACCCTAATTTTGAAGACGAAAGAACGGTCATGAGAATGGTTTCTACCTCTCACCAGCCTGTCATCAAACCGGTGATATCCCTGCAGGATATTGTAGATGCTAAAGAACTGATCAACCAGATTTACCTGGATGAGAAGATTGAAAAATATATTCTGGATATGGTTTTTGCAACCCGTTATCCTGAAAATTACGGACTTTCTGAGCTTAAAAATTACATAGGCTTTGGGGCTTCTCCAAGGGCATCTATTAACCTTGCTATAGCGTCCAGAACTTATGCATTCCTGAAAGGAAGAGCTTTTGTAATTCCTGAAGATGTAAAAGCGTTGGCGCAGGATGTTCTAAGACACAGAATTGGTCTTACCTTCGAGGCTGAAGCAGAAGAAATTTCATCGGAAGAGATTATCAACAGGATTCTGGCAAAAATACAGGCACCCTAATGAGTGAGGTTATTATCCGAAAAGCTGTTCAGGAAGACTGCGCTCCGATGCTGGAGCTCATCCGAGAACTTGCAGAATATGAAAAGGCTCTTCATGAGGTAACCATAACGCTGGATGAATTTACAGAGGACGGATTCGGAAAATCTCCGGTCTGGGGAGCGTTTGTTGCTGAAGTTAATGACGAAATTGTAGGGATTTCCCTATATTATGACAGATTTTCAACCTGGAAAGGAAGAAGGCTGTATCTTGAAGATCTTGTAGTGACCGAAAGAATGAGAGGCAGACAGATAGGAAAACTTCTGTTTGATGCCACTCTGGAATATGGAAAAGCAAACCAGTATAGCGGAATGGTTTTCCAGGTATTGAACTGGAACGAACCCGCTATTAATTTTTATAAGAAATACAGCCCGAAATTCGATGATGAATGGCTGAATGTTTCGATTGAATTGAAAGATTAAAAGTTAGAGGATAGAAGAGTAGAACATTACCCCACAACCCGAATCTCGTAACCCGAATTCCGCAACACATATGGAAATAAAAGATATTGTAAAAAAAGTAAAGCAGATAGAGATCCGTACCAGAAAGAAGACGGAAGCTTCACTTATGGGACAGTATCACAGTGCTTTTAAAGGGCAGGGGATGACGTTTTCGGAAGTCCGCCCATACCAGTTCGGAGATGAAATCCGCAGAATCGACTGGAATAAAACTGCCCGTTTCCGCGAACCGTTCGTAAAGGTAATGGAGGAGGAAAGGGAGCTAACGATGATGCTGCTGGTAGATATTTCTGCCTCTATGGATTACGGTACCAAAGGCCAGCTCAAAAGAGAATATGTTGCAGAAATTGCAGCCAGCCTTGGATTTTCTGCAGCCGGAAATAATGATAAAGTAGGCCTGATCCTGTTTGCCGATAAAGTATATAAAGTAATACCACCCCAGAAAGGGCGAAAACATATTCTTTCTATCATCAGTAATATTCTGACAGCAGACTATGTACCGGCCGTATCGAAGATCGACAAGGCCATGGAATATATGATGGGGATATTCAAAAGAAAATCTCTGGTGTTCCTGTTCTCGGATTTTGAAGATGATTATGATTCTAAAATGCTGCGTGTAGCTTCAAAAAAACACCAGCTTTTGGGAATAAGGATCTATGATGAGAAAGACAATGAAATACCTGACATAGGCTACGCTCTTTTGTACGATGCCGAAACAGGTAAAGAAGTCTGGGCGAATACTTCCAGTGCAAGATGGAGATATATATTTGCTGAAGCTCAGAAACAGAAAGTCCGGGCTCTGGAAGAAGATTTTGCCACCAGTTCGGCCAGTTTTATGAATATCAACACAGGTGCTGATTATTCAAAGCTGCTGTATAATTATTTCCAGAAAAAGTAAATTTAAAATAAATGAAGGCTCCGGCCGCAATTACAATCAGTTGAAATTGAAAAAAATACTTTTAATACTTTCTTTTTTAATCTGTGGAAACGCTTTTTCACAGATACTTTCTTCCAATTTGGAGAAGAAGACCCTTGCTTTAGGTGAAGTTAACCGTCTGGTGATTAAAATAGACAATATTCACGAGCTGCAGGTGGTTTCAGCTCCTAAAAATGAGCTGCTTCCCTTCCATTTTGAAGAAATTAAAGACAGCATCGGACAAAACCAGAATTCTTATGAAAGGAAAATTGAATTTTCAGTCTATGAAGAAGGAAAATTTACCATTCCCGAGCTGGAATTCAATGTCGGAGGAAAGATCTTAAAAACCATTCCTTACGAAATTGATGTTGTGAATACTGCCCAAAAAGGTGACCAGATCAATGACATTATGAAGAATAAGGAGGTGAAGCTTGAAACCAAGGATTACTGGGAGCTTTACAAGTTTTATATTCTTGCGGCTTTAGCGGTTATTGCCTTGATTATAGCAATCATTATGTTTGTCAAATGGGGCAGAAAATCAAAAAGTTCGCCTGTTGTTGCCACCAACCAGACTTTAAAGGAACTGGATTCCCTGAAAAAGAAAAAATATATAGAAGGCGGAGATTTCCGTTCGTTCTATGTTGAATTAATAGATATATCAAGAAAATTCATTAGCAGACAGTATCAGCTTCCTGCAGACGTTCTTCTTACAGATGATCTTATCGACGTCCTGAAAAAGAATAATACCATCTCCCAGGAAAACGAAAGGATAGTGGAAGATGTCTTTTTAAGAGGTGATCTGGTAAAGTTTGCCAAAACCTTCCCTGATCAGACCACGATGGAGAAAGATTTTGCTGATATCCGCGATTTTGTGAAAAGATCATCAAAAGATTTAGAATTTGAAAACTTAAGAAAGGATGCTTGATTTTGAATTTTACAGCCCGTGGTTCCTGCTGCTTTTCCTGCTGTTCATTCCTCTTTTTATAAAAGATGCGGGTGGAAAACGAAAGAAAGGGATCAAAGTTCCTACCGTCCGGAATATGGATGACAGTGGAGGAATCCGTGCTGTGCTTGCTCTGCTTAAAGTTTCAAAATATATTATTCTCTCTGCGCTGATTATTGCAATGGCCAGACCGAGAACATTTACAGTTTCCCAGGACAGGGACGATACCAAAGGAGTAGATATTATGCTTTCCATAGACGTTTCCCTGAGTATGCTTGCCAAAGACCTAAATCCGGACCGTATTACAGCATTAAAAGATATCGCTGTGAAATTTGTTCAAAAACGTCCGAACGACAGGATAGGGGTCGTAGCTTATGCTGCGGAAGCCTTCACAAAAGTTCCGGTGACTTCCGATCATCAGGTCGTTATAGATGAAATTAAAAATCTGAATTCCGCAGGTCTTGAACCGGGAACAGCTATTGGAGAAGGGCTTTCCGTAGCGGTAAACCACCTGATTAAAAGCAAGGCTAAAAGTAAAGTGGTGATTTTAATGACGGACGGGGTAAGCAATATCCAGAATGCAATTCCTCCCCAGATGGCCGCAGAACTCGCCAAAAATAACAATATAAAAGTATATACCATCGGAATCGGGACCAACGGCTTTGCGCTGATGCCTACCTCACAGGATATTTTCGGGGACCTGATCTTTACGGAAACGGCAGTAACGATTGATGAGAATACATTGAGGGAAGTTGCACAGACAACGGGAGGAAGATACTTCAGGGCTACTTCCAACAGCAGTCTGGAAGAGGTGTATGATGAAATCAACCAGTTGGAAAAAACAGATATCAAGGTTTCCAAGCTGTATAATTATGATGAATATTTTAAAATTTTCCTTTGGATCGCATTGGGAATGCTGTTTTTTGATGCACTGCTGCGATGGGTGTTATATAAATTTTTAAGCTGATGAATTGGTCGTTAGGAAATTACTGGTATTTATTATTGCTGCTGCTTTTGCCGCTGCTATCTTTCTTTTTGATCCGTTTTTTAAAATGGAAAAAGAAAAGAAGGGAGATTTTTGCAGACAGCCGCTTTCATGACAGTTTATTTGAAAAAAGATCCGGGTTTACAAAATTCTTTCCCGCTTTATACCTTTTGGGAACACTTTTCCTGATATTTTCGATCATAGATCTGTTGAATGGTTCCGAGGAAGTAAAAACCAACCAGAAGCTTAATAATGTCATCTTTATGCTTGATGTTTCCAATTCAATGAATGCGGAAGATATTGATCCCAGCCGCCTTTCGGAAGCAAAGAATCTGATGACTGCCATGATGCAGAAGCTTAAGAATGATAAGATTGGAATCGTCATTTTTGCAGGGGAAGCCGTTTCTATTATGCCGCTTACCACAGATTACGGTTCTGCGGAAACGTATATAAGTGCTGTGGAAACAGGCTCAATGAAGATTCAGGGAACCGATTTCCTGAAAGGAATGCAGGCTGCTGTAGAGAAATTTAAAAATGTAAGCAAAGGCTCAAGAAAAGTTGTTCTGCTGAGTGACGGGGAGGATAACGAAGGCAATGATAATGCGGCGATACGACTGGCCAATAAAGAAGGAATATCCATAACATCGGTAGGAATAGGAACAGATGAAGGCGCTCCGGTTCCGGAATACGTTTTCGGACAGCTGATGGGCTATAAAACCGATATGGACGGAGGAACGGTAATTTCCAAAAGACAGACGGAAGCCCTCAAAAAAATGGCGGAATCTACAGGAGGAGATTATATAGACGGAAATAACATTAATGAAGCTCCGGATAAGATCATTGATGCCATGAAAAGGAAATCTTCATCTGCACAGACGCTGGTGAAATCTCAGAATGCCAATCATTACTATCAGTACTTTTTAATAGTTTCTATTTTCTTTTTCTTTTTAATTTATATCTTGAATCCGAAAAAAGATTTCAATATTTAGTTTTTATACTTTGTTTATCAAGATTTTAAATAAGTACTTTAACCGAACTTTAACAAATAGAAGTCTGTTTATTAACATATAAAGGAATAATTTTGCAGGTAATGAATACTAAAATCATTTTTTTATCGTTTCTTATTGTTTTTACATTCTCAAACGTATTGTCTGGGCAGGAAAACTATAGAACTTTAGTCTATGAAGGTAATCAGAAATTTAACGGAAAAGACTATGACGGAGCGTCTTCCAAATATATGGAAGCCGTAAAAGTGAATGAAAAAGACTTTACCGCACATTATAACCTGGGAAATGCCTTATATAAAAGTAAGAAGTATGAAGAGGCTAAAGCAGAGTTTGACAAAGCCCAGAAGCTTTCGCAGACGCTACCGGATAAAACGGCTGCCCTTCATAACCTGGGGAATGCATACATGCAGATGAACCAGCCGGAAAAAGCAGCTGATTATTATAAGCAGGCCTTGAAACAGGATCCTTATAATGAAGCAACCCGGAAGAACTATGAAATTGCCAAGCTGAAAGAAAAAGAAAAACAGCAGAAGCAGAAAAACGAACAGAACAATTCAGGAAAAGGCGGCGGTGGAAATGATCAGAATAAAAATGATGATCAGAAAGGAGACCAGAAAGATCAGAAGCAGGATCAGGGCAGCGGCCAGCAGAATGAAGGAAAAAGCGAACAGGGAAATACACCTAAGCAAAACCAGGATGATGAGGGAAAAATGCCTAAGAACCTTGAAAATGCGATATTAGATAAAGTCAACGAAAAAGAAAAAGAAACCGCCAGAAAAATCTTAAATAAGAATTCTTATTCGGTGCCGCAGAGCAACGAAAAAGATTGGTGATGCAGCAAAAACTGATTTACATATTATTCCTTTTGACCTCCGTGATTTCTTACGGACAGGTTAATCTTTTTATGGAATCTGATAAATCAGAATACAACGGAAAGGATATTGTAAACCTTACCATAGTTCTGGAGCTTAACGGGATCGATCTTGAACCTCAAACCCGCTTTCAGCTTCCTGATCTCTCAAAGTTTAATATTATAGGAAGCGGATCAATGACCAATACGTTGATCGATCCTGCCACCAATACACTGATTACCCAGAAGATTTCAAGAATTGCCCTTGAGCCGAAGAAAAGAGGTAAAATCAAGATCGGGTCTGTTCTGGTAACCGTCAATAATAAAATTTATAAGACTGAGCCTTTTGATGTAAATATTAAGGATATTATTGATAAAAGATCTCTTGCCAGTAATCTTTCCAATGAAGTTTATCTTAATATGGAGATAGAAGACCGCGAGGTTTATCAGGATCAGCCTACAGTAGCTGTATTGAAGGTGTATTCTAAGAATATGGACAACCTCAGAAAAGTGAAGGATGTTCATCTTCCCCGTCAGAATAATATCAATGTGCATCCTATCAGTTTCAGCAAATCGGAAATAGACCCTTCGGGATCAAACAATATGGCTTCGCAGGTTCTGGCTGTATTTATGGTATTTCCTAATGAAGCAGGATATGTTGAGGTTCCGTCTGTGTCGGCATCGGTAAGCACCTATTCCAATAAGAATAAAATTGTTTCCAATAAGGTAAAGCTTAATGTAAAAAGACTCCCTGAAGGATCACCCGATTACTTTAAAAATGCGGTTGGGAACTTCAATGTAAGTGTTTACAATGCATCAAAAGAGAAAATAGAAGTTAAAAAACCGATTAATGTAGTGGTTAAAGTTTCAGGCGAAGGCAATCTTCCGGATATGCACTTGCCTAAGATTGTTTCCTCACCGGATTATGAAGTGTTTGCTCCTAAGATTACCTCTAAGGTAGTTCCTGGAACTACGGGAATGAAAGGGGAAATTTTGGCCAGTTATGTTGTGATTCCTAAAAAGGCAGGACCTATTTCGATTCAGACTGAGAAATTTGCATTCTTTGATCCGGCCAGCCGCGAATATGTAGACCTTGGCCAGAAAACACTTGACCTGAATGCATTTTCCCATGACCAGATCCTGGAATCACGTACTACCGTTGAGAAGGTAAACGAATATACCAACACGCTTCTTGAAACGGTGGATACTCCGGTTCTGAAAACAACGACATTTAAAGTAAAAGAGAAAAGTAAATTCCACTGGAATATCCTTTTAACCAACATTTCTATTCTTGTCGGGTTATTTATCATGTATCTGTTATTTAAGACATGGCAAAAAAAACGAGCGTTAGTTAAAGAAACAGCAACCCCGAAACCGTTGGGATCTGTGGCTGAAACAGAAAAAGAGATCAGAGAAACGCTGAAAACGGATATTAATGATTATTTCAGCTATTTGGAAAATCTTAAAGATAATGATGATTATCAGAAATTTTTCGATACCCTGGAAGAGATGGATATTGATGTGAGAAAACAGTATTTCCAGAGTTCTTCCCAGGATTTCAGACTGTTTCTGGAAAGCTATAAAGGTTCGGCTGTTGCTGAAGAATACAGGAATCTCTTACAAAGGATTCAGGTAGAGAAATACTCTCCTTTGAAATCTGCAGAAGGAATGGAAGATCTTTTAAAAGCAGTTGTTAATTTGTATTCACAGATTAGCAAATAATCAATTTTTTTTCATATTTTTGCGAAATTTTTAATTACAAAGAGATGGAAATACTTAATGATTTCTCTATTAAAGAGATTGTTACCTGCTTTATGGTTCTTTTTGCCGTAATTGATATTATCGGTTCTGTTCCTATCATCGTAAGCCTTCAGCAGAAGTTTGGACAGATAGAAGCAGGAAAAGCATCAATTACTGCCGGACTGATCATGATTGTTTTTCTTTTTGTAGGAAATAAAATCCTTAAACTGATAGGAGTAGATGTGAATTCCTTTGCGATTGCCGGTGCTTTTGTGATTTTTATCATAGCCCTGGAAATGATCCTTGGAATTGAGATCAACAAAACGACAGAAGCTAAAGCTGCATCCATCGTCCCTATTGCGTTTCCGCTGGTTGCAGGAGCGGGAACCCTGACGACTACGCTATCGCTCAGAGCTGAATTTCACGATATTAATATTATTTTAGGAATTGTTCTCAATACAATTTTCGTATATTTGGTGCTGAAATCAGCGAAGTGGCTGGAAAACAGAATGGGGGAGGCTACCCTGTCTATTCTTCAGAAAGTTTTCGGGATTATCCTTTTAGCGATTTCAATTAAATTATTCACCGCTAACTTTGCCCAATTGGTGCAAAACTATATTAATTTTTAAGTATCATGCAGAAGTTTTATAAAGTATTTCTAGTTGTGTTTATCGTGTTTATTGCCATCAATCTTTATGCATTAGACTGGCAGACGGATCTTTTATCGGAAGATAACCTGAAGTTTGTATTTTCAATTGCTTCAGCGGTTATTGGGCTTATTTTGCTTTTTGTACTGGATACATGGAGCAGGATCGGAGCTAAGAAATAATTCAGAATTACATTATTCTATATAACAGGCCTCTTTCTTTGGAAGGAGGCTTTTTTGTTTTCTGATGGAAGGTGGTTGAGGTTCTCGAAGCCACTATTAACTTAAAGAACAACCAGATTTTTTAAGATTGCTTCCGATTTCAGTTCCGTTTCTCTCCATTCTTTTTCCGGGCTGCTCTGGGCTGTGATGCCACCACCTACGAATACATGTACAGAATCCTTGTAAAGCTTTGCGCATCTGAGATTAACAAAATACATTACACTTTCCTCTGTTTCTACTTTAATGAAACCGGAATACAATTCACGCGGAAATTTTTCCAGTTCCTGAATGCTTTTTTTACAGAAATCCTTTGGAATACCGCATACGGCAGGAGTAGGATGAAGGTCGTTAATAAGGCTGTCCAGATCTTCAGGATTTATTTGCGCTTTAAAATCTGTTCGCAAATGTTTGATATTTCCCGAAATATGGTCGTAGGTCTCAGATATTTCTATATTTCCGGAATAATTTTTAAGCGTATCCTGAATATAGGAAGTTACAGGTTTCTGTTCCTCGATTTCCTTTTCTGTCCATTCTTCAGACATAGGAAGTGTTCCCGCAAGGCTCATGGTTTCAAATTCATGAGTTGTTTTGTTGAATTTTCCTAAAGTTTCTGAAAAAGCTCCCATCCATGCATTTTGTCCGTCATTAAATAGATACCTGAAGGCATTAGGGTAAGAAGTACAAAGTTTTTTAAAGCTCTCTTTAAAATCAATCTGATTAAAGTCTCTGAAGATATTTCTTCTCGAATATACCAGTTTTGGAAGCTTATGATCTTTAATCACCGCAATAACCTGATGAAGACTGTCAATGTATTCTTCCTTGGTTTCTGCATTGAAAAAGCTTTCGTCTTTCAATAGAGCCTCATTGGTAATGATTTCCTGTTCAAACTTCTCGGAAACTTTGATAATGCCGCCTTCAAAACCGATCTGCCTTAAAAGGTCAAAAGAATGAAACTGAACGGATTCTCCGTTTTGGTTCTGATCTGTTGAATATAATGTTTCGTCGAAGGGAAGTTTGAAGTAAATCATGAGCTGTGGATAGGTTTTGAAAATCATTCCCGCTGAAATATAACAGGAAAGTTCCGGGGTAATTTTCCTTTCAGCAAAGGTATTACTAGTCTTAAAAATGTCAAAATATAAAGACTGTTTTTTAACGAAACATTTCTCATATTATATTCCGGAAATAAAAAAAGACCCAATTTTTCTTGAGTCTTTATTATAATTGATATTTTTAGGATTATCTAAGAAGGATATTGTTCGTCATCGTTGTATGGTTGATGAGCACTCCTTTTTCATCCCTGATCTCGATTTCAGAAACATGCATTGTTTTTCCTTTTCTGATAAAGCGTGCCGTAGCTGTTACAATGCCATCTTTTTTACTTTTAAGATGGTTGGAATTGATATTCGTTCCCACTCCGTAATACTTACTGCCGTCGATGAAAATATTGGACAGGCTTGAACCTAAAGTTTCCGCCAGCACACAGCTTGCTCCTCCGTGAAGGATCCCAAATGGCTGATGTACTTTTGGCTGTACCGGCATGGTCGCAGTCAGGGTTTCATTTTCAACGTCAATATCTATGAATTGTATTTCAAGTGTTTTGGCTAGTGTTACCCCGTTTCCCCAGTTGTTTAGGAATGTAAGGAGCTCTTCTTTCGTCTGACCTTTCATTGTATAAATGATGAATGATGATTGATTAATGATGAATAATAAATGGATGAAAAAGTAATTCCGTTATCTTTTAACTTCTTCTTCGCTGCCGTTGCCCATGATATTCGGATTCCAGTTTGCAGGAATTTTAGGAACGATGTCGTATTTTACATAGTAATCCTGGATTTCTGCCATAATCTCAGAAAACGGAACTGAAGCAATTCTTTCATAAGGGATGGTATAGCCCAGATAAACAATTTTTCTTTTGAAATCACCTGCAGCCAGAACGATGGGAACTTTTGCAGCTAAGGCCATATGATAAAACCCTTTTCTCCACTTTGGTACCCAGCTTCGTGTTCCTTCAGGAGTAATAACAAGACTGAAATCTTCCTTTTCAAATTGTCTGGCAACAAAATTCACCAGGTCATTTTTCTGGCTTCTGTCGATGCCAATACCCCCAAGCCCTTTTACCACACTTCCATACCATGCTTTGGTGTGGGCATCTTTAATGATGATTTTCAAAGGCTTTTCTAAAGACCAGTAGGCAAGATTTCCTAACAGATATTCCATGTTGTGGGTATGGGGGGCTACTACAAGGATACATCGGTTCAGGCTTTTTGCATCGCCCTGCAAGACGACTTTCCAGCCCAGCATCTTTAACATCAGTTTACCTATCAGTTTTTTCATATATCTTCAGATTAAAAACAAAAAAGTATAACCTATTTGGTTATACTTTACAAATATATTGAAATATTATCGCTCTTAAAACAAACCGCTGATTAAATCTACGATCTTCATAACAATTTCTAATGCAACTTGTACCATGGTTAAGGTGTTTTTTAATGATTTGGTTAATTATTTTTTAACTATACGAATGTATGACATTTTTTTAACATAGCGAACTAAATAATAAGTTTTTTTTCCAATCTCTGAGAGAAGAAGAGTGTGAATTTCAAACGGTTGCCTTCCATTCACACCTCCTGCACTCTCTGAAGTTAATTATTTAGTTTGTATGGAAATTTCGTCTTTTCCGTCTTTGATTTTGATGTCTACGTTTTTGTTCATCTTTTTGATGGTAGACTTCATGGAATCGATGACCTGGTCTGCCTGTGCTTTCGGAACTTTTTTCCCGTTGATGATCAGGCTGTCTTTATCATCAGAGTTATATTCTATGGTAGAACCATTTACAGAAATTTTATTCTTTTCTATTCTGATTTTACCGTCTTCGTCATGCTCCTGGTCGTTATCATTGATGCCGTCTCCGTTTAAATCCCCGTCGAAATCCATTCTGTCATTTTTTAATGGGATTACTACTGATTTTGCAGGAACCACCAACTCATAATCAATGCTGTAATCTCTGAATCTGTGTTCATAAGGATATTTTACATAGTTGGGAAGAATGATCTTATTGTTGATGATCTCTACCGGAACATTGACGTTCAATGGAAGGTTGTATCCTTTTGCCTCTTTTTTAATGATCAGATATGGAGTTTTAATGTCAACTTTTCTTGTCACTTCTACATGGATCCAGTCTTTTTTGTAAACCGAAACCTTATCGGAATAAAGATCATCATCATACCCAGTGAAGTTTTGAGGAATTGCCACCTGCTTTACATCTACATATAGTGTGTCTGAAGTGGTATTGATAGAAACTTCTTCTGTATCTTCCTTGTGTCCTTTCAGGAACATTTCTTTTTTAGCCATGCTTACTCCAAAGAAGGTTCCCAAACATATTACTGCCAGGAATAATACTCCTAACACCCAACCGATATTTCTCAACTTGGTTTTTGGTGAAAAGATCTTAATACTTAGCAGGCTGAAAAGAACTGCAGGAATTAAAGATCCAACAATAATTAATGCTAAAAATACATTGTAAAGCCCATCGTTATCAAGAAGGAATTTCATTTCATCGGCTCCGGGAAAGTTTGAGTCAATTCCGAAAAGACCAAAGACTACAAATACTCCTATAATGCTGCTTAAAGCCATAAATGCGAAGAAGATTCCAATGATATATTTTAAAACATTCCAGACTCCGCTTCCAGCATTGCTGATGTAAGGTTTATTTTCTGTGTAAATTTCACCAGCTCTGGTTGTTGTCTCGTTGGCGAATTGCACAATTTTACTGGATTCTTCCTTTAAATTATCAAAATTCAATGGTTTTCCCTTCATTTTCAAAAAGTCTGATGCAGTTTCTGCTTTAGGTAATACTGCCCAGAGTATAAAATATAAAAGGACAACTAAAAACGAGGACCCGGGAGCAACCCAAAGAAAAAGAAATGCACCCACCCAAATTAATCTCATCCAGGTAATGTCCATACCAGAGTAGGCAGCTAAACCGGCACAAACTCCTGCGATCTTTTGTTTTTCAGGGTCACGGAACAATTGCTTTTTATCGGAATATGTAGTTCCTGTAGTATTCTGTCTGTTACTGTTTTTTTCAGAATAGTAAGCTTCTTCCTGCTCTTCGATCTTTTCAGGAGTACCGATCTGAGCAATTACTCTTTCTACGTCTCCATCGTTGATGACTTCTCTTTTACCTAAAGAATCTTTGAAGATTTCAACCATTCTGATTTCTATGTCGTGCATTACCTCTTCTGCTTCTGAAGCGTCCAACGAGCTTCTAAGAGCATTCAGGTAATCGCTGAGCTTTATATATGCGTGTTCTTCTATAGTGAAAGAAAAACCTGCGAGTCCTATTGAGAGTGTCTTGTTCATAGCTTTGTTTTTTAATTTTTTTGTGTGATTTGGTTTACTGAATCTGTCAGTTCTGCCCAGGTATTTTGAAGTTCGTCCAAGAAGAGTTTTCCTTTTTCTGTGATCTGGTAATATTTTCTTGGTGGTCCTCCGGTAGACTCTTCCCATCTGTAGGAAAGGAACTCGCCATTTTTCAGTCTTGTAAGGAGAGGATAGAGGGTTCCTTCCACTACATCCAGTTTTCCTTTTTTAAGTTCATCGATAAGGTCGGAAACATACATTTCACGATGATTGATGAGACTTAAAATACAGAATTCCAGAATTCCTTTACGCATTTGCGCTTTGGTATTTTCAGTATTCATCTTTAATAAGTTTTGTTAATTAGTTATATTTTCAGAATAATGTTCCTAGCTAGATAAACCTATTCCGATTTTACATTACAAAGATATGTAAATAAAATGGTATTATGCAATACAAAGTAGTGAAATTATTTTTAATTTTACATTAACTTATTGATATTCAGTTGTATAAATTTTAGTTGCAATTTGTCATGAATTTGAAATCAGTTAAAATCGGCTTTGAGATTTTAATTTTTTGTACTTTTGAGTAAGATTTTACAGAAAGAATTCAGTGAAATTATTTAAAACAAGCACAACTCAGATGAATCACAAAATAATATTGCCTATTATCCTTTTCGGAAACTTTTATCTGGCTCAGAATCAGTTTGAGTTAAAAGATGCCTCGAAGAATTACAATGTAAAAATCAATGTGGAAACCTGCGAAAACAATGAATGCAGTGGAAAATCAACCGTTGAGCTTTGGGATAAAAAGACTTCCGGAAAATTCCAGACCCTAACTTCAGACAATTTAAACTTCTATTTGAACGAGGATCAGAAGCCTACTGCGAATATCATTCAGTTATACAACGAACAAAGTCCGCTGATTTTTGATGATTTCAATTTTGACGGAACAGAAGATGTAGCCATCAGAAACGGAAATGAAAGCGGCTATGGAGGCCCTTCTTATGACGTTTATGTATTTAATATTACGAAAAAGCAATTTGTTCCGAGTGACGAATTAACTGCTTTGGCCCACGAAAACCTGGGAATGTTCAATACGGATTCTGAGAGAAAAAGACTGATTACCTATTCTAAATCAGGCTGCTGCTGGCACCTCACAACGGAATATACGGTAGTTCCGCAACGGGGATTGTTTAAAGTATATGAGCTGGAAGAAGATGCAACCGGAGGCGAAACGGTAAAGGTGACCAAAAAAGAATTCATCAACGATCAATGGACAAAGAATATTAAAACCTATCCCATTAACGAATATTACAAAAATTAGCAATGAAGATACAGAAGGAAATCGATTTTATCCTGGCAGTGGATGCCCTGAAAAATGTACAAAGAAGAAATTATAATGCCGACGATTCCAGAAGGGAAAATACGGCCGAACACTCATGGCAGATCATTATTCTGGCTCAGATTCTTTATCCATACGCGAAAAACCGTGTAGATATTGATCTTTTACGGGTTATAAGAATGCTTTCCATTCATGATCTGGTGGAAATAGAGGCGGGTGATACTTTTCTTTTCGATGAAAAAGCAATGGTAGGAAAATTCGAGAGAGAGAAAGTTTCAGCCCAGAAAATTTTTGGAATCCTGGACGAGCCTTTACGTACTGAATTTTTTGAGCTTTGGCTTGAATTTGAGGAAGAAAAGACCCCGGATGCTATTTTTGCCTGTTCTATTGACCGTATTATGCCCTTTATCCTGAATTCCCATACTTCAGGGAAAAGCTGGACGGAAGCTGGTGTTACCGAAAAACAGATCAGAAATATGCTTGAAAATGCTATCACAAGAGCATCAGATGAAATGGGAGAGGCCTTTGAAATGTTGCTGAGTAGAAGTCTGGAGACAGAAAAAGTGATCAGATAGACCTCTGATAAAGTTAAAAAAAGTTTCGGGCGGCCCCAGGCCGCCCGAAACTTTTTTTATAATCATCATTACATGATCCTGATCGGCTTTTTAAATTCATCAATGGCTACAAACGTAAAATCGCCTACAATAGCTCTTTCTCTTTCATAAGAGTACATCTGTTCCGTATAGATCTCAACATTCACCTTCATACTGGTTTTTCCCACATAGGCAACCTTTCCGATCAGCTCAACAATTGTTCCGGCAGGAATAGGTTTTTTGAAATCGATCTTATCGCTGCTTACGGTTACCACTCTTTTTCTTGCAAAACGTGTTGCGGTGATAAAAGCAACTTCATCCATCAGCTGCATGGCTGTACCTCCGAAAAGAGTATCGTAGTGGTTGGTGGTATTCGGGAAAACCGCTTTAAAAATTCTGGTTTCGGATGCTGCAATTCTTTCTTCTGTAGTCATATTTCATTATTAATTAATGCGAAATGAAATATTATTAAAATAACAGAGCAGAGACAGGAATCAAAAGAATCCCTGAAAACAGTCCATCAGATCAATAAACTTCAGATCGCGAAAGTTTCTTGTTTAAAGAAATAGGCAGGTCTCCTGACTTGTAACATCTTTTATCTCCTTCCCGTGCCCTGCACAGTGGATCCTTTGATAAAGACTTCAGTTACTTACAGTTGCGCGACAGTCCGTGATTCTCACACGGTTCCCTTTTAATCTGCGTTAAGCAGAACCAGTTTCTGTGATGAATTAGCGTTAAAACTTTTTCAGGGCAAAAATAAGAATATTACAGAAAAAAATGGCAATTATTCCGGACTATTGTAAATAATCTGGCTCATAACCTTGCCTTCCTTGATCGTCCAGAGTGTGGTATACCTGTTTTCACCGGAACCATTGATCATGTAAAGATAGATATGGTCATTGTCAAGGGCAGTTACCCCGATATTGTTGAAATCCATGGTGGGCTGGAACATATTTTTAATAGCTTCTCTTACAAAAACAGAACCTCTTCCCGGTTGCTGAACCCTGATGGATTTAATTTCCGTCATTCCTTCAGGAAGCGCATCTTTAATTCCCCACGGCTTTATTTTATCGATGGTAAGAATTTTTCCGTCTGCATCTTTTTCCTGCTTTCTGTAACCGGCATTGGAAGGATAAATATCGATAACAACCTTCGTTCTTTGGGCAGTCGGTATTTTCGGATTGCTGTTGTCTGTGAAGATAAGTGATTTCCCGTTTTTAGATTTTGAAGGCGTAAACTGAGGAAGCTGATCGATGAAGGCAACACGTCCCTTGTTGACCATTCCTTCCTTATCAAGATTTTCGTATCTTACAAAAGGCTTTTCTTCATCCTGCTTTTCAGGATATTTGATCCAGATCCATTCCGTTTCTCCCGGTGCAGGCTTTACATAAACAAATACATCCCCTTTACGCATCCGGATCTTGTCTACAATTTTTCTGTAGTCATCCTTGTGAACACGCACATTGGCGTAGCCCTCTTCAGCTTTTACAACGCCGAAAGGAACCTTACTCTGTCCTTTCACAAATGATAAGGAAAATAGACTGAAAGCGGATAAGTACAATGCTTTGTTTACGGAAATCATTCTATGAAATTTTTGATCCTTCAAATATATAAATTAAATGCTTTTTTGATCTGTAAAATAAAGGGATTTGATTAAAATTATCAATATTTCCTGAAAATTGTATGAAATTCTTCATCAGGAACCTCGTCTGAATTATTTCGCAGGCAATTTTTAAAATATTTTAAACGGTTTCAGCTTTTGGGAAGATAATGAAACTGCTGCAGCTCTTTAACATCTTTTATCTTCCTCAGATAAGTTCCGGACAGGAGATAAATATCATCAGCCATATCTAAAATTACACTATAATTATGATCAGAGATAATGATTCCTTTATTTTTCGATTGGGATTTAATGATTAACTTCAATTCCTCTACGGCTTTTGGAGAAACACCGCTGAAAGGCTCATCCAGAAGAATAAATGCGGAATCGCAATAAATAATGATCAATGTTTCAACAATTCTTTTCTCGCCACCTGAAAGATTTCTGGAAGTTTTATCCAGAAATGGCTGCATCATTTTTAAACCACATAGAAGTTCTGTATTTTCTTGGGTGCAGAATAAAGGGATAAGCTTTCGGATGCTGCATTCTTTGGGAAGAAAGGAGGACCGTTGCGGCAGATAGGCAATTTTGTTTTTTCTGTCAGACTGATTTTTAAGAATGGAATCATTAAACTTAATAAACTGTGTATCTCCTTTTACAGTTCCGAAAATAATTTCCAGCAGCGTAGATTTTCCATTGCCGGATGAGCCAAAAAGTGCCGATATTTTTCCTGTTTCACAACTTAAATAGACATCCTGCAAGATTTTTCTCTGGCCAAAGGATTTGGTAATACTGTCAATGTGAAGCCTGTTCATAGGAATTTGGTCATGATTTTAATAATTAAACCTAACGACAAAGTGACCACCCACAAAAAAAATTTCGAGAAACCGAAATGAGCATAAAAATAATATTCACTTTTAAGCCTTATATCATAAATAAAGAAATGAAGAAGTGGAAAAATCAGGAAAAAACATAGTCCAAAATTTTCAATACTGAACTGACTTAAGAAAGAGGTCAAAAGTGAAAATAAAACAGCAGGAATGATTAGCTTCCTGTAAAAAATCCACAGAACCGATAAATTTTTACCCATAAATCAAAAATAAAAATAAAATTCCGGTTGTATTATTAATGTTTCATGAAAATAAAAATAGCGCTGATGTTTCAGCACTATTTTTTAGTTTAAAAGCTATAAAATTGCAAATAATTAGATCCTTTCCAGCTCATCCGCATTAATCGTCGTCTTGAAAGTTCCGTAATTCACGATCACTTTATTTTTTGAAATTTTTTCAATGGTTCCTACGCTGGTGCTTCCTGCAATACGTACGCGCTGACCTTCTTTCATCCAGACGGCACGGTCGGTTTTGCGTTTTTCTTCCAGTTTTTCATTGGTTTCGGCAATCTTTTCGATCACTTCTTCCTTCTTAAGCTGTTGCGTAATTTTTCTTTTCACCACCTGAAGACGTTTAGATTCATCTTTATCAGCGCCTATTTTCCTGAATTTCTCCTGTTCAAGCAGCTTCACAAAATCTTTTACGACATCTTTCCTCGATTTTCCTTTTACATAACTGTCGATGAACGTTTCAATCTTGTTCCCGAACTGAAGCTTACGGTGTTCCTCTTCATACAGTTTCTGAAAATTGAAAAGCTTCTGCTGCAGCTGTTCGTTCAGTTTCTGAAGATTATCGCGCTTATCTTCCACAGATTCCTTTCTTTCGGCAAGATCCGTTTTCAGTTTTTCAACCTCAAATTTTTCCTGCTGAAGCTTTACAATGGTTTTATCCAGATTTACGATATCGTGTTCCACCTTCTTTTTTGCAGCATGGATGATAAACCTTGGAATTCTGTTTTTCTCGGCAACTTCAAAAGTAAATGAGCTTCCTGCCTGTCCTACTTCCAGTTTGTACATGGGCTCCAGTGTTTCTTCATCAAAAAGCATCGCTGCATTTTCAGCATGCGGAAGCTGTTCTATCACAAGCTTGATGTTTGTATAGTGTGTGGTGATGATTGCAAAGCTCTTCTTATCATAGAAATATTCCATGAAACTTTCCGCCAGCGCACCGCCAAGCTCGGGATCAGATCCCGTCCCGAATTCATCAATAAGAAGCAGGGTATTGCCATCAGCTTCGCGGATAATTCCGGCCATTTTCTTCAGTCTAGAAGAATAAGTTGAAAGATGGTTTTCAATCGACTGGTTGTCACCGATATCCGTCATGATCTTTTCAAAAAAGAACATTTCAGACCTTGGATGTACCGGTACCAGAATTCCGCTCTGGATCATCAGCTGAAGCAGTCCAACGGTTTTCAGGGTGATAGATTTTCCTCCTGCATTCGGTCCGGAAATACAGATGATTCTGTTTTGATCCGTTAAACTCAGAGTTTGTGGAAAGATAGTCTTATTTTCTGCCTTATTTCTCAGCCATAACAGCGGATGGAATGCGTCTTTAAGCTTTAATGTTCTGTGACGGTTGATCTTGGGAAGGATTCCGTTAACCATTTCAGCAAATTTTGCTTTTGCCCTCGTAAGGTCAAGGTCAAAAATATAGACCTGGTATCTCCACAACTGGGGCTGGAATTCAGCCAGTTCAGCAGTAAGCTTTCTTAAGATTTTGTCGATCTCTTTTTTCTCTTCCTCTTCACTTTCACGAAGCTTGAAGTAATGTTTTACCACACTGTCCGGCTGGATGTAGGTAATAGAGCCGGTTTTTGAAATTCCCAGAACTCTTCCGGCCACCCTTTTCTTGAATCCGGATTTTACTGCTAAAACCCTTTGATCCTCAATAATCGTTTCCCGGATATCATCCAGAAAATCACTTTGCCCGTAATTGAAAAGAGCACGGTTGAAATTCTCCTGAATGGCTTTTTTAGCCACCTGAATTTCAGAACGAAGCTCCTTCAGAGCAGGAGAAGCATCACTTTTTACTTCCCCAAAACGGTTAAAGACCTTATCTATCTTATCAATAATCTCTTTTTTGAATTCCAGCTCAGAAACATCTTTTATCAGGTTAGGAAAAGTGTCGGGCATGGTTGGGAAAAACTTCTGAAGCTTTCCTATCTGTTCAGTTAAAGTTTTTATTTTGATGAAAGCACTGTTTTCCAGACGGTAATTCTCGATCAGCATTAATTTCAGCTCACTTTCGATATCTTCGTATTCATCGAACGGAATTGCATTTGAACTCTCAAAACTCGAAAGATATTCCGACGTTTTTTTCAGGGAAAGTTCCGCCTCGTCAATTTCCATGGGACGAAGTTGAAGAATTTTTTCTCTCGTTTTCGGAGAATACGCAAATGGAGAGATCTCCGCGAGCAATTGCGGAAACTCTAATTCGTTTAAATCTTCTTTATTTATATACACATTGCAAATTTAGTGAGAAAATGTGATTATTATGTATATTTGAGATATTTACAAAATTAATGATTGAAACTAAACGATTAATCTTAAAAAAGATCAACGAAAGCCACGTTGAAGATATTTTGCGGATTCGTAGCAATGAAGTCATCAACCAGTTTTTGGCGAGAAATCCACCCAAAAACAATTATGATGCGCTTCAGTTTATCTTAACCATTAAGGAAAGAACTCAAAATAACCAAACGATTTATTTGGGAATTTCTCTAAAAGATCAGCCTAATCTTATCGGAACGATCTGCCTCTGGAACTTTTCTGAAGACAGAAAAACTGCCGAAGTAGGGTATGAGCTCTTACCTGATTATCACAGAAAAGGAATCATGTCGGAAGCTTTGGAAGCGGTTTTAGAATTCGGATTTAATGAACTGCACCTTCAGGAAGTAGTGGCAATGACCCACAAGTCTAATATAAGCTCGAAAAATCTTCTGCTGAAGCATCATTTTGTTTTGGAAGAGGAGAGAAAAGATGAAGACTTTCCTGATAATATTGTTTTCAGTTTGAAGAAAAATTCGGTTTAGGAAAATGCGCAAAAAAATATTAGTGATTGTGGCTTCTCTTTTAGTGTTGTTTTTTTCATTAAGAGATTTAGGATATATCTTTATTTCGCTTCCTGTATTTATTCTGTTGGCATACAGTATTTCGAATCTAATAACAGAATTGATAGATAAAAAGAAAAATAGAATAAAAAAGGAAAAGGATTTTGAATATCTGTTTTTGTTTGGGCTTGTTCCGTTTTTGTTGTTTGGCAAATATTACGAAAATACTATAGGCGGTTATGAATTATTTTGGAAGCTGGCTTTTACAAGTATTATTTTCACAGGAGTCACAATATTGGTATTAAATTTCTTATACAATTTTAATAGTCATAAGAAAAGAAATAATATTTTAAGTATCGTTATATTTTTCTTTTTTTTAGTCCCTGCAATAGGTATTTTAATCAATAAACAATTCACAACCGGAACAGATAGAAAAGAAAAAATAGAGATTAACAGGAAATATATTAATAAAGGCTCAAGAGGGAGTGAATCCTATGAAATCTTTATTAAAACCAGATTTGATGAAGATGAGAGACTGGAAATAAGTGAAAATTTATATAAGAATATTTCGGATAATCAAATTGTTGAATTAAATCTATCCAGAGGAATTTTGGGGTATGATTATGTAGAAAAAGTGAAAAAATATAATAGTTATTAATAAATTAGCGTCAGAAATAAGAGATAGAATGACCTGGACAGAAGTTTTAGCCCCGATAAAAAATACGGAATATTTTAAAAACCTTTGGGAAAAAGTAAAGCAGGAATATGCAACAACCAAAGTTTTTCCGCCAAAAAATCAGATATTCAGAGCGTTGGAAATTACTCCCTTTGAAGATGTTGAGGTGGTGATCCTTGGGCAGGACCCTTATCATAATGATTATCAGGCCAATGGTTTGTGTTTTTCCGTTTCAGAACAGGTAGCTGCACCGCCTTCCCTTAAAAATATCTTTACAGAATTAAAAGATGACCTTGGCATTGAAAGAACTTCCAAAGAACTGGACGACTGGGGCAGGCAGGGCGTTTTACTGCTGAATGCCACTTTAACGGTACGTGCCCATTCACCCAATTCCCACAAGGATTTAGGATGGGAAAAATTCACAGATTTTATCATCAAAGAAATTTCAGATAAAAAAGAAAATGTTGTTTTCGTTCTTTGGGGAGCTTTTGCGCAAAAAAAGGCCGAACTTATTGATCCGGCCAAGCATTTTATCTTAAAATCGGCGCACCCGTCACCTTTTTCTGTGTATAGAGGTTTTTACGGAAGCAAACCCTTCTCGAAAATTAACGAATACCTTATTTCAAAAGGAAAGAAACCTATTTCCTGGTAGTTTCGGATCTTGTTGCTCCGGTTTTGGTGAATTTGATTCCTATTCTATATTTTCCTTCCAAAGCTTTTGCCCCTCCGTCAGATTTCGGGAATGGGCTTACCTCTTCCAGTGAAATGGTATATCCATTGAATCCTTCGGATTTGTGGTAATTTCTTCCGGTATTATCCATCGTGGCAAGGTTTAAAGTGACAGGTCTGGAAGTAGTGCTCATTACTTCTACCTGTGCTATGGCAACGCCTGCCCAGATGCAGTTCACCCCTTCAGGACAGCGGCTGTCTTCGGAAATCCCTTTGAATGTTACATTCATTTGATATTTTGGAAGAAATTTATTTTCTCCCTGGTTAAAATAAATGATACCTTCTTTTTCTGAAGCTTTGGTGTTTTTCATATCGGAAGCTGTTCCTGCTTTTATTTCAGGGGTTTTTGTTTTCTTTTGGGCATTGCAGCCGGCTAAGGTCAGCATTCCCAAACTTAATATAATGGCTTTATGAAACATATTTTTCTTTTTTTGATGTGAATTTATTTATAATTAATCTGTCAAAATTGCAATGCCGGAAATCTGGCATCCTGCATTAAATTCCATCCATCTTTTCCAGCTTCCGTCTAAACTTTCATGCTATATTGTTTAAATAATACCAAGCATATTCAATACTACTACCAAAAACATTGCCACACCTACCACAAGACTGAAACCTGTTCCGTAAATGAAGCCGATAAATGCACCTTTTGTCGATTGCAGAGCCTTATTCATATCCTTGCTGTCATGAAGAAGTTCCCCGATAAATACGCCTGCAAACATTCCTATCAGGAATCCCAAGGGAATAGGAATGAAAATTCCGACAATGGTCCCAATGATCGACCCGATACTTCCCCAGCGCGTTCCTCCGTATTTCCTGTTCGTTTTCGCAGGAATTACATAGCTGAGTACTACAGAGATAAGTGTCAGGATCACAAAAGCCCAGATATAGATCATAGGCAGATCCGCATCTGTCCCGAATTTATAGATCAGAAGACCGCAGATACTCAGTACAAGTCCCGGAAGTACAGGTAGGAAAGTCCCCAGTATTCCTAAAACCAGTAAAATAAGACAGAGAATATTAATTAAGGCTGTATCCATTCTTTAAAATTATCTATGCAAGATAGGAAAAAAGAAAATTTGCAGGAGCCTTTTTCATATTTGGGATGAAAATTGATTGTCAATAGTTACATCATCATTCTTTATTTATAAATTTGCTGTAATGAAAGACGAAATACAGGATACAAAAAGCTTTTTGCAGGAAATAAGCGATCAGCTTTATATTTATATCAGTCAGGTGACACCCGGCGGTATGGATTGGGTCGTTCATATTATTGTTAAGCTGGGGCTTTTGTGTGCCGTGTTTTTAGTAGTGGATTTTATTTTTAAATTCATTATTAATTTTGTTTTCAGATTTTTTAAAAGTGATGAAAAATATCCGGTTATACGCTCTGTTTATCAGTCTAAGATTTCTAATTCTGTTGCTCATTTTGCAGCACTTCTGGTTGTAGGAGCTGTCCATCCTTCCATATTCCCTGCCACAGCACTTCCTAAAACCAATATTTTTATTAACAGATCTATCAATTTAGGTTTGGTTATGATTCTGGCAGGTATGCTTTACAGGTCATTAACGGGCTTCAGGTATTTCTTCACCATAAAGCAGGATTTTTATAAGATCATGGCACTGAATGCCATTTCAGAAACCGTCAAGATCCTGGGAATCTTCATTTTTTCGGTGGTGGGGCTCTGCGTAATATTCGGGATCAAAGGAACTACTATTGTGGGAAGTTTGGGAGCCATTACTGCTGTTTTGGTTCTTGTTTTCAGGGATACCATTTTAGGTTTTGTCACCGGGATCCATGTAGCCACTTCTAAAAACCTTAAAGTAGGGGATTGGGTAAGTATTCCGAAATACAGCATTGAAGGAAATATTACTGATATAAGCCTTCTGACCACGAAGATCACCAATTTCGATAAAACAGTTTCAACCATTCCTACTTATGACCTCCTGACCACGGAAATTAAAAACCTTCAGGTGATGTCTGAATCCAATACCAGAAGGATCAAGAAATCTATTTATTTCAATATCAATTCTTTTAAATTTTTGAATGAAGAAGATATTGAGAGGCTGAAAGAAATCAACCTGATTTCAGATTATCTGGAAGAGAAAACAAAGGAAATTGAAAGAGAAAAACAAAATCTGCAGCATAATGATAAAACCATCAACGGAAGACAGCTTACCAATATCGGGGTTTTCAGGTATTATGCACAGAAATATATAGAAAATGATCCTGATATAGATCAGAAGGGAGCAAAAATGGTCCGCCAGCTGGACATTACTCCGCAGGGGCTTCCGTTAGAAGTGTACTGCTTCTCGAATGATTCCAAGTGGGAGCACTTCGAACAGATTCAGGCAGATATTTTTGACCATTTGCTGGTTGCTTCCAAGGAATTTGATCTTCAGGTTATGCAGATAAGTGTAAAAGTCTGATGAAACCCATTCATCAGATCTTTAAAATTAATTTAATTATGATAATTAAGGAAACAAAAGTCCGGTATGGAATGATTGAATTCGAACTTCCATCCTTATTATCTAACATCTCAATAAAAAAATGACAAAACTAAGCGTAAACATTAATAAAATTGCGACGATAAGAAATGCAAGAGGGGGCGAAACGCCAAGCGTAACAGAAGCGGCAGTGAAAATCCAGGAATTTGGTGCACAGGGAATCACTATCCACCCAAGACCTGATGAAAGACATATCACAAGGAAAGATGTGTACGATCTGAAACCGTTGGTTACCACTGAATTCAACATTGAAGGAAACCCTCACCGCTATTTTATTGATATGGTTCTCGAGTTAAAGCCGGAGCAGGTAACGCTGGTTCCTGATGCAGACGATGCTATTACATCCAATGCAGGCTGGGATACCAAAAAGCATTTGGATTTCCTGACAGAAATTATTGCAGAATTTAAGAATGCAGGAATCCGTACCTCTGTTTTTCTTGATCCTTTGCCGGAACTTGTAGAATATGCTGCAAAATCCGGAGCCGACAGAATAGAACTGTATACTGAAGCTTACGCAAAAAATTACCTTACAAACAAAGAACAGGCTATAAAACCTTATTATGAAACGGCACTGGCAGCAACGGAGTTTGGCCTGGGAATCAATGCCGGACACGATTTAAGCCTTGAAAACTTAAAATATTTTGCTGATCATATTCCGAATCTTCTGGAAGTTTCCATAGGACATGCTTTGATTTCTGAAGCACTGTATATGGGGCTTGAAAATACGGTTCAGGCATATCTGAAAAGACTGGCAGTGTGGTAAAAGAAGTTGGAAATTAGAGATTAGAAACTAATAATAAAGATTTATTTAATTTATCCCTAATCCCTAATCCCTAATCCCTAATCCCTAATTTCTAACCCATAACTTCTAATTTCTAAATCAAAAAAATGGACATTTTAAACTCAAAAATATTTGGCGAAAACCTTACGGTAACGCCGCTTCTTGTATTTCACGGACTATTTGGAATGCTGGATAACTGGGGAAGTTTCGGGAAAGACATTGGTGAATACCTTCCCGTACACCTGATCGACCTTAGAAATCACGGAAGAAGTTTTCATTCCGAAAGTATGTCGCATGACGATCTGGCTGATGACATTGCCCGCTATATGGATCATTATGGGATTCAGAAAGCGCATGTCCTGGGCCATTCTCTAGGCGGAAAAGCAGTCATGCAGTTTGCCCTGAAATATCCTGAAAGGGTAGAAAAACTCATTGTGGTAGACATTTCACCAAAAGCCTATCCGCCACATCACCAGGGAATTATTAAGGCCCTTGAGACTGTAGATTTCAATACCGTAAACTCAAGAGGCGAAGTAGAAGCTGTATTGAGCCAGTATATTCCTGACAAATCTACCATCCAGTTTTTAGCAAAGAATCTGTATTGGGATGACAACAAAAAGCTGAACTGGAGATTTAATCTCGAAACCTTATCTGAAAAATATAACGAATTTGTTTCCAATGCCGTTAAATTTGGAGTTTTTGAAGGCGAATCCTTATTCATTGCAGGAGAAAAATCAAATTATATTCTTCCGCACGATGAATACGGAATCAAACAGCAGTTTCCAAAAGCTAAAATAGTGAGGGTTAAAAATGCCGGGCATTGGGTTCAGGCTGAAAATCCGGTAGATTTTGCGAAAGTTGTCAAAGAGTTTTTGAATTTGGATTAATTTATTTCCGTCTTTTTATTGATTTAGTTAAATTTTTCTTAAAATAAAAATATTATTTCCCTAGGTGTTGAAATTTTTTGTACTTTAGTTTTATATAAAAACTAAATATAATAACTTATGGAAAAGAAAAATTCAAAAAAACCGTTCTTCGCTTCATTTTTAGAAAAACAAATCAGCGATCCTGAAAAAATTCAGGGTGGGGCAGTTACTACACCTACTACAGATATTGTTACCATACCTGAAAGGGATAATGTTACAACATCACCGTTTCTCGACAATGCAACAACGCCGTTAAAGGATCAGGTTGTAACCATGAAGTATCCGTCTGACAGTGATGAGTCTGGAGAATTAGATATTCTTTAAACCGGAATAAAAAACAATAACCAAACTCAAGATTATGAAAGACGAAAATTCAAAAAAGAAGCCGTTTTTTGCCTCATTCCTGGAGAAGCAGGTTAAAGATCCGGAAACCATTCAGGGAGGCGGCATTATTTCAAACACAGATAACGACGTCGTTACCGCACCTTCTATTGATAACGTTACCGCACAGATTTTTGATCATGTTACCCATCCGAGCAAAGATCTTTTGGTAACAATGAAGTATCCTTCAGACGGTGATGATGACGTGGTTTAAATTTCTACAGAATACACAATTACAAGTATATTTTCAACCAAAACTAAATTATTATGAAAGACAAGAATTCAAAAAAGAAGCCGTTCTTTGCGTCATTCCTGGAGAAGCAGCTTAAAGATCCTGAAACCATTAAAGGAGGAGACACAGGGATTATCACCGACACTTTAAAAGATTCCATCACCAAGCCATCTGTTGATGTGGTAACTTCCCCTAAAGATGATATGATGCACACGCTGAAATATCCGTCTGACGGAGATGATGATGCACCAACTATTCCACTGGATTAAAAAAATGAAATACTAATCGTATTAATACAATCATCACATACCCAAAGGAAACTTACCATTAAGTTTCCTTTTTTAATAAAAACCGGCAAATGATTCTCTGTATTACCCATTCCCAGGATTTTTACAATATTGATCTTTTTTTTGAATATCTGGCCTCTAAAAATATTCCGTACTTCAGGCTGAATTCTGACCGCATGAATCATCTCCAGAAGATCAGTGTGAATGAAGATTCATTTGAACTGACCGATGAATGCGGAAATACCATTCATTCAAAAGATATCAAAGGAGTATGGCACAGAAAAGCTTGGGGAATCCCCGTTCCTGAAGAACTGGATGAAGATTACAAAAAAATATTCCTCAGCGGTTACGCCAACCTCCGTTATAACCTTATTACTGTTTTAGAAAACATTCCATGGATCAATCCTTATGAAAATGAAAGAAAAATTGATGGAAATAAAATGCTTCAGCTGAAAACCGCCAAAGAACATCAATTAACTGTTCCTGAAACTATTTTCTCCAATGATGAAGAAAAGATCACAGCCTTTTTTCATAAGTTCTGTAATGGAAAGGCAGTGGCAAAACTGCACAGCCTGACTGCAAAAACTATGAGCGGGGAGAATCTTATTTCAACAATGATCATTGAAGAAGGTACCCTGGAGCATATTGCGGATATTGCATATTGTCCGATGATCTTTCAGCCGTATATTGACAAAGAATATGAATTGAGGATCGTTTATATAGCGGGAGAGTTTTTTACCGGAAAGATCAATAACAGTGAAAATGCAGACTGGAGACTGGCACAGGGAACCTATGTCTGGTCAGCCTATGAACTGCCGGAAAATATCAAAGCCGGTCTTGCTTCCATGATGGAGGAAATGGGGCTTTATATAGGAGCAATAGATATGATCAGAGGAAAAGACGGGGAATATTATTTCCTGGAAGTGAACCCGCAGGGAGAATGGGGAATGCTGCAGAAAGAGCTGGGATTTCCCATCGCAGAAAAAATCGCCGATAACCTTATAAAAAGAATCAATAACCCATGAATAAAATATTAATCATTACGCATACAGCAGATAACTTTTCAATTGAAAAAGTAACGGAATATATAGAAAAAAATGGCTGCGAGGTCATCCGTTTCGATGTGGACCTGTACCCGATACAAAATAAACTTTCAACAGTATATCAGGATGGAGAGTGGATCAGTGTTCTTGAAACAAAAGAGGCAAAGTACCGTCTGGATGATATTGCTGCCGTATGGTACAGGAGAGCCTATAATATCGGAAGTGGAGTAAAAGAAGAAATGGATAAAAAATTCTATGGTGCTGCAATGGGGGAGATCCGCAATACGCTTTTCGGATTTATAGAATCTGTGGATGCTTATGCATTGGGGAAACCCGGCATTTACAGAAGGCTGGACAGTAAAGAAGAGCAGCTTAAAATTGCAGTTAAGTTAGGACTTAAGATTCCTGAAACCTGTCTGACGAACAATCCGGAAGAAGCAAGGCAGTTCATCCTTAAACATCAGAATGTGATCGCTAAAATGCAGACCGGTTTTGCGATTTATGAAGATGGAGTGGAAAGTGTGGTCTTTACCAATGTCGTTAACGAAGACAAGCTGGAGGAATTGGACTCGTTGGTATATTGCCCGATGCAGTTTCAGAAAAAAATTGAAAAGAAAAAAGAACTTCGCGTTACCATTGTAGGAAGGGATGTTTATGCTTTTGAAATAGATTCCCAACAGTCCGAGGATGCGAAAATCGATTGGAGAAAAGACGGGGTAAACCTGCTTACCAAATGGGTGAGAACAGAACTTCCGGCAGATGTTGAATCGAAGCTTCTGGAACTTTTAGATGTATACAATGTGGATTATGGCGCTATAGACATCATTGTTTCCCCTGAAGACGAATATTATTTCATTGAGATCAATGCGGCCGGTGAATTCTTCTGGCTGGATAATCTGACGGAAGAAAACCAGATCTCCAAGAGTATTGCTGATGTTCTTTGTGATAAGGCTCCGAGAAGAAACAATATGGTTATGGCTTAAATAGAAATACAATTTAAATATAAAAGGCACAAAAGGCTGGTATTTAGCTTTTGTGCCTTTTTTGTTTCTAATAGCGGTGTGGGGTTGTGCTTAACCACCCCGTCAAAAATTCTATGAATTTTCGCCACCCCTCTAGGGGAGGGGAATTATGATCCGACAAATATCTGTCGATTGAAATCTTTATTTTCCAAAAAATGCTTAATGATTTTCCCTGTAAAATGATAATATTGGTTAAATAAAGTGGAATTCTGCTTTAAAAATCGCAAATTTGCATACGCGGTTTTTCATAAACTTTACTGGAAAAATGAAGAATTGCCGGATAGGAAATATTGTTATATTTTAGTCAGCAATCAAGTACATAATTAATGATTTTTGTAACGGGTGCAACCGGAATCCTGGGAAGGGTGATTGTTTTGGAACTTCTGAAAAAAGGGAAGAACGTTCGTGCCTCCAAAAGACCGGGCAGCAATTTAAACGATGTAAGGCATTCTTACAGCTTCTATACAGATAATCCTGATGATTTTTTTAATAAGATCAATTGGGTAGATGTAGATTTTGATGATATTGATGCTCTTCAGGAGGCGTTAAAAGGTGTAGATGAGGTGTATCACTGTGCCGCAAAAGTATGTTTCCATCCTAAAGATGAAAAAGAAATGTACCATACCAATGTAAAAGGTACAGAAAATTTACTGTTTGCCTGTGAGGGTTCGGGAGTGAAAAAATTTCTTCATGTGAGTAGTATTGCTGTTTTGGATATTTTTAATGAAAAAGGGGAATTAGACGAAAATTCAGAGTTTAATCCCAAAGAAGAGCATTCTGCTTATGCCATTTCTAAACACCTTGCTGAAATGGAGGTGTGGAGAGCCTCTGCGGAAGGGCTGAATACCATTATCGTGAATCCCGGAATGATCATCGGAAGCGGAAACTGGGGTCAAAGCAGTGGCGATATATTTCCCACTTTTGAAAATAATGGCTTTACCTTTTCCGGTGGAACCAGTTATGTAGACGTCCGAGATGCAGCCCGGATTTCCATTCAGCTGATGGAGAAAAATGCTTTCGGGGAACGTTTTATTCTTATTTCCGAAAATCAGAAATATGCAGAGCTCGGAAAACAGATCAGGTCTCAGCTTGGACTGAAAGAAGCAAAAATCCTTACAAAATCCCAACTGAACCTGGGACGGTTAGCCAATATTCTTTTAGGCTGGCTGATTCCAAAGCTGAGAATCATTACAAAATCAAATATTGAAGCCATATCATCGCTCAATACCATTTCCAATCAGAAAATTAAAAAAGAGCTTGATTATCAATTTATTCCTGTAAAGGAAAGTGTTGATTTTCATCTTAAAAATTATATTAACGACAAAAAGCTGAATTCATGAATCTTGCAGCAGCAATTATCCTTAAAAATGTAGAAAAACATCCGGTAAAATCAGCAATAGGCTTTAAAAAGAAAGATGAAGTATGGAAAGAGCTGAGCTGGAAAAAATTCGGTGAGATCGTTTTTAAAACAGCTAACGCACTGAAAAATGCAGGAATTCAGGAAAATGATAAAGTAGCCATCTACTCGGATAACTCTTCCGAATGGATGACCGTTGATCTTGCTTCAATGGCCATTGGTGCCGTTACTGTACCTGTATATTCTACGAATAATGCAGAACAGGCAGAATATATCATCAGTGATTCTTCAGCAAAAGCTGTGCTTGTCGGCAGCCAGGAACAGTATGATGCCTGTCTGGAGATCTTACAGAAAGAAGAAAACGAGTTGGAAACCATTATTGTTTCTAAAAAATCGGTTTGGATTAAAAAAGAATTCAACAGTTTTTACCTTGAGGATTTTATTGCAAAATCATCCCCCAAGCTGGAAATCTGTAAAAAAGAATATGACGATACAGCTACCCTGATTTATACTTCAGGAACAACGGGAACTCCTAAAGGCGTTATGCTTACTCATGGGAATTTCATCAAAGCTTTCGATTCCCATTTTGAGTTTTTTAAATTTAAAAACTTTGAAGAAGAACTGTCGCTGGCCTTCCTTCCATTAAGCCATGTTTTTGAAAGAAGCTGGAGCCTGCTTTGCCTGTATGGCGGTGCAAGAGTATATTTCCTGGAAGATCCTAAAAATATTGCCAAGGCTCTGGAGGAAGTAAAGCCTACCACAATGTGTGCTGTGCCGAGATTTTTTCAGAAAGTATATGCCGGAGTTCTCGAGAAAGCGGAAGAAGGCTCTTCACTGAAGAAAAAGATCTTCGATTGGGCGTTGGCAACAGGCTGGCAGACTGCAGAGCTGAGAAGAAATGAAAAACCGGTTCCTTTTGGATTGAAACTGAAGGAATCCGTTGCAGATATGCTGGTTTTCAGTAAAATTAAAGAGAGAATGGGCGGCAGGCTGTGGTTTTTACCTTGTGGAGGAGCATCGCTTTCGCCGGAAGTCACCAAATTCTTTGATTCAGTGGGAATTCACATCACAGTAGGATACGGACTGACTGAAACAACCGCTACACTGACCCTTTTCCCATTGACCCATTTTGAGCATGGAACAAGCGGAAAACCTTTACCTGGCGTAGAAATCCGTATTGGTGAAGGTGATGAGATCCAGGCTAAAGGAAATGGCATTATGAAAGGATATTACAACAAGCCTGAAGAAACACAAAAAGTCTTTACAGAAGACGGATGGTTCAAAACCGGAGATGCCGGAAAATTCGATGATAAAGGCAACCTGATTATCACGGACAGGATCAAAGATTTGATGAAAACCTCCAACGGAAAGTATGTGGCACCACAGCAGATCGAGAACCTTCTTACCAATAATAACTTTATCCAGCAGATCATGCTGGTGGCAGAGGGAAGACAGTTTGTTTCCGCGCTTATCGTTCCGAATTTTGAATTCCTGCAGGATTTTATCAAAAAAAATAATATTCCTTTTACCAGCTGGGAAGAAGCAGTGAAGGACGAGAAAGTTATTGCTTTGTATAAAGAAAAAATTAAAGAATTACAAGTGCATCTTGCAGATTATGAAAAAGTGAAAAAATTTACACTAATGCCTGCGGAGTTTGATATCAATACCGGAGAAATAACTCCGACATTGAAGGTCAAGAGAAATGTGGTTCTTAAAAAATATGCGGATGTTATTGAGAGTATGTATTAAACACAGAATTAATACCTTACGATAGATGTACCGTTTTTTATTTTAAATCAGATTATGACAACACAAGAATTTCTGGGAAAACAAAATTTCACCATCAATAATCAGACAGTTTCAGAAAGCTGTCCTTCCAATATCGCCCTGATTAAATATTGGGGCAAATATGCTGATCAGATCCCTGCAAACCCAAGCATCAGTTTTACTTTAAACCATTGCAAAACCAATACGTCCATAGAGTTTTTTGCCAATGAAGCCTTTTCTGTGCAAACTTTCCTGGCTGGCAATGAAGAAACGAAATTTGCTGAAAAAATAGAAAAATACTTTAAAAACATTGAACAATACCTTCCGTGGATATTGAAAGGAAAATATATCATCAGAACAGAAAATACCTTTCCTCACAGTTCCGGGATTGCAAGTTCTGCTTCCGGATTTGGAGCCATTGCAAAGTGCCTGATGAAGCTGGATGAAATCTTTTCAGGGAAATCATCTGAGGAAGAATCATTAAGAAAAGCCTCATTTCTGGCCAGATTGGGGAGTGGAAGTGCCTGCAGAAGTTTGTATAACGGGCTTGTAGTGTGGGGAGTGTCGGATGAGGTAGAAGGAAGCTCAGATCTGTTTGCTGTGAAATATCCCGATAATGAAATTCATGAAATATTTAAAAACTTTAATGACTGGGTTTTATTAATTCATGAAGGCCAGAAAAGTGTATCCTCAACCGTAGGACACGGTCTGATGAATACCAATCCGTATGCGGAAAGAAGATTTCAGGAAGCAAGAGAAAACTTTGTTCCTATGAAGGAAATTCTAAAAAACGGCAACCTGGAAGAATTTATCAAATTGGTAGAACATGAGGCACTTACCCTTCATGCCATGATGATGATGAGTGATCCTGCCTTTATCCTGATGAAAACCGGAACACTGGAGGTAATCAATAAAATCTGGGATTTTAGAAAAGAAACTGGCCTGCCATTGTTCTTTACGCTGGACGCAGGAGCCAATGTTCATCTTCTGTTCCCCAACAACGGATCCGAAGATAAGATCAAAGCATTCATCGAAACTGAATTGCTGCAACACACTCAGAAAAATGGAGTAGTGAAGGATGTAATGAGGTTTTAAAAAAATATGACACAAACATGTGCGTGATGTGCTAAATCTGCGAGAGTTTTTTTCGCTCGCAGATTTAGCACATCACGCAGATTCTTTTTGAGCTTTAAGTAAGTCAGTTTAAGAAAAACTTCTGCAATGATCTTTATAGTTCAAAATGTTTTGAATGTTTTACTGAAAAGGGGCATTCAGGAAATCATTAAACGGTTTCATCAGTTTAAAGATTTTCGTTAAGTTTTTTATAGCATTTTTGTCCAGGATTTCTTCATCTTTCAGGGGATATACTACAATGAAATTCTTGAGTTTCAGATATTCTCCCATTGGATCTTCCTTTTCAAATCCCTGGGGGATTTTTTTCAGTTTATCATCCTGGTCAAGCTCTGGAAAATGCTTTTTAAAATCTTTCTGATTAATAATTTTAAGAAAATCTTCACCGTATAAAGAAATTTCCTTTCTTACTTCTTTCAGGACCGAAGATTCAGGCATATAAATACCACCCGCCAGGAATGATTTCCCCGGTTCCAGATGAAGATAATAGCCACCTTTCTGACTGCCTTTACCCATTCCCAGGGAGGCACCGAAATTAGTTTTATAAGGTGATTTGTCTTTTGAAAACCGTGTGTCTCTGTAAATTCTGAACAATGATTTTTTGCCGTCGATTTTCCCCAGTTCCTCATCAAAACCGGACATTTCTTTGATCAGGCCGTCAAGGAAAGTAATAACATTTTCCTGGGCTTCCGTATAAGCGGATTTGTTTTCATTAAACCAGTCACGGTTGTTGTTGACAGTAAGATTTTGTAGAAATTTCAGGGTTTCCGGCTTGATACTATTCATGTTTTTAAAATTTAATAAGGTGTGCTATTTATTTATTTAACCAAGTTAAAAAATAAACTTAGGCTGACCAAAATTATACAATATAACAAATGCATTAAAATATTGGAAGAATTTTTGAGAGTTAAATATCTTAAAAACACACCGTTTATGATACACGGCTTCCGGATTAATGAATGGCTGTTAAATCTAGTGATAGTAAGGGATGAACCCGGTTAAAACATGTGACGTTTTAAAATAAAAATTTTATGTTGAATCATGTTATTTTTGAAAATTCATAAATAATACCGAAAAAATCAATCCAATTTAATAAAAAAAAATAATGTTTAACATCTTTTTAACGCGAGGCACGTTTTTTTGGATTTAATTTTTAAAAAAATAAAAAAATATTAAAGGATTCTGAATTAAAGTTTACATATTTAAAACTTTATTCAAAAACAAATCAAATATTTATTGTATCTTTGCAAAAATTTTAAAATATTTAATGAATTTATTTACGGAGTCCAATTTAAGTCCTGACATTCTTAAGGCAATTGGCGAACTGGGTTACGAAAGCCCGACAGAAATCCAAAAACAGACTATCCCTTTCATTCTTTCAGATATTCGCGATTTGATCGCACTTGCGCAGACAGGGACAGGCAAAACAGCAGCGTTTTCGCTTCCGATTTTGGATATGATTGACGATACGAGTCGCAAAATCCAATTATTGGTGCTTTGTCCGACACGGGAATTATGTCTTCAGATTTCTAAAGACATAAAAAATTACTCCAAGTACATGAAAGACATCAAAACCACAGCGGTTTACGGTGGAAGCAGTATTATGGATCAGATTCGTTCTTTAAAGGATAAACCGCAAATTATTGTAGGTACTCCTGGAAGAGTAATCGACCTTATCAACAGAAAAGCGCTTGATTTTTCTGCGATTCATTGGTTAGTTTTGGACGAAGCTGATGAAATGCTTTCTATGGGTTTCAAAGATGAGTTGGAAACAATTCTGAGCGAAACACCGGATACAAAGCAGACTTTCTTATTCTCGGCTACGATGAATAAAGAAGTGGAAAGAATTTCCAAAAATTATCTTACCAACCCGCACCGTATTTCTGTAGGTTCTATTAACGAGGTTAAGAAGAACATTAAGCATGAATACTATGTGGTAGGATACCGTCAGAAAAAAGAAGCTCTTAAGAGATTAATTGATGCCAATCCAAACCAGTATTCTATTCTTTTCTGCAGAACAAGAATGGAAACTCAGGAAGTGGCAGATTTCTTAATGCAGAATGGTTATGCCGCAGATGCGCTTCACGGGGACCTTTCCCAGGCGCAGAGAGATACAGTAATGAAGAAATTCAGACTGAAAAACATCGACATCCTTGTAGCAACAGACGTTGCAGCAAGAGGATTGGATGTAAATTCCCTGACACACGTGATCCACTATTCTTTACCTGATGATCCGGAAGTATTCGTTCACAGAAGCGGAAGAACCGGTAGAGCTGGAAAAGACGGAGTTTCAATGGCATTGATTAAGCCTGAAGAAAGCAGAAAGCTGAAACAGATTAAATCTGCAACGAAGATTGAGATCGTAGAGAAAACAATACCAACCGGTAATGATATCATCAAAGCCCAGGTGGGAGGTGTTTTCGAAAAATTATTTACAGAACACGAAGAAGATATCTTTGAATTTGATGACAGTCTGATCCCGGATCTGAGTGCATTCACTAAAGAAGAATTGGTTCATAAGCTATTGCAGTTCCAGCTGAAAGATCTTGCCCTTTATTACAAAGACAAGCATGATCTTGTTGAGCAGAAACTAAGCAGCAGAGATGACGACTATTCAAGAAGAGACAGAGGTCGTGACAGAGACAGGGACAGAGGAAGAGACCGCGACCGTGACAGCAGAAGCAGAGATGGAAGAGACCGTGGCGGAAAACCTAGAAGAAAAGATGAGAATATGGTAAGATTCTTCTTCAATCTAGGGAAAAAAGATCAGTTGAAAAAGCTTGATGTTTTAGATATCATCAATAAAGCGACAGCCGGAAAAAGCAAAAAAAGAGCAGAAATCGGTGATATTGAAATTTTAGAAAAATTCTCTTTCTTTGAAGTGGAAAAATCTTTCCAGGAAAATGTAATGAGCAATATTCCTTCAATGAAATTCAGAGGGAAAGAAATGAGGGCTGAAGTGGCAAACTAGATCTCTCAGAATATATAAAACCGGCTTTTGGCCGGTTTTTTTATTTGATAATCAAGTGTTAACCGAATGTTAACAAAACTTAACGTTATATTGTTTCAGGGCAAATCCTTTTTTAGGAAATTTGCACAAAATTATAAATACATAAAAATGGGAATTGGTAATATTTTCCACGCTTTTCAACCAAAAGATAAAATTTTCTTTGTACTTTTTGAAAAAGTAACGGAGAACCTAGTTGCAATGTCTGAAGACTTTAACAACGGTATCAAAGATTTCGATCTTAACGATGATACAATGCTGAAAAGAATGAGCGACTATGAGCATAAAAATGATGAACTTACCCATGAGATCTTCGTTGAATTAGGAAAAAACTTCATTACACCGTTCGACCGTGAGGATATCCACACACTGGCCACCGGCCTTGATGATATCGCTGATTATATCTATGCTTCCACAAAATACATTTTCCTGTACAAATCGCCTGAAATGAAAGCCTATTCAGATTTTTCATTGCTGATCCACAAAGCTTGTCTTGAGATTCAGAATGCGATGAAAAACCTTAAAGGATTCAAAAATATGGATCAGGTAAAGGAAGCATGTATCAAAGTAAACTCTATTGAAAACATTGCAGATGACCTGCTATCCAACTCAATGGTGGATCTGTTTGAAACCAATGATGCAATTAACATCATCAAAGTTTCATCCGTACTTAATTATCTTGAAATAGTAACTGATAAAGCAGAAGATGTTGCCAACACGATTGAGAACATCATGATTAAATACGCTTAATACAATTATAACTCACAGAAATGGAATTTCCGATTTTACTTACGGTTATTATTGCGTTAGCTTTAATTTTCGACTATATCAATGGTTTTCATGACGCAGCCAATTCAATTGCAACCATTGTTTCTACCAAGGTTTTAACCCCTTTTCAGGCGGTACTTTGGGCAGCACTATGGAACTTTGCCGCTTTTTTTATCGCCGCATACATTATTGGTGAATTTAAAATTGGTAATACGATTGCAAAGACTGTTAATGAAAACTTTATCAATCTTGAAGTTATATTTTCAGGTCTTGTAGCCGCTATTGCATGGAATCTTTTAACATGGTGGTTTGGGATTCCTTCTTCATCATCACATACCCTGATCGGAGGGTTTTTAGGTGCAGCTCTTATGCATGCCTTCATGATGGATTACCATGATATAGTAGCAAAACAACCCAATTTAGGTTTTATTGAAACCTGTAAACATGCTTTTCATCAGGTAACGACACAAAGTGTTGTAAAATTTGATAAAGTAATTCCTATTTTCCTGTTCATTTTTATGGCTCCGATAATAGGGATGATCATTTCGATCATTATTACACTGATCATCGTTCATTTATACAAAAGATCCAATCCGCATAAGGCAGATCAGTCTTTCAAAAGATTACAGCTGGCTTCATCAGCTTTATTCAGCTTGGGACACGGTCTGAATGATGCCCAGAAAGTAATGGGAATCATTGGAGCAGCTTTGATCTACTATCACGTAGAAATGCTGCAGGACCCTATTTACCTGAATATTCCTTCTGCAGGACGTTTTGATTATTTTGCAGAACATTACCTTTGGGTTCCGTTAGTTTCTTTCTTAGCCATCGGTTTAGGTACCATGAGTGGAGGATGGAAGATCATCAAAACGATGGGAACCAAAATTACGAAAGTAACTTCTCTTGAGGGAGTAAGTGCTGAAACAGCAGGAGCTATTACATTATTCATCACGGACCACTTCGGTATTCCTGTATCTACTACCCATACGATCACAGGGTCTATTATTGGAGTAGGGTTAACGAAAAGAGTTTCTGCCGTAAGATGGGGAATTACAGTAAGCCTTCTTTGGGCGTGGGTACTTACCATTCCGATTTCGGCTGTTGTGGCAGGAGCTACTTATCTTATTGTAACTTTTCTAACTTAATTAAAAGATTAGAATACATATATAAACTTTGTCCTTCCGGGCAAAGTTTTTTGTTTTATAAAGCCTCGAAAAATTGTATTTTTGTTCAAATTAAAAGATTTTATGGAATTTTTAGACAGATACCAGCAGATCGTTGCTGATGCCATCACGAAGTATACTTTTAAAGACAAGCCTGCGGAACTTTATGACCCTATGAACTACATCATTTCACACGGTGGAAAGCGCCTTCGTCCTATTATGGTACTGATGGCCTGCGACCTGTTCGGAGGAGATCTTAAACAGGCTATAAAACCGGCGCTGGCTATTGAATTTTTCCATAATTTTACCCTGATCCATGATGATATTATGGATGAGGCACCGTTAAGAAGAAACAAACCTACCATTCATACCCTTCACGGGATTAATGTTGGAATCCTTTCAGGGGACGGATTAATGCTTAAGGCTTATAAATTCTTTGAAGATCTTGAACCTGAAATTTTCAAGGCATGTATCAGGATTTTTACCCATACAGGACTTCTTTTGTGTGAAGGACAGCAGTACGATATTAATTTTGAAACTCAGGAGGATGTTACCTATGATGACTACATTCGAATGATTACCTATAAAACAGGTGTTTTAAGTGCCTCTTCCTTTGAAATAGGAGCTCTTATTGCCAAAGCCAATTTTAAAGATGCCAAAGCTATCTTCAATTTCGGAAAACATATTGGTATTGCTTTCCAGATTATGGATGATTACCTGGATGTATTTGGAGATCAGGCCCAGTTTGGTAAAAAGCATGCCGGAGACATTTATGAAAACAAAAAGACCGTTCTTTATCTTTTAGCGAGGGAACACGCTACAGAGGAAGAAAGAAAAGAACTGGACCACTGGTATAGTAAAAAAACAGACAACATCGACAAAGTATACGGTGTTGAAAAGATCTTCAGAAGAACCAAAGTAGATGAAAAAGCATTACGCCTGATCGAAAAGCATAACGAAATAGGCCAGAGCTACCTGGAAAAGATCAATATTCCTGAAGAAAAGAAAAAGCCTTTTATAGAACTGGCTAATTATCTGTTGAGAAGAGAGAGCTAATTAAAGGTAAAAGGACTTAGGGCTTAGGGATTAGTTGTTTGTAGCAGTTATCTTAGCCCTAATTCCTAAATCCTAATCCTTTACCAATGAAATTCAGAACTGAAGTTGACATTCCGAAGTCGGAGAAAAAGATTGAAGTTGAAGATAAAATATTTTCAATAGGATCCTGTTTTGCTTCGGAAATGACAGATTTGCTGGGACAGGGCCAGCTTCAGACCGTTAATAATCCCTTTGGAACTATTTTTAATCCTTTTTCGATCAGTAATGCCGTTAAAAGGCTCCATGATTCAGAGTTCTATACAGAAGACGAGCTGATCACTTTTAATGACGAATTTATCTCCCTGGATCATCACAGCAGCTTCGACAGAAGATATATTCATCAGACCCTCGACGTAATCAATGCTGGAATAGAGGTGGGAAACAGATTTCTTCAGGATGCAGGCTGGGTAATTATTACTTACGGAACTTCATTTATTTATGAATTTATTCCGAAAAAAAAGCTGGCAGCGAACTGTCATAAAATTCCTCAGAAGTTTTTTGAAAAAAGACTGCTTTCTCATCAGGAGCTTACAGATTCCATTTACAATACGGTTTTAAACCTGAAAGATATCTGCTGTGATGATGTACAGATCCTGTTTACCGTCTCACCGGTCCGCCACACAAAAGATGGAATGGTTGAGAATCAATTAAGTAAATCCAAGCTGATCACAGCAGTTCATGAGGCTGTTTCACAACTAGAAAACTGCCATTATCTTCCTGTTTATGAAATAATGATGGATGATCTGCGTGATTACCGTTTTTACAAGGAAGATATGATTCATCCTACTTCTCAGGCGGTCAGCTATATCTTTGATAAATTCGGTGAAGCCTATTTTTCAGAAGATACGAAAAGCTTTATTAAAGAAAATTTTAAAATCAATAGAGCACTGGAGCACAGGACGGATGATGAAAAGGATCCTAAATATATTGAATTCAGAGAAAAATTAAGCCAGAGAATTGAAATTCAGAGAGGAAAAGTAAGGCATAAAATATTTTCAGATGATTGATTTCACTACTCTTGACTATCTACAGTCCGGAAATGAAAGACAGAAAAGGGCGTATGAAGTTCTCATAAAGCATAAAGTCTTTGAAAAGCTGAAGCCTTATTCTCCGGTGCTGGCAGGAACTATTCCTATCGGGATTGATATTGAAAGCAGTGACCTGGACATTATTTGCGAAGTAGATCTTCGTTTTGAAGAAGATTTTCTGGATGATATTATGTTTAGCCGCCTAATTCCTGCAGATGCAGAGGTAAAGGTTGAAAACGTTACCATAGATGGCGAAAAAAGTATTGTTATTAATTTTCTATTGGAAGAATTTCCAATAGAGATTTTCGGACAGAATAAACCGGTACTCGCCCAGAATGCTTATCAGCACATGATTGCTGAATACAGAATATTAAAAGAAAAAGGAGAAGATTTTAAATATAAAATAATAGAACTTAAGAAACAGGGAATCAAGACTGAGCCGGCATTCGGTTTATTGATGGACTTGAAAAAACCGTATAAAGATCTGTTAAAATTTTAAGAAAATGATTGATACACATACCCACTTATACGCAGAAGAATTTGATGAAGACAGGAAAGAAGTTATTCAGCGAGCCCTGGATAAAGGAATTACAAAGTTTTATCTTCCTGCCATCGATTCGGAGTCTCATGAAAAAATGCTTCAGCTGGAAAATGAATATCCGGGACAGATCCTTTCTATGATGGGACTTCATCCATGCTATGTAAAGCCGGAATCATGGGAAAAAGAGCTGGAAATTGTTAAAAATTATCTCGATCAGAGAAATTTTCCTGCAATAGGAGAGATCGGTATCGATCTTTACTGGGATAAGACAACGCTTGATATTCAGGTAAAAGCTTTTGAGCAGCAAATCGACTGGGCCATAGCAATGGACCTTCCTATTGTAATCCATACAAGAGAAAGCTTTGATGAAACATTTAAAGTATTGGAAAGAAAAAAGCACCCGAAACTCCGTGGGATTTTTCACTGCTTTTCAGGAAATCTGGAGCAGGCCAAACATGCCATTGATCTCAATTTTATATTAGGGATAGGAGGGGTTGTGACCTTTAAGAATGGAAAAATAGATCAATTTTTAAAAGAAATACCTTTGGATAAGATCGTTTTGGAAACAGATTCTCCTTATCTTGCCCCGGTTCCACACAGAGGAAAGAGAAATGAAAGCTCCTATCTTGATCTGGTTGCAGGAAAACTGGTGGATATTTATGGTAAAGATTTCTCTGAAATAGATAGGATTACAACGGAAAATGCATGTAAATTGTTTGAGCGGTAAAAATCAAAATAGCTTGGAGACTTCTTTCATATTAATTATACTGAATAAAGGCCGTCAGAAGTAAAGAATATAGTATGAACAAATTTAAACAAATAAAGTTTTATGCTTACATAGGATTTCTTGGAGTCATTTTAGTGTATATAATTGCCCAGTTTTACATTAAATCACATCTTCCAGAGCTGGGCTGGACAATATCAGACTGGTTGATCAATTATGAGGATGGAGGATTCAAAAGAAGGGGGCTATCAGGAAGTTTTTTGTTTTTTATTCAGGATAATTTGAAGATTCCGCTTAATACGCAGATCTTTGTTATCCAGTCATGTTTCTTTATCCTTATTTTTTATTTATTGGTCCGCTTAATCATTTCTAAAAAATTGAACTGGGACCTTTTGATTTTATTGTGCTCACCGCTTTGCCTTTTATTTATCCCTGTTAATATTTTTAATTCCGGGAGGAAAGAAATCGTTTTAATAGCACTCGTTTTGTTTTTTGTTTATGGCAAGCAGAGTGAATTAAAAAAATATATACTTTTCGTTGGCTTTATAGTAGGATTGTTCCTGCACGAGCTGTTTTATTTTTATTTGCCTTTTGTAATGGCTGCTTATATTTTAAAGACTAATAAATTTGATTTTAAATATTTGGGCACTTTGTTTCTGGTCTCTACATCAGTTATTTTAATATTATACTTCTGGGGAGGAGAAATTAATCAGGGAAATTCGATAGAGCTTTTAAAGCAGCGAGGAATACAGTTTACCAGGCTGAATATTTTTACCTATGATGCGATTAAAGAAAGAAGAGGAATGATGAATGCTTATCCATCCTATATTCTGTTCGGTTTGGAACTGCTCTTTATGATATTCTTATCTTTTGTCTTTGTAAAAAAATACTTGCCGATGCAGGTTAAGAATTTTAAAATTTTTATTCTGATATCCCTGGTTTGGGTTAGTCCGATTTATATATTGGGAGCAGACTGGTTTCGGTGGAATCATATTTATGCATTACTGCTTATTGTATTGCTAATTATCGCTTTACCAGATAATACTTCGAAAATGCCATATGTAGAAGGGAAATTCAATAGCTCGTTATTCATTATAAACATTCTTTTCTTCATTGTTTTTTTCCTTCATATACAATATGACAGTTCAGGAAATTCAAAGGAATATCTGCTGAAGTATATCGAAAATAAAATACCCTTTTGAGTTTGGGCTATATAGATCAAAAAAGCTTCTCATTGAGAAGCTTTTTCTTATTTTTTTCTGGTGAAATTTTTATTCTTAGGTTTTTTAAATCCTGTAGTAGGTGTACTGCCTGCTGGTTTATTGTTATTCTGAGGTTTTGGAGATCTCGAAGATCTTCTTTCTCCACCGCCTGCAGCCATAGGTTTGTTATTGGAATCCCTTTTCTGAGCGACCAGATTATCGGTATGGAAAGGGTGGTCCTTTACCACAGGAATTTTCTTTCCGATCAGTTTTTCTGTATTTCTCAGGTTCAGGAGATCAAGGCTGTCTACAAAAGAGATTGAAGATCCTTCTGCTCCGGCTCTTCCCGTTCTTCCGATTCTGTGAACATAGGTTTCAGAAACGTCGGAAAGTTCGAAATTAATGACATATTTAAGTTCATCGATATCAATACCTCTTGCAGCGATGTCTGTGGCTACCAGAATCCTTGTTTTTCCGGACTTAAAATTATTTAGGGCATTCTGCCTTGCATTTTGAGATTTGTTCCCGTGAATGGCTTCCGCTGAGATATTATCTTTCTGAAGCTTTCTGGCGATTTTGTCAGCACCGTGTTTTGTTCTGGAAAATACCAGTACGGAATCTGCAATATCATTCTCCAGAATATGAGAAAGAAGGTTCAGCTTATTTTCCTTATCTACAAAATAAACTGACTGCTTGATAGTTTCTGCGGTAGAAGAAACCGGGGTAACTTCTACTTTCACAGGATTAACCAGGATAGAATCTGCCAGTTTCTGGATCTCGGAAGGCATTGTTGCTGAAAAGAATAAAGTCTGTCTTCTCTGTGGAAGAAGCTTGATCACTCTTTTTACATCATGTACGAAGCCCATATCAAGCATTCTGTCTGCTTCATCAAGAACAAAGATCTCGATGTTTTTCAAACTGATAATCCCTTGAGCAATAAAATCCAGAAGTCTGCCCGGGGTAGCTACCAGGATATCGATGCCTTTTCTTAAGGCTGCTTCCTGATTTCCCTGCTTTACACCTCCGAAAATGACAAGCTGTTTAAGCGGAAGGTATTTTCCGTAGGCATTGATGTTTTCCTCGATCTGGATGGCAAGTTCTCTTGTCGGCGTTAAGATCAGGGCTTTTATATGATTATTTTTGGTTTTGCTTTTTGATAAGTTCTGAAGAATAGGAATTGCAAACGCCGCTGTTTTTCCTGTTCCTGTTTGTGCGCACCCTAAAAAGTCACTTCCTTTTAGGATTTCAGGAATAGATCTCTCCTGAATGGGTGTTGGATTGGTATATCCCTGTTCCTGAATTGCTTTGGCAATAGGTTCTATTAAGTTTAGGTCTGTAAAATTCAAATGAATTGTTTTTTAATTTAAAATAAAATTCCCTCAATGTGAAGGAATTATAGGATACAAAGGTAGTCTAAATATTTTTAAACGGATTATTTTACTTTTGTCCACTGCTGGTTGTGTCTCAGTTCTTCAATGAAGGTATAGACTTCTCTCAGTTTTTCGCTTCCGTTTTTGCCGTAATCTTCTACATTTTTGGAGGTTCCGTCTGTAAAATTAATTCTCAGGTATGAAGTGGGAAGGTCTGTTACGTTTCTTGATCCGTATTTGTCTTTCAGGTTTTTAACGTCAAGGTTGTTCAGCAAAGTAACCAGTTTATTGTAATCTGCTTCTTTGATTGTAGCTTTAAAAGTCCCTTCACGAGGCTTGGAAAATTCACCTTTCGAAAAATCTTTGGAGAAGTTGAAATGTTCAGCCTCAAGCACAGCTGTCCTGTCCGGATTGATCGTCATGGTGAAAATAGGGCACGATCCAAAACATGCACCTGCTTCATATTCAATTTTAGAATATTTTGAATTCGTTTTCTGTGTTGTACAGGAAAATAAGAATATAAATGCACAAAGGCTGAGTATGTATTTCATAACGGATGATTTTCCTGATTTCTTTCAATAATTATTCCAAACGGAAATTGTTGAGGCATTGTGACTATTCCAGTGATGAAACACAGCAGCCTTTGGTAAATGATAATCTTAAAAGAACAGAGTCGGTAGCTAATGACTCATAATACTTTGTTCTTTTTCTGTCTGCATTGTAATAGGAATAGCTTTTTATTTCCCCTTTGTCAAAGGCTATTTTGTTTTTGAAGAACAACGGTTCCATATCATACAGGATATTGTTGTTGAAACCTTGATCACTGTTGGTAATGTCCAACTCAATGATTCCTAAATTCGTCTTTCCTTTATTATTACGGATAAGATGGTAGGTATAATGAACCAGATCATTGTCTGCTTTCTTTTCAACCAGTTCCAGAATCTGGTCTGTTTTGGGCTTTTTTCTTTTTCTGATATCGGCAATTTCAGATTCGAGAGGAATATCACCTTTGAAATAATCAAAATTTCCCGGCTTGGTATCTTTTTTCTCATCTTTGATCAAAACAGGGAGAACCGGGTTGGTATCCTTGTTTAAATTGTAAATGATACCATTTCTGCTGTTGTTAAAATACAGAACAGATAGATCGTAATCACTTATGAAATACTGGATGTCTTCACTTGCTTCATGAGTTGTGCCCTGATCTGTAACTTTATCGTAAGTAAATCTGTATTTTACCCTTTTATTAAATTCATATTTAAAAAACGCCTTGTCATTTAAAGGTGCCGGTTCATTTGTTCTGGATAGTTCCAAAGATGAATCGCTGTCCTGGGCATACGCCAGGGCAGGCAGAAGCAATGAAACAAAAATAACAGCGGGTGCTGTTATTTTTTTTAATGAGTGTATCATCTTATCCGTGAAGTTTTTTCCAGATTGCATCTTTCAGTTCTACAAGGCCTTCTCCGGTGACGCCGGAGAAGAACAGCGGCTGTCTGTTTTCCGGAAACTCTTTGGCAATTTCTTTTTTCAGCTCTTCGTCCAGAAGGTCGGATTTTGAAATGGAAACAATGAAATCTTTATCCAGAAGTTCAGGATTGTATTCCTTCAATTCATTTTCCAGAATTTTAAATTCCTGGAAGTGGCTTTCAGAATCAGCCGGAATTAAGAATAATAAGATGGAATTTCTTTCAATATGTCTTAAGAACCGGTGTCCTAAACCTTTTCCTTCAGCTGCCCCTTCAATGATTCCCGGAATATCAGCCATTACAAATGATTTGTAATTTCTGTAATCCACAATCCCAAGATTGGGAGTCAGAGTGGTAAATGCATAATTGGCAATCTTAGGCTTTGCAGCAGAAACCGAGGCAAGAAGAGTAGATTTACCGGCATTTGGAAAGCCAACCAATCCTACATCGGCCAAAATTTTAAGCTCGAACACAACGTAGCCTTCCTCGCCATCCATTCCTGGTTGTGCGTATCTTGGAGTCTGATTGGTAGATGATTTGAAATGCTCGTTCCCTTTTCCTCCTTTTCCACCCTGCATTAAGATGATCTCCTGCTTGTCTTCAAGGATTTCACCGATAATTTCTCCATCTTCATTTTTAGCAATGGTCCCGATTGGAACATCGATATAAATATCAGAACCGTCGGCACCGGTCAGCTGGTTTTTAGCTCCGTTTTCACCACGTTCCGCTTTGATGTGGCGGGTGTATCGGAGTGGAAGTAAAGTCCATTCCTGAGCGTTTCCTCTCATGATGACGTGTCCGCCACGACCGCCGTCACCACCATCAGGACCTCCTTTAGGAATATATTTTTCACGGCGAAGGTGGGCAGATCCGGCACCTCCGTGTCCGCTTTTACAATGGATCTTTACGTAATCTACAAAGTTAGACATATAGTTTGTGTTGCGAGTTGCGGATCCAGAAAACTGGCATCCCGTATCTCGATTATTTTATTTTTTCTACTTCAGCAAAAAGTTTTTGAGAAATTTCATCAATTTCTCCTACGCCGTTTACTTCAACATATTTTCCCTGTTGCTTGTAAAGTTCCGCTACTTCTGCTGTTTTCGTATAATATTCTTTAATTCTGTTTTCAATGATTTCTACATTGCTGTCATCGGATCTTCCGCTGGTTTCCCCTCTTTTCAGAAGTCTTTCCACTAAAATCTTGTCTTCTACCACTAATGAAAGGCAGATATCGATTTTGTCATTCAGTTCTTCTTTAACAATTTTTTCCAGTGCCTGCGTCTGTGCAGTTGTTCTTGGGTAGCCATCAAAGATAAATCCGTTGGTATCCGTTGGTTTTCTGAGCTCATCGATCAGCATATCCGTTGTTACCTGATCAGGAACCAGTTCTCCCTTATCGATGTAAGACTTAGCCAGTTTTCCAAGCTCCGTATCATTTTTCATGTTGTATCTGAAAAGATCACCTGTTGAAATCTGTTTTAAATTGAATTTTTCGATCAGGTTTTGAGCTTGTGTTCCTTTTCCACTTCCTGGAGGGCCGAACAGAACAATGTTTATCATAATGTTGATTCGCTTGCAGCCTTTAGCAATAAAGCTTTCAGCCTTTAGCTTTTTTAGTTAATATTTACTTTATTTCGATTTTAATATTTAAAGCTAATGGCTAGTAGCCAAAAGCTAATAGCAGTAATTAATGGTTGATCTGTCCTTCTTCCAGCTGATACAGGTTTGAAAGGTTTCTTCCCAGTTCATCATAATCAAGACCGTACCCAAGAACAAATTTGTTCGGAATTTCTTTTCCGATATAATCCAGCTTGAAGTCTTTTTTGTAAACGTCAGGCTTTAATAGGAATGAAGCCAGTTTTACAGATTTCGGACGCTGTGTTTCTGTGAAATATTTGAACAGGCTTTCCACCGTGTTCCCTGTATCTACAATATCTTCCACAAGAATGATGTGACGGTCTTTCACGTCTTTAGTCAGTTCCATTTTCTGGTAAACAATCCCTGTAGATTCTGTTCCTACATAGGAGCTCATTTGGATGAAAGCAATCTCGCATTCGCCCGGATAATATTTCAGAAGGTCTGAGAAGAACATGATTACTCCGTTCAGAACACCTATGAAAACAGGAACTTCATCCTTGTAATCTTCATAAATTCTTAAAGCTGTTTCTTTTACAATTTCCTGAATTTCGGCGTCCTTCAGATAAGGAACGAAAGTTTTGTCGTGAACTTTAATACTTTCCATAAAAAAATTTAGTAGTCGGCAAAGTTACGGATTTTTGATTAAAATCTTTTCTACTTTTATTCCGGATTTAATAAATATATGGTTTAAAAAATACATCCTGAGATAATTCACAGTGCTTCTGATAAGTAATTCCGGGAAAACTTAATCCTGCAGGTGCTTTGAGAACAGAAAATACTGCTTCCGGGAATTTTTATTGTTATAAAAATATCAGTTTTTTCAGCATTTCCTTTTATTTCTTATATGAAGATTTTATTTTTTTTTATTTGAAAAAATGAATAATTAATAATTTGCTATCTTTGTATTTCCAAAACCCATAATACGAGCATGTAGGATTCAGTTTCTTTCCGATTTTATCAAACAGTAACCGGTGTGTTGCTGATGTTTCACCATTACATAAGAAAGAAATAATGATTTTACTGCAAAATATATCCTTTGGGTTTCCGGGAGGAAATCTCCTTTTTCATTCCGTCAATTTAACTATACCATCACATACAAAATCCGCATTAGTTGGAAGCAACGGCATTGGTAAATCCACACTCCTGAAGATTATAGCTCAGAAAATTCAACCTTCAGAAGGAACGGCCACCGTTAAAGGTAATCTTTACTTTGTTCCGCAGATGTTCGGGAATTTTAACGATTATACCGTAGCAGAATGTCTTGCCATCGACAAAAAGCTGCATGCCCTCCAAAAAATCACAAGCGGCGAAGTGAATGAAGCGTATTTTGATATTTTAAATGATTACTGGGACATAGAGGAACGCTGCCGGCATGCACTGAATGACTGGAAGCTTGAAGATCTGGAGCTGGATCAGAGGCTAGAAAGCCTTAGTGGAGGACAAAAAACGAAAGTTTTTCTGGCAGGTATTCAGATCAACCAGCCGGATATAATCATACTGGACGAGCCTACGAATCATCTTGATCTGGAAGGCAGGAAGCTGCTGTATGATTTTATTGAGAAAACAAATTCAACAGTTGTCATGGTTAGCCACGACAGAAGTTTACTGAATCTTGTTGACACCCTATTTGAATTAAGCAATCAGGGAATCTCTGCCTATGGCGGGAATTATGATTTTTATGCTGAACAGAAAGAAGTAGAGCAGGAAGCATTGTACAATGATATCCATGCAAAGGAAAGAGCCCTGAAAAAAGCAAAAGAAAAAGAAAGGGAAACGATAGAGCGAAAGCAAAAGCTGGATGCAAGGGGAAAGCAGAAGCAGGAAAAATCCGGAGTAGCTAGGATTATGATGAATACGCTAAAGAATAATGCCGAGAAAAATACCTCCCGGTTGAAAGGTATTCATGCTGAAAAAATAAGCGATATTTCAGGAGATTTGCGGGAACTACGTTCTTCGTTAAAAAATGTTGATCAGATGAAAGTCCGTTTTAATGATTCCAATTTACATTATGGGAAAATCCTTATCAATGCGGAAAATATTAATTTTAAATATAGAGGTGAAAATCTTTGGAGTGAGAATATAAGTATTGAGATCAGGAGCGGAGAGCGCATTTGTGTCAAAGGCTCCAATGGTTCCGGAAAAACTACACTTATAAGACTGCTGCTGGGAAACATAGTTCCTTCGGAAGGGAAAATAAACAGAGCAGAATTCAACAGTATTTATATTGATCAGGAATATTCCCTGATTGGCCGGGAAATCAAGGTTTATGATTTTGTCCAGCAGTTTAATGACGGTGCAATGCCGGAATCTGAAGTGAAAACCCTGTTGTCCAGATTTTTGTTCGGCAAGGATACCTGGGATAAAAACTGCGGAATACTGAGCGGAGGAGAACGTCTGAGGCTTTTGCTGTGCGGACTTTCCATCAGCAGCAAAGCTCCTGACATGATTATCCTGGATGAACCGACAAATAATTTGGACCTGCAGAATGTGGAGATTCTGACGAATTCAATTAAAGAGTATAAAGGAACACTGCTGGTGATTTCACATGATAAAACCTTTGTGGAGGAGATTGGGGTGGAAAGGGAGATTGATTTATAAAGGCATTTTATGTTTTTATGATTTTTTCTCTCGCATATTTTGCAGATGACACAGGTGTTTGTATGCTATTTTTTGTATTGCGAGGAGTGTGACGACGAAGCAATCTTTTTACAGGTGTTTATGTTATAAATGCTTTGAGATCCATTGGAGTATATCATTTAAAACTTCTTCCCTAATGGCCTCGTTGAGAATTTCATGACGCATTTCGGGATAGATGTTAGTATTTATATCTTTGAATCCGTCCTGTTTCAAAAGGTTAACAGTTTGTTTAACACCTTTGCTGAAATCCCCGATAGGATCATTCTGACCACTGATGAAAAGGAAAGGGAAAGATTTTGGAATAGAGGCAGCCCAGTTTCTTGCCGTTGCTTTTTTATAAATACTGAAGAGTGCATAAAAAGCATTATTGGTAAACGGAACACCGCAAAGTTCATCTTCGGTAAAAGCTTTCCTGTTTGCCGGATTTACACTGAGCCAGCTTGTATCACTAAAATCTTTGTCTTTTTTAAAACGCTTGTTATTAACAATATTAAAAAGTTTATTGAGATAAGTCGGATGATGAGGCGCTATTTTGTTGGCTAATGAAAGATAGCCCTTTATAAGACTGATACCAGCTAGAGGACCACCGGTTCCAACAATTACCGCTCCGGTAAATTTTCCACTGGATTTTTGAAGAAGGCAGCGGGTAACAAACGACCCCATCGAATGTCCAAGAATAAAATGAGGTACATCCGGATAGTGTTGATGAAGATGTTCACCCATTGCTTCAGCATCCGAAATAAGTTTTTCATCGGGTTGATCCAGCTGGAAAAATCCGATGTCTTTTTTATCTTTTACGGATTTGCCATGTCCTAAGTGATCGTAGGTGAGTACGGCAAGTCCCCGGTCTGCAAAATATTCTGCAATTTCACTATATCTTCCGCTGTGTTCCTGCATGCCGTGGATAATGAGTAAAGTGGCTTTTACAGGAATTTCAACAGGAGTGAACAGGGTGTGGAAAAGTTTTTTTTCACTGGATCCGTGAGAGAGGTATGATGATTTTTGTGATGTCATGGTGTTTTGTCTTTATGATTTCAGAAGACAACCCTAAATATACGGAATTAATTAACCCTGTTAAAATGATAATAAATAAATTGAAAAGTAATAGTTAAAGATATAAATGGAACTTTTATAGGAAAAGAAATGCAATATATTTCCTCAACCACATGATTTCCACCCATCCCAAAAATAAAATCTCCTCATAATTTGCTCACCCTATTTTTAAAAAGTAATTTTGCATGAATCTAAAATAAAAGTAAAATATGTCAACTTACGTAGTTGTAGGTCTTCAGTACGGAGATGAAGGTAAAGGGAAAATCACGGATGTTTTATCGGCTAAATCAGACTATGTTGTTCGTTTCCAGGGAGGGGACAACGCGGGTCACACGGTTTATGTAGGCGAAGAGAAATTCGTTTTGCACCTTCTTCCTTCCGGTGTACTGCAATGCAAAGGGAAGTGTATCATTGCGAACGGAGTAGTGGTAAATCCTAAATCTTTCATTAAGGAGGTGAATCAGATCGAAAGCAAAGGCTTGAAAACGGATCACATTTTCATCAGCAGAAGAGCGCATGTCATCATGCCTTACCACATTCTTCTGGACACTTACCGTGAAGAAGAACACGGCGGAACGCAGATCGGAACAACGAAAAAAGGAATCGGACCTTGCTATGAAGATAAAATTGCAAGAGTGGGGATCAGAATGATCGATCTTCTGAATCCTGAAATCCTGAGAGACAAAATCGAGAAAAACTTAAAAATTAAGAATTCTCTTTTTGAAAAATATTACGGAAAACCGACGTTGGATGTTGAAGAAATTTACAACGAATATTTAGAAATAGGAAAACAGCTTCAGGACAGAATCGTTGATACGGAACTGGAATTAAACGAAGCAATCAGAGACGGTAAAAACGTTTTATTCGAAGGAGCACAGGCTTTGATGCTTGACATCGACTTCGGAACATATCCATACGTGACTTCATCTTCTCCTTCTACAGGGGGTGTTTGTACAGGAGCAGGAGTTCCTCCAACTTCACTTCAAAATCTGATTGGAGTTGCAAAAGCATATTGTACAAGAGTTGGAAACGGTCCTTTCCCTTCAGAATTAGATAATGAATTAGGAGAAAAGATCAGACAGATCGGTGGAGAATTCGGAGCGACTACAGGAAGACCAAGAAGAACAGGTTGGTTAGACCTTGTTTCTTTAAAGCATGCTTGTATGATCAACGGGATCAATAACCTGGTTATTACAAAATTAGACGTTCTTACAGGCATTGAAAACCTGAAAGTAGTTACGCATTACAAAACAGAAGACGGAAAAATCATCGATTATTTCACTTCTTCAACTGAGAAATTGTATAACTATGAGCCAATTTACCAGGATTTACCAGGTTGGAACGAAGATATTACAAAAGCAAGAAGTTATGATGAACTTCCTGATACCGCTCAAAAATACATCGAGTTTATTGAGAAATATTTAGGAATCAATGTATACCTTGTTTCTGTAGGACCTGAAAGAAGTCAGAACATCATCAGAAAAGAATTATTCTAATTGTAGAATGTCAATAATAATACAAAGAGACCATCCGCAGGATGGTCTCTTTTATTTTAATCAAGAAAGAATCTGTCTGATCCAAAAAACTGGAAGATTAATCTTTACATTTTTTAATCTTCAGTTACTACCGCATCACGTTCTCCATCCTCTTCCTTTCCTTCCTCTATCATTTCCTCTGCCTCTGCTTTTTCCTCTGCCGTTGCTCCCTCAACCTGTTCTTCCTGCTCATCATTATGATGATCAATAAAAAACTCACAATAAACCGGAAGATGATCCGATCCGAAATTTTCCAGAGTTTTAAGCTCTTTGATGAAAATATCTTCACTGTGGAACATCAGATCAATCGGAAATCTCAGCAGACGGTATTTCGCATGAAAGGTAGACACAAAAGAACGCCCGATTCTCGGATCAATCAAATGACTCGTTTTTCTAAACAGGATAGATGATTTTGACCATGCCACATTATTAAAATCCCCTACAACAATAACGGGCTCATGGATATCTTTAACCCTTTTTGCCGCACTTAGAAGATCGCCGTCCCTTTCCTTGGAAGTTTCTTCTTCAGTAGGACTCGGCGGAGGCGGATGCACCCCGAAAAATACAAATGAAAATCCATCATCAGTCTTCAAATGAGCTTCAATGCTCGGGATATCATCTGCTACGAAATAATGGGTCTTTGCACTTTTAATCTCAATTTTAGAATAGAAATGCATTCCATAGGTATTCTCAAGGGTTACCTTATGCTGGAACGGATATTCTTTTTCAAGAACCCTCATTGCCTGTTCCCATTCACCATTACTTTCCATGGTCAGAAACATTTCGGGACTATATTTTTCGATCAGTTTGATAAATCTGTCATATTCCTTATTAAACTGGTAGACATTAGCTGAGATAAAATGCAGTTTTTGAGAAGACTTATGCTGCTGTCTGTATTTTTTAACCGGATAGAGAGGAGTATATTTTACAAGTGTTACCCCATGATGTACAAATAACAGGACCAGAAGACCTTGCGAATACAGAAAGTTTGAGGGATTCTCAATCAGGAAACCGAAAATAAAAGTAAAAAAGGTAATATAAAAGATCTGGATCTTACCAAACTCCGGAACCCTGAATATCCAATGGGAACTCTGAATTTTGGGCAGTATCGTAAACACCGCCAGCAGCGCAATTAAAAATAAATAGATTCCCCACATAGTATTGAATAAACGGATAAAAATAATCTATTTTTAAATAATTCAAAACAATTCACTTTTTAAACTTTGTTAATTTTAACCATTCGCAATATTTTTCCTACTTTTATGGTACCCGATTAATGACAACTTACATGAATAAACTTGTTGCACTCACTTTAGCTTTTGGTACTTTCTGCTTCGGACAGCAGAATCAGGATATAGAAAAATCGATCCGAAATCTATTTTCGGGAATGAAAAATGCTGATCCCGCGCTGATGAAATCTGCTTTTGCAGAAGGAGCAATTCTTCAGACCATTACCAAAGACGGAACCGTGAAAAACGAAAGTGTACAGGAATTTATGGATTCCGTTTCCAAATTTTCAAAAGATGATCTGGATGAAAGAATTATTGTTGAAGCCGTTCATACCGATGGCGGACTGGCAAGCGTTTTTACACCGTATTCATTCTTTTTTAAAGGTCAATTTTCCCATTGCGGGGCAAACAGTTTTCAATTGGTCAAGCAGCAGAATGACTGGAAAATTCAGTACATTATCGATACCAGAAGAAAAGAAAACTGTAAAGAAATAAAATAACAGGTCTGATAGATCTTTACATGCAGTCGAAGAAAAAAATATATTCTAAAATGAAGATTCACCACATTGCCATTATATGCTCGGATTATGATGTTTCAAAGAAATTCTATACTGAAATTCTGGGTTTAAATATCATCCGTGAAGTTTACCGTAAAGAAAGACAGTCGTACAAACTTGATCTTGCTATCGGAGATCATTATGTAATTGAGCTGTTTTCATTTCCTGATCCTCCGCCCAGGCCGTCCCGTCCCGAATCATGCGGTTTAAGGCATTTGGCTTTTTCCGTAGAAAATGTACAGGATAAGAGAGAGGAATTGGTAAAAAAAGGTCTGGTCTGTGAAGAAATCCGTATAGACGAATATACGGGAAAAGAGTTTTTCTTTACCCAGGATCCGGATCAGCTTCCGCTGGAATTTTATGAAATGTAAAATATTAGTGGGCGTAACCCGTAAAGAAACTGACTGCCATAATGGCCAGAACAATTGAAGAAATGACTACATAAACGTAGTCTTTTTCTTTTAAATACCCGATCAGCGCAAAAATAATCCTTACAAGAGGAGTGAAGATCAGCAGCAGGATTCCAAGCTGGATAATGGCCATACCTTCTCCTTTGCATAAAGAATTCCAGAACAATCCCCATACCTTTTCGGAAGAGGATCCCATATCCAGGGAAGTATATTTTTTAGGCATTTTAAAGCCTTCCGTAAACAGTTTGATAAAACCGATCAATGATGTGGCCACAGATAAAATTACTCCCAGTCTCAGTAGATTTCCTACGGAACGGTTCAGATCCACATCTGTAAAATTCTTTCTCATTATCTGAAGCTTTTATTGATACCGTTATACATCATATATACTGCCAGAATAGTAATCACAATAGCAAAGAACACCTTCAATTTCTTTGTTTTGGATACCATCAGGGTTTTTGAACCGATGAAACTTCCCACTACTACACCAATCAGTACCGGAGCTACGATCACCGGGATGATCTCGCCTCTCTGGAAGTAGATCAAGGCACTGGCTACAGCGGTTACTCCAATCATAAAGTTACTGGTAGTCGTAGAAACCTTAAACGGCAGTTTCATCATATTGTCCATTGCCAGAACTTTAAGAGCTCCGGAACCTATTCCCAGAAGTCCGGACATAGCCCCGGCAAATAGCATCATAAGAAATCCCGGAACTGTATTTCTTGCAGAATAGCTTTTTACTACCCCTTTATCAGGAAAAGTTCCGTACAGTTTCAGTTTTTCTTCAAGGCTTCCTTTAATCAGGGGTTCCTGGTGGTCAGGTTTTCCCTTAAGATTTAAAACAACTGTTAATAAAAGAATGCTGGCGAAAATAATTCCGATCGTGTTAGGATTAAGCATTCCGGAAACCAATGCTCCGATGATTGCTCCTGCAGTAGTTCCGATTTCCAGAAACATACCTATACGCATATTGGTGAAACCTTCTTTCACGAAAGCTACTGCGGCGCCGGAAGAAGTTCCGATCACAGAAATTAAAGAAGCACCAATGGCATAATGCATCGGAACGCCGAAACCCAGCGTTAATAAAGGAATAATTATAACTCCTCCTCCCAAACCCGTAAGTGAACCTAAAAGACCGGCGGAAACTGCGCCGAGAAACAGAATGATGATTTCTGACATGCTACAAATATAAAACTATTGTGGTAGTCTGCCAAACGTTTAAAAAAGATAAATTTGACGTATTTTTGCAGATATGAAAAGTGAAATGAAATTATTTTATATCATTCTCGGTGCAACGCCCAAGGGCAGGAATATTGAGCAGCATGACGTTTTTTTCGGGATCGCAGAAAATCTTAAAGATCTCGTTCCCGATATGAAGGATTTCTGGAAGGAAGCAGAAGGAAAAATCCATATAGACTGTTATCAGGAAGTGAAATTTGCAGATGGATATGAAGTGACTATTGTTGAGAAAACAGATCAGCCGTCCGAAGACCAGCTGTATTTCCTTAATTTAGGAGGATACAAGAAAGGCTTTTTTGAAGAGTTTCATGAGCAGCACCTGATGGTAGGGAAATCGATGGGAGAAATTGTGAAAAGAGCAAAGGCAACAGAATTTTATGCAACGATGGGTTTTGAAGGAGCAGTAAGCCATATTGATGATAAACACGGTGTTGATATTGATGATATTTTCAACGTTAATGATATCCTTCCTGAAAAAATGAAAGAAAAATATTCCATTGTCCTGAGGAAATCCGACGCTGAGAATCAGGAAAACCTGATGAGGCTTGGCTATTTAAAGATTGATAAAATTCAGTAAACTTCACGCAAATAAATCTAATAGAAAAAAATAAAAGTAAGAATGAAAATAGGAATTTTAGGAGGCGGACAGCTCGGACGAATGCTTATACAAAGCGCACTGAAATATGATGATCAGTTTTATACACTGGACCCGGCTTCTGATGCACCATGCAATAATATCTCACATTTCACACAGGGAAATTTCAACGATTATGAAACGGTGTTGAATTTTGGAAAAGATAAAGAGGTGGTAACCATTGAAATAGAACATGTAAATGCAGATGCTCTGGCCGAACTTGAAAATCAAGGGATAAAAGTGGTTCCGAATTCTAAAATTATTAAAACAATTCAGCAAAAAATTCTTCAGAAACAGTTTTACGAAACTCACGATATTCCAAGTCCGGAATTTGAAGTGATGGACGGAAGCTCTGACGAAATTAAAATGCCATTACCCTTCGTACAGAAAATGAATACAGGAGGATACGATGGAAAAGGAGTTCAAGTAATCCGTACGGCTGACGATATGAAAAATCTTTGGGTACAGGATTCTGTGATTGAAAAACTGGTAGATATCGACAAAGAACTTTCTGTAATTGTGGCAAGAAATGAAAATGGCGAAACAAAAACTTTCCCCGTAACGGAAATGGTTGCCGATCCAAAGCTGAATTTGCTTGATTTCAATATCTGCCCGGTATTTTTAAACGAAGATATCCAGAAACAGATTGATTCCATCACGGAAAAATTCTTAAATGCAATTAATTCTCCGGGGCTTTTTGCCATCGAATTATTCCTTGATAAAAACGGAAAAGTATGGGTCAATGAAACGGCTCCAAGACTTCATAATTCCGGCCACCAGAGCCAAGAAGGAAATGCCAACTCCCAGTTTGAGCAGATGTACCGCGTAGTGAAAAATTTACCTTTAGCTGATACTGACACTTTGGGATACAGCGGAATGCTGAACCTTGTAGGGGCGGAAGGACATGCAGGGAAAGTAATCTATGAAGGAATGGATGAGGTCCTTAAATTACCAAAAACATACGTTCACCTTTACGGAAAAACCGAAACCAAACCGGGAAGAAAAATGGGGCATATCAACGTTTTGGCAGATTCCAGAGAAGAGTTGATGGAAAAGCTTGTCAAAGTGAAAGAAATGGTGAGAGTCATAGCTGAATAAGCTAAGAATAAAATATAGAAAGAGCTGTAATTGTTTTACAGCTCTTTTTTATGTGTTATTCATATACTTCATCAAGTCAATTTGCTAATCTCATTCTTATTTTTGTTGATTTGACTTTCTATTTTCTTAGATTAATTATTTTTTAATGTGTAAATATTAATCTGATGTATTTACATTTTCCAATTTAATATTTGATGTTATAATCTTTCCTACTTCTCTTTCTTCACTATGTTGATACTTATTTGTAAAAATCCAGAATTCTTTTGAATCATTTGAATCTTGTGCTATGAGGAGATTAAAATTCCCTGCTGCAGAAATCACCGGAATTGTTTTTTTTTCTGTAGGATGACTATGGTTGGTAGGAATATCTTTAAGTTTGGAAAGTTCTTTTTTTAATTCTTCCGGTTGCAGCGATCCGAAATCATTATAATTAACAATTATTTTTGTTTTAGGATCAGCAAGGATGCCCAATATTTCATTTCTGATATTTTTTGCCATCATATTTTGCACTATGATTAATAATAGTGCTAGAATAAAAATTTGAGCAAACAAAACGATCCCAATTACTGTTACTCTAACATTTTTAAACAGGCGTGTCAACATGGCAATGAATAATCCTATCAATGCAATGGCACAGGAAAATGGTAATAAGGAAGTTAAAAAAGAGCTGAGAGTTTCAAGATTTTCAATCATAAAAAATAAAACACAGTTTATAGATACTAAAATATAAAAATGATAACTGATATGGGTATAATGAGCAGGACTAAATTTATTTAATATCTTCCTTATTTCTCAAAAACTTTCTTCTTTTTTTACTTAAAAATCTTCTGAATCACATTTCCAATTTCCACAAAATCATCATGATTGCCTACAGAGCGTATTTCCGGACTGTTCTCATTAAATTCTGAAAATGGGAAGATCAACAGGTAATTATTGTCACTTAAATATTTATTCAATAATTCAGGAATAAGCCTCATTCTCGGAATATAGGATTTCATTCCACGTTTGGCCATCAGGACAATTAAAGCCTCATCTTCTTTTAATTTTGCAGCAGTTTTTTCACCGTCCTGCCAGGTACTCATAATGATAAACTCTGCTTCTATGTTCGCTTTTTTCACAATCTTCTGAAGGATATCCAGAATGTTTTCCGGAGCATAAAAAACCACGCTGGCGCCGGAATTTCTTGCAATATTCCATACTCTTAGTAATGCATGAAAGAATCCGGCCTCTTTATGAGCGTTTTCCGGAATCATGACGGCATATTTTTTTATGGTGGAAAGCGGCTGTGCTGCATGGTAAACCAGTACATTCACATCATCATTCTGAAGGTATCCGCTGTAAAGGTTGTAAACAAAAGAAGGAGAGAAACCTTTTTCATCTTCCAGCCCGATGATAAGATCGGTAATATTCTGTTCTTTGATCACATTTTTCACTCCATTGATCACGTCATTATCATATCTTTTAAGAGCCTGCATTTTGACATCAGCCGCTGCGGCGGCATCTGTTGCCTGATGAAGCAGCTTTTCGGCATTTTTTACAGAAGATTCATTTTTATCTTCATTAATGACATTTAAGGCAAAGAGGTTTTCTGTATTTTCATGAGCTTTAATCAGTATGCCCAGATTCACCATTCTTTCAACAGTTTCCTCATGATTGATCGCCAGAAGAATATTTTCCTCTTCATGACTATTCCCGGAAACCGTATCTTCATTATCACTTTCTGCAATCTTTTGAGCGCTGGCCATTGAAACAAAAGAAGAAATCGTACAGGAAATAAGGATCAGAAGGATACTTCCGTTCAGTACGTGTTCATTCAATAGTCTTACCGGTTCACCGGTCTCAGTTTCTGAAAGAATAATATTGTATCCTACCATTACTGAGGCTAATGTGGCTGCTGCAGATGCGGAACTCAATCCAAAAATAAGTTTTCCTTCCTCTTTGGATAGCCTGAAAGTCTTTTGCGTCATCACTGCTGAAATATATTTCCCTCCGATGGAGGCAACAAGCATAATTCCGGCAACTTCAAGGGTTTCCCAGCTTTTAAAGAAAACTTTAAAGTCAATAAGCATTCCCACACTGATCAGGAAAAAAGGGATAAATATGGCATTTCCTACAAATTCTACCCTGTTCATAAGTGATGAGGTGTGAGGAATAAGCCTGTTTAATGCTAACCCGGCAAAGAATGCCCCGATAATAGCTTCCACACCCGCCAACTCAGCCAACAGCGCAGCCAGATAGATCATAACAAGTACAAAAATATATTGTGAAATCTTATCATCCACCTTTTTGAAGAACCAACGTCCTATAATCGGGAATACAATCAGAACAATTAAAGCGAAAACAATGAAGGAAACAGAAAGTTTAACCCAAAAACCTGTGCCTACATCACCCTGCGACATTCCAACGATTACGGCAAGTACCAAAAGGGCCATGATATCCGTAATCATCGTTCCGCCCACGGTGATATTGACTGCTTTGTTCTTGGCGATTCCCAACTTGCTGACCAGCGGATAGGCAATAAGGGTATGCGATGAAAAAAGACTGGCAAAAAGGATGGAAGTAAGCATTGAGAATCCCAGAAGATAATAACCACCCAGATAGCCTAGCACAAAAGGTACGGCAAACGTATAAATTCCGAAGGTGAGACTTTTCCATTTGTTCTTCTTAAAATCGCCCATATCAATTTCTAGCCCTGCAAGAAACATGATGTAAAGAAGGCCGGTAGTTCCTGTTACCACAATACTGCTGTCTCTTGCCAGCACATTGAACCCGTTAGGCCCGATTACTGCCCCGGCAATGATAAGTCCCAGCAGATGCGGAACTTTAATTTTATTCAAAAGCAGGGGAGCGGCAAGGATGATGACCAATACCAACAGGAATTTTAAAACCGGATCTTCTATAGGAAAATTCAGATTGTGTATACTCAGTAAAATCATAGGTGTTTTTTATTTTGTGGAACGTACTAATTCGACGGAAAACTTGGCGGTACAGCCGTTGTCGGTGGTTATGGTTCTTGTTCCTTTCAATTTGGTGTCGGAAATATCATTCAGCAGAACATTCATCTCTACTTTTTTCTGGGAAGTGGAATCTGTTTTGAAATTAAGTTTGATTTCGTTATTTTCAAATTTACCGGAATAAACCCTCACCAGATTATTGTTATTAATGATTTTTGTTGAAAGATGAATAGAATCACTGTCGAATTCCCAGATATCCGTACGCTGATCACCCACTGCATAATCACTGCAGTTGGATTCTGTACAGATCACTTTTCCTGTCCATGGACCGGAGATTTCTTCCGGCCACAGGGCTATTTTGACAGAATCTTTTTTGGAAAAAATGCTGTCCCTCATTTTTAAAAGAGACTGATATTCGGATTCTTTTTTTGCAAATAGTTTTTCTTTTTCCAGTAATTGCTTTTCTCTTTCTGTGAGGTTTTTTTCTTTTTCTTTATAATCACAGCTAATTAATAGGAAAGAACCAGCAAAAAGTATAAAAAATGTGTTTTTAAGCATATTGTCAATGTTGGTGTAAACAATATAGGAAAAAATAAGGAAAATATGAAATTTACCTGTGTGGTATGAGTAAATGGGGAAATTTTTATTGACCGACTTGTGTTGTAAATCAACCCGTTAAAAATTCGGAAAACTTTTGACCAATAAGGGAATTTGGAAGTGGGAACCATCGCTTTTAGGTTTCATCTCCTTATATAATTTTCTGCTTTCTGAACATTTCCGGCTTGTAATTGATAATAAAGACACCGCATATAATCATTACTGCTGCAAGAATAAATTTAAGGGAAATTTTTTCATCCATAATGAGCCACCCCAGAAATATAGCAATGATAGTATTCACATAAGCGAGTATGGAAACCTGCACCGGGGAAATTTTGGTTAATGCATAATGGAAAGCAAAAAAAGCAGCAACAGAACCAAATACGGCCAGGTAAAGCATTGCTGAAATACTTTTAAAGCTCCAGTTTCCGAAATTATAGTTCTCTGAAAAAAAGAATGCAAACATAATCTGTACTACTCCTGCAAACAGGAACTGATAAAACAGGTTCAGGGTAATATTGCCACTCTGGATATTGAGCTTTTTGGTAAAAATAGTTCCTGAGGCCCAACCGGCAATCGCGCAGAAAAGGAAGATCATTCCAGTTCTGTATTGTGGATTCGCCAGGTCCTGTATTCCGTCCCAGAAGATAAACAGAATTCCGCTGAAACATAAAAGGACACCTGCAAGAGCCCGGAAACTGAATTTCTGAAGACCAACAGCCACACTTCCCAGGAATACAAGAATAGGAGAGCACGCACTGATCAGTGAAGCAACACTGCTGGATACGGTTTCTTCCGCTACGGTTGTCATTCCATTGGCCACTACGAGCATAAGGGACGCAAAAATAACCTGATAACCAAAGGCTTTCCAGCCTATCCATTTAAATTCTTTTTTTGAAAGAAGGATGGTAAGCATAATCATGGCTGCCAGAAACTGACGTATCCCGGCCACGAACCATGCGGGAATAGTTTCCACGGCAACACGGATCGCCAGAAATGTAGTTCCCCAAACAAGAGCGACCGTAAGAACGGCAAAAATAAGTTTATAATCTTTCAATGTGAAATCAGGTATAACGAACAAATATACCTGTTATGGAATAAAGCGAATGGGTACAGTTGTTGTATTTTTTGGAGGTACAGAAGAACTGATAAAGTATATAATAAAAAAGAGTACATTCAAAATGTACTCTCTTTGTTTTTTAAGGTTCGAATCCTCCGCATGTATCAAAAGGAACACATGTCCACTTGCCGTTTCTAAAACAAAGCTGGAATTTACAGGGCTCCATACCTCCTAAAACCTTTTTTAATTCTTCTTTTTTAAGCTTTTTTAAATTTTTCATTACAAGTAATTTTATGTTGTTGGTAAAACAAATATTGGAAAAAAATGATAACGGTAAGTCAAAATTAACACAGTTTAACTTCTTTATCCGATTCTTTAAAGTGAAATATTTTTCATCATTCTTGTCTGAAAGGGCAGAAAGAAATGTATGTTAAAAAAGGTTATATTTTTTTATCTTTGACCATCTAATAAAAATTGAAGATGGTAGGAATTATTATGGGCAGCCAAAGCGATCTGCCAATCATGGAACAGGCTGCGAATTTTCTGAAAAGCCTTGATATTCCATACGAACTGACGGTAGTTTCAGCACACAGAACTCCTGAAAGAATGTTTGATTATGCAAAAACGGCAAAGGAAAGAGGCCTGAAAGTAATTATCGCGGGAGCAGGCGGTGCTGCACACCTTCCGGGAATGGTCGCCAGCTGCACAACTTTACCCGTGATCGGGGTTCCGATTCTGTCGAGCAATTCTATTGACGGCTGGGATTCCGTATTGTCTATCCTTCAGATGCCGGGTGGAATACCTGTAGCCACGGTAGCTTTAAACGGGGCTTTGAATGCGGGAATATTAGCCGTGAAAATATTAGGAAGTGCAGATGAAGCAATTGCTGAAAATCTTCAGAAATACCAGGATTCTTTAAAAGATAAAGTATTGGGTACGGTGGATGATATTAAAGCAAAGCATCCTAACCAGTATGATAAGTAGAATTAATTGTGAATAGTCAATTGTGAATTTGCTGAATTTCTTATCTATAAAAGTCAAGTGAATTGTTATGATTGGTAAAAAAAATAAACAACAAAAACGCTCCAGATTTGGAGCGTTTTATATTATTCCTGGATCATATTGTCTCGGGTATTTTTCTGAACGGAAATGGCACCGAAAAGAGCGAGAAGGAATGCAAATGCATAAAATCCTTTTTCACTCGGAAGGATAGTCGCATTCCAAAGTCCTACAGCCAGCAGCACAATGGAAGACAGAGTAGCAAACCAGCATATTCCGTAATAAATATCTGTTACCGGAATGTTTTCTAACCGGTCACGAACTGCTTTCTGCAAAGAAACTACGGCAAACAGGCCATACAACAGGATGGTAAAATAATATCCTTTTTCATTCAGTTGCATTTCTGCCCTTGCAAGACCTACGATAAAACCTATCATTCCTGCTCCTAATGCTACCCAGGACGCGGCTACGAATGCATTCGAGACTTTTTGTTTTTTCATTGATTATGATGTTTTTGTTTAAGGGGCTAAATATATTCATTTTTTAAATAATTAGCCGCAATACAGCAAAAAATATGGGTAAAATATGGAGAACTGCCGCTGTGTGACTACTGTCATAGCCCCGATAGCAGTGGTTACCCCGCAGCAGAAGGGCTGAGGTTGGACGCGAGGAGTATGAGCGGATAGCGGGAAAGAGCTCCTAAAAATTAAAAACTTTCCGTAACGGAAAGTTTTTAATTTAAATAACGTTTTAAAGACTGATATATTCGTACTTATATTTCACGTAATTATTGCCGTTGGCTTCTTTTCCTGTTACTTCAACGGGCAGATTAGCATTGTTGTACTGTATTGTGTATGTAATATTTTGACTCTGGGTCCAGCTGCCGTCACTTTGTTTATAACTTATTTTTTGTGTAGTATAGTTGTTTTTGCTTAAAACATCTGCTCTTTCCAGCAATATCCTTAAATAAGGGTTGGTGTGGGTAAAGGGATTTAATTTGTCATCGTAAGAAAACTCTTTTTTGCTATTGCTAAAAGTGGAAGTTTCCACGGAAATGTTGTCTCCATTGTAAGCATATGTTGTGATAATTTGATTTGAACAGTCTTCTGACTGGCAAAGAGTAGAAGATGCAAGTTTGCCCGTTGAATTATAAGTATAGGTACTTTTTCTGTTGAAGTTCGGATTGGTATAGATGGCCTTAATATTCATCAGCTGGTCTCCATTGTAGCTAAAAGCGACATAATAATCCAAGGTCTGGTCAGCATTATAATAATTTACTTTTACGGGTTTCCCGTTGCTATACTCGAAAGAGGAAGTTCGTCCTTCAGATGATATTTTGGTCAGATCTCCTTGGGTATTATATTCAAAAGTTGCTATATTGGTTTCAGGAGTTGAAGGGTTATCATAATAAATGGTAGTAACTTTACTTACTAATAATCCCTTTCCTACAGGATCAATTATAATTTCGTTATCATCATTACTACTGCTACAACTATTAAAGACTATGCTTGAGCCTATTAAACTCAGGTAAAAATATTTCTTCATTTTAAATTTTCCCCAAAAATAGGAAATACCTGCAGAGTTTAAAAATATTACATATAAAAAATCCCACTATATTGAATAATGGGATTATATATAGATTTTAATTTAAATCTTAGTATCTGTAGTACTCAGGCTTGAATGGCCCTTTTACGTCTACTCCGATATACTCAGCCTGCTCAGGAGAAAGAGTTTCAAGCTCTACGCTTAATTTCTTAAGGTGTAAAGCAGCTACTTTTTCATCCAGGTGCTTAGGAAGCATATATACTTCGTTTTTGTAAGCTGCAGAGTTATTCCATAGCTCAATCTGTGCCAACGTCTGGTTTGAGAAAGAGTTAGACATTACAAAACTCGGGTGGCCTGTAGCACATCCTAAGTTAACCAATCTACCTTCTGCAAGGATGATTACCTCTTTTCCTTCAATAGTGTAGATATCTACCTGAGGCTTCACTTCAGATTTAGTCTGACCGTAGTTTTTGTTCAACCATGCCATATCGATTTCATTATCGAAGTGACCGATGTTACAAACGATCGCTTTATCTTTCATTTTAAGGAAATGTTCTCCTCTTACGATATTGAAGTTACCTGTTGTAGTGATGATGATATCAGCATTGTCTACCACAGTGTCTAATCTTTTTACTTCGTAACCGTCCATAGCAGCCTGAAGTGCACAGATCGGGTCAATTTCAGTAACAGTAACGATAGAACCAGCTCCTCTGAATGAAGCAGCAGTACCTTTACCTACGTCTCCGTATCCGCAAACTACCACTCTTTTTCCAGCAAGCATTACGTCTGTAGCTCTTCTTACTGCATCTACAGCAGATTCTTTACATCCGTATTTGTTGTCGAATTTAGATTTAGTAACCGAATCATTTACATTGATGGCAGGCATTACTAAAGTTCCATTCTTCATTCTTTCGTAAAGTCTGTGAACACCGGTAGTGGTTTCTTCAGAAAGACCTTTGATATCTTTTGTGAACTCAGGATATTTATCAAAAACCATGTTTGTTAAATCTCCACCATCATCCAAAATCATGTTTAATGGCTTTCTGTCTTCACCAAAGAATAAAGTCTGCTCAATACACCAGTCAAATTCCTCTTCATTTAATCCTTTCCATGCATACACCGGAATTCCAGCAGCAGCAATAGCAGCAGCAGCGTGATCCTGTGTAGAGAAAATATTACAAGATGACCATGTAACTTCAGCTCCTAAAGCCACCAATGTCTCGATAAGCACAGCCGTTTGGATAGTCATGTGAAGACATCCTGCGATTCTTGCTCCTTTCAGTGGCTGAGACGGTCCGTATTCTTCACGGATAGCCATCAGACCTGGCATTTCTGCTTCTGCAAGGGTAATTTCTTTTCTACCCCATTCTGCTAGGGATATGTCCTTCACTTTGTAAGGAACGTATTGTGTTGTAGTACTCATATGTAATGAATAAAATTTAAATTCAGTTGATAACGAAATGCAAAATTACAATTAATAATTAAGATAAAAAAACGGCAGATCGAGTTCAAATGATGAGATTAAACAGTTGTTAATGTTATTTAGTCTTAATTTAAATAACTATGTTTGTTCCAGATAAAATTTTATACTATGAATCATAACCCTACTCAGAAAGAGGCTCACAGAAAAGCAAAGCCGGTCGCTCCAAAAGTGAAAGAATTAATAGAACGTAGTAGAAGTGTGATTTTGGCTACTGTAGATGCTGAGGGAATTCCTAATTCCAGCTATGCTCCTTTTACACAGATAGAAAATACACTGTATATCCTTGTTTCTTTTATGGCAAAACACAATGATGTTCATTGAGGATGAATCGGCTACCAAACAGATCTATGCCCGTGAAAGATTAACTCTTGAAGCAATACCTTCACAAATAGAAAGAGATTCGGAAACCTGGAATACAGTTGTTGACAAACTAAAGAAAACTCACGGAAAAGTCGTTGACGTTATTGCTGAAATGGGGGATTTTATTCTGATTGCTTTGCAGCCGGTAAAAGGTTCTTACGTAAATGGGTTCGGAAGTGCTTATTTTGTAGATGAATATCTTGAAATTCTTGAACATAGAAATGATGTGAATCATCAGTCGAAATAAAAAGAAGGGAAGAAGGGAGACGGATGCGGGAAGATGGAAAATGTATATATTAATTAATGCCTAAGGTTATTTTGCAGACTGTAGGAACTTCCATCTTCCCGTTTCTCATCCCTTTCAATTTCCACATCTTTTCACTACTTTTATCGAATAAAAAAACAATGCCCCTTTACCGAGATTTTTCAGATGACAATGCCACGATCCTTGTATGGAAATATGATGACAGTGAAGAACTTGATATCCACGAGCTCCTTGAACCTGAAAATGCTGAAAAGGTAAAGGATTACCATCCTAAAAAGCTTCTGGAAGTATTGATGGTGCGTAAACTTTTAAAGGGTTTAAAGCCTCATTCCAAAATTTTATACAAAGAGAGGGAACCGTTTCTGTCTCCTCAAGATGCTGAAATTTCCATTACCCATTCATTTCCTTTTGCTGCTATTGCCATTTCCAAGAATAAAATAGGCATTGATATTGAAAAATTCAACCCGAAGATTTTAAGGGTTATCGATAAGTTCACCTACGAAAATGAAAGAGGGTTCATTCCTGAAAATAATTCCGTGACGTTTTATACCATTATCTGGAGTGTAAAGGAAAGTATGTATAAGATTCATCACTCGAAATACTGGTCTCTGAAGAAAAACTATGAAGTAAAGCCGTTTGAGCTTAAACATCTTCATAAAATAAGCTGCCGGGTTTATGATGAGCAGTTTTCAGATGAGTTCAAGGCAAGAGTGGAATTCTTTGATGATTACTGTTTCACGATTGTGGAGGAGTAGTATCGGCTTCGTTTTTGTATTTTTCGATGACTTTTCTCTGTTCTTTAGCCACATCATAGATCAGTTCCAATATATCATGGATATTTTTAAGCTCCGTTAAATGTGAAATTTTATCAGGGTCTCTGCGGTCAACAACATCGTTTTCCTCTATTTCTGTTTTTCTTTTCAAAATCATGTCTTCAATGGAAGAATCTTCAGGTTCGAGGCGGCTTTCCATTTTTAGAGCTTCGTTGATCTCATTTCCGTTCAGCAAAACAGAGGTCTGCTGCATCTCTGCTTCTATCTTTCTGCTCCAGCTTTCAGCATCTATCTCAGGATATTTTTCATTGTTTTTGGAATATTGGGACAAAGACGCGGTATATGCTGTAATCAGATGCGAGGTGGCAACAAACTGGTGCACCACTTCCAGTTTTTTCTGCTGGTTCTTCGGCTCAGAGATCATTCTCTGGAAGTTATCAGAGAGGTTTGCCAGGGAAATGATTGCATTTTTCCGCTTTACCTTATAATCTTCAATATCAAAATTTCCATCTAAGAATTTGGAGATCACACTTTCAAAATAGATCAGGTTATCCGCTGCAGATTTCTTCATCAGATCCAGATTCTGGGTGTGCTCCCAGACCGGAAGAACAATATAAGACACGGCAAAAGCAATTACTCCTGCAATGAAGGTATCAAGAATTCTATCTTTAAAGATCACATTTACATTTCCGGGATTTAAAAAATTAAAACTCAGGAATACATAAATCGTCATGAACAGGACTGCCCAAAAGTAGCGGCCTTTCAGAAAACTGAAACACATAATCATGCTTAAAAGCAAAATAGAAAATAATAGCCCCTTGATATCGATAAAATGTAAAATAGCGTAGGCTATTACGGCTCCTGCAATGGTTCCGTAAAGCCTGAGAAGGTTCCGCTTTTTGGTAATAGAGTAGGCGGGCTTCAATATGGCGGTGATGGTAATAAGTATCCAGTACGTATGGCCAAGTCCCAGGAAATCGAACATCGAGAAAAGATATCCTACCAGCAGGGCCGTAGTAATTCTTATCGCATGCCGGAAATGGGAAGATGAAAGCGAAATATTATTCCTTAAAACCTTAAAATTCAGTTTCTCCTCATTAGGCATGAACTTTTTCAGATCCAGCCCTGTGGAAAGACTTTTTGCCAGCTTTATATTCTGGGAAAATACTTTATAAATCTCGTTGATCTCCTTGGTGATTTCATTAATACGCATCAGGATCTGGCGAAGGATCATGAAGTTTTCCAGATTATCAGGGGTCAGCTGTTTATTGCGGAGTTCGAAATAATGATAGTTGAGGTTTTTCAGTTCAAGCTCCAGATCGGCCATAGGTTTGGCTCTCGTTCCTATCTGAAGTGAAATCCCGATATTGGTAATTTCATCGGCAAGCAGGTTGAGGTAATCATGGATATTGACAAGGATCATACTGTCTTCAAAACTCTGCTGCAGCTTCTGATAATCACTTTCCGAGGTCATCAGCTTTTCATGAAGGTCCATGGAATTCAGGAACATCAGCATTAAAAGACGACTGGTTGTCGTAGATTCGTTAACGATGGTTCTGGTCTTGAAAACGGTTTCCCTGGTTTCTTCCTGCAGGTTTTTAATTCCTACCTGCTTGGCGATAACCTGGGTAGTCAGTCTGTCGAAATCCGGATTTTTCTGATAATAATTGGCCTTTATTTTTAAAAATTCAGCAAGCTGAAGGTAGTTTTCACCAATCATCTGGCTGGCCAGTTTATATGGCTGAATGGTAGTAACCACAAGGAAAATCAGCAGGAACCAGGTACATCCGGATGCAAATATAAGCAGGCTCTTAAAAATATTACTGCCGGTAAGATGCCCGTCGATAAAAATGGCCAGCACAACAAGAGATAATGATCCCACTGCAGCAAGCCTCTGCCCGTAAACACCAATTAAGGAGAAAAACATTCCGAAGATGATGATTTCCAGAATGACGAGCACCTTAAAATTCATGACGAGACTGGCAATGAGTGCCACAAAAACAAAGCAGAAAATAGCAAATGTAAGTGCATTTCTTCTTCTGATAAAAGGGCCGGGCTGGTCACAAAGTGCCACAAAGCTGGTTCCCAGAGGAAAAAGAAAATATTCTTTAAGGATTCCGAAATGGGCAAGGACTAAACAGGGCAGAACGGTTGCCAGCGTAATTCTGATCGCAGAATATACATATTGGCTGGTAACGAATTTTTTGAGTTCTGCTGAATAGTTCATCCTACAAAATTAATTATTGAAAATAAGAAAAGCCTTATAAAAATAGGACTTTTGCAAACTTATATATTATATTTCTGTAATAAATTGTTAACGGGTAATTGAAACGAATGGGGTAATACAAATTTAATGCTGAAATTGGACTATTGACCATTGATCTTCATAATTGACATAAAAAAAGCCTCATGACAATGAGGCTTTTTTATATTGTATAATGTTCTTAATAATCTACGTTAGATGTTTCATCACCAATGTTCCAGGTAAGACCGAAACGAAGTGTGTTATCCAAAGCCGTATTGATTTTTGACATATTGATCAGATAAGAAATATCAAGTCCGAAAGAACGGTACTTTAATCCGATACCCGCTGTAGCGAACTGTCTTGCTCCCTGCTCTTCGCTTTCGTGGAAATAACCTGTTCTTACTGAAAATGCATTATCATAAGAATATTCCAAAGCACCGCTGTACATGATACTGTTCTTGTTTTTGAAAGATTTCCCGATTCCTGCCATTACACCTACGTTAGGAACTTCATATCTCGGCTGTCTTGTGTTAGGGTCAATTCCTACGTATTCGGATCCCGGAACGAGGATTTTTGAACCTTCTACACTAAGACCGATCTTGTTCATGTCATCCAGGTACATATCGTATCCAATACCCAACCTTGCCATTGTAGGAAGATAAGATCTTGATTCTTCATTTCCGGTATAGTCTAGTTTAGGACCTAAGTTCTGAACAGCAAAACCAGCATTTACTTTACCGTCATATCCTCCGAAACTTGAGAATTTTGGAGAGGTATAGTATCCTGAAACGTCTACTGCAAAACTGTTGGCAGCTTTAAGGGTAGTATCCGTATTGAAGCCTCCGGCTAAATCTGAACGGATGAATCTACCGGTAACGGCCATGGAGTACGAATCGGAAAGTTTCAGACCATAGGCAACGTCGATGGAAAATTCATTAGGTTTTGAAGTACCCATAGAAGTTACTTCTGAACCTACCAATTGGGTTAAGTCTACTTCCCCCATATTGAAATAATAGATACTTGCAGAAATAGTGGATCTTTCTTCCTGTCCTAAAAATTTATGGAATGCACCATACAGTAAAAATACATCATTGGTAAGTTTCCCCATATAAGGCGTGTAGTTAAGACCAATGGAAGAACTTGTTCTGCTAAAAGGATATTTTGCCGCATTCCAGAATTGTGAAAATGCATCCGGTGAAGTTACCACCCCTTGGTCTCCCATACCTCCAGATCTTGCATCTGGTGCAATTCTTAGAAAAGGAGCCCCGGTTAATACTGGATTTATTTTACTTAAATCTTGCGAATAGCCTAAAAAACCAGCACTTAAACCAAATCCCAAAAGCAGTTTAGTAGTTAAATTCATATGTTGTCTTTTATATATTATCAGTTTTTTATAACAATTATTGTCTATGTATTATTTAATTTATTTCAAAAGTACCATTTTTTCTACAGCTGTAGCACTTCCTTTGCATTTTTCTTGATTTTGACTTTTTGCAAATATCTTAAAAATATACGTACCTTTTGCAACAGTTGACCCAAAATCATCTCTTCCGTCCCATTCTATTGCCTGACGCGGCGTTCTAAAGCCCTGTAGGAACGGTTCTGCAACTACCGGCTGAGATAATGTTCTTACCAATTTTCCTGTAATTGTATAAATCTGAACATTTACATCCAGAATATCATCGCAGTTGTGCTCAAACTGGATGTATGTTTTATTGGTAAACGGATTCGGCCAGTTCAGCGGCCTGTTGATAACAAGATGCTGGTCGGTCTCATCCTTAACTTCAAAGTTTAACGTAGCAGTTGTAGAATTATTGTTTATATCCCAAACTTTAAATGTTAATTGATGCTGGCCTATCGCAAGGTTTCTGAAAGGATAGGTTACATTTCCTTTCTGATAGTCTGCAAGGCCTGGGTTCAGACATCCGTTTCCTTCACCTGAAGCAAAGAAATCATTCAAAACAACCGTGTTGATAATCTGGCCGTCAAGATAAACCGTAATATCGTGGCCTACACCGGATCCGGTTGAGTTAATTCCCGTATCATCAGTAACGCAGGCTAAGAGCATCGGATTCTGATTGGTAATTCCGCCATCAGCAAAGTTGGTGTTATTCATATACAGCTTTACTTTAGGAGGTTCATTATCATTGATTCCGTTCGGATTGATATCACCCACCTGTACTGCCTGGTTATTGAATACATCTGTTACTCTGTTGTCTGCATATCCCAGTATTCTTCCTTGTCCCACTGCATAATTGATATCTTTAGGCACATAAAATTCAACCGTGAATACTCCGTTTACCGCCATTCCGGAAGCCTTAACAATAGCACTTCCTTCTTCGGTGTAATCCATAACAGGAGCCAATACCCCGTCATTATTCAATGTTTTTTTATTTAATCTCTTATCAAAAATATTGATGGAAACTCTTCCGTTGAAAGTGGTGTTCACCGTTCCGTTCGGATTATTGATATGTCCTTTTACTTTAATAAAATCCAGGCCTCTGATCAATCCGGGAACCGGAGATTCAATATTGTCTATCACAAGCTGTCTCTGAGGTCTGCTCAGTTTCATAGCAGGATCACCAAGGAAGTTTACTTTCAGGTGGTCAATGGTAGCTCCTTTTTGCTTTTTGGCATTTAAATGGGCATAGCCTAAAGTTTCAAAATCATCAGCAGTCAGTTTGAAAATGTTCTTGGTATAAAGATCCGTAAAGTTACGTCCGTAATCCACCCCGATGGCACGGCTGGATGTGATCATAGCGGCAGCTCCTCCCTGTTTAAGCTTAATGAACTGTTCTCCTGCAGAAGAAGTGTTCGGTTCATCCCATAATGTGAATTCACAGGTAATGGTAGATACAAACGGGAATCTGCTGTATACATTAGAGAAGTTATTGGAATTCTGAATCTCAGTGCTCGTTAATACCCTTTCCTGTGCCCATCCGTTAATACCTCCATGCCCGAAATAGAACAGATAAAGGCTGTTACCTATATCATTGGAGATAGCCTGGGTTACCTGAGGGAATCTTTGTCCTGCAGCGGTACTTTGGGCAGGGAAGGCATCCATGTATAATTTTCTAACATTATATTCTTTCAGATCCTGCTGTCCCGGAGCCTCAAAGATACTCACCAATGTATTATTGGTAACTTCATGGAAAGGGCTTCCTCCGTCTTTATCATCATCTACGACAAAGTCAAGCTTCATCCTCCATTCTCCGAAAGGGGAGGACTGCCCCGGAAGCGCATTGTAGTAGGCCAGCGTTTTGCTGATCATATTTCCTGCCTCCGTTACATTGGCTGCAGGAATTCTGCCCACTGGAAGGTCAGGCAAATTGTTTTCAATGGTAGAGGCCGTCTGTGGCTGAGTCATTACAATATAGTCGTCCGTTACAAAAGATCCGACGAAATCTGCCGAGTTCTCACCCTGATAACTGGACACGATATTGGAATTGCCGGATATTCTGTTTTTGTAGTCATAAGAAGCATCTCCTAAAATGAATACATATTTAAGTCTTCCACTGTTGTTAAGTTTAGTGACGAAATCCCTTATTGCCGTAAGATCCCTGCTTCCGCTTCCGAATTCATTATAAATTTTAGCTGCGTCTACGATTTCTACCGTATAATTGTTTTTCGTCTGATGGTAGCTGGCCAGTCTCTGTGCCTGTCCCATCATTTCAGGAACCGTAATAATCAGGTAATCTACATTCTGAAGTCCGGAAAGGTTCTGGTTGGCCACTCTTTCTACAAACTGCGGATTATAAGCCCCATCAGCACGGAATGCTACAAATTCATTGTTGAAATTCGGATCAGAAGTAATATAACCGAAATTGAAGCTGCCTGCGCCTGCTTTGTTTACTCTTCTGTTGGCATTGGTGATGTCTGTTACATCCCATACCTGTTCAAGGTTGGCAGCATTGGAAATGCTGAAGCCGTAAGTGGTATTGGTTCCGCTGGTAAGTGAAAAGTCTCTGAAACTTAGCTGTGACCCATTAAAAGTCAGGTTTTCCTTATATTGTACTTCTGCATAATCAAAATGGAAAACCCCGTTCGGATTTACAGAAATATTCGGTGCATAATTAATGGTAATCTGATTTCCGCTCAGGTTGGATATTGTTCCGTCATACTTTAGCTGATAAAAATCAAACCCGTATGTAGGGGTGTTGGCTGGAACAGTCTGCGTGATCGGATTTTGGTTGTTGATCTTAAATTCAACCGTATTCTGCTGTGCCCGGTAACCTACTACCTGTGTTCTGTATTTGATGACATCTCCACCCTGTATCGGTGAAGCGGTAGTGAAGGTCACTGCCTTATCTGTTGTAAAAGGCGCCTCTTCCACCCAGATTCTTCCTACTTTTAAAAGATTCTTCTGGTCGTTGTTGATCACCTGATAATTATCAAACCTTGTGATCAGGTTGCCGGCAGGCAGATTGACATCAATCGGCTGTACTCTTTTACCTGCACCTTTGTCAAAATTGATGAAGTAGTAAGAGAAATCATCATATATATTTTTAAGATTATTGCTTCTGTCTGTTCTTGTGTCTATTCTTTTAAACCCGTTTCCGTTGGAAGTATCATAGAGATTGTATCCATTCGGTCCCTGGGCGTAAAACAAGGCGTAGTCGCCGTCGTTCCATACACCGTCTTCTTCACCTACCACCTGGATGGCGTTTTCCTGAAGGGCGCTGTATTTTGTATCCTGATTGTATTCCGGAAGCATGATACCACCATTTCCATAAATCCTGAAGTTTTTCGGATTTACAGAAGCCGGATTAATACCGTTATCTTTTAAAAACTGGGTGGTGATTTTGAATATCCCAGATCTGTCTACTTTAATCTTATAAAAGTTACCGCTCGAAAGAGGATTGGCAGTAGTTCCCACCTTGTTGGCATTTCCCGATCTGAAGTTGTTGGGAGCTGATGTTTCAGAAATATTAAATGAAGAAAGTCTTTGAACACGCCCTTTTACATTCTTAAATAAAGCAACGCTGATGCTGGCATATCTTTCTCCTTCCAATGTATAATAAGCAATATCTGCAATTTCATAATCCGGCAGCCTGCCCTTGTCCAGATCATACAATTCCTTGCCGGAAACGCTTTCCCAGGCCAGATCTGAAACTTTTAGCTGCTTTTCTCCGATTTTTTGTTTAGTTATGATAAAAACATTATTTTGGCTGAACGAAAAACCTTCATTTTTGAAATTTGGAAGATTTAATTTTGTGTCACCAAAATCTTGGATTTTAGAGCCTTCCCATTCTATGGCTTTTCTCTGAGCCCAAAGTGTTGATACAAAAGAGATTAGTAATAAAAAGGTGATTTTTTGTTTCATGTTTATTATTGAAATTTCTGAATTACAAATAAAATGAAAATTTTAGAATTAAATTGTGATACAATAAAATTAATTTGTTAACGTTTTTCAAAAAAATCAAATGTTTACTTGATTTATTGAATAATTTATTTTTTCTTTGTACTTTGAAAATATTTATATCGACTATGAAAAAACTAAAGTTGTTTTCATTAATAGCATTAAGTTCTACACTTGCATTAACCAGCTGTGGCGGATCCGGGACCAGCAAAGGAGGCGGTACTAAAAAATTTGTCAGCAAGACAGGTTGGAAACCAAACGAAAAACAAGGTTGGTTTTTTGCAGGAAAGCAACAAAAACAGAAGGGGTGGCCAGGAATGGTATATGTAGAAGGTGGAACTTTTACAATGGGATTAGTGAAAGATGATGTTATGCATGATTGGAATAACACACCGCGCAGAATGCAGGTAAGTTCATTCTTCATCGGAGAAACAGAAATTACTAACTACGAATACCGCGAATACCTGACATGGTTGAAGTATGTATTTCCACCAAGTGACCCTAGCTTCAAGGAGATCTACAACGGCGCTTTGCCAGATACTCTTTTATGGGACAACAAATTAGCTAGAAACGATTATAATGAAACTTATCTTCGTTCTCCGGAATTCGATTACTACCCGGTAGTAGGCGTTTCCTGGACTCAGGCGAACAGATATTGTGAGTGGCTTACAGACAGAGCGAATGAAAAAGCTTTAATGCAAGCCGGGGTTATTGCCAAAGATTTGTATATCAATGAATCCAATAACCAGGGAGGAACTGCTTTCAACATGGATAAATTCAAAGCGAACGATCCGGAAATGCAGGGATATATCAACGAAAAAAGAATGCAGCAGAAATCTGGTATGAAAACAACCAACCAGAGACTTCTTGCCGCAAACAGAGCTCCAAATGCTTCAATGGTTCAGAAATTCAGACTTCCTACCGAAGTTGAATGGGAATATGCAGCTCTTGGGATGGCTAAAAACAGAGAATACAACCAATACTTAGGTAAAAAGCCTGAAATCGAAAGATTAAGAGGTACCAAAGGAAGAGATAAAGGAATGTTCCTTGAGAACTTCAAAATGGGAAGAGGTGACTATTCAGGTATTGCAGGATGGAAAAATGACGGAGCTGCACAAACAGCAGACGTAAGACAATATCCATCCAACGATCTTGGAATCTACGGTATGTACGGAAACGTGTCTGAATGGACTGCTGACGTATACAGACCTATCATTGATGAAGATTTTAATGACTTCAACTACTATAGAGGAAACATGCCTCAGGCTATTGTAAGAAACGGTGACGGAACTTACAAAATGATCGATGAAGGTTCGATCAAGTATGATACTTTAGCAGACGGAAGATTAGTATACAAAGGTTTACCTGGACAATTTGAAAGAGAAACTGTTGCGGATCTTAGAAACTACAGAGATGGTGACAGACAGTCTTCTTTAGAATATTACAGAGCTTCAGACTCAGCTTCTTCATTTGATATGTACAATGCTCCTAAGAGAAGATTTGTTGTAGATGCAAGTGGAAGAGTAAAACTTCAGAAAGATACAAGAGACAGAACATCTGCAGTATCTAATGATGTAAGAGTTGTAAAAGGTGGTTCTTGGCAGGATACAGCGTATTGGTTGGATCCGGGACAAAGAAGATACAAAAACCAGGACAGAGCTTACGGATGGATCGGCTTCCGTGTTGCACAGGATGCTAGAGCTAGCGATAAGGGCAGAACTAGAAGATAATATTATCAAAAAATACTTAAAAAAAACCTTCCGGATTTCCGGAAGGTTTTTTTATTTTTGGAGTATGAATATAGAACAGTTTTATCCTTTATTTTTACAGTCAGATAAAGTGACTATCGACAGCAGAAAAGTTGGTAAGAATGACATTTTCTTTGCCTTCTCCGGCGAAAACTTCAATGCTGCTACCTTAGCAGAAAAGGCTACAGACGATGGCGCTCTTGCCGTGATCGTAGAAAAACCGGAGTTCGAAAATAAAGGTAGAAATATTTTCTATGTTCCTTCCACGCTGGAGTTTCTTCAGCAGCTGGCCATTCATCACAGGAACCAGCTTAAGATTCCTGTTATAGGCCTTACGGGAAGTAACGGGAAGACTACCACCAAGGAAATTATACATGCGGTTCTTTCAGAGAAATTCAATGTGCAGTATACTTCAGGCAACTTAAATAACCATATTGGTGTTCCGCTAACTATTCTTTCCGTAAAACCGGAGCATGAAATGGCAGTAGTAGAAATGGGAGCCAATCATCAGAAGGAAATTGAATTGCTATGTACCATTTCTCAGCCGGATTTCGGATATATTACCAACTTTGGAAAAGCTCACCTGGAAGGCTTTGGTGGTTTTGAAGGGGTTATCAAAGGGAAATCCGAACTCTATGATTATCTGAAAAGCCATGGTAAAACCATTGTTATCAATGAGAATGATCCTATACAGGCAGAAAAAACCGAAAATTATAACCCTAAAATTACCTTTGGAAAGGAGCATTCGGATTATCGTTTCGGGCTTCTTTCAGAAGAACACTTTGTAGGACTGGAGTATCAGGGGATACATGCAGTTTCAAAACTGACAGGAGAATATAACTTTACCAATTTATGTGCAGCAGCCAGCCTTGGTTTATATTTCGGAATCAGCTTTGATAAAATAAAGCATGCTGTAGAAAACTATACGCCGACCAATATGCGTTCGCAGGTTGTAAAAAAAGAAGGTACCACACTGGTTTTAGATACCTACAATGCCAATCCAAGCTCTATGAATGCCTCGCTGCATAATTTTGCCACTTTTGAGGGGCGTAAAACTGTCATCATCGGCGATATGCTTGAATTGGGAGAAGAGAGTGGAAAAGAACACCAGAATATCCTGAATCTTGCCCATGAGCTGGCATTTGACCAGATCATTACGGTGGGTAAGCATTTTAAAGCTGTTAATTCTTCATCACTGTCTTTTGAAAATACTGCAGAATTAATAGTCTACCTTCAGGAAAATAAAATTTACTCTGAAAATATCCTTCTAAAAGGCTCACGCGGAATTGCGCTTGAAAAGTCTATCGAATTTATTTAATATCCTTATTTAGAACCCCAGAATTCTTTTACAATCAGTTTAATATTCTGGAAAGTGCTTGGGAAAACTTCATTTTCAATTTGTGTGGTGTTTTTCCAGGCTACTTCAGTAATTCCTTCTTCTATCTGTGGTTTTGAAGTGTCTTCACCATTAAAGTTCATCTCGAACCAATGGGTGCATTTAAGAATTTTTTCACCGTTTCTTTCAATATAAATATGATAGGTGGTATTGATGAATTTCACCAGCTCCACATCTTTTAATCCGGTTTCTTCCTCAATCTCCCTCACAGCCGATTCTTCACGGGATTCGCCCTTTTCCATTTTACCTTTGGGAAGATCCCATTTGCCTAACCGTTTAATGAAAAGCAAATCTCCTTGGGGATTATTGACAAGCCCTCCGGCGGCTTCTATGATCCTGAAAAGCTTTTGGAACTCGTCCCAGATTTCTTCAATATTCTCACCGAAAACATTCAGCTCTTTTACCGAGGTGTTTTCCAAAAGATCCAATGCAATCTCTAAAGTTGTGAAACTTTCGTACCTAAGCTCTTTCTCAAGATTCCCAGGATGCTTAGACAGCAATAATTTTTTTTCGTTCACAAAAACTTTATACATATATTTGTAAGAATTAAGAATTTAAATACAAAAATAAAAAATGAATTTAGAAGGACGAAAAATTATTGTCAATAAATCATCTAAAGAGCTGGCTGAAATATTGAAATATCCTGAAAACTACAAAGATTTTATGCCGGACGGTCTTCAGAAATTTGAAACAAGAGATAACGGTTTTAAATTCGGACTTCAGGGAATGCCGGAAATAGCTTTGAAAATAGATGAAGTAGATGAGCAGAAAGCTGTTTTGAAGTCAGCAAGTTCAAGCCTTGATTTTTCATTAACCGCTACTTTAAACCCGGTCAGCGAAAATCAAACTGAGGTTCAGATGCTTTTTGAGGGAAAATTTAATCCTTTTATCAAAATGATGGTAGAAAAACCGCTTCAGAACTTCATCAATACATTAACAGACAAGATCGAAGCCTACAAATAAATCAAAAACCTTCAGAAATGAAGGTTTTTTTATGCCAATACTCCTGAACAATGATCTTCATTACTGCCTGTTGCAGAAGAAAGGACATTGATCTCGTTATTCATCCTTAAAACTCCCATAAAAGCAAAGATCAGCGCTTCTTTATGATCAACGATCTGCTTTTCCGGTATGATAATCCTGGACTCCGTTTTTTCTCTGATCTTTTCAATAAGACAGGTATTGTAGCTTCCTCCGCCAGTGCAGAGAACACTCTTTAAACTGTTTTGATTAATAATATTTGAGATTTGTTGCGCCACATGTTCCGTAAAAGTAGTAAGCGCATCTTCAGCCTGGATATTTTCCAAAATAGGAAAAATAAACTCATTGCACCATTCAATACCTAAAGATTTAGGATGAGGCAGGCTATAAAAATCCAGGGTGTTCAGCTTTTCTAAAAGTATCTCATCTAGTGTACCTTTCCTTGCGAGATCACCGTTTTCGTCGAAATTTTTATTGAATTTCCGGGCAAGCTTATTTAAGACAATGTTCACAGGTGCAATGTCAAAAGCTATTCTTCTGTTATTTTGTTTTAAAGAGATGTTGGAAAATCCACCCAGATTCAGACATGCATCATATTCTGAGAAAAGCAGTTCGTCCCCGATAGGAACCAAAGGGGCTCCGTTTCCACCCATCAGCACATCCTGGCTTCTGAAATCGTAGACAACAGGAAGTCCGGTTTCTATTTTTATGGCTCTGCCATCACCGATCTGTAGTGTGAATTTCTTTTTTGGCTGATGAAAAACAGTATGGCCGTGAGAGGCAATGAGGTCAATATTCTGAAGATGATTCCGTTCGATAAATTCCCTGACCTTACGTCCGAGATAAAAGCCATATTCCGAATGAAGCTCCAGTAATTCTTCTGAGGATAAATGAATGGAATTTCTGAGCTTTTTTTCCCATTCTTCAGGGTAGGAAATAGTTTCAGCATGCAAGATCTGAAAATTCCAGCCGTTATTTTTTTCGAAAGCGGCAAAACATATATCCAGACCGTCCAGACTGGTTCCGGACATGAGTCCGATAGCCTGAACTCTCATATTACTGCGGTGTTTTTTTTTCTTCGAGTCTTTTTGTACTGAAATCTCCTGAGTTATTAAAGAAAGTATATTCTGAGAAATCATCCTTTGCCGTCATACCATTGGCGCCAACCAGGGTAGAACCATCTTCCATAGTAACGTATACCGTATCTTTGGTAAAAATCCTGTTCTTTTTCTGATCCCAGTAAATACTCTGCATTGCGAATCGCTGGCCTTCATTGGTGGTAATTCTTACATCACCTTTGGCCTCGTAGAATTTTTTATATTCAAAAATGCGGGCATATTTAGCGGTAATTTTCCCGGGTACCTTTGGCTTCTTTTTATCGTAAAATTCGATCATGATACCTTTTCGGGCTACGATATAAGGGCTGTCTATCAGCTCATATTTTTCAATGATCTTAGCTTTGGCCTTTAATGATATAAAACCGGAATCCCGCTGTATAATATTGGCATTGTTGATGATCTGTGACGGAAAGTTCTTGCTTTTGTTGCCATTGGCTTTGGTAAGATCCTCTTCACAGGATGTCAATATAAAAAATATAGCACAACTAAAAAGGCATGCTATATTTTTATATGATATTTTATTTAAAAAATTCATTTTAGTTATACAGGGTCTTTCTGAACCATCTGTCAGCAAAATTGAATCCTACTTTCAGATTGATGTAATTCTGATTGATCAGGTTGTTTTTAAGCGTACCTCTCTTTCCGACTTCAATGCCTAATTCCAGACCGCTCATCCTTGTAATGCTACTTGTTTTAAACGGAAGCAATACTCCTCCGGAAATCCCGAACTTATTAATGCTGGTTCCGTTTATTTTAAGACTTCCTCTTTCGTAGAAAGCTCCATATCTGTAAATTACCCTTGAGAAATAACTTCTGAAGTTATTGTAATTCGGCAGATACCATCCTCCGGCAGAAATTCTGTATGTATCCTGGAAGTCAAATGTTTTCCCGAAATAAGAAATATCTTCTCCTTTTTTATAATCAAGCTGTCCTGAAAAGAACCAGTGGTTCTCGCTTCCGTACCCAACTCCAAATGATGCCTGTAACGGAAGAAGGTTTTTAGAACTTGTGCTTTTTTGTTCTATAATGGTTTCCAGAGCTTTAACTGTCTGTGCAGCATCAGAATATACATAAGTACTGTTGACGTAATCTGTAGTCATGTTGCTTGTATTCCCAAATGTAGCCGTAGCACCAATAGTCAGTTTTCTGTCTGTACGGGTATTCAAGCTCTGGTAGCTACCCCCAAGTGTGAAATTAAAGTTTTTAATGCTGTTTTTGGTTTCATAACCGTTGATATATTCAGCATTGGCTACACCGTCTTTATCGAAAGATTTAAGCTCGTTCAGATCGTAAAGATTACCGAAATAAAGGTTAGCTCTTAAACCTACTGCAAAATTCTGATCTATTTTATAAGAAATGGCTGCCTGTGCAGTATTAAGAGTTCCGCTTCCTTTAAAACGGTTCGTATAATATCCGTCTTCTGTAACAACGTTATCATATACGGTGGTGTATCTGGGGCTTTTATTTTCAATGTCATAGCTCTTGGAGCTGTAAGGCTGATAGGAAAGACCCATCTTTACCTTTGGAGACAAAGGAAAAGCTAATGATATATTAGATAGATACGTAGAATGCTTGGTAGACTTCGTATTGTTGTAATCTGTTTTGAAGTAATTGTTTTCGTTGGTAGCTTCCAGCTTAATGCTTGTAAGCTCGAAATTAGAGTTATTCGCAGGGTTTGCGAAATTGAAGCTGCTTGTGAAATCACTGATATAAGCAGTAGATATACCACCCATAGAGGCAGTTTCAATCGTATTATCATATTTTACATCTCCAATTCCATAGGTTGCATACGGAGAGTTACTTATACTCTGTGCATTTAGGAAGTATCCAACTGATATGAATGATACCGCAAAGATTTTTTTCATTCTTTATTTTTAAAACAATGCGCAAATATCTTAAATATTAATGAATTGTAAAAATTATATGTGGTTAAAGTTTGTTAAGGGGGATGAATAGCCATAATTATGATGAATTGGCAATTGTGAATATGATTTGCCCATCATTTTCATGGCCTATATAAATTATATTACTAAAATTCACTCTTTACTTTCGGAGCAAAATTCACATTTCAGAAATCATCCGTTCTAAAAATTCTTTATCTTTGGAGCATGAATTGGGAGAACATCGCCGGACAGGAAAATCTGAAAAAACTTCTTCGTGAAAGCATTGCTGAAAACAGAGTAAGCCACGCCCAGCTTTTTTTAGGAAAAGAAGGCTATGGAACATTTCCTTTGGTATTGGCTTATGCCAAAGAGATCTTCAGCCGGGAAAATGAACATGCCGCTTCCAAAGTGGAACATTTGAATCACCTGGATCTGCACTTCAGTTTCCCTGTTTTTACCGATAATAAGAATTCTTTAAGCAAGAATAAATTTGAAGATTTCAGGGAAATGATCTTGGATTCTCCCTATGCTAGTTATGACGACTGGACTGCTTTTCTTGAATCTGAAAATAAGCAGTTATTCATTTCTGCAGATGAAATAGATGATCAGAACCAAAAATTTGCCCTGAAAAGTTTTGAAGGCGGAACCAAAATCCTGATCGTTTGGAGAGCAGACAAAATGAATATTGCGGCAGCCAATAAATTTCTGAAATTTCTGGAAGAACCACCGGCAAAAACCCTCATCCTTCTTACAGCCGAAACGGCAAACGACATTCTTCCTACCATTCTTTCCAGAACGCAGATCGTAGAAGTCCCGAGAATCAGTGATGAAGATCTGGAAAACTATTTTAAAAAGAACTTTCAGATTTCTGAGGGAAAAATAAGAGAAATTGTTCATGAAGCGCAGGGAGACCTCAATGAAGCCCTTAAAATTTTAAATTCCGGACATAAAAGCGACGAATTTGAAAAACTTTTTATCCAATGGGTAAGGGATGCATTCATGGTGAAAAAGAAGCCACAGTTTTTAAAAAGCATCATCTTCTGGGCCAGAGAAATTGCCGGCTGGAACAGGGAAAAGCAGAAAAATTTCCTTAATTATTGCTCAGAGATTTTCAGGCTGGCACTGCTACAGAACTACCAATCCGAAAATCTGGTCTATAAAAAGATCAACGCAGAAGGTTTCAACTGGGATGGATTTTCTAAATTCATAAGCGGAGTCAATATAGAAAGTATCCTGGAGGAAATCAATATGGCAGATCTTCACCTGACGAGGAACGGAAACCCCAAAATTGTCTGGACAGATCTGGGTATCAAGCTATCACGTTACATTCATAAAAATTCATAATTCGGCAGCATTTCGCTGGTGAATCTTAATAATACTTTTAGTCCGGACATGTTCCGGATTTTATTTTTATGTAAAGTTCTACATTAAGAATAGGTTCTTATTTATTAATTTTTCATTAAATTTTCAAATTCTAATGTTATTAATAATCAGTGATTTACATTAATAAATATTAAAAGAAGATTAAAAAATCAATCAATCGTTTGATTTGTTGAAAATCTTGTGTAAATTTGCGCCCTGAAAAATAGAAGAACTATGGTTTCAAAAGAAGAAAATATATTATTTGCTGCAGAAAAACTTTTTGCTGAAAAAGGTTTCGACGGAACTTCCACCAGGGAGATCTCCAAGGCGGCAAATGTAAATATCTCTATGATTTCTTACTATTTCGGTTCAAAGGAAAAGCTGTATGAGAAGTTGGTGGAATACAGAATGAATGAAGGACAGTTCTTTTCAAAAGACATTCTGGAAAGAACGGATATCGACGAATGGCAGAAGATAGAAAAGATCGTAGACCAGTTTTCCGGAAGAGTAAGACATCACAAATGTTTCTACAGGATCATGCAGCGTGAGCAGCTTCATACGGAAAATCCTCAGATCGTGGAATTTCTGAAGCAGACTAAAATGGGCTTTATCTCCATGTATTCGCAGGTGCTTGAAAGCGGATTGAAAAAAGGGATTTTCACCAAAAAACCTCCTATCTATCTACTTCATGCCACCATAAGCGGGACCTTATTTTATGCATCCAACGCCAAAGAAATGTATAAAGAATTCCTTAACGATACTACGGATGATGAAGTTTTTGATGAAAAATACTACACAGAACTTAATAAACATATAAAATATTTACTAAAAGACCTTTTAGGTTATGAAGAGAATAAATAATTCGGTGTTGGCATTATCCCTTTTTATGGGAATTGCAGCCATAAATGCTCAGGAGAAAAAACAGCTCACCCTCGATGAAGCCGTGCAGCTGGGAATCCAGAACAGTAAAAGCCTTAAGATAGATGCCGCTAAAATTGAAGAAGCAACGGCAGATCTTTTGGAAGCCAAAAACAGACAGCTTCCGGAGCTGAAAGTTTCGGGAAGTTATATGTACCTTCCTCTTAAACCCAATGTGGATCTGAAACTCCCGGGTGTCTCAGCCGCAGGAGGGCCGGAAGTACATCAGGTTGCCTATGGATCAGCTAATCTTAGTGTTCCTATCTACAGTGGTGGAAGAATCAAATACGGGATCCAGTCTGCAAAATATCTGGTGGAAGCATCAAAGCTGAGCACTGAAAATGATAAAATAGCGATTGCTTACAATGTGGCTCAGGCTTATAATAATCTGTTTAAAGCCAACCAGTCCATCAAAGTTTTAGAAGAAAACCTTACCGCTTCGCAAAAGAGGGACGAAACTTTTCTTAAGCTTGAAAACAATGGGGTTATCGCAAGAAACGACCGTTTAAAAGCGAATCTTCAGACTTCAAATATAGAACTGCAATTATTGGAAGCTAAAAACAACTACAATATCGCCAACATCAATATGGACCTGTTACTGGGACTTCCTGAAACTACAGAAATTGAAGTTGACCAGAATTATATTGATGAAGGATCCGATGTAAGAACAGTAGATTACTATGTAAATGAAGCTAAAGAAAACCGTAAGGACTTGCAGGCCCTTGCCCAGCAGAGAAAAGCTGCAGAACTGGGTACCAAATCGGCAAAGGCTGAAAACCTTCCTTCAATTGCATTTACAGGAGGATATGTAGCGGCAGATATTCCAAAATTTCTTACCATATACAATGCCGTCAATGTAGGAGTTGGAATTTCTTATAACTTATCCAATATCTGGAAAGAAAACTCTTCATTGAAACAATCCCAGGCAAGAGAAAAGCAACTGGCTGCCAATGATGAATTGCTGAATGACAACATTAAGCTTGATGTGAACAGAGAATACCAGAATACGGATTACTCTAAAAAGAGAATCGCTGTGTATGAAAAAGCAGCTGAACAGGCCAATGAAAATTACAGAATTACCAAAAATAAATACGACAACGGGCTTGCAACCATGACAGAACTTCTGGATGCAGATGCTGCCCAGATAGCAGCTAACGTAGGCGTGATCAATGCAAAGGCAGATGCAGCTTTAGCCTACAGAAAACTATTACAGACAACAGGAACTTTAACAATTAAATAATCAGACTCAAACCAAAATGGAAAATAATAATACCCAAACAGAACCTAAAAAGAAAAAAAGTTTAGTTTTCCCTATCATCTTAGCCGCTGTAGTAATTGGCGGAGGGATCTACGGATACAGAGCTTTTACTTACGGACAGTACCATGAAGAAACCGATGATGCACAGATTACTTCCAACATGGCACCGGTAATTTCCAAAATTTCAGGATATGTAGCAGAGGTAAAAGTAAAGGATAACCAGTTCGTAAAAAAAGGAGATACTTTAGTGATCCTGGATAACAGAGATCAGAAAATGGCTCTTGAACAGGCGCAGGCTGCTTTATCAACAGCTAAAAGCAATATCTCAAATGCAGAAGCAACTACAACCGCAACTTCAAAGAATATCAGCTCGTCCCAGGCAGCAGTAACAACAGCTAATGCACAGATAGAAGCAGCAAAAGTAAACGTATGGAAAACTTCACAGGATCTGAAGAGATATGCTAATCTTGTAAAAGACCATTCTATTACGGAACAACAATATGAGCAGGCTCTGGCCGCTAAACAGTCTGCAGACAGACAGCTTCAGGTTTTAGTAGACCAGAGAAACCAAATCGCTCAGCAGACTACCATTGCATCTTCCCAGACTGCAGCCAGCTCTCAGCAGATCAGCGTTGCCGGTTCAGTGGCAAAACAGAGAGAAGTAGATGTGGAAAATGCTAAATTAAATCTATCATACACCGTAATTCTTGCTCCGGAAGACGGATATGTAGGAAAAGTTTCCACTCAGCCGGGACAGTATCTTCAGGCCGGATCACAACTTTTTGCTTTGGTTAAAAACGATCAGAAATGGGTGGTGGCCAACTTCAAAGAAACACAGGTAGATAAAATGGTGGAAGGGCAGAAAGTGAAAATTGAGATCGATGCTTTCCCTGATCAGGAGTTTGATGGGGTAGTAAGCTCATTCTCACCTGCAACAGGAGCTACTTTTTCCATATTGCCTCCGGATAATGCCAGCGGTAACTTCGTAAAAGTGGTTCAGAGACTTCCTGTAAAGATCGATTTTGTAAATCTTGACAAGAACATTGCAAAAAGACTGAGAACAGGAATGAACGTGAAAGCAGAGGTAGCATTGAAATAGTATGAATGTATTCACGTACAATGTATTGATGAATGGCTGATTGAAAAATCGGAGAATTTAAAAATTTAAATCTTCAATAGGAGCGGCTTTAGCCCGCTTGCATAAAACAATTATCCATTGGCTTTAGCCAAGTTTAGATCATAAATACATTCTACATTTACATTAATACAAACATTTGTACAAAATATTATGCAAGATTCATTAGTAGAATATGGAGCCCGGAGAGTGATCATTACGATCACGGCAATCCTTTGTGCTCTGCTTGAAATTGTGGACTCCACGATTGTGAACGTTGCCCTTAATGAGATGAAGGGGAACCTTGGAGCCACACTTTCTGAAGTAGGCTGGGTGATCACAGCTTATGCAATCGGTAACGTTATTATCGTGCCGATGACGAGCTGGCTGTCACAGCAGTTCGGACGTAGGAATTATTTTGCTGCTTCCATCATCATATTTACTGTTTTTTCCTTTCTATGCGGAAATGCCACCAATATCTGGGAGCTCGTATTTTTCAGGCTGATGCAGGGAATAGGTGGGGGAGCGCTTCTGGTGACCTCGCAAACGATCATTACAGAATCGTATCCTATTGAGAAAAGAAGTATGGCACAGGCCATCTATGGTTTGGGGGTAATTATCGGTCCAACCTTAGGCCCGCCATTGGGAGGATATATTGTAGATAATTTCAGCTGGCCGTATATTTTCTATATCAATATTCCAATCGGTATAGCAGCAACGCTGATGACTTTACAGTTTGTGAAAAGTCCGAAATATGCGGAAAAAAGAAAGGTTTCGGATGTAGACTGGATAGGAATTGCTTTACTCGCAGTTACTGTAGGATCTTTACAGTTTATCCTGGAAAGAGGTCATGAAGAAGACTGGTTCGAGAGCGGAATGATCGTAACATTTACCGTATCGGCTATTTTAGGATTCATATTATTCCTTTGGAGAGAGCTTACCTTCAAATATCCCATCGTGGAACTCAGGGTACTGAAAAACGGAAACTTAAGAATCGGAACCGTCATGTCGTTCGTTTTAGGGTTTGGGTTATACGGTTCTACATTTATCGTACCGCTGTATACCCAAAGTATTTTAGGATGGACGGCTTTGCAATCGGGAGCTTTGATGATTCCTGCGGCACTGACGACAGCCTTTATGATGCCTATAATCGGAAGACTGCTTTCAAAAGGAGCAAAACAGCAGATTCTGGTGTCTCTGGGACTGTTCATCTTCTTTATCTACAGCTTCTGGGGGTATAAGATCCTAACCCCGGATACCAGTAAAGATGCCTTTTTCTGGATGCTGATCGTAAGAGGAGCCGGTTTAGGACTTCTGTTTATCCCGATCACTTCACTGTCATTAAGTACGCTGAAAGGGCAGGAAATCGGCCAGGGGGCTGCATTCACCGGAATGATGAGACAGCTTGGGGGTTCATTCGGGATTGCAGCAATTACTACATTTATTGCCAATGCAGGCCAGAAATACAGACTTAACCTGATTTCGCACCTCGATGAAAACAGTTTTGATGTTCAGCAGCGTCTGAACGGATTAAAAGCCAGCTTTATCGCAAAAGGAATGACTCCCGATGCAGCAATGAATGCAGCGTATAAAATGCTGGATCTGTCGGTAACCAAACAGGCTACGGTACTTTCATACATGGATGTCTTCCTTTATTTAGGGGTTATTTTCCTTGTGTGTATCCCGTTCATTCTTTTCATTAAGGAAAGAAAAAGCAAAGAAAAAATAGATTTGAGTGGTGTACACTAAATTGATCTGAATAAATATAAAGCCTCCGGAATTTCCGGAGGCTTTTTTTGTGGAAAATGATTATGAAATTATACCAATCATTAGTTTATATGAAGATGCTTCGACTCCGCTCAGCATGACAACATGCAAAAAGAGCCGGTAAAAAACAGTTAGTATTAGAAATGTCATGCTGAGCGGAGTCGAAGCATCTCAACTTAATAATCTTAAAACACTTACTGATTTAATGCTACAGTCCATTCAATCCCGCTGATATCAATCAGCTTTACGGAATAGATTTTTTCTTTTTCCGTTAAAATATCATTAAGGCTCACCGTAAGATCAGCCTTTGAGCCGAGTGGAATTACCAGGCTGTGTTTTCCCGGCTTCACTTTCGCTACATAATGATTACTGATATTTTCTTTCGGAAACTCCGAAAGTTCTTTGTGGTTAAGCTCTTTTAAAATGTTTCCGTTCTGATCCAGAATATGGATGCCGATCAGAAAAGAACCGTATACATCTGCACCTTCAGTTCTGTACACCTCAAATTTTAAATCCGAGTTCATGAGAGAAATATTGGAAATTTCAATCTTGGGTTTTACGGATTTATTGTGCAGTTTTCCCCAGATTCCACCATGAAAATATTGATTGGTATACAGCGTAAGTCCGAAAACGAACACTGAGCCTACGAAGACAAGGGTTTTAGGCTTTGACAAAGGAAGGATACCCGATGCTAACCATGGAAACCACTTTTTGTGGATGAAATTTTTATGATTCTTAATGAAATAATGATCTAAAGAAAAAGGACCGCTTCCGGTAAGGAATAAAACAAATCCTCCCGCGATTCCCAAAACGCCTATCTGCCATTCATCCAAGCAGGTCGTTCCGATCCAGCCGGAGCCCAGGAGAATTCCCAAGGCAAGACCAAAAATTCCTATACTCATTAGCCTTGTCAATAACCCTAAAATGATGAATAATCCTACAACAGCTTCCAGGATTGTAAAAACCATCATTGAAGTTTGAAGGGTATCCGGATGCGTGACCAGGTATTCTATAAGAGGTTTTATGCCTAAAGCATTGGGCAGGAAATGATTGAACTTTTCCCCGATATATCCTGCTTCTTCAGGAATAAGTTTGTTTTCGAGAATGAGCCTTCGCCAGAAAGCTGAAAAATAGGTCCATCCGATCACAAGCCGGAAAGGCAATAGATAGAGCCCCGCCAGATGAGAAGACGGGCTGTCTGATATATGTTTCATTGAAATTATATTGTATTAAAAGACTTTGTTGTTAAAATGGGTCCGGTTAAAAACTTTAAGCCGGATTCAATTTCAGTCTTTTAAATAAAATATACTTTGGAGGGCTGTTTCCGGAAGTATGCCCGGAATATTTTTGGAATGTAATTTTTTCTTCTCTTGAGCTGAAATCTATGACTGAATGGAAAATAAAACCACTGTTTTTAAGCTTTACATCAGCTTTTGAAAGAATTATCCTCGAAGATGAGGTTTCACCGGAGAAAACACAGGATGCAGCACTGCCGGTGATTTTAACTTTATTTAGACCACTGATGTGCTGAATATCAAAAATACTGAGAAAATCTCTTTTTAAGGAACACGGAGATAATGAAAATGCCAATACAAACACCAGGATAAGTGCTTTGTAGTTTTTTATATGAGTTCCTGATATGGTCATTTTTACAAAACTACACTTTATTTGATAGTAAACTTATGAATTGCAGAAATTCTTCCTGTTGATCTACGAATAAATAATGTGAACAATTGTCTATCAGCTTAAAATGATCTTTCCCGGCTATATTTTTTATATCATTGAGTTGTTTCTCCGAAAATATTCCATCATTTTTTCCATAGACCGCAAAAATCGGGATGCCTGCTTTTTTGATTTCTTTCAAAACGGCAGTATTGTCAAGATTGTTCTGACTTTCATTTTTGTAGAATTTCAGAGGGGATTCCGGATTTCTGAAATTAGCAGCGTAAAACTCACCGGACTCATATTCAGTTCTTAATTTCTGGCTTTCCGGGGTTGGTGAAGGCATGCTGAATAATTTCATATCGCTTGCTAAATTGTAGCATCTTTTCCTGTAATCTGCTGAGTTTTTACTTAAGTGTTCAATCTCAGAAATTTCAGTCATTTTCAAAGAATCATTTTTAAACTTTTCTTTGGCTTGTTTTAAAATATGATCGTAGGTTTCCTGCTGGGAAAATAAGGCTCCCACCAGAGTTAATGAACTTACTTTATCAGGAAATTTTTTTGTAAATAATGTTCCTATAATTCCTCCAAAGCTGTGGGCAACAATGTTTGCTTTGTCAATCCCATACGTTTTATAAATTCCGTTGAGGTCTTCAAAGCTTTCTGTAAAAGTCATGGAAGCATTTTTATCCTTGGATCTGCCTTCTCCGCGTCTGTCGTATACAATCACATAAAATCCTTTATCTGCAAGCTTCCGGGCTGTGGTTCCTTCAAATAGAGTGGCATTTCCGCTCGGTCCGCCATGAATAAAAATGATGGGGATATCTTTTGGATTACCGTAAGCCTTGGAATATATTGTCTGCGCATTAAAGGAGACAAAAATCAGAGCTAAAAGAAAAGAAAAAAATTTCATGTCATATTTTTAAAGCTCTAATTTATGATTTTATAAAAATTCTCAGGATAAAAATTTAAATTAAAAAGGCTACTGACAAACAGTTGTCACAATCTTGATTTATCTTTACCTTCTGAATTAATTATAAAAAGAATGGATCAAAATAATTTTGACGAAATCATAAATCGTTCTTTAAAGATCAGAGAACAGTACCATCAGCTGGAAAAACAGCATCACGGCACAGAATGGACCTTGGAAGAAGATGCTCTGGCCTATCTTACGGATGCCGGACTGGTGGGAAGAAATATCATGTCGCATGAGAAAAGATGGCTGAAAAAAGATTCTGCTGCAGAGCTGGAACATAAATTGGGTGAAAATATCTGGTGGATTATTGTTTTAGCAGATCGTACTGGGATTGATATTAAAGAAGCTTTGGAAAAATTTTTAACCAAAACAGAAAATTTATTTAAATGAGTTATTGTTCAGCAATAGAAGGAATGAAGCCTGAAAGCAGGAAGGAACTTCATAAAAATTACCATGACAACCATTACGGATTTCCGATCCACGATGACAATGAGCTTTTCGGAAGACTGATCCTGGAGATCAACCAGGCAGGACTGAGCTGGGAAACAGTACTCAAGAAAGAGGAAAGCTTCAGGAAGGCATACAGCAATTTTGATATCCGGGCTATTGCTGCATATACGGAAGCAGACCGGGAAAGACTGCTGAATGATCCCGGAATTATCAGAAACCGCCTGAAAGTAAATGCTGCTATTGAAAATGCTAAAACCATTCTGGCCTTACAGGAGGAATTCGGCTCATTTGAAAAATGGCTGGAACACCACCATCCTAAAACCCTTCCGGAATGGATGAAACTCTTTAAAAAAACATTCAAATTTACCGGCGGGGAGATCGTGAATGAATTTTTAATGAGTACAGGATATCTGAAAGGGGCGCATGCAGAACATTGTCCTGTTTATAAGGATGTTATGAAGCAGGAACCGCTTTGGATGAAGTAGGTGCGGTCTTAGCTCACTAAAGTTACAGATTAATCCTGCATATTAAAATAAACCAGAAAATTATTTTCCTCCCCTTCAATATAAAAATAGCCAAAATCGATACCCAGCTGATATTCATAATGCCCTTCATTCACATTCTGAAAGTGATAAATCCTTTTTCTTTTGGTCTCAGATGCTAAAGACTGATAAAGGCTTTCCACATATTCCGTATTTTCTGAAGGGTTTGTATTGGCATTTTTTGAACCTTCACATTCAAAGAACCAATGATATATGGCTTTTTTGAATTCAGATTCGCTTATTTCATGTACAGTCAATGTATCGTTGTATTTTAAATGAAAATGGTTTCTCATAAAATCCGTCGCATGGATAGATTGATCAAACGGAACAATCCCAAATTCATAGTAATAATTAGCCCCGGGATTATTTCTGGATGCCTGGAAAGATAAAGTTTCTCTTAAAGAGTCTAATGCAGTCATAAAGTTGTTGTAAAATCTGTTTTTATAATGAAATTAATTTCTATTGAATCAATGGGTATTCATCTACATCAATAGCAACGGACTTTAGTCCGTTCAATAATAAACATATGCAATCCGGCTTTAGCCTAAACCTGGATCTACAGTTTCTATAGCTTTGAAACAGAATCTGCATTTTTCATGATTTCCTTATGTTCTTTGCCCCATTTTTCAAATTCCAGGATAATGGGTTTTAACTTATACCCGATTTCAGTAAGTTCGTATTCCACACGCGGAGGAACTTCTGCGTAAATAGTTCTGGTAATGATCCTGTCTTCCTCCAGTCTGCGCAGCTGGAGTGTCAGCATCCGTTCCGTGATATTGTTTAATTTTTTTCTAAGTTCTCCAAATCTTAATTTTCCATTGATCAGATAACAGCAGATCGCCAGTGCCCACTGGCCACCAATTGTATTGGAAGCGTAGATCTCCGGACACTCGTCGGCCAGGGCTTTTTTATTGGCAAAATTGGTTGATGTTTCCTTTATTTTAGTCATTACTTACATTTTTTATAGTACCATACAATTGGACACTAATGATAGAAATGTAAGTTACGTATATTATTTTTGCTGAAGAAATTTAAACAAATGAAAACATTAATTATCATTATTCACCCGGAAATGGAAAAATCGGTGATCAATAAAAGATGGATGGAAGAACTGAAAAAGTATCCTGAAAAATATACCGTTCATTCATTATACGATGCTTATCCGGACGAAAAAATCGATGTAGCAAAAGAACAGCAGCTGATAGAATCTTATGACAAAATTGTTTTCCAGTTTCCGTTTTACTGGTTCAGCAGTCCGCCACTTTTGAAAAAATGGTTTGATGAGGTGCTTCTTTACGGCTGGGCTTACGGAAGTAAAAGCGGCTTCAAAGCAGGAGGAAAGAAAATAACATTAGCCGTTACAGCAGGAATTGATGAAGAAGGGTACAGCGCTTCCGGAAAATATAAATATACCATGAAAGAACTCTTCAGGCCTTACGAGCTGACTTTCGATTATATCAGGGCAGAGTATAAGGAACCTTTTGTGTACTACGGAATCGAAAATGACCCTTCAGAAGAATGGGTTGAAAGGAGTGTACCGATGTATCTGGAGTTTTTGGAAGCATTATAAGTTAATAGGAGTTATCTTTATAAATTAGGCCCTGATAGCTTCCAAGATTTCTTTTAATATCTAATACTATTCCCGGAATATAGGTGTAGCCGTCTTCAAAAAGATGTTCCATTGTGCTGCGGTTATTTCTATTGCCGTTAAGGTAAGATTCCAGATGTTTCCATGTACTTATCTGCATATTCGGATCATTTCTACTATCAGAAATTATAAAGTTTTCTTTAATATCCTGTTGGCATGGATCTTTTTTGTATCCGGCAATATTAAAGCATAATACAACAAGGTAATCAATCATCAGCCGTACTTTCTGGGTATTCAGATAGGATGAATCATTATACCATTCGAAATCTGTGGGATTTAGAAGCGGCAAATAAAAATCTCTGATTCCGTCATCGGTAAGTGCAAAAAATATAGGAACTTCATATCGTACATTGAGGTTTCCGATTGCAATCAGACCATGTTCTGCAAAAATAATTTCATCACCCTGATGTTTATCCTGATAATACCAGGTAAACCAATCAAAAATGGCAGAAAACTCATTATGTTCCAAAGTGAATTTCTCTGTCTGAAGCTTTTTGAGAATCGTTTCATAGGAAGTATTGAAGTAATCGAGGCTATTTTTGTTGTTCATCAGATAATTTTGAAAGGTTCCGAAACTTGTATTTAGATTGCTGTTATATATTTCAGGAAGGGCTGTATCAGAAAGTTTGGGATACAGTCTTTCTTTGATTTTGGTTTTATCAATTTTGTAAAGTTCTATGAATCCGCCCATATTAATTTTTTTATTCTTTATAATCTACATTTTCAATCCTCCAACTGATTAATGTTGAATCACTTTTATAAATCAAATGCAGGTTAATATAGCCGTTTGGATCAATCAAGCCTGTTTTTTCTTCAATAAAATAAATTTCAGCTCCGGCTTCTTTATTGATTTGATCTGGTTTTCCGATGAGTTTGATTACCTCTTTTTTGCTGGTCCCTTTTTTATTTCCATATTCAAATCTGAGAATATTTTTCATCAGGTCATTTAGCATTTTCTTGCGATGTCCGCTGTATAATGCTGAATCTCCTGAAAGCCATTTCTCTTTGTCAAATTGCTCGGAATTACAGCTTATGAGGAAAAAAAGCAAATATTGGCAAATAACAGGTATTTCCAAAAGGACATATTGATTTTAGTTTTTGGATAATATTTCAAGTTTTTGTAAAAATTATTAGAAAGGGCAAATTGTAGGTTACTATTAAATGATTATTCTTTTATTGAAAGTTCTGACATATCCAAATTTCCTTACCCCACCGTCTTCGTATCCTCCTCTTTCAGAATCTTTTTCTCCTTCATAGAAAGCATCATTCTTTCATACTTATATTTTTCCCAGTCAAACTGATTCAGGAAGTCAAGGGCAGCCTGAAAGCCTCTGTTGAAAAGATCTTCTTTTTCTTCTCTTTTCATGAAGAAATTCAACCAGCTGCTTGTTCCGCAATTCACGCTTTGGATACTGTAAAGACGATAGAAACTATGCTTGGTTAAGAATGTTTTGTCATTAAAACCTTTTAAAGTACTGATGATATTTCCGGCATATGAAAAAGGGGTTTTAAGAATTTCTTCGCTGGTTTTTCCCTTTTCTGAAAGAAGATCCGAGTCACTCGTTAGCTGTACCCCGAAAAGTGGCATCCTTGGATAAAATACATCGCTTGCATGAAAAATATCGATCGGAAAATTGGAAATACTTCCGCCATCAATAAAAAGTCCGGCAGGGTAGATGCCTTCCGGTTTCGTATTCATCCAGAATTTCCAGGCATATTTCACAGAATCATCATCCTTATTAATCCTCTTCTGAAATGGCTCAAAAAAGAACGGAACAGACATGGATGCCCTGACAAATTCAGCGGGACTGATGTGCTTCAGTTCCTCTTCCGACCAGTATAAATTGGCCATGGTAGGAAGCTCAACCTTGATCTTGGCATTAATATCGGTAGTAATCACAACATATTCCGAACGGAGCTGGTAAAAAGGATTGTTCTTGTAATAATCGTTGCCCACAGCACTTTCATAGAATATCCTGTAGCTTGTCTGATCAATATGTTCAATATTTTTATCCTTGATCGCTTCTATACTTTTCAGGGCAATCGTATAATACTCCTGATTGTTTCCGTAGCGGTAATTCAGTTTCAGGTCATATTCTTTCTGGATAAATTTTTCATTAAGATTAGCTACTGTTTTGATTCCGAAACTATCCAGGACATTTTCCATTGTTTGGAGAAACGTATTTCCGGGATTGAACCCGCTGTTCTGCTTTCTGAAATCATTATAAAACTTTTTGATGCAGAAAAAGGAAATGATTACAGGAATTAAAGGAATCAGGAAAAGCAGCTTGGCATTGAGGGTCGTTTCCGGCCGGGCAGCAAAAGGAATAATCACCAGGATGATCATGACAACAGCAAGAATGATAGCATTGATCTTAAAGAAATTCTTATTATTAAGAATCGCATGAATAGTGGTTTTCACATATTCTTTTCCATCCATGAAATCGGCGAAATTCCAGCTGAAGAGAATATCTTTGATGATTTCACTTTTAGCTTCCTCCTTGGTTTTGCAGGCTGCAATAAGCATAGTGTTGATGGCTCCGGCACTGGTTCCTGCTACTTTCAGGAAACGGATTCCGAATATTTCCAGCCCATAAAGATAACCTACCAGTGCACTTCCCCAGACACCGCCTCCTTCCTGAACAAACTCTACGTATTGGTTTCCCCGGGCATCCAGCAGGTCGGAAAATTCTTTGGAAGAAATATTTTCATGCAATGCAGACAGTTTTTCTTTAGATGCTCCGGAAAGTACATTTTCCTTAAGGATTTTATCTAAATCTTCAGTTTTCATGGTGGTTGGGTGTTTAGCTGTTTTGGCTTAAATGCCAGGATTCAAAGATTACTTTTATTGTTATATCCGTATAAAATATTCAAAAGCTTCGTTATCAGCAACATTACCACCTTCTCCGCTTAATACCTTCCAGGAATTACCATTGCTTACGCCTTGCATAAATAAATGTGCAGATCACCACCAAAGCCATAATGCCCAAGGTTATAAAATAGCCGTATTTATGATGAAGCTCCGGCATATTATCGAAATTCATTCCGTAAACACCGGCAATGAAGGTAATTGGTAAGAAATAAACTGAATAAATAGCAAGCACTTTCATTACCTGGTTGGCCTTTTGATCCGAAAGTGCCAGGAACATCGAAATAAGGTTGGTGATCTGGATGTTCAGGTGGTCAAAATCCGCTACAACGTCCTTATGTTTATCTTTTAAATCGACGATTTCGGAGTCTTGCAGATTTAATAATTTAAATTTATCTACCGCATCCGTGGAAATGGTCAGCACTCTTGAATTCAGCCCGGATTTTCTTTTCAGCTTATACAGTCTTCTGATCTGGTTGGTATGGTTGGTATTTTTAAGAAAGATCTCATTTTCAATATTGTCCATAGTTTCCATAAGGCTGATGGATTCATCATCAAAACTTTTCATAATCAGAAGGGCAATTGCCAAAGCTATTTTTGAAGGCGGAATATCTGCCTGCATCGAAGAGACCTGTTTCTTCGTCTCTGTAATGCTTCTGGTCTTCATCCTGTGGATGGTGATAATTGTATTATCCACTAGGAAAATCCCGATTTTTGTGCTGATGTCGCTTATTGTATTGAGGTTTTTCCGCTCCAGTTCTGTGCTTTCACGGAGGAGATAAAATTTAATGTTGCCATCCTCTTCATACTTGGGAAGGTGGTTGGGATCCATCGTATCTTCCAGAAGAAGATTATTGATTTCATATCTTTCGTGAAGAAATTTCAGGTCTTCCGCTGTGGGAGCCTCTACATCTACCCATTCACATTGGGAGTCTCTGTATATCGTGTCGATTGGCATACAATAAAAATACTAATATTTTGAAAAACTATGTGTTAAATAATTTTATCTTTGCCAAAATTAAAAAAACTATATGATTAAAAGTACAATAAAAGGGATCGGATTTTATGTTCCAGATAATGTTGTTACGAATGATGATTTAGCAAAGTTGATGACCACCAATGACGAATGGATTACGGAAAGAACGGGCATCAAAGAAAGAAGACACAGAAAAAACAGAAATGATTCTCAGGAAACCACAGCTTATTTAGCATTTAAAGCTTCTGAAAAAGCTCTTGAAAAAGCGGGTCTTAGCGCTCAGGATATAGATTATATTGTTTTTGCGACACTTTCTCCGGATTATTATTTCCCGGGTTGCGGGGTATTGCTACAGGATATGCTGGGCTGTGATACCATCGGTGCTCTGGATGTAAGAAACCAATGTTCAGGATTTGTGTATGCTATGAGTGTTGCCAATGCTTTTATCAAATCAGGGACTTATAAAAATATCCTTGTGGTAGGAGCAGAAATCCATTCTTTCGGACTGGACTTTTCCGATGAAGGAAGAGGCGTTTCCGTGATTTTTGGAGATGGGGCAGGAGCTATCATATTATCTGCCACTGAAGATGAAAATGCAGGAGATATTTTAGCTGTCAACATGCATTCGGAGGGGAAATATGCAGATGAACTGTGTACTCAGTTTCCCGGATCTAAATTCGGGTGGAGCGACAGGATGAGAAAAGAACCTGAAAATGTAACGAATAAAGAAGTTTATCCTATCATGAACGGTAATTTCGTTTTCAAGCATGCGGTGACAAGATTCCCTGAAACAATGATGGAAGCTTTGAATAAAGCAGGAAAAACAGTAGAAGATCTTGATATGTTCATTCCTCACCAGGCCAATCTGAGGATTGCCCAGTTTGTACAGCAGAAATTCGGACTTCCGGATGAAAAGATCCATAACAATATCCAGAAATACGGAAATACGACGGCAGCTTCGATTCCTATTGCATTAAGCGAAGCTATTGAGGAAGGAAAAATCAAAAGAGGAGATCTTGTGCTTCTTTCGGCTTTCGGAAGTGGATTTACCTGGGGAAGCGTACTGTTTGAATATTAATTGAAAACAGGCAAAATAGCAAAACTGCAAAATAGCCAAATGCCAGAAGATAATTCCCCTCCTCCGGAGGGGTAGCAGATCAAAGATCTGACGGGTGGTTAAAAATAAAAGCATCGGCCGGGCAAAGCCCGGCCGATGCTTTTTTATATAATAACTATCAATTAAAGACTTTTCAATAATTTCTCTGTATCTGTAGAATCCTGGCCTGTACTTTTAGCCAGCTGAACAGATTTTTCAGCCCAGATTTTAGCGTTCTTTTTATCTCCTATTTTGTTGTAAAGATTAGCCAGTGTATCTGTATTTGCATAGTTCTCATCTTTCTTTACAGATTCCTGGGCCCAGCTTACTGCTTTTTCCAGGGAGGCCTTATTGCTTACGTTTTCAAAAAAGTTCCACGCCAGGGAATTTAGCTCTTCTGAACTTGCTGCAGAATAATCTTTATACAGTTCCAGTGTCAGTTTCTCATAGGTCGGGATATCTTTATTCTTTAAAGCCCTGTTGGCTTTTGCTCTTTTCAGGGTTTTTTCAGCTTCGTCCTTAGGCATGAATTTTTGTGATTCCGCAAGGAAATAGCTGTCGTTCCACGATTTTGTATCTGCATTATAAGACTTTTTAAGAACAGTATTGAGTTGTATGCTCTTGTCTACTTTTGCATATCGGTCTTCCGGCAGGATTTTGGTAATGTCGGATTTTCTTGACTGGAAAGTCTTGTATAACGGGCTTTCCGTACTTTGTATTCCAGAAAGCAGCATTTGTATATCTTCCTGGTCAAGCACGGTCTTTTGCTGGAAATATCGGTCCAGTACTTTTCCGGCAAATTCGGAATCGTTGTAAATGGTAAGGCCTGCAAGATTCTTTAAAAACTCAGGATCCTTTTCTCCGTTTTCAAACTTTTGTTTTAAGGCGGTAAGTCTTTTACTAGGATCTTCAGCATCTTTGGCAAACTGGATAAAATCCTTTTCCTCTACGTATCCTAATGTTCTGTGTACTTCTTCTCCGTCTCCATTAATGAAAAGATAGGTTGGAAACGCTTTTACATTATATTTCTTGGCAAGACCTATCCCTTCTCCTTTTTCCATATCTATTTTAGCATTGATGAAATGGGAATTGTAAAAATCGCCAACACTCTGAAGCGGGAAAATATTTTTCACCATCAGTTTACAAGGACCACACCATGATGCATAGGCATCTACAAATACCAGTTTATTCTCCTTTTTGGCTTTTGCCAATATAGCTGAGAAATTACTGTCTTCAAATTTAATTCCCTGTGCCAATGCCATAGCTCCTATAAATAAAGAAGAAAATATTGCTAATTTTTTCATAAAAACTTTTTATTGATTACAAATGTAATAATTATGTTAACAATATGTCGGCATGGAAAGAAAATAGTTACGGATATTTTATTTCTAAATGTTATAAATCTATTTAAGGTAAAAACCTTTACAGATATGTTATTAAAATAAATGAATTTTGATTTTTTAGTTAAAAAAATTAAATAATTAAAGAATGTTTTAATAAAATATAAAATATTAGTAGCTTTGTAAAAACAAAAAGACACCCCATGAGAATGATGAATTATTATAAAATCAAAATAATAATTTGCCTTTTTATGTCTAGAAGTCTGCTGAAACTTTTGTTTTTGTTCATTACTGCTGTGCCTCTTCTTGCCCAGAAAAAATATAATTTTGACCAGGTCTGTGAAAGAACATCTGTTCAGGTAGATCCAAAAGAGATTCCTAAGGCCCTGAAAACAGCAGATTCATTATATATGAAGGCGCAAAAACCTCTGGACAAAGTGAAGAGTCTTTTACTTTCAGCAGAACTGTATCATTCGTCAGGAGAATTCAAAAAATCTCTATGTTATGGTGAAAACGCCCATTCCCTGCTCAACCAGATTGATGATGCAGAATGGCAATCCCGTGTCAATAGGTTTTTAGCTAAAGAATACCGGCTGGTAGGCCTTTTTGAAAGATCAAAAAAATATACGCGGCAAGGTATGGAAGCCGCAAAACGGATCAATGATGTTCAGGAAAAGGGAGAAATACTGGGATTGCTGAGTCAGGAAATGGCCTATTATGAAATTGAGCAAAGCAGCTACCCTGAAGCGGTGAAATATATTGAACAATCATTAAATTTCTTTGGGAAAGATGATCAGGATAATAAACGGGCAGTGGCCGCTTCTTATCAGATTCTTGGAGACATATATCTTAAGCTTAAAGATTACACAGCTTCTGAAAATCATTACAGGAAAGCAGAATCCTTGCTTAAAACTAAATGCTGTGTTCTGGGTCTGGTTTATAACGGACTGGGCGGGATCCGTCTGAAACAGAAAAACTGGAAAGATGCAGAATTCTACCTTAAAAAAGCTGAAAATATAGCAGACAGCTCAAAAAGTCTCAAACTGAAACAAGCTGTATATTCCAATATCAATGATTTTTATGAAGGAACGGGGGATAGCTTTAAAGCTTCTCTGTATGCTTTAAAATATGTAAGAGCCTATGACGATCTTACAGCAACAAACCGCGAGCTTATTTTTAAAAGTCCTGAAGCACCAGTAAAGCCAAGTAAAAAAAACGCTCAGATCAGTATTGTTAAAAATACGGCAATTGTTGTACTACTTGCTGCCTTGGTTGCTATTCTGGTATTCTTTAGAAAAAAGCAGAAGAAACAGCGTGCAAAATTCAGAAATATTATAAGAACACAGCTACAGATGATCGGTTCCCGCAGCCAGACATCTCCTTTAAAGACAGAAATTTCTGATTTCTCAAATATCTCTGTTGAAGAAGTGGATGACAGGGCAGGAGAGGACGATAAAAGAAAGAACGAATCCCTCATGATGACTTCCGAGACAGAGGCAAAGCTTCTGGAACTTCTCGAAGAGTTTGAAAAAGGAGAGCTGTACAACAATAAGAACATGTCCCTGTCATTTCTGGCTGCAGAACTTAATACCAATACAAAATATCTGTCTTATGTAATCAACCGGCATAAAAGTGCAGATGTAAAAACATACGTTAACCGTTTAAGAATTAATTATATTGTAGACAAGCTTATCAATGATGATAAATACAGACAGTATAAAATAAGTATTCTGGCTGATGAATGTGGTTTTTCTTCGCACAGCAAATTTGCTTCCGTATTTAAGGCGGTGACTGATTTTTCTCCTTCAGCCTATATTAAGTATCTCGACTCTGGAAACCAACCAGATAAAAATACTCATTTTCACGAAAACAATTAAAAACACCCTTTTTTTTGCATACAGTCTTTTCATTTTCACGAAAATGGGTAACCTATTGTTTTACCTAAGGCCTTCACATCTATATCTTTGCGGCAGCTTTACAGTAACAGGCATACTGCATGTGTCACTCTATTTAATCTTTGATTTCTGTAAAGCAGAACAGTGTTCAAATTTAAATGCAAAAAAACACTAACAGTATAAAATACCTGCAGTTATTTTATGCAAACCATGAAAATTTTAATTTAGTTAATGAGATGAAGGGTCGTATCGGCATATGTATTTTCCAATACTGCCCTTTGGAAAGATAATGATCATGCAGCGGTGCCGATTGCGACTTTATCTGATGGACTAACCGGGAAGAATTTTTAGATCAGGAGTCAATATTTAAACCTGATACAATATTATAATACAATCGGGGTTGATTGCCCGGTTTTTTTCAGTCAAGTTTTTTTAAGTGTAAATCCGCAGTTTTGCTGCGGATTTACTTTTTATTTTGTCTTCAGAGTGTCGGTTTTTATTTTAGAAGAATCCTGAACGGTAGCAGCCGGCTCAGAATTGGCAACTGCTGAATCTCCCATTGTATTCCTTAGTGAATCCTTGTTGTGCTCATCTTTAAACTCTTCTCTTTTTTCTTTATTCTGAGCACAGCTTCCTAAAAACAAAACTCCCAGAACAGCTCCTATCCATAATTTTTTCATAATAATTAATTTTGATATTTAAATACAATCAAATATAAAAAAATATTTAAGCTCTTTTTATAGTTGCATGTTATATATTCTGATAAAATTATGTTTTTATACAGTATTTAAATTGAATCGCTGAATTCCAACAAAAAAATCCACAGAGCTTTCATCTGTGGATTTTCCATTTTTAGATTAAACTTATTTGTATCTATTTTGCTGGAGGTGTGGTTGCCATTGAATCTACTTTCATCTTGATTGTATCAGGATTAGTCACCTTTGCAGAATCTGTTGTACTCGGAGTTACGGTTCTGTTCGGTGTCGCGGTTCTGGTAGTATCTACTGCCGTTGAATCGGTAGTACCGGATGACATGGAAGATTCTTTGGTTCCGCAGCTCACAACTATTATCCCTAAACCTATGGCTGCTATCAAAAACTTTTTCATAATACTTTATTTTGGTGTATTTAGTAAAGTTCAATAATTATTCCTAAGTAATATTTAAAAGTATTAAAACATAGATAAAGTTTGTTAAAAGGTGTTAGGGAATGGAAATCAGGTGACAAGTTTAAGGTTTCGAGTTCTGAGTTTCGAGTTTTGAGTTTCGAGTTTTCGCTGGAATCAATTATTATCTTTCTAATATCATTCATAAAAAATCCCCGAAAATGATATTTCCGGGGGATTTTTTATAATTACTCATTGCTCATTACCGATTACTCATCATGAACAGGATTTTATTGTATTAACCTAGATACGGATACTTGTAATCTTTTGGAGAAACGAAAGTTTCTTTAATACTTCTTACAGAGGTCCATCTTAATAAGTTCATTTTAGAACCTGCCTTATCATTTGTACCTGAAGCTCTTCCTCCTCCGAAAGGCTGCTGGCCTACTACCGCACCTGTTGGTTTGTCATTGATATAGAAGTTACCCGAAGCATTTTCTAAAGCTTTGAAAGCCTCATTGATTGCATAACGGTCTTGTGCAAAAACAGAACCTGTTAATGAATAAGGAGAAGTGGAATCTACTAATTTTAAAGTCTCTTTCCAATCCTGATCTTCATATACATAAACGGATAATATTGGGCCGAAGATCTCTTCAACCATGCTTTCATAATGAGGATTAGTAGTTTCAATTACAGTTGGGTGTACAAACCATCCTTTAGAATCATCATATTTCCCACCGATTGCTATTTCAGCTTCACCGGATGCTTTAGCTCTTTCGATATATCCTTTGCATTTTTCAAAAGAGTTCTTATCGATTACTGCATTCACAAAGTTAGACGGATCTTCAGGAGAACCTATTTTAATAGAATTCATCTGGGTTTCCATTACTTTTTTTACGTCAGCCCAAAGCGATTTTGGAACATAAGCTCTTGAAGCTGCAGAACATTTCTGTCCCTGGTATTCGAAAGCACCTCTTACCAAAGCAGTCGCTACAGCCTCTACATTAGAAGAAGGGTGAGCAATGACAAAGTCTTTCCCACCTGTTTCCCCAACAATTCTTGGGTATGTTCTGTAGTTATGGATATTATCACCGATCATTTTCCACATTCCCTGGAATACTTTCGTAGACCCTGTGAAGTGAAGACCTGCAAAATCAGGATGAGCCAAAACTTTCTCGGCAGTTTCTTTTCCGTCTGTAAAGATCATGTTGATTACACCGGCAGGAAGACCCGCTTCAGTTAATACATCCATGATTACTTTTGCAGAATAAACCTGCTTGTCGGAAGGTTTCCAAACCACAACGTTTCCAAGCATAGCCATACAAGTAGGCAGGTTTCCGGAAATCGCTGTAAAGTTGAATGGAGTTACTGCAAAACAGAATCCTTCCAATGGTCTGTACTCTACACGGTTCCAGATTCCAGCGTCAGAAACTGGCTGCTCAGAATACATTTCAGTCATGAATTCTACGTTGAATCTTAAGAAATCAATAAATTCACATGCAGAATCTATTTCAGCCTGGTGCACGTTCTTAGACTGGCCAATCATGGTTGCTGCATTGATCACATCTCTGTAAGGTCCTGCCAAAAGATCAGCTGCCTTTAAGAAAATCGCCGCACGCTGTTCCCAGCCCAGTTCGTTCCATTCTTTTTTAGCTGCCAGTGCCGCGTTGATAGCGTCATCTACATGCTGCATGGTACCTTTATAGTAAAATCCGAAATCATGAGCATGATCCTGAGGAGACTGAAGCTGAACTTTTTCAGCAGTTTTCACTTCCTTTCCATTGATGATCATTGGAATTTCTGTCTTCTCAGCCCACATCTTTTTGTAAGTGGCGATAAGGCTTTTAACTTCTGGAGACCCCGGTACATAAGAATTTACCGGCTCGTTTACTGCAAATGGTACTTGCGAAATTGCTTTTGACATATTATGTTGTATTATTTTAAAAATTAATCAATATGTTGGTATACAAATTTACAATAATTAACGCAAAGAAAAAAAACTCCTCATCTTTATAAAATGAAGCCGATTACTGTTTTATATTCAAAAAAATATCATTTTGATGATACATAATAGATTGTTTTTGGTACTTCTGGATTTATTTTTTTAATTGAATGTAACGATATTCCGTTTTATAGTAATTGTATAAATCAAAACATTGAAATAATTGTTGCGATAGATGGTTTCAAGAATAATTTATTAAGTGTCTGTTTATTAGTTATTTACCGGCATGCTGTTATCGGAAAGGGATTATACTTGTCTCGGTTTTGAACATTTTGCTTCAACAACTTTATCTTCAGGCATTAATTTTCCATTCATCACTACATCTTTTCGTTTTCCAGGATTTTCAGTACCAGCTTTTCTTCATGGGTAAGGCCTGCCTTCCCGTCATTTTCCTCGATCTGTTCCAGTTCATCAAGATATTTTTTGATTGTATTGTTTTCGTAAAGATTAATGACCAGCGGATGTACATAATATTTCCTGCAGACTGTACTGGTGTTTCCAAGATGTTGGGCAACGATTTCCAGGGCTTCTTTTACTTTCTTTTTATACTGGCTGTTATTTTCAGCGTAACCGATTTCTTTAAAAGCGATCAGAGCACTTACAGTTCCGGACCAGGTTCTGAAATCTTTGGCCGTAAAATCTTCACCGCTTATTTCCTTAATATACTCGTTCACCATCCCGGAATCTACGGAATGACGGTTTCCTTCATCATCAAAATACTGGAAAAGTTCTTTTCCGGGAATATCCTTGCACTTCTGCACAAGCCTTGAAAGCCTTCTGCTTCTCAGGTCAATGCTATGCATGATCCCTTTTTTTCCTTTAAAAGAAAACGTAATCTTCTGGCCTTTAATTTTTACATGCTTGTCTTTCAAAGTAGTCAGTCCGAAAGAACCATACAGCTTTTCATACGCATTGTTACCGATACGGATGTTGGTATGCTGCATTAAACTCACGATTAACGCCAGTATTTTTCTTTTTTCGAAATTTCTCAGAGCCAGATCCTGTTCTACCTGAAGCCGTATATCTGGCAAAGCATACCCGAACTGAAGCATTCTGTAAAACTTGGTGTGGTTTCTTAAAGCGCTCCACAAAGGATGATATCGGTATTGTTTCCGTCGTTTTGCATCAAACCCTGTGGCCTGAAGATGGCCGTTTTCCAGGGCGCAGATCCATACATTTTCCCATGCAGGAGGAATAACCAGCTTATTAATCCGGCTAATTTCATCCTTATCCTTAATTTTCTCGCCGTCCTTATAATAAGAATACTTCTTTCCGGTTTTCTTGCGGGTAATCCCGGCAGTTTCCGCATCGGTAGTATAAATAAGGTGTACCGCCTTTGCGGAGGCTTCGGGATCCTTCATGATCTTTACAATTTTTGAAGGCTTTAAGTGGGAAATAATTTCCAGGTCAGTATTCTTCTCCATAAAAAATGGTTAAGAGTTCTTACCCCTCGAAAAGATCAGGAAAAGGATTACTACAACTGCAACGACTAGGATAATTCCCCACCACATTCCAGCCTTGAAAATGGTTTCTATTGCTTCACAGCTTGTTAATGTTAACAACGTGAATAGGGTCATACTGTATAAAGTCAACTTTTTCATGATATAAATATTTTGGTGTTATAATTAGATTCTTTGGTGGTCGGCTCTCCAGTTTTTGATGGAGCGCTTTATCTCATCGCCGGAAATGTTTTCGTGAAGTGCTTTGTACAAAAGCTCTTTGAATTCATCATCATAGGCAAACCTCAATGCTGCGATCTGGTCAAATTTCAGCTTGTCGGCAACTTCATCAGATCTTTGCTCGAAAATCTCAAAATACCGCTGCTTAAATTCAAGCATTACCATACGGTTTTGAAGCCCAAGCGCATAATGCTGTCTCGTCATAAAAGCCAGATAGAAAAGCAGAAATATGACGATAGAAAATAATATCCAGATCAGCTGGTTTTCCATATCATTCCAGATCTTATAAATTCCATAAATTTCCAGCACGATGAGTAGCGGAAGATATATGAAATGATGCGGCGGATAAAACTTTCTGTGGTTTTTGTAATTCTGCTCTCTCATACGGTGAATAGTAGCAATAATCTTTCCAAAACTTTATATGTTTAATGATAATATTGTTTTTGTGGTATCTAAATCATTATTGAAATTGATATTGTATATTATTTTAATTAAATCGTAAAGTTCAAAGAACTTATTCCACACAATTTCACAACAATTGGAAGTTTACATTTGCCCGGATGGTTTGTAAAGAAAAAAATAACAAATCATTAACGAAAATACGCTCCTGATTTCACTTCTGAACCTCATTTTTTCGTAACTTTCGGTGTTTAAAAAAAGAAAAGAATGACTTCAAAGGAAAAAGTGGCTGCGCTTCGTGAAGAAATGCAGAAAAATAATGTTGATGCATTTATAGTATATTCTGCAGATCCGCATATGAGCGAATATTTGCCTGAAGAATGGCAGGAAAGAGCCTGGCTGTCAGGATTTTTAGGTTCTGCAGGTTTTGTGGTAATAACAAAGGACAAAGCAGGACTCTGGACAGATGGAAGGTATTTTACCCAGGCAGCCCTTGAGCTGGAAGGTTCAGGAATCGATCTTTTCAAAGACGGTATGGAAGGGACTCCCAATTATATAGACTGGATTATTTCCGAAATTCCTGCGGGCGGTAAAGTAGCCGTCAATGCTGTTGCCACTTCAAATGCCAATTGGGAACTGCTTTCACAGAAATTACATTCAAAAAACATAACCCTGGCTGATCTTCCGCTCTTAAAAGAGATCTGGAAAGAGCGGGGAACGCCTTCGAAAAATCCAATTTTTGTACATCCGGTAGAAAGAGCCGGAAAATCTGTTACCGATAAGTTGGGAGCAATCCGTCAGAAAATGGAAGAGCTGGGAACTACCGTTCATATTGTGTCAAGCCTTGACGATGTAGCCTGGACCCTGAACCTAAGAGGAAGCGATGTACAAAGTAACCCTGTATTTTTAGGCTATGTAGTCATTACCAAAAATGATGCAGTGCTTTTCACAGACCTTGAAAAACTGGAAGTGGAAGCAAGGAAACAGATGGATGATTCCTTTGTGAAGATGATGCCTTACGAAGAGTTTTACAATTATCTGAAAGCATTCAAAAATGAAAACGTATTGGTTTCTCCCAACAGCAACCAGATGATTTTTGAAACCCTTAAAGAAAACAACCAGTTTACAAAAGCTCCGGTTCCCGGCAACCTGATGAAAGCTCAGAAAAATGAAACTGAGCTGGAGGGCTTCAGAACCGTAATGGTAAGAGATGGTGTTGCTATGGTAAAATTCCTTTACTGGCTGACTCACAATGCAGGGAAAGAAAGCATGAACGAATACTCCATCGGGGAGAAGCTGAGAGGTTTCCGTGCAGAAGGAGAAAACTTCGTGGGAGAAAGCTTCGGAAGCATTGTAGGATATAAAGATAACGGTGCTATTATGCATTATTCCGCCAAAAGTGAGGGAAGCAAAGAGGTGACCAATGATGCAACCATTCTGGTGGATTCAGGAGGACAATATCTTGAAGGAACTACCGATATTACAAGGACTTTTGCTCTGGGAGCAGCTTCTGAGGATTTCAAAAGGAATTCCACATTGGTACTGCAGGGTCTGATCCGTTTATCCATGGTGAAATTCCCGAAAGGCACAAAAGGTGTTCACCTTGATGCTATTGCAAGGCTTCCTTTATGGATGGAAGGCAAGGACTTCAACCACGGAACAGGGCATGGAGTGGGAAGCTTTATGAATGTTCATGAAGGCCCTCAGAACATCAGAAAAGATATGAACCCGCAGGATCTTCTTCCTGGAATGGTATGTTCCAATGAACCGGGATACTACCTGGAAGGGGAATACGGAATCCGTCATGAAAACCTGATCGCTGTAAAAGAAGCGGAAAAGACAATTCACGGAACCTTCTACGAATTTGAAACCCTTACTTTCTGCCCGTTCTTTAAAGATACCATTGTGAAAGAAATCCTTTCTGAAAAAGAAATTGCATGGCTGAATGATTACCACAAAACCTGTGAGGAAAAGATAGGACCACACCTTGAAGGAGATGTTAAAGCCTGGTTCCTTGAACTGGTAAGCCCTCTTTAAAGATGATGGGAATGGCAAATAGGATATAACTGCCTGGCCATAAACATTGAGACCTTAAACTTAAAATATGAACATTATAATTGTTAGATAAATTCTTGAAGCTCTGTAGAGAAATCTGCAGGGTTTTTTTTTATAAATACAACCGTATTTTTACGGTAATAATTGTAGGGATTCCCCTGACAGAAGATTGTGCGGGACCATCTATCTTTGTATCAACAAAACATCATTCATATCTTCATATACTTAGTAAATTCAAAGCAGGTAAAACCATTTCGTTCTGAAGTGGTTTTATTTTTCAACGATACCCATTCAAATAACCTGAGCATATCTTAGTTTTACTTAAATACAGATTCCCAATGTTTGCAATGAAGTTTGTATTTGTTTAATTTCGCTGAAATATTCAGAATTCCAGTATAATTTGAAATATGATAGAAAACTATTTCCGAAGCTTTAATATATTCTCAGAAAATGAGATCCGGAATTTCTTACAGCTTTTTGAAGCCAGAAAAGTATATAAAAATGATTTTTTTGTACAGGAAGGCGACAAATGCCGTGAAATAGCATTTATTGTATCCGGGATTTTTCGTTCCTACTATATTTCAGATACGGGAAAGGATATGACCTATTGTTTCAGGTTTCCCGATCAGCTTATGGCAGGTTATTCTTCTTTCATTTCAGATTGTCCCAGCAGGGAAAATATGCAGGCCATAACCGATGCCGATTTGATGGTTTTAAAAAAAGATGTTGTGGATAGTCTGGTAAAAGATGATCTGAACTGGACCAAATTTTTAAAAATAATTGCAGAACAGGAATATCTGGAACTTGAAAAAAGATTTTTTCAGCTCCAGAGAGATAGCGCAGCACAAAGGTATGAGGCTTTGATTAGCCATCAGCCTGATTATGTTCAGAAAATTCCACTGCAATACTTAGCCTCCTATTTAGGAATTACTCAAAGGCACCTGAGCAGAATCAGGAAAGAAGTTACCGTATAAACAACAGGCGGGCTCATTGAGAGGTAAAAAATAGACCTGAGATTTCCGTTTTAGACATTTGTCCTATACTACCGTGATAGGGCTCTATAATTTTGTAAAAAAAATATATGGAGCACAATATTCTGGTCGTTGGAGGGAATGGCCTTGTAGGTAAAACAATTATCCGCATTTTAAAATCGAGAAACCCGGATGTCAATATTTTTATTGGTGGCAGAAAAGGAGGGACAGGGAATCATCTTAAAATTGATGTGACGGACCCTCGCACTTTTCGAATGATCAAGGAAAAGCAAATTGATCTGGTTATTCTTTCCGTAAACGATAAGGAAGACCATATTCTTCGTTTCGTTATAGAAAATAAAATAGATTATCTGGACATCACAAAACCGACTCCCGATCTTGTAAAAGCCTATGCCATTGCAAAAAATAAGGCAATACAGAGCAGAATCGTATTCAGTTCCGGATGGATGGGAGGTATCGTCAATGGTCTGGTAAAAACGCTGGCTGGCAATATACAGGACATTCAGGACGTGAAACTTTTCGTGTACTATTCCGTAAAAGACCTTGCAGGAGAGAGTTCGGCTCACTTTATGGCTGAAAATGTGGCAAAGCCTTTTATCAGATATGAAAATAACAGGTCAGTCCCTGTAAAGCATTTTTTAGATTCAGAAGATTTTGATTTTTCTTTCGGAATTGGGAAAAGGGAAGCTTATAATTTTGATGTACCGGATTTATATATTCTCAATTAGATTGAAAAAATACCCAATGTAAGCGTTAAGATGACGTATAATTCAAAATTTATAACTTGGCTTTTGGGGGCATTTCAAAAAATCAGGCTTTTTAATATCTTATCACTAAAAGAGCGGAAAATGATTTTCGGATCAAGTGGGAACGGTGACCAAAGCGTATTTGAAATTGTGATTAAAACTAAAGACGGCAATGAAAAGCTTAGCCTTCAGAGTACAAAAGGCCAGGCAGAACTGACGGCGCTTTCTGCGGCACTTCATACGGAAGAACTCTTGAAAAAGACCCATGAAAATAATGTATACTTCAGTCATCAGCTGCATCAGCCTTCTTCTCTTCTGGAAAAACTCAAAGCTTATGAAACTATTAATATAAAATCCTCGCGATGAAAAAAATAGCCATTATCAACGGGCATCCCAATAAAAATTCCTTCAACTTCGGAATTGCGGATGCCTACAGAATAGGAGCTGAAAAATCAGGATCGGAAGTCAGAGAAATTATAATAGCTGAACTGAATTTTGATCCTGTTCTTCACTTCGGATACCAGCAGAGAATGGAGCTGGAACCGGACCTGCTGAATGCATGGGAAACGATACAATGGGCGGATCATCTGGTCTGGATTCATCCGGTGTGGTGGGGAGGTATGCCTGCACTGATGAAAGGTTTTATAGACAGGCTTTTTCTTCCGGGATTTACATATCGTTACAGGGAAAACTCCGTTTGGTGGGATAAGCTGCTGAAAGGTAAAACAGGCCATATCATCACAACCCTTGATCAGCCTGGATGGTATTACAGGCTTTTTTACAGAAGGCCAAGTATTAATCAGCTAAAAAAATCAACTCTGGAATTCTGTGGGGTAAAACCTGTTAAGATTACTTACTTGGGTATTATAAGGAATTCTACAGAGATTCAGCGCTCAAAATGGCTTCAGAAAGCAGAAGAATTGGGAAGAAAGCAAAAATAAACTGCTGTTGAGGGGAATAAAATGATGAAGCAATTTTATAGTTATTAAAAAATAATCATTTAAAATCTCACAGATTTCACGAATGACTCAGATTTTTTAAGAGAAAAATATTTTAATATAAATAATCACTTCTTGAGATTGCTTCATTGTTTGTCCTTTATAAGCTTTAAATTTTTGTACATCGAAAACCTTCAATCGGAAGCATAGACAATCTGTATAGAAGACTCCTTCAGAAATTAGTCTGAAAAAACGTAAATTTGCACTATGAATAACGATACGATTTGCGCACTGGCCACGGCCAATGGAGTAGGAGCTTTAGGGATTATCAGAGTTTCAGGGAACGATGCTTTACCGGTTGTTCAGAAAAGTTTTCCTTCCAAAAAACTGGAAAAGCAAAAGTCTCATACCATTCACTACGGTTATTTTATGGATGGTGAAGAAGCTATTGATGAAGTGATGCTTTCTATTTTTCTGGCTCCTAAAAGCTTTACGACCGAAAATTCTGTGGAAATAGCTTTTCACGGTTCACCGCATATAGGAAAACGTATTCTGGAAACGCTGATCAAAAACGGGGCGAGAATGGCAAAAGCGGGGGAATTTACTCTTCGTGCCTTTATCAACGGAAGAATAGATCTTTCGCAGGCAGAAGCTATTGCGGACGTCATTGCTTCAGAAAATGAAGCCTCAAGAAAAGTAGCGATCAATCAGCTGAAAGGTGGAATTACCAATGAAATATCAATTTTAAGAACAGACCTTCTGAATTTTGTTTCCCTGATCGAACTCGAGCTGGACTTTGCTGAGGAAGATGTGGAATTCGCAGACAGAACAGCCCTGAACGGATTGCTGGATAAAATCGAGTTGAAATTAGATTCTCTTATTGAAAGTTTCCAATATGGAAATGCCATCAAAAACGGAACTGCGGTTGCCATCATCGGGAAACCCAATGCCGGAAAATCTACCCTGTTAAATGCTTTATTGAAGGAGGAAAGAGCGATTGTCAGCAATATTGCAGGAACAACAAGAGATACCATTGAAGAGGTGCTGCATATCAAAGGTCATGCATTCCGTCTGATTGATACGGCCGGACTTCGTGAAACCCAGGATGAAATTGAAGCCATCGGAGTAAAAAAAGCCAAAGAAAAAGTAGATAACGCCAATATTCTGGTTTACCTTGCAGATGCCGCTACAGAAGATTATTCTGAGGATATTGAAATGATAAAATCTTTGCAGAGAGACGATCTAAAGCTGATTATCTGTGCTACAAAAATAGATGAGGTGCTTCCTCCAAAATATGAAGCTGTAGAAGATATTTTCAGAAAAGAAATTGATCAGGATTTTGATTTCATCAGAATATCTGCAGTAGAAAATCAAAATATCCAGGATCTTAAAAATGAACTGTCTTCCTACGTTGAGCAGCTAAAATCCCAGGAAAATAATGTGGTTATTACGAATCAAAGGCATTTTGAAGCCCTTCGTAAATCTTTAGAGGCAACCCATAAAGTGAAAGAAGCCATTTCTTTCCAGATTTCTACAGAACTGCTTGCTTATGAATTGAGAAATGCCCTGGAACATCTTGGTGAAATTTCAGGTGAAGTGACGAATGATGAGGTGCTGGGGAATATTTTTTCTAAGTTTTGTATTGGGAAATAAATAACCTGATTGTAATAACTAAATAAGACAATCTTTTGATTACCAGCTGATTTAAAGAAATATAATTTAGTAAGAGATTTTTAAAGTTTGGTTAGTTTTGCTCAGATTTGTTCCTCAAACCGATAATATTTTATTTTCAACCTGGAAGATATAATGTCATTTAAGATATTAGACCTTAAGCTAAATTATTCCTCACGCAAATAAAATATTATGAGTTCAAATATATCCTCGTATAAAGAAGCCCAAATAGTCCTCTTGGTCTATAATTAATTGTGACCAACCACGTTACCATTATTGCTAATTTGGAACAGTCATAGGCAGATCTTGAGCCATCAAGTTCTACTATTCATCTTTGTTTTTATCCAGATGTTGATAATCAAAAGGTTAAATTAAAGTTGTGTTTAAAAAACATTCAATGATCAGATCCGGTCAATCCAAACATACAGATTTGTCTCTGATGAAAGATTCAGTTTTTTTCTCAGTCGGGATTTTTTGTTGTCGATAGATGAGACCGTATTATTTTTGTACATGGCTATTTCTTTTGTTTGCAGATTGAGTTTCAGATATGCACACAATTCCAGATCTGCGGCAGTAAGTTCGCCATTGATACTAAGCAATTTATTTTGGAATTCAGGAAACACCTGTTTGAAGATAATATAAAATGTCCTGTCATTTTCTTTTGCCATTTGTAATAGCTGACTAATATCTTCTGTATGGGACTTGATATTAGTGATTTTAAAATTATTGATATCCTCTCGAATTACCTCCTTTTTGCCTCTTCTTTTTATATTGTAGTAAATAAAGCCTCCCGCAAATATAATTGTGAATGGAACTATTATATAAAAAAGTTTATCGGAATTATAATTCTTGCTGGACATTACATTTATTTTCTCTGCAATTGGTATTGCCTGACGCTCATTTTGATCTATCTCATACTTTACCTTTTTACTGTCATCTGCCCGTAATCTTGCTGGAACGGACATTTTCATTTCTGAGTATAGACTGGCGAGGGCATCTGTAATAAAATAAGTTTCAGCAGGAATATCATAAATCTTTGCCAGGCGATATGATTCTTCATAAAGAGCCAGGGCTTTTTGATTGGAGTTGGGAAGTCCTGAATTGTAGGCTAACAGTCCTTTAAATCTGTACAGGCTGATCATAAAGCGCTTATCTTTTAGGGTTGATAATAAACTTTCTGCTTCATTAAGATATTGGCCCCCTTCCTCGAAATATAAAGTACATATCAACACTGACCCAATTATCCTTGCTCTTATACCAAGCCAACGACTTTTTTCTGGATGCTTAGGACTTATCAGCCTAGCTTCCTGGTATGCTTTCTTCGCATAATACGTCATTGAATCTGTTAATGGAGTCCTTGGTGTTCCAACTGGTGGAGTAGCATTTTCAAAGATCATTGCTATGCCACCATAGTGCTGTAATTTTAAAATGTGAGCTTTATCTTTTGAACCAGCTTTGGGCACTGTTTCTAAGCCAATGTCGAAAGCCTTTCTGGCTTTGGTGTATAATCCCACATGTAAAAAAGCTCGTCCCATATAATAATAAAGCAGGCTTAATCTGTAATAATCCTTTTCATTCTGGGCAAGAGATATGGCTTCTTCAATTCTCTTAAGCACATTAACTTGGTCATCAAGTTCACTGTAAACCCTTATGATTGTTGTAATGGATTGTAGCGCTCCTTTACCATCATGCTTATTGATTGATTCTGTATATATGTCATTACAAGTCTGCAATAGATCTTGTTCGCTTTTTTTTGAGAATGTGTCAGCTGAATATACGGTATCATAAAGGTTATCAGATTTTTTTGTATAAACTTGACCATGCGATAACGTGTTGAAACATAATAAAAAAAAGAATATGATTTTTCCCATCTGTCAGAAAAAATATAAAAAAATAGGTCTTGTTAATGCTTAAAGATAGCGTTTCTCTATTGTATCCAAACATTTATAAGCTTAAGCTTAGGAACGAAATAAGGTTTGCAAAGATAAAATTATTATGAGAATATTAATATTTTACAGAGAGTAAAAATATATTCATTGAATAATTATATACCTTGTTGAAGAGAAAAAAACACATCAAATGCATTGATGCGCATCAAAAAGCTAAGCAAGCGAACTGTCTATCAAAAGTTTACATCAGGAAAGATTGTCTGCGCTTCTGAGCTTAATGAACAGTACATTTGATGTATCGTGTTAAGTGTAGCTATACGTAAGTTCTTTCCTGATTATAACTTTTGTTCTATGTGAATGTGTTTTTTTAGAATTCACTTTTAAAAATGTGTTTTAGAATCTTTCCTTTTTTAAATTTTTTCATCAAAATAGAAGACATTATTCCAGCTCCTCAATAAATATTTTAACAACTGACTGTGTTGAAGGGTTTGATTTATCGCTGCTTAAGATCGTATTTACTCTATACATCTTTTGTGGAGAAATAGCTGAAATAATGTAAGAGGTCATATCATCATTGCTTGGATTGAGTCCATCAGCATCAAGATCGAGCCATGTATTGGCAGCAATATTTCCCCTTCCATATCCTCCCGCCCCGGAAGTTGCATTTGCGCCGGCTCCAAACAGCCAGCGGGAAAAGGAATAATTAGTCTGTGTATCAAATTTTACCTGAAATCTCCCACCGCTCTGATATCCACTAGGAGAAGTTCCTGCAAAACGTATGCACAGCACTCCTATACATGTTTCAGATTCAGTGGGTGTAGAAGCATTAATAGGAGTCGTAGTTTTTGCTGCATATTTTAATATCTTTTGATCCTCAGGCAACCCGCTCAATGAAAGAGAAGTTAAGACCCATGTTGTTCCGCTGGTATTTCCTGTATTCTTAAAGGAGGCTACATATCCTTTAGGCACGGATATACTTGAGGATTCTGATCCTGCAATATCTATTTTTTCACTTCCAACTGGAATTACGGTCAAAATTTTATCTGTAGGATTGCGAACAACGTATTCTCTTCCTTTAAAGGGAAGTGTTGTGTTGGCAGAGGGCAGATGCAACGTATAATCACTACTTCCGGTATAATTAATATAGTAATCAGTGTCTGTTAAAGTTGATTCGCTTTCAGAGGAGACAGGTAGTGTTCTATACGGTGTAGCGAAAGAGCCATTAACATCTATTGTACTTGCTGGGCTAGTTGTATTAATTCCTACTTGGGCAAAAGTATTTAATCCTATACTCAATAATGCAAACTGAATAATCTTATTTTTCATTATACAACTTTTTTTTGCAAAATTAAAGGCAGTTTTAGATACTACAAAATTTTAGCCATCATATGTTCTACTACTTATCTCCGTTTATCTCTACTTTTTGAAAATCAATGAATTAAAAAATAAAAACTTACTTAGATTTGTTGTAAGCTACTCACTTTTGTGTCCATTCTGAGCAATAGATCTTCATTTTTTTGACCTCTCACCATTAATATTTATCAATTGAAAATAGAGAAGTTTACTTTTTTTTATCAATTTTTCAAACTTTTTAAAGTTGGAATCATGTAAAAGTTTCGCCTTCCGGAATAACGGTTGAATGTGCCGTTCCGATTGCTGCGTCTGCCAATTCGCAAAGCAGGCCCCCATGAATGGTTCCCTGCTGGTTACTGTGTTTTTCTTTTGTTGTATTGATCTGTACAGTTGCTGTACCTAAACCTACTTCTATAATGTTTATGCCTAATGTCTTTGATATCTGTGTCGGGTAATGCATGTGGGTATGCATGTCATCGGTAATTTCACCTTTGATCATCCTATTCAGATACTCCAGTATTGATAGTTTTGTCATATGTATTGTTCTGGTTATTTGCTAAGAAGTTTAGATGTTGGTGTCTGTTGCTTTTTTAAGCTTTTAATAAAGATCGTGGTTACTTCTTTCATTCATGTAATATCTAAAGGTTATTATTTATCCAATTATTGGTGGGTATTATCCAGTCGTCCAGGACCCTGAACAGAAAACCATGCTCCATACCTGTGTTCAGGGTGATTTCCTTAAAAGTTTTTAAATTAGAATTTTTAAATCTGAGCTGTCTTGATAATAACTCGGCACCCACGTCGGTTTTTTCATTAATTGACAGGATCTTCCCATATAAACGAAACTTTTTGTCCAAATTCATCGAATCATTTTTAAAGCTAGAACCAATAAAAACAAATTTCAACCTGGGGTTTTTGGCATATCGGGATATATATTGGGCGATATAACCACCTTGGGAAGTTCCAACGATAGAAATATGATCAAAAGGCACTCCACATAGGTTTAAGCTGTCAATTTTCAGAATAATCTTTTTTGCATAGATTTTAGGATCTGTATCAGGCTTTCTCTTTTCAGCGATTATTACAGTATTCTTTGATTGAAGTTTTTCTAAAATAGCTGTATAGGCGGAGATACCGTATTTAGGATGTGGTTCATCCAGTGGATGCCCCTCCAAAAATTTATTATGCAAAAAAAATACATACTCTTTTTGGGCGGTATTTTGAGCACTAATGGCTAATGGAAGAAATAACAGATGAAGAAATATTAACCTAAAAAGCATATAATTTAAATGAGCTGTGTTTTTTTTAAATTTCATTTTCTTTTTTGTCCGGAAGAAGTTGATTTGAGGCAGTCAGAGCATACACCATTGGAATCTTATTGCCTAAATGAGCAATTCTGAACTTACCTGGTTCAGATTCTACCGAATCATTGAAATTATTGTATGGCGAATAATCAAATTCTTCAAAATAAGTTATTCTGAGTCCGTTTTGTATCAGGCTGTTGATTACTTCGCCTAAACTGTGGTTCCAGCCGATTGTTTTGACTTCTAATTCCGCTTCTTTATCCGCATACGTTCCTTTCTCAGATTCTATAATGGCGCCGGAATTAAAATACCTGTATTCAATTTTCTTAAACCGGGCATCATACATCCATACAACAGGATGGAATTCCACAAAAACAAATGTACCGCCGGGTTTTAAAAATTTCGAAACGATCTCCGCCCAACGGTTCAGATCCGGAAGCCATCCAATAGTGCCGTAACTTGTGAAGACGATGTCAAACTGACGATCCAAATGATTGGGAAGGTCGTAAACATCACTGCAAATAAATTCTGAAGAGGAATGAGTCTGTTTTGCCAATTCCCGGGCCCGGGCTATTGCCACATCTGATAGATCTACACCGGTTACGTCAGCTCCCAGGCGGCTTAAAGATATGCTGTCCTGCCCGAAATGACATTGCAAATGCAGCACAGATTTGTTGGACAGATTTCCAAGTAGATTCAGTTCTATAGCATTCAATGAATTTTTGCCCTTTAAAAAACCGTCTAAATCATAAAAATCAGAGTTGATATGGGTTTCCGTTCTGGTATTCCACGACTGGCGGTTGATTTCTAAATAATTATCCTCTATATTCATAATTCATTCTGATGGGTTGAATTTATTTTTATCCATTCTTCGTAACTTAGTACACCAAGTTCCGGCTTTCCTTTACCTTCCAAAATATGGATAAACTCCAACTGATTTCCGTCCGGATCGTCAAAGTAAAGTGCAAGCGCCGGCATCCACGCAAAAACCATGGGTTCATTGCTGCCGTTTTTCAGAAAATTATAGGACTGCAACCCATTTTTTTCTAAAAAAATATTTGTATCTTTTAAGATAAAATCTTTGGAACAGCTGAAAGCAAAATGTCTCTTGTGAATACTACCTGACTGTTCCCACAGACCAAGCATGGCCTTCTTATTTTCCCCGATCCAAAGAAATGCAATCGGTCTGGTTTCATCATAATGTGCAAACTCTAATCCCAGTATTTCGGTATAAAACCGAACTGCGTTTTCCAGGTTACTTACCTGAATGTGTGTTTCATATAATCCCTCAATCATTTTTAATATATTTAGTTACTAATTATTTTAAAGTAAAGATAAAATAGACATTTTTTTGTATAAATTATCTCTTAAAAGTTGTTCGGCGAACTGTTTAACATCGTAAAAGGCTATTTTTACTTTTGCATGTGAACAATAGGATAATTTTTACCTGAGCCATCCTTCTCGGATCTCCCTGTTTTTCGGAATCCCAATTTCTCATAAAAACCAATAGCCTGATGGTTTTGCTCATTAACGTCGACCATTGAAATCCCTTTCGTTTCATCCATAAATTGAAATAAGATCTTTCCATAACCTTTACTGCGGTAGTCATTGTGAACAAACAGCATTTCCAGGTTTCCTTCTGATACTGATGCGAACGCTATTGGTTGATCTTGCAGCATAAGAAGATATACGGTTAGCTGTGGGAGATAATCAGTCGGGATGGCACGTTTAAAATAGGAAAGGTCATTCTCAAGCAAAAAATCGTGAGTTGCTCTTACAGAGGATTCCCAGATTTCCATGATTCTTGGATAATCTTCGGGAGTGGCGAGCCTGATTTGTTGTGACATAATTTTAAAATTGATATTACTTACTTAAATATTGAGTGATGGCCTTCCCGATGCAATGGTATAGGCTTCTTTCAGTACCTCTGAATAAGTTGGATGAGCATAGCAGATTGAGGCCATATCATTTGCCGTAACTTCGTATTCTAAGCCAACCACTGCCTGTGCGATCAAGTCTGCCGCTCTGGCACCTATTATATGTACGCCTAAAAGTTCGCCGTATTTCGGATCAGAAAGAACTTTGACAAAACCTTCGGTTTCCATCCCCGCTCTTGCCCTTGCATTGACTGCAAACGGAAATTTACCGATATTATATTCCAATCCCTGCTTTTTTAATTCTTCTTCTGTTGCCCCCACAGAAGCAACTTCCGGCCAGGTATAAACAACGGACGGGATGCGGTCATAGTGTATATGAGGCTTTTGGCCGTTTATTCTCTCCACCACAAATACAGCTTCTTCTTCTGCTTTATGAGCCAGCATGGCACCCCCTATAACGTCACCAATAGCGAAGATATTGGGAGCGGTAGTCTCGAGGAGTTCGTTTACTTTGATAGTCCCGTTCCCATTCATCTCGACGCCTGTATTTTCCAGACCCAGATCAGCGATATAAGGTTTTCTGCCCACGGCTACCAGAATATAATCGGCAGTTAATTCCTGTTCAGCGCCTTGTTTATCTTTAAAATAGACTTTGGCTTTGTTACCAAGGTTCTCAGTTTTGTAAACCGCCTCGTTAAGTCTGATTTCTACCCCTTCTTTTGTTAAAATTTTAGTTAATGTGTTGCCCAATTCATGATCCATATTGGCAATCAGATTATCCGCATACTCTAAAATGGTCACTTTTGTACCGATTCTGTTAAAGATTGAAGCCATTTCAACACCAATTACACCGCCGCCGATAATAACCATGCTTTCCGGCTTTTCTTTCATAACCAACGCTTCAGTAGAAGTGATGATCCTTTTTTTATCTATAGAAACACCCGGGATAGTTGCGGGTTTTGATCCGGTAGCAATAATAAACTTACCTGACCTGATAACAGTTTGTGTTTGGTCATCGTGTGTTATTTTTAAGGATTCACTGTTGAGAAAAGTGCCTGTGCCCTTTATAACTTTAATCTTATTCTTTCTCATCAAAAAGTCCAGGCCTTGCGTATTTTTAGCTACCACATCAGTTTTACGTCTAAAGACCTGTTCAAAATTTAGTCGAAGATCAGTAAATTCAATGCCATGATTTTCAAAACTCTTAACTGCATCTGCGTAATGATGGGTGGAATCCAACAGCGCTTTGGTGGGGATACATCCTACATTGGTACATGTACCGCCCAGTGTACTGTATTTTTCAACCAGAGCTGTTTTATAACCCAGCTGGGCACTTCTTATTGCTGCTACATATCCGCCAGGACCTGATCCGATAACGGTAATATCAAATTCTTCCATTTTGTTCTTTTTCTAATACAATATTTATAAAATAAACCAATCGGTCTTTTTTTTAAGCAAAAAAAATTATACCCCGATATTTTTAATTAATTTTTCCAGGAAGGACATTGCTATTTTGAGCTCTGTCATATGGTTGTTGACCTTTGCCTGCATAAAGGCTCCTTCGATCATTGAAATCATGATTACTGCAAATTCTGTTGGGTCAGTATCTTCCTTTATTTCCTTTCTTTCTATACCGCGTTTTATCTGGTTTTCAATGGATGTCTTCCAAAAATGAAGTGCCTTTTGTGCCCGCTCTTTTAGCTTTGGATGCGTATCGTCAGCCTCTGTAGCGGTATTTAAAATGGGGCAGCCAGCCTGTAAATAGGGATATCTGAAATAATTTTTATACGTTTGGGGGTAAACCAGCAGTCTTTCTATCGAACTATCAGTTGCCAGGATGCGTTCTTTCATATGTTGTGTCACCTTACCAAAGTTGTGATCGAAAACGCTCAGTGCGATCTCATCTTTGTTCTGAAAATTGCCATATATGCAGCCTTTTGAAAGCCCCGTGGCATCCATTAAATCATTTATTGATGTTCCCGCATAGCCTTTCGTATTAAAAACTGATGCAGTTTTCTCGATAATTAACCGTTTGGTATTTTCAGATTTTGTCATTTTCATCAACACGAAATTTAATTCATGACAAAATTATATAAAAAAATAAAACGATCGGTCTTTTTTTAAAAATATTTATGTTGAAAAGAATATCTTAGAAATAAAATTTAATTGCTGCTCAGGTAATATGATAGGGTCTGTCATTATTTTTTACATCCGTTTGAAATTTTTGGATTACTTATAAAAATAGATAATTTGCATACGACAATCAAGGATTTGCATACATCCGGTTTTTAATTTCTGCTCAATTTTGTACCAATAAAAATCAACGATATGAAATTAGATCAGGTTAAATTAGGAAGTCAGGGATTAAGGGTTCCGAATATTGGTTTGGGATGTATGGGAATGACGGGTTTCGGAGATGCAGATATGTATGGAAAAACAGATGAAAAAGAAGCTGTTGCCACCATTCACCGTTCTCTGGAATTAGGAGGGAATTTTCTGGATACTGCCGATTTATATGGCCCGTTTAAAAATGAACAGCTGATTGCAAAAGCTATTGAAGGTAAACGCGATCAGTATATTATTGCAACAAAATTTGGCTGGGAGATTGATGATAACGACCAGGTCACTTGGAAAATCAACGGAAAAAAAGACTATGTAAAAAAATCGGTGGAACGTTCTCTGAAAAACCTAAAAACAGATTACATCGACCTTTATTATATGCACCGTCTTGATAAAAATACACCTGTTGAGGAAACTGTCGGAGCCATGAGTGATCTGGTAAAAGAAGGAAAAATCGGTTATATCGGTTTGTCGGAAGTATCTTCTGAAACGGTAAGGAAAGCCCATGCCGTTCATCCGGTTACTGCAGTACAGAGTGAATATTCTCTTTTTGAAAGAACTGTTGAGGAGAAAGGCGTTATCAAAACATTAAATGAGCTGGGAATTGGCTTTGTAGCGTATTCACCTTTGGGAAGAGGATTCCTGTCAGGCAATATTAAAACTATTGATGATTTGCCGGAGAATGATTTCAGAAGGGGAATACCCCGTTTTCAGGAACAGTACTTTCATAAAAATATTGAGCTGGTGGAAGCGATTGAAGCGCTGGCCAGCAAAAAGAATATTACTTCGTCTCAACTGGCTTTGGCATGGATTATCAGTAAAGGAATTCTTCCTATCCCGGGAACGAAGCGCAGAAAATATCTTGAGCAGAATATTGAAGTAGCGGGTATCCGGTTGAACGAGCAGGAAATCCTGAAACTGGAAAGTATTTTACCTTTGGGAACAGATACGGGAGCAACTTATGATGAATTCGGGATGGGATTATTGGATTATTAATTTGTAATTTTAATCTCTTAAAATAAAATTCAGCCTCATAGGTCTGTAAACTATGAGGTTGATATCTGGAATCAATAGTGTTGCGATCTGGCTGTACGAAGCTGTTAAGCGGAACAAAAACCGGACTGATGCCCATAAAATAAAAAGTTTAGAAGTAATGAATACCATACCATCCATTTCAGCATTTCACAAGTTGCTTTCCCTCCCGGAGCCAAAGCATCCTATGGTAAGCGTGATCAATCTTTATGAAAGTGTTTTCATTGAAGATGAGGTTTGGAAAGGTTTTGTCAGCAAGTACTACTGTGTCGCTCTGAAACGTAATGCGAAAGGAAAAATAAAATACGGCCAGCAGCATTATGATTATGACAAGGGAGTGCTAAGCTTTACTGCGCCCAATCAGGTTCAGTACCTGGATCTGAAGACGATGGATTGTGAAAATACCGGTTATCTGCTTATTTTTCATGAAGATTTCCTGCTGAAACATCCTTTGGCAAAAACCATTTCATCTTATGGATTTTTCTCGTATGCCGTGAATGAAGCCCTGCATTTATCTGAAGATGAAGAAAATGATCTGCTTGAAATTCTGCAAAAAATAGATAAGGAATGCCAGCATATCGACCATCATACTCAGGAAATTATCTTATCGCAGATTGAATTGCTGCTGAATTATTCTAAGCGGTTCTATGAGAGGCAGTTCATTACCCGGAAAAGTGGCAGCCATCAGCTGTTAACCAAATTTGAATCATTTTTAAATGATTATTTTGATAAAAAGGTATCTGAAAACGGCCTTTTAACCGTTCATCAAATTGCAGAAGCCATGAATTTGTCTCCGAATTATTTAAGTGATCTTTTGAGGGTTCATACCGGGCAAAATACGCAGCAGCATATTCATGAAAAGCTTATCAGTAAAGCAAAAGAGAAACTTTCGACAACAGAGCTTTCCATCAGCGAAATTGCATACGAACTGGGATTTGAACATTCGCAGTCTTTCAGTACACTCTTTAAAAAGAAAACCAATATGTCGCCATTGGAATTCAGGCAATCTTTCAATTAATACAGTTCCGGATTCATTTTTAACAGGGACTCTGTGAATGAAGACAAGACGCTGTTAATATTTATAGCTTACCTGAGAAGGATTTTAAGCTTTATTATTTAAAGGATTATTAGTAGTAATAACAAACATAATCAATGGCTCATCTCCTGTATTCTCAATAGAATGATAACCTATAGAGCTGATGGCTGTAATATCTCCTTTTTGAAGTATTTTTTTTCGTTCCGGCCCTTGGGTGCCGGTTCTTTCACGATACTCGCCGGTCCCATGAATGACGACATATAATTCCTCTTCATTTCTTTCGTTGTGAGTATGAAATCCCGATTCATCACCTCTGTTCAATAAAACCATATAAGCAGCCAGACGATTATTGGTCAGCTCATTTTGACCGAACATTTGAATCAAATATACGGTTCCGTTTCCTCCGTACATATTTTCACGTTTATCAATCCGTGTAATGGTTCGCTCTTCTTTTTCAAAAGCCATTACATACAGGTGAATGTATTTGGAAACCTCACTTATAACGTGATCGAATTCTGTTCCTTCAGATAATATAACGGTATCAGACATGTTGGTTAAGTATTAATTTATAATGTATATCAATTGATCAAAATTATATAAGTGAAGGCAAAATAGTATTCATTGAAGAATCAATAATTAACAAATCAACAATAATCTATATTCACCATCATTTTCAACAGGTGCCCTATGAATACACGGTAAAGCCTTTTGAGCCGGATGATCTACTGCTAGGCGCCAAAGGTGTCCTGATCCTAAATTTACAGGCATTGCACCGGGTTTGGGCTGATAATGGAGGTCAAAAAAACAGTCTTTCAGGAAAGCTTCAAACTCAGTTTCCGGACCGTCATGTAATTCTTTCAGCTTTTCACGGATTTCAGGGATCAGAACTTTTTGTTCAGCCTGGCTATTAGGCAGGATATCGCTTGCAGCTCCATGATAGGTGCATAAAAAAGTATCGGTTCCAATGGGCGATCGGTCGACGTGGTACGAATATACATCGGTGGAAATGAAATCGAATTCCTCATCCCGCTCATAATTTTTAAGTAAATTAAGTGAAGGTGATGCTCCGAAATCAGTTAACAACTTTAAATCATTCAAGATAATTTCTCTTGCCATATTACCTTCCTGAGATAATTGCAGCGCTGAAAGATCATCAACGGAAACTTCTGTAATATTCTCTTTCAGCTGAAGCTTGGCTACAATTTCTTTAAAATCTCCGGCTAAATTCCTGTACCAGCAAACCGCATTCATAGCAGCCTGGAAATCTGTATTTACCAGTTCAGAAAAGTTAGAGACTGTGTGAATCTGATTGTTGTCGGGAAATTTTTCGTTCATAATTCGGAAGGAAAAGCTGAGTGGCTCAATTCTATGCAAAAATAAGAAATAGGGCAGAACATACCGGTAAGATCATTGTAAAATTACTAAACGAAAATCAGACTTAAAATTAAAAAGAAATTAATTTGATTTTCATGATCTTACATAGGTTAATGTGTTGGTTTAAAAATGATTATGACAATTTTTCATGAAATTTTGTCACTTTTTCTGAAAAAAATTCACATTTTCACTGCCGGTATTTTTTTTGATATTTACATACCAGCCGGCCGGCTAATGAGTTATTAAATAATTGTTTAACGTATTTAAAAAGACATTACTATGAATCTTATTAAAAGAAATTGGAATAACAATTCTGCTCTTCCAAACCTCTTCGATGATTTTTTTAATCGTGAGCTTTTTAACTGGGGAAACAGCAATTATTCATCAACCAGTACAACCGTTCCATCGGTTAACATCAGGGAAAATGAAGATGCCTATGAAGTGGAAGTAGCTGCACCGGGTATGGAAAAGAATGATTTTGAGATTAAACTGGATGGTAACCTTTTGACCATCTCATCAATGAAGAAGAATAAAAGTGAAGCGAAAGAAGAAAACTTTACCCGCAGGGAATTCAGTTACCAATCGTTTCAGAGAAGTTTTGAGCTTCCAAAAGATGTTGTTGACCAGGATAATATTAATGCGAAATATGAAAACGGGTTGCTTTCGTTGGTTATTCCTAAAAAAGAAGATGCAAAACGGAAACCTCCGCGACTCATTGAGATTTCATAATAATAAATTGAAAGAAAAATGGCTGTTATTAAGCAGCTATTTTTTGTTCAACCGATAATCTGGTTGTTGATGATTAATATTCTTTTTTTGACATAAGTTGGTGAAAAAATATAAAAAGATGAAATAAACATTTGGTTGCAGAAATATGATACCGGGATATCTTTTAAACCATAAAAAGCCACCTCATGATTGAAAAATGAGGCAGCTTTTATGTATTTTTTAAATGGTCAGCCGGTAATTTACTGTGTTTTACACATGGCATCCCAGGTTGTCCAGAAATGAGCATTAATAGCTCCGGGGGCAGGGTTGGTGCTGTCCGCAACGATCCCTACCATAGAAGCACAGTTGGAATTGCAGCCTATTTCGTTATAGCTTCCCGCCTGTGGTGGGATCTGTCTCCATGTACCGGTAGAACCGCTTAATAATTCTACTTTAATTTCAAAAATTCCTGAAAGATTAGGAGTATGAATTTGTTTTGTCGGATTTTCGCTTGAAATTGAATCGCTCCAGTTGCCCTGTGAAAATGTAACACGCCATGTAGAGATCATTTTGGCAGTATCATTCTGAGGTGAAAGATAAACCCAGAACTGAGCGCCTCCGCCCAATTGAAGTTGGCCGGATGAATTCGCGGTTCCGCTTACGTTTGTTGTTTCCATGTTGAATGTATTTGGTTGGTTAGTTTTTTTACTTCTGATATTCCAGTGTGCCGGTTTAAGGATTAACCTTTATGGATGGCGTTTAATGGTAATTCAAAGTAACAAAGAAGAACGCATCTTTTTTAGAGTATAAATGACCAATTACAGGTTTGGGTAAAAATACCTAACCCGTACAGATCATTCTTGAAAGCTGATATTTTTAGGAGAATTGCAGGTAACGGATGAAAAGTTTTATCTTTGTTTTCCGTAGTTGATGATAAAATATAAGCCGGAAATGCCTTTATGAATAACAATAGTTTCTTACTTTCTGCAAAAGGAATCTGTATAGCAGCTTTTCTTTCTTTTAATACCATGATTTATGCTCAGAAAACAGCAGAGATACCAACAATTTCAGAGAAAACCTTAAGCAGTATTCTGGAAAAAAACAGAACCTATTATACCCAGGGAAAAGTAGCTGATTATATTCCTGAATTAGGGAAAATGGATGCTAAGGCTATTGCTTTTTCAGTGGTAGAGAAAAATGGGAGAGTACTTAATGTAGGGGATGTTCACAAAAAATTTACCGTGCAGAGTATTTCCAAGATCGTTGCATTAATGATTGCTGTCAAAGAAAATGGAGAAGCCGGTGTTTTTGATAAAATGGGCTATTTCGGAACCGATCAGCCTTTCAATCATTTTTCTAATCTTGAAACCACAGGCAAGCCGTTAAATCCTATGATGAATGCCGGAGCCATCCTTACGACCTCCTTAATTTCCGGAGAAGGCGAAAAGCCATTTCTTAAAATCCTGGATATGGTTCGGTATATCACCGGAAACCAGACAATTGAGTACAACACCTCCGTTTATCAATCTGAAAAATCTACCGGGCACCGTAACCGGGGAATGTTTTACCTGATGAAAAATAACGGATTGATTTCAGGAAATGAAGATCAGCTGGATAATTATTTCAAACAATGCTCTATAGAACTAACTGCTGAAGATTTAGCCAAAATTGGTTATTTTTTTGCTAACGATTGTGTCCGTTTTGACGGAGATGACAGTCATAAAAATGCAGAAATGTCAAGACTGATCCTGTCACAGATGCTCATTGCCGGCATGTACGAATTCAGCGGAGAATATGCCAGAACGGTAGGCCTTCCCAGCAAGTCAGGCGTTGGAGGCGGAATTACCGTAAGTGTTCCCGGAAAAATGGGAATCGGTGTTTTCAGTCCTGCTCTGGATAAGCATGGAAATTCTGCAGCCGGTTATCACATGATTTTGGATCTGGCGAGGCAGTATGACCTCAGCCTGTTTTAAAGGTCTTTTCAGGCATCACACCATCTTATTTTTCAGATCTTTATATTTTGAACGTCCTACAGGCAGTATTTCACCAGTTTTAAGCAATGCTCCGTACCTTGTGCCGGGATTGATAATAATTTTTTCAATCTGCTGAAAATTGACAAGATATGACTTATGAATACGCTCAAACCTCTCAGGAAGAAGTTGCTGCAAATACTCAAGGGATTTATCATGGAGTTCATTATGACCGTTACTCAGATGCAGCTCAGTGTAAATTCCGGCCCCTTTGATGTAGATGACTTCAGAAATATTGATGAGGCGAACCTGTCCGGTCCTTTTTACAGCAAGGTATTTAATGTCTTCATGTGGTTTTAGGGTAGGAGTGACAAACCTCGTTAAAGCCTTAAAGAGCCTTTCCTGATCGAAAGGTTTGGGAACAAAATCAAGAACTCCGTACGCAAAAGCGGTAATAGCTTTATCGGTATTGGCGGAGACGATAATAGTATGAAAAGAAGCGGCTACCATATGCTCCAGGAGCTCAAACCCATTGTCTCCATTGAGGTTAAGATCTAGCAGCACAAGGTCAGGGATTTGGGCCGAAACCTGTTCAAGTCCCTTTTGAAGCGAATCACAGATAATGATTTCATTAGGTTTATCCATAAAGAATTCGGATGTCATACGCTGTAAACGACGTGCAATTCTGGCTTCATCCTCTATAATTACTATATTCATGACTTTATAATTTGAATGGTGGATATCCAGCCGTTTTCTGTAGGACCTGATTCAATTTTCCAGTTTTGGCCATAACTTTCAGTCAACCTGGCCTTGATATATTTAAAGCCGTTTCCGCCCGCCCGGTCAGTCATTACCGGACGGTTCTTCGCAATTGTTTCAAAAGCATACTGCTGAGCATCTTTTAATAAAGAATAATGAAGTACAAATCGAATCGTATTTCCTGACAGTGGCTCGCTGTGTGTAATACCATTCTCCAGTAGAGTATGAATGATTGCCGGAGGTATCAGCTGTGTTTCATCGATTCCCTTTTGCTCCCATATATAATTTATTTCCTTCCGGAATCCCATGACCGACAAGTGCTGGCGGCATAGCTCCAGTTCTTTGGTGACAGGGATCAAAGTTTGTTCGGAGATCTCGTTCATAATATCAAATTCTGTAGCCAGTGCCTGTATAAAACGGGCTCCGTCCTTAGGTGATTCTTCTACCCAATCCATCATCGAAGTTAGCGTATTTCTTAAAAAATGCGGCTGAATATTCTTTTTAAGCAATTCCAGCTGCAGTCTCGAAGAAAGTAAAACAGCATTTTTATGCTCTGCCTCAATGACACTGGTACGGATAGAATGCAGATAAAGCATAGAGAGTACAATGATGGTAAAACTGATGAACAACCCAAAATCATAAACCACAAGCCTGTTGACCAATGCACTTGCCAGAAGAGCAAACAGGGCTATAAACCCTCCTTTTTCCTTTTGAATGATGCCATTCAGAACCACAATGAATGCAGTTATCAGCATAGCCAGACTGTAGAGCCGGGCGGTTAGGTCGTAGTGGCCGTAATTGAACCAGTAAAGTCCAAGCAGTGTCAACAACAGGGCCAGCATCAGCCATTTCCCATACCTGAAGTTAAACTGAATAATAAAATACCATGGAACCAGCAGCGCATTGGCAAACGTCAGCCATCCGATGATCTCAAGGCGTACGAAAAACTCAGAATAGGGGAGTGCCACATGGAATTTCAGGTATTCCATGATCAGCAAAGTAAAGAAAAGAAGGCATATGGTCGCAAATATGAGGATGTCTTTCTGCCTTCTTTTGCTGTTCAGATAGAGGAAGAAATAATAAACTGCTGCGATCAGAAAAGCTCCGGCCATCAGGTTCATATAAGCCATCGTGATCAGTGGGTTTGTCAGCAGTGTTTCGTAATTATTAATTGTGAATCCAATGCTTCGCTGAACATCAGGATATAGGGATTGGGAGCTTCGCATTGCAATCGTATGAGGCCCGGGCGAGATCAGGTGGTTTGGAATTCTGTAATAACTGCATTCGGTTCCCGGTATTTCCGGATTTCCATTTTTCGGAAGCTGTCCGTTTTTGCCGATTAATACACCATCCCAATAAACTTCAAAAGCGCCGAAAGAATTGATCTGAAGGCCTAGAGGCAGCAGATTGTTTTCCACCGGGCGTAGGTCAACATGGGTGCGGGACCAGAATATTTTATCCGAAGTATTGCCCCTGGTCTCAGACCAGTCTTTATCATTGTAATCTTTACTTATCCATGCCATATTGTCTCCGGTTTTATAAACCGGTACCGGATCTTCATTGCGGATAACAGGTATGGCCAGGAGGTCAAGCAGTGTTAGTAAAAATAGTAAATAATGCATAATGTAAATATACAAGCTAATTTCAAAAACCGGATGTTGTTGGAAAGCTTCTAGAGCTGTTCAGATGTTTCTTCTGTGAATGGCTGTTTCTGCGATTTAAATTTACATCATGAAACAAGTAGCCATCATTTTTTTTATCATCTTTTCTGTTCAGTATTCATTCGCACAGAAAGGTCAGATTACCGGAATCGTTCAGGAAAAACAGAATATGCCCATATCTTATGTAACGGTAACCTTAATGAATAACGAAGATCAGGCGATTGCTGCCGGTATTTCGGATGCTAAAGGAATATTCAGGCTGGAAAGTATTGCGGCCGGAAACTATGCCATCATCTACAGTCTTGCGGGTTTTCAAACGATCAGAAGGTCTGTTGAGGTTAAGCCTGATGAGGAGGTCAATGTGGGAACAGTTATTTTAGAACCCGATGCAAAACTATTACAGGAAGTATCTGTAACAGGACAGCGTTCATCCGTCAGTTTAAAACTCGACAAAAAAGTTTTTGAAGTCGGTAAGGATGTCCTTTCGCAGTCGGGTGCGGTAACGGATCTTCTTAACATTGTTCCTTCTGTTAGCGTGAGTCCGGGTGGGCAAATCAGTTTACGGGGTAACCCTAATGTATTGGTGTTGATTGACGGCCGCCGGACCGGTCTGACTCAGAATAATGCTTTGGAACAGGTACCCGCCGATCAGGTAGAACGTGTGGAGGTAATCACCAATCCTTCTTCCAGATTCGATGCGGGTGGCTCTGCAGGGATTATCAATATTATACTTAAAAAAAATAAAAAGGCAGGATTCAGTGGCCAGCTGCGTCTGGTTGGTGGCATTCCCAACGAAACCCGCATCAATCCCAGCCTGAATTATAAATCAGATAAGCTCAATCTGTTTGCTACCTATGGTATTAGGCTGTCAGATTATGTAGGTTTGTATACAATGAAACAGTCCACCGGGCTTTCAGGAGCGCCGGTTGTTCTGGATCAGAGGCAGGATGAGAACCGGCATGATGATGCCAGATTACTTTATTTTGGAGCAGACTTTAAGATAAATGACCATAATACCATTACTGCGGCTTTCATGAGAAATTCAACGCATGATCACGACAAAACCCGGCTTAATTATTTATATACAAATAAAAACGGAGCTATCGACAGCAGCATTATCAGGAATGGAGAATCATGGGAAAGACGCAGCTATAACCAACTCGAATTCAATTATACCAAAAACTTTGCTAAGGCAGGTAAGAAACTGACGGTAGATATGCAGTATGATTTCTGGGATAGCGACAAAGACTGGAACCTTTTTACCAGCAAAGTATTTCCAGCTGCTGTAGACTTACCGATGATCAAAACAGGTTCAATAGGGGCAAGTAAAGATTTTATGATTAAAACGGATATGATCCAGCCATTGGATAGTACTTCCACCCTGGAGTTCGGTTTGAAATTGGAAGACCGGAGAGTAAACAGTGACTTTATCGCGGAACAGCAGACTTCAAACGGCTGGGAGATCATTGACCAGATTGATAATCATCTGTTATACAAAGAAATGATTGGAAGTGCTTACGTACAGTTCTCCGGAAAAACTGGAGCTTTAAGTTACCAGGCCGGTTTACGTGGCGAGCTTACCCATATAGGTATCGAAGACCGCATGGGCAGCTATACCGATAAGAAAAATTATAACCGTCTGTTTCCGACATTGAATGTAAGCTATCGTTTCAATGAGCGGACGACTTTACAGGGAAGCTACAGCAAAAGAATCAACAGGCCAAGGCTCAATATGATTTATCCTTTTAACGAACTGACTGATCTGAGCAGCCGCTATATGGGTAATCCTGATCTTAATCCTTCATATGCCAACGTCTTTGAACTCGCTTTTCTTAAAAACTGGAAGACGCTTACTTTTAATCCATCCCTCTATTATCAACGAAATACCGGAGTCATAGAAGATTATACGTTCCGGAATTCGGAAGGATTGTTTATTACAATGCCGGTTAATATAAAAAGAGAAACCCGTCACGGATTTGAACTGTCTTTGCTTTATAATCCCGTTAAATGGCTGCAGGTTAATACAGAGCTTAATCTGTTTCATTATGCTGAACAGGGAAGTTATAAAGATCAGAGTTTTGACTATTCCGGGAATACCCTAACCGCCCGTGTAAGTGCCCAGCTGAAATTAAAGAACAAACTTGCTTTTCAGACGCTTTACAATTTCAGAGGAGCGAATGCTACTGTCCAGACCCATACATCTGCTCTTCACAGTATTGATTTTGGGCTTAGCAAGACTTTTTTAAAAGACAAGGCAACATTCATGTTTGATATAAGTAACCTGTTGGGATTAAGAAAATCAAAAAGCAGGACTGCGGGGGCAGATTATGAAATCAGTCAGACCAGTATTCCTAATGCCGCCCGTTATAGGTTAACATTGGTTTATAGATTCAATCAAAAAGATAATCAAACGGTACGACAAGCTAAAAGCGGAAACAGAGATTGATCTTAAGTTGTCTTTTGTGTAATAACTCCGGTGGATAATCATAATAATTCTGTAATCTTCTTGTTCTCATAACGTTACTCTCGGGTAACGTTATTTTTTATTGTGAAAATGGTACAGGATTTTGCTGTTTTTTTTCGAAATAATGAATTTGATGATTCTTTTCACCGGATCGGCAAACTCAGATTTTGTAGATTTTATACACCTTTTAAGTGTGTTATATTTTTTTAATATTGGAAAAATAATTCTCTTATTATTGATTTATTATATTTTTTATTTTTATATTTGTGTAGTAATGTTCAATTATAAACATTTATAATTGAATCTGTTTAATTGTGCTGTCTCGTTTCTGAGAATGAAAACTCAAACTGTGTTTTTTAATTTTATTTAAATTCATAATAATTTATTGTTAATAATTTATTATTAAATTTAAATTATGATTGAAAATATAGTATATATTTATTATTTTTATTCCATCATATTTTAACAATCACTCATTATGCCGTAAGGTTTGTGTTTTGTAATGTGAATTTCCCAATTATCATCAATATCATGAATGCAATGAAAAACTTAACCATTATTGGATTAACACCCTTTGAAAAGCCGGATGTTAAACTTACACAAAAGCTGCACGAGTCGGGTGCTTTTCCCATCTTAAGCCTAGGCCATGACCTGACAGCTGCGCAAACAGCGCTGGACCAAATTGCCCGGACAGATATACCTTCTTACGGGATCTATCTGCCAAACGACAAATTTATTTCCCTCCAAATCCCTGAAAAAGTAAAATTCGCGATCCTTCCGTCCGGAGTTTCAATGAATATTGTGCCGGATCTTCCTGTAATTTATCAGGTGACCAGTCTGGATGAGGCCAGGCTTGCCGAACAATCCGGAGCCGAAGGAATTATTATAAAAGGAAATGAAGCAGGCGGCCTCGTAGGCTATGAGTCAACTTTTGTGCTGTTCCAGCGTATTATCAAAGAAATTAATACTCTACCTGTTTGGGTACAGGGTGGAATAGGTCTGCATACGGCTGCTGCAGTAAAAGCATTGGGAGCAACCGGAATTGTCCTCGACAGCCAGCTGGCATTATTCCCGGAAAGTTCCGTTCCCCAGGAAATCAAGGATTTAGCCTCAAAACTGAACGGTACCGAAACTAAAATTATAGCCGGCCACCGGGTATTGGTGAGACCCAACTCACCTGTAATACCTGAAAATGTGACTGCCGAAGAGCTGAGACAATATTTCACGGACTTTGACCTGAATAAGAGCTATATCCCTATGGGACAGGATATTTCACTGGCTATAGGGCTGTACGAAGATTTCAAAACCCTGAAAAGAATGATTTTTGGGTTTAAAGAAGCAATGTATGGTCACCTGAAGCAGGCCAAAGCACTTAAAGTAATCAGTGAAAATAACATAATGGCCCAAAAACTGGGATTGCGTTATCCTATAGCACAGGGGCCAATGACCCGTGTCAGTGATGTTCCATTATTTGCCAATGCAGTAGCAGATGCGGGTGCTTTACCTTTTGTCGCCTTATCTTTACTTAAAGGTGAGCAGGCAAAATCTTTGGTCATGGAAACCAAAAAGCTTGCCGGTGAAAAGACATGGGGAGTAGGTATTCTTGGTTTTGCCCCTCAGGAATTAAGGGAAGAACAGACGGCTTACATACTGGAAGCCAAGCCGCCCGTAGTTCTTATTGCCGGAGGAAGACCGGCACAGGCCAAGGTATTTGAAAAAGCAGGTATCACTACCTTCCTTCACGTTCCTTCTCCTGCCTTACTGGATATTTTCCTGAAAGAAGGTGCTGCTAATTTCATCTTTGAAGGGCGTGAGTGCGGAGGTCATGTAGGTCCGCTTTCAAGCATGGTCCTTTGGGAAAAACAGATTGAACGTATTTTAAAAGAAGAACATCCCGAAAATATCAGCGTATTTTTTGCAGGCGGAATTCATAATGCATTTTCAACGGCATTCGTTTCTGTCATGGCTGCTCCGTTAACAGCCAGAGGCGTAAAGGTCGGAGTATTGATCGGAACAGCCTATCTCTACACAGAAGAAGCCGTGCGTACCGGAGCTATTCAGGAAGAATTCCAGGTGCAGGCCATGCAGGCAAAAGATACCGTCTTACTGGAAACGGCACCGGGACACGAAACACGCTGTTTGAATACGGCTTTTGCCAAACATTTCAGCACTGAGAAGATCAGACTTCTGGAAGCGGGAATGGATAAAAAAGAAGTCTGGGAACAGCTTGAAAAACTAAATGTGGGCCGGCTTAGAATTGCTGCAAAAGGAATCGATCGCCAGGGCGACAAGTTGGTTAATGTTCCTAAAAACGAGCAGCTCGATCTCGGGATGTATATGATCGGTCAGATAGCCACAATGCAGAACCGCGTAATTTCCCTTGCATCACTGCATCAGAATGTAAGTATTGATAATTATAAATATATTGAAGAAGCAGCTTTACCGGAAAAACCGGTATCCACAGAGAAACCTCTGGATATAGCAATTGTCGGGATGGAATGTATTTTCCCCGGAGCTAAAAATCTTGAAGAATACTGGAGAAACATCATCTTGGGAAGAGACAGTGTTACAGAAGTTCCTGATGAACGCTGGAATAAAGAACTATATTATCACCCGGATTCGGATGGACCGGATGTATCTCACTCCAAATGGGGCGGATTTATTCCGAAAATTGATTTCGACCCTTTGGCCTTCGGAATACCTCCGCAATCCCTTGCTGCTATTGAGCCGACACAATTGTTGACCTTATTGGTGGCCAAACGTGCCATGGAAGATGCAGGCTATGGAGAGAAGCAGATCAACAGGGAAAATATTTCTGTCATTATAGGTGCTGAGGGCGGTAATGATCTTGCCAACAGCTATAGTTTCAGGGGATATTATAAACAGGTTTTCGGAGAACTTCATGAAGAAGTGAAACAGGCATTCCCACATACGACGGAAGACTCATTCCCTGGTATTCTGGCTAATGTGATCGCGGGGAGAATTACGAACCGTCTGGATCTTGGAGGAAGGAATTTCACGGTAGACGCGGCTTGTGCTTCCTCTTTGGCAGCTATTGATCTGGCCTGCCAGGAACTTGTATTAGGAAAATCAGACATGGTTCTTGCCGGCGGTGCAGATTTACATAACGGAATCAATGATTACCTGATGTTTTCCAGCACCCACGCGCTTTCCAGAAAAGGAAGATGTGCCACTTTTGATGGAGAAGCAGATGGTATTGCCCTTGGAGAAGGAGTTGCCATTCTTGTCTTAAAAAGATATGAAGATGCCGTTCGAGATGGTGACCGTATTTATTCAGTCATCAAAGGAGTGGGAGGATCAAGTGACGGAAAAGCATTGGGGCTTACAGCACCTAGAAAAATAGGGCAGGTACGCGCATTGGAAAGGGCTTATACTCAAGCGGGTATTAGTCCTGCATCGGTTGGCTTAGTGGAAGCTCACGGAACAGGAACTGTTGTAGGAGACAAAACCGAACTGAGCGCGCTGACCAATTTATTCAGTCAATCCGGAGCCATAACGGGACAGACTCATTTAGGTTCCGTAAAAACGCAGATCGGCCATACCAAATGTGCGGCTGGATTGGCGGGACTCATCAAAGCTTCACTGGCAGTATATCATGGAGTGAAACCACCAACAATTCATTTACAGCAACCTAATGCTTATTATAATCCCCAAACCAGTCCTTTTGCTTTTTATACAGAAAGTGGATTGTGGGGTGAGAAAAACCGTTATGCCGGGATCAGTGCTTTTGGATTTGGGGGAACCAATTTCCATACGGTTATTGCCAATCACCCTAAAGAAGATGATTCTGCCGTATTGCAATCGTGGCCGTCTGAATTATTTGTATTCCGTGGGGAAACGTATGAGGATGCCAGAATTCAATTGAATCAAATCAAATCTTTATTAGAGGTAAATGGTGATATTCCATTAAAAGATATGGCTTACAGCCTAGCGGTTGGATCAGAAAAACCGATTCAGTTAACCATTGTTGCTGATACTGCCGAACATTTGATGATGAACATCGAGCTGGCCTTATCCGGCATTGAAAGTAAAGATACTTTTACAGTAAATAAACGCGACGGTAAAGTAGCTTTCCTTTTCCCTGGCCAGGGTAGCCAGAGAATCAATATGGCTCGTGATCTGTTCGTCGCTTTTCCGGCTATGCGTAACCTGATTGAAGGCTATCCTGAACTGGAGAAAGTGGTTTTCCCTTCAGCAGCGTTTGATGAAATTTCGCTGAAACAACAGAAAGAAACTATTAAAGATACCCGTCTGGCGCAGCCTATTTTGGGAATTGTTGACTTGGCTTTAGCGAAATTCCTGAAATCACTGGACATTGTTCCGGATATGGTGGCAGGCCACAGCTATGGTGAATTGCCGGCGTTGTGTTTTGCCGGTGTTTTTGAAGAAGAAAAACTGGTTGATCTGAGTATTCAAAGGGCTCACGCCATTCTGAATTCAGTCGAAGGTGGAGATCCGGGTACCATGATCGCAGTAAGCGCAACAAGAGAACAGCTACAGTCAATATTAGAGCAGACAGAAGGATGCTATCCGGTTAATTATAATGCTCCAACCCAATGTGTGGTGGCAGGAAGTACGCCGGCCATTAACAAATTAATGGAAACCCTAAAACAGGAACGTATCTCTGCAAAGAAATTAGAAGTAGCCTGTGCATTCCACAGTCCGTTATTGGCCAAATCCAAAGGCTTATATGATGAGGTCCTAAAAGATATTCCTTTCCATGAAATGCAGATTCCGGTTTGGTCGAATACCACTGCGGAGATCTTCCCCACCAACCCATCAGAAATCAAAGAAAGACTTACAGATCATCTGGTACAGCCCGTAAGATTTGTAGAAGAACTTCAGGCGATGTACGCAGACGGAGCCAGAATATTCATCGAGGTAGGACCTGGAAAAGTATTGACCGGACTGACGAATTCCTGCTTAAATAAAGATCAGATCACCCTGTATGCAGAAGACAGCAGCCGTAATAAAATGAGCCACCTTCTTTCTATGCTGGCACAATATCTGGGGACAGGCCGAAGCTTCAGTATTGAAAAGCTTTTTGAAGGCCGTAATGCCCGATTGCTTCAAATTGACCAGCCCGAACTGTATAAGAAAAATCCAGCCATCTGGCGTGTGAACGGACAAATGGCACATCCAACCACAGGTAATCTGCCGGCTAACGGTGCATTACCAATATTAAATCCTATTCCCATGAACAATTTTACTAATAACCAACCAGCCCCTGCAGCCGAATCTCAGCCTGCTGCTGAACGTATGCTTCAGGAATATTTAAATACCATGAAACAGCTGATCCAGGCACAGCGTGATGTAATGCTTTCCTTCCTGGGGCAGAATCCACATATCAACCCTGCACCTGTTTATGCTGAACCGGCACATTCACCTGTAGATGACCGTTTAGTCACGATTCCTGCACAGCCGGTTAATGCAGAAAAGCCAGCTGCTGTTGCCGTAAAACAGGCTCCGGTAAAAGATATTAAAACCTTATTATTACAAGTGGTAAGCGACAAAACAGGATATCCGCAGGAAATGCTCGGAATGGAAATGGATCTGGAAGCCGATTTAAGTATTGACTCTATCAAAAGGGTAGAAATTATTGGAACACTTCGCAGTGAACTTGGAACGCTTACATCAGATCATGCCGATGAAGACACGATTATGGAGAAATTGGCATCGATCAAAACTTTAAGCGGCCTGGTTTCATGGTTAACAGAATTTACAGGAACTCCGGCAGCTGCTCCTGAAAAAAACGGAACCTCAGTAACACCAGTACCAGAAGTGCAAAGCAAATCTGCATTTTCACTTGAAGAACTTCAAAATGTAATTCTGGATATCGTCAGTGAAAAAACAGGCTATCCGAAAGAAATGCTTGGTTTGGATCTGGATCTGGAAGCAGACCTGAGCATTGATTCTATTAAAAGAATGGAAATTATCGGCGATCTTAAAACCAAAATCGGATTCGGGGAAGATATGGATCAGGCTGATGATCTGATGGAAAAACTGGCTGCCATTAAAACATTAAAAGGATTGGCTTCATGGATCAGCGAGATGAGCGGAAACACCGATGTTGAGCCGGCTCAGAACTTACTGTCACGCCTTCGCTTTGACCTGACGCCGACCAATGTTTCTACAGAACAAAATACAGAAATCATAAAGGGAAAACGTTTTGCCATTACTCAGGACAACAGTCCGCACACGCTGGCCATTAAAAACGCTCTTGAAAAACATGGAGCTATAGCAGAATTGGTTGATACAGAAAGGGATCTTAAAGATTTTGACGGATTGATCATTCTGGATCTGTTTTCCTCAACAGTAAAACACAGCATCATCGACCACGTAGATCAGATCAAGAAACTGGATCTTGATAAAGCTAAATGGGTGTATCTGATTTCAGATATTCCGGCTCATATCCAGGAACTTACCGATACCCGTCTTTTACGCCATTACAAAGGCTATCCGGGACTTTTCAAAAGCTTGGCAAGAGAATTTGAGCAAACTTCCTGCAGGCTGATCAGCCTGAATACACCACAGGAAGTTGATCAGATTACAGAGATCGCTTTAAAAGAAATATTAACCACAGATAAGCCTTCTGAAGTGGTTTACAAACATGATCAAAGGCATAAAATAGATATCATTCCATCTCCATTGTCAACAAGCCTTGAAGAAGCACATATCCGGCTGGATCAGGAATCTGTAGTATTGGTGCTTGGAGGCGGACAGGGAATTACTTCCGAATTGGTGAAACATATGTCCGGAGCGTATCCGTGTACTTATATTCTGGTGGGAAGATCAGCGGATCCTAGGGATATAGCAGGTCCTAAAGAAGTGGAAGTTATGAAGACCAAGGACGAAATAAGAAGCTATCTGATTAAAGCCGGAAACTTTACTTCTCCTGCTGAAATAGAAAAAGAGACCGTAAGAATTTTCAAAAACAACCAGATCCTGAGAACTATCCGTGATATGGAGCAGCTGGGAAATACGGTATTGTACCAATCCTTAGACCTTTGTGATGAAGAAGGGTTATCAGACCTGATCAAAAATATTTACGAAAAATACAGCCGTTTGGACGGCGTTATTCATGGGGCAGGCCTTTTGGAAGATAAATTGTTCAGACACAAGACATCCAGTTCGTTTGAACGGGTCTTTGATACCAAAGTAAAACCGCTTCGTGTATTGGCAGAACAGCTGCGTGCCGACTGTCAGTTTGTAGTGCTCTTCTCAAGTATCGCTTCAGTGTATGGAAATAAAGGTCAAACTGATTATGCTGCAGCCAACTCCGTACTGGATGATTATGCCAAAGCATTGAACAAAAAATTGAAAGGAAAAGTAATTTCCATCAACTGGGGTCCATGGAAAGGAGCCGGAATGGTTTCATCTACACTGGAAACAGAATACGAACGCCGCGGTATTTCTTTAATTCCATTGGATCAAGGGAAAGAAATTTTTCTTAATGAGATCAGATACGGAACCGAAAGTCAGGTATTGATCATGTCAGGAAACAACTGGTAAACCTCTGTATACACTAATAACTATGAAAAAAACAGATGTTGCTGTCATTGGCTTATCCTGTGTCTTTCCCGGGGCACAGGATGCCGATACTTTCTGGCAGAATATTATCAATAAAGTAGATTCCACACAATCGGCTCCCGCTGACAGGATTGATCCGGTACACTTCAGTGATGCTGCCAACCCTGTAGACAGATTTTACTGTCAACGCGGTGGATTTATTTCAGATTATGAATTTGATCCTACGGCTTTTGGGATTCTCCCGTTAGCTGTAGAAGGCACCGAGCCGGATCATCTATTAACCTTGGATCTGGTGCAGAAAGCCCTGGAAGATGCCGGTGTATTTCAAAAGGGAACATCTCTTGAAAAAACCGGAATTATTATCGGTAAAGGAAACTATACCGGTCCCGGAGCGACACGTGCCATTGAAATCGTGCGCACCGGGGAACAGATTTCTTCATTATTACAGGAATTGCTTCCTCAGGTATCTTCAGCAGATATCGAAAAGGTGAAACATGCTTTCCAGGAAAAAAAAGGTCGTTTCGCAGCAGATACTGCCATGGGGCTGATTCCCAATCTCGTTGCATCATTAGTGGCCAACAGATTTAATCTCGGAGGCGCTGCTTTTACTGTAGATGCTGCCTGTGCCAGTGCACTGATAGCGGTAGATCACGCCGTTCAGGAGCTAAACCGCGGCCGTTGTGATATGGTCATTGCGGGAGGTGTACATACCGGACAGAATGCTGCTTTCTGGAGCATTTTTGCCCAGTTGGGAGCTTTGTCGCATCAACAGCAGATCAAGCCGTTCAGTATGGATGCAGACGGATTGCTAATTGGGGAAGGCTGTGGTTTCGTTGTATTAAAACGCATGGAAGATGCAGTCCGTGATCAGGATAAGATCTACGCTGTAATAAAAGGAGTTGGAGTAAGCAGCGATGGTAACGGAACCAGCGTGATGAGCCCGTCCGTTAAAGGTCAGCTAAAAGCTCTACAACAGGCCTGGATCAATGCAGATCTTGATGAAAAACAGATCGGTTATCTTGAAGCCCACGGCACAGGAACACCACTTGGAGATAGAACAGAACTTCAGACACTAGCCCGGTTTTTTACCAAAGAAGAAGCACACCAGGCTGCAGGAATAGGATCTGTTAAATCCAATATCGGGCATGCCATGCCGGCTGCCGGGATCGCAGGCTTAATTAAAACCTGTCTGGCCCTTCATCATGATACTTTGCCACCTACTTTACATTGCGAAAACCCAATTGCAGATATGGAGCAGACCTGTTTTGCCCCGGTGCAGGAACCAAAAAACTGGTCAAAGACAGGATTACCGAAAGTAGCGGCAGTCAATGCCTTCGGATTTGGAGGAATCAATGCACATGTTGTTCTTGAAGGTTATGACATGCCGAAAAAAGACCGTGTTTTAGTATTGGCAAGACCTACCCATGAAGAGTTACTTTCTGCTTTAAAAAACAATGACAACAAAATAGGAGACGGGGATTACCGGATTGCTTTATTCGACCCGATCCCTGAAAGAATAGAAAAAGCAATTAAAATTGTAGCTAAAGATAATCCATGGCGCAATAAACAGGATATCTGGTATACCAATACGCCTTTGCTGAAGGATGGGGGCAAAATAGCTTTCGTATTTCCGGGGCTGGATGGCCTTGCCAAGGGTGAAGTGGACAGTGTAAGCCGTTACTTTGGATTAACAGAACCTATCGAAAAAGAAGGGGAAGGTTTATTAAGCGATGCATTGGGAATTTTCAACAAATGCAGCATCCTTGATAACGCCCTGAAAAAGCTGGGAATTGTTCCCGATATGAATGCAGGGCACAGCCTGGGAGAATGGCTGGCAGGATATTCCTCAGAACTGGCAGAAGTGAATTCTGTTAAAGCTCTGATCGATGTTCTGAATCCGGAAACCTTTGAATTAAAAGACTCCAGATTTATTGCTGTCGGAGCGGGGATAGATACTATTAAACCTTTTATTGATGACATTCCCAATCTTTATATTTCCAATGACAATTGTCCTAATCAGGTGATTCTTTGCGGTAGTAATGCTGCTTTGGATGAGTTGGTTCCATTGTTAAAATCAAAACAGGTCTTTCATCAGATTCTGCCGTTTCAGTCAGGTTTTCACTCACCATTTATTGCTGATAAGCTGGACATAATATTAGCAGGAATGGAAAAAGCGCAGTTTCAAAAGACGAAGATCCCGCTGTGGTCTGCAACGACTTTGGAACCGTATCCTGCCGATCAGGATGCCATCAGAAAACTAAGTGCCGAACATTTGGTTCAGCCGGTCCGTTTCCGTGAACTTACCGATAAACTGTATGAAGAAGGAGCAAAATTCTTTATCCAGATTGGGACCGGAGGACTGATCGGGTTTATTGATGATACCTTAAAAGGAAAATCATTCAGTACTATTGCCTCTAGCGTGGCCACAAGATCTTCACTGGCTCAGCTGCAGCGTGTGGTAGCCGCATTATTTGTGGAAGGGAAAACTGTAGCTATTGACTTTCTGGAAATACAAAGCCAATCTAAAAAACCAACAGGAAAGGGAATCAAATTACAATTAGGTTCGCCGATCATCCGTGATTTTAAAGAAATTCAAAATCTGGCTCAGTCCTTTGAGATACCAAAACAAAATACGGTTTCAGCGGCTGTGGCTAAGACAGGTCATCCTCTGGTTCAGGCTTTCCAGGAAAATATTAACGATATGATCCGGATGCAGGAAGAAGTGCTGACGCTGTTTCAAAACCGTCCGGAAATTACTCTTCCAAAACCTGTGGTTTCCAAACCTCCTGTCAGTAAGAATTTTTCGAAACTTCTTCATGTTAATTTAGATACTCATCCTTACCTCATCGATCACAGTCTATTGAGACAGCCGAAAGGATGGACCAATGTTTCTGATATGGAGCCGGTGATCCCGATGACCATGATTTTTGAGCAGTTAGCAGAAATCGCACAGGCGGAAATACCCGGAACCCGTGTTCATAAAATCATGAATGTAAGTGTGTTTCAATGGATGAATGTGGCCAAACCTTTTGAAAAAACAGTCAAAGGAGAATGGCGATCCCCCAACCATGCATATCTTGATATCGAGAACTTTGCCAATGCAGAAGTCTTACTGGCTTCATCTGCATCTGCTGTTCCTGCCTTTAACCTTTCGATCGGGGATCTTCTGCCAATCGAAAGAACACCTGAAGAGATCTACGACAAACATATGTTCCATGGAGAGCTGTACCAGGGGATTACAGAAGTTTCAGCAGTAGGAACGAAAGGAATTATAGGAAAAATTAAAGGAAATGGCGGAAAAGGCTCTTTGCTTGATAATGCCGGGCAGTTATTCGGATTGTGGCTGCAGTTAACCCTGACCAAAGACCGTATTGCTTTCCCTGTTAAAATCAGGGATATTGAATTTTTCGGAGATATGGAAGATCAGGACGGCCTTTTTGAATGTACCTGCATCCTCACCGAGCTCAATGATGAATTTGCCATTGCAGATATCATCCTGAAAAGAGACGGAAAAGTATGGTGCGCCATTACAGGCTGGCAAAACCGTCGACTGGAAATTGATGAACCCCTTTGGAACGTTTCCATGTCGCCTTTACACAACCGTCTTTCGGAGGAAATAGCTCCCGGGATATTTTTCTTTCATCAGGCATATACCAGAGTGGCTTCGTGGGATTTTATCCTCAAAAGATATTTCAACCAGACCGAAAAAGAATATCATCAGCAGTTGCTTCCCAACAAGCGGAAAGAATGGATGGTGAGCCGTGTAGCCGTGAAAGATGCGGTACGAAACCTTCTCCGTGACAAGAAAAATCATCCTTGCTTTCCCATCACTTTTGAAATCGGGAAAGAAGAGAGTGGAAAACCTTATCTGATCGGTGATGTTACGGAAGATATCCATATTTCTTTAGCCCATAAAGAAAAAGATGCGGTCGGTATTGCACGACAGGGCGGCCCGGTGGGCATCGACATGGAGATCATGGAAAAACGCAGCTCCGGATTTTATGACATGGTATTTACCGAACATGAATTAACCTTATTAAAAGACAGAGATCAGGCAGAATGGACCACCAGATTCTGGGTAGCCAAAGAAGCCTATGGAAAGTTTCTCGGAACAGGGCTGAAAGGAAATCCAAAAGCCTTTGAAATCACCCGTATAGAAGGAGATTATGTATGGATTAACCAAACTGAAATAAAAACTATTAAACATAAAAAATATATTATCGGATGGACACTATAAACAACACATTAAAACTGAATCACGAAGAATTGTTCACACTTTTAAAAGGTTTTATTACGGAAGTGATAGGCGCTGAATTTGTGGAAGAAATGGACATCACGCCGGACAGTTCATTCACCAAAGACCTGGAAATGGACAGCATAGAAATCGTTTCTTTTTCCGAGAAGATCAAAGCGCATTTCGGGGACCAGATTGATTTTACAGGATGGCTGTCTTCTATGGATTTAGACGAACTGATCAACCTTGACCTCCGTATGATCATCAATTATATCTACGAATGCCAATAATCGATGTAAACCATAAACAGGTTCATATTCAGGAACTCAATAAAGGAGCTGAACAAACGGTGGTGCTTATCCACGGGATGTTCAGCAATCTCTCCATTTATTATTTTAATATTGCCCCGATTGTGGCGAAGCATTTCCATGTGGTGATGTACGATCTGAAAAGCCACGGTATGAGTGAGCGTTTTACAGACGGCTACGATCTGGAAAGTATGTCATCCGATCTGCTTGCTCTGATGGACGTTTTGGAACTAAAAAAAGTACATCTGGCCGGATACAGTTTCGGAGGACTGATTGCTCTGAAAACCGCATTGAAAGTGCCGGAACGTGTCAGCCAGCTTGTCGTTATAGAAGCTCCGGATCCTCAGGACGAAAAGGCCCGTAACATCATCGACGAATATAGCAAGGAATTCCTGGAACATTATGTGGCCAATTTTACTGATACAACCAAAGTTCAGATGGGTAAAAGGCAGATGGAGAAAAACCACCGGATGTATGAATTCCTGTTCGAAAAGACCAGCATCAAAGCAGATATGATCAGGGAAAAACATTTTCTGAAGGAAGCCAATTTCTCAGAACTGAATATCCCCACACTTCTGCTTTACGGATCAGAATCGAACTGTAAACCTACAGGAGAATGGCTGAAAATGCAGATCATTTCATCTGAACTGGGATTGATTCCCGGCGATCACAATATCCCGATACAGGAACCTGTCCAGATTGCAGAATCGATCGTTCATTTTTTATCTCAATCATTATCTAAAACATTAACACAAAATCATGGCTAAATTTGTATTTGTTGTTCCACCATTGACAGGCCATGTCAATCCCACCTTAAGTATCGGTGCAGAATTGCTGCAAAGAGGACATAAAGTGGCCTGGATCAGTCTTGACCAAAATTTAAGTACAAAACTTCCTGTCGGGGGAGAACTTTTACTCATTCAATATGACCAGACCGACGAGGAAAAAAGAGAAAGTGAGAGCTATCTCGATATTATTTCTAAAAAAGTAGTGTACGGTATCGATAGTGTCAAATTTCTTTACGATGACGTAATGATTCCCTTAAACAGACATTGCTACAACGGGATTGTTACCCTGCTGGAACAATATCAGCCCGATATGGTAATTGGCGACCATCAGCTGTTTGCTGCCGCTATTGCCGCTAAAAAACTAAATCTTCCCTACAGCACCTCCGTTACCGCTCCGGCTGCCATTAAAATGATGGATGAGCTGCCAAAAGTACACGAATGGGAAGTCAACAAGATCATCGAACTTCAAAAAGAACTGGGGGTAACGGAAAACCGTTCATTAGCTTCCTCAGATCTGTTAACCCTTGTTTTAACCTCAGAATATTTCTTTGGCGAAATGGATCTGCCGGAAAACTATCAGTTCACGGGACCTGTTCTTACGGAACGCCGTATCTCCTGTGAATTTGATTGGGACAGATTGAAAAACAGTACCAATAAAAAGATCCTGGTAAGTATCGGAACAACCTTCGATCATGATCATAAAAAAGCTTTCTTCCAAAAAGTGGTGGATGCCTTTAAAGATGAAGATCTGACCATTGTACTGGTTTCTGATCCGCAGCTTTTTGACAGCTGGCCGGAAAACTTTATGGTGTATAATCAGGTTCCTCAACTGGATCTGCTGCCCCATCTGGATGGAGTTGTATGCCACGGCGGACACAATACCGTTTCCGAAGCCCTTTCCAACGGTCTTCCACTGGTGGTTATCCCGATTGCGTATGATCAGTCGCATGTGGCAGGACGTGTTGTGCGTACCGGAGCAGGAGAACGTCTTAATTTTAACAGGTTTAAATCCCACCACTTGAACGAAGCTGTAAAAAACATCCTGAATCATGCAGAATATAAAGAAGCGGCTGAAACGGTCCGTGAATCTTTCACTAAAGCCGGAGGTACAGCCACTGCAGCCAATTTGCTTGAAAAAGCATTAATCCCTGCTGCTGAAACAGTAAAATCCGGGTCTAAATTTTTGTTTGTGATCCCGCCGTTTTTTGGCCATATCAGCCCAACCTTAAGTGTTGGAGCCAGTCTGATCGCCCGCGGACACGAGGTAAAATGGTTCGGAATTACCCCATTGGATAATAAGCATATTCCCGAAGGAGGAAGTTATTTTTATCCTGAAGAAGATCTGAGTCCTTTTCAGGAAGATATTCAGCGTATTTTAAAGCGGCAGGACGACGGGCCGGCCTGTTCAGGACCTGAAGTGATGAAACTCGCACTGGAAGAAACCTATGTTCCGTTTGCCAAAATGATGATGCCCGGGCTGGAACGTCTATTACAACAGTGGAAGCCTGATGTTCTGGTGAATGACTGCATCACTTTCGGAGGTGCTCTTTTTGCCCACAAACACAACATTCCATGTGTAACAACTACGCCTGTTCCTCCTGATGTAATGGGCGATACTGCGAATAATGCACCGAAAATATTCGAGTGGCAGCAAAATCTGATCAAAGATCTTCAAAAAGAAGTGGGGATCAATGATGAAGGGATTTTTATCCATTCCAATAAGCTGAATCTGGTATTCACTTCGCAGGCTTTTGCAGATTTTGAAACGGTTCCTTCCCATATGAGATTTGTAGGCCCGGTAAAAGGACGCCCCAATCCTGCTCCTTTCGATTGGGAAAAACTGGAAGCATCCACGACACCAAAAATATTTGTATCACTCGGAACCCTTTTGGTAGATATCCGGAAGGCCTTTTTTGAAAAGGTAATTGCAGCATTTGCAGCTCAGCCTGTCACAGTTATTGCAGCCACTCCGCCTGAAATATTTGAGGAATGGCCTTCTAATTTTATCGTAAGCGGTTTCGTCCCTCAATCTGCACTGATGCCTCATATGGATGCTGTGATCTGTCACGGAGGCTTTAATACCGTAAATGATACCTTCACCAATGGGTTACCGATGCTCATTACGCCTATCGCCTACGACCATTTTCATATTGCTAAATTAATTGAAAAGGCAGGCTGCGGAATCAGCATCAGGTACAAACGGTTACGTGTTGAAGCTCTTCGTGAAACTGTTTTTGAACTGCTGGAAAACCCTGCCTACAGAAACGCAGCGAAAGAGGTTCAGAAGAACTTGCTGAATGCCGGCGGCAATGACCGTGCGGTAGAGCTTCTGGAAGATTTTGTACACCAGCATCGTTCAACATTAGTTACAGTATAAGGTTATGAGAAGAAAATTGTTATTTGGAGAACGTATGCTGCTGGGTGACGGAACAGAACCCTTCAATGCGGTGATTCCGTTCCGGCTGCGGGGAAGCTTTCAGGAAAAGGATATTCAGCATGCCCTGAATCAGCTTCAGGGAAAGCATCCCTGGCTGAGAGCGCTCATCAGTTATGATGAAGACCATATTCCCTGGTTTGAGGTGCCGGAAACACATCCGCCGATACCGATACGCATTGTTTCCAGGAAAAGAGAGGACGACTGGCAGGAGGAATCCAGAAGGGAATGGCAGACTTTATTTGATTTTGAGGAACAGCCACTTCTCCGGTTCATCTGGATCAGAGGGGAAGAGGTTTCGGATATGCTTTTTTCTTTCCATCATTGTTTGTGCGACGGAGGTTCTGCGATGGCTTTTTTATATGAATTTTTAGCAATATTGGATAATCCGTCAGCTGAAATCGGGGTAGAGCATCCTATATTGGGAATTCATGATGTGGTTCCGGAAGAGATCCTTACAAACCGTTACCAAAAGATGAAAGCGAAAGTAATCGGCAGGGTAGCGGCAACGGCCATCAAATGTCTCCCTGTCAGCAAAAAAGCAGTTGAACGGCAAAATGATTACCTGATCCACTGGAAATTTGACAAAGAGATGAGCAAGGAACTGATTTCCTATTGCAAGTCGCAGGAGGTTACTGTTAATACATTTTTAAGTACCGTGTTGCTTCATGCATTTAAAAAAGTAAGAGGGGATGCGGCTTTCAATAAAGTGTCATGTCCGGTAGATATCAGGCGTTTTGCGCCACAGATTAAGGATGATCATATCTTCGCTTTCGGATTGATGATTGTACTTTCATCTGACGATAAAGTGAGTTTTTCAGACAATTTGTGGATGATGCAGGAATCTGTGGAAAGGAAAACCTCCAAGCTGAATCCTTACATTACCATGATGGTGATGGAATCTGCTCATGATGCCTTGAAAAATTTCACGAAACTTTTAAAGCATGGCAAATCTTCCAACGACTGTATGTTTTCCAATCTGGGACGCATTCAGATCCCTCATCAATACAAAGATTTTACACTGGAAACCATTTTCAGCCCGTCTGTAATAGGCCCGTTGGGGAATACAACAACGATGGTGACTTCAACCTTCCAGGGGGAAATGGATTTTTCATTTGTGGGAAGCGAAGGCTATTTACCGTATGCGGAAGCCTTAGCCATTCGTGATGAGGTTATTAAAACGGTGAAATTACAATTAGACCCCATAGCAGTATTATGATCAGGCGAAATTTAATGATGGTGGAGCGGATCATGTATGTTGATCCTGAAACCCCTGTCAATTGTGTATTTACGGTAAAAATCCAAGGAGATATTCCTGAGGCAAACTTTAAGGCTGCCTTAGAGAAAATCCAGAAGAAACATCCTTTACTGCGAACCAGGATTGATAACAGTGAAAAGCATCCCTTTTTTATAGAAGAAAAAGATATTGAACCTATTCCGTTCCGTATTGTTGAACGAAAAACGGATGAAGATTGGCTGCAGGAATCCGAAAAAGAGTGGTTCCGGCTGTTTAAAGATGAAAAAAAGCCGCTTGCCCAATTGGTCTGGATCAAAGGGCAGGAGGTATCGGAAATCCTTTGGGTACTGCCTCACTGCATCTGCGACGGAACGTCTCTTGTCACCATGATGACGGAACTTCTTGCTTTACTGGATGATCCCGCTCTGGAGTTGCAGCCTTATGAGGTATTCAGTTCTGTGGACGATTTTCTGCCTTTGGATTTCGATATGAAAAGAAAGAAGCGCAAAGCCCGTTTTTATCTGATGATGGGGCGACTCTTTTTTCTCATGCAGCGCAAAAGTAAGACCAGAAACCTTGGCAGTAATTACGTTGTCCATTGGAAGCTGAATACAGATACAACCGCGCAAATAACGGCAAAATCTAAGGCTCATGGTGTCTCTGTTCACGCTTTGCTTTGTTCTTCGTTTATGCAGGCTTTCCAGGATGTTCAGGGAAGGCAGGCGAAAGGGAAGGTGATCAGTCCGGTGGATGTGCGTCACTTTATCCCGGAGATCAGAAAAGATCATGTATTTGCTTTCGCTCCAACTGTTGAATTATCCTTAAAAAAAGGAAACCCAGATCTACTGGATAATGCCAGACAGATCAAAAAAGATCTTACAGAAAAAATAGGAAAAATGGAAGCGAGAGAGCTTCTGTGGATGGGTGAGCAGATGCATCCCGTCGTAGAACGTATGGTTTCTATGCTGAAATCCAGTAAAGGCGGGCATGATGTAACGCTTTCCAATATGGGAAAAATCAATATCCCGGGCGATTATAAAAATTTTAAGGTGGAAACCATCATCAGTCCTACAGTTGCCTTTCCATGGCTGAATTCGAATACTTTGGTCGCAACAACGTATAATCAGCAAATGGATTTTACCTTTATGTCCAATGAACAATTCCTGTCCAAAGAAGAAGCCGTAAAAATTAAAAACAAAGCCATTGAACTCCTGACCTCGTCGCTATGAAATTTAAACTGAAGCCACCACCTCCTAAAAAACTCAGGAAAACCACCCTGAAACGCTTTCTCATCAGGCGGACGATTTACTATGTCCTTCCGAATGTATTCTTCAATTTCATTATTGCTTACGCCAGCTTTCAGGAGCTAGGATATACACACTTTTTTTCCGGAACCCAGAATCTGGCGCGGCTTACCTTACCTATGGCGATATTTCTACCCGTAGTCCTTACCATTGATATTATCAACAGGGTCATAATTGCTTCCGAACAGGGTGCCATTGAGTTCACCGTAGATGACCAGCTTAATAAAAAAAAGCTGATGACGAAACTGAGCATATTGCACGGAATTGTTACCGGATTGCTCGTGCTGTCTGTTTTACTGTTAGCGCAATATAATTGGTCCGAATATTATAAGCTGGATGCTACGGCGATGGCTGTAGTGGTTGGGGTACTGGCGGGGGTGCTGTCTGTGGTGTTTGTGTATTTGCCGGTGTGGAGGTTGAGGAGGTGGATGTGTAGGAGAGTAGAAATAATGGCCTAGCAATACCGTAATATATGATTTCCTATTCTTTTGAAATATATTTAAATGTAACTTTTAATAGATGTTTTTCTTTGCTTTCTTTTTAGAACTTTTGTATTTTTAGCAGTTAAAAATTTTTACATGTCATCAAGCTTTAATAAAGTTCTAGATAAATATAGAGAGATAGCTTTCTCACAGAAGGATAAAGGAGAAAGATTTGAAAGATTAATGAAAGCATATCTTCTGACTGATCCGAAATATACATCCTTATTCAGAAAAGTTTGGTTATGGAATGAATTTCCTTCTAAAGATGATCTGGGAGGAGTTGATACAGGAATAGATCTAGTTGCTTTGACATATGATGGAGAATATTGGGCTATTCAATGTAAATGCTATGCTGAAAACACAATAATAGATAAAAAAGCTGTTGATACTTTCCTTACTACATCAAGTAGATCTTTTAAAACTGAAGATTCTGCAACAACTCATTTTAGTCAGTGTTTGTGGATTTCTACTTCAAATAATTGGACTTCACATGCTACAGAGTCTCTAAAAAATCAAAGACCTCCCGTTTCTCGAATTAATATTCATGATTTGAGCCAAGCTCCGGTTGACTGGGGCAAATTAGAAAATAATATTACTGGGGAACCTGCCAGAACAAAAAAATACCCTCTAAAAGAACACCAGAAACAAGCCCTTCAAAGTACAAATAAATATTTTGAAGAGAATGACAGAGGAAAACTGATTATGGCTTGTGGTACTGGAAAAACATTCACATCTCTTCGTATTGCTGAAAATGAGACTAATGGAAAAGGATTAATTCTTTTCTTGGTGCCATCAATTGCATTATTAGGTCAAACTCTAAATGAGTGGAGTGCACAAGCTCTTGAAAAAATCAATCCTATTTGTATTTGTTCTGATCCTGAGATTACCAGAAAGAAAACAAAAGTAGACGATATCGATACAACTTCAGTAATAGATCTTGCCTTACCTGCTTCTACAAATGTTCCAAACATTATTCAGCAATTTCACAGGCTTAAATCTCATTCTAATGATGGAATGACTGTTGTCTTTTCAACATATCAATCTATTGAAGTTATTTCTAAAGCACAGAAAGAATTAGGAAAAATATTTCCTGAATATTCAGAGTTTGATTTAATCATTTGTGATGAAGCCCATAGAACTACCGGGGCTAAATTGGCATCCGAAGATGAATCTGCATTTACAAAAGTTCATGATAATGATTTTATAAAAGCCAAAAAAAGGCTTTATATGACTGCCACACCACGTCTGTACGATCAGGAAACTAAAAGTAAAGCTGCACAGGCTGAAGCCTTCCTTTGGTCTATGGATGATAAAGAACATTATGGTGATGAAATTTACAGAATTGGTTTTGGTGAGGCTGTAGAAAAGAAATTATTAACAGATTATAAGGTTCTCATTCTTACTCTGAGTGAAAACGATGTTCCTCCAGTTATTCAAAATATGATTGCTAATGGAGAAAGTGAAATAAAAGTAGATGACATGCCAAAATTGATTGGCTGTATTAATGCACTTTCGAAGCAGGTTTTGGGAGATGAGGGGTTAATAAAATCTTCTGATCCTAATCCTATGAAAAGAGCAGTTGCTTTCTGTTCTACGATTGCAAACTCACAAACTATTACACAAACTTTAAATTCGATTTCCAATACATATATAGAAGAACTTCCTGAGGAAAATGCAACTAATACGGTTTCAGTATCTTCTAAACATATTGACGGCTCTATGTCTGCAACTCAAAGAGACGAGTTGTTGGGTTGGCTAAAGGATGAACCAAAAGAAGATGAATGTAGAATTCTTACGAATGTGCGTTGTTTAAGTGAGGGAGTAGATGTCCCATCACTAGATGCGGTTATGTTCCTTTCTGCCAGAAACAGCCAGGTTGATGTTGTACAGTCTGTAGGCCGTGTTATGAGATTATCAGAAGGTAAACAATATGGATACATTATCATTCCTGTTGTAGTACCTACGACAGTAAGTGCAGAAGAAGCTCTTAATGATAATGAACGTTTTAAAGTAGTTTGGACGGTTCTGAACGCTCTACGTGCCCACGATGATCGCTTCAATGCAACAGTAAATAAGATTGAACTGAACAAGAAAAAACCAACCAATATTTTGGTAGGTGGCTCTACCGTTGGTTTTGATGATGACGGTAATCCTTATGAGAAAAAGCCTTACGAAGGAGGTTCTAATGAGGTTTTGGAAAAACAGTTACAAATCCAGTTTGAAGAACTTCAAAATGCAGTATTTGCACGTATGGTTCAGAAGGTGGGTGACAGAAGATATTGGGAACAATGGGCCAAATCTGTTGGGGAAATTGCAACCAGACAGAAAGAAAGAATAATTCAATTAATTGTAGATTCTCCAAAACACGCCAAAGAGTTTGAAAGATTTTTAAAAGGGCTTCGTAAGAGCATCAATCCTTCAATTGAACAGGATCAGGCGGTAGATATGCTTTCGCAGCATATCATTACAAAACCGGTATTTGAAGCTTTGTTTGAAGGATATTCTTTTGTTCAGAATAACCCAATGAGCCAATCTATGCAAAAAATGTTGGATCTCTTGGAAGAACAGACTATTGAAGAAGATGTACAGACTTTAGAAAAATTCTATGAGTCTGTAAAAATGCGTGCTTCAGGAATTGATAATGCGGAAGGGAAGCAGAAAATCATCATAGAATTATATGATAAATTCTTTAAAACAGCTTTTCCTAAAATGGTAGAGCAATTAGGAATTGTATATACACCAACTGAAGTAGTGGATTTTATTATTCATTCAGTTGCAGATGTTCTTCAAAAAGAATTTAACCGTAATATTTCAGATGAAAATGTTCATATATTAGATCCATTTACGGGTACAGGGACTTTTATCACACGTCTGATGCAAAGTGGTGTGATAAGACCGGAAGATTTAGAAAGAAAATATAAAAAGGAAATTCATGCTAATGAAATTGTGTTATTAGCTTATTATATTGCTTCTATTAACATAGAAAATGTATATCACGATTTAACACCGGATCCAAACGACGGAATTGGAAAAGAAGTTTATCATCCTTTTGATGGGATCTGTTTAACAGACACCTTCCAACTTGGAGAAACCAAAGAAGGAGAACAGCTGTTTGATGAAATGTTTCCACAAAATTCAAAAAGAGTTCAGGATCAGCAAAAAACTCCGGTAAGAATTATTATTGGTAATCCACCTTATTCTATTGGCCAAAGATCAGCAAATGATAATGCACAAAATCAATCTTATCCTAACCTAGATAAAAGAATTGCTGATACCTATGTAAAATTATCAGATGCAGGACTTAATAAATCCTTATATGATGCATATATTAAGGCATTTCGATGGAGTACAGATCGTTTAGATCCAAAAAGTGGAGGAATAATTTGCTTTATAACAAATAGTGGTTGGTTACATAAATCAAGTATGGCAGGATTTAGGACAACTTTAAAGAAAGAGTTTTCCTCAATTTATTGTTTTGATTTAAAAGGAGCAATACGTGGAAAATCAGGTAATAATGCTAAAAGAGAAGGGCAAAACATTTTTGATATATTAACAGGTGTAGCAATTACTTTTTTAGTCAAAAAAGTTAATAAGACTGATGATGCAGATATCTTTTACTATTCAATAGAAGATTATCTTAAAAAAGATGAAAAACTAAGTTTTCTAAAATATTTTGGAAATATTACCAATATTAATTGGGAAAAAATTAATCCCGATCAAAACGGAGACTGGCTACACCAAGGAAATAATAGTTTTGAAAATTTTATTGAGTTAGATTCCAAAACTAAATTTGATTTAAATTCTACTTCTATTTTTGTAACTCATGCTGTAGGAGTAGCTACAAATAGAGATAATTGGGTTTATAATTTCTCACAGAGTAAATTAGAAAATAATATTTGTAATACAATTAATTTTTACAATAATCAAAGAATTGATATACATAACTCAATTGTATCAAGTTTGAATATTGAAAAGTTTATAAGTAATGATTTTTCTAAAATTAAATGGACTGTTAATTTAAAGAAAGATTTAGAAAAAAATAAACCATTAAAGTTTAGAAAAAATGATATCATTAATGGAATGTATAGGCCATTTAATATACAGAGACTTTATTACAATAAAAGTTTAGTTGAAAGACCAGGAATAGCAAATAGGTTTTTCCCAAATAAAGAAATTATAAACTTAGTTATTTGCATCACAGGTATAGGATCGCGTCAAGAGTTTTGTTGCTTAATTACAAATAAGATACCTAATCTAGATAGTTTAGAAAAAACACAAGCTTTTCCACTTTATTATTACGAAGAGCCCAAAACAACTCAAAAAAGCCTATTTGACGATCCAAACGAAACAGACTACATCCGCAGAGATGCTATTTCAGATTTCATCTATGAAAAAGCTAAAAAGCAGTATGGAAAAAATGTAACTAAGGAAGATATTTTCTACTATGTATATGGTTTCCTGCATTCAAAAGATTATAGAGAAACATTTGCTTCGGATCTTAAAAAGATGTTACCAAAATTACCATTGGTGGATGATGTAAAAGATTTTTGGGCATTCTCCAAAGCAGGACGCCAATTGGCAGAGCTACACCTTAATTATGAAAATGTGGAGCATTATAAAGGCGTGGTTACATTGTACAATAATATTCCGCAGGATGAAATAGAAAAAGGCTTAAAAGGAAAGGATATGAACACCATTAATTATGAAGTTCAGAAAATGCGTTTTCCTAAGAAGGGCCAGAAAGACACTATCATTTATAATAATCAGATAACGGTAGCCAACATTCCGGAAAAAGCTTACGAATATATTGTAAATGGTAAATCTGCTATCGAATGGATCATGGAACGTTACCAGATAACTACTCATAAAGATAGCGGCGTCACTAATAATCCGAATGACTGGGCTACTGAAACAGGAAACCCAAAGTATATATTAGATTTGTTATTAAGCATCATTAATGTATCTGTACAAACCGTTGATATTGTGGAAGCCTTACCGAAACTAAATTTTGAATAAATATGAATCTGGATCCTGAATTTTCAATAGATAGCATTATAAAATATCTACAGACTTTAGATATTCATAAACAAAATAGGATGCTTTTTATGGCTGAAGCAGAGATTTATCTTCATGATCAACATGATTATGATACTAATTTTGGTACATATCCTGATCATCAGAATTTTGGCTTTGATAAAATTATTCGTACACCGTTTTACAAAAATTACTTTAGGCTTTTATGCTTAATATCTGAAGACTTTTTAAATAAACCTGACGACGAAGCAAAAAGCAAATGGGAAGAGCTTAAAATTCAGTTGCTGGAAGATTTAAATTTCAACAAAAATATATTCAGCAACGATTATGAAAGCTTTAAAATAGGTCTAAAACTAAAAGCTTTACGCTTATGCTCTAAAAAGGAATTTGCAGAAAAGTCGGGTTTAAGCATTGGAAAAATAGGGTTAATAGAGGATTTTGGTTTTTTGGCTAGGCTTAATGACATCAATCAATATGTAGAACAAGGGTTAAAAAGAAAGTTTAATTTAAATTTTAACTCTAAACAAGTATAAATACTTTATAAAAAAGGTTCAGCCTGTGCTGAACCTTCTTTATATCTTAAAATAGACTATTCCTTCTCAATCAACCTCTCCAGCCTCCCCATCATCTCATCCTTCTCCTTCAGCATCCTTTCATAAAGTTCCATTTTCTCCTCATGTAATTTCTTTATTTCTTCAATAGGATTTACATTAAAAGTAGGAGTATGACCTGTATTTAAGAAAGAACCATTATCAAACGTATTAGAAATAATATTCACCGCCTGCTCCTCATCAAAATTCTGAAACGCTTCCACCGGAATTTTCAATACTTCAGAAATTCTTTTCAGTAAAGGGGTCTTCAATAATTTCTTTCTGTTCCAGCAGAGAAACTTTCTTCTGGTTCCAGTCGTCGCCAAGGTCAAGAGCTAATGCCTCCTGCTTGATACCCAGCATTTCTCTGAATCGTTTTACATTGCGCCCCTGATGTATTTTGTGTTCCATAATCACCTGCTTTTATAAAGAGCTAAATATAGAAAAATATTTAGAAAAACAACCTCTAAAAAACAGCAGAATTAAAATTCTATATTTCCCTTCCTGTACAGTCTTTTTTACATCAAAATTTTCAAATATATAAATCCTGTTATCCTGTTTTCATTATCTGATGAATGCCTGCCGAAAAACTGTTAACCACTTGTTTTTCCGAATCCTATACTTGCTATATTTGAATGTATTAACCACCAAAAACACAATATTATGGCACTGGATAATTTAATCAGTTTAAGTTTTTCAAGCACAGACCTGCAGACCATTGATAAGGCCATTCAGGACATACAAACCGTCCTTGCAGGAAAAACCATCAACCTTACTCCCGATCTCCGGCAGCAGTACGGAAGAATTGCCGAGCAGAACAAGCTCTTTGTGAATAAGGCCAAAAGCTATATGGAACAGCATCCCCAGTACGTACCCGGCTTTCTGGACAAACCGGAGTTCGACAGGGATTTTGCCGCCAGAGAGCAGATCGAGCAGAGGCTTCAGCTCCTGGATTCCATCGTGGAGCAGCTCAGCGATACCAAAGTATTGCTGGATCATGACAATTACCACAATTCCATCAGCTTTTACCGGAATGTCAGATTCCTTTCCGGGGAGAATGTACCGGGCACCAATGTGATCTATGAAGATATGAAGCAGTTTTTTGTAGCATCCCCGGATGCCCCGCTGCCTCCTCAATCTACAGAGACAAACAATAAATAGGAATAATACTGAGAATAATTGAATGAAAGAGCACGTTTTTACGTGCTTTTTTTATAAATATACCTTTAGGCCCTTCCATAACCCTCTCTGGGGATGCTATAACCGTCACGATGTATTTGCATAACCGTCTGGAGGCACTTCCCAAGCCTCCGGAGGCAGTTTAGTAACCGTCTTTACCCCCTTACCCAAGGGGGTATAGCCCCTTCAATAAGTGGCTGAAGACCCTTTATGAAAGCCTGGAGAGGCTTATACAAGTACCGGGAGACCCTTTAAAACGGCCTACAGCTATTCCGAAGCCATTCGAAGGCTGTTTTCGCGAAATTTCCTTCTCACTTCCAAAAACCCTATCTTCGCAACAATAAAAACCTGACAAATGAAAAAAACAATATTCCTCCTTTCAGCCGTTCTTGTACTGAATTCCTGTGTGGTAAGAACTGCAACAAAAGTAGTGACAGGAGTTGCCAAAGTAGGCTATAAAGCTGTAAAAGGGACCGTAAACGGGATCAGTTGGGCCGTAAGCAAAGCCAAAGGAAAAATAGATGAAGACCGTGTAGACGGAACATGGAAAGTGGTAGGTGTTTATAAAGGCTCTTTTGAAGAATTTTCAAACGATCAGAACCCGGAAAGCTCGTTCACTTCCGACTGTGCGGACGGCTACGACCAGATTGTTTTCAAGGCTAAAAAATCCAAATTCAAACCCGTACACTGCAGCTCCGGCGATGAAGACTGGGTAAAATATTCTATGGAATTCGGAAAGAATCCTGTAACCAAAGAAAAGGAAAACTATATAGAATACAATTCCAACAATTATATTTCAGTAATTGACGTCAACAACAAAACGATGGTTCTGGAAGGAAACCTGATGCCTAAATTGGCTTTTTCCGGAGCTAAACTGTATCTGCTGGAAAAAGTAAAATAATTGCTCTTTTTTATCGTTGTAACCGGTTTCATTGGCCTAGGAACCTGTAGCGTTAAAAAAATTAAAACTTGACCCGTTAAAAAATTCCCACTGTTTAAGTGCGGCCCGGATATAGAACTGAAAAAGTAATCTTGAATCCGCATGAGTTTGGGAATTTTAGGAGCAAGTTTTAATTTTTAGCGGAAGATTCCAGCCTTGAATTTTTGGTTCTTTTTGTTTCAAGACAAAAGAACTTATAAAAAAATGAAAAGTGGTTAATGTTTTATCTATTCATAAAGCAGATTGTTCCTTTAAACTTAAACGTCAATCATAATACTTTAACAAACATTGTAGCGTAGCCTCGATAAATTTTTGTTCTTTTGCAAAATAGTATTAATCTTAAATCATTCCATGTCGAAGTTCGATGAAATCAGGCCTTTTTATGATCATGAAGTAAATGAAGCATTGCGGGGAATCGCCCGTGATCCTATGATGACGGCACTGATGGGGTTCACCTTTCCTGATGTTGATAAGCAGGTCTGGCGTGAACAGTTTAAAAATATTCATTCGATAAGCGATTTTCAGCACCAGTTTATTGCCCACACGATTCGTCAGATCCTGGCGAAGAGTTCTGAGGGTTTAACGACTTCCGGGTTTGAAAAGCTGGATCCCAATACACCTTATCTCTTCGTTTCCAACCACAGGGATATTGTTTTGGATACTTCGCTGCTGAATCTCGTGCTGCTTGAGAAAGGGTTTATCATGACCTCTTCGGCAATTGGAGACAACCTGGTTCAGAAAACATTCTTGCACGTACTGGCCAAGCTGAACCGTAATTTTCTGGTTCAGAGAGGGCTATCCATTCGTGAGCAGCTGAAGAGTTCCCAGACCATGTCCGAATATATTGAACAGCTTTTACATGTTGAAAAACGTTCCGTGTGGATTGCCCAGCGGGAAGGCCGTACCAAAGACGGAAACGATGCTACCCAGCAAGGCGTTTTAAAAATGCTGGCAATGGCGGCGGGCGATCTTTCTTTGACGGATTATTTTAAAACACTCAAAATAGTTCCCATATCCATCTCTTACGAATACGACCCTACCGACTCCTTAAAAATGCCGCAGCTTCTGGCCAGGCACAGGGATGAGGAATACATAAAAGGCAAGGATGAAGATTTTATGACCATGCTGAGCGGAGTACTGGGGCAAAAGAAAAGAATCCACATTCATGCAGGAACCGTACTGGATGTGGAACTGGACGATATAGCACACCTTGAGAACAAAAATAAGCAGCTGCAGGCGATTGCCCAGATGATTGACGATTCCATCCTGCAGAACTATAAACTTTGGCCCACCAAGTTTATCGCTTATGATCTTCTCCACGACACCGATACTTACGCTTCAGAATATACCGAACAGGAAAAACAGCTGTTTGTACGCAGGCTCGAAATGCGTATTGACCCGTCTGATGCTGTCTCCAAAGAATTTTTCCTGGCCATGTATGCCAACCCTCTGATCAATAAAATGAAGTACGGACAAAATCCCGGGAGTAATGTCTCACAGTAAACCAATCTGCATTTAGCACTCTTATTAACCAATCGGTAATATCAACGCTTCATAAGATCAACGAAGTTGATCCATCTTTGCCATCCTTACAATATGAGCCATCCTCAATTATTCTTTGCGTTAAAGAAAATTAATAATAAAAATGATTCGTAAAAAAGTAGACAAAAGAATTTTCTGTCTCCATAATATAGCTGATCTCACTGTCATAGCTCTGTCTGCTGGGATCTGCATCTGTCTCATACACATACTGAGCTTCACCCTCCAAATAAGTCTCGATTCCTAAACTGACCTTCCAGCGTATTTCAAAATCAGCAATTTTTTCTGCCATTGATTCCTTATCTCTCAGAATAATTTCCGAATTCTGTATATCAAACTCATCCGATCCTGAAGCCGCCATGGCCGAAATAATAAAGGAATGAATATCCGGAATTTCACTTTTCCGGACTTTGATAAGGGTAAAGACAATTTCATCCTTATTGAAAACAGTTTCCACGATGTCTTTTTTCAGGATTAAAAAATCGTGGTCCCGTTTCTTTAATTTTTCCGTTAATACAGATTGATCGAATGGCATTTTTTTAAATCTTATGATAAATATAAAATTAATATATTTATTAAGCTGAAACTAAGAATGTTTTATGGAATTTAATGTTGGAGCGGCAAGATAGTTGTAGTGAACTAAAAACCACACAAATTAAAACATATGAATTTACAGTTAAAACCACATGCAATGGTAGAGAACCGTCATGCCGGTAGTTTTCGTCTTGATATTCTGCAGGGCTTAAAAAGCATTCCGAAAAGGTTATCTTCCAAATATTTTTATGATAAAGAAGGCGACCGCATTTTCCAGGAAATTATGGCCATGCCCGAGTACTATCTTACCCAATGTGAACTAGACATCTTCAAAAATAAAACAGCAGATCTCGCCAACCTCATCATCCCGGAAAATGAACCTTTCGACCTTATAGAGCTGGGAGCTGGGGATGCAATGAAATCTACGTTTTTACTCAGGTATCTCGTTGAAAAGAAAACTGATTTTACCTACATGCCCATTGATATTTCGGGTAATATTCTTTCTATTTTAAATGAAAAATTAACCCGGGAGTTACCGGATCTGAAAACAGTTACCCTGGAAGGTGAGTACTTTGAAATGCTTCAGAAAGCAGCCTCATTATCAGACAGGAAAAAAGTGATCCTCTTTCTGGGCAGCAATATCGGCAATATGAATATAGAAGAAGCTGAAAATTTTCTATATGATTTAAACCAAAACCTGGCTTCCGGAGATAAGCTGCTGATAGGTTTTGATCTTAAGAAAAACCCGCACACTATTTTAAACGCCTACAACGATAAAAATGGAATTACTGCGGCTTTTAACCTTAATCTGCTGAGCCGTATCAACAGGGAACTCGGTGCCGACTTCGATCCGCAACAGTTTCAGCATTACCAAACCTACGATCCTGTAAGCGGGGCCTGCAGAAGTTTTTTGGTAAGCCTGCAGGATCAGACGATAAGAATAGGAGAAGACAGAATTTCATTTGAAGAAAATGAACTTATCGATATGGAAGTTTCACAGAAATTTTCCACAGAAAAAATAGAAGAATTAAGAGAGAAATCAGATTTTAAAAGGGTAGGTGAAATCAAAGATTCAAAAAATTGGTTTGTAGACACCGTCTGGGAAGTAAAAAAAGAAATAAGATCTCCCACATATCTATCAGATTACACAGATTCAGCCATTCTTATAAAATCGTTCAATCTGCTTAATCAGCGAGAGCAAAAACATAAGAATCAATCAAACTCAGTAACTAAAACTCAAGCACATGACTCCAAACATAGCAACATCAGATTTAGTAAAACAATACGCCGATATCCGGAAACATTCCGAAGAAATATGTGCCCCTCTGGAAATAGAGGACTATGTTGTACAGCCCATTGTAGATGTAAGTCCTCCGAAATGGCACCTCGGCCACACCACCTGGTTTTTTGAAACGTTTATTCTGGAACCTAATTTTCCCGATTATAAAATTTTCGATCCGCAATACAACTTTGTTTTTAACAGCTATTACGAAACCATTGGAGCAAGAGTAATCCGTACCGACCGTGGAAACTTAAGCCGGCCTTCCGTTTCCGATATTTATAAATACCGCAGGTATGTGGACGAGCACATGAAAATCTTTCTTGAAAGCCGGTTTATGACTGAAGCCGTTGAACCACTTTTAGAACTGGGTCTTAATCACGAGCAGCAGCATCAGGAACTTTTAATAACTGATATTAAATATATACTGGGGCATAATCCGCTTTTCCCGGCTTATAAATCAGAAGGTACTTTGCCAAAACCTGATCCGGGAAATATTGAAATGATCAGGTTTCCTGAAGGTGTTTATGAAATAGGCTTTAATGGGGAAGGCTTTTGTTTTGATAATGAGCTTGGCAGGCATAAAGTGTATCTTCATAATTTTGAAATGGCGGATCGGCTGGTTACCAACAGAGAATATCTGGAATTTATGGAGGCAGGAGGGTATACCGATTTCAGGCACTGGCATGCCGAAGGCTGGGACTGGGTGAAGCAAAATAACGCTCAATCTCCACTATACTGGCATTATATTGATGGCCAATGGATGAATTATACCTTAAACGGCTTACAGGAAATAGACCTGAATGATGCCGTTTGTCACATCAATTTTTATGAAGCCTCCGCCTTTGCATCCTGGAAAGGAATGCGCCTGCCTACCGAGGCTGAATGGGAGACTGCTTCAGAACACTTCGATTGGGGAAGCCGTTGGGAATGGACCAATTCCGCGTATCTGCCTTATCCCGGTTTTAAAAAAGAAGCCGGAGCAGTAGGAGAGTACAACGGAAAATTCATGGTCAATCAAACGGTTTTGCGCGGAGCTTCGGAGGCTACACCTCCCGGGCATAGCAGGAATACCTACCGTAATTTTTTCCAGACCAATCTGAAATGGCAGTTTACAGGAATCAGGCTGGCCCGATAATTTGTGTGTATGATTAAAGTAGAATCAGTTTCAAAGAATTTTAACGGAAAACCTGCAGTTGACCATATTTCCTTTCATGCCAATGATCAGGAAATCCTGGTGCTTCTCGGAACCAGCGGTTGTGGCAAAACGACAACACTTAAAATGATCAATCGACTCATAGAAGCAGATTCCGGGAATATTTTCATTGACGGCAAAAATATCCGTGATCAGAAACCGGAAGAACTTCGGATGGGAATCGGTTTTGTGATGCAGCATGCCGGCTTGTTCCCCCATTATACCATCAGACAGAACATTGCTGTAGTTCCTGAGCTCCTGAAGTGGGACAAAGTAAAGACTCAGAACCGGACTTATGAACTTTTGCATAAGCTTCACCTTTCCGAAGACGTACTTTCGAGATTTCCCAATGAGCTCAGCGGAGGCCAGCAGCAGAGAGTAGGAATTGCGCGAGCCTTGATTGCCAACACACCTGTTTTGCTAATGGATGAACCTTTCGGGGCATTGGATAATATCACCAAAGCAGATATTCATTCAGAATTTAAATCCCTCGAGGAACTTAAAAACAAGACGATCATCCTCGTTACCCACGATGTGCAGGAAGCTTTTGAACTGGGCCACCGGATTTGCTTAATGGATAAAGGGAAAATTATTCAGACCGGAACGCCAAAAGAAATGCTTTACCGCCCTCAAAATGACTTTGTCACAGATTTTTTTGCTGAAAACAGGCTTTTGCTTGAATATAAGATAGCAACATTGAAAGATACAGGTACTGTCCTGAACTCAGAATTGGGTTTTAATGAAAATACAAGCGTTTGGAATGCCTTGCAAAAATTAAGTTCGGATCATAAAAATACTCTCTATTACGAAAACCTGATCAAAGCATTTAATGATTACAGAAAATTACAGATCGTATGACGCAGCAAAGCCTTTGGCAGTTTATTATTGAACAGCAGGACAAACTTCTCACACAGATTGTACAGCATCTGGGACTTACTTTTTTATCGCTGGTTCTGGCCATTATCGTCGGCGTACCATTAGGTATTCTCATTGCCAGGAAAAGAAAGCTGTCCAGCCCTGTTTTGGGTGCAGCCGGAATTCTGCAGACTATTCCAAGTATTGCCTTGCTGGGCTTCATGATTCCTGCTTTTGGAATCGGGGCTACACCTGCTATTGTTGCATTACTCATCTACGCTCTTTTACCTATCATCCGCAATACGTATACAGGGATAACAGGCGTTAATCCAACTGTTATTGAAGCTGCAAAGGCAATGGGAATGAACAGGAGTCAGCTTCTTTTTAAGGTGGAACTTCCATTGGCAATGCCGGTGATCATTGCAGGGATAAGAACTGCAGCCGTCATCAATGTCGGAGTGGCTACCTTAGCTTCGTTTGTAGCTGCAGGAGGGTTGGGTGAATTTATTTTCGGAGGAATTTCATTAAATAATACCAATATGATTCTGGCAGGGGCAATTCCGGCAGCATTACTGGCGGTTTTGCTGGACCAGGGTATTGCTGTGGTGCAGAAATCAGGATATCGCCTGTTTCAGAAATTAAAATATATCGTTCCCGTTGTATTAATCTTAGTTGGAGCCGTCTATCTGTTCAAATCTGTTTCAGGGAATAAAATTAAGGCTGGTTTTACTCCCGAATTTATGGGAAGGCAGGATGGAGACCTTGGCCTGCGGTCCGTGTATGGGCTTAATGTAAATCCTGTGGTGGTAAACGATGCTATTATGTACAAAGCGGCCTATGAAAAAGAGCTGGATCTTATCAGCGGATATTCTACGGACGGCAGGATCAAAGCCTTTGATCTGTATGTTTTGAATGATGATAAAAAAATATTTCCGCCTTATTTCGCTGCTCCGGTTATTAAAACCAAAACCCTGCAGAAATTTCCCGATCTGGAAAAAACGCTGAACCTTTTGGCAGGTAAATTCAATGATTCCATCATGACCGATCTGAATTATAAATCCGATTATCTTAAACAGACCCCGGAAAAGATCGCAAAGGATTTCTTAATTAAAAATAAACTCTATAAACCTTCGAGGAAAGGCAATTCCGGAACGGTACGCATTGGCTCAAAAATCTTTGGGGAACAGTATATTCTCACAGAAATGTATAAAATGCTGATTGAAGGTTATACTGATTATAAAGCGGAAACGAAGACCGGACTGGGAGGAACCAAAATCTGTTTTGATGCTCTGGTGAATGATGCCATCGATTTTTACCCTGAATATACAGGAACCGGACTTCTGGTGCTTTTAAAACCTACACCGGAAACGCTTAAAACAGTGATACAAAGTGCTGATAAAACCTATCAATACGTTGATTCGGAATTCCGGAAACAGTATGGAATTCAATGGTTGAAACCGCTTGGATTTAATAATTCCTATGCCTTGATGATGCGCAGGAAACAGGCTCAGAGTCTTAAGATAGAAAGCATATCGGATCTGAAAAAGTATTTTAATACAAACTGACGATCGTATAGATTATGGATAAAACAGTATTGGCTTAATGCATAAAAACTGGGCTTCGGCTTTGTATTTTACATCAGCCAATACAATAGAATAATGGATATTTTACAGTTGAATATCGGGCCATTTGCTTAAAACGGCATCGATCGGAGAAACTAAACCCAATCCGCTTGTAACACCGGAACCAAAAAGAACGCCGATCATTGTGAAATCATTCGTCTTAAAAACTGCTGATCCGGAATCTCCTGACCTTGAGAAATATCCGCCATCACCCCTTACTGTTACTACATTATGGGCGACAACCTCGCTTCCGTCTAATTTCTTAACTTTTAAAGATTCTGTAATACTTGTTATAGTACCTGTTGTAATTTCAGTAGTAATCCCACTTTTCATGACTTCTTCGCCAATCAGGGTAGTGTTGACCTCTCCAAATCCTGTAATGGTATTTCCTACGCCATATACTTTCCCTATATCAGCATTCCTGAAATATCCTTTTCTTGCAATAGCACAGTCCAGCCAGGCATCTATAACCACTGAATTTCTGTCAAAGAATACATTCTCTTTATAATAGTCCTTCAGTGCTGCACAGTCATGACAGTAGTTTAAAGCAGTCTGCCATTTAGACTGCTGGCATATATCAGAATCAAGCTTTGTAGTAGTTCCCGCCACTACGTGGGCGCAGGTGATCATATAAGGATTTTTGTCCCCTTTTTTATTCACCATAACTCCCAGCGTACCGTTGCCTGCAATTGCCTTTCCGCCCTGCATCAGTTCTCCGTTCGCTGAAATACTGATTCCGCCGATCAATGGATCTGTTTTTTCATTTCTGGTTGCATCTGCCACCATATCAGGTGTTGCCAGGTGATTGTCCTGCATTTCAAACTCAACTACATCTGTAGGGAATCCAAAAAGTGTAGAAGGGATAGCATTTTTCACCTGTGAAAGAGGAAGTTTCTCTTTTACCCCGAAAGTATAGCTGAGACTATTGATTAATTGATCATTTACAGTCTTTAATGAAACACTCAAAGAGGTTATTTCCGGCCTTTTGAAATATTCTTCAACAAGTTCGGGTAGCTTTTCTGCCATTTTATCGTGCAGGATGATATCTTCTTTACTTAGCTTCATGATTTTGTTATTTAGTGGTTGATAGATTAGAGCAGTTGCTCATCATTGTATTAAAATTCGGAACGGCAAAGCCGTTCCGAATTTATTTCCTGACCAACTTAATATTAGTTCAGTTTAATGGTTCCCGAAGAAGGAGCTCCGCCGCCAGCAGGAGGAGGGCCTCCGGCAGAAGCCTGGTCAGCCAGCATACGGTATTGGGCAGTTCCTTTTTCAGTTTTGATTGTTCCTGAAACAGTATACAGATACAGATCTCCTGAAACAGCATAATCATTGGCTGAATTATTAACATAGAAGTCAATATTTACAGTAGACATCTGTTTAGCTTTTTCAAGAAATGCATCCATTAGTGTGGTGATCTGTTGCTCTGTAAGCCCCTTTGACTTCATGGTCTCTTTGGTTTTTTCATAAGAAGCAGAAGCCCCACCGCCGCCGAAGAACCAGGTCCAGACAGATAAATTGGCACTGGCAGAAGTTTTTTCATACTCTTTTACCTGCTCTTTATAGCTGGCATCCAGCATACCCATAGCCAGATCATTTAGATTTTTCACATCCTGGCTGGACATGGCAGATACCTGAAGAGAAGCAGTGATTCTTCCCTGAGTGAACGGAGGTACAGTATAAGATAGTCCTGTAAGCTGCCCTTCACCTGATACTTCAATCGAATAAGATTCTTTAGATTCTCCTCCTGCTTTTTCAGAAAAAATAACGCGTTCGAACGGATCTTTGAATCCTACTTCAGTCTGTGTAATTTGAATTGTTTCCATGAGTTTTGTTTTTGGTTGTTTTTGGAATTCTTTATTATTGAACAACCCAAAGGAACGAAGAAAAAGAGATGAATTTTAGAGTGTAAATAACCAAATATCATCTTAAGTAGAAATACGGATTGATCTTAAATTGTTGTTTATTAGATGTTTATGTATTTTTGTTGAATTTTACAAGGTCGAAAGTTTCCCGGTCTTGAATTTTTGATTCTTTTGTTTCAAGACAAAAGAATACATTTAAGTTTCTTGCAGATTTTGCAGATGACACATATTTGTTTTCTTATGGCTAATTAATAATTGAGCCTTAATTATTAAGATTTAAAAAGAGAAAATCAATCGGGAACCAAACCTAGTAATCGTGAGAAACATCTATATTTGTCCGATAATTTCTTTACAGCTGAAAAAAAGCTTCCAGAGATATTTAACTAAATGATTGCAAGATGATTCCACTTCACGAACTCTTATTTTTTGTCCTTGCTGCACTGGTATTGGTGATAAGTCCCGGTCCAAACATGATCTATCTGATTTCCAAATCGATAACGCAGGGGAAAAAATCAGGAATGATTTCACTTGCCGGAATAGTTTGCGGTTTTCTCTTTCACATCATCATGGTATCATTCGGGCTTACGGCAGTGTTGCTGGCTGTTCCGGTCGCTTATACGGTGTTGAAAACACTCGGAACGGTTTACCTTTTGTATCTGGCATATCAGGCAATTAAGCCCAAAAGCAGAAATATATTTGAGGTAGATAAAAACGGATCACACGACAGTCCCGGAAAACTTTTCACAGTTGGTTTTCTGACGAATGTACTGAATCCTAAAGTTGCTGTATTTTACCTGTCTTTTTTCCCACAGTTCATTAAACCAGAGTACGGTTCGGTACTGACTCAAAGTCTGGAACTGGGAGTGATCCAGGTTTTTGTGAGCTTTAGTATCAACTTTATCATCGTACTGGCGGCAGCAAGAGTGGCTGTATTTTTTGCGGAAAATCCTTTTTGGGTGAAGGTTCAGAAGTGGTTTATGGCAAGTGTTTTAATGTTTTTAGCAGCAAAAATGGCCCTTTCAAAAGCTAAATAATCTGAAAGCAAGTATGAAGCAGACGATCCCTACATATGACCTAAGCGGTATTACCCGGCATGGCATCCTGATTGAAAGAATTGAAAAGCGTACCATCAGCACCGAGGATAATCTGTTTGATAAAGGTATTCACCGGGACGGTCATTATATATTTACATTTCTGGAAAGTGGCAAGGCCAAAATGATGGTTGATTTTAAGATGATAGAAGCACGGGATAAAGCTGTTTTCTTTCTGCTGCCGGGACAGGTTCACGAAGGCATTCTTATGGAAAAAGTCACCGGATGGTTTATTGCAGTGAAGGCGGACCTGCTGCCTGATTCTGTAAGATCGGTTTTTGAGGAAACTATAGTGGATATACAGCCGATTTCCATCGATAAAAACTGGACCGAAAAGCTCAGCACATGTGCTGCAATGCTTCAGATGTCCTGTACAGAGGAGATGCTTGGTTCCAAAGAAGGTTTTTTGGTTATCCTGTCTTTAATGAATGCTTTTACAGGGATGTATGCGATGATCTTTTCAGGAGAAAACAATTCCGGGGTATCCGGTGAAAACCGGGCGGTTCAGTTAGTAAGAAAATTCAGGATTCTTGTAAGGAAAGAATTTAAAACCATGAAAAGTCCATCATCTTACGCTGAAGCTTTGAATATTTCCCGCGGCTATCTTACCGATGTCATCCGGGAAGTTACAGGAAGATCTGCACAGTACTGGATTCATCAGGAAGTTTTAATTGAAGCCAAAAGACTTTTATCTTTTACTCAATTATCAGTAAAAGAAATTTCTTATGAACTAGGGTACAGTGATCATGCTTATTTTTCCCGTTTATTTTCCAAGATTGAAGGCTGTCCGCCCTCAGAATTCCGGAACAAAAAAGAAAATGGAGAATAACCGCGAAGTGTCCAACTAATTCCCTGAAACGGCTATCGGTCCGTTTTTATTTTGAAGCTTCCTTTGTATTAAAATTTTTTATGCCAAGCTTACCAAAATGGATCAATGACACTTTAGAAAATGTCATGTCCTCAAAATTTAAAGAGTGTACCGTTATTTATACTGAAAATATTTCAAAAGATCTTCGGCTTATCCGCTTTGCTTCCGATCTGGAAGATGTTTCATTTGAACCTGCTTATGCTATTGGAATAAGAGTCAACGAAAGGGATTACCGTAATTATTCACCTTTCAATTTTAAAAGGCAGGAAGGAACTTTCGATGTTCTGTTTCATCTTCATAATGCCGATTCTGTTGGTAGCCGTTTCGCTCATCATCTGTCAGAAGGTGATGTTACCAAAGTTTTAATGCCCAGGGGAAAACGTTTTTTTGAACCCAATGCAGGAATTCATTTTTCGATAGGGGATGAAACTTCGCTTGGGAGCTCTCTGGCCATCAAAGTAGCAGCAGAAGAAATAGGAGGTTCATTTGTCTGTCTTCATGAGCTGGAAGAGTCCTCAGCGCTGAAAAAGATCGAACTATACGGTTACCACGCATCCAAAAATGACATACATAACATTATAGGGGCTTTGAATGACTTTTTAAAAGAAGAAAAGGAGGCTGTTTACAACAACGAAGTGGTTTTCTACCTTACAGGAAACGGAAATACAATGTCTGCAGTCAGGAAATTCCTTAAAACAAAAGGTGTGGATGCCAAGTGTATCAGGTCGCAGGCGTATTGGATTGAAGGAAAAAAGGGGTTGTAAAAGGGATTTGGAACTTGTGAAGCGCAGATATTATTTAAGCTTTTATGAAATATGAAAAGGGCAAGGTCGCTTTATGTGTGGCTTTGTTGAGAAATTACGTTTTCCCGTAAAGAAGAGTTATATATTTTTCCTATCATTGTGGCTTAAAACAATACGAATGAAAGCATCATCCGCTAATTTATTAAGCGTTATTAAAGGGCCGAAGCAATTTGTGATCCCTATTTATCAGAGAACTTATAGCTGGCAGCTCATCCAATGTGACCAACTTTTAAAAGATATTTTGAGAATCAGTAACGACGATCAGCAGCAGGGACATTTTCTGGGCTCAATAGTTTATTTTCAGGAAGATATTCATACAATTTCAGATGTCCCGAAACTTTTGGTCATTGATGGGCAGCAGCGTTTAACTACAGTTTCTATTCTGATGATGGCGCTGGCTCATTTCCTGAAAAAAAATAAGGTGGATGTTGATACAAGTGCAAACAAACTTTTTAATTATTATTTACTGAATGCAGATGAAGATAATAATCTGCGCTACAAACTAATGCTCACCAGAGGAGATAAACAGTCTTATATTGATCTGCTGAATGAAGTTCCGCAGGAAGATATTTTTAACAGGGTAGTGGAAAATTACAAGTTTTTTGTTTCTAAAATTAATATAGAAAATGTTAAAGATATTTACAATGGAGTACTTAGACTGTTCATTGTAGATGTTGCCTTGGAAAAGGATAAAGATAATCCACAATTAATTTTCGAAAGTATGAACTCTACAGGTCTGGACTTGTCCCAGGCAGATCTTATCCGTAATTATGTACTGATGGGACAGGAAATCACTTTGCAGAATAAACTCTATGAAAATTATTGGTTTCCGATGGAACAGGCCTTCGGGAAGGAATATGCTTCACGGTTTGATGGGTTTATGAGAGATTATTTATCCGTAAAAACAGGTAGAATTCCTCGTATCAATCAGGTATATGAAGAGTTTAAACAATATGTGAATTCAGATAAATCTAAAAAGGATATAGAAGAAATTATTAAGGATCTCTTCATATATACCACTCATTATGCAAAAGTGGTTCTCAGAAAAGAGAAAGATAAAGATTTGCAGATCCTGTTTAATAATATACTAAGATTGAGAGTTGATGTAGCTTATCCTTTTGTGCTGCCGGTATACAATGATTTTGTTCTGGGTATTCTTAGCAAACAAGAGCTTATTATTATTTTGAAACTAGTTGAAAGTTACGTATTCAGAAGAGCCATTTGTGGTATTCCGACAAACAGTTTGAATAAAACATTTGCTAATCTTTACAGATCGGTAAATAAAGAACAATACGTTATAAGCGTTCAGGCTGCATTTCAGATACTGGACTCCTATAAACGGTTTCCGGATGATACTGAATTTAAAAAAGAAATTGTATCAAAGGATGTTTACAATTTCAGATCTAGAAATTATCTGCTAAGCCAGCTTGAAAACTATAAACGCAAAGAGTTTGTCAATGTTGATGAATATACTATTGAACATATTTTGCCCCAAAACCCTAATCTTTCACCTGACTGGAAGAATATGTTGGGAGAGCATTGGAAAGATATTCAGAAAAACTATTTACATACATTGGGTAATCTTACTCTTACAGGTTATAACTCTGAATTGAGTGACCGCCCCTTTGCTCAGAAAAAAAGTATAGACGGAGGTTTCGATGATTCTCCACTCCGATTAAATTCCTATTTGAGATCTGTTTCAACCTGGTCTGAAGGAGAAATTAATGAAAGAGCGACACAACTAGCTGAAAAGGCCTGTAAAATATGGGATTCTCCCAGACTGGATGAAAATATATTAAATACTTATTTGAACACATCTGAAAAGGAAATTGTTCACTATACCAGAGAGCATTTCACTTTTTTACAGGGTGATGTATTAGAGCTGTACGAAGCTTTAAGAAAGCGCATTTTAAATATAGATTCATCCGTAAAGGAAGAGTTTAAAAAGTTATATATAGCCTACAAAACGGTGACTAATTTTGTAGATATTGAACCTCAGAAATCAAGGTTGAGATTAATGCTCAATATGAAGTTTGATGAAATTAATGATCCTTTAAATCTTTGTAAGGATGTTACAGGATTAGGAAGATGGGGTAATGGAAATGTAGAAATCACAATTTCAAACATTTCTGAAATAGATGATCTAATGGATCTTATACAGCAGTCATTTGATATGCAGCTGATAGAACAATAATTTTAATTTATTTCATAGATGAACTACACCATAGATGAGTTGAGAGAATCTGTTAATTCAATTCCCCAATTTATTTTTGATAAAGAAAAAAACATATTTGATATCGGAACAAGAGGGTTTTATGAGAATCCTTTTACTGATGTTTTAGCTTATATTCTGGATTCAAAATCTGAATACAAGCGTCGGAGTTTATTTCTTAAATATCTTTTAAAAGATTCTTTTTCCCAAGAAATTGTTGATAGTTTTATTGATCAATGTAATACCACTACACAGCATACAACAAATCTGGGAAACCGTATTGATCTGATATTGCATAATAAAAGGTATTTAATTCTGTTCGAAAATAAAATTTTTCACACACTAAACAATCCTCTGGATGATTATGTAGAGGATATAAATTCAAAATATCCCCATCTGGAAAAGTTTTTTGTAATCATGTCTTATAAAACTGAACATGTACCCTCGGGTTGGAACTACATCAATATTCAGCATACATTTTATAAAATACTGAAGAATCCCTTGGTAAAACTAAATGACAAATGGGATTTTTTTGTAAATGATTTTTTATTACAATTCTCAGACAAAAATAAATTGAAAATGGAACAACATATTACAGAATTCATTGAAGAAAATTTTTCACAGATTTTAGATGCTAAAGACAGACTGGATCATTATATTGTAGGATTGGCCGAGCAGATCAAAAGTGAAACAGACATCAGAGGCTATCACATTAATAATAGGAATTGGGCCAGAAAGGAAATAGCGATCAGGTTTTATCCTTTTCCGGATGAAGATAATGTTACACTGATTTTTCAGGCTGATGGAAAACTGAATGTATCATTATACTACTATGTAAATTTTACACAATACAGTGCAGACATTCAGGCTTATTTGGGACCGCATAAATTTAAATTGTGGAAAGAAGGAAATATTTGCTGCTTTACACTTTCAGAAAGTTTAAGGTATAAGACCATACAGGATGCTATGTCGGAAGTTCTGGAACAAATTAAGAACATGAGGACTTATTATGCGGATAAAATACCTGAAAAGGTAGACTTTACAAACTGATAGATACAATCAAAACGAGCAATGGAAACTTCCATTGCTCATTTTTTGAAAATAATATATCAAGCATTTAATCCTCCAGAACCATTTTTTTGGAACCTGTAATTTTTCCGTCTGTGACCATTTTATATACATAAGTACCGGATGGAAAGTCCGAACTTGAAACCGTAACTGCCCCGTTTCCTTTTTCACGAAGGGGGAGAGATCTTACCAGCTGTCCGGAGATATTATAGATCTCGATAGAAGCTGTTTTTGCATTTTTCGGCAGATAATAGCCAATGCTTGTTCCGTTTTTGGTGGGATTGGGAACATTTTGGGCTAATTTTGCGATATCAGATGATGATATATCGGTTGATGAAATACCTTTATTCAGTAACAATTGCTTCAGCTCTTCTACTGTATTTTCAAGGTTCTTAATGCGGTCTTCCAGTTTCAGGATAGTTTCATCAGGAGAAGCCATTCTGTTAAGGGCGGTATTGGAAACCATTACATTTCCGTTTGGATCTACTACCAGGGCGCGGCCGCTTCCTGTAGGCAGATTTTCATGTCTTACCGTTCCTACCGTATGGAAATTGGCAGTAGGAGTAAGCGTAAGAATACCTACACTTTTATCTTTGATCAGCATCGTTGATGTAGTCGATAGCCCAAACATAATGGATAAAGGAATGTTATTCGTAAGCTTTGCGCCTCCCGTTCCGGAGCCTATTACAAAAGAACGGTTTCCCGTAGCGGCAAGATCAATTCCGAATCCGCCGGAATAAACATCTTTAAGGTCTATACCTACTCCCAATGCGAACTGATTATGGTTTCTGATGATGTTTTTCCAGCCCAGAGCTACAGATTTGCTTGATCCATTCAGGACGGCATTCGCCTGGCCGCCAATAACATTGGCACCTCCGCCGTTAGCCAGATCGTTTTCCCAGCCGGCTACCAGGGAGCTTCCGGCGTTGCCCCCAAGAACATTGGAAATTCCTACAATGATGCTTCCCTTTGCTTTAGAGACGTTGGAATTATTCACGGCATCTACGATAAATGAGCCGGGTTCGTTAAGGATAGCCTGTCCCGGATTCGCTGAAGCGCCATTGGTTCTCAGGTAAAAAGCGATTGGGTCTACTGTTCCTGCATAATTGGCAGGGGTGATACCTGCATTCCCGTTAATGTCCCACTGCTGGGCACTGGCGATACCTGTTAAAAAAAGCATAGCAGCAGCCAGGCCATTTTTCATGGATAATAATGATGTTTTCATAAATTTTGAATTTTGATGGTTTTTAGTTATCACTAAATTATGAAATATTTGTATTTAAAATCTATTTTAATCACAGTAAAGTGATTTTAAAATAGGGTTAATTGATTTAAAATCAATAGTAAAGGGAGTAATTTGAATTATTATAAATATCTATAGAGTTTATTTATCTGATCTAATATTCTGAATCCCTTTTCAATACTTGGGATTTCAAATTATACATCTCAGTCTCTTTTTAATAGATAAAAGTCCGTTTACGGTTTTCCGTAATTTTTCTTTCGCGGTTGTTTGTAGTTTCGGCATTATAAAACGAAAACAAACAAACTCAATTATTATGAATAAGAAAATAACTCCCGCAGATCTCTTTTTGGGAATCCTTGCCCTGCTGCTTATCAGCGTAAGCTTTTACCAGACATGGCTCGGGCTGCAGCAGATCTTCGGCCCTGCATCCTTCGTTATTGCTCTGGTATTATCCCTTTTACTTTTGTTCCTGTGCTGGATGCTTCGGAATGCCAAGCTTGAAGGAAAACCTACCGGAAGCCTTGTCGGAATCTACGTATTTATTGCCTCATTTTGCTTCATTGCCAATTTTAATGCGTTGTATACCAGGTTTATGAAAACGGATATTTATACTGATGAACTACGGGATATCAATAAAAGTTTCATGGCTCTCGAAAACGATGTGGAATCCAAGCTGAGCTATAAATACAATAAAATCACCACCCAAAATATCGAGATCAAGAAAAAGCAGCTGATGGAGCAGATCAAAGATCCCGGAAACAAAGGAATAGGAACCCGGGCCCAGTCATTGATCAGGGATATTGAAAAACTAACGGGCCAGAAAGTAGATTTACTGACTCCCGTTGGAAATGATTATGAAGATCTTTCTGAGAGAATGGGTCACCAGATCGACAATATGATTTCTGACCTGTCTCCTGAAGAAAGAGCATTGAAGACAGACCTGAACAATGCCTCTTTAAAATGGAATAAAAACATTCAGAATTTGCTTCTTTTGTCTAAAAAAGAAAAAGATGACCTGTCGCAGGGTATTATCGATGAATCCCTTGCTGAGTACAACAAATTGGGAAGCCGGGCACAGACCGTTCTTGGGAATGAGAAAATTCATTTTGAACCTCTGGTTTCCCAGACTCAGGAAGTGGGAAAGATCGGTTTTGCATTTGAACATGCCATCAAACATTTTGGAATGTACCAGTTTGTAGTGCTTGCAGGATGTATTTTGCTGGATTTCATTATTGTGATTATCATCTTGCTGGTTACAAGCCCCGATAATAACAGAAACAACCGGGGAAGTGTTTTCAATAACAAAAGAAGCGGAAATACTTTAATTCCAAATAATTAAACCATGGAAAATTTTAACGAGAAATTTAAACCCCTCTCTTTTGATCAGGAAGCAGAAGAAATGCTGAAACCCCTGTCATTTGATCGTGAACAGCAGATACAGGATGATTTCGTTCCCATAGCCAGAACCATTTCCAACGATATTAAAAATAAGGAAAGCAATTTTATATTCTTTTTCGGAACAGCAGATTCAGGGAAATCTGTAATTCTATCTTCCATGCTTTACTACCTGAAATCTCATGCAGGTGTTTTGAGACCGAAACTTGGAACTCCTAACAGTAAAGAAGCCAACGTCCTGCTGTCCGACTTTTTTGAGAACATTCGGCAGGGAATTCTACCGGGCAGATCAACAAGAGATCAGGTGACCCGCCTGGATCTGGTTTTCGAACCTAACAATAAATCAAAAAAAGTGGTTCCTATTGACCTTACTTTTCTGGAGACTTCAGGGGAAAACCATAATGAGATCAGAAGAGGCGGAAGCTATCACAGCAGTATAGAATCCTTTCTGAATGCCAATGTGCCGCTTACCTTTATTATTGTTACCAGCTACGATTCTGCCCATAAAGAAGACAGCCTGATCAATGAATTTCTGGATGAGCTGGAAAGAAAAGGGAAAAACCTGAAATCTGTAAATGCCGTACTGGTGATTTCCAAATGGGACAAATCGGGAAGGATGGATGTGGAAAGCGCGGAAGAGCTGGAAGGCTTTATTTCCGACCGTCTGCCAATGACTGCACAAAGGATCAATACCTATGGATTAAGCAAATCTTATTATACGATCGGGAGCGTTCAGAATTCCATAGGGCAGGAGCGGGTGAACCTGCTCAATCTGTCTACTGCGGAAGTTCTGTCCAAATGGCTGTACAGAAGCATTACCGGTTACGATCTGGATTATGAAGGAACATTTTGGGAACGTTTAAAATTTAGCTTTACCAACTGATGGGCAATACTTATTTTTTTTCTGCGTTCGGGACTTTTGGGAATCCGAATGGTTTCAGGCAGTCTTATTTCTTGGGAGGTAATGCGGAAATCGCTAAAAATATCAGGACATTTGATTTAAAAACAGACGCTGTTAAGCTTTTTCCGGGCAGCAGGATCTATGGCATACGAATTGAGCCGGCCGGTAGTTCATCTCTGATTTCTTACGTTGTATACACTTTTGCAAAAGAACAGAACTCACAGCGTGGCGGAACATTTATAGGATCAAGCCTTATTTTTGTAGATAAGGTGGCTCCGGAAGGTCTTGTCATTAATGTTTTGGATGAATTTCACCAGCATCTTGAAGATTGTAATGTTGCAGACGGGACCATTACCATTAACCATTCCGATAAATTTTCTATTGATAAGCCAAAAGACTTCGATAAAATCAATTTGAATCTCCGTCAGATAGAAAACCTGGGTACCGCTCAGTCCGGCAATAATTACCTTATGGTTTATATGGAGAATAGATCTTCCCAGCTGCAGTCTTTATTAAGCAGGGCAACAGGGCTTTTAAGCATATATGATATGATCTATTTTACTGACAACCGTGAAGTTGCTGAGTTTGTCCAGCAGAAAGGGATTTTTAAAATTGTGGATGAAAATGGATTTGACCGTGAAATTCAAAAATCGGATGAAGAAAAGTCCAGGCTCGTCAACAACTGTATCCAGGAATTGGAACAGGAGAAGGAAAACCTGAAAGAAGACAGAAAAACCATCATTAATGATATCGAAAAACAGATTGCTCACAATGAAAGGAAACATCAGGAAAACGAAAAGAAGATCATTGAATCAAAAGAAGGTATTGTAACCATCAATCAGGAATTTGATCAATATGCTGCAAATATAGATGAACTGGTTAAAAAATTAAAGTCAGACGGAAAAGTAGAATTCATCAGAAAGCAGCATCTGGAAAGAAGAAAGGTATTTGCGGATAAGATCAGGCTCACCAAAGATATTGGTACAGTCAGCTCAATTGGAGCAAGTTCTTGGATGAATCAGAGTCATTCAAGACCCAGACTTGGAAATAGCCTGGAAGATTTCAACCGGGAAAACGAAAGCTACAGCCATAAAGAAACACGGCTGAACGGGTATAAAATTGCTTTTTGGAGCCTCCTTTTATTATTGACAACAGGAGCAGTATGTTATATAATGTTTTTCGATGGTGGAAAAATTATAGGATTTCCAGAAGACTAGAGAGTTGATGGGTGAAAAAAATAACCATTAGAAAGGTGTGCTTACTGGCACACCTTTTTAGTTTTCTGATATGCAATTGTTGATTGAATCTAGCCATCGACTTTGCTATACAAAAAAATAATTCTCTTTCAGCTTAAGAAAAAATAGCAAAAAAAATATTTTTTTTAAACAGTTGTTTAAATTATTGTTGCTGTGTTAATTAAGGATTATAACTCAAATAATATCAGCTTAAATAGCTCCTTTAAATAAAATTTTGGTATGCAAATTGTTGATAGGTCCTGTATTTTGGAAAGCGCATTTTGGCTCTTAAAATGTGTAAAAAATCTTAATTTATTATAAAAGCGTATGAATTATTTAAATTTTGGCGCTATTAATGAGAAAGTGATTTTCTTGTTAATAGCTCTTTTTTATGGTATTGCAGGTGCTCAGTGTACCGCTTATACCGGCCAGGCAATGAACCCAGGAACAACCTATTGTCTCAACGGAAATCTTACATTAACCAACGATATTACCATTCCTCAGGGAGCAGTTTTAGTTATTCAGCCGGGTTCGGCACTTATTGTAAAAGGAATTACAGTTAACGGTGATCTTGAAATCAAAGACGCTGCGAGTGTGAAATCAGAAGGTTCCATCATCATCGGAGTTTTCGGAAGTCAGAAAAGCTCAAAAGTTAAGCTGGGGACCAAAGCATATCTTTCCCTTACCGGATCGGTTTCCCAAGGAGATCCTTCATTCATGGGAACATTTCCCGGAGCGACTTCCACCATCGATATGGGAACATACAGTGTTGTGGAAATATGCGGGACTTTCAGCCAGCAGTCCGTTACCTATCCTTTTGTCAATTATATCGGGGCTCCTTTGGGGAAAGCCTATTGTATTGCCAAAGCGCAGGTAAGCGGAGGAGGAGCTTCCATACTCAGTAACGACAGCCAGATTATTGCCATTGCCATGGATACGGTAACGGGTCTTGCGCCTGGAAACGCCAGTTTCTGCGGACCAAATGCAACCAAGGCCCTGTGTCCTTCTTTGTGGCCTGAAGGGCTTCCGGAGGATAAACAGGTTTGCGGTTTTGCTGATGAAATAGTTCATGAGCTTGATGATTACTGTACCAAACCCGGAGCTTCAGGCGTACCTGACAGTTATACCAAAATGGGGATTACAGTACAGCAGAAAACGGCTGGCTGGCCTGAGAATATTCCCAATGGATTTCTGGCATTGGAATCGAAAACCAAAGGATTTGTCATTACCAGAGTACAGCATGTAAGCCAGGTTCCTCAATCGGGAGATGCTGTTTCGGAACCAAAAGAGGGGATGCTTGTATATGACATCCAGGATCGTTGTATAAAACTATATAACGGAACTCAATGGAAATGTATTGAAAGAAGCTGTAATGATTAACCTAATTATTAAAAATATGAAACATATAAAAAGTATAAGCACTGTTATGATCGTATTGGCTTTTAATACTTTCCATGCGCAGGTAGCTATAGGTAAAGACATAATTGAAGGTAAAAACACAATATTGGATTTTAACAACAGCCCGGAAAACACAAAAGGTCTGATTCTTCCTGCTACAAAAGGTCTTCCTTCTGGAAATACAGCCAACGGAACATTTATTTTTGATACCTCTGATGACAAAATAAAAGTATATGAAAATAATAGTTGGAAAGCATTGAGCGATACGGGAAATTCCACGACAATTAAAGCAAACGATTCGAATGAAAACGGAGCCGGAGTTGTAATCGGAGAGAAGGAGGGGAGCGCTGATGGAGTTCTTGTGTTAGAGTCACCGGACAAAGCAATGATTCTTCCCAAAATCTCTTCACCCCATCTCAGCGTAAAAGATCCGTATCCCGGAATGATCTGTTATGATACGGCCAGCAAAACATTCGCTGTTTTCGATGGAACAGTTTGGAATTTTTGGAAATAATAACAGTAGAGAATATCAAAAAGCCCTGCATTAATCGTAAGCAGGGCTTTTTTATTTTTTTCTTCCGTACATCAATATTCTTTTGAAAGCATAAATAGCAGGAAGTTTTGGAAAATTTTTCTCAATACGTTTTTTAAATTCTGCTGTGAAACTTTTCTGTTGTTCCTCATCAAGCCTTTCCAGGTAAGGAATTAAAGCAGATCCGGAAATAAAGTTAAACAAAGTTTCATGATCGTCAGCAATAATAGGATACACCTTCTGAAACAAATTTAAATCCTCATCCCGTTATCGAACAGAATCTGTGCATACTCATCTATGGTAAGAACAGCAGACGGGCGGTTCCAGTCTTTAAGCTGGGACCTGAAGGGCTCGTCACCCGCAAGTTCGGAAAGAATTTTGTTCAATGTATTTACCGGCTGGTAAGGCATCTGTATGGCAAGCTGTCCGCCGGATTTCAACTTTGAGATGAGTTTTGGGAACAGATCATGATGATTATCCGACCATTGTAAAGCAGCATTGCTGAAAATAAGATCCCAGTTTTCGTCAGCGTTCAGCATTTCTTCTGTGGTAGAAAGCTTGAAATGAAGACGTTCGTTTTCCAGTGCTTTAGATTTTTCCAGCATTTCAGGAGAAGAATCGATTCCTGTAAATTGGGCGTTGGGAAATTTCTCAGTAAGAATGGCCGTCTGTTCACCTGTTCCGCAGCCAAGGTCTACCGCTTTCATTTCCTTTTCATTCGTGATCAGTTCAGCCAGATCATAAAAAGGTTTGAAACGGATATTTTTAAATTGATTGTAAACTTCAGGATTCCAGGGCATATTTGTGATGTTAGAATGAAGTTTCAATTTAGTAATTCCGGAAAGAAATACTGAAAACAAAATGATAAAATATTCTTAAATGTTCAAGTTTAAAATTATGAGCAGATTAAGCAGATTTATATTGATAACTGATAGCATAATTTAATTTTGAAATTAAAAATCATTTTCATCATAATTATACGCAAACATCTGCCCGATCTGTTCAATCAGTGAGAGACAAAAAAGTTATATAAGATTCTTGGGGTCTAAAAATATTTATAAAATCTGCACACTTTCCTTAATGCTGTTCATCACAAAAATACTTTTCGTCTGTCCGATTCCTTCAATTTCAGATAGCTTATTCACAAAAAACTCATGAAAGTCATCCATATTCGGAGCTAGAATTTTAAGCATGAAATCAAAATCTCCGCTGATGTTATAGAATTCTACCACCTCTTTTAGTTTTCCTACTTCTTCTATAAACTTTCCCGCAGTTTTTTTGTTGTGGACATTAAGGGCAATCATGCAGATCACCATCATGCCTTTGTTTACTTTTTTACGGTCCAGAACAGCGGTGTACTCCCTGATGATGCCCAGCTTTTCCATTCGTTTGATCCGTTCATGCGTAGGAGTTGAGCTTAAATTGATTCTGGCTGAAATATCACGCACACTCATTTTAGCATCCTTTTGAAGTAAACGCAGGATAGAAAGGTCTTTTTCGTCGGGAATGTAATGGTCTGTAGTCATTTGTTCTGTTTTTAAAGATTAGTATTCTGTTAATAATCGATTTGTTCTTTTATATGATATTAAATAGTTTATTTGTTCCAAATTTACCATATTATTTTCAAATACGTTCTTTTAAAATTAATTTTGCAGAAAATTTGAATACATGAGTACGAGGAAAAATTTAATATTAATATTAGCATCGGTAGGAACATTTGTGGAGGCTTTGGATATTGCCATTATTAATTTAACCATTCCTTCTATTCAGGAGCAGTTCAACATTGGGGCTGCAACCGTACAGTGGCTTCAGACTTTATATGTATTGTTTTTTGGCGGTTTTCTGATTATTGGTGGCAAGCTTTCCGACCAGATCGGGCGTAAGAAAATATTCCTTATCGGAGCTCTGATCTTTATGCTGACTTCTTTAGGAGCCGGTCTTTCCCAAAGCTTTGAAATGTTAGCGGTATTCCGTGCTCTTCAGGGATTGGGAGCCGCATTGATCATGCCTTCTGCTTTATCCATTGTGACCAATACATTCAGAGGTGAGCAGGAACGTAACCGTGCCATCGGGATTTTCAGCTCATTTGCCGCCATTGGCTCGGGAAGCGGGCTTTCGGTGGGGGGAATTATCAGTACTTACTTAAGCTGGCACTGGGTTTTCCTGATCAATGTTCCTATTCTTTTATTGACCTTGATTTTTGCTTACCGGTATCTGCCTGCAGACGAAAAAGATGAAGCAGGGCAGAAAACAGATCTTGTATCGGGAATATTGCTTATTTTGGGACTTTTGAGCCTTACCTACGGGACGCATGAGCTGGTTCATATAAAAGAAAATTCTCTTCTTGTTATCGGTTCTTTGATAATTGCTGTTCTCCTTCTGGCTGCTGTATTCATCAGGTTAAAATCCGTAGCTCAGCCGTTGATCGATTTGCAGATGTTCAGACACAGATCATTAGTCATTTCTAATGCCGTTTTCTTCACATTAGGGGCATTTTTCATAGGATTTTTATTCCTTATTTCATTAATGCTTCAGAAGGATATGGGGCACAGTGCTGCTTCTGCCGGGCTGATGCTGGTGCCGTTCAGTATTATGTCTGCACTGGCTGCAAAATTTGTATTGCCTTATATTTCCAAAAGGTTGAATTCTTCCCGGATGGGAGTGTTTGGCTGGAGTTTTATGCTTGCCGGAGCCCTGTCTTTACTGATTGCGGTTTATATGGGCCATCCATTGACGATTGTATTATTGGGAGCAGCCTGTATTTCAGGAATCGGGATGACGTTTTGCTTTACTGCGCTCTCGGTAATGGGAATTCAGGATGTGGCGCCTTCTCATTACGGAGTGGCTTCCAGTTTAAGTTCTACAAGTTATTTTTTAGGTGCAGGGATAGGGCTTTCGTTCATGACTCTAATGAGCCAGATTTTTCCTTCTCAATATGCCGTAGGGGATTTAAGCCTGATCATTCTGATCGGATATGCTTTGCTGGCTCTTGGATTGCTGCTTTATTTTATTGTCAGAAGCTCAAAAATGAAGCATGCGGAAATAGCTGTTTCATAATTTTATTAAAAATATACAAACTATATGAAAGGGGATCGGTATTATTGTACCGGTTCTTTTTATTTTAGCAAAATGAAAATACAGATTATCAGCGATCTTCATCAGGAATTCGGATCGACTGATTTATTTTTTGAGAATGCAGATATTGTTGTTTTGGCCGGAGATATTAACCTGGGGACAAAAGGAATTGAATGGATCAAATTGAAGATAGAAAACAAGCCTGTCGTCTATGTTCTGGGAAATCATGAATATTACAAAGGTTCTTATCCGAAAACTTTAAACAAAATTAAGGAGGCTGCTGAAAATTCAAACGTGTTTGTTCTTGAAAATGAATCCGTGGATATCGATGGCATTCGTTTTCACGGTGCGACGCTTTGGACGGACTTTTCTATTTTTGGAGATCCTATGTATTATGGAATGATTTGTCAGCCCAAAATGAATGATTATAAAAAAATCAAGCGGGACCCATCCTATTCGAAGATGAGAACCATTGATACTTTTAAAATTCATCAGTTCTCAAAGCTTTGGCTGAAAGAAAGCCTGGAAAGCTCTTCAGACCTAAAGAATATTGTCGTGACCCATCACGCTCCAAGCATACAATCTGTTCCGGAACCCTATAAGAAAGATCCTTTAACGGCAGCTTATGCATCCGATCTGGAGGATTTTATCATGGAATATCAGCCAAAATACTGGATTCACGGACATATACATACACCCTGTAGGTACAAGATTGGAGAGACTGAAATAATCTGCAATCCTCATGGCTATATTGACGAAAAATACAATGGTTATGAGAAAGAATTGATTGTTGAGATATAAAATATACAGCAAAGAAAGCTAATTTTCCCTTCTTCATAAAGTAAAACCTATTCTTCTTCGTCTATGATGATGAAAGCTTAAACGATCTCATCATGAAGCATACAAATATACATGCAGGCGTCATTCTTATTCCGGATTTCAGCGGGTTTACTGAATTTGTTTTCAATACAAAACTTTATACGGGAGAATATATTGTAAGACAGCTATTATCTACCCTGATCGATATGAATGATCAGTATTTTGAAATTTCAGAGATCGAAGGGGACGCTATTTTATTTTACAGGTATGATAATAATCCGTCCTATCAGCGTATTTCTAAAATGCTCTGGAAAATGCGGAATGCCTTTAACCAAAAGATTAAAGAATTGAATAAGGAACTGAGCATTTCTATCGATATGTCACTCAAATTCATTGTACATTACGGAAAGTTTTCACAGTATACCATCGGAAATTTTAAGAAACTTTATGGCAAAACGGTGGTTGAAGCCCATCAAATGCTTAAAAATAACTTCGCGGAACAGCCTTCATATGCTCTTTTCAGTAATTCTTTTCTGGAAAACAGCGGTAGCAGAGAGGCAGAGATCAATACACAAGAATATTATCTTCCTGAAGGAGAGATGATTCATTATTTTGAGTATGCTCATTAGTAAAGTCAATGCTGAAGAGGAATAGTATGTAAAAAGCAGGCCCCTTAGAACCTGCTTCAAAATTAAATATACTAATATGATGACTACTTCAATGTAAATTTCACCTTCGTCTTGATAGCATCAGAAGAATTACCGATCTGTGCTTCAAAATCTCCGGGTTCAGCTATCCAGTCATGCTTTTCAGCATCAAAATAGCTTAGAGCTGTTTTATCAATAGTGAAGGTTACTTCTTTCTGTTCGCCGGGATTTAAAAATACTTTTTCAAACCCTTTCAGTTCTTTTGCAGGGCGAGGTACGGAAGCTTTGATATCACTGATATAAAGCTGGGCAACTTCAGCACCTGCTTTCTTTCCGGTATTTTTTACGGTTACGGTAAAAGTGATCTTATCATCCTGAGACATCACATTTTTATCAGCCGTTGCTTTTCCGAATTCAAATGTGGTATAGCTCAATCCATGTCCGAAGCTGAATAAAGGTTTTATCTTCTTCGTGTCATGCCAGCGGTATCCTACAAAAATACTTTCATTGTACGTAATATTGATCGGGTTCTTCTGGTCTTTACCCTTTCCGGCTGCCAGTTCGTCTTTCTGTCCGGGATACTCTCCCAATCGGTGCGCTGAATTATCTTCGAGTTTCACAGGGAATGTAAACGGAAGCTTTCCGGAAGGATTGGCGTCACCGGCCAAAACAGAAGCGATAGAATTACCGGCTTCAGACCCAAGATACCAGGATTGGAGTACAGAAGGAACCTCCTTGATCCAAGGCATGGCGACTGCATTTCCGGAAACCAGAACTACTGCAAGGTTTTTATTGGCTTTTGCCAACGCCGAAATCACATGGTCCTGATTGTAAGGAAGTCCGTAGCTTTTTCTGTCGTTACCTTCGCTGTCCTGGAAATCAGATTTATTCAGTCCTCCCACGAAAATTACGTAATCGGAATTTTTTGCCAGTTCTACAGCTTCATTAAGTAATTCTTCTGCAGAACGGTCATCTTTCAGGTTCTGGCCGGATTTTACCCCGTTGTATTCTCCGCCGATATCGCCCACATAACCTCTTGCGTACTGTACATCGGCCTGTTTTCCAAACCTGTTTTTAATTCCATCTAATGGAAGGGTCTCATATTTTACTTTTAGCGATGAAGAACCTCCGCCGACGGTCATTACCTTAATGGCATTTTCGCCGATAACGGCAATTTTTTTAGCTTTATTAACATCAATAGGAAGTACGTTTCCTTGATTTTTCAGCAGTACAATACCTTCTTCCCCGATTTCTTTGGCTACAGCCTTATGCTCCTCAGAAGCAACATTCCCGAAAGGTTTGTTCCTGTTCATTGTGGTTTTATAAGCCAGACGCAGAAGTCTCGTCACCTTGTCGTCAAGTTCTTTAGTTCCTACTTTTCCGGATTTGATAAGATCTAAGTAGGGTTTTGCCAGATAATAATTATCGTATGCGTTTTTAGTTCCTTTAGAAAGTCCGTTTGTCCAGCTGCCGAATTCAAGGTCCAGTCCGTTGTGGATGGCCTGCTCTGTATTGTTTACCGCTCCCCAGTCAGATAACACAACACCTTTATAGCCCCATTCCTTTTTCAGAATATCATTCAAAAGATATTGATTCTGGCTGGCATATTGGTTTTTGTACATATCGTAAGCTCCCATGATTGTCCACGAATCGCCTTCGGTCACTGCTGCTTTGAATGGCGGAAGATAGATCTCGTAAAGTGCCCTGTCATCTACATTAACATTACTGGTGTGGCGGAACATTTCCTGATTGTTTAAAGCAAAATGCTTCACGGAAGTAGCGACCCCGTTAGATTGAACCCCTTTGATATAAGGAACCACCATTTTTGAAGTTAAATACGGGTCTTCTCCCATATATTCAAAGTTTCTTCCGTTCAGCGGAGTTCTGTAAATATTAACTCCGGGTCCGAGGAGGATATCTTTTTTTCTGTAGCGGGCTTCTTCACCAAGGGCTTTTCCGTAATTCCATGACATTTTTTTGTTCCATGTTGCAGAAAGTGCTGTAAGGGCAGGGTAGGCTATGATCGAGTCATTGGTCCATCCGGCCTGGTCCCATTCGTCCCACATCACTTCAGGCCGTACCCCGTGAGGACCGTCTGTTGTCCAGAATTCGGGAATTCCCAGTCTTGGAACACCGGGTGAGCTGAATTTGGACTGTGCATGCAGCATCGCTACTTTTTCTTCAAGCGTCATTCTTGAAAGAGCATCCTGAATACGCTGTTCCACAGGTTTTGATTCATCTAAATAGATGGGTTGGGTTTGAGTCTGAGCCATATATGAAGCAGAAATAAGAGTGAATAAACTTACAATGGCGATTTTCTTGAACATACAATGCCTTTTATTGATTAACAACAAAAGTAAGTAAAATTTTTATTATCTCAAATTGAGAAAATAAAATTAATTAGTTTAAGAAGTTTGAGAGTTTGAGAGTCTTAGGGTTGCGGGTTTCGGGTTTCGAGTTTCGAGTTTCGAGTTTTAAGATTAGGATTAATAATTCATCAATATTAATGAAGGACAATATCTGGTGGCTGAGGCCTCGAAGCCACCAGTTGTTGAGTGAGCTCTTTCTGCTGCGACGTACAACCTGTAATCCACGACGGAACACGAAACTCGGAACCCGCACCCGGAAACCCGCGCCCCGCATCACTCATGATCTGCCCATCCCTTCACTGCACCGCCTTTAAAAATTTCTTCCGCTTTTTTAACCACAGCCTCTGACTGGTATGCTTTTACAAAGTTTTTGACTTTTGCAGAATTTTCATTGTCATGGGTCGTAACAATAACATTCACATATGGTGAATCTTTATCTTCACTGAAAACTCCCTGCTTTTCTGCATCTAATCCAGCCTGTGAAGCGAAATTATTATTGATGATGGCAATAACCACTTCTCTGTCATCCAATACTCTTGGAAGCTGAGGAGCTTCAATTTCAAGGATCTTCAATTGTTTTGGATTTTCCGTGATGTCGGTAACTTTAGGTAATAATCCGGTTCCTTCCCTTAATTTTAACAGCCCGTTTTTCTGAAGAAGGAGTAATGACCGGCCTTCGTTTGTAGGATCATTGGGAATAACGATTGTACTTCCGTTCTGCAGCTGGCTAATATTTCTGATCTTTTTTGAATAAGCAACGATAGGATACACAAAAGTATTCCCGACTACAGCAAGTTTGTACCCTCTCTGTCTCGACTGCTCGTTAAGATAGGGAACATGCTGGAAGGCATTAGCTTCGATATCTCCGTTGTTTAAAGCCTCATTCGGAACTACATAATCATTGAACGGAATAAGCTCCACGTCAAGATTATATTTTTCTTTAGCTACTTTTTTTGCTGCTACGGCAATTTCCATTTCTGGTCCGTAAGTAATCCCTACTACAATATGATTCGGATCATCTTTTTTTCCTGAACATGCATTGAATAGGAAGAGTCCGGCCGCTAAAAGGCCTAGAATGTTTATCTTTTTCATTAGAATTTTTTTTTAAAGAGCTGGCCGAGGTGCTCGAAGCCTCTGTTATTGTATTTATCTGTGGTCGAATTTCTTTGCTAATCTGTCTCCTGCAAACTGTATGATAAATACCAATACGACAAGCAGTACCAGAACTACATTCATAATCACAGCATCATAGCCGATATACCCATACTGATAGCCGATCTGCCCTAGACCGCCTGCACCCAATGCACCTCCCATTGCAGAATAGCCTACCAATGTGATTAAGGTGATTGCCGCGTTGTTTATCAGGGAAGGAAGCGCTTCCGGAAGCAATACTTTCTGAATGATCTGTAAAGGTGATGCGCCCAAAGCTCTTGCGGTTTCTATCAAACCATGCGGAACCTCGAGAAGGCTGTTTTCCACCAACCTGGCAATAAACGGAGCTGCTCCTACGCTCAGCGGAACCAGTGCTGCATTCATTCCAATTGAAGTTCCAATAATTACCCTTGTAAATGGAATCATCCAGACAATCAAAATAATAAAAGGAATAGAGCGGAAAATATTAACCAGAATAGAGGTAACTCTATAATAAGCTGTGTTTTCCAGCAACTGGCCTTTCCTTGTTAAAAACAATAGAATCCCGACCGGAAGTCCTAAAACAAATCCAAAAAATCCTGAGACAAACGTCATATAAACCGTTTCCCAAAGTCCCTTTCCCAACAGGGAAATTACCGAATCACTAAGCATATCCTTTTACTGTATTTTGAATTTTATTCTGGTTAAAATAATAAATTGCTTTCTGGTTGTCTTCAGTTTCTCCCTGCAGCTGAAGCAAAAGTTTTCCGAAATTGGAGTCACCAAGGTACTCTACATCGGCTTTCAGGAGTTTGTAAGGTATTTTATATTGGTCGTAAAGGGTTGACAGAAGTTTTTCAACACTGATATTTTCATTAAGTTCTATTTCCACCAGCGGAAATAAACCGTCTTGCGGTTCTTTCTGCAGTTTTTTATTAAGTTCCTGAGGTATGGTCATGATATCTGAATTTATAAATTGTCGGATCACCGGGTTTTCCCTGTCCGAAATAATCTCGGTTAATGTTCCTTTTGCTAATAATCTTCCTTTGTCGATCACCGCAACATGATTGCAGACTGCTTTGATAACTTCCATTTCATGGGTGATCAGCAGGATGGTAATGCCAAGTCTTTGATTTATATCCCTTAAAAGCTGCAGAATCGACTGTGTTGTCGCCGGATCCAGTGCACTGGTTGCTTCATCACAGAGAAGGAGATAAGGATCATTGGCCAGGGCCCTTGCGATGGCAACTCTTTGTTTCTGCCCTCCGGAAAGGCTCTTAGGATAATCATTGGCCTTGTTTTCCAGTCCTACGATCTTCAGCAGTTCATTTACTTTTTTATTGATCTCATCTTTACTTACATGGTCAAGCTCTAAGGAAAGAGCTACATTGTCAAAAACCGTTCTTGATGAAAGCAGGTTAAAATGCTGGAAGATCATCCCGATTTTTTTTCGTTCACCTGCAAGCTGCTTTGAGCTTAGCTTAGTGAAATCCTTTCCGTTGATAATGATCTGGCCTTCGTCAGGTCTTTCCAAAAGGTTTACGGTACGGATCAGGGTACTTTTTCCTGCACCGGAAAATCCTATGATCCCTACGATATCCCCCTTTTCTATGCTGAGGCTTACCTGATCCAGTGCTTTGAAAGACTGCTTTTTTTGATGAAATGTTTTTGAAATGTTCTTGATTTCTATCATTTTTTTAATGTATAGTTTTAATTTTAAATAGGCTGATACGGTCTTACGGTCTTATTGAAGAACCTTTTCACTCTCCTGATCTTTACTTTTGAGCGTTTCGAAAGCCTGAAGTATTTGGTCGTATTGGTAAGAAGTACTCCCAATAATATCACAGATAGGCCGTACATCTGGTTGCCGTTAATGGTTTGCCCGGCTACGATCCAGCCTGCAATTACTGTAACGATCGGGTTAATATATGTATGGGTACTTACCAGTGCTGCTGGCTTTACAGATAGCAGCCATATGTAAGATAAGTAAGCGACTATCGATCCGAAGAATACCAGAAACAGTACTCCCGCCCATGCTGATACAGGAATATTGGAGAATGAAAAACCGTGCCATTCTCTTCTGAAAGAAGCAATTATAAAGGAAGCAGCTCCGGCAATGATAAGCTGCTGAGCAATATTCATAAGCGTTGACTGTGAGGCCGGGTTTTTCTTTGAATATAAAGATCCCAGAACCCATGCCACAGAGCTTAATGCCAGTACAATAAATGCAGAAATCCGCAGTTTTCGGTCAGCTGTTGCATGATGAGTAATGGAAACGCTTCCATTCAGGAATAATATTAAGCCTGCAAATCCTATAATCAATCCGATTGGAATGAATTTATCGGAGAAATAGTATTTCCAGTTTTTCTTGTCGATTGCAATGAACCAGAAGGGACCTGTTGCAATGGCGATTGCCGCTTCAGAAGCAGATACATACTGTTCACCCCAGGCTACAAGACCCGTTCCTCCGGTAAGAATCAATATTCCGGTAATTCCGTTTTTCTTCCAGTTGGTTAAAGAATTTGCTTTTTCACCTTTAGCAACCAGCCATCCCAGCATCAAAAGCCCGGCCGCTAAAAACCGGAATCCGGAAAGAATAAAAGGAGGAAATCCTTTAAGACCGAAAGAAATGGCGAGGAACGTAATTCCCCAAATCACATAAATATTGATAAATGCGAGCGGCACCAGCCAGCTGTTTTTAAAAGTGCTCATTTGTATGTTTTTTATATTATTATATTAAAATAAAAAGGCCCTACAACGTGGTAAGGCCTTTAGAATATGGTATATTTAAATCAAGGTCAGCCACGGAATTTCTGATGCATAGGCATACAGTTGCACATCATCATAGTTTTGATGGCCTGTTTATTTAGGGACTGATGTTTTAATTCCTGTTTCATTTTTGTTTCATTTCCTGAATACGGTTGCAAATATAGGACATATATTTTTATTAGTCCACTGAAATTATAGACTTTTTGATATTTTTTGTTTTTTAAATTGTTAAAATATTGTTTTTCAGATTTTTGTGTTATTTTAAGTTTTATTAATACATTAATCAGAAATTTAAGAGCCAGATTATTTTTTTTTGTTGGTTCGGGTATTCCAGTGATATTGGCAACTCAATTTCACCTGACAATATATAATCATTCATTAACCTTTATATCAGATACTTATACTGATAAAGCAAACATCAACTCCTAACTAAATTAGCAAAATCCAAAAAAAATGCCGACTTTTGTCCCCCTTCAATAATCCCGAAATTCATGAAACTTTGTATTGCCGAAAAGCCAAGTGTTGCCAGAGATATCGCCAAAGTATTAGGTGCTACAATGCCTAAGCAGGGCTATATGGAGGGCAACGGATACTGTGTGACCTGGACATTCGGACATCTCTGCACTTTGAAAGAACCGCATGATTACGGACCTCAGTATAAATCCTGGAACTTATTTTTACTGCCGATCATTCCAAGCAGCTTTGGAATCAAATTAATTCCGAACAAAGGCGTTGAAGCCCAGTTCAAAGTGATTGAGAAATTAGTGGAGGAATGTGATGAAGTCATCAACTGTGGTGATGCGGGGCAAGAGGGAGAGCTGATTCAGCGATGGGTTTTACAAAAAGCAAAATGTAATAAACCTGTTCAGCGTTTGTGGATCTCATCTCTTACCGAAGAAGCTATTAAGGAAGGTTTTGACAATCTGAAACCTGCTGAAGATTATAAAAACCTGTATCTGGCCGGAAATGCAAGAGCAATCGGCGACTGGCTCCTGGGAATCAATGCTACGAGATTATTTACCAAAAAATTTGGCGGGAATAAGGCCGTTCTTTCCATCGGAAGAGTACAGACTCCGACTCTGGCGATGCTTGTTCAGCGTCAGAAAGAAATTGATGCTTTTACCACTGAAGAATATTGGGAGCTGAAAACAAAATACCGTGACGTAATCTTCAATGCAGCGATTGACCGTTTAAAAACCTTAGACCGGGCAGAAAAAGGACTTGAATACCTGAAATTGAATCCTTTTGAGATCGTTTCTTTCGAAATTAAAGAAGGAAAAGAAAAAAATCCAAGGCTTTTCGACCTTACAGGACTTCAGGTGGAAGCGAATAAAAAATATGGATATTCTGCAGAAAACACCTTGAATTATATCCAAAGTCTCTATGAGAAAAAGCACGTAACCTATCCGCGTGTTGATACAACTTACCTGTCAGATAGCTTATATCCGAAAATAGCAGGCATTCTTCAGAAAATGTATCCTTATCAGGATCTGATTGCCCCGTTACTGGAGGCCCCGATTCCAAAATCAAAAGCCGTTTTTGATGATACCAAAGTAACGGACCACCACGCGATCATTCCAACAGAAGTTCCGCCTTCTCAAAATCTGAGCAGGGAAGAAAAGCTGATCTATGACCTTGTTGCGAAACGTTTTATTTCCGTTTTTTATCCTGAATGTAAAATCTCAAATACACTGGTGGAAGGGAAAGTAGGAACCATTCCTTTTAAAACCAGCGGAAGACAGGTTCTGGAACCGGGATGGAGAGCGGTTTATGCCAAAGAACCGAAAGAGGAAGTTACTGATAAAGATAAGGAGAAAGAAGAGGAGCAGACTATTCCTGAATTTAAAGTAGGGGAAAGCGGTCCTCATGATCCTATGATCCATCAGGGAAAAACCACACCGCCGAAACCATACACTGAAGCAACTCTGTTGAGAGCTATGGAAACTGCGGGAAAACAGGTGGAAGACGAGGAACTGCGTGAACTGCTTAAAAACAATGGAATCGGAAGGCCGTCCACCCGTGCAAATATCATTGAAACGCTTTTTAAAAGGAAATATATTGAGAAAAAAAGAAAAAATCTCATTGCTACCCAAACCGGCATTCAGTTAATTGATACCATAGAGGATGAACTTCTGAAGAGTCCCGAACTGACCGGAGAATGGGAACAAAAGCTGCGAAAAATTGAAAAAGGGGAATATGAAGCCAATCAGTTTAAAGAAGAATTGATCCAGATGGTTTCCGATCTTACCCGAAAAGTAGTTGACGGGAAAGGAAAAGTAATCATGCTGCAGGAAGAGGAAAAAGCAGAGGAAAAAAAGAAAAGAGAGCCTGCACAGAAAAAAGAACTTCAGTCCTGGGAAGAAACAAAGTGCCCGAAATGTAAAGAACACCACCTGATCAAAGGAAAAGCAGCAGTGGGATGTTCAGATTTTAAAAATTGCGGGTTCAAAATCACCTTTGATATATTTGGGAAAAAACTTTCTGATAAACAGCTTTTAGATTTGGTTTTAAAGGGGAAAACTTCAAAGCTAAAAGGTTTCAGTACCCATTCAGAAGCTTTAACAGAAGGAGTTCTGACACTTGGAGAAGATTTCCAGGTACAGCTTAATTAAATTTAACGGAATAATTTATCGTACCATCCGCTGAGGTCTTTCTTTATCGACTCGTGGTATCTACATAAGATTTGTGCCAGTTCAAGCTCCGATCTTTCTGATTTGTATGTGTTTAAAGTAAGGTAGCCGAAAAAATTCCCGTCCTGATCCACAATTGCCGGAGGATATGAAGCATAGCTGCTCCACGGGGAATACGTGCTATATGAACTTCCATAGTTGCTGCTTGCATTCCAGATGGATTTTGAGCTGAACACATTCCCATATTCACCATAGGAATTCCAGATTGAATTTTTGTCAAACGTATCACAGTTTAGGCAGCCAAGATACTGATCCTGATCGGAGCCCCCATACAGATGTAGGGTCTGGGCATGAAAAATAGAGGATATCAGAAGGCTTAGTAATGTGAAGATATTTTTGATGGTCATGTAGTGCTGTTTATGCAAAGCTAGTATTTTTGTGAGCGCTTTAGAAACCACCGGCAAAAATTCAAGGATTTTTTGCACCCCTCCAAAAGATGGGAATAATGACCCGATCAACAGTGATAATCATGAGAATCAGAGATTCTAAGACTTAAGTATACTTTTCACGATATAAATATTAACTTCAAATGACTTAAGTGCTTAAAAAAATGCTCTTCTGCAATCTAAAGCTTATTAACCTCTTTAAATTTCATCATCAGCAAATAAACTTGTTGTAAATTTTCTGGTATTTCTGAAAACATTTGTGTATTTTGTGTGGTATTCATAAATAAATAATTCATGACTCCGGAAAAAAGGAAACTCATTACAGACAGCTTTGGTCGCTCCGAAACATTAAAATTCTACAACGCCGAACTCTTGGAAGTGGATACCGATTTCGTTTCCATTAAAATTCCGAAAATGGAAATGATGACCCGGAAAGCGGGAATGTTCAATGGTGCAATGATCGCTTCTCTGGTGGATGTTTCTTCCGGCTATGCTTCGGTAAGTCACTACAAAGACGACTGCTATGTAGTGACAGTGGAACTCAAGGTCAATTACCTTCGTCCTGCCCTGGGAGATGCTCTGATATCACGATCTTACGTTATAAAAGGCGGTGCAAAAATTATCGTGGTAAGAACAGAAATTTATGTACTGGATGAAAATACGGGTTCTGAAAGTCATGTAGCCACTTCACTGGTAACCATGATGAGGATCAAATAAATAGGACTCGGGAATTGAAAATATCCCTGAATAAAGGAGTTTACAGGAGTTTTTCAGGCGTAAATGGAACAGGATTTGCAAAGTTAAAACCATAACATTAAAAAATATAATATGAACTTAATTATCAGGCTGCTGATTACAGCAATTGTTGCTTACCTTTTGACTAAGGTGCTTCCGGGTGTACATTTCGAAGGATTTTCTTCGGCGATTATTTTTGCCATCGTTCTCGGGGTATTAAATATTTTTGTGAAACCTATTCTTGGGCTTTTAGGATTGCCATTAACTATCATTACTTTAGGTTTATTTGCTTTGGTAATCAATGCATTGATTATTCTGATTGCAGATTATTTTATAGACAGCATGGTTGTCGACGGTTTCTGGTGGGCGCTGATCTTTAGTGTACTGCTGTCCTTCGTGACTTCGCTGGCCAATTCCATGTTTTCTGATGGGGATTAACGGATCAGAAATAAAATTTTATATCAGTCTGCTGTTTTACGGCAGACTTTTTTATTTCAAAACTTAAATGTTAATTTTTTCGCTCCTTTTTATTTTAAATATTAACTTTGGCAATCTTTGAATTAAACAAAAAAGGAAATATGAAGTCTGCAGGAATTCATATTTCCGTAAAAAAAGAATATCAACATATGAAACTTAAGTACAGTCTGCTGGCTCTGGCAGCTCCGCTTTTAATGAATGCACAACAGTTAATGACGCCTGAAATCCTTTGGACCTTGAAAAAAGTCGGAGTACAGGCAGTTTCACCGGATCAGTCTTCATTGATCTACAAAGTGGGACAGGTAGATCTGAAAACAGAGAAAACAAAAAATGAGAACTATTTCCTGAATGTTCTTAATAACCAGTCTTCCAAAATAGATTTTGGTAAAAAAGCCCTTATCCAGTGGGATAAGAATGGAATTTATGCCCAGGAAGGAGATAAAATCTTTCTTTCTAAAGATAACGGGAAAACCTGGTCTGAATTTTATACCATCGGGGAAGTGGACAATATTGTAATTTCTCCCGACGGGAAAAAAATAGCGTTCAGCAAGCAGGTTCTTGTAGAGAAATTAATGGGGAAAGACAAATACAGCGATACCCCTAAAACTACAGCTCAGGTATATACAGACCTGAACCACAGACACTGGGATTACTTCAATGAAGGAAAATACAATCATGTATTTATAGTCAATACTACGGACAAGGTGGAATCCGCAAAAGATCTCCTGGAAGGTAAAACCTGGGACTCTCCGCAAAGACCTTTCGGTGGAGCAGAAGACTTTATCTGGAGCCCGGATTCTTCACAGCTTTTATACGTTACCAAGCCTAAAAGCGGAAAAGAATATTCTACAAGCACCAATACGGATATTTTTGCTTACGACATGGCTTCAGGAACAACAAAAAACCTGACAGAATCCAATAAAGGATATGATGTGAATCCAAAATTCAGCACGGACGGAAAATCCTTAATCTGGCAGAGTATGGCCAGAGACGGATATGAAGCGGATAAGAATGATGTGAAAATCATGGACTGGAAGTCTGGAAAAACAACGAACCTTACCGCCGGATGGGACGAAAGTGTTTCCGGAGATGTATTCTGGGGCGGAGATTCCAGATCGATCTATTTCACAGCAGCATTCAGAGGAACAAAACAGCTTTTCTCTTTAGATCCTAAAACATCGAAAGTACAGCAGATTACAAAAGGAGACTTCGATGTCAACGAAATTTTTACCGACAATAAATCTTCACTTTTAGTAGGAAGAACAGATATTAACCATGCAACGGAATTATTCTCTGTCAACCTGAAAAACGGAGAAATGAAGCAGGTAACCGAAGCCAATAAAGATACTTATGCCAAGCTGGCACAGGGTAAATCCGAACTGAAAATGGTAAAAACAACAGATGGTAAAGAAATGGGCGTATGGTTCCACTATCCACCGAACTTTGATCCTAATAAAAAGTATCCTACACTGGTATACTGCCAGGGAGGACCGCAATCTGCTCTGACCCAATATTTCAGTACAAGATGGAACTTTGCGCTGATGGCAGCCAACGGATATATCATCGTTGCTCCAAACAGAAGAGGAATGCCGGGATGGGGAACAAAATGGAACGAAGACATTTCCAAAGACTGGGGCGGCCAGCCGATGAGAGATTATCTGGCAGCAACAGATTACGCAAAAACATTACCATACGTTGATGGTGAAAGGGTAGCAGCAGTAGGGGCAAGCTATGGAGGATACAGTGTGTTTATGTTAGCCGGAATCCATGAAAACAGGTTCAAAACATTCATTGCTCACGATGGATTATTCGATATGAAATCCTGGTATCTTACTACAGAAGAACTTTGGTTTGCCAATTGGGATCTTGGTTCACCATGGGAAAAACCGCTTCCTAAAGCTTACACAGACTTCAACCCAAGCAATTTTGTTGAAAAATGGAACAAACCTATCATGATTGTTCAGGGTGGCATCGATTTCCGTGTACCTTACGAACAGGGACAGGAAGCATTCCAGGCAGCTAAATTAAGAGGATTGAAATCTAAACTGGTTTATTTCCCGAACGAAAACCACTGGGTACTTCATCCGCAAAACGGACTGGTATGGCAGAGAGAATTCTTCGATTGGCTGAAGGAAACTTTGTAAGAATGAATAATTAAAAATGAAATTATTCTTGAAATATTAATAGGAGCGGGCTTTAGCCCGCTTTTTGTTTTCAAATGGAAGAAAGGCTTTAGCTGAATTTTATATATTTGAATATGCAAAACAGAATTTCTTCGTTTCCACCACTCATTGACTCTCAGTCTGAAATTTTAATTCTGGGCTCTGTTCCCGGAGTAAAATCTTTGGAAAAGCAGCAGTATTATGCCCACCCGCAAAACAAATTCTGGCCCATTATTTTTCACCTGTTCAATGAAGAGTTTACAGAAGATTATAATGAAAGGAAAAAGGTTTTAAAAAAGCATCATATAGCAGTCTGGGATGTGATTGATTCCTGTGAAAGAAAAGGAAGCCTTGATTCTGAGATTAAAAATGAAGAAGCGAACCGTATCGCCGAACTTTTAGATGAACATCCCGATATCAAAGCTATTTTCTGTAACGGAGGAAAATCATATAAAAACCTGCAGAAGCTTTTAGGGAAAAACTACAGATTACCCATATTTCAGCTGCCTTCCACAAGCCCGCTTCATACTGTTTCCTTTGATAGGAAATTGGAAGAATGGAAGAATATTTTGGAATTTCTGTAAATTTTTATTTCTCGCAGATTGAGCAGATTACGCAGATGTTTGCGCATATGACAGAGCTTATTAATACATTTCTGTAGTATAAAAGATTTGGAGATCAAACATTGATATTAAAAAAATCTGCTCAATCTGCGAGAATATTATAAATCATCTTTCAAATATTTTCTCAGCCCTCTCAGCAGCTCCAGCTGATTTCTGGTTCTGTCCAGATTGTGTTCAGGATATTTTATAGAGTAATAAGTGCTTCCATTCAGATAGTCAGTCAGAAAACGGACAGCCTGGATATAAATGACAATTTGTGCTGCGTAATCCAAGTTTTCAAGCTCTTCAAAAGTTAGTTTCTCTTTCAAATACAATAAAAATCCGTCTTTTACAGTTCTGTAAATCTGGGGATTAAAATTATCAGCTGCGTTTCCATCATCTTCATCCAGTGTATTGGTATAAGACCTCGCCATATCGCCGAAGTCATACAGAATAGTAGAAACCGTTACGGTGTCGAGGTCAATAACAGCCAAGGGACTTGAATTCTTATCAAAAAGTATATTTCTTACATTAGGATCCCCGTGGATGATTCTTTTGGGAAGCAGGCCTTCTTTTTCCATTTTAATCCACTTTTGCGGAAGAAAAAGCAGCGCATTCGTTAATTCAATTTCTGGCTCTGCATTGCTCAATAGATCAGCATTAGCATTCTGTAACGACATCTGATAATCTGAAATCCTTTTCTCAAAATTAATAAAATCAGGGATAGGGATTTTTATATCAGGCAGGTCTGAAGGGTTTACGGTATTTAAAAAGCTTCCTACAGCTTTTGCCGATTCATAAGCCGTTTTTAAATCGGGAATTTTAAAAAATGTCCTCGTATCTTCAATGAAACTGAGCATTCTCCATGACTCTCCCTCATCATCCTTCATCATCAGGTTACCAGATAGAGTTTTCTTCATATTGACCAACTGCAACGGATAATTCCCGTTTTCCAGCATTTTGTTGATCAGCAGGTGATTATTGGTGACAATTTCAGGAAAATAAAAAACCTGCCTGTTGATTTTCTGAAGGATAAATTTCTCCTCAGAATCATGATCTTCCACCAAATAGGTAGTATTGATCAGTCCATTGGTAATAGGAGTTATCGTACAGTTTTCAGTTCCGGTAAATCCGGTCACGATTTGTTTTAATTCCATAGATCTTCAGGATATCTGTTTTTTGCGATTTCTGAGGCCAGAAAATCTTTAATACTGCTTTTGTCATCTGCATAGGTAACGCCCATCCACTGTGAAGGAGAGATTTTTACCAATACCTTTGTCCCTTTCTCATCGATCATTCTCTGTACGGCAACAGGGACATAAAACTCATCTGATGGTTCCGGATCTGAATGGATAAAATCGTAAAAATAACTTTCCAGACCAATAAAAACAGAAGGATGAAAAATAAAAAAGTTCATGGATACCAATGTATCAGGAGCTATTTCGATATCATTCCCATTATCGGTATAAACAATTGAATTTCCTTGTCTGCGGATAGAAGTTTGCTCATCTACTTTTATCAGGTAATTATCTGCATCCAAAGCACATATTCCTCTTGCTACATTTCCGTTTCCGCTTAAAGTAGATGCTACAGAATAAGCGACCATTCCAAACTGTGATTCTGAAATGTGCCGGTCAATTTCTTCAGATGCCAGCTGATAAACCTCTTTCCCGTAGAAATCATCTGCATTGATCATGACAAAAGGTTCCTGTATGACACTTTTTGCACAGAGAACAGCATGGCCGGTTCCCCACGGTTTTTCTCTCCCTGATGAATCATAATCTTGGGGAAGAAAGCTTTCTTTTTCCTGATACACCCAATGAAGTTCAAACTCTTCTTTTTGGGATATGGTATTTAATCTTTCAATATAACTTTCCGGGATACGTCTGTTGACAATAATAACAACTTTGCTGAAACCTGCTCTCAAGGCATCATAGATGGAATATTCAAGTATTGGCGAACCGTTATCCAGAATTCCGTCTATCTGTTTCAGTCCTTTGTAGCGGCTTCCTAAACCTCCGGCTAGTATCAGTAGTGTTTTTTTAGAATTCATCAGTCATTCCAAATACAGGTTTACGGGTCTTCCATTTTCCATTGGTAAAATCCGGAATGTCTACGGCCTGACCGCCTTTAGCAATAGATTCTTCGCTGAGTGGAGTGATAGAATACCATAAAGCAAGATCATACACATCCATCGGGAATTCTATATTTCGTTTGATGCATTCAATGAAGGTATTCATGACAAAGAAATCCATACCGCCATGTCCTGCACCTGCAGCTGTACTTTCAAATTTTTTCCAGATAGGATGGTCAAATTCTTTCATCCATTTTTCAGTATTTTCCCACCGGTGAGTATGGTTCATTGTTTTTTCAAAATAAATATGCCCCTGGTTGAAATCTCCCCAGCCGAAATCCTGCCATAAGCCTTCCGTTCCCTGTACCCTGAATCCAAGATCATAAGGTCGCTGTAAGCTTGTGTCATGGGTTAAAAGAATCGTTTCCCCATTCGCACAGGCAATCTGGGTAGTGACAATATCTCCCTGGTTGAACTTAACTTTTGCATTAGGATGGTTTTCCCCGCCTTTCGGGTGCTCTGTAATATACTTGTGAAGCCCGACAGACTTTGAAGAGAATGATGAAAGCCTGGTTAAACGGTTTCCACGGTTGATATCCATCATAACGGCTACAGGACCTAATCCATGGGTAGGATAAAGCTCACCGTTACGTTTTACATAATGTTCCGTTCTCCAATGAGCTTCACTGAAACCTTTTTCGCCGAATTCAGCACCGGAATTATAAGGCGTAACGCCGTCATTGAAAAGAACACCCCTTAAATCGTGCTGGTAACCGCCCCTTCCATGAACCAGTTCGCCGAACATACCCTTACGGACCATATTCATAATAGCCATGATATCCCTGCGGTAGCATACATTCTCCATCATGAAAATAGGAACTTTTGTTTCCTCATATACTTTCACGAATTCCCAGCAGTCCTGCAGCTTTATAGCTCCCGAAACTTCCATACCGACAATTTTTTTCGCCTTCATTGCCTCAGTGCCCTGTGGAAGGTGCCATTCCCAGGGAGTGGCTATTACTACAGCATCAATAGTTTTCAGCTTCAAAAGATTTCTGTAATCGTATTCTCCGTTTGAAAATTCCTGGGCGGCAGATTTATTATTGTCCTTTAATATTTTCTGGGATGCAGTAAGCATTCTCTTGTCAGGATCTGCAAACGCTACAATCTCTACGTCATTACGCTTTGCGAGCAGTTTTACATGTTCCTGTCCACGGAGTCCTACGCCAATAAAGCCGACACGGACTTTTTTATCTGATTTAAAATCATTTGAATAGGCAAATAAAGAATTGGGTAGAACCAATGCGCCAAAGCTTGCCAGGGTAGCGGTTTTAAGAAAGTTTCTGCGTGAAGTGGTGGTGTCCATTAAAATTTTTTCCTAAATATATTAAAAAGTTGTGAGGTAGAGGGTATGGAGGCGGGATGATGGGGTTTAGGTAATAGGATTTTGAGATTAGGGTTGCGTGGGTATGGGAAAATAAAAAACAGCTGCCTCGACAGGAAGACAGCTGTTTTACAATTATTTATCAAATAGAGTGAGTAAGGGTGTAGCTTCAGGCTTTCCGTTTACAATTTCAAGCCTTTGAACAATCTATTTTTCTGTGAAATATACTTCTTCATAAGGTTGGATCAGTACCCATCCGTTTCCTGAAAATTTCATCTGGAATTCTTCCCCGCTGCCTCTTCCGATCAGGCTTTTGAATGAAACATTTGTTTTCAGGTCCGGACTTAGATTACCCGACCACGCCACTGTAGCATTAGGATCCGTAAAAACAGGACTGTCCGGGGTTACCATAAGGGTTAGCGGCTCGCCATGAGTAGTGATGGCAATGTACCCCGTTCCGGAAAGCTTTACCTGAAAAAGACCGCCGGCCATCATGCCTGCAATACTTTTAAGCATGGTAATATCACTTTTCACACTCTGTTCATGGGCCAGTACATCGTTTCCGTTCACACATACCGACTCATTATTCAGATAAAGGATGCGTACTTTTTTACCGGAATCTGCCACATACAGTTTGCCGCTTCCTTCTGCTTTCATCAGCTTTGCTCCTTCACCGCTGATCGCTTTCTTTAAAAGATTGCCTATTCCTCCTGCCAGCATTCCCTGTCTTTCAAAATTAATTCCTCCTACATAAGCTACCATACTTCCTCTTTTGGTCCAGACCGCCTGGTTATTAAGGTTAATTTCCAGCATATGCGGTGTTTCAAGCTCAAAATAGTCTTTCTGCTGAGGATTTTCTTTAGTTTCGTTAACAAAGGCTTCCAATGAATATTTGCTCATAGTGTAAATTTTTTAATGTTTTCAAAAGTAATCTTTTTTTCCTCTACAGATCACCGTAGAATCACGGTTTTAAATTTGATTTTAAATAATACTTGACAAAGGGGTGTTCAATGTCGTATATTTGCACTCCGAAAAATTACACTTGTAATTCGAATAATTTTTAAACCGTAATTTAAAAAAATGAAAACATCAGATTTTAATTTTGATCTTCCTGCGGAATTATTGGCAGAACACCCATCCGAACACAGAGACGAAGCCAGATTAATGGTTCTTAACAGAAAAACAGAAACCATTGAGCATAAGCTGTTTAAGGATGTTGTGGATTATTTTGATGAGAAAGATCTATTTATTTTCAATAATACTAAAGTTTTTCCTGCACGTCTTTATGGAAATAAAGAAAAAACAGGAGCTAAGATTGAGGTTTTCCTTTTAAGAGAGCTTGATAAGGAAACCAGGGTATGGGATGTTCTTGTAGATCCTGCAAGAAAAATCAGAATCGGTAACAAATTATTCTTCACTGAAGATGAATCTTTGGTTGCTGAAGTTATCGACAACACAACGTCAAGAGGAAGAACACTGAGATTCTTATTCGATGGTTCTTATGACGAATTCAGAACAAAACTGAAAGAGCTGGGAGAAACCCCGCTTCCAAAATACATCAAAAGAGCAGTAGAGCCGGAAGATGCAGAAAGATATCAGACCATCTATGCTAAAGTAGAAGGAGCGGTTGCTGCACCTACTGCAGGTCTTCACTTCTCTAAACATTTGATGAAAAAATTAGAGATCAAAGGAATCGATTTTGCTGAAGTAACCCTTCACGTTGGTTTGGGAACTTTCAACCCGATCGAGGTAGAAGATCTTTCCAAGCACAAAATGGAATCTGAAGAAATCATCATTGACGAGAAAAATGCTGAAATCATCAATAAAGCGGTAGAAGCCCACAGAAGAGTTTGCGCGGTAGGAACCACTACTATGAGAGCATTGGAGACTTCTGTTTCTTCCAACAAAAAAATCTCTGCTTTCAATGGCTGGACGAATAAGTTCATTTACCCGCCTCACGATTTTGGGGTTGCCAACTCAATGATCACTAACTTCCACACACCGAAATCAACATTATTGATGATGATTGCTGCGTTTGCCGGAAAAGATTTCATCATGCACGCTTATGAAGAAGCCGTAAAAGAAAAGTATAAATTCTATTCTTACGGTGATGCAATGCTTATTTTGTAATTAATTTTAAATTATAGATTATAAATTTTAGATTGGATCCCTAACTTCTGTAAAGGATTTTAATCTAAAATTTATAATTTAAAATCTATAATCACTACTATTTTGAAAGATATCCGAGTTTTATCACTGGACCAGCTTAAAGATTACTTTGTAACTTTAGGAGAAAAACCGTTTCGTGCGAAGCAGGTTTATGACTGGTTATGGAGTAAAAATCTCCATTCGATTGATGAAATGACCAATCTTTCGAAGTCTCTCCGTGAAAAAATTTCCGAAGAGTACACCATTAATCCCGTTTCTGTCGACCAGCTTCAGAAAAGTGCGGATGGAACAATCAAGAACGGAGTGAAACTCCATGACGGATTATTGGTAGAATCTGTTCTTATCCCGACAGAGACCAGAACTACAGCCTGTGTTTCATCACAGGTAGGATGTTCCCTGAACTGCGAATTCTGTGCAACAGCAAGACTTAAGAGAATGAGAAACCTTGAAGTCGCTGAGATCGTAGACCAGGTTGCCCTGATCGACAGCCAGAGCAAAATGTACTTCAACAGACCGCTCACCAACATTGTCTTTATGGGAATGGGAGAGCCTATGATGAATTACAAAAATGTGGTAGAAGCCATCAGGAAAATTACCCAGCCGGAAGGTTTGGGAATGTCACCAAGAAGAATTACCGTTTCTACATCCGGAATTCCGAAAATGATCAAAATGCTGGCAGACGATGAACTTCGTGTAAAGCTTGCCCTTTCACTTCACTCTGCTATTGAATCCAAGCGGAATGAAATTATGCCTTTCTCTGATAAATTTCCACTCACGGATATTATGGAGGCTCTTCAATACTGGTATCAGAAAACAGGTTCTGTGATTACTTTTGAATACTGCGTATGGAAAGGAATTAATGATGGTGATGAGGATATTAAAGCTCTGATCAAATACTGTAAGCAGGTTCCTTCCAAAGTGAATCTCATCCAGTATAACCCTATCGGGGATGGCAAATATGACCAGTGTAATAAGCAGGCAGAAGAGAATTACGTGCGTCAATTAGAAAATGCCGGAATCACCGTGATGATCAGAAAAAGCCGTGGTGGTGACATCGATGCTGCATGCGGACAGCTTGCCAACAAAACAGCGGATTAAAATTTCCTTAAAAACCTTAAAATTTTTCTTAAAAATTCCTTAAAAGCTTAACTTTACATAAAGCAAAGTTATTATGGACTTCTTTATGAGCGAGGACGGTCTTGAAAATGTATACGCATGGGCTATTCCGTTCCATGCTGCCGTTATTTTGGCAGAAATGATTTACAGCCATGTGTCTGAAGCCAAGCTGTATAACGGAAAAGATGTTGCGACAAGCGTTTATCTGGCCCTGATGAACTTTGGCCTCGATCTCATCATGAAAGCCTTCGCGATGGGAGTGATGTTCTTTTTTTACAACCACAGGCTTTTCACATGGGATTTTACAGTTTGGTATTGGCTTATCTGCTTTGTGATCACAGATTTTGCCTATTATGTGCTGCATTATGTGGATCACCATTCCAGGGCATTCTGGGCAGTTCATATTACCCACCACAATTCAGAATATTTCAACCTGACAACCGGATTCAGAAGCCCGGTGCTGCAGCCGCTTTACAGGTATCTTTATTTTTCCCCTCTGGCTTTTTTAGGTTTTAACCCATGGCATATCATGGTTGTGTATGCGATAGGACAGGTATACGGAACCTGGGTACATACGCAGACTGTGAAAACAATGGGAATCCTGGAATACATTCTGGTAACACCTTCCCATCACAGGGTGCATCATGCCTGCAACATCAAGTATCTGGACCGGAATATGGGCATGTGCCTCATCATCTGGGATAAAATCTTCGGAACTTTTGAGAAAGAAGATCCGGATGTACCTGTAAAATATGGAATCTATCCTAAAATGCCGGACAATAAACCGGATACAGTTCTTCTTTACGAATGGAGAAAGATCTGGAAAGATATCAGACAACCGGGACTGAAATTTTCTGACAGGGTCAATTATATCTTTAATTCTCCGGGTTGGAGACACGACGGGACAGGAAAAACGGTAAGACAGTATCAGAAAGATTATCTAAAGAAACAGGCTGGAAAACAGAAAAGAAAATCTGCCTAAGCTGTTTTTGCATTACGAAATCATAGAGATTTTGCAATAACTACAATCTGTCGGACCAAATTCTTCTTCCCTGGAAAGGTGTTGGAATTCAAAGAATTTTGGCCGGGAGGTTCTTACACAAAATAGCTCTCAACTTTCCCAGTCATCCGCAAAAACTTACCTTTACCCTATGAAAAAAGTCTTTTTTATTGCTGCCATTGTCATTTTTCAATCCTCATTTTCACAGCAGACCGATTTTTTAAAAATAAGAAAATTCAGACTTGCTTATTTAGATGATAAAATCAAGGAAACTTCAGGACTGAGCATTCTGAATGGAAAACTTTATACCTTCAATGACAGTGGTAATGAACCTGAAATTTTTGAACTTGACGAAACTTCCGGAACTATCAGAAATACATTCACAATCAATGCTAAAAATAAAGATTGGGAAGCTCTGACCAATGACGGAAAGAATTTCTATATTGGTGATTTCGGTAATAACGGCGGAACAAGAAGAGATCTGGAAATTTATAAACTGCCTTTTCAGGATGAGCCAAAAAATGATTCTATTACAAAGATAGCTTTCTATTATCCGGAGCAGACGGAATTCATTCCCCGATATACCAATAATGATTTTGATGCTGAGGCAATGATTTATCTCAACGGAAAACTTCATCTCTTTACCAAAGAATGGAAATCAAAGTCCACATCCCATTATATTATTGATCCCGATAGAACAGAACAGCAGAAAGCTGAGAAAACAGAATCTTATAAGACCAGTTTCGTGGTGACAGATGCTGCCTATTATGACCGGAAACTTTATCTGATAGGCTACACCAAAAAAACGGAAGTATTTCTTAATGTATTCACAGAAACAGAACCGGGAATTTTCTTTAAACAGAAGCCGAAGCATTATTATCTCGGAAGTGCTCTGGCAATAGGGCAGATCGAAGGGATTGCCATTAATGATACAGGAATCTATATTTCAGGGGAAAAATTTAAGTCAAGATTGGGAGGTTCCCGGCCGGCACTGTATTTTATTCCTAAAGAACAATTCAAAGATTAATTTTGTCCCGAAATTGCGTGAAAAAAATTATCTTTGTGAGAATTAATAAGTATTTACCTTTCATTCACAGATTTTGGCAAACATCGTAGAAGAAATTAAACGACCGATCAATGAGGAAATGAAACTTTTCGAGCAGAAGTTTTATGAATCGATGCAGAGCAAAGTGCCTTTATTAGATAAAGTAACCCGTTTTATTGTTACTACTAAAGGAAAGCAGATGCGTCCTATGTTCGTTTTCCTGTGCGCAAAGCTGATAGGCGAGGTCAATGAAAAAACCTATCGTGGCGCTTCTATGATCGAGCTCATCCATACTGCAACTTTGGTACACGACGATGTGGTGGATGAAAGTTTCAAGCGCCGTAATTTCTTTTCCATCAATGCCTTGTGGAAGAATAAAATTGCTGTTCTGGTAGGAGATTATCTTTTATCAAAATCAGTATTACTTTCTACAGATCATAAAGATTACGACCTTTTGGGAGTGATTTCCAGAACAATCCGCGAAATGTCCGAAGGCGAGCTTCTTCAGTTGGAAAAGGCCAGAAAACTGGATATTACAGAAGATGTTTACTACGAAATTATCCGTCAGAAAACAGCTACTCTTATTGCTGCCTGCTGTGAAATTGGAGTTTTATCCAACGATGCGGATGAAATTCTTGCTAAAAAAATGATGAATTTCGGTACGTATACCGGGATGGCTTTTCAGATTAAGGATGATCTTTTTGATTACTTAAGTTCAAATGTAATTGGAAAACCCGTTGGTATAGATATTAAAGAGCAGAAAATGACCCTTCCTCTGATCTATACATTGAAAAATGCCAATGAAAAAGAGAGAAAATATTACTTCAATACGATAAAGCGCTATAACAATGACCAGAAACGGGTAAAGGAACTGATAGAATTTGTAAAAAGCTCCGGAGGTATGGATTATGCTATAAAAGTGATGAAAGATTTTCAGCAGAAAGCCAAAGACATCCTGGAAGAATTTCCGGATTCTGAAGCCAGGAAATCATTACACAGTATGCTTGATTACGTAATTGAAAGAAAATTCTAAGGATTAGAATTAAATATAAAAAAAGGATGTCGCACGACATCCTTTTTTATTTTTAAGATTAAATTTTTTGTACTGTAACATTCGTAACGTTTCCGTTTCCTGTAGGTCCCATTTCCGTTGATAAAACCGTAGCTGCCTGATTAGGAGCGGCTGTAAAACGTACCTGATAACCTGCGGTCGGTATGATAAGCAATGTTGTATAGTTCATAAGCTCACCAATTCTTGTAGTAGAGGTAAGTGTAGGGGTTGCAGTTGCGGAGTAATGACTACCTCTACCTAAATAAGTGGCATCAGGAACCGGTCTTATTCCCAAAAGTAGCTGTGTATCTGCAGGAATCCCTGCAAAACTTGCCTGTAATGTTACCAGATAATTTCCTGCCTGAGTGAAAGTTAAAACCCCTGTGCTTGCATTATAGCTGTAAAACGGTGAGGTTGCAATTGGCGCCGCAAACATAAGAGTAGTGATGGTGGCCGCACCGGAAATGCTCTGGTCAGCGGCCAAACGAGCGTGGAATAATGAATAAGCAGTAAAGTCTATTGTTTTTAATACACCATTTGCATCAGCCACAACAACTCTGTCGGTACCTCCTACTCCCACATTCGAGTTGATGTTACGGATTCTTGCATTTCCAGAAGCTACATCCAGTTTATCTGTTGGGCTTGTAGTGCCAATACCAACATTGGCAGCACTTGTTACAACAAAATCATTAACCTGTTGTGCCGCTGAAGGCGCACCTGACAGGGGATTGTCCTTTGCTGCATCAATATGAAAGCTGGCTTGTGGATTGTTTGTGTTTATACCTATTTGTGCATAGATAATGCCTGACGTTAAAAAAACGCCAGCTAACGAAATAATTTTTTTCATCTATTTAAATTTTTTTTCTTTTGTGTGTTAAAATTACTTAATATTTCGATTCATTTAACAATTTTCATACCATAATAGAAAAAATGATTAACGATATGATAATTTTTGATGATTTTAAAGAAGATTTTTATTTATAATGTAAAAAAACATCCCTTTTATTTGAAATAATTTATAGATTGGAATACCTTGCTATTCTACTATAATAAGGACAAGTAAGTGAGTTATTTGTAAGAAAAAATAATCTGGTGAAAAATGAAAGTGATCAAATTATAGATTTAGTCAATTATTTTTACGGTCACAATAATAACTGCTAAAACAATACAAAATAAAGCGATTAAAAATAGATAATCCGCAATGGTCTCATATTTATTTTCCCGCCTTTCACTTTTAGTTCGGATAGCCAGAAATGAAAAGAAACAGCTGAAAGCAAAAAGCAGGCATGATACTCCGGCAAATTCGTCCAGATGCGTATGTTCACTGATTTTTGTGATTTTCAATGAAGTGATGATGATCAGGGAAAAACCTAAAAGATTGCTGGATGCATTCAGGATATGAGGCGACTTTTTTTCCATCATTTACAATTTTTCACAATATAAAACACATTTTTTTTATTATCAAATTTTTAAAAAAAATTATTGAAAATTAAAATTAATTTAAAAATTGTATATTAGCGCAATACTTGAAGAATAAAAACTTTTATATCTAGCTATGCAGACAACCTATATTGAAACACAGCAAATTTCTTTCCAGGACTTTAAAAATCAGATACTTGAAGATTACAGGTTAGGAAGGATATCTCGTGAAATGTCCTATCTTGGAAGGAGAGAAGTACTGACAGGAAAAGCTAAATTCGGAATTTTTGGGGATGGTAAAGAGCTTCCTCAGATGGCAATGGCGAAAGTGTTCAGAAATGGAGACTTCCGTTCAGGATATTACAGGGATCAGACTTTTGCATTAGCAGTGGATGCTTTAACGGTTGAAAGCTTTTTTGCACAGCTGTATGCAGATACAAGCGTAGAAAGAGAGCCGGCATCAGCAGGAAGACAGATGAACGGACATTTCGCAACAAGAAGTTTAAATGAAGACGGAAGCTGGAAAGACCTTACAGCACAGAAAAACATATCTTCCGATATTTCTCCTACAGCAGGACAGATGCCAAGGCTTTTAGGATTGGCTCAGGCTTCCAAAGTGTATAAAAGTGTAAAATTCGAAGGTTCTGAAAAATTTTCAAAAGAAGGGAATGAAATTGCTTTTGGTACTATTGGGGATGCTTCCACAGCAGAAGGACATTTCTGGGAAACCCTGAATGCAGCTTGTGCCCTTCAGGTTCCAATGATCGTATCTATCTGGGATGACGGGTACGGAATTTCAGTTCCTACCAGAAATCAGAGAGCAAAAGCGGATATTGCCGAAATGTTGAGCGGTTTCCAGAGAAAAGAAGGTGAAAATCAAGGTTGCGAGATCATTCAGGTAAAAGCATGGGATTATCCTTCACTGCTTGATGCCTACGCAAGGGCAGAGCATTTTGCAAGAACGGAAAGTATTCCGGTTGTTGTTCACGTTATTGAAGTTACCCAGCCTCAGGGACACTCTACATCTGGGTCTCATGAGAGATACAAAAACGAAGAACGTCTTTCTTGGGAAGCGGATTTCGACGGTTTGCTGAAATTTAAGGAATGGATCCTGAACTATTCAATCGAAATTGAAGGGAAAGAAGAAATTATTGCTTCAGCAGAAGAATTGGATGCAATTGATGAAGAAGCTAAAAAAATAGTAAAAGCAGGTCAGAAAAGTGCCTGGGAAAATTACCAAAAGACCATTACGGATTTAATTCAGTCGGTTCTTCCTTTAGTTGAGAACCTTAAAGGCCAGAATCCTGAAATTGAAGGTTACATTGCCCAGTTCAGTAAGTTGGTTTCCAAAGCTAAAAAAGATATTTTCCACCTTACAAGAAAGGTTTTACTGGCAACCAGAGGGACAAATTCTGCGGAAAGAACCCAACTGATGCAGAAATACAATGAAGTTTTTGAAATAGAAAAAGACAACTATTCTTCCCACTTATATTCCCAATCTCAGTGGAAAGCTGAAAACGTGAAGGAAATCAAACCGGTTTTCTCAGACAGCTCTGAAGAAGTGGACGGAAGAGTAGTAGTAAGAAATAATTTCGACAAAATTTTTGAAAAATATCCTCAGACTTTAGTGTTTGGTGAAGATGCCGGAAATATCGGTGACGTTAACCAGGGATTAGAAGGAATGCAGGAAAAATACGGTGATGTGCGTGTAGCAGATACCGGAATCCGTGAAGCTACCATTCTTGGTCAGGGAATCGGGATGGCTATGAGAGGTTTGAGACCTATCGCTGAAATTCAGTATTTAGACTATATCCTTTACTGTTTACAGGGGATGAGCGACGACCTGGCAACGGTTCAGTACAGAACAAAGGGCGGTCAGAAAGCTCCGGTAATCATCAGAACCAGAGGCCACAGACTGGAAGGCGTATGGCATTCAGGTTCTCCGATGGCGGGAATTCTGAACCTTTCAAAAGGTATTCTGGTATTGGTTCCGAGAAACTTAACGAAAGCTGCCGGATTCTACAATACAATGCTTCAGAGTGATGACCCGGCTGTGATTGTTGAATGTCTTAACGGATACAGATTAAAAGAAAAACAGCCTGATAACTTAGGTGAATTCACGGTTCCTGTAGGAAAAATTGAAGTAACGAAAGAAGGGAAGGATGTTACGTTGGTAACCTACGGTTCTACATGGAGAATTGTAATGGATGCCGCAGAGCAACTGGAAAAACTGGGAATCTCTGCAGAAGTTATTGATGTACAGTCCTTAATTCCTTTCGATTTAACTCACGAAATTGCTGAATCTGTAAAGAAAACAAACAGATTGGTAGTGATCGATGAAGATGTGGAAGGAGGTACTTCAGCATTTATCCTTCAGCAGATCCTTGAGAAGCAGAAAGCATTCAGATATCTGGATTCGGACCCGGTAACGATTGCTGCAAATGATCACAGACCTGCGTATGCAAGTGACGGAGATTACTTCAGCAAGCCGTCTGCAGATGATATGGTGGAAAGAATCTACGCAATGTTCAATGAAACAAATCCTCAGAAATATCCTGCGATATTTTAATTGAGATTTTTAGATAAATCAAAAAACCGCTTTCTTTTGGGAAGCGGTTTTTAATTTATATTTGTTAAACTATTTAACTATAAACCCTGAAGTTCAAACTTTTAAAGAAATAAAAAAGCCATCAAACGACAGCCTTTTTTGTATTCTTTTGTTCCAAAAGAGTTTTGCAATCTTTCTCTTTCTCAGGATCATATACATGATATTTGGTTTCCCATTCTTCCAGCTGATATAAGATTGGTAACAATGCCAATCCTTTTTCCGTCAATGAGTATTCTACTCTTGGAGGGATTTCTTTAAACTCTTCACGAATTACCAGTCCGTCGGCTTCCATTTCACGTAACTGGTCGGTTAAGACTTTTCTGGAAATTACATTAATCCGCACCGCAAGTTCTCCAAAACGTAATTTTCGGTCCTTAATCACCAATACAATGATCGGTTTCCATTTGCTTCCTAAGGCTGACATTGCTTTTCCTAAAGGACAGCTGTAAGCCATTAATTCATTTTGCTTCATATGTTACTTTTACGTTACTAATGTAAGTTACTGCAAAGTTACCACTTTTTTAAATTTAAAAGATACAAAAATGAACTATTATTAGTTACTTTGTGTAACAATTATAAAAATACCAATTTAAAAATGAATACAGAATCATTATTTAAACCATTTACTTATAAAAGTCTTGAACTTAAAAATAGAATTGTAATGGCTCCTATGACCAGAGCCCAGTCTGACAATGGAGTTCCAACTCAGAATATTGCAGAATATTATGCCAGAAGAGCTGCTGCAGAAGTAGGATTAATTCTTTCCGAAGGAACTGTCATTAACAGAACTGCTTCAAAAAATATGCAGAATATTCCGGATTTCTATGGCAATGAAGCATTGGCAGGCTGGAAAAATGTGATTAATGCAGTTCATCAGAACGGAGGTAAAATGGGGCCTCAGATCTGGCATGTGGGAGATACAAGAATGTCCGAAGATTATCCTCTGGCGCCAATGGAGAAAGCTTCAACAATGACTTTGGAAGATATTCAGGATACCATTGCTCAGTTTGCAGCTTCTGCTAAATCTGCGAAAGATCTTGGATTTGATGTGGTTGAAATTCACGGAGCTCATGGTTATTTGATTGATCAGTTTTTCTGGGAAGTGACTAACACGAGAACTGATGAATATGGCGGAAAAACGTTGAAAGAAAGAAGCAAATTTGCAGTTGATGTAGTGAAAGCGATCAGAGCTGCAGTAGGAGAGGATTTCACTATTATTATTCGTCTTTCTCAGTGGAAGCAACAGGATTATTCGACGAAGTTAGCAAACACTCCGGAAGAAATGGAAGAATGGTTATTGCCATTAAAAGAAGCAGGTGTTGATATTTTCCACTGTTCACAAAGACGTTTCTGGGAAGCGGAATTCGAGGGTTCTGATTTAAATTTTGCAGGTTGGGCTAAAAAAATTACAGGTCAGCCGACTATTACAGTAGGTTCTGTTGGTCTAGAAGGAGATTTTATGGGAGCATTTGCAGGACAGGGAACTGAAAAAGCAGATTTGTCGGAACTGACAAGAAGATTAGAAAGAGGAGATTTTGATTTGGTAGCAGTAGGACGTGCCCTTTTACAGGATCCTCAGTGGGCTCAAAAGATAAAAACAGGAAATATAGAAGAACTTCTTGATTTCTCAGCAGAAAGCATGGGAACTCTGTATTAAATATATCCATATCGTGAATGGTTAATTAAGAATTTACTTCGCTGTCAATTTTAATTTCTGGGAATAATAATTATAATTCATTTGCGGGGCAAAAATTAGCCATTCACTATTCACTTTAAAATATTAAATTTTCACCTATCTATTATTTAAGAAACCCGCTTTCAGAATCTCTGAAAGCGGGTTTTATCTGATCTTATTCCGGACATTCCATGGTGTTTGAAATACATTTCCAGCGGGAAGGAAATCCGTTTTTAGGCGGAATATAGCAGGCAGTTGTTCCTTCAGGACAATCTGGAGCATTTCCCCCGTTGATTTTCTTTAAGTCCGGTTTTGTTAGTTTTTTTAGATTTTTCATACTTTCGATTTAGTTTAAAATGTAAGTTATCGCTTGATAAGATCTTAGTTTGGACACCCAACACCCGGTTCACAGGTCCAGTAACTTGGAATACCGTTTTGAGGACGGTGATAGCATGCAGTGGTTCCGTCCGGACATTCAGGAGCGCTGCCTCCATTAATTTTTTTCAGATCTGATTTTACTAATTTTTTTAAATTTTTCATAGATAATAATTTGTTTGATACTTAAAAGTAGAATATTTTCACTTAACAGCGAAATAATTTAGATAAAAATATTGGAACAATAAAAACAACCGCGCTCCGAAATATTTCGGAGCGCGGTTTTAACAGATTTAAATATCTAAAATTACTGTCAGGGACAGTAACAGTGATTTTTATTGATTACAGACCAATATTTTTGGTAGGCTTTAACTGCTTCAAAATGCTTTTCGGTACAGCGTTCTTATGAATCAGGATAGCTGTTGATTTGTATTCTACATAAGGTTTTGTTACATAAATATAACCTTCGAAATCATTGGTTACACCCCAGGAGTTCTTCACCATATAATATTCCTTACCGGTTTGGTCTTTTGCAAGTCCTACGATATGCATACCGTGATCATCGGTAGTGGAAAGATTGTTAAGCCCTTTTTGACGCATATCTTCTGTGATGGCTTTATCTTTCTTAGATTCGGTGAACAAAGACTGCTTGTTTTCATCAGTTATCGTGTTCAAATCTACATCCGGAACGTAGGCTACCCCATTTTTGTAAGAGAAATAAGGTTCAGTAACATCGGTTGCCCAACCTACAGAATATCCTTTGTTTACAGCATTGTCAATGATAGCTGTAAGGTCTTTCATTGGAACATTCCAGTCAGAATCATGGCTCCAGTTATCAGGAATCGGAACTACAAATTTCTGGTAATACGGATAATCTTTATAAGAAGAGAGTTCAATATAATCTTCAGGATTGATACCCACTACTTCTTTAGCAAATGTTTTAGGGGTATAATTTTTTCCTTCATAAGTAAAGCTGGCCGGTACTTTTCCAAGGTATTCATCCAGAATGGCATCTACAGAATCCATCCAGTTATCCGTAAGTTTTCCCTTTGAACCCGCCTGAACAAGACTGTCCAAAACAGGCTTTATTTTTCCCTGCATTTCCTTGAAATTGTTCAGGGTTTGTCCTGCTTTCAGACCTGTATAAACATCCTGGGGAACCGCACCGTATTTTTTGTACATATTGATAACGTCATGCAGCTCGCCTCCGTCGCCCCAGCTGATGGCTCCGTTGTTCAGAACATATAATTTAGCTTTATCATGGTAAGAATTCCTCGCTGTAAAGATTTCAGCAAGATCGACAGGTTTTTTACCCATTCTCTGCATTTCGGATTCAAGGAATGAATTTCCTGAGTAGCTCCAGCAGGTTCCCGATGAACCCTGGTTTTTTACTGAAGTAGCTCCAACGTCCTTTAACGTTGTGAACTGAAAATTGGCATTTTGAGATTGATTGTTTTTTAATTTGTTGATTAAATCATCCTGGGCAAACATCATACTTCCTGCAGACAAAACAAAAAGTAATGAGGCAATTTTGGTATTTTTCATTACTATAAAAGATTATTTATATGAATAGTCGTTCATATTAGAGATTTGTTACAAAGGGAAAAGTTAAATTTGGATGAATAAAAAAAGATGAAAAGGTTAATGGCAAAAAGGTTAAATGGCTATTGAGGAATTGAGTAAGAAAAATTCCAGTTTAATTATTCGCGTTTTCGCTATTTTACTGTTTTGCCATTTTGCAAAAAAAACAACCATTTCCAACCCATCTTAAAGTTTAAGCATCTATAAGAGTATAAAGCCTGATTATGGAAAGAGAATTACTATTAGAATGCCAGCGTAGCAGCCGCAGTGCACAGCGGAAAGTATACGAGAAAATGGCGGGCAAGCTGTACTCAGTCTGCAGACGCTATCTGAAAAATGATGAAGATATTGAAGAAGTATTAGCTGATACTTTTTATAAGATATTCACCAAGATCACCCAGCTTCAGAATCTGGATACTTTTGAAGCATGGGCCAGAAAAATTGCTGTGAATGAATGCCTTCAAAAGCTGAGGGCCACTAAAGCCCAGTTCATCTCTATGGATGAAAACTTCGTGGAGACTTCAGGCACCTCGTCCGAGAACATTTCGTTTGAAAAAGATATTCTGAGCCTGCTGAACTTTCTTCCTGAAGGCTGCAGGGCAATATTCAACCTTTTTGCAATTGAAGGATATCCGCATAAGGAAATTGCGTCAATGCTTTCCATCAGTGAAGGAACATCGAAATCCCAGCTCAATTTTGCAAGGAAAAAATTACAGGAACTTTTGATCAATCAGAACATTTAAACTTTAGAACAATGGAAAATAATCAAGATATAGATAAAAGATTCAATGAGGCTTCCAGGCTTTCGGAAGAACCGGCTGTTTTTCCGGGTTTTGATAAAGTCTGGGCAAAAGTTGAAGAGAAGTTAGAGGAAAAAGAAGAAAAGAAGAGAATACTGCCCGTTTGGTTTCCGTATGGGATTGCGGCAAGTTTAGCTATCGGTTTGGGAGCATTTTATTTCATCAGTAAAAATAAAACTGTTGATACTTCAAAGCCTCTCATTGTAGAAAAAAGAATGGAAACCCGTCCTGAAAAAAGTACTGTCCACGCAATTGACAGTACGGTAAAATCCAATATTCAAAAGGAAATTGAAGTTTCAGAGTCATCCCAAAAAGCACCTGCTTTAGCTTATGAGCCTGAAGTGATTAAAAAAACTGCCAATAACAGTTATAATGAAATCTATTCCTCAAGGAAAGCAGAGTATTCAACGGATGAGTATTTGATTAAAAAGAAAGATGAAACGGGTGAATCGGCTTCTCAAAAAAGAGGAGGACAGTGGAAAGATACTTTAAGAACTCAAAATATTGAAGAAGTGGTCATGGTAGCAGCTATGGGTGTTAAGAAAAAAATGGATATGGTAACATCTTCATCAACCATTACGGTTGCTTCAACGGAGAAACCAGGCAGTATGTCAGTGGCTTCTGCTTTAAGCGGTAAGGTAGCAGGATTGAAAATATCACCAGGCTCAGGAAGATCTTCAGAAATCCGGATAAGGGGGTCCAAAAGTGTTATTGCAGGAAAACCACTGTTTGTAATTGATGGAGAAGTAATTGAGGCAAATCTTTTCAGTGTATTGGATGCTAAAAATGTCAAAGAATTAAGAGTTATTAAAGGAGCAGAAGCTGCCGCTTTATATGGAAGCAAGGCAAGTGATGGAGTAATTCTGGTAACCACTAAAGGATTATCAAAATCTGATTTAGAAAAACTTAAAGAGGAAGTATCCAAAAAAGCTGGAGAAACCATAAAAGAACCGGAACCGGAGCTTCCTAAAGCAGGGCAGCTGACGGCTGGAGAAGTAAACGATTTCTCAAAATGGGACTACTGGAAAGATATTGCCATTCCTACTCTTGATGAATATAAAAACACCTGGAAGTTCTTCCCTGATAAACGTGTATCCGTGCAGTTGGTGAATAAAAACAGAAAACCGGTAATCGGGGAAAAACTAAAATTGCTAAATGATAAAAAACAAATTATCTGGGAAGCTGTCTCCAATAACTTGGGAAATGCAGAATTGTGGATAGATCCTATTAAAAGCGGTGATCAGGTTTCCGGGAAGTTTTATCTGGCTGATGGTTCAGGCCAGATCATCAGCAGCAATATCAGGGATTTCAGGAGCGGGCAGAACCTTATTATTCTGGATAAGCCATGCATTACCCAAAGAAATATGGATCTCGCATTTGTAGTAGATGCAACAGGGTCTATGGGCGATGAGATTTCCTATCTGCAGTCTGAACTTCTTGATGTTTTAAGAAAAGTTGAAAGCAATCTGAAAAATACAACCGTAAGATACGGATCTGTTTTTTTCAGGGATCAGGGGGATGAATATGTGACCAGAAAATTCGATTTTTCGGATAAAGCAGAAGATCTGGTTAGTTTTATTAAAAAGCAGACGGCTGGCGGAGGCGGAGATACCCCTGAAGCGGTAGTTGAAGCCATGCAGGTTTCCATTGATGATCTGAAATGGAGTAATGAAAATTCAGCTAAAATCATGTTCCTGATTCTTGATGCACCGCCACACCGTTCGGATGAGAATATCCATAAGCTCTATGAAAAGATAAAACAGGCGGCCCAAAAAGGAATTACAGTTATTCCTCTGGCAGCAAGTGACACAGATAAACAGACGGAATATCTGATGAGAACTTTTGCATTGCTTACCAACGGAACATACACTTTCCTTACCAATGACAGCGGAATCGGGAATGATCATATAAAACCGACCATTGATTCCTATGAAGTTGAAAAACTAAATGCTCTGCTGCTGAGATTAATCCTTCAGAGAGCCACCCTTCCGGAATGTAATGATGGCATCTCCAACGATTACCTGAACAAAAAGCTTGAAACGGAAGTTAATAGCCAGCAGGAATCCAGAACCGTGATTTTCCCCAATCCGACAAAAGGAATCATCAATATAAAATCCGGGAAGCATATAGATGAGCTGTTTTTATACGATCTGGCCGGAAAGATCATCATGAGAAAAGAGAATCTGAGCGAAGGTAAAAATACAATTGATATCACTTCCTATCCTCAGAGTATTTACCTCCTGAGATTAAGAACAAAAGATCAGTGGGAGACTTTTAAAGTGATTAAAAATTAGAAGCATAATAATCACAATCCGTATAGTAAATAAAAATCCATCCAGAAATAGCATCAGAAACAGGCATTGTAAAGAATGTCTGTTTTATTTTAAAATTAATTTTCAAAAATTATTGAAAATTCAAAAAATATAATTACATTTGTTATAGAAATAAAAAGAGAAATAATGAAACTTTCAGAAGCAAAAGAAAAATACGTACAAACCTGGGGGACATTCGCTACTAACTGGGGAATCAACCGTACGATGGCGCAGGTTCATGCACTGCTTCTGGCAAGTGGAAAACCATTATCTACGGATGAGGTGATGGAGCAGCTGGAAATTTCAAGAGGAAATGCCAATATGAATCTCCGCGCTTTAATAGACTGGGGAATTGTAAGAAAAGAATTCATCAAAGGAGACCGCAAAGAATATTTCGTGGCAGAAAAAGACATCTGGTACCTCTTCAAACAGATTACGAAAGAACGCAGAAAAAGAGAGATAGAGCCCGTTATTTCTTTTTTGGAAGAGCTGAAAAATATCGATGATAAAGATTCCGAAGAAGCCAGAGAATTTATAAAACTGATGGACGATTTCAGTTCTGTAACAGGAAAGATCAACAATATTATGGATCTAGCGATTAAAAGCGATGACCACTGGTTGGTAGGGAAAATCACTAACCTGTTGAAATAGGAAAATAGAAGAGGACTCAAATCCTTTTTTATTTGAATTTAATTTTCAAAAATTACTGAAAATATAATACATACAAAATGTTCAATATAGTATCATATGTCATTTTCCTTACGGTGAGCTTTTACATCACTATTGATGTGGGAAGGAGATGTTTTATAGCTGGAAAGTCCTACCTGGAATATCTTCTTCATGATAAAGGGATGTGTCTTACTATCAACAGGATACTTCTCGGATGCTACTATTTGCTGAACCTGGGGTATATTGCTGTCAACCTTGCATTTTGGGACAAAGTCGGTTCAGTAGAAGAACTTATTTCCGTGACAGCAGTCCGTATCGGATATATCGCTCTAATCCTTTGTGTACTGCATTATATGAACATTTTTACCCTTTACTTCTTAAAAAATAAACTAACCTTAAAATAACACAGTTATGAACACAACAGTTTTAACTACCGCAACGTACAATTTTTCAGCGTACATGATCTATCTTCCAATAGTAATTGCTCTTACCGTATTGGTATCCCAGTTTCTGTTCAAAAATTCAAAAACATTCATGATTGATATTTTTCACCAGAAAGAAGACATTGCAATGGCTACAAACTCTTTATTTAAGATCGGATTTTATCTCCTGAATATCGGTTTTGCCTTATGCATCATTGAATTTTTCCAGATTGAAACCATAGAAAGATTAGTTGTTGCTTTAAGTAAAAAAATCGGCGGCTTCTCTATTTATCTTGGAGTTATGATGCTTCTCAACCTTTTATTATTCCTTAAAGGCCGTAAACATGCCATGAACAAAGAAAAACTTATAGAAAATGAAGACACTGATATTTAAAATCTGGATGTATCTCACCTTCAGATCTTCTAACAAAAGAACCAGAGGCGATTTTTTAACCTTTTAAAATTAACAATCATGAAAACCTTTGCAAAATACGATTTCTATATTCAGCTATTGATTTTAATTATAGGAATTATCTCAATCTTTACAATGGATAATTCTTTTATTGGAGGTCTGTCATTTCACTTTATAGTAGGAATTTCTCAATTAATAAGCTATATAATCAAGCTTTTTTTTAAGGAAGAAAAATCTATACTTTTCATTATTTACGGAGTATTTATTATGCCCATCTGGATTTCTTTATTATTACTCGTCATTTTTAAATCGCAGGCCTATAATCTGTTGTTAGTGATCCCATTTTTTGGTGTTTATTATAGCCCAATTTTAGCTCTGGTTTATATTTTTGACGCTTATAAATTCTATCAATATCAAAAATAAATATCTCATCCTGCACCTTGTATCCCGCAACTCGCACTTAAAAACTTAAAAATGGCAACAATATATTTAGAAACACCAATCAAAGCAGATATTCATAAAGTCTTTGATTTAGCCAGAGATATCGATCTGCACCAAAAATCAACATCCAAAACCAATGAAAAGGCAATAGCAGGAAGAACGTCCGGTCTTATTGAAGAAGGTGAAACCGTAACATGGAGAGCCAGACATTTAGGAGTAAATCAAACTTTGACCACAAAGATTATCAGCATGGAGAAACCCTCCCAGTTCACGGATGTAATGCTTAAAGGAGCTTTTAAATCAATGAAGCATCAGCATATTTTCAAACAAAAAAACGGCAGTACGGTAATGATTGATATCTTCGAGTTTGAATCTCCGCTGGGATGGATAGGAAAACTTTTTAACCACTTTTTTCTGAAAGATTATATGAAGAAATTCCTGTTGGAAAGGAACGAATTAATAAAGAAAATGGCAGAGTAAGTATTTAGTATAAAATGAAGGACAAATCTGCAAAAAAACAATATTTTTAAAATTCTAATTCAAAACACAATGAAAATAATAATAGCAGGCGGAACCGGATTTTTAGGAGAAAGCCTGGAAAAATATTTTAAAGAAAAAGGTGCTCAGGTATCTGTTCTGACAAGAAAGCCAAAACGCAGCAATGAGATGTATTGGGATGCCCGGTCATTGGGTGAATGGAAGAACAGCATTGAAGGAGCCGATGTACTGATCAACCTTACAGGAAAGTCTGTGGACTGCAGATATAACGAAAAGAACAAAGAGGAAATTTATAGATCAAGAATCGACAGCACAAAAGTGCTTCAGCAGGCAGTCGACCAATGCATTACTAAACCTAAAGTCTGGCTGAATGCCTCTTCAGCAACCATTTATGTACATTCCGAAACCCAATTGAATACAGAAGAAAACGGAATTATCGGGGACGATTTCTCAATGAATATCTGTAAAAACTGGGAAAAAGAATTTTTTAAGATGAATGATGAAGGAACAAGAAAGGTAGCTTTAAGAACCTCTATTGTTTTAGGAAATAATGGTGGCGCTTTCCCAAAATTGCGTACGATCACAAAATTCGGTTTAGGCGGAAAACAGGGGCGGGGACAGCAGAAAGTAAGCTGGATTCATATTGATGATTTCTGTGAAGCTGTTGAATGGATCATTAACCATGAAAATATATCAGGAGCTGTCAATGTAACCGCTCCCAATCCTGTATCCAACGAAGATCTTATGACAAAAATGAGAAAACACCTCAAAATCCCTTTTGGATTAAATGCTCCGGTATGGCAGCTGGAAATAGCTTCACTCTTTTTGAATACGGAAACCGAACTTTTATTGAAAAGCAGGAATGTTTATCCCGAAAAACTGATTAAAGCCGGATTTCAGTTTTCTTATCCTGAACTGGATAAAGCGCTGCAGCATTTATTGAAAAATTAAGGTTTGCTGATTAGTGGCAGGATGTTTAATTTAGCAAAAACGAACGTCATATGCTCATTAAACAGAAAACAAAAACCTTTTTTCTTTCGTCTTTTCTTATTTCTTCCGCTTTTTTTTCACAGGCTCATAATGTATCAGCAGGCTACCAGAAGCCGGATGATCCGCTTGTTGTTCAGAACCTGGAAGAATGGCAGGATCTGAAATTCGGGCTGTTTATGCATTGGGGAACCTACAGCCAGTGGGGAATTGTAGAAAGCTGGAGTTTATGTCCTGAGGACGAATCATGGACCCAGAGAAAGCCGGAACATGGGAAATCTTACAATGAGTATGTAAAGAACTACGAAAATCTTCAGACTACTTTCAATCCCACAGGATTTAATCCTCAAAGATGGGCAGAGGCAGCAAGGAAAGCAGGAATGAAATATGTGGTTTTCACCACAAAACATCATGACGGTTTTGCCATGTTTGATACCAAAGAATCAGATTATAAAATTACCTCACCAAAAACACCGTTCTCAAAAAAACCTAAAGCAGACGTTACCAAAGAGATCTTCAATGCCTTCAGAAAAGACGGATTCAAAATCGGAGCCTATTTTTCTAAGCCTGACTGGCATTCGGAAAATTACTGGTGGCCTTACTTCCCACCGAAAGACAGAAATGTAAATTACGATCCGAAAAAGTATCCCGAAAGATGGGAAAGCTTTAAAACATTCACCTTTAATCAGCTTAATGAAATTACCTCCAACTACGGGAAAATTGATATCCTGTGGCTGGATGGAGGCTGGGTACGACCTTTCAGAACCATTGATCCGTCTGTAGAATGGCAGAGAACCATCAAAGTAGAGCAGGATATTGATATGGATAAAATTGGAAACATGGCCAGGAAAAACCAGCCGGGAATCATAGTCGTAGACCGTACCGTACCGGGAAAGTGGGAAAATTATGTGACCCCCGAGCAGGCTGTCCCGGAACATCCCCTTTCCATACCTTGGGAAAGCTGCATTACAATGGGAGATTCCTTCTCTTATGTTCCTAACGATAATTATAAATCCTCTCAAAAAATCATTGAAACACTCATCAAAATTATCTGCCGGGGCGGAAATTATCTCATGAATATAGCTCCCGGTCCCAATGGAGACTATGATCCGGTAGTTTATGAAAGATTAAATGAGATTTCGGGCTGGATGGAGAAAAACCGGTCAGCCGTATTTGCAACAAGAAGTGCAGAGCCTTACCATAACGGAAACTTTTATTATACCCGGTCTAAAGACGGCAAAACCCTCAATGTTTTTCATATTGATGATCAGAAAGAGTACCGGGCTCCTGAGGTACTCAGCTTTACACTTCCGGAAAATTTTAAGCCAAAAACATTGAAAATTCTTGGGATCGATTCAAAAGTGAAGTGGAAACAAACTGGAACTGCAGTAGAAGTAAAGCTGCCGGAAGACAGGACAAAATTGAAATATGCCACCTCCATTCAAATGACGAACTAATGAAGTTGAATTGTATTAAAGCAGCGGTCATTGTGCTTGTTCTGAATTCTGCATTTCTGAGTGCCCAGAAAGAAAAACCGCTGTATAAAGACCCCAAACAGCCTGTAGAAATAAGGGTTCAGGATCTGTTAAAAAGAATGACTCCCGAAGAAAAATTCTGGCAATGTTTTATGATCCCGGGAGATCTGGATAATGTTCCTAAAGACCAGTACAGGCATGGAATTTTTGGATTGCAAGTGAGCGCCGGAAATCTGGGGGACGGGGCGGCTGGCCAGATGTTGAAATATAATTCCGGTGAAGATGCGGAAAAGCTTGTAAGAAAAATCAATGCTATTCAGAAATACTTTATTGAAGAATCCAGGCTGGGAATTCCGATCATTCCGTTTGATGAAGCTTTACACGGATTAATGCGGAAGGGAGCAACGGCATTTCCCCAGGCTATCGGGCTTGCTGCCACATTCAATCCCGAACTCATGAAGCAGGTTTCTTCTGCCATTGCAAAAGAATCAAAATTAAGAGGAATCCGCCAGGTTCTTACCCCGGTAGTAAACCTGGCCAGCGACGTGAGATGGGGACGGACAGAGGAAACATATGGGGAAGATCCCTTTTTAACCTCTGTGATGGGCGTTAGCTTCGTAAGTTCATTTGAAAATCAGGGAATCATTACCACTCCAAAGCATTTTTTAGCCAATGTAGGAGAAGGCGGGAGAGATTCTTATCCTATCCACTGGAGCAGAAGACATCTTGAAGAAACTCATCTTGTTCCTTTTTATAAAGCCTTTACTTCCGGGAAAAGCAGGTCGGTGATGACTTCCTATAACCTTCTCGACGGAAGGCCCTCCACAGCCAATCATTGGCTGCTTACAGAAAAACTGAAAAAAGAATGGAATTTTAATGGCTTTGTCATTAGCGATGCAAGTGCTGTAGGAGGCGCGAATGTACTTCATTTTACGGCAAAAGATTATGATGATGCTTCTGCACAGGCTATGAATGCAGGACTTGATGTAATATTCCAGACAGAATACAAACATTATCAGCTGTTTATTCCTCCGTTTTTGGATGGACTGATTTCACAGGAAAGGATAGATGATGCGGTAGCAAGAGTTTTAAAGGCAAAATTTGAACTCGGACTTTTTGAAAAACCTTATATCTCTGAACGCGAAATTCATGAATTGAAAATGATCAATCATAAACCGTTAGCCGAAAAAGCAGCGCTTGAATCAATTGTGTTGTTACAGAATACCGGGGGGATACTTCCTGTTTCTGACCATGTGAAAAAAATCGCGGTGATTGGAACGGATGCCGTGGATGCAAGACTCGGAGGCTATTCCGGACCGGGAAACCATAAGGTGAATATTCTTGAAGGGATTAAAAATATTACGAAAGATAAGAATATAGAGGTTCTTTATTCCAAAGGTATTACATGGGATCTGAAGGATTTTAAAACGGTTCCTGCTGATCTTTTATCATCTGAAAATAAGAAAGGCTTAAAAGGAAATTACTTTGCAAACATAGGATTACAAGGAAAGGAGACTTTTCAAAGACAGGATGAGCAGATTAATTTTAATTGGACTCTTTACTCTCCGGACCCTGAAAAACTGCAGCCGGATAACTACAGTATCCGATGGACAGGTCAGCTGAAAGCTCCGGACAATGGAAAATACCAGCTTGGACTGCGTGGAAACGATGGCTTCAGATTATACCTGGACGGAAAATTAATCGTTGATCAATGGGGAAAACAGGGCTATTCAACAAAAACAGCCGCCATAGATTTTGTTAAAGACCAACAGTACAATCTCATTATAGAATTCCGCGAGAGCAGGGGAGAAGCTCATATTGAACTGATCTGGAATTACGGTATTGATGATGCTCAGAAAGAATTTAATGATGCCTTAAAAACAGCAGAAAAGGCAGATCATATCATTATTGCTGCCGGAATTCATGAAGGCGAATTTCAGGACCGTTCTTCGCTGAGCCTGCCCGGAAATCAGGAAAAATTGATTCATGAAGTTTCAAAACTGAACAAACCCGTAACCGTAATTTTAGTTGGAGGTTCTGCTATCAAAACCACAGCATGGAAAGATAAAGCGGGGGCTATTCTGGATGTTTGGTATCCCGGAGAAGAGGGCGGAAACGCGGTGGCAAAGATCCTTTTCGGAGCGGAAAATCCCTCAGGTAAACTGCCTGTTACATTCCCGGCCGAAGAAGGCCAGCTGCCGTTGACCTATAATCATCATCCTACAGGACGGGGAAATGATTATTATGATTTGAGCGGTGAGCCGTTATATCCCTTTGGCTTTGGCCTTAGCTATACCAATTTTGAGCTTTCGGATCTGCAGCTTAATCAGTTGAAATATTCTGAAAATGATACGATTACTGCCAGGATTAATGTCAGAAATACAGGAAAAAAAGGAGGGAGCGAGGTTGTTCAGCTGTATGTGAAAGATTTGCTGGCATCAGTTTCAAGGCCTGTCATTGAATTGAAAGGTTTTCAGAAAGTGTATGTAAATCCAGGAGAAACAAAACAGGTAACCATTAAAATTCCCGTCAAAGAATTACAGTTTTTAGATGAAAATATGAACTGGACAGTAGAAAAAGGAACCTATAGAATTATGGTTGGAAATTCCTCCAAAAACCTCCCTTTAAAACAGAATATTGAAATAGAATAATTTTCTTGTTATATAGATTTACCCTTTTGTAAAGCCTGCTGACAGAAGATCGGCGTGAAAGTATTAAACTCTGGTATGATATATGTAATAGGTATTGCAAAACCTGAATGAATTGAATGGAAATTAATTAATCATTTGAAATCATTCTTAAAAAATAAAATGTCATGAAAAAGTTTTTTATATCAACCGTATTGTTACTAGGTTTATCGATGAGTGTGAATGCCCAGAAACGACCGCCGGCACCTCCACACCCTTCCAAAAGTGAACTGATCAGTATTAAATCGCGTGAGCTGGACAAAAAATACAATACAGAAAAGAAACTGATTATGAGTCATCCGCTTGCGACAAAAAAGATGAAGAGAGATCAGATGAAGGCTTTAAATGAAAGATACAGAACTGAGAAAAGATTACTTAAAAAGATGTAATGTTAAGACTATTAATATTAAATCCGTTTTACAAGCAGTAAAACGGATTTTTTATTTCTAATATAATTTTCTTGCCAACAGCAGATTCAGAAGAAAAGTACCCGTCCAGTTACTGTTGTTTACGTTGCTTCCTATAAAGTCTATACGGGAAACCGAAACAGTAAGTCTTGTTCTCCCTGAAGTTCCGTTGTTGGCCAGACTTACAAATGAAGCCGTGAAAACATCCGGAAAGCTGGAATTGTTTCCTGCCGTTAAAATAGGATACATATTGCTGACATTAAAAGGAGTTCCCTGATATTCATAAACAAGAGTCATACGGCTCGCATTGGAATAAGTGGAAGTATGGGCATAGGTAACAGAGCTTTTACTGATTACCCACCATGCATCTGTCCCTGTTCCTGTATCATAGGTTGATACCGTATGATTGGACCAGTCGGCAACAGGGGAGGAGCCGTTGGCATGCGGAGGAATTAGAAGCTGTATTCCGTAAATTTCTACATTGCTCGGCTTGGGAAGAACGGTAAAAGAAAGGTCCCATGTTCCCCCGCTGGTATTACTGTTGTTTACAACTTCGGCATATGCCCCGGTGGGAATTACAAAAGATGAAACAGGATTATTATCGATCCTTAATGTATTACCACTTGATGCCTGAAGCGTAATACTGGAGGTTGAAATATTTTTAATCTTATAAATTCTTCCTGAATAGCTCGTTGTACCGGTTCCGATGACAGGAAGGGTGAAAGTGGTATTACCCGTTCCATCGTATGTCAGATAATGATCTGTGGCAGTGATGGAGTAAGTGGCTGCTGTAATTTGCTTATAATCGGCACCCAAAGACCCTGCAACTGCTAAAGTACTGTTAGGTGTTGAAGTTTTATACCAACCTGTGCATTAAAAAACAAAGTCATTATAGAAAATACGGGAATAAAAATATTGCTTTTCATTTATTTAATTTTATATAAACTTATGAAATTATTTTAATATATTGATTTATAATTGGTTATTTTTTTAATTATTATATTGAATTGTATGTGTAATTTCAATATTGCTTTATCTGTTTAATTCAATAAAAGATTTCCATTTAATTTAAAAAGAGACAAAAAAGGATATAAATTAAAATAGTGGATACAATGAAGTTAACCTTCAGTGAAATATGAATGGCAGAACATAGAACATCCAATATTTTTCCTTAAATTCGCATAAAATTTTTAAAATAATGAACTACGATATCATTGTCATCGGAAGCGGTCCTGGCGGTTATGTTACAGCGATCAGAGCAGCACAATTGGGTTTCAAAACTGCAATTATCGAGAAAGAAAACTTAGGGGGAATCTGCCTGAACTGGGGATGTATTCCTACGAAAGCTTTGTTGAAATCTGCTCAGGTTTTTCATTATATCAACCATGCTGAAGACTATGGTCTGAATAAAGTGGAAGGAAGCTTTGAATTTCCAAACGTAATCCAGAGAAGCCGTGGCGTAGCCAACAAAATGAGCAAAGGAATTGAATTCCTGATGAAGAAGAACAAGATTGATGTAATTCTTGGGACAGCTAAGGTTCAGAAAGGTAAAAAAGTTTCTGTTACAGATAAAGACGGTAAAGTAACTGAATATGCAGCAGAAAATATCATTATTGCGACGGGTGCACGTTCAAGAGAACTTCCTAACCTTCCTCAGGACGGTAAAAAAGTAATCGGATACAGACAGGCACTGTCTCTTCCTGAGCAGCCGAAATCTATGATCGTTGTAGGTTCAGGAGCTATCGGGGTAGAATTTGCCGACTTCTATAATACAATGGGAACCAAAGTAACCATTGTAGAATTCATGCCGAACATTGTTCCTGTAGAAGATGAAGAAATCTCTAAACACCTGGAAAAATCTCTTAAGAAGACAGGAATCGAGATTATGACCAATGCATCAGTAGAAAGCGTTGATACAAGCGGAGAAGGCGTAAAAGCAACGGTAAAAACAGCAAACGGGAATATTACCCTTGAAGCTGATATTTTACTTTCTGCCGTAGGTATTGCTGCCAATATTGAAAATATCGGACTGGAAGAAGTAGGAATCCAGACAGATAAAGGAAGAGTTTTAGTGAACGAATGGTATGAAACTTCAGTTCCGGGTTACTATGCAATCGGTGATCTTATTCCTACACAGGCTTTGGCACACGTTGCTTCTGCTGAAGGAATCACTTGCGTTGAAAAAATCAAGGGACTGCATGTTGAGAAAATCGACTACGGTAATATCCCTGGATGTACATACTGCCACCCTGAAGTAGCCTCTGTAGGTCTTACTGAAAAGCAGGCTAAAGAAAAAGGCTACGAAATCAAAGTAGGTAAATTCCCACTTTCTGCGAGCGGTAAAGCAACTGCTAACGGAAATACAGACGGATTTATCAAAGTAATCTTTGATGCTAAATATGGTGAGTGGTTAGGATGCCACATGATCGGGGAAGGAGTTACAGATATGGTTGCAGAAGCAGTAGTGGCAAGAAAACTTGAAACAACAGGCCATGAGATCATCAAATCGATCCACCCGCACCCGACTGTTTCTGAAGCAATTATGGAAGCGGCAGCAGCAGCTTACGGTGAAGTAATCCACATCTAAGATCAGTCTTAGCACTTCAATATTTAATAAGATCTAGTATCTTTATATACCAACCACAGGCATTTGTCTGTGGTTTTTTTGTAAATTCAGGCAAAATTAAAAAATGAAGAAACACTATATTATTCTTACCATTTCAATAGCCGGACTCCTCTCCGCGCAAACAAAAAATGAATTTGTAAGTCCTAATGAGAATCTTATCGCAGAAAATATCCTGCCCATTCCCAAAAGTCTGAATCAGGCTATTAAAAAGTATTCAGAAAGCAGAAACGCAGGTATTGCAGACATTCATCCCAACGGGAAAGAAATAATTGCAGTAACCCGCTTTGCATCTACCAATCAGCTGCACAGGATTTCTGTACCGATGGGAGCCAGAAAGCAGATTACTTTTTTTGATGAACCTGTTAGTAATGCATCCTATGAACCTGTAAAAGGAGAATACCTTATTTATACAAAAGATACTGGCGGAAACGAATTCGGGCAGCTTTACAGCCTCGACCTGAAAACCCTGGAATCCAAAATGCTTACCGATGGCGGAAGATCCCAGAACGGTGGGGTAACCTGGAAAAAAGACGGCTCAGGATTCTATTTTTCATCCACCAGGAGAAATGGCGGCGACAGGGATATTTATTATATGAATCCTTTAAAACCGGAAGATACACAGCTTATTCTTGAAGTAAAAGGCGGCGGCTGGGGGATATCCGATCTTTCCGAAGACGGTAAAAAGCTTCTGATCTCGGAATATGTTTCGGCCAACGATTCCTATCTGTATCTGTATGATCTGGAAACTAAAAAGCTTGAGCCCATCACAGACCGCAAAGAAAAAGGAGTCGTGCAAAGCGCTGGTGTTTTCAGCAAAAATACTGATGAAATTTTCTACCTTACAGACCGGAATAATGAATTCAGCAGGCTGGCAGTTTTAAATTTAAAAACCAAAAAAACAGAATACCTGACCTCTTCCATTCCATGGAATGTGGAAAATTATGATCTTTCTAAAGATAAATCCACACTGGCATTTGTAACCAATGAAAGCGGGATCAATAAATTATATATTCTTGATACAACGACCAGAAAATATATGCCGGTAAGCCTGCCGATCGGCCTTATAGGCGGAGTGAAGTTTTCCAGCGACGGGAAATCCCTTTATTTCTCCAGATCAGCAGCAGATTCCGGAGCAGATGTTTATAAAATGGATATGGCAACCCGCAATATAGAAAGATGGACGGAAAGCGAACAGGGCGAAATGCAGCCAGCCGATATGTCCGTCCCAAAACTGATAGAATGGAAGAGTTTTGACAATATGAAGATCTCAGGATTTTATTATCCGGTGCCATCAAAATTTACAGGAAAAAGACCGGTGATTATTAATATCCATGGAGGACCGGAAGGTCAGTCTATGGCATCTTCTCTGGGGTCTTCCAATTACTTTACCAATGAAATGGGAGTGGCTTTAATCTATCCGAATGTAAGAGGCTCATCCGGTTTCGGAAAAACATTTATTGCTGCCGATAACTGGGACCTGAGAATGAATTCGGTGAAAGATATAGGCGCCCTTCTGGACTGGATTGCCAAACAGCCTGAGCTGGATAAAGACAGGATCATGATTATGGGCGGGAGCTACGGTGGTTTTATGACTTTAGCCACAGCCTACGAATATGCAGACAAGATCAGATGTTCGGTAGATATTGTTGGAATTTCCGATTTTAATACTTTCCTTAAAAATACTGAAGAATACCGGAGAGATCTTAGAAGGGTAGAATATGGTGACGAGAGAATTCCTAAAATGGCAGAATTCTTCACTAAAATTGCCCCTCTGAATAATATCGACAAGATCAAGAAACCTATGTTCATTATCCAAGGAACCAATGATCCCAGAGTTCCTGTCACAGAAGCTGTTCAGATGAGGGACAAGCTGAAGGCCCAGGGAAAAACAGTATGGTATCTGGAAGCAAAAAATGAAGGCCACGGGTTCAGGAAGAAGGAAAATGTAGATTTTCAACGCCTTGCCGTGATCAGGTTTATGCAGGAATACCTGTTGAAATAATTTTAACATAATATTTATAAAATTTAATCTGAATTTCTCGCCCTGTTTTCTTACATTTATTCTATGAATTTTGAGAGAACAGGGCTGGTTTTGTCAGGAGGCGGTACCAAAGGAATTGCCCATGCAGGAGTTTTAAAATTCTTGAACGAGAAAAATATAGATATAGATGTACTGTCCTGCTGCAGCGCAGGGTCTATTGTGGGATGTCTTTATGCAATAGGGAAAACGCCGGATGAGATTCTGGAATTTTTCAATTCGGTTTATTTTTTCAACTGGAAACATTTTACCTTCAACCAGCCGGGGTTGGTTTCTTCCGTTATTTTCAGGAATTATCTTAAACCGATCTTTCAGGATATGAAGCTTGGAGACCTGGAAAAAGAAGTGAAAATTGTAGCTACGGAACTTGTTTCCGGGACCCAGAAAATATTTGATGAAAACTTTGAAGTGGTGGATGCCATCATTGCTTCATGTTCCATTCCGGGAATTACAACACCTTATATCATCGGCGATGAAATGTACTGTGACGGAGGTGTCCTGAATAATTTTCCAGCAGATATCATCAGGGATGAATGTGACAAACTTATCGGTGTTTTTGTTTCTCCTCCCCACGATATTGATATCAAAGACCTGAAATCTATCAAGGCCATTGTTTCAAGGTCATATGATCTTCTTTCCTACAGGATAGAAAAAGGAAAATTCGATTATTGCGACTGGTTTATTACTTCACAAAAACTTTCATCCTACGGAACTTTCGAGCGCAGAAAAGACCGTCTGGAAGAAATTTTCAATGTAGGCTATAAAGCTGCTGAAGAGAGTTATGAAGCAAGCCGTTTTAATACACATCTGAGACAGGCCTGAACATAATTCCACTCATTAAATTACTTTGTTTAAATTTTTGAACCAAAAAATCCCACAGATTACACAAATTTCAGGGATACGGAACTTTGTAATCTGTAGGATGAATATAGTTTTTTACAGTTTAAATGCTATTACAGCTTTGATTTTGGCTGTTTTTATTGTTTAACGACAAGTGCATCCTGACGTACCACTTCATTACCGTTTTCATCAGTCACCGTAAGAGTATAAGGTGCTTTGGAAGCAGAATCAGTAAGGTAGTTTCTCCACACCTGATAAGTATACCCCTTATTCACAAAGTTGAAATAGTAATTTCCTCCGGAACCATCGGGGATGAGCTCTCCGTCACTGATGATCATGCTTGGCTTCGAAGTGATCCTGGCATTGGCAGCCCACGACTGGTAAAGGTATTTTCCGTTAGGCTGTTTGTCGATTCTGATCTTGAATTTCTTTGTTTTGATAATTACTGTTTTGGGCACCTTCTGGAAAGGTTGGATATCATTGGAAACAGTAACTGTGTTAAACTCTACAGATGGTTTTTCGATGGCATAGGCTAAAGAAAACTGAGCCGTACAAAAGGCTCCCAGTAAAATCTTTCTGATCATTGCATATTAGGTTATTGGTTAGGTTTACACCCAATCAAATATGAAGCCATTTGATGTTTACTTTAAGATCGTCTCATTGATCCATGCATTCAGTTCCTTTGTATTTATGAGGGTTTTCAGGAACCAGACATTTGCTTTATAATCTTTGATATATTGACGCGAATATAAGTTTAAACCCTTTTTTCCATTTAAAGTACTGAGGTGAATATTTTCCCTTAAAAATTCAAGACGTTTAGTCAGCCATCTTCTTTCATCCGGCGAAGCTGACTGGTGATGCCTGATCAAAACTTCAATAATGGAAACATCAATTCTTTCCGACGTTCTCAGCATCGTATCCAGAGCGTTGGTTAGTATTTCATCATTGACAAAATCAATATGGGGCAGATTGTTATGGTTGTTTTGAAACAGGTGTTCAAACTCCACATCACTGAGAATCTTACGGGCTTCATGCATCAGTTCGGATGCAGGACTGTAACTTTCGTTATTCCTTGTAATAAATACAGCAGGAATATCCATTTTCAGCCGGGTATAAGCTTCTATCTTATGATGTCCGTCCAGTACGAAAGCATTGCTCATCTGCGGATCCATATTGTACAAACTATTAAGGATAATGGGTTTCGGGCGGTTTCCTTTTTTAATGAGTTCCATATAATATTGTACTCTTTCTGGATTGATGCTTTTATTTTCCAGAGTATACAGATAATTAAAATCCTTAAAAGGGTAGAACCATCCGGAAAATCTTCGGGTGCCGGCATTTTCATCAGGCAGCGATATAATTGTATGAAAAGTGGAATTCTCAAACGGAATTTCACCCAGATTCACCTGATAGGTTCCATTTTCACAGAGGGTAAGGAAATCTTCAATTCCCATCATGATTTCTGCTTCTGTTCCTTCTGTAAGTGAACGGTTAAGACGGTCTGCCAATGCTATTTTTTCGTCTTCGGAAAGTTCGGATACAGCATAATATTCACCTACACTTCCCCGGAAGTCCGGCCAGTTAACGGCCACAGGACGCCTGATGATTAAGCAGCTGGCAAAACCATCGTACAGAACTTTGATAATGTCCTGTCCGTGAGTGATGTGGATTTCCATAAAAATTAATTAAGAGACGGCGGTATAGCTTGCAAAAGCCTCTTCCAGACTGTTAAATCTGCCTTTAAATTCGTCAATAGGGCAGTCCTGAAGAATATTCCCTTTGTGAATAAGAATAACACGGGAGCATAATGCTTCCACTTCCTGCATGATATGGGTAGAAAGAAGTACGGTTTTCTGCTGCCCGATCTCCTTCACTACATTTCTGATCTCAATAATCTGGTTAGGATCCAGGCCGTTGGTAGGTTCATCCAGGATCAGCAGGTCTGGCTGATGAATAATAGCCTGGGCAAGTCCCACTCTTTGTTTGTATCCTTTGGAAAGCTGCCCGATCTTTTTTGATTTTTCAGGAGTAATGCCAACCAGTTCGATCACTTCATCTACTCTGGCTGGAGAGATTTTGTGGATATTCGCGACAAACTGAAGATATTCTTTCACATACATTTCCAGGTACAGCGGGTTGTTTTCAGGAAGAAAACCTATTTTTTTCTTGCTTTCGATCTCGTTTTCGGAAATATTCATTCCGTTAAAGATAATTTCGCCCTGATCAATTTTTAATGCTCCGACAATGGATTTCATCAGTGTGGATTTTCCTGCTCCGTTTGGACCCAAAAGGCCAATGATCTCATTTTTATCAATAGAAATATTAATGTTGTCTAGTGCAGTCTGTTCCCCAAATTTTTTGGTTAAATTGATTATCTGAAGCGGCATAATAAGTAATGTCTTTCTGCAAAAGTAAAAATAAAAAACTCATTCGGGTGAATGAGTTGGGTAATATTGAAAAATAATGCGATTATTTTTTTGATTTTTTGTTTTTGCTGTTGGTACTTGAAGCAGGTAATGCTGTAGATGCCTGGCTTGAAGCGGATCTTGTGCCGTTGATCTGACGCATGGTACCCGGCTTTTCATACAGAGCCGATTTTCCGTTCGTTTTGCCAAAAACTTTATCTACCTGTTTTCTGTTTAGAAACTGAGATTTTCCAACATACTTACGATTTTTGTTGATGTACTGGATAAATTGTACCGTAGGCTGCCCGTAATTTTTTTCATAATGAAGTTCAATAATATCATTAGGAAGTTCCAGAATGATATTTTCATCCGGAGTGGATATAAAACCGTCCATAATTAGTTTATACAGACCGGATACGTCACTGTCCAGATTCTGAAAGGAAAAAGATCTTATGGTATTCAGGTTACTGGTATTAAGATCCTGATAGTTGATGGTAAATTTATCTTCTTTTTTATATAAACCTACGGAATTATCTTTGCCAATTTCCACCAAGCTTTCATTTTTCAACACTTTAATCTGTGAGAAAACTGAAATACCGAACATGCATGTAATGAGTAGAATTATTTTTCTCATGTGGAGGGATTTTAATGTTTTATAAATTTGTGTCTTAAAGTTACTAATAAAAAGCTCTTAAAACAATCTTGTTAGTTAAAGCAAAAGTAATACTTTTTTTTAATATCCGTAATGAGTGACCTGCTGATATTATGTATACCATTGTATGTGAAGGAGTTTGTAAATGATTTATTTAAAGGTGTTTTGGGAAATATCCGCTATGTTTTCGGGAGCTGTAAGTTAAATTAACATAGTTTTGATATTGCTTTAAACTATTAATGTACAGCTCACAAATCTTTGCTAGTGAAAAAATGCTGGAATTAAAATCTGAAGTTTACTTTTCCCATTATTGCTGACACATATTATAATCCGTACCTTTATTCCTCATAATTATATCCTTTGAATATGCGTATTCTCCATCAAGATCAAAATTTTATCATCCGCGAATTTTCTGCAGAAGAAAAGAAACTGTTTTGTGATCTCTTTAAAGATACAGACGTTACCAGATATCTTCCGTACCGTTCCCCGGAACAGTATATGGAAATGTTTGAAACCGCTTTGGAAGACTATCGGAATGGGCCGTTTGGCCGTTTTGGAATATTTAATGCTGAAAACAGTGATTTTATCGGCATGTGCCTCGCCAGAAATTTTGCAGATGTATCCGGACAGATTGAAATAGGATATACTTTGAGCAAAAAATATTGGGGGAAAGGGATTGCAACGGAAGTCAGCCGTGCTTTGGTAAAATATTGCTTCTTAAATACTGAGGGAAATGAGATTGTAGCTGTGACGGATCTGGATAATACAGGTTCACAGAAGGTACTGGAAAAAGCGGGCTTTACACGGGTGGATAATCTTAAAAGAAGCGAGGTCGAAATGGCTTATTACATCGTGAGGCGCAGCTAGGTTTGTATTTTAAGTAAAAAACAGAATATAGCAGACTGAATAAAATCCCCAAGGTAACTGCCTGGGGATCTGTATAATCTCAAAGTATACTTGTCATTTTGAAGAAAGCGCAAAAGCTACGGCTTTTGCCGAATGAATTGCTGTAGTATCAAAAACAGGAACCTCCACATCCGATTGTTTGACGAGCAGTGGAATTTCCGTACAGCCCAATACAATTCCTTGAGCTCCCTGGTCTGTAAGCTCTCTGATGATAGTGAGAAAAGCTTCTTTTGTTTCGGTCTTTATAATTTCTTTTTCTAATTCATAACTGATAGTGTCCTGTATAAAATCTCTCGTACTCTGTTTTTCCGGTATTACAGATTGAATGCCTTCCTGTGCCAGTTTATTTTTGTAAAAATCCGTTTCCATAGTGAATTTTGTACCAAGCAGTCCTACTTTTTCAAGACCTGTCTGATGTATTGCATCAGCAGTTGCTGAAATGACATTGATAATGGGCAATGAAATTTCAGTCTGTAGCCAGTCTGCTAAATAATGGGCAGTATTGGCCGCTAAAATAATAAGTTCTGCACCGCTTTTCTCCAGCATTTTACAGGCGTTCAGGAGAATAGAATAAATTCCTTCCCAGTCCTTATTGATGATTTCCTCAAAATTTAAAGAATAAATAATACATTCGGCAGAATTTAAATTTCCTGAAATTTCATTGATCCCTTTATTAATGAGCCGGTAATATTCCACCGTGGATACCCAGGTCATTCCGCCGACTATTCCAATTTTTTTCATGACGCTGTAATTTATGACTTTGAGCAATCCTGAAATGATATTTTCGGATAATCAATATATCCTTTATCTTCCCCATAATAAAACGTTTCTTCATCCCAATCTGCCAGCGGAAGGTCGTTTTTTATGCGTTCCACGAGGTCAGGATTTGAAATATACAGTTTGCCAAAAGCAATGAGGTCCACAAGGCCGGTTTGTAATAGTTCTTCTGCTGTTTTCACAGTAAAGCCGCCTGCAATCATGATGATGTTTCTAAAACGCTGTCTGGCATTTTCTAAAAAACTGGCAGGAATTGAAGGCTCTCCGTCATTTATGGCATTAGAAAAATGAACATACAGAATATCCAGCTTCTGTAATTCGTCAAGGATGTACTCGTGGGTAGCCAGTTCTTCAGGATAAGTCTTTAAATCATAAATTTCGCGGAAAGGAGACAGTCTTATTCCTACCTTATATTTCCCAATAGCTGCAATAACTGCTTTCATCACTTCAAAAAGAAATCTGGTCCTGTTTTCGATGCTTCCGCCATATTCATCGGTTCTGATATTGCTTAAAGGATTGATGAACTGATCGATCAGAAAGCCATGGGCGGCATGAATCTCAATACCGTCAAATCCGGCTTCTATTGCACTGATCGCCGCCTCTTTAAAAACGTTTACCCAAACAGGGATTTCTTCTGTGCTTATGGCAACGGGTAGTGTCATATTTTGATAACTGTTATCGGGAGTACGGATAGTTTCATTCACCTGTAGAGCAGATGGAGCAATCAATGGCTCGTTATTCTGAATGGCAGGATGCCCGACACGGCCTGACTGTACCAATTGGGCAAATATCTTTCCACCCTTTGCATGCACTCCTGCCACTACTTTTTCCCATGCCTGTTTTTGTTCCTGATTATATATTCCGGGAGTATTCATATAGGCACCGCCGTTGGAAGAAACAGCGATATTATCCGATATCAGTAATCCGGCACCGGACCTTTGCTGATAATAGGTAATCATGGAAGGTGACGGAATTCCTTTAACAGCTCTGCGGCGGTTCATCGGGGCCATTACAACCCTGCTGGAAAGAGAAAGTTTTTCACTGATAAACGGAGTGGTTAATTTTTTCTGTAACATCTTTTTTTTAACAAAATTAATGTGAACCGGAAGGTAAAAACAGGAATATCGGACGGTTTTTTTTGTACATTTCGGGTAATGAAAAATAAATATTTACATAAACCTTTAGATATATTGGTATCCGATATGGAGCACTGGCACGAACGTCCGTTGATCTATCAGTTCTTTGAGATTGTACAGATCATGGAAGGGGAAGGCACCCGGATTGTTAATGAAAACAGGTTCCCTTATAGTAAAGGCAGTATTTTTTTATTTACCCCGCTGGACTGCAGAGGATTTGAGAGCACTACCAATACCCGTTATTGCTCCATCCGGTTTTCCGAAGTCTTCCTCGAACAGTACAAAACCAGGCACGAAAAAGAAAAAGTGATAGAATGGTTAAAGCAGCTGGAAGCCATTTTTACACATCACAACCGCTTTGAACAGGTATTGATTAAAGAAGAGAGAGACTGCAAGATGATCGCTTCATTAATTGAGAATATGATCATTGAATACACCAATAAGCCTTCCTATTTTGATGAAAATCTTCAGCACCTGGTTATTCTGGTTTTAAATATTATTTCCCGTAACGTGAATCCCCAGCAGATCATTTCGGATACAACCAGGGATGAGCCTTTGATCAATAAAATACTGGTTTACCTGCATCAGCATATACATTGCCCCAGGAATTTAAGAATAAAGCATCTTGCAGAACAGTTCAACCTGTCTGCCAATTATATCGGTGAATATTTTAAAAATCTTACCGGAAACAGTCTGCACTGCTACCTGACCCAGTATAAAATGAATATTGTTGAACAGAGGCTGATCTACAGCGAATATTCAATAGGGCAAATTGCGGATGATCTGGGATTTTCCGATGAAAGCCATTTAAGCCGGCAATTCAAAAAACATAAAGGAATGACCGCGGCTGCTTTCCGTAAACAGTTTAAAAACTAAAAAAACCTCTTACTGCAAATACAAAAAGATCAATACAAATTTCCTTTTCGTATCACAAAATTTCTTTTTCGTATCATCCGATGGTAAGCATAATATTATTTTTGAAAGAATAGAATCTCATGATTATGAATATGAAAAAATACATACTGTTCCTATTAGCTTTTCTGATTCCGGGCTGGTCTCTGGCGCAGCAATATCACCCGCTTACCCTTCAGGAAGCAGAAAAAAGATTACTGTCACAGTTCAGGCCCTTGATCAATGGCCGTATTTACGATATTACGTTTGAAGAAGTAAAAAAAGAACGTAAAGCCCAGGCGGAAATGGCCTGGCCGGAACTAAAAAATAAAGATAGTGTTGAGGTCATTCAGTCCAAAATTCCCGGCCTGAATCCAAAAGATCCCGAAATCCCTGTAACAATTTACAAACCTAAAAATGCAAAGAATCTCCCCCTGTTTCTTTGGTTCCATGGAGGAGGTTTCGTATACGGAACACCTAAATGGGATCATCAGAGGTGTGCAGATTATGCGCTGAAAGGAAATGCCGTCGTGATCAATGTAGATTACCGTTTCGCTCCTGAAAGCCCTTTTCCAGCGGTACTTCATGATGCCTATGCTTCTTTATTATGGGCCAACAAAAATGCAGGAAGCCTTGGCGGAAATCCAAAACTTATTGCTGTGGGAGGGGAAAGTGCAGGCGCTGGGATATCCGGAAGCCTGGCACAATATACAAGAGATCATAAAGGCCCGGCAATCAGTTTGCAGGTTCTGGAAATGCCTCCGGGAGATTTTGGAATGGATTATCCTTCAATTATTGAATTTAAAAGGATTCCCGGTTTCAAAAGTGATGATATTCCGGTTTTAAAAGACTTTTATATCGGGAAAAACGGAAATCCGAAAGAGAAATATGTACTGCCAGGAAATATTGAAGACGTCTCAAACCTTCCTCCGGCCGTAATTTTTGTAGCGGGAGCAGATCCTTTACGGGACAGTGGGCTGGCCTATGCAGACCGTCTGATAAAAGCAGGTATTTTTACAGAATTGCATCTTTTTGCTGGATATGCCCACGGAATGCCGCTTCCGGAAAATATAGATATCACCATCAGACTGATGAAGCAGTTCCTTAAATAATCCCGATTCTTTATACTTTAAAACCAAAAGAATGCAGTACTCAAAAAAAATATCGTTAGTTTTCGTATTATTCTCTTCCATCGTATTTTCACAGGATTACAAAACTTCATCAACGGCTTTACCGGGAAAAGAATTTCCGAGAATAGATTCAGAAAAAAAGGCAGAATTCCGGGTATATTTTCCGGATGCGAAAACCGTAACATTAGACGGAGGTGACGGAATGAAAAGTATAAAATCTTCAGTTTCCAAAGATAAAAACGGCTTTTGGAATATCTCTACCACGCCTATGGAAACAGGGTTTCATTACTATTGGTTCAATGTAGACGGACAGCGGACCAATGATCCGAATACTCAGCTGTATTTTGGGTATAGCCAACCAACCAGCGGGATCGAAGTCCCTTCAGGAGAAGACTTTTTCTCAGAGAAGAATGTAAAGCATGGAAAAATCATTAATGACAGTTTAAATTCACAAATTATACAGGGTAAGAGAAACTTTAAAGTATATCTACCCCCAAATTACGGTGCTAAAAAATTACCTGTTCTGTACCTGTATCATGGAACCGGAGAAGATATCACAGGTTGGGAAAAGCAAGGCCATATCCTCGATATCCTTGATAATCTTTTTGCAGAAAAAAAGGCTCAGGAAATGATAGTGGTAATGGATTATGGAGTTGCGCTGAATCCTGAACAGGAAAAAATGCCGGACAATTATCCAAGAACCGTTCTCTCTTCTAAAAACCTTGATCAAATCGTTACCCGCGAACTGATTCCCTACATTGAAAAAAAATATAAAACTTCCGGTAAAAAAGCTATTGCAGGACTTTCCAGAGGGAGCTATCAGGCTATGCTTATTGGTGTTTCCCATCCCGAAATATTTTCTGCCATCGGAGCATTCAGTCCGGTGATTTATGAAGGAACAGAAAATGATCCGTTTAAAGAACTTCCTATGGGAAATTTACTGAAGTCAAAGAAAAAGCCTTACTTCTTTATCGGAATCGGGGAAAAAGAAGACGTGCTGTTTTTTAAATTTAATCAGCTGTTAACGGATTTTTTAAACCAGAATAAATATCCTTATACCTTATATAAATCTCCCGAAACCCGCCATGAATGGCTTACGTGGAGAAGGTCCCTGTATCAGTTTACACAACAGATTTTCAAGTAAAAAATATGACATTTGTCATGTTTTAGAATTTTATTAACTTAGACTCAATAAATTACCGTTTTATGGAATTACTCCTTCCTTACCTGGAATCAGATGGTTTTAAACAAGGTCTGATTCAGGATTACAGATTTTGTGATCAAGATTTTCTGAACTCTACGGTTCTGAAAATGCCGGAGGATTTGGGAAGCGGAAAACTGATTCTTTTCAGTAAGAAGAATTTTCATTTTTTCCGTGGAAAATGGAATTTTCATGAAGAAACTATTTTTCATTCCCCGCATAAAGTAGGAGACAATGGCATGATGGATTTCCGTATCAATAAAGAAGGGAAGATCAGCAGTAATTTTATTAATGACGAAAAAAAATTTGAACACAATACTACCGATATTGATGGTGTAAGGATTTTTGTACCTAAAACCATATTTTCAAAAGACAAAGGACTCCTGAAAGAAAAGCTGGAAAATGCACAGCGCAATTACCTGAGTCAGGAAAAACTCAAAACTATTTTCGATACTCCTTTTGATGATGCTTCATGCAGTATCATTCTCGAAAGCCGGATTTTAGAGTTCTTAAGCTATTGGATTCATTACCTGCTGTCCGATGAGAAGACTTTTGAGCATAAGAAGGCATTTGAAGATAAAATAAAACTGGCAAAAGATTTTGTAGATACCAATGCCTTCCAAAGTCTGGCTATCAGAGAGATAAGCCGGTATTGCGGACTCAACAGCAGTGATCTGAAAAAAGGATTTAAAGATTATACCCAACTACCGATCCATCAATATATTATCAAAACCAGAATGGAGACAGCCCGTGCGATGCTTCTGGAAACCGAAAAATCAGTAGGGGAGATCAGTGATTTTATCGGGTATAATAACAGAGGGCATTTTTCCCAGCTTTATCACCGTCATTTCGGGAAACTTCCGTCTGAAGAACGCCAGTAAACTTTCAGCTAATTTTGCTGTTCATCAAAAAGACTTATTATTTTTTGATGATCCTGTAATTATTCGTTTTTTCGTCTTTTTTTATAGTATATGCGTCTTTTAACAGCAGTATCCAGCCATCTCCCTCAGCTTTTTGTTCTTCAATTTTTGTGGGTATGCTTATGGACATTCTGCTCCAGTCAGGACTCATTAATGCACCATTCTCCACTTCAAGGATTCCCCAATTGTCAGTGACTCTGATGTTAGGATAAACAGTTCCTTTATCTGCAATGGGTAAAATATTTCTGGGATCAAAGGAAACATTCATTTTCTCAAAACGGATCTCCAGGTGAGGTTGTTCAATCAATTTGGATTGATATTCAGTAATCTGTTTTTTGATCTTATTTTCCCTGGCCTGTTCTTCTTTGAAAATTTGAATTCCGTTATAATGATTGAAGCTTTTTTCAGCAGCAGCTTTTAAACTGACAGGGATATTAATATCAAATTTTTTAATAAAAAAGTCAGCAATATTCGTATTTGCTGAAATCTCCTGATTCCATAAATTATTCCTTAAGCTCAACAAGTACCCATAAGCAGGAACGGTATGGTAGGCAAAGGATCTTACATAGGTAGGATTTGAAAAAAAGGTATCAATAGAGCTGATAAAATGTTTTTTAGCCTGCTCTTTATTTCTGCCACTGATAATGAACCCGGTATATTCGGCAATACCCTCATTAAGTTCCAGCTGGTTTTCAATGGTTGCAGATTCTGGAAAAAGGGTATTTCTGTATTTCCTGAAAATAAAGGCGTTGGTCAAATGCATTTTCTTTTCTTTCTCTGAACCGGAATTGATGGCTTTTTTTAGAGCTTCAAGTTCTAACCGCAGGTATATTCTCCCATCTTTCTGGTCCAAATGATTACTTTCCTTGTTGCTCTGGGGAAATCCCAGGGAAGGTTGCGCCTTATGGAAAAGTTCGTGAGCCAGTAAATTGACCCTTTCATCATGGTTTTTGGGTAATGGCAGCATGATCATTGCCCAGTTTTTGCCACTCCATTGAACAGAAGTATTGGCAATATTCATACTATCCGGTAATTGACCAATGTAGATTTTATTTTGAAGTTTTAAGCTGTTATCCGCATTCTGCTCGTTACTATAAACCTGTCGTGTTTTAGGATCAACTAATAGGATACTTCCATATAAATCTTTGTTCCACAATTTAAACCCTTTTTGAGTTGCATTTTGAATCTCCCCGAAATAAGTGGAAATACTATCGGAATGTATAGGTTCCGGTTGTTGTCCCAATAGAAATAAGCCTTGAACAGAGCATAAAAGACGTAAAATAATTTTCATTATTGCAGCTTTATCTTTAAATAAATATCTTCAAATAATCTTTGGATTAATTTTTTAAATATAGTCAAAAAGCCTGATTACAACAAGTTTAAGACAAGAACATCATTTCTTAATGATTGTATATCACAAGTCGGTCTTTAAAGATCATTTAAAACTTAAACACTTTTGAATGAAAAACTGGAAATATTGATTGTATCGTGGTTTATAGTGGCTTATAGTTTTATACACTTTGAAAAAATTTCTTTTTCGTATCACGGAATTTCCTTTTCGTGTCAGCACCTGTTCAGCATATTGTTAATTTGGAGTTAAGATTAATTCATATGAAATTTCCTTTAATTAAGGCAGTTTTTCATATCAATATTAACTTAATGTGAACAAAACTATGCTGAACTTATCAATTTTAGTGGAAGAAAGTGCTAGAAGGAATCCGGAAAAGCCAGCCCTAAGCCTTGGAGAAACCACGATCAACTATAAAATTTTTCATGAAAAAGTTAGCCAGGCAGCTAATGCCTTCGCAAAAAAAGGAATTGGCTATGGTGATAAAGTCGCTTTGCTATGTCCTAATATCCTGCAGTTCCCGGTTATTTTTTTCGGAATACTAAAAACCGGGGCAGCTGTTGTTCCGTTTAGTATTTTTCTTAAACCTGAAGAAATTGCTTATCAATTGTCCGATTCTGACAGTAAAATGTTTCTGTGCTTTGCAGGAACTCCGGAGATGCCTGTAGGAAAATTCGGAAAAGAAGGATTTGATAAAAGCGGTTCATGCAAAGATTTTATCAGCATAGGGAATCTGGCTGAAGATGTGGAGAATTTTGATGATTTGATTAAAGATGAAGAAACACAATTTGAGTCTTATATCACCTCATCAGAAGATACGGCCGTTATCATTTACACCTCGGGAACTACCGGAAAACCAAAAGGAGCCGAACTTTCCCATATTAATCTCTATACCAACTCAGAAGCAAGCACCTCTATAATTGCATCTACAGAATTTGAAGCTCAGCTTGTTGTTTTACCTTTATTTCACATTTTTGGCTTAACGGTGATGATGCTTGCAGGAATACGGAGATCACTCCACCTTGTTCTGATGCCGAAATTTGATGCCCAGGCAGTTTACCGGTTAATTATCCGTTTTGATATCCGGATTTTTGCCGGTGTTCCATCCATGTACTGGGCTCTTTTGAATGAGGAAAACTCCGAAGAAAATACAAACAGCATTAAAAACCTGAGAATCTGTGTTTCCGGCGGAGCATCCCTTCCGGTAAAAATCATTGATGAATTTGAAAGCCGTTTCGGGGTTCCCATTATCGAAGGATACGGAATGTCCGAAGGTTCTCCTGTGGTGACGTTTAACCAGCTGACAATAGGGCGTAAACCCGGCTCCATAGGAACTCCTATCTGGGGAGTTGAGGTGAAAATTGTAGATGATGACTGCAATGAGCTTCCGGTAGGTGAAAAAGGCGAACTCATTTTCCGTGGTCCCAACGTAATGAAATCCTATTATAAAAAGGAAAAAGAAACCCGGGAAGTCCTGAAAAATGGTTGGCTGTTTTCCGGAGACATCGCTGTAAAGGATGAAGATGGATTTTTCTTTATTGTAGACCGTAAAAAGGAAATGATTATCAGAGGTGGAATAAATGTCTACCCACGGGAAGTAGAAGAACTGATGATGAGGCATCCGGATATTTCTATGGTTGCCATTATAGGAGTTGCGGATGAAAAGCTGGGTGAAGAAATAAAGGCCTTTGTTGTAAAGAAAAAAGAAAGTCAGGCTTCTGAAGAAGATATCAGGCTATGGACAAAAGAGAGAATTGCCCAATACAAATATCCCCGGATTATAGAATTTATTGACGAGTTGCCTTTAAGCGCAACAGGAAAAATACTTAAAAAAAATTTAAAAACCATTTGAAATGAATTATTTTAAAATTGCAGTTCTGGCCATTGGATTACTGGCAACAGGCTGCTCCACACAAAATAGCGGAAGCACTCAAATAGTCTCCGCAAATCAGAAGCAGGAAAAGCTTACCAACATAAAATACGGCTCTCACGAAAGGAATGTGATGGATGTTTACCTTCCTGCAGACAGAAGCCCGAAAACCGCATTTCTTGTTCATATCCACGGAGGAGCTTGGACGCAGGGTGACAAAACCTACGATACAAAAATCTCTGAATACCTTCTTTCACAGGGAATTGCCGTTGCCAATCTGAATTACCGGTACGCCAATCTTACGGACACTCATCTTCCGGAGCTTCTTGACGATATTGATAATGTTGTAAAGTATCTGTCTTCTCATTCCAAAGAATGGAATACGAGGAAAAACGGCTTTTCAATTTCCGGAGGAAGCTCGGGAGCCCATGTCTCACTGATGTATGCCTATACTAGGAATCCACAGATTAAAACGATAATAGAAATGTGTGGTCCGGTGGATTTTACAGATGTTCAGACCTTGCAGTATATAAAAGCAGCAAACCTTTTAGAAGTTCTGGATAAAATGTCAGGAAATAAAGCTGTTTGGAGTCCGGGGGATAAGATTCCCGATGCTTACGTCAAAACCAGCCCTGCAAAATTTGTGAATCAGATTCCCACTATGATTATCCATGGTGATAAAGATGAAGTTGTTCCTATTCAGCAGGCCTACATCCTGGAAAATGCCCTGAAAGCTAAGGGCGCGCAGTATAAAATGATAGTAGTTCCGGGAGCAGGGCATCTCATCACAAAACTACCGGAAGATGAACAGACCGTATTCACCAATGTGGCGGAATGGCTTAAAAAATATGGTACAAATTAACTGCTAAATATATGAAAAATAGATTTTTAAATATAAAAATAACTGCAGCCATACTTTTTCTGACCGCCTCCTCAAACCTGCTTGCCCAGAAAAAAGAAGCTGATACAGCGAAAGCAAAAGATATTGATGAAGTGATCGTGACCGGGGTATTTGATAAAAGAACAAGGATGAATGCCCCCGTGGCTATCTCGGTTCTGAAAAGCGAGGTCATTGAGAAGCAGGTCCCTGTAAGTGCTGCAGATCTGCTGAAAAACGTTCCCGGAGTATACGTGAACTCATCATTGGGAGAGATCAGGAACAATGTAAGCTCAAGAGGAATCAGTGCCGGTTCTGCGGACGGTACATTTGCTTATGAATATATATCGATGCAGGAAGACGGTTTGCCGGTAACCAATACCACCTATTATAATTATGGCCCGGATTTTTTCCTGAGAGCAGATGCAACAATTTCACAGATTGATGCAGTAAGAGGAGGACCTGCCTCTATTACGGCGGCCAACGCACCGGGAGGAATTTTCAATTATATTTCCAAAACGGGAGGCAATAAATTTGAGGGAGAAATCCGTGCAAAATATGGAATTCAGGGAGCTAATAATTCAGGGTATCATAGATTAGATGCCGACTTTGGAGGACCTTTGGGAAATAACTGGTTTTTTAACGTAGGCGGTTTTTACCGGTATGATTTAGGGGCCCGGTATGCAGGCTATCCGTTTAATAACGGAGGCCAGGTAAAAGCAAATATTGTAAAGAAGTACAATAAAGGAAGCCTTAAAGTTTTCCTTAAATACCTGGATGACAGAAATGGCTATGCACAATTGATTCCTACCAGAAACTATACGTCTCCCGAACCGGCAGAAGGGTTCAACAGCAGTTCATCTATGCTTATTCCGGAGCTGCAGTATAATTCTCCGGATTTTATTCATGGAGGCAATGTAGATTATAATTCTGGTCGCCTGGTAAGCAATAAATACCGTTCTGTAGGACTCAACTGGGATCATAATCTGGGAAATGATTGGAAGCTGTTCTTTGCAAGCAAATATTCTGATAATGATGTGGTGCAGAACAGTGTGGGAAATTCTTTTCTTACCTCACTGGATGATATGACCTCTTATTTCTTAGTTGGCGGATTGGGAGTCGGGACGTACTCTTTTAAGGATGCACTTACAGGACAGGAACTTGCCAGTGTGAATGCTACCCTGGGAGCGGGAGGATTGCCGGTTTACCAGATCACCAAAAACCAGCTTCCGGGTCAATCGATCCAGAATAATTCATTTGTAATGTCGGCGCTCAATTTTTATGAAAATAAAGTAAAAGAATCCATGAATCAGCTGACCATCAATAAAAAATGGAACAATATGAATTTCTCGTTTGGTGGATATTACGGCTATTCTGATGTATGGCGTTTTTCAGGAATCAACGGGATAGGGCTTACGACTTTGGAAAACAGACCGAGAATGCTGACTGTAAGTTTAACAGGTGTCACTACTTTAGATTTTACAAAACCTGGCGTTTACCAGCTGACCAATAATGATGGTTTTGCACAGGCAGCAGGCAGTACAGGAGATTTGATTGAATTCAAAGCCAGGCAGCAGCAGGGAGCTGTATTTTTCGGGCATACCTGGGATATCACAGATCACCTGACCCTGGATTGGGGAATCCGGTATGAAAAAGTATGGATCAAAGGGGATAATACCAGAACCTATCTGTTTTCAGATAAAAACGGAGGGACGGATGGTAACATTTTTACCCTGTACAATAACAATGCTTTAACGAAGCTTACCAATGTTGCCTACAGCAGACAGCTGGAAAACTTTTCCTATTCAGCAGCGTTGAATTATAAGTTCAATAATAACGTAGCCATATATGCCAGATATTCCAAAGGCAGCAAGTCCCCGGATCTGGATATGTTCTTTGCAGCCAACAGACCGGAAACTATAGACTTATTAAACCCGCAATCCCGAAAAACACAGCAGGTGGAAATGGGATTTAAAACCAAAACCACTTATTTTGATGCCTTTATAACCCCGTTTTACAGTTTGCTGAGCAATATTCCTTACAGCTTTATGGCGGATGACGGTAAAGGCGGATTCTATACCACACCGTCCCTGTACAATAAAAACGAAACCTTCGGTATTGAATTGGAAACCAATATAAAGCCTGTTGATAATTTCAATATCAGAGCGGTGCTTACGCTGCAAAACCCGAAAGTTAAAGAAGGATATTTATGGAATCTGGGAAATGCAGGGCCTTCTGATGATACTGTTTCCTCGTATTCGGGAACTACAATTGCCTATACCCCGAAGATTATGGCCCACGTCACCCCGAATCTGAAAGTCGGCAAAGCCTACGGATTTGTAACGTGGAGCTATATGGGTAAAAGGGAAGGAAGTAACACCAATGTTTATAAACTGCCCGGATTTTCCCAGTTTGACCTTGGAATAGGGTATAATTTAAATGAAAACATCAGTATGCTGGTGAATGTGAATAATGTGTTTAATAAGTATGGTGTGATGAGCTATCAAAGACCGGGAACGCTTCAGCAGCAGCTTGCCGGTTTCGAAAATTTTACCCAGGCAGAATATAATTCGGCAGTAGCCAATAATACACCTTACTTCACTATTGCCATTCCGCCTACTTCCGCTTATCTTACGGTAACCTATAAATTTTAGTATGATGAAAAAGTTTTTAACTATATTTTTTGCCGTTTTGCTCTTCATTATCCTGTTGTTACTGGTTATTCCCATGATTTCGGTGTATCTGAAAACGCCGATGCTCCTGAGCGGTTACAGCAGTTCGTTTACCATTCAGTTCAATTCCCAGTTTGTGGTTTTAGGGCTGGTATTACTAGTGATCTGTTTCTTTTTTTATAGATATGGAAAGTATTGGCGGAAGCTACTGAGGGTTAATCTAATCCTTTCGGTTCTGTTTTTTCTTGCCCAGGTTTATTTCACGGCGGTGATGTTGTCTACTGCCAGAAAATATAAAACCCATGGCTCATTTTCTCAGGGGCTAAAAAGTCAGAAAGAACCCGTAAAGCCTGATGAAACCTATTCTTATCTTACTGTTTACAATGAAAAACAGCATATGGATGTTTTCTATCCTGAAAAGAAATCTTCAAAACCCACAATTCCTGTTATTCTTGTTCATGGGGGTGCCTTCATTGAGGGGAACAGAACCCAGGTGGGGTATGCAGCCAATTGGTTTAAAGATCACGGCTATACTGTTTTTTCTATTGATTATCCTTTGGGAAAATATGACCGCCAGAATTGGGAATCTGCTGTTAATTCCGTAGTGACTTCCATGGGGTTTATTGCAAAAAATTCAAAGAAGTTCAATGTTGATCCGGGCAAACTGGTGTTGGTTGGCGGTTCTGCGGGAGCTGCTTTAGTGATGCAGGCAGATTTGGGACTGAGGAAAGGTTTTGCAAAGCCTTATGATTCTCTGCAGCCTCCGCTTCCGGCAGCAGTTATTGCTATTTATCCGCCGGTCAGCTTATCCGAACTCTGGCAGAAAATAGATGAGAAAAAAAATATCGACCTTAAAGATGCGGCGAGAAAATACCTTGGAGGTTCTCCTTCTGAATTTCCACAGCGGTATGCACAGCTGAATTTGATAGACCAGCTTTCGGAAGGGATTTCCCCGACATTTATTATTGCCGGAGAAATAGACCACGTTGTGAATGTAGAAGCTACCAGGAAGTTTGTGAAAAGAGCAGAGGAGCTGAAGCTTCCGGTTTCCTATGTTGAAATTCCTTACGGTGAACATGTTTTTGATGCGAATTCCAATTCCATTGCCGGGCAGATCGAATGGAACAAAATAGGGGAGTTTTTAAAGAATAATCATCTGGAAAAGTGATGAAAAGTAGATGTGTTCAAATTGAAAATTATTAGATCAAATATCTTGTCCTGAAAACAAAGCTAAGCTTTCATTTTGGAATCAGCAATTTTTTAAATTAATAAAATCCGGGTTTATGATTAGAATTCATTAATATTGTTTAAAATATTCGGAATGCACATCGTGTGCATTTAAGTTGACAGTAATTTTAAGGCCTGACACTTATAATTTATCCCAAAACAATAGAGATGAAATCCATCATAATATCTGTATTTATTACTTTTTTTTCAGTAACATTAGTTTTTTCGCAGACTTCTGAAAGAAAATTTGTATCCATTAACAATAAGCAAATGGCATATAAAACTTTTGGGCTTGATGAAAGAAAGGCTAATGAGCCAGTTGTAGTCTTTGAAAGCGGTCTTGGTTCGGGAGGTGGTGGCTATGGAAGTCTGTTCCCTTTTATTCAAAATAACTTTTCAGGAATAGTTTATGACAGAAATGGAATTGGGGAATCAGAAATCGACATTTCTATAAAGACAGATGCAGATGTTATCAAAAGGCTTCATGATTTATTGGTAACTTTAAAAATAAAGCCGCCTTACTTATTGGTAGGACATTCAATAGGTGGACCATTCATACGGTTGTATGCCTCAATATATCCAAACGAAATCTGTGGTCTTTTTTTCATAGACCCAACAGATTTTATGCTTACAAAAGACGAAGACAGCAAAGTAAAGCTAAATACATCAAGTTTGACGGGATATAGGGAGCTATTTGCCATAAACCTTAAAAACATCATCAATGATCCTTTAACCTCAAATGGCTTTCGAAATGAGGCAAAAAGAGAACTGAATGAAAGCTCACCAGACTTTTTTAAAAAATATCAATCCTTACAGCCTCTTAAAGACATTCCCGTAACTGTGATGATTTCATACAACAAGCATATTGAACATTATGAAACAGAAATGAATGAGAATCTTAAATTAGGGATCAATTTAATCCCATGGTGGAAAGAGCTGGATGAATTAAGAATAAACCATTATGCCGAGATGATAAAAAACAACAACAATAGCCGGCTTATCCTATTGCCGCGTTACAGCCACGGAATACATCAGCAGGATCCCAAAATTGTAGCGGAAGCTTTGATCGATACATATAATAAGTGTCTTCCTTAAAATCAAACTAATTAAAAGCCTGTAAACAATTGCAATTAATTCTTCGTTTGGCTAACGGAGATTTGCAGGCATTTAATACTATTTTTGATTTGTATCATTTCCAAAATGTACTGGTTTGTATTGAATCTTGTCAAAAAAGAAGCTAATACAGAAGATATTGTCCAAAATGTTTTATACACCTGTGGAAGTACAGGGTATCGGTAGATCATAAATATAATCTGGACACGATACTTTACAAAATTTCGAAACAAGAAGTTGTCAATTGGTATAGAAAATATTCAAAAGAATTCATTTTTGATGAAGAGAAAGACCTCATTGATGAAGATCATTCTAAATGTGTTATCTGTTTCTAATATGTCCAAGCCGAGAGAAGGGGGTATGGAGACAAGCAATACCACTACGGAACAGGGAAGCGGCTATGTAAAAAATACCACAACAACCCGGTTTGGCTATAATCCTGTTATTATCTCCAAAATTGAGTATGGATACTCTAAATAAGGAATGCTGCTGATCATAGGATATTTTATTTATAATGCTAAAAACCACGCAAAAGGATTCATGTGGCAGGAGGATTGAATGGAACAAAAGGGGAGTTTTTAAAGAATAATCATCTGGAAAACTGATAGCTGTATTCATAACCAGTTTGAAAAGCATTGTAGAGTATCATTACAGTGCTTTTTTTAAGTCCGTTTGTGAAATATTCTGGTAGAATTGCGTGGTATGCATTAACTTTGTAGCTTTATTGAAACTTTTCAGCAGAATTGTTTTAATGATAACTGCAGCACCTATGCACAACAAGTTCCCACATTAATATGAAAAGATATCTTACTTATATTTTACTCCTTGGATTTCCTTTTTTCGGCGGTCAGAATAAAATGGCCGGACAATCTACCTATGCTCAGGATTGGAAATTATCCGAGCAGAAGAACGAAGCTCTTGCTTTTGATGCAGATATAAAATTATCGGATGCGGAAATAGCGTTGGATAAAAAACTGTTTCAGCTGAGAAAACAAGTCCTTACCGAAGCAGAAACACAAAAAATATCCCTGTTCAACATCTCTTTTAATGAATTGAAACCCCTGATTGAAACCAGCAGATTGTTTAAAATCATCCGGACGATGCCGAAAGGAGGATTGCTGCACAGCCACAGCGGAGGGCTGGCAGATGTAAAATGGGTGATTTCGGCGGCAAGAAAATATAAGGAATGCTATGTTTACGATCAGAAGGATAATGAACAGTATATTTTCGGGCAGCTGGCTTTCTTTGCCAGGGAAAATGTTCCGGCAGGATTTGTGAGCCTGGATAAAAAACTGACTTCGAATCCTGGTTTTGAAAAAGAACTGCAGGATCTTCTTACCTTGAAAAGGGATAAGCTCTGTACCTATACGGATTACTGGGTAGAGTTTGAGAAACGTTTCAAGCGCATCAATCTCCTGCTGCCTTACCGTCCTTTCTTCAAAGAATATTATTTAAAAGGTTTCCAGGATCTGGCCAAAGATCAGGTGAAGCATGTGGAAATCAGGTTTATATTTGATGAACTATACGATTTTCAGCATGGAAAATATCCTTTAAAAACTTCAATTACAGATCTGCAGGACGTTCTTAAGCAAGTCCGCCAAACGAATCCGGAATTCAGCTTAAAATTAATTTACTCCAGCTTTAAATTTCTGGATCCGAAGAGTGTGGAAAAGCAGCTTGAAACTGCTTTTGAGCTCAAAAAAGAATTCCCGGACATGATTTCGGGTTTTGATCTTGTGGCTGATGAGGCTGCCGGAAACAGCATTTATTCATTTCAGAAAGACTGGATGAAGCTGAACGAACTCTCTAAAAAATATGGGGTAGACATGCCTCTTTTCCTTCATGCCGGCGAAAGCAATTCTGTTTTCAATAAAAATATCCTGGATGTTTCCCTGCTGAATAACCGGCGGATAGGACATGGGCTTAACCTGATCTATTTCCCTGCCACCATGGAAGAGGTTAAGAAGCAGAATAAACTGGTAGAGGTAAGCCCCATCAGCAACCAGATTCTGGGCTATGTAAGCGATCTGAGGAACCATCCTGCAAGGGTTTTACTGAGCAACGGCGTGCAGTGCTCCATTAACAGCGACGATCCGTCGGTATATGGTTACGAAGGTCTCAGCTATGATTTCTGGGTAGCTTTTATGTACTGGGAACTGGATGTGAAAGCACTTAAAAAGCTTGTCTTTAACTCCGTTAATTATTCTTCTCTGAATAAAGACCAGAAAAAAGAAGCCATTGTATATCTGAACAGGCAGTGGAATGATTTTGTTCAAAAGGGAAATGACAGTTTGAACTAAATATCCGGATAAGAATATTGATTCCAGGTTTTCCATGTACCGTTCCGGAATATGGACCGGAATTGCTGTTGATTCAGTTAGTTTGTTTCCGGAGAAAAGCTGTGCCAGACACTTACCGATCCGGGATTTACCCGGAATGTTGCTTTCCCGTTTTCATCTGCTGAAATTTCTTCATTTCGGTGTTCCAGAAAATCCCTGTATTTGAAATGAGCATATTCTTGTCCAAGGTTAATTTCCTTAAAGCCCTCATCGCCGTTGGATAATATCACTATGCATCCGCTATTGTCAGGATTGCCTTTGCGGATCCAGGCAATACAATTGGGATGATCAAAATAATTAACCTGTTCACCATGCGCAAGCTTCTGCCTTGCTTCCAGGAGTTTGGGCAAAGCTTCCACTTTCGGAATTGTAATGTTTATTTCCTGATCATCCCGGATATCGGTGTATTCTGCACCGAAAAGGTCCGGGTAAAATACGCAGGGATAGGCGTCTTCGGATAAGAGGATAACTGCGTAGGCCAAGGGTTTAAACCAGTCCTGCACTGATGATTCCAGTGCCTGGAGCTGCTGCGTATCATGGTTTTCAACAAAAGAGACGGAAAATACCGGTTTTTTTTCGAGGAAACTTCCTTTTAAGATTTGGGAGAGATCATAATTTCTACCTTCTTTTGAAGCTTCAAAGAAATTATAGTGTAAAGGCGCATCAAAACAGGAGATAAGATCATCCATTTTATCTGAAAAATAGGAGATTTTCTCAGCTTCATCTTTCCAGAATTCGCCTAAAATGTAGCAGTCCGGGTCAAGTTCTGTTTTAATGTAAGTGATCCATTCTTTAAGGAAATCGGAAGAAATATGCTTTAGGGCATCCAGACGTATTCCATCCACTTTTGTGGTTTCAAAATACCATCGGATCCAGTTTTTCATTTCCTGTACTACGTAAGGATTTCTGTATTCTATATCTGCGCCCATCAGATAATCGTAGTTTCCAAACTGGTGGCTTACTGCATCCGTCCAGTCTGTTCCGTATTCATTATGAATTTTGAAGATGCCTTCCTTTTTCTCTCCATTTTGGGTGATGATATCTATTCCGCTGAAACACTGGTGATCCCAGATGAAATGAGAATATTTTTCCTGTCTTCCAGGAAAAGTAAATCTTGTAAAGGCTGAGGCTTCCATAGGGGCTGTAAGAACTTGATTCCGGTCTTCACTGCTCACCTCATGCACTGTAATATTTTCCTCTTCATCTCCTCCCATCCTGTGATTAAGGACTATATCTGCATATACGGACAAACCTGCTTCATGGGCCTTTTGGATGGCAGCCAGGTATTCTTCTTTTGTCCCGTATCTGGTGGGGATTCCTCCTTTCTGATCAAATTCGCCAAGATCATACGGGTCGTAGGTGTCATAGCCTCTTCCATCTTTCCCCAGGCTGCATTTTGTAGCCGGTGGAAACCATACCGCTGTGAATCCGAGATTTTTTAGAAATTCTGCCTGGCCGGAAAATTCGTTCCAGAGAGATCCTGAATAATACCAGTGAAAGTATTGTATAATTACGCCGTTCATTGTTATTATATTTTCGTATTGCTTGTAATCCTTTGTATATTTTAAATTGTAGTTTTCTTTATTGTACAGATTGCTTCTCCATTTCCACTTTCAGACATTCAAGAATGAATTCGCTGTAGCATAGCTGGGCGTCTATCGATTCTTTTCTGTGGTAGAGATCCATTTTCCTGGAAAGAAGAATTTCGCTTTTGTAGGCAAAAGAGAAGTAAGCAAAAAGCTTGTAGCCTGATTCTTCAACAGGAGTTGCATATCCTGTGACGGCAATTCCCCAGTCTGTATTGAATAAGTGAGAGACATTCAATGCCATGGTCCCGGCAATCTCAGGGGAGACGCAGTCACAGCGCCTGGCTTCATGTTCATCTACATGCAGCAACTTCACCTTTTCTTCAAGGGTATAGGCTGTAAGGCCGCCTTTAAACAGTTCTGAAGCATCCTTTATCTGTGAGAACGAAAACTGTAAAAAGCCTGCCGTTACGCTTTCGGCAATAGAAACAGTTTCGTTTTGCTTCTTTAAATGAAGGCCTATAAATTCCAGTAAATCTTTTTGAAGATTCATAATTTAAATAGCTTTAACAGTTCCGGTCCGGGATTTTAGCCAGAGAATTTTTCCCTGGTTTTATCAAATTGTGGATTCCTTAGGTTCATATTCCGTAAGTTCCTCTTTATACCAACCTAATTTCGGGAATAAACAGGGAAGTTAATATGACTTGGGTCAATTGACGACAGTATATTACCAACCCCTTTAATCAAAGGTATAAAGTTCTGATCGGCTACTTTATGATCGGCGTCATAATCAGCCTGCGTTCAAATAATATGATGGAAGCAATAGCTATATTAAAATGAAAGTACTGACTATATCAGATATTATTATTGTGTATCCATGTAACCGGAACCAATAATGAATTATTAATTGCTGTAATGTGGTCCAGATCATAAAAATTCGGTTTTTAATTTTCTAAGTTTGAGGTAACCAAAAAATTTATATTCTTATGAAACTATTTTTTATCATCATTCTTTTTGTTTTTGCAGGCTGCACCAAATCTGAAACCCAATACAGAAATGAGGCTGACAAGAAATCTACCGTAAACGATAGAAAGTCTGATACCATCCGTGTAATACCTGAAGTTTCCGATACCTCAACCGTTACTAAAGACAGTGCTAATGTGCATTAAAACTAACGGAGAAGTAGACAGATTCCAAAACGATTACAGATATGCTGAACAGGTACCTGATTTTCTTCTATAAATCCGTACTTTACATTACCTGTTTTAAGTATAAAAAATTAAAAACCATGAAAAAAACTCTATTGATCTGTTTCCTTTTACTGAATCTTTCCATTGTGTGTGCACAAACTATAGAATCGGGAAGCCGGAGTACAACAGGCTACATCAAGCCGGACGGAACCATCGAGAACAGCAGCCGCTCGACCGTAGGATACATCAGGTCAGACGGGACGATCGAGGATAAAAGCCGCTCGACCATCGGTTACATTAAAAGTGATGGCACCATAGAAGATAAAAGCCGTTCTACCGTAGGTTATGTAAAAAAAGACGGGACAGTAGAAAACAGCAGCCGTTCCACCATTGGGTACATTAAAGACGATGGAACTGTGGAAAACAGCAGCCGGAGTACTATTGGCTATGCTAAAGGCATCAGAAAAGAGTGGGCGGCGGTAGTGTATTTCTTTTTTAAGTTAGATTGATCATTTGTATTGTGAAGTAGGCTTTTTCAAATATTGTTTTTTGGTGACTTTCTCAATTAATAATATTCAAATTCTCTTTCTATTCTTTGTTGCAGAGCTCCATGATCATCTACCAACTCTTCATAAACAGAATTTTCATGCTGGTCAAGCTTTACATTTTGATAAATAAGCTTAGACTTTTTTTGCTTAACGGTGTCTTCAAGAAGCGTTTCTTTTTTTGGTTTATATGTATAAAAAATGACGCTGTTCACTGGCGTTTTAAAAAAGAATCCGGTTTCTTCTGTTTTGACAATACGATTGTTTTTGTCAAAATAAAATAATTTGGTCAATGATATACTGCGAAAAGGATTTTCTGAAACTCTTTTGTACAGGGAATCAGAAATTTTTTCAAAATAGCCGGTTGTTTCTATTTTCTTATTTCCGGGATTGAAGGCTTCGAAATAGCGTTTGGCTTTGTCCTTGGAATTGTAGGTAATCACTTTATTGATCGATCTTTTATGAGAAGGTTCGCTTTCAGCATTGTAATATTCTATTTTCGTGAGAAAACCTTCTTTGTCGAAATAAGAAATGCTTTTGTATATGTTGTTTGGTGAAAAGGTGATGATCTCCGTGATTTTTTTTGGATGACCGGAATAGTTAGAAACTTTCAGGTCATTAATGACCGAATTTTCCTGACTGCTTACAAACGTATATAATAGAATAAACAGATAGCTAAGTTTTGTTTTCATATGGTAAGCGTTAGGTGCTTTTCAATATCCACAACTTTCAAATATAAACAACTCTCCCTAATAACAGCAATTTTTTTGTAATTGGAATAAAATCTAAATCATATTAAGCATTACTACGGAAACCCGTATTTTGTAGATCAGTATGTAATATATTTTTGCAGAAATAAATATTATCTATAATGAAAAAAATAATTTTACTACTGATTATTGGTCTTACTGTATTTTCTTGTGAAGGCTCTGGTAATTCGGACGGTTCAGGCGGTTCAGAATACTGCTCATATAACGGACATACTTTGCATACAGGTGAAAAAGGAGGTTGTTACTATATCAATTCTTCAGGTGATAAGGTGTATGTAGATAAAAGTTACTGCAAAGGCTGCTACTAAAAATAACGCTCATGCTTAAGGTGAGTCTTTATAGCTCTTACAATCCTCGGTTTCCGGGGATTTTTTTGTGCCGTAATAATTTAGGCTTAATTAAATGGTTGATTGATCAGGAATAATTAATGATCTTATCAGATGTATCTATACCCCGTTCACAACCGTCTTCAGGGAGTGTGACAGGGCCAATAGGTCTTTAATAACGGCCTAAAGCCCCTTTGATAAGCCCCGGGAGACCGTTGTGCAAGTGGTTTTACCCCCTTGGGTAAGGGGGTATCGGCCGTTCCTTAAGGGGTATCGGCAGTTGGGCAAGTGCCTCCGGACGGTTGGGGAAGTACCCGGAGACGCTTTGATAAGGCCTACAGGCTTTGTAGGGGGGGTGTTGGTCTACGGTATGTTTTCGAGGCTGTTTATTGAAAATTACCGGACAAGAAGATAAATTCCGACACCAATGGCGGCATAAGCCACTACGGTAATAATATCTGCTATGGGCTGCGAAAAGCGTTTTTCTGCAATTTTCTCCCCATTGATCTGGTTCTTATGGAATTTCAGGATTTTTTTAGGATTATGAACCGGGTGAGCTACCAGGCTGTCGCTTTCCCACTTGTCAACGATTACTTTGTAACTTCTGCCATCCACATCTATTTTCACATTTTTACCGGCGGCAAGTTTCTCCTGAACATTTACCGGGGCAGGCATTGGCTGTGGGTTTTGAGATTCAGCAGCTGCATTTTTCATTGGGTTGGCAGTATTATTTGCCATTGCTGTATTCTTTTTAGACTGCTTATCGTTGGCCGCCGGATCCGCCGGCTTCTTTACCTGATAAGTATAGCAGCTGGTAAGAGAACATAATATAATGATGAAATAAAGATTCTTTCGCATGAGCCAAATTTAAGAATTAAACGGAATATTTAGCGTTTTCTTTTGAGAGATGATAGTTTTTGTTTTGATACTATTGTTGAGGAGATTTTGAAGAATAGAAAAAGTAAGCCTTACTTTCCAGCAGAAAGTAAAAATTTTGTGCAGCAAAGAGCATGAAATTTATTATTCACACAATAAAGAATTTATGTATATTTAGCTTTGAACAAATTAAAATTTAAGCATGAAAAAATTCAAAAAACTTTCAAGAGAAAATTTAAAAGCAATTAAGGGTGCTGATAATCCAATTGTGTGTCCAGCTAAACACTATCTCAAATGTGAATCTATATACGTATGTGATCCAGACCAGGGTATTTACGACTGCGTATGTTCTTGCGTTCCAATTGGCTCTTAAAAAACTAACACCCTAACTAAAGGGTGTTTTTTTCTTTATTCAACTAATTCTTAAAAATTCTGGAGACATGATAATAAGCCTATTGAGCTATGGAGCAATAAAGTGATTGAGCAGAAAATTAATTATGTACATCAAAATCCGGTAGAAGCAGGTTTACTTTTTCGTGCGGTAGCGAGGGGAATTATGATTTTTACAAAATAAGAATTCTCTAAAAATAACCTCAAAAAATGATATTCCCATAGCATAATCAAATTCTTCCATCACAGGACTACAAATATTTCTTCGGGATCATCCAGAATAATAAAGATATTACAAACAGGATCGTAATAAAATATATTGCACGGCTTTGTAAATTGTCGGAGAAAACAATGTCTTTTTCACTATCATAATAAAAATTTACACTGTTTATGCTTCCAATCTTTAAATCCGGATCTGGCAAAGTAATATCGTTATAAATATGATTATTAAATTTCACTTTACAAGAAGATCTTCCTCTTCCACCAGATGTATCCAGAATCTGAACGGTTACGGGGTTCTGATTCTTCATAATAGATTGTTTTCTATACAAGTCTTTATGACCGGAAATCGTAAAATATAAAAGTGTTATATTAAAAATTAGAAGTATAGTTGTCTTTAAATTTATAATTTTAGTATTCATGTTTTTATTGTTCAAATAGATAAGTTAAAGTCATTAAGTGAGCAAAATAAAAAATTGTAAAGACTTACAGCAAGGTAGATAAAAAATTCCTAGAAACCACACGAAAGGATTCGTGCGGGAGCGGGGGGTAAATTTCTTTGATATGAAATGCCTTCTGATTAAAAAACAATTATAAGGGAAATGATCAGAAGATATTATAAGATACTAATTTAGTTCATGGTGGAATTTTTCGGAAATATTTAACAATATTGTAATTATATTTGTTAAAAACAATGATTAATGAGTAAGAAAGTTTTTAATTCGTCTGAAGATGCATTAAAGCATTATAAAGAATTAACTGAGTATAGATTCAAGGCAATATTACAAGAGAGAGGTGTTTTTATAGAAACTATTTTAAGCGATGATAAAGAAACCTTAAAGCAAAAGGAAGAAATAATAAGTAAAGTTTTATCAGAATCAAGAACAATGCATCGTTATAGATATGCATTTAGAAGTGAATACGATTTTGATTTATTAAATAGTGAATACGATCAGACAAGGTTTTATTTTACTTTTGAAGATTATTTAAAAAAGACACTTGAAAAAATAAGAGAAAGAATAAATTATTTGGAGCAAACTGATAAAGTAGAATCAATTAAAGAACTGGTTGGAGCTTTACCGGAAAATGAAACTAAGGACAAATTAAAAAATGAAATACATCAATTAGAGCTTAAAAAAGCTGAGTTGGAAGCTTTTAAGATTGATGAAAGAGAAAGGTTAAGTAATCAAATTGAATTAGGTAAGCATAAAGTAGAAATGTTTGAAATGAAAACCAATTTATTTTTGAAATTTCTAGATAGAGAGTCTGTTGCTTCAATAATAGGTTCTATTTTGTTATTTCTTATGGGGGTATGTTTACTTGTTATGATGTTCTTACAAAAAGAGCCAATTAAAATTGTAGAAAGTGCATTTCTTTTAATTCTTGGATATTTCTTTGGGCATTCAAAAAAACAATAAATAGATGAAAAATAATAACTGGGTTTTTTGGTTTATTGGTTTAGGCTCAATATTATTTATGAGCTTTATATTATGGCAGAATTATTTGTATGCTACAAGTCTTGGCAAGGACTACCAAGGCCTCTTCGGAGACATGTTTGGGGCATCAAATGCTCTGTTTACTGGTCTCTCATTCGTCGGAGTTATAATTGCAATTTTATTGCAACGACAGGAGCTTAAGCTTCAGCGAAATGAATTAGAGTTAACAAGAAATGAAATGGAACTGACTAGAGATGAATTTTCTACACAAAATGAAACAATGTCTATACAACGATTTGAAAATACTTTTTTTCAGCTTATTTCATTACACCATAGTATAATTTCAGATCTAAAACATTCTACTTATAAGATAAAAAACGGTAGTAGAATCTACACTTACTATGAAGGCCGAAATGTATTCACCCCGATAGTGGAAGCAATTTTTAATAACATAAGTAATGATGTTAACTCATATAATATTCAATATAAAAATCTATATGAAGGACTTGGAGATAAATATATTCATTATATTAGAAACATTTTTCAAATTGTAAAAATTGTTGATAACCATACTTTCAACAAAAATGAAGAATTAAATAGAAACGAAAAAGAAAAGTATATATCAATTGTTTGGAATCAATTATCTGACCATGAAATTACATTGATATTTTACCATTCTTGTTATGAAGAAGAGATATCTGATTATAAATTGCTTATTGAGAAATATTCACTTTTTCGTAATATAAAAGATATATTTATTTATGACGAGTTTAAAGTATTATACTCAAATAAAGCATATAATAAAAAAGCCCCTTAGTGGGGCTTTTTTTATTTAGGAATAGCAAGTGAGTTTTTGTGAAATAAGCCTTCTTTCAAATCTTTTCCATCAAACCAAACACATTTGAAAAAATCACCACCTGCTCCGGAGTTAACAGTCATCAATACATCTATATCAACATCTGATTTTAAATAGACAATGTCTCCAATTTTAATTTCCATATTTTTTTATTTAAGGTTATTATATATTAAATTATTGTATTTGTTCAAATATACAAAACTCTTATATCAAAAATTTACGGATTTCCGTAACAACAAAAATAAAAGATCATTTAAAATTTGGTATCAGTATTTTCCAAAACTTTGGCAAAAAATCCTAACTCTCGTCAGCATTTATTTAAATAAAGGATCATTAAAAAACTCTTGTAATGTGATTTTTAAAAGCGCACAAACCCTATTTATAGTATAAATGGTAACACCTCGTTTACTTTCAAAACTTTCCCATCTGTTTACTTGTTGTCTGTCGATATCATGAAGTTTGGCGAAATCACTTTGATTCAAACCGGTAGACTTTCTCAGATCAATTAATCTTTGAGTTATCTTATTTCTAAGTTCAATATCGTCTTTGCTAAGGCTGCTCATTCAACAATTTTAGAATATTTGACAAAAACATTTGTAATCCATTTGGTTTACATTGTGGTTTTTATATATATTTGGAAAAGATTACTTATTAAAGTAATTTTGCGATACTTCAAAGAATAAAGAAGCTATTGCTTAGAATCTTGTACTAGAAAACTGGTAATTTTTAAACACACAAGACGATAAGCAGGAAGCTCACGACCTAGGCGTGGGCTCTCTTATCTGTGTGTTGGGTATACCAGTACCTCTAGTTCAGATATTGTAGAGTCCCATGCCGTTTTATTTTCATGCCGTTCTGTTTTCTACAATCATCTTTTTCTAAGCCGCTTTACCACATAAAGTATCATGATAGGGTACAATGGAGTGTACAATCCATTGCGGCTTCAGGGCTTTCACGGGAACACAGATTTTATTTTTATAAACCATTAAGAGAAATTATTTTAAACCATTAAGGTAAATGAAGATATTAAGATAAGTTAAGTTCCATCAAAGATGGATGAAGTAGTTGGCTGAATAAATAGCTTCGGCTATGGTCTTAATGATTCTTAATCCCTTAAAATCCTTAATGGTAAAGAAATTATTTTAACCATTAAGGTAAATGAAGATATTAAGATAAGTTAAGTTCCATCAAAGATGGATGAAGCATTTGGCTGAATAAATAGCTTCAGCTATGGTCTTAATAATTCTTAATCCCTTAAGCCTCTTAATGGTAAAGAAAATTATTATAAACCATTAAGGTAAATGAAGATATTAAGATAAGTTAAGTTCCATCAAAGATGAATGAAGCAGTCGGCTAAATAAATAGCTTCAGCTATGATCTTAATGATTCTTAATCCCTTAAAAATCCTTAATGGTAAAGAAAAATTCATCTATTAAAAAAATACAAACGCATGAAAAAAACAAGAATACATTTTGAGCCCCGGCTTTGGGAAGGCGGCAAGAAGCGCTCCGGGCTGAAGCTGATGGAGACGTTTTTCCGGTTCAATGACCTGGTAGCCTCTAAAGACCTGCTAAACAGCATTATGAATTACGCTGTAAAAAGAAATACATGGATCAAAGAAGATTCGTCCGTTATCTTCCGGTTTCACCAATCTATGCGGTCGTTTGTGCGTGCAGGTTACTTTATGATGCTGAAGGAAAAGAAACGGGACGCAAATACTGAGCAGGAAAATGCTTCTCCATTGGTGCTTGGCCTGCTTTCGGAGAAAGAATACCAAAATCCTCTGCTGGTATTCAGGAAGGCATTCAAAGAATACAGCATCAAGGAATTTGATTATTTTATGTCCGGGATGGTTTATTTCTCACTGGGAGTCTACGACCATCTGCCGGAAAGAAATATCGTTATCCCGTACATTCACCTGCTGAAAATGCTGGATGCGGCCCACCTTATTCTGGAGAGGAAGGGGAAGGAGATAAGTACAACTTAGGAAGATATTTTATTAACGCAAAGGCTTATTTTTAATAATGCATAGTTTAGGAAGCAAAGAAGGAATCAATCGAAGAGTGATTCGATGAAGCGGGCGTTTTATCCATCCGCTTCATCAGCGGTGAAACCGCCATCCTTTGCTTTCCTTAAAATCAAAAGAGTCTTTTAAAACCTTTGCGTTAAAAAACGGTCCGCCCGACGGTTCCTATCCGGGTTCCAAAAACTTGAAAAAAATAAAACTGCTGAATTGAAATAAACAAAAAGCCTTTCAGGAAAACTGAAAGGCTTTTTAATCAGGAAGTCTCTGTTATTTAAAGATTTTCTGATCATACAGAAGATTGTCATCTTCATCGAAACTTATGATGAGTACTCTGTATTGTTTGGCGCTGTCGTTATTAAAGAATTTAATTCTTGGAGGAACGTAATCGCTGTCGAATAAATTAGGATTCCAGTAAAGGGTTTCCCGGGTATCGTTTTCAATTTTCTTTGCCGGATCATCATTATCCAGCATTTCGACAAGAAATTCCGAAGGTTTATCATATCCTTTTATCACAGATGAATTGTTTTTCTGTGCTTCTTTTTCATTGCTTTTGGATTTCATATTGCCTTTCATGGTGTAGATGAGTACTGCATCACCTATTAATCCGGCTCCTTTAAGAATTTTTACCATAGCGATATTGTTGACAGGAAGGTTGGCAATCATGGAAGGATCCGTAGGCGTCTCGTCTAAATACAGCTTAGCCTGCTGATTGCGGATATAAGGGACGTTAACTCCTGAGTTATTCCGTTGAAATGTTAAACCGGCCGCCCGTCCCTGCAGCCAGTCAAATATATTATTGGATCCGGCAATATGCTGGTCTTCATTCACAAAGTCGAATATAGTGGAATTCATAGAGCTAAACATTCCTGTGGACAGTTGTTTGTCCAGCTCTTCTTTGGGATCCTGCTTTTTTCCTACCAGTTTTACTTCTTCAATCTGTACATCTGCATTCTCGATCTTTTTTGTATTTTTCTGGGTGTTGATAGCCCTGGAAATGGTTGAAGAAACGGTTTTATTTTCACCGGCTTTTACTAATGTATATTTTGTTCCCGGGAAATTGCCTTTAAAGGGTACGGGATTTACCAATGGTTCTACAGTGACGAATAAATTATCAGTGCCGGATTCTTTATCATTTTCTGAATTTACAAACAATGAAACATTCAGGGGTTCATCATTGTTAATGTTATTTAAATATGCATATCCGTTTTGATCTGTCATAAACTGATTAATGGAAGGTTCATTTTTACCTAATCGCAATACTAAGTTTACAGGCGTGTTGATCAGCATGGAGCCGTTCTTAATAGGCTTTACCTTGTAAGAAAGATAGGGTTGAGAAATGGTTTTTATGGTGGGCACAGCTCCGGTAAGTAAGGAATTCCAGTCAAATCTTTGCCAGCTTTCAGAAATAAGGAGTGCGTCCAAAGCTTCAGTATTGGCATTTTGATAAAAGTATTGTGCGGGACTGTCTATTTTTGAAGTAAAATCTCCCGTTAACCAAAGTGCGCTCAGTATATTTTCTTGTTCCGGGTTCTGGGTACCGTCGTTCTCACTTACCAAAACGGTATAATGTTTAAAATAAGACTCCGGGGAAAGATCAATGCTGTTAAAAGATCTTGGGGTTTGTTTTATGTTCTGGCCTACAATTTCTGCTTTTTCAATCTTTAAGTTGCCGGGTTTTATAAAACAAAGCCTTTTGGCAACCAGATTGTCCTGTTCATCAAAAATGGCTAATTGCAGAATACCGTTAGCTCCATTGCTTATTTTTGTAGGAATAAGACTTGAAGCTTCGTTGGTTAACTGATTGATATTGGCTTTATATGCCAGGTGATTATTGATGGTTCCTATAATCTTATAATTTTGAAGCTGTTGTTTCAGGTTGACGCCTTTTAAAGTATATTTAATTCCTTCTTTAGAGCTGTACACCTGCAAATTGAGGCCGCTGTCTGCAACCTGAGGTAAATCTATGGTCTGGCTTTTTCCCGTATTGTCCTGGATAATTACCTGGTATTTTTTTCCTGAAGCAGGCGTTATTTTAAAAGAGGCAACATTTCTGTCAAAAGATTTAAATGTAGTGACAGGGACGTTGGGATTTTGGGTATCTATTACTTTTCCGGACCAGTTTTCCGGCAGGGAAGTGTTGCTGGATAATCTTACGGCAAATTTTGAAGGAACCCCGTTAATGAAAGTTCCGCCTTCCGGAAAGGCTTTTGCAGACCAGTCGGAGCTCTTAGAGATCACCAAAGATTCTTTGGAGCTGGGATTGTACACCGGAATGGTTTTCACCACCTGAAAATCTTCGTTAAAATTGGTCATGTAAGGCGTATAAGCTCTTACAAAATACACCTGTTCGGGAAGGTCTTCTTTCAGTTGGAAATCTCCGCTTCCTTCACCATTGGTCAGGAGTACCGTTTTCCAGTCTATAATTTTTTTATCAGAATTGTACAGCTCAACAAATAGAGTAGTAGATAATGCAGAACGGTTATACCCATCAAATACAAAACTTTTAAACCATATTTTGTCCCCGGCTGCATACTGTGATTTATCGGTAAGTAAGTATACTTTTTCCTGTCCGTAATTATTCTCAAGACTGGTAAGTGCTTTTTCAAGTTTAGTTTGTGCCAGTACAGGCTGTACCATTGAAATAAGCAATACAAAGAACATATTTTTCATAGAAATCTCAACGCATTTTAATTCGATGCTAATGTAGCGATTTAAAGGGTTGGAGCATTGATATTTTAGCTTCTTATTTCAGAATAAAGAATGATTATATCTTTCAGAATTGATTTTCCGAACTTGTAGACAGGATTCTTTTATAACCTTTGGGTTTTGTGCAATTGAAAAGGATATTGTAGATTGCGTTAACCGGCTATGATACCGTTTCCGTTGATGACTGCTATTGATTCAGAAAAGGCTTACCTTTCCCAGTTTCAAGATACAATTTCAGGCTTGCAGTGAATTGTTTCCATCCGTCTGTGCAGATCTCGTAACATTCAATATCGGGACGTAATCCGACATGGGTAAGATGTAATCCCGTTCCGCTTTTGCTCTCGGTGATTTCCCAAATAATGGTTGTACCGATCCATTCTTTCTGATTTTTTAATCCTGGGACATTTAACAATGAATCTTCCGCGTACCATACTACTTTTTTACCGGGAATCAGCTCCTGTACTTTAAACTTTTTAAAAATTTGTTCCCCGAAACGAACGGTAAAAGATTTATCCTGTTTATTTGAAGAGCCTTCAAACATCTCTGTCCACCAAAAGGGTATGCCATTGGTCAGGGCACTAAATACACTTTCCGGATGAGCATCCAGCTCTATTGTATTATTATAATTTTCCATATAGATTGTTTTTTAGTTTCCTTAAGGATGTTAAACTATTTTAAGCAAAATATTTAATGATGGTCTTAGAGGGTTTGTATGGCGATATACTGACTCGAATTTATGTTTTAATTTTTTTGTATATCTTGGCATATGGCAAGATTTTATTTTCTAATTTTTCCCACAAACATAAAGCATCTGTGTAAATTCGTGTGATCAGTGGCAATAGAAAAGAAGATGAATCACATAACAGTTTTCTAATTTCTCCCCACGAATTTCACAGATTACACGAATAATTGCTTCATAATTTTAGCACTCTGAATAAAAGGATAGCATAAACATCTTTGCAGATCTGTGAGATCTGTGGGAAATAAAAAAGGTGAATCTTTTGATTCACCTTTCTATACTACAATAAGTTTATTACGCCTGGATAAATTCCAAAAGATCTTTATTAATTGTTGCATGTTCTGTAGTCGGCATTCCGTGAGGGAAACCCGGATAAGTAATCAGCTTACCGTTCTTCAGTAATTTTGCAGATTTGATGGCCGAATTTTCAATCGGAACAATCTGATCATCTTCTCCGTGAAGAACCAATACCGGAATATCAACTGCTTTCAGGTCTTCTGTGAAATCTGTTTCGGAAAACGCCTTGATGCCATCGTAGTGAGCAACAATTCCGCCCATTAGTCCCTGTCTCCACCAGTTTTTCTGGATTCCTTCTTTTACATCGGCACCCTCTCTGTTATATCCGTAGAAAGGAACCGTTAGATCAAGGTAAAATTGGTTTCTGTTATTAAGAGTCTGGTCTCTGATATTGTCGAAAACTTCCATTGGAACACCGTCAGGATTGCTTTCGCTTTTTACCATTACCGGCGGAACAGCACTGATCAATACTGCTTTTTTCGCTCTGCCGTTGGAATATTTATTTACGTAACGGATCACTTCACCACCGCCTGTGGAGTGGCCAATGTGAACTACGTCTTTCAGGTCCAGAAATTCTACCAGTTCAGCTGCATCAGAAGCATATTGCTCAATAGTATGATTGTAAATATTCTGGCTGGAACGGCCGTGGCCTCTTCTGTCGTGCGCTATCACTCTGTAGCCTCTCTGAAGGAAGAAAATTACCTGTGCATCCCAATCATCTGATGACAAAGGCCATCCATGGTGAAACATCAGTACCGGTCCTTCTCCCTGGTCTTTATAAAAAATCTCTGTTCCGTCTTTTAGTTTTAATGTACTCATAATTTACTTTTTTTAAGGTGTTGTTAATATTTGTTTACTTTTTTTCTTAATTCTTTAGCAAATTTAGTGAGGTTTTCTCTGATAGAAATTAATCTAGTTTAATTTTTGTTCATTTTGATAAAAAAAATTAAACATTTTAAAATTATGTCTGTAAATCTTGATAAGAACTTTCGTTTTTCATTATTATATATAAGGCCCGGTTTGTTACTCTGAACTTGTTCAAGAGTCTTTACTGTATTTGAATATATATTATTAAGGATATTCATATATAGGTGCCCTTTATCCGTTATTCTGAATGTTTTACTTATATATTATTCTGGCTTAAAAAAAAAGTAAAACAACCTAAAATGTAATTTATTAAACTAGTTAAATGTGCAGCATTTCCTGTCGCCATACATTTGTCATATAAAAATTAAACAATCAGCAAAATGGAAAATAGAATATTAGGACTGCACCATATTACAGCAATAGCAGACAACGCAAAAAGAAATTTAGATTTTTACACCCAGGTTTTAGGCGTAAGGCTGGTAAAGAAAACCGTTAACTTTGATGATCCGGGAACCTATCACTTTTACTTCGGAAACGAAGAAGGAACTCCTGGAACGATCCTCACTTTCTTTCCGTGGGAAGGAATTGGTAAGGGAACAAACGGTTCCGGTCTGGCAACCCACATCGGATATTCAGTTCCAAAAGGAAGCCTGGAATTCTGGAAAAACAGGTTGGCGCAATTTAATGTAGCGGTTGAGGAAGGTGAAATTTTCGGAGAAAAACTTATTTCATTCAACGATCCTGACGGCTTGCAGCTACAGTTCATAGAATCTTCAACACCAGATGACAGAAAAGTATGGACAACCGATGATATTCAGGATGAAAACGCTTTGAAAGGCTTCCACAATATTACTTTAACCCTGAAAAAAGCAGATCCTACCATTAAGGTTTTAACTGATATTTTCGGGTACGGTTTACAGAAACAGGAAGGCGAAAGATATCGTTTTGCCACAGATGCCATTGAAACTGCCAATCTTGTTGACATCATCGAAAACGATAAGGTTTTAGCAGGAAGAAATGCGGCAGGAACCAACCACCACGTTGCATTCAGAGTGAAAGATGATAATGTTTTGATGGAATTCCGAGAAAAAGTATTGTCTGCGGGATTAAACATCACTCCGAAGATCGACAGGGATTATTTCTACTCCTTGTATTTCCGTGAACCGGGCGGTATTTTGTTTGAAATCGCAACGGACAATCCAGGATTTACTGTAGATGAGCCTTTAAATGAATTGGGAACAAATTTAAAACTTCCGAAACAGCACGAAGGATTACGTGAAAAAATAGAAGAAGTCTTACCGAAGTTATCATAGGTCATTCCTTCATTTTTATAAGAATTATATTTTAGCAATAAGCAATAAGCAATAAGCAATAAGCAATATGGAAACAACAAAAGTAGTTTTAGGAAACGTGAGAGGAGAAGTTCAGCTTTTCTCAGATGATAAAAAAATCGGTAAAATGGACATCTCGGTCATTGGAAATAAGCTAACCGTTTATCACACTGAAGTTGATGATGAATATGCAGGAAACGGTTTTGCCAAATTATTGCTCAGCCAGCTGGTATCATATGCCAGGGAGAACAATTTGAAGATCGTACCGCTGTGTCCTTACGTTCATGCCCAATTCAAACGCAACCCCGAAGAATACAACGATGTCTGGTTAAAAGAAGATTAACCCGAACAACGATAACTTTAAATACAAAACTTTAAACCCAAAACCCGGAACCCGAAACATTAAACCCGAAACCCCAACCACTATGTCACTCATCACAGGCCTTCACCACGTTACCGCCGTTACCGGCGACACCCAGGAAAATATAGATTTTTACACCGGAGTTTTAGGACTTCGGTTGGTAAAAACAACCGTCAACTTTGACTATTCCGATGTTTACCATTTCTATTTCGGCGACGAATTCGGAACTCCGGGAACTATTATGACCACTTTTCCGTACGGTAAAGGTCTGGTGAACGGAAGGCATGGCAAAGGAATGCTTAATACAACGGCTTTTTCACTCTCCATCGATTCTCTGGACTACTGGACGAACCGTTTGGAGCAGTTTAATATTCCCTTTAAACAGCCTCAGCAAAGATTTTCCGGTGAAGTTTTTATGTATCTGGAAGATTTTGACGGATTAGGTCTCGAACTGGTTTTCAATGATAAAGATGACAGAAAAGGTTACTATAACGGATTTATTCCGAAAGATTATGCCATTAAAGGAATTCATCACGTTGAAATCTGGCTGGATGCCTACGAAAGGACGGCTGCTTTATTAACCACCCAGATGGACCATCAGTTAATAGCTGAAAGCTCAGACAGATTCAGGTTCGGAACGGAAAATAAACCGGGGAAATATGTTGATCTGCTTTGCACTCCAAACGCCCTGAAAGGTTTGGCAGGAAGAGGAACAGTTCATCACGTCGCTTTTGCCACTCCAAATGCAGAAACGCAGCTTGAAATGATTGAAAAATTAAACAAATTCGGATTGCAGCATACCGAAGTGAAAGACAGAAAGTACTTCACATCCGTCTATTTCAAAGAACCGGGCGGGGTTTTGTTTGAAATTGCCACTTCAGGTCCGGGCTTCGACATAGATGAGGAATTGGCATCTTTGGGAGAGCATCTGAGCCTGCCGTCACAATTTGAAGAGAAAAGAGAACATTTGGTGGAAGTTTTACCAAAATTTAATTATCCAACAGAAAAATACAGATAAAATGAGTCATATTTTAGATATAAAAACAGGAGGAAAATCATTGAATGAAGCTGAAAAAGCTTTAATAATGATTCATGGGAGAGGTGGAAGCGCACAGGATATTTTGAGCTTATCACAACATCTGAATGTGGAAGGTTATGCATTATTGGCGCCACAGGCAACCAACGGAACCTGGTATCCTTTTTCATTCATGGCTCCCGTTGAGCAAAATGAACCCTGGTTATCATCAGCTGTTGAGACTGTCGGGAAAACGGTTCAAACCGCTTTGGATGCAGGAATTAAAGCTGAAAATATTTACTTTTTCGGGTTTTCGCAGGGAGCATGTTTAACATTGGAATTTTTGGCAAGAAATGCGCAGAGATTTGGTGGAGCGGTAGCAATTATTGGCGGAGTGATTGGTGAAAAAATAAACCGTGAGAATTATCAGGGTGATTTTGCCCAAACTCCGGTTTTCCTCGGAACCAGCAATCCTGATTTTCATGTTCCAGTGGAAAGAGTGTATGCAACCGCCAATATTTTGAAAGAAATGAATGCAGATGTTACGGAAAAAGTGTATGCTAATTTCGGACATTCTATCAATCAGGAAGAAATAGAACTCGCGAATTCTATTGTTTTCAAATAATTAATTATCTGCCACGAATACACGAATTAATTATTAGTGCATTCGTGGCTAATAAAAAGTATATTAAGCTAAAACTTACATCAAAATGAAAATGACAAGAATCTTCAGCGACATTAACGGCGAATCCCATTTTGAAGATATCGAAATTCCGTTAACCGATAAGGGAGACATTGGATTTTTATCTGATGATATCAACGTTAAAAAACTGCAATTCAGAAAAGTTTCTGCGGAATATGATTACGATTTTCATCACGCTCCTCAGAGGCAGTATATTATACTTCTAGACGGAGGTGTCGAGATACAAACTTCATTGGGAGAGATCAGACAGTTCCAGACCGGTGAAATTCTTTTGGTAGAAGATATTTCCGGTAAAGGTCATAAAACAAAAAACCTTGAAAAGAAGGAAAGAACCTCAATTTTTATTCATTTGTAAACAAGAAACAGGAAACTGAAGCTAGACATCAAATTATAATTTAACTTCGATATCTGACATCTTGCATCCAGCATCTAACAAAAAAACTATGCACGAACAACTTCTTTTAATTCTGGGACTTTTAATCATCGTAATGCTTCTGGTAATGCTTGCGCAGCGCATCAGGATTGCTTATCCCATTTTTTTGGTATTGGCAGGTTTGGGAATCAGTTTAATTCCGGGTGTTCCGGTTCTAAAGCTGGATCCCGACATTATTTTCCTCATTTTCCTGCCGCCGTTATTGTACGAAGCTGCGTGGTATACCTCGTGGAATGATTTCTGGAAATGGAAACGAACCATCGGGTTATTGGCTTTCGGATTGGTTTTCCTGACGTCCATTGTTGTAGCATTCGCTTCACAGGCATTGATTCCGGGATTCACGTTGGCGATGGGATTTTTGCTTGGCGGAATTGTTTCTCCTCCTGATGCAATTGCAGCCACAACGGTTTTAAAAGGGCTGAAAGTTCCGAAACGTACCATTGCAATGCTGGAAGGCGAAAGTTTGATCAACGATGCATCTTCACTGATCGTCTTCAGATTTGCTTTAGCAGCCGTCATGACGGGAATGTTTTCGATGCAGGAAGCAACGGGACAATTCTTCCTGGTAGCAGGAATGGGAGTGGTGGTAGGAATTGCAGGAGCCCATGTTTTTTATGCCATTCACCGGTTTTTACCGACAACTCCGGCGATTGATGCAGCCCTGACGGTGATTACGCCTTACGTTTTATTTTTAGCAGCTGAGCATTTTCACTATTCAGGAGTAATGGCTGTAGTAAGCGGCGGACTGTTTATGTCTTTCCGTTCCCATGAAATTTTCAAAACAGGTATGACCAGAATCAATATGACAGGCGTTTGGAATACCTTGATTTTTGTGATGAATGCCCTGGTTTTTGTCCTGATTGGTTTGGAATTACCGGATATCATCAACGGTCTGGGCGAGACATCTTTGATGGAAGGAATTAAATATGGTCTGATTATCAGTTTCATCGTTATTGTGGTGCGTCTTTTATGGATTTACCCCGTAGCACATGTACCAAGATGGCTGAGTAAAAAGATAAGGAAAGATCCAAGTCCGGGATGGAAAAACCCTCTGATTATTGGCTGGGCAGGAATGCGTGGAGTTGTTTCGCTGGCAACAGCCTTGTCGATTCCGGTGATGATGAATGATGAAACTGCTTTTCCGATGCGGAATCTGATTATTTTTATCACCTTTGTCGTTATTTTTGTTACTTTGGTTTTTCAGGGATTGACACTGCCATTGATTATCAGGCTGACCAAAATCGGGGAAATTGATCCTATTCTGCCTGCTCACGAACAGCAGGCGGCAATTCAGATCAGGCTGGATAACCTTGCCGTCAACCGCCTGAATGAAAAATACCAGTCCAGTCTGGAAACCAACAGTCTGGTGGAGAATTTTAAAAATACTGTTGAAAACGATATCGTACAGCAGCAAAGTCATCTGGAATCATTGGAAATGTGTACCAACAGAAGGAATGATCTGAACGAATACCACGAAATCATGCTTGATATTTTTGCCTTGCAGCGAAAAGAATTATTTAAGATTAAAAGGGAAAAAGAGTTCAGTGATGACGAAATCCGAAAAGCAGAATCCCAGCTGGATCTGAATGAACTGAGGATTACCGGAAACAAACATTTGTAATATAGAGTTGTTTCTTAGCCCCGATAGTAACGGCATCCTTTTTTTGCGTATGGAATAAGGCAGCTGGAAAAAAAAGATATAGTGGATAGCGGGAATAGCTCCTAAAAAATAACTTTGATACAACAATTAAAAATGAAAACATTAAATTTTTTAGTCATTGGAAAAAATCAGGAAATTCTTGAAACATTAAAGAGAATTATCGAAAATAATGACGGCTGGAAAGCGGAAATACAGAGTGATGAAATGGTTTGCCAGGATTATATTGAAGAAAATCAGGTAGATATTGTTTTGCTGAGCTCAGGACTGGATGAGGAATTCGAAAATGAGATCAAAGTTTTTTGTGAAAATCTGGACAAAGATGTGAAAGTAATCGACCACTACGGAGGTGGAAGCGGGCTCCTGAAGAATGAAGTTTACACACTTTTCCCTAATTTGCAGCCGTAAAATAAATTTATGTTTCAAAATATCATCAAAAACATCTCGCGATTTGTCACACTAACCCCGGAAGAAGAAAAAATTTATGAAGATTTGCTGATGCTTCAGAAGTTTCCCAAAAAGACACTTTTGCTTCGGGAAGGGGAGATTTGCCAGTTCGAAGGTTTTATAAAAGAAGGCTGCGTACGTACTTATTATCTTGATGAAAACGGCTTTGAAGTAACCCTTCTGTTTGCCGTTGAAGACTGGTGGATTACAGATATTGCTTCTTTTAATAATCAGACGCCGTCTAAAGTTTTTATCGAAACCCTGGAGGATACCGAAATTTATATGCTCAATCCGCAGACCAAAGAAGAGTTGCTGCAAAAAGTTCCGAAGTTTGAGAGGGCCTTCAGAATGATGATACAACGGTATGTAGTTACCCTGCAAAATCGTCTGATCAACACTATTTCTCAACCGGCAACAGAACGTTACCTGGAATTTATCAGGGTATATCCCACCATTCCGCAACGTGTGGCGCAATATTACATAGCTTCATATCTTGGGGTTTCTAAAGAATTTGTAAGCACGATCAGGAAACGTCTTGCCAGTAAAAATAAATAATACATCCTCAAAATTCCCCTCCTGTGGAGGGGTGGCGAAAATTCAAAGAATTTTTGACGGGGTGGTTTATACGTTGTGTAAACCACCCCGTCTTTTTACAAAATCTACCTCTTCGGAAAAGAGAAATCTGAAGTATAAAATTTTTCATAAAAACGAATTTATTAAACCAGTTAAATGTATACTGTTTTTCATCCTCTTAAATTTGTTCCATCAAAACAAAATAAATAACAACAGATATGGACAGAAAAGATTTTTTAAAGAAAGGATTACTGGGAACAGGAATGTTTGTAGCATCCGCTTCATTAGGCAACACAATGAAAAACGAGATCGACGAAATTGAACCGCTAGAACCCATCGGATATAACCATTTACCGAATACCGATTCAAAAATTAAAGACAATTCTGTACTTCACAAGGCAGATTCCAGAGGAAAAGCTGACCACGGCTGGCTGGTGAGTAACCATACGTTCAGTTTTGCCAATTATCACAACCCGGAAAGAATGCACTTCGGAGTTTTAAGAGTTCTGAATGATGATAAAGTGGAAGCAGGAAGAGGCTTCGGGACCCATCCGCACGATAATATGGAAATCATCAGCATTCCGCTGGAAGGCGATCTGGAACATAAAGACAGCATGGGAAATTCAGCAATTATCAGGAGCGGCGATATCCAGGTGATGAGTGCCGGAACCGGAATTATGCACAGTGAATTCAACAAAAATAACGACAGTCTGGTGAAGTTTCTTCAAATCTGGGTGTATCCGAACAAGAGAAATGTGACTCCCAGATATGACCAGATTACTTTAGATAAAACAAAAAGTCAAAACAGATTTCAGCAGATTCTTTCTCCGAATGCTGATGACGAAGGAGTCTGGATCCATCAGGATGCCTGGTTTCACCTTGGAAATTTTGAAAATAATATCGAGACCCATTACCAGATTAAGAAAAAAGGAAACGGAGTTTATGTTTTCATTCTGAAAGGAAGCGCAGAAATTGAAGGACAGAAGCTGGAAGAAAGAGACGGCTTCGGAGTCTGGGATATTTCCGGCCTTAACATCAAATCAACTTCTAAAAATACAGAGATTTTATTGATGGAAGTTCCGATGACGATGTAAATAGCTTGAATGTATTTTAGTTTAGGACAGTTTTTTATGTATTAAAACTATAATAACAATTGAAAGAAATTACGGATATTTTTTTTTACTGGTATGCATTTCCGTAATTTTATCGACTGTAAAAATTAAATAAATCTTAAGTAAGAATGGAAAAGTATAATTACGGGGTCATCGGGCTCGGAGTAATGGGAAGAAACCTGCTTTACAATATTGCCGACAACGGCTTTTCTACAGCAGGATTCGATTTGGATGAGGAAAAAGTAAAAGAGCTTCATAACGGGGCAACTCCAGGAACGCAGGTGAAAGGAACAGCTTCTCTTGAAGATTTTGTATCCGCTCTGGAAACCCCGAGGAAGATTATTTTAATGGTGCCTGCAGGGAAACCGGTAGATGCCGTTCTGGAAAATATTACACCGCTTCTCAGCCCTAAAGATATTGTGGTAGATGCCGGAAATTCTTATTTCAAAGATACCGAGAGACGTATTGCTGATTTAGCATCCAAGAACCTGCATTTCATGGGGATGGGGGTTTCCGGAGGTGAGCAGGGCGCAAGAAGAGGACCGAGCATCATGCCCGGCGGAGATCTGGAAGCCTTTACTTTGCTTAAGCCTATGCTGGAATTAATTGCTGCAAAAGTGAATGGTGAAGCCTGCACGGCTTATATGGGCAAAGGTTCCGCAGGAAATTATGTGAAAATGGTTCACAACGGTATCGAATATGCCATTATGCAGTTGATCAGTGAAGCTTATGATTTATTAAGAAAAGGAGCAAACCTGAACAACGATCAGTTATACGAAGTTTTCAAAAAATGGAATGAAGGCGAAATGAATTCTTTCCTGATTGAAATCACAAGGGATATTTTTAAACAAAAAGATGAGCTGACAGACGGTTTTCTGGTCGATCAGATTTTAGACAAAGCCGGAGCAAAAGGAACCGGAAAATGGACTTCCGAACAGGCAATGGAAATTGGTGTTTCTATTCCGACCATTGATATCGCGGTAACTTCAAGAATTCTATCAGCCTATAAAGAAGAAAGAGTGAAAGCGTCTCAATTATACGCTAAGGAAGAAGTTATCAAGCCGGAAAATACAGAATTATTTATCCAAGAAGTTGGTGAAGCGCTGTATCTGGCTACTTTAATCAGCTATGCGCAAGGTTTGGCATTGCTCGTAAAAGCTTCTGAAGAATACCAGTTTGAAATTCCGTTAAAAGACGTTGTCAAAATCTGGAGAGGTGGATGCATCATCCGCTCAGTTTTGCTGGAAAAATTCTATTCAGCTTATACCCAGGCTCCTGATTTATCTAATATTTTACTGAATCAGGAAATTTCCGGAATCGTACAGTCTAAAATTAAGTCTCTGAGAAAAACGGCGGCTTTTGCCGTGTCAAACGGAATTCCAAGCTTAGGACTTCAAACCACTTTGGGATATTTTGATGCGTATACCACAGAATCTTTACCTGTGAATCTTATTCAGGCCCAGCGCGATTATTTTGGAGCGCATACCTACCAAAGAGTAGATAGAGAGGGAGTTTTTCATACTTCATGGCAAAACGTTAATAACTAAAATCGGAAAATGAGCGACAATACAATCCTGCACCCAACCACTATTGTTATTTTTGGTGCAACGGGAGATCTGGCAAAAAGAAAGCTTTTTCCTGCATTTTACAATTTATACATTGATGGCAGAATGCCAAAAGGCTTCAATATTTTAGCTTTAGGAAGAGCTGAGAATACTGACGAAAATTTTAGAAATTATATCAAAGAAAATCTGAAGAGCTTTTCAAGGAAGAACGTTACTACAGAAGACTGGGCTGGCTTCCAGGCACATATTTCTTATTTTCAGCATCAGCTGGATGAAGAAGATTCTTATAAAAAACTGTCACAGAAACTGGAAAATTTTGATAAGGTTTACGGGACAAGAGGCAACAGGCTTTTCTACCTGTCGATTGCACCGAATTTTGTGTCCGTTATTTCCAATCATATCAAGAATACATCTATAGCTTCTGATCCTGAGAGAGACCGGATTATTATCGAAAAACCGTTTGGTCACAATAAAGAATCTGCTATAGAATTGAACAATCTGCTTTCACAAACCTTCAAGGAAGAGCAGATCTACCGTATCGATCATTATCTGGGTAAGGAAACCGTTCAGAATATTTTAGCCTTCAGGTTCGGAAACTCAATTTTTGAACCATTGTGGAACCACAGGCATATAGAATCTGTGCAGATTACCGTTGCAGAAGAAGTAGGTGTAGAAACAAGAGCAAGTTTTTATGAGCAGACCGGTGCTTTGCGTGACATGATCCAGAACCACCTTTTGCAGATTCTCTGCATGGTTGCCATGGAACCGCCGGTTTCACTGGAATCCGGAGAGATCAGGGACCGTAAAGTGGATGTTTTGAAATCAATCCGCAGGATTTCGCCGGACAAAGTAGATCATTATGCAGTGAGAGGGCAGTACGGAAGAGGGAAGGTAAACGGTATCAAAGTAAACGGTTACCGCCAGGAAGAAGGAATTGCTCCTGATTCCAATACAGAAACATTTGCCGCTATAAAATTCTACCTGGATAACGAAAGATGGGAAAACGTTCCTTTCTACGTTCGTACAGGAAAGAAAATGAAAGAAAAGCATTCCTATATTACCATTCAGTTTAAGCCCCTTCCGCATTCTACATTTTCGGAAAGTTCATCCCTTTTATCCGCCAACAGGTTGATTATTAACATCCAGCCGCAAATGGATATCAGATTGCTTTTTATGTCGAAAAAACCGGGGCTTTCGTTAGAATTAAAGCCTGTGGAAATGATTTTTGACAATTTTGCCTGCCAGACGGATACTCCAGAAGCTTATGAAACCTTGTTGTTAGAAGCCCTTATAGGTGATCTTACATTGTTTATGCGCTCTGATCAGGTAGAAGAGGCCTGGGATGTTGTAAAAACCATTCAGGAAACCTGGGAAAAAACCAAAGATTCTTCTTTCCCTAATTATGAAGCAGGAAGCTGGGGACCTGAAGACAGTAATGCGCTGGTAGAAAGACAGGGCCACCAATGGGTTTAATTTTGAATTAAAAAAGCAAAGATGAATATTACAGTATTTGATGATCTGAATACCTTATATAAAAAAGCAGCAGATACCTTTGTTGAGCTTTCAGGAAAATCTATCCTGAAACATGACAAATTTGTTGTTGCCTTAAGCGGAGGTTCTTCTCCGAAGGCTATTTTCAGCCTCTTGGCGACTCAGGAATATGCAGAGAAAGTAGAATGGAATAAAGTATATTTCTTCTGGGTAGATGAGCGATGGGTATCTCTTGATGATGAAAAAAGCAATGCGAAAATGACTTTTGAAACCCTCCTGGATAAAGTTCCTGTTAATAAAGATCATATTTTCACGATGTATAAAGACGGAATCGACCCTGAAGATTATGCTGAAGAATATGAAGCACAAATCCGAAATGTTTTGGGAACTGATGGTATTTTCGATTTTATCCTTTTAGGAATGGGGGATGACGGTCATACGGCTTCTTTATTTCCGGGGGAAAAAATTCTGCACGAAAAAGAAAAGTGGGTGGATGCCTATTATCTGAAGCCTCAGGAAATGTTCAGAATTACACTGACTGCGCCTATTATCAATAAAGCTGAGAATATCCTGATTATTACATTCGGGACCTCTAAAAAGCATGCTTTAAACGAAGTTTTGAACGGAGAGTACAATCCTGAGATGTATCCGCTTCAGTTAATTGAAAAGAGAAACGGAGTTAAGCTTTTTACGGATAAAGAGGCTGGCGCCTGATGTTGAAACTGATTTATTAATCTGGTTAAATGTCCGGTAAGATTTATCGTCATAAATTTGTCATATCATTCACCTGAAAAATAAAAAAGTACTTCAGGAATCAATGATCTTATTACAATAAAAAAAATTAAACACTCATTCATTGTTGAGTGATATATTTGTGAAAACAGGCTTGGATTTTTATAATTCAAGCCTGTTTTTTTTGTCTGAATTCTACTATTAGTTATTGTATTGTGTGTTAGTAATATGTTGATATTCATTGATTTGAATTAACATTATTCTGTTTTGGATTAATAATACTAACTTAAAAATGATATCTGATAAACATAAACTCAATTTTTTTTCATAAAAATTAATTTATTAAACTAGTTAAATGTGCAGGCTTTCTGGCCGCCCTAAATTTGTCATATCAAAATCAAACAAATACCCAGTAAGATTTTAAAATTTAGAACAACATTATAATAAGCAACATTTAAAAATTAAACATTATGAAAAAATTAATCTTAACATTCGCAACAGTAGTATTATCAGTAACAGCATTCGCTCAGAAACCTGGAAAATTAATGTTGGACCCGACTAACCATGCTTTGGTTTTAATTGACCACGAAGGGCAGATGGCATTCGCCACAAAAAGCATCAGCATGGAAGAGCTGAGAAACAATGTAGCCCTAATTTCCGGAGGTTCAAAAATCTTTAACATTCCGACAGTGGTAACAACAGTTGCAGAAAAATCTTTCGCAGGGCCTGTTTTCCCTGAAATTTCTGAAGTGTATCCTGAAGCAACAAGCGGATATGTAGACAGAACCACGATGAATACCTGGGAAGATCTGAACGCCCACAAAGCCATCACAGGGAAAAACAAAAAGAAACTGGTTCTTGCGGGTCTGTGGACCAGTGTTTGTGTCGTAGGACCGGCTTTATCCGCCATCGATGAAGGGTATGAAGTATATGTCATCACAGATGCTTCAGGCGATATTTCAAAAGAAGCTCACGACCAGGCAGTTACAAGAATGGTTCAGGCTGGGGTGCATCCTATTACCTCTGTTCAGTATGTTCTTGAATTACAGAGAGATTGGTCAAGAAAAGAGACCTATAAACCGGTTAACGATTTAATGAAAAAATATGGAGGTGCTTACGGATTGGGAATCCAGTATGCTCAGGATATGCTTAAGCATTAATCAACTCTTAACAAGGGCAGGTTGAATAAAACTGCCTGCCTTTTCTTCAAACCATTAAAAGTAAATTATGAAACCACTACATAAAATTCTATTCTCATTCATCTTAGGGGCAGGACTGCTCAACGCCCAGAAAGCCGATTTGATCGTCACCAACGGAAAAATCACAACAATGGATGATAAAAATCCGGAAGTTCAGGCAATTGCCATCAAAGACCATAAAATTCTCCAGACAGGAACGAATGCCCAAATCTTAAAATTAAAAGGAAGCGATACAAAAATCATCGATGCTGGAGGCAACAGAGTGATTCCCGGATTATTTGACAGTCATTTGCACGTAATCCGTGGCGGAAGATTTTACAATACCGAGCTTCGCTGGGACGGTGTGAAAACTTTGAAAAGAGCTTTGGAAATCCTGAAAGAGCAGGCTCAGAGAACACCGAAAGGTCAATGGGTGAGAGTAATTGGTGGCTGGAACGAATATCAGTTTGAAGAAAAAAGACTGCCGACTTTGGCAGAAATCAACGAAGCGACAGGTGATGTTCCGGCTTTCGTAATGTATCTCTACGGAAAAGCATGGCTGAATAAAGCAGGTTTGAAAGAGTTAAAGATCAACGGCGACACGCCAAATCCGGCACAGGGCTTAATTGAGAAAGACAGCAACGGCGACCCGACAGGTTTATTGGTTGCGGAGCCAAATGCCTTTATCCTGTATTCAACTTTGGCAAAACTACCTGAGCTGACAGAAGTTGAGAAAGAAAATTCCACACTGCAGTATATGACTGAATTAAACCGTCTTGGCGTAACTGCTGTAATGGATGCAGGCGGCGGTTTTCAGAATTTTCCTGACGATTACGGAACAACGGATGCATTGAACAAACAGGGGAAAATCACGGTTCGGTTACCTTATTATTTGTTTGCCCAAAAGAAAGGATCAGAATTATCAGATTATACGAAATGGACAGGAATGGTAGACATCGATGACCACGGTCATAACGGCCATAATGAAATTGATTATCACGTAAATGGAGGCGGGGAGAACTTGGTTTCAGATGGTGCAGATTTTGAAAATTTCCTTTTCCCAAGGCCCGAGCTGCCCGCAACAATGGAGAAAAATATGAAAGAAGTAGTAAGCCTTCTGGTTAAAAAAAGATGGCCGTTCAGAATTCACGCTACCTACAATGAAAGCATCACAAGATTCCTGAATGTTATTGAAGAAGTAAATAAAGAAACACCATTAAACGGATTGGTTTGGTTCATCGACCATGCAGAAACGGTTTCTGAAGATAATATGAAACGCATCAAAGCTTTAGGCGGCGGAATTGCTGTACAGCACAGGATGGCGTATCAGGGCGAAAGTTTCATCCACCGCTACGGGAAAAAAGCAGCACTGGCTTCTCCACCGGTAAAGAAAATGCTGGAAATGGGAATTCCTGTAGGATTGGGAACAGACGGAACAAGAGTCGCAAGTTATAATCCCTGGGTTGCCTTATACTGGATTACTACAGGTAAAACATTGGGCGGAACCCAGGTAATGGCAAAAGAAAATGCTTTAGACAGAAAAACAGCTTTATCACTTTCCACTTTCGGAGGATATGAACTGATAAAGGATTACGAAAAAGGGAAAATCAAAAAAGGATATTTCGCAGACCTTACGATTTTAGACAGAGATTATTTCAGTGTCAATGAGGAAGAGATCAAAGACATTACTTCAAAGCTAACCATCGTTGACGGAAAAATAGTGTACGGGGACGAAACTTATAAAAATGTTGCTCCGGCTTCACTTCCTGTAATCCCGGAATGGTCACCGGTAAAATATTACGGAGGATACCAAACGAAATAAGAAAACTAAAACTACTTCGCACAAAATTCCCCTCCTTTGGAGGGGTGGCGAAAATTCAAAGAATTTTTGACGGGGTGGTTTAAAAAGAATATACGATTCAATTCCATCATCCAATCATTTCAAACCTACACCTATGAAAAAGCTCATCCAAACCATCACCAATACAAGCCTTGAAGGAAAATTAATTCATATCGCTTTATTGATATTCAGAATTTTATTATCAGTAGAATTAATCACAGCACACGGATTGAAAAAGCTAGGTGTGGGCGTTGCAGAAGCTGAAAAAGTTCCTAATCCTCTGCATCTTCCGGAAGCATTCAACAGTCTCTTTGCAGATGCGGCCAACCTGGTGTTCCCGGTATTTGTTATATTCGGATTCTTTACCAGAATTGCAGTTCTCCCGATTTTGGCGGTGACGCTCACAGGCTATTTTATTCTCCACTGGAATGATGCTTTGCTGATAAAAGATACCCCTTTTATGTACAGCCTGTGTTATTTGTTTCTGCTTTTTGTGGGCCCCGGAAAATATTCAGTCGATAATTATTTAAGAAAGGTTTAGCATGAAGAAGTTCATTACAATATTACTGATCGCACAGATTTTGCTGCCCGTCTATACTTCTGCACAATTTAAACTGATGAGGTTTGATGAAAATTATGAAGCGTATCGGGATTCTGCAAAAACATTTTATAACTCATTGAAATACATTCCGCTGTCCGAAAACAAGAGTAATAAATATTTATCCTTAGGCGGAGAAGCAAGAGCAGAGTTTGTGGAATTCAACAACGAAGACTGGGGAAGGCTGGGAATTGGAAGCAACCCGTTTTTTATCCAGAGATATACGGTTCACGCAGATTGGCATTTAGGCTCGCGGGTAAGGGTTTTCGGACAGTTGAGAAGTGCATGGGAAAACGGAAGAAAGAACGGGCCAAGACCTATTGATGAAGATCACTTGAATGTTCAGAACCTTTTTATAGACGTTGATGCAGTTAAAAATGAAAAAGAAAAACTAACCGTTCGTGCAGGAAGACAGGAACTGGACTACGGAAGCGGAAGACTGATTTCTGTACGGGAAGGCCCGAACCTGAGACTGTACTTTGATGGGTTAAAGCTGATGTATCAAAAGGGAAACTTCAAATCGGATGCTTTTATGATGATGGCAAGCGAAATCAATACCGGAGCTTTTGATAATAAACTTTCAAAATCCATCAATCTTTGGGGAAGTTACAACACCCTGATTCTTCCTAAAAGCGGAAATCTGGAATTGTATTATCTGGGAATTCACCGGAAAGACTCACGTTTTGAAGACGGAACCGGGGATGAAACAAGACATACATTAGGCGGAAGATTCTGGAAATATGGTGGTGGTTTTATTTACAACTTTGAAGCGGCTTATCAGTTCGGGAACTTCAATAAAGGAACGATCAGCGCGTGGACGGCTTCTGCAGATATTGGTTATATGTTTGAAAATGTAAAAGGAAAACCTACGATCAATCTTCGCAACGATTATATTTCCGGAGACAGAAACAAAGATGATGGAAAGCTGGGAACTTTCAATCCGCTCTATCCGAAAGGAGGATATTTCGGATTCAATCCGCAAATCGGACCTGTGAATCTGATTGACATCCATCCTTATACAACGGTAGATCTGAGCAGCAAAATAACGGTCCAGGCAGATGTGGTTTTCAACTGGAGATATTCCATCCAGGACGGTGTGTACAGGCCAAGCGGTTCTCTGAACCTGACTTCAATGAATTCCAAAAAGAGATACATAGGAACTGCTTTTTTAGGAAGCTTTAATTATAAGATCAATAAATTTTTCACCTTCAATACTGGAATTCAGTATTTCAAAACCGGTGAATTCGTAGATGACATTATTAAAAATGACAAGGACGGATTATTCGTCAATTCAAGAATCGTTTTTAAATTTTAGATGAAGAATAGATAAAATTCATTTTTAATTATCCCACATCAATGCTGAAATTTATTTCTAAACCTACCTTTGATATACAGTAAAACAACAATTAACAATTAGACAAAATATTAACTTAAAATCAATCATTATGAAAAATAAACTTACCAATATCCTTAGCCAATCATTATTCATTGCCGGATTAGCATTTTCAACCCTGACTTTTGCTCAAACCACTACAACTACAGCCAACTCATCTGCAAAAACCACAGCCGTCGGAACATCAAAAAACTGGGGCTCAGTGGATGGAATTTCAATGATTGGACTGGTTCAGGGGCCATCCTCTGCCGATGCCCAGCTTCAGGTTGCCTGTGTGTTCGAATACACGGAAAATGATATTCACAGTGCCCAGGCTTTACCTGCCAATCTGAACGGGTTGGTACACTTAGATGAAGCTCTTAAAGGTGAATTTACAAAAATCAGACAGTCGGGACAGTTTAAGGGACATTCCCTTGAAACCCTTTTAATAACACCTCCGGCAGGCTCTATGTCAGCGAAAAAATTATTGCTGATCGGTTTGGGTAACAGAAACAACTTCACTCCTGAGCTGATGACTTCAGTGGGAGAAGTGGCTGCCCGCGAAGCAATGAGATTGGGCGTAACCAATTTTGCGTTTGCAAGCGATTTAAAAGATGCAGGGATAGATTCTCCAACAGCTTTGGTAGCGGGAAATGTAGTGAGAGGCATAGTCAGTGCGAACCGTTCTGAAACCTATCTGAAAGAACACAACCTGTCCAAAACAAAGAAATTAGAAAAAGTATATCTGTTGGCGGGGCCATCTTTCTTTGAAATTGCAGGCGGTGGAATTTCAGACGCGATTGCTGAATTAAAGAAATAAGATTTCTGGTTTAAAATACCATTAAAAATGGCGCTGCTTGTTTAAAAGTGGCGCCATTTGGCTTTTCAATCTCTTCAGAATACCATTATTCTATCCGGAAATGTCCCTCAGAATAAGTTCTGGCTTTACCTGCCACAATTACTCTTTCCTTTTTGTTTTCACAATAAAGCTCGCCGCCTCTTTCTGACAGCTGGCGGGCGAAAAGCTTATCTTTTCCTAATCTTGATGACCAGAACGGAATAAGTGAGCAGTGGGCAGAGCCGGTTGCCGGATCTTCAAGAAGGGACGACTGCGGAGTAAAATATCTTGAAACAAAATCACTGTCAGTACCTGCTGCTGTTACTACAACCCCTCCCGGGTCCAGATTGATGAGGTCAAAAACAGATCTTTCAATTTTGATATTTTTTATGTCTTCCTCAGATTCATATACCAGAACATAATCTCTTGATTGGAAGACCTCCTTAGGCTGTATATTCAGGGATTGGCTTATTATATCCGGAAGAGTCGATGATTCAGGCATTCTTGACGGAAAATCCATATAATACATTCCATCTTTAACTTCGACCGTTAAATCGCCGCTTCTGGTTTGAAAAATCAACCTGCTGCTTTGATAGTTTAAAATAGACGTCAGGCAATGGGCCGTGGCAAGGGTAGCATGTCCGCACAGGTCCATTTCTATTTCGGGGGTAAACCATCTCAGATGAATAGTATTGCCATTATCATTAAAGAAAGCTGTTTCGGCTACAGCATTTTCGCGGGCTATTTTTAAAAGTATCTCATCAGGCAACCAGTTTTTTAGTGGGACAACGCACGCGGGATTCCCATGGAAAATCTCTTCTGTAAAAGCATCTATTTGATATAATTCTAACTTCATGATTGACAAAATTTACGTCTGTTGCAAAGATAATTTATTTTCAGGGCAGACTTTGGTTTAATTATACTCTTACTGCCTTGGCAGGATCATTATGAAATATCTGTATTTATCCGTTATGTATATTCTGGTTAATTTTTCTTATTTATGCAATATTATTATCAATAATTGATTATTGTATCTATTAATTATGAAATAATTAAGTTTATAAAAATAATTTTTATAATAATATTCTGACTATATTTAACATAAAACAAGTAGTAATTAATATTATGGATAATTATCCAGTACCTGACAATGAAAAGGGAAGAATTAAAAAACTGGAACTGTTTGATCTTCTGAACCTTCCAAAGGATCCTCAATTAGATGTTTTTGCAGAAGCTGCGTGTCTGATTGCAGATTGTCCCAGCTCGCTTATTGCCATTATGGAAAGTGAGATTCAGACGATACAGAGCTGTATTGGGCTTTCTTTGGATGCCGTGGACCGGAAAAATACACTATGCCAGTATTCTGTTGCAAGCGGTGATGTGGTGGTAATTAACGATACCCTGACGGACAGCAGATCATCCGGCAACTCAATAATACTGGAAGGTGGTATCCGATTCTACGCAGGTATACCGCTGATAGATGATGAAGGCTTTGTATTGGGAACTATTTGCGTTATTGATTACAAGCCTAAAACTATTTCGGAAAACCAGATTGCCGCCCTTAAAAAAATAGGTGATGCAGTTACACAGTTTTTCCTGAACAAAAGAAAAAATATTCGGGCTGAATATTTCCAGCAAACCTTTGATGTTTCCAATAATCTGATCTGCGTCATTGATAACGAATTTATTCTCAAAGAAGTAAATCCGGCATTTCAAAAACTTTTTGGGATACCCAAAAACCAGGCTGTTCATCAGAGCTTTTTAACAATTCTGGGAGAACAGAATGCTTCCCTGGAGCTCAGATTAAAAAACTTTCTCCAGACTGATGAAGAACTGGTATTTATAACTTCCACAAAGATAGATGACGCTGCTCCTATTCTTATAGAATGGTATCTGAAGCAGAATCAGAATCATTCCGGAATTTTTTGCTTCGGAATTAATATTACCCAGCGTATTGAAGAAAGGCTTCAGCTTGAAAGCTCTGAACGCCGTTTCAGAAGCTTTTTTGAAAATGCCATCGGCCTGATGAGCATGCACGATATGGAGGGGAATATTCTTGAAGTGAATGAAAAAGGAAGAGAAACCCTGCAATATTCTGCGGAAGAAGTACAGGGACTGAATCTGAAAGATCTTGTTCCTGAGCAAAACTGGCCTTTACTGAAAGAATATCTGCAGCGGATCAACCAGAACAAGGAAGATTTCGGGACAATGATCCTCAGATCAAAAAAAGGAGAAGAACTGGTCTGGATGTACCATAATCTTGTAGAAACCGATAAAGACGGGAATCCATATGTAGTAAGTACAGCCCTGAATGTTACCGAAAGAATAACCCTGGAAAGGGATCTGGTATATGCCAAGAAAATGCTTGAGCAGACAAGCTCGGTTGCCCAGGTGGGCGGCTGGGAAGTTAACCTTAAGAATAATGCTGTATTCTGGTCAAAGACGACAAAAGAAATTCATAAAATAGATTATGATTTCCAGCCGGATCTTGAAAATGCAATTGGTTTTTACAAAGATGAAGACAGGCAAAAAATTGATTTTCTTTTCAAAAGAGCTGTTTCGGAAGGTATTCCTTACGATGAAGAGGTTCAGCTTGTCCGGAATGATGGCGTTACGATCTGGGTAAGAGTAAAAGGAATTCCGGAGTTTGAAAACGGGGTATGCAACAGGGTTTTTGGGATTATTCAGGATATTGATGCCTTTAAAAAGATTTATCTGGAGCTTGCGAACAAAGAAGCAATGATGCAGTCTTTCGTAACCTACGTTCCCGTTCCTGTAGCGATGTTTGATAAAGAGCTTAATTATCTTTCGGTAAGCACCAGCTGGAAAGAAGAATTCAATATGAATAATGTGGAGCTGACGGGAGAGAATATCTTTACCATTTCTCCCGATGTTCCAGAAGAGAGAAAAGCGATCTACAAAGATGCTTTACGCGGTAAGGTCTATAAAAATGATGATTTTGCCATTGAACTTTTACATAAAGAAGGAATCCAGCATTACAATGTGGAAGTAGGGCCATGGTATCTTTCAGAGGGTGTGATAGGTGGTGTAATAGTTTCTGTTCAGAATATTACCAATGCTGTTAAAGTTAATGAAGAGCTCAAAAATGCAAAAAAAATGGCAGAAATTGCGAGCAAGGCCAAATCTGATTTTCTGGCCAACATGAGTCACGAAATCCGCACACCTCTGAATGGAGTTATAGGATTTTCAGACCTGCTTTTAAAAACTCCACTCAATGAAATACAAACCCAGTATCTTAATTATATTAATGAATCCGGGGAAAATCTGCTTGCTATCATTAATGACATTCTGGATTTCTCCAAGATAGAGTCCGGTAAAATGGACCTCCTCATTGAAAAATCCAACGTTTATGATCTGGTCAGCCAGGTCGTTAATGTCATTCTTTATCAGTCGCAGAAAAAGCATATTGAGCTGCTGCTCAATATCGAGCAGGGACTGCCGAAAATACTTTGGCTGGATGAAACCCGGCTGAAGCAGATTCTTATCAATCTTTTAGGAAATGCAGTGAAATTCACACAGCAAGGTGAAATTGAGCTTAAAGTAGAAAAACTGAATATCAGCGATAAAAATATATCACTAAGATTTTCTGTAAGAGATACAGGAATAGGTATTCCGATTGAAAAGCAGCAGCATATTTTTGATGCTTTTACACAGGAAAACAGTTCCATCAGCAAACGCTACGGTGGGACAGGGTTGGGACTTACGATATCGAATAATATTTTAGGCTACATGGGAAGCCACCTTTCCCTGAACAGTGCACCGGGAGAAGGATCTGTATTCTTCTTTGATATTGAGGTTCCTTATGAGATATCCGAAACCGGTGAAGATGAAGAACTGAAAATAGAAAAAGTTCTTATTGTAGATGATAATGAGGCCAACAGGGTGATTCTTCAGCACATGCTGGCATATAAAAAAGTTGAATCAAAACTGGCAGCCAACGGAATGGAAGCCTTACAGATTTTACTGGCGGGAGAACGTTTTGATGTTATTTTAATGGATTACCATATGCCGGTAATTTCCGGGCTGGAAACCATTGAAAAAATTAAGGAATTATTCATGCAGAACCATGAAACTTCTCCTCTGGTTATCCTTCATACTTCTTCAGAAGAACATGATGTGATCAATTCTTTCAGGCAGGACGAAAACTCATACTTCCTTTTAAAGCCTATAAAGTCGGAAGAGCTCTATCAAACTTTGAAACGTGCGGTACAGGATAATGTAAAAGAAATACCCGCAGCTCCGGAGTCGGAAATGGAAACTTCTTTATTTCCGCCTGATCTCCGTGTTTTGCTTGTGGATGATAATCCTGTGAATATGGTACTTAACAATAGAATGATGAAGTCCCTGATTCCTGATGCGCAGCTTACGGAGGCAACTAATGGATTGGAAGCCTTGGAACAATGCAAAAGCAAACATTTTTCGGTGATCCTGATGGATGTTCAGATGCCTGTAATGGACGGTATTGAAGCCACCAAGCAGATCCGTCTTCTTCCCGGATATCAGGATACCCCGATTATTGGAGTCACAGCAGGAACTATAATAGGTGAAAAGGAAAAATGCATCATGTCCGGAATGAATGATTTTCTTCCGAAACCTTTAAGGCAGGCAGATCTTTTTGAAATGCTTACAAAATATATTTCCGGCAATAAAGCAGAACATAAAAACACTGTACAAACGGAAAGATATCTTGACCTGAACCTTCTCAATGATCAAACGGGAGACGATGATGAAGATTTTAGAAAAATGTTTCTGAATCTGGTCATCCAACAGCTTTCCGAGGCCGAAAACAATATAAAAAATACCGCTGCCGAAGAAAATGTTGAAGAAATGAAAAAAATCCTTCACAAGCTGAAAGGGACGGCCGGAACAGCCGGATTGATAAAGCTGGCGGAAACCGCTTTATACTGGGAAAATAAAGTGGACGAAACTACAGACTTTTCATCCTTACGGCAGGAAATAATTGATGAAATAACAATCGGATTAAATTTAATAAATGGTTTAATAAAATAAAAATAAAAACTATGTTGATTCTGATCGCCGAAGACGATGAACTGATTCTAAAAACGATAGAACACAAATTATTAAAGGAAGGTCATGAAGTGATCCTTACCAGAAACGGAAAGGAAGCCATCGAAACTTTAAAAGAGAGAGAGGTGGACCTTGCCATTACAGATATCATGATGCCCTTTGCTTCAGGAATAGAAATACTTTCTGCAATACAAACGATGGGGAAGGAAATTCCTGTGATTATGCTGTCTGCCATGGGGCAGGAAGAGGTAGTGCTTAATGCTTTTGATCTCGGGGCCTCGGATTTTATTGTAAAACCGTTCAGCCCGAATGAACTGATGCTGAGAATTAAAAGATTTATCCCTAAATAAACGAATATGCTGCTTACCACTTCTGTACATTTTCTTTTTCTTGTTTTCCTTGGGATGCTGCTACTCGTACTGTTATTAATTATAGGGGTACTTTTTTATAGCTTTTTTCAATATAAGGAATCTGTGAGAACCTCAGAATGGGTAAAGGTTATTAATCAAAAAATATCGGAAGTTATTGTTTATGAAGATCAGGAGTTGTCTTTGGATCAAAATTTTATGGCTTCTTCGGGGAATTCGTCATTCAGGAATTTATTCCTGCAGAAACTTGTAGATTCTGAAAAGAAATTCTCAGGATCAGCAAAAATTAAAATTAAAAACCTCTTCAAAGAATATCATCTCCAGCAGGAAGCTGCCAAAAAGCTTGATCAGAAGAAACCTTACCTCATCGCCGGCGGAATACAGGAGCTTACGGTAATGGAAGTAAAAGAAAGTCTTCCCAGAATTTCCTCTTTTTTATCCCATCCTTCCCCGCAGGTCTACCAGGAAGCGCAGTACGCCATGGTAAGCTTTAAAGGTTTTGAAGGCTTGTACTTTCTGAATACTGCAACAGAAAAAATTTCAGAATGGCAGCAGCTCCGTCTTCTTCTTTCTATTACCATCATACCGGAAAACTCAGGAGAAGCTATCGAAAGCTGGCTTAGAAGCCCGAATGACTCCGTGATTATTTTTACTTTGAAATTGCTGAGGAAATTTCAAATGCTTCCTTTTTATCCAATTGTGGTCACTCTTTTGGAGCATTCCTCAGTTGAGGTCAGGGTACAGGCTGTACAGACGATTTTGTCACTGGAAAATCCTTCCACAATTCGTTTTCTTACGGAAGTTTATCCGGATCAGCCGCATGAAGTTCAGCTTGAAATTCTTCGTGTGATGAAAATTTCCAAAGACCAGTGCTGCACAGATCTGGTTAAAAAAGAATTGTTGGAAAACAGCAATACGGCGATCAAGGTGTATGCTGCGGAAACTCTTTTTGAGCTGGGGCACCAGGGATATTTAGCTAAACTTTCCCGGGATGAAACGGCGTCCGAAGAATTAATTCAAATTATAAAATACGCACTTCAGGAAAAAGTATGTTAGAATTCTCACACATTATCTATGAAGTTATTATATGGTTATTTCTGCTGTACGGGACTGCGGTAGCTATTATTTATGGATGGATCGGAGTCTATGCGCTGGGAGCTGTGATACGCTATAAAAAAGAAAATACATTTACCGATTACAGTATTATTGCTGCCAATCCCAATGCGCCCACCTTCAGCCTTCTTGCGCCTGCTTACAACGAAGGAATGACCATAGTGGAAAATGTAAGGTCGTTGTTGTCCCTTTATTATCACAACCTTGAAATTATCATTATTAACGATGGGAGTAAGGATGATTCTATCCAGAAACTGATCGAAGCTTACGAGCTGGAAAGAGTGTCTTTCTTTGTGCAGGGAAAAATTGAAACCAATAAGATAAAAGGAGTTTATAAAAGTAAAAATCAGGCTTTTAAAAAACTTATCGTTGTAGATAAAGAAAACGGCGGTAAAGCCGATGCCTTGAATGTAGGAATTAATGTTTCTTCCGGGGATTATCTGGTGTGCATCGATGTGGATTGTATCCTGGAGCAGGATGCGATCCTGAAACTGGCAAAACCGTTTCTTGAACAGACCGACAAAAAATATATTGCCTGCGGAGGGGTGATCCGCCTTGCCAACAATTGCGTTATTGAAGACGGGAAAGTAGTGAGTGTAAATATGCCTAAAACACTGCTGGGAAAAACGCAGGCCTTAGAATATATCCGGGCTTTTGTATTGGGACGGATGGCTTGGTCCAGGGCTTCAGGACTGATTCTGATCTCCGGGGCTTTCGGGGTTTTCGACAGAAAAATCGTTCTGGAGTGTGGCGGATATGATAAAAGTACGGTAGGTGAAGATATGGAGCTGGTAGTCCGTATGAGGAAATATATGGAAGAAAGGAATGAGCCTTATGAAGTCCTTACAATTCCTGATCCGCTTTGCTGGACGGAAGTTCCTGAGAGCAAGGATATCCTGAAAAAACAGCGTAACCGCTGGATGCGGGGAACCATTGAAACTTTATGGAAACACCGGAAAATGATGTTCAACCCAAAATACGGAAAGTTGGGGATGGTAAGCCTCCCTTATTGGTTTTTCTTTGAGTTCCTGGGTCCGTTGGTTGAGTTTTTGGGATACATTATTTTTATTGTTTTTCTTTTGTTTGGGATTATCAACTGGTCATTTTTTACGATTTTATTTGCATTGGTGATATCCATGGGGTTTCTTTACTCTATTTACGGGATTCTGGTGGATCTTGTCAGCCATCAGGTATATACCAAGCGAAAAGATTTTCTTACCTTAATAGGAACTGCTTTTTCAGAACCGTTTTATTTTCATCCAATCGTGGTGAAAGCAGGAGTGAACGGGTTTATAGATTATTTTAAAAAATCCCACGGATGGGGCGAGATGACAAGGCAGGGTTTCAATCAGAATACCAAAAATTTACCTTTAAAGGAAAGAGTTGCAGCTATTCTTAACCATGGGTTGAGGAAACTGGGTATGATATCTTTGGTTTTTCTGGTCTTATTTTTAGTAGGTGTTGCTGCAGAATGGTTTTGGTACAGGTATTCTTTTCCGAGATTTAATTCCTCTTCTATTGCAGGACCCCTCTTTTTGGAAAATATTTTGTTTGCATTGAAACTGATATTTGGTTTTGGAGTTATTTATTTAATGATCAATTCTATAAAAGAAAGCTGGGCCAATTTATCAGCGCTGGTTGTATTCGGATTTGTGGCTGTTGCGCAATATATTCTCTTCTTGTATTTCTCCGAAACCCAAAATATGCTTGGTGCAGATCTTTTGTATTACAGCAAAGATGAGATCAAGCAGATTTTAAGAGCGGGCGGAATGCTTAATTTCAAAAATTTTGCGCTGCTGGGAATTTTAATTGCAGTATGTGTTATTCCTTTATGGATTGCAGGAAGATCCGCCTTTAAGTCAAAATATACAGGAATTGCTTTTTTAAGCCTCGGCCTGATTGCTTTTTTTATTCCCAAAAATATGATGCAGTCTAAGGAATTAAACCAGACCAATAATACCTTCAGCCAGACTGCTTCAAAAAGTAAATGGGCTTATTTCTTTATATCCAACGAAGAGAATTTTATCAGCAGCCATCCTGAAATCAGTGAATTCATTAATGATGAAGGAAAGTTTACGGCCAATGCCGAAATGCTCGATCCGTTATTTCCTTTCTGGAGAAAAGAAAATACTCCTGACTTTTTAGGTGCTTATTTCAATAGGTCTGAAGAAGTTCCGAATCTTGTCTTTATCGTAATGGAAGGTTTTGGGCATGCTTATACTTCTCCCAAAGGGTATGTGGGGAATTTTACGCCTTTTCTGGATTCTCTGGCCAGTAAAAGTTTGTTTTGGGAGAATGGTTTAAGTTCTGCGGGGAGGACGTTCGGAGCCTTGCCTTCGCTTACCGGATCACTTCCTTTTGGGAAAAACGGATTCCTGGAAATTGAAAATACACCGGAACATTTCAATCTTTATAATGTTTTAAAAGCCAATGGATTTGAAACAGGATTTTTCTATGGCGGAAATTTATTGTTTGACCGTTACAGAAATTTTCTGGAATACAGTAAAGTAGATCATATTGTAGATATTGCATCGTTCGGCGGTTCTTACAAAAGACTTCCGGCAACCGATGGAGATAGCTGGGGCTATGAAGATCAGGCGGTTTTCAAAAAGTTTCTGGAGACGCAGAAATTACAGCAAAGACCTTATTTTAATATGCTTCTGACGCTTTCTACGCATAATCCGTTTTTGATTAATAACAGGGCATATTATGAAAAACTTTATAATGAAAGATTACAATCCAATCTCTTAAATCCGGAGCAGAAAAAATGGGCGGAAGGCAATAAAAACCAGTTGATTTCTGTCCTGAATGCAGATGATGCCCTGAAAAACTTCTTTGAAGATTACAGCAAACGTCCGGATTTTCAGCATACGATTTTCGTTATAACAGGCGATCACAGTATGCCGGAAATTACATTGGAATCTAAGATTGACAGGTTTCATGTACCATTGCTGATCTATTCACCATTGTTGAAAGAGCCGAAACGTTTTCTGAAAACGGCAAGTCATTTTGATGTTGCACCTTCTGTTTTAGCCTATTACAGGAATAATTATAAACTTCGTACCCCGTCTACTGTTACCTGGGTAGGACGAGGTTTCTCTCCGGATTCGCAGATAAGCAAAGCCGGAATTCCTATGATGCAGAGTAAAAATATGATGATTGATTTTGTTTCAGATAAATATTATCTTCATGAAGGTCAGTTGTTTACGCTTAAAAACTCTGAGGATGACCCTTCTGATGATGTTTCTGCTTTGAAGTTGATCAGTGGACGTTTTAATCAGTTTAAAAGTATGAACTCAAGATTTTATGACAGCAGGAAATTAATGCCGGATTCTGTCATGGTTAATTTTATGAAAAAAAATAAATAAAACGGATTAAAACTTTCTTGTATAGCCTAAGGTAATATCAAACTGATTCCCTTTTTGATTCGGGAGGTATTCCTGATTGTAATACATGGTTCCTACAGAAAACATATTGGCTTTTAGTGAAAAATTATATTCAGCCCCTATTTTGAAGGTTTTAAGCTTAAAGGTTTCGTTTTCCAGAAGGTTATTCCTGTTTTCTTCCGGGCTGATTCCCGTACCGATCTGAAAGCCAAAATAATCCTGTGCACTTTTTGTATAGTAACGAACCGTTCCCGTGTAGGAATGTGAAATATTTTTGTTGTCCGGCGTAATGTACGTTCTTATATTGAACCAGAAATTTTTGTAATATTTCCCGACAGATGCAGTATACATCCAGATATTTTTGCTGAAGTAAAGCTGCCTGTATCCGATTTCTGCTTCAAAACTCTTGGGAAGATTAGCGTTCAGGGAAACTCCTGTGCGGTATTTCGGGAACAGCCCAACGTCATTGGAGTAGGCGCCTCCCACATAGAGATAAAACATTTTGGATAACCGCGGATAAGCTTCCAGCTCAATCTGGGTTCCGTCTTCTGCAAATTTATTGGCATAATTTCCCCTGATGATCACTGCGCCAATAGGTGTGACTCTTTTATAACTGAGTCCTACAACATGCCAGTCGTCGTCGAACTGTTTGTCGAAATGAGAATAGTTGTAAAGAATACTTACAGCATTTTTGTAAGTAAATTCATGCACCCTTACGGCCAGGCTGTTGGCTTCCGTGTTTTTTGGATTAATCGCTAGAACAGCTTTGATGGCCTTTTCAGATTCAATATAATTTTTATCTGCATATTCTACTTTTGCTTTCAAAAGCCAGAGTGCTTCAGACTGTGGGTGAGAGGATAATCCTTTACTGATGATCTCTTTGGCTTCGCTGTACCGGTCATTCCAATATTCCAGGGAAGCATAGGCAATGAAATAATCTTCATCTTTAACATTTTTTCTTCCAAGATCTTTAAAAACTGCTCTTGCAGACTCCGGATCTTTATTCCATGTATAAACTCTTCCTAAAAAAATTGAAATATCAGTATAGTCGGGTGCCGTTTCCAGGGCCTGTTTGGCAAGTGCAATAGAGGTGGTGTAATCTTTATTTTCAAATGCAGCTGTTCTTGCTTTTGCAAATAATTCGTCAGCTGACGCATTTTGCTGGGCATATATTTGTAACGGAAGTAATACCAGAAGAGCTAAATATCCAAAGTATGTTTTCATTGAAGTGAGATGGTTAATCAATTTTTTTTATAGCTGAATTGTATCTTAATAACAAATATATTGAACTTTTGTGAGCAATTTACTAGTAATAAATTTTTATCTATATATTTTTAATGACGATAAGATAAACCGATGAAATAATGTTTGTCAGCAGTCTGCTGTATTCCATAATTAATTCCGAGATCGAACTTAAGGTCTTTTACAACTTCCATTTGAATGGCGGCATTGATAAAATTTGAAAATTCATGGGCTTTAAAATCATACGTATAATAGGTTTCCGCTATCCAGTCAATTCCCTTGGATAATGGATGGCTAATCGTCAGTGTTTGCAGGAACTCGGTATGCATTGAAGGCTGATCCGTATCCTTGAGCTTATCTATTTCCACCTGCAATCCAAGTTTCCAGTCACCGGATAATTTGTATGACATAGGTACAATCAGGCCATATTCATAGCGGCTTTCCTCATATTCAGAAGTAGGAAATTTTATGTACGGTAAAACAGCCAGTGCAAAATCACCATGATTGTTTCCTATTAAGTTTTGTTTTATTCTCAGGGTTATATCGCCGATTCCTTTATTCACTTCTTCAGAACCTGAACTTAAGTCCTTCTCCTTTTGCCAGCCATAGGTCTGGAAACCGACATGTATGGCAGTATTACCGGTAATCCCGATCTTCAGGTTTGCCTGATTGATGAGTAATGTACTTGTTTTCTGTACATCTGATTTCTCATTGATGAGTCTTACCAGGTCTGTTTCAAATTGAATATGACCTGCATCTACAGTGTAAGGAGATTCGGTAACATCGGGCCGATCGGTTTCCATCTCTCTCATATGTTCCCGTGGCACAGGATTAAAAAGTGAGTAGCTTTTGTGAGGCTCTTGTTGTGCAAAGTACACTGACGGGATAAATAAAGCGGCAAAAGTTAATTTTGAAAAAAAATAAAGGTCATTCATAGATTTTATTTAAAAGTTTTAATGTTTGAGACCCCACTAATTGCAAACGCTTCCGGTTAAGGTGGTTTGTAAAATAGATATCCCTGCTATGAATGGATTATTCATCTTTTTTCTTATAATGCTCGATATTATTGAATTGATGATAAGAAGTGCGAAGCTGCCTTAGCTGTTCTGCAATTACTTTAGAGCTTTCCGCACACAGATTGCCACTTTTCAAAGCGTTTTCATAAGCTTCAATAGCATGTTGTTCACCAAAAACGACGTTTTCCAATGTTTCTTTATCATTATTGCTTCTGGGTAAAGAATTTTTAATGTCGATCCATGTCCGGTGGAGGCTGCCTGCCAGTGATGAGGTGTCTTCATCGGGATTTCCGCCTCTTTCTGTAATGAGATTGATAATTTCATTCTTCATTACTTTTGATTGGGAGATCATTTTATCGTATTCCCCTTTCAGGTCAGAATAGCTTTCCCAAACTTTTCCTTCTACGCTTTCAAAACCCTTAATCCTGTCATTGGTTATATGAAGTAAATCATTGAGGGTAGAAATTGTTCTAGCATTTTCCATATTAAATTATTTTTAAAATATTAAACAATAAATATGCCCTCAGTGTTTATTTTGTGGTATGTATTATCTTTTTTATTGTACAATTCATAAATTTTAATGTGGCATCCATGATGCTGTTATTGTAGTATTTCCGATACGCACTCAGTTCTTTTATGACCTTATTTTATGTAAAAATGCAAATGATAGAATGTATTTAGTGTATTAATATACAATTTTATAGAAGTTGGTATAAATTATCCTGATTAATTTTTCATAGACGTATTGGAATTAATGTATTGTTTATCAGTTATTTGATCTTTCCGTTAGCTTCTTTTATTTAAAGTGAAATTCATCTTTAATCCAGGAAATTAAAAATAAAATCAAAATAAAAGTATATTTATATTCTTTTATAAGTATATTTGTATACTAATTGGTTTGAAATGAATTTTGATCTTATAAAAGCAGTTGTGGAACTCGTTCAGCAATTTTCAGAGCAAAATGAAGTTAAAGCGGTATACAGCAATAATCTTCAGGGCTTTACGGAATGGCTTACCGCTTCCTGTAAAATCGGTTCTGAACAGGAAGATCCGGATTGGAGAGGAAAACAATTGGAAAGTAGTTCAGACATCATCATCAATACCTTGCTGATAAGAATGAGCAGGTATGCAAAATCTTATTCACGGTCGTCAATCAGCAATTCAATATTTACAAGCCAGGATGATATCATTTACCTGATAAGTCTGAAAATGATAGGCGCTATGACAAAAATGGAATTGATAAGGCGTAATATACAGGAGAAGTCTTCAGGCATAGTTATCATTAACCGCTTAATCCATAATGGTTGGGCTGAGCAGACAGTCACAGAAAAAGATAAAAGAACAAAGCATATTCAGATCACGGAAAAAGGACTTTCCGTATTGGAAGAGCATATGGATGAAATAGGCAAAGTTTCAAAAGCTATGGTAGGAAACCTGGATTATTCTGAACAAAAGCTGCTCATAGCGATACTCTCTAAACTTGATGAATTTCACGATAATTTTTACCGTATGAATCTGGAAGCCAGAGATCTGCTGGATAATGTGTATAAAACATTGAATTAATGCAGTATTAATACCATTAAAACTATTAAATAAAAAATGAACAGGGGAAGCTTAAGAAAGAAAATTGCGGTGATAGGTTCTGGATTTTCCGGACTCTCTGCTGCTGCCTATGCTGCAAAATCAGGAAATGAAGTACATGTATTTGAAAAGCATCCCCAACCTGGCGGACGTGCAAGACAATTTAAAACAGAAACAGGTTATGTTTTCGATATGGGACCCAGCTGGTACTGGATGCCTGATATTATTGAAGGGTTTTTCGCAGATTTTGGCTTTAAAGTATCTGATTTCTTTAAACTGGTTTCTTTAGATCCTCAGTTTGAGATGGTTTTTTCAGAAGAAAAGGTTACTGTTCCTGAAAAAAATGAAGATATCCGGGAGTTATTTGAAAAAATAGAGCAGGGAGCGGGTAAGAAGTATGATAAATTCATGCAGTCTGCCCAATTCAAATATGAAGTAGGAATGAAAGATTTTGTAACCAAGCCATGTTACAACTGGCTTGAATTCGCTTCATTAAAGATAGCAGGCAGTGCTGTAAAGCTTAATCTTTTAAGTGATTTCAGGAAATATGTTTCAGGGTATTTTGCTGATCCGAAACTCAGATCCCTGATGGAATTTCCCGTTATATTCCTTGGAGCTTCTCCTCAGAATATTCCGGCTCTTTACAGCCTTATGAATTACGGGGGATACGTTTTGGGAACAAAATACCCAATGGGAGGGTTTTATCAGCTTGTTCTGGCGATGAAAGAAGTTGCTGAAAAGCAGGGCGTGACTTTTCATTTTAATCATGATGTACAGAAAATCAATACAGAAAACGGGAAGGTTAATTCAATAACAGCAAATGGTAAAGATTATGAATTTGATGCAGTCATTGCCTCATCGGATTATCATCATACGGAAACACTAATTCCTAAATCACTCAGAAACTACAATGATGCCTATTGGAAAACAAGGACCTTTGCTCCTTCATGCCTTATTTATTACCTGGGAGTCAAAGGAAAGATTCCTCATCTGAAACACCATACCCTGTTTTTTGAAAATGATCTGGACAATCATATAGACTGTATTTATTTAAACAAGAAATGGCCTTCCAAACCTCTTTTTTATACGTGTTGTCCCTCCAAGACAGATCCGGATGTAGCTCCTGAAGGTTGTGAAAATCTTTTTTTGCTGCTGCCTCTTGCACCGGGAATACACGATGAAGAATCTTTAAGAGAAAAATACCTGAGGGAAATGCTTGAAAGAATTGAAAAGCATACCGGTGAAACCGATCTTATTTCCCGAATTGAATATAAAAGAAGCTATTGTGTAAGTGATTTTATTTCAGATTATAATGCTTATCAGGGCAATGCTTACGGCTTATCGAATACTTTGTCACAGACAGCAGTCTTAAAACCTAAAATAAAAAACAGGAAGATCAGAAACCTTTTTTATACGGGACAATTAACGGTTCCCGGCCCGGGAGTTCCGCCATCCGTCATTTCAGGGAAAATTGTAGGGATTGAAGTTAGTAAACTAAAAATAAAATAATATGAAAAAACTGTTTGATGAATTGTCTTACGAAGTCAGTAAGTCCGCCACACAAAAATACAGTACCAGTTTTTCATTGGGAATACTGGCATTGAAGCCTTCCATCAGACCTGCCGTTTATGCTGTTTATGGTTATGTGCGCCTTGCAGATGAAATTGTAGATAGTTTTCACGGCTATGATAAAGAGAAGCTTTTAAGGAGATTAAAGGCTGAAACATATGATGCGCTGGAAGATGGCATATCACTCAATCCTATTCTGCATTCATTTCAGGAAACCGTTCGTCAGTATGATATTGACATCCGGTTGGTAGATCAGTTTTTACACAGCATGGAAATGGATCTTCATAAAATTGATTATAACTCGAAACTGTATAAAGAATATATCTACGGATCTGCGGAAGTGGTGGGGCTGATGTGCCTCCAGATCTTTACAGAAGGCAATAAAGAGCAGTATGAGAAGCTTAAGCCATTTGCGATGAAGCTTGGGTCAGCTTTTCAGAAAGTTAATTTTTTGCGGGATCTGAAAGATGATTATCAGGTATTGGGCAGGACCTATTTTCCATCTCTGAACATGTCCGTGTTTGATAATAAAGTAAAGGCCCAGATTGAAAAGGAAATTGAAGAAGAATTTAACGAAGCATTGCAGGGAATTAAAAAACTGCCCGGATCTGCCATTTTTGGAGTATACCTGGCTTACAGATATTACCTTTCTCTTTTTGAAAAAATAAAGAAAACAAGTTCTCAGCGTATTTTACAGCAGAGGATAAGGATCGCCAATTCGCAGAAGATTGTGGTTGCCTTCAAAAGCTACATACGGTACAAATCTGCTTATTTCTAACAGTTTGTCTTATAGCAGTTTTTCGAAAGGTTTATGAATCAATAAAAGAATAAATGATGTACAGATTATATAGAGAGCAGCAACTGAATTGTGATATTGAAACGGCATGGAAGTTTTTTTCATCCCCTCATAATTTATCAGAAATAACCCCTGAAAGCATGAACTTCGTAGTTCTTTCAGATGTTCAGGATGAGCCTGTTTTTAAAGGAATGGAAATAGACTATAAAGTTTCTCCTTTACTGGGAATCCCGATGAGATGGAAGACCATTATCAGCCAGGTAGAAGAATATAAAAGTTTTACAGATTTTCAGAAAGAAGGTCCGTATAAGCACTGGAATCATTTTCATGAATTTATTCCGAATAAGGATGGGGTACTCATGAAAGATACGGTAGATTATGAACTTCCGATGGGGATTTTAGGTAAAATTGCCCATCAGCTATTCGTAAAAGAAAAGCTCAAAAGTATTTTCGATTTCAGATACACGGTTTTAGATAATCTTTTTAACCATAAGCATAATTAAAATGAATTTTCTGATCGTTTTAGGAGTATTTATTACCATGGAAGGAGCTACATGGCTGATCCACCGGTATATTATGCATGGCTTTCTGTGGAGCCTGCACCGGGATCATCATGATCATAGCCATGACGGGAAGCTTGAAAGAAATGATCTCTTTTTTTTCATTTTCGCAAGCCCGGCCATTGCTTTATTATATCTGGGAGTAAAGCAGGAATTCAGCTATTGGTTTTTTATCGGTCTTGGAATAAGTCTTTACGGAATGGCTTATTTCTTTGTACATGATATTTTTATTCATCAGCGGGCAAAAGTTTTTAGCAAAACAAATAATCCTTATTTCCTTGCGATAAGGCGTGCCCATAAACAGCACCACAAACATTTGGGGAAAGAAGATGGAGAATGTTTCGGTTTTCTCTGGGTTCCTGTTAAATATTTTAAAATGTATTTCAATAAAAAATGATGCCTTATACTTACATACTGATTAACTTTTTTACGGTCATTATCTGTTTTTTAGCCTCTTTTGATAAAAGAATACAGTTTAACAGGCTTTTCGGAAAGTTTCTGCTGTCTTCCACCATTGTGGCAATTCCTTTTATCATCTGGGATATCTGGTTCACTGCAGAAGGAGTATGGTGGTTTGATCTTAGGTATACGTTAGGATTCAAAATAGCTGGACTTCCCATTGAAGAATGGCTGTTTTTTTACTGTATTCCTTTTGCCTGTGTTTTTACTTACTACTGTATAGAGAAATTTTTTGATTTAGGATTGGCTGATGCCTTTAATAATATTATTGTATTTACGGCTGTTATTGTTCTCAGTGTTGTAGGACTTCTTTACTATGACAGAATATATACCTTGCTTACAGTGATCATAACCATACTCACGCTTTGTTACCTGCATTTTATTGCTAAAAAAGAGTGGATAGGGAAGGCCAGCTTTGTATATCTTGTTTTGATGCCCGGTTTTTTTGCAGTGAACGGAATTTTGACTGGATCTTTCATTCCTTCCCCTGTTGTTAATTATAATCCTGATGATTTTTTGGGCGTCAGAATGGGCACTATCCCTGTTGAAGATGCCGTTTACGGTTACAGTCAGTTTTTACTCAATATTTACTTCTTTAAAAAAATAACTAAAAATGAAAAATAGACTATTTTTTACCTTGCTAATAGGCTTTTTAAAAAGATAATCATGGATAATGTAAATATTTTTTGGTTCAGAAGAGACCTCAGGCTGGAAGATAATGTGGGGCTTTATCATGCCCTTCAGTCAGGATTAAAGGTTATTCCGGTCTTTATTTTTGATACCGATATACTGAACAGGCTTCAGGATAAAAAAGACAGAAGGGTAGACTATATCCATCAGGCTTTACAGCGTATTCATAAAGAACTGAAAAAGTATAACAGCGGGCTTTATGTTTATCACGGTACTCCAATGCAGGTTTTTAAAAAAATCATTCAGGATTTTAACGTGAATAAAGTTTTTTGCAACAGGGATTATGAACCGCAGGCCATACAGAGGGACCGTGAGATAGAGGATTTCCTGCTCAAACATCATATTCAGCTGAAAGATTTTAAAGATCAGGTCATATTTGAAAAAGATGATATTCTGAAAAATGAACATTCTCCGTATACAGTTTTCACCCCATACTCAAAAAAATGGAAAGAAAACTTGAAAAATATAGAAACGCTTACTACAGACTTGACCCATTTTGCAAATTATAGAGGGTCTTCAGAGGTTATTTCCCTAAAAGAAATCGGATTTGAGAAAACAGAGCTTGAGTTCACGGAACCAGAGTTGAACAGAGATATAATAGATTCTTACGGAAAGTACAGGGATTTCCCTGCAATGGATCATACTACCCATCTTGGGACTGCACTTCGTTTCGGGACTATTTCGATCCGGAAATGTGTGCAATATGCTGTTAAACATAATGAAGTCTGGCTTAATGAACTTATATGGAGAGAGTTTTTTATGCAGATCCTGTATCATTTTCCAGATGTTGTTCATCAGTGTTTTAAAAAGAAATATGAGAATATTGCCTGGAGAAACAACGAAAAGGAATTTAAGGCATGGTGCGAAGGGAAAACCGGATATCCTATTGTAGATGCAGGAATGAGGCAGCTTAATGAAACCGGCTTTATGCACAACAGGGTAAGAATGGTCACCGCAAGCTTTCTGGCCAAACATCTGCTCATTGATTGGCGATGGGGAGAAGCCTATTTTGCTGAAAAATTGCTAGACTATGATCTGGCAGCCAATAACGGAAACTGGCAGTGGGCTGCAGGCTGTGGCTGTGATGCAGCACCGTATTTCAGGATCTTTAATCCCTATGAACAGACAAAAAAGTTTGATAAAGATTCTCAGTATATCAGAAAGTGGCTTCCTGAAGATTATGTGGAAGAACCTGTCGTTGAGCATACAAAAGCCAGGGACAGAGCATTAAAAGCTTATAAAGAAGCAATGGCAGAATAAGAGACCATATATATAGCTTAATTTTTTGAGGAATTAGGTATTTTTGTAAACTATTTAACGGATATGAATTATACACTTATAAAAGATTTTATAGACCTATTGCAAGAGTTTGAAACCGAAATCCAGGCTTGTCCTGATTTATATCCGGGAAGTATTCAGGGCTTTAAAGCATGGATTACGGATAAGGAGAATGCTGACCAGAAAGAACGTCCCGAAGAACCTTACTGGGAAGGAAAGGAGAATGGAAGAACGCCGGAAAGTGCTATAAGTACATTACTTGTTCACCTTAATCGATATGCCAAAACCTATTCGAAGTCTGCAATCTCAAATTCTGAATTTTCTACTCAGGAAGATTTTATTTATCTGATCAATCTAAAAGCTTTTGGTGAGATGACCAAGATGGCCCTGATTAAGAAAAATATTCATGATAAACCCGTGGGTATGCTTATTATTGCCAGATTATTGCGTCAGGGGCTTATTGAACAGGCTGACTCTGATCTGGATAAACGAAGTAAATTAATCCGTATTACTGAAAGAGGATTATTGATCCTCGAAAAGCAGATGGAAAAGATCCGTCAGGCGACCAATATTGTTGCCGGAAATCTTAACTATCGTGAAAAAATGGAGCTTATACGTATTTTAAATAAACTGGATAGTTTTCATTATCCTATTTTTTCACGGAATATCCAGTCTGATCAGCTCATTAATATCATATATGATGAATATTCATTTTGATACTGAATGAGATACTTAAATGTACCAAGGTTTTACTTCTTCCAAAACGGTGGGTGAACCTGGCTTTATTGTTGATACATTTAAGTATATCAATATACTTTAAAAGTTTGATTTATTTTTTAGTGGATGTAATTTCATTGATTTTCAGAATCATTTCCTTTGCATTGGCATTGGCTGGATCAAGTTCCAGTGCTTTCTGGTAATCGCTCTTTGACAGTGCATATTCTTTTTTATTAAAATAAGCTTCCCCACGACTATCATAAACATTTCCTGACTTTGGAAACTCATTGACGTTTAAATCAAAAATCTTAAGCGCTGCATCTGTTTGACCGTTTCTTAGAAATTCATACCCCAATTCGTTCAATTCATTTTCATTGGAGAAATTATAATCATCAGGCTTATTCTTTTTAAGATCTTTATATAAAGCAATTCCTTTATGAATGTTTTTTAAACATTCTTTTCTGATTGTTAGGCCAATAGATTCTTTTTGAGGTTCGATAGGATAGTTCTTCCAGTGGTTCAAACTGGCAATGCTTAAAAGAATTTCTTCGATTAATTTAAAATTATTTCCGTTAGTCATTACAGCCAGTCCATTTCCGTCCTCCGCACTTCCGATATAATAGCATACAAAACCTTCATTTCCACCGCTGTGCCCGAAGTATTTTGTGCCTTTGAAATCATTTAGAAATACCCCGTAATTATTCTCAATTCTCTTTACAGACATTTCTTTGGACAAAATTTTATTTGATTTTCCTAACAAAGACAATTGTGTTTCGATGATATATTTCGCCAGATTATTTGGGTTTGTCCATAAACCGGCAGCTGCTTTTTCGGGATAGATGTGATATTTGCCTTGTACTTCTTTTCCATTGTTATAAGCCGTTGCCAGTAATTTTTCTTTTCCCTGGGACGGTGGCTGATTATAAGAACTTTCATTCATTCCCAAAGGCAAAAGAATATTATTCAGTAGGTAATCCTCATATCTTTCTCCTGTTGTATTTTCAAGGATTAATTGTGAAATGGTAGTTCCACCTCCTGAATACTGAAACTTAAGGCCGGGTTCAAAAACAGACCGTACCGCCGGGGAGTTGGCAGGTTTCTGACCATTGAGAATCTGTATTATTGTAGGCAATTCTTTTCCTCTTTGATAACCTCCGAAACCATGAACAGATAGTCCTGCTTTATGACTTAAAAGATTCGCAATGGAGATTTTTTTTCCTTTTGAAACCGAATCGTAAGGGAATTTCCAGCTTTTCAAATAATTATTGATGTCATCATCCAAACCTAGTTTTCCTTGCTCAACGAGCTTCAAAAGACCAAGACTGTTGATAGATTTGCTGATGGACGCAGCCTGGAATAATGTTTGAGTGGTTGCCGGTCTGTTTTCAGCAACATCTGCATAGCCATATGCTTTTGCCCATTCTACTTTATAATCCTTAATAACTGCGATGCTTACTGCATTCATATTGTAGAAAGCCATCCTCTCTTTTAAGGTCCATTTCTTAGTTTTCGACTGATCCCAGCTCAGCAGGTTATCTTCAAATGATTTTATTTTATCCTTTACATTTTGGGCAAAAATATTCAGTGATAAAGAGAGAAGCAGGATGAGATGTATTTTTTTCATTTCTATTCTTGGTTATCTGTTTCAGTATAAAGACGATTCAAAAGCAATTTTTATTACATCAGGGATTGATTTTTTTAATATCTGTTCTCCTGTTTATTCTTTTTCAGTTTATAACCGTTCTTTTTTCTTTATAAATGTAAGGCTTCGTTCTCTCATATCAGCATATTAAATTATATCGTCAAATTAAAAACCGCCTTGTTTCGTTTCTGTGAATGACATTCAAAAATTATTTAACTTTATTTCAGGTTAATTAAAAAATACACTTATGAAAAACTTGACTAAAAATTATCTGTTGCTTTTACTTACCTTTTTTACTTTAGGTAACGTGAATGCACAAAACAGCCGTACGAGTACCAACGATACTGTTAAATTAAAATCTTCTGTTCCGTTTGATTCAAACGCCGCCAAGCTTGCATTGGACGAAGGGAATAGTACCATTAAAGGCAGAATAAGTTTGACACTTCCACCTGCGGATGGAGCCAAAACATTTTACGGCAGCAACCTGAAAGTTTATCTGATGCCGGTTACCCCATACCTGCTGGATTTCCTGGAGCTTAGGAAGCAGGAAGATCCCAGAAGGCTAAAATTTGCCTATCTCAGCCCACAGGCATGGAAATACAGGCTGGAAGCAATGTCTAATGGCGCGGGGGAATTTGCTTTTTACCACATGAAACCAGGAAAATATTATCTGGAAGTTTATTTTCCGTGGCAATATTCGGGTTATGACAACCAGTATGTAGGTTCGGAAGGAAATACAGATTATTACGAGAAGCAATATTTTTCGAGTAATTATGAACAAATGCTCAGTAAGATTATAGAAATTAAAAAAGATGGCTCAACCGAGAAAGCAAAACTGCATAAATTTGTGGTAGGACGTCATTAATAAAACGGAAAGCAGGAATAACAAAAAAGCGCAAATTTTTCTTAAAATTTGCGCTTTTTAAAGTTGTGACCACTAATATTCTGTTATCGGCAAAATATTAACCGGTTATTTTCAGCGATTGAATGTATCCATCAGCCAGCTGAAAATGATATTTCAAAACAATAGGACTGCCCGGAAATGTTCCCGACGTTTCAGCCGATAAGATGTTTTCCTTTTCGTTATAATCTAACGGCTTCATACTGGCTCTGTATTCTTTGTTGGCTTTGTCAATCCAGTTTTCAATTTCTGCTTTTCCGTTGTGTGTTTTGCCTTCATCAAATACTTCTGCATTTTCAGCAAAACAATTGGCATAAGCTGCACTGTCAAACTCATTTTGGGCTTTAACTAATTCTGAGATAATGTTGGGTAAATTCATTGTATAATATTTTAAGATGATTAAATGGTTGGTACTGTACCGCCATCAATTATAAATTCAGTTCCGGTTAAATAGCCGGCTCTTGGTGAAACAAGAAAGCCAACGAATTCAGCTACCTCTTTCGGTTCGGCAGGTCTTCCGAAAGGTATTCCCCCCAATGCATCCATCACGCTTTGTTGCGCTTCTTCTACAGTACTATTCGCATTTCTCGCAATTTCACCCAGCCAGGCTTCCGAAGCTGTTGTATTGATCCACCCTGGTGAAACAGTCAGCACCCGGATACCTTTGGGAGTCACTTCGTTCGATAAACTTTTACTATAGTTTCTCAATCCTGCTTTTGAAGCAGCATAAGGTAAAGTTGAATCATAAAGAGGTAATTTGCCCTGGATTGACGCGATGTGAATAATTACACCACTCTTTCGCTCAATCATTTGTGGTAGAAATCCTCTGTCCAGTCGAACCGGAGCAAGTAAATTAGCCTGCAGGGTCGATTCCCAGTCTTCATCATTCAATGCGGCAAAGCCACCAGCGGGTGTTGATGAAGAACCAAGGTTGTTCACAAGAATGTCCAGCCTGCCATAAGTCGACAGCACTTCGCTGATTACTTTTTGTGTTCCTTCTGCTTTGCTCAGATCTGAAGGAATGAAATGCAGGTTGGTGTTTTCTTCTTCAGGTGCATTTCTTGCAGTAATAATAACCGTTGCACCAGCTTGTAACAGTCTTTCTGCTATTGCTTTTCCGGCTCCTTTTGTTCCACCGGTTACCAAGGCAATTTTACCTTGTAATTCGTTGTTGTAATTAAATTGATATTCCATTGTTGAATTCTTTGATACAAATTTCCGAAGTATCACTCTTTCAGGCAATAACGGAAAACCGAATTGCATAGGGATAATTTTTTCCCCTATTGTACAATTTGGTACATTGGACTAAATTTGTGTATGCGTGAAAGAAAAATACCTTTGAATTTAAACTGCGGTCTTGACCTTATCGGTGAAGTCTTGTATGGTAAATGGAAAATCCGTCTGTTATGGTTTATCAATCAAGGTCATCTGCGTCCAAGTGAATTAAACCGTAAAATTCCCGATGCTTCAAGACGTGTTTTAAATATCCAGCTGAAAGAACTTGAAGAGCACGAGCTTGTTACAAAGAAAATCTATGCCCAGGTTCCACCGAAAGTTGAATATTTCCTCACAGATTTTGGTAAAACCCTGATTCCCGTAATTTCTGCGTTAGGATATTGGGGAGACGAAAATGAAGATAGGCTGAGAAAAGTAATTTTAAAAAGAATGGGGGAGAATACTTACGATGAACCTAATGAAGTTAGTAATTGATTAAAAACCAATTACCAACTGTTTACTCCATTTTGAAGAGCCTTTTCGTAGTTTTCCTTATTAAAGGAATAAACATCTTGTGCCTTATGAGCGCCTCCTTTTCGTTGTTCATCCAACTTGGTTAGAATTCCCAGGTTTTTTATTTTTCTGTAGAAATTACCCCTGTTCAGACTCCTGCCCAGTATCGTTTCATATAATCGCTGCAATTCTGTCATTGTAAATTTTTCCGGCAGCAGGTTATATCCGATGGGTTTGTAAGTTATTCTTTCCCTGAGTGTTAATAAAGCTTTTAAGATTATTTGTTTATGATCCATTGTGATGAGGTAATGATCAAGATTATTAACATCAAGCCACTCAAATTCGTCGCTCAGCTCATCAGCTGTTGGAGAAACATCATGATAATTCACAAGTGCATAATAGCCGATAGAAATAAACCTTTGCTTATGCCACAAACTCTCATCATAATCGCTAAAAACTTCCTCGCTCCGGCCATTCCTTCCAAAAACGGAAAACTCTTCCAGGAATATATCGGTTACACCGGCACGCTCTTGTAAAATTCTTACTGCTGCATCATCAATATGTTCTTCTTTTTTAAGATAGCCGCCCGGTAGAAACCATTGCTTGTTAAATTTCATTTTAATAGCCAGGACTTTGAGCTCGTTTTCACTGAATCCAAAGATCACAGTATCGATAGAAATATGGGGAAGATAGAGCTGATAGGCTTCAGTTGATTTTTGTAAAATCTGTGTATGGGGATTCATATCTATTTTAATTGTTCGTGTCGGGCAAAGTTAAGATGATATTAAGGAAGGAGCAAGAATCTGGGCTTTCAGGCTTTACTTTTTGGTAACATATAGTTTAAGATTCTGTATCAATAGAAGTTCTTTTTGTAATAAAATTGTAAATAACCTGAATATAATTTACTGTAAATCAATTGAATAATTGTTTGTTAATTTTTTTTTAACATTCATTTGGCTGTATCAGAAAAAGAATGTAATATTGAGTCGCTTCATTATGAAGCAACTAAAAATTGTTAAGATATATCAAAAGCTCAATAGATAATATCTGTTGTTTTTAATTGTATGTCATGACCAGTTACCTTATTGAAATTCAATATTTTATTACACAATCCAAACAAAAAAAAGATTAACTGCTAATTATGAAAAACTCAAAACTCCGAATTTCTACATTGTTGCTGATGTTTTCTTGTGGGGTGGCATTTGGCCAGCAGACCGACAGCCTAAGCCTTAAGAAAAAAGCAATAACTTCTTCCAAAGAGGATAATAACAGGAATGTGATGCTCAATGCAGCCAACAATACCAGCCCCCGCGATGTCAATATAGGTCTTCCTTCTACCGTTGGAGGGATCACGATCCTTGAAAATGACCTTCCGGTTGTTTATTTTTTCTGGCCCGAATTGCCTAATAAAACATGGAGGCAAAGTGTTGGACTGGAAAGAACCGGACTTTTAAAAATGGACCAGTTAGCCAATACAATGGGTGACCTGGGTTTTGCGGTGAATTCTTATGCTCAAACAGGAACCAAGGATTTTAAATTAAAAGGAAAACTTACAACAAGTACTTTCGGTTGGCTGCAGGGCGACGTCAATGCTTCCGGACCGATTTCCAAAAACGGCTGGACCTATACCGCAGGAGCTTTTGCCAACTATGATCCAAGTACATATAAATTGGGTTTTGCAAGAAATGCTGATGAAACAAAGATTTTCAGGGCAGGGGTTACCAAATACTTCAATGATGATAAGGGTAAAATTTCAGTTTTATACAAATATGCAGATTCTTACAGCATAACCAATTATGCCGTTTTTCAATACGGAGCAGAAGGTAAAGTGACCGAGCTTGACAATTTCAAAATCGGTAGAGATTCCTATGTGGTAAGGGACGGACAGATGAAAATGAAAGATATTCTTACAGGAAACTATTACTGGGCATCAATGAATGGCGAAGATAACAGGTCAACTTCTCATAATATAGATGTTTTTGGTAATTATCTTTTGAATAACGGATGGAATTTCAAATTCTCGACAAGAGCGCATTTTTCAAAAGCGAAAATGTCCAATATGATTCCTTTAAGTATTTTCAATGCGGATCCTTCAGCAGGATATACTTTGGCTTCCGGCGGACAGGCCTATTCCGGACCGGTAGGAACTATTTTGGGAATGCATACCCCCGAAACCCCCATTACGAATATTGCCGGGCGTTTTTCTTTGAATAAACAGCTTGGAAATCATAATGTGACATTCGGAATATTGGAGCAATATTACCACGTGAACCAATTCACATCCAACCGTTCTTTCTTCTTTCAGACTGTTGAACCGCAGCCTCAGCGGCTGATTGGTCCCAATACCGATGCTGACGGCTTCTACAACTACAATGCAGGCGGAGAGTACCACAGTGGAACAGAAAATAAACTTTCACTGTATGGTACAGACGAATGGAAAGTTACCGACAATTTTAACCTGAGCTATGGTTTGCATTTAAAAAATCACATCATTGACGGAGAATACTCTCTGACTCCGAGAACTATCGGTTTTAGCTTTACGAATCCTGGTCAGTTTAATCACATCAGCCAAAGTTTCTTCCAGATTGCAGGAAGTTTGAATGCAACTTACAACGTTACCAAAAATTTCGGAGTTTTAGCCAACTTCTTATATACAGAAGAAAACAGAAGATTGGAAAGTTACTCCCAGGCTTTTGAACCCAATACCAATAAAATTAAAAGCCCCTTGGGAGCAATCGGAGTATTCTGGAATACAGACTGGCTCCAGCTGATTTCCCAGGCTACGTATCTGAAGAAAAATAATAATCTTAACAGATATAACCTGGTAAATCCTGCCAATAGTTCAGAAGCACAAACCACGACTGTTTATTATGATATTCAGACTCTGGGCTGGACTACGGATTTTGTTTTAAAACCATTCAAAGGATTTAACCTTCATTATTTGATTACTTTACAAAATCCGGTGTACAAAAAATTTAATTTCAATGCTTTCGGAAAAGACTATGATTACAATGACAACAACGTGTTGGGTGTTGCTAAAGTATTGATGGAAATCGATCCAAGCTATTCTATCGACAAATGGAGGTTCTGGGCGAGTTTCAGATATTTTTCGAAACAATATGCGAACCTTACGAATGCCCTATACTTCGCTCCGAGATGGGAAACTTTCGGTGGTGTAAGTTATACGGTTAACAAAAATATCAACATTGGTGCAACGGTGATCAACTTTTTGAACCAAAGAGGAGCAAGCGGAACCATCAATGGGGCCGAGTTGATTACAGACGCAAGTCCATACTACGGAAAACTATTGACAGGAACGTACATTATGCCATTGACAGGTCAATTATCGGTAAACTTCAATTTCTAAAATGTAAACAATGAAAAGAACAGTTTTAAATGTGGCTACATTATTTTTAGGAGTAACAGCATTTGCACAGGATATTCAGATAGTCACAAATACCAAAGGTCCTGTTTTAGGATATTCCGCCAATTCAGGAGTCAAAATTCTAACGGTTGGTGGAAATAAATTCAAGGATTTAAACAAGAACGGAAAACTTGACAAATACGAAGACTGGAGACTTCCGGTAGATGAAAGAGCGAAAGATTTGGCTTCGAAAATGACCGTCGAACAGATTGCAGGTTTGATGCTGTACAGCGGCCATCAATCTGTTCCCGCACCGGCAGACGGTTTCCGGGCAGGAAAGTACAACGGAAAGCTGTATAAAGAAAGCGGTGCAAAAGCTTCTGATTTAACAGACCAGCAAAAGAAATTCCTGAAGGAAGACAACCTTCGCCACGTTTTGGTAACAACCGTTGAATCACCTGAAATTGCAGCCCAATGGAGTAACAATATCCAGGCTTATATCGAAGGTTTAGGATTGGGAATTCCAGCCAACAACAGTACAGATCCCAGACATTCTGCAACGGTAACCGCGGAATTTAATGAAGGAGCAGGTGGGCAGATTTCACTTTGGCCGGACGGATTGGCAATGGGAGCAACTTTCGACCCTGAACTGGTTAAAAAATTCGGAAACATTGCTGCTCAGGAGTACAGAGCATTGGGAATCTCAACTGCTTTATCGCCTCAGATCGACCTGGGGACAGAACCGCGTTGGTACAGAATCGCTTATGTTTTCTCTGAAAGTCCGGAATTGACAGCAGATTTAGGAAGAGGTTATATTGACGGTTTCCAGACGACCATCGGAAGTAAAAACGGTTGGGGTAACAAAAGTGTGAATGCAATGGTGAAGCACTGGCCGGGAGGTGGCCCTGAAGAAGGCGGCCGCGATGGGCACTGGGCCATGGGGAAATTTGCGGTTTATCCCGGAAATAACTTCCGGAACCATGTAAAGCCTTTTACCGAAGGTGCTTTCAAATTAAATGGCGGAACAAAAGAAGCTTCTGCAGTGATGCCTTATTACACGATTAGTTTTAATCAGGACACCAAAAATGGCGAAAACGTTGGAAACGGTTACAGCAAATACCTGATCACAGATTTGCTTCGCGGAAAATATAAATACGATGGTGTGGTATGCACCGACTGGCTGATTACAGCTGACGAGCCCAAAACTCCGGGCGGATTTGCCGGAAAACCCTGGGGCGCTGAGAAATTATCTATCGCTGAACGTCATTATAAAGTCTTGGAAGCCGGTGTTGACCAGTTCGGAGGAAATAATGATAAAGGACCTGTTTTGGAAGCCTATCAGATGGGTGTAAAAGAGCACGGTGAGAAAGCATATCGTGCAAAATTTGAGCAATCTGCCGTTCGTTTGCTGAGAAATTTCTTCAGAACGGGATTGTTTGAGAATCCTTATGTCAACGTTGAAGAAACCAAAAAGATTGTTGGTAATCCTGAATTTATGAAGGCCGGCTACGAAGCTCAGGTAAAATCCATTGTGATGTTGAAAAATAAAGCCAATATTCTTCCCATCAAAGAAAGAAAAACGGTTTATATCCCGAAGAGGTATTCTCCGGCAACGTTTAACTGGTGGGGAATTTACACGGCTCCCTCTCTGGATTATCCTGTTGACATCGAAAAAATCAAAAAGCATTATAACGTGACCGAAGACCCTGCAAAAGCCGATTTCGCTTTGGTCTTTGTGAAAAGTCCGCACAGTGAAGAAGGCGGCTATAGTGATATTGATGCAGCAGAAGGCGGAAACGGTTACCTTCCGATTTCCCTTCAATACAAAACGTATACGGCAACCGAAGCCCGTGAGAAAAGTATTGCAGCAGGCGATCCGGTTGTAGCTCCGAATGTACACGACAGAACATTCAAAAATAAAACTTCAACGGCTACCAATTTTACAGATTTACTGACAATTGAAAACACCTACAAAGCGATGAACGGAAAACCTGTCATTGTTTCTGTAACAGCTTCAAAACCGATGGTTTTCAACGAATTTGAAAAGCACGCCGATGCAATTTTAATGAACTTCAATGTCTCCAATCAGGCAGTTGTGGATATCGTAACCGGAAAATATGAGCCTTCGGGATTGCTTCCCCTTCAGATGCCTGCCAATATGGCGACTGTTGAAAAGCAAAAAGAAGATGTTCCTTACGATATGGAAACGCACAAAGACTCTGAAGGGCACAATTATGATTTCGGGTACGGAATGAACTGGTCCGGCGTGATTAAAGATGCAAGAACAGAGAAATATAAAAAATAATTGAAAAGATTCTGAGTCTGTTTTACGGGCTCAGAATTTATTTTTGAATTAAAACTGTTTAACTTTTTAACCAAAAAAGTCACAAAAGCTAAATCTAAAGTGATTAATGTGTTAAAATCAAAAAACTTTTGTGCCTTTTGTGGTAAAAACAATTTAATATGAAAATCAAATTCACAATCTATTCATTAATGCTCGGTTCATTGATGTTTGCCCAGGAAAACCTCGATTTCAGCGGAAAGAAAAACTTAATTTCTCCCGAAATCAACGGTCAGAATGTTACCTTTCGTCTGCTCGCTCCCAATGCGAACAGCGTAAAACTTCAGGGAAACTGGTTTCCGTCAAAAGGAATGGAGCCGGGTTCTGTTGATTTGCAGAAAGACAAAGACGGTGTTTGGTCATTCACAAAAAATGATTTCTATCCCGATATTTATACCTATTCGTTTATTGTTGACGGCGTAAAAGCCAACGACCCGAACAATTCCTATCAGGTTCGTGACGTTTCATCAGTGATGAGTATGATGTTGATTGACGGAAAACCATCCGAAAATTACAAAGTTCAGAATGTCCCGCACGGAACAGTTTCCAAAAGATGGTACCAATCAAAAGGATTGAAAGAAGACAGAAGATTAACGGTTTACACTCCGCCGGGATATGAAAATTCCAAAGAGGAATTTCCTGTTTTGTACCTCTTACACGGAATGGGTGGGGATGAAGAAGCGTGGATGACTTTGGGAAGAGCCTCACAGATTCTGGATAATCTGATTGCACAGGGAAAAGCAAAACCGATGATTGTTGTAATGCCGAACGGACACACCAGCAATTCAGCGGCGCCGGGAGAGTCTTCCAAAGGTTTTTATAAAATCGATATGAGAACACCTGATATTTTCAGTGGCGATATGGAAACCTACTTCAAGGAAATTATGGATTTTACAGAGTCCAGTTACAGAGTAAAAGCCAATGCGGAGAACCGCGCTGTTGCCGGGCTTTCAATGGGTGGCTTTCATTCTCTGTATATTTCTGCTAATCAGCCGAAAACGTTTCATTATATCGGGCTTTTTTCTCCGGCGATTCTTCCTCCTGATGAAAAGAAAAGTCCGGTTTATCAGAATTTGGACGAAAAACTGAAAACCCAGCAGACCAATTCCTACAAACTCTACTGGATTGCCATTGGAAAGACTGATTTTCTCTACAAAAATGTAGAAGAATATCGTAAGAAACTCGACAAAATGAACTTCAAATATCAATACGTAGAATCCGAAGGCGGTCACACCTGGAGCAATTGGAGAACATACCTTAATGACTTTCTTCCACAATTATTCAAATAAATTGAAAAATGAAAAAAATATTCATAGCACTATTTATAGCAGGGATGTACAATGCATATGCTCAAAAATCAATTCCATTATATAAAGGAAAAGCGCCCGGAACAGAAAACTGGACACAGAAAGAAGCACAGCAATTCAACGAGCTGTTCAAAACAGAAGTGGTTTTCAACGTTACTCAACCTTCGATTTTAGTTTTTGAAGCTGATCAATCTAAAGCGAACGGAACAGTAATCGTTATCGCTCCGGGAGGTGGCTTTCAAAGCTTATCCATCAAACGTGAAGGAATTGATATGGCAAAAAAACTCGCAGAAAACGGAATCACAGCGGTTGTTTTAAAATACAGATTGCTGGAAACAAAATCCAATGATCCTGCAAAGGAAATGATGGAAAATATCAAAGACAGGAAAGCTTTTGATGCGAAAACAGCACCTATCAAAGTAATGGCGGGAGACGACATTAAAACAGCGATTACCTATATCAGAACCCACGCCAAAGAATTAAATATCAATCCTGAAAAGTTGGGTGTAATTGGTTTTTCTGCAGGAGCAAGTGTAATCCTGGAAAGCGTTTTTCATAGTAAAGATGCTGCCACTTTACCAAATTTCGCAGCTTCCATTTATGGAGGGCCAAGTCAGGAAATTTTAGATACGGAAATTCCAAAATCGCCTCTTCCTTTATTCATTTGCGCTGCAAGTGATGACCAATTAAAACTCGCTCCGAAATCTGTCTTACTGTACAACAAATGGCTGGAAGCAGGACAACCAACCGAACTTCATATTTACGAAAAAGGAGGCCACGGTTTCGGTATGGGAAAACAGAATCTTCCTGTCGATAAGTGGTCGGATGTTTATTTGGATTGGTTGAGATTCCATAAATTTTTGTAATACTTAATCAAACTGAAAAAATTCAATTATATACTTTCTTTTACGGCAATAACTGGTTCGTACAGCTTTCTCCCGTAATTTCAGAAATTCTCAACAATAACAAAACGTAAAATAGTATGAACAAGAACGAAACTACTTTGCTGATGCTTTCGAAAAAAGCAAAGTTTGCAGGATTGTTCCTGGCTTTGTTAGCAGCTTCACCTTTAGCAAAGGCTCAAAATAATCCGACGGTTACCGTTGGCGGAAAGACATTCAAAGACCTTAATAAAAATGGTAAACTCGATATCTGGGAAGATACCGGACTTTCTGTTGATAAAAGAATTGATGCGATCATCAGACAAATGACCAACGAAGAAAAAGTAAACCTTCTGATTGGAACAGGAATGCCAGGAATTGAAGTTCTGACCGGACCTGTCGGTGATTCAAAACAAGGGTTGGTTCCCGGAGCAGCTGGAGGAACAGCCAATTTTGACAGATTCGGAATTCCTGCGACGGTGGTTGCGGATGGTCCTGCGGGTTTAAGAATTGCACCAACGAGGGAAAATGACTCAAAAACGTATTATGCGACGGCTTTTCCCGTAGGCACGGCTTTGGCATCGACCTGGAACAAAACTCTGCTCGAAGAAGTGGGAAAAGCAATGGGAAATGAAGTGAAAGAATACGGAGTGGATGTTTTGCTGGCGCCTGCCTTGAACATCCAGAGAAATCCGTTGAACGGAAGAAACTTTGAGTATTATTCGGAAGATCCTTTAATTTCAGGGAAAACGGCTGCAGCAATTGTCAATGGGATTCAGTCCCAGGGAGTAGGAACTTCAATTAAACATTTTGCAGCGAATAATGAGGAAACAAACAGGCTGACAATCAATGCCCATGTATCCGAAAGAGCTCTGAGAGAATTATATCTTAGGAATTTTGAAATCACTGTAAAAGAATCCCAGCCGTGGACGGTAATGTCATCCTATAACAAAGTGAATGGTGTATATACTTCAGATTCCAGGGATTTACTGACCCAGGTTTTAAGAAACGAATGGGGTTTTAAAGGAATTGTAATGACCGACTGGTTCGGTGGTTTCCCCGGATTTGAATCGATCAGAACAGGAGGGATTTCTGATGTGATCAAACAGATGAATGCAGGAAACGACCTTTTGATGCCGGGGATTCTGGCACAGAAAAAAGTGTTGCTGGAAGCTTTGAACTCAGGGAAACTATCTCAGGAAGTAGTAGATCTCAACGTGAAAAGAATTTTGGAATATGTTTTCAGAACGCCAACATTTGCGCATTATAAGTACAGTGACAGTCCCGATCTTAATGCTCACGCTGCGGTAACCAGAAATGCGGCGGCAGAAGGAATGGTTTTGCTTAAAAATGAAAATGGAGCTTTACCTTTTGCAGACAAGCAAAAAGAAGTTTCTTTGTTCGGAGTGACGTCTTATGCATGGATTACAGGAGGCACCGGAAGTGGAAGCGTGAATAACAAACATACGGTTTCACTTTTGGAAGGTCTGAATGCTGCGGGTTACAAATTGGACAAGGAGTTGGTAGAATTGTATAAGCCGCATGCTGAAAAAGAAGCAGCAGCAGAAAAAGAAAGAAGAAAAGCCAGGGGAATTTTAGCATTGCCGGAGAGACTTCCTGAAATGAAAATGGATGATGCTTTTATCGCTAAAAAGGCAGAAACTTCTGAAATTGCTTTTGTAACACTGGGAAGAAATTCCGGTGAAGGTGGTGATAGGGTAGTAGACAATGACTTTAATCTGGCAGCGGAGGAAATAGAAATGCTTGATAAAATTTCCAAAGCCTTCCATGCAAAAGGAAAAAAGGTAGTCGTAATACTGAATATTGGCGGTGTCATTGAAACAGCTTCGTGGAAAGACAAGGCGGATGCCATATTACTGGCCTGGCAGCCGGGACAGGAAGGAGGGCATTCTGTTGCGGATGTGATTTCAGGAAAGATAAATCCTTCCGGAAAATTGACGATGACCTTCCCCGTAAAGTATACGGATCATGCGTCTGCAAAGAATTTTCCGGGAGAACCGGCGGATAATCCTACAAATGTGACCTATCAGGAAGGTGTGTATGTTGGATACCGTTATTTCAATACGTTTGGGATAAAATCTTCATTTGAATTCGGTTACGGAAAATCATATACAGATTTTGAGTATTCAAATATCAGAACAAATTCAAAGACTTTCAATGATCTTTTGGAAGTAAGTGTTGATATTAAAAATACTGGGAAAGCATCAGGAAAAGAGGTCGTTGAATTGTATCTTTCTGCACCCGGAAAGACAATCGACAAACCGAAGTCTGAATTAAAAGCTTATGCAAAAACAAAAGAACTGAATCCCGGCGAAACACAGACGGTCACTTTAACTTTACACAAGAAAGATTTAGCTTCGTTTGAAACAGCAAAATCAGCATGGGTCGCCGAACCCGGAACATATAAAATTTTGGTAGGAGCCTCCTCGCTGGATATCAGGCAGAAGACCGAAATTAATTTAACGAAAGAGCTGGTGATTGAAAAGGTACAGCACATTCTTCCTGCTGATAAGCAATTTGAAGATCTGAAACCCAAAAAAGAATAGGTAATATAAGTATGATCACTTGAAATTTTCTCTCCAGGATTTTCTTTCGGATCGGCTATCCAACAAATATTAATCAGGCGAAACCAGCAAAATATGTTTCAAAAAAAGAAACTTAGAAGCTAAAAAACATTGATATATCTGACGACGATGACTTCTGATATTATTTGCTTAAATTTAAGATTCAAATAAATTTTAATACTTGACTTGTTGAATATTGTTTCGCAAGTCATGTTTTTTAAAACGAACAGCGTATGCATCATCAATTAGAAAAACATTACGTCAATAGGGTAGGATGGCTTCGTGCTGCAGTTTTAGGTGCGAATGACGGGTTGCTATCAACCACAAGCATTGTGATTGGAGTTGCTGCTGCTTCTCCGGATAGAAATACGATAATTCTTGCCGCTTTAGCCGGGATGATTGCCGGTGCAATGTCGATGGCCGCAGGAGAATATGTTTCTGTGAGTTCTCAGGAAGATACGGAAAAAGCAGATCTAGCCAGGGAACAGCGTGAACTTGAAGAAATTCCTGAGATAGAATTGCAGGAGCTGGCAAAAATCTACGAAAGGAGAGGGGTGAGCAAAGAAACTGCTATACAGGTTGCTACAGAACTTACAGCGCACGATGCTTTGGCGGCTCATGCTCACGATGAGCTGGGCATCAATGAAATTACACAGGCAAAACCCTTGCAGGCCGCGATGGCTTCTTTTGCTTCTTTTGGTTTGGGTGCTTTGCTTCCTTTTGCTGTTTCGCTGTTGGCACCCATTAAACAGATGGTATATTTTCAGTATGGATTTTCAATTATATTTTTAATGATTTTGGGAGCGATTTCAGCAAGAACAGGCGGTTCTAAAATGGGAATTGCTGTATTGAGGATTTGCTTTTGGGGAACTGTTGCGATGGGGATTACGGCTTTAATTGGGCATCTCTTCGGAGTTTCTGTGGCATAAAGATATGATCAAATAAAAAATAAAGACTGTAATCCAAAACTACAGTCTTTATTTTTCTTAAATTTTAGTGAGGTAATTTATCCCTAAAATATCCATATACCCAGGTTCCTAAAATGGCACTTGCCAAAGTGACAATAACCGCCAAAGCACCGGTTCCGATCTGAGCAAAAAGAGGTCCGGGACAAGCTCCTGTAATCGCCCAGCCGAATCCAAAAATTAATCCACCATAGATTTGCCCTTTATTAAACTTCTTGGGAGCAATTTTGATGGGTTCACCATGAATGGTTTTTATCTTAAATTTTTTGATAAGCCAAACGGAAATGATTCCTGTGAGAACAGCACTTCCGATTACGCCATACATATGGAACGACTGCAAACGGAACATCTCCTGAATCCTGAACCAACTGATAACTTCCGCTTTTACAAATACAATCCCGAAAAGAATCCCTACGATGAGGTATTTGATGTTGTGGTACCATCTGTGCTTCAGTTCGCTTTCGTTGATGCAAATTGCGTCTTGGTGACGTATATCTTCTGTTTCTTTTATCATTTTTTTAAATTATTAAAGTGAAAGAATAATGGGCAGAATAACATTGGCCATTAAAAAACCGCCTGCCATAAAACAGACTGTAGCCACCAATGAGGGCCATTGCAGATTTGAAAGTCCCATAATGGCATGACCACTTGTACAGCCTCCTGCGTAACGGGTTCCGAAACCTACCAGAAAACCTCCAACTACCATTGTAATAAAACCTCTCCAGGTCAATAGACTTGCGAAATTCATCAGCTGAACAGGAATGAGATTGCTGAAGTCCGTAATTCCGTATGTTGCTAATTCGGTTTTCAATTTAGGATTTACTGAAATCTCCCCAGTGTTGATTAGAAAATGCGAAGCGATGATTCCGCCAAGGAAAATTCCGAAAACGAAAAACAGATTCCACCATTCTTTCTTCCAATCATATTTAAAAAAACTAATATCTGCAGGAATACATGCTGCACAAATATGCCTTAAAGACGAGCTGATTCCGAAAGACTTATTCCCTAAAATCAATAAAACCGGAACGGTAAGACCAATAAGGGGACCCGCAATGTACCAAGGCCATGGTTCTTTTATCAATTCTAACATTAATTATATTTTTAATTTAAAACTTTACTCTGACAGACAAAATTGCTTTTCGGAACTCCTGTTTTTGCAATTTCACTGAAACCACCTGCAATTTCGCTAAAATTTCTGTATCCTCTTGCCTGCAAAATACTGGCAGCCATCATACTTCTGTAGCCGCCCGCACAATGTAAGTAGAAATGTTCTTCAGAATCCAACGTGTTGATCCACTCATTAATATAAGCTAAAGGTTTGTTGAAAGCATCATTTATGTGTTTTGCACTGTATTCAGATTCTTTTCTCACATCGATAATTTTTACCTCTTTTCCGTAAATTTCTTTCTCAAATTGCTGCACTGAAATCCTGTTCACGGTATCGATTTCTTTACCACTGTTTTTCCAAGCATTAAAGCCTCCTTTTAGGAAACCAATGACATGATCAAAACCTACACGGCTCAATCTAGTAACAGCTTCTTCCTCTTCGTTTTCATCAGTAATCAAGAGAATCGGTTGCTGTACATCTGCTATTAAAGCTCCAACCCAGGGTGCAAAATCTCCGTTTAAACCAATATTTACAGATTGCGGAATAAAGCCTCTTGCAAAATCATTATTGTTTCTTACATCTAATAATAATGCTCCGCTGTGATCTGCCGTTTCTTCAAATTCGTCAGGCGACAAGGCGTGAAGGCCTTTAGACAAAACTTCATCAAAACTTTCGTAGCCTTTCTTATTCATCGCTACATTCATTCCAAAATATGCAGGTGGGGGAAGAAGTCCGTCAGTAACTGCTTTTATGAAACTTCCCTTGTCTTTTTGGTTAAGTGCATAGTTTGTTTCCTTCTGGTTTCCTAAAGTGTCCACTGTTTCTTTCTGCATATTTTTTCCGCAGGCAGAACCTGATCCATGGGCCGGATATACAATAATATCATCGTCTAAAGGCAAGATTTTTTCGTACAAACTGTCGTAAAGCAAAGCTGCCAATTCTTCCTGCGTAAGATTTGCTGCTTTCTGTGCCAAATCCGGTCTCCCCACGTCGCCTAAAAACAAAGTGTCCCCACTGAATAAAGCAACGTCTTTTCCCTTTTCATCTGTTAATAAGAAAGATGAACTTTCCATCGTGTGACCGGGCGTGTGAAGAACTTTTATTTTGACATTTCCCACTTCAAAAACCTGATTGTCTTCTGCAATAATCGATTTGAATTCCGGTTTTGCAGTTGGTCCGTAAACGATAGGTGCTTTTGTCTTTTTACTTAAATCGACGTGACCGCTCACAAAGTCTGCATGAAAATGGGTTTCAAAAATATATTTTAAAACAACCCCGTCTTTTTCTAATCTTTCAATATAAGGCTGAGTTTCTCTTAACGGATCAATGATTGCAGCTTCTCCGTTTGAAACAATGTAGTAAGCTCCCTGGGCAAGACATCCTGTATACATTTGTTCTATATTCATTGTGATATTTTTTATTTTTTAATGTTACAAAGTTCTGAGTTTTGATATTTTGGTACTGCTACTTTTGTTACATAAGGCTTTTTTAGATAAAAAGCTCTTTCACGATAATGTAAATTCCCATCAACAAAATAAACCAGCCAAAAGCAGGTTTCAGCTTTTTTCCATCAATCTTTTTGGCGAGTTGAGAACCGATAATAATCCCAACAATGGCAATAGAAGAAATAGTGGACAATAACTTCCAGTCGATTTCAGTATTTGGGATGGATGAGAAAAAACCTATTAAAGAATTGAGTGAAATAATAACCAAAGAAGTTCCAATAGCCATTTTCATAGGTATTTTCAGCAAATTAACAAGTGCAGGGATAATCATAAAACCACCGCCAGCTCCTACAAGTCCGGTAAGAATTCCAACGACAGAACCTTCACCCGCTGCCAAAAGCGTCTTATTTATATTGCCATCAGTAGCTTGCAATGGTAATTCAGGTGTTTTCTGAATCATTTTGTACGATGCAAAAATCATTAATCCTGCAAAAATGAGAAGTAAAAAAATATTTTTGGTGACTATCAAATTACTGATGTTAAAAACTTCATCAGGAATAAGCGGAACCAGATAATTTCGGGTAAGAAAGATTGAAATAATGGAAGGAATTCCAAAAACGAAAGCTGTTTTCAGATTAACCAGACCTTTTTTAAAGTAAGAAAGCGAACCAACAACACTGCTGATTCCGACAATGAAAAGTGAATATTCTGTTGCCAAAAAAGCATCCAAACCAAAAAGGTAGACCAATACCGGAACAGTAAGAATGCTTCCACCGCCGCCAATTAATCCTAAAGAAATACCAATTAAAACTGAAGCGAGATAACCAAAAATTTCCATTTGCTTTATTTATGATGCAAAATTGGAAATCTTCGATAACCTGTACAGTTACTTTTGTTACATAAGGATTATTAGTTTTCTGAAAGAGTTATTTTATTTCGTCCAAGCTTCAATTTACCTGCATCTTCAAGCTGCTTCAGAAGCCTTGAAACCACCACTCTTGCCGTTCCCAGTTCGTTTGCCAATTGTTCGTGAGTAATGATAATGGTTTTTGAACCCAGGTTTGCCGATTTTTTATATAGCAAATTAAGCAGTCTTTCATCTACTTTTTTGAACGCAATGGCATTAATGATATCGAGAAGCTCTTCAAAACGTTTGTGGTAAAGTCTGAAAATATAGTCGAGCCATTCAGGATATTGCTTTATGAAGAGAGAAACTTTATCCACAGGTAAAAAAAGAATTTCGGCATCTTCTTCCACTTCGGCTTTTACGATGCTTTTCTCTTTGTGCATGCCGCCCAGAAAAGACATGATGCAGCTTTCGCCTGCCTTTATATAATACAACAAGATCTCGCGGCCATCTTCTTCGGTACGGATTACCTTTATCATCCCTTTCATCACAATAGGAATAGAACGGATAGATGCATTTTCATCGAGAATGATGTCACCTTCGTGATAGGTTTTTGTGATGCCGTTTTGGTAGAGTTTATCCAGCAAATCCTTTGAATTTGAAAATTCTTTTGATAAAACAGGACTATTCATATTTTTTAGAATTAGAAAATAAAATTATATAAATTTCTCTTAACCGAATTTTCAGATAAGAACAAAAAAGATACATTGTAACTGATTGATTTATAAGGTGTCAAAATTTTTGTATCTATAATAATCTCATATAGAGTTAAATTCAGTCACTAATGGCTTTAAAAAAATCTATGTAAAAGATCTAAACATTCTTCCCTAAGTTTAGTGCTTTTAGTTCCAGTTTTAAGATTTCTATTTTCTTTTGTAATACAAGATATTGATTAGGATATTCTTCAAAAATTTCTTCCACAGAAACATCCAGCAGCCTGGCAATATCTTTCCATTCCTGATCCGAAATTTTAATTTTTCCTGTTTCTCTTTTCTGATACTGAGTCTGGCTTATTTTAAGGTAAGTTGCAATATCTGCCTGCGTAATTTTTCTTGCTTTTCGTACGGCAATTAGTTTCTTGTTCATGGTTTTGTGAAAAATTGGGTGAAACGAAAGTATACAATATTTTTTTTAACACAAAATAAAGGGCTATAAAAAGCTATAATTTTTGCTTTTTTGTGTGAATTATGTTTGATACATTTGAAAATATGACACCGGAAAGTGTCTTTTGTATGTGTACAGTACAAAAAAATGAAATGCTGATCAGCATCAACCCATGTCAGGGTTTTGTATGACAAAAACTAATATTAAATTTTTAAAATTATTTTATGAAAAAGAAGTTAGAAAGCTTAAAGCTTAAAAAATTTAAAATGCAAAAAGTAAAAGGAGGAGGTCCATTAGATCCGGTAACAGGTTTTGACCCTTATACTTATGGGCCAGGCAATACCTATAATGGAACATATTATGTTACTGACACTGTTCAAACAGATATAAATCCAGGATAGAAACTAAAATAGGCTATTTGTATTTATTGCAAATAGCCTAATTTTAAGATTGACATTATGATAATTATTTTTAGTAAAAATTACGGTGAGAATACAACGGATGATGTTTTAAACTGGTTGCATCACCATAAAAAAGACAATGAAGTAATACTTAGAATAAATGGTGATGATTTACTAAATAAAGACTTTTATATTGACGTCTCCAATTCTGAATTTAATTTTAACAATCAAAAAATAAATAATCGAATTGTACATACTATTTGGTTTAGACGCACTTTTGATCAAGATTTTTTAAATATTGAACCTAAAATTTTTAATGATTTTCATAATAACAAAACTCTGGAAAATCATTTGTTATCAGAATTAGGAACAATATACAGGTTTTTAGAATCGTTTTTAGACAATTCAGTCTGGATCAATAAATACAGTGAAAGTTTAAATAAACTTAAAACTCTTAAGCTTGCTGAAAAACATGGTCTGAAAATTCCAGACACCTATATAACCAACAAAATAGAGATTATTAACCAATTAGCAGCAGATAAAAATCTGATTACAAAGCCCATAAGTGATGCTGTAACGCTTTTTGATGATGATTCTCATTATATGATGTATACAAGCGAAGTAAGTGAAATTAAAAAAGATGGCTCTATTTTTCCTACCAAACTTCAAAGTAAAATAGATAAAAAATTTGAACTTAGAATATTCTATATAGATGATGTTTTTTATTCTATGGCTATATTTTCTCAAAATGATCATAAAACCAAGGTGGATTTTAGAAATTATAATTTTAAAAAAAGTAACAGAAATGTGCCCTATAAACTACCGGTAAAAATAGAATCAAGTTTAAAAGAATTAGTTAAAGAATTAAATCTGAAAACTTGCTCGATAGATATGATCGTTTCAAAAGATGAAGAGTACTATTTTCTTGAAATAAATCCTGTAGGGCAGTTTGGAATGGTTTCCCAACCATGTAATTATCATTTAGAAGAACAAATGGCATTATATATATTAAAAAATTATGAAGAAAATAACAACGAAGTTTAAAAATAAAAAACTTCCTCTTCCTTACTGGAATATACAAAAAGAATTATCAGATAAAAAATTGGGTGATATTCCCGCAATGATGTATTCCAATTCAGATTTATATCAAACAAGAGGTTATGTTGTTGAAGGCTCTAGAATAGTTATATCTAAAATTATCAGTTAATTGTGAAAATAATATTATTTATTTGATTTCTAACCTCTTGTATAGAAATTAATTTTAGAAAAGAATATTTGGAATATGTTTCCAAATCAAACTCATATCCTTTAGACGATAATATAAAATGACTTATTTTAATAGATTTGCTTGTTGCTTGGTAAATTATGGGCATACAAGAAGTATAATTTGCGATGTGCAAAGAAATAATTACTACCTGATTCCAAATTCCCTCTATATTTTACTTACTGAAGAGTTTCCAAATTTTTCCATTGAAGAAATTTATGAAAGCTACGGAAAGGAAAATGAAAAACACTTAAAAGATTATCTAAATTTTTTATTGGTAAATGAAATAGGGTTTATAGATACCCAGATCATAAAAGAACTACTTCCTTTAAATTTAAATTATAAGGTTGCTGAATCGATTTCCAGTATGATAATTGATTTAGACAAAGAATCTTTTTTTCTTGAAAATTCAGTTCAAATTGCAGAATTTATTGATACAAACAGAGTAAAACAATTACAAATCAGATGTTATGATGCAATTGATTTAAATCTGTTTTTTAATTTCTTGAATAATCTATCTGCAACAACTTTAAAAGGTATTGAAATAATCTTACCTTATAAAATGAAATTAGAAAACAGATTAATCAATAAGAACATTATTAACTCAAATGATAAAATTTATCGATTGATTTATTTTGGATGTAATGAAACTAAACATGATAAATATTTGAACAGAATGATTATTTATGTTGAAGATAAAATTATAAATAAAAAAAGCTGCGGATTGATTTCTTCAAAATATTTTAATTCTAATCTCGAAACCTATACTTTATCCAACAGCCACAACTCCTGTCTCCACAAAAAAATTTCCATAGATTCCGAAGGGAACATTAGGAACTGTCCTTCCATGCCTCAAAGTTTTGGGAATATTAAAGATACTGCCTTAGACGAAGCATTATCCCATCCTGACTTCAAAAAATACTGGAACCTGACCAAAGACAGCATAGAGGTTTGCAAAGATTGTGAATTTCGCTATATCTGTACAGATTGCAGAGCTTATACAGAAAGAACCCATACTAATTCTGAAGGTCTAGATACTTCAAAACCTTTAAAATGCGGATATAATCCATACACAGGTGAATGGGAAGAATGGAGTACCAATCCGCTTAAAGAAAAAGCAATCAGTTATTACGGGATGCAGGACTTGGTAAGATAAAATAATACGCAATCATTGAGAAAAAACTTCTCATTACAACAACCCGATGCCAAAACCTTTTCTGGTCAGCATTTATGTAGTGGTCTTATAGCGGCAGTCATAAGTTATAAGTTATACTAGCACTGGATTAGCTGTTTTCATAAGCAATATTTTTACATATTTTTGTGAAACCATGAATTCGAAATTAGCAGATTACAGACGTAAAAAAGGACTAAGCCAGCAACAGCTTGCAGATGTTTCAGGGGTGAGTATAAGAACGATACAGCGCATTGAAAGCGGAAAAGTGGAAGCACATCCCTCGACACTAAAGATGCTTGCGGACGCACTTGAAGTGGGCACTGAAAAACTCACGATAAATAAACCGTTATCAGAATCTCCGGAAATCAAAAACGGAGATAAAATAAAACCGGGTTTTCACATGTTAGCCCTCATCGGGCTCTTTTTTCCTGTTTTTAACATTATTCTTCCCGGCCTTCTCTGGTTTTTTAAAAAAGATGAATCCCAGGCTTACGACCTTGAAGGGAAATTAGTCATTAATTTTCAGATCACAATGTCTCTACTTTTTATACCGGCGGTTTTATTAATGATCTTTGTATTTTCTGTTGGATTTCCGTTGGTACTGATCATCTATCTTTATACACTCGTCATGTGTATAATAAATATTTTCAGGAGCATCAATAAAAAAGATAGTTTCTACCCTTTGACGTATCTGTTTTTAAAATAAACTATCTGAAAGTCTCTTCCAGAGCCAAATGACGTTAATCTGTCGTGAAAGAGTCGTAATAAGTTACCGTGATTTGCTGCTAAATTTGTGACAAATCTTTTCCTCATGAAAAAATTCTTCACTCTTTTATTCTTAATCTGGATATTACCTTTAATTGCTCAAAAAAATATCAAGATTAGACACCTTAACGGAAAAACAATCGATTCTCATGTTCTGCAACAACGGTTGTCGCGATTGGTCGATAGTGCTAAGATTGCAGGTTTGCAGGTAGCTATTATCAACCATAATAAAGTGATCTATTCATCAAGCTTCGGCTATAAGGATATTGAAAACAGTAAGAAGCTTAATGACAGTACAGTAATGTACGCAGCCTCACTAACCAAGCCTGTTGCTGCTTATATCTTTATGCGCCTGGTAGATAAAGGAATATTCAGCCTCGACGAGCCTGTTTACAAATATCTGAAAAAGCCGATAGGACACTATGCGAAATGGAAAGACCTGGCAGAAGAATCTGAATCCTTCAATCTGATCACCCCCAGGATGCTCTTGAGCCATAGTTCCGGGCTTCCGGTTCTCCGGCAGTTGTACGGCAATAAAGTTAACCTTATCGCTAAGCCGGGCGAAAAGTTCTATTACTCCAATGAAGGGATTAACCTGTTGGGATTTATGATAGAGGAATATACGGGAAGGAAACTTGAAGATATTGCAAGGGAAGAAGTTTTCGGACCATTGCAGATGCGACATACAAGCATGATTTGGGAAAATAGATTTGAAGACAATTTCTCCAATGCTTATTTCAAAGATGGGAAGAAATATGGTTCGGAAAGAAGGGAAAGCAGCAGGGCAGCTGGTTCAATGTCTACCACTGCAAATGATTATGCGAATTTTACGATCAACCTGATGAAAAAGAAAGGCTTATCCCGTAAAGCTTATCTTGAGATGCTGAAGCCACAGATCATGGTAAAGAGCAGGAGGGGATTCGGCCCTTTGAAAGACAGCATCACCACTGAGAATGATGCGATTCATCTTGCCTGGGGATTAGGAATAGGGCTTTTCGACTCGCCTTTTGGAAGGGCTTTCTTCCATACCGGGCACGGTGAAGCTAACCAGAATTATGCTGTGGCATTTCCTGAAAATGGAACAGCCGTCATTATCCTCAGCAACAGTGAGAACTTTGAAAAGAACAATGCAGAGATCTTAAAGCTCTGTATCGGGGATATATATTCACCACTGAGATGGCTTGGACATTTGGACAGGAATTCGGAGTAGAAGTGGGATTTCATAGTTCGATGATACAGTTTTAGTGAACCTTTCGTTATCAATTGACTTACCGCCATAGCCAATTTGCTTCGGATAAGAGCACTGATGTTGATTACGCTTACAAAGCCTTTTCATCTTTTGTATCAATTTGATGAGGTAATTTTCAGATTGCGGAAATAGCCATCTGTGCCTATATCAACAAATAAACCTACAGCCCCAGATCCATCTGCTCCTTGCTTGAGATCATTCACAATAAGCGAAGGATGTTTGTCTTTGTTTAAAAAAAGTCTTGCCTGGCTGCCTTCTACTTCAATTTTCATCTTGATCCATTCATTCAAACCCATATCGGCATATGACTCATACTTCTCGGGATTCTCTTTTCTTAGACGCTCATATTTATAATCTGGAAAAGAGAAGTATTGAATGGAGTGATTGCGTCTTACCTGATCTTCAGCTCTGCCATTCGCTGGACGTATATAAATGGATTCAAATCTGGAATTCGTGTCGTTGATTCTGAATGCCAATCCGATAAATCCACGGTCCGTAGGAGAAGCCGTGGGGAGAAGCCTGCTTAGAACTTCTACCTTTATAATGCCATTTTTAAAATTAGTGTTCTTTACCCGTACAAACGTAGGTTCGTCAGCTTGTTTCACAGTAGAGTCTTTTATGACCCTAACAATATTTTTACCCTTCAAATTATTGATTTCCATATAAACGTTATTGGGTATAAGGTGGTGTTTGTCTAAATTTATTCTTTGGCTGTATATACTTTCTACGGCAAAAAGAAAAACAACAAAATTATTCTTATATTTTTCATATTATTTAATAGCCATAGGTTTATGATCTGTATTTATAGAGCTGATTTTTTAAAAAGTCCCGCATTTAATTTTGAACCTTCCGAACCTTCTGCCAATTGCAGATAATTGCGTTTACTCTGATCTTTTTCAATGATAACATTTCCTGTGGTTTGTACGTTTTTCATTTCCAGAAAATCTGTTGAGGTGGCATCACTGTCACTTAACGGACCGCTTCCATAGCCTGCCAGCTTATTATAATTGACAAAAATGCAGTCAGAAGCCTTATACTTTCGTGTACTTCCTTTTTCCCTTATCCATATGGTACTGGTATTGGCTATGATGTTATGATGAAAATCGAAGTCATCTCCATTAGTACCCTGTGTGGTCCACACTCCGCAGAAATAGCCGCCATAGACCAAAGAATGTCTCATGGCACTGCGGCTGCCTTTCTTTCCATCATTTTTCCAGAAGACAACAGGAATTTTACAGTTGAAAAAAACACAATGATCGATAACCAGACCATAGCCATTTGCTATGACACCCACGTGTAATGGCAATACATCCACATTTCCGGCAAACAGGCATTGGGTTACCAGAAGGTCATCCAGGTTTTTTCCGTCACGCCATATGGGGTAGGAGCGACGTAAATTATTACTGTCGAGATAAGTATAATCGGGACTGCCTGTAAACCGCAGGCCTTCAATGGTGACGTGGCTAACCTCGGGTTGTATACCTTTAGCTTCTTCTCCTCCTATACCGGACTCAAGGGGTGCAGCTGTTATTACGACCGGCATTTTATTGGGTGCCCAGTCTGCATCATCCGGCATGATTTCGGCGCGAATGACAAGACGATTGGTAAAACTGTACTTATCGTTGTTAAATAGCACGGTTTGAGTTAAAATATGAATACCTTCTGAAAGGATGATCGTTGTCTCTCCCTTCTCTTTGTTTAGGTTGACGCGTCTAGCCGCCTCCGAAAGGTTCTTTAACGGCTGGATCTTTGTTCCGGAATTGATGTCATTGCCGGTCCGGGGGTTAACATATAATTGCTCTGCTTTTATCCAAAACAGGTTCATCAGGCAGAATAAAAGACCAAGTGTTGCAGATTTTATCATTTTCTTTTTTTTTGTAAAATTAGAAACATTCATCGCCTGCAAAAAGGTCATTTTATCTTTAAAGTTGTCATTTTATGCTCTTTCGGTATTGCTGGGGCGTGACATTAGCAAATTTTTTGAAGAAACGATTGAAATTGGATGGATCAGAGAATCCCAACTCATAGCAAATCTCTTTTGCGGATTTATTCTGGTGCAGCTGTTTCTTTATTTCCGAAACCAGCTTGTGATGAATCATTTGTTGTGCTGACAATCCGCTGAACTGCCTGCATATCTTATTGAGGAATCCGGGGCTTATGTTTAGCATTCTGGTGTAGGCCTCAACAGTCTGGTCCTGTAAGAATCTTTTTTCCAGCAGTGACCTGAATCTATAGAAATCTGCATGTACATAGGTGTCGCCTGGGACATGGTAAACACCGGCATAATAACGGTTGAGTATGATAAGAAGCTGATATAGAAGTGACCTGATCATATGATTGCTGTCATTCTGGATCTGTCCGAACTCCTGTTCTATTTCCTGTAAAAGTTGCAGGCATTTTCCGAATGATGTTTCATCAATCTGCATTTCAGCGGGATGTGAATACTGATGAAAATACTGAAACCGATACAGAAAAAACTCATCTGAAAAAAAAAGATGGAGAAAGTCTTTTTCAAAAAACAGCGTGTAGCCTTTTACCTCTTCCTCAATTTCCCATCGGCGAACCTGTCCGGGACTGGTAAAAATTATGGTTCGCGGGTGAATTGGCACTTTATTCTCATCCAAAGCTAATGTTCCGGACCCTTCTCTGATGAAAATAATTTCGTAAAAACTAAGCTGATGCAATGTGCTGTCTAATACATAATTTTTCAGAGTTTCAATACGGCCAAGATCCAATAATAGCTCTGAACCATATTTAAAGGGCAGAAAATGATAGGTTTTAATTGGGGAGATCGATGCCATCTTTTACAATTTCTTTACCATATAACGGATGGGTTAAAAGTACAAATTTTGTTCATGCTTTCCATAATCATATGACAGTTAGCTACCATATAAACAACTGATTGACATTTTTTTGACTTATTTTTCATCCAGTACTTGACGACTGTCTTCGTTTTCTTACAATTTTTGCTCAGTGAAAGTTGAAGAAAGTATGGAAGGATGGTTAGTATCCCTATTTAGGAGTACATTTCAAAAAGGTTTGGAAAGTTCACTACAAATCTAGCTAAAGAATCTTAAAGTCAGAGCAGAGAAAAAATAGAAATATAAATTTTAATTCTTCAAATAAAATACTTAAGGTTTCATCATAATTGTTGTGAAACAATGGTGATATAATAGAACATTTGAATTTCAATATTCTGATTCATTGTAAGAACATTGTTCATAGATAGAGTGTCCATTTTGTTTTTCTGTAAATTATTTATTAGAAGATAGATAATATTTTAGTGTTTAAGTTATATTTTTCTTTAACATATTTAAATATTTGTAAATTTTATTATGATAATGCTTAATTATTGATAAGAAAAGTTTTGGTAATGTCATTTAATGTTATTAGATTTATAATTAGTTCTGAATGACAATATTATATACACCACTAAATTTATTAATCATGAAAAAACAACTCTTTATCGCTGCGCTTTCTCTGGGAGCAACCGCCTTAGGAACCGAACAGGTTATGGCACAAAATTCAGACCAGGTGAGTACATCAGTAAATATTATTTTATCGGATGTTATTGCAATGGATATTGGCTCCGTTGCTTCGGAAGGCACTGTAGATTTTAATTATGGGAGCACAAATGATTATAATTCATCTAAAAATGTAACAGTTCCCAATAGCTTAATCATTATTTCCTCCAAAAATTTTGATGTAAAAGTAAAATCTGAAGGGACCCATTTTGTAAGTGGCGCAAACGTAATTCCTGTAGATATATTACAGGTAAAAGCAATACCGGGCGGAAGTTTGGCGGGGAACCTGAATGAGGTCACTTTATCTACAACTGATCAGGTGCTGGTGAGTAATGCAAGTTTAGGGACCAAGCAGTCTTTAAATATTGCCTATTCCATTTCGGCGGAAAATGCATCCAAAGTACTTCTTGGAAAACCCCAGGGAACTTACACACAAAAAGTAACTTATACTGCCACTGCATTGTAAGTAAATACCCAATTTTAAAAAGCAAAGCCCCCAATACTTTCAAAGTATTGGGGGCTTTGCTTTTTGAGCATATAAATAAACCGTGTAGTGATTTTACTACATGAACTTCCATTTTCCACTACAAAGAAACTTTTATCGCCACTGTAAATTTGCAGTATACAAAAGAGAACAATTAAATAAAAATAAAATTAAATATTATTATCATGAAAAAACAAATCGTAATCTCAGCCTTAACTTTTGGAGCAATCATATTAGGGACTAACAATGTTCAAGCTCAAAATACTACCGCAACCACAACGGTAAACATTACCCTTAACGATGTAATCTCTATCGACGCAGGAAGTACTGCAATTGGTAATACGGTTGATTTCAACTATGTTACTGCAGCAGACTATAACTCTGATCAGACAATTACTAAAGCCAATTCTTTGAAGGTTACTTCAACGAAGAACTTTAATGTTAAAGTAAAAGCAGGAGGTGCTAATTTCATGAATGGAACGAACCTGATCCCTGTCAATGTTTTGACTATCAAAGCAGCTACAGCTGCCGGGACAATGGGCGGAACTAAAAATGCTGTAGTTTTATCTGCAACGGATCAGAATTTAGTTACAAATGCTCCTCTTGGAAGTGCATTAACACTGAATCTGGACTACACTATTCCAGCGGCAAAATCATCATCATCTGATATTTTAGGTAAACCGGCCGGAACTTATACGCAAACAGTAACTTATACTGCAACAGCTTTATAAGTTAATTATTTTTCATATTAATATTTTGTGATTTGGTGTTTCGAAGGCTTCCTCAGGAGGCCTTTGATTTTATATGTATTGTACCGATATAGATAAAATTCAAAATCCGGAAATAAGTATCTGTCAGCTGTAAGGTAGAAACTATGTTTTTGGACATTTAAATCTAATTAATACATAACACCAAACACTCAGTAAATTTTTGTGAAAACCTAAAGAAAAATTATACGCAAACGGTAATTTATATTACCACAGCTTTATAATAGAAATAACAGGAATTTAAATACACCCTCAACACTTTCTAAGTGTTGAGGGCTTTACTATTTAAGTCAAAATGATAAACCGTGTAGTGATTTTACTACATGAACTTCCTTTTTCCACTACAAAGAAACTTTTAGCACCACTATAAATTTGCAGTATACAAAAGATAACAATTAAGTAAAAATAACAATAAAATATTACCATCATGAAAAAACAAATCGTAATCTCAGCCTTAACTTTTGGAGCAATCATATTAGGAACTAACAATGTTCAAGCTCAAAATACTACCGCAACCACAACGGTAAACATTACCCTTAACGATGTAATCTCTATCGACGCAGGAAGTACTGCAATTGGTAATACGGTTGATTTCAACTATGTTACTG